>Ga0180220_1000001_pt1 | contig 1315527 bp, 1202 predicted proteins | sample eDN5th37CBELigBY_FD_151335 | JGI IMG/M metagenome (GOLD analysis project Ga0180220, IMG submission 151335) | Enriched backyard soil microbial communities from Emeryville, California, USA - eDNA 5th pass 37_C BE-Lig BY (version 2) (version 2) | ecosystem: Environmental > Terrestrial > Soil >...
TCCGCAAGTTGCTGGTGCGGTACGAGAAACTCGCACGCAGCTTCCTCGCGCTCAATCATCTGGCCGCCGCCATCATCGCGTTCCGCAAGGTTCCCTTGAAGGTAAACGTAATTTACGGATAGGCTCTTAGTTTTCTGGTCAAGATGGCCTTCTCGCCTACGGGGCGAGCCGAATACCAACAGCTAGAGCTATCCAAGGCTACCTACACCTTCCAGCTTGACTCCAGAGCGTCAAATTGGTTCGACCAGTCGAGCAACACAATTTACGTCAACCCTGTTTCCAATACCGTCATCCAGTCGAGTGGGGAAACGCTCGCCCCAGAACTTATCAGCATACACGAGGTTTCACATGCGGCCCAGTATGATCGCGTAGGGGCGGATGCCTTTAATCATGCATTACAGCCTACTTTCACGACAACTACGGACTCGAATGGAAATACTACCGTCACGCGTGGAACGAGCCCGGAAGAATCCCGGGCGACACAGGTTGAACAAACTGCGGCGCAAGAAATAGGCCTGCCGGCTCGGCAGGATTATCAAGATACTTGTCGCCGAGGAGATAACGGATGCTAAAGCGCTTGCTTTTGGGCGCGGTGCTGGCCGTGCTTCCCGCGGCATGCTCGGCAATGTCGGAAGAAGTGCATGATCGAGATGTTGTCAATCTGATCAACGAACTACGCAGCGCCAAGCATTTCTGGCTTTATTTCATTACCAGAACCGAAGACTATTCTCTAACAAGTGATCAAATAAAGGCGCAATCGTCGATCAGGATTTACAGGGAGTGCGGCGCGAACTGTGCCAATACCCTTGATGTGGTTGTACAGCATTTGCGAGAGGCGAAGCCCATAGTCTGCATTTCTGGGCCGGGAATGGAGAATGTCCTGCTGGAACTCTCCTCGGGCGAGCAAGTTGTTTACAGCCATGTCGGGCGGCAAGTAAAACTCAATGACCATTGCTATCTAAGTGATAGCAGCATCAACAAGGTTCTTGATCGGACCGACTATATCTTCAAGTAGTCGAGAGGGCTAAACGTGCGCCGCGGTGTTTGGAAAACAGCGCCGTCCGGATGCGGCGCTGTCATGTCACGGTGAAGGCGCGGCTTACTGCGTCGTCAACCCGCGCTTCTCCAGCAGCGGCTCGATCTTCGGCTCGTGGCCGGCGAAATCGAGGAACAGCTGCGAGGCTTCCTTCGCGCCGCCCTGCGACAGCAGGGTCTGGCGGAAGTGGTCGCCGTTGGCGCGCAGCAGGCCGCCGTTGGCCTTGAACCACTCCTCGCTGTTGGCGTCGAGCACTTCCGACCAGATGTAGGCGTAATAGCCGGCCGCGTAGCCGCCCATGATGTGGCTGAAGTACGGCGTGCGGTAGCGCGGCGGCACCGGCGCGAAGTCGGTGCCGTTCTTCTTCAGCGCCGCGGCCTCGAACGCCATCACGTCCTTCGCCTCCGGCACTTCGGCGGCGGTCAGCTGGTGCCAGCTCTGGTCCAGCATCGCCGCGCCCAGGTACTCGGTGGTGGCGAAGCCCTGGTTGAACTTCGACGCGGCGACCACCTTGTCCAGCAGCTCCTGCGGCATCGGCGCGCCGGTCTGGTAGTGCCTGGCGTAGTTCTTCAGGATCTCCGGCCAGTCGGCCCACATCTCGTTGACCTGCGACGGGTATTCGACGAAGTCGCGCGGCACGTTCATGAAGAAGTACGGGTACTTCACGTCCGAGAACATGCCGTGCAGGGCGTGGCCGAACTCGTGGAACGCGGTGGTCACCTCGTCCCAGGTCAGCAGGGTCGGCTTGCCGTCGCCCGGCTTGGGGATGTTGAGGTGGTTGGCGACGACCGGCTGGTTGCCGGTCAGGGCGCTCTGCTGCACGTAGCTGTTCATCCACGCGCCGCCGCGCTTGGACGCGCGCGCGTACGGATCGAAGATGAAGATCGCCAGCTGCGATCCGTCTTCGTTGAACACGTCGTAGGTCCACGTGTCCGGGTGGTACTTCGGCAGGTCGGTGCGTTCCTTGAAGCTGATCCCGTACAGCCGGTTGGCGGCGAAGAACACGCCGTTCTCCAGCACGTTCTTCATCTCGAAGTAGGGCTTGAGCTGCGCTTCGTCGAAGGCGAACTTCTCCTGGCGCACCTTCTCGGCGTAGTAGGCCCAGTCCCACGGCTCGAGCTGGAACTTGCCGCCGTCGCGATCGATCACCGCCTGCATGTCGGCGGCCTCGCGCTTCGCGTTGGCGACCGCGGCCGGGGCCAGCTTGAACAGCATGTCGTTGACGTTGGCCGGGTTCTGCGCGCCCTCGTCGGCCAGCACGAAGTCGGCCGGGGTCCTGTAGCCGAGCAGCGCGGCGCGTTCGGCGCGCAGCTTCAGCGTTTCGGCGACGATCGCGGTGTTGTCCCAGGGGTTGCCGCGGCTGCCGCGGGCGATGGACGCCTTGTGCAGCTTCTCGCGCAACGCGCGGTTCTGCAGTTGCGCCTCGGCCGGCTGGCCGGTGGTGTTGAGCAGGGCGATCACGTACTTGCCGTCCAGCTTGCGCGCCTTGGCCGCTTCGGCGGCGGCGGCGATCTGTTCGTCGGACAGGCCGGCCAGCTCTTCCCTGGTGTCGACGACCACCGCCGAGTCGTTGACCTCGGCCAGCACGTTGTCGCTGAACCGGGTGCCCAGCGCGGCCAGGCGCGCGTTGATCTCGCGCATCCGCGCCTTGTCCTGCTCCGACAGCGCGGCGCCGGCGCGGACGAAGTCGGTGTAGTAGCGCTCGACCAGGCGCCGTTCCTGCGCACCGAGGCCGAGCTCCGCGCGCCGGTCGTACAGCGACTTGATCCGCGCGAACAGCTTCGGGTTCAGGTTGATCGCGTCGCGGTGCGCCGAGAACTTCGGCGCGTACTCGGCGCGCAGCTTGTTGCGCACGTCGTTGGTGTCGGTACCGACCAGGTTGAAGAACACGGTGGTGGCGCGGTCGAGCAGCTGCCCGGACTTCTCCAGCGCGACGATGGTGTTGTCGAAGCCGGGTTCGGCGGTCTGGCCGGCGATGGCCTCGACTTCCTTCAGCTGCTCGGCCATGCCGGCGTCGAAAGCCGGGGCGAAGTCGCTGTCCTTGATCCGGTCGAACTGCGGGTAGTGCAGCGGCAGCGGGCTCTCCGCGAAGAACGGGTTGACGGCCTGCGGGGCGGCGGAGGTGGTTCCGGCGGTCTGGGCGGAAGCGGGCATGGCGGCAAGTTCGGTGAAGGACGCTAGGGTGGCGGCAAGCGCCAGGGCAAGTCGGGTGGACATGGCGGGACGGGATTTCCGGTGGGTGGTGGCGGCAGGCTACCCCAAACCGGGGGCCCGGGCCCCTGACGAAAGGCATGGACAACGGCCGGCCGGCGGGACGATCATGGCCGCCCGGCCCAGCCGCATGGATGCCCGACCGCGAATGACCACGGCCTACGATTTTTCCGCCACCGACATCGACGGCGTCGAGCGGTCGCTGTCGGCGTATGCCGGGAAGGCGTTGCTGATCGTCAACGTCGCCTCGAAATGCGGCTTCACCCCGCAGTACGCCGGGCTGGAGCAGTTGTGGCGCGACTACCGCGACCGCGGCCTGGTGGTGCTGGGCTTCCCCTGCGACCAGTTCGGCCACCAGGAACCGGGCGACGAGGCCGAGATCCGCAATTTCTGCTCGCTGAACTACGACGTCAGTTTCCCGATGTTCGCGAAGATCGAGGTCAACGGCGCCAACGCGCACCCGCTGTGGCGGTGGCTGAAGAAGGAGAAGGGCGGCCTGCTCGGGATCGGCGCGATCAAGTGGAATTTCAGCAAGTTCCTGGTCGGCCGCGACGGCAGGGTGGTCGCGCGTTACGCGCCGACCGATGCGCCGGCATCGCTGGCCACGGACATCGGCAGGGCGCTTGGCTGATGGAACTGCCCGCTTCCCGGGTGCAGGTGGCCTTCCTGCAGCAGCGGGACTGGCTGGAGGTCGTGGTCAGCGGCGTGGCCGGGGGATTGCAGGACAGCATCGGCTACTGGAAGCGGATCGCGGCCGAGCGCCAGCGCACGGGCGCCAGGCGGGTGCTGGTGCTGGACCGGATGCGGGGCGACACGCTGACGCGCCAGCAGTTCGACGTATTCGTGAAGGAGTTCGCGCACATCAAGCCGGAAGGCGTGCGCGTGGCGATGGTGATCCGCGACCCCACGCTGGTCCCGCAGGTAGAATACGCCGCGCTGTTCGGGCGCGACAACGGCATCGGCATCAGTTTTTTCGCCAGTCGCGAGGCGGCGGAAATCTGGCTGCGCCACGGCGAATGAAGGCATTGCGCCATCGGCGGCGACGGGATTCGGGTTCGAGGTAGCGGCGACATGTCGGGCGGCGGCACAGCGCGGAATTTCACCCTGGATTTCCATCCGACCGGCTACGGCCTGCGCGTGCACGTGCAGGGCGTCAACGGTACGTTCGAAACCACCGTGGCCTACTGGCTGGGCATTGCCGGGGAGGTGCGCAAGCGGCGGCCGCGCGGGCTGCTGGTCGTCGACGACATGGAAGGCGAACCGCCGCCCGAAGAGGACTTGATGCGGTTCGTGAAGTCGATGCGCGGCGAGGGCTTCGAGGGCGTGCGGATCGCCTACGTCGAGCGCCACGCGCACCAGATCCCGGAAGTGGAACTGGCCAGCATCATGGCCAACGAGCATGGCTTCGTCGCGCGCGTGTTCGACAACGAAGCCGACGCCGAGCGCTGGCTGCGCTACGGCGAGAGGCGCTTCAATCCCCGCGACTGACGGCTTGCGGGACGGCACGCCGGGCCGGCGCGGCTCAGGACGCCTTGGGCGACCGGAGGTGCGCCGGCGGCCGCCGCTTCACCTCTTCCGGTAGCAGCGACAGGATTTCGTCGACGATGCCGGGAATCGATTCCTCGGAATAGCCGCGGTGGGTGTAGGCGACGCGGCCGTCGTGGTCGAGGATGAACATGTGCGGCAGCGCGGTCACGCCGTATTGATCGCTGACCCGTCCGCGCGGGTCGTGCACGTAGGTCAGCTCCAGTCCGCGGTTGGCCAGGACCACGGCGCGGAAGTCCTCGCGCGGTTCCTTGAAGTTGACGGCGATGACCTCCAGCGCGTCATGACCGATCACTTTCTGGAAATTGCCCAGCACCGGCAGTTCCTTGCGACAGGGGCCGCACCAACTGGCCCAGAAGGTCACGATGGTCACCTTGCCGCGGTAGTCGGCCAAGTTGACGTCCTTGCCTTTGCGGTCCTTGCCCAGCGCTTGCGGCGGCAGCTCGCCGACGGCGGGCGGCGGCGGGTCGGCTGCGCGCAGGATCGTCGGACACAGGGCCAAGCAGGCCAGCAGCAGCCATCGCGTCATCGCCATCGGATTCCCCCTTCGGTTCTGCCGAATCTTACCCGGGATGGGGGCGGGGGCAACGCAGAAGCCGTTCCCTCGGTCGCTCTCGCCTACTTTTCGACGAAGGCGCGCTCGAACACGTACTCGCCGGGGCTGCCGATGCGCGGCGCGGCCTGGAAGCCGCGCGCGTCGAGGATGCGGCGCAGGTCGGCGAGCATCTGCGGGCTGCCGCAGATCATCGCGCGGTCGTGTTTCGGGTCCAGCGGCTCGATCCCGAGCGAGCGCATCATCTCGCCGCTTTCCAGCAGCTCGGTCAGGCGGCCGCGGTTCGGGAATTCCTCGCGGGTCACCGCCGGGTAGTACAGCAGCTTCCCGCGGATCGCCTCGCCGAGGAACTCGTGCTGCGGCAGTTCCTTCTCGAAGTAGTCGCGGTAGGCCAGGTCCTTCACCTGGCGCACGCCGTGGGTCAGGATCACCCTGTCGAAGCGTTCGTAGGTCTCCGGGTCCTTGATGATCGACAGCCACGGCGCCAGGCCGGTGCCGGTGCCCAGCAGGTACAGGTTGCGGCCGGGGTGCAGGTCGTGGATCAGCAGGGTGCCGGTGGGCTTCTTGCCGATCAGGATGCCGTCGCCGGGCTTGACGTGCTGCAGGCGCGAGGTCAGCGGGCCGTCCTGCACCTTGATGCTGAAGAATTCGAGCTGCTCTTCCCAGTTCGCGCTGGCGATCGAGTACGCGCGCATCAGCGGCTTGTCCGTCCCGTCTTCCTGGCGCACGTTCAGGCCGATCATCACGAACTGGCCGTTGTCGAAACGGAAGCCGTCGTCGCGGGTGGTGGTGAAGCTGAAGTAGTCGTCGGTCCAGTGGCGGACGTCGAGCACCGTCTCGGTGCCGAAGGCGGAAGACATGGGGGAAGCGGGGCTGTGTCGGGTAGTTGCGGATTGTAGTCGGCCGGCATTCGCCGGCCTTGATCGAACTCAACGGGCGCACGTCCGCGGACGCGCCGCCCGGGTGCGACGACGGCGGTCAGCCGTGGCCGCCGCCGCGGGGCCCGCGGTTGCCGCCGCGCGGATGCGGGCGACCGGCACTGGGCCGGGCGTTGAAGCCGCCGCCCGCTTTGCCGCCGCCGCGGTTCTGGCGCGGTCCGCGCGGCTGCTGGCCGTACGGGTTGTAGCCGGGCGTGGCGTGGTCGGACGGAAAGCTGGGGGCGTTGCCGGGATGGCCATAGGGCTTGGCCGCGCGCTGCGGCTTGTTGCCGGCGGCCTGGCCGCGCGCGCCGCGTTCGGTGCCGAAGCCGCCGCCGAAGCCCGCGTTCTCGTTGCCGAAGCGGTCGCCGCCGCGACGGTTGCCGCGCGATTGCTGTTGCTTGCCGCCGGGCTTGTTGCCGAAGGGCTTCTTCGCCCCGGCGTTGCGATGGCCGGCGGGGCCGGTCTCGACGCCTTCCGGCACGTACCAGGTGCGGAACGCGGCCGGATTGCCTTCCGGCAGCGGCTTCGGGCCCTTCTGCTTGCGCTGCTTGAACGGCTTCTGCGACTGCTTCGCCGCCGCCTCGCCGCTGACCGTCAGGCCGCCGTGCGGCTTCTTGCCGCGACCGCGGCCGCGTTCGTCGCGGAAGGTATCGAAGCGGCGCAGTTCGCGGCCTTCGTCGGCGGTGCTGTGGCCGTTGACGTAGGCGTTGCCGGCGCCGCCGCGCACGTGCACGGTCGATTTTGCCGCCCTGCGCTGGCCGATCACCGGCTGCAGGGTCAGCGCGGCCGGCGCGCCGTCTTCCAGGCCCAGCTTCTTGCGCAGGGCTTCGACCTGCGCCTCCGGCAGTTCCTGCGACTGGCCGCGCAGCAGCGGTTGCGGCAGGCTGATGTCGCCGTAGCGCACGCGCTTCAGGCGGCTGACCTGGCAGCCCTGCGATTCCCACAGGCGACGCACTTCGCGGTTGCGGCCTTCCTTCACGACCACGCGGAACCAGTCGTGCGAATCGGTGCCGCCGATGCGCTCGATCTCGTCGAACTTCGCCGGGCCGTCGTCCAGCGCCACGCCGCGGGCGAGGCGGTCGACGATGTTGTCCGGCACGCTGTCCTGGCCTTCCGGCGCGCGCACGCGCACCACGTATTCGCGCTCGACCTCGAACGACGGGTGCATCATCGCGTTCGCCAGCTCGCCGTCGGTGGTGAGCAGCAGCAGGCCGGTGGTGTTGATGTCGAGGCGGCCGATCGCGATCCAGCGCGCGCCCTTCAGCGAGGGCAGGGCGTCGAAGATGGTCGGGCGGCCTTCGGGGTCCTCGCGCGTGGTCACTTCGCCTTCCGGCTTGTTGTACATCAGCACGCGCGATGGCTCGCTCAGCGCGCTGGCGACGAAGGTCTTGCCGTCGAGTTCGATCTTGTCGCCGGCCTTGACCGACATGCCGACCTGCGCGGTCTCGCCGTTGACCTTGACCAGCCCGTCGGCGATGCGCTGTTCCAGCGCGCGGCGCGAACCCAGGCCGGCCTGCGCCAGTACCTTGTGCAGGCGCTCTTCCAGCTTGGCGGTTTCGGTGGCATCGGCGTCGCGCTTCAGCGACAGCTTGTTGCGGGGTGTAGCGTTCATTCTTCTTCCTGCTCCGACGAGACCCTGGGGGCGTCGTCTTCTTCGTCTTCGTTTGCGTTTTCGTTGGGGGGGGAATCGCCGGCGGCGGCCGCTGCGCCGTCCGCTTCGCCGGTTCCGGCGTCGTCGTTCCCGTCGAGGACTTCGGCTTCGCCTTCGTTGGCCGCTTCGTCCTGCGTCTCGCCGGCTTCGTCCTGCGCCAGCCCGGCCGGGAGCGGGGCGCCGTCGAACGGCAACTGCGGCTCCAGTTCGCCGATGTCCTTCAGTTCCGACAGCGGCGGCAGCTGGTCGAGGCTCTTCAGGCCGAAATAGTCGAGGAAGCCCTTGGTGGTGCCGAACAGCGCCGGCTTGCCGGGGACGTCGCGGTGGCCGACCACGCGGATCCATTCGCGTTCTTCCAGCGCCTGGATGATGTTGCTGCTGACCGCGACGCCGCGGACCTGTTCGATCTCGCCGCGGGTGATCGGCTGGCGGTAGGCGATCAGCGCCAGCGTTTCCAGCGTGGCGCGGGTGTACTTGGTCTTGCGCTCGGTCCACAGCCGCGCGACCCATTCGTGCACGTCGGCCTTGACCTGGTAGCGGAAGCCGGACGCGACTTCGACCAGCTCGACGCCGCGCTCGGCGCAGGCGTCGCGCAGTTCCTCCAGCGCCTTCTCGACGCTGCCCGGAGGGGCGGGCTGTTCTTCGGGGAACAGCCCGTGCAGCTGCGCCAGGCTCAGCGGCTGGCTGGCCGCGAGCAGCGCGGCTTCGACGATGCGGTTGATCAGGGATTGGTCCATCGTGTTCCAGAGTGTTGTTTGCATCGGTGACGCGGGATCAGGCTTCTTCGTCGTTCGCCGCGTCGCTGTCGTCGAACTCGCTGGAGAACTGCAGCGGGTCGTTGGTGTTGTTCAGCGCCAGCGACTTGACGTAGATCGGCGCCAGCGGCGCTTCCTGGACCACGTCGAGCAGCTGCTCCTTGGCCAGTTCCAGGATCGCCAGGAAGGTGACCAGCACGCCGAGCTTGCCTTCCTCGGCGGTGAACATCGATTCGAAGCGATGGAACTTGCCGTCCTCCAGCCGCGCGAGCAGGTCGCCCATGCGCTGGCGGACGCTCAGCGCCTCGCGCTTGATCGCGTGGCCGCTGAACAGCTCGGCGCGCTTGAGCACGTCGTGCAGCGCCAGCAGCATCTCCTTCAGGTCCACCGGCGGCGGCAGCCTGACCACCGCGCGGTCCGGCACGAAGGCCGACACCGGCGTGGTGTCGCGGTCCTGGCGGGGCAGGGCGTCGAGGTCTTCGGCGGCCTGCTTGAAGCGTTCGTACTCCTGCAGGCGGCGCACCAGTTCCGCGCGCGGGTCGCCTTCGTCCTCCGGCACGCCTTCCGGGCGCGGCAGCAGCATCCGCGACTTGATCTCGGCCAGCATCGCGGCCATCACCAGGTACTCGGCGGCCAGCTCGAAGCGCAGCTCCTGCATCACGTTGATGTATTCCACGTACTGCCGGGTGATCTCGGCGACGGGGATGTCGAGGATGTCCAGGTTCTGCCGGCGGATCAGGTACAGCAGCAGGTCCAGCGGACCCTCGAACGCCTCGAGGATCACTTCCAGCGCGTCCGGCGGGATGTACAGGTCCTGCGGGATCTGCAGCAACGGCTGGCCGTGCACGATCGCCAGCGGCATCTCCTGCTGCTGCGGCCGGGACGGCTCTTGCGGGCGTGTATCGCTTTGCGGGTCCGCGTCTTGCGCGAGTTCGGATGTCATTCGGTTTTGCCGTACAGCGTGTTGCCGATCTCCGTCGCCGTCCCGACCGGGCGCGGCGATGCCGTGCCGGGGAACCGCCGCACTCGCTGGCCGGCGCCTGTCGGATACTGCGTCTGGAGCCCTGTCGCGTCCTTGGCGGACGCTTCCCACATCAAACCACGGACCACGCGCGCCATGGCGGATGGCGGCGGGCTACATCTTCATGGAGGTCTTGGGTCCGGGCGGGATGGGGACAGCGATTGTGTCGCCGGAAAGCGTGGCCGCTGCTGCCGGCCGGACTGGTTGAAGCCTAGGTTAAGCGCTGGCACGGCCCGTGTCCAGCCGGGCGCGGCCTACAATTCAGCATCGACCGGAAAGGAGCAATTCCCGCATGTGGTACGCCATCGAAGGTTACGACGCCGCCGACGCCCTGGCCATGCGCACCGCCGCGCGGCCGGCGCACCTGGCCCGCCTGCAGGCCCTGCGCGATGCGGGGCGCCTGCTGGTCGCCGGGCCGTGCCCGGCGATCGACGCCGAGGATCCCGGCCCGGCCGGTTTCAGCGGCAGCATCGTGATCGCCGAATTCGAATCGATGCAGGCGGCGCAGGCCTGGGCCGATGCCGACCCGTACGTGGCGGCCGGCGTCTACGTCCGGGTCGAGGTACGTCCGTTCCGCCAGGTGTTGCCGTGAGTCTGCCGGCCGCGGCGCGCGTCGCGGCGATCCGCGAGCGCCTCGAGGCCGTTTTCCGGCCGCATGTGCTGGAAATCGTCGACGACAGCCATCGTCACGCCGGCCACGCCGGCGCACGCGACGGTCGCGGTCATTTCGATGTCCGCATCGTCAGCGCGGCCTTCGCCGGCATGGCGCCGCTGGCCCGGCACCGTGCGGTCTATGCGGCGCTGGGCGAGTTGATGACGACGGACATCCACGCCCTGCGGATCGAGGCATTGACCCCGGCCGAGGCGTCGTAGGGGCGCCTCCGGGCGCGACCTCTCTTCCCGGCGCCCCACGGAAAGATCCACGGGCATGGACGGCTTCGCGGTCGTGCCGGCGTGCGCCAGCGGGAAAGCGGTTCACAGCCGGCTTGAAAACGTTTACAGTGCCGCCGTCGCCAGGAATCACGGGAACTGCGGAGGGGCAGTGAAAGACACCAAACACCCGTTCGGGAAGGGCCGGCTGCGTCTGGTCGCGGCCGTGGGACTGGTCGTTTCCGGCATTGCCGCCGCGCAGTCCGGCAGCACCAGCGAAGAGGACCGGCTGGTCGAAGGCCTGCTGGCGAAGATGACGCTGGAGGAAAAGTTCGGCCAGCTGAACCAGCCGCCGGGCCCCGACAACAACACCGGCCCGCAGGCCGAGGCCGCGGGGCTGGACCAGGTGCGCAAGGGCCGGGTCGGCTCGTACCTCGGCGTCACGGGCGCAGGGCGCACCTGCCAGTACCAGCATGTCGCGGTCGAGGAATCGCGGCTGGGCATCCCGCTGCTGTTCGGTTACGACGTCATCCACGGCTACCGCACCATCTTCCCGCAGTCGCTGGGCGAGGCCGCGACCTTCGATCCGGCTGCGGTCGAACACGCGGCGCGCATCGCCGCGGTCGAGGCCAGCGCGGACGGCGTGCACTGGACCTACGCGCCGATGGTCGACGTGGCCCGCGACCCGCGCTGGGGACGCATCTCCGAAGGCTCGGGCGAAGACCCGTACCTCGGCAGCGTGCTCGCCGCCGCGCGCGTGCACGGCTTCCAGGGCGAAAAGCTCGGCGAGGACGGCACCCTGCTGGCCACCGCCAAGCACTTCGTCGCCTACGGCGCGGCCGAGGCCGGGCGCGACTACAACATCGCCGACATGTCCGAGCGCACCCTGCGCGAGGTGTACCTGCCGCCGTTCAAGGCCGCGGTCGACGCCGGCGTCGGGTCGGTGATGGCCTCGTTCAACGAACTCAACGGCGTGCCGATGCACGCCAACGCCGCGCTGATCGACGGCGTGCTGCGCAAGCAGTGGGGCTTCGACGGCGTGGTGGTCAGCGACTACACCGGCATCTGGGAGCTGACCAAGCACGGCGTCGCCGCCGACGAATCCGCGGCGGGCGTGCTTGGGCTGAAGGCCGGCGTCGACATCGACATGGTCAGCGACATCTACCGCCGCTTCGGGCCGAAGCTGGTCCGCGACGGCAGGCTGGACGAGAAGCTGGTCGACGAATCGGTGCGGCGGGTGCTGCGCGCCAAGTACCGGATGGGCCTGTTCGCCGACCCGTACCGCTTCTGCGCCGACACCACGCGCGCCAAAACCCGCATGCTGACCCCGGAACACCGCCAGGCCGCGCGCGACGTGGCGCGCGAATCGCTGGTGCTGCTGAAGAACGACGGCGGCGTGCTGCCGCTGTCGAAGGACGTCGGCAAGGTCGCCGTGATCGGCCCGCTGGCGGACTCGCGGGCGGACATGCTCGGCAACTGGGCCGGCGCTGGCCGTCCGCAGGATGCGGTCACGCCGCTGCAGGGCCTGCGCGAAGCGCTGGGCGAGGCGCGCGTGCTGCATGCGAAGGGCGCCGGCGTCAACGGCGACGACAAGTCCGGCTTCGATGCCGCCGTCGCCGCGGCGAAGCAGGCCGACGTGGTGCTGCTGTTCATCGGCGAATCCGGCGACATGAGCGGCGAGGCCAGCAGCCGCTCGTCGATCGACCTGCCGGGCGTGCAGCAGGAACTGGTCGAGGCGGTGAAGGCGACCGGCAAGCCGGTGGTCGCGGTGGTGTTCAGCGGCCGGCCGCTGACCCTCCAGCCGCTGCACGACGCGGTGCCGGCGATCGTCGAGGCCTGGTTCCCCGGCATCGAGGGCGGCCATGCCATCGCCGACGTGCTGTTCGGCGACTACAACCCGGCCGGGCGCTTGCCGGCGACCTTCCCGCGCAACCTCGGCCAGGTGCCGATCTACCACGCGCACCGCAACACCGGGCGGCCCACGCGCCTCAACCCGGACGGCAAGATCGAGAAGTACACCTCGCGCTATCTCGACGTCGACAACTCGCCGCTGTACCCGTTCGGCCACGGCCTCAGCTACACCACGTTCCGCTACGGCGCACCGAAGGTGAAGAAGGCGAAGATTGCCGCCGGCGAAAGCCAGCAGGTCGAAGTGACGGTGACCAACACCGGCAAGCGCGAGGGCGACGAAGTGGTGCAGCTGTACCTGCGCGACGACGTGGCCAGCGTGACCCGGCCGGTGCGCGAACTGCGCGGCTTCCGGCGCGTCCACCTCAAGCCCGGCGAAAGCCGCGTGCTGAGCTTCGAACTGAAGCCCGACGACCTGGCGTTCTACGACGCGAAGCTGCAGCGCGTGGTCGAGCCGGGCACGTTCACCGTGTTCGTAGGCGGCAGCTCGGAGGCGAAGCTGCAGGCGGCGTTCGAGGTGAAGGCGCAGTGAGCGAACGCCGCCGCTTCCCGGGGACGGGGCGGCGTTGGTTGTGCCTGGCGGCGGCCTTGCCGACGCCGGCATGCCCCCCCCCGGACCCCTCGTTGAACGTGGAATGGCGTCACGCGGACAGTGCCGGTGCAGCGTTCGACCTGCCGGCGGCATCGGGCGCGCGCGCGGTCAGCACGATCAGGCTGTTGCGGTTGCAGGCGGATCGACCCAGCGTTTTGTTGCGAAGCAACAGGTCGGTGGCCTTGGCTGCGCGCATAACCCGCTGATCGGCAAGGTTTTCTGCCTGCAGCTAACATCGGCTTTACATTGCCGGGTGAAAACGTTTACAGTCCGCCTCCGACAGCAGACATCGTCGCGGAGGGGCGGCAGATGGCGCGAAGCGGTACGGTCACGATCAAGGATGTGGCGCGCGAGGCGGAAGTCTCGGTCGCAACGGTTTCCCGCGCGCTCAACGGCCACGACAACGTCGCCGAGAACGTGCGCCAGCTGGTGCTGGCGACCGCGCAGCGCCTGCGCTACCAGCCGCACGCCGCCGCGCGCAGCCTCAGCAGCCGCCGCACCCAGACCATCGGCGTGGTCCTGCCGGATCTGTACGGCGAGTTCTTCTCGGAACTGATCCGCGGCATCGACGCGGTGGCGCGCGCGCGCCGCCAGCACCTGCTGGTTTCCAGCTACCACGGCCACCCGGAAGAGCAGGGCGAGGCCCTGCGCGCGATGCGCGGCCGCGTCGACGGCCTGCTGGTGCTGTCGCCCTATGCCGACCAGCCGGGTTTCCTCACCGACAACCTGCCCGCCGGCCTGCCGGTGGTGCTGGTCAACACGCAGCTGCCGGATTCGGATTACGCCGCGCTCAGCGTCGACAACTACGGCGGCGCCACCGCGATGGTCGAACACCTGGTCGGCGCGGAGCACCGCCGGATCGCCTTCATTTGCGGCCCGAAGGACAACTTCGATGCGCGCGAACGCCTGCGCGGCTACCGCGATGCCCTCGCGCGGCTGTTGCCGGATACCCAACCGCTGGAACTGCCCGGCGATTTCGACGAAGCCTCCGGCTACGAGGCCGGAAAAAGTATCGTGGCATCGAAACACCGGCCCGACGCGGTGTTCGCCGCCAACGACATGATGGCGCTGGGCTGCCTGTACGCGTTCAATGAGGCCGGCGTGCGCGTACCCGACGACATCGCGCTGGCCGGTTTCGACGACATCCCGCTGGCGCGCTTCGTTCACCCGACCTTGACCACGATGCGGGTGAACATCGCCGAACTCGGCGGGCGCGCGATGACGCGGCTGCTCGATGCGGTCGACGCCAACGACGAACTGGCCGCGCCCGTGCAGACGCTGACCACGGAATTGATCGTGCGCCAGTCCAGCGAGCGCCCCCGGCGCGGAAGCGGCTGAAAATTTTTTGTTCCGCCATGTAAACGTTTTTTCGACGCAAATACGTTGTTTCCACTTACTGATTGCACGCCCTGGGAGGGGAGACGTCATGAAAGCAAGCACGCAACGCAATCGCCGCCCCACGCGCAAGCTGCTGACCTGCGCCTTGGCCAGCTGCCTGTTGCTGGGTACCGCGCCGGCCTTCGCGCAGTCGTCCAACGCGACCTTGCGCGGCAAGGCGCCGGCGGGAGCGCAGGTCACCGCGACCAATACCGCCACCGGCCAGATTCGCCGGGTCGCCGCCGCGGCCGACGGCAGCTACGCGCTGGTCGGCTTGCCGCCGGGCACCTATCGCGTCGATGCCGGGCCCGGCACCGAAAAGACCGTCACCCTGGCCGTGGCCACGGCGGTCAGCCTGGACCTCGAAGGCGGCGGCGCGCCGGCGCCGAGCGGCGAGGCGACCACGCTGGACACGGTCACCGTGACCGCCGCGCCGCTGGTCGAGGTGAAGACCTCGGAAGTCGGCACCAACGTGTCGCTGAAGCAGATCAACACGGTGCCGCAGCTGACCCGCAACTTCCTCGAGTTCGCCGACACCGTGCCGGGCATGCAGTTCACCACCGATGCCGCCGGCCATACCCAGATCCGCGGCGGCGCGCAGCAATCGTCGGCGGTCAACGTCTACATCGACGGCGTCGGCCAGAAGAGCTACCTGTTCGGCGGCGTGTCCGGCCAGGAGCAGAGCGCCGGCAACCCATTCCCGCAGCTGGCGATCGGCGAATACAAGGTCATCACCTCGAACTACAAGGCCGAGTTCGACCAGGTCGGTTCGGCGGCCATCGTCGCCGCGACCAAGTCCGGCGGCAACGAATTCCACGGCGAGGTGTTCGGGCGGCATACCGATTCGAGCTGGCGTGAAAAGACCGCCGGCGAGAAGGCGCCGGGCAAGGCGAAGCAGAGCACCCACCAGAACGAATACGGCTTCGCCTTGGGTGGCCCGATCATCCAGGACAAGATGCACTTCTTCGTCAGTTACGAAGGCAAGGGCTTCGTCATCCCGGCCGACCCGGTCGTGCCGGGGCGCCGCATCGCCCTTGGCGATTATCTGCCCGAAAGCGTGCAGGCCAAGTTCGGGCCGGTGACCCGTCCGTTCAACGAGGACCTGTATTTTGGCAAGATCGATTGGGACGTCGGCGACAACGACCGGCTCGAGTTCTCGGCCAAGGTCCGTAAGGAGGACAGCCGCGACAGCGTCGGCGGCACCACCACGGCCGATGCGGCGAAGAACAACAAGAACGAAGAATCGCGCTACGACCTGAAGTGGTCGCATTACGGCGAAACCTATCTGAACGAGACGCGGGTCACCTACGAGGACGTCCTGTTCAATCCGACCGCCTACACCATCGGCAACCAGAGTATCTATACCGAAGGCGTCAACGAAAGCTGGGGGGTCATCACCGACGATGCCACCAGCGGTCTGGCGATCCAGAACAAGGGCCAGAAGGGCTGGGGCCTGCAGGACGACATCACCTTCAATTCGTTCCAGTGGGCCGGCGACCACGTCATCAAGGCCGGCATCAAGTACAAGCAGGTCGACCTGACCCAGAGCGAGAACTCGACGCTGAATCCGTCATTCTACTACTCGGTCAACGACGGCATGAATCCCGACGTGCCGGTGGGGCCCTATACGCCGATCGGCACCAACACCATTCCCTACCAGGTCAAGTTCAACCTGCCGTTCGAAGGCGGAATCAAGCCCACCGTCACCACCAACGACAAGCAGTTCGGCATCTACATCCAGGACGACTGGGACGTCACCGACCGGTTGCAGTTGAACATCGGCATCCGCTGGGACTACGAGGAAATTCCTTCGTACGAGGACCACGTCACGCCGGCGCCGCTGGTCGACGTGCTGATGAACGGCCACAGCACCTACAGCAATTCGGCCCCGAACATGGAAGCGGGTATCGCAGGGCAGCAGGTGCCGATCACCTACGCGGAACAGCTCGCGCTGGGCGGCGTGGACATCAGCGACTACATAAGCAATGGCCACAACCGCAAGGCCGACAAGAACAACTGGGCGCCGCGCCTGGGCTTCTCCTACGACCTCGGCGGCGACGAGCGGCACGTGATCTTCGGCGGCGCCGGCCGCAGCTACGACCGCAACCTGTACGACCTGATGGGGCTGGAGCAGGTCAAGTACGGCCTGGCTCCCTACACCATCCAGTTCGTGGAATCGTCCGGCTGCACGCCCGCGCCGGCACAATGCGTGAACTGGGATCCGGCCTACCTCAGCGGCACCGACGCGCTGGCCGGACTGGTAGGGGTCACGGCGCTGAGGGGCGAGCCGAACATGCTCAACAACGATCTGGTCACGCCGTATTCCGACCAGTACTCGTTGGGCATGCGCAACAGCATCGGAGAATGGAATACCTCGGCGACGCTGTCCTACATCCACAGCAAGGAAGGTCTGGTCTTCACCCTGGGCAATCGCTACCCGGATGGTGCCTTCTGGGGGACGCCCTCGTGGGGTGGCGTCGGACAGCCGTGGGAATACGCACCGCCGGGCTTCGGCAACCTGATCCTGGTCAACAACGGCCTGGAAACCAAGACCACGCAACTGCTGCTGTCGGCGGACAAGCCCTACACCAAGGAGTCCGGCTGGGGCGTATCCGCGGCGTACACCTACTCGCACGCCCGCGGCAACCGCGGCAGCGACGAGCACTATGCGTTCGACGGCGCGACCATCGGCGACTATCCGTTCATCGCGCTGAAGGCGGTGCCGGAACATCGCCTGGTGGTTACCGGCATCTACGACCTGCCGTGGGATATCACCGCGTCCGCCAAGGTGACCTTGTCGACGCCGCCGCCGCTCAACGAAATCGCACCGACGGCGCCGATCCCGACCCCGGTAGCGTTCGATGCGGCGGGCACGTACGGCGTCAAGCAGCTCGACCTGTCGCTATCGAAGGACATGCACGTCACCGAAAACGTCACCGTGCAGGTGCGCGGCGACCTGATCAACGCACTGGACGCCGACAACCTGAGCGGCTACCAGTGGGATTGGGTCAACGGCAGCGCGACGAACGTGCGTTTCAACCCCTATGGCAGCCAGTACTCGCCGCCGCGCACGCTGTTCCTCAGTGCGCGCGTGATCTGGTGACGGAAGCGACGGGAAACGCGGACGGGACCCGCGGATGCGGGTCCCGTCTTATCCGGGACAGGGCGGGGTGATGAGCGAAAACGCGATCCGGACCATAGTCGTCGTCGGTGGCGGCACGGCCGGCTGGATGGCCGCGGCCGCATGCGCCAGGAACCTGGGCAAGACCTGCGCCGTGCGCCTGGTCGAGTCCGAGGAGATCGGCATTGTCGGTGTCGGCGAGGCGACCGTGCCGCACATCCGCATCTTCAACAACGAGGTGCTGGGCCTGCCCGAGGCCGAATTCGTCAAGGCCACCCAGGGCACGTTCAAGCTGGGCATCCAGTTCCGCGACTGGGCACGGAACGGCGACCGCTACTACCACGGCTTCGGCCTGGTCGGCCGCGACCTCGGGTCCGTGCCGTTCCACCAGTGCTGGCTGCGCGCGCGGCAGGCAGGGCGTGCGACCGACTACGCCGACTACGGCCTGCAGAGCCTTGCGGCCGAACGCGGCAAGTTCCTGCCCGGCGCCAACGACGTGCCAATGGACTCGCCGTTGCGCACCATCGCCTATGCCTACCACTTCGACGCATCGCTGTACGCGAAATACCTGCGCGGATTCTCGGAGAAGCTCGGCGTGGTCCGCCACGAGGGCAAGATCGTGCAGGTCTCGCAGCGCGCCGGCGACGGCTTCGTCGACGCGGTGGTGCTGGAGAGCGGCGAACGCATCGAGGGCGACCTGTTCATCGACTGCTCCGGCTTCCGCGGCCTGCTGATCGAACAGACGTTGCGGACCGGCTACGAGGACTGGAGCCACTGGCTGCCCTGCGACCGCGCACTGGCGGTGCCGTGCGCGCGGGTTTCCGACCCGACGCCGTACACGCGATCCACGGCGCTCGGGGCGGGCTGGCAGTGGCGCATCCCGCTGCAGCACCGCACCGGCAACGGCTATGTCTATTGCAGCGGGCACATCAGCGACGACGAGGCGGCCGCCACCCTGCTTGCCAACCTGGACGGCGCTGCGCTCGCCGAACCGAGGCCGCTGCGTTTCGTCACCGGCAAACGCCGGAAGTTCTGGAACAAGAACGTGATTGCGGTCGGCCTGGCCAGCGGCTTCATGGAGCCGCTGGAATCGACCAGCATCCACCTGATCCAGATGGGCATCGTGCGCCTGCTGGATTTGTTCCCGGACCGAGGCTGCGATCCGGTGCTGGCCGAGCGCTACAACCGCGCGGTCGATTTCGACTACGACCGCATCCGCGACTTCATCGTCCTGCACTACAAGGCGACCGAGCGCGACGATACGCCGTTCTGGAGGCATTGCCGCGAGATGCCGGTCCCGGACGAGCTGCAGGAGAAGATCGCCCTGTTCCGCCATTCCGGCCGCTTCTATCGCGACGGCGAGGAATTCTTCGCGATGCACAGTTGGGTCCAGGTGATGCTGGGCCAGCGGATCATGCCGCGCGGCCATCACCCGTTCGTCGACCAGCTTCCGGAGGACGAGGTGATGAAGTTCGTCGACCACGTGCGCCAGGTCATCTCGAACTGCGTCGACGCGATGCCCGCGCACCAGGCGTTCATCGACCGCTACTGCAAGGCGCCCGCGCCGGCATGAATACCGTTGTTTCCGGGATGAGGGGGAAGAGAGTGTTCGGGAGAGTTCCTGCGGCGCATGGATGCGGTCGTACCATGAAGCGGGTCGCGTTCGTGTTGTTCCTCGCATTGGCGTTCGGCGCCTGCAAGCGCGAGCCGGAACAGCCGCAGCCGGCGCCGGCACCCGCGCCCGCACCGGGGACGGAGGCGCCGGCGAAGGTCGAGCCCGCCAAGCCGGGGCGGCCGGTGAAGCCCGAACTGCCGCCGCTGTTCCGCGACATCGAGCGGCGCACGTTCCAGTTCTTCTGGGACACCACCAACGAGAACAACGGGCTGACGCCGGACCGCTATCCGTCGCGGCCGTTCGCCAGCATCGCCTCGGTCGGCTTCGCCCTGACCGCATACCCGATCGGCATCGAGAACGGCTGGGTCAGCCGCACCCAGGCCGTGGACCGCACGCTGACCACGCTGCAGTTCTTCCGCGACGCGCCGATGGGGCCGCAACGCGAAGGCAAGGCCGGTTACAAGGGCTTCTACTACCACTTCCTCGACATGCGGGACGGGGTGCGCTGGGGCAAGTGGGTCGAACTGTCCAGCGTCGACACCACGCTGCTGATGATGGGCGTGCTGTTCGCGCAGTCGTACTACAGCGGCGACGATCCGCGCGAAAAACAGATCCGCGAGATCGCCGAGCAGATCTACCGGCGCGTCGACTGGGCCTGGATGCAGCGCAACGCGCCGCTGGTGTCGATGGGCTGGTTCCCGGAAAGCGGCTTCATCCGCAACGACTGGCGCGGCTACAACGAGGCGATGATGGTGTACGTGCTGGGGCTCGGTTCGCCGACGCACCCGCTAGGCGCGGACGCGTGGGAAGTGTGGACGCGCAGCTACGGCGAATCGTGGGGCGTGTACCAGGGCCAGGAATACCTGTCCTTCGCGCCGCTGTTCGGCCACCAGTACAGCCACGTGTGGATCGATTTCCGCGACATCCAGGACGTGTGGATGCGCGAGCGCGGTCTCGACTATTTCCTCAACAGCCGCCGCGCGGTGCTGGCGCAGCGCGAGTACGCCATCGCCAACCCGATGAAGTGGAAGGACTACGGCGAGAACGTCTGGGGACTGACCGCCAGCGATGGCCCGCAGTACACGCAGCAGGAATACCGCGGCGAACAGCGCACGTTCCGCGGGTATTCCGCGCGCGGCGCCGGCCTGTACGATGCCTTCGACGACGGCACCCTGGCGCCGACCGCGGCGATCGCCTCGCTGCCGTTCGCGCCGGAAGTGGTGATCCCGGCGACCGAGGAAATGCACAAGCGCTACGGCGAATTCCTGTACTCCAGCTACGGCTTCCTCGACGCCTTCAACCCCAGCTTCGAGTACGACATCCCGCTGAAGCGCGGGCGCATCGTGCCGGGCCGCGGTTGGGTGGCCTCCGACTACATCGGCATCGACCAGGGGCCGATCCTGGCGATGATCGCCAACTACCGCAACGACTTCGTCTGGGACGTGATGAAGCGCAATCCGCACATCCGCCGCGGGCTGGAACGCGCGGGCTTCACCGGCGGCTGGCTGTCGCCCGAGGAGGAGGATGCGGGGAAGAAGGAAGCCGACGCCAGGGCGGCGGAGGCCCGCGAGATCGGCATCGCCGAGTCGCGCGCGATCAGCGCCGAAGCGAAGACGCAGCAACGGGAAAGCCCGGCGCCGGCGCAGCCGAAGTAGACTGGGCCGATGGACGCGACCGCGCGCATCGCCGCATGGGCCCGGGCCGGACTGGCGGCCGGCCTGCTCTCGCTCGCGGCCTGCGGCGGCGCGCGCGACGGCCGCGAGAAGGTCGTGTTCTGGGCGATGGGCCGCGAGGCCGAGGTCGTTTCCGGATTGGTCGCGGACTTCGAGCGCGAGAACCCCGGCATCGCGGTCGACCTGCAGCACATCCCGTGGACCGCCGCGCACGAGAAGCTGCTGACCGCCTACGCCGCCGGCGCGCTGCCCGACCTGTGCCAGCTCGGCAACACCTGGATCCCGGAATTCGCCGCGCTCGATGCGCTGCAGCCGTTGCAGGGATACGTCGGCGCCTCGCCGGTGGTGCGGCGCGACGACTATTTCCCCGGCGTGTGGGACGCGGTCGTGGTCGACGGCCGACTGCTCGGCGTGCCGTGGTACGTGGACACGCGCCTGCTGTTCTACCGCAAGGACATCCTGCGCGAGGCCGGCGTGGCGTTGCCGATCCGCACCTGGGACGAGTGGAACGCGGCCATGGCGAAGGTCAAGACGCACGTCGGCCCGCGGCGCTATGCGATCCTGCTGCCGGTCAACGAATTCGAACAGCCGCTGTCGCTGGGCCTGCAGACCGGCGATCCGTTGCTGCGCGAGCACGATACGCGCGGCAATTTCTCCTCGCCGGGCTTTCGCCGGGCGCTCGGCTTCTACGCCAACGTGTTCGCGCAGGGCTGGGCGCCGAAGGTGTCGGAGACGCAGGTTTCCAACGTCTGGGACGAATTCTTCAAGGGCAACCACGCCTTCTACCTGTCCGGGCCCTGGAACATCCGCGAATTCCGCCAGCGCGCACCGGCGGAACTCGCGGACCAATGGTCGACGATGCCGCTGCCGGGGCCGGACGGTCCGGGCGCGGGCATCGCCGGCGGCTCGAGCCTGGTCATCGCGAAAACCTCGAAGCACCCGCAGGCGGCGTGGAAGCTGGCCGAATACCTGTCGCGGCCGGAAGTGCAGCGGCGATTCCACGCGCTGATCGGCGACCTGCCGCCGCGACGCAGTGCGTGGCAATCGCCGCAACTGGCCGGCGACGAGTACGCGCGCGCCTTCCGCGACCAACTGGAACGCGCGGTGCCGCCGCCGAAGGTGCTGGAGTGGGAGCGCATCGCGCAGGAGCTGCGCCTGGCCACCGAGCGCGTGGTGCGCGGCGGCGAAAGCCAGGACGCCGCCGTCGCCGAGCTCGACGCGCGGGTCGACGCGATCCTGGAAAAGCGCCGCTGGATGTACCGGACGGGACGAATCCCGACGAAGCCGGGGCCGGAGTCGCCGGGTACTTCCCCTTCGCCCCTCGCGGCAGCGGATGCCCCGATGCGGCAGGTATCGAACGGGACCGTACGTCGATGAGGCGCGTACCGCTCGCCGCCTGGGTCTTCGCCGGTCCCGCGCTGGCCGTGATCGGCGTGTTCTTCGTGCTGCCGGTGCTGGCCGCACTGGCGCTCAGCCTGACCGACTTCGACCTGTATGCGCTGGCCGACGCGCGCAACCTGCGCTTCGTCGCCTTCGGCAACTACTTCGACCTGCTGCGCACGCCGCTGTTCTGGAAGGCGCTGTGGAACACGACGTACTTCGTCGTCGTCGGCGTGCCGCTGTCGATCGCGGTGTCGCTGGGCGCGGCGTTGCTGCTGGATTCGCCGCTGGCGAGATTGAAGCCGCTGTTCCGCACCGCGCTGTTCGCCCCGGTGGTGACCACGCTGGTCGCGGTGGCGGTGATCTGGCGCTACCTGTTCCACACCGAATACGGGCTGGCGAACTGGGCGCTGGGCTGGCTCGGCATCGCGCCGGTGGACTGGCTCGGCGATCCGCGCTGGGCGATGCCGACGATCATCCTGTTCGCGGTGTGGAAGAGCTTCGGCTACAACATGGTGATCCTGCTCGCCGGCCTGCAGGCGATACCGCCGGAGCTGTACGAGGCCGCGCGCATCGACGGCGCCGGCCGCTGGCGCCAGTTCCGCCACGTCACCCTGCCGATGCTGGGCCCGGTGCTGCTGCTGGTCGCGGTGATCACCGTGTCCGGCTACTTCCAGCTGTTCGCCGAGCCGTACGTGATGACCCGCGGCGATCCGCTGCAGAGCACGGTCAGCGTGCTGTACTTCATGTTCGAGGAGGGCTTCAAGTGGTGGAACCTGGGCCGCGCCTCGGCGGTGGCGTTGCTGCTGTTCGCGATCGTCGTCGCGGTGACCACGCTGATGCTGCGCCTGGGCCGCAGGAAGGGGCTGGTATGAGCCGCCGCGTCGGCGAACCGCGCGCGCAGGCGCTGTGGGTCAACGGCGCGCTGTTGCTGCTGGCGCTGCTGAGCCTGGCGCCGCTGCTGTGGATGCTGTCGGTGTCGCTGATGCCGCGCGGCGGGGCCAGCCATTTCCCGCCGCCGCTGCTGCCGTCGGCGGCGACGCTGGAGAACTACCGCGAACTGTTCGCCCGCACCGGCATGGCGCGCAACTTCGGCAACAGCCTGCTGGCTTCGCTGGCGATCACCTTCGGCTCGCTGCTGCTCAACACGCTGGCCGGCTACGCCTTCGCCAAGCTGCGCTTCGCCGGGCGCGAGCGCATCTTCCGCATGTTGCTGGCCGCGCTGGTGCTGCCGGCGCAGCTGGCGATGCTGCCGCTGTTCCTGCTGATGAAGCAGCTGCACCTGGTCAACAGCCTCGGCGGCGTGATCGTGCCGGCGCTGGCCACGGTGTTCGGCATCTTCCTGGTGCGGCAATACGCGCGCAGCATCCCCGACGAACTGCTCGAGGCCGCGCGCATCGACGGGGCGGGGGAGTGGCGGATCTTCCTGCGCATCGTGCTGCCGATGCTGCGCCCGGTGCTGGCGACGCTGGCGGTGTTCACCTTCATGGCGGCGTGGAACGACTTCATGTGGCCGCTGATCGTGCTGACCGGGCAGGAGAACTACACGCTGCCGGTGGCGCTGGCTTCGCTGTCGCGCGAGCACATCATGGACGTGGAACTGATGATGGCCGGTGCGGTGGTCACCGTGCTGCCCGTGCTGCTGCTGTTCCTGCTGCTGCAGCGGCATTACGTGCAGGGCCTGACGCTGGGCGGGGTCAAGGGTTGAGCGACGCCGGCGCGGCCTATTCCTCGAAGCGGCCCGTGGCGTCGCGGTCGCGCTCGTATCGCCGCTCGAGCGGAAACGGCGGCAGCCAGGATTCGCGGCGGACGGTCCACAGTTCGTAGGTCGGCAGCAACTGGTCCGGGGCGTCCAGCGACCCGAGGTTCACTTCGATTTCGTCCCCGCTGCGTGCGAAGATGGGCGAGCCGCAGCGGGGACAGAAGAACCGCCCGGCGTAGTCGCGCGTTTCGCCGTCGATCGCCACCGCGTCTTCAGGGAAGATCGCGGAAGCGTGGAAAAGGGCCCCATGATGCTTGCGGCAGTCGAGACAATGGCAAAGGCCGACCCGGTACGGGCGTCCCGAGGCCACGATCCGGACGTTGCCGCACAGGCAGCCGCCGGTGAAACGGTCCATGCTGCGCCTCCTCCGGAAGCAGGGGGGCGGCATGTTTACAACGAACCGCGCCGTCGGCGCAATTGCCCGCCGGTGGGTTGAACTCGCATGCGTCGCGCTTCGTTGCCGTTGTGGCTGGTTCCGCTGACCATCGGCTGCACGCTGCTGGTCGCCGCCCACCTCGCCTGGTGGTTGTCGATCCGCGGCGGTTACATCGAAGCCTGCAATCCGTACTGGCACGGCTGCACGTCGATCAGCCGCGCCGCGCGCCACGGGCTCGGCAACTACCTGTTCCGCCTGCTGATGTTGCCGAACGCGCTGCTGCTGGCGATCCACTGGTGGCTATGCCGGCACTGGCTGCGCGGGACGGGGGGCGAACGCGACGCGGCCGGCGCCAGGCTGCTGGCGATCGGGCTGGTCTCGGCGCACGCGCTGGCGGTCTATGTCGCCTTCCTCGGCACGCAGGGGCATGTCTACGCCTTCATGCGCAGCTATGGCGTGGTCCTGTACTTCGGCTTCGGCTACCTGGCCCAGCTGGTGTTCGTGTACCTGGCGGGCAAGCGCGGCCGCCTGCCGCCGGGGATGACGCTGGCGATGAAGGCGCTGTGCGGGCTGATGCTCGCGCTGGGCCTTTTCAAGCTGGGTTGCGACCTGCTGGTCGACGACGAGCAAGCGAAGGACCGCATCGCCGACGCGGTGGAATGGCAACTCGGCCTGCTGCTGGCCGGCTGGTACCTGTTGCAGGCGTGGGCGTGGCGGGGCGAGCGGGTGTCGCTGGAATTCGCCGGCAGGGATTAGCCGCGCGCCTTGCGCACAATCTCCGCGGCCTGCGCCGAAGCCGCTTCGACCTTGTCCCACTCGCCGGCTTCGATCCACTTCAGATTGACCATCCACGAACCGCCGATGCAGACCACGTTCGGCTGCGCCAGAAATTCGCCGGCGTTGTCGGCGTTGATGCCGCCGGTGGGGCACAGCTTCAGGTCCGGCAGCGGCGCGGCAAGGCCCTTGAGCATGTTCATGCCGCCGGCGGCGTTGGCCGGGAACAGCTTGCAGGTGCGGAAGCCCAGTTCCATCAGCGACAGGAATTCGGTCGGCGTGGCGCCGCCCGGAACCACCGGCACCGGCGCCTGCGCCAGCAGCTTCGCCATCGAAGGCGAGGTGCCGGGAGTGACGAGGAAGTCGGCCCCGGCCTCGACGCATTCGTCGACCTGCTTCGGCGCGACCACGGTGCCCATGCCGATCCTGATGTCCGGCAGCTCCTGCTTGAGCATGCGCAGCGCGTCCATCGCCACCGGCGTGCGCAGGGTCAGCTCGATCGCGGGCAGGCCGCCGCGCAGCAGGGCGGCGCAGGTCTGGCGCGCCTGTTCCAGCGTATGGATGGTGACCACGGGCAGGATGCCCGCGGCGCGCAGCAGTTGTTCGGCCTGGTTCTGGCGTTCGGCGATGGTCGGGTGCGTCGTGGTCATGGGTGGTCAGGCGTCGGTGGTTTCGTGCGGCGCCTTCGCGGCGTCCGCGTCGTGGCCGAGTTCGTATTCGGCGTCGTATTCCCAGTCGCCTTCCGGCGACGGCGGGCCACAGGAAATCGACAGCGCGCCCTGGTCGGCGGGCGCGACCATGCGCCGGTTGAAGGCGAACAGGTTGCGGCCCAGGTCGAACGGCGCCGGCGCGGTGTTCGACGCGATGCCGCGCTGCGCCCATTCGCCGGCGTCGACCAGCGCCTCGAGCACGCCGGCCTCGGCGTCGAGGCGGATCAGGTCGCCTTCGCGCAGCTTGCCGATCGGACCGCCGCTGCTGGCTTCCGGGGTCAGGTGGATCGCGGCGGGGAACTTGCCCGAGGCGCCGGACAGGCGGCCGTCGGTGACCAGCGCGACGCGCCGGCCCTGGTTCTGCAGCAGGCCCAGCAGCGGCGCCAGCGAATGCAGTTCCGGCATGCCGTTGGCACGCGGGCCCTGGTAGCGGACCACGGCGACGAAATCCTGCGGCAGCGCGCCGGCGGCATGCAGCTTGTTCAGCGCGCGCGGGTCGTCGACGACGACGGCGGGTGCCTCGATGCTGCGGTGCTCCGGCTTCACCGCCGAGATCTTGATCAGCGAACGGCCCAGGTTGCCGCGCAGCAGGCGCAGGCCGCCCTGCGCTTCGAACGGCTGCGCGACCGGGCGCACCACGTCGGGGTCGGCGCTGTGCGCGATGCCCGGCGCGTAATCCAGCTTGCCGTCGTGCAGGCGCGGCTCGTCGCAGAATGCGCGCATGCCGCCGGGCACGATGGTCGGCAGGTCGTGCATCAGTCCCGCATCGAGCAGCTCGCGGAACACGAACGCGGTGCCGCCGGCCGCGGCGAAGCGGTTCACGTCGGCGTCGCCGTTCGGATAGACGCGCGCCAGCAGCGGCACGGTCCGCGAGATCTGGTCGATGTCGTCCCAGGTCAGCACCAGGCCGGCCGCGCGCGCGACCGCGACCCAGTGGATGGTGTGGTTGGTCGAACCGCCGGTCGCCATCAGCGCGGCGATCGCGTTGACGATCGCGCGCTCGTCGACCAGGTGGCCGACCGGCCGGTAGTCTTCGCCGAGCGCGGTGATGCGCAGCGCGCGTTCGGCCGAGGCGCGGGTCAGCGCCTCGCGCAGCGGCTGCTCCGGGTTGACGAAGCTGGTCCCCGGCAGTTGCAGGCCCATCGCCTCCAGCAGCACCTGGTTCGAGTTGGCGGTGCCGTAGAAGGTGCAGGTGCCGGCGCTGTGGTAGCTGGCCGATTCGGACTCCAGCAGTTCCTCGCGGGTGGCCTGGCCGGCGGCGTAGCGTTCGCGCACTTCGGCCTTCTGCTTGTTCGGGATGCCCGGCGTCATCGGCCCGGCCGGCACGAACACCGCCGGCAGGTGGCCGAAGGCGAGGGCGCCGATCAGCAGGCCCGGCACGATCTTGTCGCACACGCCCAGGTACAGCGCGGCGTCGAACATGTCGTGGCTCAGCGAAACCGCCGTGGCCTGCGCGATCACGTCGCGCGAGAACAGCGACAGTTCCATGCCCGGGCGGCCCTGGGTGACGCCGTCGCACATCGCCGGCACGCCGCCGGCGACCTGCGCGGTGGCGCCGAGCGCGCGCGCGGTGTCGCGGATCAGCTGCGGGTAATGCTCGAACGGCTGGTGCGCCGACAGCATGTCGTTGTAGGCGGTGACGATGCCCAGGTTCGGCGTGGCGTCGCCGCGCAGGCGCTGCTTGTCGGTCGGCCCGCAGGCGGCGAAGCCGTGGGCCAGGTTGCCGCAGCCGAGGCGGCCGCGGTGCGGGCCGTCGCGCCAGGCGCTGTCGATGCCCTGCAGGTAGGCGCCGCGCAGGTTGGCGCTGCGCCGGCGGATGCGCTCGGTGACGGCTTTGATGGCGGGATGGATGGACGCGGGATGCGGGCTCATGGCGAAGGCTGTGCAGCGGGGTCTGCAATTGTGCGCCTGTCGTGGAGCCAACGGAAGAAGTGGAATTCCATAGGTCTGACAGTGGTATTGCGATTGGTGCCGTCAGCTCACGGGACGCGCGTGAAATGGTTCGTGCGCAGCACCGGTTTTCCGTCGCGGTCGAAGTAGGCGACGGTCTCGATCATCGCCGTGCCGTCCGCGGCAACGGTGTAGATGCGCGTCGAGGCCGGGATCCCGCCCTTGCCGAGGTGCATGACCAGGACGTTGGGCGCGGGCTGCTGCAGCGCGAAGATGTCGGCCTCGTCGCTTTCGCGGACCGGCACGGGCGCGCCGTCGAGCGCGGCGGTTCCTTCGGAGTGCCTTTTCGTCCCGTCGTTCCCGGCGATGTCGACCTGCGCCTCCCAGTTCCCGCCGCCGACATCGCGGAAGGTGATCACGACGCTCTTCGGCCGCGCCTCCGGCGGAACCGGCAGGCGGGAGACATCGACGGACCAGCTGCCGAGCAGGGGAGAGACGGCAACCGGTTGCGCGGCAGCGGCCGGAGCCAGGCGGGTCATGCCTGCAAGCAGCAGCATCGTTGCGAAAAGCGCCTTCATGCGAACCTCCCGATGAATCGCCGGCGGCGGGATGCGATGCGGCCGCGGGCGGCGAAGCCCGCCGTCGCGGTCACGCCTTCTCGCCGAACGCCTCGACCGCGAATGCCGCCGCGCCGAGCAGGCCGGGGCGCGGGTGCATGATCGCCAGGGTCGGGATCTTCGCCATCGCCGGCGAGAAACGGCCCTTGTGCTCGAAACGCTGGCGGAAGCCGGAATGCTGCAGGCTGTCCAGCACGCGCGGCACCAGCCCGCCGGTCAGGAACACGCCATCCCATGCGCCCAGGGTCAGCACCAGGTCGCCGCTGATCGCGCCAAACACCGCGCAGAACACGTCCAGCGCGCGCGTCGCCAGCGCATCGCCGGCGGCCGCGCGCGCGGTGACGTCGGGCGGTTCCAGCAGGCCGGGATCGACGCCGGCGATTTCGCTCAGCGCGCGGTGGATGTTGACCAGGCCGGGGCCGCAGATCAGGCGTTCGTTGGAAACGCGGCCGAACTGCCTCGACAACCGGTCGAGGATCTTCAGTTCCTCCGGCGTGCCCGGCGGGAAGCTGACGTGGCCGCCTTCGGTTTCCAGCGGATAGCGGCGGCCGTCGCGCACCAGCAGCCCGCCGACGCCGAGGCCGGTCCCGGGGCCGATCACCGCATAGGTGCGCGGCTCCGACAGCGGCGCCGGCGTCCAGCGCACGCCGCCCACCGACACCACGTCGGCCGGGGTCAGCAACGACACCGCCATCGCCTGCGCGGCGAAGTCGTTGACCAGCCGCAGCCCGTCGAAGCCCAACGCGTCGCGCGTGCGCGACAGCGAGATCACCCACGGATGGTTGGTGATGCGCGCCTCGTCGCCGTCGATGCGCCCGGCCACGGCAAAAACCCCTTTGGAGATGGCGCCGTATTTCGCCTGCGCGCCGGTCTGCTCGAGGTAGTGCCTGGCCGCGTCGGCCAGCGACGGGAAGTCGGCGACCTTGAACTCGTGCACGCTGTCTTCGAGCAGCGGCGAAGCGGCGTTGCAGTCGGCCAACGCGAAGCGCGCGTTGGTGCCGCCGATGTCGGCGAGCAGGGCGTTGTGCTGGCCGCTCACGCGCACACCCTCGCCATCGTGCGCAGCGGTACGCAATTGGTCATTTCCCCGTCCCTTCGGTGCAATACCGCTAATCGTACCCGCCTTCGAGCGCCGCGCCATGGCTGGCGACGATCTTTGCGTAATAACGTGCACTGTCCTTGGGCGTGCGCACCTGGGTCTCGAAGTCGACGTGGATCACGCCGAAGCGCTTCGAGTAGCCCAGCGACCATTCCAGGTTGTCCAGCAGCGACCAGACGAAGTAGCCGCCGATGTCGCAGCCCGCCCCGATCGCGGCGTGCACCGCACGCAGGTGCCCGCGCAGGTAGCTGGCGCGCAACGGGTCGCGCACGCGCCGCGCTCCCGACGGATCCGTCTCCGCCTTCGGCGGATCGAAGAAGGCCGCGCCGTTCTCCGTGATGAACATCCTCGGATTGCCGTAGCGTTGCTTCACCCACAGCAGGGTATCGGTCAGGCCCTGCGGGAAAACTTCCCAGCCGGTTTCCGTATACGTATGCATCGGCTGCTTCACCGGCGCGGCCCGCAGCGGCCAGTTGGATGCGTCGTGGCGGGTGACGTTGCGGGTGTAGTAGTTGATGCCGACGAAATCGATCGGCTGCCGGATCAGGTCCATGTCGGCCGGCGGCCAGTCCGGCCAGGCCTCGCCGAAGACCTCGCGCAGTTCATCGGGGTAGCTGCCGAGGAACACCGGGTCGAGGTACTGCCGGTTCATGTAGGCATCGGCGCGCTTGGTCGCGGCCAGGTCTTCCGGCGAATCGCTGGCCGGGTACTTCGGCTCGATGTTCACCACGATGCCGATCTCGTGCTTGCCGTTGGCGCGGTACGCCTGCACCGCCTTGCCGTGCGAGCGCAGCAGGTGGTGCGAGGCGATCGGCGCCTCGAAGCGGTTGCGGTGGCCCGGCGCCAGCGCGCCGTGCAGGTAGCCGCCGTCGGTGACCACCCAAGGTTCGTTGAGCGTGGCCCAGCGGCGCACGCGGCCGTCGAGGCGCTGGTACATCAGCGCCGCGTATTCGGCGAACCAGTCGGCGATGTCGGGGTTCAGCCAGCCGCCGCGGTCGTCCAGCGCCGCCGGCAGGTCCCAGTGGAACAGGGTGGCGACCGGCTGGATGCCGTTCTCGAGCAGGCCGTCGACCAGGCGCTCGTAGAAATCGAGGCCCTTGTGGTTGATGCGGCCGCGGCCCTCGGGCAGCACGCGGCTCCACGAGATGCTGAAGCGGTAGGCCTGCAGGCCCAGCTGCTTCATCAGCGCGACGTCCTCGCGCCAGCGGTTGTAGTGGTCGCAGGCCACGTCGCCGGTGTCGCCGTTGAGCATGCGTCCCGGGGTGTGGGCGAAGCGTTGCCAGATGCTCGGTCCGGCGCCGTCGGCCAGCGGCGAGCCTTCGATCTGGTAGGCCGCGGTAGCGCTACCCCAGATGAAGCCCGGGGGAAAGGTGTACGGCTTCGACATGGCCCCTCCGGCGTGTCGTCGGTTTTCTTCGGTGCCCGCTGGGGGCTTGGTAGTTGAAAACGGTTACATGGCAGAATAGCCCGAATGTGCCACGGTGTCATCGATGCCGGGCACAAAGGCGAGCGTCGCGGGAGGGGCCCGCGGGCGTCGCGTCCCCTCGGGAGCGGGTATGGCGGATGTGCGGCTGGAACAGGTACGCAAGGTCTATCCGGACGGCCACGTCGCCGTGCACGGGGCCACGTTCGAGGTCGCCGACGGCGAACTGATGGTGCTGGTCGGCCCGTCGGGCTGCGGCAAGTCGACCTTGCTGCGGATGATCGCCGGGCTGGAGGAAATCAGCGGCGGCACGCTGAGCATCGGCGGGCGCGTGGTCAACGACGTCGCGCCGAAGGACCGCGACATCGCGATGGTGTTCCAGAACTACGCGCTGTATCCGCACATGACGGTCGCGGAGAACCTGGCCTTCGGGCTGAAGCTGCGCGGCATCGGCAAGGCCGAGGCGAAGCAGCGCATCGATGCGGCGGCGGAAACGCTGGGGCTCGCCGGCTTGCTCGGCAAGCTGCCGAAGGAGCTTTCCGGCGGCCAGCGCCAGCGCGTGGCGCTGGGCCGCGCGCTGGTGCGCGAACCGAAGGTGTTCCTGCTCGACGAGCCGCTGTCGAACCTCGACGCCAAGCTGCGCAACAGCGTGCGCAGCGAGATCGCGCGATTGCACAGGCGACTCGGCGCGACGATGGTCTACGTGACCCACGATCAGGTCGAGGCGATGACCCTGGGCCAGCGCATCGTGGTGTTGAACGAGGGCGTGGTCCAGCAGATCGATACGCCGATGGCGCTGTACGAGCGCCCGGCCAACCTGTTCGTCGCGGGGTTCCTCGGCAGTCCGGCGATGAATTTCCTGCGCGGCGACGCGGCGAAGCGGTTTTCGCCGCATGGCGGGCGCGACGTGGTGCTCGGCATCCGTCCGGAGCACCTGCGGCTGTCGGCGGGCGAGGGCGCGTTGCGCGCGCAGGTCGAGCTGGTCGAGCCGGTCGGCAGCGAGAGTTTCGTGCACCTGCGTTCCGGCGATCACGCGCTGGTGGCGCGGGTCGAACCGGATCGCGCGCCTGCGGTCGGCGACACGGCTGGCTTCGACCTCGCCATCGACCGCCTGCATTTTTTCGATGCGGAATCCGGCCTGCGGCTCATGTAGGAGCGGCGCAAGCCGCGACCGCGCCTTTCCCGCATCGACCAATATGTCCGTCAGCCGAACCTCCGGTCGCGGCTGACGCCGCTCCTACAGGAATCGGTCCCCGGTGGAAACGACGAGGGAGGCCGAAGCCTCCCTCCTCGCATCCCGGATCGTCGAAGCGAATCAGCCGCGGCTGACCTCGTAGACCGCCTTGGCCACGTGGTCCAGGTTGCTGGTGCGCAGCGCGGCCACGCAGATGCGGCCGGTGCCGACCGCGTAGACCGCGTATTCCTCGGCCAGCCGCTTCACCTGCGCCGCGCTCAGGCCCGAATACGAGAACATGCCGGCCTGCTTCTGCACGAAGCCGAATTCCGGCGCGCCCAGCGCGGCCAGCTTCTGCACGAAGCCGGCGCGCATCGCGTGGATGCGGTCGCGCATCTCGCCCAGTTCGGCCAGCCATTGCGTGCGCAGCTCGTCGCTGTTCAGCACGCCGGAGACCAGCGTCGCGCCGTGGGTCGGCGGGTTGGAATAGTTGGCGCGGATGAGGCGGCGCACCTGCGACTTCACCCGCGCGGCCTCGTCCCGGTCGCCGCAGACGACGCTCAGCGCGCCGACGCGCTCGCCGTACAGCGAGAACGACTTCGAATACGAGCTGGCCACCACGTAGGCCGGAATGCCCGACGCGCCGAACAGGCGGATCGCGTGGGCGTCGGTGTCGGCGTCCTTGTCGAAGCCCTGGTAGGCCATGTCGATGAACGGAACCAGCCTGCGTTCCTTCACCAGTTCGACGACCTGCTTCCACTGCGCCTGGTCCAGGTCGACGCCGGTCGGGTTGTGGCAGCAGGCGTGCAGCAGGACCACGGTGTTCGGCTCCAGCCTGCCCAGGTCCTCGAGCATGCCGGCGAAGTCGAGGCCGTGGGTCGCCGCGTCGTAGTAGCGGTAATCGACGATCTCGAATTCGACCGCGCCGAACAGCGCGCGGTGGTTTTCCCAGCTCGGCGTGCTGATCGCGACCTTGCTGCCGGCCGGCAGGAACTTCTTCAGGAACTCCGCGCCGACGCGCAGCGCGCCGCTGCCGCCGAGGGTCTGCGCGGTGGTCACGCGGCCGGCGGCCAGCAGTTCCGAATCCGCGCCGAACACCAGCTTCTGCGTGGCCGCGTTGTAGCCGGCCAGGCCGTCGATCGCGATGTACCCGCGCGGGCGGATTTCCTTCAGCAGCGCCTGTTCGACCGCGATGACCGATTTGAGCACCGGGATGCGGCCCTCGTCGTCGCAATAGATGCCCACGCCGAGGTTGGCCTTGATGGCGCGGGGGTCGGCATTGAAGGCATCGGTGATGCCCAGGATCGGATCGCCTGGAACCAGTTCGACGTTTGCGAATACGGACACGGTGAAGGTCGCTCGGAAAGGGGGTGGGAGAAGAGGGGCGTCTGCGCGCGGCAAACCATGCGATGTTAACAGGCGCACCCGGTCCGCCCAACGCAAACCTTTGATTCCGTTCGCGCCGCAACCGTCGTTCCGGAGCGGGCGGGGCGATCCCGGGCAGACGGGCCGGGGCCGGCGTCGAAGGCCGGAGCATCGACCCGCGCCGGCCCGTTATACTCACCCATTGGCGCGCGCCGCGTGCCTGGCCGGGGCTTTGGAAATCAAGGCCCTGGAGATGGAACTTCACCCAAATCGACACCTGCGGCAACGCGCCGGCACCTTGCCGGGCGCGGTGCCTGGAAGCCAAACGCCGCATGCGCCTCACCACGATCAAGCTGTCCGGTTTCAAATCCTTCGTCGATCCGACCACCCTGCACCTGCCGACCAACATGACCGGCGTGGTCGGTCCCAACGGCTGCGGCAAGTCCAACGTCATCGATGCGGTGCGCTGGGTCATGGGCGAAAGCTCGGCCAGCCGCCTGCGCGGCGACAACCTGACCGACGTGATCTTCTCCGGCAGCTCGGCGCGCAAGCCGGTGTCGATGGCCACGGTCGAGCTGATCTTCGACAACAGCGACCACACCATCACCGGCGAGTTCGCTGCGTTCAACGAGATCTCGGTCAAGCGCACCGTCGGCCGCGACGCGCAGAGCAACTACTACCTCAACGGCACCAAGTGCCGCCGCCGCGACATCACCGACCTGTTCCTCGGCACCGGCCTGGGCCCGCGCAGCTACTCGATCATCGAGCAGGGCATGATCAGCCAGATCATCGAGGCCAAGCCCGAGGAACTGCGCATCTACCTGGAGGAAGCCGCCGGCATCTCCAAGTACAAGGAGCGCCGCAAGGAAACCGAGACCCGCATCCGCCACACCCGCGAGAACCTCGACCGCCTCAACGACCTGCGCGAGGAAATCGCCAAGCAGCTCGAGCACCTCAAGCGCCAGGCCCGCCAGGCCGAGCAGTACCAGGCGCTGCAGGAAGAGCGCCGGATCAAGGACGCCGAGTGGAAGGCGCTGGAATACCGCGGCCTCGACGGCGAGTTGCAGAAGCTGCGCGAGGCGCTCGCGCAGGAAGAGACCAGGCTGCAGCAGCTGATCGCCGAGCAGCGCGAGGCCGAGGCGAAGATCGAAACCGGCCGCGCCAGCCGCGAGACCGCCAGCGAGGAACTGAACAAGGCGCAGGCCGAGGTCTACCAGGTCGGCAGCACGCTGGCGCGCATCGAGCAGCAGATCCAGCACCAGCGCGAACTGGCGCAGCGCCTGCAGAAGGCGCGCGACGAGGCGCAGAGCGCGCTGGCCGAACTGGGCCAGCACATCAGCGACGACGAGACCAAGCTGACGGTGCTGCGCGCCTCGATCGACGAGGCCATGCCCAAGCTGGAGCAACTGCAGGCCGACGATGGCGCCCGCCAGGATGCGCTGCGCGAGGCCGAGGCGAAGCTCGCCGACTGGCAGCAGCGCGCCGACGCGCATGCCCGCGAAGCCGCCGAAGCGGCCCGTGCGGCCGAAGTCGAGCGCACCCGCGTCGACTACCTCGACAAGCAGGCCTTCGAAGCCGACCGCCGCCGCGAAGCGTTGTCGGGCGAGCGCCTGGGCCTGGACCTCGACGCGCTGGCCGCCAGCTTCGCCGAGGCCTTCGAGCAGCACGAAACCCAGAAGGCTTCGCTGGAAGGCCTGACCGCCGACCTCGAAGCCCGCAAGCACACCGTCACCGAGTTGCAGGACCAGCAGCGCAGCGCGCAGGCCGAACTGGCCGAAGTGCGCAAGCAGGCGCAGGCCGCGCGTGGCCGGCTGTCGTCGCTGGAAGCCCTGCAGCAGGCCGCGCTGGGCCAGGAGCAGGGCGCCGCCGTCGCATGGCTGAAGGCGCGCGGGCTGGACGATGCCGCGCGCGTCGGCGAGAAGCTGGTGGTCGAACCGGGCTGGGAGAACGCGGTCGAAAGCGCGCTGGGCCAGCTGATCGAAGGCGTGCTGGTCGAATCGCCGGAGACCCTGGTCGACGCGTTGGGCGAACTCGGCGAAGGCCGCATCGCGCTGGTGGCTTCCGACGCGGAAGCCGTTTCCTTCGCCCCGACCTCGCTTGCCGCGAAGGTGCAGGGCCCGGCGGCGATCCGTCGCCTGCTCGCGCGCCTGCACGTGGCCGGGGACCTGGCCGAAGCGCGCCGCCTGCTGCCGCAGCTGGGCGACGGCGATTCCATCATCACCCGCAATGGCGAGCGCTTCGGTGCCGGTTGGGTGCGCGTGCTGCGTTCCGGCGCGGCCAAGCAGGGCGCGCTGTTGCGCGAGCGCGAGATCCAGGCGCTGCGCGCCGAGATCGAGCAACTGCAGCACCGCGAACACGAACTGGAGCGCGGCATCGTCGCCTGGCGCGACCGCCTGCTCGCCGCCGAGCAGCAGCGCGAGGACGCGCAGCGCGCGTTGTACATGGCGCACCGCAGCGTTTCCGAACTCGCCGGCCAGCTGCAGAGCCAGCAGGGCCGCGTCGACGCCGCGCGCAACCGCATCGACCGCATCGACGGCGAGCTGGCGCAACTGGCCGAAACCCTCGACACCAGCCGCGAGCAGGCCAGCGAGGCGCGTGGCCGCCTCGAGGAGGCCGTCGCGCGCATGGCCGAACTGGAAACCGCGCGCCAGCAGCTGGAAACCGAACGCCGCGAGCTCGCCGACGCCCGCGACCAGCTGCGCGACGCCGCCCGCGCCTCGCGCGACGCCGCGCACGCGCTGGCGCTGACCGTCGAGTCGCAACGCGCGCAGATCGTCGCGCTGGAACAGGCGCTGCAGCGCATGGGCAGCCAGCGCGGGCAACTGGACTCGCGCCTGGGCGAACTCGCTTCGCAGCTGGCCGAAGGCGATTCGCCGGTGCAGTCGCTGGAAGCCGAGCGCCAGACCGCGCTGGAGCAGCGCGTGCTGGCCGACCGCAAGCTCGGCGAGGCGCGCGCCGCGCTCGACGGCCTCGACAACGAACTGCGCCAGCACGAACAGACCCGCCACCAGCGCGAGGAGCAGTCGCTGCAGCAGCGCGAGCGCATCTCGCAGCGCAAGCTCGACCAGCAAGCGCTGGCGATGAAGGCCGAGGCGCTGACCGAAGCGGTGGTGAAGGCCGGCTTCGAACTCGATGCGGTCATCGCCGCGCTGCCGGAAGTCGCGTCGCTGGCCGACTGGGAGCAGACGGTCAACGCCATCGACGCGAAGATGCGCCGCCTGGAGCCGGTCAACCTGGCCGCGATCCACGAATACGGCGAGGCCGAGCAGCGCAGCCAGTACCTCGATGCGCAGAACGCCGACCTGACCAGCGCGCTGGAGACGCTGGAGGACGCGATCCGCAAGATCGACCGCGAGACCCGCGGCCGCTTCAAGGACACCTTCGACCGCGTCAACGCCAGCGTGCAGGAACTGTATCCGCGCCTGTTCGGCGGCGGCCACGCCTACCTGGAACTGACCGGCGAGGACCTGCTCGATACCGGCGTGACCATCATGGCGCGCCCGCCGGGCAAGCGCGTGTCGAACATCTCGCTGCTGTCCGGCGGCGAGAAGGCGATGACCGCGGTGGCGCTGGTGTTCGCGATCTTCCGCCTCAACCCGGCGCCGTTCTGCCTGCTGGACGAGGTCGATGCGCCGCTCGACGAGGCCAACGTGGGCCGCTTCACCGCGATGGTGAAGGAGATGAGCGAGAAGGTGCAGTTCCTGTTCGTCACCCACAACAAGGCGACGATGGAAGCCGCGCACCAGCTCAGCGGCGTGACCATGCGCGAACCGGGCGTCAGCCGCCTGGTGTCGGTCGACCTGGCCGAAGCCGCGCGCCTGGCCGGCGCGGCCTGAACCCATCCCCCGCCCGCGGGGGAGGGTGCCGAAGGGGGATAAGGCGCGCGAGCGCAGCGAGCCGGCTTTCGCTCGTCATTCCCGCGCAGGGACCGGCGGCTTCCGCTCATCCGGCCATGCGCGCGCCGAAGCGCGGGGACACTGGATTGCCGCTTCCGCGGCAATGACGGTTCCGGGGAGGAGATGCGTCATCGCATGACCGTCCCGGGCCGACAACCGGTTGCCGCCGGTTTTGCTACCCTGTCGCGAATTCGGAAACAGAGACCCCCGGCACATGTCCGAAATGACCCTGCTCAGAATCGGCATCCTGATCGCCGGACTGATCCTGATCGGCGCGATCGTCTTCTTCGGCAGGCCGAAGAAACCCAGCCAGGGCAGGCGGGTGGAACGCGCCGAGCCGGGTGCGCAGAATGCCGAACGGGTGGAGCCGGGCCTGGGCGACGATGCGCCGGACTACAGTTCCGACGCGGTCAGCCAACCCGAGCTGGGATTGCCGGGCGGCGTGGCGCTGCCGGAGAACGACCTCGGCAAGCGGCCCAGCCAGGACTTCGACAAGATCGTTTCGCTGTACGTGGCGGCGCGCGCCGGCCATACCCTGCGCGGCGAGGACATCGTGGTCGCCGCGGAGAAGACCGGGCTGGTGTTCGGGCACATGAACGTGTTCCACCGGCTGGTCGAGCACCATCCGGAACGCGGACCGGTGTTCAGCATGGCCAACATCATGCAGCCGGGCAGCTTCGACATGACCACGATCCGCGAACTGGAGACGCCGGCCATCGCGTATTTCCTCACGCTGCCTGCGCCGATGCCGGCGCTGGAAGCGTGGGACATGATGCTGCCGAACGTGCAGCGCATGGCCGAGTTGCTCGAGGGCGTGGTGCTGGACGACAGCCGCAACGCGCTCGGCCGCCAGCGCATCATGCACATCCGCGAGGAGCTGCGGGCCTACGACCGCCAGCACGAGGCGCCGCCGCTGACCAAGACGCCGCGCTGGTGAGCGCCGTGCCGTGCGCGCAGCCACGGGGATGGCGCGCCGCGGGGAATCCGCACCTTGCCGACCCGGGTAGCCGGTATCCGCGGCCCGGACCGGTTGCCTGCCACGCGCAATTCCGGTATGTCGTCATGCATCGAATGATCGTCACGGAGCGACTGCCATGTCCCAGGAAAACCTGATCGCGGTTGTCACCGATGCCCTGCGCGGACAAGTGCAGGCCGAACTGCCGGCGGAACTGCGGGTTTCGCTCGCAGCGACGGCGTCCGCCGGGGAGGGGGCGGCCGGCGTGTCGGTGCACCTGTTCCGGGTGGCATTGCCGATCGTGGCGCGCTCGGTGCCGCTGCTGTCGGGCGACGGCCGCCGGCTGCGCCCGGAAATGAACCTGCAACTGGATTACCTGCTGGTCGGCCATGCGGACGACGCCCTGCGCGCGCAGGCGAGCCTGGGAACGGCGATGCGCGCGCTGCTGCAGGCACCGATGCTGCAGGAGGAATCGGTCCGCCCGCTGCTGTCGCGCCCGGATCTGCTCGATTCGCTGCTGCCGGCGTCGCTGTCGGTGCACTGGAAGGCGCTGGAGTTGCCGCTGCAGGAACAGGCCGCGGTATGGGTGGCGGTCGGCGACAGGATGGGCAACGGCATGTTCTGGCGCGCCGACGTGTCGTGGCAGGGGAAGGCGGAGACCTGAGGTCTCCTTCCCCCGAAAGGGAGCAGGGTTCGGCGAACGGGGTCGTCGGAAAGCTCCCCGTGGCGGCATCGCCTGGATGATTGTCGGTGCGAACCCCGGCCTGCGCCTTCGGTACGCCTTCTCCCGCCGGGGGGAAGGGCTCAATCCATCGCTTTTGCGAACGCCTCGCGGAACTTCGCCATCTCCTCCGCCGTGCCCACGGTGATGCGCACGTGGTTCGGCATCGACGGCCAGCTGCGCCCGACGAAGACCTTGCGTTCCGCCATCCGCCGGGCGAAGGCGCGGCCTTCGCCCTTCACGTCGACCATGAAGCAGTTGGCCTGGGTCGGCAGGCAGCGGTAGCCGCGCGACGCCAGCCAGGCGATGGTCTCGGCGCGAACCGTGGCGTTTTGCTGCTTGCGTTCGGCCAGCCGCTGCGGGTTCTGCAGGCTGGCGATGCCCGCCGCCACCGCCGGCACCGGCAGGCTGTTCATGCCGAACAGCACCAGCTTCTGCAGCAGGTCCGGCCGCGCCGCGGCGATGCCCAGGCGCATGCCGGCCATGCCGTAGATCTTCGAGAACGTGCGCAGCACGACCACGTCGGCGCCGGCCTTCACCAGGTCCAGCGTGTCCGGCTCGTCGCTGTAGTGGATGTAGGCCTCGTCGATCAGCAGCACGCTGCCGGCCGGCTTGTTCCGCAGCAGCCAGTCGATGTCCGCGCGCGGGGTGATCGAGCCGGTCGGGTTGTTCGGGTTGCAGAGGTAGACCAGCCCGGCCTTCGCTTCGGCCGCCGCCGCGACCATCGCCCTGACGTCGTGCGCGGCGTCGGCGCGCAGCGGCACGCGCACGACCTTCGCGCCGTGCGCGTCGGCCATCTGCGCCACCGACTCGAAGGTCGGGTCGGCCACGACGAGCGCCGCCTGCGGCGAGGTGAAGGCCAGCGCCGCCGAATCCAGCGCCACGCCGGAGCCGCAATAGCCGGCGACGCTGTCCTCGCGCAGGCCGTTGAGTTCGGCGAACAGGCCGGTCAGCTCGCGCTGCAGGCCGAACAGGTAGCGGTTGGCGCGCGGCAATGAGGTGGCGGCGGCCTGCAGCGCTTCCGGGAACGGGCCGAGCGGATTCTCGTTGAAGTTCAGCAGCACCGCGTCGGGATCGTCCATGCCCGGCGGCGTCGGCGGCAATTGCGCGTGCGCGTCGCCGCTGGCGCCGAGCAGCGGGGCGAGCCCCGCGGTGGCCAGGCTGCAGGCGGAAAGTCCAAGGAAGCCGCGTCGGGACAGGGTCGGGTGCATGCGGGTTTCCTCGCGCGTGGGTTGCCGCGAAGCTAGCGCGGACGCGCATGCGTCGGCAAGGGCGGGGTGGGTAGAATCGCGGCATGACTTCGAAACCCCACGCAAAGGCCGCCGATCCCGCTGCCCGCGCCGCCGAACTGCGCAGGCGCCTCGAGGACGCCAACTACCGCTACCACGTGCTCGACGAGCCGAACATACCGGACGCCGAGTACGACCGGATGCTGCGCGAACTCGACGAGCTGGAGCAGGCGCACCCGAAGCTGGCGACCGCGGATTCGCCGACCCGGCGCGTCGGCAACGCGCCATCGGCGAAGTTCGCCGAAGTGCGCCACGCGATCCCGATGCTGTCGCTGGGCAATGCCTTCAGCGACGAGGAAGTGCGCGACTTCGTCCGCCGCATCGACGAGAAGCTCGAGCGCGGGGAACTGGTGTTCTCCGCCGAACCCAAGCTCGACGGCCTGGCGATCAGCCTGCGCTACGAGCACGGCGTGTTCGTGCAGGGCGCGACCCGCGGCGACGGCGCCAGCGGCGAGGACGTGACCGCGAACCTGAGGACGGTCAAGGCGATCCCGCTGCGCTTGCGCGGCGGCGGCTGGCCGGACCTGCTGGAAGTGCGCGGCGAGGTGTACATGCCGCGCGCCGACTTCGAGAAATACAACGAGCAGGCGCGCCTGCACGGCGGCAAGGTGCTGGCCAATCCGCGCAACGGCGCCGCCGGATCGCTGCGCCAGCTCGATCCGCGCATCACCGCGAAACGGCCGCTGTCGTTCTACGCCTATGCGCTGGGCGCGGTCGATGGCGGCGAGTTGCCGGCCACGCATTCGGCGACGCTGAAGAAGCTGCGCGAATGGGGTTTCCCGGTCAGCCCGCTCAACGACGTGGTGAAGGGCGCCGACGGCCTGCTGGGCTACTACCGGCGCATCGGCCAGGAACGCGACGGCCTGCCGTTCGACATCGATGGCGTGGTCTACAAGCTGGACGACTACGCCGGCCAGCGCGAGATGGGCTTCGTCTCGCGCGCGCCGCGCTGGGCGATCGCGCACAAGTTCCCGGCGCAGGAGCAGACGACCACGGTCGAGGGCATCGAAATCCAGATCGGCCGCACCGGCGCGGCGACGCCGGTCGCGCGGCTGGCGCCGGTGCAGGTCGCCGGCGTCGTCGTCACCAACGCCACGCTGCACAACGCCGACCAGATCGCGCGGCTCGACGTGCGCGTCGGCGATACGGTGATCGTGCGCCGCGCCGGCGACGTGATTCCCGAAGTCGTCAGCGTGGTGCTGGAACACCGCCCGGCGCAAACGCAGCCGTGGAAGATGCCGGCGCATTGCCCGGTCTGCGGCTCCGAGATCGTGCGCGAGGAAGGGCAGGCGGTATGGCGCTGCAGCGGCGAGCTGAGCTGCCCGGCGCAGCGCAAGGAGACGATCCGCCACTTCGCCTCGCGTCGGGCGATGGACATCGATGGCCTCGGCGACCGCTTCGTCGAGGAGTTGAGCGACCTCGGCTACGTCGAATCGGTCGCCGACCTGTACAAGCTGACCCTCGACGACCTGCTGGAAATGAAGCGCCGGGCCGACGAGCGCGACGGCACCACGCCGGAAACGGTGAAGGCCGGCAAGATCGCGACCAAGTGGGCCGAGAACCTGGTCGAGGCCATCGACCGCAGCCGCGACACCACGCTGGAGCGCTTCCTGTTCGCGCTGGGCATCGAGCACGTCGGCGAGAGCACGGCCAAGGCGCTGTCGCAATGGTTCGGCGACCTGGCGCTGATCCGCAGGCTGCCGTGGCCGCTGTTCAAGCACGTGCCCGACATCGGCGGCGAGGTGGCGCGCGCGCTCGGGCATTTCTTCGACCAGAAGGGCAACCAGCAGGTGATCGATGCGCTGCTCGAGCGCGGCGTGAAGTTCTCCGACACGCACGCGCCCAGCGCGAAACTGCGCGGTGGACTCGACCTGGCGACCTTGCTGGCCGACCTCGAAATCCCCAGGCTCACCGAGGTCCGCGCGAAGCAGCTCGCCGCCGCGTTCCCGTCGGCCGAGGCGATCGTCGACGCGGAGGCGCAGCAATTCGTCGCCGCGGGCCTGCCTGCGGAGGCGGCGAATTCGCTGGCGGCCTGGCTGGAGGAGGCGGGCAACGCCAGGCTGCTGCACGCCAGCGGCGCGATGCTTGCGCACCTGCTCGAGGTCGTGCCGAAGACGCAGGCGGGCAAGGCAGGGCCGCTCGACGGCAAGACCGTGGTGCTGACCGGTGGCCTGGCGTCGATGAGCCGCGACGAGGCAGGCGCGAAGCTCGAAGCGCTCGGTGCCAAGGTCGCCGGCAGCGTGTCGAAGAAGACCAACTTCGTCGTCGCCGGCGAGACCGCGGGCTCCAAGCTGGCCAAGGCGCAGGAGTTGGGCATCGAAATCTGGGACGAGGAAAAATTGCTGGCGTTCCTGCAGGAGCAGGGGGCGTGAGCCGGTTCCGGTTCAGCGGTCGCTTCGATGCCCTGCGCCTGCGCGCCTGGCTCAACCGGCTGATCCGCGAGTTCTTCCACCAGCGCAACGTGCTCGAAGTCGAGACCCCGGTGCTGTCGGTCGCCGGCAATACCGATCCGAACATCGCCTCGTTCTCGCTCGAATTCGGCGGCCGCACCGACGGCGCGCCGCGCACGCGCTGGCTGCGCACGTCGCCGGAATTCCCGCTGAAGCGGCTGCTCGCCGCCGGCGTCGGCGATTGCTACGAACTCGGCCGGGTGTTCCGCGATGGCGAGGCCGGCGGCCGCCACAACCCCGAGTTCACGATGCTGGAGTGGTACCGAGTCGGCTGGGACCACCAGCGGCTGATCGACGAAACCGTCGAACTGGTGCGGGCGGCGCTGGCGCTCGTCGGGCGCGACGCCGACGTGTCGAAGACCAGCTTCCGCGACCTGTACCGCGACCGGCTCGGCATCGACCCGCTGCTCGCGACCCTCGACGAACTGCGCGATGCCGGCGCCGGCATCGCCATCGACGGCGAAGGCCTGAACCGCGACGACTGGCTGGACCTGCTGATGACGCACAAGCTGCAGCCGTCCTTCCCGCGGGACCAGCTGCTCGCGGTCCACGACTATCCCGCGTCGCAGTCGGCCCTCGCCCGCGTCCGCGAAGGCGATCCTCCCGTCGCCGAGCGCTTCGAGCTGTACCTCGGCCCATTGGAGCTGGCCAACGGCTACCACGAGCTCAACGACGCGACGGAACAGCGCCGGCGCTTCGAACGCGACCAGTCCGCGCGCCATGAACGCGGCGCGGTGGTTCCGCCGCTCGACGAGCGCCTGCTCGAAGCCCTGCCGGCCCTGCCGGACTGCGCCGGCGTCGCGCTCGGCGTCGACCGCCTGCTGATGGCCCTGCTCGACACGCAACGCATCGCCGACGTGCTGGCGTTCGACTTCACCCGCGCCTGAACGGCCGCGAACGAACGCCGGCCGCGTAAACGGTTTCTTGAATCCGGGTTCATCGAGCCGGTGCGAACGTGCCGGCATTCCGCAACAGCAGGGAGAACGGCGATGCGCGGCATGATCAAGGCGGTCTTCGCAACCGGGCTGGCGGGCGCCGTCGCGGCGCTGTCCGGCTGCGTGCTCGATCCGGTGTACGGCGGCGGTCGTCCGGGCGGCCATCCGACGTATCCGGACTATCCGCCTGCACAGGGCGGCTACCACCCACCCGGCCAGAATTACCCTTCGCCCGGTCATTCGTACGACCGGCAATTCCGTTGCGAGTCCATCGACAATCGCCAGCGCTACTGCAGCGTGGATACGCGCGGCGGCGTGCAACTGGTGCGGCAATTGTCGAAGAGTCCGTGCGTGCGGGGGCGGACCTGGGGCTACGACCGCAACGGCGTCTGGGTTTCGAACGGCTGCCGCGCCGAGTTTCGCAGCGGTGGCGGCGGCTACGGCGGCCAGGATCCCGGCTACGGCGGCCAGGTGGTCCGCTGCGAATCCGTCGACGCGCGTTACCGCCACTGCAACGTCCCGGTGCGGCGCGGCGTGGAACTGACCCGGCAGCTGTCGAAGGCGCGCTGCGTGGAAGGCCGGAACTGGGGCTGGGACCGCCGCGGGATCTGGGTGAATTACGGCTGCCGCGCCGAGTTCCGCGTCTACTGAATCGATTGCCGTCGTTGCCGTGCCGTCGCCGTCCATGCCCTAAAATGGCGGGCATGGACGATATCGACTACGAGCGTTACGACTGCATCCGCCCGATCCGCTGGACCGGCGAGGCGCTGGAACTGCTCGACCAGCGCAAGCTGTCGTTCGCGCAGGAGTGGGTGGCCTGCCGCAGCAGCGACGAAGTCGCCGACGCCATCCATGCCCTGATCGTGCGCGGTGCGCCGGCCATCGGCATCGCCGCCGGCTGGGGCGTGGTGCTGGCGGCGCGCACGGTCATCGCCGAGAACGGCAGGGAGGCGACGCAGAAGCTGGAGCCGGCGCTGCAGCGGCTCAACGCCGCGCGCCCGACCGCGGTCAACCTGGGCTGGGCGCTGGCGCGGATGCGCGACACGCTGGCCAACGCCGGCGCGACCTGGCGCGAAGCGGTGGAACTGGAAGCGCTGGCCATCGCCGAAGAGGACCTGGCCGCGAACCGGCGCATGGGCGCGCTGGGCGCGGCGCTGATCGGGCCGGGCAGCGGCGTGCTGACCCACTGCAACACCGGCTCCCTGGCCACCGCCGGCTTCGGCACCGCGCTGGGCGTGATCCGCGCCGGCGTGGCGCAGGGCCGCATCGCCCGCGTGTTCGCCGACGAAACCCGGCCGTGGCTGCAGGGCGCGCGGCTGACCGTGTGGGAGCTGCAGCAGGACGGCATCGACGCGACCCTGATCGCCGACGCGGCGGCTTCGCACCTGATGAAGACCGGGGCGGTGCAGTGGGTCGTGGTCGGCGCCGACCGCATCTGCGCCAACGGCGATACCGCCAACAAGATCGGCACCTACCAGCTGGCCCTCGCCGCGCGCCACCATGGGGTGAAGTTCATGGTCGTGGCGCCGTCTTCGACGGTCGACATGGCCACGGCCTCGGGCGACCTGATCGAGATCGAGGAACGCGACCCGGCCGAGTTGCTCGGCGTCGGCGGCGTGCGCACCGTGGCCGAGGGGATCAAGGCCTGGAACCCGGTGTTCGACGTCACGCCGGGCGATCTGATCGACGCCATCGTCACCGAGAAGGGCGTGATCGAGAAGCCGGATACGGCGAAGATGCGGGCGGCTTTCCCGGCCTGACCGGACTGGTCCGGGCAGCCTTCATCGCGCGTGGAACCTGCCCCGGAAGACCGCTTCGCGGGCCCCCCGCGGGCCATGCGTCCCGGGTGGCGAAAATTTCGCTTAAGTGACTGATTTTTCCGGCCAAAAACCGGCTGGCCGCAGCCCCTTCTGTGGTACAATTTCCGTGCCGCGAATCACCCCCGAAAACCGCCCGCCGGACTCGCTCGGGCAGCCCGGTTTCTGGCCGTGAAACGCCGCATCCCAACTGCACCAGCACGGAATTCGAATGGCCGATCCCGCCAAGGAAATCATCCCCGTCAACCTCGAAGACGAGATGCGCAAGAGCTACCTCGATTACGCGATGAGCGTGATCGTGGGCCGCGCCCTCCCGGACGTCCGCGACGGCCTCAAGCCCGTCCACCGCCGCGTCCTCTTCGCGATGAACGAGCTCGGCGCGCACAGCAACAAGCCGTACTACAAGTCCGCCCGCATCGTCGGCGACGTCATCGGTAAGTACCACCCGCACGGCGACCAGTCCGTCTACGACACGCTGGTGCGCATGGCGCAGCCGTTCTCGCTGCGCTACCTGCTGGTCGACGGGCAGGGCAACTTCGGCTCGATCGACGGCGACAACGCCGCGGCGATGCGTTACACCGAAGCGCGCATGTCGCGCCTGACCCACGAGCTGATGGCGGACATCGACAAGGAAACCGTCGACTTCCAGCCCAACTACGACGAAAAGGAACTGGAGCCGACGGTCATGCCGACCCGGTTCCCGAACCTGCTGGTCAACGGCTCGGCCGGCATCGCGGTCGGCATGGCGACGAACATCCCGCCGCACAACCTGTCCGAAGTCACCGATGGCCTGATCGCGCTGATCGACGACCCGTCGATCGACGTCGACGGCCTGATGCAGTACATCCCGGGCCCGGATTTCCCCACTGCCGGCATCATCAACGGCACCGCCGGCATCATCAACGGCTACCGCACCGGCCGCGGCCGCGTGCGCATGCGCGCCAAGGCCGAGGTCGAGGTCGACGACCGCACCGGCCGCGAGGCGATCATCGTCACCGAGATCCCGTACCAGGTGAACAAGGCGCGGCTGATCGAGAAGATCGCCGAGCTGGTCAAGGAGAAGAAGCTCGAAGGCATCAGCGAACTGCGCGACGAGTCCGACAAGGACGGCATGCGCATCTACATCGAGGTCAAGCGCGGCGAATCGGCCGAGGTCGTGCTCAACAACCTGTATTCGCAGACGCCGATGGAATCGGTGTTCGGCATCAACATGGTCGCGCTGGTCGACGGCCGCCCGCAGCTGCTGAACCTGAAGCAGATGCTGGAGGCGTTCATCCGCCACCGCCGCGAGGTGGTCACCCGCCGCACCATCTTCGAACTGCGCAAGGCGCGCAACCGCGCGCACATCCTCGAAGGCCTGACCGTCGCGCTGGCCAATATCGACGAGATGATCGAGCTGATCAAGACCTCGGCGAACCCGCAGGAAGCCAAGGAACGCATGCTGGCCAAGCGCTGGGCGCCGGGCCTGGTCGGTTCGCTGCTGGCCGCGGCCGGCGCCGAGGCCTCGCGTCCGGAAGACCTGCCGCAGGGCGTCGGCTTCCTCGACGGCGAATACCAGTTGACCGACGTGCAGGCCACGCAGATCCTCGAGATGCGCCTGCACCGCCTGACCGGGCTGGAGCAGGAAAAGCTGACCGAGGAATACAGGGAGCTGCTGGATACCATCGCCGGCCTGATCCGCATCCTCGAAAACCCGGACGTGCTGAAGCAGGTCATCCGCGACGAACTGCTGAACCTGAAGGAAGAGTTCGGCGACGCGCGGCGCAGCGAGATCCGCCAGAGCGAGGAAGACCTCGACATCCTCGACCTGATCGCGCCGGAAGACGTGGTCGTGACCCTGTCGCACGCCGGTTACGCCAAGCGCCAGCCGGCCAGCGCGTACCGCGCGCAGCGTCGCGGCGGCCGCGGCCGCAGCGCGGCGGCGACCAAGGAAGAGGATTTCATCGACCAGTTGTGGCTGGTCAATACCCACGACACGCTGCTGACCTTCACCAGCAACGGCAAGGTGTTCTGGCTGCCGGTGCACCTGTTGCCGGAAGCCGGCTCGAACGCGCGCGGTCGCCCGATCGTCAACTGGATCCCGCTGGAACCGGACGAAAAGGTGCAGGCGGTGCTGCCGGTGCGCGAATACAACGAAGGCCGCTACGTGTTCTTCGCGACCAGGGGCGGCACGGTCAAGAAGACCCCGCTGACCGAATTCGCCTTCCGCCTGGCGCGCGGCAAGATCGCGATCAACCTGGACGAAGGCGATGCGCTGGTCGGCGTGGCGCTGACCGACGGCGAGCGCGACATCATGCTGTTCGCCAGCAACGGCAAGGCGGTGCGCTTCGCCGAGAACGAAGTGCGCGCGATGGGCCGCACCGCCACCGGCGTGCGCGGCATCAGGCTGGCGCCGGGCGAGGAAGTGCGCAGCCTGGTCGTGGTCGAAGGCGACGGCGACATCCTCACCGCCAGCGAGAACGGCTACGGCAAGCGCACGCCGGTCGACGAGTACCCGCGCAAGGGCCGCGGCACGCAGGGCGTGATCGCGATCCAGACTACCGAGCGCAACGGCAAGCTGGTCGGCGCGATCCAGCTGACCGAGCAGCACGAGGTCCTGCTGATCTCCGACGGCGGCACGCTGGTGCGCACGCGCGCGGCGGAAATCTCGCAGGTCGGCCGCAACACCCAAGGCGTCACCCTGATGCGCCTGTCGGAAGGCGAAGTGCTGCAGGCGGTGGAGCGCCTCGATGCGTCGCTGGACGACGACGAAGGTGAGGGCGACAACCCGATGCCGCCCGGCCCTCCGGCCGAGCAACCGCAGGCCTGACGGAAGCAAGAAGCCCCGGTGGAAACCGGGGCTTTTTTCGTCGAGCGGGTCCGGGCTTCCCGCGGGAGCCGCTCCCGCGAAGATCGGAAGCGGGGCCTCAGGGCAAATGCTCCAGCACGTATTCCGCCGACGACACCTTGTACTCGCCCGGCGCCTCGACCCACAGCCCCTTCACCACGCCGTCCTCGGCGTACAGCGCATAGCGCTTCGAGCGCAGGCCCATGCCGTAGCCGCTCGCGTCCATCTCCAGCCCCAGCGCGCGCGCCAGCTCGGCGTTGCCGTCGGCCAGCATCGGCAAGCCGTCGGGCACGCCCTGCGACTTGCCCCAGGCCTGCATCACGAACGGGTCGTTGACCGAGGTGCAATAGACCTGGATGCCGCGGCGCAGGAAGTCGTCGTAATGCTCGACGAAGCCGGGCAGGTGGCATTCCGAGCAGGTCGGCGTGAACGCGCCGGGCACCGCGAACAGCACCACCTTCTTGCCTTCGAACAGGGCGCCCGTGTCCAGCGTTTCCACGCCGTTGCGGATCAGCTTGACGGTCACTTCGGGAATGCGTTCGCCGATCTGGATGCTCATGCACGTGCTCCGTTCGCGGGCCGGGGGAGGTGGACCCGATTCTAGATGAATCGGTCGTAGCTGGCGGCAAAACCGGCGTTTTCAAGGCGCTTGAAAACGCCGCGCCGGGGGCCATTTTGCCTTCAACGCGGCGGCATGCCGCTTCCAGACACCGGAGCCTCCACATGTACCTGTATCCCAACATCCCCGATCGCCTGTACCGGCGACTGTTCGACGACCTGCGCGTCGCCGGCCTCCAGAACACCGTTCCCGCATGGACGCCGCGCGTCGACGTGAAGGAGGAAGCCGCGCGTTACGTCGTTTATTTCGACGTGCCCGGCATCGACCCGCAGAACATCGAGATCCAGGCCGAGCGCAACCAGCTCGTCGTCAAGGGCGAGCGCAAGCGCGAAGCCGCCGCCGAAGGCGAGAACTTCAGCCGCATCGAGCGCGTCCATGGCGCCTTCGAACGCCGCTTCTCGCTGCCCGAGACCGCCGATGCCGATGCGATCACCGCGACCGGCCGCAACGGCGTGCTGGAGATCAGCATCCCGAAGAAGCCGCAGTCGCAACCGCGCAAGATCCGCGTGGGCGTGAACCCGCTGGACGGCGCGGACGAGGCGCCGCAGTCGGTGCAGTAACGGCGCCGGGGCCCGTGCGGATGCGGCGGGTCCGGCGCGTGGTCCATGTCTTAGAATCGGCCCGCGGCTGCAAGACCGCGGGCCGTTTGCGTTGAACCAAGGGGCAGTCGATGGAATTCAAGGATTACTACGCCATCCTGGGGGTAGAGCCCAGCGCCGGCGAAGCCGAGATCAAGACGGCCTACCGCCGGCTGGCGCGCAAGTACCACCCGGACGTGAGCAAGGAAGCCGGGGCCGAGGAGAAGTTCAAGGCGGTCAACGAGGCCTACGAGGTGCTGCGCGATCCGCAGAAGCGCGCCGCCTACGACCAGCTGCGCGCGCAGGGTTACCGGCCGGGCGAGGAATTCCAGCCCCCCCCGAATTTCGGCGGCGGCGGCTTCGGCGGCCCGGGCGGTTTCGATTTCGAGGAAATCTTCGGCAGCGCCGGTGGCACGGGCGGTGGCTTCAGCGACTTCTTCGAGGGCCTGTTCGGCCGCCGCGCCGGCAATGCCCGCGCCGCGCCGCGCGGCGACTCGCGGGCCAAGTTCGCGGTGCCCCTGCAGGCGGTATACGACGGCGGCAGCGTGCGCATCACCCTCAACGGCAGGCAACTGGACGTGCGCGTGCCGAAGGGGGTGCGGCCGGGCCAGGTGATCCGCCTGGCCGGGCAGGGCAACGGCGGCGGCAACCTGCTGCTGGAAATCGAGTACGCGGCGCATCCGCAGTTCGAGGTCGACGGCCGCAACATCCTGTACACGCTGCCGGTGGCGCCGTGGCAGGCGGCGTTGGGCGCCACGCTGAGCGTGCCGACGCTGGGCGGCGCGGTCGAGGTCAAGGTGCCGCCGGATTCGGAGGCCGGGCGCAAGCTGCGCCTGCGCGGTCGCGGCCTGCCCGGCAGCGGCTCGACGCCGGCCGGCGACCAGATCGTCGAGCTGGAAGTCACCGCGCCGCGCGCGGAGAACGCCGCGCAGCGGCAGGCTTATGCCGCCCTGCGCGACGCCTTCGGCGGTGGCTGAGGGCCGCGCCGGTCAGTTGCGCGCAGGCGGGTTTTCGCCGCCCTGCGTCGCCTGCAGCGCCGCGGCCACGTACACCAGCGGCGCGTTCCAGTTGATCGCCACTTCGTTGCTGGCGTAGCTGCAGACACGGTCGATGTAGGCCAGCGCGGGCAGCGCCGACGGATACGGCGATGCCGCGCAGTCCCTCGCGTCCTGCCGGCCCGGATTCGGCCCGCCAGCCAGCCAGCCGGGAACGGGTTCGGCGATGCCGTCGGCTTCGGAAACGCGGTGATGGACGTGCAGCGGCGGCCGCGTGCCGAAGCCGGTGACGAAGGATCGCGCCAGCGGATTGCGCCCCAGCACGTAATCCAGCTGCGACTGCGCCGCGTCCAGGTAATCGCGCCGGCCGCGCAATCGGTAGGCCTGCATCAGCACCATCGCCTGGTTCATCGCGACGGCGTTGCTGCCCCAGACGAAATCCGCGGGCAGCATGGCGACGCGATAGGCGGAGCGCTTCCATTGCCGCACCAGCGCATCGGCCATTCCGGAAACGCGTTCTTCGATCAGTGCCCCGTCCGCGTGCGGGGTCAGTCGATCGCGATGCGCGGCCAGCGCCATCCACGCCAGGCCGCCGACCTCGTTCCACGAGGGCACGCGTGGCGCCACGCCGCGCGCGATGAACTCGTCGTAGAACGCATCGTCGCCGGTCGCGAGGTACAGTTCGGCGGCAGCCCAGGCGAACTCGTCGTCGAGCTTCCTGTCGCCGTATTCGCCGGTGGACACATCGGCCGGCTGCCGGTAGATGTCCTGCGGGTGCCGTTGCGCCCATGCCCATGCGGCCTTTGCGGCGGCCAACATCCGCGCGGCAACGCCGGGGAACTGCGCTTCGTAGCGCGCATAGACCCGGCTGGCCTGCGCCATCGATGCGGCGAAGCCGAGCGCGGCGGCCGTGCTCTTCTGCACCACGTAGCGCTGCGCGTGCGCATCCGCAGGCATGACGAAGCCTGCGAATTTCAACGTGGTCAGCTTGTGGTAGACGCCGCCGTCGGCAGGGTCCTGCATGGACAGCATCCATTCCAGGTTCCACCACGCCTCGTGCAGCAGGTCGGGCGCATCGGTGCCGCTCTCGGGGATGTCCAGGTCCTGCGCAGCGAACGCTTGCGGGAAATCCTGCCATGCGGCCAGCAGGGTCCAGGTGGTGATCGCGGAGTTGACGATGTATTTGTTGTAGTCGCCGGCGTCGTACCAGCCTTTGGGCGAGGAAATCTTCGTGCCCGCCGGCCGCGCGGGCGAGGCCGCCGAGGCATGCACCAGCACGGCGTCGTCCGGATGCCCGGCGGCGCGCGCGAAACGGCCGGCGTGGGCGGCATCCAGCGCGGTGCCGGCGCGGTTGAAGTAGAAGGCCTTCACCGCGGCGGCGGCGAGCGGGGCGTAGGCGTCGCCGGCGACGACGAATTCGTCCGATGGCGGCAGGCCGTCGATGCGCAGGCGATAACGTCCGGGTTGGGACAATGCGGAGAAGTCGGCGATGCGCACGCGGCGATCGGCCGGCTTCCATTCGGCCGCGGCGCCGAGCTTGCCGGTGTAGGCGGCCTTGCCGCTGGCGACGTGTTCGACGATGAAGTCGTTTTGCGCCGTGGCCGGCACCGTCGCCAGCTTTTGCGAGGCGGGCAGGTAGCCGACCTGGTTGATGCCGATGGCGGGGTCCTGGGCGAATGCGTGGGGGAACGGCAACGACAGCTGGACGGCGATCACGATCGCCGCGCACGTATGCCTTCGCGCGTTTCCAACATGCGGCCGGAACTTCATGGGGCGACCCTCCGCGATTCGGTCGGTGGCGAAAGACCCGCGCGGCTGCCCGCGCGGGTCCTGTCGTGCCCGGAGCCTGCGCTTACCAACTGCCGCGCAACACCAGCGAGTAGCGGCGGTCGTTCTCGAACCAGGCGCGGGTGTACATCGTGTCGTCCACGTAGCCGTCGCGCAGATACTTGCGTGGCCCCACCAGCAGCTTGGTCACGCTGTTGGTCAGGTTGTTGACCTGCACGCCGAGCTGCATGCCCTTGCCGATGTTGTAGAAGAACGAGCCATCCACCTGGCCGTAGTCGTCGTTCCAGGTGGGCAGGAAGGTGATCGCGTCGCTGGAGGTCAACAGGTAGCGCGAACGCCAGTTGTAGGCAAGGCGCGTGGAAATCTTGCCTTTCTCGTAGATGGCGATGGCGTTGTACGATCGCTTGGACAGGCCTTCCAGCGGCAGGTCGACGGCGCCGGCGCGGGCGGCGGAGGCGTACGGGCTGACCACGGCGTTGGTGCCGCCGCTGCTGTCCACGAAGGTGTAGTTGGCCTGCACGCCGAACCCGGGCAGGAAGTCGAAGAACTGCGAGTAGCCGACTTCGAAGCCGCGGATCTTGCCCTCGTCCAGGTTGTGGGTGCGGGTGATCAGGTAGTCGTTGCCGAACAGGGTCTCGGTGGTGGCCATGGAAGCGAAATAGCCTTCCACGTTCTTGTAGAACAGGGTGGCGTACAGGCTGTTGCCGGGGCCGAAATACCATTCCAGCGAGGTGTCGAACTGAGTGGCGCGCATCGGCTTGAGCTCGGGGTTGCCGCCGTTGCCGGTGAAGGACATGTCGGCTTCGCCGCAGCTGCCCGGTTCGCGCAGGCCGTCGCTGATCGCGTCCTCGCACGCCGCGGCGCTGGCCTGCAGCGGCAACCACGCCTGCATCAGGCGGAACTCCGGCCGGGCGATGGCCTTGGACGCGGCGAAGCGCCACTGCCAGCCTTCGCCGAAGCGCACGCGCAGGTTCAGGCTGGGCAGCACGTTGGTGTACGAGCTCTTGGTCTCGGTGCTGAAGGACTGGCCGGCGAACTTCGCCAGCACTTCCGGGGTCACCACCTCCGCCCAGCTTTCCATGTTGGGCATCGTCCCGCCGCCGATGGTATCGACACTGGTCTTGACCACGCGCACGCCGACATTGCCGTCCACCTTGTCGCCGCCGAAGTACAGCACGCCATATCCGGCCTGGGTGCGTTCGTCCTGGGTATTGGTGCTGTCCGGCCCGTAGGCGATGGGCCGCCACTTCGCATTGGGAAGCAGGGCGAGGGTCGAGGCAACGGCGCCGATGTCGACCATGCTGTTCTTCGGCGACCAGAACTGCGTCGGCATGTTGGCTCCGCCGCCGAAGAAGTCGTCCATCGAATACAGCTCGGAGTCGCCGGTCTGGTACAGGTCCAGCCAGGCCACGTTGGCGCGGGTCGGGTCGGCGTTGGCGCCGGTCAGCTTGTTCCAGTCGTCGCTGATGACGCCCCAGTTCCAGGTCGTGAACAGGTTGCGGTAGCTGCGGTCGGCCACGCGCGCGCCCCAGCGGAAGAAGCGCAGCCAGTCGCCGTCCTGGAAGGTGTATTCCAGGTCGACCCGGCCGGCGCGCTCGACGCCCTCGCTGTCGCCGAGGTGGTCCATGGCCGAACGCCAGAAGTAGTTGCTCTGGTCGGTGACGGTGGACGGGTCGGCGACCGTCACCGACGGGTACTTGCCGCCCAGGTCGATGGTCATGCCCTGCAGCAGGGTCGAGGCGTGCAGCGAGAAATCGACGTTGCTGCTTTCCGACTTCACGTACTGGAAGTCGCCGCGGGCGGTCAGGCGGTCGGTGATGTAGTGCTGGAATCCGGCTGCCCAGTCGGTGGTCTTCGATTCCTGCGCATTGATGCGGTTGCCGCTGACGAACTGGATGCCGGTGTTGCCCTGGTATACGCCGGGATTCCCGTTGTCGAGGTCGCTGGGCTGGCCCGTCCAGCCGCCCTGGCGCACGGTGCCGCGGATGAAACGGCCGTTCTCGTCGTACTCGAACTGGGTGCCGAGCGCCGGGATCAGGTTGTTGGACATGTCGGCCAAGCCATCCTGATAGATCGGGTTGTAGTGGTCGGCGACGCCGTTCCAGTTGGGCTGGTTCTTCTGCGAGGCCCCGGCGAACTCCATGAAGTGCTCGTTCCAGGTCATGTCGTACTGCGAGGTGATGAACTGGGCGTAGAGTTCGGTGTCCTCGCTGGGCCGCCACTGGAAGGCGAGCGCGCCGCCCTGGCGCTTGCGCTCGAAATCGGTGCGCCGCCAGTTGACGCCGCCGGGCACGAACACCTGGTCGAGGCCGGAGCCTGCCAGCAGCGCGTCGCGCTGCGATTCCGCCGACTGCCACGATCCCGCGTCCCAGTCGTAGACCCAGTCGGTTTCCGAACCTTCCGTCTGCTCGGCCGGCTTGCGGCCGCGACGGTCGAAGGGCATCAGCTGGATGCCGTCCGAACGCGTGGACATTTCCGAGTAGGACAGATTGGCCAGGAAGCCCATTTCGCCGGCGCCGGTCTCCCAGCGGTCGCTGAACAGGAACGAGGCCGAGGGCTTGGCGTCCTTCGCCTTGTCGCCGTAGTTGTAGTCGATGCTGCCGGCGATCTTGCGGCCGGCCTCGTCGAAGGGCTTGCGCGTGCGCAGGTTGACCGTGCCGCCCAGGCCGCCTTCGATGATCTCGGCCGAGGGGTTCTTGTACACGTCCACGCCGGCCATCAGCTCGGCCGGCACTTCCTCGAAGTTGATGCCGCGGCCGCCGCTGGCGCTGAACACGTCGCGCCCGTTCAGTTCGCCGCGAACGAAGGTCAGGCCGCGGATCATCACCCCGCTGCCTTCGGCGGAGAAGTGGTCGGTATCGTCGCGCGAGGCGAAGCCGGTGACGGTCACGCCGCTGATGCGCTTGATGGTTTCGGTGACGCTGCGGTCGGGCAGGGCGCCGATGTCCTCGGCGGTGATCGAGTCGACGATCTGTTCGGCATCCTGCTTGATGTCCTGGGCGCGGATGATGCTGCCGCGCACGCCGGTGACCACGACGGCATCGAGTGCCGTGGCTTCCGGCTGCTTGTTTCCATCCGCCGGCGGCGGCGGTGCGTCCTGCGCATGCAGCGCGCCTGCGGACAGGGCCAGGACGACGCCCGTCGCCAGGGCGGAGCGGTGGATGTGCCGGCACAGGCGTGCCCCTACGACGCGCCCGTTGGCGCGGATCGCTTGTTTCTGCATGTTGCAGTTCCCCTCCAAGAGACTGAAAACGCGGAAGAAATCCGGGTTGGCGTGCCGCCGGCGTGGCGGTCGCGGTCGATGATAGCGCTAACATTCGAGGCGGACATGCTGCACCGCAGCTGAACCCGGGCGTGGGAACTCACGCTCTTGCGGCCGATCGCGCCGGCCGTGCGATGCCCACGGGCATGCCATGCACGGGAAACACAAAAAAGCGCGCCGGGGAACCGGCGCGCTGGTCATGGATGCGGCGGATTGTGGCTCAGGCCGCGCCCGGCGGCGTGTCGAGGCTCTTGAACACGCGGTCGATGACTTCGGCCAGTTCGTCCTCGGAGAACGGCTTGGTCAGGTAGGCGCGCGCGCCCTGGCGCATGCCCCACATGCGGTCGGTGTCCTGGTCCTTGGTGGTCACCAGGATGACCGGGATGTGCTTGGTGGTTTCCTCGCGGCTCAGGCTGCGGGTGGCCTGGAACCCGTTCAGGTTGGGCATGACCACGTCCATCAGCACCATGTCCGGCAGCTCGCGCTTGGCCACTTCCACGCCGGCCGCGCCGTCTTCGGCGGTGATCGACTGATGCCCCAGCTTCTCGACGATACGCTGGATGCCGAGCAGTTGCGACGGCGAGTCGTCGACGATCAGGATGCGAGCCATGTATTTACCCCCTTGGATGGAACCCCGGCCACGATTGTAGTGTGACTTTGTGGCTTGGCTAGTGGGGAAACGGCCGGCTGGCGTGACCGGCTGCGCGTTTATCCGATTTTGACCAGGGTGCGGCCCAGCGAGCCGCCCGCCAGCATGTTCCCGAAGGTCCCGGACAGCCCGTCCAGCGTGGTTTCCCGGGTGCAGATCGCGTCGAGGCGGGCCGGCTTCCATTCCCCGGCCAGCCGCCGCCAGATGTCGTCGCGGATGTCGCGTGCGGTCCCCGCCGAGGCCACGCCCAGCAACGAGACGCCGCGGATGATGAAGGGCATCACGGTCATCGGCAGTTCCGGGGTCGCGGCCAGGCCGGCCGAAGCGACGCTGCCGTAGGGCGCGGTCTGCGCCAGCAGGCTGGCCAGCATCGGTCCGCCGACGTTGTCGAGGCCGCCGCCGAAGCGCGCCGATTCCATCGGCCGGGTCGTCGCCAGCGCGTCGCGGCCGAGCACCTGCGTCGCGCCGATCGATTTCAGGTAATCCGCCTGCTCCGGCTTGCCGCTGATCGCGTGCACCTCGAAGCCGGCCTTGCTGAAGATGTCGACGGCCAGCGAGCCGACGCCGCCGGTCGCGCCGGTCACGGCCAGCGGGCCGAGCGCCGGCGCCTGCCGGTTCTCGCGCATGCGATACAGCGCCAGTGCGGCGGTGAAGCCGGCGGTGCCGAGGATCATGCTTTCGCGCAGGCTCAGGCCTTCCGGCAGGGGAATGACCCACTGCGATTCCAGCCGCGCGTATTCGGCGTAGCCGCCGTCGCGGGTTTCGCCCAGGCCGCTGCCGGTGACGAGGACCGGGTCGCCTTCGCGGAATTTCGGGTCGCGCGATTCGACCACGTGCCCGGCCACGTCGATGCCGCCGACCAGCGGGAACCGGCGCAGGATCTTGCCCTTGCCGGTGCCGGCCAGCGCGTCCTTGAAGTTGACCGACGAATAGGCGGCCTTGATCGTCACTTCGCCGGGATTGAGGTCGCCCAGCGAGACCCGTTCGAGCCCGCTGCGGTAACCGGCGTCGTCGTTGTGGATGCGGAAGGCGGTGAATTTTTCCGGGATGCCCATCGTCGTCGTCCGTGGAATGCGCTGCCGCGATTTTGGCACGCGGGCGAGGGCAGGGGGACCGACTTTGGTCGGGTCCGTCAGCGCAGCGACTTGCGCCGCTTCTCGTCCATCCACTTGTCGGCCTGCGCCGGGCGGTAGTCGCGCATCCATGCCAGCATCGCGTCGATGTCGTCGCCGTGCCACAGGTCGTGGCGCTGGTCCGGGTGCAGGAAGCGTTCTCCGACCATGCGGTCGATCATCGCCAGCAGCGGATCGTAGAAGTCGTCGACGTCGAGGAAGGCGCAGGGCTTGTTGCCGATGCCGAGCTGGCGCCAGGTCAGCATCTCGAACATCTCGTCCAGCGTGCCGAAGCCGCCGGGCAGGGCGACGAAGGCGTCGCTGATGTCGAACATGCGCTTCTTGCGCTCGTGCATGTTGGCGACCACTTCCAGGCGGGTCACGCCCTTGTGCGCGACTTCCCAGTTGACCAGTTGCTCGGGAATCACCCCGATCACTTCGCCGCCGGCCGCCAGCGCCGCGTCGGCGACGGTGCCCATCAGGCCGACGTTGCCGCCGCCGTAGACCAGGGTCAGGCCCTCCTTCGCGATGCGCTCGCCCAGCGCCTCCGCGCGCTCGGCATAGGCCGGCCTGGAGCCGGCGTTGGAACCGCAGTAGACGCAGATGCTTTTCATCGATGACTCCGTATCGTGTTCCTGAAACGCGAAAGGCTCCGCGCTTGCGGAGCCTTTCGTGGCGGATGCGTTGCTTCAGTTCGCCTTGTGGATCGCCCGCTTGTCCACCGCCATCGCCGCGTCGTGGATCGCCTCGGACAGCGACGGGTGGGCGTGGCAGATGCGCGCCAGGTCGTCGGCCGAGCCGTTGAACTCCATGGTCAGCACGCCTTCGTGGACCAGCTCGGACACATTCGGGCCAACCAGGTGCAGGCCCAGCACGCGGTCGGTCTCGGCGTGCGCGATCACCTTGGCGAAGCCGACCGGCTCGGCCATCGCCACCGCGCGGCCGACCGCCGCGAACGGGAAGCTGCCGGTCTTGTACGGCACGCCCTCGGCCTTGAGCTGCTGCTCGGTCTTGCCGACCCAGGCGATTTCCGGGGCGGTGTAGATCACGTACGGAATGGTGTCGAGGTTGACGTGGCCGGGCAGACCGGCGATCAGCTCGGCGACCGCGATGCCTTCCTCGAAGCCCTTGTGTGCCAGCATCGGGCCGCGCACGCAGTCGCCGATCGCCCAGACCCCGTCGACGCCGGTGTGGCAGTGCTCGTCGACCACGACCTGGCCGCGTTCGTTGACCTGCACGCCGGTGCCATCGGCCAGCAGGCCCTTGGTCGCGGCGCGGCGGCCCACGGCCACCAGCAGCCTGTCGACGGTCAGCGTCTGCTCGCCGGAAGCGTCGGTGTAGGTGATGACCACTTCCTTTTTCTTGCCCTTGCCGGCGAGTTCGGTCCTGGAGACCTTGGCGCCCAGGCGGATGTCCAGGCCCTGCTTCTTGAATTCGCGCGCGGCCAGCTTGGCGACTTCGGCGTCGGCGGCGGGCAGGAAGTCGGGCAGGGCCTCAAGGATGGTCACTTCGGCGCCGAGGCGCTTCCAGACGCTGCCCAGCTCCAGGCCGATCACGCCGGCGCCGATCACCGCGAGGCGGTTCGGCACTTCGGTGAAGTCCAGTGCGCCGACGTTGTCGACGATGTACTCGTTGTCGAATTTGGCGAACGGCAATTCGATCGAGTCGGAGCCGGCGGCGATGATCACGTTGGTGCCCTTCAGCTCGACTTCGCTGCCGTCGTGCTGCCTGACCTTGACGATGTTGCCGGGCTGCAGCTGGCCGAAGCCGTAGTACGGCGCGATCTTGTTGGCCTTGAACAGCTGGGCGATGCCGCCGGTGAACTGCTTCACGATGGCGTCCTTGCGGCCGACCATCTTGGCGACGTCGATCTTCGCGTCCTTGAAGCTGATGCCGTGCTGGTCGAACGAGTGCGTCAGGTTGTGGTACTGGTGCGAGGAATCCAGCAGCGCCTTCGACGGGATGCAGCCGACGCGCAGGCAGGTGCCGCCGAGGGCCGGCTTGCCGTCCTTGCCCAGCGCCGCGTCGATGCACGCGGTCTTCATGCCCAGCTGCGCGGCGCGGATCGCGGCGTGATAGCCGGCCGGGCCGGCACCGATGACGACGACGTCGAATTGTTCTGCCATTTCTTTTTTCCTTGGAGACGGTAGAAGGGAAGAGGGAGGCGTACGAGCGGGGGCCTTTCGCCTCCCGTCTCTCGCCTCCCGTCTCCCGGCCTTACAGGTCGAACAGGATCCGGCTCGGGTTCTCGAGCTGGTTCTTGATGTCGACCAGGAACAGCACCGCGTCCTTGCCGTCGATGATGCGGTGGTCGTAGCTGATCGCGATGTACATCATCGGCGCGACCACGACCTGGCCGTTCTCGGCGATCGGGCGTTCCTTGATCGCGTGCATGCCGAGGATCGCGCTTTGCGGCGGGTTGACGATCGGCGTGGACATCAGCGAGCCGAAGGTGCCGCCGTTGGTGATGGTGAAGGTGCCGCCCTGCAGGTCCTCGAGGGTCAGCTTGCCTTCGCGCGCCTTGACCGCGTAGTCGCCGATCGCCTTCTCGATGTCGGCGAAGGACATGCGCTCGACGTTGCGCAGCACCGGCGTGACCAGGCCCTTGTCGGTCGAGACCGCGATGCTGATGTCGGCGTAGCCGTGATAGATGATGTCGTCGCCGTCGACCGAGGCGTTGATGATCGGGTACTTCTTCAGCGCATTGGCCGCGGCCTTGGCGAAGAAGCTCATGAAGCCGAGCTTGACGCCGTGGGTCTTCTGGAATTCCTCGCCGATCTCCTTGCGCGCGGCGGCGACCTTGGCCAGGTTGACCTCGTTGAACGAGGTCAACATCGCGATCGACTCCTTCGACTGCATCAGGCGCTCGGCGATGCGCTTGCGGATGCGGGTCATCGGCACGCGTTCTTCCGGGCGCGCGCCGGCGGCCTTGCCGGCGCCGCCGGACTTGGCGTAGTTGACCAGGTCTTCCTTGGTCACCGCGCCGCGGCGGCCGGTGCCCTCGACCTGCGCCGGGTCGATGCCCTGGGTGACGGCGGTGAAGCGCGCGCCCGGCGGCAGGGCGTCGGCGCCGGAGGCGACCGGTGCCGGCGTGGTCGAGGCGGGCGCCGCCGAGGCGGCCTTGGCCGCTTCGGCCTTCGGCTGCACTTGCTGGGCGCCGGCGGCCGGGGCTTCCTTGGCGGGCGGCGCGGCGGTCACGGCGCCTTCCTCGATGATCGCCAGCAGCTGCTGGCTGGTCACGGTGTCGCCTTCCTTGAACTTGATCTCCTTCAGCACGCCGTCGACCGGGGCCGGGACTTCCAGCACGACCTTGTCGGTTTCCAGGTCCAGCAGGTTCTCGTCGCGCTTGACCGCGTCGCCGACCTTCTTGTGCCAGCTGGCGATGGTGGCGTCGGAAACGGATTCGGGCAGTACGGGAACTTTGACTTCGGTGGCCATGCGGGCGTCCTGGTTGCTCTTGACGGGATGACTGCGTGAGGGGGAAGGATAGGTTTATTCGGCGACGATCTGGTTGCCGAGCGGGTTCACCAGCGCGTCGGCGACCAGCTGCAGCTGCTCCTCGACGTGCTCGTTGAAGTGGCCGGCGGCCGGCGACGGCGAGCGCGCGCGCCCGGCGTAATGCAGGGTCTGGCCCTTGTTGTCGGCCAGGCAGGCCTGCAGGTGGTGCTTGATCTGGTACCACGCACCCTGGTTCTGCGGCTCTTCCTGGCACCAGACCAGGTCGGTCGCCTTGGCGTAGCGCTTGAGTTCGGCGGTCAGCGCCTCGCGCGGGAACGGATACAGCTGCTCGACGCGGATGATCGCCACGTCGTCCTGGCCGCGCTTCTGCTGGTCTTCGAGCAGGTCGTAGTAGACCTTGCCCGAGCACGCGACCACGCGCTTGACCTTCTTCGGGTCGGCGGAGGCATCGGGGATCAGCGGCTGGAACTCGCCGCTGGCCAGTTCGTCCAGCGTCGACACCGCCAGCTTGTGGCGCAGCAGCGACTTCGGCGTCATCACCACCAGCGGCTTGCGCGTGGTCATGCGCATCTGCCGGCGGATCATGTGGAAGGCCTGCGCCGGCGTGGTCGGCACGCATACCAGCATGTTCTCCAGCGCGCACAGCTGCAGGAAGCGCTCCAGGCGCGCCGAGCTGTGCTCGGGGCCCTGGCCCTCGTAGCCGTGCGGCAGGAACAGGGCGAGGCCGCTGATGCGGTCCCACTTGGCCTCGCCGGCGGCGATGAACTGGTCGATGACGACCTGCGCGCCGTTGGCGAAGTCGCCGAACTGCGCTTCCCAGATGCACAGCGTGTTCGGGTCGGCGGTGGAGTAGCCGTACTCGAAGCCCATCACCGCCTCCTCGCTGAGCAGCGAGTCGATCACGGTGGCGTCGTTCGGGGTGTCGACCAGCTGGCGCAGCGGCAGGTAGTAGCTGTCGGTCTTCTGGTCGTGCAGGATCGCGTGGCGGTGGAAGAAGGTGCCGCGGCCGGCGTCCTGGCCGACCAGGCGCAGGCGGTTGCCTTCCGACAGCAGCGTCGCGTAGGCCAGGTTCTCGGCGAAGCCCCAGTCGCCGGCCAGATCGCCGGCGGTCATCTTCAGCCGGTCTTCGTAGATCTTGGCCACGCGCGGGTGCAGGGTGACGCCGGCGGGGATCGTGTTGATGATCTTGGCCAGCTGCTGCAGCTTGGCCTTCTTGAACGTCGTGTCGACCTTGTCGCTGAGCTTGCCCGACAGGTACTTCGACCAGTCGATGTTCAGCTCGTAGTCTTCGGGCTTGGAGGTGGCCAGCTCGGTGGTGACCTCGCCCGAATCGAGCTTGTTGCGGTAGCCGTCGACCAGGGCCTGGCCTTCGCCGGCCTGCAGCGTGCCGTCCGCTTCCAGTCGCGTCGCGTACAGTTCGCGCGTGGTCTTGTGCTTGCGGATCACCTGGTACATCAGCGGCTGGGTCGCGGCCGGCTCGTCGGCCTCGTTGTGGCCGTGGCGGCGGTAGCAGACCAGGTCGATGACCACGTCCTTCTTGAACGCCTGGCGGAATTCGTAGGCCAGGTTGGCGCAGAACACCACCGCCTCCGGATCGTCGCCGTTCACGTGCAGGATCGGCGCGCCGACCATCTTGGCCACGTCGGTGCAATACAGCGTGGAACGCGCGTCGTCGCGCGCGCTGGTGGTGAAGCCGATCTGGTTGTTGACCACGATGTGCACGGTACCGCCGACGGCGAAGCCGCGCGCCTGCGACATCTGCAGCAGTTCCATGTTGACGCCCTGGCCGGCGAAGGCGGCGTCGCCATGGATCAGCACCGGCAGCACCTGCGCGTGCTCGGCGTCGCCGCGGCGTTCCTGGCGCGAGCGCACGCTGCCGGCGACCACCGGGTTGACGATCTCGAGGTGCGACGGGTTGAACGCCAGCGCCAGGTGCACCGGCGCGCCGGGCGTGGCGATGTCGGCGGAGAAGCCCATGTGGTACTTCACGTCGCCGGTGTGGGCGCGGTTGCCCTGGATGTGCTCGAACTTGCCCTCGAACTCGTCGAACAGCTTGCGCGGGTTCTTGCCGAGGATGTTGACCAGCACGTTGAGGCGGCCGCGGTGGGCCATGCCGACCACGATGTCCTTGACCTTGTCGGTGCCGGCGCGGCGAACGACCACGTCGAGCAGCGGGATCAGCGAGTCGCCGCCTTCCAGCGAGAAGCGCTTCTGGCCGACGTACTTGGTGTGCAGGTAGCGCTCCAGGCCCTCGGCGGCGGTGATCCGCTCCAGGGTGCGCTTGCGCGCGGCCGCGTCCAGGCCGTAGTCGCCGCCGGCGGCCTCCAGGCGCTGGTACAGCCACTGGCGCTGCCCGGCCTCGGGGATATGCATGAACTCGGCGCCGATCGGGCCGGTATAGGTGGCCTGCAGCCGCGCCAGCAGTTCGCGCAGCTTCATCGTCGGCTTGCCGGCGACGCCGCCGGTGCTGAACTCGCGGTCGAGGTCGGCCTGGGTCAGGTTGTGGAAATCAAGCCCCAGGTCGGGCGGGTTGACCGGCGGGGCCAGGCTCAGCGGGTCGAGCTTGGCGCCGAGGTGGCCGCGCGAGCGGTAGGCGGTGATCAGGCGGCCGACGTTGCGGCCCTTCTCGTCGCCGGCGCTGGCCGGTGCGCTGGCGTAGCCGTTGTTGGCGGCGTGCTTCGCGGCTTCGGCGATCTGCGCGATGACCGCCGAATGCGGCACGTCGCCGGCCTCGCGGCCCTTGAAGCCGTCGAAGTAGGCCTTCCATTTCGGATCGATGCTGTCGGGAGAGACGAGGTACTGCTCGTACAGGTCTTCGACGTAGGAGGCGCTGCCCCCATTGAGCTGCGAGGATTGCGCGAACTGCTTCAGTAGATTGTCCACGATGGCGGTTTTGGCTGCGGTGGGGGTGGCCAAGGGGCCCGATCCTAGGAAAGGCTTGCCCTAAGGGCTTGTCCGGACGGGATTTTCTTCTGTTTCCGCCGGGCCTGGGCTTAGCCTGAAAATTATACGCCCATGAACCGGTCCCAGCGTGGTCTTGTTGGACTAAAGGCGAAACCGGTCAGATTCCGAGCGCGCGCAGTTCGGTGCAGGGGCGGGAGCGTTCCCAGACTTGGGCGAAGGATTCGCGCAGCTGGCGTGCGCGGCCGGGGTCGTCGAGCGCGGCCTCGCCGTCGAAGCGATGGCCGAGCGGGCGGAAATACCAGCCGCCGGCGTCGTTGGCGACGTAGGCCGAAGGGTAGGACAGGTCGGTCGGCTCGCGGACCTGGCGGAAGGCGAAGCTGCTGGGCAGGCGCTGCGCCAGCGGCAGCAGCGGCGCCAGCGCGTGCTGCGGGGTGGCCGGATCGTGCAGGAGGATGCGGACCTCGGCGCCGCCGGGGCGGCGGGTCGCCAGCCGCCGCAGCGCGCCGAGCACGGCGGGGGCGTCGAACAGGCCGGGATCGAGGTCGCGGCTGTAGATCGCCAGCGAACGCCGCGCCTGCAGCGCGATCGCGCTGGTCGTCGCCACCGCGGCGGCGCGGTCGGCGACCGGACGGGTGCCGTGCAGGACCAGGCGCATGGTCTGGTGCGCGATGCCCGCTTCCTCGAAGCGCCCGCCCTCGGCCACGAAGCCGTGGCGGGCGTAGAAGCCTTCGGCCGAAACCTGCGCGTGCAGGGTCACGGCCGGCCAGCCCAGCTTGTGCGCCTCCGCCAGCAACGCCTGCAGCAGCGCGTCGCCGACGCCGCGGCCGCGCCATTCCGGCAGCACCGCCATGCGCCCGAGCCTGTGTTCCGGGGTCAGCCGGCCGGTGCCGATCGGCCGGCCCTGCGCGTCGCGGGCGATCACGTGCCGGCAAAGCGGGTCCAGCGCATCCCATTCCAGCTCCAGCGGCACGTTCTGCTCGCGCACGAACACCGCCTCGCGCACCGCGCGCAGCTCGTCGATGCCGGTGGCGTAGTCGATGGGCTGGATGGTGAAATCGGACATGCTCTCCCTTCTCGATCTGCAACAGCGGCGTGGGTCGCGACGCCTTTCGTCCGGATCGCCGGTCGATCCGCTTCGCGACTCGTGGCGTTCCCGCACCGGGAATCAGTCGTCCTCGGACAGCAACTGGTAGTGGCCGAGTTCGAACAACTGGAAAACCGCGTCGCGGCCGGCCTGCGACAGCGCGTTGTACAGCGTGCGGTCGATCGTCGCGGCCGCCGCCAGCCGGCTGGCATCCCGGACGGGGAGGGCGAAGTCGAGGCCGCTGCAGAACAGCGTCGCGCCGCGCCCTGCCTTGCGCCACGCCGGGCGCGCGAACGGGTGCCGCTGCAGCGCGGCGCCCTGCTCGAGGTCCCATTCGACCTCGATCCGCGAACGTGGCTCGCCGCCCGGCACGATGTCGCCGGCGGCGCGGTAGGTGGTGATGAAGCGGCCGAACCAGTCGCCCAATTTGTCCGGATCGTTCATCCGCAGCGCGTTCAGCGCCTCGACCACGCGGCGCATCGCCTCGGCGTCGATCTCGTACGGGTCCTTCGGCGCGACGAGGTCCTCGTCGTGGTAGCGGATGCGTTCGTCGGCGTCGGCGATCAGGGTGTCGAGCCAGTCGCCGATCAGTTCCGCCGAGGACGGCGCGCGCATGCCGACCGAGAAGGTCAGGCACGGATTCACCGCGACGCCGTGGTGCGGCACGTTCGGCGGCAGGTACAGCATGTCGCCGGGGTCCAGCACCCAGTCGTGGGTCGGGTGGAATTCGCGCAGCAGCTTGATCTCGGCGTCGTCGCGGAAGGCCAGCGGCGGGTCCTTCCCGGCGTCGATCAGCCAGCGGCGCTGGCCCTGCGCCTGCAGCAGGAACACGTCGTACTGGTCGACGTGCGCGCCGACCGAGCCATTGGTCGCGGCGAAGGAGATCATGATGTCGTCGATGCGCCAGCGCGGCAGGAAACGGAAGTGTTCCAGCAGCGCGGCGACGTCGGCGTCCCACTTGTCGACGTCCTGCACCAGCAGGGTCCAGTCGTGGTCGGGCATGCCGGGGAAGTCCTCTTCCCGGAACGGCCCGGTGCGCAGCGTCCATTGGTCCGTCGCCGGATCGTGGCCGATGATCCGCGCCAGCACGCCGTCCTCGCAGGCCAGCCCGGCCAGGTCTTCCGGCTGCACCGGCGTCTCGAAGCCGGGGAAGGCGTTGCGGACCAGCAGCGGCTTCTTCTGCCAGTACTCGCGCAGGAACTTCGCCGCCGGCATGCCGAGCGGGAGGTGGTCGCGGGCGTCGATTTCGATCATGGGGTGGTTCCGGTCCGCTCTCTGGCCAGCCGGCTTTCCAGATTGGCGCGGCCGGATTCGGCGTAACGCCTGCAGGCGCCGGCATCTTGCAGGGGCTCCCGGCCGTCGATGCGCGCGAACAAATTGCTGGCCAGTGGATGGGGGGTCAACAGTACGTCGCAGGGCAGGGCGGCGATCGTGTCGATGCCCTTGCGGAAGGCCGCCAGGTAGCCGGGATGGGCTGCATCGTCGGAATAGCGGTATTCGTCGTCCGAAATCGAGCTCAGGCTGTCGGCGTAGGCCATGTCCAGGCAGCGTTCGCCCTCGCAGGCGCGCCAGGTCCAGCTGGTGCCGCCCGGTGCGTGGCCGGGCGTGGCGTGCGCGGTGATCTCCAGCGTGCCGATCCGCAGCGTTTCGCCATCTGCGATGGGCTGGACGCCGGTTACCGGCGGGAACGCCTGCCCTTCCTCGAGGAATTGCGGGTCGTCGCGGTCGCTCCTGCCGTTGTGCAGCGTGGATACGGCCGGTTCGCGCACCCGCACGGTGGCGCCGGTGGCGCGCTGCAGGTAGGCGATGCCAGCCGCGTGATCGAAGTGTTCGTGCGAATTGACGATGTACTTGATGTCCGCGGGTTCGAAACCCAGCGCGCGTACATTGGCCTCGATCAGCGGGCCGGCCGGTTCGGTGGTGCCGTCGAGCAGGACATGCCCCTGCGGCGAGGTCACCAGCAGCGAGGTGATGCCACAGGTGCCGACATACCACGTGTTTCCGAAGATCTTGCGCGGAGGCGCGCGGTCGTTCCATCCGTCCATGACGGTGGCGTCGGCGGGGCAGGCGGGGACCGCGGGCGCGTCGTCGCTTGCAGGCGCTGCCGCTTCGGCCACGGATCCGGGGGAGGCAGCCGGTCGGCAGGCCGCGGTGGCCAGCAAGACGGCGATGGCCAGGGGCATGCGCATGGGTTTCAGACGCCCTTGGCCAGCCTGTCCGCCAAGCCGATGTAGGAACCCGGTGTCAGTTCGCGCAACCGCTGCTTCGCCTCCACCGGCAGTTCCAGCGATTCGATGAAGCTGCGCATCGATTCGGCGGTGATGCCCTGGCCGCGGGTCAGGGCCTTCAGCTGTTCGTACGGGTTCGGCAGGCCGTGGCGGCGCATCACCGTCTGCACCGCTTCGGCCAGCACTTCCCACGCCGCGTCGAGGTCGGCGTCGAGGCGCTGCGGGTTGACCTCGAGCTTGCCCAGGCCCTTCGCCAGCGAGTCGAGCGCGATCAGCGAATGGCCGAAGGCGGTGCCGAGCGCGCGCAGCACGGTCGAGTCGGTCAGGTCGCGCTGCCAGCGGCTGATCGGCAGCTTGGCGCTGAAATGCTCGAACAGCGCGTTGGCCAGGCCGAAGTTGCCCTCGGCGTTCTCGAAGTCGATCGGGTTGACCTTGTGCGGCATGGTCGAGCTGCCGACTTCGCCTTCCTTCAGCTTCTGCTTGAAGTAGCCCAGCGAGATGTAGCCCCACACGTCGCGGGCCAGGTCGATGAGGATGGTGTTGGCGCGGCGCGAGGCGTCGCCGATCTCGGCGACGTTGTCGTGCGGCTCGATCTGGGTGGTGTAGGGGTTGAACGCCAGGCCGAGGCTTTCGACGAACTTCCGCGCGAACGCCGGCCAGTCGACGTCCGGATAGGAAACGACGTGGGCGTTGTAGTTGCCGACCGCGCCGTTGATCTTGCCGGTCAGTTCGACCGCGGCGATCTGCCGGATCTGGCGCTCGAGGCGGGCGGCGACATTGGCGATTTCCTTGCCCAGCGTGGTCGGCGACGCGGTCTGGCCATGGGTGCGCGACAGCATCGGCTGCGCGGCCTGGGCGTGGGCCAGCTTGCGCAGCGTGGCGGCGATGCCCTCGTAGGTCGGCAGCAGCACGTCGCGGCGCGCGGCGTCGAGCATCAGGCCGTAGGACAGGTTGTTGATGTCCTCGCTGGTGCAGGCGAAGTGGACGAATTCGAGCGCGGGGCCGAGCTCGTGGTCGTGCTTCAGCTGTTCCTTGATGAAGTATTCGACCGCCTTGACGTCGTGGTTGGTGGTGCGTTCGATTTCCTTGACCCGCGCGGCATTGTCCACCGAGAAGCCGTCGGCCAGCGCGCGCAGCCTGGCCTTGCCGGCGGCGGAGAAGTCCTTGAGTTCGACGATGCCCGGTTCGGCGGCCAGCGCCAGCAGCCATTCGATCTCGACCTTCACCCGGGCCTTGATCAGGCCGTATTCGGAAAAGATCGGGCGCAGCGCGTCGGTCTTGGCGGCGTAGCGGCCGTCGAGCGGGGACAGGGCGAGGAGGGTCGATTCGGACATGGGGATCGGTCTGGGCGGAGAAGAAAGCGGCCCGGGAGCGTCGCGCGGGCCGGCTTGGCGGGTGGTGATCTGGAACGGTGCGTAGTTTAACGCCTGCGGTCGGCGGCCGGCCCGCGGCGTATCCTCTGGGCCCGGGAAGCGCACAGGAGACGGACATGAGCAAGTCCTTCCGCATCGAGCACGACAGCATGGGCCAGCTGCAGGTGCCCGCCGACGCGCTGTGGGGCGCGCAGACCCAGCGCGCGGTGCAGAATTTCCCGATTTCCGGCCAGCCGATGCCGCGCGGCTTCATCCGCGCCCTCGGCCTGATCAAGGCCGCCGCCGCCGGTGTCAACGCCGGGCTCGGCCTGTTGCCGAAGAACCTGTCGCGCGCGGTGCGCGAGGCGGCGCTGGAAGTGGCCGCGGGCCGGCACGACGCGCATTTCCCCATCGACATCTACCAGACCGGCTCGGGCACCTCGTCGAACATGAACGCCAACGAGGTCGTCGCCGCGCTCGCCAACCGAAGCGGCAAGGCCGGCAAGACCGCCGTGCACCCCAACGACCACGTCAACCTGGGCCAGAGTTCCAACGACGTGATCCCGACCGCGATCCGCGTATCGGCGCAACTGGCCGCGGTCGAAGACCTGTTGCCGGCGCTGAAGCACCTGCGCCGGACCATCGATCGCCGCGGCGCCTCGCTCGGCCGCGTGGTCAAGACCGGCCGCACCCACCTGATGGACGCGATGCCGCTGACCTTCAGGCAGGAATTCTCCGCCTGGTCGGCGCAACTCGCGTCGAGCGAGGCGCGCATCGCCGACAGCCTCAAGCGCCTGCGCCGGCTGCCGCTGGGCGGCACCGCGATCGGGACCGGCATCAATGCCGACCCGCGCTTCGGCAGGAAGGTCGCCATCGAGCTCTCGCGGCTGACCGGCACGAAGTTCGAGAGCGCCGACAACAAGTTCGAAGGGCTGGCCGCGCAGGACGATGCGGTCGAACTGTCCGGCCAGCTCAACGCGCTGGCGGTGGCGCTGATCAAGATCGCCAACGACCTGCGCTGGATGAATTCCGGACCGCTGGCCGGCCTGGGCGAGATCGAACTGCCGGCGCTGCAGCCGGGTTCGTCGATCATGCCGGGCAAGGTCAACCCGGTGATCCCCGAGGCCGCGGTGATGGTCGCCGCGCAGGTCATCGGCCACCACGCGGCGATCACCGTGGCCGGGCAGACCGGCAACTTCCAGTTGAACGTGGCGTTGCCGCTGATCGCGGCCAATCTGCTCGACTCGATCCGGTTGCTGTCGAACGTGTCGCGGCTGCTGGCCGACAACGCCATCGCCGGGCTGAAGGTGCGGCAGGAGCGGGTGAAGGAGGCGCTGGACCGCAACCCGATCCTGGTCACCGCGCTGAACCCGGTGATCGGCTACGAGAAGGGCGCGGCGATCGCCAAGCAGGCCTACAGGGAGGGGCGGCCGGTGCTGGACGTGGCCAAGGAGGTCACCGGACTTTCCGAGAAGGTGCTGAAGCCGCTACTCGATCCTCGCGAACTGGCGAAAGGCGGGATTCACGGCAAGCCGGGCGGGGGAGGGGGTTGAGGTTCCGATCTCTCCTCTTCCCTTCGTGGGAGGGGATGCCCGCGGGTCGGGAGGGAGAAGGCTGACGCGTCGCAGCCGATGAGATTCCCACCGGTTATGCACAGGGTTATCTGCAACGCCCCTGCGACCGAGCGACTACCATGGCCGACCCGCTTCCCTTCCGCCTGCAGGAAACCGTTTCCCTCATGTCCGCCCGCCCCGGTTTCCGCAACGACCCCAGCGACAGCCGCATCGAACACCTGCGCGTGCCGCCGCATTCCATCGAGGCCGAGCAGGCGGTGCTGGGCGGACTGATGCTGGCGCCGGAAGCCTTCGATCGCGTCGGCGACAAGCTGGGCGCGGGCGACTTCTACCGCCGCGACCACCAGCAGATCTACCGCGCCATCGCCGAACTGGCCGAGAAGAACCGCCCCTGCGACGCGGTCACCCTCGGCGAATGGTTCGATTCGCAGGGCCTGTCCGAGCAGGTCGCCGGCGGCGCCTACCTGGTCGAACTGGCCGCGAACACGCCGTCGGCGGCGAACATCGTCGCCTACGCCGAGATCGTCCGCGACAAGGCGGTGATGCGCCAGCTGATCGAAGTCGGCACCGAGATCGTCAACGACGGTTTCCAGCCCGACGGACGCGAGAGCGCGGAACTGCTGGCCAACGCCGAGCAGAAGGTGTTCGCCATCGCCGAGGCCGGCGCGCGCGGTCGCACCGACTTCACCCCGGTCAACACCGCGTTGAAGGAAGCCTTCGACGTGCTGCAGGACCGGTTCAACAACGGCGGCAGCATCACCGGCCTGCCGACCGGCTACCACGAGTTCGACGAGATGACCGCGGGCCTGCAGCCGACCGACCTGCTGATCCTCGCCGCGCGCCCGTCGATGGGCAAGACCACGCTGGCGCTGAACATGGCCGAGTACGCCGCGTTCAAGTCGAAGAAGGCGGTGGCGGTGTTCTCGATGGAGATGTCGGCCAGCCAGCTGGCGATGCGCCTGATGTCGTCGGTGGGCCGGGTCAACGCCACGCGGTTGCGCACCGGCCAGCTGGAGGACGAGGACTGGAGCCGCGTGACCAGCGCGATCCGCCTGCTCAAGGAAACCAAGATCTTCATCGACGACACCCCGGCGCTGTCGCCGGACGTGCTGCGCTCGAAGGCGCGCCGCCTGAAGCGCGAGCACGACCTGGGCCTGATCGTGATCGACTACCTGCAGCTGATGGCGGTGCCGGGCAACAGCGAGAACCGCGCGACCGAAATTTCCGAGATCTCGCGCTCGCTGAAGGCGCTGGCGAAGGAACTGAACGTGCCGGTGATCGCCCTGTCGCAGTTGAACCGCTCGCTGGAAACGCGCACCGACAAGCGCCCGGTGATGGCCGACCTGCGCGAATCGGGCGCGATCGAGCAGGACGCCGACGTGATCGTCTTCATCTACCGCGACGAGTATTACAACAAGGAATCGGCGGACAAGGGCCTGGCCGAGGTCATCATCGGCAAGCAGCGTAACGGCCCGACCGGTTCGATCAAGCTGAAGTTCTTCGGCGAATACACCCGCTTCGACAACCTGGCGCACGACGCGGTCGGCAGTTTCGAGTAACGCTTTTCTCCCTCTCCCCTTCGTGGGAGAGGGTGCCCGAAGGGCGGGAGAGGGGGCGCGAGCGTAGCGAGCGTGCCCTTGCTTCTGTTCCTGCTTTCAGGAAATCAAAAGCCGACCCCTCTCCCTCGCGCTACGCGCGTTTCCCTCTCCCACGAGGGGAGAGGGAGTCCATCCTGCCGCAGGATCGGGTTTACAATCCGGCAATCCCAGCGGAATTTTTCCCCATGTCCGAAATCTTCACCCCCGTTTCCTTCGGCGAACTGCTCGACAAGATCGCGATCCTGCAGATCAAGTCCGAGCGCATGACCGACCCGGCCAAGCTGGTGAACGTGCGCAACGAGCTGGCGGCGCTGGAGAAGACCTGGATGGCGCACCCTGCCGCGGGCCACGACATCGCCAAGCTGCGCGCCGACCTGAAGGCGGTCAACGAGCGGCTGTGGGTGATCGAGGACGACATCCGCCTGAAGGAGAAGGCGCAGGAGTTCGATGCGGAGTTCATCCGCCTGGCCCGCAGCGTCTATTTCGAGAACGATGAGCGCGCGCGGATCAAGAAGGAGATCAACCTGGCGCTGGGCTCGAGTTACGTCGAGGAAAAGTCGTACCAGGATTACAAGGCCGGCAGCGCGCCGTAAGCGCACCGATGCCCGGCCTCGATTTCAACGCATTGTTGCAGGCCGAGGGGGTCGATCCGCGGGGCGTCGTCGTCCTGCGCCACCGGCCGTACGAGCCGGAACTGCGCAAAGTGTTTCCGTGGCTGATTGCAGAAAGGCGGGAATTGTTCGATGCCTACCAGCGCACGCACGGCAAGCCCGTGGAGTCTTCGGTGGCACGGGCGACACATGTCGCGTCGTTCTTCGGCCATGAGGCGGGCAGGGCGTTGTTCGTCGGCCTGTACCGGGTCGCTGGTTCGACCCGCATCAGTCGCGACGACTATTGGGGAATGCCTGAGCATCAGACGCTGGCTGATCTCGGCATGATTGGCCTGACCAAGCGCGAAGGATGCCTGTTGTTCGACCTGAAGCCATTGGTGGCGATGGCCGAATGGTCGGGCCGTCTGGTTTGCAGGTGGCCTGGTCTGGAACGGGCATGGCGGCGCTGGGCTGGAAAGAACGTGTTTCCGGTGCATGCGATTGCCGAGGAAAGCCTGCTGGTCGCGTCGATGCCTGCATGGCAAAACCTCCTGTTGGACTGGAGGCAATTGCAGGTCATGCCGGCAAGCTGGAAAGCCGCGCTGCGGCAATGGCGCGGTGTTTACTACATCCGCGACAGGGCCAGCGGCAAGGGCTATGTCGGCTCTGCGTACGGGTTGGACAACCTGCTTGGGCGCTGGCTGAACTATGCCTCCAGCGGGCACGGCGGCAACAAGCTGTTGCGCGGCATTGATCCGGCCGGGTTCGAGTTCAGCATCCTGCAGCTGGTCGCACCGGACATGCCGATGGACGACGTGATCGCGTTGGAGCGCTCATGGAAACTGCGGTTGCATACGCTGGAGCCGGACGGCCTCAACCGGAATTGATCGGTCACATCGTGTGATCGTGCACGTACCGCTCGAACGCCGCGATGGCGTCCGCTGTCTCGATCAACTCCATCACCCCGTCGAACTCGATCTTCGCGCCCCACTTGAGCGCCTCGGCCGGCTTGCCGAGGTACTTGCGCGCCGCCACGTCGTACTTGTCCACGCAATAGTGCAGGTCCGAATACGGCCCGCTGCGGCGCGGGTTGCTGGCCGCGTGCAGGCCCAGCACCTTCGTACCCATCGCGTTGGCGATGTGCATCGGTCCCGAATCCGGCGTCACCAGCAGGCTGGCGCGCTTCAACAGCGCCGGTAGCTGCTTCAGCGTGTCCTTGCCGACCAGGTCGAGGGCGGGGCGTTTCATCGCCGCGAGGATCGCGTCGGCCGTCTTGCGCTCCAGTTCGCTGCGCCCGCCGCACAACACTACCCGCCAGTCCTTCGCCGCCGCGTGGTCGGCCAGCGCCGCATAGCGTTCGGCGTACCAGTTCCGCCGCGCATGGCTGGAGCACGGCGAGATCATCAGCACCGGCGTGCCGTCGTCCGGCCACTGCCGGTCGGCCCATTCGTAGGCGTCGTCCGGCACCGGCATCTCCCACGCCACCTCGGTCTGCCTGAGCCCCAGCGGCTCGCAGAAGCTGCCGATCGCGTCGAGCACGTGGATGCCGGGGCGGTCGGCGATGCGTTCGTTGACGAACAGCCCGTGCAGGTCCTTCGAGCGCGAGCGGTCGTAGCCGATGCGCCGCCGCGCCGGCACGAACGCCGACAACAGGTTGGCGCGCAGGGCCACCTGCATCTGCAGCAGCGCGTCGAAGCCCTCCGCAGGCAGTTCGCGGCGCAGCGCGCGCATGCCGGCCAGGCCGGATCGCTTGTCGTAGACGTGGAAGACCACGCCCGGCAGGCCCTCGAGCAGGCGGTGCCCGGCCTTGTCGATGATCCAGTGCAGGCGGACGTCGGGCCATGCCGCGCGCAGCGTGCGCACCAGCGGCAACACGTGGGTCACGTCGCCCAGTGCGGACAGGCGCAGCAAGCAGATCGATGGGGGAATCGCGGACAAGAGTTGTTAGACTCGCGGCAATGACGGGATTCGACGCGACAGAAGGGCTGGTGCCATTCCGCGAAGCGCGCGGCTTCGGCGCGATTCTGTTCGACCGCAAGCGCTTCCGGCAAGCCGATCCGGCGTGGATGGCGCCCGCGGCGTGGGGCGAGCGCGCCCGCCCGGTCAGCAGCGGCGGGCGCGGCGGCGCCTGGTTCATCGACGCGCCGTTCGGCCAGGCTCTGCTGCGGCAGTACCGGCGCGGCGGCTTCGCCGCCCATTTCAGCCGCGACCGCTACCTGTGGCGCGATGCCGCGCATACCCGCAGCTTCGCCGAATTCCGCCTGACCCGCGCCCTGCTGGAAAAGGACCTGCCGGTGCCGCGGCCGATCGCCGCCAGCTACGTGCGCGAAGGCTTCCGCTACCGCGCCGCGATCCTGCTGGAGCGCCTGCCCGACGTACGCTCGCTGGCCGACCGCGTGCAGGTGGCCGGCGGCGACGCGCCGTGGGAGGAAACCGGGCGCCTGGTCGCGCGCTTCCACCGCGCCGGGCTGGACCATGCCGACCTCAACGCGCACAACATCCTGTTCGATGCGTCCGGCAAGGGCTGGCTGATCGACTTCGACCGCGGCCAGTTGCGCATCCCCGCCACGCAATGGCGGGAACGCAACCTGTCGCGGTTGCTGCGTTCGCTGCTGAAATTGCGCGGCAGGCGCAGCCCGGTCGAGGTGCGCAACGACTTCGCCCGCCTGCGCGGCGCCTACGACCATGCGTGGGAGCGCGACACCTGATGGAGGCTTCGACATGACCTGGTCGCTGCGATTCGACGGCGTCGGCAACGCCTTCGCCCCGGAGCTGGGTTCGGCGATGGCCACGATCGAGCGCGACGGCGCGCCGTGGCTGTCCATCGATTGCGGCGGCGAAGGGCTGACCAACTACCTGGCGCAGTACGGCGGCGCCTATCCGGACGCGCTGTTCATCACCCACGCGCACCTCGACCACGTCTCGGGCTTCGAGCGCCTGTTCGTCAGTGCGTACTTCTTCGAGGCGCGGCGCGGCAAGGTGCGGTTGTACGTGCCGGCGCCGCTGGTGCCGCTGCTGCACCAGCGCGTCGGCGAATATCCGAACGTGCTGGCCGAGGGCGGAACCAACCTGTGGGACGCGTTCCAGCTGATCCCGGTCGGCGACCACTTCTGGCACGACGGCGTGCGCCTGGAAGTGTTCCCGGTGCGCCACCACTGGCCGCAAAGCGCGTTCGGCCTGCGCCTGAAGGGCAGCGTGGTGTGGAGCGGCGACACCCGGCCGATCCCCGAGGTGCTGGCGAAGGTCGCCGACGACAACGAACTGATCGCGCACGATTGCGCGCTGCGCGGCAATCCGTCGCACAGCGGCATCGACGACCTGGAACGCGAATATCCGCCGGAACTGCTGCGGCGCTGCGTGCTGTACCACTACGCCGGCGCGGCCGACGGCGAGGCGCTGGCCGCGCGCGGCTACCGCGTCGCGCAGCCGGGCGAGCTCGTCGCGCTCGCCGAGCCGACCGCGCTGCGGATGGGGCAGGTCGAGCTGTGAGGCGGGTCGCGGCGTGCATGCTGCTGGCCCTGGCCGCCTGCCGTTCGCAGCCGGTCGTCGAGGAGGCCGCGCGCAGCGGCGACGTGGGCGTGTCGATCGTGCCGCCGCCGGCCGGCGCGGCGGCGATGCCGCTGCGATCCGACCAGGCCTTCGTGTTTCCGAACCTGGTCGAGCCGGCGGCGATGCCGGAATACCCGCCCGACCTGCTGAAGCTGCGGCTGGAACCGGTCGTGGTTTGCGTCGAAATCGATATCGACGAAACCGGCAAGGTATTCGCCGCGCGCCCGCGGGTCGACGGAGCCTGCCCCGCGGCATCGGGCGAGCCGGGCGGCGAATTCGCCGCGGCCGCGAACGACGCCGTCCTGCGATGGGTCTACGACCCTGCGCTGGTTTGTTCGACGCCCGACGGCAAGCCGGCCGAGGATGCCTGCGCGGTCGAAGGCGCCGTCGAAACGCCGACGAAGATCCGGCTGTCGTACGCGTTCCGCTTCAGCCAGCGCGACGGCAAGCCGAGCGTCGAGCGGCTGTCGGACGGTGGATAAGACGACGACCCTGCCGGTTTGCCTCTCGGCCTAGGTAGAAGAGCCCCCTTTGCCAAGGGCGCGCGCCGAAGGCGCGGGGATAGGCAGCACGCGCCCGGGGCCCGAAATTCGCGCAGCGGATTTTGGGGGTTCCAATGCGCGATGCGCATTGGAAATGGCGATGACCCCGCCGGCTGGCCTCGGCGCCCGCATCGACCGATACCGTTGCTGCCTTCCGGCCCTGGCGGGGTTTTCGATCTAGCGTCGCGAGGGACCGACGGGGTCACCATAGAGACGAGATGCGTCCGCGACGCATGCTTGCTTTGGATGCCCGCACCAATGGATGCGCGGGCTTTTGCGAGGGAATCGCAATTGTGAAACTGGCGGAGTGGGGGGGATTCGAACCCCCGAAGCGGGGTTTAGCCGCTTACACACTTTCCAGGCGTGCTCCTTCAACCACTCGGACACCACTCCGGGACCCGCGGACGACCTTGCGGTCGGCCACGGAGCCGCGAATTCTAGCCGCGTCGCGGGTTTATTGCGAGTCCCGTCCGCGTCCGGGCGCCGGCCCCAGTTCATGCGACCGGGCGTGGCACAATGGCGGCATGTCGTATCTCGTCCTCGCCCGCAAGTGGCGTCCCAAGCGTTTCGCCGAACTGGTCGGGCAGGAGCACGTGGTGCGTGCCCTGACCAACGCGCTGGATTCGGGCCGCGTCCACCACGCCTTCCTGTTCACCGGTACCCGCGGCGTCGGCAAGACCACCATCGCCCGCATCTTCGCCAAGTCGCTGAACTGCGAGCGCGGCACCAGCGCCGATCCCTGCGGCGAATGCGAGACCTGCCTGGCGATCGACGCCGGCCGCTACATCGACCTGCTGGAGATCGACGCCGCGTCGAACACCGGCGTCGACGACGTGCGCGAGGTGATCGAGAACGCCCAGTACATGCCCAGCCGCGGCAAGTACAAGGTCTACCTGGTCGACGAAGTGCACATGCTGTCGAAGGCGGCGTTCAACGCGCTGCTGAAGACCCTGGAAGAGCCGCCGGAACACGTCAAGTTCCTGCTCGCCACCACCGACCCCGAGAAGCTGCTGCCGACCGTGCTGTCGCGCTGCCTGCAGTTCAACCTGAAGCGGCTGGACGAGGGGCAGATTTCCGGGCAGATCGCGAAGATCCTGAAGGCCGAGGGCATCGATGCCGAAGAGGGCGCGGTCAGGCAGATCGCCAGGGCCGCGGACGGCTCGCTGCGCGACGGCCTGTCGCTGCTGGACCAGGCCATCGCCTACTCGGGCGGCAAGCTCGACGACGCCACCGTGGCGACGATGCTCGGCACCGTCGACCGCACCCAGGTCGGCGCGATGCTCGATGCGCTGGCCGACGGCGACGGCGCGGCATTGCTCGGTACCGTGGCGAAGCTGGCCGATTTCTCCCCCGACTGGGGCGCGGTGCTGGAAGCGCTGGCCGAGGCGCTGCACCGGATCCAGGTGAAGCAACTGGTGCCGGACGTGGCGGTCGAGGCCGACGGCATCGACGCCGCCGCCTACGCCGCGCGGCTGCGCCCGGAAGTGGTGCAGCTGTGGTACCAGATGGCGCTGAACGGCCGCCGCGACCTGCCGCTGGCGCCGAGCGCGCGCGCCGGCTTCGAGATGAGCGTGCTGCGGATGCTCGCGTTCCGGCCGGCGTCGCCTGGCGATGCCGCCCCAGGCTCCGTGCAGGCGAGTGGCAATGCCTCGGCGCCAGTTGCGCCGCCCGCGGCGCCGGTTGCCGCCGGGCCGGCGCGCGCAGTCGCTTCGCCGCAACCGCAGGCGCGCGCCGAGCCGCCGGTCGCCACCGTGCCGAAGCCGGTGGAAAGCCCGAAACCCGTCGAAGCGGCGCCCGCATCCATTCCCCGAGGCATCGCCGACGCCGAGGAATGGCTGGCGCTGGTCGCTTCGTGCAACCTGCGCGGGCCGAGCAAGGAACTGGCCGCCAACACGGCCTTCGTCGGCTACGGGGATTCCGTGCTGAAGTTGTCGCTGCCGGCCGGTTTCGAGTACCTGCGCTCGGAACGCTCGGTCGGCGATCTTGCCGCGGCGCTGGCGCCGGTGCTGGGTGGCGTGCCGAAGATCGCGTTCGAGGCCGGCGACGCCGGCGCGGAGACGCTGAAGGCGCGCACCGACCGCCAGCGCGACGAACGCCAGAGCGCGGCCGAGGAAAGTTTCATGAACAGTCCGGACGTGCAGTTGCTGATCCAGAAGCACGGCGCCAAGGTCGTGCCGGACTCGATACGCCCATTCGAAGATTGAGGTTAGACGGAACATGCGTGGAAACATCGCCCAACTGATGCAGCAGGCGCAGCGGATGCAGGACAACCTGAAGCGCGCGCAGGAAGAACTGGCCAAGCTGGAAGTCGTCGGCAACGCCGGTGGCAACCTGGTCAGCGTGACCCTGACCGGCGCGAAGGAGTGCCTGAAGGTGCGCATCGATCCGTCGCTGCTGGCCGACGCGGAGATGCTGGAGGACCTGGTCGCCGCCGCCTTCAACGACGCCTCGGCCAAGGTGGACGCCGAATCGAAGACGAAGATGGGCGCGGCCACCGCCGGCATGCCGTTGCCGCCGGGAATGAAGCTGCCGTTCTGATGTCGGTCGTCATGGTTCCGTGAGCGCATCACTTCTCGAGCAATTGATCGAAGCGCTGAAGGTGTTGCCCGGCGTCGGCCCGAAGAGCGCGCAGCGCATGGCCTACCACCTGCTGGAGCGCGAACGCGAGCGCGGCCTGCAACTGGCCGGCGTGCTCGCCGAGGCGCTCGACCGCATCGGCCACTGCGCGCAGTGCCGCGACTTCACCGAAGGCGAGGTCTGCGCGATCTGCGCCAGCGCCAGCCGCGACCGCCAGCTGCTGTGCGTGGTTGAATCGCCGGCCGACCGCCTCGCCATCGAGCAGGCCACCGGCTATCGCGGCGTGTATTTCATCCTGCAGGGGCGGCTGTCGCCGCTGGACGGCGTCGGCCCGCGCGAGCTGGGCCTCGACAAGCTTGCCGAGCGGCTTGCCGCCGGCGAGGTGGTCGAGATGATCATCGCCACCAACCCCACCGTCGAGGGCGAGGCCACCGCCCATTACCTGGCGCAACTGGCGCGCCAGCACGGAGTCAAGCCGAGCCGGCTGGCGCACGGCGTGCCGCTGGGCGGCGAACTCGAGTACGTCGACCGCGGCACGCTGTCGCACGCCTTCGGCACGCGCAGCGAGATGCCGTTGTAGGAGCGGCACGAGCCGCGAACGCTGCTGGGCGGGAACGACGAATAACGTTGAGGAAACCACGATGACAGACAACGACACCCTGTTCGGCAAGATCATCCGCCGCGAAATCCCCGCGACGATCGTCTACGAGGACGACGAGGTCCTCGGTTTCAGGGACATCGCCCCGCAGGCGCCGGTGCACGTGCTGTTCGTGCCGAAGAACGTGCACATCCCGACGCTGGACGACGCCCGGCCCGAGCACGCCGCGCTGGTCGGCAAGCTGGCGCTGGCCGCGGCCGAATACGCGCGCCGCGAGGGCTTCGAGCAGGACGGCTACCGCGTGGTGATGAACTGCCGCGGCGACGCCGGGCAGACCGTGTTCCACATCCACCTGCACCTGCTGGCCGGCGCGCAGCTGGGCCGGTTCGGCACGCCGGCCTGAGCAGTCGCCCCGATCGGGCCGGCGACGTTCCGCCAGCCCGGATCCCGAAGCGAAAACGCCGCCCATCGGGCGGCGTTTTCCGCGTGGCGGTGGAAGTCGCGCCTTACCACCAACCCCAGTAACCCCAGCGCGGCCCCCAGTAAGGGCCCCAGAACGGGTCGTGGAAGGGATAGGGGCGTACCTGGACTTCGTGCTTCTCCGGCCACAGGTAGACCACGTCGGCGGTGACCTTGGGCAGCTTGTAGTCGTATTCGCCGATCTTGGCGGTTTCGACGCCGTCGACGCGGCCGATGAAGGTCACCTCGCGGCCGGGGGCGAACACCGCCGGGTCGTAGAAGCCGGCGCGGCAGGCGATGAAGCGCCCGTCGGTGGCGTCGGGCGAGCTGTCGGACGGGCGTCCGGTCGCGGACAGCGGCCGCGCGATCATCTGGAAGCAGGTGCTGTCGGGCCCGGGCTTGGTCTCGACGATGCTGCCGCCCCAGCGCACGTTGGCGCCGGCCTGGGTGCCGGCCACCGCGTCCCGCGGCGTGACCGGGGTATAGGTGCCCTGCAACGGCTTCGGCGCGGTGGCGCAGGCGGCGAGCACGGTGCACGCGGCCAGTGGGACGAGCAGGCGGCTGGGGATGCGGATTCTCATGGTGTGCTCTCCGGTGGATGCTTCAAGGGGCGGTGGCGGCGCAGGTCGCGCAGCAGCGCCTCCCGTTCCCCATTGGTGGCAGCGTAGCGTGCGTCGGCGAAACGCCGGCTGAGTGGAATCAGGGTCGGTCCGCTGGGCGGATGCTGCGCCGCGACGCGCCGCGCCCAGTCCAGCGCCGGCTCGTGCGGCGCGCGCTGCAGGCCGAGTTTCGCGTAGCGCCGGCCCAGCCGGTGCCAGGCGCGCAGCAACGGGTCGCGCTCGCGCTCGCCGCGCGCCAGCAGCCAGGCCATGCCGGCCAGGGCCAGCGCGGCGAACAGGGCGAACAGCGTGGCCAGCCCGCGCTCGCCGAGGCGCTCGATGCCCAATGGCCGCAGCAGCGCCCGCTGGCGGCCGGCGTCGAAGCCCAGCACCAGGTCGTTCCAGCCGCGCCGCAGCCAGTCGCCGAAGTCGCCCAGACGCACCAGTTGCCGGCCGAAGCCGCCGCCACCGGCCGCGCCGAGGCGGTCTTCCAGCGTGTCGTAGATGCGTTCCGGCGCCACTGCCGCGGTCGGGTCCACGCGTACCCAGCCGCGCTGCGGCAGCCAGACCTCGGCCCAGGCGTGCGCGTCCATGCGCCGCACCACCCAGTAGCCGCCGAACGGGTTGCGGTAGCCGCCGACGTAGCCGGTGACCACCCGCGCCGGGATGCCGGCGCCGCGCATCAGCACCACGAAGGCCGAACTGAAGTGCTCGCAGAAGCCGCGCTTCCAGTCGAACAGGAATTCGTCGACGCCGTCGCGGCCGGGCAATGGCGTGTCGAGCGTGTAACCGAACTCGGTGCGGATCCATTGCAACGCGCGCGCGACGATCGCGGCATCGTCGGCGCCGGCTTCGCGCCGCCATTGCCGCGCCAGCGCCAGCGTGCGCGGGTTGCGGTCGGGCGGCAGGCGCAGCGCCTGCTGGCGCAGCATCGGCCTCAGCTCCGGCTCGAACTGCCGTGGCGGCGACGATTGCAGGCGCCAGCGGGTCAGCGCGCTCAACGGCTGCGCGGCATACAGGCCGTAATCGAACGACAGCCGCGCGCCGGCCGGTGCGGCCGTGGGCAGGTCCAGTGCGACCAGCTGGCGGCGGTCGGTGGGTTCGAATTCGATCTGGTAATCCCAGCGCAGCGATTGCGCCGCGGCCGGTGCCGTCGGCAGGTCGCGCAGCCAGCGCGGCCGGGTCCAGTCGCGGCCGTCGAAATCCCACAGCACCGGGCCGCGCCAGTACATCTGTTGCGGTCGCGGCACGGGGCCGAAGAACTGCGCGCGCAGCGCCGGGGTGTCGTCGGCCATCAGGTCGACCCATTCACCGGGCGTCATGTGGTCGGACAGCCCGGGCCGCGCCAGCGCGCGCTCGGGCACGCCCCACAGCGGCGTGGCCAGGCGCGGGACCAGCCAGAACGCGGCCAGCGCCAGCGGCAGGCCGACCGCGACCAGCTTGCCGGTGGCGATCAGTCGCCGGCGCAACGGAACGGCCCCGGTCGCGATCGGGGTTTCGGCATCGGCCAATCGCTGCAGCGCGAGCAGCGCGGCCAGTGCGGCGAGCAGGCCCAGCGTCATCGTCAGCGGCCCCTGGTCGAGCAGGAACGCGGCGAACGGCGCGAACAGGGCGAAGCCGGCGAGGCTGCGCGCATCGCGCAGCGTGTGCGTTTCCGCCGGCTTGATCGCCAGCATCGCCGCGAGCAGCGCGCAGCCGGTGTCGCGGCCGAAGCGCGGGCCCATCACCCACAACACGGCCGCGAGCATCGCCAGCGCCAGCGCCAGGCGCAGCAATGCCGGCATCGGCCTGCGCCACGACAGCGCGGCGATGGCCAGCGCGGTGGCGCCGATGCCGAAGGCGAGGGAAGGCACCAGTTGCAGCAGCAGCGGCAACAACGCCAGCGCGGCGGCAAGCAGGGTCCATGCGCGGCTGCCGGCGTCGAGCGGAGCGGGGGATCTGTTCTCAGCCATCGGGCAACAGCGCCAGTGCGCGCAGGCAGAGGTGGCGATGCGCGGGTCCCTGCGCGGGACCGAGCGGTGGCTGGCCGGGCAGCTTCAGCCGGTAGCGCCGGCCTTCGCGTTCGGCCAGGTCGATCCATGCGGCGAGGCGGCGGATGCGCTGTTCCCACGGCAGCGCCGACAACGTGGTCCAGTCGAGCACGGTTTCCACGCCGGCCTGCTGCTCGTATTCGCGCACCAGCAGCGCGTCGCGCCGGGCCGACGGCTTCCACGCGATGGCGCGGCGCGCATCGCCGGCGCGGTAGGGGCGCAGGTGGTGCACCTCGTCGCCGACCGGCTGCAGCCGCGCGCGGGCGCTGCCGCCTTCGCCGCCCGGTAGCGGCGGCGGCGATGCCTCCGGCGCCGGATACACCAGCAGCGGCGCGTCGGGCCAGATCCACGACCAGGCCTCGGCCAGCCCCAGGGGTTGCGTGGTCGCGATCTTGATGCGTTGCGGCGGCAGCCAGCCGCGACGTTCGGTCGGCAGCTCGAGGACGACGACCGCCTTGTCACTGAAGACCGGAACGGGCGCGCCGCGTTCCCCGCCATGCAGTTGCAGGCCGCGCCGCCAGCGCCGGTCGCGCGCGGCGAAGGCCAGGTGCAATTGCAGCGCCTGGCCGGCGGCGACCGGTTCGGCGGATGCCGCCTCGACGCGCAATCCGGACAACTGCAGGTGGGCGAAGATCAGGCTGGCCATGCCGGCGGCGCCGAGCAGCAGGGCCAGCAGCAGCGCCGGGTTGTTGTTGTAGTTCAGCGCGCCCAGCAGCATGCCCAACAGCAGCGCGGCGAAGAACAGGCCGAAGCGCGTCGGCAGCACGTAGACGCGGTGGCGGTCGAGCGCGACCGGCAATGTTTCCGGTCCGCGCGGCCGCGCGAATTTCGCGACCAGCGCGTCGGTGCGCTTGCGCAGCGACACGGGCATCGGTTCAGTCCACGGGCACGGCGTGCAGGATCGCCTTGGCCAGCGCCGCCGCCGGGACGGATTCCGCTTCCGCGACCAGGCGGTGCGCGGCGACCGCGGCGAACAGCGCCTGCACGTCCTCGGGCAGCACGTGGCCGCGGCCGAGCAGCAGCGCGTAGGCGCGCGCGGCGCGCAGCAGGGCGATGCCCGCGCGCGGCGACAGGCCCACGCGCACGCCGGGGTGCGCGCGGCTGCGCGCGAGCAGGGCCTGCACGTAGCCGACCAGCGCCTCGCTGGCGTGCACTTCGGCGGCCGCGCGGCGCAGTGCCAGCACGTCTTCCACCGACAGCAGCGGCTCGACCCGCGAAATCAGCGTGCGCCGGTCGGCGCCGGCGAGCAGGGCGAGTTCGGATTCGGCGTTCGGGTAACCCAGCGCCATGCGCAGCAGGAAGCGGTCGAGTTGCGAATCCGGCAGCGGGTAGGTGCCGGACAGGTCGACCGGGTTCTGCGTGGCGATGACGAAGAACGGCGCCGGCAGCGCGCGCGTCGTGCCGTCCAGCGTGACCTGGTGTTCGGCCATCGCCTCGAGCAGCGCGCTCTGCGTGCGCGGCGGCGCGCGGTTGATCTCGTCGGCCAGCAGCACGTGGGTGAACACCGGGCCGGGGTGGAACTGGAACTGGCGCGACGCCGCGTCGTAGACGGACACGCCGAGGACGTCGGCCGGCAACAGGTCGGAGGTGAACTGCACGCGCTGGAAGCCCAGGCCCAGGGTCGCGGCCAACGCGTGCGCCAGCGTGGTCTTGCCCAGGCCGGGCAGGTCCTCGATCAGCAGGTGCCCGTCCGACAGCAGCGCGACGAAGGCCAGGCGCACTTCGAACGGCTTGCCCAGCACCAGCGCGTTGACCTGGTCCTGCGCGGCCTTCAGGGCATTGCGCAGGCCATCGGTTAGCATTTCGCGGACGGCCGACATCGCGTTATCCAATCCAGACCCTTCGTTTCCGACAGTCTAGCGGCACATGCAGGAAGAACGACGCGCCTATCGCCAATTCGTGACGCTGTGGCTGGTTGCGACCCTGCTCAAGGTCGTGGTCGCCGCGCGCCTGCCGCTGTTCGTCGACGAGGCGTTCTACTGGCAGGAAGGCCGGCACCTCGCGGCGGCCTATTCCGACCTGCCCGGGCTGACCGCGTGGCTGGCGCGGCTGGGCACCGGACTCGGCGGCCAGCACGTGCTGGCGTTGCGCGCGCCGTTCCTGTTGCTGGCGGCGCTGTTGCCGTGGCTGGTCGCGCACATCGCCGGGCGCTGGTACGGCGAAACGCAGGGTTGGCGCGCGGGCATGCTGGCGCTGTTGATGCCGCTGGCGGGCACGCTGGGCATCCTTGCCTTGCCCGACGTGCCGATGGCGTTCGCGACCGTGCTGTGCCTGGACGCCGGCGCGCGCCTGCTGCGCGAGATCGATGCCGGCTCCGCCGCCGAACTCGCGCTGGGCCTGGCGATCGGCGCGCTCAGCCACTACCGGTTCGCCGGCGTGATCGGCATCGGCTTCGTCGCCCTGCTGTGGTTGCCGGAAGGCCGGCGCGTGCTGCGCGATCCGCGCGTGTGGGTCGCATTGGCGCTCGGCGTGGCCGCATGGGCGCCGCTGCTTTCGTGGAACCTGGAGAACGCCGACGCCGGCCTGCGCTTCCAGCTGGTCGACCGCCATCCATGGTCGTTCCAGTGGTCCGGCCTGTCGTTCCTCGGCGTCCAGACCCTGCTGGTCACGCCGTTGCTGTTCGTCGCGCTGGCGTGGGTGTTCGTCGGTTCGTTCCGCGGCAAGCGCAAGGACGCGCCGGTGCAGCAGCGCTGGTTCGGCCTGCTCGGCGGCGTGTCGACGCTCGGGTTCTTCGCGTTGGGCTTCTTCGCCGACGTCGACCGGGTCAGCTTCCACTGGCCGTTGCCCGGCTACCTCGCGTTGCTGGTCGCGGTGCCCGCGTTGCTGGCGGGCTGGCCGCGCGGCTGGCGCACCGCCACGTGGACGCTGGCGGGGCTGGGCCTGGTCGCGATGCTCGGCTACTACCTGGTGGTGTCGGTGCCGGCGTGGCGCGCGCAACAGGCCGGCAGCAAGTACTACCCGTACAACTTCGCCGGCTGGGACCGGCTGGCGGCCGCGGTGCGCGAGGAGCTGGCGGGGATGCCGCCTGGGACGCGGTTGCTCGTGGACAATTTCAAGGCCGGCGCCGAACTCGGCTTCGCCCTCGACGATCCCGGTATCCCGGTGCTCGACCATCCGTTGAACCACAAGCACGGTCGCGCACCGCAGTTGCGGTTGTGGCGGCTTGAAAGCGACGGCAGCCGCGACGCGCCGACGTTGCTGGTGGTCGGCGCCAACGAGGTGCAGTACAAGTCGCTGCTTGCGCACTACCACGGCCTGTGTGCGAAGCTGGGTCCGCTGCCGCGGCCGCGCGTGGTCAACGTCGACCACGGCGCGCAGCGCTTCCTGCTGTTCCGGTTGCCCGCGCAGAAAGCCGGTGGCACCTGCACGCTGCCGGCATTCGCCTGGATCGACCAGCCGGCCGCGCACGCCCGCGTCGGCCACCGCTTCGACCTCCGTGGCTGGGCGTTCAAGGACGGTGTCGGCCTGGACCGGGTCGACGTGCTGCTGGACGGCAAACCGGTCGGCGCGGCGCATTATGGCGAACCGGATCCGGGCGTGGCGGCCTACTGGCGCATCTCGGTCGACCCGAACCACCCCGACGTCGGTTTTTCCGCCGGCATCGATGCATCCGCGTTCGCCCCGGGCCGGCACTGGCTGGGACTGCGCCTGCACGGCAGCGACGGCAGCGTCGAAGACTGGCCCGAGCAGCCGATCGCGATCGGCGACTGATGGTCAGGGCAGGGCGAAGCCCGCCTGCCGCAGCATGCCGGCCAGTGCGATCAGCGGCAGGCCGACCAGCGCGGTCGGGTCGCGGGTTTCGATGGCGTCGAACAGGGCGATGCCCAAGCCCTCGCTCTTGAAGCTGCCGGCGCAGTCCAGCGGTTGCTCGGCGTCGACGTAGCGTTCGATTTCCTCGCCGGACAACGCGCGGAAGCGCACGGTGGTGGTGTCCAGCGCTTCCAGCCGCCGGTCGCCGCGCAGCAGGCAGACCGCGGTGCGGAAGTGCACCGCGCGGCCGGACATTCCGCGCAACTGGGCGATGGCGGCGTCGCGGGTGCCGGGCTTGCCGAGGATGCGGCCGTCTTCCAGCTCGGCGGCCTGGTCGGAACCGATCACCCAGCTCTCCGGTTGCCGCACGGCCACCGCGGCGGCCTTGGCCCGGGCCAGCCGCTGCGCCAGCGCCGCCGCGGCTTCGCCGGGCAGCGCGGTTTCGTCGGTTTCGGGCCGGGCCACGTGGAAGGGCAGGCGCAGCCGTTCCAGCAATTCGCGGCGGTAACGCGAGGTCGAGGCGAGGATCAATGGCATGGTGCGTGGGTGGGGGGGGCAGCGATTCCGGGGAAAGGGAGTCTGCCGGTTCGCGACGGTTCCGGCAAAACCGGGGGCGCAGCGGCGGCTGCGGTTTGACAGGGGTTCGGTATCTCCTTGATAATTGGTCGCTTATGTCCACAGGCGAACGCGAGCACGGCCACGAAGCCAGGGTGCCCGAGGCAGTGGACGCCTGGCGCGCGGTGGCGGCGCGGCGCGGTTACGAAGGCCGCGTACCGCTGGCGGCCTTCGAGCGCCTGAAGGGGTTGTTGCTGGATGCGCAGGGCGAAGTCGCGTGGCGGCTGCAGTTCGACCGCGACAGCCTGCAGGTGCCCTACGTGGAACTGCAACTGGAAGCGGAATTGCCGCTGCAGTGCCAGCGCAGCCTGAACCGCTTCCTGCTGCCGGTGCGCATCGGGCAGCGGCTGGGCCTGATCCGCGACGAAGCGGACGAGGCCGGGCTGCCGCCGGACTACGAGCCGCTGCTGGTGCCGGAAGACGGGCAGCTGCAACTGCTGGACATAGTGGAAGACGAATTGGTGCTGGCGGTCCCGCCGGTGCCGGTGGCGCCGGGCTCGGAAGCGGTGGAACGCGACTGGCCGGCCCAGGAAGAAGAATTGGCGAAAGCCAATCCCTTCGCGGCGCTCGCGTCGTTGAAGAAAAACTGACCCTCCCGGTGGCAGCATTCGTCCGAATGCAATCCAACTAAAAAACCATCGGGATCCAACTGGAGCAAAACCATGGCTGTACAGAAATCCCGCGTCACCCCGTCCCGCCGCGGCCAGCGCCGTTCGCACGACGCCCTCACCGCCAAGCAACTGTCGACCGATCCGACCAGCGGCGAAACCCACCTGCGCCACCACGTGACCGCCGACGGCTACTACCGCGGCAAGAAGGTCATCCAGACCAAGGCCGTGGTCGTCGACGAAGAATAAGCAAAGTTGACGCAGTTCCATCGCGTTGACCGGGGCTGGCGGGTAAACTGCCGGCCCTTCGTCGTGTCTGCGCGACGGAAAACCGCGTAGCCGTGCCCGCAACCGGCACCCCCGAATACAGAGGAACAGGCATGACCCAGACGGGCCGCATTTACTCCCGCATCGCCGGCACCGGCAGCTACCTGCCCGAAAAGGTACTGACCAACGACGACCTGGCGAAGATGGTCGACACCAGCGACGAGTGGATCCGGAGCCGCACCGGCATCCGCGAGCGCCACATCGCCGCCGCAGGCCAGACCAGCGGCGACCTCGGCTACGAGGCCGCGCTGCGGGCGATGGAAGCCGCCGGCGTGACCGCCGCCGAGCTCGACATGATCGTGGTCGGCACCACCACGCCCGACCTCGTCTTCCCGTCCACCGCCTGCCTGGTCCAGGCCAAGCTCGGCGCGGAAGGCTGCGCGGCGATGGACGTCAATGCCGCCTGCTCCGGCTTCGTGTTCGCGCTGAGCGTGGCCGACAAGTTCATCCGCTGCGGCGACGCGAAGACGGTGCTGGTCATCGGTACCGAGACCCTCAGCCGCATCGTCGACTGGACCGAGCGCACCACCTGCGTGCTGTTCGGCGACGGCGCCGGCGCGGCGGTGCTGAAGGCCGACGCGGAAACCGGCATCCTCAGCACCCACCTGCACGCCGACGGCAGCAAGAAGGACCTGCTGTGGAACCCGGTCGGCGTTTCCGCGGGCTTCAGGAGCGACGAGCCGAACGGCGGCGCGAAGATCAACATGAAGGGCAACGACGTCTTCAAGTACGCGGTGAAGGCGCTCGACGGCGTGGTCGACGAGACCCTCGCCGCCAATGGCCTGGACAAGCGCGACCTCGACTGGCTGATCCCGCACCAGGCCAACCTGCGGATCATCGAAGCCACCGCCAAGCGCCTGGAGATGTCGATGGACCAGGTGATCGTCACCGTCGACAAGCATGGCAACACTTCGTCGGGCTCGGTGCCGCTGGCGCTGGATGCGGCGATCCGTTCCGGCCGCGTGCAGCGCGGCCAGCTGCTGCTGCTGGAAGCCTTCGGCGGCGGCTTCACCTGGGGCTCGGCGCTGCTGCGCTACTGATCCGCGCGGCGAAACGATGCGCACGCGAAAACGGCCCCGCGGGGCCGTTTTCCGTTTCGGCGGGAAGCGTCGCCGGGGCGAATGCCGCGCGTCGCCGCTTCGCGCCTACATACGCACAGGTACAGACAAAACGCGGGTTTCGCCCGTATCATCGCCGCTCGATTTTTCCGACGGATTCCCGCGTGACCGCAGCGCAACTCGCATTCGTTTTTCCCGGCCAGGGTTCGCAGTCGATCGGCATGCTCGCCGAGCTGTCGGAACTGCATCCGGGCGTGCGCGACACCTTCGCCGAAGCCTCCGACGGCGCCGGCGCCGACCTGTGGGCGCTGTCGCAGGGCGGCCCCGAGGAAATGCTCAACCGCACCGAATACACCCAGCCGGCGCTGCTCGCCGCGGGCATCGCGGTGTGGCGCCTGTGGCAGGCGCAGGGCGGTGCGACGCCCGCGCAACTTGCCGGGCACAGCCTCGGCGAATACACCGCGCTGGTCGCGGCCGGCGCGTTGTCGCTGAAGGACGGCGCGCACCTGGTGCGCCTGCGCGGCCAGCTGATGCAGGACGCTGCGCCGGAAGGCGTCGGCGCGATGGCGGCGGTGCTCGGCGCCGACGACGCGCTGGTCGCCGCGGTTTGCGAGGAAGCGTCGGACTCGCAGGTCGTGGTGCCGGCCAATTTCAATTCGCCCGGGCAGATCGTCATCGGCGGCGACACCGCCGCGGTCGAACGCGCGATCGCGCTGCTCGGCGAACGCGGCGTGCGCAAGGTGGTCAAGCTCGCGGTCAGCGTGCCGTCGCACACGCCGCTGATGCGCGAGGCCGCCAACCGCCTGGCCGAGGCGATGGCCGGCCTGGAATGGCACGCGCCGCGGCTGCCGGTGGTGCAGAACGTCGATGCCAGGGTGCACGATGGCGTCGACGCGATCCGCGACGCGCTGGTGCGCCAGTTGTACCTGCCGGTGCGCTGGACCGAATGCGTGCAGGCGCTGGCCGCGGGCGGCGCGACCCGCATCGCCGAGTGCGGCCCGGGCAAGGTGCTGACCGGCCTGGTCAAGCGCATCGACAAGGCGCTGGACGCGCGTTCGCTGGCGGCGCCGGCCGATTTCGCCGGCGCGCTGGAAGAATGGAAGTGATACGGTTGTCGGTTCGTGGTTGTTGGTTGGGGCGGTAATCGCACCCATCGCAGCCAGCAACCAAGAACCAACGACCAAGAACCAGAATTCGGGATTCCGGAAATGAGTGAAGCATTGAAAGGCGAAATCGCCCTCGTCACCGGCGCCAGCCGCGGCATCGGCGCCGCCATCGCCGACGAGCTCGCCGCGCAGGGCGCGACCGTGATCGGCACCGCGACCAGCGAAGCCGGCGCCGCGGCCATCGGCGAGCGCCTCGCGGCGAAGGGCGGGGCGGGGCGCGTGCTCGACGTCGCCGACGGCGCGCAGGTCGAGGCGTTGATCGACGCCATCGCCAAGGAATTCGGCCCGGTTTCCATCCTCGTCAACAACGCCGGCATCACCCGCGACAACCTGCTGATGCGGATGAAGGACGAGGACTGGCAGGCGATCCTCGACACCAACCTCAGCAGCGTCTACCGCACCAGCAAGGCGGTGATGCGCGGGATGATGAAGGCGCGCAAGGGCCGCATCGTCAACATCGCCTCGGTGATCGGCGTGACCGGCAACGCGGGGCAGGCCAATTACGCGGCGGCGAAGGCCGGCATCATCGCCTTCAGCAAGTCGCTGGCGAAGGAGATCGGCAGCCGCGGCGTCACCGTGAACGTCGTCGCGCCGGGCTTCATCGACACCGACATGACCAAGGCGCTGCCGGAGGATGCGAAGAACGCGATGCTCGGGCAGATCGCGCTGGGCCGCTTCGGCGAACCCGCCGACATCGCCCGCGCGGTCGCGTTCCTGGCGGGTCCGTCGGCCGGCTACATCACCGGCGAGACCTTGCACGTCAACGGCGGCATGTACATGCCGTAACTTGATTTCCAGTGTAAGTAATTGATTAGAATACGGTCGTGGCGGGTGCCCGCCGCCGCCGGATTCCACTACACTATGCCCGGTCGCCGCCGCCCCGCGATGGCACTCCGGTTTCCAAGCCACAATTTCTCGTAACCCCAACTCCGTCTGGAGCGATACCACATGAGCAGCATCGAAGAACGCGTCAAGAAGATCGTCGTCGAACAACTTGGCGTCAAGGAAGAGGAAGTCACCAACAGCGCGTCGTTCGTCGACGACCTCGGTGCCGACTCGCTGGACACCGTCGAACTGGTGATGGCGCTGGAAGAAGAGTTCGAGTGCGAGATCCCGGACGAGGAAGCCGAGAAGATCACCTCGGTGCAGCAGGCCATCGACTACGTCAAGGCCCACGTCAAGGCCTGAGGTTCGTCCCTGACAAGAGCCCGGCCGTCCATGGCCGGACTTCCCGTGGAAAGGCCTGGCGCATTCGTGACGCCAGTGCAGCCGGGGAAGTACAACCGGGGCCGCGGATGCGGCCCCGCGCGTATGTGAAACCGGAACCGGCGCGTGCGCCGGCCGCAACAAACGTAAGGAGCCGCATATGAGCCAGCGTCGCGTCGTCATCACCGGCATGGGCATGGTTTCGCCGTTGGGCAACGACCTGGCCAGCAGCTGGGATGGCATCGTCAACGGCCGTTCCGGCATCGGCCAGATCACCTCGTTCGATACAGAGGGCTTCACCACCAAGATCGCCGGCGAAGTCCGCGACTTCGACCCGACCAGTTTCGTGTCCGCCAAGGACGCGAAGAAGATGGACCCGTTCATCCACTATGGGCTCGCCGCGTCGTTCATGGCGCTGGACGATTCCGGGCTGGAGATCACCGAGGCCAACGCCGAGCGCATCGGTGCGATCATCGGTTCCGGCATCGGCGGCATCCATGGCATCGAGGAACAGACCCTGCGCCTGCACGAAGGCGGCGCGCGCAAGGTGTCGCCGTTCTACGTGCCCAGCACCATCATCAACATGCTGCCCGGTCAGCTGACCATCCTGAAGGGCATCAAGGGCCCCAGTTTCTCGGTGGTCTCGGCCTGCGCCACCTCCAATCATTCCATCGGCACCGCGATGCGCGCCATCCAGTACGGCGACGCCGACGCGATGGTCGCCGGCGGCGCCGAACTCGGTTCGTCGCCGACCTCGGTGGCCGGCTTCTGCACGATGAAGGCGATGTCCACGCGCAACGACGATCCGGCCCGCGCTTCGCGTCCCTGGGACAAGGACCGCGACGGCTTCGTGATCGGCGACGGCGCCGGCATCCTGATCCTCGAGGAATACGAGCACGCCAAGGCGCGCGGCGCGCGCATCTACGCGGAACTGGCCGGCTTCGGTTCCAGTTCCGACGCGCACCACATGACCGCGCCGAGCGAGAACGGCGAGGGCCCGGCGCGCTGCCTGGCCGCGGCGCTGAAGGACGCGAAGGTTTCGGCCGGGCAGGTCGAGTACCTCAACGCGCACGGCACCTCGACGCCGCTCGGCGACGTGGCCGAGACGCTGGCGATCAAGCGCGCGCTCGGCGACCACGCCTACAAGATCATGGTCAGCTCGACCAAGTCGATGACCGGGCACCTGCTCGGCGCGGCCGGCGGCGTCGAGGCGATCTTCTCGGTGCTGGCGATCCACCACGGCATCGTCCCGCCGACGATCAACCTCGACGAGCCGGGCGAGGGCTGCGACCTCGACTACGTGCCGAACGTCGCGCGGCAGAAGAAGATCGACGTCGCCGTGTCGAACGGCTTCGGCTTCGGCGGCACCAACGGCACGCTGGTGTTCAAGCGGATCTGACCGCAACGTCCCTTCCCCCGCGAGCAGGGGGAGGTGCCGGGGGTGGATGGGGGGCGAACGAGGCGAGATGATCCGGACCCGCGCGCTTCGCCCCGACGTCGACCTGCTGGCGCTGCACCGGCTGGCGCCGTCGCGTTACCCGCTGCTGCTGGAATCGGTCGCGTCCGGCACCGCGCAGGGGCGCTGGGACCTGCTGCTCGCGGCGAACGGCGAAGGCCTGCGGCTGGACGCCGATGGAGCGACGCGCGACCTCGCCGGCAACCCGGTCGAAGGGGATTTCCTTTCCGCCCTCGACGCGCAGGGGGCGTCGCAGCGCATCCCGCGCGAGGAGCCGCGCTGGCCGTTCCGCGGCGGCTGGGCCCTGCTGCTCGGCTACGAACTGGCGGGACAGGTCGAGCCGGTGCTCGAGCTGCCGCGCGGCGACGGCGGATTGCCGGTCGCGGTGGCGCTGCGCTGCCCGGCGGCGATCCTGCGCGACCGCGCCAGCGGCGACTGCGTGGCGTTGGCCGAGGTCGGTCGCGACGGGCTGCTGGATGCGCTGCTTGCCGACATCGAGCGTTCGCGCGGGTTCGCGCCGTTGCCGGACTGGCGGCCGCCGGCGCGGGTCGACGAGGACGAGCCGCGGCGATTCACCGACGGCGTCGACCGCATCCTCGATTACCTCGCCGCCGGCGACATCTTCCAGGTCAACCTGTCGCGCGGCTGGGTTGCGCACTTCGATGGCCCGCTCGAGCCGGCGGCGTTGTACGCGCGCTTGCGCGACGCCAATCCCGCGCCGTTCGCCGGCCTGTTCGCCGGGGACGGCTGGGCGGTGGTCAGTTCGTCGCCGGAACGGCTGGTGTCGGTGCGCGGCGACGTGGTCGAGACCCGGCCGATCGCCGGCACCCGCCCGCGCTTTCCCGGCGACGACGACGCGGCGCGGATCCGCGAGCTGGTCGGCCACCCGAAGGAGCGCGCCGAGCACGTGATGCTGATCGACCTGGAGCGCAACGACCTGGGCCGCGTGTGCGTGCCGGGCAGCGTCGAAGTCGACGAGCTGATGACGGTGGAAAGCTACGCCCACGTCCACCACATCGTCAGCAACGTGCGCGGCCGGCTGCGCGACGACGCCACGCCCGGCGCGGTGATCCGCGCGACCTTCCCCGGCGGCACCATCACCGGCTGCCCGAAGGTGCGCTGCATGCAGATCATCGCCGAACTGGAACGCGAAGCGCGCGGCGCCTACACCGGCGCGTTCGGCTGGCTCAACCGCGACGGCGACCTCGACCTCAACATCCTGATCCGCAGTGCCGAGGTGCGTTCGGCCGGGCAGGGCAGCGAAGTGCGTTTCCGCACCGGTGCCGGCATCGTCGCCGATTCCATTCCCGACAGGGAACTGGACGAGACCCGGGCCAAGGCGCGTGGCCTGCTGAAGGCCCTGTAGAGCGGCGCAAGCCACGACCCGGCACGCGGTCGCGGGCGCCGGTCGCGGCTTGCGCCGCTCCTACAGATTGAGACGGCCAGCGGGTATCCTGCCGGCACCGACACAACGAATCGAGGTATTCGTGGCTTCACGTTTCATGCGCGGCTGCCGCAACATCGCCATCGTCCTGTTGCTGGCCGCGGTCGCCGGTGGCGCGTGGGTCTGGCAACGCTACGACAGCTTCGCCAACCAGCCCATCGCCGGTTTGCAGGCCGGGGACGCGGTGGTGGTCGAATCCGGCGATTCTTTCGCCCGGGTGTTGCGCAAACTGCGCGGCCAGGGCGTGCGCAACGGGTCCGACATCGAATGGCGGCTGCTGGCGCGGCGCATGGACGTGGCCGCCCGGCTCAAGGTCGGCGAATACGCGCTGCGCCCGGGCATGACGCCGCTGGACCTGCTGCGCGACATGCGCAACGGCAAGGTCGTGCAGCACCAGGTGACTATCGTCGAAGGCTGGAACATCCGCCAGGTGCGCGCCGCACTGGCGAAGGCCGAGCCGCTGCAGCACGAAACGGCGAACATGGACGACGCGGCGCTGATGAAGGCGCTGGGCCATCCGGGCGAGCACCCGGAGGGCCGCTTCCTGCCGGAGACCTATGCCTACTCGCGCGGCGACAGCGACCTCGACGTGCTGAAACGCGCCTACGACGCGATGGACAAGGCGCTGGCCGATGCGTGGGACAGGCGTGCGGCCGACAATCCGCTGCAGACCCCGTACGAGGCACTGATCCTCGCTTCGGTCGTCGAAAAGGAAACCGGCGTGGCCGACGAGCGCCCGCAGATCGCCGGCGTGTTCGCGCGGCGGCTGAAGGCCGGCATGCTGCTGCAGACCGACCCGACCGTGATCTATGGCATGGGCGCGGCCTACGACGGCAACATCCGCAAGCGCGACCTGCTGGCCGACACGCCGTACAACACCTACACCCGGGTCGGCCTGCCGCCGACGCCGATCTCGATGCCCGGCCGGCAGGCGCTGGAAGCGGCGGCGAACCCGGCCGGCGGCGACGCGCTGTTCTTCGTCGCGGTGGGCGACGGCAGCGGCCGCCATGTATTCTCCAGGTCGGTGAGCGAACACAATGCCGCCGTCGCCGCTTACCTGCAGCAACTGCGGCAACGGCGCAACGCCGGGAAAGAGAAAGCGAAGGGAACCGCAGCGCAATGACCGAAGCCGTCGTCAGCCACCCGCATTTCGTCAGCCTGGAGGGCGGCGAGGGCGCGGGCAAGACCAGTGCGCTGGCCGCGATCCGCGAACTGCTGCACGCGCGCAGCCGCGAGGTCGTGGTCACCCGCGAGCCCGGCGGCACGCCGCTGGCCGAACGCATCCGCGAACTGCTGCTGGCGCCCAGCGACGGCGAGAAGCTGGCACCGGAAACCGAGCTGCTGCTGATGTTCGCCTCGCGCGCGCAGCACGTGCGCGAGGTGATCCGCCCGGCGCTGCGCCGTGGCGCCTTCGTGGTCAGCGACCGCTTCACCGATTCCAGCTACGCCTACCAGGCGGCGGGCCGCGGCCTCGACGAGGCGCTGGTCGCCGAACTGGAACGGCGCGTGGTCGGCATCCAGCCCGGCCTGACCCTGCTGCTCGACCTCGACGTGCGCGAGGGCCGCGCGCGTACCGCCGGCCGCGACCTGTGGCCGGACCGCATCGAGAGCGAGCAGGACGATTTCTTCGAACGCGTGCGCGAGGGCTTCCGCAGGCGCGCCGCCGCCGAACCGCAACGCTTCCGTGTCATAGACGCTTCGCAACCGCCGGCCGAGGTCGCGGCGGCGGTGACGAAGGCGTTGGCGCAATGGCTGGACGCGCAGCCGCAATGAGCACGTCTGGCTCCGGCAATACGATTGCGCCTTGGCAACAGCGTGCCTATGACCATCTGGTGGCCGCTTTCGATGCTGGACGGCTTGGTCATGGACAGTTGATAAGCGGTCCTGCTGGCTTGGGCAAGCGAGATGTCGTGGAGAAGTTCGGTCAGTATGTGCTTTGCGTGGACCGGTACGACGGACAGCCATGCGGCAAGTGCAAGAGCTGCCTTTTGTACCAGTCGCGTTCGCAGCGCGATCCGCTGGAACATCGGCCCGACAAGTCGCCGTCGCATCCGGATGGGCATCCGACGCACCCGGATGCGATTTTTATCGGTTTTGCGCTGAATCCGAAATCATCCACAAAGAGCATGTGGACTCAGATCGTCGTCGACCAGATGCGCGACTTGACCGAGCGTCTGTTCAAGACGGCGCAACTCGGCGGAAATATCATCGCGTTGATCGAACCGGCCGACGCCCTGAACGAAAGTGCGAGCAATTCGTTGCTGAAAACGCTCGAGGAACCAGTTCCAGGTCGTTACCTGTTCTTGATAACGGCAAATCCCATGCGCCTGCCGGCGACGATCCGCAGCCGCGTGCAAAGGCTCGAAGTCAAATTGCCGCCGCGCGCCGAGGCGCTGGCCTGGTTGCGCGGGCAGGGCCATCCGGAAAAGTCGGCGACCGAAGCGCTGGATGCCGCGCGCGGCCATCCGGGCCTGGCCGACGAATGGCTGCGCGGCGAAGGACTCGTCCTGCGCCGGCAGGTCGCCGAGGACCTGGACAAGCTCGAGCGCGGGCAGGGTACGGCGACGGAGATCGCACAGCGCTGGTCATCCGACGAATTCGCCGACCTGCGCCTGCGCCATGCCGCGGACCTGGCGCTGGCCCGGGCCGGCGACTTGACGGACATGGCCAAGATGAACAAGCTGGCGTCGTGGTTCGACGCCGCCAACCGCACCCGTGACCTGTTGCGCACCACGGTGCGCGGCGACTTGGCGATGGTCGACCTGCTAGTGGCCTGGCGCGGCGTCAACCGCGCGGCCGGCGTCGGGGAACGTGGAGGCAGTGCATGAATGCAGCAACAGGCGGGCGCCAGGGCATCCTGTCGCTGGCGGTCAAGGACAAGGCGTCGCTGTACAACGCCTACATCCCGTACGTGAAGGGTGGCGGCATTTTCGTGCCGACGCCGAAGCGCTATTTCCTCGGCGACGAGGTGTTCCTGCTGCTGACCCTGCCCGAGTCGAGCGAACGCCTGCCGGTGGCCGGCAAGGTGGTGTGGGTAACCCCGGTCGGCGCGCAGGGCGCGCGCGTGGCCGGCATCGGCGTGCAGTTCACCGAGAGCAGCGAAGGCGAGGCGGTGAAGAACAAGATCGAGACGCTGTTGGCCGGCACGCTCAACGCGGACAAGCCGACGCATACGATGTGACGCGACGGCGTACCTGCGGCAAAACGGCGAGGCGGGTCCCGCCTCTAAAAAAAAAGCCCCGACATGCGGGGCTTTTCCGTATCCGGCGCTGGACCGGCTGCTTACAGCCCCCTGAACAGGATCCCCGGGATCGGCGCCCCAGCAAGAGTAGGGCGGGTCGTGACCCGCCCATCAACCGTTCCGGCAAAGCGAACCGAAACCTGAACAGGCAAAAATCCCGGTCAACTTCGCAATTCCTGTCCCGTTATCCGTACCGAAGCGGCGCAACACCGCGTCCGCATTCGACAGGATGGGCACCATGAAGAAGCTGGCTACCACCGCATTCGTTGCACTCGGTTTGCTGGCTGCGCCGACGATGGCGTCTGCCGCCACCACCGCCTATGCCAACTCCACCGTCAGCCTGCGCACCGGCCCCGACGCCGGCTACCCGCGCGTGGCGACGCTGCGCGCCGGCACGCCGCTGCAGGTTTACGGCTGCATCAACGACTGGTCGTGGTGCGACGTCGGCGTCGGTCGCGACCGCGGCTGGGTTTCCGCGGGCCATCTGGATGCCTACTCGCGCGGTCACCGCGTCGCCGTCAGCGGCTACGGCGTGGGCCTCGGCCTGCCGGTGATCCGCTTCACCTTCAACAGTTACTGGAACGACCACTACCGCAACCGTACCTGGTACGCGCAGCGCAACCAGTGGGCCGGCTATCGCCCGCCGGTGCAGCGGATCGTGGTGGTGAAGCCGCAACCGCGACCGGTGGTGGTCAAGCCGCAGGTTCCGGGCAAGGGCGTCATGCAGCACCAGTCGCGGCAGAAGAATGCGCCGGATCGCGGCAACGGTTCGCGCAAGGTGGCCTGGCGCGATCCCGCCGGCAAGTCGCAGCAGCGCACGCGTTGATCGCCCGGCATTGCAAACGGAAAGCCCCCGCATCGCGGGGGCTTTCCTTCATCCGCAGGACGGGAAGCGAAGCCGCTTACAGCCCCTTGAACAGATTTCCCAGCAGCAACACCACCAGCGCGGCGACAACCAGCCAGAAGGCGTACGGCACCAGCACCGGGATGTAGTGCAGCTTCGCCGCCACGCCGATGCCGCCCAGCAGCAGCGAAAGGAAGAACATGCCGGTGGTGGGTGCGCTCAGGTTGAACATGCGGGGAATGGCCTCGGTAGCGTGGAATGGATGCGGGCGATTATGCCGCCTCGCCTCGCGCCGCATCCATGACCGAATTCCGGTTCCGGGCCCGGTTCAGACCGGCTTCTCGCGCAGCAGCGGCGAATCCCAGCCCGGCCGCGGCGCGAAGCGGCTGCCGTAGCGGGCGTGCAGGGTGTTCAACCGCGCCAGCAGTTCGTCGGCGCCGGTGGCCCTGATGTACTGGATCGGGCCGCCGCGGAACGGCGCGAAGCCGGTACCGAAGATCGCGCCCGCGTCGAGCAGGTCGGCGTCGCCGACCACGCCGTCGTGCAGGCAGGCCACCGCTTCGTTGAGATAGGGCAGGACCAGGCGATCCTCGAGGTCGGCCGGCACCTGGTAGTCCTTCGGCAGTTCCGGCTTCACCGGCTTGCCGTTCTCCCACTTGTAGAAGCCCTGGCCGTCCTTCTTGCCGCGCTTGCCCGGCTCGGGCGCCGCCGCCAACGCCGGCGGCACCTGCAGGCCGAGGAACGGCGCCAGTTCCTTGTTGACCCCGTAGGCCACGTCCAGGCCCACGGTGTCGATCAGTTCGATCGGGCCCATCGGCATGCCGAACTTCACCGCCGCCTTGTCGATCGCCGCGCCGGGGATGCCTTCCGAATACGCCGTCGCCGCTTCCAGCATGTACGGGAACAGGATGCGGTTGACCAGGAAGCCCGGCGTGCCGGTCACCGACACCGGCAGCTTGTCGATGGCCTTGCAGAACGCGGCCAGCCGCCGCTCTGTTTCCGGCGCCAGGCCGTCGTGGCGGATGATCTCGACCAGCGGCATCTGCGCCACCGGGTTGAAGTAGTGCAGGCCGGCGAACTGCGCCGGTCGTGCGATGTGTCCGCGCAGTTCGGTCAGCGGGATCGACGAGGTGTTGGTGGTCAGCAGCGCGTCGGCCTTCATCCGCGGCTCCAGCGACTGGTACAGCTCGCGCTTGGCGTCGGGGTTCTCGACGATCGCCTCGATCACCAGGTCGGCATCGGCCGCGCCTTCGCCGGCCAGGTCGCCCTTCAGCCGCGCCGCCACCGCCGCGCGCCTGGCTTCGTCCTTCACCCGCTTGGCGAACAGTTCCTGCGCGCGGGCCAGGGCCGGGTCGATGAAGCGCTGCTCGCGGTCCTGCAGGGTCACCTCGAAGCCCTTGTAGGCGGCCCACGCGGCGATGTCGCCGCCCATCACGCCGGCGCCGACCACGTGCACGCGCGAGATGCCGTGATCTTTCCCGCCCAGGCCCTTCATTCGTTCGGTCAGGAAGAAGATGCGCACCAGGTTGCGCGCGGTCGGCGTCGAGGCCAGTTTCACCACCGCCTTGCGCTCGGCGTCGAGGCGGCCCTGGATGCCCTTGCCGCCGGCGTTCTTCCAGACGCCGATCAGCGCGTACGGGGCCGGGTAGTGCGCCTTCGGCGCCTTGCGGGCGACGGTCTTGGCGATCTGCGGGGCCAGGATCTGCCGTGCCGGCCAGGTGTTCGTCGCCCAGCCGAGGAATTTCTGCTTGAACGGGCGCTCGGCGCCCTTGCCCAGCAGCGCGATCGCCGCATCGAGCAACTGCTCCGGCGCCACCACCTTGTCGACCAGGCCCATGGCGCGCGCGGCCGATGCCGACAGCGTGCGTCCGGTCAGCATCATGTCCATCGCCGCCGGCGCGCCGACCAGCCGCGGCAGTCGCGCGCTGCCGCCCCAACCGGGGAAGATGCCCAGCTTGACCTCGGGCAGGCCGATGCGGGTCGAGCCGTCGCTGCTGGCCACGCGGTAGCGGCAGGCCAGCGAGATCTCGGTGCCGCCGCCCATGCAGAAGCCGTGGATCGCGGCGACGGTGGGGAAGGGCAGCTCGGCCAGCTTCTGGAACACGACCTGGCCGCGGCGGATCGCGTCGTTGGTGGTGCCCTTGCGGTCGAACTCCTGGAATTCCTTCAGGTCGGCACCGGCGATGAAGCCGTTGGGCTTGGCCGAACGCAGCACCAGCCCCTTCGGCGGGTCGATCGACAGGCGCTCGATGATGTCGGCCAGCTCGATCAGGACGTCCTGGGAGAAGGCGTTGACCGATGCGCCCTGGCGGTCGAAACCGAGCACGACGACGCCGTCGTCGCGCAATTCGGTGCGCCAGTGACTGAATCGCAGCCCATCGAAGCTCGTCGCCATGGGAGGGACCATCCGTTTGCGTATGGGAAAGGCGACTATCATCCGGGGCTTGTTCAACTTCCGTCAAATCCCCATGCCTTTGGCGTGACCGCCGGCACGGGCCAGGCGGCGGGTTTGCGGTTCGAATGGCCCTTGTGCGTCCCGTTCGGGCGGGCCGTGAACTTTTTTCCACCCGGGTTGTCACAGAGTCCGGTTCAATGCCGGATCGACAGGAGTGCGGTTCGGCATGGCCGATGCGGTGAGCAAAAACGAGATGAAGCACGACCCTTCGAAGGTGGACCTGCCGGAGGGTGGCTCGCCGCAGGAGCTGGACCTCGAGCTGGTCAAGCGCGTACAGCGCGGCGACAGCGCGGCATTCGACCTGCTGGTGCGCAAGTACCAGCACCGGATCGTGGCGCTGGTCGGGCGGTACGTGCACGACTGGAGCGAAAGCCAGGACGTGGCCCAGGAGACCTTCCTGCGCGCATACCGCGCGCTGGGCAGTTTCCGCGGCGACGCCCAGTTCTACACCTGGTTGCACCGGATAGCCGTGAACACAGCGAAGAACCACCTGGTCGCCCACAACCGCCGCCCGCCCACCGACGACGTGGACGCCGCCGACGCCGAACAGTTCGATGCCGGTGCGCGCCTGCGCGACACCGACACGCCCGAGCGCGAGTTGATGCGGCAGGAACTGGAGCGCACGGTGATGAAGGCGGTCGACGCGCTGCCGGAGGAACTGCGGACCGCGATCACCCTGCGCGAGGTGGACGGCCTGAGCTACGAGGAAATCGCGCAGAAGATGGATTGCCCGATCGGCACGGTGCGCTCGCGCATCTTCCGCGCGCGCGAAGCCATCGACGCCGAATTGCGGCCCCTGCTCGACAGCCCCAGCGCCACCCGCGAGCGCAACCGTTCCTGAGTGCATTGCCCATGAGTTCTTCCAACCCCCTTCCCGCCGACAAGTTCGAACTGCATTACCGGCAGCAGCTGTCCGCGTTGATGGACGGCGACCTGTCGCCGGACGAGGCGCGCTTCCTGCTGCGCCGCCTGCAGCACGACGGCGAACTGAACGCGCAATGGGAGCGCTGGCAACTGCTGGCCGACGTGTTGCGCGGGCAGGCCACGGCGCCGGCGCCGGCCGGCTTCGCCGAGCGCGTCGGTGCGGCGATCGCCGCCGAGCCGGCCATTGCCGGTTCCACCGCATCGGCATCGACGGCGCGTTCGCGCGGAGCCCTGGTCCGCTGGGGCGGCGCGCTCGCCGCGTCGGTGGCGGTCGTGGCCCTGTTCTTCGCCCGCCAGCAGGCGCCCGGCGATGCGGAGCCGGCCCCCCTGGCTGCGGCCCCCGCCGCCGAACCGGCCACGGCCGGATCGCCCGTCGCCTCGTCCGCAGCGGATGTCAGCCTTGCCGACGCCGAACCCGCCGCGCCGGCGCCGGTCGTGGCCTCGGTCGCCCCGCGCCCGGTCGCCGCGACGCGGCGCAGCGCCACCCGTACCCAGCAGGCCGCGCGCAGCACGGCGCTGGCGCGCCGCGAAGCCGAACCGCGGCGTGCCGCCGCCATGGTCGCTGCCCCGCCGGTGGCGCCGCCGGTGCTGGTCGCCGGCGCTGCCGGCGAGAGCCGCGCCCGCGACCCGTTCTCCACCGCCGGCATCGAGGCGCAGGCGCACGTGCCCGCCGCGCGGCCATGGCCGCGTTCGGTGTTGCAGTCGTACCCGGGCAATGGCGGCTTCACCGCCAGCTATCCCGGCGGCGGCAACGCGACGCATGTCTTCTATCCGTTCGAACCGCGGCTGATGCCGGATGCCCCGCCGGGCGAATCGCCGGCGGAAGCGGAGCCGCAGGACTGACCTGAAGCAATGTGGTTGGAGGTTCCTGGTTGTCGGGTTGCCGGCGGGAAAACCGCCGCAGTCGATCGCCGACCGACAACCAGGAACCCACGACCAAGAACCCATCACAATCGACACATGCCTTCGATGAACCTTCGTGCCCGCAACGGCCTGCTCGGCCTGCTGATCCTGACCACCCCGCTGGCCGCCTGCGCGCGGCCGGCCCCCGTCGCGGCGGATGGTTCCACGCCGGCCGCGACCAGTTCCATCGCGCAGAGCAGCGCGCCGCAGATCGTCACCGGCCTGCCGGATTTCACCAAGCTGGTGGAGACCGTCGGCCCGGGCGTGGTCAACGTCGAGGCCAAGGTCACGCCGAAGCTGTCGCGGGCCCAGCGGCAAATGCCGGATGACGAGGAGATGCCGGAATTCTTCCGCCGCTTCTTCGGCCCGGGCTTCCAGATGCCGGGGCCGCAGGAACGCGGCGGGGTTTCGTCGGGCAGCGGTTTCATCATCTCGCCCGACGGCTACGTGCTGACCAACCACCATGTCATCGACGGTGCGGACACGGTGACGGTGAAGCTGTCCGACCGCCGCGAGCTGAAGGCCAAGGTGATCGGCAGCGACCAGCAATACGACGTGGCCCTGCTGAAGATCGACGCCAGCAACCTGCCAAGCATCCGCATCGGCAATTCGAACACGCTCAAGCCGGGCCAGTGGGTGGTGGCGATCGGTTCGCCGTTCGGCCTGGACCACTCGGTCACCGCCGGCGTGGTCAGCGCGGTGGGCCGCAGCACCGGCAGCGAGCAGCGCTACGTGCCCTTCATCCAGACCGACGTGGCGATCAACCCCGGCAATTCCGGCGGCCCGCTGCTGAACACCAGCGGCGAAGTGGTCGGCATCAACTCGCAGATCTTCTCGCGCTCCGGCGGCTACATGGGCGTCAGCTTCGCGATCCCGATCGACCTGGCGATGAGCGCGGCCGAGCAGCTGAAGAAGACCGGCAGGATCCAGCGCGGGCAGATCGGCGTGGTCGTCGGCCAGATCGATTCCGATACGGCCAAGGGGTTCGGCTTGCCCGATTCCCGGGGCGCGCTGATCAACGACGTGCAGGACGACAGCGCGGGCGAGAAGGCCGGCCTGCAGCCCGGCGATGTCATCCGTTCCATCAACGGGAAGCAGATCGATACCTTCAATGAGGTGCCGCCGATGGTTGGCGCGATGGCGCCGGGCACGAAGGTCAGGCTGGGCGTGTGGCGCGACGGCAAGCTGCACGACATCGACGTGACCCTGACCGCACTGAAGGAAGACGCCGGCATCGGCCCGTCCGGTGGGGAGGGCGACGACGATTCCGGCACGGGTTCCGCGACGACCGCGAAGGCCGAATTGCTCGGCATCGAGGTCGCCGACCTCAGCGCCGATGACCGCAAGCAACTGGGCCTGTCCGCCGGCGAGGGCATCCAGATCACCGACATCATCGGTTCCACCGCCCTGGAAGCGCGCCTGCAGGCGGGCTACATCATCACCCAGGTCGGCCGTACCAAGGTCGGCAGCGTCGCCGCCTTCAACAAGGCCCTGGCCGGGGTGAAGCCCGGCGACGTGGTGATGCTGCTGGTGCGCAGCCCGCGCAGCGGCGCCAGCCAGTTCGTCGCGGTGACCGCGGCGAAGGATTGACGGCTGCGGATCCCCCCGCGCCCGGTGCTAGCCGGGCGCGGGCTTCGGGCGCAGGCGCAGGCGCGCGGCATGCGATAATGCGCCGTTCTCACCATGACGGCCACGCGCCGCCCCCATGCAGCATATCCGCAACTTTTCCATCATCGCCCACGTCGACCACGGCAAATCGACGCTGGCGGACCGCATCATCCAGCTTTGCGGCGGCCTCGAGGCCCGCGAAATGGAGGCGCAGGTGCTCGATTCGAACCCGATCGAGCGCGAGCGCGGCATCACCATCAAGGCGCAGTCGGTGTCGCTGCCGTACAAGGCGCGCGACGGCCGCACCTACCAGCTCAACTTCATCGACACCCCCGGCCACGTCGACTTCAGCTACGAGGTCAGCCGCTCGCTGGCCGCCTGCGAGGGCGCGCTGCTGGTGGTCGACGCCGCGCAGGGCGTCGAGGCGCAGTCGGTCGCCAACTGCTACACCGCGGTGGAGCAGGGCCTGGAAGTCGTTCCGGTGCTGAACAAGATCGACCTGCCGACCGCCGATATCGACCGGGCCAAGGCCGAGATCGAGGCGGTGATCGGCATCGACGCCTCCGAAGCGGTGGCGATCAGCGCCAAGACCGGCCTCAACGTGCAGGAAGTGCTGGAGGCGATCGTCCAGCGCATCCCGCCGCCGCAGCCCGGCGACACCGACAAGCTGCAGGCGTTGATCGTCGATTCGTGGTTCGACAACTACCTGGGCGTGGTGTCGCTGGTGCGCATCGTGCAGGGCGAGATCAAGCCCGGCGACAAGCTGCTGGTGATGAGCACCGGCCGCACCCACCAGGTCGACAACGTCGGCGTGTTCACGCCGAAGCGGAAGGTGCTGCCCAAGCTCGGCGCCGGCGAGGTGGGCTGGGTCACCGCCAGCATCAAGGACGTGCACGGCGCGCCGGTCGGCGACACCCTGACCCTGGCCGGCGATCCGGCGCCGAAGCCGCTGCCCGGCTTCCAGGAAATGCAGCCGCGCGTGTTCGCCGGACTGTTCCCGGTGGACGCCGAGGACTACCCGGCGCTGCGCGAGGCGCTGGAGAAGCTGCGCCTGAACGACGCCGCGTTGCGCTTCGAGCCGGAAAGCTCCGAGGCGATGGGCTTCGGCTTCCGCTGCGGCTTCCTCGGCATGCTGCACATGGAGATCGTGCAGGAGCGGCTGGAGCGCGAGTACGACCTCAACCTGATCACCACCGCGCCGACCGTGGTGTACGAGGTGGTGAAGACCGACGGCAGCGTCGTCTCGCTGGACAACCCGGCCAAGCTGCCGCCGGTGAACCAGATCGACGAGATCCGCGAGCCGATCATCCGCGCCAACATCCTGACGCCCGAGGCCTACATCGGCGCGATCATCACCCTGTGCGAGGAGAAGCGCGGCAGCCAGCTCGGCATCACCTACATGGGCAGCCAGGTGCAGATCGCCTACGAGCTGCCGATGGCCGAGGTGGTACTGGACTTCTTCGACAAGCTGAAGTCGGTCAGCCGTGGCTACGCTTCGCTGGACTACCACTTCCTGCGCTTCCAGGCCGGTCCGTTCGTGCGGGTGGACACGCTGATCAACGGCGACCGCGTGGACGCGCTGTCGCTGATCGTGCACCGCAGCCAGGCCGACCGCCGCGGCCGCGAGCTGTGCGAGAAGATGAAGGACCTGATCCCGCGGCAGATGTTCGACGTGGCCATCCAGGCCGCGGTCGGCTCGCAGATCATCGCCCGCAGCACGGTCAAGGCGCTGCGCAAGAACGTGCTGGCGAAATGCTATGGTGGCGACGTCACCCGCAAGAAGAAGCTCCTCGAGAAGCAGAAGGAGGGCAAGAAGCGGATGAAGCAGGTCGGGCGCGTCGAGATCCCGCAGGAGGCGTTCCTGGCGGTGTTGCAGATGGACAACAAGTAACGGGCAAGAAGAGACGGAACACCGTTCCAAAGGAACAAGAAAAATGGGCTGGTTGGAAGCGTTCGAAACAATCCTCGTCGTGGCGACCCTGCTGACCGGCGCGATCTGGCTGCTGGACAAGCTGTTCTTCGCCAAGCGCCGCGCGGAGAGGGGCGGCCTGCTCGACGAGGAGCCGGTGCTGGTCGACTACTCGCGCGCGTTCTTCCCGGTGCTGGCCATCGTGCTGGTGCTGCGCAGCTTCGTGGTCGAGCCGTACAAGATCCCGACCGCGTCGATGTATCCGAATCTGGAGATCGGCGACTTCATCCTGGTCAACAAGTTCGCCTACGGCCTGCGCCTGCCGATCAACAACCACAAGTTCGTGGCGCTGGGCGAGCCGAAGCGCGGCGACGTGGTGGTGTTCCACTACCCGGGCTATCCGTGCGAGGTCGACGGCAAGATCGTGCGCAGCGGCGACCGCTACTGCTACCAGCCGGAAACGCCGGTGGTCAACCAGAACTGGATCAAGCGGGTGATCGGCCTGCCGGGCGACAGGATCTCGTTCGAGGACAACACGGTGTCGATCAACGGCAAGCCGCTGGCCTACCAGCCGCTCGGCGCCTACGCCGACCCGCGCTCCGGGGTACCGGGCGCGCAGCTCCTGAAGGAAGAACTGCCGGGCCGGCCGCACGAGGTGCTGGAGAACCTGGACGCCCACGTGGTGTCCGGCGAATGGGTGGTGCCGGCCGGGCACTATTTCGTCATGGGCGACAATCGCGATAATAGCGAGGACGGCCGCTTCTGGGGGGTGCTGCCGGAGAAGGACCTGCGCGGCAAGGCTTTCCTGGTCTGGCTGAACTGCTCCGGCTGGTTCTGCAGCAATGGCTTCAACCCGTCGCGCATCGGCACCCGGATCCGCTGATCGCGGATTCGGGTATCTTCGGCACAGTCCGGGCGCGGGCGATCGGGCATCATCCGCGGCATCCGCCATAACGGCATCGGCTCCAAGGGGGACTTGGCACCATGAAACGCAAGCAGAGCGGCATCACCTTCATCGGCTTCCTGATCGTGCTGGCGGTGGTGGGGTTCGCCGCCTTCATCGGCATGAAGCTGTTCCCGATGTACCAGGAGTTCTACGCGGTGAAGACGGCGGCCAAGGGCCTGGCCACCGAACCCGGCGTCGGCGACATGGACCCGGCGAAGATCCAGGACCTGTTCTTCCGCCGCCTGTACATCAACTACTCCGAAAACGTGAAGCCGCAAAACGTCAAGATCGAGCGCATCGACAACGGCTGGAACATGAAGGTCAACTACGAGGTGCGCAAGTCGCTGGTCGGCAACCTCGACGTGGTCGGCAAGTTCGACATTTCCCAGGACCTGACCCGGCGCGGTGGTGGCGGCGAGTAATCCTTTTTCCGGCGGCGGCGACCGCATCGGCCACCGCTTCGCCGACCCCGCGTTGCTGGAGCGGGCGCTGACCCATCGCAGCGCCGGCCCGAAGCACAACGAACGCCTGGAATTCCTCGGCGACGGCGTGGTCAACCTGCTGGTCGCCGAGGCGCTGTTCGCGCGCTGGCCGAAGGCCGACGAAGGCGCGCTGACCCGCGCCCGCGCCGAGCTGGTGCGCGAAGCCTCGCTGGCCGCCATAGCGCGCCGGCTGGACCTCGGCCCGCGTCTGGTGATGGGGCCGGGCGAAATGAAATCCGGCGGCCACCGCCGCGATTCGATCCTGGCCGACGCGGTGGAGGCGGTCGTTGCGGCGATCTATCTCGACGCCGGCTTCGAGGCCTGCCGTACGGCGGTGCTGCCGTGGTTCGAGGAGGCGCTGGCCGCCTTGCCGGTCGGCAAGCCGGGGAAGGACGCCAAGACCCGTCTGCAGGAATGGCTGCAGGCGCGGCAGCGGCCGCTGCCGGTCTACGAACTGGTCGACGAAAGCGGCGACGAGCACGCGAAGGTGTTCCGCGCGCGCTGCAGCATCGTCGAGCCCGTGTTGTCCGCCGAAGGCGAGGGCAGCTCGCGGCGCAATGCGGAACAGGCCGCGGCGGCGGCCTTGCTGGAGTCGCTGGCGGCCGATCGCTGATTCGGCGGCCGGCCGGGCCTTTGCCGTCGGTCCCGGACTACTGGCGGCCAACTGCCTCTACAATCGCCGCATGTCCACTCCCGAACCAACCCACCGCAGCGGCAGCGTGGCCGTGGTCGGCCGCCCCAACGTCGGCAAATCGACCCTGGTCAATGCGCTGGTCGGCGCCAAGGTCAGCATCGTCTCCAACCGCCCGCAGACCACGCGCCATCGCCTGCTCGGCATCGCCACCTTCCCGGAAGGGCAGGTCGCGCTGGTCGACACGCCCGGCCTGCACAAGCAACAGAAGCGGGCGATGAACCGGGTGATGAACCGTGCCGCGCGCGGCGCGCTGGAAGGCGTGGACGCGGCGTTGCTGGTGATCGAGGCCGGGCGCTGGGACGACGAGGACACGCTGGCCTGCAACGTCCTCGGCGATGCCGGCGTACCGGTGATCCTGGTGGTCAACAAGGTCGACCGGCTGAAGGAAAAGGCGGCGCTGCTGCCGTTCCTCGCCCAGGTCAGCGAAGGCCGCAAGTTCGCCGCGGTGCATCCGGTTTCGGCGCTGAAGCGCAACGGCCTGCAGGCGCTGGCCAAGGACCTGCTCGCGTTGCTGCCGGAAGCGCCGCCGATGTTCGGCGAGGACGAAATCACCGACCGCAGTTCCAAGTTCCTCGCAGGCGAGCTGGTGCGCGAGCAGCTGATGCGCCAGCTCGGCGCCGAGCTGCCGTATTCGACGACCGTGGAAATCGAGCGTTTCGTCGAGGAAGGCGAGCTGCTGCGCATCGGCGCGGTGATCTGGGTCGAGCGCGAAGGGCAGAAGGCCATCGTGATCGGCAAGGCCGGCGCGCGGCTGAAGGAAATCGGCGCCAAGTCGCGGATCAGCATGGAGAAGCTGTTCGGCCGCAAGGTTTTCCTCGAAACCTGGGTGCGCGTGCGCGAGGGCTGGTCGGACGACGAGGCGGCGCTGAAGGCGTTCGGTTACGGCGACTGAGGCTAAGTTCGCATGGACTCGGTGCTTGTCATCCAGAATGTCCACGCTGTCCGTTGGACCGACGGTTTCGCGACCGGATGACTCCGGAATGACTTCGCCTGCTTTCCCGTGCGCCTGACCGCCGAACCTGCCTTCGTCCTGCACGCGCGTCCTTGGCGCGAAACCAGCCTGCTGGTCGAGGTATTGGCGGCCGGGCATGGCCGCATCGGCCTGGTCGCGCGCGGCGTGCGCGGGCCGAAGGCGCACGTGCTGCGTTCGGCGCTGCAGCCGCTGCAGCACATCCGCTTCGATGCCGTGCTGCGCGGCGAACTGGCGCAGTTGCACGCGGCCGAAGCGCTCGACATCGCGCCGCGCTTGGCCGGCGATGCCGTCATGGCCGGGTTCTACCTCAACGAACTGGTGCTGCGCCTGGCACCGCGCCACGACCCGCATCCGGAACTGTTCGCCGCCTACGCGCGCGCCCGCGAACGCCTGCGCGCCGGCGACGTGCTGGCGTGGACCCTGCGCCGCTTCGAGCGCGACCTGCTGGGCGCGCTCGGATTCGGTTTCGCTCTCGACTGCGATGGCGATGGCGCGGCCATCGACCCGGCGGCGCGTTACCGGATCGACCCGGAGCACGGCCCGCGCCGCGTCGGCAGCGATCGCGGCCATGGGGAACGCAGCACGTTCGCCACCGGCCGCGGCCTGCTCGCCCTGGCGGCCGACGAAACGCCGGACCACGACGACCTTGCCAGCCTGCGCCTGCCGATGCGCGGGGTGCTGGCGCACCATCTCGGTCCGCGCGGCCTGAAGTCGTGGGAGATGATCGGCGAACTGGGGCGGCTGAAACGGTAGGATCGCGCTCGCGCGCGGGCGCCATGCTGCGCGGGCGAATGGAAGGTTCCCGGTCGCGGCCCGGCCTGCGCCTACAGGCGGGTCTGCTTCGCGATCTCGTCGAATTCGTCGAGCAGTGAAAGATCCGGCAGCGTGCGGTCGAACGCCGCCGCCGCCGACTGCAGCCGCGCCGCGCCGACGAAGCCGCAACTGGCCTTGAGCCGGTGCAGTTCGCGGTGCAGGGCTTCGTGGTCCCGGTTCGCCGCCGCCGCGGCGATGGCGGCCCGCTGTTTCGGCAGTTCGGCCAGAAACAACTGGCGCAGTGCGGCAACGTTGCCGGCATTGCCCTTCAGCGCCGCCAGTGCCGCGGCGTCGTCCCAGAGCGGCAGCCCGGTTCCGTCGCGGGGCGCGGCAGCCCCGGCCGGGGCACCGGCAGCCAGACCGAGCGTTTCCCGGACCGCTGCCTGCAGGTCGCCGGCCGACAGCGGCTTGACCAGCACCTCCACGAAGCCGTCGGCAAGCAGGCGCTCGCGCGTCGTCGGCGAGCCGTCGGCGGTGTGCGCCAGCGCCGGCGTGCGCGGGGCGTGCCGGCGCAGCCGCGCCAACAGTTCGGCACCGCTGCCGTCGGGCAGGTTGGCGTCGATCAGCCACAGGTCGCAGCCGGCACCGGCGGCCGTGGCTTCGGCCAGCGTGGCGGCGGTGTCGACCGTGGCCGGCAGGGCCTCGAGCGCGGCGGTCAGGAAATCGCGGCTGACCGGGTCGTCTTCGACCAGCAGCAGGCGTGGCTTCGTCTCCCGTTCCATTCCGTCCCCCATCGGCGCGGCGTCCGGCGGATGTTAGCGCCGGTTGGCGGGCGGGAGCCGGAACCCCGTCGGGTCCGTGGCCGGATGGCCTGCGGTTTGCGCCTAAGTGTTTGAAATGCCATAATGCGCGGCTCCCACGGGCCCTACCCGGGGAGTCCTTGCTCCACCGCCACGGCGGGGGGCTGTCCGGCCGGCGCCGCTGGCGCTGGCCATCATCCACAAGGTAACCAAAACATGCGTCACTACGAAATCGTGTTCCTGGTCCATCCGGACCAGAGCGAGCAGGTGCCGGCGATGATCGAGCGCTACAAGGCGCTGGTCGAGAACGGCAGCGGCAAGATCCACCGCCTGGAAGACTGGGGCCGCCGCCAGCTGGCCTACCCGATCCAGAACCTGGTCAAGGCCCACTACGTGCTGCTCAACATCGAGGCCGGCCAGTCGGTGCTGGCCGAGCTGACCGAGAACTTCCGCTTCAACGACGCGGTGCTGCGCCACCTCGTCATCAAGCGCGATGGTCCGGACACCGAGCCGTCCTTCATCCTGAAGAGCAAGGACGAGAAGGACAAGGGCGAGCGTCGCCGCCGCGACGACGAAGAGGGCACCGGTTCCGCCGATGCCGAAACCGCCGAAGCCGCCTGAGGAGATAGCCCATGTCCAAGTTCTTCCGTCGCCGCAAGTTCTGCAAGTTCACCGCCGAAGGCGTGAAGGAGATCGATTACAAGGATCTCAACACCCTGCGCCAGTACCTGACCGAGACCGGCAAGATCGTGCCGAGCCGCGTCACCGGCACCAAGTCGCGCTACCAGCGCCAGCTGCAGACCGCGATCAAGCGCGCGCGTTTCCTCGCGCTGATCCCGTACACCGACAACCACGACGTCTGATCGCGGAGGCAGGCCTCGGCCTGCCTTCCGCAGGGCGCGACCCCGTCCGTTCGGACAGCCAACAGTTGCGGACCCGCTCCATCGGGTCCGCTAACGAATACGGAGCAACAAAATGGAACTGATCCTCCTGCAGAAAGTGACCAACCTCGGCGGCCTTGGCGACAAGGTCAACGTCAAGCCGGGCTATGGCCGCAACTACCTGGTGCCGCAGGGCAAGGCCGTGCCGGCCACCGCGGAAAACATCGCCGCGTTCGAAGCCAAGCGCGCCGAGTACGAAGCCAAGGCCAAGGCCGCGCACGACGAAGCCGAAGCCCGCAAGGCCAAGCTGGAAGGCGCCAGCGTGACCATCAAGGCCAACGCATCGACCGAAGGCAAGCTGTTCGGCTCGGTCGGCCCGCGCGACATCGCCGAGGCCTTCACCGCCGCCGGCCTGCCGCTGGAGAAGAGCGAAGTGGTGCTGGGCGAAGGCGCGTTCCGCAACGTCGGCGAGTACGAAGTGATCGCCAAGCTGCACGCCGACGTCGAAACCACGCTGAAGGTCGTCGTCGAAGCCGAAGCCTGATCCTCCGGCACGGCCAGCGGTACCGAAAACGGGCGCCTCTCGGCGCCCGTTTTTCTTTTGCTGCCTATTGCCTGGCGACTGGCGCCGGCGGCGCGGGTGCCGCTGGGGGCGCGGGCGGTGCCGGCGGTTCGTCCTTGCCGGCGACGGCCTGCGTAGTTTCGCGGATCCCGTCGCGAATTCCCTGGCGAATGTCCTGCCGAAGCTCGGCGCGCTCCTCGTCCGACATCGCGGCGGCGCCATGGCCATCGATGTCGTCGGCGCAGTCGTCGATGTCGCCCTGGTCCATCGTCGCATACGGCTGGAACTCGGGCAGCGCGGCCGCGAGTTTCTGCTGCGAGGCCAGCAGCGCGGGCAGGCGGCCGCACAGTTGCTTCGCCGCCGCCTTGATCCCTTCCGCCTCGGCCTCGATGCGCTTCTCGATGGCCTTGTCGTCGTCGCCGTTGAACAAGCCCTTCAGCGCTTCGCCGGCCGCTTTCATGCCCAGGTCGGCGCCCTGCGCGCCGATGTCCATGCCGGCCTTAGCCACTTCGATCAGCTCGCCGCGGTATTGCTTCAGCAACGCCTGCTGTTCCGGCGTGGTCGCGACTTTCGCGCCTTCGATCAGCAATTCGCCCTGCGGGGTGATCTCGGCCTTGGGCAGGTTGCTGTCGCGCTTGATCTTGCGGCCGTTGACATTGATGTCGACGCCGCCGCTGCCGATGTTGATGTTCTTCGTTTCCAGTTCGGCCTTGGCCTTGTCCATGGCCTGCTGGACCTTCGAACCGATGAAGGTGGTCGGTTGCGATGCGCCGCTGCCGGCGGGCGCCGGCGCCGGCTTCTCGCCGCAGGCGGCCAGCGGCAGTACGGCGGCGAGCGCAAGGATGCGGAGTCTGTTCATGGTCGTTGCCTCGGGTCAGTGCATGGCGAAGTCGCGGCGGAGGTCGTTTTCGCAGTCCTCGACGTCGTCGGCTTCCAGCGTGGCGTAGGGGCGAAACTGCGGCAGGCTGGCGGCCAGTTGCTGCTGCGAGGCCAGCACGTCGGGCAGGCGCCGGCAGATCCGGCGTACCATCGGTTCGACGTGTTGCTTGACCGTGCGCTCGACGCGCCGCTCCAGGCTGCCGGTGAGGCCGCCCACGATCAGCCCGAACAACGAGGTGTCGGCGGCTTCGATCGCGGCCATGGCCGCGTGTTCGCCAGCGTCGATGCCATCCTTGGCAATGTCTATGATCAGGCCGCGATAGCCGAGCAGTTGCTGGCGCTGTACCGCGTTGACGGCCACGGCCTTGCCATCGATCAGGAAGTCGCCTTGCGGGCTGATTTCCGCCTTCGGCAGCTTTTCGTCGTGCGGCGGTTTTCTCTTGCCGTCCTTGCCGAAATGGAAGCCGTTGCCGACTTCCAGGTTTTCGGTTTCCAGCTCGGTGCGGGCCTTGGCGAGATCGGCGCGAACCTCACTGCGCGCTTCGGCCAGTTCCTGGCGGACTTCGTCGCGGGTGTCGCCGGCCTGCGCCGCCAGCGGCAGCAGCAGGGCCAGGACGAGGGTGGTGGCTTGCAGTTTTTTCATCGTCGGCTCTCCGAGGCGGGATCAGTCGGCCAGTTCGCGCCAGCGGCGCAGGTGGATCGCGGCGAAGATGAAGCCCGCGCCGACAACTGCGCCGATCCAGGTGTTGAGCAGGCTGAACGCGTGCCAGCTGTGCGCGACGAAGTTGTACAGGCCGATGATGCTGGTCTTCGCGTCGCCGGTGACGATGGCGTCGTGTCCGTACCACAGTGACCAGATGCCCGGCACCGCGCTGCCCAATCCCCGGCCGACGATGGTCGACCACAGTTCCTTCAGCGGCAGGTCCAGGCCCAGGATCAACGAGATCAGGCTGATGCTGGCGCAGCCCAGCACCGGTACCAGCACGGCCCACAGGAACGGCTTGCTGCGTGCCCAGGACGAAACGAACAGCAGCCAGCCGACGGTGGGCAGCGCCCAGGCCACGTAGACGGGCAGGGCGGCGATGCCGCTGCCGATCAGCCGGAACACGTGCGCATCGGTGAACATCGCGGTGAAGCCAACCATGCCCAGGCCACTGATGGCGATGCCCAGCGCGGCGATCAGCCACAGAACCAGGCCGAGTACCGCGCCCAGCAGGATCGCCAGCAGCGGCGCCAGCAACAGCGCCCAGGCGAGCTTGGACAGTACGGTGGCGGCATCGGACACCGGCATCGATTTCCAGAACAGCACGCTGCGGTCCTTGCGTTCGTCGAACAGCGCGCCCAGGGTGTAGAAGAACACCACGAAGGTAAGCACCAGCAGGCTGATGCCCATGCCCATGCTGACCACGCCCTCGATGAACTGGCCGATCGCGTGCGCGCCCGCCTCCGTGTCGACGTCGTGGAAGTCGTCGACGAAATGGCCGTTGATCTTGACTCCGCCCAGCACCGCGCCGATCAGGGTCAACCCGGCGACGACCGCGCCGGTGATCAGCTGCGACCACAGGAAACCGCCGCGGTTTTCCCAGAACTCGCGCTTCAGCAGCCATTTGAAGGTGTCGAACTTGCTCTTGTTCACGACGACGGCGTTCATGCGTAGGTTCCTTTCATGATGGCGACGAACAGGTCGGCCAGGCCGGGGTTGCGGGTTTCGCCCAGCGCGGCCAGGCGGTCGCGCGGCACGCCGTCAAACAGCAGGACGGTCTTGCCGAAGGGCAGGGCGCGTTCGTCGATCGGCTTCAGCGCGCGGGCTTCGTCGATCTTCTCGGCCGAAACCAGCGCTTCGGTGTAACGCGCGCCGACTTCGTCCATTTGCGCGGCCAGCGCGATCTTCCCGTCGCGGATGAACATCACGTCGGTGAGGATGTGCTCGATCTCCTCGACCTGGTGGGTGGTGACCAGGATGGTCTTCTCCTCGTCGAAGTAGTCCTCGAGCAGGCGCTGGTAGAACTGCTTGCGGTACAGGATGTCCAGGCCCAGCGTGGGTTCGTCCAGCACCAGCAGCCTGGCGTCGATCGCCATCACCAGCGCCAAGTGCAGCTGCACGATCATGCCCTTCGACATCTCGCGCACGCGCTGGTTGGGCTTCAGTTGCGTGTTGGCGAGGAAACGCTCGCACTTGGCGCGATCGAAGCGCGGGTGCACGCCGGCGACGAAATCGACCGCTTCCCTGACCCGGATCCAGCGCGGCAGCACCGCCACGTCGGCGATGAAGCACACGTCGCGCATCAACTGGTCGCGGTCCTTGCGCGGGTCCAGGCCCAGCACCTTCAGCTCGCCCTCGAACGGGATCAGGCCGAGGATCGCCTTCAGCGCGGTGGTCTTGCCGGCGCCGTTCGGCCCGATCAGGCCGACGATGCGGCCGGCCGGGATGTCGAAACCCGCGCCGTCCAGCGCCAGCTTGTTCTTGTAGGCCTTGCGCAGGCCGTGCGCGGAAACGACCGCGGAAGTACTCGTTGTATTCACTTGTCGATCCCCTTCAGCAGTTCTTCGGCAGTCAGTCCCAGGCGCTGGATGCGTTCGGCCACGACCGGCCATTCCTCGTTGAGGAAGCGCTCGCGCTCGCTGCCCAGCAGCTTCTTCGCCGCCTCTTCGGTGACGAACATGCCCAGCCCGCGGCGCTTCTCGACCAGGGCCTCGTCGGCCAGCTCCTGGTAGGCGCGCGACACGGTGATCGGGTTGAGCTGGTATTCGGCGGCCACCTGGCGTACCGAGGGCAGGGCGTCGCCGGGCTTCAGCACGCCGTCCAGCATCATCGCGATCACGCGGTCCTTCAGCTGGCGGTAGATCGGAGCGCCGTCGCTCCATTGGACGGATGGACTCATCATGTTCAGTTCCCGGGGCGCAGCGAACGCGCAAAGGAGAAGTAGGGCATCGACAGGACGCCGTGGCGACGGCGCAGCAGGTGGCGCGGCGTCACGGCAGTCGCGTCGTCGGCCTGTATCATTGGGGTATCCGCGACCGCCGGAACGAGGCCGCCCTCGGCGTTGGTGTCGGCGTGCCGTCCCGCCGCGGCCAGCAAACCCAGGCCGCAGAGGCCGGCGGACGCCAGCAGCAGGTACGGCGATTTGAGCGGGCTCGGTTTCATTGACTCCCCCTTCGGGGTGAGTGGTGTTGTATGTAACTATAACACCTAAACACGGCTTGTCAACAAGCTGCAATGAACCGGGAACCCAACTGAAGACACAGGCCATGGGGCCGTAGTGGAGGTTTGGAAATGGTGTTCAAGTCATTGAAATTACTCGCCTTCGTGGCCGTATTGGCGGTTTTCGACGCCCATGCGGGTGGCCTGCTCGACGTGACCTACCGTCCGCTGGCGGGCAAAACGCCGGTGGAACTGGACAAGGCCTATGGCGGCAAGGTGCTGCTGGTGGTCAATACGGCCAGCAAGTGCGGTTTCACGCCCCAGTACGAGGGCCTGGAGGCGATGCACCAGAAGTATTCGGCGCAGGGTTTCGCCGTGCTCGGTTTTCCGTCGAACGACTTCAGGGGCCAGGAGCCGGGAAGCGAGCAGCAGATCCAGGAGTTCTGCACCCTGACCTACGGGGTCAAGTTCCCCATGTTCGAGAAGGTGCACGTGGTCGGCGACGAAGCGACGCCGCTGTACAAGGCGCTGGCCCGCGAAACCGGCGTTGCGCCGGGCTGGAATTTCCACAAGTACCTGATCGGTCGCGACGGCCGCGTGCTTGCGCAATTCCCGAGCAAGGTCGAGCCCGACGACCCGCGGCTGGTGCAGGCAGTGGAAAACGCGCTGAAGGCGCCGCCCACCGGCAAATGATGCAGCCGGTATCGCGTCGCGCATGCGACAATGCCGCCATGCGCGGCGCGGCCGCGCCAACCGGATTCACCAGGAGCTATCGATGAAGCGTTTGATGCGCGGCGTGGCCGCGGCAGTGGCGGCCACCCTGGCCATGATCGGCGGCAACGTGGCCGCGCAGAGTACCGCGGGCGACAAGGCCGCGTTGAACAGCGAGCGCGAGAAGGTCAGTTACGCGATCGGCCTGGACATCGCGCGTTCGTTCGAGCCGCTGGCGCCGTTCGTCGATCTCGGCACGTTCGAGAAGGCGGTGCGCAATGCGTTCGCCGGCGGCGCGCCGCTGCAGAGCGAAGACGAAGCCCGCGCCACCGACAGCGCGCTGCGCATCAACCTCGCCGCCAGCCAGGGCCAGACCCCGCCGGGCATGCCGCCGGGCAGCCAGCCGCCGGCGGTGGACAAGGCCAAGGTCGGGCTGATGCTGGGCGACCGCATGGTCGGGCCGAGCTTGCTGCCGTTGAAGGACGAGATCGACCTGCCGCTGCTGATCCAGGCGATCCGCACGGCGTTCGCCAAGGGCCAGCCGTTGCTCAGCGCAGGCGAGGCGCAGGCGACGATGGCGGCCTATCTGTCCCGCAAGCAGAGCGAGGCCGGGGCGAAGAACCGCGCCGAGGGCGCCGAGTTCCTGGCGAAGAACAAGATGCAGAAGGGCGTGATCACCACGCCCTCCGGCCTGCAGTACCAAGTGCTGCGCCCGGGTAGCGGCCCGCACCCGACGCCGAACAGCACGGTACGGGTCAACTACGAGGGCAAGCTGCTCGGCGGGCAGGTGTTCGACAGCTCCTACAAGCGCGGCCAGCCGGCCGAATTCCCGCTGACCGGCGTGGTCGCGGGCTGGACCGAGGGCATCCCGCTGATGCCGGTCGGCGCCAAGTATCGCTTCTGGATCCCGTCCGAACTCGCTTACGGCCCGCAGGGGCAGCCGCAGGGCGGCATTCCGCCGAACGCCACCTTGACCTTCGACGTCGAGCTGCTCGGCATCCTGCAATAAACCGACGGGACAACTCCCGATCAACCCGAGGAATACAGGAACGGTATGCGCGTAGCGATTTTCGGAACCGGCTATGTCGGCCTGGTGACGGGTACCTGCCTGGCCGAAGTCGGCCACGACGTGGTTTGCGTGGACATCGACGCGGCCAAGGTCGAGGGGCTGAACAACGGCGTCGTCCCGATCTACGAGCCCGGCCTGGAACCGATGGTCAAGGCCAACCACGCCGCCGGGCGCCTGCGCTTCACCACCGACGCGGCCGCGGCGATCGCGCACGGCGAGGTCGTGTTCATCGCAGTCGGCACACCGCCGGACGAAGACGGCAGCGCCGACCTGAAGTACGTGCTGGCGGTGGCCGCGACCATCGGCCGGCACATCGACAAGCCCACCGTGGTCGTCGACAAGTCGACCGTGCCGGTCGGCACCGCCGACAAGGTGCGCGCGACCGTCGCGGGGGAACTGCGGGCGCGCGGCGTGCAGGTCGCGTTCGACGTGGTTTCCAACCCGGAATTCCTCAAGGAAGGCGACGCGGTCAACGACTGCATGCGCCCGGACCGCATCGTCATCGGCGCCAGCGACCCGGCCTCGGTCGAGAAGATGAAGCGCCTGTACGCGCCGTTCAACCGCAACCACGAGCGCATCGTGGCGATGGACGTGCGTTCGGCCGAACTGACCAAGTACGCGGCCAACGCGATGCTGGCGACCAAGATCAGCTTCATGAACGAGATCGCCAACATCGCCGAGCGCGTCGGCGCCGACGTCGAGATGGTGCGCAAGGGCATCGGCTCCGACCCGCGCATCGGCTGGCACTTCATCTATCCCGGCGCCGGCTACGGCGGTTCGTGCTTCCCGAAGGACGTGCAGGCGCTGGCGAAGACCGCGTCGCAGCACGGCTATGCGGCGCGGTTGCTGGATTCGGTCGAGGCGGTCAACGACGCGCAGAAGGGCCACCTGTTCGAACTGATCTCGCGACACTACGGCGGCAAGCTGGCCGGCAAGACCTTCGCGGTGTGGGGCCTGGCGTTCAAGCCGAACACCGACGACATGCGCGAGGCCTCCAGCCGCCGCCTGCTGGCGCAGCTGTGGCAGGCCGGTGCGAAGGTGCGCGCCTACGACCCGGAGGCGCGGCACGAAGCGCAGCGCATTTTCGGCGAGCGCGACGACCTGTTGCTGTGCGACACCGCCAGTGAAGCGCTGCATGGCGCCGACGCGCTGGTCGTGGTCACCGAATGGAAGCAGTTCCGCAGCCCGGCCTTCGCCGGCCTGAAGGACGTGCTGGCCGACGCGGTGGTCTTCGACGGCCGCAATCTCTACGAGCCGGCCGAGGTCGAGGAAGCCGGCGTGGCCTATTACGGCATCGGCCGGGGGCGTTCGCTGCATGCAGCCTGAGTTCGCCGGCCGCGACCGCCTGCTCGAGCAGCGGTTGATCGAAATGGAAACGCGCCTGACCTTCCAGGAACAGGCGCTGGCCGAGTTGAGCGAGGCCCTGGCCGATGCGCGCGCCGAGAGCGCCCGCAACGCCAGCCTGCTGCGCCACCTGCTCGAGGACCTCGGCAAGTTGCGCGCCAGCCTGTACGCCGATCCGGCCGACGAACCGCCCCCGCCGCACTACTGAGTTTTTTGCACCACCATGAGCGACAGCCTGCGCGATCAACTGCTGGGCCTGGGTTTCAAGCCGGCGCCGAAACCTTCACGGCAGCCGAAGACGGGCCATCCCGGACGCAAGCCGGAACACGGGAAGCCCGCTTCCGCCGATGCGCGCAGGCGCGGCGATCCGCAGCCGCATGGCAAGGGCAAGCCTGCCTCGTCGTCGAAGCCGGCGCGCATGCGCGAGGAAATCGATCTGGCCAAGGCCTATGCGATCCGCGCGCAGAAGGAAAAGGACGAGCGCATCGAGGCCGAGCGGCAGAAGCAGGAGGAGGCGCGCCAGCGCCGCGAAGCGAAGGCGAAGCTGGAAGCGTTGCTGCAGGGCAGGGCGCTGAACGATCCGGCGGCCGAGGTCGCGCGCCACTTCCCTTACGGCGGCAAGATCAAGCGCGTGCACGTGACCGGAGCGCAGCTGAAGGCGCTCAACGCCGGCGAGCTCGGCGTGGTGCAGTTGAACGGCCGCTACCTGCTGGTCGACGCGGCGACGCTGGCCGAGGCCGAAGCGGTCTTCCCGCAGGCGGTCGCGTTGAAGGTCGATCCGAACGCGCCGGCCGAAGACGATCCGTATTCCGACCCGAAATACCAGGTGCCCGACGACCTGGTCTGGTGATCGTCGCGGCTATGCCGTGGCCGGCGGGCGCACCAGCCAGCGCCAGGCGATGAACGCGGCCGCCAGCGCGACGAACCCCGCCACGGCGAAGGCGACATTGCCGCCGAATCGCCACAGTTGCCCGGCCAGCAACGCGCCGGCCACGCCGCCGATGCCGGACGACAGGCCGTAGAACACGCCCTGGCCATGGCCGTTCATGCGCCCCGGGAAGAACCGCGCCAGCAACTGCATCACCGCGGCGAAGAACGCGCCGAAACTCAGCGCATGGCTGGCCTGCGCCACGAGCATGACAATTTCATGGCCCGGCCACAGCGCGACGGCCCACCAGCGCAGCGCCGCGGTCGCCATGGAGAAGGCCAGTACCTTGCCTGCGTCCCAGCGGCGGAAGATGCGCGCGGACAGGAAGAACACGCCGATCTCCGCGAGCACGCCGGCCGCCCACAGCAGGCCTTGCGCGGTCGGCGCATAACCGTGCGCTTCCAGGTAGATCGAGAAGAACGTGTAGAACGGGCCGAACGAAACCTGGGTCAGGAACGCGGATGCGAAGAAGGCGACGACCTGCGGCCACCGCAATCGCGCACGGAAGCCGCCATCCAGCGAATGGTCGATTTCGTCCGGTCGGTGCGCGTAGCGGTTGGCGAAGGCGAAGGCCAGCATCAGCGCGAACAACGGCAGCATCAGCCATGGCAGCCGCGCGATGCCGAAGCGGTCGATCAGCCAGCCGTGCGCGACCACCACCGCGATGAAGCCGATCGAGCCCCAGACCCGGATGCGCCCGTACAGTTCGTTGCGGCCTTCCAGGTGCGACTGGGTGATCGATTCGAACTGCGGCATCACCGCGTTGTAGAAGAAGCAGAACAGGCACATCGCCGCGAACAGGCCGGCGAAGCCCAGCGGCAGGAAGAAGGCGGCGAAGCTGGCCAGGGTCAGCGCCGCGCCGATGCGCAGCCAGCGGATCGGCCGCGGCGAATGCGCCGCCAGCGTGGTCCACGTGCTCGGCGCGACGATCCGGGTCGCGTACCACAGGCTCATCAGCACGCTGATCGCGGTCGCGCGCATGCCCTTGTCCTGCAGGTACAGGCTCCAGTACGGGGTGAACGCGCCCAGCGCGGCGTAGTAGGCGAAGTAGAAGCCCGCCAGCCGCAGCTGCGGTATCGCGGGCGGGTTCATTCGGGGTCGTAGTCGAGGTTCGACGCGAGCCAGCGCTCGGCCTGGGCGAGGTCGACGCCCTTGCGCTTCGCGTAATCGGCGACCTGCTCCTTCGACACCCGGCCGACCACGAAGTACTGGCTGCCCGGATGGCTGAAGTAGTAGCCGGACACCGCTGCGGTCGGCAGCATCGCGAAGCTCTCGGTCAGTGCCATGCCGGCGTTCCTTTCCGCGTCCAGCAGGCGGAAGATCGTCGCCTTCTCGCTGTGCTCGGGGCAGGCCGGGTAGCCGGGGGCCGGGCGGATGCCGCGGTACTTTTCGGCGATCAGCGCCTCGTTGTCGAGCGCTTCGTCGGCGGCGTAGCCCCAGAATTCGGTGCGCACGCGCTGGTGCAGGCGTTCCGCCAGCGCCTCGGCCAGGCGGTCGGCCAGCGACTTCAGCAGGATCGCGTTGTAGTCGTCGTGCTCGGCCTCGAACCGGGCCACGTGCGCGTCGATGCCGATGCCGGCGGTGACGGCGAACGCGCCGATCCAGTCCTGCTTGCCGCTGTCCTTCGGCGCGATGAAGTCGGCGAGGCAGAAGTCGGGGCGTTCGGCCGGCTTGTCGACCTGCTGGCGCAGGAAGCGCAGCTTCACCTCGTCGCCGTTCGTCAGCGGCGACGGGAACACGCTGACGTCGTCGCCGTTCGAATGCGCCGGCCACAGGCCGAACACCGCCTTCGCGGTCAGCCACTTTTCGGAAACGATCTTGTCGAGCATCGTCCGCGCATCGCGATACAACTCGCTGGCCTGCTTGCCGACGACCGCATCGTCGAGGATCGCCGGGAACTTGCCGGCCAGCTCCCAGGCGTTGAAGAACGGCGACCAGTCGATGCAGTCCACCAGTTCGGCGAGCGGATAGTCGTCGAACGCGGTGATGCCGGGCTTGTTCGGCGCGGGCGGCGCGTAGTTCGCCCAGTCGCCGTCGAACTTCTGGCCGCGCGCCTTCTCCAGCGAGACAAGGCGCTTGGCGTCGCCGCGGTTCCTGTGCCGCTCGCGGATTTCCGCATAGTCGGCGTCGTTCGCGGCGACGAAGGCGGTGCGCAGTTCCTTCGAGATCAGCGACTGCGCCACGCCGACGGCGCGCGAGGCGTCCTTCACCCAGACCGTCGGCGCCTTGTAGTGCGGATCGATCTTCAGCGCGGTATGCGCGCGCGAGGTGGTGGCGCCGCCGATCAGCAGCGGCGTCTCGAAGCCCTGGCGCTGCATCTCGCGGGCGACGTGGCTCATTTCCTCCAGCGACGGCGTGATCAGGCCGCTCAGGCCGATGAGGTCGGCGTTGACCTCGCGCGCCTTGTCGAGGATGACCTGCGCCGGCACCATCACCCCGAGGTCGACGACCTCGAAGTTGTTGCAGGCCAGGACCACGCCGACGATGTTCTTGCCGATGTCGTGCACGTCGCCCTTGACCGTGGCCATCACGATGCGGCCGTTCGACTTGCCGGCATCTCCGTTCCGGGTCTTTTCCGCCTCGATGAACGGCAGCAGGTAGGCGACCGCCTTCTTCATCACCCGCGCCGACTTCACCACCTGCGGCAGGAACATCTTGCCGGCGCCGAACAGGTCGCCGACGATGTTCATGCCGTCCATCAGCGGGCCTTCGATCACGTCGAGCGGGCGCGTCGCCTGCTGGCGCGCTTCCTCGGTGTCGGCGTCGACGAACGCGTCGATGCCGTGCACCAGCGCATGTGCCAGGCGCTCGCGCACCGGCTTCTGCCGCCACGCCAGGTCTTCGGCCTTGGCCTCGCCCTTCCTGCCCTTGTAGCGCTCGGCGACCTCGAGCAGGCGCTCGGTCGCGTCCTTGCGCCGGTTCAGCACCACGTCCTCGACCCGTTCGCGCAGGTCCGGGTCGAGGTCGTCGTAGATCGGCAACGCGCCGGCGTTGACGATACCCATGTCCATGCCGGCCTTGATCGCGTGGTACAGGAACACGCTGTGGATGGCCTGGCGCACGATCTCGTTGCCGCGGAACGAGAACGACACGTTCGATACGCCGCCCGAGACATGGCAGCCCGGCAGCGTCTGCCTGATGGTCCGCGCGGCCTCGATGAAGTCGACGGCGTAGTTGTCGTGCTCCTCGATGCCGGTGGCGATCGCGAAGATGTTCGGATCGAAGATGATGTCCTCGGGCGGGAAGCCGACCTGTTCGGTCAGGATCCTGTACGCCCGTGTGCAGATCTCGACCTTGCGCGCGGCGGTATCGGCCTGGCCCTGTTCGTCGAAGGCCATCACCACCGCGGCGGCGCCGTAGCGCAGCACCTTCCTCGCGTGCGCGACGAAGGCTTCCTCGCCTTCCTTCAGCGAGATCGAGTTGACCACGCCCTTGCCCTGCAGGCACTTCAGCCCGGCCTCGATCACGCTCCACTTGGACGAGTCGACCATCACCGGGATGCGGGCGATGTCCGGCTCGGACGCGATCAGGTTGAGGAAGCGCGTCATCGCCTTCTCGGAGTCGATCAGGCCCTCGTCCATGTTGACGTCGAGGATCTGCGCGCCGTTCTCGACCTGCTGTCGCGCCACTTCCACGGCCTCGTCGTAGCGCTCTTCCTTGATCAGCTTGCGGAACTGCGCGCTGCCGGTGACGTTGGTGCGCTCGCCGATGTTGACGAACAGCAGGTCGGGGGTGATGACCAGCGGCTCGAGGCCGCTGAGGCGGGTCAGGGCGGTCATGCGGCCTTGCGTTCCTGCGCGGGCAGCGTGCGCGGGGCGATGCCTGCGACGGCATCGGCGATCGCGCGGATGTGGTCGGGCGTGGTACCGCAGCAGCCGCCGACGAGGTTGAGCAGGCCGGACTGCGCGAACTCCTTCAGCACGCCGGCCATGTCTTCCGGGGTTTCGTCGTAGCCGCCGAAGGCGTTCGGCAGGCCGGCGTTCGGGTGCGCGCTGACGTAGGCGTCGGCGACGCCCGCCAGCGTTTCGACGTGCGGGCGCAGGTCCTTCGCGCCGAGCGCGCAATTGAAGCCGATCGACAGTGGCCGCGCGTGCGCCAGCGAAGCGTAGAAGGCCTCGGCGGTCTGCCCGGACAGGGTGCGGCCGGAAGCGTCGGTGATGGTGCCGGAGATCATCACCGGCAGGCGCGCGCCGCGCTCGTCGAACACTTCCTCGATCGCGAACAGCGCGGCCTTGGCGTTGAGCGTGTCGAAGATGGTCTCGACCATCAGGACGTCGGCGCCGCCGTCGATCAGGCCGTTCGCGGCTTCGCGGTAGGTTTCGCGCAATTCGTCGAAGCTGGTGTTGCGGAAGCCGGGATCGTTGACGTCCGGGCTGATCGACGCGGTGCGGCTGGTCGGGCCGAGCACGCCGATGACGAAGCGCGGCTTGCCCGGGTCCCTTGCCTCGACGGCATCGCAGCATTCGCGCGCGACCTTCGCGCCCGCCTTGTTCAACTCGTACACGAGGTGTTCGAGACGGTAGTCGGCCTGGCTCACCGAAGTCGCGTTGAAGGTGTTGGTCTCGACCAGGTCGGCGCCGGCCTCGAGGTAGGCGGTGTGGATGCCGGCGATGATCTCCGGGCGGGTCAGCAGCAACAGGTCGTTGTTGCCCTTCAGGTCGCAGCCGCAGCCGGCGCCGTGCACGTGGCCTTCCGGCGGGCGGGCGCTGTCGAAGCCTTCCGCGAAGCGTTCGCCGCGGTAGTCGGCTTCCTGCAGGTCGTGGCGCTGGATCATCGTGCCCATCGCGCCGTCGATGACCAGGATGCGCTCGCGCAGAGCGTGCAGCAGTTTCCCGGCGCGCTCGGGGTGCAGCCAGGGAAGCTGGATCCCCGCACGATGTGCGGTTTTCCGCGGGGGATTCGCATCGATGCTCATTGCTTCACTCCTATGAGCGAGATCACTTCGAAATGCGGCGGCCGGCGCTCGCGGGTCACGGTTTCCAGGCTGGTGACGTCCAGTCCGGCCTTCTCGGCGAACTTGCGCAGCTCCCTGTCGGCGAAGCCGAGGTTGACGTGGCCGTAGGCCTCGACCACGGTGCGGTGCTCGTGCCTGGCGAGGCTGCTCAGCAGCAGGCGCCCGCCCCGGCGCAGTACGCGGGCGGCTTCGGAAACCGCCTGTGCGGGCTTGCCGGAATAAGTCAGCGCATGCATCAGCACCACCAGGTCGAAGCTGGCGTCCTTGAACGGCAGTTCGTGCATGTCGCCCTCGCGCACTTCGACGTTGGGGAAGCGGCGCAGGCGTTCGCCGGCGGCGGCGACCACGCGGGCGCTGGTGTCGACGCAGACGTAGCGCTTGGCGTGCGGCGACAGCAGTTCGGCCAGCACGCCGTCGCCAGAGGCGATGTCGAGCACGTCGCCGGTTTCCAGCAGCGGCAGCGCGGTGCGCGCCAGCGCCTCCCAGGTGCGGCCGGGCGAGTAGTGGCGCTCCATGTCGCCGGCGACGCTGTCGGCCCAGTTCTGGTCGGCGGCGCGATTGGCGAGCACGCCGGCCACGCGCTCGGCGTCCTGGCGCAGCAGCGGGTCGTCGCTGCCATGGCTGAGCGCCTGCCACAGCGAGCGCTGCGCGGGGTCGAGCTGGGCTTCGTCGAAGCGGTAGTAGGCCGATACGCCGGCGCGGCGGTCGCGGACCAGCCCGGCTTCCTTCAGCCTGGCCAGGTGGGTGGAGACGCGCGGCTGGGCGAGGCGGGTGATCGCCGACAGTTCGGCCACGGTCAGTTCCTCCTGCTCCAGCAGCGCCAGCAGGCGCACGCGGGTGGCGTCGGCGAAGACCTTCAGCCGGGCGGACCAGTCTTCCAGATCCATAAATATCTTCCCATCGCGATGAAAGGATATTGTCCGGCCGGCGCCGTCCGCGGTCAAGCCGCGCTTGGGTGCGGGGCGGATGGTTACAATTGCATCTATTGCAATCGAAGGGGTCGGAACGTGGATTTCAGCTACACCGAAGAACAACTGATGCTGCAGGACGTGGCCCGGCGCATCGCACAGGAAAAGATCGCGCCCAGCGCCGAGCACTTCGACCGGGTCGGCGAGTTCCCGCTGGAGAACATCCGCCTGCTCGGCGAGAACGGGCTGATGGGGATCGAGGTGCCGGTCGAATACGGCGGCGCCGGCATGGATTCGATCGCCTACGTGCTGGCGATGGTCGAGATCGCCGCGGGCGACGCCGCGCATTCGACCATCATGTCGGTCAACAACTCGCTGTTCTGCAACGGCATCCTGAAGTTCGGCACCGAGGAGCAGAAGCAGAAGTACGTGCGCGCGATCGCCGAAGGCCGCGAGATCGGCGCGTTCGCGCTGACCGAGCCGCAGTCCGGTTCCGACGCCACCGCGATGCGCTGCCGCGCGGTCAAGCAGGCCGACGGCAGTTTCGTCGTCAACGGCAAGAAGAGCTGGATCACTTCGGGCCCGGTGGCGAAGTACATCGTGCTGTTCGCGATGAGCGAGCCGGACCGGCGCTCGCACGGCATCACCGCGTTCCTGATCGACACGAGCAAACCGGGCTTCCATCGCGGCAAGACCGAGCCGAAGCTGGGCATCCGCGCCTCGGCGACCTGCGAGATCGAATTCCAGGACTACGTGGTCGCGCCCGAGGACGTGCTCGGCACGGAAGGCGACGGCTTCAAGATCGCGATGGGCGTGCTCGACGCCGGCCGCATCGGCATCGCATCGCAGGCGATCGGCATCGCCCGCGCCGCGTATGAGGCCACGCTGGCCTACGTGAGGGAGCGCAAGGCCTTCGGCGCGCCCATCGGCACCTTCCAGATGACCCAGGCCAAGATCGCCGACATGAAGTGCAAGCTGGACGCGGCGCTGCTGCTGACGCTGCGCGCGGCGTGGCTGAAGGGGCAGGGGCAGAGGTTCAGCACCGAGGCCGCAGTGGCCAAGTTGACCGCGTCGGAAGCGGCGATGTGGATCGCGCACCAGGCGGTGCAGATCCACGGTGGCATGGGCTATTCGAAGGAGATGCCGCTGGAGCGCTACTTCCGCGACGCCAAGATCACCGAGATCTACGAAGGTACCAGCGAGATCCAGCGCATGGTCATCGCGCGCGGCGAAACCGGGTTGCGCTGAACGGCCGAGCCGAACGAAACAATGGAAAACGAAACCCCGGCCTGGCCGGGGTTTTTTCTTGCCGCGACGGAATTCGAGAAGCGGATGCGCCGGACTCTTCGCGGGTGGATCCGGTTCGGGCGGTCGAAGCGTCATGGTCGTTGTGCCACTGCCATGTGTTCGCCACATTGTTGGTACGCCTTTGGTCTTGCGATTGCTGCAGTGCATGATGCTGCTGGGCAGCATCGCCACGTACGCTGCACGGCGGGCGTACGGCGTCCAGCGCGGTTTGCCCGGAAGCGTGCGGCGCGGGGCAGGTGCGGCGTTTCCAGTCTCGATTCCAAAACCATTACTACGAACATGACGACACAACAGACCCGCTGGTCGCAATTCGGTGTGCTCATCACCGTGTTTTTCTTCTGGGGCTTTGTCGCTGCCAGCAACGACATCCTGATCCCGGTGTTCAAGAACGCGTTCGACCTCACGCAGGGGCAGAGCCAGTTGGTGTCGGTGGCGTTCTACGTGGCCTACACGGTCGGTTCGCTGATCTACTTCGGCGTATCCAAGTCGATGGGCCAGGACGTGCTGAACAGGATCGGCTACAAGAACGGCATCTGCGTCGGCCTGGCGATCTCCGCGCTGGGCACGCTGCTTTTCTATCCGGCGGCGAATACCGGCTCGTTCGTCCTGATGCTGTCGGGCCTGTTCATCGTCGGCCTCGGCTTCTCGCTGCAGCAGATCGCGGCCAATCCGCTGGCGATCGTCATGGGCAACCCGGCCACCGGCGCGCAGCGCCTGACCATGGCCGGCGGCGTCAACAACTTCGGCACCACCATCGGCCCGCTGCTGGTCAGCCTGGCGATCTTCGGCAGCGTCGCCGCCGGCGGCACCAATGCCAGCATCGAAAGCGTCAAGGTGCCGTATCTGGTGCTGGGCGCGGCATTCCTGTTGGTGGCGGCCTTCATCAAGTTCTCGTCGGTACCCAACCATATCGACCTGGAAGAAGTCAGCGCCTCCGAGGCGCAGGACGAAGGCAAGCTGATCCACAAGGCGTCGGTTTTCGCCTATCCGCAGCTGGTGCTGGGCATGCTCGCGATCTTCGTCTACGTGGGCGTGGAGGTGTCCACCGTGGCGAACCTGCCGGCCTACCTGCACGAAGGACTGGGCATCGAAACCCACAACCTGGCGCCATACGTATCGCTGTACTGGGCCAGCCTGATGATCGGCCGCTGGACCGGTGCCGCCGGCGCGTTCGAGGTGGGCGCCGGGGCGAAGCGGTTGCTGACCCTGATCCTGCCGTTCCTGGCCTTCGGCGTGTTCCTCGCGGTGAACGCCATCGCCCAGCACGACGTGAGGCAGTTCTTCGGCTACGTGGCCATCATCGCGATCATGATTGCGGTCACGCTGACGACCCGCGGCAACCCGGCGCGGATGCTGCTGTACTTTGCCCTGTGCGGCATCGCCGCGCTGCTGATCGGCATGTTCACCACCGGCAAGGCCAGTGCGGTGGCCTTCATCAGCGTGGGACTGTTCTGCAGCACGATGTGGCCGTGCATCTTCGCACTGGCCATCGCCGGCCTGGGCAAGAACACCAATACGGGCAGCAGCCTGCTGATCATGATGATCATGGGCGGCGGCATCGTCAGCTGGCTGCAGGGCACGCTGGCCGATTCGGTCGGCCTGCACATGAGCTTCTGGGTCGGCGTGGCCTGCTTCACCTACCTGGCGTTCTACGCGCTGCGCGCCAGCGGCGTGCTCAAGCGGCAGGGCATCGACCTGGACAAGCTCAGCGCCGAAGGCGGGCATTGAGCCGCGCGTTCCCGCCCTGATGCGAAAAAACCCCGGCACTGGCCGGGGTTTTTTCATGCGGGCGCAGTGGACGGGAGTGCCGCGGCCCGGCCGTCACTGGCGTGGGTCGGGATCGGTGCGCATGCCGATTTCGGTTCCCGGCAGTGGCTGCCTGCGCCAGTCGTCGGCCGGATCGTCGAGCAGCGACAGTCCTTCGATGCGGTACTCGCAACCGACCAGGGTCATGCCTTCCAGGCCGGCGAGCCCGGCCGGGTAGACGACCAGGCCATGCCGCGCGTCGAGCCGTCCCGATACCGGCGAATCGCCGCTTCGTTCCAGGTATTGGTCGACCCGCTGGCTGGTCTCGTCGGGCGAGGCGGCGACCGCCAGCAGCACGCGGTTCGCGGCGACGACCACGGCGTCGCCCTCGCTGCCCCAGGCCCGTACCGGCTGGGCCAGCCGGTACAGGTCCATGTCCGGCGCGGAATACTGCCGCTCGGCCTGCATGAAATCGCCCGGGCGCGTCTGGCGCAGGCGCGCGAGCAGGCCGGGCAAGCCGACATCGTCGACCCGGCAGTCGAGCGCGTCGGTGAGCAGGGCCTCCCCCGGATTCGATGCCGGGTCGCCGGCCGCCGTTACCGCTGCCGTGTCCGCGGCTTCCGGATAGAAGGCTTGCGCTTGCGCCTGCGCCTGCCGCGCGCATGAGACGGCCAGCAGGGCGGACGCGGTCCACGCGGCGATCGGCCCGGTCAGGCGCATCGCGAACCCGTCAAGGCAGCTGGAACCGTCGCCAGATGCCCCGTTTCGATTTTCGAACCATTGCCCATTGGGATTCTTTATCGTTTCTCTGGCGAAACAGTCCGTCGGCCGCGGCCCGCTTACTCGCATACGTGAATCGGCGCATCCTGAGGCCATTCCGAAAACAGCCGAGGAGGCCTCCGTGATCACCCTTCGTCCCGCCAAGGAGCGCGGCCACGCCAACCATGGCTGGCTGGATTCGTGGCACAGCTTCTCCTTCGCCAACTACTACGATCCCAGCCACGTGCACTGGGGTCCGCTGCGCGTGATCAACGAGGACCGGGTCGCGGCCGGGCAGGGCTTCGGCACCCATGGCCACCGCGACATGGAGATCGTCAGCTACGTGCTGAATGGCGGGCTGGGCCACCAGGATTCGATGGGCAACAAGGCCACCATCGTGCCGGGAGAAGTGCAGCGCATGAGCGCGGGTACCGGCGTGACCCATTCCGAGTTCAACTACGACAAGGAAGGGCAGACCCACTTCCTGCAGATCTGGATCATCCCGAACAAGCTGGGCATCAAGCCGTCGTACGAGCAGAAGACCTACGGCGACGAAGAAAAGCGCGGCAGGCTGCGCCTGGTGGTCAGTCCGGACGGCGCCGGGGGCTCGGTGTCGATCCAGCAGGATGCGCGGATGTACGCCGGTTTGTTCGACGGCGACGAGAAGGCCGAGCTGGTGCTCGACAAGGGCCGCCTGGCCTACGTGCACGTGATCCGCGGTGAAGCCGAGGTCAACGGCCGTCGCGTGTCCGGCGGCGATGCGCTGCTGATGCAGGCCGAGCCGCTGGTCGCCGTGGCCAACGGCAGCAACGCCGAGCTGCTGGTGTTCGACCTGCCGGAAACCGGCTGGGAACCGAACTGAGCCATTTGCGGCACGGGCAAAAAAGCCCCGGATCGTCGGGGCTTTTTTTGCCGCTCAGCGCTTGAGTTTCTTCACCAGCCCGACGTACTTCTTCTGCGCGTCTTCCGGCGGCATGCCCTTGAGTTGGGTCCAGGCTTCGTGCTTGGCGGTGCCGACGAAGTCGAAGAAGCCGGGTTTGTCGCCCTTCACGTCACCCTCGGTGCCTTGCTTGTACAGCGCATAGAGGCGCAGCAAGGTCGCGTTGTCGGGGCGTTCCGGCAAGTGCTGGACATCTTCGGATGCCCTGTCGAAAGCGGTTTTCAGGTCGGCCATCGTTGCACCTCCGCCTGAGGAGACCGCGTGCAATTACGCCACGCAGGGCATGACGGGTCAACGCCAGTCGTGCGTGGTTGGTCCGGTGCGTCGCGGTTCCGGTGGTGGTGTCAGCGCCGGATCGATTCGCACTGCCGCCAGCGCACCTGCTCGTCGCTGCCCGGCGGCGGATTCATCTGCACGCGGGTCAGGGCCAGGTTGGGGTGGCGCGCCAGTTCGGTGCAGACCAGCGACCACGCGAGGTCTTCGCCGACCTTGCGGTCCACCGCCAGGGTCGAACGCGAAATCCAGATGCCGCGCACCAGGCCGTCGATGCCGGCCATCGACTTGGCGACTTCGGCGCGTTCCTTTTCCAGTTCTTCCTCGGTAGGCGGGGCGGCCACGCTGGCGACGGGCGGTTGCGGGGCGGGTTTCGCCTGCGCGGCGGTCGCCGGGGCGGACGGCGATGCCGTGGCGACTGCGTTCGCCTCGTCGGGCATGCCCGGCAGGAGCAGTGCGACGACGGCGCCGAGGGCGATGGCGGCGAGCCATGCGAATCCGGTGTGCCGGCCCGCGCGCGTCGTCGCGTCGTCGACCACGTGCTTGCGCAGGCCCTCGTCGACCAGCGGCTTCAGTTCCGCCCACAGCCGGGTGCCGTCGAGCACCTCGATGTCGTGCCTGGCGGCCTTGTCGCGGCCCCCCTGGTCGAGGATGCCCTGGGTGACGAGGATGCCGCCCTGTGCGCCGCGCAGGCGGATGTCGGCAGCGATCTCGTCGACCGTGGCGGAGCCGATGCGGTAGGCCGAGCCATGCTTGCAGGCCAGCAGCAATTGCCTGCCGTCCTTGCCCAGCAGGAAGTTGGCGCTTTGCTCGCGCACGTCCTCGGGGCCCGCGGAAATCTGCCGGTAGCCGCGACGCTCCATCGCCGCGAGCACGAGCCGGGCGAATTCGCGCCAGCGCATGCCTGCCAGCGCGTGCAGGCCGGCGGCGTTCTCTTCGGCGCGGCGGCGGAGCAGCCACAGGTACAAGCTGGCGGCGATGCCCAGCAGCAGGGCGATGAGCAGTCCGGTCAACCAGGCAGACATGGGGGGCCTTCGCAGCGTGAATCCCGTCGGGACGGCGATTCTATGTCAACTGCGGAATCGGCAGGCGCGCTGCCGGTCCAAAAGCGGGCACGAAAAAGGCCCGCCAGTCCGAAGTCGTAAGGGGAGGGGAGCATACGTGCTTCGGAGGACTGGCGGGCCTCGCGAAGAAAATTACGCGCTTCCATGTTGCTTTGCAACAGTCATTCGCGGTTGTTTACGCTGTGTTCCGCCAGTGCGCGCAAGCGCCGTCCCGGTCAACGAATGTTTGCGCATTTTTGCCGGGAATTGGTTCGGAACTGGTCCATTCCGGGCGCACGCTCAGCGGAATTTTTCCGCGAGGACGCGGCGGATCTCGTTCTCGATCGGCCCTTGCAGCATCGACAGCATGAAACCGAGCTTGGCGCTGACATGCAGTTGCTCGGGCGCGAGCCGGATCCTGCCGTCGACGCCGGCGCGCGAGAAGTTGAGCGTGTCGCCGTCCCAGCGGTACGCGAAGTCGAAGCGTTCGGCCAGCTTGCGCGCCACTTCCTCGACCGCTTCGCGCGCCTGCTGCAGGTCCTTCGTGTGCCGGTGGAGGATGTCGATGCTGGACATGTGGGAGTGGGTGCGATGGGACGGATGCGCATTGTATTGCGCGGCAAGTGATAGCCGGGCGACAACCTGCTAGTCTCCCGCGGCGTGGAGAATCTGAGAATTCATTTCAGCCACCGCCCGCAGGCGGATTGGCCCCTCGATGCCGGCGTGCACCGGCTGGTGCGCGCTGCAGGCGGGACGCTGGAAATCGGCGACGCCGTGCAGGGCGCGCTGCTGGCGCAGTTCTGCGTCGATGCCCGCGGCCTGTGGCTGCAGGTCGCCGGCGGGGCGCATGGCATCCACGTCAACGGTCGGCCGGTATTGCGCATGGCCCTGTTGCGCGCCGGCGATGCGGTCTATGCCGATGGCGTGGAACTGCTGATCCGGGGCGTGGCGGCGCGGCCCGCACCGGCGGCGCTGCAGGGCCCGGCCGCGCCGCCGGACGAGGACGATCCGCGCATCGTGCTGCGCGGCATCGGCGGCGCCTGGCATGGCCGCAGCTTCCCGCTTGCGCGCGCCTGCGAAGTGGGCGATGCGCCCGGCGCGGACATCCGCATCGATTCGCCCGGCATCGCCGCACGGCTGTGGCGCCAGGGCGACCGGGTGGTGCTGGCCGACCTGGGCTCCGCGGAGGGCATCCTGGTCAACGGCGTCGCGGTGCGCGAAGCCCTGCTGTCGGCCGGCGACCAGGTGGCGTTCGGCCCGCAATGGCGTTTCGTGGTCGAGGTGCCGTGGCAGGCGCAGCAGCCGGCGGGCGACGAGGCCGCGGAGGACGAGGATGACGAAGCGGTGCGTCCGCCGCCGCCGCTGCAGGCGGCGAAGCGCTGGCCGTGGCTGTTGCTGGCCGCGCTGCTGCTGGGCGCGGCGTTGAACGCACTGCTGCTGTTCGGGGTGGGCTAGGGCCTGTCGGCGGCGTTGCGCACTGCGGCATACTGGGCGTCCTTTTCCCCAGGTGCCCCATGACCCGCGTCTTCAACTTCAGCGCCGGCCCCGCCACGTTGCCGGAACCGGTCCTGCGCCAGGCCCAGGCCGAACTGCTCGACTGGAACGGCATCGGCGCCTCGATCGTCGAGATCAGCCACCGCAGCGCGGATTTCATCGAGGTCGCCGCGCGCGCCGAAGCCGACCTGCGCCAGCTGCTTTCCGTCCCCGACGACTACGCGGTGCTGTTCCTGTCCGGCGGCGCGACCACCCAGCAGGCGCTGCTGGCGCTGAACTTCGCCTCGCCGGGCGGCACCGTCGATTACGTCGTGACCGGGCACTGGAGCAAGACCGCGATCAAGCAGGTGCGGCCGTACGTGAAGGTCAACATCGCCGCTTCCTCGGAAGCGGGCGGCTTCGTCGACATCCCGCCGCGCGACACGTGGAAGCTGACGCCGGGCGCCGATTACGTGCACATCACCGCGAACGAGACCATCCACGGCGTCGAGTACCGCAATGGCGCGCCCGACGTCGGCGGCGCGCCGCTGTTCGCCGATTTCAGCTCGAGCATCGCTTCGGAACCGATCGACGTATCGAAGTACGGCGCGATCTATGCCGGCGCGCAGAAGAACCTGGGCCCGGTCGGCGTGGCGGTGGTGATCGTGCGCCGCGACCTGCTCGGGCGCGAAGGCCTGCCGCGCGCCGACATCTTCGATTACCGTTCCCACGCCGCGCGCGATTCGATGCTCAACACGCCGCCGACCTGGAACTGGTACCTGGCCGGGCTGGTGTTCCGGTGGATGCTGGCCGAAGGCGGCGTCGCCGAATTCGCCAAGCGCAACGCCGAGAAGTCGCGCATCGTCTACGAGGCGATCGACGGCTCCGGTGGTTTCTACCGCAACCATGTGTTGCCGGATTTCCGTTCGCGCATGAACATACCGTTCTTCCTGCCGGACGAGACGCTGACCGCGCGCTTCGTGGCCGAGTCGAAGGCCGCGGGCCTGCTGGCGCTGAAGGGCCACAAGGCGGTCGGCGGCATCCGCGCTTCGCTGTACAACGCCATGCCGGTGGCCGGCGCGCAGGCGCTGGCGGCGTTCATGCGCGATTTCCAGCGGCTCAACGGCTAGGCAGGCGAAGCAACAAAGAAAGGAACCCGCAAGGCAATGGCGTCGAAGCCGAAGAAAACCCCGAAGAAGACCGCGCCGGCCGAGGCGAAGCCCGACCTCGCCGACGTGCGCGCCAAGATCGACGGCATCGACCGGCAGATCCAGGCGCTGATCGCCGAGCGCGCGCGCTTCGCCCATCAGGTCGGCCGCGCCAAGGGCAAGCTGGCCGCGGCGGTCGACTACTACCGGCCCGAGCGCGAGGCGCAGGTGCTGCGCATGGTCGTCGACCGCAACGAGGGCCCGCTCAGCGACGAGCTGCTGGTGCACGTGTTCCGCGAGATCATGTCCGCGTGCCTGGCCCAGCAGGAGCCGCTGAAGATCGGCTACCTCGGCCCCGAGGGCACGTTCTCGCAACAGGCGGTGCTGAAGCACTTCGGTCGTTCCGCGCACGGCCTGCCGCTGGCCAGCATCGAGGAGGTCTTCCAGGAAGTCGAAAGCGGCGATGCCGACTTCGGCGTGGTGCCGGTGGAGAACTCGGGGCAGGGCACGATCCAGATCACCCTGGACATGTTCCTGACCTCGAACCTGAAGATCTGCGGCGAAGTCGAGCTGCGCGTGCACCAGTTCCTGCTGTCGCGCAGCGGCCACATCGAGGACATCGAGCGCATCTACGCGCACCCGCAGTCGTTCGCGCAGACCGCGGGCTGGCTGCGCGCCAACCTGCCGAAGGTCGAGAAGATCCCGGTGTCGAGCAACGCCGAGGGCGCGCGCCGCGCGCGCAACGCCGACGACGCGGCCTGCATCGCCGGCGAGAGCGCGGGCCACGTGTACGGGCTGAAGAAGGTGGTGATGTCGTCGATCCAGGACGACAAGGACAACACCACGCGCTTCCTGGTGATCGGGCGGCAGATCTTCCCGCCGTCGGGCCACGACCGCACTTCGGTGCTGGTGTCGATCCACGACAAGCCCGGCGCGCTGTTCGACGTGCTCAGCCCGTTCGCGCGGCACGGCATCAGCATGAACCGGATCGAGTCGCGCCCGTCGCACCACGCCAAGTGGGAATACGCGTTCTTCATCGACCTGGCCGGGCACGTCGACGATCCGGCGATGAAGCAGGCGATGGCGGAACTGAAGGACCACGCGGCGCAGGTCAAGGTGCTGGGGTCGTACCCGGTGGCGGTGCCCTGACGAAATGAGCGGCAAGCAGAACTGGATCGCGGCGCGCGGCGCGCCGTTGCGCGGCGAACTCGGCATTCCCGGCGACAAGTCCGTCTCGCATCGCGCGGTGATGTTCGCCGCGCTGGCCGACGGCGTCTCGGAGATCGACGGTTTCCTCGAAGGCGAGGACACCCGTGCCACCGCCAAGGTGTTCGCGCAACTCGGCGTGAAGATCGGGACCCCGTCACCGTCGCGGCGCATCGTGCACGGAGTCGGCGTCGACGGCCTGCAGGCGCCTTCGGGCCCGCTCGACTGCGGCAACGCCGGCACCGGCATGCGCCTGCTCGCCGGCCTGCTCGCCGCGCAGAAGTTCGACAGCGTGCTGGTCGGCGACGAATCGCTGTCGAAGCGGCCGATGCGCCGCGTCTCGGCACCGCTCGCCGAAATGGGCGCGAAGATCGATACCGAAGAGGGCGGCCTGCCGCCGCTGCGCATCCACGGCGGCCGCAGGCTGCACGGCATCGACTTCGTCTCGCCGGTCGCCAGTGCGCAGGTCAAGTCCGCGGTCTTGCTGGCTGGCCTGTACGCCGACGGCGCGACCTCGGTGCGCGAACCGCACCCGACCCGCGACTACACCGAACGCATGCTGTCGGCATTCGGCGTCGACATCGAGTTCTCGCCCGGCTATGCGAAGCTGCGCGGCGGCCAGCGCCTGCGCGCGACCGACATCGCGGTGCCGGCGGACTTCTCGTCGGCGGCGTTCTTCCTGGTCGCCGCGAGCATCGTTCCGGGCAGCGAGCTGCGCCTGCGCGCGGTCGGCCTGAACCCGCGCCGCACCGGGCTCCTCGCCGCATTGCGGCTGATGGGGGCGGACATCCGCGAAGAGAACGCCAGTTCGCATGGCGGCGAGCCGGTCGCCGACCTGGTGGTGCGCCACGCACCGTTGCGCGGCATCGAGGTGCCGGTGGAACTGGTACCGGACATGATCGACGAGTTCCCGGCCTTGTTCGTCGCCGCAGCATGCGCGGAAGGGCCGACCGTCGTCCGCGGCGCGGCCGAGTTGCGGGTCAAGGAATCCGACCGCCTGGCGACGATGGCTACCGGCCTGCGCGCGCTCGGCCTGCGCGTCGACGAAACGCCGGACGGCGCGACGATTTTCCCGGGCACGTTGCGGGGCGGCCGCGTCGACAGCCACGGCGACCACCGCATCGCGATGTCGTTCGCGGTCGCCGCGCAGGTGGCCGAAGGCGAAGTCGAAATCGGCGACGTGGCGAACGTGGCGACATCGTTCCCGGATTTCGACGGATTGGCGCGCCGCGCCGGGTTCTCGCTGCGGGCCGGCTGAGCCTCAGCGCTGCAGGTCGAAGGTGATCGGGATGTCGACGCTGGCCGCGACCGGCTGGCCGTTGCGCTGGGCGGGGCGGAAACGCCAGCGGCGCACGGCCTCGATCGCCGCGCGGTCGAGGTCGCGGCTGCCGCTGCGATCGGCGATTTCGATATCGGTCGGCACGCCGTCGGCGCCGACCGTCACCCGCAGCGTCACCGTGCCGGTATCGCCGCGGCGCATCGCGCGGGTGGGATATTCCGGCGGCGGATTCCGGCCGGGGATCGGCGTCGGCACGTCGCCGGGGGCCAGCGCCTCGCCCGCCGGCGGCGCAGGCGTTGCCGCCGGGGCGGCCGGCAGCGGGGCGGGAGGCATTTCCTCGACCGGCGGCGGCATCGGCGCGGTTTCGACCACGGCCGGCGCTTCTTCCCCGGCCGCCGCCGGCTGGCGCGGCTCTTCGAGCCCGCTGGCACCGTCGCCGTCGCCCGGCAATGGCGCGGGCAGGGCCTCGACGCCGGCATCGCCGGCCTTCGCCGTCGGTTCCACCGTGTAGAAGCCGTCGTCGCGGCCCAGCCACCAGGCCAGCAGGAACAGCAGGAAGCCGACGCCGGCGGCGATGCCGACGATCTGCAGGGCCTTGCGCGGCAGGCGGAACACGAGGTGGGAGTCGGACGGGTCTTGCGGGCTGGCGGACATGCGGTTTCCCTCGAGCAGGGCCTGATTCTGGCACAGCCGCGGTGAACCGCGCGGGCAGGACGCGGCAGGAATCGGCGATAATCGGCGCCCATTCCGCAATTCCCGATGCCATGCTCGATCCCACGCTGCTCCGTAACCAGCCCGCCGAACTCGCCGAACGCCTGCGCGCCAGCCGCGGCTTCGAACTGGACGTGGCCGCGCTGGCGTCGCTGGAATCGCGCCGCAAGCAGATCCAGGTGCGCACGCAGGAACTGCAGAACCTGCGCAACACCAAGTCGAAGGCCATCGGCCAGATGAAGGCCCGGGGCGAAGACACCGCGGCGATCATGGCCGAGGTGGCCGGCTTCGGCGACGAACTGAAGGCGTCGGAAATCGAGCTGGAGAAGATCCGCGGCGAGATCGAGGCGATCGCGCTGGGCATCCCGAACCTGCCGCATGCCAGCGTGCCGCCGGGCGGCGACGAGAGCGCCAACGTCGAGCAGCACCGCTGGGGCACGCCGCGCACGTTCGATTTCGAAGTGAAGGACCACGTCGACCTCGGCGCCCGCAACGGTTGGCTCGACGGCGAAACCGCGGCCAAGCTCAGCGGCGCGCGCTTCACCGTGCTGCGCGGCCAGCTGGCGCGCCTGCACCGCGCGCTGGCGCAGTTCATGCTCGACCTGCACACCAGCGAGCACGGCTACGAGGAAACCAACGTGCCGCTGCTGGTCAATGCCGACTCGATGCAAGGCACCGGGCAGCTGCCGAAGTTCGAGGACGACCTGTTCTCGCTGCAGGTCGGCGACAGCAAGCGTTACCTGATCCCGACCTCGGAAGTGCCGCTGACCAACATCGTCCGCGACGCGATCGTCGACGATGCCGTGCTGCCGAAGCGCATGACCGCGCATTCGATGTGCTTCCGCGCCGAAGCCGGCAGCGGCGGCCGCGACGTGCGCGGCATGATCCGCCAGCACCAGTTCGAGAAGGTCGAACTGGTCAGCATCGCGCGCCCGGCGGAAAGCTACGACGAACACGAGCGCATGACCCGCTGCGCCGAAGTGGTGCTGGAAAGACTCGGCCTGCCGTACCGGCGCATGCTGTTGTGCAGTGGCGACATGGGCTTCTCCGCCGCCAAGACCTACGATCTCGAGGTCTGGCTGCCGTCGCAAAATGCCTATCGCGAGATTTCCTCGTGCTCGAACTGCGAGGACTTCCAGGCGCGGCGCATGCAGGCGCGCTGGCGCAACCCGGCCACCGGCAAGCCCGAGCCGGTGCACACCCTCAACGGTTCCGGCGTTGCCGTCGGCCGCGCGCTGATCGCGGTGATGGAGAACTACCAGAACGCCGACGGTTCGATCACCGTGCCGGATGCGCTGCGCGCGTACATGGGCGGCGTCGAACGCATTGCCTGATTCCCCGCGCCCCGTCGCTGGGGCGGTGCAAGCCGCAAAAAAATCGGGCCCGCTCGTGGAGCGGGCCCGTCGCGTTTCCGGCGCGGGGAGAGAGAGGGGGGAGCGCCGGACCGCGCTGCTCAGGCGGCCTTGGCCAGCCCGGCGTCTGCCCCGGCGATCTTCGCCAACGCACCGGCGATGGCCTGCTCGCGGTGCCGCGGCGAGTAGGCGATGCCTTCGGCGCCGACGAATTCCACGTCGGTGACGCCGAGGAAACCGAACACCTGACGCAGGTACGGCTCGACGAAGTCGCTGGCGGTGCCGGCATGGAGGCCGCCGTAGGCGCTGGCGACCACGACCTTCTTGCCGCCGGCCAGGCCCTCGGGGCCGTTCTCGGTGTAGCGGAAGGTGCGGCCGGCCACGGCGATGCGGTCGATCCAGGCCTTCAGTGTCGAGGGAATGCCGAAGTTGTACATCGGCGCTCCGATCACGACGACGTTGGCGTCGAGGAACTGCTGCAAAGTACGCTCGGCGGCTTCGACCTCGGCCGGATCGGCCTTGGCCAGCGAAGCGCCGCTCAGGTGCGGCAGCGGTTCGACGGCGAGGTCGCGGTATTCGACCTCGACCTGCGGCCGGGCGGCGCGCCAGTTGGCCACCACGGCGGCCGACAGTTGGCGGCTGACCGAGCCGTCGCCGAGAATGCTGGAGTCGATATGCAACAGTTTCATTGTCTTTCCCTGCAAAAATGGCGCATTACTGCGGTGGACAGAACAATATTTGCTTGTAATTTCGGAATAAATATGGTTATTTATTACTGATCGTTCTGTCTACGGGACAAAAGCCATGCAGGACCTCAACGACCTCTATTACTTCGCCATGGTCGTCGACCACGGCGGCTTCGCCGCGGCCGAACGCGCGCTGGGCATCCCGAAGTCGCGCCTCAGCCGGCGCATCAGCCAGCTCGAGAGCGACCTGGGCGTGCGCCTGCTGCAGCGTTCCACGCGCCGCTTCGCCGTGACCGATGTCGGCATGAGCGTGCACCGCCACGCCCAGACCATGCTGGCTGAGGCGCAGGCGGCGCGCGAAGTGGTCGACCGGCTCAGCGCCGAGCCGCGCGGCGTGGTCCGGGTCAGCGTGCCGGTGGCGGTGGCGCAGATGCAGCTGCCGAAGATCCTGCCGATGTTCCTCGACAAGTACCCGAAGGTGCGGCTGCAGTTGCACGTCAACAACCGCCGCGTCGACATCATCAACGAGGGCTACGACGTCGCCCTGCGCGTGCGCGCCAAGCTCGACGACGACGGCAGCCTGGTAATGCGCAGCTTCGGCCAGATCCAGGAGCTGCTGGTCGCCAGCCCGAAGTACCTGAAGCGCGCCGGCCGCCCGCAGGCGCCGGAGGACCTGGCCAACCACGTCACCCTGAGCATCAGCGAGGACGAAGCGCGACAGCGCTGGGAACTGCACGGTCCCGACGGCGAAGTGCGGCGCATCGAACTGCAACCGCGGCTGATGGGCTTCGATTTCCCGCTGCTGCAGGCGCTGGCCAAGGACGGCTACGGCATCACCCTGCTGCCGGAGACGGTCTGCGCCGAAGCGGTGCGCAGGGGCGAGCTGGAAGTGGTGTTGCCGCAGTGGTCGCTGCCGCAGGGCATTTGCCACGCGGTGTTCGCTTCGCGCCGCGGCCTGTTGCCGGCGGTGCGGGTGTTCATCGATTTCCTCGCCGAACACCTGCCGCAGCAAATCGAAACCTCGCGGCTGGATTGCGGCGGCAAGTGCAGCGAGGAAGCGGACAAGGCGCTGGCGCGGGCGAAGCAGGCATCGTGACGCCGTACGCCATCGTGCGAAAATGCGTCGTGCGACAAGGCGAACCCGACGACGGTGTGCCGGCGTCGCTCGTGTGGCAGCATGGACGAACGGAGAGATGGCCGAGCGGTTTAAGGCACCGGTCTTGAAAACCGGCGTGGTAGCGATACCACCGTGGGTTCGAATCCCACTCTCTCCGCCAATATCGTTCACCCCGCTTGCAGGCGCGTCGCCGCGACGGATAGTCTCGGCCGCACCATATCCTTGAGGGGGACGAGGATGACGATTCGCGTGTTCCTGATCGACGATCATGCGCTGGTGCGCGCCGGCATGAAGATGATCCTGGCCGGCGAGACCGATATCGAAGTGGTGGGCGATGCCGACAGCGGCGAGGAAGGCCTGCCGCAGGTGCGCAGGCTGAAGCCCGACGTCGTGCTGTGCGACCTGCACCTGCCCGGGCTGAGCGGGCTGGAAATCACCGAGCGCATCGCGCGCAGCGACTACGGCACGAAAGTCATCATCGTGTCGGTGCTCGAGGACGGGCCGTTGCCGAAGCGGCTGCTCGAGGCGGGCGCGGCCGGCTACATCGGCAAGGCCGGCGATGCGACGGAACTATTGCGCGCGGTGCGCGACGTCGCGCGCGGCAAGCGTTACCTCGGCAGCAACGTGGCGCAGAACCTGGCGCTGTCGAACGTCGGCGGCGGCGCGTCGCCGTTCGACGCGCTGTCTCCGCGCGAACTGGAAGTCACGATGTTGCTGGTGCAGGGCCTGCGCCAGGAAGAAATCGCCAAGCGGCTGAGCCTGAGCGCCAAGACCGTGAACACGCACAAGTCGCGGCTGTTCGAGAAGCTCGGCATCAGCGACGGCATCGCGCTGGCGCGGCTGGCCGGGCAATACGGGCTGACCGATACCGCGCGCTCGGTGTGACCGGCGCGCGGTATCGGCGCGTCAGGTCGCGCTGCGCTCGGCGTTTTCGCCGTTGTCCTCCGGCGGCGTGTCGCGCGCGAGCAGCGTTTCCGCGTCTTCCTCTTCCGCCTCGGCTTCCTGGTCGGCCTCGTGCTTTTGCGCGGTCGGCTCGGCGATCAGGTGGCGGATCACCGAGGCCGGCGTGTCGGCATCGGCGGCGAAGAACAGCGAGCCGGTGGTGGCGACAGGGCGCGGGGCAGGGGTTGCCGGCACGGCGGGAGCCGCCGCTTCCGCCGGCTCCTGTGCGATTTCGCGCATGGCATCGTCGATGCCGGTGGCGACCGGGGTTTCCTGCGCGCGGACCGCTTCGGACGGCGCGGTTTCGGCGCCCGCGACAACCGGATCGGTTGCGACGGGCTCGACGAAGGAAGGCGCCGGGTCGGCGGCGACGGTTTCGGCTGCCGCGGCTGCCGGCGCGGCGGCTTCGTCGCGCGGCGCAGTCGTTGCATCGGCGGACGAAGCGTCCGCAACGGCCGATGCGATTTCGACCGGTACGGCCTTGGCGGTTGGTTCGACGGCTTCGACAGGCTGTTCGGTGGCCGGCGCGGCATCGGCCCGCTCGGCCGCGGTCGTGGTTTGCGGCTTCCCGGCAGCCGGGCTCGGCACGTCGTCGAAGTCGAATTCCGGTTGCAGGCCCAGGCCGACCACCGGCTCGTCATCGTCGGTCTCGTCGCCCGGCGCGACGTTCTGCGCATCGGCACCGACAGCGGCTTCGCTGCCATTGCGACGGCGGCGGCGACCACCGCGACGGCCGCGGCGGCGGCGACCGGTGCCTTCGCCGGTTGCTGCATCGGCATCGGCCGGCTGGGCGTTTTCGGCGGCGGCGGTTTCAACGGCCGTGGCCGCGCTGGCTGCCGGCGTCGCATCCGCGGTCGTTGCAGCGGCAACGACCGGAGCGGCGGCGGTGACGACGGGCAGGGCGGTCGCCTCGACGGTCTCGACCGGCGCTTCCGGCTTGTTCTGCTTTTGCTGCTGCTGTTCGGCGCGCGGCTTTTGCGATTGCGGGCCGGCGTTCTGCTGCGCTTGCTGTTGCTTCGGCGGCTGCCCGTGACCGGCCTTCGGCTGTTGCGAGGCGCCGGACGCGTTCTGCTGTTGCTTTGGTTGCTGCTTCTGCTGCTGTTCGTTGCGCTGCTTCTGCTGCTTCTGTTGCTGCTGGCCGCCGCGCTGCTGCTGGCCGCGGCCCTGGCCTTGCTGCTGGTTGCGGTTGTCGCGGCGCTGCTGGCCGCGCTCGTCGCGCTGTTTCTGCTGCTGGGCGGGCTTTACCTTGATCTGCTGGGCGAGGGTCGGCTCCTCGGCGCCGCCGAACAGGCGCTTGAAGAAGCCGATGACGCCGCCGTTGCCCTTCTGCGCGAACGCGGGCGCCGCCGCTTGTACCGGCGCGGCAGCGGCCGGCGCCGGCTCTTCGCGCTCCTCGCGCACCGGCGCGGGCCGGGCATGCTGGACCGTGGTCACCGCCGGGGCCGGCGGGATGTTGAGCTGCGACTTGGTCAGCGCATGCACCGGCAGCCTGCGCGGCGTGCCGCGCTGGTAGCTGGGCTTGGCGGTTTCCTCGCCGAGCTCGTTCTCGCGGATGCGGGTGACTTCGTAGTGCGGGGTGTGCAGCTGCTCGTCGGCGACGATGACGATCGGCGCGTCGTGGCGCTGCTCGATCTCGCGCAGCGCGCCGCGCTTCTCGTTGAGCAGGAAGTTGGCGATCTCCACCGGGGCCTGCACCAGCACCTGCCCGGTGTTCTCCTTCATCGCGTGCTCCTCGGCGACGCGGATGATCGACAGCGACAGCGACTCGACGCTGCGCATGCGGCCGTGGCCCTCGCAGCGCGGGCAGACGATCTGGCTGGACTCGCCCAGCGACGGGCGCAGGCGCTGGCGGCTCAGTTCGAGCAGGCCGAAGCGCGAGATGCGGCCGATCTGCACGCGCGCGCGGTCGTACTTCAGCGCGTTCTGCAGGCGGTTTTCGACCTCGCGCTGGTGCTTGTTGCTTTCCATGTCGATGAAGTCGACGACGACCAGGCCGCCGAGGTCGCGCAGGCGCAGCTGGCGGGCGACTTCCTCGGCCGCTTCCAGGTTGGTGTGGAACGCGGTTTCCTCGATGTCGCCGCCCTTGGTGGCGCGGGCCGAGTTCACGTCGATGGCGGTCAGGGCCTCGGTCTGGTCGATGACGATCGAGCCGCCCGACGGCAGGCGCACGTTGCGTTCGTAGGCCGCCTCGATCTGCGATTCGATCTGGAAGCGGTTGAACAGCGGGATGTCGTCCTTGTAGTGCTTGAGCTTGCGCAGGTTGTGCGGCATCACCTGCTGCATGAACTCCTTCGCGGTCTCGTACATCTCCGCGGTGTCGACCAGCACCTCGCCGACGTCGGCGCGCATGTAGTCGCGCAGGGCGCGCACGATCAGGCGCGACTCCTGGTAGATCAGGAACGGGGCGGGCTTGGCCAACGCGGCCTCGGCGATCGCGCGCCAGACGCTGAGCAGGTAGTCGAGGTCCCACTGCAGCTCTTCCGCGTCGCGGCCGACGCCGGCGGTGCGGATGATCACGCCCATGTCGTCGGGGATGTTCAGCGCGTCCATCGCGCGCTTGAGTTCGGCGCGGTCCTCGCCCTCGATCCGGCGCGAAACGCCGCCAGCGGTGGGCGAGTTCGGCATCAGCACCATGTAGCGGCCGGCCAGCGAGATGAACGTGGTCAGCGCCGCGCCCTTGTTGCCGCGCTCTTCCTTGTCGACCTGGACGACGACTTCCTGGCCTTCCTTCAGCAGTTCGCGGATGCCGGCCTTGTGGTGGTCGACGCCGGCCTGGAAGTAGTCGCGGGAGATTTCCTTCAGCGGCAGGAAGCCGTGGCGCTCGGCGCCGTAGTCGACGAAGGCGGCTTCGAGGGAGGGTTCGAGCCGGGTGATGCGGCCCTTGTAGATGTTGGACTTGCGTTGTTCCTTCGACGGTTGCTCGATATCGATGTCGTAGAGGTTCTGGCCGTCGACGATCGCCACGCGCAGTTCTTCCGCCTGCGTGGCATTGATCAGCATTCGTTTCATTGTTGCGTTCCTCGCGCGCTCTCGTCGCGCGGAACGCCGTGGCGTTTCGCCTCTGGAACCGCCGCCGCGCGAAGCCCGGCCTCGCGCATATCGACGTGCCGCCCCTTGCGCAGGCGCAGCGGGGCAGGTTGGGTTTCCAGCGCTTCCACACCACGGCACGCCGCGGGAGCGCTTGTTCTTTCGTGTTGCGGGCCGGCGGCAGCTGGGCGGACCTTTCGGGTCGTGGCCTTCGCGCCGCGCGGGACGTTGTTCAGCTACCGGCGTCTGACGCACCGGGCGGGAGCCGGATTCGCCGGTCAGCCGCGTTAACATGCACTGCCCCCGGGGCGGTGGTTACGCGCTGTGCCGGAATCGCGGAAGCCTGGCTTCTGGCCCGCGGCAGGCTTCCAAAGTCAGCGTGCCGTGTAACTTCCAGCGAAATCAAAACCTTATCTCGCAAGCCGAGTTTAACAGATAAATGCCATCCCTGCCTTCCGCACCGGCGGCCCCGGCCCGCAGCCCCGCCCGCACCGTGACCGTGCCCGCCGACCGCGAGGGACAGCGGCTGGACAATTTCCTGCTGGGCCAGCTGAAGGGCGCCCCGCGCAGCCTGGTCTACAAGCTGGTGCGCAGTGGCCAGGTCCGGGTCAATGGTGGCCGGGCCAAGGCGGAGCGCAAGCTGGAGGCCGGCGACGAGGTGCGGATTCCGCCGGTCAATCTCAACGAAGCGGGAGAAAAGGCGCCGCCGCCGAGCGCGTTCCTCAAGCGGATGGAAGCCGCCATCGTGTTCGAGGACGCGCGCCTGCTGGTCATCAACAAGCCGTCCGGGGTGGCCAGCCACGGCGGCAGCGGGATCAGCCACGGCGCCATCGAGACGATGCGGGCGCTGCGGCCGGGGCAGTCGCTGGAACTGGTGCACCGCCTGGACCGCGACACCTCGGGGCTGCTGGTGATGGCGAAGAAGCGTTCGGCGCTGGCCGAGCTGCAGGCGCTGCTGCGCGAGGACCACGAGGACGGCATCGAGAAGCGCTACCTGGCCCTGCTGGTCGGGCGGCTGCCGAACGGGACGCTGACGGTGGACGCGCCGCTGCACGTCGGCCTGCGCCAGGGCGGCGAACGGCACGTGCAGGTCAACCCGAACGGCAAGCCCTCGCTGAGCCATTTCAAGGTGCTGGAACGGCGTGGCGGGCATTCGTACTGCGAGGTGCTGATCGAAACCGGGCGCACCCACCAGATCCGCGTGCATGCGCGACACATCGGGCATCCGGTGGCGGGCGACGACAAGTACGGCGACGAGGCGGCCAACAAGCGGCTGCGCGAGCAGATCGGCCTGAAGCGGCTGTTCCTGCACGCGGCGTCGCTGCGGTTTTCGCTGGACGGCGGGAAGACGCCATACCTGTTGAGTGCGCCGTTGGCGGAGGACCTGGCGGCGGCGCTGGACAGGCTGGGGCAATAAGCCGCACGACTGGGTCGCTCTCCGGAACCGGGGCCCGGGATGCGGCCGCGGCGTGATTGCGCGACGGTTCCACCAGTCACGAACCTTCGCCACCGCCGACGGCCGGTACGGCGCACGCGGTTTTTTTCATCGCTGCATAACCCTTGCCGCCCTAGCGTTTCGGGTCCCGCGCCTTCTTCGGCCGCCAGGCCGATTCACTGGAGGCTATGCCCATGAAACACAGTGCCTGTTGTCTGTCCATCCTGCTGGCAGGCGCGGTGTACGGACTGCCCGCGCAGGCGCAAACCGTGCAGGCCGAGTTGCGTGGCTACGAGGAGAACCCAACCCTGTCCACGGCCGCGCGGGGCATGTTCCGTGCACAAATCGACCCGGTGGCGCAGCAGATCCGCTACCAGTTGAGCTATGCCGGACTGACTGGCGAAGTCCGCCAGGCGCACATCCACCTGGGCGCGCGCGGGACCAATGGCGGGATCATCGTGTTCCTCTGCCAGACCGCCACCAATCCAGATCCAACGGGGTTGGCGCCGATGTGTCCGTCCTCGGGCACGGTCCGCGGCACGATCACGCTGGCCGGCGTGATCGGACCGGCGGGCCAGGGTTTGCAGGTCGGCGGGTTCGACGATCTGGTCGCGGCGATCCGGGCGGGCGCAGCGTATGCGAACGTGCACTCCGGCACATACCCGGGCGGCGAGTTGCGCGGTCAATTGCGCGATACCAGCAATCCGCTCGGGCGTTGATCCGCGGGGGCGCGTGCGGAGTCGCGGCGTCAGCGCTTCTCGTCGTACCGGAAGCACTCCGCCGGCCGCTCTGCCGGCGGGCGGAAATTCACCGGCACCTGGATCTTCTGCGTGACCGGCTGGCCGCCGCGGGTGGCCGGTTTGAATTCCCAGTCCTTCACCGCCTTGATCGCGTTTTCGTCCAGCACTGCGTTGCCACTGCTGGCGAGCAGTTCGATGTCGGTCGGCTTCGTGCCCGGGCCGATCGCGATCCGCAGCCGCGTCGTGCCGCCGACGCCGGTGCAGGCCAGTTCGGCCGGATAGTCCGGCGGTGGCGTGCGCACCGCGGCCAGTTCGGTCGGCGGGACGGCCGGCGCGGGCGGTGTGGATGGACCGCAGGCGGCGAGAGCGAAGAAGATGGGCGGAAAGAGGAGAGGGTGGCGCATCGGGGTCATTTCACCGGTTTGTGGTACATCTCGGACAGGAGCTTCTTGTATTCGGCCAACGGCACCAGTCCCATCCTGCGGCGGCGCTCATCGAGGTTGGCTTCATCCTCGACGGGTTTCAACGACATCGAGCCGTCGTCGTTGTTCTTGAACTGACTGCCGTACAACTGCGGCTTGCCCTGTGCCAGCAGCACGCGGTCGGTAAGCAGGGCGACGTCCTCCGGTGCCGCATCGTGCCGGGCCAGCGCGGCTTGCAGCAACGGCAGTACTTGCGCCTGGAAGGCCGGGTCCGTATCGGCGTGCTGCGCGATCAGGAAGGCCGCCTTGGCGCCGTCTTCGCCGACCAGCGAGATGCCGGGCCAGCCCTTGTCGGCAACGATGCGCTTCAGCCAGTCCGTGTTTTCGGCGAGGACGGAGCTGCCCTTCACGTTGCGCCAGGCCGTCTCGCTGGTATCGCCGGAGTCGATGATGGCGCGCTCGAACGCCTGGTCCCTGGCGAGGCGGGCAAGCAATTCCGCGCGCAGCGGCGCAGCGATGCGCGCCTTGCGCTCCGCATCAAGCCGCTCGGCCCTGGCCACGAGCGCCGGCCAGTCCCCGCCCGCGCGCAACCGGTTCAGGCCGGGGCGGTCCTTGTGCTTGAGGTCTTCCAGGTCGATGCGGCCGTAGGCCAGTTCCCCGTCGAGGAATTCCATGGCCGCCCCGGTGCGGCCGGCGGCCGACAGGCATTCGGCGTACAGCAGTTCTCCATTCTGCGGGAACGGAACCCGGTCCCGGCGGAGGGCCGCCAGAATGTCGGCGCAGCGCGCATACTGCTTCTGCCCGTAGGCGTCGGCAGCGGCGAAAAAGTCCGGCGCATCGGCCGGGTGGGCCGGACCCGCGAAGGGAAGCAGGCAGGACAGCAACAGCATCATTACTGGTCGCGGCATGCTCCGTCGCATCGGATCACCCCACCAGTTGGTCGGCCTTCGCCGCGCAGATGAAGTCGTTCTCGCTCAGCCCGCCGACGTCGTGCGTGGAATACCGCACCACCGCGCGGTTGTAGTGCACGCCGAGGTCGGGGTGGTGGTCCTCGCGGTGGGCGATGTACGCCAGTGCGTTCACGAAGGCCATGGTTTCGTGGTAGTTGTTGAACGAGAACGTCTTGACCAGCGCGTGGCCGTTCTCGGCCAGTTCCCAGCCGGGCAGTTCCGGCATCAGTTCGGCGACGCGGGCCGGGGTCAGGCGGTGCTCTTTGCCCTTGAGCGGAAGGCAATGCGCCTGGGCGAGGGGGACGAGGTCGGGCATGGCGGTTTCCTGCTCCTGCGGTCTTGGAGTGACGCCGGGTCCGGCGCATGTCCGGACCCGGCTCGCGTTGGATCAGCCACCGCGTGCCTGATCCGCGGGCGCGCCCTTCCCGGCGCGCGGCAACGCTGAACAAGTCCGGCGTCGCCTTAGCCTGAACGTAACACCCCGCCTGTTATGAAGACGGATGGCGCCCCGTGGCGGGGCGACTAGAATAGCCGCATGATCCAGATTTCCGACACTGCGCAGCAGCATTTCCGCAAGTTGATCGAACGCGAGGCGCTGCCCGGCCTCGGCGTGCGCCTGAGCGCGATCAACCCGGGCACGTCGCGTGCCGATGCGCGGCTGGAATTCGCGGAGGCCGGCGACCTCGCCGGCGACGAATGGGCCATCGACTGCGAAGGCTTCACCCTGTACGTCGACGCCGGCAGCGTGCGCTGGCTGGACGGCGCCGAGATCGACTACGTCGCGCAGGGCGCGAACAGCCAGCTGCAGATCCGCGCACCGAAGATCAAGGGCGAGGCGCCGGCGGAGTCGGCGTCGCTGGTCGAGCGCGTGCGCTGGGTCGTCGAGAACGAAATCAACCCGCAGCTGGCCCGGCACAAGGGCCGCGTGGCGGTGGAACAGGTCACCGGCGACGGCGTGGTGTCGCTGCGCTTCGGCGGCGGCTGCAACGGCTGCGGCCTGGTCGACGTGACCCTGAAGCAGGGCATCGAGAAGACCCTAGTGGCCCGCGTGCCGGGCGTCATCGCGGTGCGCGACGTCACCGACCACGACACCGGCGACGCGCCCTACGTGCCGCGCAGCACCACGGCCTGACGGCGTAGCCGACCGGTGACGAGAGCCGCCGATCTCATCGCCGCACTGCTGCCCCGCAAGGCGGCGCCGCTATTGGAGAAGCAGACCGGCCTGCCGCACGGCTGGGGCCTGTGGCTGCGCGAATTGCCGGAACGGCTGGGCCGTATCAGCCGCGACAGGGCGCACGCGCTGGTCGCGCATTTCGTGCACAGTCCGCCGAAGTCGCCGGCGCGCTGGCAGGCGCGCAACCGCCTGCACGCATTCCGCGCGCTGTTCTACCAGGGCTGGGGGCCGCCGCCGCGCGAGGAGCGCGGCCTGCGCGTGTTCGCCGCGGTGGTCAGCTTCGCGCTGCACCTGCTGTTCGCGCTGTTCCTTTTCATCTTCGCGCTGATCGGGGTGAGCCCGGAGCCGCCGGCCGACGACGCGCCCGGCGCGCGCGTGCAGATCGAGTACGTCGGCACCGGCACGCCCGAGCAGGAAGGCGGCGGCGAACCCGCGGAAGCCGCGCCGGCGCCGGTTGCCGCCACGCCGGTGCGATCGCCGGAACCGCCGGCCACCGCCGCGGCGCCTGCCCCTGCCGAACCGGCCACGACCCCGTCGCCGGAGCCAGAGCCCGCGCCGCCTTCGCCGCCGGTTGCGGCGCAGCCGCCGGTGCTGGCCAGCGAGCCGACGCCGACCGAGACCGAATTCGTCGTGCCGCCGCCGACGCTGCGCAATCCGGAAATCCGGGTGCCGACGCCGCACGCGCCGGCGCCGCGCCTGCGCGAGCGCGAAATCACCGTGGTCGAAACGCCGGTGCTGCAGCCGACGGTGGAACCGCGTCCGGTCGACACGCCGCAACTGCGCCAGCCGACCCTGCAGCTGCGCGAACGCGAAATCCCGGCGCCGGTCGAAGTGCCGGAGTTCGACGTGCCGCAGGTCGCCGCTTCCGCCCCTGCCGCGCCAAGCGTGCGCGCGCCCGCGCAGCAGCTTCGCGAACGCGAGATCCCCAGCCCGCAGCCGGACAGCGAGCAGGCGTCGGCCGCGACGAACGCGACCGGCGAGGCGCAGCAATCGGCCGGTGCCGCGCCGGTGCCCGCGGCCACGCCGGCCGCCAGCGGGCAGGGCAACCGGGCCACGACGAAGGCCGCCGGCCCGGGCACGGCCAGCCAGCCGGGTGCGGCCAGGCCCGCGCCGCAGCGCGGCGACGACTGGGGCGTTTCCGACCGCAACGTGGCGGGACAGGGCGAGCCGGGAGTCGGGCAGCAGCCGGGTCTGTTCAACCCGGACGGCAGCGTGAACGTTCCCGACGACCTGGTCGGCAAGACCACGACCCAGCCCGGGCCGCCGGGTTCGCGCGCGGCGCAGGCCTACGACGCCGACCGCGCCAACAAGTGGCTGGAGCGGGTGGAGTATCCGTACGAGCCGACGATGTTCGACAAGTACTGGAAGCCGCGCGAATCGCTGCTGGCCGAATGGGTGCGCAAGGGCATCAAGTCGGTCGAGGTGGCGATTCCCGGCACGTCGAAGAAGGTGAGCTGCACGATTTCGATCCTGCAGCTCGGCGGCGGTTGCGCGCTGTCCGACCCGAACCTCAACAACCAGCCGGCCACCGCAAGGCCGCCGCCGGAGATCCCGGTGAAGCGCAATCCGATTCCGACCGACAGCTGATCCGCCCGCGTTCTTCGCGACAGGCTCCGTCGCTACGGGTCCCGGCCGTCGCAGCATGGATACGGCGCAGGGCCATCTTCCTCCAAGGAAGATTCCCGCCGCGGATCAGCCAAGACGAATGTCTCTCCGGTAATCGAGGTGATTGTCGCCGTGCCCAAATCGCGTATTTCCCACTCCCAGTCGCCATAACGGCTGGAGAGTTTGCCGCGGGCGTAACAACTGCCGTGCAGGAACCAGTCGTGGTCCTGTCGACCGGTGATCAGGATTGCGTGGCGAAGGAAGGTTGCGACATCGTCCGGCGTCACGCGGAATTTCGCGCAGCCGTCGGCGGCCGGGCCCTGGCCGTTCTCGGAAATCGTGATGTCGGAGAATTCGCCGATCACGCTCGCTGGCCTGGCGTCGCTCGCCTGACTGCTGGCGATAACCAGGAAAAGCGCGCAAAGACCGGAACGAAATTTCTTCATTGCCATGATGGGGCGTTAGGTACGGCATCGCCGCACCACGGGCACATCAATTCACCCCGTGCAAGTCGCGCAACTGCCCCGGGCGCGAGCCGAAATAGGCGGCGAGATCGGCAATGTCCTGGTCGCTGAGCGTGGCGGCCTGAGGGGTCATCAGCGGGTGCTGGCGGTCGCCGGCGCGGTACTGCTGCAGCGCATGGGCGATGTAATCGGCGTACTGGCCGCCCAGCTTCGGGTAGGTGTCGTCGATCGGCGCGTTGCCCTCGCTGCCGTGGCAGTCGATGCAACTCTGGCCGGTGGCCTTGCCCTTGGCCTTGGCCAGTTCCTCGCCGGCGGCGATGCGGCCGCTCGGCAGGCCCGCCGAGGAATGTCCGGCGGCGGCGTGCTCTTCCGCGCCGGCGGCGGCTTCGGGCTCGGACTTCGAGCAGGCGGCGACTGCCAGCGTGGCGAGCAGGGCGATGGCGAGGCGGGAAGCGTTCGTCATGGGCAGCGGCTTATTTCAGCGAGGAGAGGTAGGCGGCGAGGTCGGCGATGTCCTGCTCGGAGAAGCTCTGGGACTGCGCCTGCATGGTCGGGTGCTTGCGCTTGCCTTCCCTGTATTCGGTCAGCGCCTGCACCAGGTACTCCGACGACTGCCCGCCGATGCGCGGCACGTGGTAGCTGGGATAGGCGTTCTTGTAGCCGGTGACGCCGTGGCAGCCCTGGCAGGTATAGGACAGGGTGCGGCCGGCTTCGGCGTTGCCGGTCGGCGTGGCGGGTGCCGCCGGCTCGGCGGCGGGGGCCGGGGCGTCGACGGGAGGGGCGGATTGCTGGGGGGCGGTGAGGGCGGCCATCGGAAGCGTGGCGGCCAGGGCAAGACAAACGGCGAACGGCAGCGGTCGCATCATGTCGTGTTTCCGGATTTCCCGATTTGCACGCGCCGCGTCCACCGCGGCACTTGGCTGCGGGCGAGTATAGCCTGCCGTTCACGAAGACCGCCACGGTAGCGGTAGGCTGTCGGCTTCGATCGCGATTCTGCATGGCGCCGGGCCATGCCGCGGTGCCCGGCAACGCGTGGTTGCCGGTGCACGCCTGCAACGCTTTCCGCGCTTTCCGCGTCCATTACCGGGATGGCAAACGGCTTGAAGGTCCACCCGGCCGGATAACGAAGAGGCGCAAGCAGACTTCCCATCGCAAGTCACCATTACCTTCGGCATGAGAATCACCGCGGTCGAGTGATATACCTTGATACAACACCTAAACAACGGTCCCCACCCATGCTTCCGTCCGCCCGCCTGGCCCGTCGGCTCCCCCTGCGAACACTAGTTTTCACCCTGATCGCCCTGACCGGGGCATTCGCCCTGAGCGCCTGCAAGGCGGGCAAGGGCGGCGAAGGCGCCGGCAAGCCCGGCGAGGCCGACAAGGGCCCGGATGCGGTGCCGGTGGAAGTGGCCAAGGCCGAGCGCCGCGCCATCGCCGCCAGCTACGCCAACACCGCCACCCTGGAGCCGCGGGCGGAATCGCAGGTCGTCGCCAAGACTTCCGGCGTGGCCCTGGCGGTACTCGTCGAGGAAGGCCAGCAGGTCAAGGCCGGGCAGCCGCTGGTGCGCCTGGATCCCGACCGCGCCCGCCTGGCCGTGGCCCAGGCCGAGGCGCAGATGCTCAAGCTGGAGAACAGCTATGCGCGCGCGCAGAAGCTGGTCGCGCAGCAGATGATCAGCGCCAACGACCTGGACGAGATCAAGTACAACCTGGCCAATGCCCGCGCCCAGTACAACTCGGCCAAGCTGGAACTGTCCTACACCACGGTCACCGCGCCGATTTCCGGCGTGATCGCCTCGCGCGACATCAAGCCGGGCAACTTCGTGCAGATCAACTCGCCGATCATCCGCATCGTCGACAGCAGCCGGCTCGAGGCCACGCTCAACGTGCCCGAGCGCGAGATCGCCAAGCTCAAGCCGGGGCAGAAGGTGACGTTGACCGCCGACGCGCTGCCGGGCCGGCTGTTCACCGGCACCGTGGACCGCGTGTCGCCGGTGATCGACACCGGCAAGGGCACCTTCCGCGTGGTCGCCGCGTTCGCCGGCGATGGCGAACTGCAGGCGGGCATGTTCAGCCGCCTGAGCATCAACTACGACCAGCGCGCCGACGCGCTGGTGGTGCCGCGCAACGCCCTGCTCGAGGACGGCGGCGACCCGGCGGTGTACGTGGTCCGCGACGACAAGGCGCAGCGCGCCAGCCTGAAGCTGGGTTACGACGACGCCGGCTGGATCGAGGTGCGCGAAGGGCTGAAGGAAGGCGACGCCGTGGTCGTCGCCGGCAAGGCCGCGTTGCGCGAAGGCAGCGCGGTGCAGGTGCTCGGCGCCGCCGGGGCCAAGCCCGCGGCCGCGAAGGCGACCGCAAAGGCCGGCGACGGCAAGTCGGCCGTTCCCGCACAGGCCGCGCAATGACGGCGCCGGCTTCCGGGGGACACGGGCACGGCGACCACGTGCCGCACGATCCGTTGGCCGCGCCCGGCGGCTTCAACCTGGTCGAATTCGCCACGCGCCGTCGCGTCACCATCGCGATGATGACGCTGACCCTGGTGCTGTTCGGCCTGATCTCGCTGTCGAGCCTGAAGGTCGAACTGCTGCCGGACCTGAGCTATCCCACGCTGACCGTGCGCACCGACTACGAAGGCGCCGCGCCTGCGGAAGTCGAAACCCTGATCTCGCGACCGGCCGAGGAGGCGCTGGGCATCGTCAAGGGCCTGCGCAAGCTCAAGTCGATCTCGCGCACCGGGCAGAGCGACGTGGTGCTCGAGTTCGCCTGGGGCACGGACATGGAGCAGGCCGGCCTGGACGTGCGCGACAAGATGGAGACGCTGCAGCTGCCGCTGGACGCGAAGCCGCCGGTGCTGCTGCGCTTCAATCCGTCCACGCAGCCGATCATGCGCCTGGCGCTGTCGTCGAAGCAGGAAGGCGGCGGCGAGGCCGACGCGATCCGCCGGCTGATGGAATTGCGCCGCTACGCCGACGAAGACCTCAAGCGCAAGCTCGAGCCGGTCAGCGGCGTGGCCGCGGTCAAGGTCGGCGGCGGCCTGGAGGACGAAATCCAGGTCGACATCGACCAGCGCCGGCTGGCCCAGCTGGGCCTGTCGCTGGACAACGTGATCCAGCGCCTGCAGCAGGAAAACGTCAACCTGTCCGGCGGCCGCCTGGAAGAAGGTTCGCAGCGCTACCTGGTGCGCACGGTCAACCAGTTCGCCACGGTCGAGCAGATGCGCGAGATGCTGCTGACCACGGCCGGCGGCTCGAGCGCGTCCTCGACCGGCGACAACGCGCAGCTGATGTCGGCGATCCTCGGCAGCCGCGACCCGAACGTGATCGCGGCGCTGCGCGGGAACGGGTCCGGCGGCGCCACGCCGGTGGTGCGGCTGAAGGACGTGGCCGACGTGCGCCAGGGCTACAAGGAACGCGAGGCGGTGATCCGCAGCGGCGGCCACGAGGCGGTGGAGCTGGCGATCTACAAGGAAGGCGACGCCAACACGGTGTCGACCGCGGATGCGCTGGAAGCGCGCCTGAAGCTGATCCGCGAACAGATGCCCAAGGATATCGAGATGTCCGTGGTCGAGGACCAGTCGGTGTTCATCCGCCACGCGATCAGCGACGTGAAGGTCGATGCGGTGATCGGCGGCCTGCTGTCGATCCTGATCATCTTCCTGTTCCTCAAGGACGGCTGGAGCACCTTCGTCATCTCGTTGTCGTTGCCGGTGTCGATCATCACCACGTTCTTCTTCATGGGCCAGCTCGGCCTGAGCCTGAACGTGATGTCGCTGGGCGGCCTGGCGTTGGCGACGGGCCTGGTCGTCGACGACTCCATCGTCGTGCTCGAATCGATCGCCAAGGCGCGCGAGCGCGGCCTCGGCATCCTCGACGCGGCCATCGCCGGCACCCGCGAAGTGTTCATGGCCGTGGTCGCCTCCACCCTGACCACGATCGCGGTGTTCCTGCCGCTGGTGTTCGTGCAGGGCATCGCCGGGCAGCTGTTCCGCGACCAGGCGCTGACTGTGGCGATCGCCATCGCGGTGTCGCTGGTGGTGTCGATGACGCTGATCCCGATGCTCAGCGCGCTGAAGGGCCGCCCGCCGCTGGAATTCCCGGAAGAGGCGCCACGCGGGCGCTGGCAGCCGGAGCAGAAATGGAAGCAGCCGGCGGCTTTCGCGCGCCGCGGTTTCGTCGCGGTGTTCAAGGGCATCTTCTTCGGCGCGGCGTGGTCGGTGGTGCGCGTCTTCCGCGGCATCGCCGCCGTGGTCGGGCCGGTGATGCGCAAGGCCAGCGACCTGGCGATGGCGCCGTACCACCGCGCCGAAGCCGCCTACCTGCGGATCCTTCCCGCCGCGCTGGGCCGGCCGGGGCGGGTGCTGGGCGGCGCGGCGCTGGCGTTCGCGCTGACCCTGGTGGTGTTGCCGTTCCTCGGCGCCGACCTGATCCCGCAGCTGGCGCAGGACCGCTTCGAGATGACCGCCAAGCTGCCGCCGGGCACGCCGCTGGCGCAGACCGACGCGCTGATCCGCGACGTGCAGCAGAAGCATGCGAAGGAGGACGGCGTGCGCCTGCTGTACGGCGTGTCCGGCACCGGCACGCGGCTGGACGCCAGCCCGACCGAAAGCGGCGAGAACATCGGCAAGCTGACGGTGGTGATGGACGACACCTCGCGCGAGGCGGAGCTGACCGACAAGCTGCGCGAAACGCTGAAGGCGTATCCCGCCGCGCAGGTCGACTTCGCCCGTCCGGAGCTGTTCTCGCTGTCGCCGCCGCTGGAAATCGAGATCGAAGGCAACGACCTCGAGGCGATCCGCGTGGCCGGCAACAAGCTCGCCGGCATGCTGCGCAACAGTCCGCACTACGCCGACGTCAAGTCGACCGTGGAGCAGGGCTTCCCGGAAATCCAGGTGGTGTTCGACCAGGACCGCGCCGCCGCGATGGGCCTGACCACGCGCCAGATCGCCGATGCGGTGGTCAACAAGGTGCGCGGCAACGTCGCCACCCGCTACAGCTTCCGCGACCGCAAGATCGACGTGCTGGTGCGCGTGCAGGAGTCCGAGCGCTCCTCGGTCGACGACATCCGTCGCCTGATCGTGAACCCCACGGGCAGCGCGCCGGTGGAGCTGGCCTCGGTCGCCGACGTGGTTTCGACCACCGGCCCCAGCGAAATCCACCGCGCCGACCAGCGCCGCGTCGCGATCGTCTCGGCCAACCTGCGCGACATCGACCTGGGCGCGGCGGTCATCGAAGTGGAGAAGATGGTGGCCGAGAACCCGCTCGGCGCGGAGGTCGGCATGCGCATCGGCGGCCAGGGCGAGGAACTGGGCGAGTCGATCAAGTCGCTGCTGTTCGCGTTCGGCCTGGCGGTGTTCCTGGTCTACCTGGTGATGGCCTCGCAGTTCGAGTCGCTGCTGCACCCGTTCGTGATCCTGTTCACCATCCCGCTGGCGCTGGTCGGCGCGGTCGGCGCGCTGGCGATGACCGGATCGCCGGTGTCGGTGGTCGTCTTCATCGGCCTGATCCTGCTGGTTGGCCTGGTGGTGAAGAACGCGATCATCCTGATCGACAAGGTCAACCAGTTGCGCGAGGAAGGCGTGGCCAAGCGCGAGGCGCTGGTGGAGGGCGCGCGCTCGCGACTGCGCCCGATCATGATGACCACGCTGTGCGCGGTGTTCGGCTTCCTGCCGCTGGCGCTGGCCTTCGGCGAAGGCGCGGAAGTGCGCAGTCCCATGGCCATCACCGTGATCGGCGGCCTGCTGGTGTCGACCATGCTGACCCTGGTGGTGATCCCGATCGTCTACGACCTGCTGGACCGCAAGCCGGACGAGTACTACGCCGAGCGCGGCCGCCGCGCGCGCAACGCCGCCGCGCAGGTCGCCGAGGTCCTCGCCCACGACCATGATCCCTTGAAGGGGTGAGCGGATGAACATCACCGAACTGTCGATCCGCCGCCCGGTCACCACGATCATGCTGTTCGTGTCGATGGTGGCGATCGGCCTGATCGCCTCGTTCCGCCTGCCGCTGGAAGCCGAACCGGAAGCCACCATCCCGTTCTTCTTCGTCTCGCTGCCGTACGCCGGCTCCACGCCGGAAGAGGTCGAGCGCAACATCCTGCGCCCGGTGGAGGAAGCGCTGTCGACGATGTCCGGGATCAAGACGATGAACTCGCGCGCCAACGCCGAGGGCGCCTCGGTGCAGGTCGAGTTCTCCGACTGGGGCAAGGACATCGCCATCGCGGCCTCGGACGCGCGCGAGCGCATCGACGCGATCCGCGACCAGTTGCCCGACGATTTCCGCCGCTATTACGTGCAGCGCTGGAGCACCAGCGACCAGGAGGCGATCAGCCTGCGCCTGACCAGCGAAACCGACCTGACCGCGCGCGCGGACCTGATCGAGCGCACCATCAAGCAGCGCCTGGAGCGCCTGCCCGGCGTGGCCCGCGTCGAAGTGGAGGGCGTGGCCAAACAGGAAGTGCTGGTGGCGCTGGACAAGGACCGGCTCAGCGCGCACGGCGTGGCCCTGAACGACCTGGTGCAGAAGCTGCAGGCGGCGAACTTCTCGGTCTCCGCCGGACAGATCACCGAGGCCGGGCAGCGCCTGCGCGTCCAGCCCAAGGGCGAACTGCTGGAGTTGCAGCAGCTGCGCGACCTGCCCATCGGCAACGCCGGCACGCGGCTTTCCGACATCGCCGAGGTCTCGCTGCAACCGCAGCGGATGAACTACGTGCGCAAGATGGACGGCAAGCCCAGCGTGGGCGTGGACATCTACAAGGAACGCGCCGCCAACCTGGTGGACCTGTCGCGCAACATCCGCGAGGAGCTGAAGCAGCTCGAGGCCGATCCCGCCCTGCAGGGTATCGCCATCGAAACCGCCTGGGACCAGGGCGCGGCGGTGACCGCGTCGCTGCTGGCGCTGGCCGAGGCCGGCGGCATCGGCCTGGTGCTGTCGGTCATCGTGCTGTACGCCTTCCTGCGCCATTGGCCGTCCACGCTGATGGTGACCACGGCCATCCCGATCTGCTTCGTCATGACCCTCGGCTTCATGTACTTCGCCGGGATCACCCTCAACATCCTGTCGATGATGGGCCTGCTGCTGGCGGTCGGCATGCTGGTGGACAACGCGGTGGTCGTGGTCGAAAGCATCTACCAGGAGCGCGAGCGCTATCCGGACAAGCCGTGGCTGGCCTCGATCGTCGGCACCCGCCACGTCGCCATCGCCCTGTCCGCCGGCACCCTGTGCCACTGCGTGGTGTTCCTGCCGATGCTGTTCGGCGAGAAGAACATCATCAGCATCTACCTGGCCCAGCTGGCGGTGACCATCTCGGTATCGCTGCTGGCTTCGTGGCTGGTCGCGATCAGCCTGATCCCGATGCTGTCGGCGCGCATGCGGACGCCGCCGGCGCTGAAGTCGCCGTGGATCGCCGGCCTGCAGCAACGCTACGCGCGCGTACTGCGCTGGACCCTGGACCACCGCGGCTGGAGCGTGGCGGGCATCGCCCTGATCACCGCGCTCAGCGTCGTGCCGATGAAGATGACCAAGGGCGGCGGCGACGATAGCGACCCCACGGAAATCAACATCTTCTACCAGTGGCGCGGCGCGTACTCGAAGGAGGACATGGGCAAGGAAGTGGCCAAGGTCGAGGACTTCGTCAACGCCCACCGCCAGGAATTCAGGATCAAGCAGGTCTACAGCCGTTACAGCGAGCAGGGTTGGGCCTCGACCCGCCTGTACCTGGACGGGGTCAAGGACCCCGAACAGAGCAAGCAGATCCAGGAACAGGTGCGCAAGGGCCTGCCGAAATCGGCGCGCGCCAACATCGGCATCGGCTGGCCCGGCGACATGGGCAACCAGGGGCAGGGCATCAAGTTCAGCCTGATCGGCGATTCCAGCCAGACGCTGAAGGAACTGTCCGACGACATCGTGCCGATGCTGTCGCGCAATCCGAAGCTGCGCGACGTGCGCGTGGACACCGGCGACGCCAACACCGAGCTGACGGTGCAGGTGGACCGCGAACGCGCCGCCGCCTACGGCTTCAGCGCCCAGCAGGTGGCGCAGTTCATCGGCATGGCCCTGCGCGGATCGAGCCTGCGCGATTTCCACCGCGGCGACGTGGAAATCCCGGTCAACGTGCGTTTCGCCGGTTCCGAGGACTACGCCATCGAGGACCTGTCCACCTTCATGGTGCGCACCCCGAGCGGCCAGGAAGTGCCGTTGCTGGCGATGGTCAACGTCGGCGTGACGCCGTCGGCCACGTCGATCCAGCGCCTGAACCGGCAGACCATGCTGCGGGTGGAAGCGGGGCTGGCCAAGGACGTGCCGATGGACGAGGCGCGCAAGGAGATCGAGACGATGCTCAAGGGCGTGCAGTTCCCGCCCGGCTACGGCTACACCTTCAACACCGGCGGCTTCAACATCAACTTCGACGGCATGTCGCAAATGATGCGGAGCATCGGCATCGCCCTGGTGCTGATGGTGGTGATCATGGCCGCGGTGTTCGAGTCGCTGCTGTTCCCGCTGGCGATCATGTCCTGCGTGGTGTTCTCCATCTTCGGCGTGTACTGGCTGTTCTGGATCACCGGCACCGAGATGAACATCATGGCGGTGATCGGCATCCTGGTGCTGATGGGCGTGGTGGTGAACAACGGCATCGTGATGATCGAGCACATCAACAACCTGCGCCGGCGCGGCCTGCCGCGCACCGAGGCGCTGATCGAAGGCAGCCGCGAGCGGTTGCGCCCGATCATGATGACCATGGGCACCGCGATCCTGGCGATGATCCCGATCGCGCTGAACACCGAGACCGCGCGCGGCATGCCGCCGTACTTCCCGATGGCGCGCGCCATCGCCGGCGGGCTGGCGTTCTCGACCGTGGTCAGCCTGCTGTTCCTGCCGACCATCTACGCGATCCTGGACGACATCCGCAACGGCTCGAAGCGGCTGGCGGCGAAGGCGCGCGGCAACAGGGCCGCGGCGGGAGCGGCAATGGCCGAAGAGGGTGCATGACGGCACGCGGCGACGAGGGGCGCCGCGGGCCTTTCCGATGCTCCATTGCGGGTGCGGCTGGAACTTTCCGCGATCCGGCCTGCGGCGGCATCGAGATCGTCTTGGGTGCGACTATTGCCCGGGGGGGCGTGGCGCTGGCCGGGCGCGGGCCAGGAATCCGCGTTCAGACCAGCTTGCCCAGCATGCGCAGCCCACCGGTCCACACGCCGATGGCGGTGCCGAGGCTGGTCAGGAAGAAGTTCAGCAGCACCCGCGCCACGCGGTTCCTCCACCAGCCCCTGACCGTGTTGACGTCGTCGCGCAGGGCCAGGAAATCGGCGTAGGTCGGCTTGCGCAGCGTCGCTTCGACGAAGGCGCTGACCGTGCCAGAAGCCAGCGCCGGGTGCAGCGGGGTCAGCGGCGAGGCGACGAAGGCGGAAAGGATGCTCAGCGGATGTCCGCCGGCGATGGCGCAACCGATCGCGCCGAGGATGCCGGTGGCCAGCACCCATTGCACGATCAGGTCGGCGCCGACGTCGACGCCGCCCTTCCAGAAGCCCCAGGCGAAGCCGCCGAGCAGGAACGCGGCGATGGCCAGTTCCATCCACGGCACGCGCGACTTCGGCTTCACCGCCTCCAGTTCGCGCTTGACCGCATCGGGCGCAGCGCGGTCTTCGGCGAGATGCTTCGCCATGCCGGCGAGGTGGCCGGCGCCGACCACGGCCAGCACTTCGCGGGCGCCCGAGGCCGCGTCCGCGGACTCGCGCAGGCGCGCGGCCATGTAGCGGTCGCGCTCGGCGATGACGGCTTCGTACAGCGCCGGGTTGCCGCCGGCGAATTCGCCGAAGCTGGCTTCCAGCAGGTCGCCCTGCTTGAGTTTTTCGATCTCGTCGTTGGCGACTTCCTCGTCGACGAACAGCGCCGCGAGGATGCCGCCGCCGAGCTTGGCGCGGTCCCACCAGCCGAGTTTCTGCCGCGCGCGCTTGAAGGTCAGGCCGACCTCGCGGTCGATCAGGTGCAGGGCCAGGCCGCGTTCGCGCGCGTCGTGCGCGGCGGCCTTCAGTTCCGCGCCGGGTTCGACGCCGAGCTGCTCGGCGAGGCGGCGCTGGTAGGCGGCAAGGGCGAGGTTGGCGGCGAACATCGCGGTCTTGCCGTCGCGGATCACCTGGACCAGGTCGAGCTTCGCCATCGAATCCGGGTCGGTCAGCGCCTGCAGGCGGCCGGCGTCGAGTTCCACCGCGACGGTGTCGAAGGCGCCGCTGGCGACCGCTCCGCGCACCGCGTCGACGCTGGCCTTCGACACGTGCGCGGTGCCGAGCAGGGTGTAGCGCACGCCATCGCGCTCGACGATGCGGTGCGGCTGGCCGGCGAGGCCGGGCTGAAGGTGCGTGTCCGGGGTTTCGGTGGCGTGCAAGCGGATTTTCCTGCGGAGGAACGGCGACGGCGCCTTGCGGCGCCGTCGGATCGGTACAGCGGAAGACAGGACGACAGGGTAGTGGGTCGGCGCAGGCAAGGAAAGCCGCAGCCTCCGCGGGTTCAGCCGGGGCCGTGGCGCGGGCCCAGGCCGCTGGTTTCGTAGGCGAGGTCGAGCTCGTGGCGCGCGCTACCCGGCGACGAGGCCTCCGGTCCGGGCCAGGCCTGCCGTGCCGGCGCGAAGAACCCGGCCACTTGCGCGACCACGTCCGGATCCTGCAGCAGGCGGCGATGGCCCAGGCCGTGCGTGGTCAGCAACCGTGCCCGCGGCCAGCTGTCCACCAGCGCCCGGCCGTGCGCGAACGGCACTTCCCGGTCTTCGGCATCGTGGACCACCAGCAGCGCGCGGTGCTTGAGTCGTTCCGGCAGGTTCGGGATGTCGAAATGCGACCACGGGCGCCCGAAGCGGCGTTCGACGCCGGCGCTGAAGCGGGCGGTGACGTCCTCGCTGGCGCCGATCGCGGTGGCGAAATCGTCGATCGTTTCGGAGGGCACGGCGAAGGGCGATACGAAGGCCAGTTGCGCCGGCGCTTCCCAGCCTTCGCGCATCGCCAGCGCGGCGGCGGCACAGCCACCGGAGTGCGCGACGAGGCCGGCCAGCGGCCCGGCCGCCGCCGCGACCGTGCGCAGGGCTTCGGCGATTTCGAAGAAGGTCACCCGGCGCCCGCCCAGGCGGCTGCGATCGGAGGCGCCGTGCGCCGGCGCGTCGAAGGCGACGACGCGGAATCCGGCTTCGCGCAGTGGCGCGACGAAGGCGTGCATCTGCCCGGCATGGCCGCCCCAGCCATGCAGCAGCAACACCGCCGGGCCTGCCTCGCCCCACGACCAGGCGACCACGCGGCGGCCGTGGACGTCGAGCGCGAAACGTTCGCCCCGGTCCAGGCAGGTCTGTGCAGCGGGGCGGGGACGCGTGCGCGGCGCGGAAAACCAGGCACGGTCCATCGCCCTGGCCGCAAGCGGCGTGCTGATTCTCCCCAGCGAGCGCATGCCCGCGCGCAGCAGGGACAGGCGCCAGTCCGGTTTCAGCCAGGCGCCGGTTTGCGGCCGTGCTTGAATACGAACGGTCGTGCTATTTTCTGAGCATGAAACATCCATCGCGAACTCCTCGGTGCTTACCGGGTGGGGGGAGGGGCGGGAGCGTGGGCCTGGATCAGCCGTGCGTAGGCGCGCAGGCCGCGTTCCTGGGCGCTGGCGATGCCGCCCATGCCGGCATCGTGGTGGACGGCCAGGGCGATGCCGTAGATTTCGAACGCCAGCTGCGCGGGGTCGGCATCGGCGGCGAGTTCGCCGGTTTCGATGGCTTGCGCCGCCGCGCGCGCCAGTTCCTCGCGCCAGGTCCGCAGGTGCTGCAGCAGGCGGTCGCGCACGGGGCCGGGGCGGTCGTCGAATTCGCTGGCGGCGGCGGCGAACAGGCAGCCGCCTTCCCCCTGCTCGTCGTGGCGCACCCAGTCGAACCAATGCGCGACGATCGAGCGCAGGCGCTCCAGCCCGCGCGGTTGCTTCAGCGCCGGCGCCAGCACGCGCTGCACGAACTGTTCGGCGGTGTGGTCCAGCACTGCGATCTGCAGTTCCTCGCGCGAACCGAAGTGGGCGAACACGCCGCTCTTCGACATGCCGACCTGTTCGGCCAGGCTGCCGATGGTCAGGCCTTCCAGCCCGTGCAGGCGGGCCAGCGCGCAGGCGTGCGCGAGGATCGCCTCACGCGTCGCGGCTCCCTTGCTGGCAATACCGGTCCGGGCCATGTCCGAATAAAAGCACGACCGTTCGTATTCTGCAAGCGTCTGGGTGAGTCAGCCGACGGACGGTTCGGCAGTGTCGCCCTTGCCCAGCGCGCGCTGCATGAACACCGTGTCCAGCCAGCGGTCGTGCTTCCACGCGATGCCCGGGAAGGTGCCGACGTGGCGGAAGCCGAAGCGCTCGTGCAGCCGGATCGACGCGGTGTTGCCCGCCTCGCCGATCACCGCGACCATCTGCCGGAAGCCGCGGGCTTCGCATTCCGCGATCAGCTTCTGCAGCAACGCCGCGCCGATGCCCTTGCCCTGCCGGCCGGCGGCGACGTAAACCGAGTTCTCCACCACCCAGCGGTAGGCCGCGCGCGAACGGAAGCTGCTGGCGTAGGCGTAGCCGACGACCTGGCCGCCGAGTTCGGCGACGATGTATGGATAGCCGCCGGCGAGCACGTTGCGCATCCGCCCCCGCATTTCCGCTTCGTCCGGGGCGTCGTATTCGTAGGTGTTGACGAAGTCGCGCACCTCGGCCGCATAGATCGCGGCGATCGCCGGAACGTCGGCTTCGCTGGCGTTGCGGACGATGGGGCTCACGGCGGGCTCAGTCGAGGTAGCGCTTCAGCAGGCCATCGTAGGCGTCGATGCGGCGGTCGCGCAGGAACGGCCAGATCCGGCGCACGTGTTCGCTGCGGCCGAGGTCGACCTCGGCGCTCAGGATCGTCGCGTCGCCGCCGGCTTCGGCCAGCAGTTCGCCCTGCGGGCCGAGCACGTGGCTGTTGCCCCAGAAGTCGATGCCGGCCGCATCGAGCGGCGACTCTTCGTGGCCGACGCGGTTGCACGACAGCACCGGCAGGCCGTTGGCGACGGCGTGGCCGCGGTGGCTGAGCACCCACGCGTCGCGCTGGCGGTTCTTCTCGGCGGGCTCGTCGGACGGGTCCCAGCCGATCGCGGTCGGGTAGAGCAGCAGTTCGGCGCCGGCCAGCGCCATCAGCCGCGCCGCTTCCGGGTACCACTGGTCCCAGCACACCAGCACGCCGAGGCGGCCGACCGACGTGTCGATCGGCTGGAAGCCGAGGTCGCCGGGGGTGAAGTAGAACTTTTCGTAGAAGCCCGGATCGTCCGGGATGTGCATCTTGCGGTACTTGCCGGCGATGCCGCCGTCCTTTTCGAACACGACCGCGGTGTTGTGGTACAGCCCGGCGGCGCGGCGCTCGAACAGCGAGCTGACCAGCACCACGCCGTGCTGCCTGGCCAGCTTGCCGAGGCGCTCGGTCGACGGGCCGGGAATCGGTTCGGCCAGGTCGAATTCGTCGACCGATTCGTGCTGGCAGAAATAGGCGCCGTTGTGCAGTTCCTGCAGCAGCACCAGCTTCGCCCCGCGCTTCGCGGCCTCGGCCACGCGGGTTTCGATCACGGCCAGGTTGGCATCCGCGTCGCCGTGGTTGCTTTCCTGGATCAGGGCGACGGGCAGGGTCTTGGTGTTCATGCGCGCATTCTATCCATGGGCCGGGTTCCGGCCCGCCTATATGAGGCCTTCGGGAAGCTGCATGGTGATGCAGTGGAGCGAGCCGTTCTGCCAGATCAGCGGCCGGCACGGCACCTGCACGACTTCGCGGCCCGGGTAGGCGGCGGCGATCACTTCCGCCGCCTTCGCGTCGGCCGCGTCGCCGTAGGCGGGCACCAGCACCGCGCCGTCGATGATCAGGTAATTGGCGTAGGAAGCGGCCAGGCGCCGGCCTTCGTCGATGATCGGCTTCGCCCACGGCAGCGGGAACAGCCGGTAAGGCCGGCCATCGCGGGTGCGCAGCGCGGCGATCTCGTCGGCCATCGCCTTCAGTTCGGCGTAGTGGGAATCGGATGCGTCGTCGCAGGCCTGGAACACGATGGCGTCGCCCGGGGCGAAGCGGGCGAGGGTGTCGATGTGGGCATCGGTGTCGTCGCCCTCCAGGTAGCCGTGGTCCAGCCACAGCACGCGGTCCTGGTTCAGCCAGCCGGCCAGCTTGGCGGTCAGTTCCTCGCGCGTGGCGTCCGGGTGGCGTTCGTGCAGGCAGCGCCAGGTGGTCAGCAGGGTACCGTCGCCGTCGGTCTCTATGGCGCCACCTTCCAAAGCAAAATCAATGCTTTGCACGAAATAGTTATGGAAGATGTCCATTCCGGCCAGCTCGCCGACCAGCAGGTCGTCGCGGCTGGCCTCGAACTTGCCGCCCCAGCCGGTGAAGCGGAAGTCGAGCAGCTTGAAGCGGGAGTCGTGGCGCAGGGTGATCGGGCCGGAGTCGCGCAGCCAGGTGTCGTCGTATTCGACGTTGGATACGAAGCGCACGCTGTCCATGTGCACGCGCGCCGAGCGCAGGCGCGCTTCGGCGTAGGTCTGCAGGTCGTCGTCGGCCACGCAGATCACCACCGGCTGGAAACGGGTGATCGCGGCGACCAGGGCGACGTAGGTTTCCTCGACCTCGCCCAGCCGCGGCGCCCAGTCGGTGTGTTCGTTCGGCCACGCGATCAGGACGGCGGACTGGTTTTCCCACTCCGCGGGGAAACGGAAGGCGGTGGTCATGGGCTGCGGCGACTGCGTGGAGAAGGGGGCGCAGAGTTTAAGGCAAGCCGGGTCGTCAACGCCCGCGATAGGGTTCGCAGCCGATGCCGTCGTTGTCGCGATCGAGATGCGGCCCGTAGCCCGGGTCGCCGCGGCGTACGGGCGCGGCGCCGGCTGCCCGCGCTTCGGCGCAGTTGGCGAAGGCGCGGGAGTTCGGCCTGGGCCGTGGCGGCGGGTCTGGAGAGGGAGCCAGGCGATTGCCGGAAGCGGGTGATGGACGTATCGGCGATGCGCCGCTTCGATGGCAATGGTATTCGCCGGTCTTCCGGTTCCAGTGGCAGCCATCCTTGTTCAGGCCGCCCCCGTGCGGCAGCGCGCTGCCCGCCATCCCGAACCCGAGCGTTATCGCAAGGAGCTTGCTTGCAAGTCGCATGTTCGCGGTTCCCCCAACCGCGCAAAGCCATTACCTGATCGGCGGCTTCGGTCCGATCTCGTCCGGGCTGGCCTTGTTGGCGACCACGTCGATCACGCGGTTCTTCTCGAAATAGACGGTGAAGTCCGCGTACACCCAGCGGTTGATCACCGGCCACTGCTTCTTCTGGCCGCCTTCCGGGTTCAGTTTCTGCAGCGGCTCGCCGAAGCGGGCCACCACCTGCTGGGCGGTCTGGCCGCGCACCGGTGCGGCGGCGGCGAGCTTGTTCGCGCGGTCGATCAGCAGCGTGTCGGCGGAAACGGCGTTGGTGGCGACGCAGCCGATCAGGGCGGCAAAGGGCAGGGCAAAGATGCGACGGTTCATGGCAAGGCTCCCCGGTAGACCGGGCTTTTATAGCAAAACCCGCGGAGGAAAAAAGCGAACCAGTCCTGCGTGGGCGCGTGCCCGGGCGCGACCGCCATGCGCGGCGCGGCGCGGGCGGTTCCCCGGCCGCGCATGCCCGCGCGGTCGTGTTCCCACGAAAACCCGGCAACAAAAAACCGCCCGGAGGGCGGTTTTTCGAGGAGGCAAGCGGAAGCCGCGATCAGCGCTGGCGCGCCTTGAAACGCGGGTTCGACTTGCAGATCACGAAGACCTTGCCGCGGCGGCGCACGACCTTGCAGTCGCGGTGGCGGGCCTTCGCCGACTTCAGGGAGGACAGGACCTTCATGATGGAACCTCGGCAGAAACGGTTGGGTGGATGGGATGACGAAAATGCGAAGCCCGCTATTCTAGCCGGTCTTTCTTCGTCGAATCAAGCATTTGCAGGGCCGGGCCGGGCGGATGCGGCCCGGACGCTGCCGTCTGGGCAATAATCTGCCGGTTTCCCCAACCCGAAGCGGCCTTCAGATGACCGAAACCGTCCCCGTCCTGACCATCGACGGCCCCTCCGGTGCCGGCAAGGGTACCGTCAGCCGCCTCGCCGCGACCCGGCTCGGCTGGCACTACCTCGACTCGGGCGCGCTGTACCGGGCGGTCGGGGTGGCGGCCAGCTGGGCCGACATCGACCTGTCCGACGCTTCGGCCCTGGTCCGCTGCACCTTCGACACCGTCATCGATTTCGCCGAAACCGCGTCCGGGGACCTCCGGGTCCTCGTCAACGGGGTCGATGCCACCGATGAATTGCGGCTGGAAACCACCGGCGCCGTGGCCTCGGCCATCGCTGCCATTCCCGAGGTCCGGGCGGCGCTGAAGGAGCGCCAGCGGGCCTTCCGCCGCCCGCCGGGCCTGGTCGCGGACGGCCGCGACATGGGCACGGTGATCTTCCCGGATGCGCCGTACAAGGTGTTTTTGACCGCCAGCGCCGAAGAAAGGGCGGAAAGGCGGTATAAGCAGTTGAAAGAAAAAGGAGTTTCAGTCACAATCGACGGTCTGCTGCGGGAGATCCTCGCCCGCGACGCCCGCGACGCCCAGCGTCCGGTGGCGCCCCTGAAGCCGGCCGAAGACGCCGTCCTCGTCGACACCACCGGCCTCGGCATCGAGGAAGTCGTCGCGCGCGTGCTCGCGGTCGTGAAGCCGCAAGGCTGACCGGCCGGCCTCGCGACGGCAGGCCAGGCCCGGCGGGAACGACTCCCTCCGGTTTTCCAACTCCGACATCCAGGCCGACAGGCAATCCCGCCGAAGGCCGCAAACGGGTGGATCGTGGCGCCCCGCCAGAAAGCGGGACCGCGGTCTGTTTCATCAACCGAGTAAACAACCAATGACTGAATCTTTTGCCGAACTGTTTGAACAGAGCCAGACCCAACTGGCCAAGCTGAAGCCGGGCGCCATCGTCACCGGCACCGTCGTCGACGTGCGCAACGACGTTGTCGTGATCAACGCCGGCCTGAAGTCCGAAGGCATCGTGCCGATCGAACAGTTCCGGAACGAAGCCGGCGAGATCGACGTGGGCATCGGCGACACCGTCAAGGTGGCGCTGGACTCCATCGAGAACGGCTTCGGCGAAACCGTCCTCTCGCGCGAGAAGGCCAAGCGCGCGATGGTGTGGGACGAGCTGGAGGAAGCCCTCGAGAAGAACGAGACCATCACCGGCCGCATCAGCGGCAAGGTCAAGGGCGGCTTCACCGTCGACATCAAGGACGTCCGCGCGTTCCTGCCCGGCTCGCTGGTCGACGTGCGCCCGGTGCGCGATCCCGGCTACCTGGAAGGCAAGGAACTCGAGTTCAAGCTCATCAAGCTGGATCGCAAGCGCAACAACGTCGTGGTCTCGCGCCGCGCCGTCGTCGAGAGCGAGCACAGCGAGGAGCGCGAGCAGCTGATCGAGAAGCTGCAGGAAGGCGCCGTGCTGAAGGGCGTGGTCAAGAACCTGACCGACTACGGCGCGTTCGTCGACCTCGGCGGCATCGACGGCCTGCTGCACATCACCGACATGGCGTGGAAGCGCGTGCGCCATCCGTCCGAAGTGGTCGAAGTCGGCCAGGAACTGGACGTGCGCGTGCTGAAGTACGACCGCGAGCGCAACCGCGTCTCGCTGGGCCTGAAGCAGCTGGGCGAGGATCCGTGGGACAACATCTCGCGCCGCTACCCGGCCAACAGCCGCGTGTTCGGCAAGGTCTCCAACGTCACCGACTACGGCGCGTTCGTCGAGATCGAGCCGGGCGTCGAAGGCCTGGTCCACGTGTCCGAGATGGACTGGACCAACAAGAACGTCAACCCGTCGAAGGTCGTGCAGGTCGGCGACGAGGTCGAAGTGATGGTGCTGGACGTCGACGAAGAGCGCCGCCGCATCTCGCTGGGCATGAAGCAGGTCATGGCCAATCCGTGGGAAACCTTCGCCGCCACCCACAAGAAGGGCGACAAGGTCTCCGGCCAGATCAAGTCGATCACCGACTTCGGCATCTTCATCGGCCTGGAAGGCGGCATCGACGGCCTGATCCACCTGTCCGACATCAGCTGGAACTCCACCGGCGAGGACCTGGCCCGCAACTTCAAGAAGGGCGACACCCTCGATGCGGTGGTGCTGGCGGTCGATCCGGAGCGCGAGCGCATCAGCCTGGGCGTGAAGCAGATGGAGCAGGATCCGTTCGGCCAGTACATGGCCGCGCATCCGAAGGGCTCGAAGGTCGAAGGCACGGTCAAGGAAGTCGACGCCAAGGGCGCCGTTATCGAACTGGCCGAAGGCATCGAGGGCTACGTTTCCGCGCGCGACATCAGCCACGAGCGCATCGACGACGCCAGCCAGCACCTGAAGGTCGGCGACAAGATCGAAGCCAAGTTCGTGGGCATGGACCGCAAGGGCCGCAGCCTGCAACTGTCGATCAAGGCCAAGGACGAAGCCGAGACCGCCGAGGCGCTGGCCGAGTACAACAAGTCCAACGCCGAAGCGGCTGCCGGCACCACCAGCCTGGGCGCGCTGTTGCGCGCGCAGCTGGAGGGCGGCAAGTCCGAGTAATCGGCTAAGCGAACGCCGCGCCGGCCCGATCCGTCGGGCCGGCGATGGTTGGCTATCGTCCCGACGACGCGACCGATGACCAAATCCGAACTCATCGAAATCCTGACCCGCCGCCAGCCGCACCTCAAGCCGGACGATGTCGATCTGGCGGTGAAGTCGCTGCTGGAGATGATGGGCGGCGCACTGGCGCAGGGCGAACGCATCGAGATCCGGGGGTTCGGCAGCTTCTCGCTGCACTACCGTCCGCCGCGCCTGGGGCGCAATCCCAAGACCGGCGATTCGGTGGCGCTGCCGGCCAAGCACGTGCCGCATTTCAAGCCGGGCAAGGAATTGCGCGAGCGCGTCAGCGACGTGGTTCCGATCGAAGACGCCGGCGGCGAGTGATCCGCTTCCGCAGCAGGTTCCGACCCCTCCCTTGCGGAGGGGTTTTTGTTTGCGCGTGATGCTGCATGCGCGCGGTCTCGGCTAAGCTAGGCGCTTCCCGGGCGCAGGGACTTCCCCCGGTGCGTGCATGCCGGCGCATCGACGCGACGGGTTCCGACGCCGGCAACCGACAGGTCGCATCCTCCATGGAATTCCTCAACGAGTGGTTCTGGTTCTTCCTGTTCCTGCCGCTGGCGGCGCTCAGCGGCTGGGTGATCGGCCGCAGGGGCGGGCAGCGCCACGGCGACACCCAGGTCAGCAAGCTGTCCAGCACCTACTTCCGCGGCCTGAACTACCTGCTCAACGAGCAGCCGGACAAGGCGATCGAACTGTTCCTGCACATCGCCGAGCTGGACAAGGAAACCTTCGAGACCCAGGTCGCGCTGGGCCACCTGTTCCGCCGCCGCGGCGAGGTCGACCGCGCGATCCGCCTGCACCAGGGCCTGGTCCAGCGCAACGACCTCAGCGACCAGCAGAAGGTGCAGGCGCTGCTGGCGCTCGGCGAGGATTACATGCGCTCCGGCCTGCTGGACCGTGCGGAAACCGTGTTCACCGATCTGGCGCGCATCGACCAGCGCGCGCCGCAGGCGTTGAAGCACCTGATCGACATCTACCAGGCGGAGCGCGACTGGGAAAAGGCGATCGACAACGCGACCCGCTACGAGGAAGTCACCGGCGAGCCGATGGGCAAGCTGGTGGCGCAGTTCCATTGCGAACTGGCCGAGCGCTGCCGCACGGCGAACGATTTCGCCGCCGCGCGCGGCCAGATCGCCAGGGCCTACCAGGCCGATCCGGGCAGCGTGCGCGCCGGTATCCTCGAAGGCCGCATCGAATCCGATGCGGGCAATGCCGAGGATTCGATCCGCGCCTTCGAGCGCGCCGCGCGCAACGATCCGGAATACCTGCCGGAGATCCTGCCGGGACTGATGGAGGGTTACCGCAAGGTCGGCGACCTGTCCGGCGCGCGCAATTTCCTCTCGGCGATGACCGAGCACTATCGCGGCATCGCGCCGGTGCTGGCGCTGACCCGGCTGGTCGAACAGCAGGATGGCCTGGCCGCGGCGCGCGCCTACCTGGCCCGGCAGTTGAAGGACCGGCCGTCGGTGCGCGGCGAGGCGGCGCTGATCGACCTGACCCTGGCCGAAGGCGCCGACCCGGCGGCCACGCTCGGCGACCTCAAGCACATCACCGACCAGCTGCTGGTGCGCAATCCCAGCTATCGCTGCACCCGCTGCGGCTTCGGCGCGCGCACCCACCATTGGCAGTGCCCCAGTTGCAAGGAGTGGGGCACGGTCAAGCCACTGCACAACTACGCGGTGGTCTGATGCCGGATTGGCCAGCCTGGATACTGCTGCACGCGGCGGCGGCGGCGGCGGTTACCGTCTGGGCCCTGCGCTATGCGTTGCGCAGGCGGTTGCTCGACCAGCCCGGCGAACGCCGCAGCCACGACCAGGCCACTCCGCGTGGGGGAGGCGTCGCCATCGTCGTCGTGCTGCTGCTGGGCTGTGCCTGGCTGATCGCCGCCTTCCCGCCGGCGCGCGGCCAGCTGTCGGCTTTCGCCGCGGGCCTGTTGCTGGTGGCGGGCATCGGCTGGCTGGACGACCATCGCCCGCTGGCGCCGTGGCCGCGGCTGGCGGTGCAGGCCGTCGCCGGGCTGTTGCTGGCCTGGGCCGCATGGTCGGCGGGCGGACAGATCTGGCTGGCCGTGGCGGCCTTCGTGCTGGCCATGGGACTGGTCAACGTCTGGAACTTCATGGACGGGATCAATGGCCTGGCGACCAGCCAGGCGATGATCGCCGCCGCCGGCCTGGCGCTGGTACTGCCGCAGCCCTGGAACTGGCTGGCGGCCGGCCTCGCGGCGGCGGCGGCGGGCTTCCTCCCGTTCAATTTCCCGCGGGCGCGCATTTTCCTGGGCGATGTCGGCAGCGGCGGCCTGGGTTATGCGCTGGCGGCGCTGCTGGCGGCCGGGTTGGTCGCCGCGCCGGACGCGTACGGCTGGCTGGCCTTGCCGGTTTGCGCCTTCGTCGTAGACGCGGGCTTCACATTGGCGTGGCGCATGCTCAAGGGCGAGCGCTGGTGGACGCCTCACGTGGAGCATGTCTACCAGCGCTGGGCCAGGCGCCATGGCCATGTCACAATCTGCACGGCCTATGCGGTGTTCAGCGTGGGCGCAGTAGGGTTGATGCTTCATGGCCTGCGCCCGGGAGGGGCGGCGGGGGCATGGATTCCCGGGTTCTGGTATCTGGGCGCGGCATTGGTCTGGATATGGGGCCACGGGAAGGAACATGGATGACGGCGGAAGGAACTGTTCAGTGATGACATCGTGGCGCACCTACATGGCTGCGTGGTTGCCCAGGTTCGCGATCGTGGCCCACGACCTATGCATGGTCTGGATCTGCTGGCAGGCGTTGCACCAATGGCGCTACGCGGCGATCCTGCCGCCGCCGGGCTATCCGCTGTGGTCGACCGAGACGGCGATCGTGCTGGTCGCGCAGGGCCTGGTGTTCTGGCGGGTCGGCCTGTACCGCGGCGTGTGGCGCTTCGCCAGCGTCCCCGACCTGTGGAACATCTTCAAGGCCTGCCTGCTCGGCCTGCTCGCGATCGTGCTCGGGCTGGCGCTGTACAACCACCTCGAGATGCAGTCGCGGCTGGTGCTGGTGCTGTATCCGTTCGCGCTGGCCGGCCTGCTGGGGCTGCCGCGCCTGTTCTACCGGGCCTGGAAGGACAGCCAGTACGCCAGCTTCAACAACAACACCGCGATGCCGGTGCTGATCCTGGGCGCCGGTCGCGCCGGTGAAACCCTGTTGCGCGACCTGCGCCGCAGCGGCGCCTACCGGCCGGTCGGGTTGCTCGACGATGCCGTCGGCATGATCGGCACCAAGCTGCATGGCGTGCCCGTGCTCGGCAAGCTGGAAGAAGCCGCGGTCATCGCCAAGGAGACCGCCGCGCGCCTGCTGGTCATCGCGATGCCTTCGCTGGACGCGCCCGCGATGCAGCGCGTCGTGGCGATCTGCGAAAGCACCGGCTTGCCGTTCCGCACCGTGCCGCGCCTGGTCGACGTGCTGGAAGGGCGTTCGCTGCCCGGCGAACTGAAGGAAGTCGCCATCGAGGACCTGCTGGGCCGCAAGCCGGTGACGCCGGACTGGAAGCTGATCCGCGGCTGGCTGGGCGGACGCACCGTGCTGGTGACCGGCGCCGGCGGTTCGATCGGCTCCGAGCTGTGCCGGCAGTGCGCGCGCCACGGCGCGCAGCGCATCGCCCTGATGGAAGTCGACGAACTGGCGCTGATCACGATCCACGCCGAACTGCACCGCGCCTTCCCCGACCTCGAGGTATTGCCGCTGCTCGGCAACTGCGGCGACCCGGCCGCGGTCGCGCACGTGCTGCGCGTCGCCGAGCCCGATGCGGTGTTCCATGCCGCCGCCTACAAGCAGGTGCCGTTGCTGGAGCAGCAGCTGCGCGAGGCCGTGCGCAACAACGTGCTGGCCACCGAAGTGCTGGCCCGCGCCTGCCGCGCTGCCGGCGTCCCCAGCTTCGTGTTCATCTCCACCGACAAGGCGGTGGACCCGGTCAACGTGCTCGGCGCGACCAAGCGACTGGCGGAGATGATCTGCCAGAACCTCGACGACCGGCAGTCCACGCGGTTCGTCACCGTGCGTTTCGGCAACGTGCTCGACTCGGCGGGCAGCGTGGTGCCGCTGTTCCGCGAGCAGATCCGCCAGGGCGGGCCGGTCACCGTCACCGATCCCGAGGTGACGCGCTATTTCATGACCATCCCCGAAGCCAGCCAGCTGATCGTGCAGGCCGCGGCCAGCGCGGCGCATTCGTCGATCTACACGCTGGACATGGGCGAACCGGTGCCGATCCGGCTGCTCGCCGAGCAGATGATCCGGCTGGCCGGCAAGCAGCCGGGCAAGGACATCGCCATCAGCTATACCGGCCTGCGCCCGGGCGAGAAGCTGCACGAAACGCTGTTTCACGCCGACGAACTGTATCGCCCGACCTCGCATTCGAAGATCCTCGAGGCGCGTGCCCGCGAAGTGCATCCGGAAATCCTGGCCAAGGCGTTGCTGTTGCTGAAGGCCGCGGTCGACAACTACGACAACGAAGAGATTTCCCGCGTGCTGCGCGCCGCCATCCCCGAGTTCAACCCGCTGGTCGCCGCCGACGCCGGCGCTACAATCGTGCAGTTCCCCGCACGCGAGGCCAGAAGCACTCGATGACCCGTCGCATCCGCAAGGCCGTGTTCCCCGTCGCGGGACTGGGCACCCGTTTCCTTCCCGCCACCAAGACCGTCCCCAAGGAAATGCTGCCGATCATCGACCGGCCGCTGATCCAGTACGCGGTCGACGAAGCGATCGAGGCCGGCTGCGATACGCTGGTCTTCGTGACCAACCGCTACAAGCACGCGGTGGCCGACTACTTCGACAAGGCCTACGAGCTGGAGCAGAAGCTGGAGAAGTCCGGCAAGCGGGAGCAGCTCGACCTGATCCGCAACGTGCTGCCGCCCGGCGTGCGCGCCGTATTCGTCACCCAGGCCGAGGCGCTCGGCCTCGGTCACGCGGTGCTGTGCGCCAAGCCGATCGTCGGCGACGAGCCGTTCGCGGTGCTGCTGCCGGACGACCTGATCTGGAACCGCGGGCCGGGCGCGCTGAAGCAGATGGCCGATCTGGCCGAGGCACGCGGCTCCAGCGTCATCGCCGTGCAGGACGTGCCGCGCGAGCAGACCGGCAGCTACGGCATCGTCGCCACGGAGTCGTTCGCCGACCGCTCCGGGCGCATCCGCGGGATCGTCGAGAAACCCAGCCCCGAGACCGCGCCCAGCACGCTGGCGGTGGTCGGCCGCTACGTGCTCGATCCGCGCATCTTCGACCTGCTCGAAAGCACCCGGCCCGGCGCCGGCGGCGAGATCCAGCTGACCGACGCCATCGCGCAATTGCTGGACGAACAGGCCGTGGATGCCTATCGCTTCCAGGGCACGCGTTTCGACTGCGGTACCCACATCGGGCTGATCGAAGCGACGATCCGTTACGCGCTGGACCACGAAAAGCTCAGCGACGCGGCCAGCCAGTTGATGCAGAACGCACTGAGCGAACTGGGCGTCATCGAATCCCAGTAGTCGAATCCCGGCGAAACGGCGGCAACGTGTCCGGGCGATGTTTCGGTGTCCGTTCAGCTCCCGCTTCCCAAACTCCCGCCATGCCGAAGATCCGGATCCGATCCATGTCGTCGAACCTCGCCAAGTTCCTGTCCCGGCCGCTGCTGTTGTCCGCCTTGCTGCTGGCCGGCGCGGCGCAGGCGGGCGGGCGCGCCGAGCTGCAGGCCTTCACCAACGGGCTGAAGGGGCTGGACGGACAGTTCGTGCAGCAGGTCTACGACGGCAGCGGCAAGCTGAAGGAGTCTTCCAGCGGCCGCGTCGCGTTGTCGGCGCCGCGCCTGTTCCGCTGGGAATACGTGAAACCCTATGAGCAGCTGATCGTCGCCGATGGCCGGAAGGTGTGGATCTACGAACCGGACCTACAGCAGGCCAGCGTGCGCGACCAGGGCGCCGAGGAGCAGAACAGCCCGCTGGCGGCGCTGCTGGAACCGGCGCGCCTGGACAAGCAGTTCAACGTGACCGAGACCGGCGCCCGCGACGGCCTGCAGTGGCTGCAGCTGACCCCGAAGCAGGAGGGCGACGCCGGCTTCGAGAACGCCAGCCTCGGTTTCGGCAGGAACGGCCTGCAGAAGATGGAAATCGTCGATGGCGTCGGCCAGCGCACGGTGATCGAATTCAGCGGCTGGAAGCGCAATCCAGTCTTCGCCGGCGGCACTTTCCGCTATTCGCCGGGCGAGGGCGTCGACGTGGTCGGCGACATCTGAGGCGTCTCATGGGCCGCGACGCCCGGCGTTAGAATGCCGGGGTGGCCAAGGCGAAAATTCCCCTGAACGACGATGCCGACCTGTTGGCGGTGGATCGCAGTGCGATGCGTCCGCTGGCCGAACGCATGCGTCCGCGCACGCTGGACGAGATGGTCGGGCAGCAGCGGCTGCTGGCGCCGGGCTCGGCCCTGCGCCGTGCGGTCGAATCCGGCCACGTGCATTCGATGGTCCTGTGGGGGCCGCCGGGCTGCGGCAAGACCACGCTGGCGCTGCTGCTGGCCAAGTATGCCGACGCGGAGTTCCGCGCCATTTCCGCCGTGCTCGCCGGCCTGCCGGAAGTGCGGCAGGTGCTGGCCGAGGCCGCGCACCGCTTCGCCGAAGGCCGGCGCACCGTGCTGTTCGTCGACGAGGTGCACCGCTTCAACAAGGCGCAGCAGGACGCATTCCTGCCGCACATCGAGCGCGGCACGATCATCTTCGTCGGCGCGACCACCGAGAACCCGTCGTTCGAGCTGAACTCCGCGCTGCTGTCGCGCTGCCGCGTGCACGTGATGGAAGCGGTGTCGGCCGACGACATCCTGGTCTCGCTCGGGCACGCGCTCGATGACGACATCCGCGGCCTGGGCGGGCAGGGGCTCAAGGTGTCCGGCGAGGCGCTGAAGGAAATCGCCGGCGCCGCCGACGGCGACGTGCGGCGCGCGCTGACGCTGCTGGAGATCGCCGCCGAACTGGCGCTGGACGAAAGCGGCGAAATCACCGAAAAGACCCTGGCCCAGGTATTGGCCGACCGTACGCGCCGCTTCGACAAGGGCGGCGAGCAGTTCTACGACCAGATCTCGGCCCTGCACAAGTCGGTGCGCAGTTCCAATCCCGATGCCGCGCTGTACTGGCTGGCGCGCATGCTCGACGGCGGTTGCGACCCGATCTACCTGGCGCGGCGCATGACCCGGATGGCGGTGGAAGACGTCGGCCTGGCCGATCCGCGGGCGCTGCGGATGGCGATCGACGCGTGGGAAACCTACGACCGCCTCGGCAGCCCGGAAGGCGAACTGGCGCTGGCGCAGTTGGTCATCTACCTCGCAAGCACGGCGAAATCCAATGCCGGCTACGTCGCCTTCGGCGCGGCCAAGCGCGACGTCCGCGAATACGGCACGCAGGAAGTGCCGATGCACCTGCGCAACGCGCCGACCAAACTGATGAAGGAACTCGGCTACGGCGCCGGTTACCAGTACGACCACGACGCCGCCGGCGGCATCGCCCTGGACCAGACCGCGTTCCCCGACGCGATGGGTGAACGCGTCTACTACCAGCCGGTGGAGCGCGGCATGGAGATCAGGCTGAAGGAAAAACTCGACGCGTTGCGTAGCGCGCGCGCGGAAGCGGTCCGCAAGTCGCGGCGTTCCTGATCGCCGATGCCCTTCGGCCCTCGCCCGCGCCCGGGGAGAGAGGGCCGGGCGCGGGCGAGGGACAGGATCCGGTCCCGGTCAGCGCACGAAGCGGTAGTGCGCCACCATCCATTCGTTGCCGCCGTCGTAGCCGAACAGTTCGGCGCAGGCCATCCAGAACATGCGCCAGCGCTGGTAGCCGACGTTGACGCCCGACGGTCCCTGCACGGACTTCAGCACCTTCAGGACCTCGTCGCGGTTGCTGTCCTGGTTCTGCAGCCAGGCGTTGGCGGTCTTCTCGTAGTGCGTGCCGGGCAGCAACCAGCGCTGCTCGATGCTCAGGTCGCCGCGCAGGTGCAGCAAGGTGTCGGCGGCCGGCATCATGCCGCCGGTGAAGAAGTGCCGGCCCATCCACGGGTTGCTTTCCTTTCCTTCGAACAGGTAGAGCAACTCGCGGTGGCAGAACAGCTGCACGAACAGCTTGCCGCCGGGGACCAGCCAGCGGGCGATGCGCGCCATCAGCCGGCGGTAGTCGCCCATGTGTTCGAACATCTCGACCGCGAACACGCGGTCGTAGCCGGCTTCGGCCAGTTCCAGGCGATGCGTGTCGCTGAGGAGGACCTCGACGTTGAAGATCGCGCGCTCGCGGCAGCGCGCCTCGATGTACTCGCGTTGCAGCGGCGAATGGGTGACCGCGGTGATCTTCGCGTTCGGGTAGCGCTCGGCCAGCGACAGCGTCAGCGAACCCCAGCCGCAGCCGAGTTCGAGGATGCGCTGGCCGTTGGCGATTTCCGCGCGTTCCGCGCACAGGCGGAGCATGCGGTCCTCGGCCATGTTCAGCGAAGCGACGCCGTCTTCCCAGTAGCAGCAGCTGTACTTCATCTGCCGGCCCAGGCACAGCCTGAAGAAGCCGGCCGGGAGCTCCTGCGGCGGTTGCGCCGGCGCGTTGGGTTCCAGCTCCAGCGTGCTGTCGCGCAAGCCTTCCAGCCAGGTCCGCTGCCTGGCGAAGACGCTCTCCGTATCCGTGTCGCGCTCGGCCTTCAGCCATTGCGCGCACATGCGGCGCATGGACAGGCGGAGCAGGGGGTCGGGGATGCGGCCGGATTCGGCCAGACGATCGGTGAGGTTGCCGCGCTCGTTGCTCGCGACGGGTAACGGACTGAATTCCAATGGCATCGGTTCCCTCGGGGGCGGAGTTTGTCGTCGCACGGGCGCCGTCCACCGGGATCCGGCGGACCTTGCGTGCACCATGCGTTCGAAACCGCGGCCAAGCCTGCCGGCATGCGGCTCGGCTTCCCCTGAGAGCCGGACGGAAAATTACCAGCCCCGCATCCGCAGGACTGTGAAGCAGGACGCAACCTTGATATCCGGCACACATTGAATGTGGCCGTTGCCGTTATGCTCGGGGCGAGGGGGGGGGGGGATCCATGAAAGCAAATTTCGCCATCGTCCTGTGCGCGCTGTGCGCGTTGGCCGGCACGGCGCAGGCGCAAGTCTTCAAATGCCAGGACGCCGCAGGGCACGTGGTGTACCAGTCGAACCGCTGCGAGTTGGCGGGCCTGAGCGAACCGGCGCCGGCAACGGCCCCTGCAACGCCGGCGCCGGCGGCAAACGATGCGCCACGCCGCGCGAAGGTCCAGCCGGACCGGCAGGACCCGCCGGACGACGCGCCGGCCACGGCCGGCTTCTATTACAGCAGCGCCGCGCATGGCGCGAAGGCGCCGCGCTACTACAGCGTGGACGCCTGCAGCGCGGCCAAGTCGCGGCGCAGGGAGGCGTTCGGGAAGCTGGGTCCGCAACGTTCCGAGCACGCCACGCGCTTCTACGACGACGCAGTGGAGCGCGCCTGCGGCAGCGCACGGTAGCCGGCGGACCGACGGATTGCGTCACAGGCCGGCCAGGCCGCGCAGCTTGGCCAACTCGGCGGCGACCGCCTTTTCCATCGCATCGAACCGGCTGGCGGCCTGCTTGGCTTCCTTGGCGTTGGCGGCGGCCTGCTTGCCGGCGTCGTCGAGGCGCTTGCGCAACTCGCCGTCGTCGGTGGCGAGCTTGCCGACCGCCGCGCTCTTGATCGCCTTGCCGGCTTCCTTGTCCTGCTCCTCGCGCCGCGCCAGTCCCTCGCGCAGGCGGGTGCCGGCGGCGCGCAGCGCCGAGGACACTTCGCGTTCCAGGCCTTCGAAACCGTTGGCCGGGACCGGGTCGGCCCGATCCGTGGCGAACTCCGGCGAATCCGGCACCAGCAACACGGTGCCGGCGGCGACGCGCGTTTCGTCGAGGTGCGGGTTCAGCGACTTGATCCGCTCCAGCGAAACGCGGTCCGGCTGGCCGGCTTTCTTCAGCAGGGTTTCGCCGACGCCCTTGAGGTCGGTGTCCTGCTTGATCACGAAGATGCGCATGGCGGTTTTCCTCCTCAGCCGATGACGTTCAATGCATCCCACGGCGCGTTGAGCGGCGCGTTGTTCAGGCGGATCGGCGCCCGGCTCGCGTTGCCGAGCACGGTTGCCGAGTGCGCGGTCAGCGCCGCGCCGATGTCGCCTGTGCCGGCGATGCGGTTCGCCGAGAACACCAGCACCGGCGACAGCGCCACCACGCCGGGGAGCCTGCCGGTACCGAGCAGTTCGCAGCGGTTGTCGCTGAACATCACCTCCGCGCTGGTGCGCAGGTCGACCGCGGGCGCGCCGCCGCGCGCGGCCAGGCTGTTGCCCTTGACCATGGCGATCGACCCGCGTGCCGCGGCGGCGGCCGCCACGGTCGCGGTCGCGGCAGCGGCGGCGAGTTCGGGCGCCGCGACGGCGACGTAGGCGCGGGGGCCGGCCATCACCAGCGTACGCCGTTCGTCCAGGCGCACGGTGGTCATGCCCGCGACATGGGCGACGGCCGTGGTTGCCCGATTGGTGATGTCGGTGACGGGCGCGCGCAGGCTGTCCTGCACCACCAGTGCGTACCATTCGGAATCGTCGGGTTGCGCCTCGTCGTCGCGGCGCACGCTGTTGCCGGCGATTTCCGCCTGTTCGAACGGCGTCCGCACCAGGATGCCGACGGCGCGCCCGGCGATGCGCAGCGGCGGGCCGATCCGGCTGACCTCGTTGTCGGCGATGCGCGGGCGCTCGACGCCCGAGGCGATGATCCCGACCGACAGCGCGCGTGCCTGCTGGCTGGTGCCGATCTCGTGCACCTGGTTGCCGGCGATGGTCGCGCTGGCGGTGCGCAGCACCGAGATGCCGGCGGCGATGCCGGCATCGTTGGCCCGTGCCGCGCCGACGATGCCGCGCACGTGGTTGTTCTCGATGCTGGCCGAGTCGGATTCGGCGTCCTCTTCCATCACGATGCCGTTGCCGCAGGCGCTGACGATGTTGAGCTTGACGATCAGGTCGCGCACCGGCGCGCGGATGGCGATGCCGGCGCCGCTGAAGCCGCCGACCTGGTTGGCCAGCACCTGCATCTGGTCGACGCCGGCGGGATTCAGTCCCGCGACCAGGGCGATGCCGTCGAAGACGCCGCTGCGGTTTTCCGCATTCTGGAACTGCAGCTTGTTGCCGGAAATCCACGCGCCGCCGAGCGCGCAGGCGATGCCGCTGCCCTGCAGGCCCAGGTTGTTGTCGACGATGTGCAGCGATGCGCCCGGTGCGGCAAGCCCGCCGGCAGCCACGCCGCCGTTGCGGCAGATCAGCAACTGGTTGGCGGCGATGCGGTTTTCCCACAGCCACGCGACCGTGCCGTCCAGCGCGATGCCGCGGCGCTGGCACGACAGTACGTTGCGTTCGATCTCCAGCGCGGCGAGCAGGGCGAAGGGCGGATCGTCGCCGCGCTGCCCGGTGTCGGTGCGGATGCCGTCGCTGGCGAGGACCAGGTTGTCGCGGATCGCCACGCCGGCGCACAGGCCGCCGAGCGAGATCGCCGCGTTGCGCAGGTCGCTGTTCTGGAATACGAACAGCAGCAGCTCGCGCAGCGCGAGGCCGAGCACGGTCCGGGCCTCGATCGCCGATTCGCGGCCCAGCGACAGCACCGCCAGTTTCTCGATCGCGATGGCCATCGCCGATTCGATGCGGAACGCGGCGCCCGGCGCGGCGATCACCGTGGCGGTGCCCTGGCCGCGGATGGCGATGGAACGCGCGCCGGCGATGCGCACCGGCTCGGACAGCACGTAGTTGCCCGGCTTCAGGCACACGGTGCCGCCGGTGTCGCGCAGGCGGTCGACCGCGGTCTGGAGGGTGAGCCGGCCGCTGTTGTGGTCTTCCGCGCTGACGCACTGGGTGCAGCCGCAATCGTCGCCGCCGGAAGGCGGCCACGGGTGCCGGCAATCGGTGATGCCGGTGCCGACGTCCCAGATGCCCAGCCGCGCGTAATGGTGGTGGATGCCGCGCGGCGGCGCGGCGTCGAGCAATTCGACCGAGGCGTCGGCGGTGCGCGCCGCGAACACCCACCAGTCGCCGCGACGGAAACCGCGCGTGCCGATGCTGGAAAACGACACGGTGACGCCGCGTTCGAGCAGCAGTTCGGTGCCCGCGGCCGGCACGTCGATCACGCCGGTGGAAGCGGGCGCGTCGAGGTCCTGGACCTGCACGGTGTTGCCGCCGGCGCCGGTGCGCAGCACGCGGCCCTTCTGGTCCCAGCGGCGGACGCGCAGGTTGCGCTGCGCCGGCCACGCGCCATCGGGGAAACTGCCCGGCAGCATCGCCGCGGGCAGGGCCGGGGCGAACACGATGCGCCGGTTGCTCGGGTCGGGGATGTCGATGCGGCGCATCTCGCCGGGTAGGCCGGCGAATTCGCGCGCGTCGTCGAGGATCTCGACCCAGTCGCCGTCGGCGAAGCCGAGCACCTCGTCGCGTCCCAGGCTTTCCAGTTCCAGTTCGGTGGCGGAAACCACGCTGGCGACGCGCGCGCCGACGCTGGCGTTCTCGCGCGACCACTTGAAGGTGGCGCCGGCGCCGGGCAGACCGGGGTCGTGGATCTCCACGCGGTACAGCTGGTTCTCGAGTCCGCGGTAGCCGCCGGTCGGCGGCAGCTCGCACGGGTCCTGCACCGCCGGCACTTCGAAGGTGCCGGTAGTCAGCCGGCCCTCGCTGGGCGCGATCAGGTCGGCCCAGCCGGGCATTTCGCCGTCGGGCGTGGCGCAGGTCGAACCGGCGCCGGCCTCGGCATCGAGCACGCGCACCTGCCACACCGTCTGCAGGCGCGAACTCGCATCAACGCCGACCGCGCTTTCGACCAGCCCGGGGTTCTCCAGCGCGGTGACTTCGCGCTGCCAGACGTCGAGGTAGACGAGGTGGCGGCCGCTGGTCGGCAGCGGCGGCGGTTCCGGCAGGTACGGCTGTGCGCTGTAGCGGACCGCATCGGCGAAGCGCGGTTCGGCCAGCAGCGGGTCGAACTCGGCGTCGCCGGCGCCGTGGTTTTCGGCGAGCAGGCCGTCCACGTACAGGCGGCCGCGGCCGATGTCGAGGTCGCCCGGCGCGATGGTGATGCGGAATGCGTCCGGCGTGGTCTGCGACACCGTGGCGCGGCCGAGCACGTCGCTGGCCAGTGCGCGCAGGCGGCGGTCGAGTACCGCCGCCGCCTCGTTGGCGTCGGCGTCCAGCAGCACGCCGCCCTGTTTGAGTTGCACGCCCGCCCAGTCGAGCAGGGGATCGTGGCGGATGCGCGAGAGATCGGTGGCCATGGCGTGACTCCATCAAATCAGGTGACGTGGAAAACGCCCGCGTTCAGTCCGTAACGCAGGTATTCGTCGAGGCGGATGCGCAGGTTGGCTTCGCGCTGCGGCTGCGACAGGGCGTGCATGACGCCGATTTCGCCTTCGTCGCTGGCGCCGTGCAGGATTTCCGCTGCGGTGCTGGCGCGCAGTTGCAGGTAGGCCGGCTGGCCGTAGCGCAGCGAAGCGAAATGCGGGCGCGCATCGCGGTGGTCGGCGTCGGGCAGGCAGCGATGGCGGCGCGGCGCGATCGAATCCGTCGGCAGCCAGCAGAAGCGCACGCAGCCCTGCTGGGTGCGTTGCGCCCACACCGGCGCGGGCCACGGATCGCCGCCGGCGCGCGCGGCGTGGAAGATGCAGTCCGAGGCCAGTTCGATGACCTTCGCCCGCAGCTTGCCGATCACGCTGCTGTCGCGGATGGTCAGCGTGCCGCCGGGCGCGTCGGCGGCGATGCCGGCGTAGGCGGGCGCGGTCGGCGCGCCGGCATCGACGATGCTGTCGACGATCTCGACCTCGGCGCCGTCGGCGACCTGCAGCGCGCCGACGATGCAGTGCTCGAGCGTCAGCTTCGCGAACGGGTGCGCGACGGCCAGGCTCGGCGCACCCGGCGACGCAGCGCCGCCATCCGGATTCAGCGCCAGTCCCGGCAGCAGGGTGCAGTGGCGCAGCACCAGCTCGCGCGGTTCGTCGTCGGCTGCCGCGGCCAGGGTCAGCGCGCCACCGGAAACCACCAGCCCGTCGAGCACCAGCCGTCCGCGCGCACCGATGTCGAGCTCGATGTCGGCGCCGGCGGCCAGCAGCGGCCGCGCGCCGTTCGCCGCGGCAACGACCACTTCGCGGCCCGCGTCCTGCGGATCGGCCGGCGCATCGACGCGGAACGCGAAGGGGCCGGCGTAGGTCAGGCTGTCTTCGACCAGCAGGCGCCCGCCGCCGCGGATCGCGTCGAGGTGCGGTTGCAGCGCCGCGGACGCGTTGGCCGTGTCCTGCATCGCCAGCGTTTCGCCCTCCGGCGTGCGCTCGTACTCGCCGCCGCCGATCGCGCGGGCGAAGCCGTAGCGGAAGGTCGCGCGCAGTTGCGGGTCGACGCCGGTGCCGAGCACGACGCGGCCGCGTTCCGGGTCGATGGCGATGCGGCCGGCGGGAATCGCGTCCTGGTGGTTCCAGTCGCCGCCGTCGACGTCGCGCAGGTCGGCGACCACGATTTCCTCCACCGGCACCGGCTCCCAGTCGCCGGGCTGCGCGCCGGGGCGCAGCAGCACCAGGCTTTCGCCGGGGCCGTAGTCGTCGCGGCGTTGCGCTTCCGCGGTCGCATCGGGCGCATTCGCCGCGCGTACCGCGGCCGCCATCCCGCGCACGCGCAACGGCGCGGGCACGTGGACCGGTTCGCTGAGCGTCGCGATCGAGTCCTCGCTGCGCGGCTGGCGGAACAGCGCCAGGTCCGCGCCCAGCGGGTTCAGGCGGAACCGCGTGCCGCCGGCATCGCCGGGATGCGCCACCAGCGGGATGCCGGACAGGCGCAGCGGCAACAGCCGCCACAGGAAGATGCCGATGTTGGGGATGTTGTAGCGCCCGCCGCCGCCCCGCGCGCTGCGTTCCGGGCGGCGTACTTCGACGGTGTGCGCGACCGTGTTGAAGGCGCCGCCCAGCGAACGCATCGCCGCCTGCGAACGCAGATCGGCGGTGGCCAGCGAATGCGGGCGCAGGTGCTTCATGTACTGCGTCGTCGCCAGTTGCTCGAAGAACTCGGCCACGTGCGCCGGCCAGTCGGTCAGGTCGCGCGCCAGCTGTTCCAGCATCAGCGCGGTGCCCTTGCGCCGGCGATAGGCGATGGTGTTGGCGACCTCGGCGCGCGGCGACGACACCGCGGGACTGGCGCCGCGCAGCGGGCGGTAGCCGATCAGGTCGCCGATGTAGGGCGCGACCCAGTCCTCGCAGGTCTCGATGAACTGGTCGTCGTAGAGCTGCTCGATGTCCTCCTCCAGCGCCTCGAGCTCGCGCGCGAACAGCGCCAGCAGCGCGCGCAGCGGCTGGCCGTGTTCGGCATCGCGCTGGCGCTGGACCGCCGGCAGCAGGGCATACAGGCGTTCGGCGTCGAGGCTCATGGCATCGCCTCCAGGTGGTGCAGCGGGCCGGGATGCAGGGTCAGCAGTTCGGCCGGAAGCGGCGTGCCGGCGGACACGCGCATGCGCGAGGCGAGCAGGCGCACCTGTCGCGAGACCCCGGTCTGCGCGTGGGGCGCGGTGCCGCCGTAGAGCAGGTCGAGGTCGACCGCGACCACGCCCGGCACGCCATGGGCGACGGCGACGACCTCGGATTGCTGCACCGGCTGGCCGAGGCTGCGTTTCGCGAACGAGAAGGCGCTGCGCAGCGCCGCCTCGACCGCGGCCAGCACGGCATCGCTTTCGTAATCCGGATCGCACTTGACCTTGAGCCCGATCCGGAACGTGCTGGCCTGGTAGCCGAGCAGGCGCAGTTCCACGCGCGGGTCGCCGTTGGCCAGCAGCGCGTCGCGCAGGTTGCCCCACAGCGGGTTGCCCGGCGAAATGGTCGCGCCGTCCTGCCCGGCGACGGTGATGCCGATCGCCGGGCCGTGCTTCAGGCGCAACACCGTGGCCTGCGCCTTGGCGATGCCGGCGTAGGCGCGGGCGAAGTCCTCGTAGTCGAGCAGCGACACCGCGCGGCCCAGGGTGCGCGTGGTCAGCGGGATCGATTCGCGCGCCTGCTCGGCCGGTTCCGGATCGGTGCCGCCCTGCGCCGGCGCCGGGTTGGCGACGCCCTTCAGGCCGAGCGGCCGCGTCACCGGCTGGGTCAGGGTGTCGGCGCGCACGTTGCCATCGCGGCCGATGCCCTTGCGGTAGGTCGCGCGCAGGTTGTTGTTGCCGCTGGGCAGGCGCGCGCCGTTGCGGCCGTCGCCGAAGCGCAGCCATTCGCGGCCGGCCTCGTCGGTCTGCAGGGTGAAGACGCGGTCGTTGGCGCCGGCGCCGTACAGGGTGGGGCATTCCTTCCACTCGACGCCGGCGACGCGTACGGTCAGTTCGCTGGCTGCGCCGATCTCGGTCGGCGCGGCGCGGAAGGTCAGCGGCAGTTGCTTCAGTTCGAAGCGCTGGTGCGCCTGGCTGGCGTCGCCGGAGCCGAGCACCTGGGTGACGGTTTCGCCGTGGCGCGCCAGCGCGACGTTCGCCGCGACCACGACCGTGTCGCGTTCCAGCTGCACCGGCAGCGGCGGCGCGATGTCCAGGACCGCGTACTTGCCCGCTGCGCGCGCGGGCCCGCTCAGCACGGCCTGGTGCACGACCGCGGCGCCGTTCGCATCGGCGCCCTGCACGATGATGCGGCGCCCGGCCTCGAGTCCGGCGGGCGGAACCGCGACCGGGATTTCGTCGTCCTGCACCGCGGTTTCGACCGGGTACTCGGCCAGCGGCAGTTCTTCCGACTGCGCGAACACCTTGGTGGCGCGCACGTAACCGCTGAACAGCGCGTAGTTGTCGCCGATCAGGCGCAGGCGCGTGGACTTGCCGGAAATCGCGAACTCGTCGCGCGAGACTTCCGACACCGCGCTGGCGCGGTACAGCTCGAGATAGGTGCCGCCCGGCGCCGGTTCGTTCGGATAGTCGTACTGGCCGCGCGCGAGCACCACGTAACCGCCCGGCGCGATCGCAGGGTAGGCGGCGTCGAGGTCGACGTGGCCGCCGTTGGAGGTGGGTCCGGCCGGCGAGAGGATGAAGTCGGGCCAGTCGTCGTTGCCCGGGTAGGCGGACAATTCGAAATCGTCGATGTCGCCGACCACGTCCGCGCCCGTGCCCAGTCTGCGCGCCATGGCGGCCAACGCGATGGGCGAACCCTGGTACGCGCTGCGGAATTCCGCCGGCATCGTCCGCCACATCGGCGCGTTGTGGCCGAACACCGAGGCGCGCTGGCGCAGCGCGAACACGCGCACGCCGCTGCCTGCCGGGTTCATCGACGGCACCAGTGAGCCGAGGCCGCGCTTCCATGCCACGTAGGTGCGGTCGCGACCGGCGTCGGCGACGACTTCGCTGAGGATGCGGAAATCCCAGCGGTTGCTGGTGGGGTTCGCGTCGAACTCGGCGCCGACGATCAGCAGCGCGTCGCCCGGCTTCAGCCCGGTGCGCACGCCCTGCAGCCACGCATGGGTGTCGTGCAGCGCCGGCACGCGCGGCAGCGACAGCCACGGCCGCATGGCGTTCCACTCCGGGCGCGCGGTGATCGTTTCGACGGTTTCGAAGGTCTGCGGTTTCTCGCCGGGCCCGGGCACGCTTTGCACCTTCAGGCCGGTGTCGAGCACGACCTCGGCGGGGATGCCGGTGACGAACGCGCCCGGATCCTTCGTCGCGTTGGCCGGCGGCTCGCGCGGCGGTTCCAGCGCGAACGCCAGCCAGGTCTCGGCGGCGACGCCGGACCGCAGCCGGTAGCCGATCAGCCGCGCCATTTCCTGCAGCGACACGCGTTCGCCGGCGGTGCGCAGCCACGATTCGTTGGCGATGCGCTCCTGGTAGAAGCTCAGCACGTCGGCGGCGCAGGCGAAGGCGTCGGCCAGGCCGAGGGCGAAATCGTCCGTGTCGCGGGTCAGCAGTCTGTCGAGCGGCTTGAATCGCGAATCGGACAGGCCGGCGAACAGGCTGGCGCGGAAATCGGCGTGGTTGCCGATGCGGTAGGCGACCGCCGACAGGCCGTGGCGGTTGGCGTGCCGCTGCGGCGTGCTGGCGTCGATGCCTTCGCAGCAGCCGCAGGCTTCGCTGCCGGGCGGCAGCGGCGCGACGCGCGCCTTGGCGTCGGGAACGAGTGCGTTCATTGGCCGCCTCCTGCCGACAGCACCAGCCGGCCGCGTTCGCGGAAGTTCGGGTTGTTGGCCAGTTGCGCGATCTCGAGCCGGCCGATGCGGATCACGCCTTCCTCGAGCGCGGCATTGCCGCCATCGTTCAGGCGGCGGAAGCGATCGACGCGCACCGAGGCCACGCCTTCCACCGCCTGCGCCGCGGCGACCACGGCGCTGAGCCAGACCGGATCGCCGAAGCTGAAATTGTCGGGATGGAACAGGCCGCGGCTGCCGTCGCCGTGCATGCGCGCGCTGAGCATGCGCTCCACCGCCTGCACCACGTCGCTGCGGAAATGGCCGGGCTTCACGCAGACGTGCAGGGCGATGTCGAGCGGTACCGGGCGCGGCGAATCGACTTCGAGGTCGTAGCCGGCCATGCGGAAGCGCTCGAGGTGGCGGCGCAGGCGCGCTTCGAACGCGGCGTCCACTTCCGCGCCGCCGGGGCGGTCGGCGCTGACGAATACGGTGTGCCAGCTGCCGGTCCAGCGGAACGTGGCGGCGGCGTGCGCGACTTCGGCGTGGCGCTCGCTGGCCGCGGCGTAGTCGGCGGCGGTGACCGCGCGTTCCTGGGTGCGGAACGCGTACGGCGCGTCGCGGCGCACGGCTTCGACGTCCTCGGGGTCGATGCCGCCGGCGGCGGCCATCGGATTGCCGACGCCGGCGATCAGGCCGGGGTCGGGCACGTCCAACGGGTTGTCGTACAGGCCGGGGTCGAACACCAGGTGCGCCAGCGCGTCGGCGCCGATGTTGCCGGCGCTGCCGTTGCCGATGCGGTAGTTCGCGACGAACGCGGTGCCCGGGTTCGGCCGTTCGCCGTGGCGGTCGTCGCCGAAGCGCAGGCGGGCGAGTCCGTCGTGTTCGGTCTCGACGACGAAATGCGGATCGCCGGCGCCGCTGCCGAGCAGGTCGTGGCGCGGCTGCCACAGGCGCTCGCCGACGCCGTCGGTGCCGTGCAGGACGATGCGCGGCAAGGCGTGGCGCACGTCGAGCGGCAGCAGCAGGCTGGCCGGCCAGAACGGGTCGGTGGTCGAGCCGGGCAGGGCGGACAGCAGTTCGGCGAGGTCGAAGCCGTGCGTCAGCGGGCGCCCGGCCAGCGTCGGCCGGTAGCGCACCGGTACCGGCGGCGCGGGCTCGGTATCGCAACGGCATCCGGATTCCTGCGGCGATGGCGCGTAGCGGCGCACGTCCCCGGACACGGGCGGCAGTTCTTCCGGATCAGGCGGCAGGCTGCGGCCGTGGTCGGCCAGCACGATGTTGCCCAGGGCGACGCTGACGATTTCGCCGGGACGCTCGGCAACGCCCAGGCACAAGGGGAACGGCAGCGCGTCGGCGGCGTCCCAGGCGATGCGGGTGACGTCGAGCGGCGCATCGACCGGCGGTTCGGCGAACAGCTGCCCGGACGGATCCTGCGTCGCCTCGACTTCGGTCAGGCGCACCGCCCAGCGCCGTTCGCGGTCGGCGTCGGCTGCGTTGCCGGTGGCGGGACCGCGTACTTCGCACAGCACCAGCACGTCGCCCGGCGCCAGCGGCGGATGCCCGACCAGCGTCGCTTCGGTGGCGCCGCGCGGCAGGCAGCAGCCGAGGTCGCCCCACGCATGGAAATGCAGTTCGTTGCAGTCTTCGTGCAGCACCAGGCGATGCGCGGTTTCGAACACCACCGGGTCGGCGGCCAGCGCTTCGCGCTCGGCGCGCGAACCGCGTTCCAGCACCACCGGCGCATCCGGCACGCGGCTGAGCAGCGGCATGCCTTTCGCCAGCACCACCTCGCCGCCGCCTTCGGCCACGCGCACCTGCACCCAGGCGCGCGCGTTGCAGCCGTCGTGCAGGCGGTAATCGACCAGCCGCGCGTGGCGCCGCACCGAGACGCGGCGGCGCGCGGTGGAAAGGTAGGCCTCGTTGGCGACCGCGTCCTGGCGGTAGGACAGGTTGTCGGCGGCGTAGGCCAGCAGTTCGACCAGGGCTACGCCGACGTCGGCGGCGGAACGCTCGCCCCAGCCCGGCGCGAGCAGGCTGAGCCGGTCCAGCATCATCCGCCGGAAACCGGGGTAGTCCTTCGCGAGGTAGTCGATGTTGGGGATTTCGACCGGCTCCGGCGGGCACGGCTGCGACTGCGCGCAGTCGTAGTCGGACGGGCATTCGACCTTGAACGAGAACTCGATGCGCGACAGCCGCGGGTCGAAGCCGGGCGGCGGATCGCCGCTGCCGGAATCGGCGACGAGCGCCAGCGTGTAGCGCGAGAAATCGCCTTCGCCGTCGGTGCGCACCACCAGCGTGCGCGGCAGGTCGTCGACGCCATCCACGAGCCCCGGTTCGGCCTCGGCCGGCAGCGCGTCGGCCGGCGCGCACCACGCCACGCCGACGCGGCGGATGCGCTCGCCGCCGTCGATGCGGAGGTTGTCCGGCGCCAGCGCGAAACCGTCGCGCAGCAGGCGCACGAACAGCGTGCGCTGGCGCGGCACGCCGGGCGGCGCGGCGCGGTCCAGCACTTCGACGAAGTCGATGGCGTTGTCGCTGCCGAAGCGGCGCAGCACCTCGAGCCGGCGCGGGTCGCAGCAATGGAATTTCATGCGCCGCCTCCCGCCACCTGCACGGTGGCGCGCCGCTCGCTGCCGTCGCGCAGCAGGCGGTAGTCGATGCCGACCAGCAGCGTGCCGTCGAGGTTCTCGACCTGCACCCGCTGCACGGCGATCAGGTGCGACAGGTGCTGTTGCAGCGACGCCTGCACCAGCATCTGGGTGGCGGCGGCGATCGGCGCGCTGTTCGGTTCGAACACCAGTTGCAGCAGGCCGCTGCCGAAGTCCGGGCGCATCACGCGCTCGCCGGGCGCGGTCAGCAGCACCTGTTCGATCAGGTCGCGGACGTGGTCGGCGTCGCCGGTCTGCGCGCTGCGGCCGCGGCCGTCGAAGTGGTAGGGGAAGTCGAGATGCGCCATCGCCATCCTCCTTCAGGTCGCCAGCGCGCGGGTCTGCGTGGCCACGGCCTGCATGCCGGTGCCGGTGGCGATGCACACCGCGGTGCCGCCGACGATGGCCGCGGGCAAGCCGCCGGCGAGCACGCGCGTCGCGCCGACGATCCATTGCCCGCTCGCGCAGAACGGACCCGACGAAGCCGACAGCGAGCAGCCGGCGATCACGTAGGGCGTGGTGACCTGCACCAGCGGCTGGCCGGACAGCGTCACCCGCGGGAACGGCATCGTCGCGGTCGCGGTGCCCGCGTGCATGCACATGACGGTCGCGCCGAGATGGAGGATGGGCATCGGCATCTCACACCACCGTCAGCGCGCCGAGGTTGATGTCGACGGTCGGGCCGGTCATGTTGATCGTCGCGCCCTTGCCGTTGGAAATGACGATGCCGACGTCGCTGACCGAGATCATCGCGCCGCCGCTGGTCTGGATCAGGATGCCGCCGGTGGGGCCGGGCACGTCGCTGATCACCAGGCCGTTCTTCGCCAGCGTCTGCAGGGTGATCCCGGACACGCCGGGCGGCACCATTCGCGCCAGCACCGGGATGTCGGCCTCGGCGTAGTAGCCGCCGACCCACACCGGATAGTCGGGATCGCCGCGTTCGAACTCGACCCAAACGCCGGCGCCGATCGGCGGCACGGTGAACATGCCCATGTTCATGCCCGCCACCGGCAGGCACGGCATCGCCCAGCTGCTGAGCAGGTTGCCGCCGACGTCGGGCACCTCGACCAGCAGCCGGCCCTTCATCATCGGGTCGACGTTGTTGCGTACCGAGCCGCGGAACTTGCCGTAGAAGCGTGCATCGCTCATGTCGGCACCGTCGGGATCGTGGAGATCAGGCCGTTGCGCGCCAGCGAGAAGCTCTGCCGGTACGCGCCGCGTTCGATCTGGTGGCTGACGCTCTTGACGTAGTACAGGCCGTCGAACGGCAGGCCGGCGCCGCGCACGCCGACCAGGCGCCGCGACTTCAGCAGGCGGCCGTAGCGGGCCACGTCGAGCTGGCCGCTGCCGAACACCGAATCGCTGTTCTGCCCGGCGAAAGCCAGGCCCCTGGCCAGCGCGCCGGCCACGCCCAGGTGCGCGGTGTCGGCCAGCTTCTCGATCTTCGGCGGCAGCGGCGGGATCGCGCCCAGCGGCGGGTTCAGCGGAGTGACGTCGGGGATCAATACCGGGATGCCGACCTTGCTGTTGGCTTCCTGGAAATAGACGATCGGCATCTTCTTGCGTTCGCGGTCGAAGTTGAACGACAGTTGCTCGACGTTGGTCAGCGCGTCCATGCCGGTGGTCAGCGCCGGCTGCGGTTCGCCGACGCGCACCTCCGGGCCCCAGTAGGCGATGCTGTTGCCCGGCGCGAGGCCGGGTTCGACGTAGAAGACGTAGCCGGCCTCGCCGGCCAGGCGCTTGACGTAGGCGTAGTCGGAGCCCTGCTGCGACGGAATGCGCTCGGTCGGCAACGGCGGCTCGTCGACGATGCTCGGGATCACCATCGGCACCACGCCCAGCGCCGCGTACTTGGCGAGGATCGCCAGCACCCGCAGCGACGGCGGCATCGCCGGGAACGGCAGGCCGGGGATCTCGATCACGTCCATCAGCGCCGACAGGTCCTTGCCCTTGACCACCAGCTTGCCCACGCCGCCTTCGCCGGGCACGGTGTCCACGTTCGTCGCCATGCCGTCGGCGATGACTTCGTCGCGGCCGTTGATGGTCACCACCAGCACCACGCGCATCAGCGGCACGCCGCCACCGCCGCCGCTGATCAGGAACAGCGTGCGCAGCGGCGAACGCGCCGGCAGTTCGAAGGTCAGTTCGAAACCGCTCTGCGCGTCGCCGGAGCCGGCCTCGACCTTCGCCGAGACCAGCGCCTCGACGATCTCGCGCGGCGCCGGTACCGGCACCGGGCCGATCAGCAGCTTCAGCTTGACGCCACGCATGTCCATGCTCAGGCCGCGCCCCCCGGAATGGCGACGCGCTCGCCGGGGCGATCGCTCAGTTCGAACGGATCGGCGACGGCGTTCGCGTCGGCGATGCGCCAGTACAGCAACGGTTCGCCGAGGGCGCGCGCGGCGAGCAGGTCGGGGCGGTCGAACGCGGCGACGGTCGCTTCCACCGCGATCGAGATGTCGCGGCGCTGCGGGATGAAGCGGCGGCGCACGAACGGCAGCGGCGGCTCGCCGGCGCCGCGCTCGAACAGCGCCAGCGGCACGCCGCGGTAGCGGCTCATCGGGTCGAAGGGCTCGCTGGGGATCGCGCCCGCGTCGATCAGCAACTGGATCGGATCGGTGCTCATCGTCGGTTCCTCAGGGCAGGGCGTCCAGGCCCAGCGTTTCCAGCGCGGCGCTGGCCGACTGGCCGGCCAGCGATTCGCGCGTGCGCAGGTGGTTGACGAACAGGGATCCGCCGCGGTGGCGGAAGCCGAGGTCGTCGGTGGACAGCACGCGCAGGCCCAGGCTGAGCTTGGCGCGGATCGGGTTGAGCGCGGCGTCGAAGGCTTCCTCGGTCACCGACAGCTCGGTCACGCGCACCGGCGCGACGCGGTTGCGGCCCCACACGAACAGCACCAGCGGCGCTTCGGGCGGCAGGATCTCGAGCGCGCCGCCGGAGGCCAGCGCGTCCAGTGCCAGCAGCTCGTCGACCGATGGGTTCACCAGCGATTCCAGCGCCGCGATCTGCGGGGCGATGCCGTGGCGCACGGCGGTGGAGTTGTCGCCGGGCCGTTCCAGCTGGTCGGTCGCGTCGATCTCGGCTTCGATGCGCAGGGTTTCGATCGCCGGCCCCTTCAGCCGGAACGGTTGCGCGCGCTCGCCGCCGCCTTCGCCGCCGGTGCCCTGCACCTGGTAGCTGCGCGACAGCGAATCCGGGTTGTACTGCAGCGCGATCGTGCGCCGCGGCGCGCCGTTGCCGCCGGGCGGCAGGATCACCAGGCCGCCCTTGATCAGTTTCGGGGAAGAAGAAAGGCTCATGGTCGCGGCTCAGGGATACAGGCTCTGGAAATAGGCGAAGGTGGCCGGCCGCAACTGGCGCAGCGTTTCCCGCGCCCCGACGTACATCGCGAACGATTCGGCGTACATCTCCTGGTAGTCGGTATCCGAATAGGTCGTGACGCCGCCGCTGAGCGTGGCGGTGGTGCCCTCTGGCGTGGTGCGGGAACCGCTGGTGTCGCGGCGCACGCCGTCGCGGCGCACCGCGGCGCGGAAGGCGGGCGATGCATCGCCGGCGTTTTCCTGGATTTCGTCGTTGCCGCTGCCGTCGGCGGCGGCGCCCCAACGGCTGCCGGATGGGGAACGCACGGCCAGCAGCGTGCGTCGCGCGGCCGGGGTCTGGCCGGCGCTGTTGTAGGCCTGCCAGGCGCGTTCGAGCACGCGCAGGTCGATCGCGTGGCCGACCTCGTGCAGCACGTTGCGCACCGCCAGCGGGCGCTGCCCGACGCGCAGGTCGCTGGATGCGGGGAAGGCGAGGTTGTTGAGTTCCACCGTGTCGGTGGCGCTATCGTAGTGCCCGCCTTCCGCGCCGGTGCCCGTGCCGATGCGACGGAATGTGAGGCCGGCCGCGGCGGTCAGCGATGCCGCCGGCAGCAGATCCAGCGCCTGGTGCAGCGTGGTGTAGTCGGCGTCGGTCCAATTGCCGCTGACGGTGAAGCTGCTTGAGCCGACCGTGAAGGTCCCGCTGGTCGGCACGGTCTGCGCCGCAGGCGCGGCCAGCGTGGCGCCGACCTGTTCGATCAGCATGATCGTCGCCGAACTCGCGGTACTCCCGCTGCCGGTGGTGTGGGTGAAATGGGTGAACCGATAGGTGGTGCGCGCGCCGCCGTGCGCGCTCAGGTCCAGGTCGACCTCGATGCTGCTGTTCAACGGCAGCGCGTTGGTGTCGCCGGCGATCCAGGCGGCGATGCTGCCCAGCCCGGTGTGCAGCGCGGCCGGGATCGCCGGATCGAAGCTGTTGGTCGCGCCGACCGAGCGCGATTCGCTGGGCCGGCCGCTCGGCATGAGCGTGAAGAACGCGGTGATCCGCGCCGTCGGTACCGTCACCGCGGTCGTGCCGACGTGGATGGCGCGGCGTTCGGCTGCCGGGATCGCCGACAACGAGGTCGGCTGGCGCTGGATCAATCGCCGCAGCGGATGCGGCGCGCCGGACAGCGCCGATTGCTGCACCACGTGCGCCAGCTCGTGGGTCAGCAGGCGGTGGCCGGCTTGCGTATGCGGCGCGTAGGCGCCGCGGTTGAACACGATGTCGTGGCCCGTCGTATAGGCATGGGCCTGCAATGCTTCGGCGGAAGCGGCTGCGGAATCATCGGCATGCACGCGCACCTGCGAGAAATCGCGGCGGAAACGCGCTTCCATCAACTCGCGACTGGAACGCTCCAGCGGCTGCCCGCTGCCGGCCAGCGCCGCGTCCACGCTTGCGGCTGCATCGTCGTGAAGGGAAACGGCGGGGGAGGGCGGGGTATTTCCGTCCGGCCATGCCTGCACGCGCGGCGTGCGTCCGTCGGCCACCGCATCGGCAGCCCGCTCCGCTTCCCGCTCGCCGGCACCATCGGCTGCGCCGATTTGCAGCCGTGCGGGTTTCGCCGCGATGGTGCCGGGCACGGAGCGGTATGGCGACGCGCGCCCCGCGGCATCGGTCGTCGCGCGGCGCTCGATGCGGACCGACGCCCGGCTCACGGCGCGCCTCCCGCATCCGCCGGCGTCGCCGACGGCTCGCGCCGCCGCCGCGACGAGCCGGGTGCGCCGACCCGCGCGCGCACCAGCTCGATGTACGGCTCGGCCAGGGCCACGGTCTCGATGTCGCGCAGCCGTTGCTGGCCGCCTTCGGCATCGGCGGAATAGGCGTCCGCGTTCAGCCGGCGCAGCGCTTCGTTGTAGTCGGAGATGCATTCGGCCTGCTGCTCGGCGTTCCAGTCGGCCCAGTCGATGTGGTTGCGCACCGCGTCGCGCCAGTTGTAGGCCGCGTTGCGGTCGCCGCCGGTGACCGCGGCCTTGATCTGCGGAATCAGGCTGGACGGGATGTAGGCCAGGCCGCCGTTCTGGTATTGCCAGACGTGGCCCATCTCGTGCGCCAGAACCAGCGTGCCGGCGTCCGACAGGTCCAGGGTGTCGCCGACGAAATGTTCGTCCTGCAGGTTGATGGTGTTGCCGGTGGTCCGCGCCGCGCCGGCGGACAGCGCGCTGCCGCGGGTGATGGTGACCGCGTCGTAGTCGACCGAGTCGCGGAAGATCTCGCGCAGGTAGGTCTTCTCGGCGCTGCTCAGGCCGCGGCTGCGGCGCGAGGCGAGGTCGCCGACGATCGCACCGCCGACCAGGCCGGCGAGTCCGCCGACGATGCCACCGACGACCATGCCGACCGGGCCGAGCAGCGAACCGATGGCGATGCCGATGCCGGCGCCCGCGCCGCCGCCGAGCAACCCGCCGACGATCGAACCGAACAACGAGCGCTGCAGGGTCGGTGGCCCATGCCGCGGCCGCGGCGCCTGCGTCGCCGCGCTTTCCGGCCGGCCGAATCCCGCCGCCGCGCGCTCGGCTTCGTGCTCGGCCGCGCTGTCGTGCGCATCGACGCGCAATGCGCCGCCCGCGGCAACCCGCCCGTCCTGCTGCAGCACGTGCGCGGCTTCGTGCGCGACCAGGCGGCGGCCTTCGATGCTGCCGGGCCGGTAGGCGCCGGGCGCGAACACGATGTCGCGGCCGACGGTGTAGGCCTCGGCGCCGAGCGCCAGCGCCGAGGCGCCCGCCTCGGCATCGGCGTGGATGCGCACGTCGCCGAAGTCGCGGCCGTAGTGCCGCGCGAGTTCGCCGTTCAGGGCGGGCGGCAGCGCGACGGCAGGGGCGTCCAGCGTCCTGCGCACGTCCGGTGCCCGCATGCGCTGCTGCGATGCGGATTGCGGCGGGGGCAGGTCGTTGTCCCGGTTCATCGCCTGCACTCCTCGAGCGGTACGCGTTGCTCGACGGGTATTTCGCCGAGCCGAGCGTCGGCGTACGCCTTGTCCTCGTCGGCGCAGGCCTGCGGGTCGTCGCTGTCCTTCACCGGCGTCTTTATCTCCGGCTGGTACAGCTCCACCTCGACCCGGCGCAGCGGCGGGAATATCTTTTCCCAGCGTGCGCGGCGCGACAGCGCGCCTTTTTCGTCCTTGCCGTCGATGAAGGCCTGGATGTCGGCCAGCACCTGCCTGCGTTGCCCGGGATCCTTGCGCGCCGCTTCGGAGATGCCGAGCACGTCGAGTTTTTCCTCGTCGCTCCTGCCTTCCAGGCGGGCCTTCAGTTCCGCGACCAGCTCCGTGTTCCTGGCTTCATCGCCCGGTCGCTTCGAGGATTCGCCCAGCAATTCGCCGCGTCCGATGGCCGGCGGCAGCGGCGTTTTCGCGCCCGTGCCGATGGCTTTCGAGATCGCGGCATGGGCGTGCCTGGCGCGCCTTTCGCTCAGGTCCCTGTTGTACTCGGTGGTCTTTTCCGGATTGGGCCCTTCCGGCGAGGCGAAGCCGTCGATGCGCCGCACGGTGTAGTCGCCCCGGAGGACCATGCTGCCGATGCCTTCGATCTGGCCCTCGAAGTCGTCCTGCTTGGCCGGAACCGCCCGGTCGTACTTGTAGAGCAGCTTGACGATCGACGTGCGCGCCTCGCGCTCCAGCTTGTCGTGCGCCTTGACCGTGCGCCGGCACGTGTATTCGGGCTTCGGTGGCGGGCAGACGCATTCGAAGCAATCCACCTTCTTCGGCTTGTCGGGTTTCCCGGTGACGCGCGGACCGCAGGTGAAAACGGGCGGTTCGTTGCCGATGCGGGTGAAGCCGCAACCGAGGTCCAGCGTGCCCGGCCCGACGTTGATCGGGCCGGTGCCGATCCGGCCTTCGAGCACGTTCTGCGACGTGCCGGGGGCGCCGCCCGGCGTGGTGTCGGTATGGGTGAACTTGACCTCGATGGCGACCGGCCCGAGGTTGAGCTGGCCGCGCACGAAGGTTTCGACTTCCTTGCGCACCTGGTCCTGCGTGATGCCGGCGCCGCCTTCGACCAGCACCTGCACCTTGTCGCTGGCGGTGTTCACCAGCACCCGCAGCCTGACCTGCGCGGATTGCTGCTGCACGCCGGCGCTGGATTCCGACGTCGCCTTGACTTCCAGGGTCCTGCTGACGGTGAAGGTGATGTGGCCGTTGGCAGACAGCGAGGCGCTGTTCACGGCGTCGCGCAGGGCGTCGTTGCCGGCAGCCGGATCGCGACGGACCCGGCCGATGAGGTCGCGCGCGGCGCGCTCGACATCGGAGTAGTCGAGGGACGCCCCGGTTTCCAGCTGCACCTTGCCGTTGCAGATGCTGTAGTTCAGGCCAACGGCCTGCGCGTCCTCGTCCCAGAAGAAGATCTTCTTGCGCGGGGTCGCTGTCGTCACCGCCTGCTCCCGGCATTTCTGCGCGACCAGGTTGCGGGTGATGCTGACGGTGGTGAACTCGTCGATCTTGCGTTCGACGGTTCCGTTGAGCGGGGCGCGTTGCAGTTTCGCCTGCACGCCGGCCATGCCGCCGGTGCGGATGCGGGCATGCAGGCCGGCGATGACGGCATCGGCGCTGGCGTCGGCTTCGCGTTCCATCGGCGTATCCGGCGCATCGACTTCGATGCCGTCGGCCGCGGCGGCCGGCGCGCTGCCGCGCTGCTGCACGGTATGGGTCAGTTCGTGCGCGAGCAGGTGCAGGCCCCGCTCGCTGTCCGGTCGGAAGCGGCCGGCGCCGAAGTGGATGTGCTGGCCCCAGGTAAAGGCATTGGCGCGCAGGCCGTCCGCGGCCTGGTGGCTGGCCGCGTCGTCGTGCACGCGCACGTCGGCGAAGCCGGTGCCGAACAGCGGTTCCAGGCGTTGCCGCAGCGGCCGCGCCAGCGGCGTGCCGCCGCGGTCGAGGCCGGCGGGCATCGGCAACGCCGCCACTGCAGCGCCGTCGGCGTCGCGCTGCAGTTTCTTCTTGCGGCATTTGTCGCAGCTGCCGCCGCACTGGCAGGCACGCTGGATGCGCCGCTGCGGTATCGGCGTGGCCTGCCGCGCGACCGGTGCGGCGAGCAGGCTCATGTTGCCGTCCCCGGCAGCGCGTCGCGCACCCGCGTCTCGATCGCGCCGGCGGTGGCGTCGAGCCAGCCGGACACATCGCGGCCGGCGAAACCGGATTCCGCGAAGCGCATGGCCAGCGCCTCCTGCAGGCGCGCCTGCAGGTCGCCCGGCGCGATGCCGTTCGGCAGCACGTCCGCATCGACCAGCAGCCGGCCGATGCGCAGGTGGACCGCGGAAGCGGCGGAACGTTCCCGGTTCATCCGCGGCCTCCGGTCTGCGTGCCCGGGCTGCGTTCCAGCTTGGCCAGTTCGGTGTGCGCGGCCGCGGTCAGGTGGCGTTGCGAGATCGCGGCGTCTTCGTGCGCGGCCATGAACGCCGCATTGAGCGCGATGCCGCGGATGTGCCCGCCGGCGAGCTGCAGCCGCGCCAGCGGCTCCCAGCGGATCTCCGGGTCCAGCGGCGCCTGCGCCGGGAACTGGCGCCGCCACAGTTCGACGCGCGCGGCTTCGTCCGGGAACGGGAACTGCACGACGAAGCGGATTCGCCGCAGGAAGGCCTTGTCCAGCGCGTTCTTCATGTTGGTGGTCAGGATCGCGAGGCCGCGGTAGGCCTCGATCCGTTGCAGCAGGTAGGCGGTTTCGATGTTGGCGTAGCGGTCGTGGCTGTCCTTGACCTCGCTGCGCTTGCCGAACAGCGCATCGGCTTCGTCGAACAGCAGCACCGCACCGCTGGCTTCCGCGGTATCGAAGATGCGCTTGAGGTTCTTCTCGGTTTCGCCGATGTACTTGCTGACCGTGCTGGCCAGGTCGACCCGGTACAGGTCGAGCCCGGCGGCATTCGCGATCGCCTCGGCGGCCATGGTCTTGCCGGTGCCGCTTTCGCCGGCGAACAGCGCGGCCAGTCCCAGCCCGCGCGACGAACGCGCGGCGAAACCCCAGTCGCGGTACACGCGGCGCCGGTGCCGCAGTTGCCGGCCGATGTCGCGCAGCATGGCAAGCTGCGCGTCGGGCAGCACCAGGTCGTCGAGCGTCGTGCCCGAATCGATGCGCTGGGCGAGCGCGTCGAGGCCGTCGCGGCTGTGTTCGCGCAACGCCCGCCAGGCCTGTTCCGCCGCGCACCGCGGGTCCGGTCCCGCGCCGGCAACCAGGGTGGCGACTTCGTCGAGCGCGCGCGGGTCGGACAGCGTGAACTGCTCGCAGGCTTCGGCGAACGCCGCGTGCAGGTCGACTTCGTCCGGCGTCGCGCCGAGGCGGCGGGACCGCTGCACCAGTTCGGCCGCTTGTTCCGCCGGCGTCCATGCCGGCAACGCGATGCGCCGCAGGCGCAGGTCCGGGGCGCTGGCCGGCTCGCCGCCGACCACGACCAGCGCGCTGCGCAGTCGCGCCTGCACCTGCGCCGGCAGCGCGGCGGGAATGCCGTCGCGCGCGTCGAGCACGACCAGCGCCTGCGACAGCGCCGCTTCGCGGTCGACCAGGCGCAGGGTTCGGGCGAGGGCGAGCGGGTCGTCCGGCAGGTCGCGCAGCCACAACGCCGCATGCCCGGTCGCGGCGAGCAGCGGCAGGATCTGTTCGCGCGTCGGTGCGGCGCCGGGCCGGTGCAACTGCACGCAGTTCGTGCCGCTGGCCAGCGCGGCGACGGCTTGTGCCACCCAGTCGGGTGGCGCGACGGCGGGCGGCGCCGGCACGATCTCGAGCATGCCGTCGAGCCGCTCGTCGATCGCGGCGACGCCGGTCAGGTAGTGCAGCACGCGTTCGTCGATGCGCAGCGCGGCGCGGCTTGGGTTGCCGCCGTCCAGCGACATCAGCCGCCAGTAGCGCAACGGCGCCTGCGGCGACATCGCATCCCAGTGCGGTTCGCCGGGCAACGACATCGCCAGCGAGAACGTCGGCGCACCGTCGGCGTGCCCGCCGACGGCGGCCACCACCCGCGCCAGGTCGGCGTCGAGCGCGGCGCCGGCGCAGAGAAGCAACACGTCGCGTTCGAAGCGGCTCAGGCCGAACAATTCGGCGCAGCGCTCCAGCGCCGGGCCGAAATCGACTTCGGCGTCGGCATCGGCTTCGACAAGGTCGGTCGCTGCCGCATCGCCGGCCTGGAGGCGCTCGATCCGTTCGCGCAATCGCGCGATGCGCGCGACCAGCCAGCGCTGGTTGCGTTCTGCCCAGCTCGGCGCTTCGGTGGCGATGCGCGTGTGCACGTTCATGCCGGCACCGTCAGCCTTTGCGCCGGGTCGAACACCGGTGCCTGTCCTTCCGCGATGACGATCAGTTCGCTGTCGATGCCGTCCACCCGCAGTCGCACCGGGTAGGTTCCGGCGGCGAGTTCGTCCGGGAAATCGAACACCAGCGGGTCCGCGTCCGCGGCGCGCGGGTTGGCGTTGCCCTGCGCCGAACCGAGCATCAGCACGGCGCGCTGTTCGCGCCGGACCTGCGGCCGCGAGGCGAGCGTCACCCGCACCCGCGGCGGCATTGCGCCGCGCACGACGCTGGCCGCCGGCAGGTTCAGCGGCGCACCGCTGGCCGTTATGACCGGCGCGGCGCTGATCTGCAGCGGGATGGCGTTGCTTTCGCGCTCCTCGTCCTCGCCGTCGGGCGTCAGCAGCAGGCTCATCGCCCAAGTGCCGGCCGGCCAGTCGGATTGCGCGGCGGGGTCGTTCGGCAGCGCCAGTTCGAAGCGCTTCCCGGCCGCATCGACGGTCACGGCGATTTCCAGCGGCGTTTCGCGCAGCCGGTGCGCCAGGCGCACGCGCGTGCCGGTACCGGACAGGCGCACGCCGGTGACGGTCACGGTCTCGCCCAGCCGCGCGGTCTTCTGCTTGTTCGGCGGCTCGACGCCGAGCAGGGTCGGCGTCGCCGGCAGCAGGTCGGGGTTGACCCGCACGCCTTCGTCGCGCTGCGTGTCCTCGTCGACGCGGCCGCGCGACAGCACCGGCAACGGGCTGCGCGCCGGACGCGTGCCTTCGATCAGCACCACCGATACCTGGTACGCCGCGGTCGGCCGGTAGTGGCTCTGGATCGCCGACCACAGCTTGCTCATCTCGTCGGTGCCCAGCGCGGCCGGGGTGATCTTGATCGCCTCCACCTGGTCGGCCAGGTCCGATTGCGACAGCGCCTGGAACGCGGGCGGCAGCATGCCGACGTTGAGCGGGTTGGAATTGAGCGCGGTGCGGATCGAGGCGCGGTCCAGCCACGGCCGTTCGTGCAGCACGTGCATCGCGTAGCCGAGCAGGATCTCGGCCTGGAAATCCTCGCGGCCGTAGGCGGTCACCAGGTAATGCAGGTCCAGCGCCAGCGGCGCGTTGGTGGCGCGTTCGCCGGATGGCGTGCGCGAGGGCAGCGCGGCGTTGCGCCAGCCGCTGTTCGGCGTGACCTGGTGCAGGAACAGGTTGAGCCGCGGCGATGCGTTGCCGTCGTCGAGGTCGATGGTATCGGGCGCGACCGCGCTGACGCTGACCGTGGTGCCCAGCGCCGGGACGGCGCTGGTGATCATCGCGTCGTCGAGCAGGTTGCGCAGCACCGCGCTGACCGCGCCGATGGCCAGCGGCGAGCTCATGGCGTCGCCTTCCCCCGCAGGTAGTCGTGCAGGCTCTGCGGTTCGCGCATCGCCCGCGGCCTCGATGCCGCGGGGGATGGCGCGGCGGAACGCGCGCGCACGTCGATGCGGTCGATGCTGACGTGGATCGCCGGTGGCGGGGCGGGGGAGGCGTGTTCCTGCACGAAGCGGGCGACCGTGGCCGGCGAGATCGGTGCGGCGACGGCGGCAATTCCTGCCGGATCCGCGGAAGGCCGTGCGATGGCCGGAGGGTCGGCCTGCAGTGGTTGTCGAACATCGTCGATGGCGGCGAACGGCGGTTCGGCGACACGGACCGGTGCCGTCGCGATGCGGGGCGATTGCAGACGTGCCGCGGCCGGCTCGGCGGTCGATGCCTGTGCCGTCGCGTTCGTCTCGCCACGGAGCCGATGCGCAGGCGCGACTTGCCGCGGTTGCGATGGAAGCGCGGCGAGCGGCGGCTCGCCCGCAACCGGTGATTGCCGGTGGGCGGTTGGCGGAAGCGCGGGGACGCCCGGGCGATCTGCGGCTTCGTCGTGCGCATGCATCGTCGCGCCGTCCTGTGGCTCGATGCCGTCCATGGCGGCTGCCGGGCCCGGCCAGGCCATGTGCCGCAGCGGCGAGGCCGGCTGCAGGGCATCGGCCTGGCGGGGAGCGAGCTGGCGCAGGAAGTCGAGCATGGCGTCCTCAGGCGGCCAGCAGTTGCAGGTAGGCGGCGCGGCGCATCGGGCCGAGTTCGAGGATGTCGCGCTCGCTCCAGCCGAAACCGCGCGCCAGCGCGGCGATGTCGGACAACAGGCGCTCGACGCGCAGGCGCAGTTCGCGCCACAGCAGTTCCAGCGGGTCCAGTGGTGCGTTCCAGGTGCCGCCGCAGTCGGGGCAGTGCAGCGAGAACGAGAGCAGCGCGCCGGGCAACAGCGCCTCCATGCGCCGGCTGATCGCATCGCGCGTTTCGGCATCCGCCGGCATGCCGCCGTCCACGCAGCGGGCCAACAGCGCCTCGGCGAAGGCGTCCGGATCGTCGAACGCATCCAGTGCATGCAGGTCGGCCGGCACCGGCAGGCGGAAGCGCGGCGTGGCGCCGTTCCCCGCTTCCAGTTCGTGCCAGCGGGTTTCCCCGGCGTCGTTCCCGGCTGCGTCCTGCGCGAGCGCGCCGGCGTACTGCCCGGCGTCGATCATGAACTCCACCGTCGCGCCGCAATGCGCGCAGTGCCCGACCAGCTCCGCCGCCGGCCCGAACAACTGCGCGTAGCGGCGCAGTGCCAGCAGGTTGCGTTCCGGCAGCGAGCGCGGCGTGGCCTCGAGCAGCGCCTGTTCGCGTTGCGCGCCGCGACGGCCGAGCGCGCCTTCCCACATGGCCAGCAGCAGCGCTTCGCCCCGCATCAGGCCGGCTCGGTGAAGACCGGCTCGGCCGGTTCGGTGACTTCGTAGTCGCGTTCCCAGCCCTCGTTCTCGAGCTTCAGCGTCTGGATCGCGACCGCGTTGGCGTTGGCGTCGAGGTCGGGCAGGGCCTGGTATTCCGAGACCCAGCAGCGGTAGATCCTGTAGGCCAGCACCAGCTGGCCGGCCTCGTTGTAGACCTCCAGGATGATGTCCTTGCGGAAATCCTTCAGCGAAACCTCGGCGCCGAGGCCGGAACCGTAGTTCCACACCTTGTTCGCCCACTTCTCGAACTCGGTGTCGTGGGTCACGCCGCGTTCCAGCGTGACCGGCTCGTACTTGCTGCGCCCGGGCGACTTGCGCGAGGTGCTCGGGTCGCCGCCTTCGCGGTGCTCGACCACTTCGGTGCTGCGCTTGAGTGCCGAACACTTGCTGATGCCGGCCACGTAGCGGCCGTCCCATTTCAGCCGGAACTTGAAGTTCTTGTACGGATCGAAGCGCGTCGGATTGACGGAAAACTGGGCCATGGTCGTTCGCTCCTCAGGCGGCGATGTTGCCGGCGATCTGCTGCAGCTTGATCACCACGAATTCGGCGGGCTTCAGCGGGGCGAAGCCGACGTGGATGTTGACGATGCCGAGGTTGATGTCGTTCTGCGTGGTGGTCTCGCGGTCGCACTTGACGAAGTACGCTTCGCGCGGCGTGCTGCCCTGGAACGCGCCCTGGCGGAACAGGTTCTGCATGAAGGCGCCGATGTTCAGGCGGATCTGCGCCCACAGCGGCTCGTCGTTGGGCTCGAACACCACCCACTGCGTGCCGCGGTACAGGCTTTCCTCGAGGAACAGCGCCATGCGCCGCACCGGCACGTATTTCCATTCCGAAGCGCGGTCGTTGTGGCCGTGCAGGGTGCGCGCGCCCCACACCACCGAGCCGTATACCGGCAGCGAACGCAGGCAGTTGATCCCGAGCGGGTTCAGTTGCCCGTTCTCGGCGTTGCTGAGCGCCAGCTCCAGTTCCGATGCGCCATTGATCCCGGCATCGATCCCGGCAGGCGCCTTCCACACGCCGCGGCCTGCGTCGGTGCGCGCGTATACGCCCGCGACGAAGCCGCAGGGCGGGAACGGGCGCCTCGCGCCCTGCTTGAGCGGATCCGGCGAGCGGATCCACGGGTAATAAAGCGCTGCGTAGTTGCCGTCCGTGCCGGCCAGGTCGGATTGCACGTCGGGCATGTCGGCGACAGGCGTGCCTTCCGGCGCATCGACGATCAGGAAGGCGCGACGTTCGCGGCAGCGCGTCTGCAGCGTCGTCACCGTGTCCGGATCGGTCAGGCCCGGCACGCACACCAGGTTGAACAGGTCGATGCGGTCGGTTGGCGTACCCAGCCCGAAACTCGCCAGCAGCGCGGTATGGAAGTCGCCGTCGGTAGCGCTCCAGACCACTCCGTCGCTGCCGCTGTCGGTTCCGTCGAGGTCGGTGGTGCCGTCCGAAGGCGTCGTCGTGCCCGTGGCGTCGACGGTGATAGCCAGCGAACGGCCATTGATCACGTCCTCGACGAAGCGCGGATCGGTCGGGTCCATCGACAGGTTCTCGAAGGTTTCGACGACGGCGTTGTCGTCGACGGGATCGTCGAGCACCTCCAGCTTGAAACGCGTGGTGTCGTCCGTGCGTTGGGTGATGCGCACGCGATAGTCGTTGGCCCATGCGCCCGGGGAACTGGCGGCGAAGGACAGGTCGCCGCTGCTGGCGCCGGCGCTCGCGGCGTTGTCTTCGTCGTCTTCCGCTTCCGTGCTGGCCAGGCGCAACACGTAGGCGTCGCCGCCGCCGTTGTCGAAGAAGTGCTTGACCGAGTAGCCGAGCAGCGTGCGCAGGTCGAGTCCGCCGAAATGGCGCTCGTATTCCGCGAAGCTGGTGATGCGCACCGCCTTGTCGAGCGGACCGCGGGCGGCCCAGCCGATGAACAGCGCTATCGACGTCGCCACGCCGGTGATCGTGCGCACGCCGCTGGGGACTTCCTCGATGTAGACGCCGGGGTAGGTGAGAGTCGCTGGCATTGAAGCTACTCCTTCGGTTCGGGGGATGTCGTCGGGGCCGGGACGACGGAGTGGATATGGCCATTGCGTTCGCGCGCGTCGTGGTTCGCGACCGCGCGCGCGTACAGTTCGGTGCCGTCCGGCAGGGCGGTGCAAAGCATTTCGTTGCGTTCGACCAGGTCCATCAGCGCCTCGTGCAAGCGTTCGCGGGTCACACCCTGCAGGTGCGGCGGCAACCACCACCAGCGGATGCCGTCCAGCCCGTCGGCGGCGTTCGGGTGCCGGGCGATGTAGCCGCGCAGCGCGTCGTGGAGTTCGCCTAGCGACCGCCCTGCGCTTGCCGACATGGCTGCACCTGGTGTGACCCGTTTGCATGCACTGGAGCAGGGTCCATGCCAGATCTAAAACATCATCGGAATCAACTGGTTGAAGAATGTTCTTGAAACGGGTTGGGTCCGGAAGTGCGCAGCCGTCCGCGCTCCGGATGCAGGAAAATCCCCGGAAATGGCCGCGCAGGCGGGCGAGGGCGGGTGGGACGAATCCTCCCTACCACCGGGGCGGCAATCGCCCGGCCCGTGCCCGCGGGTAACCGCAATGCCCGTGCGCGCGGCATCGCGCCACGAACCAGGGCGGTCGCGGATGGCGGGGAAGCGCGATCGGTTCAGCTGCCGCGGTAGCGGTCGCAATCGACGCCGTGCTTCTTCAACAGGCGCCCGAGCGCGCGCCGGTCGGTCTGGGCCAGGCGTGCCGCCGCACTGACGTTGCCGCCGGTTTGCGCGAGCACGAGCGCGAGGTAGTTCTTTTCGAACGAGGCGATCGCCTCGGCCTTCGCGCTCTTGAAATCGCCGGGGCGGCCGTCGCCCGGAACCTCAGCGCCCAGTCCCGGATCGTGCAGGATCTCGCCGTCGCACTGCAGGACCAGGCGGTGGATGGTGTTTTCCAGCTCGCGCACGTTGCCGGGCCAATGGTGTTGCTGCAGCCAGTCGCGCAGTCCGGCGCCGATGCCATGGCTGCACAGGCCGTAGCGTTTGGCGTAGATCGCGGCGAAATGCTGCGCCAGGTACAGGATGTCTTCGCCGCGCTCGCGCAATGGCGGCACGCGCAGGCGCAGGATGTTCAGGCGATACAGCAGGTCGCTGCGGAAACGGCCTTGTTCGACTTCGCGCTCGAGGCCCTTGTTGCTGGCGGCGATGATCCGCGCGTTGGAAACCAGCTCGCCGGACTGGCCCAATGGCCGGTACCGCCGGTCCTGCAGGAAGCGCAACAGCGCGACCTGGCCCTTGGCGGGCAGGGTGTCGATCTCGTCGAGGAACAGCGTGCCGCCTTCGGCATGCGTCACCAGGCCGGTGCGCGAACCGCGTGCGTCGGTGAAGGCGCCACGGACGTGGCCGAACAGTTCCGACTCGAGCAGGGCTTCCGGGATCGCGCCGCAATTCACCGGCACGAAGGGGCGGGCGCGGCGCTCGCTGAGGTAATGCACCGCACGGGCGGCCAGTTCCTTGCCGGAGCCGGTTTCGCCGTCGATCAGCGCCGGCGCATCGGACCGGGCGAGCATGCGGATCGCATCGGTCATCCGCCGGAACGCCGGCGATGCGCCGAGCATGCCGTGCAGCGGGCGGAAGTCGGGATCGGCTTCCTCGGTCCATGCCGTTGCGGCGTCGAGGGGCTGGGCCTGTTCCCGTGTCATCGTAATGCCTCCCGGTGCACGGGCCCTGGTCGCTGCCGTCGCCGGCAGAGCGATCCGTAACGGGCCCCATGCGCGCGATCGCGATGGTTAAGCTGCAACCCCCTGTGAGTTGTAGTTTGCCGATGGGTTGTTGGCTACCGCATGGCAGCCGGTTTGCCATTCACAACGCAGGGCGGAGAGCCATCAGGCCAACGCGTTTGCGATGTGAAGACCATGTCAAGAAATGCACGGATGGCGATCCGGCTTCGTGGCTTGGCACCGTCAGCGACCCTGCGCGCCGCTGGCAACGCAGGTCGGCAACGTCGGCGTCATCGGTTCCTCCGAAAGCGGTGAAGCTTCAGGAAAATTCCTCGGCCAACGCGACGACGCGGCGCAATCCCTCGATCGCCATGTTCCCGGCATGGCGATCAACCGGCCGGGATATCACCGCTCCAGGCCATGTTCTTCGGCTCCGTCGGCCGAAGGCGCGCTTCGCGGCGCAACCCAGAGCCGGAACACGAACCACGCCAGCGCGATCGCGCCGACGCTGAAGATCACGTCGCCCGGTACGCGCATCCATACCAGCATCTCGACGATGGGCTTTTGCATGAATTCCGCCGATCGCGCGTAGTAGTAGCCGTGCTCGATGGCCGCGAGCAGTTGCATCGTGCCCAATGGCAGCAAGGTCAGCAGCGCCATCAGCGCCAGCCCGATGTTCAGGCACCAGAAGGCCGTTTTCAGCGCGCCGGTGTTCCATTGCATTTGGCCGCGCAGGCCGCGCATGCAGAACAGGACGAGGGCGATGCCGAGCATGCCGTAGACGCCGAACAGGGCGGTGTGGCCGTGCAGCGGGGTCAGGTTCAATCCCTGCATGAAATAGAGCGACAACGGCGGATTGATGAGGAAGCCGAACAGTCCGGCGCCCACCAGGTTCCAGAAGGACACCGCGATGAAAAACAGGATTGGCCAGCGGTACCGCGTCATCCACGGCGTGGCCTTGCCCATCCGGTAGGTGTGGTAGGCCTCGAAGCCTAGGTACGCCAGCGGCACGACCTCCAGTGCGCTGAAGCTGGCGCCGAGCGCGACGACGGCCGTCGGCGTGCCCACGAAATACAGATGGTGCAGGGTCCCGAGCACGCCGCCGGACATGAAGACGATGGTGGCGAACAGGACGGCCGTGGACGCCGACTTCGCGCCCACCAGGCCAAGGCGCACGAAGATCAGCGCCATGACCGCCGCGGCGAAAACCTCGAAGAAGCCTTCCACCCACAAGTGGACCAGCCACCAGCGCCAGTACTCGACCTCGGAGATGTGGGTGCGCTCGCCCCACATCAGTGCCGAGGCGAAGAACAGCCCGATGCAGATCGTGGACAGGAACATCAGCCCGACGACGGTGCGGGTCGGACCGCTGGCGCCGCGCAATACGGGCCACAGGGCCCGTCCGACCAGGGTCAGCCACAGCAGCAGGCCCACGAACAGGAACCATTGCCAGAAGCGGCCCATGTCGGCGTACTCCCAACCCTGGTGGCCGAACCAGAAGTTGTGATCCAGCCCCAGCTTCTGCTGGATGGCCATCCATTGGCCGGCAAACGAGCCCACCACGATGACGAGCAGGCAGACGAAGAGGAAATTGACGCCGAACCGCTGGTACCTGGGTTCATGGCCCGACATCGCTGGCGCGATGTAAAGGCCCGTGGCCAGCCAGGCCACCGCGATCCACAGGACGGCCAGCTGGGTGTGCCAGGTGCGGGTGATGGAGTAGGGCAGGACCTCGGACAGCGGGTAGCCGTAGGCGACCTGTCCCTCGACCTGGTAGTGGGCGGTGATCGCGCCGAGCAGGATCTGCACCAGGAACAGCGCCAGGACCACCCAGAAGTACTTGGCCGTCGCGCGCATGGAGGGAGTGATGCGAAGCGTGGCCAGCGGATCCGTAGCGGGCAGGGCAGGCGGGTCATCCTCGTGGGTCCGGGCATGATGCCAGCCCAGCAGGGCGATGCCGGCGATCAGGAAAAGCACGCTGAAGGCGGACCACACCCAGAGCGAAGGCGCCGGCCGGTTCCCGATCAAGGGCTCGCTGGGCCAGTTGTTGGTGTAGGTGACCCGCTGCGGTGCGACGCCGGCCTGGTCGACCGCCAGGGTTTCGCCGGACCGGCCGGGGCGCTCCGTACCCGCGGCCCATGCCGTCCACCAGAAGAACGCCGTCAGTGCCTTCCGATGCGCGGCATCGGGCACCGTGTCGTTCTTCATCGCGTACGCCTCGCGCAGCGAAGCCGTTTCCGGGGCATTGCCGAACAGGCTCTCGTAATGCGCGGCCACCTCGGCGATGGCTTCTGCACGCACCGCCGGCAGCACGATGGTCCGGGTGTCGGGGTCGTAGCTGTTGCGCCGCATCAGCGGTTCCAGGCGTGCCCGCAGCATTCCCTGCTGTTCTGCGGGCAGGCTGCGGTAGCCGTCGGCTCCGCTGGCGCGCGCCCACTGGTCGAGCACGGCCATGGCTTCGCGGTGCAGCCAGTCCGCGCTCCAGTCCGGGGCCACGTAGCCGCCATGGCCCCAGATGGAACCCAATTGCATGCCGCCCACCGACTGCCAGACCTGCCGGCCCAGTTCGATATCGGCCCGGGTGTAGAGCGTGCGGCCATCTTCCGCCTGCACGCGCTCGGGCACCGGCGGGGCCGCCCGGAAGATCTCCGTTCCGGCCCACAGCAAGACGCCAAACGAGGTGATGAGCAATACCGCCAAGCCGACCCAGAGCTTCCGCGTGCTATCCATATCCCCCTCCCGCAGCGTATGACGAGCGCCACAGACCATAGTCGCGACGAAGTGCAGAGTTGTAAATCGGCCGTTAACGCAGGGACATGCCATCGCCGAAGGCAGTCGTGACGGGTTCGATGATCGACGTCGAGCATCCCTCCGGAACTAACCGGCTGATTCCAAAAGAGAAGTACGAGCTGGCGGAACGTATCGCCGGGGCTATCCCCATCCACGACCCACCCGGGAAATTCCAGGACTGCCCGCAACCGCCCGTCGTTTCCCCGGATTGCCGACGATCTGCCCGCTATTTTCCCGCCGCATTTTTTGCCGGCGCGATGCGTCAACCGGCTGCGCGCGTCCGGACAGGGCGGGGCCGATCGTCCCGGAAATGCGTTCCGAGGCTTTGGCGGCGATGGATTGCAGCCTGAAGCAGGTGGACGACGACTTTTCCCTGCCAGGTGTCGCGGACCTGATCGTCCGTTCGGATTCCGTCGACCGCTTCGGCCATTCGGTCTCCGTTCCGCACCGGACCCAGGCATTCCCAGGCGAGTTCGCGCAGGCCGCGAAGATTGCGCTGGTCCGCCGATGCCCCGCGATCGATCCACCGTTCGGCACCGGACCTGGGCAGGCCTCGGTCGGAGTCGGCCAGATGCCGGCCAAGGCGCCTTCCGAACACGACGCCTTCGAGCAGCGAATTGCTTGCGAGCCTGTTTGCACCATGGACGCCGGTGCAGGCGACTTCGCCAACCGCATGGAAACCCGGCACGCCGGTTCGGCCGTCGAGATCGACCGCGATGCCGCCCATGTGGAAATGGGCCGCTGGCGTGACCGGCATGCGTTCCCGGCGCGGATCGATGCCGTGCCTGCGGGCGATGGCATGGACCGTCGGGAAACGCCATATCCAGTCGCGGCTCAATTCCGTCGCGTCCAGCCATACGTTCCCGCCGAGCTGGCGGTGTTCCCAGACGCATCGCGCCACCTGGTCCCGCGGGGCCAGGTCGCCCATTGGATGCCTGGCATCCATGATCGGGCAACCCGCATCGTCGACCAGGCGCGCACCGGCGCCACGAAGCGCTTCGGTGATCAATGGAAGCGGACCGTCGGTCTTTATGTCCAGCGCGGTCGGATGGAACTGGACGAACTCGGCATCCCTGAGCGGGACGCCGAGGGCAAGGGCCAATCCCAGTCCGTTGCCGTCGGCCGTCGGGGGGTTCGTGGTTGCCGAGAACAGCGCGCCGCAGCCGCCTGTCGCGAGCACCAAATCGGCGCACTCGGTTTCATGGGGCCGCCCGGTCTCCGTGTCGGTGAATCGGACGGCCGCGACGCGGCCGTCGCGAACCAGGACCGCGTCGAGCGTGGCCGGCGGCCGCCAGGCGATGTGCGGCGAACCCTGGGCGGCGCGCGCAAGCGCCAACAGGAGCGCCAGCCCGCTGGCATCCCCGCCCGCATGAACGATGCGGTTGTGGGAGTGCCCGCCCTCGCGGCCCAGTTGCAGGCCGTTGCGGTCGAGATCGAAGTTCACGCCCTGCGATTCGAGCCAGCGCAGGGCGGGGCCGGCGTGGGCGACCAGGTAATCGACGGCTTCCGGATCGTTGTGGCCGGCACCGGCTGCCATCGTGTCCTCGGCGTGCGAAAGCGCGGAATCTCCCGGGGCCAGCGCCACCGCGATGCCGCCCTGTGCCAGCGAAGTGCATCCGCCGCTGCCGGCCATCGAATTTCCGACCAGCAGAACCGGCCTGGGCGCCGCCGACAGCGCCGTCGCCAGTCCGGCAACGCCGCCTCCCACGATTACCAGGGGCCCCGTGTTGGCGGTCATGCCCGGTCCTGCCGGCCGACTTCGAGCATTCGTTGCAGCGCGATCCGGGCGCGGGCGGCGGTTGCGGCCGGAACCTCGACGGGATGGCGGAGTTCCCGAAGGCAGGCGTGGATGTTCGGCAGCGTGATCCGCTTCATGTGCGGGCAGAGGTTGCAGGGCTTCACGAACTCGATTTCCGGAAACCTTGCGCGCAGGTTGTCGGCCATCGAGCATTCGGTGATCAGCGCCACCCGGTGCGGTTGCTCCTTCTGCAGCCAGGCGCCCATCGCGGTGGTGGAGCCAACGAAGTCCGCTTCCTGCAGCACGTCCGGCGGGCATTCCGGATGCGCGACGACGCGCGCCTCGAAGCGTTCGCGCGTGTGCCGGACCTGTTGCCCGGTGAACCGTTCGTGGACTTCGCAACGGCCGTTCCACAGCACCAGTTCGACATCGGTGCACGAGGCGACGTGGCTGCCTAGGAACTTGTCGGGCAGGAAAATCACCTTGTCCGCGCCCATCGCCTCGACCACCTGCACGGCGTTGGCCGAGGTGCAGCAGGCATCGGACTCGGCCTTCACCGCGGCGCTGGTGTTGACGTAGGTGACCACCGGGGCGCCCGGATGCTGCGCGCGCAGGGCCCTGACGTCCTCGGCGGTGATGGAACTTGCGAGCGAACAGCCGGCCTCGAGGTCGGGGATCAGTACCGTGCGGTCCGGCGCCAGGATCTTGGCGGTTTCGGCCATGAAGTGGACGCCGCAGATGACGATCAATTCGGCGTCGGTCCGCGCCGCCGCCTGCGCCAGCGCCAGCGAATCGCCGGTAACGTCGGCGACGCCGTGGAAGATCTCCGGCGACTGGTAGCTGTGCGCCATGATCACCGCGCCACGTTCGCGCTTCAGTTGCTGGATCGCATCGATCCATGGCAGGTGCAGCGGCCATTCGAGGCAGGGAACGGAGTCGCCGACCCGGGCGGTCAGGTCGCTGTATCGCTCTTCCAGGTCGTCGGACCAGCGCGGGAGGAAATCGGCGGCGCTCACGCGGCATGCTCCTTCCGTGCGCGATAGGCCGCACGGGCGCGATCGGCGAACCCGGCGCCGCGTTGCAGGAGGATGCGGCTGGAAAGCGGCAGCGTTTCCCACGGCAGGCGGTCGAGCAGATTGCGCAGGTGCAGTCCGAGTTCGACGTCGCCGGTCAGCGCCAGCCGGCGCTTGAAGAACAGGGTATCGGCGTCTTCGAGACGGCTGGCAAGCAGGAGCAGGTCCGTCGCCGTGCCGCTGACCGTCGCTTCGGCTTCTTCCCGGCTGAAGCGGAGTTCGTCGCGGTGCATTTCGAAGACCCAGTGCAGGTCCAGATCGCGGACCTCGATGCCGATGCGACGATCGGCAATGGGCTGGAGGTTCTCGCGCATCCATGCGGAAGCCAGGGCATTGGAAAGCAGCTTGCGGACGACGCGCTTCTGGGCGGCAACCGGAACCCTTGCCAGTGCGATTCGCCAGTATTTCGGCGGGGGAACCCAGGACAGCAACTGGCCGGCCGTGGAGGAGGATGGATGGATCGACATGGAGATGCCTTCGAGGGTTGCATTCGGCCGCGGGAAAACGGCTGTCGATCGGCGGGTTCGGCGCATGAGGCGAAGCGGTGCCTGCATGCGCAACCGGGACGCATGCCCGGACCCGTCGTCATCGCGATTTGTCGTCGCCAGCCTTGCCCGCCGATGTTAGGGGGGATGCGGATCCGCAGGATTGATCCAGATCAAGTCGATGCCGGCCGATGCGATGCCGCGAATGCGATTCCGTCGCGCCAGCAACTCCATGCGCTGCGGAATGTGGCCACGTAAGCCAGCGCAACGAACAGGCCGGCGATGCGCGCGAGGGGCGGGTACGCCACCGAAACGATCAGCGTCGTCGCAGCCAGGCAATGCGAGACGAGCAATCGTTTCTTCCCGGGCTCCGGGAGCAGGCTGCCCACGCCGGGAATGCGTGTTCCCCGGGGAACACGGCGTCGCATTTCTATCCAGGTCAGGAAGCCCATGATCTCCAGCGTCATGCCGAGCACGAGAAAGGGAAGGCCGGCGCCAAGCAGTAGCGCGCCGACCAGGATCGGCCTGTCGAACGGCCATGGTCCCGGGGACGCCACGGCGACGGAAACGGCGGCCAGCAGGCAAGCGCTGCCGACGGCCCAGAACCGACGCAGCGTTGGGTTGCGCCGGTGGGGGGATTTCCATTGCAGGAACAGGACTGCCCCCGAAAGCAGGGCCACGGGAAGCGCCAGTACCGTCCGCGCCCCGTCGGGGAACAGGCCAATCGAACTGCCGATGGCCGTCAGCAACGTCAGCGCGAGCACGGTCAGCCAGACGATCGCGGCCGGGCGGGGAATGGCGCGGGTTCCCTGCAGCATGGGCAGGGTGATGCCGCCCACCGCCCCGATCAAGCCGATGACCCAGCCAACGATGCCCAGCGCGGCGTGCAGATCGACGAGCGAATGCGCGGGCGAACCCCACCAGCCGACGCGGATGCCCAGCATGGCGATCCCCAGCACCACGTTGGCCAGAATGGCCGCCAGCGCCATGCCGATTCCCATGCGCGGCGGCGTGCGGCCGCTTCCGCGCAAGAGGCCGATCAGGGCGGCCACTGCAAACGCGGCCAGCGTACCGGCGAGCAGGAAAACGGCAACGCCCGCGAGAACCGAAGCGTGGAATCCAATCGCCGGCAACAGGCAGGCAATGCCGCAGTTCAGCGCAAGGTGGACGACGGGCGCGTAACGGGATCCCGGCAGCGGGCTGCCTGCCGCCACCGGCAGGAACTGGATCAGGCTGCCGACCATTGCGTTGCCCAACACGCCAAGGGTGAGGAGATGGACGAGGACGATCGTCGCCGGTGCCCAGCGGGAAACCAGGATTCCCGGGCCGGACCATGCCACCCAAATCCCTGCAATCGCTCCCCAGGCCAGCGCGGACAACAAAAAACGCAGGGGATGGGAAGGGGCGGGTGCCTGTTCGAAGTTGAGGCCGCTCATGCGCGGGCTGTCGGGTCCGGTAGCGGTCGCTCGCTTGCGCGGGAGATCACGATGCGGGCGCCGCCATCGTCGCAATCGCTGATTTCGTAGGTGAATCCCCATGCCTCGACGATCGGGAGAAGATGCACGGGATACATGGGGGTCAAGGCGACGAGGCGCTGGCCGGGTTGCAACGTTTCCAAACACTCCAGGATCCGCTCGGCGGGTTCCGGGGCCTCCAGTGCGCGCAGGTCCATCTGAAGAAGCGACATGGTGCGGCTCACTCCTCGAAGGCAGCGCTGCCATGGGGATGGGGATCGCCACCGTCCCGGCAGTCCGTGCATTCGACGGCGATGCCCGCCGCATCCATCGATTCCCTGACGCAGCAGGCGCAAGGGATGCCGGGGTCGGGAAGTTCGAAGCTTTCGCGGAGGACGTTCATGGGCCAGTGCCATCGTGGCGGATCGACCGGATCCGTGCAGACAGGTACTCGAAATACAGTTCGATGTAGCTGATGCCGTTTTCCTCGTCGATCAGGTACGGATTCATCATGGTGTGGCGCAGGATGACCAGGCGATCGCCACCCCGGGATCCGTCCAGGGTGGATGGGTCGATCCCCAGCTCGTCGAGGATCCGGCCCATTTCCCGCTTGCCGATCAGCGAGGGACGAAGCGTCGTCATCGATGCGAAGAACTGCTTGATCTGGACCGGCTGGTGCGGGTCGCAGCGCAATTCGTCGTAGAGGCGCTGGACGAAGGCGTTCGCTTGGGCCAGGTCGCGATTGCCGCGCGGATTGAGGGCCAGGCAAACCAGGTTGCTGTCCGGCGGGAAGGGGACCATCGCAGCCACGGCATCGGCCGTGTCGACGGCGAACTGCCGCGCGCGTTCCTGGAACGATTCCGCGGCGAGTATGGTCTGGCGCGGCAGCAGGCCGAAATTCGTGTAATCCAGCGGCAATACCCGATGGGTCACATAGACCGCGGCCGCGGCCGCACCGGGCTTCGACCCTTCCGGGATGAATTGGCCCAACTGCCGGTAACGCGACATGTAGTCGCGGGGCTGGCCGTCGCGGAAGACGTAGTCGGCCTGTTCCGACAGCAGCGCCATGGCGCGATGGTCGCGACAGACGAATGCGCCGGCCCCGTAGGGAATGTAGCCGAGCTTGTGCGGATCGACGGTGACCGAGTCGGTTTCGGCAAGCGCGGCGAACGCCTGATGGATTTCCGGTTGGGGGAACTGCCGGTATTCCCGGCGCACTTCGGCCCGTTCGCGCAGCGTCCCGTCGGGATTGCGGAACAGCGTCGTCAGATAGCCGCCCCACGCCGCATCGACATGGACGCTGAACCCCAGCCCCAGCCGGGCCGACCGGTTGCGCGCTTCGACCACCGAATGGACCGGATCGATCGTCCCGTATTCCGTGCTGCCGAGCACCGCGACGGCCATCAGGACGGGTTGCCGGATTCGCGCGCATTCCTCCAGCGCCTCGTGCAGGCCCCCGGCATCCAGGCGCATCCCGCTGGTCGGCAGCAACCGCAGTTGCCCACGACCCAGGCCGAGCATCTTCAGGCCCTTGCTCCAGGAGTAGTGGGCGGTAATCGGCGCCAGCACCTGCGGTACGCGCAGGGCCGGGTGCCGGGAAAAGAACTCCGATATTCCCAGTTCCTCGATGCGCTCCGACTGGAGCCGGTCCTGCCATCGCAATTGCCGATATGCGGGTTGCGCGCCCAGCCACCGCTGCCATCTTTCGAGCAGTCCGATGGCATCGTCCGGCAGCAGGTTGAAAGCCTCCCAGTCGTCTGCGGGCGAATCGAGGTCCGGAATGCCGGCTGCGCGCAATGCGACCGGAAAGGACTTCAACGCCAGCGCCAGGCGAAGGGCCTGGTAATTGGCCACGGTCCCGCCGGAAGTAAGGTGGCCGAAGGCGCAATCCGGTCGTTGCGGATCGTCCGGATAGCCGAGCATCCGCGCCAGTTGCAGCCCCGCCAGCACTTCCAGTTGCACCGTGACCGGGGCGGCGTCCTCGCTGACGTTGTTGGGGTTGTAGGGCAACGCGAGTATCTGCGCCGCCAGGCCCGGCAACAACAGGTCCGAGACCATGTGGCCGATGTACCGCGGGCTGTGGAAAGGCACGGAATGCTTGAGCGCCGCGGAAAGCTGGTGGAGTTCGCGCCGCATCCTGGCCTCGAAGGCCTGGTAGTGCCGGTCCTGGACCGCCGAGGTCGGGATCGCCGGCGGGTCTTCGGGATGGAAATTGCGGCGCCAGTGCACGTGGTCGCGCAGGAACTCCACCACCAGCTTTTCCAGCAGCACGTCGTTTTCCCCGTACGGCCCGAGGAAGCAGGCGTCGAGGGTCCGCCTTTCGGCGAGATGGGCCGATGCGTCGACCGGACGACGGCGGTTACGGGGCGTCTCGAGCATGCCGCAAGGCTAGGGCAGGCGGGCAAATGCGGCCCTGACCTAGATCAATCGGGCCGTGGATGGACCGCGATGCGTCGGTCGGTGCGCGAAATCAGTTGGCCGTTTCGATGATCCGTCCGGCGCCGTCGAGCACGAACCGCGCGCGTTTGCGGGCGCTGGACATTCCGAAGGATGAGTGCGGGTTCCGCTGCATCGAATACCCGGACGGCTTGCCGCTGAAGACGCGCGAGGACGAACCGTTCCTGACGATCAACGGCATCCAGGTGCAGGGAACGGAAGTCATCGACATGGCACCGCAACGGGACGAGCTGGCCGCCTGTGGCGTTGGCATCCTGCGTCTTTACCCCCAGACGGAGGGCATGGCCGGCGTGGTCGACCATTTCCGCCGGATGCTCGAATCGCCGGTCCCGCCGCCGCCGTTGGGGGCGCGCAACGGATACTGGTACGGCCGCCCGGGCAAGGCATCGCTATCGATGCCGGAATTCGGGGGGCGTTAGTCGGCCCGCACCCGCGGGCAATGGCCGCGCACGGGCAAGACTGCCGGCTTGCCTGCCGTCATGCGGGCGCACGATAGGCGTTGCGCACATCGCGAACCAATTGCCCGCCATGGTGCAGGGCCATGTGCAAGTGCCAAGGCAAGGAGTGCCGCGGCGGGTGTTCAAGCAGGCTGCGGGCGGCCGCCTTCATGTCCCGGTCGCCACGGGGCAGTGAAGTCGGTTGCGGAACGGAACGGGCGAGGGGCCTGCATCCATCCGGCCGCCCTTGCGATTCCGGCGCGTCCGCGGCGGCTTCGGGAGTTGCCGGGTCGTCGGAAACCCGGCGCGCGATGCCTTGCTGCCGGTGCGCATCGTCGATCAGCAGTGCGGTCAGTCGCGATGCGGCCTCGGGAGGAATGCGCAACCGGGAAGCCAGGTCGCGGGAACGCTGGTGGACTTGCCGTTCGCGGGCGGCATCGTAGCCCGGGAGGCCCGCATCGCGTTTGATCCGGGAACCTGCATCGACCAGCAGCCTGCGTGCCGCCCACAGCAACAGCATCGCGTCGTCGACGCGATCTATCCCGTGCCGGATGACCTGCAGGGCAGCATTGGCTGGAGCTGGCATGGCCGTGTCGCGAGTCCGCTTATCGGGTCGTGATGGTGCGAACCCGGGGAAGCACCGACTGCTCGTAAACCGATTGGGCCTGTTCGGGATCGAAGTCGGCATGCTTGCGCTTTTTGACGCCGAATTCGGACAGGGTCACATGCAGGTCCGGTTCGACCCCCGCATTGCCCAGGCAGGCCTTCACGCAGTGCAGGATGCAGCCGTCCAGCGCGATGATGCGGCGTCCGGAGCGGGCCGTGCGCACCAGGCCTTCGACGCCGCCACCCACGCCCGCGATACAGGACATCTCGGCAATGCCATGGCGGTCGAGCCAGAGCGCGTGCTGGTTGGCCATCTGCGCGGCGCTCGAGCAGCCTGAGCACGAGTAGACCAGGGGCAGGGGCGTTTTCGCGTCGGCCATGCGGCCAGACTAGGGGGCCAAGCGACCGGCGTCCTTGATATTCGTCAATCGCACCTGAAGTTGCCGTCCCGTCGGCAAGGTGGCGATCGCTTGACCCGGGTCAAGATGCCGGGAGCGGGCAGGGGCCACCATTGCGGCATGGCCTATGTGCTGCTCCTGATCGCGCATTTGTTGTGCGCCGCGGCGTTCATCGGCGTCGTGTTCGCCGAGGTCATGCTCATGCCGGCGGTCAAGAAGCGCCTGCCAAGGCCGGTCGCGCTGCTGTGGGAAAAGGAGTTCGGCCGACGGGCGCGCCGGATCATGCCGCCGATCGTCCTGGCGTTGTATCTGGCCGGGGTGGGCCTGGCGTGGTTCCATCGCGGGGCATTGGCGCATCCGCTGCAGAGTTCCTTCGCGCTGCTCCTCACGGTCAAGATCGCGCTGGCCGCAAGCGTCGCCGGCCACGTCGCAACGGCATTGATCCTGCAAAGGCGGAAGCGCCTGACCGCCTCGCGATCCGACCTGATCCACCGCAGCGTTCTGGCACACGTCCTTCTGATTGCCGTGATCGCAAAGGCGATGTTCCATGTCGCTCCCTGACGCGCATCCGAAGGGGGGACGAGCCTCAGGCATGCCGTTCCATGGGCCGAGCGTTCCCACCAGACACCTTTTCAGTAATGATGGTATCATTTCGCATAATGTATATTATGTAAAAGTAAGACGAGCGCGGCAGCGGCTTGTGATTGGAAACAAGTCGCCGCCGCCCAACCCTGCCGGGATTGGCACTCAGAACCAGGTGCGCACGCCCACCACGATCCGGGTGTCGTCGACCGGCTGCGACGAGTCGCGGCGCAGATCGGCGGTGCCATCGAAAGCGCGCTCATGGACTACGCCGACATACGGCGCGAACTTGCGGGTGAATTCGTAGCGCAGGCGCAGTCCGATTTCGGCCGTGCCGAGTCCCGAGCCGATGCCGCGAGCCGGGTCGTCCTTGCCGAACGCCTCCAGCTCCAGGCGCGGTTGCAGGACCAGGCGATTGGTCAGCAACACCTCGTAACCGGTTTCCAGGCGAATGGCGCCTTGGCCGTGTTCGCCAAGGTAAGCCGTGGCTTCGACTTCGAATTTCTGCGGCGCCAGACCCTGCAGGCCGATCGCGACGAAATCCTGCGCATCGCCGTCGCCGGGGGCGAAATCGCGGCGCAGGCCGGCAACCACGTCCCACCACGGCGAGAAGCTGCGGCCATAGAGCAACTCCAGTTCCGCGGTCTCGCTGTGGCCGGAGACGCTCTCGCCGCTACTGCGCAACCACAACCGATCGAGGTCGGTGCCGATCCAGCCCCGTCCCGACCACGACCAGGCCGTTCCTTCGTCGCTGTCCCAGGCTTCCAGCCCGTCGATCAGCATGAAGCCGTGGACGCGGTTGTCGCCGGAGGGATGTCCATGGACGGGTGGAGTCGCTGCGGCGCGGTCGCTGTCGGTAAGCGGCGGTACCGGAGTGCGTGGCTGGTTCGGGGCATGGGCCGCGTGGTCCATGCGGCGGTGCCCGCCGGGCATCGACGACAGGTCGTGTTGCATGCCGGCATGTCCTTCCGCCATGTGCTCCATCTTCGAGTGGTCCATTCTCGAATGATCCATCGTCGAATGATCCATGCCTTGCATGGGCTCCGCGGCGTCCTGCCCGGTCGACGACGGCGTGTCGTGATGCCGGTGCGGGTCCGTCGCCTGCCCGCTGTCCTGTGCGAACAGGGAAGAAGCCGGCAGCAACAACGCGGCGAAAACGCCGAGCGCCAGACGGTGCCGGGTCGCGTGCGTGCGGTTCATGGCGTTCATTCCTCCACCCTCACCTGCCGCATCATTCCGGCTTCCATGTGGTAGAGAAGATGGCAGTGGTAGGCCCAGTTGCCGAGCGCATCGGCGCGCACGCGGTAGCTGCGCCTGCTGCCCGGCGGCATGTCGATGGTGTGCTTGCGCAGCATGAATCCGCCGTGGTCGTCCTCGACGTCGCTCCACATGCCGTGCAGGTGGATCGGATGGCTCATCATCGTGTCGTTGACCAGCACGATGCGCAGGCGTTCGCCGTAATTGAACTTCAGCGGCTCGGCACCGGAGAACTTGATGCCGTCGAACGACCACGCGAACTTCTCCATGTGCCCGGTCAGGTGCAGTTGCACTTCCCTGCCCGGCTCGCGGCCGTCCGGATCGTCGAACAGGCTGCGCAGCTTCGAATAGCTGAGCACGTCGCGTCCGTTGCCGCGCAACCCGTTGCCCGGATCGTCCAGGCGCGAGGTCGGCGCCATCGCCTGGTTGTCGACCAGCGGATTGCCCGCTTCGCTGGCCGGATGCGATTGCATGCCGCCGCCTTGCGCCATGCCGCCCATGTCATGGCCGGCATGCGCATCGGCGGATTGGCCGTGGGTCATGCCCATGTCGGCCATCGTCAGGATCGGCCGGGGATCGAGCGCCGGCACCGGCGCGCGCAGGCCTTCGCGCACGGCCAGCGTGCCGCTGACGTAGCCGGTACGCGCGGAATCCTGCGCGAAGACGGTGAAGGCATCCTGCCCCGTCGGTTCGACGATCACGTCGAAGGTCTCGGCCGTGGCGATGCGGAATTCGTCCACCGTCACCGGATGCACGTACTGGCCGTCGACGGCGACCACGGTCATCTTCAGGCCGGGAATGCGCACGTCGAAATAAGTCATCGCCGCGCCATTGATGAAGCGCAGGCGGATCCTTTCGCCGGAACGGAACAGGCCGGTCCAGTTGCCCGGCGTCGTGGTGCCGTTGATCAGGTAGGTGTAGGTGCCGGCGTTGACGTCGGACAGGTCGGTCGGCGTCATCCGCATCCCGCCCCACATCCTGCGGTCCTGCAGCGTGGCCGACAGTCCGTCGCGCCGGACGTCGCGGAAGAAGTCGCCGGCGGTGCGCTTGTACCAATTGTCGTGGCCGGCCATCTTCTTCAGCCGCGAGAACAGCGCCGCGCCGCTGAGGTCGGTCCAGTCGCTCAGCATCACCACGTAGTCGCGGTCGTACGCGAAGGGTTCCGGGGCGAGTGGATCGATCACCAGCGGACCGTACAGGCCGGCCTGTTCCTGGAAACCGGAATGGCTGTGGTACCAGTAGGTACCGGCCTGGCGCACCTGGAAGCGGTACAGGTAGCTTTCGCCGGGATGGATGCCGTCGAAGCTCAGGCCGGGCACGCCGTCCATGTTCGCCGGCAGCACGATGCCGTGCCAGTGCAGCGAGGTTTCATGGCCGTGGATCGAGCCGTGCGGCAACGCGTTGCGCACGCGCAGTTCGACGGTGTCGCCTTCGCGCCAGCGCAGCAGCGGCGCAGGCAGCGAGCCGTTGACGGTGATCGCGCTGCGCATGCGGCCGGTGAAGTTCACCGGCGTCTCGCCGATGCTCAGGTCGAAATGCATGCCCGACAGCACGTTCGCCTGGCCGGCGCCTTTCAGGGCCCACGCGGGCCTGGGAAACAGGCCCAGGCCGGCCAATGCGCCACCGGCGGCCAGGCCCTGCACGAAACGGCGGCGCGAGGGTCGCCGCGGCCCGTCGGATACATCGAATGACATGGAATCTCCAAAGCGTCTGCATGGGCCCGCCGGACGCGGGCCGAGTGCCGTGCACGCGCGCCCGGATTCGGGCAGGCACGACGACGATGGCGCCAGGGCGCCTCAGGACGCTTGGTCGATGGGAGGTCGTATCAGGTGCGGCAACGCCGGGCTGGCGTGGCCGATCGCGGGCACGCGTACGCCGGGGCCGTGCAACGGCGCGACACCGGCGTGGAATTGCGCCGGCACGGCCAGCGTGGCCGACTGCACGCAGGCGCAGCGGCAGGCCTCGGATTTGCAGCAGTCGGGAGCCGCGGGCGAATCCGGTTTGCCGGCGTGGCCATCGTGCATCGCCGCATCCGCGGGCCGCATCTCCGTGGATGCCAGTGCCTGTTCGTGTTCGTGGCAATGGTTTTCGCCTGCCGTTGCCATGGCCGGCATGGCGGTCGAATCCGATCCGGGCGCTTCGAGCGCCATGGCGTGTACGGCCGCGGCCGCGGACGCCACCCCGTTGAACACGAGGGCGAAACACAGCGACAAGTGGAACAGCAGCGCGCGGACGGGCATGCCGTTACTTTACACCGATGCCCGCGCCGCATGTCCGCGCGGGTGGTCATGAATCCGACAGACATCCGCGACGGTTCGACAAGTGGCATGGATGTGCCTGGCGCCACGGCCGCCTAGGATGCCTCGCATCGACACGGAGACCGCACAGGCATGGCCATCGACCTCGACCGCCCCTACCCGCTTTCGGAACGACAGCTGGCCGATTTCCGCCGCGATGGCTTCATCAAGCTGAAGGACGTGTTCAACGCCGAGGAACTGCGCCGCTACGGCGACGAGATCACCCGCCTGACCATCGCGCTGAACACGCAGACGCTGCCGATGGAACAGCGCAGCACCTACGACAAGGCCTTCCTGCAGGTGATGAACCTGTGGGAGGAAAGCGAGGTCGTCCGCGAGTTCGTGTTCGGCCGGCGCCTGGCCGGGCTCGCCGCCGCGCTGCTGGAGGTCGACGGCGTGCGCCTGTACCACGACCAGTCGCTGTACAAGGAGCCCGGCGGCGGCATCACCCCGGCGCACGCCGACCAGTACTACTGGCCGCTGGCCAGCGACCGCTGCATCACCGCGTGGGTGCCGCTGCAGGCGGTGCCGAAGGCGATGGGGCCGCTGGCGTTCTTCGCCGGCAGCCAGAGCGTGGAATTCGGCCGCGACCTCGGCATTTCGGACGACAGCGAGCGCGAGATCACCGCGAACATGGAAGCGCAGGGTTTCGAGGTGGTGGACGAACCGTTCGACCTTGGCGAGGTCAGCTTCCACCTGGGCTGGACCTTCCACCGCGCCGGCCCGAATCGCTCGGCCACGCCGCGTTCGGTGATGACGGTGATCTACATGGACAGCGCGATGCGGCTGAAGGCGCCGGACAACCACATGCAACAGGCCGACTGGGGCCGCTGGTGCCCGGGCGCGGCCGTCGGCGCGGTCATCGAAACGCCGAAGAATCCGGTGCTGTTCCAGAACGCGGCATGAGCGTCGGCGTGGTCAGCGGGCCGGCGGTGATCGCCGACGGCGACGGCAACTTCGTGGTCGACGACATCGAAGTCGAGCCGCCCGGCCCCGGCGAGGTCCGCGTAGCCATCGCCGCCGCCGGCGTTTGCCATACCGACCACGCCGCGTTGCGCTGGCCCGGACCGCTGGTGCTGGGGCACGAGGGCGCCGGCCACGTCGAAGCGGTCGGCGAAGGCGTGCGCGGCCTGCAGGCGGGGCAGCCGGTGTTGCTGAACTGGGCGATCCCCTGCGGGCATTGCTTCCAGTGCGCGCAGGGCGCGGCGTCGCTGTGCGAACGCACCCACGAACTCGACCAGCAGGGGCTGGGCAACAGCCGCGCCCATCCCGGCGCCACGCGCTGGCGCGGCAAGCCGATCGAACGCGCCTTCCACCTCGGCACGTTCTCCCGCTACGCGCTGGTGCGCGCCGAAGCACTCACGCCGCTGCCAACGCAACTGCCGCTGGACCAGGCGTGCATCCTCGGCTGCGCGGTGATGACCGGCGTGGGTTCGGCGGTCAACGTCGCCGCCATCGCGCCCGGCGACACGGTGGCGGTGCTGGGCTGCGGCGGCGTCGGCCTGAACGTGATCCAGGGCGCGCGCATCGCCGGCGCCGACACGATCGTCGCCATCGACCGCGTGCCGTCGCGGCTGGCCCTTGCGCGCGAATTAGGCGCCACGCACGCCATCGAAACGCGCGACGACGACGCGCAACACGCGCGGCTGGTCGCCGAAGTGAAGTCGCTCACCGGTGGCCGCGGCGCCGACCACGCCTTCGAGGCCACCGGCGCCCCCGCCCTCGCCTTCCTGCCGCTGCGGCTGGCCCGCAACGGCGGCAACGCGCTGCAGGTCAGCGGCGCGCACGGGGCCGGCACGCTGCAACTGACCGACCTGTTCTGGAACAAGCGTTACCTTGCGCCGCTCTATGGCGGTTGCGTGCCGGAGCGGGATTTCCCGCGGCTGCTCGACTGGGTGGCGCAAGGGAAACTGGAACTGGCCGCGCTGGTCAGCCACCGCTATCCGCTGGACCGGCTCGCGGACGCCTTCGATGACATGCTGGCCGGGCGCAGCAGCAAGGGAGTCCTCCGGGTCGCATGAACGGCACGCGTTTCCGCACCATCGAAACCTCCGATCCGGCCATCTCCGCCGCAGGGCTCGAATTCGTCACGGTCAAGAGCCGCGCGCTCGGCCGCCGCGCCGACGTGACGCTGTACGTTCCACCCGCCGCACAGGGCGCGGGCGACCTGCCCATCGTGGTGCTGCTGCACGGCGTCTACGGCTCGCACTGGGCATGGGCGCTGAAGGGCCGCGCGCATCTCACCGCCGCGCGCCTGATCGATGAAGGCGCATTGCCGCCGGTGGCCTTGCTGATGCCGTCGGATGGGCTGTGGGGCGACGGTTCCGGCTACGTGGATGCCGCCGAGAGCTGGATCGTCGACGAAGTCCCTGCCCTCGCCCGCGAACTGGTGGCGGGCTGCAGCGAGTACTCGCCGCTGATGGTCGTCGGCCTGAGCATGGGCGGTTTCGGCGCGCTGCGCCTGGCCGGCAAGTATCCGCACCGCATCGCCGCGGCCGCGGCGCATTCGGCGATCACCGAGGCCGCGCAACTCGACGGCCTGATCGAGGAAAACCGCGACGCGTGGAGCCGGGCGCCCGCCGACACCGGCGTGCTGGCCGCGCTCGCCGGCGCCGCGGCCACGCTGGCGTTGCCGCCGCTGTACTTCGACTGCGGCCGCGACGACCCGCTGCTGGAGGCCAACCGCGCGCTGCACCGCGACCTGCAACGCGCCGGCATCGCGCACGAATATGCCGAGCGCGACGGCGGCCACGACTGGGACTACTGGGCGGACGCGCTGGCCGAAAGCCTGCGCTTCCTTGGCGAAGCATGGCGGGGGGGCTACCAATGAGGAGTCGGACGATGCAGAAGAGGATTTCGTTGCCCGCGCGTTGCGCGCTTGCGCTGTTCGGCGCCTGGCTGGCGGCGTTCGCCCAGGCCGGCACGCCGGCCGCGCCGGCGAAGGCGAAAGCCGGCGAGGAAGTGTTCTACCACGTGTTCATGCGCAGTTTCCGCGACAGCGACGGCGACCGCATCGGCGACCTGAAGGGACTCGCCTCGCGGCTCGATTACCTGAAGCAGCTGGGCATCACCTCGATCCTGCTGACGCCCTTGCAGCCTTCGCCGTACTACCACAACTACTTCGCCACGTCGTTCAAGGCGATCGATCCGGCCTACGGCAGCATGGAAGACTACTTCGCCTTCGTCCGCGGCGCGCACGAGCGCGGGCTGAAGGTGTACCTGGACGAGGAATTCCAGTACGTCGCCGAAGGCCATCCGTGGTGGAGCGGTTCCGTCGGCAAGCCCGATGCGCCCTACGCCGACTACCTGCTCTGGCGCGATCCGCAGCACCGCGAAGCGGAGCCCTTCCTCGACCAGCCGCGCTGGATGGGCTACGACGGCCGCTGGATCGGCATCGCCATGGTCGACCTGCAGCGGCCCGAAGTGAAGCGCTATTTCGAGGACCTGCTGCTGTACTGGGCCGACCCGCACGGCGACGGCAGCGGCCGCGACGGCGTCGACGGTTTCCGCATCGACCACATGATGGACGACCTGGACAACAAGGGGCTGGCGAAGAACCTGTTCGCCGACTTCTGGACGCCGATGTTCGAGGCGCTGAAGGCGCGCCGCCCCGGGTTGCGCATCATCGCCGAGCAGGCCGACTGGGGTTACGGCAAGGACTGGCTGACCCGCGGCAACACCGATCTGGTGTTCGCGTTCCCGATCCGCGGCTCGCTGGTGGACCTGGACAAGCGGCTGATCGTCAATGCATTGCGCGAGACCGAGGCGATCACGCCGCCCGGCAAGGGCCAACTGGTCTTCCTCGAGAACCACGACATGGACCGCTACGCATCGGCGGTGGGCGAAGACATGGCGCGCATCCGCGCCGGCGCCGCCATCGCGCTGACCCTGCGCGGCGAACCGCTGATCTACTACGGCCAGGAACTGGGCATGCGCGGCCAGGTGCTGAAGGACCTGCCAGTTTCCGACGGGTTGCACATCCCGTTGCGCGAAGCGTTCCGCTGGAACGCCGACCTGACCGCGCCGGGTTCGGCGATCTGGTACCGGGGCGACCAGCCGTGGTGGACGCGGCACCGCAACCGTTCCAACGACGGCGTTTCGCTGGAGGAAGAGCAGGCGCAGCCCGATTCGCTGTACCACTGGTACCGGCAGCTGCTTGCGCTGCGCAACGCGCGCCCCGAATTGCGCGCAGGCGACCAGCGCATCCTGTGCGACGACGATTCGTCCGTGCTGTGCATCCTGCGCCGGCACGGCGCGCAGCGCAGCCTGCTGCTGGTGAACCTGGGCAAGGCCGAAGCGCGTCCGGTGCTGGGCACGGGCGAGCTGGACGGCGTGCGCTGGATCGACCTGCTCGGCGGCGGCGAGGCGCCGTCGCCGGACGCGCCGCTGCAGCCGCTGCAGGTGCGCCTGCTCGGCACGCCCTGAACGGGGCCCGGCGGCACGGCCGGGCTACCATTCCGGCATGGTGCCGCCCCATCTCGAGCGTCCGATCTGCGAGCCCGTGGAACTGCCTCCCGGCGCCCCGCTGCGCGTGGAGCGCGTGCGCCACGGGCGCGGCGCGGCGGCGTCGGAACCGTTCGTGCATTTCCACGACGTGCACGAACTGGTGCTGTTCGGCAAGGTCGGCGGCCATTTCGACGCCAACGACCGGCGCCACGCCCTGGCGCCGCGCTGCGTCGCCTTCGTGCCGTCGATGCACCACCACGACTACGCGCTGGCCGCGGGGCCGCGCGACTGGGTGCTGGTGCAGATCGAGGCGATCGCCGGGGAAGCGCTGGCGCGCCAGTCCGGACTGGAACGGCTGGCGCAACCGTTCTGCGCGCGGCCCGACCCGGCATCGCACCAGCGGATGATGCAACTGGCGGACTGGCTGCTCGGACTGGACGCCGCCGATCCGCTGGCGCTGCCGCTGGCCGAACTGCTGTTGCGCATGGCGCTGCGCGCGCCGCGGGTGCCGGCGCGCCGGCTCGAGAACGGCGTCGGCGGGGTGCAGCGGCTGCGCCCGGCGATCGATCGCCTGCGCCGCGATCCCGCGCAGGCGCCGAATGCGGAACAGGCCGCCGCGCTGTGCGCGCTCTCCCCCGCCTACTTCAGCCGCCGCTTCAAGCAGCAGGTCGGCATGAGCTGGAGCGATTACGTGCGCACGTACCGCTTGCACCTGGCCAGCCGGCGCCTGCTCGAGACCGGGCACAGCGTGGCCAGCATCGCCTACGACCTCGGCTTCTCCACGCCGTCGCATTTCGGCGAACTGTTCCTGCGCCGCTTCGGGCTGACGCCGGGGGATTACCGCAGGATCGGCCAGGCGCGCCTGAGTGCTGGCGAATCCGCGTGAGCCGGGATCGTCGCGGACCGATCGCGATGCTTGCGCAGGCCATGCAGGGCCGCTAGAATGGCGCGCTTTCCAGCACGTGGGGCCATAGCTCAGCTGGGAGAGCGCTTGCATGGCATGCAAGAGGTCGCCGGTTCGATCCCGGCTGGCTCCACCAACTCCGGACACTAGGCCTGTCCCGGACGGAAAAAACCTTACCGCGTCCCCATCGTCTAGAGGCCTAGGACATTACCCTTTCACGGTAGCGACCGGGGTTCGAATCCCCGTGGGGACGCCACTTTTCGAAGAATCAGGCCCGCGCAAGCGGGCCTGATTCGTTTCGCGCGCCGGGTTCGGTCCGCGGGGCGTTTCAGGCCGTCGCTTCGCAGTCCAGTTCGACCGCGGTCGGATGCAGCGTGGCCACGCCGTGTCCCTGCTCGGCCAGGTATTCCAGCCATTTGCCGAGGAAGGTGTTCATGCGCACGCGGTGGCCGATCAGCTCGGCCGGCGGCGGGAACATGCCGATCACGTCCTGCCAGCGACGGCCGACGTAGCAGTGCGTGGCCTCGGCCTGGCGCGCGTCGCGGTACAGGCGCACGAAGGCCGACGGGTCGGGTTCGCCGGTGACCGGATCGGCGATGCCGTAGGTCAGGCGCAGTTCCACCGTGTAGCGGTGGGTTTCGATCACGTCGACGTACAGGTCGAGGCCGTCGCCGACCGACGAGACGTAACGCCCCGGCGCGAGGTCGCCCGGCGCGAACAGCCGCACCAGGTGCGCGTAGTTCTCCGCATACAGCGCCATCAGCCAGCCGAAACGGCTCAGTTTCGGGATGTGCGCGACGGTGGAGATCGCTTGTGCCATGGGGCCGATGCTACACGCTGGAAACGCATCGCGGCAGCATTGACGCAAGCGGTAATGCGGACTAAGTTGGCTTACTGTATGGCACGTCGCCATGCGAACACGGCCCGTTCCTGCCGGCAGGATTCCTGAATGAAGCGAGTCACCGGCATCGGCGGCATCTTCTTCTCGGCGCGCGACCCCGCGGCGTTGCGCGACTGGTACCGCAAGCACCTCGGCATCGACGTCCAGGACTGGGGCGGCACGGTGTTCGCATGGACCGATGCCGACGGCAAGCCGGCCGGGGGCACGACGGTCTGGTCGGTCGGCAGCGGCGAAAACTTCAAGCCGGGCACCGCCCCGTTCATGGTGAACTACCGCGTCGCCGACCTGCATGCATTGGTCGCGGCGCTGAAGGACGAAGGCTGCAACGTCCTCGACAAGGTCGACGAATCCGAATTCGGCAAGTTCGCCTGGGTCATGGATCCCGAGGGCAACAAGGTCGAGCTGTGGGAACCGCCGCCGGGGCAGTGACGGCCCCCGCCCCGCCCTAGAACATCTCCCGGTGCAGGCCCAGCGTGGCCATCACCTTGCTGGCGATTTCCTCGATCGACGTATGCGTGGTGCTCAGCACCGGCAGGCGTTCGACCCTGAACATCGCCTCGGCCGCGGCGACCTCGCGGCGGCAGGTATCGAGCTGCGCGTAGCGCGAATTCGGCCGCCGTTCCTGGCGGATCTGCGCCAGCTTCTCGGGGTCGATGGTCAGCGCGAACAGCTTGCGCCGGTACGCGCGCAGCCGCGGCGGCAGGCGGTCGGTTTCCAGGTCCTGGTCGGTCAGCGGGTAGTTCGCCGCCTTGATGCCGAAATGCAGCGCCAGGTAGACGCAGGTCGGGGTCTTGCCGGCGCGCGACACCGCGACCAGCACCACGTCGGCTTCGTCGTAGTTGACCGCGATGCCGTCGTCGTGGGTCAGCGCGAAGTTCATTGCGTTGATGCGGCGGTGGTAGGTCTCGAAGTTGGCGACGCCGTGCGCCTGGCCCACCCGCGACTGGCGCTGCGTGCCCAGCTCCTTCTCCATCGGGTCGATGAACGGCGCGAACACGTCCAGCATCAGCGCGCCGCTGTCGGCCAGCAGCGCGCCGACTTCCGGGTTGACGATGGTGTGGACGACGATGGGCCGCGTGCCGTGCTGTTCGCCGGCCGCGCGGATGCGCTCGGCGGCGTCCCGGGCCTTGTCGATGTCGTCGACGAAGGAAATGCGGTCGGTGACGAACTGGTAGCTGGGGAACTGGGTCAGCAGGCTGTGGCCGATGGTTTCGACGGTGATGCCGGTTCCATCGGACACGTAGAACACCGGTCGGGTCTGCAATCCTGCCTCGATCATTTCCTCTCCTTGTCCGAACACCAAATCCCGGGCGAAATCAAGCTTGTCTGCAATTGGTATGCTGCTGCATCATAGCGCTTTCTCCCCCATGGATACGCCCTCGCCGGCGGTTCCCGGCGCGGCAGTCCCCGAGACTACGGAGCTTGCGCTTGAGCCAGAACATCCTGTGGTTGCACGAGTTGCGCCTGTCCGACCTGGCCCGGGTCGGCGGCAAGAATTCCTCGCTCGGCGAGATGATCGGCAACCTGGCCGGGCTGGGGGTGTCGGTGCCGGGCGGCTTCGCCACCACCGCCGAGGCGTTCAAGGCCTTCATCGCCCACAACGACCTGTCCAAGCGCATCTTCGACAAGCTGGCCACGCTCGATGTCGAGGACGTGCCGGCGCTGGCCGCGGCCGGCAAGGAAATCCGCGGCTGGGTCATCGACGCGCCGCTGCAGCCGGAACTGGACGCGGAAATCCGTACGGCCTACGCGAAGCTCGCCTCCGAAAACGGCGGCGGCGACATCGCCGTCGCGGTGCGTTCCTCCGCCACCGCCGAGGACCTGCCGGACGCTTCGTTCGCCGGCCAGCAGGAGACCTTCCTCAACGTGACCGGCGCCGACGACGTCGCGCACAAGGTCAAGGAAGTGTTCGCCTCGCTGTACAACGACCGCGCCATCGCCTACCGCGTGCACCACGGCTTCAAGCACGAGGACGTGTTCCTGTCCGCCGGCGTGCAGCTGATGGTGCGCTCGGACGTGGGCGCCTCCGGCGTGCTGTTCACCCTCGACACCGAGTCCGGCTTCCGCGACGTGGTCTTCGTGACCTCCAGCTACGGCCTGGGCGAGATGGTCGTGCAGGGCGCGGTGAACCCGGACGAGTTCTACGTCTACAAGCCCACGCTCAAGGCCGGCAAGCCGGCGATCCTGCGCCGCACGCTGGGCGCCAAGGCGATCCGCATGGTCTATTCGGACCGGCCCGGCGAGCGCGTGCGCACCGAGGACACCCCGGCCGAACTGCGCGCGAGGTTCTCGATTTCCGACGAAGACGTGCAGGCGCTGTCGCGGCAGGCCTTGACCATCGAGCAGCACTACGGCCGGCCGATGGACATCGAGTGGGCGAAGGACGGCGTCACCGGCAAGCTGTTCATCGTCCAGGCGCGCCCGGAGACGGTGAAATCGCGCGCCAAGGCGACGCAGATCGAGCGCTACCACCTGCAGCGGCGCGGCGAAGTGGTCGCCGAGGGCCGCGCGATCGGCCAGAAGATCGGCAGCGGCGTCGCCCGCGTGGTACGTTCGCTCGACGACATGAACCGGGTGCAGCCCGGCGACGTGCTGGTCGCCGACATGACCGACCCGGACTGGGAGCCGGTGATGAAGCGCGCCAGCGCCATCGTCACCAACCGCGGCGGCCGCACCTGCCACGCGGCGATCATCGCCCGCGAGCTCGGCGTGCCCGCCGTGGTCGGCACCGGCAACGCGCTGGATGCGATCGAGGACGGCAGCGAGGTCACGGTCAGCTGCGCCGAGGGCGACACCGGCTACATCTACGCCGGCGCCCTGCCCTTCGAGCGCACCACCACCGACCTGGGCAACATGCCGGCCGCGCCGCTGAAGATCATGATGAACGTGGCCAACCCGGAGCGCGCCTTCGACTTCGGCCAGTTGCCGAACGCCGGCATCGGCCTGGCGCGGCTGGAGATGATCATCGCCAGCCACATCGGCGTGCATCCGCTGGCGCTGCTCGAATACGACCGCCAGGACGCGGACACGCGCAAGAAGATCGACGCGCGCATCGCCGGCTACCCCGGCCCGGTCGATTTCTACGTCGACCGCCTCGCCGAGGGCATCGCCACGATCACCGCCTCGGTCGCGCCGAACCCGGTGATCGTGCGCCTGTCCGACTTCAAGTCGAACGAGTACGCCAACCTGATCGGCGGGCAGAAGTACGAGCCGCACGAGGAGAACCCGATGATCGGCTTCCGCGGCGCCAGCCGCTACGTCGATCCGTCGTTCGAGCCGGCCTTCGCGCTGGAGTGCCAGGCGGTCAAGCGCGTGCGCGAGGAGATGGGCCTCGACAACCTGTGGGTGATGATCCCGTTCGTGCGCACGCTGGAGGAAGGCCGCAAGGTCGTCGAGGTGCTGGCCCGCCACGGCCTGAAGCAGGGCGAGAACGGCCTGAAGGTCATCATGATGTGCGAGGTGCCGAGCAACGCGTTGCTGGCCGAGGAATTCCTCGACATCTTCGACGGCTTCTCGATCGGTTCCAACGACATGACCCAGCTGACCCTGGGCCTGGACCGCGACTCGAGCATCGTCGCCGGCCTGTTCGACGAGCGCAATCCGGCGGTGAAGAAGATGCTGTCGATGGCCATTGCCGCCGCGAAGAAGAAGAACAAGTACGTCGGCATCTGCGGCCAGGGGCCGAGCGACCACCCGGACCTTGCCGAGTGGCTGTATCGCGAGGGCATCGAGTCGGTGTCGCTGAACCCGGACACCGTGGTCGACACCTGGCTGCGGCTGGCCAAGCTCAAGCCCGCCCCCGGTTCCGTCGCGGGAGCCGCCTGAGCGCCGGGGCGCCGCATGAAGCCTGTGCTCATCCGGCGCTTGCTAGACTTCGCCCAAGGCATCGGAAGCCCCGCACCCGCGGGGCTTCTTGTTGACGACGGAGGAATCGCGTGGACTGGTTGAAATCTTTCCGGGAAGGAGCGTGGTGGGAGCTGGCGGTTGCGGCCGGCATCAAGATCGCGATCGCCCTGATTGCGCTTTACCTGGGCAGCCATCTGGCGAAGTGGCTGGCGCGGATGCTGCAGCGCGCGTTGACCAGGGCGCAGGTCGAAACCACCGCGGCGCAATTCCTGTACAGGGTCTGCTACACCATCCTGCTGGCGGTGGTGGTGCTGGGCATCCTGCAGATGGTGTTCGGCGTGGCCCCGAACTCGTTGATCGCGGTGGTCGGCGCGGCCGGCCTGGCGATCGGTCTGGCGTTGAAGGATTCGCTGTCCAATGTCGCTTCGGGCGTGATGCTGGTGTCGCTGAAGCCGTTCAGGGTCGGCGACATCGTCACCGTCGCCGGCCAGACCGGCAAGGTCGAGCAGGTCAGCATCTTCCAGACCCGGCTGCGCGGCGCGGACAACCAGACCATCGTGCTGCCGAACAGCCTGATCACCGCCGATTCGATCATCAACCTGACGCCGGACTACAGGCGCCGGATCGAACTGGTCATCGGCATCAGCTACGACTCGCGCATCGACGTGGCCCGCGCCGAGGTCCTGCGGATCATGGCCGCGGATCCGCGCGTGCTGGCCGATCCGCCCGCCGACGTGCTGGTCTACGAGCTGGCCGACAACAGCGTCAACCTGGGCATCCGCTGCCACGTCAGGAACGAGGACTGGTTCGCCACCAAGTGCGAATTGACCGAGCGGATCAAGCTGGCGTTCGACGCCGCCGGCATCGGCATCCCGTTCCCGCAGCGCGACGTGCACATGTACCACTACGCGGTGCCGGCGAACGGCGACGCGCCGATCCCCGCCACCGCCAGGGCGCAGCTGGCGACGCCCGCGCGGGGCGCGTCGCCGGAGTCCGGCGCGCACGAGCCAGGGGCCGGTCAGGAATAGGATTCGTCACAGGTCGGGCCCCGACCCGCATCGCCCGCCCTTGCGGGACCGGGTCGCTCAGCCGATGTCGAGGCCGACGTCGGCGAACCACAATGCCTTCCAGCGCTCGGTCTTCTGCCCGGCGCCGAGTTGCTTCGGCGAAGCCGGCTGCTCGGCGCCGAACGCGGCGCGGTCCGCCAGCGCCCGCGCATTGACCGCGCCGTAGGCACGGTCGCCGTCCTGCCAGCGCACGACAAGCAGCGTCCCGCACGCCTGGCAGGAAAGGAACTCGGCTTGCAGCGAGCCTTGCCGCTCGATCCGCACGTCGGCCGGGGAACGCGCACGCATGCGCAAGCGGCCGGCGGGATCCGACACGTAGGCTGCCTCGCGTTCCCGGCAGAAGTCGCAATCGCAGGCCCGCGGGTGGCAGGAACCCGGCTCGCGGGACAGTTCGACCTGCAGCGATACGGCGCCGCAACGACAGCCGCCGAGGAGCCGGTGGGGCGCCATGCCCTACCCGGCCAGTTCGCCCAGGTGTTTGCGGTAATGGCGCAATTCCTCGATCGAATCGCGCACGTCGCTCAGCGCGGTGTGCTTCGAATCCTTGTTGACCCCGGCCAGCACCTGCGGTGCCCAGCGTCGCGCCAGTTCCTTCAGCGTGCTGACGTCGAGGTTGCGGTAATGGAAGTACTTCTCCAGCCGCGGCATCAGCCGGTGCAGGAAGCGCCGGTCCTGGCAGATCGAGTTGCCGCACATCGGCGAGGCGTTGGGCGGCACCCATTCGTGCAGGAAGGCCACCGTCGCCGCCTCCGCCTGCGCCAGCGTCGTCGTGCTGTCCAGCACCCGCTGCCACAGCCCGGAACGGGTGTGCTGGTTGCGGTTCCAATCGTCCATTGCCTGCAGCGTTTCCAGCGGGTGCGAAATCGCGAATTCCGGCCCCTCGGCCAGGAGGTTGAGCTGCGAATCGGTCACCACGGTGGCGATTTCGATGATCGAATCCCGGGTCGTGTCCAGGCCGGTCATCTCCAGGTCGATCCAGATCAGGCGGTCGCTTCGGTTCGCTTCGTTCATGGGCTTATCATAGCCGAGGCCGGCCCGGATCCCGTCGCCGGCGCCGTTACACGGAGCCCCGATGCCCGCCGATGCCAACCACTACAGCATCCTCACCGCGATGCTGGCGCCCGCGTTCTTCCTGACCGCCACCGCCTCGCTGATACTGTCCGCCAACAACCGCCTCGCCCGCGTGGTCGACCGCTTGCGCGCGCTGATGCGCGAGATCGAGCAGCCGCACGATGCCGAGTACCTGGCCGCGCTGGAGCACAACATCAGCGTCCAGCGCGAGCGCAGCACGCGCATCATGCAGGCCGGGCGCCTGCTGTACGTCGCGATCAGCTGCTTCGTCGCCACCAGCCTGTTCGTGGCCATCGATGCCTTCCTGCAGTACCGGCTGGACGTGCTGCCGACGGTTTCGGCCGTGCTCGGCGTGATGTGCCTGTTCGGCGCCAGCCTGCTGCTGGCGCGCGAATCGGCGCTGGCGGTGGCCGCGGTCAACGAGGAGATGGACCAGGCCCACGCCCGTGCCCGGCAGCGGCGCGCGCGAATGGGCCAGTGACGGTTCAGTCCAGCGGCGGCTTGCCGCGCTTCGCGCGGAAATAGTTGGACAGGCGACGGCCGGCTTCGTCGGCCAGCACCCCGCCCCGCACCTCGACGCGGTGGTTGTGGCGGGGATCGGCGAGCAGGTCGAACACGCTGCCGGCGGCGCCGGTCTTCGGGTCGCTGGCGGCGAAGACGGCGCGGGCCACGCGCGCGTGCACCATCGCCATCGCGCACATCGCGCAGGGTTCCAGCGTCACGTACAGCGTGCTGCCGACGAGGCGGTGGTTGCCGAGCTTCCTGCCGGCGGCGCGCATCGCGACGATCTCGGCGTGCGCGCTGGGGTCGTGGTCGCCGATGTTGCGGTTCCAGCCTTCGCCGAGCACTTCGCCTTGCGCCGACACCAGCACCGCGCCGACCGGGATTTCGTCTTCCTCGCGCTCGGCGCGTTCCGCCAGCGCGAGGGCGTGCTTCATCCAGGTTTCGTCGTCGGCCACGGACATGCGGCTCACCAGCGCTGGTGGACGTGCGGCTTGATGTCCTCGGCGTAGATCCGGGCCACCGCGTCCATGGCTTCGCGCGACAGCGGCGGCAGCGAGGCCGCGCCGATGTTGGCCAGCGCCTGCCGCGGGTTCTTCGCGCCGGGGATGGCCACGGTCACCGCGTCGTCCATCAGGATCCAGCGCAGCGCGAACTGCGCCAGCGTCGCGTCGCCCCGCACCAGCGGGCGCAGCTTCTCGACCGCGGCCAGGCCCACGTCGTAGGGCACGCCGGAGAAGGTTTCGCCGACGTCGAAGGCTTCGCCGTGGCGGTTGAACTGGCGGTGGTCGTCGGCTTCGAATTTCGTGTCGGCCCGGAACTTGCCGCTGAGCAGGCCGCTGGCCAGCGGCACGCGGGCGATGACCGCCACGTTGCGGCGCTGCGCTTCCCTGAAGAACAGCTCGGCCGGGCGGTGGCGGAAGGCGTTGTAGATGATCTGCACGCTGGCGACGTTCGGGTATTCGATCGCCTTCAACGCTTCCTCGACGCGCTCGACGCTGACGCCGTAGTGGCGGATCTTGCCCTGTTCGACCAGCCGGTCCATCCGTTCGAAGATTTCCGGGTGGTAGTAGGCGTCGGTCGGCGGGCAGTGCAACTGCACCAGGTCGAGCGCATCGACCTCGAGATTTCCCAGGCTGCGCTCGATCCAGCCCTGCAGGTTCTCCGCGCTGTAGCCCTCCACCGTCTGCTTCGGCAGCCGGCGCCCGGCTTTCGTCGCGACGAACGGACGCTCGCCGCCGCGTTCCTTCAGCACCCTGGCGATCAGCTTTTCGGAATGGCCGTCGCCGTAGACGTCGGCGGTATCGATGAAATCCAGCCCGGCGTCGAGCGCCGCATGCAGCGCGGCGATGGATTCGCCGTCGTCCACCGTGCCCCAGGCGGCGCCGATGGCCCAGGCGCCGAAGCCGATCTCGCCGACGTGGCGGCCGGTACGGCCGAAAGCTCTTGAACGCACGGGGGCTGCTCCTGTTGCGGGGGAAGTGGCGACGACCACCTCGGCCATCGCTGTCTAGTATCGCCCAGCCCCGTGGAACGATGCAGCCGCCCGCATGCGGCGCCCATGGCCCCGTGGCTTCGGCACCGGCCGTGACGCCGTGCCCGGACGGAACCGGGCAAGGGTTATTCCGGGACCTTGGGTGTCTGTTCGGAGCGCACCGACGGCTTGGCGGAGGCCTTGGCACGCTTCCCCTTGTCGTAATGCCACTTGATGGCGAAGAACATGCCGACGCCGAGCAGCGCGAGCTTGAACACGATGAAAACCACCGGGAACCAGTCCATCGACACGCGCAATCACTCCCACTCGATGGTGGCGGGCGGCTTGCCGCTGATGTCGTAAACTACGCGAGAAACACCACGCAACTCATTGATTATGCGGTTTGAAACCGTGCCAAGCAGGTCGTAGGGCAGGTGTGCCCAGTGCGCGGTCATGAAGTCGATGGTCTCGACCGCACGCAGGGCGATCACCCATTCGTAGGCGCGGGCATCGCCGACCACGCCGACCGACTTGACCGGCAGGAACACGGCGAAGGCCTGCGAGGTCTTGTCGTACCAGCCGGACTTGCGCAGTTCGTCGATGAAGATGGCGTCGGCCTTGGCGAGGAGCTCGGCGTACTCCGCCTTCACTTCGCCCAGGATGCGCACGCCCAGGCCGGGGCCCGGGAACGGATGGCGGTAGACCATCTCGCGCGGCAGGCCGAGTTCGACGCCGAGGCGGCGCACTTCGTCCTTGAACAGCTCGCGCAGCGGCTCGACCAGCTTGAGCTTCATGTCCTCGGGCAGGCCGCCGACGTTGTGGTGCGACTTGATGACGTGGGCCTTGCCGGTCTTGCTGCCGGCCGACTCGATCACGTCCGGGTAGATCGTGCCCTGCGCCAGCCACCTGGCGTTCTTCAGCTTGGCCGACTCCTCGTCGAAGATCTCGACGAACAGGTTGCCGATGATCTTGCGCTTGGCTTCCGGGTCGGCCACGCCTTCCAGCGCCTTGAAGTAGCGGTCACGGGCGTTGACGCGGACGACCTTGACGCCCATGTGCTCGGCCATCGTCGCCATCACCTGGTCGCCTTCCTGCCAGCGCAGCAGGCCGGTGTCGACGAACACGCAGGTCAGCTGGTCGCCGATGGCCTTGTGCAGCAGCGCGGCGACCACCGAGGAATCGACGCCGCCGGACAGGCCCAGGATCACTTCGTCGGAACCGACCTGCTCGCGCACGCGGGCGATCTGGTCCTCGATGATGTTGGCCGAAGTCCACAGCGTCCGGCAGCCGCAGATGTCGACGACGAAGCGGCGCAGCAGCTCCTGGCCCTGCTTGGTGTGGGTGACTTCCGGGTGGAATTGCACGCCGTACCACTTCTTCGCTTCGTTGCTCATCGCCGCGACCGGGATGCGGTCGGTGATCGCGGTGACCGTGAAGCCGGGCGGCGCCTTGGCGACGTGGTCGCCGTGGCTCATCCACACGTCGATGCTGGGCTGGCCAGCGTGGTCGGAAAGGCCGGAGAACAGCCGGTCGGCGGCGACGATCTCGACTTCGGCGTGGCCGAATTCGCGCTGGTCGGCCGCTTCGGTTGCGCCGCCAAGCTGCGCGGCCAGGGTCTGCATGCCGTAGCAGATGCCGAGCAGCGGCAGGCCGCAATCGAACACGTTCTGCGGCGCGGCCGGCGCGCCCTGCTCCGTCGTCGATTCGGGGCCGCCGGAGAGGATGATGCCCTTGGCGCCGAACTTCTCGATCTCGGCCGGGTCGTGGTCCCAGGCCCAGATTTCGCAGTAGACGCCGATCTCGCGGATGCGGCGCGCGATCAGCTGCGTGTACTGCGCGCCGAAGTCGAGGATGAGGATTTTGTCGCTGTGGAGATCGGTCATCATGGAGTTGGTGCGTAGCCGGCTGGATTCTTGAAAATCAGTTCGATGACAATCGAAATGATGAAGCAGATGACCGCTCCCCCAATCGCTGGTATCCAGAACGGTTGGATGACTGCATCCAGCATCCTGGTACCCGGAGGTGCGGTGAATATGGCGCAGTAGATTGCCGAGTAAAGCGCCGCTCCCAATACAACGTTGCCGATGACCCTCGCCAGTCGCCAAGCGAAAGTTCGGCGAAGCAGCCAAACCAACAAGAACGCTGGCAGGCAAAAGACCACGAGGAGCGCCATCCCTCCGAAGATCAGGCCATATGCTTCAGGAAAGATGAATAACAGCCCCGACATCAGGACGAGGGTGAGCAACAACGAATGGACCCACACTCGTCTGAATGCCATATCAGCCCATCCGGTAATTCGGCGGTTCCTTCGTGATCTGCACATCGTGGACATGCGACTCACGCTGCCCCGCACCCGTGATTTTCACGAACTTCGGCTTAACCCGCATTTCCTCGATGGTTGCGCAACCCACGTAGCCCATCGTGGCGCGCAGGCCGCCGACCAACTGGTGGATGATGTTGCCGACCGGGCCGCGGTACGGCACGCGGCCTTCGATGCCTTCCGGCACCAGCTTGTCCGCATCGCTCGCATCCTGGAAATAACGGTCCTTGGACCCCTTCTCCATCGCGCCCAGCGAACCCATGCCGCGGTAGCTCTTGTAGCTGCGGCCCTGGAACAATTCGACTTCGCCCGGGGCTTCCTCGGTGCCGGCGAACAGGCCACCGATCATCACCGTCGATGCGCCGGCGACGATCGCCTTGCCGAGGTCGCCGGAATAGCGGATGCCGCCGTCGGCGATCAGCGGGATGCGGTCCTGCAGCGCCTCGGCGACCATGTCGACCGCGGTGACCTGCGGCACGCCGACGCCGGCGACCATGCGCGTGGTGCAGATCGAGCCCGGGCCGACGCCAACCTTGACCGCGTCCGCACCGGCGTCGAACAGCGCCAGCGCCGCGTCGCCGGTGACGATGTTGCCGCCGATCACCTGCAGGTCCGGGAAGTGCTTCTTCGCCCAGGCCACGCGATCGATGACGCCCTGCGAATGGCCGTGCGCGGTGTCGACGATGACCACGTCGACGCCCGCCGCGACCAGCGCTTCGATGCGCTGGTCGGTATCGCCGCCGACGCCGACCGCGGCGCCGACCATCAGCCGGCTCGACGCGTCCTTCGCGGCGTTCGGATTGTCGGTCTTCTTCTGGATGTCCTTGACCGTGATCAGTCCACGCAGCTCGAAGCCGTCGTTGACCACCAGCACCTTCTCGATGCGGTGCTTGTGCAGCAGGTCGAGCACTTCCTCGTCGCTGGCGCCTTCCCTGACCGTGACCAGCCGGTCCTTCTTGGTCATGATGTGGCGGACCGGATCGTCCAGCTTCTTCTCGAAGCGCATGTCGCGGCTGGTGACGATGCCGACCAGCTGGCCGCCTTCGTCGACCACCGGCACGCCGGAGATGTTGCGCGCCCGGGTCAGCTTGAGCACGTCGCCGATGGTGGTGTTGGGACCGACGGTGAACGGGTCCTTGATCACGCCTGCCTCGAACTTCTTGACCTTGGCCACTTCGGCGGCCTGCTGTTCGACGGTCAGGTTCTTGTGGATGATGCCGATGCCGCCGAGCTGGGCCATCGCGATGGCGAGGCGGGCCTCGGTGACCGTGTCCATCGCCGCGGAAACGATCGGCAGCTTCAGGCGCAGGCCGCGGGTCAGGCGCGTCTCCAGCGAGACGTCCTTGGGCAGCACGGTGGAATGGGCGGGGACGAGGGAAACGTCGTCGTAAGTGAGTGCTTCGGCCTGGATGCGGAGCATCGGCGGGTCCCGGGAGAGTTGGGGAAGCACGTAATTGTATCCTGTTCCCGCGCCTTCTCCCAACGGGAAAAGGCGCCCGGAAGGCGGATCAGGGGCGAACGGAGTGTTGCAGGAGAACGGCCGTTCACCTTCCGGTCTTCGTTCGCCCCCTCGCCCCGACACTCCGCCGCGGGAAAGGGGTCAGGCCGCGGCTTCCGCCGCCTCGATGGTGTTCTGCATCAGCGTGGCCACGGTCATCGGCCCTACCCCGCCCGGCACCGGGGTGATCCAGCTGGCCTTTTCGGCGGCCGCGGCATAGCCGACATCGCCGACCAGGCGACCGTCGTCGAGGCGGTTGATGCCCACGTCGATGACCACGGCGCCCGGCTTGACCCACTCGCCCGGCACGATGCCGGGCCGGCCCACCGCGACCACCAGGATGTCGGCGTCGCGGACCCGGGCCTCCAGCACCTCGCGCGGGGTGAACTTGTGGCAACTGGTCACCGTGCAGCCGGCGATCAGCAGCTCCAGCGCCATCGGCCGGCCGACATGGTTGCTGACGCCGACGATGGTGGCGTTGCGGCCGCGCACCGGCTGGTCGGTATGGGCCAGCAGGGTCACGATGCCGCGCGGGGTGCACGGACGCAGGCCGAACTGGCGCAAGGCCAGGTGGCCGACATTGGCCGGGTGGAAGCCGTCGACGTCCTTGCGCGGGTCGATGCGTTCGATCAGGCGGCTGGCGTCGGGAATGCCCGGCAGCGGCAGCTGGACGAGGATGCCGTGGATCTTCGGGTCGGCGTTCAGGCCGTCGATCAGCGCCAGCAGTTCGGCCTCGGTGGTGCCTTCCGGCAGGTCGTAGTCGAAGGCCTCGATGCCGACCTTCTCCGCCGCGCGGCGCTTGTTGCGCACGTACACGGCCGAAGCCGGATCGCCGCCGACCAGCACCACCGCCAGCCCCGGCCGCGACTTGCCGGCCGCCAGCCGCGCGTCGACCCGGGTCTTCAGTTCGTCGAGCAGGTCTTCGGCGATGCGGCGGCCATCTAGGATGCGGGCGGTCATGGGGGATTTCGCGGGGGCAATGCGCGTATTTTCCCCGATTCGCGCCGGCGCGTGTAGCGCGGACTCACGCATCCCCGTCGCGGATCGCGTCCTCGGCCTCGCGGTTCAGCGCCTTGCCCTCGCGCCTGGGCCGGGTGAACGGCGTCGGCGTGGCCGGGGCGGTGTTGCCGATGATCAGGGGGCGCCCGGCGCGCACGTCGCCGGCGGCGGTTTCCAGCTCGAAGCGTTCCCGGTCCAGTTCGCGCACCTGTTCGGCGATGCCGTCCGCCTCGTTCTCCGGCACGCCCAGTTCCAGCAGCGCGGCGCGGCCGAACTCCACCGCCGATTCGAAGGTCTCGCGGATCTGGAAGTCGACGCCGGCGTCGACCAGCTTCAGCGAGTGCTCGCGGTCGTAAGAGCGCGCCAGCAGCTTGGCCTGCGGGAATTCGAGCTTCGCCAGTTCGACGATGCGGTCGGTGGCCTCGCGGTCGTCCGCGCAGATCGCGATCGCCCGCGCGCTGCCCGCTCCCGATGCGTGCAGCACGTCCAGCCGCGTGCCGTCGCCGTAGTAGACCTTGAAGCCGAATTCGGCGGCGCTCTGGATCATCTCGATGTCGGTGTCGATGATGGTCACGTCGACGTCGCGCGCCAGCAACGACTGGCTCATCACCTGGCCGAAGCGGCCGAAGCCGATGATCAGCACGCTGCCGGTCTGGCCATCGGCCGCCTCCACGCCCTCCAGCGGTTGCGCCGCCTTCGGCGCGAGGCCGCGCGTCGCCAGGACCAGCAACGGCGTCAGCACCATCGACAGCACCACGATCGCGGTCAGGTTGGCGCCGGTTTCGGCGTCGATCACCCGCCCCGCCGTGGCCGCGGCGAACAGCACGAAGGCGAACTCGCCGCCCTGCGCCATCAGCACCGCGCGGTCCAGCGCATCGGAATGCGCGCTGCGCGTCAGCCGCGCCACCGCGTACACGCACAGCGCCTTTACCAGCATCATCGCCAGCACGCTGACGCCGATCAGCTGCCAGTTGCGCGCCACCACGCCCAGGTCCAGCGACATGCCCACGCCGAGGAAGAACAGGCCCAGGAGGATGCCGCGGAACGGTTCGATGTCGGCCTCGATCTGGTGGCGGAACACCGATTCGGACAACAGCACGCCGGCGAGGAACGCACCCATCGCCATCGACAGCCCGCCGACCTGCATCAGCAACGCCGCGCCCAGCACCACCAGCAGCGCGGCGGCGGTCATCACTTCGCGCGCCTTGGCCGCGGCCAGCACGCGGAACAGCGGATTCAGCAGCCAGATGCCGGCGGCGACCAGCGCGGCCAGCGTCGCCGCGCCGATCCCCAGCTTGCCCCACGCCGCGTCGCCGTCGCCCGCCACCACCGGCGACAGCAGCGCCACGATCGCCAGCAGCGGCACGATCAGCAGGTCCTCGAACAGCAGGATCGCCACGATCTTCTGCCCGCGCGGCAGGGCGATGTCGCCGCGCTCGCCGAGCAGCTGCATCACGATCGCGGTCGAGGTGAGCACGAAGCCGGCCGAACCGATGAACGCCACCGGCAGCGGGAACCCGAACGCCAGCCAGCCGGTCGCGGTCAGCGCCAGCGTGCACGCGGCGATCTGCAGCGCGCCCAGGCCGAAGATCTGCCGGCGCATGCCCCACAGGTGCGACGGGCGCATTTCCAGGCCGATCACGAACAGGTACATCACCACGCCGAGTTCGGCCACGTGCAGGATCGCCTCGGGCTCGGAGAACCAGCCCAGCCCGAACGGGCCGATCAACAGGCCGGCCGTCAGGTAGCCGAGCACCGAGCCCAGGCCCAGCCGGCGGAAAATCGGGACCATCACCACCGCCGCGCCGAGCAGCGCGACGACTTTGACCAGTTGACTGCTGTCGGCGTCGACGCTCATGCGGCGATTCTAAACGCGCGTCGCGGCCCGGTTGCCTGCCCCGGCGTCATGGGGAAGTCTGCGCGGGTTCCGCGGGCGTGGAGGCCGGCGAAGAGCAGACCTGCATGCCGCCGCCGACTTCGACGCAGCGCTGCGGCGCCTGCGGTTGCGCCCCCTGCGCGGTAACGGGCGGCGGCGGCGCCAGCCGCGCCAGGTCGACCGCCGGCCTGAGCTTCAGCATCACCGCCCAGTCCTGCCGGTTCGAATCGCAGTTGGCCGGCATGTCGGGACTGCACGCGAGGTCGGCCAGCGTCCGCGACGGCAGGCTGGCGAAATAGCCGTTCGCATCCAGCTTCAGCATGCGCAGGGTCACCGCGTTCTGCACGTTGCCACCGACCAGATAGGCCAGCCCGCCGGGCCCGGCGCCGACCACGATGTCGCAATGCATCGCCAGGCCGCCGCTGTCGGCAACGCTCAGCAGCGTGGCGAGGTCGCCGAAGCCGAACAGCCGCGACGCGTTGCGCACCGAGCACAGCAGGTCGCCCGGCGCCGGTTTCGCGCTTTGCGGCGCCTGCACCAGGTACGGGCTCCGCGCCGGGTTGCGGTAGGCCTCGCGCACGTAGTCGATGTGGCTGGCCGAGGCGCGGAATCCCGGCAGACCGGCACGACGCATCACCCACGAGACGAAAGCGCCCGACCACGGGGTGTCGATGACGAAGGTGCGGCAAGCCGGCGAAACGTATCGCGCCGTCGGTGCATAGGCGCATTCGCTGGCGCCGCTGCGGCCGTAGACGCTGCCGAGCAGACCACTCTCGATCCAGTACGTGGCGACCTTGCGCCACGCCTCGGCGCCATCGGCCAGCGGGCCGTTCTCGGCCTCGTACACGGTCAGGCCGCCACTGCGGCCATCCGCATCGATGAAGGGGCGGAACCAGTTCTGGTGTTCCTTGCAGGCATAGGCCGCGATGCGGGTCGCGGTGTCGGCCGAGGCGACCTGGGTGCGCAGCAACGGGCAGGGATCGGCGGCGAGCGCCGGCGCGGCGAACAGCCACGAGGTCAGGCACAGAAGCAACAGGCGGAGCATCCAGCTTCTCCTTGTCACCGGATGCACGGGGGAATGCATCCTTCTTCTCCGGCGGACAGGGTATATCGAAATCCGCGACGGCCGCACCCTCGCGATGCGGCGCCGTCAGCTTCCGGCCGGGGAAGCGCCGCTGCAGAACGCCGCGTAGTCGATGTAGCCGGGGAATTCGCGGCCCGGCGCGCAGACGGCGCATTCCGGATCGGGGGGCAGCCGGATCTCGCGGAAGCGCGCCGCCAGCGCGTCGAAATGCAGCAGGCGGCCGGCCAGCGGTTCGCCGATGCCGAGCAGCAGCTTGATCACCTCGTTGGCCTGCAGCAGGCCGATCACGCCCGGCAGCACGCCGAGCACGCCGGCCTCGGCGCAGTTCGGCGCGAACTCTGGCGGCGGCGGTTCCGGGAACAGGCAGCGATAGCACGGCGCCTGTCCGCGATGGCGGCCGGCGTCGAACACGCCGACCTGCCCTGCGAAGCGTTGCACCGCGCCATACACCAGCGGCTTGCCCAGCTTCACGCAGGCGTCGTTGAGCAGGTATCGCACGGGGAAGTTGTCCGCGCCGTCGACGACCACGTCGACGCCGTCGAGCAGGCGTTCGACATTGCCCGACGTGATGCGCTCGGCGACGGCCTCGACTTGCGTCCGCGGGTTCAGCGCCGACAGCGCCTGCGCCGCCGACGCGACCTTGGCTTCGCCGATGCGCGCGTCGGTGTGCAGGATCTGCCGTTGCAGGTTGCTGCGGTCGACCACGTCGTCGTCGGCGATGCGGATGTGCCCCACTCCGGCGGCGGCGAGGTAAAACGCGGCCGGCGAACCGAGGCCGCCGGCACCGACCAGCAGCACCCGCGATGCCTCCAGCCTGCGCTGTCCTTCGACGCCGATCTCCGGTAGCAGCAGGTGGCGCGAATAGCGCTCGTTGAAGTCGCGCGTGTCGGCATCGGCCTGCGGGACCTCCACCGGCAGGCCCTCGGCGATCCAGCGCGTGGTGCCGCCCTCCACCGAATGCACGTGGGCATAGCCGGCGGCGCGCAGTTTCTCGGCGCACTCGGCCGAACGCTTGCCGGCCTGGCAGATCAGCAGGATTTCGGCGTCGTGCCGCGGCAGGAAATCGTCGGGATGCGATTCGAGTTCGCCGCGCGCCACGCCGAGCGCGCCCTCGGCCTGGCCGCCGGCGCGTTCGTGGGTTTCGCGCACGTCGACCAGCGTCGCGCCGCGGGCGAGCCGGCGCAGCGCTTCGAGCGGGGGGATTTCGAGACCGGCCATGGCGGCATTATCGCGCCATCGGCGCACGCGTGGCGGCCGCGTGCCGGAACGCAGCGGATTACTTGCCGCGCTTCACGTGCCGCATCAGCCGGCGCTTGCGCGCGACCTGGCGCTCGGTCAAGGCGTTCTTGCGGCCTTCGTACGGGTTCACGCCTTCCTTGAACACGAACTGCACCGGGGTGCCGACCAGCTTGAAACGCTTGCGGAAGAAGTTCTCCAGGTAGCGCTTGTACGACTCCGGCAACGCCTTCAGGCGGGTGCCGTGGACGACGAAGGTCGGCGGGTTGCTGCCGCCGGGATGCACGAAGCGCAGCTTGGAGACGTGGCCGCGGATGCTCGGCGGCGGGTTCGATTCGACGGCGATTTCCAGCGCCTTGTTGACTTCGCTGGTGCCGAATTCCCTGGTCGCCGAGGCGTGCGCGCGGTGGATGGCGCGGAACAGCTCGCGCAGGCCGGAGCCGTGCTTGGCGGAGATCTGCACCGCCTCGGCCCAGTTGACGAAGCCCAGCTTCAGCGACAGCAGGTTCAACGCCTGCTCGCGCTGGTAGGCGGTCAGCCCGTCCCACTTGTTCACCGCGACCACCAGCGCGCGGCCGGCGTCGAGGATCGCGCCGAGCACGCTGGCGTCCTGGTCGGTGACGCCCTCGCTGGCGTCGAGCAGCAGCACCGCGACCTGGCACTGCTCGATCGCCTGCAGGGTCTTGACGATCGAGAACTTCTCCACCGCCTCGTCCACCTTCGACTTGCGGCGCAGGCCGGCGGTGTCGACCAGCCGGTACTTGCGGCCGTCGCGCTCGAGGTCGACGGCGATCGAATCGCGCGTCGTGCCCGGCACTTCCGAGGCGATCATCCGTTCCTCGCCGAGCAGGCGGTTGACCAGCGTCGACTTGCCGACGTTCGGGCGGCCGACGAAGGCGATGCGCATCCGCGACGGATCCTCGTCGAGGACTTCGGCCTCGCCCTCTTCCGGCAGGCGCTGCAGCGCCGCGGCGAGCAGTTCGTCGATGCCCTGCCGGTGCGCCGCGGAGACGGCGAGCATGTCGGCGAAGCCGTAACGGGCGAAATCGGCGCGCACGGCGGTTTCGTTCATGCCGTCGATCTTGTTGATCACCAGCAGCGTCGGCCGCGATGCCTTGCGCAGCCAGCGCAGGATGTCGTCGTCCAGCGCCGAGGCGCCTTCCCTGCCGTCGACGACGAACAGCACCAGGTCGGCCTCCTCGGCCGCGGCGCGGGCCTGGCGCGCGGTGGCGCCGGCCAGCCCCTGCTCCTGCTCGGCGATGCCGCCGGTGTCGACGACGACGAAGTGCCGGTCCGGCTGCAGCCGGCAGACGCCGTAGTTGCGGTCGCGGGTCACGCCCGGCTGGTCGTGCACCAGCGCGTCGCGGCTGCGGGTCAGCGCGTTGAACAGCGTCGATTTGCCGACGTTGGGGCGGCCGACGAGGGCGACGAGGGGAAGCATGGGAAGGGTTCGGGTCGGAATGGAAATTCGGCAAAGCGTAACCGCTTTTCGCCGCGGGGTTCGCCCGGCGCCGAAAGGCGCAGAGCCGGGCGGACCCGGCTCTGCGCGCTGCGACCGTCGGCGACGATGAGGTTATTGCAGGCGGAACGCGGTCACTTCGCCTTCGGTGTTCTGCACCAGCAACAGGTCGCCGGCCAGCACCGGCTTGGCCCGTACCGGGTCGCCGCCGACGCGCTCGCGCGCGGCGAACTCGCCGTTGTCCAGGCGCAGCCAGTGCACGTAGCCATCGTAATCGCCGACCACGGCGTAGTCGCCCTGCACCGTCGGCGCGGTCAGCGAACGCCGCGCCAGGTTCGGGTTCGACCACAATGCGCCGCCGCTGTTGCGGTCCAGCGCCCAGACCACGCCACCCGGGTCGGACACCACCACGCTGCCGGGGGACAGGCCCAGGCCGCCGGCACCGCCGGTGTCGCGCACCCACAGCGGACGCCCGCTGGGGCCGTCGATGGCCAGGGTTTCCTTCTTGTAGCTGGTCGCGTAGATCGTGGTGCCGTCGAGCACCGGGGTGCCGTCGACGTCGGCCATGCGTTCCAGTTCGGTGCGGCCTTCCGGCACGCCCACGGGCTGTTCCCACAGCGGCCGCCCGTCGCGCAGGCTCATCGCGCTGATGGTGCCGTCGTCGTTGCCGGAAAACACGATGCCCGGGCCGAGGGTCAGCGAGGCATTGCCGCGCACGGTCAGGCTGGGCAGCTCGCGCTGCGAGAACCAGCGGCGTTCGCCGCTGGCGGCATCGAAGGCGGTAACGGTGCCGTCGTTGCTGCGCACCAGCACGTAGCCCTGGCCGACTGCGGGCGCGGCGATGACTTCGTTGGAAACCTTGGCGCGCCACTTCTCGGCGCCGGTGGCCGCGTCCAGCGCGATCACCTGGCCGTCGAGCGTGCCGACCGCGACCAGGCCGTCGCCGGCGCCGGGGCCGCCGGTGAAGAACCAGTCGAGTTTTTCCTTGGCCATGCGCTTGGCCAGTTGCTTGGCCAGCTTGCGCTCCTGCTTGGCCGCCTTCAGCTGCTGCTTGGTGCGCTGCTTGTCGGCCTCGGTCTGCTCGCCCGCGTCACTTTCGAAATCGGGCAGTTGTTCTTCCGACGCCAGCAGCTTGGCTTCCTCGGCCTCGCTGAGCTTACGGCGCTTTTCCGGCTTGTAGCGCCACAGTTCGCGGCCGGTCTGCAGGTCCAGCGCGAACACGCTGCCTTCGGCGGCGGCGGCGTAGACGCGACCGTCGGCGACCGCCGGGGCCTGGCCCAGGCCCAGGTGTTTCTCGCCTTCGCCGACATTGGCGCTCCAGACTTTGGAGACATGCGCGGTCGGGGTGAAATCGGACAGCTCGACCGGCTCGGCGGCCTTCTTCGCCTGCGCCTTCTCGCTGTTGCCGCCGAACCAGCCCTTGACCGTGCTGCACGAGGACAGGGCGATGGCGAGCAACAGCAACGAAGCCGCACGGGCAAGGGTGCCCGAAAAGGAACGGGAAGCGGTTTTCATCAGACGGACTCCGCGGGCTTGGGCGGGGTGCCGCCGACGTCGGTGAGCTTGAGTTCGAGCAGGCGGCGCTCCGGCGCGGCCACGTCGATGCCGGTCAGGGCCTTGAGGTAGGCGTCGCGCGCCTCGTCGCGCTTGCCGGCGGCCAGCAACGCGTCGCCGCGTGCCTCCAGCGACGCCGGATCCTGCGCAACGAGCAGCTTCAGCGCCTCGTCGGGCTTGCCGGTCTCGGTCAGCAGGCGCGCCAAGCGCAGGTTCACCAGGCCCTGCAGCGAAGGATCGGGCTGGATCGCGCGCAGCGTGGCGATGGCGGCATCGGCCTGCCCGGCATCCACTTGCGCACGCGCCAGCTGCAGCGCCGCCAGCCCGGCATAGACGCCGTCGCCGAGCTTGGCCACGGCGGCTTGCGCCTGCTTGGTGTCGACGGGCTTGCCGCCCTGCGGGCGCAGCGCTTCGACGGCGCCCTGGTAGTCGTGGTAGGCCTGTTCGTGCTGTTGCTGCTGGCGCTTCTGCCACCATTGCCAGCCGAAGATCAGCGCCAGGCCCAGTGCTATGCCGCCGAGCAAGCCGGCGCCGTTGTTCCTGAGCCAGTTGCGGACGCGTTCGCCTTGTTCGTGTTCGTCGAGCAGTTCGTCGATCGCCATGCGTTCTCTGTGCCCCGTTCCGACGGGGTCTTGGTTCCGGTTGAGTTCGTCGGCCCCTGGCGCAGGCCGGACGACTCGGGTCAGTCGGCGACCGGGGACAGGGAACCGTCAGAGGATACCGTAAAGCGGGCGACGTTCGCTCGCTGGTACGGCGTCATGTCCACCGTACTACCGGATTGCTGAACCTCGACCTCGGTGACGTTGCCGATCACCATGCGGGCCACTTGACCGGTGGCGAAGCTGCGCTGTTCGCCGGCCTTGACCAGGCCCTGCTCGATCGTGCTGCCGTCGGCGGCGACGATCTGCACCCAGCTTTCGCCGTTGAAGCGCAGGCTCAGCGCGGGCGCGGCGGGACGCGGCAGCGGCGCCAGCGAAGCGGCGATCGGGTCGGACGGCGCGACGGCCGCCGGGCCGGCGGGGACCACATCCAGCGGCGCGGTCGCCTGCGGCCGGCTCTCGACGTGCGGCCGCGTCGCCAGCCACACCGGGATGGCGAAGAAACACAGGGTGAGCACCACGTACAGCGAGCGGCGGCCGACGTTCTCGAGCAGGCGCTGGTACGGCGGGGTGTGGCTGTGGCTGACCAGTTCGGCCGGGCGCGGCGCCTGGGCCTGGAACTGCTGCAAGAAGGGTTCGATGTCGACCTTCAGCAACTTGGCGTAGCTGCGCAGCTGGCCACGGATGAAGACCGGCGCGCTGAGCTGCTCCCAGCGCTCGTGCTCCAGCGATTCCAGCACGCGGACCTGCATCTTCAGGCTCTGGCTGACTTCCTGCAGGCTCAGGCCGCTGCGTTCGCGGGCTTCGCGCAACAGCGCGCCGACGCCCAGGCCGGCGCCTTCCGGCGCACTGCCCTGGCGAAACTCGTTCGGCAAATCAGCAGTCATGGCTCGGATGCCCTCCCCGGGGCGTTGGTCGTGGTGTTCGCGGCATCCGGGAACTCCGTCCGCAACCGCTGTTCGTATCGACTGGCGGCAACCCTGTCGCCGAGCGCATTCTCTATATTACGCGCGAGTTGTAGCACGTCGGCGTTCGCCGGTGCAGCGGCAAGTCTCCGTTCTGTGAACGCCCTCGCTTCCAAATAGCGACCCTGCCTGAATTCGCCTTCCGCCATCGAGGCCAGCGCATAGGCATTGACCGGGTCGAGCTCCAGCGCCTTGCGCAGGTCGCGTTCACCGCGCTCGTACTGCCCGCTTTTCAGTGCGCAGCCGCCGGCGTTGGCCAGCGCCGCTGCCGGGGTGGCGTAATTCGGCGCGGCCAGGGCGCGGTCGAACCAGACCAGCGCTTCGGCCGGGTAGCCGTTGCCGCACAGCCACGCGCCGTAATTGTTCAGCACGCCACCATCGGCCGGGGCCAGTTCGGCCGCCTGCCGGTAGTGGGCGCCGGCGGCTTCCTGCTGGCCGCGGCTCTGCTCGATGATGGCCAGCAGGGTGTGCGCCCCGGCCGAGTCCGGGTTCCGCTTCAGCGCCAGTCGCGCCTGGCGCTCGGCGGTGGCGATGTCGCCGGCCTGCAGGCGTTGCGAGGCCAGTTGCAGGCGTTCCTGCGCGGCCAGCCGGCGCTTGGTCTGTTCGCTGTCGTGGACGCTGTACGCGGGCGCCGCCGGCTCGTAGCGTTCGATCTTGGAGGCGGGGCGGATGAAGGTCAGGCGCGAGCAGGCCGTCGCGGACAGCGCAAGGACGAGGAGCGGCACGAGCGCCTCACGCAGCCGCATCGTTCACTCCCTGTGCCTGCAACTTGCGCTTGAACTCGGCCTGGCGGCGAGTCCGGTCCATCACCTGCCCCTTCAGCTGGCCGCAGGCGGCGTCGATGTCGTCGCCGCGGGTGCGCCTGACCATGGTCAGCACGTGCGCATCCAGCAGGATCTTCTGGAACGCGCGGATGTCTTCCTCCGGCGCGCGCTCGTAGCGGGTGCCGGGGAACGGGTTGAACGGGATCAGGTTGACCTTGGCCGCATCCTTCAGTTGCGCGGCATTGCCGAACTTGCGCATCAGCTGCGCCAGCTGGCGCGCGTGCTCCGGCTGGTCGTTGACGCCCTTCATCAGCGTGTATTCGAAGGTCACCGAGTCGCGCTTCTTGTTGTGCCTGAGCCAGCGCACGCACGAGGCCATCAGTTCGGCGATCGGGTACTTCCTGTTCAGCGGCACCAGTTGCTCGCGCAGCGCGTCGTTCGGTGCGTGCAGCGACACCGCCAGCGACACGTCGGTCTCGGTCGACAGGCGGTCGATCATCGGCACCAGGCCGGAGGTGGACAGCGTCACCCGCTTGCTGGCCAGGCCGTAGCCGAGGTCGTCGCGCATGATGTTCATCGCGCGCACGACGTTGTCGAAGTTCAGCAACGGCTCGCCCATGCCCATCATCACCACGTTGGTGAGGCGGCGGTTCTGCGCCGGCACGTTGCCGAGGTCGCGCGCGGTGATCCAGACCTGGCCGATGATCTCGGCGGTGCTCAGGTTGCGGTTGAAGCCCTGGGTGGCGGTCGAACAGAACGTGCAGTTCAGGCCGCAGCCGACCTGCGACGACACGCACAGCGTGCCGCGGCCCTTGTCGGGGATATAGACGGTTTCGACGGCGTTCTTGCCGTCGACGCCCATGCCGAGCAGCCACTTGTGCGTGCCGTCGGCGGAAGGCTTGTCGAAGACGACGTTGGGGACGACGACCTCGGCGTGCTCCTGCAGCTTGGCGCGCAAGGCCTTGCCGAGGTCGGTCATCCGGTCGAAGTCGGTGACGTAGCGGTGGTGGATCCACTTCATCACCTGGTGGGCGCGGAACTTCTGTTCGCCGAGGGTTTCGACGAAGAATTTCTCCATGCCCTCGCGGTCGAGGTCGAGCAGGTTCTGCTTCGCGGGCACGGGCGCGGCGGCGGACGGGGCGTCCGCCGCCAGCTTCAATTCGATCGGTGCGAACCCGTGGCCGCTCACGACTGCATCACTCAGCGCGAAAACACTTCGGTCGCGGCGAAGAAGTACGCGATCTCGATGTTCGCGTTCTCGACCGAGTCCGAACCGTGCGCGGCGTTGGCGTCGATGCTGTCGGCGAAGTCGGCGCGGATCGTGCCCGGCGCGGCCTCCTTCGGGTTGGTGGCGCCGAGGATCTCGCGATGCTTGAGCACGGCGTTCTCGCCTTCCAGCACCTGGATCGCGACCGGGCCGCTGGTCATGAATTCGACCAGCGCGTTGAAGAACGGACGCTCCTTGTGCACGGCGTAGAAGCCTTCGGCTTCGCGGCGCGACAGGTGCTTCATCTTCGCGGCGACGATCTTCAGACCGGCCTTTTCGAAACGGGCATAGATTTCGCCGATGACGTTCTTGGCGACGGCATCGGGCTTGACGATCGACAGGGTGCGCTCCAGCGCCATGGACTTGGTCTCCGTTGGGCGGGCCACTCGAGGTGAAGCCCGCAGGTTAGCAATGAAAAAAACCCGCGTCAAAACGCGGGCTTAGACGAAACTGCGTAGACGAAATTGTAACCGGCCAAAGCCGCCATTGGAATGCCCGGCCACACGGTTTTGCTGCAGAGCAGCATGACAAAGTCGCGGCCCGCACCCACAATCAAACAAGCGTTTGATTCAGGCCCTGCCCGGCCCTCTACCGACATGTCCCACGCCAGCCACTTCTCGACCAAGGACCGCATCCTCGGTGCGGCCGAGGAACTGTTCGCCCAGCACGGCTTCGCCGGCACCTCGCTGCGCCAGGTCACCAGCCGCGCCGACGTCAACATCGCCGCGGTCAACTACCACTTCGGCAGCAAGGAAAACCTGGTCAACGAGGTGTTCCGCCGACGCATGGACGAGATGACCGAGCTGCGCCTGCGCAGCCTGCGCGAGGCGAAGGAAAAGCACCCCGGCGAACTGGAGCCGGTCCTCGCCGCCTTCATCGAGCCGGCGCTGGCCATGGCCCAGGACCGCCACGGCGGCGGCGCCTTCGTGCGGGTGATCGCCCGCGCCTACGCCGAGAAGAACGACAGCCTGCGCCGTTTCCTGTCCGAACACTACGGCCACGTGCTGCGCGAGTTCGCCAAGGCCATCGCCGCCTGCGTGCCGGCGCTGAGCAAGGAGCAGTTGTACTGGCGGCTGGACTTCATCGCCGGCGCGCTGACCTACGCCATGGCCGATTTCGGGATGATCCGCCGTCCCGATGGCGTCACCGAGAAGGCGCACCGCGAGCGCGCCGCGCGCGAACTGATCCATTTCGCGGCCGCCGGGCTGAATAGCTGATTTTATTTCCTTTAATTACAAAGGGTTGACGAAAATGTCTAAGAAACTACTTGTCCGACGGGCAGCCGTGCTCGGCGCCGGCGTGATGGGCGCGCAGATCGCCGCCCACCTGACCAATGCGGGCGTCGACACCGTGCTGTTCGACTTGCCGGCGAAGGAAGGCGATCCCAACGGCATCGTGCTGAAGGCGATCGCCAACCTGGGCAAGCTCAGCCCCGCCCCGCTGGCCAGCAAGGCGCTGGCCGAGGCCATCACTCCCGCCAACTACGATTCGGGCGCCGAGCTGCTGAAGGATTGCGACCTGATCGTCGAGGCGATCGCCGAGCGGATGGACTGGAAGCAGGACCTGTACAGGAAGATCGCCCCGTTCGTGCCGGCGCACGCGGTGCTGGCCAGCAACACCTCCGGCCTGGGCATCAACAAGCTGGCCGAGGTGCTGCCGGAAGAACTGCGCCACCGCTTCTGCGGCGTGCACTTCTTCAACCCGCCGCGCTACATGCACCTGGCCGAGCTGATCCCGGCCCGCACCACCGACGCGGCGGTGCTCGAAGGCCTCGAGACCTTCCTGAGCAGCACCCTCGGCAAGGGCGTGGTCTACGCCAAGGACACGCCGAATTTCATCGGCAACCGCATCGGCGTGTTCTCGATCCTCGCCACCGCGCACCACACCGCCGAGTTCAAGCTCGGCTTCGACGAAGTCGACGCGCTCACCGGCCCGCTGATCGGCCGGCCGAAGTCGGCGACCTACCGCACCTCGGACGTGGTCGGGCTGGACACCATGGCCCACGTCATCAAGACCATGGCCGACACCCTGCCCGACGACCCGTGGCACAAGTACTTCAAGTCGCCGGCGTGGCTGGATGCGCTGATCGCCAAGGGCGCGCTGGGCCAGAAGACCGGCGCCGGCATCTTCCGCAAGGTCGGCAAGGACATCGTCGTGCTCGACCTGGAGAAGCAGGACTATCGCGCCTCCGACCGCGTCGCCGCACCGGAAGTGGTCGAGATCCTGAAGCTCAGGAACCCGGCCGAGAAGTTCGCCAGGCTGCGCGAAAGCCGGCACCCGCAGGCGCAGTTCCTGTGGGCGGTGTTCCGCGACCTGTTCCATTATTCGGCCTACCACCTGGCCGACATCGCCGACACCGCGCGCGACGTCGACCTGGCGATCCGCTGGGGCTACGGCTGGAGCCTGGGCCCGTTCGAGACCTGGCAGGCCGCCGGCTGGAAGCAGGTGGCGCAGTGGATCGCCGACGACATCGTCGCCGGCAAGGCGATGAGCAGTGCCGCGCTGCCGAACTGGGTGTTCGACGGCCGCGAAGGCGTGCACACCGCGGAAGGCAGCTACAGCCCGGCGAAGAACGCCAAGCTGCCGCGCTCCGCCCTGCCCGTCTACCAGCGCCAGCGTTTCCCCGATCCGCTGCTGGGCGAGGCCTTCGGCAAGGGCGAAACCGTGTTCGAGAACGACGGCGTGCGCCTGTGGACCGACGGCGACGACATCGGCGTGGTCTCGTTCAAGACCAAGATGAACACCGTATCCGACGCGGTGCTCGACGGCCTGCAGGAAGCGGTCGGCATCGCCGAAGGCAAGTTCAAGGGCCTGGTGCTCTGGCAGGACAAGGAGCCGTTCTCCGCCGGCGCCGACCTGGCCGGTGCGCTCGGCGCGCTGCAAGCCGGCAGGATCGCCGAGTTCGAGGCGATGGTCGCCAACTTCCAGCGCACCAGCCAGCGCATCAAGTACGCGTTGGTGCCGGTGGTCGCGGCGGTGCGCGGCCTCGCCCTCGGCGGCGGCTGCGAGTTCCAGATGCACTCGGCGCGCACGGTCGCGTCGCTGGAAAGCTACATCGGCCTGGTCGAGGCCGGCGTCGGCCTGTTGCCCGCGGGCGGCGGCCTGAAGGAACTGGCGGTGCGCGCTTCCGCGGCGGCCGGCCCGGGCGGCGACGTGTTCGCCGAGCTGAAGAAGACCTTCGAAACCGTGGCGATGGCCAAGGTCTCGACCTCGGCGCTGGAAGCGAAGGAGCTGGGCCTGATGCGCGCCGGCGACAAGGTCGCGTTCAACGCCTACGAACTGCTGTACATCGCGAAGAAGGAAGCGCTGGCGCTGGCCGAGACCGGCTACCGCCCGCCGCTGCCGGCGCGACGCGTGCGGGTCGCCGGCGACGTCGGCATCGCCACCTTCAAGATGCTGCTGGTCAACATGCTGGAAGGCCGTTTCATCAGCGAATACGACTACGAGATCGCCAGCCGCATCGCCACCGTGGTCTGCGGCGGCGAAGTGGACCGCGGCTCGATCGTCGACGAGGAGTGGCTGCTGAAGCTGGAGCGCAAGCACTTCGTCGAACTGGCGCAGCAGCCGAAGACGCAGGCGCGCATCGAGCACATGCTCAAGACCGGCAAGCCGCTCCGCAACTGATTCGACGACAAGGACATACTGAAATGAGCAAGCAAATCCAGGACGCCTACATCGTCGCCGCCACGCGCACCCCGGTGGGCAAGGCCCCGAAGGGCGTGTTCCGCAATACCCGCCCCGACGAATTGCTGGCGCACGTGCTGAAGTCGGTCGTCGCGCAGGCGCCGGGCATCGACGTCTCGCGCATCGACGACGCCGTGATCGGCTGCGCGATGCCCGAGGGCGAGCAAGGCATGAACGTGGCGCGCATCGGCCTGCTGCTGGCCGGGTTGCCGAACACCATCGCCGCGCAGACCATCAACCGTTTCTGTTCGTCGGGCGTGCAGGCCGTGGCGCTGGCGGCCAACGAAATCCGCCTGGGCAACGCCGACCTGATGCTGGCCGGCGGCACCGAGTCGATGTCGATGGTGCCGATGATGGGCAACAAGGTGGCGCTGTCGCCGCAGGTGTTCGCGAAGAACGAGAACGTCGCCATCGCCTACGGCATGGGCATCACCGCCGAGAAGGTGGCCGAGGAATGGAAGGTCAGCCGCGAGGACCAGGATGCCTTCGCCATCGCCTCGCACCAGAAGGCGATTGCCGCGATCCAGGCCGGCGAGTTCAAGCAGGAAATCAGCCCGTACGAGGTGCTGTCGCACCTGCCCGACCTGGCCGGCAACGCGATCCAGCTGAAGAAGAAGCTGGTCGACACCGACGAAGGCCCGCGCCCGGACACCACGCTGGAAGGCCTGGCCAAGCTGCGCACCGTTTTCCGCAACCAGCAGTTCGGCGGCAGCGTCACCGCCGGCAACTCGTCGCAGATGAGCGACGGCGCCGGTGCGGTGCTGCTGGCTTCGGAACAGGCGGTCAAGGACTACGGCCTGACGCCGCTGGCCCGCTTCGTCAGTTTCTCGGTCGCCGGCGTGCGCCCCGAAGTGATGGGCATCGGCCCGATCGCGGCGATCCCGAAGGCGCTGAAGCAGGCCGGCTTGACGAAGGACCAGCTCGACTGGATCGAGTTGAACGAAGCCTTCGCCGCGCAGTCGCTGGCGGTGATCCGGGATTGCGAGCTCGACCCGTCCAAGGTCAACCCGCTGGGCGGCGCCATCGCGCTGGGCCACCCGCTGGGCGCCACCGGCGCGATCCGCACCGCGACGATAGTCCACGGCCTGCGTCGCCATCAGAAGAAGTACGGCATGGTGACGATGTGCATCGGCACCGGCATGGGCGCAGCGGGGATTTTCGAGGCGCTGTAACCAACGCCTTGGCGCAGTGAAAAGGCCGCGGTAATGCGGCCTTTTTCATCCAGGGAAACAGGGGTCCATCCCCCTCGAATTCGGGTTCGGTGACACGTGCACAAGTCTATCGTTATCGAATTTGAGTCCAATCAGACCTACCCAAGTGCACCCATCTTTCTCGAAGACATCAAGCTCCTGACCTGCTTGCATGGCGGCAACAACTTCCATCTTGTTCGCACCCTTCGCAATGGCGGGTAATGCTCCGCTCAACTGTTCGAACCTTGTACTCTCCTCGCGAATTTCTTCGTTGCGATACGCCAGCGTCACGCCAGTGTCCAGCCACGAATACGCGAACCAAAAATTACCTGCAAGCAGCAAGGCGATGATGGTGCCGTAGATGACGTGTAGCTTCATTCCGGACCCTCGATGTAAGCAAGGTTGATTGGCCGACGAGGATAGGCTAATCCGCGACCTGGACCGTCTTCAGGTCGCCATAGACGATCTGCCCGCGGAAGCCGCGGCGCACCTGCTGGAACAACTCGCGGAAGGCGGCGTAATCGCCCGGTTGGCACAGCTTGTCGTCGCCGTGGATCGCATTGAGGTGCAGGCGGTGGGTCGCCGTCACCACCTGTCCTTCCCGCTTCCATTCCACGTCGTACTCGCCGGCGGCGTTGCGGTAACGCTCGCTCTTCGGGATGGCGATGATCGGCACGTCCGCCGGGAACGCGAGCTCGTACGTCTCCTCACGCAGGCTTTCGGTGCAATAGAACGGCGTCAGGTTGGTTTCGCTGGATGCGGAGGCATAGATGTCGCGCATCGAATCGGCGCCGGGCATGTCCGGCAGGACCATGCCGCCGACCGAGCCGAAATCGACGTAGTCGCGGGCGGTGAATGCATAGGCGTAGCCGAACGGCCGGCCCAGGTCGTGCGGGTCGCCCAGGACATCGAGCCTGCCGCTGCCGTTGAAGCCGGAACTGGCGATGATCGATTCCTCGATGCGGCTGCGGTTCTGCGCGGTCAGTTGGGCGAAATTGGCGCGCAGGCCGATTTCCGAACTGGCGCCGTTGTCCAGCGTGGTCCGGCCGGTCACGTCGCCGTTGCCGGAGAAAGCGAACGACACGGTGGCGCGGAGCGCGTTCACCGACGGATTGTTCGGCGGCGTGCGCGCGATCTTCCCGTCCGCGGTGTGCACCACCGGCGCGCCGAGGTCGTTGCCGGGCAATTGCCCGAAGCGCGCGTAGGGGCTGGTCGAATCCAGGTACAGGTCGAATTCCGGCACGTAGGTGATCGCGTGGTTGAAGCGCCCCAGCACCGCGACCGCCGGCAGGGTCGGTCCGCCGCCGGCGCCGATCAGCACCGGCGTGCTGGCGATGCCCTTGGCCGCGAGCAGCGCCTCGAGGACCACGGTGTGGTCCTTGCAGTCGCCGTAGCGGTTGGCGAGGATGCTGCCGGCCGAATTCGGTTCCAGCCCGCCGTTGCCCAGGTACACGGCGACGTAGCGGATGTTCTTCGCCACCCATTCGTAGATCGCCGCCGCCTGCGCGCGGCGGTCGGCGATGCCGCGGGTGATCTCGTCGGCGCGCGCCTGCACCGCCGCCGTGACCTTCGCCGCCTCGCCGGCCTTCAGCTGGTAGGCACGGCCCATCGCCGAATAATCCGCGTAGGTGCTGGCCATGATCGTCGGGCTGAACTCCCACGCCGCGGCGCTCCAGTTCTGCACCTTCATCGGCGTCGGGTTGCTGAAGGTCCATGTCCAGCGCGCGATCCCGTCCTTCACCGCCGGCCGGTCGCCACCCTGCACGTCGCGCACGAAGACGTGCATGGGCAGGTCCGCCGGCGCGGTCAGGGTGACGCGGGCATCGGCGTATTCGGTCAGGCGGCTGAAGGTCTCCCACAGGCTGAAATAACCGGGGAAGTACGGGATGTTCTGGGTCTTGCGGAACGAATAGACCAGCCGCGTGCCCGGCGACAGGTTCGGGAACACGATGACCTTGACCTTGCGGTCGGCGTACATCGCGGCCGAGGCGCTGGAATAGCTTTCCTGGTTGTAGATCTTGTCGGCCGGCACGTCGTGGCGCCGGCCGTCCGGCGTCAGCGTGTACGCGGAAAGGACTTCCAGCGCCTCCATCTTCTCGCTGTAGCTCAGCCGCACCTGGCTCCAGTCGTCGACGCCGGCCTTGGTCTTGATCAGGATTTCGTACTCGTCGATCTCGACGCTGGTGGCGTCGGCGCGTACCTCGTAGTCGGCGCGGTAGCGGACGAAGCTGGAGTTGTTGGCGGCTTCCTGGGCGGCGGGCTGCTGCGCGTCCGCGACCTCGTCCGCAAACGCGACCGGAGCCGCGAATGCGGCCAGCAGGAACAACACGATCAGTCGCATCCGGTACTCCCCGCGAAAAAGCAAATCAGCGCGGCGGCGGCGCCAGCACCGTGCGGTCGCCGTTGTGCTCCGGCGGCGAGACCACCCCGGCCGCTTCCATCGCCTCGATCAGCCGCGCCGCGCGGTTGTAGCCGATCTTGAGCCGACGCTGCACGCCGGAGATCGACGCGCGGCGGCTTTCGGTGACGATCTTCACCGCCTCGTCGTACAGCGGGTCGCTTTCCGGATCGCTCGCCGCGGCCGACTCCGGCAGGCCGGTCGCGCCGACGACCACGCCGTCGCCCATCACCTGCACTTCCTCCAGCACGCCTTCGATGTAGTTGGTCGGCGCGCTGGCCTTGATGTGCTCGACCACGCGGTGCACCTCTTCGTCGCTGACGAAGGCGCCGTGGATGCGTTCCGGCATCGCCGTGCCCGGCGGCAGGTACAGCATGTCGCCGTTGCCGAGCAGCGTTTCCGCGCCGCTCTGGTCGAGGATGGTGCGGCTGTCGATCTTGCTCGATACCTGGAATGCGATGCGGGTCGGCACGTTGGCCTTGATCAGGCCGGTGATCACGTCGACCGATGGCCGCTGCGTGGCCAGGATCAGGTGGATGCCGGCGGCGCGCGCCTTCTGCGCCAGGCGCGCGATCAGTTCCTCGACCTTCTTGCCGACGATCATCATCATGTCGGCGAATTCGTCGATGAAGATGACGATGAAGGGCAGTTCTTCCAGCGCCGGCGGCGCTTCGGCCAGTTCCGGGTTCGGCTTGAACAGCGGGTCGAGCAGCGGCTGGCCGGCGTCCTTGGCGTCCTTCACCTTCTTGTTGAAGCCGGCCAGGTTGCGCACGCCGACCGCGCTCATCAGCTTGTAGCGGCGCTCCATCTCGGCCACGCACCAGCGCAGGCCGTTGGCCGCTTCCTTCATGTCGGTGACGACCGGCGCCAGCAGGTGCGGAATGCCCTGGTAGACGCTGAGTTCCAGCATCTTCGGGTCGATCATCAGCATCCGCAGGTCCTGCGGCGTGGCCTTGTACAGCAGGCTCAGCACCATCGCGTTGACCGCGACCGACTTGCCGGAGCCGGTGGTGCCGGCGACCAGCAGGTGCGGCATGCGCGCCAGGTCGGCCACGGTCGGGCGGCCGGCGATGTCCTTGCCCAGCGCCAGCGTCAGCGGACTGGCGGACTTGTCGTATTCCTTCGAACGCAGCAGTTCGCTGAGGTAGATCATCTCGCGGCTGGTGTTCGGGATCTCCAGGCCGATCACCGACTTGCCGGGGATCACGTCGACCACGCGCACCGACTTGACGCTGAGGCCGCGCGCGATGTCCTTGTCCAGCGAACTGATCGAACTGACCTTGATGCCGGGCGCCGGCTCGATCTCGAAGCGGGTGATCACCGGCCCCGGATAGGCGCCGACCACCTGCGCGTCGATGCGGAAGTCCTTGAGCTTGAATTCGATCTGCCGCGACAGGGTTTCCAGGGTTTCCTCGGAATAGCCCTTGGCCTGCGGCTTGGGATCGTCGAGCAGGGCCAGCGGCGGCAGGCCGGAGCCGTCGCCGCCGGTGCCGTGGAACAGCGGGATCTGCTGCTCGCGCTTGGCGCGGTCGCTCTTCTCCACCACCGCCGGCGCCGGCGGCTCGATCTTCACCGGCTCGCGGCGCAGGCGCTGCACGGCATCGACCTTGCGCACTTCCTCGCGTTCCTCGCGCAGCGCGCGGGTCTGCTGCCACTGTTCGGCCTGCTGGGTGCCGCGGCGCCACAGCAAGGGCAGCTGCATCACCCAGCCGCCGATGCGTTCCATCACCGCGAACCACGACAGGCCGGTGGCCAGCGTGACCGACACCAGGAACAGCGCCAGCAGGAACAGGTTGCCGCCGAGGCTGCCGAACAGCGAATTCAGCGAACCGCCGACCAGCCTGCCGAGGATGCCGCCCGGCCCGGCCGAGAAATGTTCCGCCGACACCCCGCGCATGAACAGCAGGCCCGTGGCGGAGATCAGGAAACCGACCATGCCCACCAGGCGCAGCGCCGGGCCGAGGTCGGCATCGCCGTCGCCGTCGCTGTCCATGCCGAACAGCGCGATCCAGGCGATCGCGCCGAGGATCACCGGCAGCAGGAAGGCGACATAGCCGCACAGGTACAGCAGCACGTCGGCCAGCCAAGCGCCGACCCGGCCGCCGAGGTTGTGGATGGGGCTCAGCAGGCTGCCGGTCGACTGCGACCAGCCCGGGTCGTCGGGCGAATAGGTGAAAAGGCAGGCCAGCAGGTACAGCAGGAATGGCGCGATGAGGATCAGCGCGATGTCGCGCCACAGGCGTTGGCGGCGCGGGTTCGGTGGCGATGACGACTTGCGGGCAGCCGCCTTGGCGCCCTTCCCCGCTGCACGTTCCGGAAGCTGTTTTGCCACCTTTTTTCCGAACCTTAGGATTGTTCCGTTAGTGTTTGATAATAAACGAATCTGCGAGGCTTTCCAGCCCGGGTTCCCGGCTGCCGTCGCCACAAAAAAAGCCGCGGCCCCGGCGCAGCTTGTCGACGCTGGCGGGCTTCGCATCGCATCGGCGCATTCCATTCTTGCGCCTTGATTCGACTTGCCCGCACCGCCACTCTATGCGCATCGGCATCGCGCATGCAGCTCCTTTCCGCATGCCCGACAGCACCTGTTTCCAACCTCAATCCGAGTATACATGAGCGCTTCCACCCCTTCGCCGAAGCATGCCCGCCTTTTGATCCTGGGTTCCGGCCCCGCCGGCTGGACCGCCGCCGTCTATGCCGCCCGCGCCAACCTCAACCCGGTGCTGATCACCGGCCTGCAGCAGGGCGGCCAGCTGATGACCACCACCGAGGTCGAGAACTGGCCCGGCGGCCCGCACGACCTGCAGGGCCCGGGGCTGATGGCGCAGATGCAGGAGCATGCCGAGCGCTTCAACACCGAGGTCATCTTCGACCACATCCATACCGCCGACCTGTCGAAGCGTCCGTTCACCCTGGTCGGCGACAGCGGCACCTACACCGCCGACGCGCTGGTCATCGCCACCGGCGCGACCGCCAAGTACCTGGGCATCGAATCGGAGGAGAAGTTCAAGGGCCGCGGCGTGTCCGCCTGCGCGACCTGCGACGGCTTCTTCTACCGCGGCCAGGAAGTGGCGGTGATAGGCGGCGGCAACACCGCGGTCGAGGAAGCGCTGTACCTGGCGAACATCGCCAGCAAGGTCTACCTGGTGCATCGCCGCGACACCCTGCGTTCGGAAAAGATCCTGCAGGACCGCCTGTTCGCCAAGGAGAAGGAAGGCAAGGTGGAGTTCGTCTGGCACCACGTGGTCGACGAAGTGCTGGGCGACGAGGCCGGCGTGACCGGCGTGCGCGTGAAGTCGGTGCAGGACGGCAGCACCCGCGACATCCCCGTGCACGGTTTCTTCGTCGCGATCGGCCATACCCCGAACACCAGCCTGTTCGAGGGCCAGCTGGAGATGGAGAACGGCTACCTGAAGATCAGGTCCGGCCTCAACGGCAACGCCACCGCGACCAACATCCCCGGCGTATTCGCCGCCGGCGACGTCACCGACCAGCACTACCGCCAGGCGATCACCTCGGCGGGCTTCGGCTGCATGGCGGCGCTGGATGCCGAGCGGTTCCTGGACAAGGGCGGCTGACCCCTGACGTCGGCGAGCAGGCCGAATGCCCCGAATCCGCATCCTCGAAAACCTCGCCGACCTCCCCGCTTCCGACTGGGACGCCCTGCACGACGGCTGCAACCCCTTCGTCGCCCACGCCTTCCTGTCGGGCCTGGAGGAAACCGGCTGCCTGCGCGAGGACTGGGGCTGGAAACCGCATCACGTCACGCTGTGGGAAGGCGGCGAACTCGCCGCCGCCGCGCCGGGCTACCTGAAGACCAATTCGCACGGCGAATTCGTCTTCGACCATGCATGGGCGCATGCCTATGCGCGGCATGGGCGCGACCCGCGGAATGGCCTTGGCCATTCCGCAAAGGCGGACTACTACCCGAAATGGCTTGGCGCCGTGCCCTACTCGCCCGTGACCGGCCCGCGCCTGCTCGCGCGCGACGCGGGATCGCGCGCCGGGCTGCTCGACGCCATCGTCGATGAAACCCGCCGACTCGGCCTTTCGTCGGCACACGTCAATTTCCATCCCCGGAGCGAGGACGGCGCATTCGGCGACGGCTGGCTCGCGCGGACCGACGTGCAATACCACTGGCGCAACGAAGCCGGCTGGCGGTCGTTCGACGATTTCCTTGCCGCGATGGACCACAAGCACCGCAAGAACATCCGCCAGGAACGCGCCAAGGTACGGCGCGCCGGCGTGGCGTTCCGCGTGCTGCACGGCGACGAGGCCGGCGATGGCGACCTCGCCGCGATGTTCGGCTTCTACCTGCAGACCTTCGCCGAATACGGCAACTCGCCGGCGCTGACCTTCGATTTCCTGCGCCACCTGGCGAAGGCGATGCCGCGGCAACTGGTGCTGTTCCTCGCCGACCACGAGGGCGAGCCGGTCGCTGGCGCCCTGTGCCTTCGCGGCGGCGACACGCTGTACGGCCGCTACTGGGGCGCGCGCGCGATCCTGCCCGGCCTGCATTTCGAAACCTGCTACTACCAGGGCATCGAATACTGCCTGCGGGAAGGCCTTGCCCGCTTCGAACCCGGCGCGCAGGGCGAACACAAGATCGCGCGCGGCTTCCTGCCGGCCTTCGTGCACAGCCGGCACTGGATCGCCGACCCGGCCTTCGCCGCGGCGCTGCGCCGCTGGTGCGACGACGAATCCGTTTCGGTGCGCGGCTACGCACGGGCGCTGGCCGCGCATTCCCCGTTCCGCGCCGCCTAGAATGCGCGCGTGAGCCAGCGCCCGTTCCTGCTGTCGTCCGACCCGGCCGCACCGTTCCCGCCGGCCGGAATGGCGCTGCGCCAGCCCGACGGCCTGCTTGCGATCGGCGGCGACCTGGCGCCGCAGCGCCTGCTCAACGCCTACCGGCACGGCATCTTCCCGTGGTTCTCCGAAGGCCAGCCGATCCTGTGGTGGTCGCCGGACCCGCGCACGGTGTTCCGGACCGACGGCGTACGCCTGTCGTCGCGTTTCCGTCGTTCGCTGCGGCATTCGGACTGGCGCGTCCGGGCCGACACCCGCTTCGCCGACGTGATCGCCGCCTGTGCCAGCGTGCCGCGGCCCGGCCAGGACGGCACCTGGATCACCGCGGGCATGCAGGCGGCCTACGTCGAACTGCACCGGCTGGGCCACGCGCATTCGGTCGAGGCCTTCGATGGCGACCGTCTGGTCGGCGGGATCTACGGTGTCGCCATCGGCCGGATGTTCTTCGGCGAAAGCATGTTCAGCGGCGAATCCGGCGGTTCCAAGGTCGCCCTGGCCGCCCTGGCCTGGCGCCTGCGCGAATGGGGCTGGCCGTTGATCGACGCCCAGGTCGAGAACGAGCACCTGCTGGGCCTCGGCGCGGACAGCTGGCCGCGCGGGCGCTTCCTGCGAGCCGTGGCCGAACAGGCCGCCTTGCCGGATCCGCCAGGCCCGTGGACGGCGCGGTTCGGCACCTTGCCCGCCCGCGCCCTGGCGGGCAGCCGGCCCGCCGTTTAACCGGATTTTTGCGCGGACCCGCCGGGAGGCGTAAAATGCCGGACTTTCGCGGCCCGTGCCGCCCCCGTTCACTCTTCAGGTTTACATGTCGAAAGACGATTCGATCGAATTCGAAGGCACCGTCACCGAGACGCTGCCCAACACCATGTTCCGGGTCAAGCTGGAAAATGGCCACGAGATCATCGCCCACATCTCCGGGCGCATGCGCAAGAACTACATCCGCATCCTGACCGGCGACAAGGTCAAGGTGGAGATGACCCCGTACGACCTGAGCAAGGGTCGGATCACCTACCGCCAGCGCTGAGTTCGCGCATGGCGCAGGAAAAAGGCGGCCATTGGCCGCCTTTTTCGTTCTCGGTCGCTGGTTCCTGGTCGTTGGCCAAAAACCAACAGCCAGGAACCGGTGCTCACACCGTCGCCGGAAGCAACCGCTCCGGTTCCGACTGCGCCTCGACCACCAGTTCGCCGTCGCGCACGTCGATGCCGACCCGGCCGCCGTTGACCAGCTTGCCGAACAGCAGTTCGTCGGCCAGCGGGCGCTTGATCCTGTCCTGGATCAGCCGCGCCATCGGCCGCGCGCCCATCAGCGGGTCGAAGCCGTTCTGCGCCAGCCAGTCGCGCGCCGCCGGCGTGGCCGACAGGCTGACGTTCTTCTCGTGCAGCTGCGCTTCCAGTTCGATCAGGAACTTGTCGACCACACGCAGGATGTGCTCGAAGCCCAGCGCCTGGAACTGCACCACCGCGTCGAGGCGGTTGCGGAATTCCGGGGTGAAGCTGCGGCGGATCACCTCCATCGCGTCGGTCGAGTTGTCCTGCCTGGTGAAGCCGATGCTGCGCCGCGAAGCCTGCGCCGCGCCGGCATTGGTCGTCATCACCAGGATCACGTTCTTGAAGTTCGCCTCGCGGCCGTTGGTGTCGGTCAGGATGCCGCGGTCCATCACCTGCAGCAGGATGTTGAAGATGTCCGGGTGCGCCTTCTCCACCTCGTCCAGCAGCAGCACGCAATGCGGCGTCTTGACGATCTTCTCGGTCAGCAGGCCGCCCTGGTCGAAGCCGACGTAGCCCGGGGGGGCGCCGATCAGGCGGCTGACCGAATGCGGCTCCATGTATTCGCTCATGTCGAAGCGGACCAGCTCGATGCCCAGCTGCAGCGCCAACTGCTTGGTCACCTCGGTCTTGCCGACGCCGGTCGGGCCGGCGAACAGGAAGCTGCCGATCGGCTTGTCCGGGTTGCCCAGGCCGCTGCGCGCCAGCTTGATCGCCGACGACAGCGTCTCGATCGCCGGGTCCTGGCCGAAGATCACCATCTTCAGGTTGCGCTCCAGGTGCTGCAGCACGTCCTTGTCGGTGGCGCTGACCTGCTTGGCCGGGATCCGCGCCATCTTGGCGACGATGGTCTCGATTTCCTCGATGTCGATCAGCTCCTTGCGCTGGTCGAGCGGCAGCAACCGCTGGCGCGCGCCGGCCTCGTCGATCACGTCGATGGCCTTGTCTGGCAGCAGGCGGTCGCCGATGTGCTTCACCGACAGGTCGACCGCCGCCTGCAGCGCCTCGTCGAGATAGGTGACGCTGTGGTGCGCCTCGTACTTCGGCTTCAGGCCCTGCAGGATCTCGTAGGTCTCGCCGACGGTCGGCTCGACCACGTCGATCTTCTGGAAGCGCCGCGCCAGCGCGCGGTCCTTCTCGAAGATGCCGCGGTATTCCTGGAAGGTGGTCGAACCGATGCAGCGCAGCTCGCCCGAGGCCAGCGCCGGCTTGATCAGGTTCGATGCGTCCATCGTGCCGCCCGATGCCGAGCCGGCGCCGATGATGGTGTGGATCTCGTCGATGAACAGCACCGCGTTCGGGATCTTCTTCAGCGCCGCCAGCACCGCCTTCAGGCGCTTCTCGAAATCGCCGCGGTACTTGGTGCCGGCGACCAGCGCGCCGAGGTCGAGCGAGTAGATCGTCGCCTCTTCCAGCACCGCGGGCACGTTGCCCTCGACGATGCGCTTGGCCAGCCCTTCGGCCAGCGCGGTCTTGCCGACGCCGGCCTCGCCGACGTACAGCGGGTTGTTCTTGCGCCGGCGGCACAGCACCTGGATGGTGCGCTCGATCTCCTCGGCACGGCCGACCAGCGGGTCGATCTTGCCCTGGCGGGCGAGCTCGTTGAGGTTGCTGGCGTACTCGGCCAGCGCGTCGCCCTTGCCCTCGCCGCCCTCGCCTTCGCCCCGGCCCTCGCCCTCGGACGAGGGCTGCGGCTCGGCGCCCTCGCCCTGCTTGGCGATGCCGTGCGACAGGTAGTTGACCACGTCGAGGCGGGTCACGTCCTGCTGGGTCAGGAAATATACGGCGTGCGAGTCCTTTTCGCCGAAGATCGCCACCAGCACGTTGGCGCCGGTGACCTCCTTCTTGCCCGAGGACTGCACGTGGTAGACCGCGCGCTGCAGCACGCGCTGGAAGCCCAGCGTCGGCTGGGTGTCGCGCGGGTCGTCGGCGGCCAGCTTCGAGACCGAGGCCTCGATGGCCTGCTCCAGGTCCTCGCGCAGGCGGTCGGCGTCGGCGCCGGTGGCCTTCAGCACCGCCTGCGCCGAGGGGTTGTCCAGCAGTGCAAGCAGCAGGTGCTCGACCGTCATGAACTCGTGCCGCGCCTCGCGGGCCCGCTTGTAGCACTGGCCGATGGTTTGCTCTAGATCTTTGCTGAACATGGGAAACTCCTGCTACTGACGCGCACAATATGCGGCCTGGCCGGAGGATTTCCACAACGCTGGCGGTCCACAGCGTTCAGGAACCGTTGCCCAGTCCCCGCCCGCCGGCGGCACCCCGCCCGGTCAGGATTTTTCCATCGTACACAACAGCGGGTGCTGGTTCATCCGCGAATATTCGTTGACCTGGGCGACCTTGGATTCGGCCACCTCGCGGGTATAGACCCCGCAGACGCCGCGGCCGCGGGTATGCACGTGCAGCATCACCTGGGTGGCCTTCTCCAGGTCCATCGCGAAGAACTGCTGCAGCACGCCGACCACGAAGTCCATCGGCGTGTAGTCGTCGTTCAGCAACAGCACCTGGTACAGCGGCGGCGGCGCGACCTCGGGCTTGCCGGTTTCCACCAGCACGCCATGCTCGAGTTCCTGTTCGGTTTTGCGGGACATGCCCCAATTATACGAAAGTGCCGTCGTGGCCGGGCCGAATGGACGGACGGCGCCGTGGCCCGCACAATTCCCGCAAACCCCTTTCCGGAAGCCATCCGATGAACCACGCGCTGTTGCTTGGCTGCATCCTCGCCCTGTTGTCGCCGGCCCTGCGCGCGCAGGACGCGGCAACGGCGAAGAACCCCGCCGATCCGGGCATCCGCGCCCAGCTGGACAAGCTGGACTACCAGTACGAAGTGGACGAGGACAACGACTACAAACTGGTCTTCGAGCTCGAGGGCGATCCCGCCCGCACCCAGCTGGTCTACGTGCGCTCGCCGGTCGAGGAATTCGGCGAGCACCGGGTCCGCGAGATCTGGTCGCCGGCCTGGCGCACCGAGGCCGACGCGTTCCCCGCCGAAGTCGCCAACCGCCTGCTGGAGGCGTCGCACAACAGCAAGCTCGGCGCCTGGGTCAAACAGGGGAATTTGGCGGTGTTCGTGGTCAAGCTCCCGGCGGACGCGGGCGAGCAGATGCTCAGCGACGCGATCGACGCAGCGATCCGCAGCGCGGACGAGATGGAGATCGAGCTGAGCGACGGCAAGGACGAGTTCTGAATGAGCAGGATCGACGGCAGCTGCTGGCAGCCCGACGTGACCGTGGCCACCGTGGTGGTCCGCGACGGCCGGCTGCTGATGGTCGAGGAATACGCCGGCGGCGACCGCCTGGTGCTGAACCAGCCGGCCGGCCACCTGGAACCGGACGAGAGCCTGGCGCAGGCCGCGTTGCGCGAGACGCGCGAGGAAACCGGCTGGGACGTCGAGCTGACCGCGTTCATCGGCGCCTACCAGTGGAAGGTGCCGGACAACGGCAGGCATTACCTGCGCTTCGCCTTCGCCGCCGCCCCGTTGCGGCACGATCCGGGCGTGCGGCTCGACGACGGCATCGAGCGCGCGATCTGGCTGACGCCGGACGAGCTGCAGGCCGAGCGCGCCCGCTGGCGCAGCCCGATGGTCTGGCAGGTGGCGAGCGACTTCCTCGCCGGCCGTCGTTATCCGCTTTCGTTGCTGCAGCACGTCGCATGAGCACGCCGCGCGTCATCGTTGGCGTTTCCGGCGGCGTCGATTCGTCGGTGGCCGCGCTGCGCCTGGTCCGGGCCGGCGAAGCGGTCGCCGGTCTGTTCATGCAGAACTGGGCCGACGACGGCAGCGGCGAATGCCGCGCCGAGGACGACCGCCGCGACGCGGTCGCGGTGTGCGGGCGGCTGGGCATTCCCTTCCATTTCCGCGATTTCTCCTCGGAATACTGGGCCGGCGTGTTCGAGCACTTCCTCGCCGAATATGCCGCCGGCCGCACGCCGAACCCCGACGTGCTGTGCAACCGCGAAGTCAAGTTCAAGCACTTCCTCGACGCCGCGCGGGACCTCGGCGCGGAGAAGATCGCCACCGGCCACTACGCGCGCGTCGCCGAGGACGGCGGCACGTGGAAGCTGCTGCGCGGCGTCGACCGCGGCAAGGACCAGAGCTATTTCCTGCACCAGCTGGGGCAGGAACAGCTCTCGGCGACGCTGTTCCCGATCGGCGACATGCAGAAGCCCGACCTGCGCCGCGTGGCGAAGGAGGCCGGCCTGCCGACCCACGACAAGAAGGATTCCACCGGCATCTGTTTCATCGGCGAGCGCGACTTCCGCGAATTCCTGGGCCGCTACCTGCCGGCGAAACAGGGCGAGATGCGCGATCCGCAGGGCCACGTCATCGGCACGCACCCGGGCGTGTTCTATTTCACCCTCGGCCAGCGCGAAGGCCTGAACATCGGCGGCGTGCGCGGCCGCGCCGCGGCGCCGTGGTACGTGGTCGGCAAGGACGTGGTCAACAACGTGCTGTACGTCGACCAGGACACCGCCAGCCCCTACCTGCAGTCGACGAAGCTGTGGTCGGAAGCCGCGCACTGGGTCGGCGGCCATCCGCCGGCGCGGCGGTTCGACTGCGCCGCGCAGACCCGCTACCGGCAGCCGGACGAAGCCTGCCGCGTCAGCGTGCAGGACGACGGCACGCTGGAAGTCGCCTTCGCCCGCCCGCAGCGCGCGGTGACGCCGGGGCAATCGCTGGTGCTGTACGACGGCGACGTCTGCCTCGGCGGCGCGGTGATCGCGCGCACCGACGCGCCGCTCGAACGGCGTCTGGACGCGGAGCGCGCGGCATGAGCGACGCCATCCGCGACCGCGTGCTCGCACTGGCCGGGGTGATCCAGGCGCTGGCGCAGGTGCGCCGCATCGCCGATACCGGGCAGGCGGACGCGGCAATCGTGCAGACCGCGCTCGACAGCGTGTTCCGCATCGACGCCGACTCCGCCGAAGCCGTGTACGGCGACGCCTCGGCGTTGCGCGCCGGGCTGCGCATCCTCGGCGAGCACCTCGGCCGGCAGCAACTGCACGATGCCGCGCTGTTCAAGCTGGTGATGGCGGTGCTGCAGCTGGAACGGCGCTTCGGCAAGGAAACCCATACCGCCGGCGCGGTGCACAACGGCCTGCTCGAGATCGCGCCGAAGGCCGCGGAACTGGGCAGCAGCCACCCCGACGTGCTGTCGGCGCTCGGCGGCCTGTATGCCGATACGCTCAGCCACCTGCGGCCGCGGGTGATGGTGCAAGGCAATCCGCATTACCTGGCGCAGCCCGGCGTGGTCGCCGAGATCCGCGCGATCCTGCTGGCCGCAGTGCGTTCGGCGGTGCTGTGGCGGCAGCTCGGCGGCAGTTATTGGGACTTCGCGTTCTCGCGCCGGCGCATGCTGCAGGCCGTCGAATCCTGGCTCTGACCCCCGCGCGGTTCCCGCCGCGCCCTTCCTTTCGTCGGCGCATCCGGCGCCGCTTGGCCGGACCATCGCCAGCCGCGCGTTGAACCCTCCGGAACGCCATCGATCATCGCCCCCGCGATGCGGCGCGCGCCCGTCCCCTGCGGGCCTCCGATCACGATGCCTTTCCCGGCCGCGCGGGAAACTGCCGCCTGCGCGCCGATGGAAATCCCCCCGGCTTCGACCCTGGCAATGGAGCGACCCGATGAGCAACGACAAGCGAACCGTTTCCGCGGAAACCTGGAAGGAACTGGCCCTGCGCCTGCAAGTGGAGGAAGCGGCGCTGCGCGCGGTCGCCGAAGTGGAATCGGCCGGCAGCGGCTTCCTGCCGGCATCGGACGGACGCCCGAAGATCCTGTTCGAAGGGCACATCTTCCACCGCCTCACCGCGGGCCGCTACAGCGGCGGGCACCCCAACATCAGCTATCCGAAATGGGACCGCCGCCAGTACTCCGGCAGCCTCGCCGGCGAATGGCGGCGGCTGGACAAGGCCGCGGCGCTGGACGAGGAGGCCGCGTTGCAGTCGGCCAGCTGGGGGGCGTTCCAGATCATGGGCTTCAACTACGCGCTGTGCGGCTACGACAACGTCGGTCGCTTCGTCGACCGCCAGTCGGTCGATGCGAACGGACAGGTCGAGGCCTTCGCGAACTTCCTCGCCCGCCCCGGCTCGCCGTTGATCGTGCCGCTGCGGCGCAAGGACTGGGCCCGCTTCGCGCGCCTGTACAACGGGCCGGGCTACCGGCAGAACCGCTACGACGAGAAGCTGGCCGCGGCCTACGCCCGGTTCGGCGGGACGGCGGCGCGCGCCGGCCGTTCGCGCAAGGCGGCACGGCCGCGCCGCGGCTCGCTCTGCGCGCCCGGCCGGCCGGAGGTCGCGCCGCTGGAACTGCTGGAGGCCAGCGCACCGCGCAGGAAGCGGCAACGCGCCACGCGCGTGCTCAATGTGCGTCCGGACAGCGTCGACCTGCGCGACTGGGAGTACCAGCCACCGGTGTCGTCCGCGCCGAAGGACGTCAGCTACCCGGGCGACGTGCGCCCGATCCTCGACCAGGGCCTGACCAGCGCCTGCACCGGCTATTCGCTGGCGATCGTCATCGAATACCTGCTGGTGCGCGCCGGGCGCCACGTCGAACCGATCTCGCCGCACATGCTCTACAGCATGGCGCGCCGCTACGACGAGTGGGCCGAAAACGACGACGGCGGCGAGGACGAGGACGGCGGCTCGTCGCTGCGCGGCGCGCTGAAGGGCTGGCTGCGCCACGGCGCCAGTGCCGCGCGGCTGTGGCCGAAGCTGGAAATGCCCGAGGCCAGGCCGAACGCCGGCGAGGACTGGTGGACCGACGCGATCAAGCGCCCGCTCGGCGCCTACTACCGCATCGATCCGCGCTCGCTGCGCGACATGCATGTCGCGATCGACCAGGTCGGCGCGCTGTACGCCAGCGCCTTCACCCACCGGGGCTGGGAGGAGCTGCTCGCCGACAGCGCCGTGCCGCGACCGGAGGACCCGGAAGACCTGCCGCTGATCCGCCGCCTGAAAGGCCGCCCCGACGGCGGCCATGCCTTCGCCATCGTCGGCTACACCAAGGACGGCTTCATCGTGCACAACTCGTGGGGCCCGGCCTGGGGCAAGGGCGGCTTCGCGGTGCTGCGCTACAGCGACTGGCTGGAGAACGCGATGGACTGCTGGGTCGCGCAGCTGGGCGTGGTCACCGCCGAGCACGAGGCGATCGCGGAAGCGACGTCGCTGCGCACCGACGAGAGCGACCGTTCGCGCGCGGTGGTGTCGAACAATCCGATTCTGGCCGCGCACGAACTGAGCCCGTTCATCATCAACATGGAGAACAACGGCCTGCTCAGCCGCCGTGGCCAGTTCCGCACCCGGCCCGAGGACATCGATGCGCTGTTGCGGATCCACCTGAAGGAAGCCTGCCGCAAATGGAAGATCCCGGCCAACGGCACGGTCGACATCGCCATCTACGCGCACGGCGGCCTCACCAGCGAGGACACGGCGGCGCAGAACGCCCGCTTCTGGGTGCCGGCGCTGTACAACGAACGCATCTTCCCGATCTTCCTGATGTGGGAAACCGGCGCGATCAAGACCATCTCGAACATGATCGAGGACAAGCTGGCGCCGGAAGCCGCGCGCGCGGGCGGCGCCTGGGACCGCCTGAAGGAAGACTGGAAGGAGTGGTGGAACGAGCGCCTCGAGACGCTGGCGCGCCCGCTCGGCCGGCCGCTGTGGCGCGAGATGAAGGAGAACGCCGGCAAGATCAGCAGCAACCCGGATTCCGGCGTCAGGATCCTGTTCGACGACTACCGCGCGAAGGCGCGCGAGTACGCGTTGCCGAAGATCCGCCTGCACCTGATCGGCCATTCCGCCGGCGCCATCCTGCACAACCACCTCGGCGCGCGCGCGATCCAGGCCGGCTTCGACCTGCGTACGGTGAGCCTGATCGCACCGGCGGTGCGCGTCGACGAATTCGACGCGATCCTCGGCAAGGCGGTGCAGAAGACCGGCACCCGGCTGCTGGTCGGCCACCTGACCGACGCGGCCGAGCGCGCCGACCCCACCTGCAAGCCGTACGGCCATTCGCTGCTGTACCTGGTGTCGCGTTCGTTCGAGGACCGGCAGGAAACGCCGATCCTCGGCATGGAACGCGACCTGGTGCCGGCGCGCGCGACGCTGCCGTGGGGCGCGCGGACGATCGCGGTGGCCAGCCCGCAGATGAGCGCGTCCCGGCTGCCGCACGTCAGGGCGGACGGCGGCGAGCGGCCGGGCAAGCCGACCGAGGCCACCACGCACGGTTCGCTCGACGACGATCCCGGCCTGCAGCAGCGGATCTTCGACCTGATCCACGCGAAGTGAGGCAATCTGCCCTGCAGAGCGCCGGGCAAGCCCGGTGCTACGGGGGCGATGCGCGCACCGATGCGACGAAGGCATCCAGTTCCCTGCGCTGTTCCGGCGGCAGGCTTCGCAGTTCCGCCTGCGCGGCCTGCGGCGGGATCGCGCCGACGCCCTGCCCCACCGCCAGCCAGCTCGGCGGGCCGAACATCGAGATCTGCGCGCGCAGCCGGTACGGCACCGTGTCGAACGGACGCGGCGTGCGCCGCTGCCATACCTGCTTCAGTGCGGCGTAACCCGGCGACAGCGGCCGTTCCGCGGCGTCGCGCCAGAACGGCGTGTCGCGCCGGCGCACGTCGTAGTGCATGCGCAGGAAGTCGAGGATGCCGCGCCAGTAGTCGGCGTTGGCCTGGTTGAAGCGCTCGATGGCGAGGTCCGAGACCACGCCGTGGCTGCCGGCGACGAGCAGGCCGAACGCGGCGAGCTGCTCCAGCATCTGCCCGATCGACGTCGCTTCCAGCGGTTCGACGAAGCCCGAGGCCAGCCCCACCGCCATCACGTTGCCGCGCCAGACCTGCTCGAAATGCCCAGGCTCGAAGCGCAGCGTGCGCATCGGCTGCACGGCGAAGCCGAGGCGCCGTTCGATCTCGCCCAGTGCGGTATCGTCGTCGACGTGCGCGCTGCTGTACACGTAACCGGCGCCAACGCGCTTCTGCAGCGGGATCTGCCACATCCAGCCGTTCGGCATCGCCAGCGCGTTGGTGACCAGCGCCGGATTCGGGCCCGGATGCGGCATGTGGAAAGGGATCGCGCGGTCCAGCAGCAGCCACGGCGCGAACGAACGCCATGCCGCCTTGTAGGTGCGGCCGAGGCTGAAGCGCGCGAAGCCGGAGGCGTCGATCAGGAAACCCACCGGAACCTCGTCGCCGTCATCCAGCTTCAACGCACGGACCCAGCCGGTTTCCGGGGCCAGCAGCAGTTCCTGCACCTTGGCCAGCCGCAGCTGCACGCCGCGCCCGGAGGCGATGCGGCGCAGGTATTCGGCCAGGCGATGGCTGTCGAAATGCAGCGACGCGGTGAAGCCGGGATTCTCTTCCTTCAGCGCCTGCAGCACGTCGTCCTGCGAAGCGCCGCGCACGACCAGCGGCATCGAACGCACGGCATGGCCGATGCCCAGGCCGTTCGCCAGCAGCGCCGACATCTGCGGGTCGAAGCCGTTCGCCAATTCCAGCGGGCCGTTGAACAGGTGGTAGTAGACGTCCTCCTCGCCGCCGCCGTGCCAGCCGCGGTAGGCGAAGCCGAGCTTGAACGCGCCTTCGGTCTCGCGCATGAAGGCCAGCGGGTCGATGCCGTTGCGCTTCAGCGCCTCGATCAGGTTGACGATGCCGCCCTCGCCCACGCCGACGATGCCGATGTCCGGCGATTCGACCAGGGTGACGGCGGTCTGCGGACCGAACAGGCGCCGCGCCTCGGCGGCCGCGAACCAGCCCGCCGCGCCGCCGCCGAGCACGACGACGTCGCGGATTTCGTTGAAGTCCAGCATCGCCCCTCCCAAGGCCCGACCAGACGCGGCGAGCATACACCGGGCCATCGCGGGCCCCTGCGGCGCTGCATTCGTATTCGATGCCTGCGCTATGCTTCGGCACGGCTCAAGGTTCGGGAGACAGGAATGACCACGGGTACGTCCGGCAGCAGCAAGCCGCGCAAGTCGGCCACCAAGTCCGTGCGGAAGACGGCGAAGAAGGCCGAGCCGGCCGCGAGTCCGGCGGATTGGCGCGTCGAAACCCTCGCGCGCATGCGCGCGCTGATCGTCGAGGCCGTGCCGGATGCGGTCGAGGAGCGGAAATGGATGAAGCCCAGCAATCCGCTGGGCGTGCCGGTCTGGTCGCGCGACGGGATCATCTGCACCGGCGAGACGTACAGGCAATACGTGAAGCTGACCTTCGCGAAGGGCGCCAGCCTTCCCGACCCGGCGCAGTTGTTCAATGCCAGCCTGGAAGGCGGCACGCGGCGGGCGATCGACATCCACGAGGGCGGGAAGATCGATGCGCGCGCATTCAAGGCGCTGGTGAAGGCTGCGGCGGCGTTGAACGGTTCGTCGGTGAAGAAGAAGGCCAAGCCTGCAGCGGAAAAACGCAGCCGGTAAAGCGGCCATCGGGCGGCAACCCGCGGCCTTCGCGGGTTGTCAGCTGCAGTCGGGGCCGAAGCCGGTTGGCGATTTTGCAAGAGCGTCGATGGCTGCCCGGATGCTCATGCGGCGAGCGTATGCCCGGGCTTGTCCCGGTTTCGCGGAACCGGCTTGCGCAGGAGTCTTGTTCGGACCCTGGCTATGACCTGCGCGGGCTTCACTGGCGGGCGGACCGCCTGCGTTTTTTGACGCTGCGTTGCGCAGTCGCGCGACTTTGTGCGAACTCCGGGAACACCTCCGCCAGCGACGCCTTTTCCGGCAGGATGTAGAACACCCCGCCCCGCTCGAACGTCGGGCGGACGACCTGCTCGTAAAACTCGGGCGAGACGTTGATGCAGCCATGCGTGATGCGGTTGTCGTCCGGCGAAGGCGATGCAAGGCGTTCGACGCGCCTCTCGGCCGGGACGCCGGTAGCGGTAGGGTGCATGGAAACCGCGGAATCGTAGTCCACCCACAGCACGCGCCCGGCATCGATCGACGGGCCGAAACCGCCCACATAGCGACCGGCAGGCGTCGTGCGATCCCGGCCCGGAATCTCGCGAAGCGCGAGACCGGCGACGCCGGGGGCAGAATGATCCCCGATCGCCGAGCCAAAGAGCCCGGGCGCTACGCCGCGAAGCCGGCCGTCGCTGCCGAACACCAGGATCTGTGCGGCGGCCTTGTCCATGATCGCGAATGGATAGCCTTGGCTGTCCTGGGTCGCGACCACCCAGCCCGCGAGTTCAACCACCGTGTCGGACACTTCCTGGTCTGGCGGAAGCAGGTCGACGGCGGCTACCGGTTGCGCGTTGGCATCCTTGGCGCTGGCCACGTCGAAGTTCGCGGATGCCAGTGTCAGCGCCAGCACGCCGCAAGCGACCCGGATCGCAGGGAGCATGTACGTACGGATGGGACGGCTCCTTGGAGTGAAGACCGAGTGAAGAAAGGAGACCGGTGGCCAACGAAGGCCACCGGGTTCCGGATACAAACCGTTCGTCACGAATCGTGAAAGGCGATCAACCGCGCGGCGCGCGGCGCGGCGCCGTTTCGAGCTGCTGGACACGGCTTTCCATTTGATCCAACCGCTGGTTGGCCTGCTGCGCGGACTGATTGGCGGATTCGGCACTCTGAGCCGCACCCTGCACCTTCATGTCGAGCTGATCGAGGCGCGAATTGATCCCTGCAAATTCGTCGTCATAGGTAGCGCAGGCGGCAAGGCTCAGGGCGACGATCGCCACGCCGAGCGTACGCGCCGTCTTCAGATGTTGCTTGGTCAGAAACATTTCCACTTCTCCTTCTTCTAGGGGCACGCGAAATATAACCACCCTTTTTGTTGGAGTCACTACAAGTATTGGTCTCCTATCTTGCTACGTGAAAGCCAGGTGAAATGCATCACGCGGCATTAACAAAGAAGGCGAACCACCATCTGGATTAGCGCTATAGATTGTGCGCGGTGCAACCGATTGGTCTTGGTGCAGCGATGCTCAACATCGCAATCCATCCGGCATGGCGATGTTGGGTTGCACTCCGTTAACCACAATCCGCATGTCGCTTGTCATTCCCGCTTTCGCAGGAATGACGGGCAAAAGAAAACGCCCGGCCATACCGGGCGTTTTCGTTACTGCGTTCGACCGCGAATCAAGTCTCGACGCTCTCCGCCACTTCAACATGACCCGGGATCTTGTCCAAGTTGAGGTGGGGGTGGATCTTCCTGCCATTCGCATTGATCGCGCCGATGCCCGCCATGTACTCCTCCCTGGTCGGGATGAGGCCCAGGCGCACGCAGATCGTCACCCGCTCTGCCGAACCCGGATACATGCTGGTGTCTCCATCCAGATGGTTCGGGAAACGATTTGCGGACCGGGACGATAAACCTGGCGCTCCGGGATATTGCTGTCCTGCGACGTTTTGCGCGTGATCGGCATCCAGATACGGTGTGTCCCAACCTGGAGAACGGCATGCGATGGTTCCCTTCGGTGGCCTTGGCCTGTTGCCTGTCCTTGCCGTTCCCCGCTCCCGCGTCCACGCAGGACTGGGTCGTCGCCATCGATCTCTGGGGCAATTGGGCGTACCAGTCGCTTCACCTCGTGCGCGATGGCGACAAGCTGGGCGGAGAACTGGATGGAGACGACTTGCGCGGACGCGCGAAGAACGACGGACTGGAGTTCGTTTCCACCGACGCGCGGGGCAACGAGTATCGGTTCTCCGGCAAGCTGTCCGGCGATACGTTTGCCGGCACGGCCGATTTTCCCGATCCCAATGATCGCTCAAGGCGTGTCGAACACGCATTCAGCGCCCGTCCCGCTCCGGAACGCCAGGCCGGCGGACCACGACGCCACGAATTCACCCCGACCGACTACGCCAACGAATTCAGTCCGCACCGCGCCCCGGTGCTTGCTATCTGGCCGGGAGACACGGTGCATACGCGCACGCTGGATTCGGGCGGCGTGGACGAACATGGCGTCACCCGCGCATTGTTCGGCAATCCGCAAGTCGGACCGTTCTTCGTCGTCGGCGCGGAACCCGGCGACACCCTGCTGGTGAAGATCGAACGCCTGCGTACGAATCGCGACTATGCCGACAGCCTGGACGGCATCGTCGGCCGCGCACTGGGGCGATCGCTCGCTGCCAAGGCGACGGATCTCGGCAAGCCGAAGCGCTGGCGGCTGGATGCCGCCCGTGGCGTGGCGCGTCCGGACGCTGCCGACGACGCGTTACGCAACCTCGAAGTGCCGTTGCGGCCCATGCTCGGTGGTTTGGGCGTTGCGCCGGGTTTTGGCTGGCCGGCGATATCCAGCGGGGACAGCGGCCGTTTCGGCGGCAACATGGACTTCAATGAAGTCGTGGAAGGCAATACCGTGTACCTGCCGGTGTCCCAGCCGGGCGCCCTGCTCTACCTCGGCGACGCGCACGCGGCGCAGGGCGACGGCGAGACGACCCAGTACGCACTGGAAACCTCGATGGACGTGGAATTCGGCGTGGAACTGGTCAAGGGCAGGCAGGTCGGCCTGCCCCGGGTCGAATCGCCGACGCATTTGATGGTGCTGGGACAGGCCGGCTCGCTGGACGAAGCCTTGCGGATGGCGACTACCGGCATGATGCAATGGTTGCAGCAGGACTACGGGCTGGGCCTGTCCGAGGCCTCGCAACTGCTGGGCGCCTGCGTGGAATACCGGGTGGCGACGCTGGCGGGACGCAACGTCGGCCTGGTCGCGAAAGTGCCGAAAGCGCTGCTGGAGCCCCTCGTGCCAGACAGGAAAAAATAGGCCGATGCCTGCCGTCAAACGACAACGCCCGGCTTTGCCGGGCGTTGTCGTTGCGACCTGCTTCCGCGGGGATCAGGCCGCGACCTTGTCGGCCACTTCCTTGTAGTCCGCGATCTGGTCGAAGTTCATGTAGCGGTAGATCCTGTCGCCATTGGCGTTGATCACGCCGATGTCCGCCATGTACTCCTCCCTGGTCGGGATGCGGCCCAGGCGCGAGCAGATCGCCGCCAGTTCCGCCGAGCCCAGGTACACGTTGGTGTTGCGGCCCAGGCGGTTGGGGAAGTTGCGGGTCGAGGTCGACATCGCGGTGCTGCCTTCGCGGATCTGCGCCTGGTTGCCCATGCACAGCGAGCAGCCCGGCATTTCCATGCGCGCGCCGGCGGTGCCGAAGGTGCCGTAATGGCCTTCGTTGGTCAGCTCGGCGGCGTCCATCTTGGTCGGCGGCGCGATCCACAGGCGGGTCGGGATGTCGCGCTTGCCTTCCAGCAGCTTGGCGGCGGCGCGGAAGTGGCCGATGTTGGTCATGCACGAGCCGATGAACACTTCATCGATCCTGGCGCCGGCCACGTCGGACAGGGTCTTGGCGTCGTCCGGGTCGTTCGGGCAGCAGACGATGGGCTCGACGATCTCGTCCATGTCGATTTCGATGACGGCGGCGTATTCGGCATCCGCATCCGGTTCCAGCAGCTGCGGGTCGGCCAGCCACGCTTCCATCTTCTTGATGCGGCGGGCCAGCGTGCGCGCGTCGGCGTAGCCTTCCGCGATCATCCACTTCAGCAGGGTGATGTTGCTGTTGAGGTACTCGATGATCGGCTCCTTCGACAGGCGCACGGTGCAGCCGGCGGCGGAGCGCTCGGCGGAGGCGTCGGCCAGTTCGAAGGCCTGTTCGATCTTGAGCTCCGGCAGGCCCTCGATCTCGAGGATGCGGCCGGAGAAGATGTTCTTCTTGCCCTTCTTCTCGACGGTCAGCAGGCCGGCCTTGATCGCGTACAGCGGGATCGCGTGCACGAGGTCGCGCAGGGTCACGCCCGGCTGCAGCTTGCCCTTGAAGCGCACCAGCACCGACTCCGGCATGTCCAGCGGCATCACGCCGGTGGCCGCGGCGAAGGCCACGAGGCCCGAGCCGGCCGGGAACGAGATGCCGATCGGGAAGCGGGTATGGCTGTCGCCGCCGGTGCCTACGGTGTCGGGCAGCAGCATGCGGTTGAGCCAGCTGTGGATGATGCCGTCGCCCGGGCGCAGCGAGATGCCGCCGCGGGTGGAGATGAACTCCGGCAGGGTGTGGTGCGTCTTGACGTCCACGGGCTTCGGATACGCAGCGGTGTGGCAGAACGACTGCATCACCAGGTCGGCGCTGAAGCCCAGGCAGGCCAGGTCCTTCAGCTCGTCGCGGGTCATCGGGCCGGTGGTGTCCTGCGAACCCACCGAGGTCATCTTCGGCTCGCAGTAGGTGCCCGGGCGCATGCCCTTGCCTTCCGGCAGGCCGCAGGCGCGGCCAACGAGCTTTTGCGCCAGGGTGAAGCCCTTGCCGGTATCCGGCGGGGTCACCGGCAGGCGGAACAGGTCGGTGGCGGGCAGGCCCAGCGCTTCGCGCGCCTTGCCGGTCAGGCCGCGGCCGATGATCAGCGGGATGCGGCCGCCCGCGCGCACTTCGTCGAACAGCACCTCGGACTTCAGCTCGAACTCGGCGATGACCTCGCCGTTCTTCAGCGCCTTGCCTTCATACGGGCGCAGTTCGACCACGTCGCCATGTTCCATCTTCGACACGTCGAGTTCGATCGGCAGTGCACCTGCGTCTTCCATGGTGTTGTAGAAGATCGGCGCGATCTTGCTGCCAAGGCACACGCCGCCGGCGCGTTTGTTGGGGATGTACGGGATGTCGTCGCCGGTCCACCACAGCACGCTGTTGGTAGCGGACTTGCGCGAGGAACCGGTGCCGACCACGTCGCCGACGTAGGCGACCAGGTGGCCCTTCTCCTTCAGCTTCAGGATCTCACCGATCGGGCCGCGCTTGCCGTCTTCCTCCGGCACGAACGGCGCATCGGGGCGCTTGTTCTTCAGCATCGCCAGCGCGTGCATCGGGATGTCGGGACGGGTGGTGGCGTCCGGCGCCGGCGACAGGTCATCGGTATTGGTTTCGCCCGGCACCTTGAACACGGTGACGGTCAGCGAGGCCGGCACTTCCGGCTTGCTGGTGAACCACTCGGCGTCGGCCCAGCTCTGCAGCACGGCCTTGGCGAAGGCGTTGCCCTTCTCGGCCTTCTCCTGCACGTCGTGGAAGGCATCGAATACCAGCAGGGTGTGCTTCAGGCCTTCCGCGGCGGCGGCGGCGGTTTCGTCGTTCCTGTCCAGCAGCTCGATCAGCGGCGCGACGTTGTAGCCGCCGAGCATGGTGCCCAGCAGTTCGGTCGCGCGCACGGCCGGAATCAGGCCGCACTTCTCGGTGCCGAAGGCCACGGCGGCGAGGTACGAAGCCTTGACCTTGGCCGCGTCGTCGACGCCGGCCGGCACACGGTTGGTGATCAGATCGAGCAGGAATTCCTCTTCGCCCGCCGGCGGGTTCTTCAGCAGTTCGATGACGTCGGCGGTCTGCTGCGCGCTCAGCGGCAGCGGCGGGATGCCGAGGGCGGCGCGTTCGGCGACGTGTTGGCGGTAGGCTTGCAGCATCGGTGGCTCCGGGGGGTTAGCGAAAGGGGTTGAGGGAAATCATTCGGCGACCGGGACGATCAGCTTCAGTCCCTTGAAGTAGTCGCGGTGGAAGGCGGCGTCGAAGGTGACCAGGCCGTCGCATTGCAGCAGCGCGTGTGCGCCGACCAGGAAATCGGCGATGGGGCGGTCGCCGCCGCGCGCCCGGTGGCGGCGCTGCATTTCGCCGGCGCGCAGCGCGGACTTGGATTCGATGGCGCTGAAATGCACGCCCATTTCCTCGAGTGCCGCCAGCGCATCGGCGCCGTTGCGCAGCGCGGAACACAGTTCGGCCAACGTCGCGTCGCACACCACTACGCGCCCGCTGCCCAGGCACTGGCGCAGGCAGGCCTCCACCGCGTCGGCACGCGGGCCGTCGGCCAGCAATTCGACCATCACCGGGGCGTCGACGGCGATCATTTGCCCTTGTCCGCGTGGTCGTCGCGGGCGAACTTGCCGCGCACGCGCGAAATCGCGTCGTCGACGTTCTTGCGCAGGATGATCCGGCTGCCGTCCAGTTCGACCTTCAGCACGCTGCCCTTGGTCAGGCCGAGGGCATCGCGCACCGCCTTGGGCAGGGTGATCTGGCCGCGTTCCGCAACAGTGGCTTCCATCGGTAGGCCCTCAGAAGTATGTGCAAATCATACATACTTTCCGGCGCATACTCCAGCCGGGCCGGCGCCGACCAAGGCCGCATTGCCGCTTCCGCGGCCATGTCATTGAATAGGCGGATAATCCGGTCTTTCCCCATCCAGCCACGGGAGTCCCCACCATGAGCGATTCTTTCGCCACCCGCAGCATCCTGGACGTCAACGGCAAGTCCTACGCCTATTTCAGCCTGCCGAAGCTGGGCCGGCGTTTCGACATCGCCCGCCTGCCCTACTCGCTGAAGATCCTGCTGGAGAACCTGCTGCGCAACGAGGACGGCGGCCAGACCGTCGGCCCCGAGCACATCGAGGCGGTGGCGAAGTGGGACGCGAAACGCGAGCCGGACACCGAGATCGCGTTCATGCCGGCACGCGTGGTGCTGCAGGACTTCACCGGCGTGCCCTGCGTGGTCGACCTGGCGGCGATGCGCGACGCGGTGGTCAAGCTGGGCGGCCGGCCCGAGCAGATCAACCCGCTGATCCCGTCGGAACTGGTCATCGACCACTCGGTGCAGGTCGACGTGTTCGGCAAGCCGGACGCGCTGGACCTGAACGGCAAGATCGAATTCCAGCGCAACCAGGAACGCTACGGCTTCCTGCGCTGGGGCCAGAAGGCGTTCGACAACTTCAAGGTGGTGCCGCCGAACACCGGCATCGTCCACCAGGTCAACCTGGAGAACCTGGCGCGCGTGGTGATGGCGGTGCCGAAGGATGGCGAAACCCTCGCCTACCCGGACACCGTGTTCGGCACCGACAGCCACACCACGATGATCAACGGCATCGGCGTGCTCGGCTGGGGCGTCGGCGGCATCGAGGCCGAAGCGGCGATGCTGGGCCAGCCGTCGTCGATGCTGATCCCGCAGGTGGTCGGCTTCAAGCTGACCGGCAAACTGCCGGAAGGCACCACCGCGACCGACCTGGTGCTGACCGTCACCGAGATGCTGCGCAAGCACGGCGTGGTCGGCAAGTTCGTCGAGTTCTTCGGCGATGGCCTGCAGCACCTGCCATTGGCCGACCGCGCCACCATCGGCAACATGGCCCCGGAATACGGCGCCACCTGCGGCATCTTCCCGATCGACGCCGAATCGCTGAACTACCTGCGCCTGTCCGGGCGCAGCGAAGAGCAGATCGCGCTGGTCGAGGCCTACGCCAAGGCGCAGGACCTGTGGCACGAGCCCGGCGCGCCGGAGGCCGAGTACAGCAGCGTGCTGCAGCTGGACATGGGCGACGTGCGCCCGTCGCTGGCCGGCCCCAAGCGCCCGCAGGACCGCGTGCTGCTGGAGAAGGTCAAGGACAACTACCGCGCCAACCTGCCGGCGCTGACCGCCAACCGCGACAAGCGCAGCCAGGAGGTGGCAGACTTCGTCGCCGAGGGCGGCGGCGCGGCGGTCGGCAACGAACAACTGTCGCGGGGCTTCGCCGACATCGAGATCGACGGCAGGCACGTACGGTTGAAGGACGGCGCGGTGGTCATCGCCGCGATCACCTCGTGCACCAACACCTCGAACCCCGCGGTGATGATCGGCGCCGGCCTGCTGGCGCGCAACGCGGCGGCGAAGGGCCTGACCCGCCAGCCGTGGGTCAAGACCTCGCTCGGCCCCGGTTCGCGCGTGGTCACCGACTACCTGCAGAAGGCCGGCCTGCTGGAAGCGCTGGAGAAGATCGGCTTCTACGTGGTCGGCTACGGCTGCACCACCTGCATCGGCAATTCCGGCCCGTTGCCGGTCGAGGTCAGCGCCGGCATCGCCGCCGGCGACCTGGTCGTCGCCTCGGTGCTGTCGGGCAACCGCAACTTCGAGGGCCGCATCCACGCCGAGGTCAAGATGAACTACCTCGCCTCGCCGCCGCTGGTGGTGGCCTACGCGCTGGCCGGCACCACCGACATCGACCTGACCGCCGAGCCGCTGGGCACCGGCAGCGACGGCCAGCCGGTGTTCCTGCGCGACATCTGGCCGAGCAACAAGGAGATCGGCGACTTCATCGCCTCGACCATCGGCCCGGAGATGTTCAAGCAGAACTATGCCGACGTGTTCAAGGGCGACACGCGCTGGAACACGATCGCTTCCCCGGACGGCGACCTGTACGACTGGAACGCGGATTCCACCTACATCAAGAACCCGCCCTACTTCGACGGCATGACCATGCGGGTCGGGCACATCGCCGACATCCATGGCGCGCGGGTGATGGGCATCTTCGGCGATTCGATCACCACCGACCACATCTCCCCGGCCGGCAACATCAAGAAGGACTCGCCGGCGGGGCGGTTCCTGGTCTCGCGCGGGGTGCAGCCGGTGGATTTCAACAGCTACGGCTCGCGCCGCGGCAACGACGACGTGATGGTGCGCGGCACCTTCGCCAACATCCGCATCAAGAACCTGTTCTTCGGCGGCGAGGAAGGCGGCAACACGCTGTATTTCGGCAGCACGCCGCCGGAGAAGATGTCGATCTACGACGCCGCGGTGAAGTACAAGGCCGCCGGCGTGCCGACCGTGGTCTTCGCCGGCAAGGAATACGGCACCGGCTCGTCGCGCGACTGGGCGGCCAAGGGCACCAACCTGCTCGGGATCAGGGCGGTGGTCGCCGAAAGCTTCGAGCGCATCCACCGCTCCAACCTGGTCGGCATGGGCGTGCTGCCGTTGCGCTTCCGCGACGGCCAGAATGCCGCCTCGCTGGGCCTGGAAGGGCCGGAAACCATCGACATCACCGGCCTGCAGGACGGTGCGTCGAAGGTCGCCAGGGTCGTGGCGACCAAGCCGGACGGCAAGAAGGTCGAATTCGACGTCGACGTGCTGCTGCTGACGCCGAAGGAAGTCGAATACTTCCGCCATGGCGGCCTGCTGCATTACGTATTGCGGCAACTGGCGGCGAAGAAGGCCGCGTAAAGGAACGACCTGGGGCGGCTGCGGCCGGCGCTTGGCGCAGCCGCCGCAATGCAGGCAAGCCGCATTTCCGACGGACGGTTGCCGCGCCGCCCCCGCCTTCGCGTTGTCACTCATTGCGATGCCGCTACCGTGGCGACGCCGCGAATCGGGGAGAACGACGATGCGCCTGCCAGCACCCACGGTCGCCGTACTGGCGACCATCGCGGCCATTTCCACCGCGAACGCGGTCGAGATCGACGACCTGAAGGATTTCGCGCCGCTGTTCGGCCGCTACGCGCCCGCCGGCAATTGCCAGCGCCAGCCGCAGGTCGTCGTCGACGCGAACGGCATGACCTTCGAAGTGGCCGGGAAGAAGGACCGGGTCGTCCGCCTGGAGTACGCCGCCAGCTACGGCGGGAACTTCTACCAAGGCATCAGCCAGTGGTTCTTCCCGTTCGGAAGCGATGGCAACTATCCGATCCTGATGACCTTCAATGCCGACGAGACGGCCGGCGTGCTGGCCATCACGCCACATGACGAGGGCTGGCAAGGCGGCCCGCCGCTGGGTCCGCGCAACAAGGCACTGGTGGACGGTTCCCCCTATCGCCGTTGCAAATGACCGCCGCCTACAGCTTCGCCTCCCACTTCGCGTAGTACACGCGCCACTCGCCGTCCTCTTCGCGCCAGCCACTGTCGATCTCGTAGGCCTGGGCGCGGTCCGGCACGAAACGCCCCGAGCCCCCGGTCAATGCGGCCTGGAAGCGCACGCGCGCGGTGTCGCCGCTGACCTGCACGTCGAGCGGGCCGCTGACGACGCCGATGCTGGCGTTGGCCAGTACCTGTACCCGCAGCAGGTTGTGCAACGCATCACGATCCATGCCGCCATTGCCCTGGAAATCCGCGGCAACGCCCTGCATGAAGCCGCGCGGATCGCGCTGCGAAACCGCGTCCTGCATCGCTTCGACCTGCTGCCGCAGGCGCGTTTCCGCCGGCGCCCTGCCGCAGGCGGGCAGGACGGACACCGCCATCGCCAGCAGCGCCGCCGCGACGCGCCGGGACAACGGGCGTGAGGGCCGCGGCCCGGCACGGGTGGGTTTCGCGTTTACCATTCGGAACGGTATGCTCATCCGCTAAAATGCCGCGAGGGGACCCAGACGCCCGTCGCCAGAACCAGCCAGACAGCCCGGAGGGGGAAGCAAGATGAGTGAAGATCGGCCGTGGTTCAAGAGCTACCCGGCGGGGATCCCGCATGAGATCGACCTGGACGAATACCGCTCCATCGTCTCCGTGCTCGACGCCGCCATCGGCAAGTTCCGCGACCGCCCGGCGTTCTCCAACTTCGGCAAGACCTTCAGCTACGCCGAAATCGACGAGCTCAGCCGCCAGTTCGCCGGCTACCTGCTCGGCGAGCTCAAGCTGAAGAAAGGCGACCGCGTCGCCATCATGATGCCGAACTGCCTGCAGTACCCGATCGCGCTGTTCGGCACGCTGCGCGCCGGGCTGACCGTGGTCAACGTCAACCCGATGTACACGCCGCGCGAGCTCAAGCACCAGCTGGTCGATTCCGGCGCCAGCGTGCTGCTGGTAGTCGACAACTTCGGCCATACCGTGCAGCAGGTCGCGCACGAGACGCCGCTGAAGCAGGTCATCACCACCGGACTGGGCGATCTGCTCGGCTTCCCGAAGGGCCCGCTGATCAACTTCGTGCTGAAGTACGTGAAGAAGATGGTGCCGGACTACGCGTTGCCCGGCGCGATCCGCTTCAACGACGTGCTCAAACTGGGCAAGGCCTACGCGCTGCCGAAGATCGACATCGAGCCCGACGACATCGCCTTCCTGCAGTACACCGGCGGCACCACCGGCGTGGCCAAGGGGGCGATGCTGACCCACCGCAACCTGGTCGCCAACATGCAGCAGGCCTCGGCGTGGCTCGGTACCGTGCTGCAGCCCGGCCAGGAAACGATCATCACCGCGTTGCCGCTGTACCACATCTTCGCGCTCACCGCGAACGGCCTGGTGCTGATGAAGATCGGCGGCCTGAATCACCTGATCACCAACCCGCGCGACATGCCGGGTTTCGTCAAGGAATTGCAGAAGGTCCGGTTCACCGCGATCACCGGCGTCAATACGCTGTTCAACGGCCTGTTGAACACGCCCGGCTTCGACCAGCTGGATTTCTCCAGCCTCAAGCTGACCCTCGGCGGCGGCATGGCGGTGCAACGTGCGGTGGCCGAGAAGTGGAAGAAGGTCACCGGCGTGACCCTGGTCGAAGCCTACGGCCTCACCGAAACCTCGCCCGCCGCCTGCATCAACCCGCTCGACCTGAAGGACTACAACGCCTCGATCGGCCTGCCGATCCCGTCCACCGACGTCTGCGTCAAGGCCGACGACGGCCGCCGGCTGCCGGCCGGCGAAGTAGGCGAGCTGTGCGTGAAGGGTCCGCAGGTGATGAAGGGCTACTGGCAACGCCCCGACGAAACCGCGAACGTCATCGACGCCGACGGCTGGCTGCACACCGGCGACATGGCGAAGATGGACGCGAACGGTTTCTTCTACATCGTCGACCGCAAGAAGGACATGATCCTGGTGTCGGGCTTCAACGTGTATCCGAACGAGATCGAGGACGTGATCGCCGGCATGCCCGGCGTGCTCGAGGTCGCCGCGATCGGCGTGCCGGACGAAAAGTCCGGCGAGGCGGTCAAGGTCTTCATCGTCAGGAAGGATCCGGCGCTGACCGCGGAACAGGTCAAGGAGTTCTGCCGCGAGAACCTGACCGGTTACAAGCAGCCGAAGCACGTCGAGTTCCGCAACGAGCTGCCGAAGACCAACGTCGGCAAGATCCTGCGCAAGGAACTGCGCGAAACCGCCGCTCCCGCCGCCGCCTGACGGCAACAATCCGCGCATCTCACCAGAAAAGGCCGGCCCAGCCGGCCTTTTCATTGTCTTCACATCCGTAAATTATGTGATGCCGTTCACATTTTTGACGTAAGCGACTGATTCCAAACCGCCATTCCCCGGAAAAAAGGGGGGACTTGCTTTTTTTTTGCGACTGAGGTGTAGCATCCGTTCAGGTTCAGCCGCCCGCTCAACCGATATCCGACCGTTCCAACACCGAATCCAGCCCTGAGGTAACCGCCATGAACAATGTCGAAAAACTGATGCGCGCCCGCGCCTATCCGACCATCCGCGTCGAATCCGAACCCAATGGCGCCAGCCACTGGATGTACATGCACGCCGACGCGGCGCCGGGCACCCGCCCCTGCTTCCACAGCCAGATGCTTGACGACGTGCTCAGCTTCCTGAGCTCCGCGACGCTGCGCGAATCGCAGCGCCAGGCGGGCAAGTTGCGCCACCTCGTGGTCGCCTCGGCCGCGCAAGCCTTCAACCTCGGCGGCGACCTCGAACTGTTCGCCAAGCTGATCCGCAGTGGCGACCGCGAACACCTGCTGTCCTATGCGCGGCGCTGCGTCGACGGCGTGCACCAGTTGAATACCGGCCTCGGCGGCGACGTGCGCACCGTCGCCCTGGTCCAGGGCGACGCGCTGGGCGGCGGCCTCGAGATCGCCCTCTCCTGCCACACCATCGTCGCCGAGGAAGGCGTCGACATGGGCCTGCCGGAAGTACTGTTCGGCCTGTTCCCGGGCATGGGCGCGTATTCGTTCCTGTGCAAGCGCGTTTCGCCGCAACTGGCGGAGAAGATCATCCTCGACGGCAACATCTACAGCAGCGACGAGATGTACCGGATGGGCGTGGTCGACGTGCTGGTACCGAAGGGACAGGGCGAAGCCGCGGTGCAGGACCTGATCGCACGGCAGCAGCGCGCGCCGCACGCGCACCTGGCGCTGAATTCCTGCCGCAACCTCGCGCAACCGGTCGGCTACAACGAACTGATCGGCATCACCGAAGTCTGGGTCGACACCGCGCTGTCGCTGGGCGACAAGTCGCTGCGGATGATGGAGCGCATCGTCCGCGCACAGGAGCGGCGCGCGGCGAGCCAAGCTGCCGCCTGATCCGATCGAATCCCGGCTGGAATCGAAGGATACGGGGCCGCTCCGCAAGGGGCGGCCCCGATTCTTTTCCGCCATCCGTACGCGGTTACCGCATCGCACGGATGCGGCATGCGGATTCAGGTGCGTTCGCCCTGGCTGCCGGGCGCGCCGGCACGCTGTTTCTCGCGCGCTTCCAGCGCCAACCGGCCCTGGCTGAGATGGTTGTTGATGGCGGCCAGGCGCTGGCGCCATTCCTGCGAAATCTGCCAATCGCTCAACCGCATCAGTTCGCTGCTGGCCGCCGCGACCCGCACCAGCCCGAGGTTGCTGGCCACGCCCTTCAGCGCATGCGCATGCTCGCGGATGTGCTCGATGTCGCCACGCTCCATCGCATGCGAAATCGCGCCGATGCAGCCGTCGGCATCGTTGAGGCACTGGGCGATGAATTCGCGCTCGAAGGCCTCGCCGAGGCCGAGCGAAGTCAGTTCATTCAGCACGGTGACGTCGAGGATGCCATCGTCGAGCGCCGGCGCCGGGTTGCGCGCGACGGGAATGGGGGCCGCCGGCGCGGCCGGCGCACCACGGCCATCGGTCGCCGCGATTTCGGCGAGGGTATCGAGCAGGCGGCCGACCACGATCGGCTTGGCCAGGAAGGCGCGCGCACCGGCCTGCTCGCAGCGCCGCACCGATTCGGGCGTGACGTCGGCGCTGAAGATCAGCACCGGTGTGCGCGAGCCGCTGCCGGCTTCCATGATCCGCAACTGCTTCAGCAGGTCCAGCCCGCTCAACTCCGGCATGTGCAGGTCGCAGATCACGGCGTCGTAATCCGACGCTTCGACCATGTTCAGCACTTCCTCGCCGTTGCCGACGCAGGTGACGCGATGGCCGGCCTTCTGCAGCAGGCGTTGCAATACCATGCGGTTGGCCTCGTGGTCGTCGGCCACCAGGATCTGCAGGCCGCGCACGCGCGCGCGATGGCGCAGGAACGGGTCGGAGAAGGCGATGACGTTCGCTTCGCCCGCTTCCTGGAAGGATTCGACCACGGCCGGCACGAACGGCCGCTTCTCTTGTACCGGGGCGATCGCGGCGAACGGCAACTCCACCCAGAACGTGCTGCCGCGCTTCTCGGCGCTTTCGAAACCGATGGTGCCGCCCATGGCATCGACCAGGCCCTTGGCGATGGTCGTGCCCAGCCCGGTGCCGCTGGAACGGCGCGACAGGCTGGTATCGCCTTGTTCGAACGCGTCGAACAGCCGCGCGCGGAGATGGGCCGGAATGCCGATGCCGGTATCGGCGACGGTGAAGCGCAGGTGCACCGACGCATCGTCGCCCGCGGCGACCGTCTCGACGCGCAGCCGGATCGAACCCTTGTCGGTGAACTTGACCGCGTTGCCGGCCAGGTTGAGCAGGATCTGCCGCAGGTGGCGCGCGTCGCCGCGCAGTTTCTCCGGCACATCGTCCGCCACCTCGACCACGTACTCCAGGCGCTTGGCGCGCGCCTGCGGCAGCAGGATCAGGCCGATGTTCTGGATCACTTCGCTCGGGGCGAAATCGACCACGTCCAGCTTGAGCTTGCCCGCCTCGATCGCGGAGATGTCGAGCACGTCCTCGACCAGCGCCAGCATGCTGCGCGTCGAGGCCTGGATCGTCGAAAGGCATTCGCGCTGCTCGGTGTCGAGGCGCGTGGTCGCCAGCAGTTCGGACATGCCCGCCAGACCGTTCAGCGGCGTGCGGAACTCGTGGCTCATGTTGGCGAGGAAGCGGCTCTTGGCCTCGTTGGCGCGCCGCGCTTCCTCGGTCGCATGGGTCAGCTGCCGCAGCAGGCCCGACAGGTACATCGGCACCGCGACCAGGCCCAGCAGCAGGCCGATGCCGAGGCTCAGGTTGCGCTGCCAGTAATCGTTGAAGGCCACCACGCAGGCGAAGCTGACCACGGCCATCGCCACCGCCGCGATCAGGTAGCGGTTGCCGTAGCGCAGGCCGTTGCCGACGGTGACCCACATCAGCACGATGTAGCCCCAGGCCAGCGGCTCGCCCATGGCGACCATCGCCGCGGCCAACAGGCCGTAGTCGGCGAACATGCCGAGGACGCGGCGCGGGTTCGACTTGGCCGGTTTCCACAGCAGCCAGGCGAAGATCAGCAGGCCGTTCGCGAGGCCGGACAGCACGATGGTCAACGCGGTCGAATCGGATCCGCCGCCGCGCGAAGAATGCAGCAGCGTGTACGCCAGGATGATCGAAATCAGGGCGATGCGTACCAGCGCCTGACCGTGCTCGCTATCCTGGCGCCGCGAGAGGCGGTTCCTGATCCAGCTCAGCGGATGGGCCGGGTTCATCGCTGCGTCACTCCAGGCCCGGGCGGCGCGTCGTCGAGTAGCGCGAGTAGATGTCGCCCAGGCGGTCGCGGCCGCGGACCAGCGCTTCCACGCAGACCGGGTCGAACAGGCGCCCGCGTTGCGCGTACAGATAGGCCAGCGCGGCATCCATCTCCCACGCCTTCTTGTAGGGGCGCGGCGACAGCAGCGCGTCGAGCACGTCGGCGACGGCGACGATCCGCGCTTCCAGCGGGATCGCGTCGCCGGCCAGGCCGTCCGGGTAGCCGCTGCCGTCGTAGCGTTCGTGGTGGCGCAACGCGATGACCGCGCCGGACTGGATGAAGCGGTTGTGGCTGCCGGAAAGCAGCTCGTGGCCGATCAGCGGATGGCGGCGCATGACCGCCATTTCCTCGTCGGTCAGCGGGCCCGGCTTCATCAGGATCGCGTCGGGAATGGCGATCTTGCCAATGTCGTGCAGCGGCGCGGCCAGTTCGATCGCGCGGGCGTCGTCTTCCGGCAGGCCGATCATCTCGGCGATCAGGCCGGCGAAATGGGCCATGCGCTCGAGGTAGGCGCTGGTGCCGCTGTCGCGGTATTCGATGGCGCGCGCCAGCCGCGACAGGGTCTCGCGCTCGCGCTCCTCGACTTCGTGCATGCTCGACAGCAGGCGCTGCTCCAGCGACATCGCGCGCTGCTTGACGTTCTCCGACTGCTGGCGCAGCTGCAGCAGGTTGCGGCAGCGCGCGCGCAGTTCGCGCGGGCGCACCGGCTTGACCAGGAAATCGATGACGCCGGCTTCCAGCGCGGCCTGGCGGATCGGCTCGTCGCCGACCACGGTGATCAGGATGATCGGGATGTCGCGGTGCAGCGGCAGGCGCCGGAAGCGCCGCGCCAGCTCGAGCCCGTCCATGCCGGGCATGCGGTAGTCGAGCAGCAGCAGGTCGGTGCGATTGTTCTCGCACCAGCTCAGCGCGACCTGCGGGTCGCCGAAATCGTGTACGTTCAGCTCCGAGGCGATGTCTTCGATCACGTGCCTGAGCATCGTGCGCGCAGAAGTCTGATCGTCGACGATCACGATGTTCAATGCGTTGCCTTCCCCGTACTGCCACGCGTCGTGGCCAGCTTGGGAGGATACAGCGCCGCCCGCCCGGTTGGCATCCAACATGTCGTTGCCCTCGTCGTCGACCGGGCGGCCGGATATCCGCCGGCCGTCCGGGGCGCCGGCCGGGGTCGGGGTCGGGCCCCGGCTGCGACAGGCGCTTAAACCATTTTCTGAAGAGTGACGCATAAGCCGTGCCAGCAGGCACGCCCGCCGCCGCCGGGCCGGCCACGGCCGGGAAAATATGCGATTTTGGTCACATATTCCACGTGAATGGGGGTTTTGCCCGGACGCAGGCCACGGGCGGCGCCCGGGAATGCCGGCCGGGGCCTGCCCGAACCCGGGCGGGGACCGGGCCGAAAGTGCCCCACCGCGTCAGCGATTGACCCGGCTCAGCCCGGGTTTTCCGGGCGCATGTACGGGAACAGCAGCACGTCGCGGATCGAGTCCGAACCGGTCAGCAGCATGACCAGGCGGTCGATGCCGATGCCCAGGCCGCCGGTCGGCGGCAGGCCGACCTCGAGCGCGCGGATGTAGTCGGCGTCGTAGTGCATGGCCTCGTCGTCGCCGCCCTCCTTCGCCTCGACCTGGGCCCGGAAGCGCGCGGCCTGGTCCTCCGGGTCGTTCAGCTCGGAGAAGCCGTTGGCGATTTCCTTGCCGTTGATGAACAACTCGAAGCGGTCGGTATAGCCCGGCTCGGTGTCGCTGGCGCGGGCCAGCGGCGAGACCTCGACCGGGTGGGCGGTGATGAAGGTCGGCTGGACGAGGTGGTGCTCGACCGTCGCCTCGAAGATCTCCAGCAGCAGCTTGCCCCAGCCGTACGACGGCTTGACCTTGAGCTTCAGGCGTTCGCAATGGCGCAGCAGCGCGTCGCGGTCGGTGCAGTCTTCCGCGGCGATCTCCGGGTTGTGGTGGCGCACCGCCTCGTCCATGCGCCAGCGGCGGAACTTCGGGCCGAGGTCGATCGCCTGCCCCTCCCATTCGACCTGCGCGGTACCGAGCACCTTCAGCGCGGTATCGCGGATCACGCTCTCGGTCAGGTCCATGATCTCGTTGTACGTGGCATAGGCCTCGTACAGTTCGAGCATGGTGAATTCCGGGTTGTGCCGGGTGCTGACGCCTTCGTTGCGGAAGTTGCGGTTGATCTCGTAGACGCGCTCCAGCCCGCCGACGACCAGGCGCTTCAGGTACAGCTCCGGCGCGACGCGCAGGTACAGGTCCAGGCCCAGCGCATTGTGGTGGGTCGTGAACGGCTTGGCCGTGGCGCCGCCGGGGATGTAGTGCATCATCGGCGTTTCCACTTCGAGGAAGCGCCGGTCGTCGAGCCAGTTGCGGATTTCGCGGATGATCTTGCTGCGCTTGATGAAGACCTCGCGCGCTTCCGGAGTGACGATCAGGTCGACGTAGCGCTGCCGGTAGCGCTGCTCGACGTCGCTGAGGCCATGGAACTTGTCCGGCAGCGGCCGCAGGGACTTGGTCAGCAGGCGCAGCTTCTGCGCCTTCACCGACAGCTCGCCGGTCCGGGTCCGGGTCAGCCCGCCCTCGACCGCGACGATGTCGCCGATGTCCCAGCCCTTGAACGCTTCGTAGGTCTCGCCCAGCGCGTTCGCCTGCAGGAACAGCTGGATGCGGCCCGATTCGTCCTGGATCTGCGCGAAGCTGGCCTTGCCCATCACCCGCTTGGCCAGCAGGCGGCCCGCCAGCTTCACTTCCCTCCCCGCGGCTTCCAGCGCCTCGGCGGTCCACCGTTCCTTGTCGGCGAACTCGGCCTGCAGGTCGCCGGCGTAATGCTCGCGGCGGAAGTCGTTCGGGTAGGCGATGCCCTGCCCGCGCAGCGCCGCCAGTTTCGCGCGGCGCTCGGCGATGAGGCTGTTCTCGTCGGCGATGGGCGCGGGATTGGCGGTCTGGTCGGTCATGGCGTCGGCTGCAGGGGAACGAAGGGAACGTCGGTGGGATGGATTATGCGTCGATGCGCTTGGCGCCGGCGTCCAGGCCGGCCTTCAGGCTGGCTTCGAGGAACTCGTCGAGGTCGCCGTCCAGCACCTTCTGCGTGTCGCTGCGTTCGACGCCGGTGCGCAGGTCCTTGATCCGCGACTGGTCGAGCACGTAGTTGCGGATCTGGCTGCCCCAGCCGATGTCGGACTTGGTGGCTTCCAGCGCGTTCTTCTCGGCGTTGCGCTTCTGGATCTCGATCTCGTACAGCTTGGCCTTCAGCATCTTCATCGCGCGGTCGCGGTTGGCGTGCTGGCTGCGCTCGGTCTGGCAGGCGACGACCACGCCGCTGGGCACGTGGGTGATGCGCACCGCCGATTCGGTCTTGTTGACGTGCTGGCCGCCGGCGCCGCTGGAACGGTACACGTCGGTCTTCAGGTCGGCCGGGTTGATCTCGATGTCGATGTTGTCGTCGACTTCCGGCGAGACGAACACGCTGGTGAAGCTGGTGTGGCGGCGGTTGTCGGAGTCGAACGGCGACTTGCGCACCAGCCGGTGCACGCCGATCTCGGTCTTCAGCCAGCCGTAGGCGTAGTCGCCCTCGACGCGGAACGTCGCCGACTTGATGCCGGCGACTTCGCCGGCGCTTGCTTCCATCAGCTCGACCTTCCAGCCGCGCGATTCGGCCCAGCGCAGGTACATGCGCAGCAGCATCTCGGCCCAGTCCTGCGCCTCGGTGCCGCCGGCGCCGGCCTGGATGTCGACGAAGGCGTTGGCCGAATCCATCTCGCCGGAGAACATGCGCTGGAATTCCAGCTTCTCCACGCCCTTCGAGTAGCGCTCGACGTCGTCGGAAACCGCCTGCGCGGTGTCGTCGTCGTTCTCCATCTCGGCGAGCTCGAGCAGCTCGCTGGCGCCGGACAGGCCTTCGTCCAGTTCGCGGATGCCGTTGACGGTCTTGTCCAGCAGCGAGCGCTCGCGGCCGAGCTGCTGGGCGTATTCGGGGTTGTTCCAGATGTCGGGGCTTTCCAGCTCCCGGCTCACTTCTTCCAGGCGTTCGCGCTTGGAATCGTAGTCAAAGATACCCCCGGAGCGAGGCCAACCGTTCCTGCAGGTCGGCGATGCGCTGGCGGATGGGGTTCAGTTCGATCATGGCGGGGAAACGATGCGGAAAATGGCCGTCGATTCTAGCAAACGCGGGGGTTTCATGGCTCGGCGCCGAGCCGCCCGCGCAGTTCCCCGCGGTAGGTGCGGCTGCCCGGCAGGGTCGCGCCGTCCTTCATGTGCACGCGGGCGTCGCCGGTGTCCAGCGGCTCGATCGAGGCCACCTGGTCGAGGTTGACGATGTAGCTGCGGTGGATGCGCGCGAAGCGCGCCGGGTCGAGTTTGGCTTCGATTCCGGCGATCGTGCTGCGCAGTGGGTAGTCGTGGCCGCGCACGCGCAGGTTGACGTAGTTGCCCGCGGCCTGCAGCCATTCGATGTCGTTGGCCGCGACCAGGAACTCGCGGCCCAGCTTGCGCACCAGGAAGCGCTCGGGCCGTTCGACCGGCTCGAGCGGCAGGCCGTCGTCCGGCGCGGACAGCAGGCTGGCCTCGCCCTGCAGGCGCCGCATCAGCAGCCGGTAGCCCTCGATGGTCAGTATCACGCCGGCATACGAGCGCACGTCCTTCAGGTATTCGTAGCCGAATTCCCACCACCACAGGCCGAAGTCGTAGTGTTGCCCCTGGCTGGCGTAGGCCGCCTTGCGGATCGCGACCATCCCGGCGACATGCAGGACCGACCAGACGATGCTGCCCAGCAGGTGCAGCGGCAACAGCCGCCGCCAGTTGTCCAGGTGCAACGGCCAGCGCCGGGTGAACACCACCACGGCCGGCACCAGGGCCAGCGCGACCAGCGAACTGCTGGCCTCCCAGACCGCCGGCTGCCAGGCGGTGAAGCCGAGCTGCAAACGGCGCACGTCCATGTTGACGGTGATGCTGTTGGCAACCGCGCCGATCAGGTACTGCAACACCCAGAACCCGACCTCGAAGCTGCGCCGCCAGGGCTGGAAGCGTTCGTAGGCGGTGGGGGCCGGCGGATTCATCCGCGCATTTTATGCCGCCCGGGCCGCAACCCGCCCCGGATCGTCCCCGCCGGCCTGCGCTTCGCCCCTTTTCCCCGCCACCGGTCACTTCCCGCTGGCGGGCCCGGCCACGGCCAACGAAGCTGCGCGCCTTCTTCCCGACCGGAGCACGCCATGTCCCGCCGCCACGACATCGACTGGGTGCGCATCTGCGCCTTCGGCCTGCTGGTCTTCTACCACGTGGGCATGTACTACGTGAGCTGGGACTGGCACGTGAAAAGCCCGTACGCCGGCACGGCGCTGGAGCCGCTGATGCTGCTGACCAGCCCATGGCGGATGTCGCTGCTGTTCGTGGTGTCGGGCGTCGCCACCGCCTTCCTGCTGGGCAAGGCACGGCGCGACGGGGGGCGCTTCCTTGGCCCGCGCTCGTGGCGACTGCTGCTGCCGTTGCTGTTCGGGATGTTCGTGGTGGTGCCGCCGCAGGTCTACCTGGAACTGGCGGAGAAGGTGCCCGGCGGCTACCACGCGGGCTATGCCGCCTTCATGGCCACCTACCTGCGGGCCGGCGACATCTACTGCACGGCGCCCGGCGACTGCGTGGACAGCCCGACCTGGAACCACCTGTGGTTCCTCGCCTACCTGTGGGCGTACACCGTCGTGCTGTGGCTGGTGTCGAAGCTGGCGCCGAAGCCGGTGGAGGCCGTCGGCGCATGGCTCGGTCGCAGGCTGTCCGGCGCGGGCGTGCTGGTCTGGCCGGTCCTGTGGCTGGCGCTGGCCCGGCTGGCGCTGGTGGGGCGCTTCGGGTCGACCCATGACCTCGTCGACGACTGGTACAACCATGCGCAGTACTTCCCGATGTTCCTGCTGGGCTACCTGCTGGCGTTCGCGGACGGATTCTGGGAATCGCTGCAACGCCGGCGCTGGACCGCACTGGCCGCGGCGCTGGCCGGCTACCTGACACTGATCGGCGTCTGGTACTTCTCGGGTTACGGCGACGACAATCCGCCGCCGGACGCGATGCGGATGCTGTTGCGCGTGACGTGGGCAATCGAGCAGTGGTGCGCCATCGCCGCCGCATTCGGCTTCGCGTACCGCTTCCGCAACGCCGACAGCCGCGCCCTGCGCTACCTCACGCCGGCGGTCTTCCCGGTCTACATCCTGCACCAGAGCGTGATCGTCGTACTGGCGCATGCGTCCAAGCCGCTGGACCTGCCGGTGCTGCTGGAAGGTCCGTTGCTGGTGGCGCTGACCTTCGCCGCGTGTTTTGGCGGTTATGAAATCGTCCGCCGCATCCCGCCGCTGCGGCCGCTGTTCGGGCTGAAGTGGAAGGCTACGCCGGCGACGCCGCTTGCAGATGCTCGACCAGCAGCTGGATAGCCTGCCCGCCGCGGTAATCGTCGGGGGCGAGCCGATAGGCCAGCCGCACGCGCGGCGGCGGCGGCATATCGCGCCAGCCGCCGAAGTGGATGGCATTGAGCGGCTCGCGGCGGCCTTCGAGACGCAGCACCAGCTTGAGATGGCGCTCGCCGACCACGCGCCAGTCGGCCACCCCGAATTCGCCGTCGAACAGCGGTTCGGGGAAGCCCTGCCCCCACGGGCCGCCGTCGCGCAGGGCCTCGGCGTGGGCACGGTCGAATTCGTGCGGCAGCAGTTCGCCGTCGCTGAGGATTTCCGCCTGCAACTGCTCCGGCGCCAGCACCGCCGCGGCATGGGCGGCGAAAGCGTCGCGGAACGCCGGCAGGCCGGCCTCGTCCAGCGACAGGCCGGCCGCCATCGCATGCCCGCCGAACTTGCCGATCAGCCCCGGTTGCGCGGCGTCGATCGCGGCCAGCGCGTCGCGGATGTGGAAGCCGGGAATCGATCTCGCCGAGCCGCGCAGCGTCGCACTGCCCGGCTCGGCCGGCGCGAACGCGATCACCGGCCGGTGCAGGCGGTCCTTCATCTTCGACGCGACCAGGCCGACCACGCCCGGGTGCCATTCCGGGTCGAACAGGCACGCGGCGATCGGCGCGTCGCCTTCGTCGCCGGCAAGCCGCGCAAGCGCCGCCGCGGCCTGGTCGGTCATCTGCTGCTGCACGCCGCGGCGTTCGGCGTTGATGCCGTGGAGGATTTCCGCCAGCTCGCGCGCACGCGCGGCGTCGTCGCACAGCAGGCATTCGATGCCAAGCGACATGTCCTCCAGCCGGCCCGCGGCATTCAGGCGCGGGGCAATCGCGAAACCGATATCGGCCGCACTCAGCTTCGCGGCCTCGCGGCCGGAGATCTCGGCCAATGCCTGCAGGCCGGCGCAACCGCGTCCGCCGCGCAGGCGTCGCAGGCCGGCGGCGACCAGCGCGCGGTTGTTGGCGTCGAGCGGAACCAGGTCGGCGACGGTGCCGACCGCGACCAGGTCGAGCAGCGCGGCGAGATCGGGTTCGCCGTGCGCGAATGCGCCGGCTTCGCGCAACCGCTTCCGCAATGCCAGCAACGCGTAGAACATCACGCCGACGCCGGCCAGCATCTTGCTCGGGAACGCGTCGCCGCGCAGGTTCGGATTGACGATGGCATCGGCCGGCGGCAGCGCCTCGCCGGGCAGATGGTGGTCGGTGACCAGCACGCGCCAGCCTTTCGACTTCGCCGCCGACACGCCGGCATGGCAGGCGATGCCGTGGTCGACGGTGACCAGCAGATCGGGCCGCAACGCGGCGAGTTCTTCCACCAGCAGCGGCGACAGGCCGTAGCCATGGACCAGGCGGTTCGGGACCGCGGGCGTGACCCGTTCCGCGCCGAGCAGGCGCAGGCCGCGCACCGCCAGCGCGCAGGCCGTGGCGCCGTCCACGTCAATACGAACACGATTTGTTCGTGTGTATGTTCCTTGACCACAGATTTGGCTCGTTTTCATGGAGTTGAACCCTAAACTGTGTTCATGAACATGGGTAGTGGACACAACCAAAAATTTCAGCCCCCGGTCAACGAGCTGCCGCTTGAAGCGGTCTGGCCTAGGCTGGAAGTCTGCCCGCCTTCGCCTTATTGCTTGATTTCAGTAAGATCGAAGCACGCCCCACACCTTCGACTCCTCAGAACAGCGCATGGCTGAGCGCTATGTGCTGGATGCCCTAGAAGTCACATTAGGCGCGTCTTTCATCTCCTGGGCAGCGCTGCCCATCGCAGCGAGTGCCAAACCCGACGGCATCGACACCGAGCACAGGATCGCAGTCGAGGTGTTCGCCCGTATTGGCAAGTTGAAGTCAGCCCAAGCCCACAAGGTCCGAGCCGACCTGTTCAAACTGGCCTACCTGCGTAAGTTGCTCGGGCCGGAGTGGCGAACGATTTTCTGCTTCGTCGACCAGAGCGCGTCTGCGTCCCTGCTTGGTCGTTCCTGGACGGCGGATGCTGCTCGAGCATTTGGCGTCGAAATCCTAGTCCAGGATTTGCCAGAGAATGTTCGACTGCAGGTGATCGCTGCGCAAGACCGCCAGAATATGGCCAAGGTCAGACAAGTAGAACCCCAATTTACCGTTACCGATACTCAGGATCTCCAGGCTTAACGCATTTGTACGCGCCAGTTCGCCAGTCGGAAACCCTCTTTTCATTCCTGTCGCAGCGAGCTTCTTGGATGCGATCTTGTTCTTCCATATAGCGCTGGAAGCCTGAATCCTCAGCGGGTTTCTCGATTTGTACCTTTTTCGGCCTTGCTGGCTCGTCAGCCATAAAGTCGCTGTTTGCAACCGCCCTGTTGGGGCGATTTACCTTGGGAGGCGATATAACTTCAGCCTGCTGTGAATATGCCGGAGATGGAGATTGCACCTGTGCGGCTTGTGGAGTCGGCACCACAGATATAAACCTTTGTCTTCCTTCGTTATATAGCTGCGAGCGCCAAGGTTCTATTTCCCTCTTCGCGCGTTCCAAAGCTCCCGACCGATAACGGAATTCACCACACCGACTGTTGTAGTCGCCGACCATTGAATTGTAGCGGTTTACGTCCAGATCATCGTATTGGCTAGCGGTGGTCTTCGCTCCATCAAGCCTTATCTCTTCCGCTAGGCAATAGCGAATCTGCGCGTCATTCAGGGACAGCCCGCGCCCTATCGAAGGAGTTTGTTCTGCAGGCCGGCTCGGAACAGTATTCCCGGCAACATGGGAGTTGGATGAGCCAGATTTGTTAGCATTTACCATGAGCAACAAGCCACCAACGAAAACTGCAATTAAGAAGAGGACTAAACACCCAGAGTTTGAGTCATTCCCAGTATTTGGCGGGCTATTTACCTGGGTTTTGCTAGGGGGCTGCGTTTGAGATTGAGAAGAGGCAGGCGAGCCAGTATTAGCAGCTTGTTTCGAAGGAGTAACTACTGTTTGTGGCTGAGGGCTTGAAGCAGGAATTTCAGGTTGCGCTTGCGGGGGCTTTGACAGACCGTCAAAACCCTTTGGTGCTCCTTCTTTTTTGGGCTCATCATTCTTGCCGCCACCTGAGAGGTTTCCCAATCCGCCGAATCCCTTCCCTTTGTCATTGCCATTCAGATCGCTCACGGAACCTCCTGAAGCACAATTTCCTTGGCTATTGCCCGTACCTTGATTGGCATTGATTCCCGGAACGAACAAAACCAGGATTGCAAGTCCAATCATGACCGGTGTAATCGAGAGAACCATTAGCCGGAACTTCAACGGCAAGGCATTGTTTACCAGCTTGGTAGAAGCCTCGATTACATGTCCAGTCATGGCCGGTGTAGTCGATTGAGCCGTTCAATGGAATCTCAACGGCAAAGCACTGCTTTCCAGCCTGAAAGAATCCTCGGCTACAAGTCCAATCATGACCCGTGTAATCAAGCATGCCATTCTCTGGGATCTGCACTGGCAAGCACTGCCTTCCGGCCTGAAAAAATCCGCGGTTACATGTCCAGTCATGACCGGTGTAATCAAGCATGCCGTACTCGGGAACCTGTACGGGCAAGCACTGTCTTCCAGCCCGATAAAATCCACGCTGGCAGGTCCAGTCACGTCCCGAATAGTCGAGCATGCCATTTGTTGGAACTTCAACTTGAATACACCCATTCCCTGCCCGGGTATAACCCCTGATACATGCCCAACCGTCACCATAAGGAGTCTTAGTCGCAAATTCAGGAATTCCATCTGATTGCGGCTTTGGCGCAGAGGCCATCACTGCTGATGGTTGAACAGTTGATGATTCAGTGGTGGTTGCTTCTCGCTCATTAACCACCTCCCAACCATCTGATTGCTTTCCATTTTCAACTAGCTGACTACGATCAGACTGGCCCGGTGGCGAGTCTTCACCCACAATCGGTCGAGCAGTCTCCCGCGTCGAGGTCGCCCTGGTTAGGGCAAGCATTCTCTGCATGCCTTCCAGCTTCAACGACGCTTGCCTAAGACTGGCTTCACGAGCAATAGCCCCATACTCACGGACCCAATACCGAAACGAACTACAATGACTGTTGTAGTCGTTCACCATTGAATTAAATAGGTCAACGGATACATCGTTGTATTGATTGACTTGTGTCTCCGCGCCTTCGACTCTGTGCTTCTCAAATAGGCAATAGCGGAGTTCTGCTCCGGACAAAATATTGTCAGTTCCGATCGGCGGCTTCTTTTCGCTTTGCACAGTTGCACCCTGTGGCGAGCCGAACAAATCGTCGGTGTCGCTGGAGCGACTCTTCACAGCAGCTTCCGCGGCCGCATTAGCTGCCAACTGTTCAGCGAGAGTTGTAAATTTTTCTGGCGGCTGGTTTGAAACGGGCGCTGTATCGGTCGTCGGCTGCGCAGCCTCGACAGAAGCCGCAGCAGCCGCCGCCGCATCAGCTGCAGCAGCCGCATCGGAAGCCGAGCCTATTGGTTGGATGCGTTGCCGGTTTGAAACGAACGTTATGCCAACAAATGCCGCTATGATCACCCCCAGAATGGCAAATGCTGGCCAGGCGCTACCACTATCAGGCTTGGTCTTACTACTTGGATGCACCAAGGGCTCGCGCGGCGTTTCTTCAGTCTGCCAAGCCGCCGGCAATTCCTGCTTCTTTGGTTCAGCCTTCTTCGGTGCAACCTCAGCTTCTGTCTCAGCCTCATTGGCAACGGGCTTGCGCGAGGCAAGGCCGGATAGTCCACCGAACCCCTTGCCCTTCTTTTCGTCATTATTTCCCGGCTCGCTCATATTATCCTTCGAATATCTTGCTCAACCTAGGCTTCCCCTCCCATATCTTGTCCATCGCAAAATCGAAGATGTGAACATTCCAGACATCCTTGTAGCTAAATGAAAGCGTGAATCGACCATCCGACTTTCCCGAGAAATTGAGATTGCCGTTGTACGAACCCTTTTTGAGGTCGCTCCAAGGGAAAAACTTGTGTTCGTCCTCCTTCAGGAACCTTCCGCGGCGTAACACGATTCCGTTGTCTGATACGGCAACACCGCCAATCTTGACCTCCCTACCTTTCGACCAGTCTTCCATCCAGCGTAACAGGATCTGAATGCAGACTGCCCTCCAGGCACGCTGGATGATTTCCTTGTATTGACGCTCATTTGGTTGCAGGCTGATTACGGCATGGGGCGTACCGTATCCAAAGAAATAATCGGTACCTGTCGGAATTCCATTAACTGATTTTCTTACTGCGCCCCATCGGACACCGGAAATCTGGTCAAGCGGTATCAACTGGCCCTTATAGTCGAACCCATCCGGAGATATTCGGAACTTATCCTTGAAGAAAGTACCAAAGGTCGTCTCGTAGGTGATTTCGCGCGCAAACTCGGCCTTGTTTTGTGCCTCATGCCTTTGCTGCTCAGCCCGTTCGATTGCTATGTTCCCGAGGGCATCTATGTCTTCCTGGACCCTGTCGTTAACGACAGCAACCTCGGAGAACAAGTCCTGCAGCGCTTCCGTGAGCATGGTAGAATCTTCAAGATAGTTGTGCTCATTGAACAAGTGGACTGCCAAGCCACGCGCATGGAATGCCAGGTCTTTGCTGTCCCTGTGCGTAAGTCCCTTGCTCTTGTGTGCCAACTGGATTGGTTGGGCTACAAAATCCCAATCGCGCAGTGCCGCGATGATCTCGTTGACGCTTGCGCGCACTTGCTTTTCCGGCACCTTTCTATCTGCCGCGGCTTCCGCGTTGTCGATCAGTTTCTTGATGTACTCAGCCTGTTGGCCAAGATGATCGCCAGCTTTAAGTTCATACGTGTCCATCAGGGCAATGATGAATCGCTGCCCCTCGTCCTCTCCTTCGTTTGTGCTCCAGGAGACCAGGCCTTCATATGTGCCCACCATTTCCTTGGTGGGCAAGTCCTCTAGGAATGCTGTTGTCACACGCTCGAAGTGGCGTACGCGCTCGGCAATCTCCCCTTCTATCAACGTTAGATCCGAAATCGCGGGTATGCCCGCGACTTGCCGATCCTCGTTGATAGCCGTGAACACATCATCAGAATCAATTTCCTCGACACTGTTGGACAGATTTTCTATACATTCCTGTAAGTCGAGTGGATCTCCTGCGGCATAGATCTTCAACGCTTCCGCAATAAAGTTTGCCTGACACAGAGGACTCATCCCTTTCAGGCTGGGGAAATTGCCCTGCCCAATTGCATCCAGCGTTTCCGTAATGCGCTTGGGGCTCAACCCCGGGTACCAAGCTATTTCAGCGGCAAGGCGAGTGCGAGGGTTGGAAAGGATATTGCGCGCATTGACCGCTGATTCATGATCGCCATGCAGCTCCGCTTCCTCGGTCAGCTCAATCAATCGGGATTTCCGATCACGCGTGGATGCTTTCAGGATATAAAAGGGATTCTCGCTGGCTTTCATCAGACGAAGCCTATCTTGCGGGGCTTGGGTTCAGAGGGAGCTCTGGATGGTGCAGCTTCCAAAGCTGACTGGATGTGACCTGCACTTACCTTGTAGGCGCCGGACTTGGCAGCCAATCGGCATGACTCACGGACAATGAAGCCCACGTCGGACAATGGCCTTCCTGCCAACGCTCTGGCAAGGACATCGATATCGATGTATCCCTCTGTCGGAATATCTGCCAGCTTTGCAGTGAGCAAGGATCGCACTTCAATTTCGCTCGGCATCCCCACTTCGAGAATGTGATCGAAACGACCGCGACGCACAACTGCAGGGTCCAGGCTGTCCAGGCGGTTTGTCATGCCGATAACCAAGACTTTGTTTTCCGCAGCCTTGGGGATGCTGCGCAGAAATTCGGCGACTTCCTCTACCCTGTGCTGCCCGCCTGCTGAACTATCGCGCGCGGCCAGGAATGCATCGATCTCATCCAGCACGACGACTGCGGGCGATACTTTTGATGCTTGCTCGAAAACTTCGGCGATTTTCTTACCCGTCTCATGGATGTAGGGGCTACCGATGCTTCCAGAATCGATCGAGAAAAATGGCCAATCCAGGTGCTCGACCAGTTTCTCGACAGCAAATGTCTTACCGCACCCAGGCGGACCCCACAACAGAACGGCGCCTGGGAAGTTGATCCCCAAAGCCTTATATCGCTCTTCATTGCAGATAAGGTCAATTACATGTTCGTTGAAGAATGCTTCCAGTTGGGGACGACCCGGCAGTTTGAAATCGCCTAGCGGCTGGTCTTCCTGGACTGTGGACTTGCCTGCGAGAGTCTGCTGCTGTGGCTTCGTTGCCTCTGTGCTCTCATCAATCGGCGCCATCGGCGCCGGTTGCGCCAGATCTAGAGCAACCGCAAGTTGATTCAAATGCCTGGAAGTCAACCATGGGGCAAGCGATCGCATGCGCCGTGTCGACAGCAACGAAACATTGACTCCACCCGTAATCCAGAATCCGACCAATGTTGCATCGTCGGTTTTCGGGGCTGGCGTATAGCAAGGCAGCAACCTTGAAAGCCTCTCGACATAAATCGCATCATGGAAGCCGACTTCAGGCGAAATCCTTCGACTTTCAGCGACAGCCGTTACGAAGGCCTGGCAATCGGAGAAGTCATTGGGCGTTTCCGACTCATCAACCGGTTCAAGCCGATAGTCCCTTCCCCCTGGCAACAAGGTGTAGGTCTTGGGTCCAAACGCGAATACAGCCAATTCATCCTCGGAAAGTAGCTGGTCCTCCAGCCATTTGTCCGACAGGCTGTTTGCGGCGATCAAAACCCTGCCCGAATTCGCGGTCTCGTAGATTTGCCAATGTTCTTCTGCGAACGAACACCGTTGCACTACCGTGCCAGATTGAGGGGAAAACCCGCGTGGAAGCCAGGGATCGATTGCCATGGCTCAGGCCGCGATGATGTTGGCGCTCTCGGACATGCCGTCGTCACCGCCAAGATTAATTCGCTTGTATTCCATCATCGAAACCACGTCCCTCAGCTTGTGCATGTCGTCCTCTTCGCTGGCTTTCTGGCCCATCGCCACCAATTGCCTGAACTCGACCTTGTCCGGGAACAGGTGAGGAGACTTGGAGAGCCATTGGAAACGATGGATTACGAACGCATCCTGGCGCCAGAGGATTTCCCAGTTCTTGCCACGCAAATCAGAGAGGTAGTTCTCAAACGACGAGTCGTTCTGTTCGATTGCGCGCTTTGCGCTTCGAACGGCGTTGTCGAACTGGGTCTCTTCCGAGGGCTTGGCGTGCTGGCGCACCATATCGTCGAAAAACTCAACAACGCTATCCAGTTCGATCTGGCGCATGGTCTTCAGGTTGGCCTCTCGGATCTTGGAAATCAGCTTCTTTGCTTCCAGAACCCGGTCCATGGCTTCCTTGGCTTGTTCAGGATTGCCGTCTTCGGTGTTGGCGGCCAATGCCTGATCAAGTTTCTCGCGCGCCCTGGCGATCTGTGGATCGTCAATTTTGTCGGAAATATCGTCCAACCGCGTCAATTGCCGCTCTGCTTCCTCACGTACCTGCTTTCCAGCAGCGGAATAGTCGATGCTGGAATCCTGCCTCGAATATAGGTTGTGGCCCGTCTTGAAGGATCCTCCTACTGACGGGATCGTTACTTCCAGGATAACGTTGCCCGAATCGCTGACTTCGTACTCGCAAATCAGCTCGGCGCCACTGGCGATAACGCCCTGCTCCAGATCCTGACCAGTAACCTTGAGTGATCCCACTGGACGATTGTCGCTGACGGGAGAAACGATATCGCCTTCCCAGATCTTGAACGATACGCTATTTTGAGATCCGGCCTTGATCGAGTCGGCGGCCGCGAATTTGATCGTGCCTTTTTTCGGCAGAGGATCACCGGCACGCACAATCCATTTCAAAATGGGCTGGCCACCTTTCTTTTCCAATGCCTCGATGCCGATCGAATGTGACGCAGGAATCGAGTCAATCGCCGCAGCCGTTCGAGAAATCGTGATTCGGTCGTTTTCCAAAACAATCGGAGCGCCGCTAGGATCGAAGACGAAGATCTTGAATTCGTTCTCACCAAGCTTCGCCAAGGTCAGGTCCACCGAGGCCCCGTCCTTGAGCGGTTGCCGGCCTGAACTCCAACCGGTTTCCAGGCTGTCGACCTGGAATTCGCTGCCCGCGGCAACTGTGCCTTGCGCCTTCACCACCAGCTTCGACTTGATGTCTGGCGTTCGGGCGATGTAGTTGAAGCTCAGCGACAAGGACGTACCGGCCGAGACCGATCCGCGCGAAGCCTTGCGGCCCTTGCGTTGGGAACCCCAGTCAACAGACTCGGCAAAGATCGCCGCGCCTTCGGCAACGGCCGTCATCGGGTTCACGTCAAGTGCGCCAGGCAGACCCAGCTCGAAGGCGACCTTATCGCGCACGGTCTTGTACTGCGTCGGGCCTCCGACGAAGACCACCCGATCGACGTCCTGCGAACTCAGTCCCGCCTTGGTCATGGTTTCGCGGACCGATTCGATCGAATCCCTGAGCTTGTCATCGATCAGCTGGTCCAGTTGATCCTTGCTGAGTGGCACGTCGACGTAGATGTCCGCTCCGCTCTGGTCCTGTACTCCGACTTCGACTTCCGAAAGGCTGATGATGGCTTCACCGCGGGAGGACAACTCGATCTTGGCCTTCTCGGCCGCCCAGTCCAGCTTGGCGAACAACTTTCGGTAGGCCGGATTGGTTGGCGCGTCTTCCGGCAGATCGAAGGTCTTTTCCAGCCACGGGCGCACGATATTGGCCACGATGGCCCGATCCCAGTCGCGGCCACCGCACATCTCGATGCCGCCATGCGCCTGCAAGCTGACGCGTCCATCCAGACCTTCGGCAATGGCCACGTCCAGCGTGCCGCCGCCCAAGTCGTAGATGATGAAGGTGCCATTGGACGACCGCGCCCGCATGACGCTCATGACCGCCGCTACCGGCTCCTGCATTAGGGTCACCGAACCGATACCAGCCAACTCTGCCGCCTGTAGCGTTGCATCCTTTTGCATCTGGTTGAATGCCGCCGGTACAGTAATAACCGTCCCCTGCACCTGCGAACGAACTTCTTCCGGAAGGTAGGCAAACAGGGTCTTCAGGATTTCGGCTGAGCACCACTCCGGGGTAACCGATTCCTGACCGCTGATATTGATCGGCGTACTGGTCCCCATCAGGCGCTTGAACAGCGTTGCCGACTTACTGCGATCCTGCGGCACGAGGTCGTAGGCGCGCTTGCCGACATAGCGCCCCCGGCGATCGAAATAGATCGCCGAGGGTGTGACATCGTTTTGTTCCGGACTTTTCCAGAGCTTTAGGGCCGAACCGTCCCAGGTGGCGATAGCACTGTTGGTGGTTCCCAGATCGATGCCTGCGTAATAAGCCATTAGAGTTTCCTCAACATCATGGTTCCAGTCCGAAGCACGCCGTCGCTACCCATCACGATGGGCTCCAACATCTGGTCGACGTAGAGCTTGTCCCCTTCCTCGAAGTCCTCCAGGTTCAGCGGACTGGCCGCCATGCCCGGCTCGAAAGGTTGTCCCTCGATGGATACGATCCGGGCACCGGCGGCTTCCGCGGCACTCTCAACACGTTTCTGGAAAAAGCGCATTTGGTTGGCGTACCGGGACTGCTCTCCGGCGTCCAGCTTGGAAATGACCCGAGCGAACAGCTTGGCAAATTTCCAGGAATCCACAGCCAGATCGATCAGAGCTGCCGTAGCAGAGCTCTCGGTATTCTCGGTTTCTGCCATTGCATCCCCTACGAATGGTCAAGAAAAACACCATAAATCCGTCACTTATGTCACCCCCAGACGGCTTTCCAAGTCGAGTATATCGCGCTGGAGGTCAGTCGGTTGAGCTAGTGAGTTCGACTACATATCCGATCTCCTCACCTCGGATATTGACCGCAGCAGTCGCAGAAAGGGAGACATAGCTACACCCCTATACGGTTGCTTAGAGTAGCCATCTCAATACTCTGACTTGCACTTCATGCACACACGTCCATAACCACCTTCACCGCCTTTGAGGCTGGTGTCGAAGAACTCTTTCTGCTCACGGATCTGACCACACCGGGAGCAAACCTTCATGTCCTTGTTGGCCAATGCTTCGGCTTGTCGCTTCACGTGCTCAACAACCGCCGAGCGCACTTCGGCGCCCGCGACTTCGACTAGTCGCTGCAAGCGCGTGGAAAGCACCGCTACCGGGTCACCGCCGAGATTGAAGCGGTTGATGCGCAGGAAGCGGTATCCGTAACTCTCCAAGGTCAACTGGCGCTCCACGTCTGCCTCGACCAGATAGCGTTCATGGTTGCCAACGTGTACCGGCCTATCTTTCCGGAAATGGTGCTCGAAACCGTCGTACTCGACTACGATCTGGAGTGCACCTCGGTCCGTTTGCACCGTGACCAAGAAGTCGACGCGCCATGCAGGGTGTTGATAGGTCGGGTCTAACTGGCGCAGATAGTCGCCTACCGGAAACTGCGGAAGGATCTCGACAGCGTCTCCGTGGGACTGCACGAAAGGCGTCTTCTGCAGCCAATCAAGGACCTTGGCCTCCATGGGGCTACGAGGATCGGTTCGCTCTGGTCGTACCTCCTGGCGATCCAGCGCATTGGCATAGAAGCGCAACGCGTGGCCGATGCCGCCGCGAAACTCGTCCAAGGGCATCGAATGGACAATCCAAATACTCTCCTGAGCTCGGGAGAAGCCCACATTCAGTCGCTGAACCTTCAGTTTGTCCTCGACCGCATCGACGGCGCCCTCCAGGGTGACCGGGAAAATATAGTTCAGCGCGTCCTGTCCGCGGGTTGCGACCATGGAATAGAAGATCTGCTGGCGCTCTTCCCCCTGACATGAGTCGACGGTCATCACCTTGAGGCGCAGCTTCTCTTCGAAGTCTCGCCCACGGGCATGATTGAACAGCTTTTTGGATATCAGCGTCTGCTGCTCACGAAAAGGCGTAATGACACCCACCGTAGGCGGCGAGTCGACTTCAACCAGCTCCAGCAGCCTGTCCAGGATGAACTCAGCTTCGGCTTCATTGGTACTGCGGCTGGTCCTGAAACCGACGGGGTCAACCAGGGTGAACCGTATGACCTCGGAGATCGGTTTGGAGCGAATCTTGAGCGCCTGCAATTGATGGTTGTAGAAGGTGCTCGAGGAAAACCCGATCAGTTCTGAATAGCTTCGGAAGTGCTTGCGCAGCATGACCGAGTACGAAGCTGCCAAGCTGCAGAACTCCAGTACCGATCGCTTCACGTCGAACATCGACAGTCGCTCCAGCACGTCGGCCTCCTGGCTGACGTTTGAGCGGAAGTAGTTCACCAGGTCGGAACGGTACTTGTCGTTCAGCGCGATGCTGGCATTGGCTGACTTGACATTAGAGAACTGCTTGGAGTCGCCAAGGACCACTACCTTCTTGGCGCGCAGGAGGGCTGGCAGCGCTTGTGCGACCGATACCTGGGAGCCCTCGTCTATGACCAGCACGTCAAAGAGGTCCGGCGCTAAGGGCATGTATTCGCCGAACTCGCGGATGCTGGCGATAATGACGGGAAACGATTCTCGGACATGCTCGAACTTGTCGACCGGGAACTTCTGGCGGTTCGACACAACGCCCGCCAGCGCACGTGCGTCGGCGCGATGCCTGTCCATAAAGTCCATTAGGCGGCCGTCGACATGGGCATTCATCACGGAGGTATTCAGGCGCTCCAGCCGGCTCTTGGTGCCAACGTAGTCGAACTGTGGGGCATTCGCGAAGGCCTTGCGGGTACTCATCCAGCCGTACAGGAACCGGAGGGTCAGCACCCACAGCTTGGGATCATCCTTGGGTTCGGCAAGCAAGGCATCGACGATCCTCGGGTTCAGGCGCTGAAAGAGCGCCAATGTCCTGGCCGCGGCGCCGGCGCCAGCTGCTGGAGGCTCCCCATGGGCCAACTGATGGTAGGCCGAAGGAAGGGTATGCCCCAGTTTTTCCACGTCCAGCTTCATCCGAAGCGCATTGGCACTCTGGACGATGCCTTGCAGCACCGCAAAATCCTGCTTCAGAAGAATCGGCCGGGTTGTGCGCAGCAGGCTAATCTGGCCTTCCAATTGGCGGACGGCACCGCCGCGGAAGAGATAGCCGAAGACTGGCATCTTGAGCTGTTGGTACTGCAGCAGGATGTGACCCAACTGCCGGACCTCGTTCGCGTCCAACTGCTCGAAAAAGGACCATCCCTTCGTGTTGTTGTCGCGAACGAAGGCCGTCAACACGGCGTCCCGGCGCAGGCGCTCCTGGAGAGACGTGGGAGTGTAGTCTGCGGACCCGAACAACCCAGCGAGGTAGTCGTGCATCGCGTCCGCGTGGCTGGTCACCACCTCGAGGTCGGAGAGCGCCTCCGCGTCGACCACAGCTTCGACCTGTTCCATCACCGCCGGGGCGCGCTGGGCCAGTTCGGCTTCCTGCTCATGAGTTTCCTTCACCAAGGAGAGCGACACCGAGCCCAGGATTTCCACCGTCTTGGAGATCGACTCCTTGAGGGTCGTCGCGGTGTCTTTCCGCTCGGCTTCCAAGGTTGGCTGGTTGGCCTTCATGGCCTTGGCAAACGCGCCGACCTGGGTCACGGTCGCCGTTGACGTCAGTCGCTTGAAGTTGGTGGCCTGCTGGCCAAGCCGCAGGATCGGGTTCGGGAAATCGCGGTCATGCCGAACCCGACTCATGGCTTCGGACAGTTTGTCGTAAACGACGTCCAGCGCCTCAGTCTTGTCCGAGAGCACCAGGCAACTGCGCTTGTTGAACGCGCAGTCGGCCGCAATCGCGGTGATGGTGTGCGACTTGCCTGTCCCGGGCGGCCCCTCGACCACGACGATCATGCCCTGCGGCTCTCGAACGGCCAGCAGTACCTTGCGCTGCTCTTCGTTGAGCGGGATCGGCGAGTCGAAAACCATTCGATCGACCAACGGCAACGCATCCCAGGCCGCCTCGACCCGCTGTCCGATCGGAACCGGGTTGCGCATCAGGACGCCTTCGACCATCCCGTGGAACAGATCGACGAGCTTCGAGCCGCCCTTGCGGGCCTGGTCGATGATCTCCTCGAAATCGTTGAGCAGGGCCTCGTCGGCGCGTTCGAACGCCGCGAGGTGGAGTGCCGGCGACAGGGCAACGCTCGCCGTCGATGCCTCAGCGGACATGGACGACAGCTCGACCTTTCCACCAAGGTCCAGTGCGTTGGCGACTTGGCGGAAAAGGAGGTGCGCCAGCTCGAACAGACTCTGCTGCGGATCGAGATAGTTGATGCGCTCGCGAATAGGGCTCACCCACTCGCGCTGCATGCCGGTGGCAAGTTCCTGAAGCACGAAGTCGATCGCGCGACGATTGACGAACATACGGTTGGTCAGCGTGACCGTATAGCCGGAGGCATCCTTGGCCCGCTCCACGTCCAACGGCAGGTAGAACACTGGATACTGGACGCTGCCGTACTTCAGTGCGCCGATATACAGGTAGAGTTGGAGTCCGTCACTTGTGGTGACATAGGTCTCGAGGTCGCGGAACTCGTGGTAGGCATCGGCTGCAACGAAGTTCTCGAAGAAGGCCATCAGTGCCATGATCGTCCGCTCCCGGGTGAACTGATATTCACAGGCCTGCTGCAGCGGGAATGCATCCTGGGTGGCGAGGAGCTTGGCGAGTACCTCGGACAAGACCTGGTCCAGATCCGACGCCACCCGAGCGATCAGGTCGTTTTCGGCGGCATACAGGGAGTCCATGACCCAATACGCCTGACTTTGCAGGGGGCCGGCCAGGTGCGCGATCAGCGGCTTGATGACCTGCGTTCCGATTTCGGTCGCCAGGGTCTTTCGCACCGTGTCGACCCAAGCCTCGGGATCGTTCAAGGCGCTGGCGAGCGTCGCGTTGGCCTTGTCCAGCACCGACACGCGGATCGAGGCAATCGCCTGCTCCTGGATGGCGTTGACGTGTTCCTCGATGATCTTGCGGAGCGTCGGCGTGATTGGGCGCGTGTAGCGCCGCGGCGCGATCGTGAGCTTGAGTTCTTCGCCGGATGGACGACTTAGCAGCTTCCACAGGTCCTGATCCAGCAACGGATAGGGGCCAGTGCGCATCCCCGAGCGGAATCCACTCTCGCTGGTCAGGACAATGCGACGGCGAGGCGCCTGAGCACGCTTGAAGTCGGACTCGAGGAAGTCCCGGAAATACTGCGAAACTCGAACCGCAATTTCACGCATCTTGCTGTCACCAACCGGTGCCTGCTGACGATCAGGCTGGGCCGGGGCAGCAGTGCTCGCCGCATCTGGCATGGACGGTGGTATGGCCGACGGCGTTGGGCGTGCCGGTTGGGGCGCCGTGGGCCTAGGTTCGCCCGGTAACGGCAGGATCGGGGGTGGCGTGAGGTTCGAGTTCATGGGTCAGATGAAGTTCGGGCTTGTCACTTTCGCGATCCCTTCGTCGGGCACACGCGATTTGATGTAAGCCAGGTGATCATTGAAATACTGGGCCAAGGCCGGACGCGACACCATCACCATTTCGTTCAGGCCTGACGGTGTGGTCAGGTGGATCTCGCTGTACTGGCAAATGGGGAGTTGGCGGTTGTCGCGGAACCGCCTGTCCGGGGTCCCGTTCTTGTTCAAGTAACGCCAGGTGTAATCGACCACCTCGGTGTCGGAAGGGACAGTACGCTCTTCGATGAATCGCGTGGGCACGATCCTGACCGACAGTTCCTTGTAGCTGACCGCGCCGATGCCATTAGGATCGGAAATCAGCAGGCGGTCCGGGAAGAAGTACAGCACCTGCTTTCCCACCGGGATGCTGAAGACATCTACGTTCGTGCGCAGGAACGGCGCCGGCACGAAGCTGACGCGGCTGCCGCCGAGGCTGCTCAGGTTGTTGGCGCCGGCGTGATAGCGGCGGTCATGGACGTTTGCCTGCCCCTGTACATGCCAGAAGCCGCGAGCGGTGGCCAAGTGCTTGCCCGCGGACTGCAAGCCTTCAAATGCCCGGGCCATGGTTTCGTCGAAATTGTAGAAAAGGACGACGGTCTTGGCGACCACGTCGCGCAGATGAGCGTAGATGCACAGGGCGGTGGCGGCCACCAGGACGATGTGTGGCCAGTACCCGGAGAGTTTGGCGAACGCCAGCCAGGTGGCGACTGCGGAACCGGCCAAGGCAAAGTACAGATAACGGGGCCGCGCCTTCTTGCGGCGCATCTCGTTCAACAGTTCGGTCGACGTACTGTCGACTAGCTGGGAAACGTGTGCGGACTCGATTTCGATTGTCGGGCCGGCGGTGCCGTCGGGGATCGCAGGGCCACCAGGTTGGGCTTGGGGTATGGCGAGGGGCACCGCGCGGGAGTGATCCGAGCCGCCGGATGGCAAAGTCGAACGGTAGTAGATGCCATTAGCACCCATGTGGACGTAGTTGCCACGGGGGCCCGTACCGATGCGGAATCCGGGAATACCTGCGGAGACGCCAATACCACCCCGCGACAGGTTGAACCTGAGAGGACCGACTCTAATCGATTTTCGAAAGTACAGGCCCATGTATCCCCCTACATGCGCTTTCTCGATGTCCAAGCAGTATAGCTTCAGGTTCAGCAAGCCGAACCCGACCATCAGATTCATGGAAGAAATACGATCCCGGAAAGAGGCAAAGGCCTCTTGGGCAATTGGGCTTCACTCCCTCCGAGAACCCGATGCTAGAGCAAAGTAGTCGCACACGCTGAGACGAAGGCAAGGTCAGCCCCTCTTCCGGACATGGCCCGATCTGGCAAACGCGCCAGCCTTGGGGACCGCCAGTTGGATGGCCGCCTCGGGGGACAGGCCTAGTGCCTCAGTGAGTTGCAGAAACTCCATGACATCCAGTCGACGGGCACCTGCCTCGACAGCCGACAAACGCTGCTGGGGCCAGCCCAGCGTCGCAGCAAGGGCTGTTTGGGACAGGCCTGCGGCTTCCCGAATTTCCCGCAGTCGGGTAACCAGTCGCCGGTAACCCGTTGAATAGATGGTCTTGGTAGCCATGATCGCACCGAAATGGGCGATCAAGGAATCTATGTCACGGCCACCGATTACATGAATTTTGTGTGAAATGGGTTAAGATGGATTGGTCTTCGTCTGTTCCTCCTGCCACCGCCGAGACATGGCCCTCTACCTCGTCAACCCGGGTGTGGATCTCACACTGGAGCTTTACATAGCCCCTGCTATGGAGGAGGCCGTTTGCATCCAGTGGGAGCGTGTCAAGGACAAGGCCATCAGGCAGACTTTTGTCCGCAAGCTCGAGAAGCAGCTTGAGCGCCTGATAGCCGAGTGCATGGACTGGGACTTGAAGGAACCCACCCCTGCACAGGCGTCCTACGCCGCGCTCATCAGCAGGAAACTGGGCGTATCAATACCGTCAGAGGCAATGAAGTATCGGTTCCACATGGCTCTGTTCATCGATACCTACAACGAGCAGTACCGGACGGAGATGTCCAAGCTTCCCACACCCAACGCGGTTGAAATTGAGAAAGCACAAGCGCTTGTTGCGGAGAAACTTAAGTCTCCCTCGGGCGAAAACAACCCATGTTGACTGCTTTGTTGAAATAGCCAATCGCACATCACACGCTCTCGACGATCAAGATCGTGGCACAACATCTTTGATATATGGCGAAAATCAGCACTGCGGAACTCGAGCGGCGCCTGGAGCGCGCCCGCACAAATCGGGAGGAGGAGCCGGCCTTTTTCCATTGCCTGCTCGATGCCTGGGTCTATGCCCACGCGCTGGTGTCGGACGATCATGCACGGCTGCGGCTACTCCAGTTCCGGCACCCGGATGGGTTCCATGCCGTTCCCTTCTTTACATCACTCGAAAAGGCACAGCCGCCAGCCGGGATCACCGCCAACATCATCCCGCTGCTGGGGCGCCAGTTCCTGGAACTCACGCGTGGCGCCACCGTGATGCTGAACCCCAATGACGGCGGCTGAGGATTGGTCATGACCACACCGGAAGAAAGGACGAGGGCGTTGGTATGGGCTGGAGGTTTTCTCATCGAACTCGCGCGCGACGAAAGCCTTCCGCTTGCTGTTCGTCGGCAGGCGGTTGTGATCGCCCGCCATTTCCCCACCATAGAAGAGGTATCGGCCATGGCGCAATTCCGCCATCCCACGGGCCTCGGCATGGGGCTGGATGTTCCGGACGAACGCGAGCACGCGGGCGAGCCACTTTCCGGGAGGCCCCGGTATGGGCCATTGCGTTATTCAACTCGTCTGGCCTGGCCAGAGGATTAGCCAGGGGCGGCCTGACAGAAGACGGATTGCCATGCGACATGCCGACTTCACCATCGGGACCGAGTTTGAAACCAATACGGGGCAGCGCTGGCGCTGTACCGACATTGGCCAGCGATCGATACTGGCCATCGAGTTGCTACCGGAACTGGACCCTGCGTGGTTCTGTGGCCCGCCGTATCCAGTAGAGGAAGTGGTGTTCGACGAACAGGACATCGCCAGTGCGTTTCGCTGCCAGGGCGATGCCACCTGGCATGCCCTGGCCCAACTCGACCAGGATGCGCATCCGGGGTATTCCCGCGAAGCGATCTCACGAATGATGCGTGCACGACTTCTTGAGGATGCGCATCACTATCCACATCCACGCCTTCTGCGCATTGACCGGGTCGATGCCACTGGTGAAATTTTACATCCCTACGCGGCGGAGCCTGTGCACGACGGGTGGCGCATTCTCACCTATGCACCTTTCGGGGAGGTCTTCAGCGCACTGCCCGAAGCGGACTTTATTCGTCTGCGGCCCGCAACATACAACGATTACGAGGCCCAGCGACAGAAATGATCCGAGCAGCCTCATCTTCCTCTTTCTGGTGGCTGTATACCGCTGGCTAAGCGCTGGAGCCTGCAGGAGCCAATACGCTTGGCCACTTGAAGCCGACATGCCGCCTGTGCGCTGTCCATGGGCGTCGGATTGCCTCCTCTAAGACCTCCTGCTGTCCCACAAGCACTACCTGCCGCTCGGCCCTAGTCACCGCCGTGTACAGCCATGAAGGATCCAGAACCCGGTTCCGATACAGCGGAACGATCACGGCTGGAGCTTGGCTGCCTTGGGCGCGATGCGCCGATATCGCGTAAGCCAGCGATAGGTCAACGAAATCCGATTCACCGAACTCATGCAGTTCCTCATCACCATCGAATAATACGAACAAGGAACGCTCCATCGGATCTACGCGCACGACATGCCCGAGCATGCCGTTGAACAAGCCCCTCACGTAGTCGTTCCTTAGCCAGACAACTGGGTCACCGGGCGAATACCAGTACCCCCAGACACCCTTGATTACCGCAAGCTCAGAGATGTCCGCACGATGACGTTGCAGCGCACTATTGAGATTCCTGACACCTGCTGGGCCACTACGCGTTGCCGTCACGATGAGATTACCGCCTTGGCATCCGCCGAGATCCTTCCATATCTGCTCGATCGTGGGGACAATGGCATTCGGTGCTGCATGGCACCAGAATACGCCTTCCCCCAGTCCAGAGTAGTCGGGTAGCGCAGGGACGCGGCCTTCGCGAATAGCCGCTGCTACCGCGGGAATTCCGCTGGCAACGCTCTGCCTATGCACGACCGTCAGACGGTCCGTAATTGCGTCATCACTTACCAGGCGGTGATAGACCAGCCCAAATCCCACGGGTGGTAGCTGTGCCTCATCGCCCACCAGCAAGAGTCTGGCTCCAGATGGCAAACGGCGAAGCAGCTCATGAATGCTGGATAGATCCACCATGCTCGCCTCATCCACTATCAGGAGAGTAGCCGGCGTTAATTCGACCAGTTCGACAAGACGCAGGTTAAGCGATTCGGAATCCGCGCCTGCGTCCATCTCTGACAATTCTTGCTCAATCCGTTCACGCTCACTTAGCTGAGCGAGCAAGCGCGCCACCGTCATGGCCAAACGATGCGTGACCCGGGAGAGCTTTAGCGCCGCCTTTCCTGCAATAGCGCAGAGAACCAATTGACCACCAAGCGATGCCCACACATCGCAAAGCGCCTGCAGTGTTGTTGTCTTTCCAACACCAGCTCCACCCTGAAGGCAACTCAACGGCTGACTGAGCAGGCGAGCGGCGGCGCGGACCTGTTCATCGTGTAGGCGTCGATCGCCAAACTGCATTTTCGAAAAGTCTGCGGTCAAGTGCTCAATCGATGGAATGTGAATCGGGCCGGTGACATCATCCACCAGCGCTTGGAGACGTCGTGATACAGCGTCCTCCATAGCGGCACACCCGGGAGCACGACACATCCCCTCTTCGATCAAAATCGCGCCTTGGTGAATACCTGCTGCCAACGAGTCGGCCACAACACTGGAAGTTGCCTCTCGCCTGAGCTTCTGTGCAACGATCTCAGTAAATTCCGCCGTGGGTGACGCAGTACTTCCGCTATGAATCAAAGCCTTTACCGCAGCGTCGACCGCGCCTACTAGCCGGCGAACATCGTCACACGGCCTAGGTACCCCATGTTCGGCTAGTAGCTTCATTCCCAACCGGTCAACCGTCGTCCATGGCAGTAATGGGACCAACAGATAGGGATTCCGTTCAAGCTGGGGGATGGCTTGCTCCCCAAGAATTGTCAGTAGACGCCTCGCTACTGCGACATCTTCGATGCCACGGTCCGAGAGCCACAGCAACAGTTCCGTAGATGCCTTGGCTGCGCTCCATGCCTTGATGCAAGCCATTGCGATCGTCGGGGCAAGATGGGGCCGATCCGGTGCCAGAACCGCCGCTAGTTCCGCGACATTGGCTGCATCCGAAAGCATCACGTCCAGACCTGCTCCGTACCGCTCCCACAGCCGCGCTGCCCGCTCCTGCCCAACACCGATAACATTCGCCGCAAGGAAATCGCAGATGAGTCGGCCCGATGGAACCATGCGTCTGGCACAGGTTGCATCCATCTGAGGGCCCCACGGGGTGTCCGCGATTTCACCGTGCACTTGCCACGTCTCACCAGGTGAGAGGCGACCAAGCAACACTTTGTTGAGCGCACGGATCCGGATCGTGTCCCCCGCTTGTGGATGCTCACCGTCTATCCGCCCAGATACGATTACCCCGAACTCGCGCTCGCTGATGATCGACAAAATCAAGACGCGGGCGCCCGACTCAGTTTTCATCCCTGCCCATACCCGGGAGAGAGCAAGCCCGCAGCGTCATCCCGGTTTCGCTGCGCAGGCGAAGCTGTTCTTTCAAGGCTGCGATCACCGCACGTTGACGCTCGATCACTGCCTCCCGTTCTGCCAGTATCCGGCTCAGGTCCGCCGCGCCGCGTTGAATTCGGTCCATGCGGTTGACCATCGCTTGATCGGCTGCCTCCATCTGCATCCGACTTCCAATGCCAAGCAATCCCTGTTTCTCGGCAACGGCATTGATCGCCGAACGCAACTCTGGCTTCTTATAAAAGTGTTGTTCCTTGCTTTGCGCCAAGGCCAATGCGCGGGTGATTTCTCGCACGTTGACTTTGTTGTCAACCGTCGCTGGAAGGGTGGGACTACGCATTGTCTCCGGCTGTGTGAGCCACTTCTCCATCTGCGCATCCAGCCATGGCTCTAGCATCGCCAACAAATCAGAGGTAATGGATCGCTGAGCCATGGACATGCCTCCTATGCGACGGCGATCGCATGTCGAACGCGCAGCTGCAATCGCGATTCCCCGCGGAAGGCATTAGCATCCAGCTCAAAAGCCACGCGAACTGTCTGTCCCGATACCACGGGACATACCCCATCGCGGACCGCGCCGAACCAGATGGCATCGAATCGATCCTGCCCGATGCCCATAGTCAGCTTCAGATGGGTTCCGTCTCCGACTGGGCGCAGATTGAGGATCCGACCTTCGGCACGGAACACAGGTGCCTCCCACTGACGGCCAAAGGGTTCCAGGGCAGCCAGCTCGTTGAGCAGATCCATACTTGGGCGCTGATCGAGTTCGCCATCTGTCAGGATTCGGGGACCCGGCGTCCATGCTGCCAAGGCACGGGCTGCGGCGGCATTGAAGGCATTCGTGAACCGCTCCAGACCTTCGCGTCTCAACGTGACACCGCCGGCACCCGCATGACCGCCCCATGCGATAAGGTCGTCAGGATGTGACTCGGCCATCTCTGCAAGCGCGTTTCGTATATGAAAGCCCGGCACGGTGCGTAGCGAGGCGGTGATGTGGTCGCTCCCCTGCTTAGGAGAAAAATAGGCCGCTGGACGCCCATAGGCCTCGACCAACCGGGCGGCGCAAATGCCATGCACACCTGGATGTCCCTCGGGGTCGAACACGGTAATTGCGATGCATCCATCTGCCGCCTGTTGCTCCGCCAATGGAAGAATTCGGCGCAGCATCTGGGACTGGACCTGCTTCCGGTCGTTGTTATGCTCCACCAGGATATTCGCCAAGCGTATCGCTTCTTCCTCGTCATCGCACATCAACAGGTCGACGGCGCCAAGCGCGCAATCGAGCCTGCCGCGGGCATTGATGATCGGCCCGAAGGTGAAGCCCAAGGTCGCGGCTGTGATAGGCCCGGAACAGCGGGAGACCTGATACAGAGCACGCCACACAGGACGTGCATCCGGTGCATTCATCAATGCAAGGCCACGTGTCAGTACGGCACGGTTGTTCGGCGAGCGTGCCAGATCGACACAATCAGCCATCGTCCCGAGGGCGACCAGATCGAGCAGTCCACCCAGGCGTGGCGCATCAGCGGGGAGATGGCCCCGATCAATGAGTCGCTGCCGAACAGCGCAACAGAGCAGCCATGCCACATGGACGCCAGCAATGTAGGGATCGGCAAACGTCGAATCCACTCGAACGGGATTAACGCAGGCGAGCGCCGCCGAAGGCGGACCTTGCACTGGAACGCCATGGTGATCCGTCACGACAGTCATGAAACCGTGGTCCCGTAACTTCTCGATACGAACATGATCCGAACTGCCTTGGTCAGCAGTAATTACGACTGCAGGGCGAGGCGCCGTCTCCAATATGCGCTGGGTCACGCTCTCCGAAACCCCATAACCCTCTCGCAGCCGGTGACCGATGTAGCTGTGGATGCGGTCTTCGGGCACGCCGAAGTAGTCGCGCAGCGCGAACTTCAGGACCGAATGCCCCGAAGCGCCGTCACAGTCGAAGTCAGATAGCAGAATTAGTGGCATTCCTTGCATCACCGCATTCGCGACGGCATCGGCCGCGACGCCGATGTCGGGAAGTCGATCTGGCGCATCGATGGCGCTCAGCTGCGGACGGACAAGCAGAGGCACCTTCCCCGCATCGCAGTCACCCAGGCGGCCTGCAATGACCCGTGACTGGAGGCGTGTATAGCCAGCAGTGATCGCGGCCTGCATAACGCCTTGAGATACAGGCCTGTCGATGATTCGAACCGCTTCCGTCATTACTCGCTTTCCTTGTTGACCAGATGCAACTTGTCACGCTCCTTCAATAGCTTTTCGCGCCGCTGTGCTTCTTTTCGCCACCGATCCGCTTCACGCTCGGCCCGCTGGCGGGCCAGGAAGTGGGCGGCCTGACCGTCCAGGGCCGCACGAAGTTTTTCCATCAGGTCTGCCTTGTCCTCCCGAAGGCGGGAGATCACCTCGCTGGCAGTCCTTGGAGCAGCCACCTCGCCAGGATCCATCAACTTCATCACCCGGACTCTTTGTGCCTGATATTGACAGTTGGCAAGGGCGATCAAAGTACGCGAGTGTTTTGCTTCTTTGGCGACAGTCGAGAAATTGATCTGTAGGCGCCCCTCCGCCGCCAAGCGTTTCAACACGGGGTCCTTGGGCTTGTTCTTTTCCAGCCGGTCGATCGCATCGTCGAAATCCTTCTCAATGACTGCCCGCGGAGGCCGTTTCTTAGCAGCGGACATCGGCAAGCTCCTGCTGCACGCGAGCGTCGAGCGACCCGGTATTAACCCCCAGTCGTTCGAGAAACTTCTTCGCAACCGCGGCTCGTGTAGCCGCCACACGAAACATGCCGCCCTGCCCTCGCGCCTCGGCCTGCTTATGTGCCACCGTATTGGTGACATACCGATCCTGCCAGTACCCGACGTGGCGCAGATCAAAAATAAAGCAGTCACACCCCGCACAGAGCGATGGCTCGCGCGTGGTGAAGTTGGGAATGGGCAGCCCGATGGGTCGCGTCCCCGCTGCCTTGTGGCAGCTCATGTTGTCCGGATTCATCGGGAAGCAGTTGCCATGCGGTGAAAACCACATATGCAGGCTATTGTCCCGAACGAAGCGCATCACGCGCCGCCAACCCATTTCCGGCCCCGCGCCTTCGACCAAGTTGCGCACCTCATCGATCCTTTGCTCAAGTTCGACGCCCATCTTCCCGGCGACCTTTGTCCGGCCGGTCGCCATTTCGTACATCTGCATGGCCGTGAGTTGGGACGCCATCGCGTTGATCGGCTCGATCTGGATTCGATTGCGTCCCCAATAGCCGCCTTCGGTGATCGCCATGGCCACGTGGTGGTACTGGCGCTGGACGGCCGGCAGCAGACGTGGGTCGATGGACAGCGCGAACTGCGCATAGGTCTTGCGGAACTGATGCGGCCGGATGATGCGACCTTTCGACTCGCGCCAGGGGACGAGATCATTCTCAGAAATCCGGTGTGCGGATTCGTCCGGCAAGTCGGACAGATCCACCCATCGCTCAATGAATCTTTTGACGTGTTCATTCAGCGCCAGACTATGGAACTGTGTTATCCCTGCCTTCTTCCAGGCGAATGACTTCCCGGCATCGATGGAAACCAGCAGCCGATCCGTTCCGGCAAGCTCGCGCTCATGCACGAACAACTTGTCGAGGATCTGCATGGCTCTGACAGGAAGTGGGATTTCGTCGCTGCCTTTTGGGCGCATGCCAAGCAGCCAATCTACATTGCGTGGCGTCTCTTCCTCTTTTGTTAATTCGGACTTAAGCACAAATGCTTCATTGAGTCCGGACGACGTCTCCACGATTCGGACACCATACGGCAGACCGGTTTTTGGATCGACCCCTGCACGCAACGCGCATATTTCACTTGCACGCATCCCACTTGAAGCTTGGATCGTGATACACGCGGCGGAGCAGACGGCAGAAACTAGCTGTCGCACCCGCAATATCGCACCATTCTTACCACCTTCCTTGGCCTTGTAGTTGATTAAGGAGTCATGCCACGCGTCAGATTCACCGTCGATGACAGAGAATTCATGGTCATGCAGAGCAGCGTTTATCCGCCTTAGACGGGTATTCTGCGTTTGGCCTGTTCCTTTCGGATGTGTCCCAATTCGGTGATAGGCCTCCTCGATCTTTTCACGCAATTGCAAGGTGTCGTTGGCAGGCGCCCCCAGAAACCATGCAGCCTTGTTCACCAACGGAATGGCCACCTCGTCTGGCAAAGGCCGGATCCACCCCCGCGCCTCGGTGATGATCCGTTTGGCAATTGAATTCGCGCCCTTCTCGTCCGCCCATGGACGTTCAGGCATCGGCGAAATTCCCGCTTCTTCCAGCGCACTCCGCTGCAGCCAGAGCAAGTCGATAATTTTCAGGGGCATATAGGCCGCCCCTTCCTTGATTACCTCTTCGTCGTCTATTTCCACGGCGATGATCGACGGCAGGTCATCGATGAACGCGGCAACAAATTCCTTGTCCATGTCTTTTGGCATAACCTGTCCACGCTCGACCATCCATGGAACGACCACCCTAAGTCCTTGCGTCAGCTGAGAGCCGTTCCCTGTTTTGTAGGCTTTTGACTTATCCCGGGGATCGACGAACAGACTCCAAACAAAGCGTCGCAGCCATCCAAGCAATTCAGCATGTTCCGGATCAATGAGGTTTCGCCCATCTGGCAGTTCCATCTCCCATGTCACCTTGGCAGCCAACGGGCGCTGGCCAATGCTCGGGTTATCCAGCCACCAGATCGGATCCAGCCATCGACTCCTCGAGGATACCCAAACATCACCGAAATCGTCGTCAGCGCGCATGTGGAACGGGGCATGCGAAGTTGTGCGGATGATTTGTGCGGTCAACATAGCCGTCACTCCACTGGTGGCAGGTTCACTTGAAAGCGCTGGGCCGACTCCATGACGTCATGAGGGACATGCTTCAGCAACGCGTCAAGATCGACGAGCACCTGGCTATACCGCCCGAGCCATGCCTCCCCGGCAATCCGACCTTGCGCGCCGAAGATTGCCGTGCGTAAGGACAGGTACAACGCGACAGCCCCTGCGTCGTGAATATCAGCTGCCGCCAACGGGCAAGAAGGACACCGGCCATAGGCAGTGCACAGTCGGTCCTTACGTTGCATCGGCCAGGGCGAATCATAGGGATCAAAGCAATAGAAGCCCGGCGTCGCCGCGCCGCGATCCATACGCGGAGTAAGCCGGCGGCGACGCGGATCTATCTTTCCATTTGTCCTAAACCAGCGATCCCTAAAAAGCATGGCGTTTCCGAGATACTCAGCCTCGCGCCACCGCGTACCGTCGCTGACATAGTGTTTGTCCGTAGTCTGAATATCTTGATGCCCAAGGACCTGGCTGGACACCACGATTCCCTCTCGGAAGGCAATCTCGTCGCCGATTGTTGCCCTGATCTGGCTGAGGGTAAACGGCGGGAGCCCATGATCCTCGCAGAACTCCATCAGGCCGCGTCGCCAAGACGAATCTCCTTGGTGTATTCCCATGTCATTCCCACCAAATCCCCGCCCTGCGGGATTGGTTCCGTGAAGCCGATTGAAAAGAAACAACCTATCCTTCAGCGGATCGCTGACAGTCGGGCGTACCAGCTTCGTCAAGCGCTTGAGAAGGTCCAAGACCGGTTCAATGCGAGCGGCTGGAATCGGGATCAATGGGTCTTCGTCGGCTCGCCACTTGGGCCCTCCCAGTCGGACCACCGGCTGACCGAGTAACTCCCCATAATCGATGCCTGACCACTCCAATTCAAACAATGTGGTCGGATTCAAAGCAGACTCGATAGCCAGAAAAACAACAATCGGCACCAGATCGCGGGCATCTGGATAGAGGATTTCCTTGATCGCCACGATCCCATGCGCTTTCCTGCTACCGCTTGGGTTGACGTAGTGATACAGCTCTGGATTGTTTTCTTTCAGCACACTCAAAGACGGGAGACCCTGCGGATAACTCTGAGCGATGTAGGCAGCACATGTGGCAAGATCGAAAAGATCGAAGTTACCTGCAACGAGCTTTTCATGTCCTTCCTGCAGCAACCGCTCAGACTTCTCCAACCTTGCGCGAAGCGTCTCAATATCCTTGGCGGAAGCATTATCGATAGCCTGCAATGTTTCGAACGACAACCTTTCTCGTGGCGTGGTCCGCGTTTCAACGCTATCCCAAGTGACAATCGGCCGTGCATCAAAGACAACTCGTGCCAAACGGCTGAATTCCGGAACCGACTTCAACGCATCCAGCATGGCAACCAATGCCCCGAAAGTCGCCGCTCTCGTTTTCGGAAGGATCACCTCTCCCTTCTTCGAGCCAATTTTTGTGTCCAACCACTGCTTGAACTGATTCCACAAGGACCGGTCGATCTCTTCGAGACCGATGTGGAGCAATTCCTTTTCCCTCAGGAATGCCAGAAATCCGACCTGAAGTTCGGATCGGCGTCCCATGATCGATTTCGGTCGCTTGCCAACTCCATAGATGCGGAAACCCTCCGCTAGCGGCCTGGCCAAGCGTGGCGCTGCCCCCAAGAAGGAAATATCCAGAACAAACGGCTCCCGGCCCGGACCAGGAAATTCGACATGGATGTCGCCCAGGTCCTTACTGAAATGGAGCTTGGTCCGCTTCAGACGGGCCTGGTCCAGAGATTCAACGTTCTCCATCCCCCCAGATTTCTTGCGAGCTTGGGCAACGACGGATGCGGCCGAACCGGTTTTGCGCTTGGCTTTCTTATTCTGAGAGAGGGCTGCATTGGTTTCCGGACGAGTGTGGGGGGCCACTGCCACGGGCCTTGCAGCCTTCGAGGCCTTGGCAACTGCACTTGCGGGGGATCGCTTACTTGCCATCTCCCTTCGTCAAGCCTGCGAGCGTTCGGATGTCTTGTTGGCCGCGAGGACCAAAAAGTTGGACGAATTTCAGGTAGGTGCGAATGGTCGTTTCCAGGCGCTCGTGACCAAGTTGCGCCTGAATTACCTTCCACGGCTCGGAATTCCCATTCCCCACTTCGATCCAATAGGTGTAAACGGCATAGGTGTGCCGCAGATCGTGCACACAGTGATTGGCAACCGAAATCTGTGTGGTTAAGCCGGATCCAGAATCGATACGTTGCTTCAGCCGGATCAATCCTGCGGAAATGCAGGCCTCTTCCACGATCGTCTCGAAACGTCGCGGGGTGAATGGAGCTCCTGGATCTGGCGAACGTTCCCCCGCAAGAAACAAAACATTGGGTGTCTGTCTTCCCGTCTTTCGCCCCAGCTCCAAGACCCGGGCTCTCTCACCTTCCATGTAGGCCTGCGTGTCAGCGATCAGCCAGTTGGGCACGGCGACGTTACGCCCCACATTGCCCTTGCCAATCACCTCGATGGACTGCTGGGAAAAAGGGGATTCCGCATCAGGATGTAAGACTAGGAATTGATAGGGGTTGAGGGTCATGATCTCGGACAAGCGAAGACCAACCGCCCAACCCCAATCCGCCATGAGCCTATCCCTGCATGGCCGCATGTCCCCAACGTCCCGGTCCGTGGCAGTGGGCCCTAACGAAGCGAGAAATTTCCTCAGATCACCGGTCTTGAATGGCCGGATCGCGTTCTTCTTCGCACGCCGGGATGGAACCAAGCGTGAGGCATCCGATGCCACATCCCTCAAACCGTCCGCCTCGGTTCTGGACTTCAACGCGTCAGCACCGCAGATGTCCCCGAAGTAGGCATTGCGCTTTCTGGCGTAGTCATAGAAAGCAATGACCGGCTGCATATAAGCAACGATTGTCCCGCTGCTGTATTCATTTCTTGTCACAGGACTGATGGCGGTGGACAAGCCATCACGGAAATCAATCAGGTCGTCCTGGGATGCGGTCCGCCAATCGACGTTGGCCTCTAGGCACCAGTTGAACCAGAACGCCAATGCGCTGGCCACATTTTTCCAGGTGCGCGGCGACGATCGGGATCCCGACTGACAGTACTCGTCGTTGAGGAACGCCGTTCCTTCTTCGAACAGCCGTTGATCTGCCTCCCAGAACAAACTTGGCTGCCCCTCTTTCAGTCCAGGAAAGCCCTTGGTGATGTGGACTGACACGCCACTGTTCATGACCCAAGCCTCGCCACTCAGCCTGACATGAACTTATTAACACCGTATCTATATGATGTCAATAGTTATTTCTTATATCAATGAACATGATATTGCATCGTGATATTTATTCTGGAACGCTCGAATTTACCAAGCAGAAAGGCCGTTAGACCCTAGTTTCTGAGGTTCATATTGCGCAATCGAAATCGCCGACCACGACGATGTGCGCGTCGTCGGCGATGGCCCGCGCAAGCAACGCGGTCGCCGCGTCGAGGCCGCCGAGCGTGTCGGGCGGCAGCAATGCGGTCAGTTTCGGTTGCGCCTGGTCGGGCGACAGCGCGCCGCGCGCTTCATAGACCCGGCGCAGCAGCGGCAGCGTGTCCGGAGGCCATTGCCCCGCCTGCGCGGCGGCGCGGCGGCGGATGCGCGGATTCGCCCCCATGCGAACGGGCTTACCCGCCAAGCTGCGTCAACGGCTGGCGCCACAGGCGCCAGCGCTGGTCGCGGCGCAACACGAACTGGTTGCCGTCCTCGAAATCGAGGTGCAGCGCTTCGAGCCGGCCACCGGCGATCGCGTCCAGCAGCGGCCGCAATGCGTCGCGTCCCAGCGTTTCCAGCGAACGCAGGTGGCGCAGGTCGACCAGTGCGTCGACGTCCTCGCCGATCTCGCCGACGCCGACGCCCGCGGCCCTGGCTAGCGCACGCAGCAGCGGTTCGTTGCCCTTGACCTGCTTGAACGGCGTGCGCACCGAGGCCGGCAACTGTCCGGCGCCCCAGAACCACAGCGAGTTCACCGCCGGCTTGCCCTGCTGCAGGCGCCGCGCATTCCACGGGTGCTGGTGCAGCAACACCTGCGCCTCGGTCAGCAACGCGCGCCAGCGGCGGCCCGCGTCGCCCTGCGGCAGGTGCGCGAACAGGTCGTCGCCGAGCACGTCTTCCGGCGGCGCGAATTCGGGCAGTTTCGAGTCCCGCGGCAGGCGCAGGTACCAGCGCGACGGGTGCGGCGCGTCGATCGGGAAACCGGCGTCGCCGAACAACGGCTTCAGCGCCGGCAACAGTTGCTCCGCGTCCTCGGCGGCCAGTTCCAGCGCTTCGCCGTAGGACAGCATCCGCGCGCCGTTGATGTCGGGCGAGACGAAGGCCGGATCGGCGCGTAGCCAGGTCGCGCCGGCGGCATCGTTCGCGTCGAGGTTGCGGGTCAGCGCGGCGACCGGCCAGCCGGCCGGAACCAGCTGGAAATGCCGGCGCAGTTGCGCGCCTTCGCCGGCTTCGCGCTTCTCGTGGTCGGCCCGGCCCAGCGCCCGTGCCACGTCCGCAGGCAGCCCTTGCCCGATCAGCCGGGCGGCGGCCGGTAGCAGCAGCGTGGCCGATGCCATGCGGCGGCGCCTAGCCCACGTACTCGACGCTGACGATTTCGTATTCGCGGGAACCCGCCGGCGCGGCGATGGCGACGGTGTCGCCCTCGTTCTTGCCGATCAGGGCGCGCGCGACCGGCGACGAGATCGCGATCAGGCCCAGCTTGATGTCGGCCTCGAGGTCGCCGACGATCTGGTAGCGCTTCTCCTCGTCGCTGTCGACGTCGGCCAGCGTCACCGTCGCGCCGAACACCACGCGCGTGCCGGCGTTGAGCCTGGTCACGTCGATGACCTCGGCGTGCGACAGTTCGCCCTCCAGCTGCTTGATGCGGCCTTCGATGAAGCCCTGCAGCTCGCGCGCGGCATGGTACTCGGCGTTCTCCTTCAGGTCGCCGTGCGAGCGCGCCTCGGCGATGGCCTGGATGATCTCCGGGCGCTTCACCGATTTCAGGTTGTCCAGTTCGTCGCGCAGGCGTTGCGCGCCCTTTGCCGTGATGGGTGCCCTCACTTCTGCGCCCTCATGCCTCAAGCTCCTTGTGCAGTTCCTGCAGCGCCCAGACCGGGCCGGTGCCGCGGTACTCGAGCGATTGCACCAGCGCGCGGGCGCCGGCGACGGTGGTGGAATAGGTGACGCGGTGCTGCAAGGCCTCGCGCCGGATCGAGAAGGAGTCGGCGATGGCCTGCCGCCCTTCCGTGGTGTTGACGATATACACGATCTCGCCGTTCTTGATCAGGTCGACGATGTGCGGGCGGCCCTCGATCACCTTGTTGATGTGCTCGCAGGCCAGGCCGTTCTGCTGCAGCCAAGCCGCGGTGCCGCGGGTGGCGACCAGCGAGAAGCCGCGCGCGATCAGGTCGCGGGCGACCGGCAGCACGCGCGGCTTGTCCGGGTCGCGTACCGAGATGAACACCTTGCCCGGCTGCGGCGCGCGGATGCCGCCGGCCTCCTGCGCGCGCGCCATCGCCGCGCCGAAGCTGCGGCCAACGCCCATCACTTCGCCGGTCGAGCGCATTTCCGGGCCGAGGATCGGGTCGACGCCGGGGAACTTCGCGAACGGGAAGATCGCCTCCTTCACCGAGTAGTAGTCCGGCACCACTTCGTGGGTGGCGCCCTGCTCCGCCAGCGTCCTGCCGGCCATGCAGCGCGCGGCGATCTTGGCCAGCGCCACGCCGGTCGCCTTGGACACGAACGGCACCGTGCGCGAGGCGCGCGGGTTCACTTCCAGCAGGTAGACGATGTCGTCGCCGTCGCCGCCGGTCTGGATCGCGAACTGGGTGTTCATCAGGCCGACCACGTTCAGCGCGCGCGCCAGTTCGACCACCTGGCGGCGCAGTTCGTCCTGGGTCTTCGCCGACAGCGAATACGGCGGCAGCGAGCACGACGAGTCACCGGAATGCACGCCGGCCTCCTCGATGTGCTCCATCACCCCGCCGATCAGGATGTTGCCGTCGGGGTCGGCGATGATGTCGACGTCGACTTCGACCGCGTTGTCGAGGAAGCGGTCGAGCAGCACCGGCGAGTCGTTCGACACCTTGACCGCGTCGCGCACGTAGCGGGCCAGGTCGGATTCGCCGTAGACGATCTCCATCGCGCGGCCGCCGAGCACGTAGCTCGGGCGCACCACCAGCGGGTAGCCGATCTCGCGCGCCAGCGCCAGCGCCTCGTCGGCGTTGCGCGCGGTGCGGTTCGGCGGCTGCTTCAGGCCGAGGTCGTCGACCAGCTTCTGGAAGCGCTCGCGGTCCTCGGCCAGGTCGATCGAATCGGGCGAGGTGCCGATGATCGGCACGCCGTTCGCCTCCAGCGCCTGCGCCAGCTTCAGCGGGGTCTGGCCGCCGTACTGCACGATCACGCCCTTGGGCTTCTCGACCTCGACGATCGCCAGCACGTCTTCCAGGGTCAGCGGCTCGAAGTACAGGCGGTCGGAAGTGTCGTAGTCGGTCGACACGGTTTCCGGGTTGCAGTTGACCATGATGGTCTCGTACCCGTCCTCGCGCAGCGCCAGCGCCGCGTGCACGCAGCAGTAGTCGAACTCGATGCCCTGGCCGATGCGGTTGGGACCGCCGCCGAGGATCATGATCTTGTCGCGGCCGGTCGGCTCGGCCTCGCATTCGTCCTCGTAGGTCGAATACAGGTAGGCGGTGCGGGTGGCGAATTCGGCCGCGCAGGAATCCACGCGCTTGTACACCGGGGCCACGCCCAGCGCCTTGCGCAGCGTGCGCACCGCGGTTTCGTCGGTGCCCAGCACCTGGGCGATGCGCGCATCGGAAAAGCCCGCCCGCTTGAGCTTGCGCATGCGCGCCTTGTCCAGCGCGCCCAGGCCATCGGCGGCCAGCTGCTTCTCGTCGGCGATGATTTCCTCGATCTGGTCGAGGAACCACGGGTCGATGAACGACAGCGCGAAGATCTGATCGACGCTCATGCCGGCACGGAACGCGTCGCCGACGTGGAACAGGCGTTCCGGGCCCGGCGCCTTCAGTTCGCGGCGCAGCGTGGCCAGGTCGTCCTCGCTGGACAGGTCCAGGCCGGTCGGGTCGAAGCCGACCTTGCCGGTTTCCAGCCCGCGCAGCGCCTTCTGCATCGATTCCTTGAAGGTGCGGCCCATCGCCATCACCTCGCCGACCGACTTCATCTGCGTGGTCAGGCGCGGATCGGCCTGCGGGAACTTCTCGAAGGCGAAACGCGGGATCTTGGTGACGACGTAGTCGATGCTCGGCTCGAACGAGGCCGGGGTCTTGCCGCCGGTGATCTCGTTCTTCAGCTCGTCCAGGGTGTAGCCGACCGCCAGCTTGGCCGCGACCTTGGCGATCGGGAAGCCGGTGGCCTTCGACGCCAGCGCCGACGAACGCGACACGCGCGGGTTCATCTCGATGACGACGACGCGGCCGGTGTTGGCGTTGATGCCGAACTGCACGTTGCTGCCGCCGGTATCGACGCCGATCTTGCGCAGCACCGCGATGCTGGCATCGCGCAGGCGCTGGTATTCCTTGTCGGTCAGGGTCTGCGCCGGGGCGACGGTGATGCTGTCGCCGGTGTGCACTCCCATCGGGTCGAGGTTCTCGATCGAGCAGACGATGATGCAGTTGTCCGCGGTGTCGCGGACCACTTCCATCTCGAATTCCTTCCAGCCCAGCACCGATTCCTCGACCAGCACTTCGTGCACCGGCGACAGTTCGAGGCCGCGCTTGACGATGTCCTCGAACTCCTCGCGGTTGTAGGCGATGCCGCCGCCGCTGCCGCCGAGGGTGAACGACGGGCGGATGATGGTGGGATAGCCGACCCGGGCCTGGATCTCGACCGCCTGCTCGAACGACCTGGCGACCTCGGCCTTCGGGCATTCCAGGCCGATTTCCTGCATCGCCACGCGGAACAGCTCGCGGTCCTCGGCCATGCGGATCGCTTCGCGCTTGGCGCCGATCAGCTCGACGCCGTGCTTTTCCAGCACGCCGTTGTCGGCCAGGTCCAGCGCGCAGTTCAGCGCGGTCTGCCCGCCCATCGTCGGCAGCAGCGCGTCGGGCTTTTCCTTGGCGATGATGCGTTCGACCGTCTGCCAGTTGATCGGCTCGATGTAGACCGCGTCGGCCATCTCCGGGTCGGTCATGATCGTCGCCGGGTTCGAGTTCACCAGCACGACGCGGTAGCCCTCCTCGCGCAGCGCCTTGCACGCCTGCGCGCCGGAGTAGTCGAACTCGCAGGCCTGGCCGATGACGATCGGGCCGGCGCCGATGATCAGGATGGTCTTGATGTCGGGGCGCTTAGGCATTGTGCTTCTCCATCAGCGCAACGAAGCGGTCGAAGAGCGGGGAAACGTCGTGCGGGCCGGGCGAGGCCTCGGGGTGGCCCTGGAAACTGAAGGCCGGCGCGTCGGTCAGTTCGATGCCCTGGTTGGTCCCGTCGAACAGCGAGCGGTGCGTCGTGCGCACGTTGCCCGGCAGCGTGGCCTCGTCGACCGCGAAGCCGTGGTTCTGCGAGGTGATCATCACCCGGCCGGAATCGACGTCCTGCACCGGGTGGTTGGCGCCGTGGTGGCCGTGCGGCATCTTCAGCGTGCGCGCGCCGACGGCCAGCGCCAGCAACTGGTGGCCGAGGCAGATGCCGAAGGTCGGGATCTTCTTCGCGACGAATTCCCTGATCGCGGCGATCGCGTAGTCGCACGGCTCCGGGTCGCCCGGTCCGTTGGACAGGAACACGCCGTGCGGGTTGAGCGCGAACGCCTCCGAAGCCGGCGTCTGCGCCGGCACCACGGTCACGTCGCAGCCGCGCTCGGCGAGCATGCGCAGGATGTTGTGCTTGACGCCGAAATCGTAGGCGACGACCTTGAACCTCGGCGCGGCCTGCACGAATTCGCCCTTGTCGAGGTCGAGCTGGCCCTGCCGCCACGGATAGGCCTTGTCGGTGGTCACCACCTTGGCCAGGTCCATGCCCTTGAGGCCCGGGAACTTGCGCGCCGCTTCCAGCGCCTTGTCGGCGTCGATGTCGTCGCCGGCCATCAACGCGCCGTTCTGCGAGCCGCGCTCGCGCAGGATGCGGGTCAGCTTGCGCGTGTCGATGCCGGCGATCGCGACCACGCCGCGCTCGGCCAGCCATTCCGGCAGCGAAGCCTGGCTGCGCCAGTTGCTGGGGCGGCGCGGCACGTCGCGCACGATCAGGCCGGCCGACCAGACCCTGGCGGCCTCGTCGTCCTGCGCGGTGCAGCCGGTGTTGCCGATGTGCGGATAAGTGAGGGTGACGATCTGGCGGGCGTAGGAAGGATCGGTGACGATCTCCTGGTAGCCGGTGATCGCGGTGTTGAACACCACTTCGCCGACCGACAGGCCGCTTGCGCCTACGGATTCGCCCTCGAACACGGTGCCGTCTTCGAGGACCAGGATTGCGGGTTGGGTCACGGGTTCGCCTTGGGGGTGAAGGAAACCCTGCTCCACCAAACTTGCGGCTGCAAGAAACCGCGGACTTGGCTTCTCTCCAGGTCCGAGGCGGGGGTAACAGGCGAGCGGGAATTGTACCGGCATGGCGTGCCCGGCGCCAGCCGCGCCCGCCCGGACGCGTTCAGGCGAGCAGGTCGCGTACCCGGTAGGCGCGCGCCGGCCGCCCGGCCAGCCTGCCGGCCACGTGCAGCGCGCCGCGGGCGAAGATGTCGCGGTTGCTGGCGCGGTGCACCAGCTCGATGCGCTCGCCGATGCCGCTGAACTGCACCGTGTGCTCGCCGACGATGTCGCCGGCGCGCAGGCTGGCGTAGCGTGGCGTGGCGCCGCCCCACTGCGCGGCGTTGCCCAGCGTCAGCGCGGTGCCGGATGGCGCGTCCTTCTTCTGCGCGTGATGGGCCTCGACGATGTCGCAGTCCCAGCCCGGCAGCGCGGCGGCGGCGCGCTCGACCAGTTCGGTCAGCACCGCGACGCCGAGGCTGAAGTTCGAGGCCCAGCACAATGGGATCTCCGCGGCGGCGGCATCGCGCGCGTCGCGCTGCGCCTCGCTCAGGCCGGTGGTGCCCGACACCAGCGCCGCACCACGCGCGAGGCACAGGGCGAGGATCGCCGCGAAACCTTCCGGCAGGCTGAAATCGATGGCGACGTCGAATGCCGGCACGCCGTCCAGTTCGTCGCCGGCGAAGAACGGCACGCCGTCGATCACCCGCTGCGCCGGCTTGCGCGATACCGCGGCGACGACCGCGAACGGTTGTCCCGGCTCGGCGGCCAGACGCAGCAGGGCCTGGCCCATGCGCCCGCTGGCGCCGTGGATCAACAGCCTGATCGGGGGTTGGATCGGTTCGCTCATGCGATCAGGCTAGCACGCCGGTGCGCCTGCCTCGCCTTCGCGAAGAGGCCACGGGAAGGCGCGGATCACGCCGCCTTCGGCAGCGCTTCGATTTCCGCCCTGACCAGCGCGCCGAGCTTGCCGATCCCGGCCTCTATCTTTTCCTGCGGCACGGTCACGAACGACAGGCGCAAGGTGTTCGCCTGCGGGGGGCCGGCGAAGAACGGCGCGCCCGGCACGAAGGCCACGTTCTGCTCCACGGCCTTGGCCAGCAGCCGGCCGGTGTCGATGCCGGCCGGCAGGGTCACCCAGATGAACATGCCGCCTTCCGGCCGCGTCCACTGCGCCTCGGCCGGGAAGTGCCGTTCCAGCGCATCCAGCATGTACTGGCACTGGCGGCCGTACAGGTCGCGGATGGTCGGGACGTGCGCGTCGAGGAAGCCGTCCTTGATGGTCTCGTGCACGATGCGCTGGCTGAAGCTGGGCGTGTGCAGGTCGGCGGCCTGCTTGGCCTGCACCAGCTTGGCGAACAGCGGTTCCGGCGCGACCACGTAGCCCAGGCGCAGGCCCGGCGCCAGGATCTTCGAGAACGAGCCCATGTAGATGCCGCCCTGCGGGTTCAGCGACAGCAGGCTGGGCAGCGTCTCGCCATCGTAGGACAGTTCGCCGTACGGGTCGTCCTCGACCACCGGCACGCCGGCCGCGGCGGCCTTTTCGACCAGCGCCTGGCGCCGCTGCAGCGGCAGGCGCCGCCCGGTCGGGTTCTGGAAGTTCGGCAGGCAGTACATGAAGCGCCCGCCCGCCAGCAGTTCCGGGGTCAGCGCGTCGGTGTCGATGCCCTGCCCGTCCGACGGCATCGACGCGAACGCCGGCTGGAACAGCGAGAACGACTGCAGTGCGCCGAGGTAGCTCGGCGTTTCCACCAGCACCTTGCTGCCCTCGTCGATCAGGCACTTGCCCAGCAGGTCCAGGCCCTGCTGCGAACCGGTGACGACCAGCACCTGGCCGGGGCCGACCGCGGCGCCCTTGCGCGTCAGGTGCGCGGCGATCCACTCGCGCAGCGGGGTGTAGCCCTCGGTCGGGCCGTACTGCAACGCCGCCTGCGGCGCGTCGGCCAGCACCTTCAACGTCGCTTCGCGCATGCGCTCGACCGGGAAGGTCGCGGGCGACGGCAGGCCGCCGGCGAAGGAAATGACTTCAGGACGTTCGGTGACCTTGAGGATTTCGCGGATCGCCGAGCTGGTCAGGCCCTGGGCGCGCTTCGACAGGAGGATCGACGGGTTCATGCCAATAGCATACCGCGCCGCCGCCGGCGGCCACCGCGGATGCATCGGATCAAGCACTTGCGACGGCGCGCCGTGCGCTGGTCATTTCTTCGCCAAACCGACGCGCACCCAGCAACGACGCGACTCGGCGCGGTTATCCACAGCTTTGTCGCAAGCCCCATCCACAAGCGCTGTGGATTATTGCGCGAGCAACCGGCCGATGCCGCTGCGGTCGACTTCGTCGGCCGCGGCACGCAACGCGGCCGGATCGGTGTCGGTGTCGAAGCCGAGGCGGAAATGCACCTCGCCGGCCGGCGTGCGCGACGAGTGCAACGAGGCGATGCTGACCCCGTGGCGTTCGAACACGTGCAGCAGCGCGCGCAACGACCCGGGGCGGTCCTCGGGCAGGTGGATGCTGAGCGTGTGCGGATCGCTGAGGTCGGCCAGCAGGTAACCGATGCGTTCGTAGCCGTAGTTGCCGTCGGCCAGCGCCTGCGCGCCGAGCGCGGCGCGGTTGGCGTCGAAGAAATGCTCGCGGAAGCCGGCGCGCGCCGCATCGTCGCCCTGCCCGATCTGCCCGCGCAGCCTGGTCAGTTCGGCAAGCAGCGCGTCGAGTACCGGCGCGGCGTGCGGGTTGCCGAACTGGATGTCCTCGTAGATCGACGGATTCAGCGACAGGATGCGGGCGATGATCGCGCCGTCCATCTCGAACGAGGCGGAGCGGAACGGCAGCAGCGCGCGCAGGTTGCCCAGCACCGGCGCGTACTCGCGCAGTACCCCGGCCTGCGCCAGGTGGGTGGCGTGCACCATCGCCTGCACCAGCGCCATCACCCGGTCGTGGTGCTCCGGCGTGGCCGGCACGCATTCGGCCTCGAGCGCGGCGCGCAATCCGTCGACCCAACCGCGCCAGGCGTCGAGCCGCGCCTCGCAGACCACCATCACCCGGCCCTTCAGCGTCGGCGACTTCGGCGGCGCGGTCATCGGGTGCAGGCCGACGACTTCCGCCTGCGATTCCAGCATCGCCGCGACCGGCGCGGCCTTGATCGAGGTGACGTCCAGCCACAGCTTGCCGCGTTCGCTGCCGCCGGCCAGGCGCACGTAGTCGCGGATCAGCGCCGGCGTCGAGCGGATCGGCGCGGCGAACAGCAGCACGTCGCTGCGGTCGAGCAGCTCGCGTTCGCCGGGCGATGCCGGGTCGGCCGGGTCGCGGCCGATCACCTGCAGGCCCATCCGCTCGCGGAAGAAGCGCGCCAGCCAGCGCCCATAGGCGCCGGCGCTGCCGACGATGCCGATGACGGGAGGACGGGACACGGGGAGGGGCGGGGTCCGGGAAGGCCGGCCATTCTAAGCGGTCCTCGGCCGCGCGTTTTTTGCGTTGGAGAAGCCGGAACGCCAGCCGGGAGCAGCACGTGGGGCCAATGTCGGAAATCCGCGGCGCCGGTGCGGGCGCCGCGCGGCTGCATTCGCTGGACGCCCTGCGCAGCCTGCTGATGCTGTTCGGCGTATTGCTGCACGCGGCCGACCCCTATGCCGCGAAGGTCCGCTGGCTGGTCGCCGATCCGCACGGCAGCCGCGCGTTCGACGCGCTGGTCGCCGTCATCCACCTGTTCCGCATGCCGGCCTTCTTCCTGCTGTCGGGCTACTTCACGATGCTGTTGCTGCGCAAGAGGCCGGCGCGGACCTTCCTGCGCGAACGGCTGCGGCGCATCGGCGTGCCCTTCGTCGCGACGCTGCTGACCTTCAACCTGCTGCAGGTCGCCTGGCTTGCGCGCGACCATGGCGGCGGCTTCGTCGCGGCCGCGCTGGCGCCCGCCTGGCACGGCGGGGAATGGGTCGGCCACCTCTGGTTCCTCGCCTACCTGCTGGCGTACTGCGCGCTGGCGGCCCTGTTCGTCCGGCCGCTGCGCCGGTTCGCATTGCCGGAGAAGTGCCCGCCGGGGTTGGCGGTCGCCGCCCTGGTCGCGCTTGGCATGGCCGGGACCCTGCTGCCGCGGGTGCTGTGGCACTGGCAACCGCAGCTGGCGGGCTGGGTCCTGCTGGGCGTCTTCGACCCGATGGAATGGCTGGGCTACCTGCCCTACTTCGCCGCCGGCCTGCTGCTGCAGGGCCAAGCCGCGGCGATGGCGGAGTTCTCGACGTTCGGCGCCGGCAGCCTGCTGTTCGGCGCGGGCGCATGGACGGCGCTGCGCTTCGATGCCGGCCATCACCGCCTGCTCGCGGCGCTGGCTTCCGCTGCGCTGGCGTGGACCGCGGTGCGGCTGGCGTTCGCGCTGTGCCGCCGGTGGCTGGATCGTCCTTCCGCCGGTTGGCGCTACCTGTCCGACGCCAGCTACACCGTCTACCTGCTGCACCACGTCGTCGTCGTGGTTGCCGCCACGCTGCTGGTCCCGTCGTCGTGGAGCGTCGGCGCGAAGTTCGCCCTGGTGCTGTGCCTGGGAATGGGCCTGCCGCTGGCGGCGCACCATTACCTCGTGTTGCGCCAGCCCGCGCTGCGCTACCTGTTCAACGGCAAGCGCCCGCGCGACGTGCGCGACGCGCCGGCCGGTGTCGCGCTCACGACGTCATCCGGTCCCAGAAGCCCTTGACCCCGTCGAGGAAAGTCGCCGACTTCGGCGAGTGCTTGCGCGCTTCCTCGCCGACGAAGGTCGCTTCGAACTTCTGCAGCAGCTCGCGCTGCCTGGCGGTCAGGTTGATCGGCGTCTCGACCACGACCTTGCAGTAGAGGTCGCCGGGCACGCGGCTGCGCACCGACTTCACGCCCTTGCCGCGCAGGCGGAACAGCTTGCCGGTCTGGGTTTCGGCGGGAATGCGGATTTCCGCCTCGCCGTCGAGGGTGGGCACGCGCACGGTGTCGCCGAGCGCCGCCTGCGAGATGCGGATCGGGATTTCGCAGTGCAGGTCGTCGCTGTCGCGCTGGAAGATCGCGTGCTCGCGCACGCGCACTTCCACGTACAGGTCGCCCGGCGGCGTGCCGGCGGGCCCGGCCTCGCCCTCGCCGGCCAGGCGGATGCGGTCGCCGTTGTCGACGCCGGCGGGGATCTTCACCGACAGCACCTTCTCTTCCTCGACGCGGCCGGCGCCGTGGCAGTTCTGGCACGGGTTCCTGATGATCCTGCCGCTGCCATGGCAATGCGGGCAGGTCTGCTGCATCGCGAAGATGCCGCGCTGCATCCGCACCTGGCCGCGGCCGCCGCAGGTGGTGCAGGTTTCGGTCTTGCCGTCCTCCGAACCGGAGCCGTGGCACGGCTGGCAGGGGACCAGTGTGGGAATCTCGATGCGCTTCTCGGCGCCGGCGACGGCTTCCTCCAGGTCGAGCTCCATCACGTAGCCGACGTCGGCGCCGCGGCGCGGCGCGCGCGCGGCGCCACCGAAGATGTTGCCGAAGATGTCGCCGAAGATGTCGCCCATGTCGGCCGGGCCGGGCCCGCCGCCGCCCATGCCGTGCTCGAACGCGGCGTGGCCGTGCTGGTCGTACAGGCGGCGCTTGCCGCCGTCGGACAGCACTTCATAGGCCTCCTTGCATTCCTTGAACGCGGCCTCGGCCTCCTTGTCGCCCGGGTTGCGGTCCGGGTGGTACTTCATCGCGCAGCGGCGGTAGGCCTTCTTCAGCTCTTCCTCGCTGGCGTTGCGCTGGACGCCGAGGACTTCGTAGTAGTCGCGTTTGTTCATGGAGCCGGCAGAAGGGGAATGGGAGGCGGGAGACGCTCGGAACGGCGGAGGAGCGGGAACGGAAACGGGAGGCGCCTACACGTCTCCCGTCTCCCGCTTCCCGTCCCTGGCCTTACTTCTTCTCGTCGTCCTTGACCTCGGTGAACTCGGCATCCACCACGTCGTCGCCGCCCGAAGCGGAGGCCGACGGCTGCTCTGCGCCCGGCTGCGACGAAGCGGCGGACGCCGCGGCGTACAGCGACTGGCCAGCCTCCTCCAGCGCCTTGCTCTTGGCCTCGATCTGCGCCTTGTCGTCGCCCTTGATCGCGGTTTCCAGCTCGGCGATCGCGGCCTCGACGCGGCCGATCACGTCGCCCGGCACCTTGTCGCCGTGCTCCTTGACCGCGCTGCGGGTGGCGTGGACCAGGCCGTCGGCCTGGTTGCGCGCCTGCACCAGCTCGTGGAACTTCTTGTCCTCGTCGCGATGCGCTTCCGCATCGGCGACCATGCGCTGGATCTCCTCGTCGGACAGGCCGGAACCGGCCTTGATCTCGACCTTCTGCTCCTTGCCGGTCTTCTTGTCCTTGGCGGTGACGTGGACGATGCCGTTGGCGTCGATGTCGAAGCTGACCTCGATCTGCGGCAGGCCGCGCGGCGCCGGGTCGATGCCGCTCAGGTCGAACTTGGCCAGCGACTTGTTGTAGCGGGCCTGTTCGCGTTCGCCCTGCAGCACGTGCACGGTCACGGCGGACTGGTTGTCTTCCGCGGTCGAGAAGGTCTGCGAGGCCTTGGTCGGGATCGTGGTGTTCTTCTCGATGATCTTGGTGAACACGCCGCCCAGGGTCTCGATGCCCAGGCTCAGCGGGGTCACGTCGAGCAGCAGCACGTCCTTGACGTCGCCGGCCAGCACGCCGCCCTGGATCGCCGCGCCCAGCGCGACGGCCTCGTCCGGGTTGACGTCCTTGCGCGGCTCCTTGCCGAAGAACTCGGCGACCGCCTGCTGCACCTTCGGCATGCGGGTCTGGCCGCCGACGAGGATGACCTCGGAGATCTCCGAGGCGCGCAGGCCGGCGTCGTTCAGCGCAATGCGGCACGGCTCGATCGACTTCCTGATCAGGTCCTCGACCAGCGCTTCCAGCTTGGCGCGGGTCAGCTTGATGTTCAGGTGCTTCGGACCGGTGGCGTCGGCGGTGACGTACGGCAGGTTCACGTCGGTCTGTTGCGAGCTGGACAGCTCGATCTTGGCGCGCTCGGCCGCGTCCTTCAGGCGCTGCAGGGCCAGCGGGTCCTTGCGCAGGTCGATGCCTTCCTGCTTCTGGAATTCCTCGACCAGGAAGTCGATGACGCGCTTGTCGAAGTCCTCGCCGCCGAGGAAGGTGTCGCCGTTGGTGGCCAGCACCTCGAACTGCTTCTCGCCGTCGACTTCGGCGATCTCGATGATCGACACGTCGAAGGTGCCGCCGCCGAGGTCGTACACCGCGATCTTGCGGTCGCCGCTGCCGTTCTTGTCCAGGCCGTAGGCCAGCGCCGCCGCGGTCGGCTCGTTGATGATGCGCTTGACGTCGAGGCCGGCGATGCGGCCGGCGTCCTTGGTCGCCTGGCGCTGGCTGTCGTTGAAGTAGGCCGGCACGGTGATGACCGCCTCGGTGACCTTCTCGCCGAGGAAGTCCTCGGCGGTCTTCTTCATCTTCTCCAGCACCTTCGCCGAGATTTCCTGCGGCGCCAGCTTCTTGCCGTCGGCCGTGCCGACCCAGGCGTCGCCGTTGTCGTGCGCGGTGATCGCGTACGGCACCAGGCCCAGGTCCTTCTGCACCTCGGCGTCGGTGAACTTGCGGCCGATCAGGCGCTTTACCGCGTAGAAGGTGTTCTTCGGGTTGGTCACCGCCTGGCGCTTGGCCGAGGCGCCGACCAGCACCTCGCCGTCCTTGGTGTAGGCGACGATCGAAGGCGTGGTGCGGTCGCCTTCGGAGTTCTCGATCACGCGGGCCTTGCCGCCCTCCATGATCGCCACGCACGAGTTGGTCGTGCCCAGGTCGATGCCGATGATCTTGCCCATGTGATTGCTCCGTGATTCCGTTTGTCTTGGCCGGCGATGCGCTGGCGATGCTCGCTATGTGGGGTTGGCCGCGCGGCGTTCAAGCGCGGCGGCGGCCTTCGTTCAGTCGTGTTTCGCCACGACCACTAGCGCGGGGCGCAGCAGGCGGTCGTTGAGCAGGTAGCCCTTCTGGAACACCTGCACCACGTGGCCCGGCGCGACGCCTTCGGCCTCGGCCTGGCTGATCGCCTGGTGGTGCTCCGGGTTGAACGGCTGCCCGGTCGGGTCGAGCACGGCCAGGCCGTTATCGCCGGCGACCTTCAGCAGCTGCTTCAGGGTGAGTTCGAGGCCGTCGCGCAGCGGGCCGGACGCGCCGCCGGCCGAGGCCAGCCCCGCGTCGAGGCTGTCGAACACCGGCAGCAGCTGCGACAGCAGGCGCTCGTTGGCGAACTTGCGGGCCTGCTCGACGTCGCGGACCAGCCGCTTGCGCTGGTTTTCGAGGTCGGCGCGATCCAGCAGCACCGAAGCGCGCAGTTGCTCGAGTTCGGCGTTGAGGCGTTCGATTTCGGCCTGCGGGGAGTTGTCTTCAATCCCCTGGGCGACGGCCTCGTCGCGCGGCGCTTCAGGGTTCGGATCGTTGTGAGTCATTCGGGGTTCCCAGGCGGCTCCCATGCCGCCAGACCGGGAACCAATGGGGTCGCCGGCAGGGGTTTCAAGCCTTCGGCGTGGCCTCGATGGCCGCGCCCAGCGCGTCCGCGGCGGCCTGCACCACCGGGATCACCCGGTCGTAGGCCATCCGCGTGGGTCCGATCACCCCCAGCACGCCCAGTACCTGCCCCCCGGAAACGTAGGGCGCGGTGACCAGCGAGACCCCGTCCAGCGGCGCCAGCCCGGTTTCCTCGCCGATGAAGATGCGCACGCCGGGCGCGCGCAGGGTGCGTTCGAGCAGCTGCAGGATCTCGCGCTTGCGGGCGAAGGCCTCGAACAGCTCGCGCAGGCGGTCGAGGTCGGACAGGTCCTGCACGCCCATCAGCCGCGCCTGCCCGGCCAGCACCATGTCGTCGCCCGGGGCGACCAGGGCGTGTTCGGCCAGTTCCACGGTGTGGGCCAGCAGTCCTTCCATCTCGTCGCGGGCGGCGCGCAGCTCGCGCACCAGCGTGAGCCGGATCTCGGCCAGCGGGCGGCCGGCGAAATGCTGGTTCAGGTAGTTGGCCACGCGTTCCAGCTCGGACGGATCGTAGGCGCGACGCGGCTCGATCACCCGGTTCTGCACGTCGTTGTCGGCGAACACCAGGATCGCCAGCACGCGGCGCCCGTCCAGCGGCACGAAATCAATGTGGCGGAACGCGAACTGCTCGCGCTTCGGCGCGCTGACCACGCCGACGAAATGGGTCATCGCCGACAGCAGTTCCGAGGCATTGCCGAGCAGCGCCTGGGTGCCGGTGCCGGCCGGTAGCTCGCTGCGCAGCCGGGTCACCTCGCCCTCGCCCAGCGGCTGCACCTGCACCAGCGAATCGACGAAGACGCGGTAGCCCTGCGCGGTCGGCACGCGCCCGGCCGAGGTGTGCGGCGAGGCCAGCAGGCCGACCTCCTCGAGGTCGGCGAGGATGTTGCGGATCGTCGCCGGGCTGACGTCGAGGCCGGCGGAACGGGCCAGGGTCTGCGAACCGACCGGCTCGCCGTCGCGGATGTAGCGCGAAATCAGCGTGCGCAGCAGGTGGCGCGAGCGCGGATCGAGGTTGGCGGGCGAGCGGGACATGCCTTTTGATAGCCCCGCCGGGCCGGCTTTGCAAGCCGTGCCGCGCGTCTCGGGGATTGCGCCGGCTGCCGATACAATGCCCGCCCATGCTGACCCGCCTGAACCTGCAGGACTTCGCCGTCGTTTCCGCCGCCGAACTCGAATTCGGGCCCGGCATGACCGTCATTTCCGGCGAGACCGGCGCCGGCAAGTCGCTGCTGGTCGACGCGCTGGGCTTCCTGTCCGGCCTGCGCGCCGACAGCGGCGTCGTCCGCCACGGCGCCGACCGTGCCGAGCTTTCCGCCGAATTCGCCGTCGAAGCCGGTTCGCCGGCCGCGGCCTGGCTGCGCGACAACGAACTGGACGACGGCGGCACGTGCCTGCTGCGCCGGGTGATCCGCGCCGACGGCGGTTCGCGCAACTGGATCAACGGCCGCAACGTCACCCTGGCGCAGTTGGCCGAGCTGGCCGCGTTGCTGGTCGAAATCCACGGCCAGCACGAGCACCAGGCGCTGTTGTCGCGCCCGAACCAGCTGGCCCTGCTGGACGGCTTCGCCGACGACGAAACCGAACTGGCCGCAGTGCGCCGGGCCGCTGGCCGCTGGCGCGAACTGCTCGACGAGCGCGACGCGCTGTCGAAACAGGGCGACGTCTCCGACCGCATCAACTACCTCGGGCACCAGTTCGCCGAGCTGGAACGCGAGGACCTCGAGCCGGCGTCGATCGCCAAACTGGTCGCCGACCATCGCCGCCAGGCGCACTCGGCCGGCCTGATCGACGCCTGCAACCTCGCCTTCGCCCGCCTCAACGGCGACGACGGCACGTCGGCGCTGCGCGAACTGCAGCAAAGCCGCAACGATCTGGCCCGCGTCGCCGAGCACGAACCGCGCCTGCGCGAGGTCGACGCCCTGCTCGACGCCGCCGCGATCCAGCTCGACGAGGCGCTGGCCCTGCTCGACCGCATCCGCGACGACCTCGACGCCGATCCGGCGCAGATGCAGGAACTGGAACTGCGGCTGGGCCACCTCCACGACCTGGCGCGCAAGCACCGCACGCTGCCGGAACAGCTCGGCGAGCGCCGCGACGCCATCGGCTCGGAGCTGGAGTCGCTGCGCGGCGCCGGCGAGCGCCTGCTCAAGCTCAACGACGAGATCGCGAAGGCCGCGCAGGCCTGGCGCGACGCGGCGGCGAAACTGACCGCCAGGCGCAAGGCCGCCGCCGCCCGGTTGGCCAGGGCCGTCACCGCGCTGATCTCCGAGCTGGGCATGGGCGGCGGCAAGTTTGGGGTCGAATTCGAGCCGAACGACGCGGAACGCCCCGATCCGCTCGGCACCGAGCGGATCGAGTTCCTGATCGCGGCCAACGCCGGGCAGCCGCCGCGCGCGCTGCGCAAGGTCGCCTCGGGCGGCGAGCTGTCGCGCATCTCGCTGGCGATCGAGGTCGCCGCGCTCGGCTCGGACGCGGTACAGACGATGGTTTTCGACGAGGTCGATTCCGGCATCGGCGGCGCGGTCGCCGAGATCGTCGGGCAGAAGCTGCGTGCGCTCGGCGCGAAGCGCCAGGTGCTGTGCGTGACCCACCTGCCGCAGGTCGCGGCGCAGGGCCACGCACACTACCGGGTCAGCAAGGCCGCAGCCGGCGGCGTCACCCGCAGCTCGGTCGAGGCGCTTTCGCCGGCGCAGCGCGAAGAGGAGCTGGCGCGGATGCTCGGCGGCGTGGAGGTCGGCAAGGAAGCGCGCGCGGCGGCGAGGAAACTGCTTTCCGCGGCGAGCTAGCAGTTCCTTACAATCCCCTGGGATGTCACTTCATCTGGCCCGGTTGCGGGGCCTGCTCGGCAGCCGGCATAGTCGGATCGCCTTTCGGCGCATCCAATGCACCCCCGGCCAACACGAAGTCTGCGATCTCGTCCGCGTGGCCACGCAACAACCCTCCGGCCGACCCCACTGCCGTCGCATTGCCGGATTCAACATTGAGGCGCCCCAACTCCTCTCCGGTAACCGGATCCAGTACCTGCACAGTGCTCAACACGCGATCCTTGCCTGCCATGATGCCCACCAACGCACGTGCGGCACCAGGGCGCATGTAATAACGGGTAACCGTAATCTTGACGCGGACGGCTTCTTGCGAGTTTTCAGGCACAAGAACGCCTGCAAATCGCTCATCGAGTCGCGCACGAAGAACCTGTAAGCCCTGAGGCGTCATCCCTCCCGGGTTTTCGATCGTATACCAGAGCCGGGAACCCGGCTCGGCAGAATTTGGCCTTGCGATCGAGCTTGAGGTACCGATACAGCCCGTCAACAAGGTGCAGAGCAGGACGGCAAGCCCGACCAGGGATAAGGCACGCTTCATAGCCATACTCCCCAAGAACCACTCTGCAAGGACCAGCTTCCTCCGCCCCTCGCCCCTGCCACCTACTTCTTCTTGCGCACGTACAGCACCAGCGAGTGCTCTTCCAGCACGTAGCCATGTTGGGCGGCGATCTTGCTCAGCAGTTCGACGATTTCCGGGCTCTCGAACTCGGTGATCTTGTCGGTGCCGACGTCGACCATGTGGTAGTGGTGGTCGCCACGGTCGATCTCGTAGACCGCCTGGCCGCCCTCGAAGTTGTGCTTCACCACCAGCCCCGCGGCCTCGAACTGGGTCAGCACGCGGTACACCGTGGCCAGGCCGATTTCGTCGCCGTGCTCCAGCAGCTGGCGGTAGATGTCCTCGGCGCTGAGGTGGTGCTGGTCCTTCTTCTGCTCGAGCAGCTCCAGGATCCGCATGCGCGGATGGGTCACCTTCAGGCCGACTTTCTTCAGGTCGTGGGATTCCATGGCCGTTCCGTTCATTGGCGGTTTAGCGCCAGCCGCCCCGCAGGGGTTTGCAACAGTGCCGGCAGTGTATCATCGCCGGATCCACAGCCCGTGTAGTCGCGATGTCCTCCATGATCCGCAATGCCCTGCTTGCCGCCGTCCTCGCCTCCGCCACCGCCGGCTGCGGCATCCTCTACAAGCAGCCGATCTACCAGGGCAACCTGATCGAAAAGAGCAACGCCGACCAGTTGGCCGTCGGCCAGAGCAAGCAGCAGGTGATGGCCCTGCTCGGCACGCCGTCGGTCGCCGATCCGTTCCATGCGCAGCGCTGGGACTACGTCGCCAGCGAGCGCACCAACCGCCGCGGCACCACCGAGATCAAGAACCTGACCGTGTTCTTCGAGAACGACGCGGTGGTCAGCTGGGAAGGCGAGTATTTCCCGGAACAGGACCTGCAACTGGCCAGCCAGACCGTGCGCCAGTTCGGTCCGAACCTGGCCAAGGACAAGGGCAAGAACAAGCGCGGCCGCTGAGCCGCGTTTTTCGTTCAGGGCCTCGGCTTCTGCGCGCGCCGCCGCCGCGCCTCCTTCGGATCGGCCTGCAACGGCCGCAGCAGCTCCACCCGGTCGCCGTCATGCAGCCGCGTCGACGCCCCGGCAACCACGCCGAACACGGCGTAACCGGCCACTTCCCCGGTATCCGTGAATCCCGACGCCGCCAGCGCATCGGCCAGCGTCGCGCCTTCCGGTAACTCGAGGACCGCGGACTCGAAGCGCCGCGGCCACGCCAGCACCACTTCGACCTTCATCGCTAGGCCCCGCTGTCGGCAACGCGAACGAAGTCGTCGACCATGCGGTCGGCCAGGCCCTGGAAGCCCAGCGCGAATGCCGGCCCGAGCAGGCGGTTGGTCGGCTCGAATTCCAGGGTGAGGGTGACCTTGCACGCCTCCTCGTCCAGCGCGTGGAAGTCCCAGCGCCCGTGCAGCTTGCGGAACGGGCCGTCGACCAGCTTCATGTCGATGCGATGCGGCCGTTCCAGCGCATTCTCGGTGGCGAACCAGGTGCTCAACGCGCCCAGGCCCAGGTCCAGCCGCGCGACCATGCGCTCCTCGCTCGCCTCGATCACCTCCGCCCCCCGGCACCAGCCGAAGCGGCGCGGATAGGCCGCGATGTCGTTGACCAGGTCGAACATGCGCGCGGCGGAATGCTCGACCAGGGCGCTGCGGCGGATGCTGTGCATATCGGGGAACGTTGGACTCGCTTGGGCGGCGGGCATCGGCGACAATAGCCCGATGTCCAAAAAACCCGCCAAGGATAAAGCAAACGGCGGCACCATCGCCCTGAACAAGCGCGCCCGCCACGAGTACCACCTCGAGGAGCGCCACGAGGCCGGCCTGGAACTGCAGGGCTGGGAGTTGAAGGCGATCCGCGCCGGCCGCGCCAACATCAGCGAGAGCTATGCGGTGATCCGCCATGGCGAACTGTTCCTGTTCGGCGCGCAGATCACCCCGCTGATCCAGGCGTCGACCCACGTCCTCGCCGACGACCGCCGCACGCGCAAGCTGCTGCTGCACCGGCACGAGATCGACAAGCTGGTCGGCAAGGTCGAGCGCGACGGCTACACCCTGATCCCCACCGCGATGTACTGGAAGGGCAGCAAGGTCAAGCTGGAACTGGCGCTGGCCAAGGGCAAGCAGACCCACGACAAGCGCGCCAACGAGAAGGAGCGCGACTGGCAGCGCGAGAAGCAGCGCGCCATGCGCGCCCACAACAAGAACGCCTGACGAAGCCAGGAACGGGCGGCGACAAACGGGGAAAGAGGGAAAGCTGAACCCCGCTCGTTTCCCGTTCCTTTCCGCCCGTTCCCGCTCCTTGTAACCGCCCCGCCCCGCCCCTACACTGGCCCAGTCAGGAATGACGTACTTCCCAAGGGGCTGCACTGGCTTCGACGGGGGTTGCGAAGTTGCCTGGTGCATGCCGAGGGGGCAGCTTTCCTCGTAAATCCAGCGGCAAAAATCTAGTTGCCAACGACGACAACTACGCTCTGGCCGCTTAAGGCCTAAGCCCCGAAACTGCTTGTGTCCGTGCTCGCAGCGTAGGGTCACTATCACGGAACCGCCCGCCGCCGCCGCCCGTCGGCCCGGGTTAAATCGAACGGGATTGTCCTGCGGTGCGCTCTGCCCCTCGTGCTGCCGCAGGATGAAATCCAACGACGGGATAAGCATGTAGTACCGGGGATGGAGTGCCTTCGGACGCGGGTTCGACTCCCGCCAGCTCCACCATCTCGAAGAATAGGCCGGAACCCTGCGGTTCCGGCCTTTTCGTTTGCACCGGTGAAAAACTCAGTTGCCGCCGCGCGCCTTGGCGAACGCCGCGGCCAGCGCGCTGTCGGCGGCCGGCCTGGCCGGGGCGAAAGGCTTGCCACCCTGCCCGCGCGGACCGCGATCGTTGCGCGATGCCGCACGCTGGTCGCGAAGGTCGCCGCCGGCCTGCGGCGCATCGTCCAGGCGGCGAGTCAGCGCGATGCGCTTGCGCGCCACGTCGACCTCCAGCACCTTCACCTTGACGATGTCGCCGGCCTTCACCACCTCGCGCGGATCCTTGACGAATCTGTCGGACAGCGCCGAGATGTGGATCAGCCCATCCTGGTGCACGCCGATGTCGACGAAGGCGCCGAACGCGGCGACGTTGCTGACCACGCCTTCGAGGACCATGCCGACCTTCAGGTCCTTGATGTCCTCGACGCCGTCGGCGAACTTCGCGGCCTTGAATTCGGGGCGCGGGTCGCGGCCGGGTTTTTCCAGTTCCTTCAGGATGTCGCGCACGGTCGGCAGGCCGAACCGGTCGTCGGTGAACTGCTCGGCCTTGAGCGAACGCAGGAACGCGGTGTCGCCGATGATCTGCTTCACCTGCCTGCCGTCGGCCGCGAGGATGCGCTCGACCACCGGGTAGGCTTCCGGGTGCACCGATGACGCATCGAGCGGCTCGTCGCCGTCGGCGATGCGCAGGAAGCCGGCGCACTGTTCGAAGGTCTTGTCGCCCAGGCGCGGCACCTTCAGCAGGTCCTTGCGCCGCTTGAACGGGCCGTTGGCGTCGCGGTGCGCGACGATGTTCTCGGCCACCGTCGGCGACAGGCCGGACACGCGCGAAAGCAGCGCGGCCGAGGCGGTGTTCACATGCACGCCGACCGCGTTGACGCAGTCCTCGACCTTCGCGTCGAGCGCCTTGGCGAGGCGGTACTGGTCGACGTCGTGCTGGTACTGGCCGACGCCGATCGCCTTCGGCTCGATCTTCACCAGTTCCGCCAGCGGATCCTGCAGGCGCCGCGCGATCGACACCGCGCCGCGCAGGCTGACGTCGAGGCCGGGGAACTCGCGCGCGGCGAATTCCGATGCCGAATACACCGACGCACCGGCCTCGCTGACCACGATCTTCTGCATCTTCAGTTCGGGTACCAGCTTGAGCAGGTCGCCGGCCAGCTTGTCGGTCTCGCGGCTGGCGGTGCCGTTGCCGATCGAGACCAGTTCGACGTTGTGCTTCAGGCACAGTGCGCGCAGCGCGTGCAGCGATGCATCCCACTGGCGCTTCGGTTCGTGCGGGTAGATGGTCGCGGTATCGACCAGCTTGCCGGTCCTGTCGACCACCGCGACCTTGACGCCGGTGCGCAGGCCCGGGTCGAGGCCGAGCACCGCCTTCGGCCCGGCCGGCGCGGCCAGCAGCAGGTCCTTGAGGTTGTCGCCGAACACGGCGATGGCCTCGGCTTCGGCCTTCTCGCGCGCCCGGTTGAACAGGTCCAGCAGCAGGTGCATGTGCAGCTTCGCGCGCCAGGTCAGGCGGCAGGCATCGAGCAGCCACTTGTCGGCGGCGCGGCCCTGCGCGGAAACGCCCGCATGCTTCGCGACGCGGCCCTCCGCCTGCAGGTGGCCGGCTTCGGCATCGCCGCCGGGATCGAGGTCGAGGTGCAGCACTTCCTCGCGGCGCGCGCGGAACAGCGCGAGCAGGCGGTGCGACGGAATCTTCGCCAGCGGTTCGGCATGGTCGAAGTAGTCGCGGTATTTCGCGCCCGTCTCTTCCTTGCCCGGCGCGACGCGCGCGCGGATCACGCCGACGTCGTTCATCCAGTCGCGCAGTTCGCCGACCAGCGCGGCGTCTTCGCCCCAGCGCTCCATCAGGATCGCGCGGGCGCCTTCCAGCGCGGCCTTCGCGTCGGCCACGCCCTTTTCCGCGTCGACGAAGGATGCCGCGAATTCCTCCGGCGCCTGCGCCGGGTCGGCGAGCAGGCCGTCCGCGAGCGGCTCCAGCCCGGCTTCGCGGGCGATCTGCGCCCTGGTGCGGCGCTTGGGCTTGTACGGCAGGTACAGGTCTTCGAGCCGCGATTTGCTGTCGGCGGCTTCGATCTCGGCGCGCAGTTCGTCGTTCAGCTTGCCCTGCTCTTCGATGCTGGCCAGCACCGCGGCGCGGCGTTCCTCGAGTTCGCGCAGGTAGGTCAGGCGCGCTTCGAGGTTGCGCAACTGCGTGTCGTCGAGCCCGCCGGTGACTTCCTTGCGGTAGCGGGCGATGAACGGAACCGTCGCGCCTTCGTCGAGCAGCGCGATGGCGGCCTGGGCCTGCGCGGGTTGCGCGCCGATCTCGGCGGCGATGGTGGCGGCGATCTGGCGGGCGAGTTTCGGATTGTTGTCCTGCATTGCGTCCTTTCGGTGGTGCCTTCGTCTTGCGGAGGAGCCCGATTGTCGCAAGCCGGCCGCGGCGGCAAAAGCTTGACAGGCGCGAAAAGAAACGGGCCGCTTCCGCGGCCCGTCCGGGTGTCGCAATGGGTACGAGGCTTACGACTGCGCCTGCACCGGCACCACGCGGATTTCCACGCGGCGGTTCTTGGCGCGGCCGGCCTCGGTGCTGTTGTCGGCGATCGGGTAGTTCTTGCCCATGCCGATCGTCTGCAGGCGCACGCTCTGCACGCCGCGGCCGATCAGGTAGTTGCTGACCGCCGCCGCGCGCTGTTCGGACAGGCGCTGGTTGACCGCGTCGCTGCCGATGCTGTCGGTGTGGCCGGAAACCTCGATCATGGTCTGGTTGTATTCGGCCAGCGTACTGGCGACGTTGTTCAGCGCCGGATAGAACTGCGGCTTCAGCGCGGCGCTGTTGAAGTCGAAGGTGACGCCGTCCGGCAGGTTGAGCTTGATCACGTCGCCCTCGCGGGTGACGTCGATGCCGGTGCCGGCGGTCTGCCTGCGCAACTCGGCTTCCTGCTTGTCCTGGTAGGCGCCGATGCCCGCGCCGGCCAGGCCGCCGATGCCGGCGCCGACCATCGCGCGCTGGCGGCGTTCGGTGGCGTCCTTGCCGCTGAGCAGGCCCGCCACCGCGCCGATGCCGGCGCCGATCAGCGCGCCCGTGCGGGTGCGGTTGGGGTCGTTGGGATCGCTGGTCTGGCCGGTGTAGCTGGCGCAGCCGCTCAGCAGGGTGAGGGCGAAAGCGCCCAGCACGGCGAGTTTCAGGGAAGTCTTCATTGCCTCTATCTCCTTGTATGGCGGCCGCGCGTGGCGTGGCGGCCGGTAATGGCATCAGGGCTTGCGGCCTGAAGGGTCCTACGGCGACGAAAGATAACCATGTTCAGGTGACAGGGAACGACTTCAGGCGCCCCTCATTCAGGTTGTGGCGGGACTGCGCGGACAACCCGGAATCAATCCCCGCCGGCATGAACGGTTAATTTATGTTCCCGGCGTGAAATCCATGTGCAGCCCGGCCTTCAATCCTCGACGAAGCGCACCCGCCGGGTGATCGAGCAGACCAGCTCGTAGCCGATGGTGCCGGCGGCGGCGGCGATGGTTTCGACCGGCAGGCCTTCACCCCACAACAGCACCGGGTCGCCAACGCGCGCGTCGGGCTGGGTGCGCAGGTCGATGGTCATCAGGTCCATCGACACACGGCCGATGACGCTGGCGCGGCGCCCGTTGACCAGCACCGGCGTGCCCGGCGGCACGACCCGCGGGTAGCCGTCGCCGTAACCGACCGCGGCCACGCCGACCGGCATGTCCTCGGGACAGCGCCACGTCGCCGAATAGCCGATCGGCTCGCCCTTCGCGAAGCGGTTCACCGCGATCAGCTTCGTGCAGAAGTCCATCGCCGGGCGCAGGCCGAAGGCATCGCCGCTGGCGCCGTCGACCACCGACATGCCGTAGAGCATGCCGCCGGGGCGGACGATGTCGCCGTGCGCCTGCGGCCAGCCGAGCACGGCGGCGGAATTGGCCAGCGAACGCGGCCCCGGCAGGCCGGCGGTCGCTTCCTCGAAGGTGCGCAGTTGCTCTAGGGTCTGCTTGCCGCGCGACGGGCTGTCGGCATATTCGTCGGAACTGGCGAAGTGGGTCATCAGCGCGATTTCGCCGGCCACGTGCGGCAGCGACGCCAGCACGGTGTGCGCTTCCCGCACCTGCCCCGGCGCGAAGCCGAGCCGGTGCATGCCGGAATCGACCTTCAGCCAGCACCGGATCGGCTCGCCGGGACCGGCGGCCTCGAGCATGCGCAGCTGTTCGTGGCTGTGCACGACAGTGGCGACGTCGAGCTGGCGCAGGTGCGCGAGGTCTTCCGGCGAGTCGAAACCGGACAGCAGCACGATCGGCTGCGACAGGCCGGCGGCGCGCAGGCGTTCGGCGTCGGCCAGCGCGGCGACGCCGTACAGGTCGGCGCCCTCCAGCGCCTGGGCGACGCGTTCGAGCCCGTGCCCGTAGCCGTCGGCCTTGACCACCGCCATCACCTGCGCGCCGGGCGCACGGCTGCGGGCGATGCCCAGGTTGTGACGCAGGTTGTCGGCGCGGATGTGGGCGGTGGTGGCTCTGGGCATGGTGCGGATTGTACGCTTGGGTGCCCTTGGTCATTCGGCGGGCGGATCGGCCAACATGTCGATTCCGGGCCCGCTCGGGCGTCGTACCGGTAAACCTAGCCCGGGAAACGAATCATGTCGCTGACGCTCTACTACCACCCGCTCGCCTCGTATTGCCACAAGGTGCTGATCGCGCTGTACGAAAACGGCACCGAATTCGAGAAGAAGCTCGTCGACCTCGGCGATGCACAGCAGCGTGCGGAACTGCAGGCGCTGTGGCCGCTGGCCAAGTTCCCGGTGATCCGCGACCACGCCCGCGGCATCGACCTGCCCGAGACCTCGGTGATCATCGAATACCTGGACCGGTTCTTCCCGGGACCGCGCCCGCTGGTTCCGCACGACTGGGGCGAAGCGCTGGAAGCGCGGCTGTGGGACCGCGTGTTCGACAACCACGTGCAGGGGCCGATGCAGGAAATCGTCAACGACCGCCTGCGCGGCACCAACAACGACATGGGCCATGCGCGTGCCGCACTCGACACCGCCTATGCGGTGATCGACCGCCAGCTCGGCGACCACGAGTGGATCGTCGGCGACGATTTCGGCCTGGCCGACTGCGCCGCCGCGCCGGCGCTGTTCTACGCCAGCACGCTGCGGCCCTTCCCCGCCGGCTGCGACCGGCTGGCCGCGTATTTCGAACGGCTGGTGGAGCGGCCGTCGGTGAAGCGCACGCTGGACGAGGCGAAGCCCTGGTTCCGCTTCTACCCGTTCGCCGAGACGATTCCGCAGCGCTTCCGCTGAGCGGACTCAGGCCGCGGCCAGTTCGCGCAGCTTGCCTTCGTGCAGCTCCAGCACGCGGTCCAGCCGCTTCGCCAGGCGCATGTCGTGGGTCACCAGCACCAGGCTGGTGCGCTGCGCGCGGTTGAGTTCCAGCATCAGCTCGAACACCGTCGCCGCAGTCTTCTCGTCGAGGTTGCCGGTCGGTTCGTCGCCGAGCACGCAGGCCGGCTTGTTGACCAGCGCCCGCGCCACCGCCGCGCGCTGGCGCTCGCCGCCGGACAGTTCGCCCGACTTGTGGCCGAGGCGGTGGCCCAGGCCGACGCTTTCGAGCAACGCCTGCGCGCGCTGCGCGGCGTCGTACACCGGCGCGCCGGCCAGCAGCACCGGCATCATCACGTTCTCCAGCGCGGTGAATTCCGGCAGCAGGTGATGGAACTGGTAGACGAAGCCCAGCGCCCTGTTGCGCAACGCGCCGCGCGCCGCGTCGGACAGCGCCGACATCTTCTGCCCGGACACGTACACCTCGCCCGCGGTCGGCGTGTCGAGACCGCCGAGCAGGTGCAGCAGCGTGCTCTTGCCGGCGCCGGATGCGCCGACGATGGCCACGGTCTCGCCGGCATCGACCGCCAGGTGGAGGCCGTCGAACACCGGCGTGCGCAGCTTGCCCTCGGCGTAGGTCTTGGCCAGGCCCTCGGCGCGGATGACAACATCACTCATAGCGCAGCGCCTCCGCCGGTTGCGTGCGCGCCGCGCGCCAGGCCGGGTACAGGGTGGCGAGGAAGCTCATCGCCAGCGCGACGCAGGCGATCATGACCACGTCGCTGGCCTCCAGTTCGTACGGCAGGCCGGTGATGTAGTACACGTCGGACGGCAGCAGGGTCACGTTGAACAGCGCCTCGATCAGGCCGAGGATGCGCTCCAGGTTCAGGGTCAGCAGCACGCCGCCGACCACGCCAAGCGCGGTGCCGATGATGCCGATCAGCGAACCCTGCACCATGAACACCTGCATTACCCCGCGCGGGCTCAGGCCCAGCGTGCGCAGGATCGCGATGTCGGCCTGCTTGTCGGTGACCAGCATCACCTGCGACGACACCAGGTTGAACGCGCCCATCGCGATGATCAGCGACAACAGGATGCCCATCACCGTCTTTTCCATCTTCAGCGACTGGTAGAGGTTGGCGTTCTCGCGGGTCCAGTCGCTGACCTGGTACGGGCGGTCGTGCAGGGCCAGCGCCAGGTCGCGGGCGACGTCCCAGGCCTGGTCCATGTCGTGCAGCTTCAGGCGCACGCCGGTAACGTCGTCGCCCATGCGCAGCAGGCGCTGCAGGTCGGACAGGTGCACGACGGCGAGGTTGCGGTCGATGTCGTTGTGGCCGACGCCGAACAGGCCGGTGACCTTGAAGCGCTTGGCGCGCGGCACCGCACCGAGCGGCGTGCCCTGGAAATTGCCGGTGGTGACGTTGACGCTGTCGCCGACGCCGACGCCCAGCCACAGCGCCAGTTCCTGGCCGAGCAGGATGTTGAATTCGCCGGCCTGCAGCGAGTCCAGCCGGCCCTGCTTCATCTTGTCGGCCAGCACCGAGACCTTCGGCTCCTCGCTGGGCAGCACGCCGCGCACCATCGCGCCCTGCGGGTCGCGGTTGCCGCCGAGCAGGCTCTGCACGTCGATGTACGGCGCGGCGCCGGCCACGCGCGGGTCCTTCATCGCCACCGCCACGGCGTGCCGCCAGTCGTGCAGGTTCTCGCCGGCGCCGCTGACGGTGGCGTGCGCGGTCATGCTGAGCAGGCGGTCGCGGATCTCGCGCTGGAAGCCGCTCATCACCGCCAGGGTGGTGATCAGCACCGCCACGCCCAGGGCGATGCCGAGGATCGAGGCCAGCGAGATGAAGGAAATGAAGCCGTTGCGGCGCTTGGCGCGCAGGTAGCGCAGGCCGATGGCGACGGGAATGGGTTTGAACATATCCCCGCTATGGTGCCATTACCCGCGGCTCGCGCGCAGCCTCGCCCTGCCCCGCGGCCAGCCTCAGTTCACGCCGCCGTGCCGGCGGCAGGGTGTCAGGCCAGAACGACAGCCGCCCTGCCCGGCCCGCGCGGCCCTTCCAGCGGACGAAGGCGAGCGGCCCGCGCCAGTGGATGGCAACATCCTCGACCGGCTGGCCGTCGAGCAATACCGGCGATGCGTTACCCGGGAAGACGAACTCGCGGACGGGTCGCCTCGCCTCTCGCCGGATCGTCCACACGCCATAACCCAGCGCGAGCAGCGTCAACGGCCAGGCGACCAGGCGCGGCATTTCCGATTCGAGGAGGGAGAACGCGGCCAGCAGTGCGATCAGCGCCAGCGCGACGAGCAGCCAGCGCGAGGGGCGCCATTCAATGCGGCAGGTCGCGGATGGTGACGAGCAGCGGAAAGAGTTCGACATCGGGACATTCCTCGTAGCCCATGAGCCAGCGCCAGAGCTTATCGTCCTCCACTTCGATCAGCCGTAGGAAAACCCCGCGTTCGGCTTCGGAGGCCTGCGCCCATGCGTGGTCAAGGTAGCGGCCGAACAGGCTGTCGAGTTCCTTCATCCCACGCCGGCAGCAGCGCCAGCGCAGGCGCTTGAGTTCGATTTCGTCGGGGGTCGGCTCGGTCACGGGACCTTCCATCACTGCGGAATGCCGCACATTTTACTGCTTGACCGATGGCAGGCTTGGGGTGGGCGGGTCTCGATCCGCCACCTCGCGGAATCCGGCGGGCGGGTCATGACCCGCCCCATCCTGCCAAACGAAGAAACCCGCCGTGAAGCGGGTTTCTTTTGAAGCAAAAACAAAGTCACTGGATTCCCGCCTCCGCGGGAATGACGAGCGAATTTATGCGGCGCGCGCCAGCATCAGCTTCTTGATCTCCGCGATCGCCTTGGCCGGGTTCAGGCCCTTCGGGCAGGTGCGCGCGCAGTTCATGATGGTGTGGCAGCGGTACAGCTTGAACGGATCTTCCAGATCGTCCAGGCGCTCGCCGGTGTCCTCGTCGCGGCTGTCGATGATCCAGCGATAGGCCTGCAGCAGGATCGCCGGGCCGAGGTAACGCTCGCCGTTCCACCAGTAGCTGGGGCACGAAGTCGAGCAGCACGCGCACAGGATGCATTCGTACAGGCCGTCCAGTTGCTTGCGGTCGGCCGGCGACTGCAGCCGCTCGCGGTCCGGCGGCGGCGGGGTCTGGGTGCGGATCCACGGCTTGATCGACGCGTACTGCGCGTAGAAGTGGGTCAGGTCCGGCACCAGGTCCTTGACCACGTCCATGTGCGGCAGCGGGTAGATCGGCACCTCGGCCTTGCCGCAATCCGAAATCGCCTTGGTGCAGGCCAGGGTGTTGGTGCCGTCGATGTTCATCGCGCACGAACCGCAGATGCCCTCGCGGCAGGAACGACGGAAGGTCAGCGTCGGGTCGATCTCGTTCTTGATCTTGATCAGCGCGTCCAGGACCATCGGCCCGCACTTGTCGAGGTCGATCTCGTAGGTGTCGGTGCGCGGGTTCTGCCCGTCGTCCGGGTTCCAGCGGTAGATCTTGAAGGTGCGAACGTTCTTCGCGCCCTGCGCCGGGAAGTGCTTGCCCTTGCCGATGCGGGAATTCTTCGGGAGTGCGAATTCGGCCATCTGTCTGTCTCTCGCCCTGGCTTAGTAAACGCGCGGCTTGGGGGGTACCACGTCCACGTCCTTGCTGAGCGTGTACATGTGCACCGGACGGTAATCGAAGCTGCACTTGCCCTTCTCGTCGACGGTGACGAGGGTGTGCTTGTGCCAGTTGGCGTCGTCGCGTTCCGGGTAGTCCTCGCGCGCGTGCGCGCCGCGGCTCTCGTGGCGCTGTTCGGCCGAGTTGATCGTCGCCACCGCGTTGAGCAGCAGGTTGTTCAGCTCGTAGGTCTCGATCAGGTCCGAGTTCCACACCAGCGAGCGGTCGGACACCTTCACGTCGTCGAAGCCGGCGAAGATCTCCGCCATCTTCGCGCAGCCTTCCTGCAGCGACTTCTCGGTGCGGAACACCGCCGCGTCGGACTGCATGGTGCGCTGCATGCGGTCGCGGATCACCGCGGTCGGCGTGGAGCCGTTGGCGTTGCGCAGCTTGTCGAGCAGGCCCAGCGCCTTGTCGGTGGCCGAGGCCGGCAGCACCTTGTGCGGCCGGTTCGGCTTGATCGTCTCGGCACAACGGTTGGCGACGGCGCGGCCGAACACCACCAGGTCGAGCAGCGAGTTCGAACCCAGGCGGTTGGCGCCGTGCACCGACACGCAGGCGGCCTCGCCGACCGCGTACAGGCCCGGCACCACGGCGTCCGGATCGTCGCCGACCTTGCGCACCACTTCGCCGTGATAGTTGGTCGGGATGCCGCCCATGTTGTAGTGCACGGTCGGCAGCACCGGGATCGGCTGCTTGGTGACGTCGACGCCGGCGAAGATGCGTGCGCTCTCGGCGATGCCCGGCAGCTTCTCGTGGATCACTTCCGGGCCGAGGTGGGTCAGGTCGAGCAGGATGTGGTCCTTGTGTTCGCCGACGCCGCGGCCTTCGCGGATCTCGATGGTCATCGAACGCGACACCACGTCGCGCGACGCCAGGTCCTTGTAGTGCGGCGCATAGCGCTCCATGAAGCGCTCGCCGTTGCTGTTGCGCAGGATGCCGCCTTCGCCGCGCACGCCTTCGGTGATCAGGCAGCCGGCGCCGTAGATGCCGGTCGGGTGGAACTGCACGAATTCCATGTCCTGTAGCGGCAGGCCGGCGCGCGCGACCAGGCCGCCGCCGTCGCCGGTGCAGGTGTGCGCCGAGGTCGCGGAGAAATACGCGCGGCCGTAGCCGCCGGTCGCGAGGACGACGCCGTGCGCGCGGAACAGGTGCAGCGAGCCCTCGGCCATGTCCAGCGCCAGCACGCCGCGGCATACGCCCTCTTCGTCGAAGATCAGGTCGAGCGCGAAGTATTCGATCATGAAGCGCGCGTCGTGCTTCAGCGACTGCTGGTACAGCGTGTGCAGCATCGCGTGGCCGGTGCGGTCGGCGGCGGCGCAGGTGCGCTGCGCCGGCGGGCCTTCACCGTAACGCGTGGTCATGCCGCCGAACGGGCGCTGGTAGATCTTGCCTTCCTCGGTGCGCGAGAACGGCACGCCCTGGTGCTCCAGTTCGATCACCGCGGGGATCGCCTCGCGGCACATGTACTCGATCGCGTCCTGGTCGCCCAGCCAGTCCGACCCCTTGATGGTGTCGTAGAAGTGGTAGCGCCAGTCGTCCTCGCCCATGTTGGCCAGCGCGGCGGAGATGCCGCCCTGCGCCGCGACGGTGTGCGAGCGGGTCGGGAACACCTTGGTCAGGCACACGGTCTGCAGACCCTTGGCGGCGAGGCCGAAGGTCGCACGCAGCCCGGCGCCGCCGGCGCCGACCACGACCATGTCGTACTTGTGTTCGGTGATCTTGTATGCGGAAGTCATTCGGTGTTTTCCCGGCGAGACGGACGCGTCAGACGCGGCCCAGGGCGATCAGCACCACGGCGAAGATGCCGGCCAGCGCGGCGAGCACGCAGGCGAAGCGCACCGCGAGCTGCAGGACCGCCGCGGACAGCGGCGAGTGCACGTAGTCTTCCAGCACCACCTGCAGGCCGAGCTGGGCGTGCCAGAAGCCGCTGATCAGGAAGGCGATCAGCAGCACCGCATTCCACGGCCTGGCGATCGCCTCGGTGGCGGCGACGCGGTCGGAACCGACCAGGCCGACGACGAAATACACGAACCAGCACCCCAGGAAGACCAGCGCAACCGCGGTGATGCGCTGGATGATCCAGTGGTGCAGGCCTTCCTTCGCCGAACCCAGGCCGCGGGCGTTCTTCAGCGGTGTGCGGAACCGGCTCATGCCACGCCTCCCTTCGCGTAGACCGCGACCCAGACCAGCAGCGCGAGCAGCAGGCTGCCGACGGAAACCAGCCAGCCGTTGCGGACGAAGGCGGACTTGTCGTAACCCATGCCCGCGTCCTGCCACAGGTGGCGGATGCCGTTGAGCAGATGGAAGGTGAAGGCCCAGGTCCACAGGAACAGGAAGGCCTTGCCGTACCAGGCGCCGGCGTGCCCGGAAACGCAGGCCCAGGATTCCGGACCGGAAACCAGCGCGGCCAGCGCGGCGACGATCAGCAACGCGCCCAGTGCGAGGACGATGCCGGTGGCGCGGTGGATGATGGAGGTCGCCATCTGCACCTGCCAGCGATAGACCTGCAGGTGTGGCGAAAGCGGACGTGGACGGGTCGCCATGCGCTTGACTCGTTGTCTCGGCTGGGCGGCGGCATCGAATGACTCCCCCGATGCAACCGCGTTGGCTGGGCTGGCGCCGCTCAGAAATCGATGCAGCGCCCGTTCTTTTCCCAATCCCCGTAGCGCGTGGGCTCGGGGCCTTCGCGCCCGCCGACTTCCTTGGGCGGCACGGCTTCCCGAACCGCATCGGCCGTTTCGGGCTTCAGCGTTCCGGGCGCGGCTTCGGCGCTGGGAGGGGTTTGTCCTATCATGCGACGCACAAAATTTTAGTCCCGCGCACCCGTGGCTGACAACCTGCCCGACATTTCGCACTTCTTCGCCCTCCCCGACCACGCCGTCGTTGCGCTGGAAGGACCGGACGCCGTCGCCTTCGCCCACGCCCAGTTCGCGAACGACGTGACCGCGTTGCCGGCCGGACAATGGCAATGGAATGCGTGGCTTACGCCGAAGGGGCGCGTCATTGCGCTGTTCGCGCTGCTGCGCCCGGCCGCGGACCGCGTTCTCCTGCTGGTGCCGGACTACCCCGCCGCGACGCTCGCGGAACAGCTGCGGCGTTTCGTGTTTCGACGAAAGTTGAAGATCGAAGTGCGCAACGACCTCTCCGTGCAGGGCCGCTTCGCGCAACCGGCGCGGGCCGCCGGGGCGGTACTGGCGCAGGTCGACGACGCCATCGAACTCGATTTCGGCGCGGACGGCGGCGCGCGCAGCCTGCGCATCGCCTCGTCCGCGGCGACGGATGATGTCCCAGCCATCACCCGCTGGTTTGCCTTCGACCTCGCCCACGGCCTGCCGCGACTGGCGGAATCGCAACGCGAGCAATGGACGCCGCAGCAACTGTCGCTGGAGCGCCTGCCCGCCTTCAGCGTCAGGAAAGGCTGCTATCCGGGCCAGGAGATCGTCGCGCGCACGCATTTCCTCGGCCAGGCCAAGCGCGGGCTGGCGTTGCTGGAGGCGGACGCGCCGGTCGCCGCGGATGCGGAGGTCGAATCCGATGGCAACAAGATCGGCAGGATCGTCAGCGCCACTTCGGCCGCACCGTGGCAGGCGCTGGCGGTATTGCCGCTGGAACGCACCAAAGTCGCATTGAGTGCAGGCGGCATCGCCTTGCACGAGCGGCCGTTGAGCGAAGGCTTGCAGCGCTGATTCCCTCCCCCAACGGGAGAAGGGCCTGCCCCCGGATGCCTGGGCCGGAGTGGCGCAAGGCGCCGGATGGGGGGCGAACGGAGCCGTGCGGCCCGAAGGATGGCGACCTTGATCTCCCCTTCCCCCATCCTCTCCCGGTGGCAGCGGGAATCGATCTCAGGCCAGCCAGTCCACGAACTTCTGCAGAAACGTCTGCAGGAACTTGCGCGTGCGCTCGTCGACCAGTTCGCCGTCGTCGTCGAACAATCCCTCCTTGTGCTGTATCGCGACTTCCGGTTGCGGCAGCACCGCCAACCCGACCGCGGACAACACGTTGCGCAGGTGCTGTTGCGCCGACACCGTGCCGTGCGCGCCGGGCGAGGTGCCGATCACCGCCGCGCGCTTGCCCGCGAACGAATTCTTCCCGGCCGGCCGCGTGCCGATGTCGATGGCGTTCTTCAGCACGCCGGGGACCGAGCGATTGTATTCGGGCGTGACGAACAGCAGCGCGTCGACGGATTCGACGACCTGCTTGAAACGGACCGATGCCGCGGGGAAATCCGCGTCGTCGTCCTGGTTGTACAGCGGCAGGTCGCCGATGTCGGCATGGACGAATTCCAGCGCGTCGCCGGCAAGCTTCTCCACCGTCCGCGCCAACTGGCGGTTGAACGAGCCCTTGCGCAGGCTGCCGACGATCACCGCGACTTTCGGTTTGGCCATGCCGTTCTCCCTGTCGATGAGGGCCGGAGAATATCAGGCCAGCTGCTGCGCCGCGGCGACGATGTCCTGTTCGCCCGGCAACACCAGGAACGCCGCGCCGGCCAGCGGCGTGTAGGTGTCGGCGCCGACCACGCGCTGGAACGGACGGGCGCGATAACCCGCTTCGGCGATCGCGGTAACGATGCCCTCGCCCACGCCGGCCGAATGCCGACCCTCGTCGACGACCAGGATGCGCTTCGCGTTCCTGGCCTGTTCGGCGATGAACCGCTCGTTGAGCGGCACCAGCCAGCGCAGGTCGACCACGCGCACCTTCCAGTGCAGCTCGGCCTCGATCCGCTTCGCCGCGCGCAGGCTCATCGGCACGCCGTTGCCGTAGGTGAACACGACCAGGTCGTCGGCCTTTGCGTTGTAGACGCGGCCCTCGCCCAGCGGCATCGCCTCGCCGGGTGCCGGGTACGGGAACAGCCACTGGCCGTCGCCGGCTTCGTGCAGGTCCTTGGTCATATACAGCGCGATCGGCTCGAGGAACACCGACACGCGCCCGTCGACCTTGGCCAGCGCCGCCAGCGTGCGCAGCATCGTCGCCGCATCGTCGCCGCGCGACGGGCAGCCGACGACCAGGCCGGGGATGTCGCGCAGCGCGGCGATCGAGTTGTCGTTGTGGAAATGCCCGCCGAAGCCGCGCTGGTAACCCAGCCCGGCGATGCGCACGACCATCGGGTTGCGGTACTGGTCGTTGCTGAAGAACTGCAGCGACGCCGCTTCGCCGCGGATCTGGTCGCAGGCGTTGTGGAAATACGCCAGGTACTGGATTTCCGGCAGCGGCAGCATGCCCAGGTTGGCGTAGCCCTGCGCCAGGCCGAGGATCGTCGTCTCGTCGAGCAGCGTGTTGAACACACGGTTGCCCTTGAACGCCTTGTGCAGGCCCTTGGTCACCGTGTACACGCCGCCCTTCTGCGCCACGTCCTCGCCGAACAGCAGCGCTTCGGGATACTTGCACAGCAGGTCGTGCAGGGCGTTGTTGATCTGGATCGCCAGGTGCCGCGGCGGCAGCTTCTCCGGCAACTTGTCCGCGCCGCCGAACACGGCGGCGCGCCTGTCCTCCGGCGCCGCACGCGCGGCTTCCCGCGCAACGGCCTGCGGCGTGTACGGCGCGAGCGGCGCGACGACCCGTTCGAGCGTGGTCAGCTTGGGGCGCCGGTCGGCCTCTTCCGCGGCGGCGAAGCAGCGCTTGCGGATGGCTTCGTACAGTTCCAGCAGTTCGTCCTTCGAATACAGCCCCGACTCCAGCGCAATGGCTGCGCTGCGCAGCAGGGGATCGCTCGCCTCGACCGCGCACAGTTCCTCGATGCTGCGCCACTCGACTTCGAAGTCGGTGCCGGCGTGGCCCATGATCCGGGTCGTGCGCAGGTGCAGGAAGGTCGGGCGGCGCGTGCTGCGGCAGTGCTCGACCGCGCGCCGCACGTCGGCGTAGCCGGCGGCGAGGTCGAGGCCGTCGGCGTGGAAATAGTCCAGGTCGGGGCGGCTGCGGAAATTGCGCCCGACCCAGCCGTCCGGGGTCTTCACCGAGATGCCGATGCCGTTGTCCTCGCAGACGAACAGCACCGGCGCCGGCAGTTTCTGGTAGGCGGTCCACGCCGCGGCGTTGAACGCGGTCTGTGCGGTGGCGTGGTTGCTCGATGCGTCGCCGAACGAACAGATCGCGATGCTGTCGTCGGGTATCGGCAAGGCATGGCCGATGCGCTTGGCCTGTTCGATCGCGATCGCCGTGCCCAGCGCCTTCGGCAGGTGGGAGGCGATCGTCGAGGTCTGCGGCAGCACCCACAACGGCTTGCTGCCCCAGACCTTGTGCCGTCCGCCGGAAGCCGGGTCTTCCGCGCTAGCCGCGAACGACAGCGCCGAATCCATCACCGGATCCATGCCCGGCAGCTTGCGGAATCGCTCGGCCATGAAGCCGCCGCTGCGGTAATGCAGGAAGGCCGGGTCGGTATGCCGGGTCAGCCGCGCGACCATCGCATTGCCTTCGTGCCCGCTGCTGCCGATGGTGTAGAAGACCTTGTTCTGCACGCGCAGCACCCGCGCCATCAGGTCGAGGTGGCGCGAGATCAGTTGCGATTCGAACAGCTCGACGAAACCGCGCGCGTCCAGCGCGCTGCCCGGCAGCACCGCCTCGCCCGCGGCCGGTTTCGCCGCGGCGCGGCCGTTCCAGCCGCGCACGAATTCGCTGAAGTTCTGGTCGCAGATCTCGGCGCGGTTGACGCCCCGCATGCGCGCGGGAATGGCGGAACTCATCAAGGACTCCTCGGGTTCATGCGGAAGCGGCGAGCAACGCCGCGTTTTCCGGCGCCGGCGCCGGCATTTCGACGAAGCCCGGCGTTGCGCGCACGCGCGCCAGCCAGGCGGAAACGTTCGGGTATCGGGCCAGCTCGAAGCCGCCGTGGTGGGCGACGCCGGTGTAGGCGAACAGCGCGATGTCGGCGATGCCGTAGCGCGGGCCGGTGAACCAGTCGCTCGACTGCAGGTGTTTGTCCATCACCGCCAGCGCCTGGTTGCCGCGCTCGAGGCAGCGCGGCAACTCGTTGGCGCGGCGCGGCGAATCCAGCGGCGTCCAGCCGCGGATGAAGCGGGCCACGGCGATGTAGGGTTCGTGGCTGTACTGCTCGAAGAACATCCAGCTCAACGCCTGCGCGCGCTGCCAGGGGTCGTCGGGCAGGAAGGCGGTGCCTTCGGCCAGGTAATGCAGGATCGCGTTCGATTCGACCAGCACGCGGCCGTCGTCGAGTTCCAGCATCGGCACCTTGCCGTTGGGGTTCTTGGCGAGGTATTCCGGGGTGCGGGTCGCGCCATGCGCGCTGTCGGTTTCGATCCAGCGGTAATCCCGGCCGGGATGGCGCCCCATCTGTTCCAGCAGCAGGCGCAGCTTGTGGCAATTGCCGGAAACCGAATAGCCATGGATCGCGATCACCCGTTCCTCCCGGCGCGGCGCGCCATCCATTCCCCGCGGTCCTGCCCCCAGACCTCGACTTCGAAACCGTGCGGCGCGGGCAACCGGTCCATGCGCAGGTAACGCGAGCCGAGCTTGCGCGCGACCGCCTTCGACGGCTCGTTGCCGGGCTGGATCGTGTGGATCACCTCGCGCCAGCCCAGCGCATCGAAGGCCCAGTCGATCGCCGCGGTGCTGCCCTCGGTCGCATAACCGCGGCCTTCCGCGTCGCGGACAATGCCCCAACCCACCTCGGTGCCCGGCCATTCCTCCGGTTGCCACGGCCCCAGCCGGCCGATCCAGCGGCCGCTGGCCTTCTCGATCACCGAAAACATCGAGAAACCGCGCAGGTGCCATGCGCCGATCATCGCCGCCAATGCCCGCCACGCCACTGCGCGCGGCTGGACGCCGCCGAGGTAGCGGGCGCTGCGTTCGTCGGCCATGAACCCGGCCCATGGCTCGAAGTCGTCGGCGCATGGCGGGCGCAGGACCAGCCGCGCGGTTTCCAGCGTGGGACCAGGTACCGGTGCGGCCGGAAGAACGATGCCCATGCCCTGCCCTCGCCAGCGAGCCCGAGCAGCGGCGTCAGAACGCGTTGAGGCCGGTCAGCTCGCGGCCGATCACCAGCTGGTGCACGGTTTCGGTGCCCTCGTAGGTGATCACCGATTCCAGGTTCAACGCGTGGCGGATCGCGGCGTGCTCGGTGGTGATGCCGGCGCCGCCGAGCAGGTCGCGGCATTCGCGCGCGATGTCGATGGCCATGCGGCAGTTGTTCCACTTCGCCAGCGACACCTGCTGCGGCTGCATCGTGCCGGCGTCCTTCAGCCGGCCCAGTTGCAGCGACAGCAGTTGCGCGGTGGTGATGCGCCGCGCCATGTCGGCCAGCTTGAGCTGCGCGCTCTGCGTGGCCGCGACCGGGCGGCCGAACAGGATGCGTTCCTTCGAATAATTCAGCGCTTCGTCGAGGCAGGCGATGGCGGCACCGATCGGGCCCCAAGTGATGCCGTAGCGGGCCTGGGTGAGGCAGCCCAGCGGACCCTTCAGGCCCTTCACGTTCGGCAGGCGATTGGCCTCCGGCACGCGCACGTTGTCGAAGAACAGCGCGCTGGTCACCGAGGCGCGCAGGCTCATCTTCTTCTTGATTTCCTGCGCGGTGAAGCCGGCGAAGCCTTTCTCGACGACGAAACCCTGGATGCCGTCGTCGGTCTGCGCCCAGACGATGGCGATGTCGGCCAGGTTGCCGTTGGTGATCCACATCTTGCTGCCGTTGAGCAGCCAGTCGCCGCCATCCCTCTTCGCGTGGGTCTTCATGCTGGCCGGGTCGGAGCCGCCATGCGCCTCGGTCAGGCCGAAGCAGCCGATGACCTCGCCCGCGGCCATCTTCGGCAGCCAGCGCTGGCGCTGCTCTTCGCTGCCGTAGGCATGGATCGGGTACATGCACAGCGACGACTGCACGCTGGCGAAGCTGCGCAGGCCGCTGTCGCCGCGTTCCAGTTCCTGGCAGATCAGGCCGTAGCTGACGTAGTTCAGGCCGGCGCAGCCGTACTGCTCCGGCAGGGTCGAACCGAGCAGGCCGAGCCCGGCGATCTCCGGGACCAGCTCCTTCGGGAAGCGCCCCTGCTCGAAGCACTCGCCGATGATCGGCAGCACGCGCTCGTCGACGAAACGCGCCACCGAATCCTGCACCGCGCGCTCTTCCTCGGACAACAACGAACGGACGTCGTACAGGTCGTAGGGATTGAGCGCCATGGAAGGACCGTCGGTTGGGAATCACGCCATTGTATTCGGCGGTGCCGGGGCGCCGTAACCCCCACCGCATCCCGCGAAAACGACGAGGCCGGCATTGCGCCGGCCTCGTGCACTGCATCAATCGGCGAAGGACGCCGGCGGATCAGCCCTGGCTTTCGCCGGTCGGAACCGCCGCCACCACCTGCCCGTCGACCACCGGCAGGCGGTCGGAAGCCGGCTTTTCGTCCATGCGGATGGTCTTCTCCTCGCCGTTGTAGCGGTAGGTCACGTCGTAGCCCTGCACCTGGTCGACGTTGCCCAGCGCGATGCGGCTGCCCGGCTTGCTGTCGGTGCGCATGGTGCCGGTGGTGCCGTCCGGGTTGCGGTAGGTCACGTTGTAGCCGGTGACCTTCGATGTCTGCGAGGTCGAAGTCTCGGTGTGGCACTGGCGTTCGGTGCGGGTGGTCACCTGGCCGCCGACGTGGCGCTTGTCGATCTTGTTGCCGACGATGCCGCCGACCACGGCGCCCGCCGCGGTCGCGGCCTTGCGGCCGTTGCCGCTGCCGATCTGGTTGCCGAGCACGCCGCCGATGACCGCGCCGGCCACGGTGCCGCCGACGTTGCCGTCGCGCTCCGGCGCGCGGTCCTGCACCACCACGTCCTCGCAGACTTCGTGCGGGGTGTTCGTGGTGCTGGTTTCGCGCACCGCCTCGCTGCCGATCACGGTGGCGTAGACCTGTTCCTTGGCGGTGACCGGGGTCACCTTCAGCACTTCGGCGTACTGCAGCGCGCCGGCCTCGATCTGGCCATTGGCGGCCGCGTCGTCCATCGCCAGCGCCGGATCGGCGGCGGCTTCGACTTGCGCCGAGCTGCGGTTGTTCATGAAGGCCGCTGTCGCGACGCCGCCAACCAGCAGGGCGCCAGCAGCAATCAGCAGGGTGGTGGTGTTCTTCATTGTCGTTCTCCGGGGGCGGGTGGACCCTTGTTGTGGCGGCGCCATTGCAGCATGGAAATCCTGAACGAAAACCTGACTTCCGTCGGACAAACCAAAGCCGACATGAATAGGCGCGGCATGCTAGTTTGTGGCCAGCCGAAACCGAGGCGCGGATCACGATGGCCAACCCCCTGCTGCAACCGCTGTTGACCTGGGCCGGGAAGCTGCGCTTCCCCACCCTGTTCTGGCTGGCCGCCACGCTGTTCGTCTTCGACCTGTTCGTGCCGGATTTCGTTCCGGGCGTGGACGAGATCCTGCTTGGCCTGGGCACCCTGCTTTTCGCCAGCTGGAAGAACCGCAAGCAACAGGCGCAACCGCCGGCGATCCCGGGCCAGCGGGAAGATCGCGACACCCCCTGACGCCGTGCCCGTCCCGGAACCGCTCGTCGACAGCCATTGCCACCTCGACGCGGAGGAATTCGACACCGACCGCGCCGCGGTGATCGGCCGCGCGCGGGCCGCCGGCGTGATGCGCCAGGTCGTGCCCGCGGTCGCCGCCGCCGGCTGGCCCAAGCTTCGCGACATCTGCGCCGCGCAGCCCGGCCAGGCGTCATCCGGCCTGTTTCCCGCCTACGGCCTGCACCCGATGTACCTGGCCGAACACCGGCCGCGGCACCTGCGCGAACTGCGCGACTGGATCGAACGCGAGAAGCCGCTCGCGGTCGGCGAATGCGGGCTCGACTTCTTCGTCGAGGGCCTCGACCCGCAGGCGCAGCAGGAGTATTTCGAAGGGCAGCTGGAGGTGGCGCGCGAATACGACCTGCCGCTGATCGTGCATGCGCGGCGCGCGGTCGACGCGGTGATCGCCGCGGTGCGGCGCGTCGGCAAGCTGCGCGGCGTGGTGCACAGCTATTCCGGCAGCGAGGAGCAGGCCAGGCAACTGTGGAACCACGGTTTCCTGCTCGGCCTCGGCGGGCCCGCGACCCACGAGCGCGCGCAACGCCTGCGCCGGCTCGTCGCGACGATGCCGCTGGAATTCCTGCTGCTGGAAACCGACGCGCCCGACCAGCCGGACGCGGGAATCCGCGGCCAGCGCAACGAGCCGGCGCGGCTGGACTTCATCTGCCGGACCTTCGCCGCGTTGCGCGGCATCGCGCCGGAGGAACTGGCGCGCGCGACCAGCGCGAACGCCGAGCGGCTGTTCAGGCTGCCGGCGCGCTGACCGGCTTTCCCTTCAGCAGCAGTTCCAGCGCCTTGCCGACCATCGCGAAGGCGAAGGTGCCGGTGATGTGCGTGGCCGCGCCGAGGCCGATGCCGCAGTCCAGCTTCAGCGCCGCGTCGGCGCCGAGTTGCGGGCGCAGGCCGCAGACGCTGCCGTCGGTCTGCGGATACTTGACGTTTTCCAGCGAATACACCGCCGGCACGCCGAAGTAGCGCTGCGGGTTCTTCGGGAAATTGAATTCGCCGCGCAGCTTCTTGCGCACCAGCGCCAGCAGCGCGTCGTGCTCGGTGCGCGACAGGTCGCGCACGCGCACCTGGGTCGGGTCGGTGCGGCCGCCGGCGGAGCCCGATACCACGATCGGCAGCTTGCGCCGCCGGCACCAGGCGGCCATCTCCACCTTGGTGCGGAAGCTGTCGCAGGCGTCCAGCACCAGGTCGTAGCCCTTGTCGAGCAGTCGCTCCAGGTTCGACGCGACGACGAACGCCGGCACCGCGTCGATTTCGATCGATGGATTGATCGCACGGCAGCGCTCGGCCATCGCATCGACCTTGTTGCGCCCGTACTGCCCGGCCAGCGCCGGCAACTGGCGGTTGGTGTTCGATACGCAGATGTCGTCGGCATCGATCAGCGTCAGGTGGCCGACGCCGGAACGCGCCAGCGCTTCGGCCACCCACGAGCCGACCCCGCCCAGGCCGACCACGGCGACGCGGCTGCGCGCGAATTTCTCCACCGCACCCCGCCCGTACAGGCGGTCGATGCCGGCGAAGCGGTCGCGCCATTCCGGGCTTTTCCCCGGCCGGCTTTTGTCGATTGCGTCCATCCGGTTATTGTACGGGGCCGCTGGCACAGCCTCGCCGGCACCCATCTGGACAAGGAGCCCGCCGCATGTCTGCCGAATTGCCCGCCAAGAAGTCCAACGCGTCCCGCTACCTGTTCCTGTTCCTGCTCGGCCTGGTGGTCGGCGCGGTCGCAACGGTGATGGCGATGCGCGCGATCGACCAGCGCAGCGACCACTTCCCGCACAGCGTGATGCAGGTGATGGGCAAGCACGTCGGCCTGCTGCAGCGGACCGTGCAACAGAACCGGTGCGCCGCCACCGATTCGGTACCGCACGTGCGCACGCTGCGCGCGATGAGCAACGACCTGGAACTGGCCTTCCCGGACCTGGCCGAGGACCAGCGCTTCACCGAGCATGCCAGCCAGTTCCGCGCCAAGCTCGACGCCGCGCTGGCCGCCCCGCCCACCGATTGCGCCGGCGCGGCCAAGCTGGTCGAATCCGCCAAGGAAAGCTGCCAGGCCTGCCACCAGGATTTCCGCCATTGAGCCTTGCCACCCGGTTCACCGGCGAACCGGCAGGATGCCGAGCCATGTCCCCAGACCGATCCGGCCGCGCATTCGCATGAATCCGAAATCCGCCCTCCTCGCCGCCGCTTCCGCCCTCGTGCTGGCCGCTTGTGCCGGCAGTCAGGGCGTGGGCCCGAAACCGGCCGGGCCATCCCCCACCAGCACGGCACCCGCGCCGCAACCGGCGCCACCGCCCGCACGCCCGTCGGTCTGCGGCGATTGCGGCACCGTCGTGCACATCGAAACCGTCGCCGCCGGCAAAGCCCAGGGTGCGGTCCTGGGCGGCATCGTCGGCTCGGTGGCCAGCAAGCCGGTCAGCGGCGACCTCGACTACAACGTCCACGTGCGCATGGACGACGGCCGCCGCGTGGTGGTGCGCCAGGAGGAACGGGGCAGCCTACGCCTGAACAGCCGCGTGCGCGTGGTCGACGGCAAGCTGGTGCCCGCCGACCTGTAGGAACGCCCCGCGGGGGCGCGGCCCTGGATTGCCGGCCATCCGGCTGTCGTGCCCCTACGGCAATGGCTGCATGCCGCGCCAGGCGCAGCCGTTCCACGTCTCGCCATCCAGCGTGAGCTTCGCCCGCCATGCGGTGGCCGCATCGGCCATGCCATCGGCGCAAAAGCCGGGGCTCAGTTCGACCAGGGCCGCGGGCGCGGTGGATGCCCAGGCATAGCCGTCGCCGACCTTCGCCGCCTTCGCGTCGGCATGCAGCGGCTCGGCGCCGGGACGTTGCAGCGCCCAGCCGGCCGCGGTCAGCGACAACGCCCAGAACGGCTCGTTGCCGCGGGCGGCGAAAGCCGCGTCTTCCGGTTCGCGGTCGCAGCGCGGACCTTCGGTGTGGACGCGCTCCACCGCTTCGACGACCAACTGGCCACCCTGTTCGCTGGCCCAGCCGTCGAGGAAGAATTCGAGCCGTCCGCCGGGCTCGAGGAATCGATCGACGAATGCCTGCGCATCCGGCGCGAAGCGCACGATCCGCTGCCGCTGGCTGCCGCACGGCGTGACCCCGTAGCCGTCCTTGCCGACCACCGCTTCGCCGCGCAGCCGCTGCGGGGCCGGCATCTTGGCCGCAGGCGCCTCGCCCGCGGGCGGTCCGGGTTCGCCGGGCGGCGCGGTCGTGCCGCCGCAGGCGGCCAGCAACGAAAACAGCCCGGTCATGCCTGCCATCCGCACCCTGCTCCTGCCCACGGCAACCACTCCCGACCCGAGATGCCGGCGAGGCTAGCACGTCGCTGGCCGCCAGACGTCGAACCGGCCGTTTTGGGAGTAGAGTCAGCCGTCCGCCGCGCGGACCATTCCAATCCAACCCCTGATACGAGAGGAATTGAACATGAAGTTCAAACCGTTCCGTCTTGCCGTTGGTACCAGCCTGATCTCGCTTGCCATCGCCGCGGTGATCGCCGCGCCGCGCAATGCCGACAGCAACCCCCTGCAGGTCCGCATTTCCCCCGTCGCCGGCAAGGTCGGCGACCTGCAGGGCGCCATCGAAGTCGTCGTCACCAATACCGGGTTCAAGGCGGTACGCGTGCCGAAATGGGAATTGCCGTCCGATTCGCCGGAGAAGCCGCTGTTCAGGGTCAGCCTGAACGGCAAGCCGGTGGCCTACGAGGGCATGCTGGTCAAGCGCGGCCTGCCGGAAGCCGCGGACTTCGTCGTGTTGCCGCCGGGCGGCAGCTATCGCGCCGTGGTCGACCTGTCCGGCTCCTACGCCATGGAAAAGAGCGGTGCCTACGAAATCGAGATGATTTCGCCGCTGCAGCACGCCTCGCTGTCCGACGGCCGCATGCTGCGCGATTTCCGCAACAGCCCGATGGTGCTGCGCAGCGGGAAGGCGCGGGTCTGGGTCGACGGCCTCGACGTGCTGGGCGCGGCCAAGTCCGGCAGCAACGGCAAGGGCAAACCCGGCTCCGGCGACACCGTGGTCAACGGCGTCAGCTACGCGAACTGCTCGACCACGCAGATCGCCACCGCCGGCGATGCGGTGATCGCCGCCCGCAACTATGCCGAGAACGCGAAGAACTACAACTTCAGTTCGCCCGGCCCGCGCTACACCACCTGGTTCGGCACCCCGACCACGCAGCGCACCAACCTCGCCAGGAACCACTTCGCCAGCATCGACGCGGCGCTGGACCAGAGCAACGGCGAGATCAAGATCAACTGCAAGTGCAACCAGAACTACTACGCCTACGTCTACCCGACCCGTCCGTACGAGATCTTCGTCTGCAAGGTGTTCTGGAAGGCGCCGCTGACCGGCACCGATTCCAAGGCGGGCACGCTGATCCACGAGACCAGCCACTTCGACGTCGTGGCCGGCACCGACGACATTGTCTACGGCCAGTCCGGCGCGAAGAACCTGGCGCTGAGCAACCCGGACTCTGCGCTGAACAATGCCGACAGCCACGAATATTTCGCCGAAAACAACCCGTTCCAGAACTGAACGGCATCCCTTGTGGCAACAAAAAACCCGGCGCAAGCCGGGTTTTTTGCAATCCCGCATCGCGCGCAGGCGCGACGCCGGCTTCGCTCCTCAGGCCACCGGGTTCAGAGCGGCTGCACCGCGTCGGCTTGCAGGCCCTTCTGGCCCTGCACCACGGTGAAGCTGACCTTCTGGCCTTCCTTCAGGCTCTTGAAGCCCTGGGTCTGGATGGCGCGGAAGTGCACGAACACGTCTTCGCCGTTTTCGCGGCTGATGAAACCGAAGCCTTTGGCATCGTTGAACCACTTCACGGTTCCGTTTTCACGTTCGGACATCGTTGACTTACTCCCTGGACTGACGGTGGGAACGCCGGGTCGCGGCGGCTGGTTGCAAGGAGGAAGCGTGTAACGATGTAGCAGATCGTTCGATCCAACCGCATCAGGCCACAATTACCGGTGACCCTTGACAAGCGCAGCGAAACCACATTAACGCGGCATTTATGAAAAAGTCAATCACCTGCCGCGCTTGATTCCATCCTCCAACCCATTGAATTGAAAGGAAACTTCATTTGTCCATCGAACAACTCTGGTACTTCCTGGCCGCCGCGATGGTGCTGATCGGCCTGATCGGGGTGGTCCTGCCGGCCCTGCCGGGCCTGCCGCTGGTGTTCGCCGGCATGCTGCTGGCGGCCTGGGCCGACCATTTCCGGCACATCCACTGGCTGACCCTGGTCGTGCTGGGGCTGATGACCCTGATGTCGGTCGCGGCCGACCTGTTCGCCACCGCCGTGGGCGCCCAGCGGGTCGGCGCCAGCCGCAAGGCCCTGCTCGGCTCGGTGCTGGGCACTTTCGCCGGGTTGTTCTTCATTCCCTGGGGCATCTTCGTCGGCCCTTTCGCCGGCGCGCTGCTCGGCGAGCTGTGGCACGGCAAGGAATGGCGGCAGGCGACCAAGGTGGGTTTCGGTACCTGGCTGGGCATCGCCCTCGGCGCGATGCTGAAGCTGGGCCTGGCCTTCGCCATGGTCGGGCTGTTCGTCATCGCCTGGCTGGTGTGAGAATCTCGCCGTCGATGAACCTTTATCCGATCCGCTTCCCGGCGCTCGTCCTGGCCGCCTGCGCCATCGATGCCCGGGCACAGGAATACAGCCCCGCGCCGGCCACGCCGGAGGCCTGCGTCAGCATCGATTCCGACGCATTGCGCCTGGCCTGCTACGACGCGGTGCTGAAGCGCAAGCCGGGGCAGACCGAGGCGGCCGACGCGACGGCCGCCTATGCCGGCCTGGTGGCGCGCGACGAACGCGAACAGGCCGAACGGGAAGCCGCCGGGGACCAGGGCGAAACCGCGCAGCAGCGCACGAAGCGCAGGCTCGGCGCGCTGTTCCGCAACGACCCGACCTACCGCGACGCCATCGCCAATGCCGGCAGGGGCTCGCTGCTCGACAGCCGCTGGGAGCTGGCCAAGGACTCCAAGCTGGGCACCTTCCAGTTGCGCGGCTACAAGCCGGTGTACCTGTTCCCGGCGTTCTGGACCGACGACACCAACGAGACGCCGTCGTCGCCGAACCCGGACAACACCGTCGCCGAGCCGATGCGGCTGCAGGCGACCGAGGCCAAGTTCCAGCTCAGCTTCAAGACCAAGATCGCCGAGAACCTGTTCGGCGACAACGGCGACCTGTGGACCGCGTACACGCAGAGCTCGCGCTGGCAGGTGTTCAACGGCGAAGAGTCGCGCCCGTTCCGTGAGACCAACTACGAGCCGGAAGTGATGCTGGTGTTCCGCAACGGCTATTCGCTGGGCGGCTGGCACGGGCGCATGACGGGCATCGGCATCAACCACCAGTCCAACGGCCGCGGCGCTCCGCTGTCGCGCAGCTGGAACCGGATCATCGCCAGCATCGGCCTGGACCGCGAACACTGGGCCTTCGTCGTGCGCCCGTGGTGGCGCGTGCCGGAAGGCAGCGACGACGACAACCCCGACATCGAGGACTACGTCGGCCGCGCCGACGCGATGCTGGTGTACAGCAACAACGGGCACGAATTCAGCGTGCTCGGCCGGCATTCGCTGCGCACCGGCGACGACTCGCACGGCGCGCTGCAACTGGACTGGGGCTTCCCGATCGACCGTACCCTGCGCGGGCACCTGCAGGTCTTCCACGGTTACGGCGAAAGCCTGATCGACTACAACCACAAGGCGACCTACGTCGGCCTGGGCATCTCGCTGCTGGAGTGGTTCTGAGCGGACGCGCCTGCGCGGCCTTGCCCAAGGCGGGCGATGTTCCGCTATGCTCCGGCCGGGGAAAACCGACCGACCGACCATGCTGCTCACGCATCGACTGTTCCTGCCCTATGCCTCCGCCCTGCTCGGCCTGCTCAGCCTGCTGGCCGTGCTGTGCTTCCATTTCCCGGAGCTGTTGACCAGCAAGGAATTCCGCGCCGTCTACGGCGAGCAGTTCGCCCGCAACCTGCTGCTGGTCGGATTGGTCGCCGCGTTCGTGCTCGGCACCCTGGCGGTATTGCGCGGCCACGGCAAGCGCGTCGCCCTGGTCGGCGTCGGCAGCGCGACGCTGGCGGTGCTGCTGGGCGGCACCAACGTGCAGTTCGACGCGATCGGCAAGACGCCCTATTCCCTGGGCCTGGACTGGTTCCTGATCTCGCTGTTCTTCTCGGCGCTGGTGTTCGTGCCGCTGGAACACTACCTCGCGCGCCGCCGACTCTCGCCACTGCGCCCCGGCTGGCGCACCGACGTGGCCTATTTCTTCATCAGCCACGTGCTGGTGCAGTTCATCCTGATCCTGGTCACCGCGTCGACCTCGACCATCGCCGGCCTCGCCGCGTTCCCGGCGCTGAAGGCCGCGATCCAGTCGCTGCCGGTATGGCTGCAATTCCTGCTGGCCGTGTTCGCGGCCGACATGGCGCAGGCGTTGCTGCATCGCGCCTACCACAACGTCCCGTGGCTATGGCGCTTCCATGCGGTGCACCATTCCAGCCGCGAGATGGACTGGCTGGCCGGCTCGCGCATCCATTTCGTCGAGATCGTGCTGACCCGCAGCGCGGTGCTGCTGCCGCTGCTGGTGCTGGGCTTCTCCACGGCCGCGGTCAACGCCTACGTGATCATGGTGGGCCTGCAGGCGGTGGTGGCGCACGCCAACCTCGGCATCCGCTTCGGCTGGCTGGAATACCTGGTCGTGCTGCCGCGCTACCACCACTGGCACCACGCGCGGCACAAGGACTACCTGGACGTGAATTACGCCATCCACTTGCCGCTGGTGGATGCGCTGATGGGCACGTTCAAGCTGCCGAAGGACGGCAGCTGGCCGGAGGAATACGGCGTGATGAAGCTGGAAACGGTGCCCAACGGCATCCTCGCCCAGCACCTGATGCCGTTCCAGGGCGGCAGGAAGTACGACGACTACGTCGCGTGATGCCCGGCCGCGAAGCGCAGGGGCGTGCCGCGCCGCGCCCCTACGTCCAGTCGGTCAATCCTTCGCGCCGGTAAACCTCGCGGAACGACGGCAACGCCTTCATCCGCTGCGCATGCGCGTGCAACGCCGGCCATGTATCGGTCGGTTTCGGCATGTTGCGCGACCAGCGCATCAGCATGGTCAGCACGAAGTCGGCGGCGGACCTCTTTTCGCCGAGCAGGTATGGGCCGTTCGCGGCGAGGTGTTCGTGGACCTGCTGCCATGCCGACTCGATCAGGATGCGCGCATTGGCCTTGACCGCGTCGACGTTCGCATCCCCCGCCGGTTCGTCCGGATAGAACCAGCTGCGGTACGCCGGCATCAGCGTGTAGGCGCAGAAGAACAGCCAGCGGTAGTAGTCGCCGCGCTCCTTCGTGCCCAGCCCGGGCGCCAGGCCGGCCCGGGGATGCAGGTCGGCCAGCTGCATCGCGATGGCCGCGGATTCGGTCAGCACCTGCCCGTCGATCACCAGCGCCGGCACCCTGCCCTGCGGGTTGATTTTCAGGTAATCGGGCGATTTCTGCTCGCGCCTGTCGAAATCGAGCAGGCGTAGTTCATGCTCGATGCCCAATTCGATCAGCAGCCAGTGGACGACCAGCGAGGCGGTGCTTCGGGAACCGTAGAGGACGACGGACAATCGGGCTCTCCTGGGTGTCTGGGGTCGCCATTCTCGCCGAAGCGGGAATGGCGTGCGAGAAGGATCGCGCAGGAGCGGCGGGATATCGCCATCCCCTCCTGCCGCCGGCGCATGCCGCTCCGTTGCGCCGCCTGCGCTTGCGGATCATCTCCAGCAATCGTCGGTGGCCGCGGTCTTCCTGCCGGTCTGGTCGATCGTCATCGTGCCGCATCGGGTTTCCGCTTCGGCCTGGCGGCCTTGCGGGGCGATCCGCAGGGTGTATCCGGCCGCATCGGGGACGCCGACGAAATCGATGTCGTAGAACGGCGAGACCTCGTTCGAGCAGGCCGGGGCCGGCGCATCGGCATAGGTCATCCGGGTGGTGTAGTAACGTTCCATGTATTGCGCCTGCTCGGTCAGGCAGCCTTGCGCCGCGCTGCGCCGCGCCTTCACCAATGCCCACTCGTAGCTGGGTATCGCAATGGCCGCGAGGATGGCGATCACCGCCACTACGATCATCAGCTCCATCAGGGTGAATCCGTGGCGCGCGCGCGCGGGCAGGCCGCGCGCGCGCTTCCCGGTCGAGCCGATACCGCCATTGCCGAAGCCGTTCATGTCAGTTCCGCAGGAGTTCGCGCCAGGAAACCCGGCGTGGCGCGGTGCCGGACGGATTGACGGGAAGATCGGCCTTGCCGCCCGACGAACCGCCCACCACGGCGATCGAACGCCCGGGACCGCGGATGATGATCGGCTTGGTCAGCATGCCGACCCCGGGATCCATCGACCCGACCGCGACGTTGTCGCCGTTGCCTGTCGCCAGCTTGTCCTGGTCGTTGAACGTCCCGTCGCCGTTGGCATCGAAGAAGGGCGTGGCGAGGCTGGTGCCGCTGAAGGCGTCGAGCGCGTTGAGATAACCCTTTCCGCCCGCATCGCAGGCATTGCTGGTGGGCGGGATCACGGTGGCGAAGAAGAGGACCGGCCCGTCCACCAGCGGCCTGTTGATGACGCGCTCGCCCGCCGCCGGTGCCGACAGATCCAGGTACCAGCCGCGTCTTCCGGCCGGCAGCGTACCGTTGGGCTCGAAGCCGCGGTTGCCGGTCGTCGCATCCACCACGGCGATCGTGCGCTGCTGCAGCTGCGACTTGGCGATGGGATTCGGCTCGTCGTCGATCAGGCCGTACATCGACTGGATCGAAGTATCGGTCAGGTCCGCGGTCGTCAGCATGCTGCCGGTGCCGACGAAGACCCAGCGTTTCCCGGTCGCCGGGTCGCGTGCGAGCGCCAGGTCGGCCGTGATCGGCTGCGCGGCGCCGGTGGAAAACAGGGGCCGGCCGGAGAACGCCACGCTTCCGGTGGCGCCGCCGGAGAAGTCGAATTTCCACACGTTCCCGTTCAGGTCGCCCGCGAAGACGTAATCGAGCGTGCCATTGCCGTCCTCGTCCCAGCCGCGCGGCGAGAAAAGGCCGTTGTCGCCGCCGGCGCCGGTATCGATCTCCTGCATCACGGCGCCGGTCGACAGGTTCACGACGTACAGGACCGCATGGCCGTTGACGCTGTTGATGCCGTTGCCGAAGACGACTGCCCGGGTCCCGTCGTTGAGCGTGGCGATCAACGGCTCGCCCAGGACGTAGCCCATGTTGTTGCCGCCACCGAGTTCCCACATCACGTTGCTGGCGCGGAAGTTCGACGGATTGGTGACGTCGAGCGCGTAGACGCCCTTGCCGCCGCGCCCCAGCGTGCCGACCAGGTAGTTCCTGCCCGGCGTCGTCGTGCGCGACGAAACGACCAGCGGCCCGTCGACGAAATATTCGTGCGTGTACCTGGGGTTGCTCAGCGTGGCCAGCTTCTGGAAATCGATGCTGCCCGGCACGTAGGCGAAGCGCTCCACGCCGGTCAGTGCGTTGAAGGCATGCAGCATGCCGTCGTTGGCGCCCACGAAGATCGTTTCCGTCTCCTTCACGTACACCGGCGACGAATCGACGATGTCGCCCAGAACCGTGGTCCTGTCGCGCAGCTGGCCGCCGTTCTGCTGTTCCCCGCTGCGGTCGCCCTTGATGTAGGCCGCGTTGTCTGCTCCGTTTACCGGCGCGACCACGCGCGTGGACTGGTCGAGCGATGCGGTCTGCGCCGCGGTCGGGAACGCCACGCCGCCGGTGCCGTTCCAGGTAAGCACGGTGCGGCCCGTGGTCGGAATCAGCGTCGACGCTTCCCAGCTGGCGGCATCGGCCACGCCGCTCTCCGAGGCGTCGTAGGCCGCCAGTTCGCCGCTCCAGGCACCGGAGACATAACTGGCCTGGTAGACGCGCGTATTCGAGATGAACGACGTGCTGTTGGCGGTGACGTTGGAAGCGGAGCCCAGGCGTTCGGCGATGGTGGCGAACGCCTCCAGCAATCCATCGGTGAATTCCCTGGTGTTGGATGCGACCAGGAAACCGCCGCGGCCGTTGACGCCCGCATGCCACAAGTCGTCGATGCGGTCGGCGTTCTCGCCGCCGTTGATGGGGTCGGGCCAGTGCCTGGTGCCATTGGCGATGGACGGAAGGTCGGTCTTCGGGTCCAGCCTGCCCTTCAGCCCGATCGACACCCCGAACGTCACCATGTGCTGCCAGAACGCCGGGTCGGTGTCGGGCCGGTCGTCCTGCGAGTGCGGGACGTTGTTCTCGAGATCGGTGCGCAGATCGCGTTTCCAGTAGTACATCGCCACGTCCGCGAGGGTGTCGGCGCGGGATCTGGTCGAGGTTTCGACGAAATTGTCCTGGTACGGATTCCTCGGCGCATAGGCATACGAGTTCCTGCCGGACGCATCGGTAATGGTCGGGCCCGCCGTGCCGTCGGCATCTCCCACGTTGCTGTATCCGCTGGTGCTGTTCCAGAAACCGTCCGTGGTCAGGATGGCGAAGTTCTGGCGGCAGCTGAGCTGGTCGGCGGCCGCCTGCGGCCCCCATGGCCCGCTGGCGCCGCTTTGCGAGAAGTAATTGCCCGCCCGCTGCAGCGCGCGGTGCAACGGGGTGCTGTCGTTGCCCACGGCCGATTGCAGGCGGTCGTACCAACCGGACTTGTTGCTTCCCCTGAACAGGCCATCGTCGGTGCCCACCGGGATGTCGTACGGCATCCCGGTGGTGTTGCGGTTGATGGTGTCCAGGCCCACGCGCAACTTCTCGCCAACCCGGCTCAGCGCCTCGCTCGCCCCGGCCTTGGCCACCTTCATGCGGCTGCGGTGATAGGAATACCAGGTCGCGTAATTGGTCATCTCGCCGGCATCGCTCCGCCCGGTCGGCGTGGCGAAGGTGCAATTGCGCCAGTCGTAGCCGTTGCCGTTGAAGGCGTAATCCGCGCAACCGGCGTTGGCGACGCCGCGATTGTTGGTCCGGCGTCGGTCCCATTCGCTCCTGACCACCCGCACGGTGCCGCCGACATTCCGGATCTGGTAGCGGTAGAAGTCGGCGTTGTCGGTACTGGTCGAGGCCGCGGCAGACATCGGAACATAGAAAGTCTGCGGACTGGACGACAGGTCCACCGCGTCGGTCAGGAGCGCGGTATGCCGGTACGCGGAAGTGAACGACGTCCCGCCCGTGTATCGCGTGCCGTCGGCCTTGATCCAGGGAAGGTAATTGGTGGCCGGGTTGTAGTAGATGGTGTTGTGCCCGTACGACGCGTGGGTTACCAGGCTGTCGTCGAGGTCGTCGGTCGCGCCGGTTCCATTCGAATAACGGCGATCCGACAGCGCCGCCGGCATCGCGATCAGGTTCATCGAGCCCGAGTCGTCGAGGATGAAGCGGACGTTGGCCGCCGGGTACTCCGCCTGCGACTGCAACGGAACGTTGGGAATGTCCACCGCATACCCCGGCGCAGCGGCCAACGTCGCGACGAAGGCCACGGCGCCGGCGAAGACGCGGCCGCGCAACGGCCGGCAACCGGATTCTGGGCTGGGTCTGCGAATGCTCATCGAACTCGTGCTCCGATCAGGGAACCGCGTAAATGGATTGCAGCATCACTTCCGCCCGGCCTTCCTCGCGGCTGAGCGCGGTGATCCGGTAACGGCGTTCCGTGCCGCTGCAGGCGTTTTCGCCGATGACGTTCCTGGTGGTGCAACTGGCCGCGGGCGGGACGTCGTCGGCCAGCAGCTCGACGATGAACTTCGGCCGGGCCGTCTGCCCGCCCAGCGTCACCACCGCCTCCGGCGCACCGGCCCAGACCGACGGGTCGTCCCACACCGGCGCATCCGCCGGATCGGGCGCCGCGCAGAGTCCCGCGACGCAGCCGGAAACCGGCAATGCAGGCTTGCTCGCCGCGACGAGTTCGCCCTCGCGCAGCGCCGCTTCCGCCGCCTGGAAGGCCAGGCCGCGATCCCGGGTGCTGGCGCTCATGCGTTCTTCCATCACCGTCCCCCGCACGCTGGCCAGTGCGATCAGGGTCACCACCAGCAACAGGATCAGCACCATCGCGAGCGTGGCGGCGCCCTCCTGCAAGGCGGGGGCGCGGACAACGGGAAGCGGCATCGGGCGCGGTGCGTTCATGGGGCGTGGTTCCGGATGGTGACGACGAGCTGCAGGTTCCGCTGCAGGCCCCCGCCGTCGGTGCCGACGGGTTCGGTTCCTTCCAGGGTCAGGTCCATGGCCACCGCCATCACCTTGTCCGACGCCCAGTCGGCCGCGGGAACCGCCGCCGCATCGACGTAGCCGGTGGCGCCGGCCAGCAGGTAGCTGAGGCGCATGTCGCGCACCCCGTCGGCGATCTCGTCGTTTTCCACCGCCAGCACCCCCGCGTTGTTGCGCAGGCTGGACCGGTACAGCGAGCGACCGCCGCTGGCGTTGGCGCCGATGTACCAGCGCTCCGCATGCACCTTGGCCAGGAACGCGGGCCAGAGGTCTTCGGGTTCGTCCTTGATCCCGTCTTCGTCGCCGTCGCATCCGGCGCCCGAATACTTCCCCTGGTAGCAGCCGAAGGCGTACTGGTTGCCATTGGTCGTGCAGTTCACCGGGCTGCCGAAACCCAGCCCCTTGCTGCAGTTGCCGGGGCTCCCGATCCCATCGTTGTGGACGATGTTGTTGTTGATGCCGGTCTGGGCATTGGTGACCTGGAACACGGCGGCCTCGCCGAAATCGCAGGCCAGCGCGATGTCGCCGGGAAACAGCCCGTGATCGACGGTGCTGACCTCGAACCGGGCCGACGCGGGGACGTGCCTGACGATGTTGACGCCGGACACCGCCGATTTCAGTTCGATGGCGTCCGTGCCCGCGATGCGCTGGCCTTCGCCGGTGCCGAAGGCGGCGTCCGGGAACGCTTGCGCGCCGCCGTAGCCGCGGATGCCGGTGCCGAAATCGGTGTACCACTGGTTCGCCGGGTCGTTGAGCACGTTGTACGTCGGCAGGCTCCTTTCGCAGGGATTGCCCGCCGCCTCGCGCGCGTCGCGGGAGACCAGCTCGAACGCCACGCGCAGGTTCTCCTGGACCCGGCCCAGGCTTTCGGTGGCCGCATACGTACGGCTGTTGGCCGCGAAAACCGCGATCGCGGCCCCGACCACCAGCAGGCCGACCACCAGCGAAATCATCAGTTCGACCAGGCTGAAGCCGCGCGCGGCGCGGTTGCTGGCGCAGGATTCCCGTCTCATAGGCGCGTCACCGTCGTGATCCTCTGCGCCGGGTCGCCGTTGGCGCGCGTGTCGTCCCATTGCACGGTGACTTCGCATTCGACGCTGCCGCACACCACCGTGGCGCACGCCGAACTGCCCACCGTGCCCTTCAGCGAAGCGATCCAGTCGGCGAGATCGTTCATGGCGAGCGTGCCCCGGTCGGGCGGGGAACAGGTCATCGTCGTGAGGTTGTACCTGCCGATGATCGCCTCCTCGCGATTGGCGCGCATCGCGTCGAGGATGGCGTACGCGGCTATCGTCGCCTGGCTGCGTTCCAGGGAGCTCTGGCTGTTGCGCAACGCGGTCATCTGCAGGGCGGCGATGCCGAGTACGCCGAAGGCCAGCACGATGATCGCGATCAGGGCCTCGATCAGGCCGGCGCCGCGGGCATGCCGCAACCCGGCGAACTCCCGTCGTCCACGCATGCGGCGAAGCCGCGACTTGTCGTTGCTGTTTTTCACGGCCTGTCCCCCGGTGTGGGGCATTCGCCGGCGGCGTTTACCCTGTTGGTGCGGATCCTGCTTCCCGAGCCGATGCTCACGAGGCGGGCGTTTTCCTGGGGACGCGTCGTGGGCAGGCACAGGCTGACGGTGGCATTGAGCAGGTTGCCCCCCGCGTCCCGCGCGAAGCCATCGGCATTGAAGGCGACCCCGTTGGCGAATGCGGCACTGGGCTGCATCCGCACCTGCCCCGGCAGGCTGGCCCGCCGCAGCAACCGTTCGTTTGCCCCCAGGGCCCCGTCGCGATCCGCGTCCAGGAAGACGATCCAGCCGCTCGAGCCTGCGGGGTTGCAGGCGGGCAAGGCGGCATCCGGATCGGCGCTCATGCAGGCCACGGCGCGGCGGTTGCCGCGGATCGCTTCGAGTCGCGCCGACTGCAGCGTGGCGACGGTTTCGTTGGTCGCAGCCCGTAACCGGTTGTTGTTGATGATCGCCCCCATGCTGGGAGTGGCGGCCGCGGCAAGGATGGCCAGCACGGCCACGGCGATCATCAGCTCGACAAGCGTGAACCCGCGTTCGAGGCGGATCGACATGCATATCCCCCGGCGTCACTCCCCAAATTACATTGGGGATAGTCGCTGAACGGGCAAAACGATGTCAACCGATCAGCATGACAGGTCACCGGCTTTTGTTGTGACCGGTACCCTGATTCTGGCGACGACCGGTACTATCCGGACGACAAGCGTTCGGATTGCCCGGCCCGGGCCGGGCAATCCGGGGGTGAAAGCCCCCATCCCGCCCCCTTACGCCACCACCACCGGGATCTTGCCGATCCGGGCCTGCCATTCGCGCGGGCCGGTCTGGTGCACCGACTCGCCGCTGGAATCGACCGCGACGGTCACCGGCATGTCCTTGACCTCGAATTCGTAGATCGCCTCCATGCCCAGGTCGGCGAAGCCGACGACCCTGGCCGCCTTGATCGCCTTCGACACCAGGTAGGCCGAGCCGCCGACCGCCATCAGGTACACCGACTTGTGCCTGCGGATCGCATCGATCGCCGCCGGGCCGCGTTCGGCCTTGCCGATCATGCCCAGCAGGCCGGTCTGCGCCAGCACCTGCTCGGTGAACTTGTCCATGCGCGTGGCGGTGGTCGGGCCGGCCGGGCCGACGACTTCGTCGCGCACCGGATCGACCGGGCCGACGTAGTAGATGAAGCGGCCATTGAAGTCGACCGGCAGCGGCTCGCCCTTGTTCAGCATGTCGACCATGCGCTTGTGCGCGGCGTCGCGGCCGGTCAGCAGCTTGCCATTGAGCAGCAGCACTTCGCCCGGCTTGAAGCCGGCGACCTCCTCGCGGGTGAGCGTATCGAGGTTCACCCGGCGCGCGTTCTGCGGGTTGTAGGTCAGCTTCGGCCAGTCCTCCAGCGACGGCGGGTCCAACGCGACCGGGCCGCTGCCATCCAGGGTGAAATGCGCGTGGCGGGTGGCGGCGCAGTTCGGGATCATCGCCACCGGCAGGTTGGCCGCGTGGGTCGGGTAATCCCTGATCTTGATGTCCAGCACCGTGGTCAGGCCGCCCAGACCCTGCGCGCCGATGCCCAGCGCGTTGACCTTTTCGTACAGTTCGAGGCGCAGTTCTTCGAGGCGGTTCGACGGGCCGCGCGCGATGAGGTCCTGGATGTCGATCGGCTCCATCAGCGCTTCCTTCGCCAGCAGCATCGCCTTCTCGGCGGTGCCGCCGATGCCGATGCCAAGCATGCCCGGCGGGCACCAGCCGGCGCCCATGGTCGGCACGGTCTTCAGCACCCAGTCGACGATCGAGTCGGAGGGATTGAGCATGGCGAACTTCGACTTCGCTTCCGAACCGCCGCCCTTGGCCGCGACGATCACGTCGACGGTATTGCCCGGCACGATCTTGACGTTGACCACCGCCGGGGTGTTGTCCCGGGTATTGAGGCGCTTGCCGGCCGGATCGGCCAGCACCGAGGCGCGCAGCTTGTTGTCCGGATGGTTGTAGGCGCGGCGCACGCCTTCGTTGGCCATGTCCTCGACGCCCATCGTGGCGTCGTCCCAGCGCACGCTCATGCCGACTTCGAGGAACACGGTGACGATGCCGGTGTCCTGGCAGATCGGGCGATGCCCCTCGGCGCACATGCGCGAGTTGATCAGGATCTGCGCCATCGCGTCCTTGGCCGCGGGCGACTGCTCGCGCTCGTAGGCCGCGGCGAGGTTCCGGATGTAGTCGACCGGATGGTAGTAGCTGATGTACTGCAGGGCGTCGGCGACCGACTGGATCAGATCTTCCTGCTTGATGGAAACCGGGGCATGGGACACGGACTGGGTGGAAGAACTCACGGCTGGCTCGGCGGCTGACGGGGAAATCCCCGTCATTTTAAGCCACTGCCGTGTTCCGGACACATGCCGCCGCCGGCATTTCCCGGCAACGCAGCCGCCACGCGACCGAAACATGAGCGAATGCACGGCCCCCGCTGTCGGACCGAAACGCGCGTATCGTGTCCGGGCGCCCTGCCGGAGCACCCCGATGAAAATCCTCGCCGCTTGCCTGCTGCTGCTCGCCGCTCCAGTATCCGCGGCGGGAGAAAAGGAGACCACGCCCATGCACGCCACCGGCACCTTCGACGTCAAGGTCAAGCCGCAGCAGCCCGACAATGACGATGCGAAGGCCGCCGGCCTGGCGCGGCTGGCGCTGGACAAGAAATTCCATGGCGCGCTGGAAGGCGAAAGCCACGGCGAGATGCTCGCCCTCGGCGACGGCACGACCGCAGGCGCCTACGTCGCCATCGAGACGGTCAGCGGCAGGCTCGACGGCCGCGAAGGCAGTTTCGGGCTGGTCCACCGTGCGCTGATGCGCGACGGCAAACCGGAGCAATGGTCGATCCTGGTCGCGCCGGGCTCGGGCACCGGCGGACTGGCCGGGATCGATGGCGAATTGACGATCACCATCGCCAACGGCGTGCATTCCTACGACCTGAGCTACACGTTGCCCGCCGCGGCGCCGCAGGCCGCGAGGTAGCTCGCGCCCCCACCGCCATCCGTGCACAATGCCGGCATGGCGGACACGGCGATCCCGGCTTCGGGCAAGGACAGCGGAGGCAACGGCCCCAAGCCGCAGCCCAGCCAGCGCAGCAACAAGCCCAGCATGCGCGAGCGCTTCGACGCGATGCGCAACCTGCCGCCGTTCCTCAGGCAGATTTGGGCAACCAGCCCCGGCCTGACCCTGCTCGGCATCGGCCTGCGCCTGGTCCGCGCGCTGCTGCCCATCGTCACCCTGTACATCGGGAAATTGATCATCGACGAAGCGGTGCGCCTGGTCGACCTGGGCCTGCGCTTCGATTCGATCCCCGACGCGTGGCGCAGCGGCCAGCTCGACCACCTGCTGTGGCTGCTGGTCGCCGAGTTCGCGCTGGCGATCCTGTCCGACCTGCTCGGACGCATGGTCAGCTACGCCGACGGCCTGCTGTCGGAGCTGTTCAACAACGCCACCAGCATCCGCCTGATGGAACACGCGGCAACGCTGGACCTGGAGGACTTCGAGGACCCCGACCTGCAGGACAAGCTGGAACGCGCGCGTCGGCAGACCATGGGACGCAGCAACCTGATGAGCCAGTTATTCGGGCAGGCGCAGGACGCGATCACCGTGATCAGCTTCGGCGCCGGCCTGCTGGTCTATGCGCCATGGCTGATCGTGCTGCTCGCCATCGCGCTGGTCCCGGCCTTCGTCGGCGAATCGCATTTCAACGCGGCGGGCTATTCGCTCAACTTCCACTGGACGCCGGAGCGGCGCCAGCTGGAATACATCCGCCAGGCCGGCGCCAGCGTGGAGACGGCGAAAGAGGTCAAGATCTTCAACCTCAACCGCTTCCTGATCGAGCGCTACCGCACGCTGGCTGCAAAGTTCTACCTGGCCAACCGCGCCCTCGCCCGGCGCCGCGCGGTCTGGGGCACGCTGCTCGCCGCGCTGGGCACGCTGGGCTACTACGTCGCCTATGCCTACATCTGCTGGCGCACCGTGCGCGGCGATTTCAGCATCGGCGACCTGACCTTCCTCGCCGGCAGCTTCCGTCGCCTGCGCCAGTTGCTGGAAGGGCTGCTGATCGGTTTCTCACAGGTCGCCGGGCAGGCGCTGTACCTCGACGACCTGTTCTCGTTCTTCGAGATCGAGCCCGAAATCAGATCGCCGGCGAATCCCGCGCCGTTCCCGAAGCCGATCCGGCAGGGTTTCGTATTCGACGACGTCGGCTTCCGCTATCCCGACGCCGAGCGCTGGGCGGTGCGCAACCTGTCGTTCGAGCTGAAGGCGGGCGAAGTGCTGGCGCTGGTCGGCGAGAACGGCGCCGGCAAGACCACGCTGGTCAAGCTGCTGGCGCGGCTGTACGACCCGGACGAGGGGCGCATCCTGCTCGACGGCCGCGACCTGCGCGACTACGACATCGACGAACTGCGCGCCAACATCGGCGTGATCTTCCAGGATTTCGTCCGCTACAACCTGACCGCCGGCGAGAACATCGGCGTCGGCCAGATCGACGCGATGGACGACCGCGAGCGCATCCGCCACGCCGCCGAACGCGGCATGGCCGACGAGGTGGTCGCCTCGCTGGCGAAGGGCTACGAGCAGCCGATCGGCCGCCGCTTCAAGGACGGTGTCGATCTGTCCGGGGGCCAGTGGCAGAAGATCGCGATCGCCCGCGCCTACATGCGCGATGCGCAGGTGATGATCCTCGACGAGCCGACCGCGGCGCTGGACGCGCGCGCCGAATACGAGGTGTTCCAGCGCTTCAAGGAACTGTCCGACGAGCGCACCGCGGTGCTGATCTCGCACCGCTTCTCCAGCGTGCGCATGGCCGACCGCATCCTGGTCCTCAACGAGGGGCGCGTGGAAGCCAGCGGCACCCACGAGCAGCTGATGGCGCAGGGCGGGCGCTATGCCGAGCTGTTCGAACTGCAGGCGGCGGGCTACCGCTGACCCCTATCGGAGAAACGCGCGATGGCAGATCCCAGACAGGCCGCAAGACTGGCATTGTTGATCGACGCGGACAACGCCGACCCCAAGCGGATATCCGAACTGCTCGCCGAGATCGCCAAATACGGCAATGCCGGCGTGCGCCGTGCCTACGGCAACTGGACCACGGGCCATCTCTCCGGCTGGAAATCGGGACTGCTGGATCATTCGATCCAGCCCATCCAGCAGTTCAGCTACACCACCGGCAAGAACGCAACAGACAGCGCGCTGATCATTGATGCCATGGACCTGCTGTACACCGGCCGCCTGGACGGCTTCTGCATCGTGTCCAGCGACAGCGACTTCACCCGGCTGGCGGCCAGGATCCGTGAGCAGGGCCTGACCGTATACGGGTTCGGGGAACGCAAGACCCCCACGGCATTCGTCGCCGCCTGCGACAAATTCATCTACACCGAGAACATCGGCGACAAGCCGGCCGCCAAGGGCGACGCGCCCAAGGGAAGTTCGCTGAAAGGCGACAGCAAGCTGGATGCGCTGCTCAGGGGCGCGATGGAAGCCGCCTCGGACGACGCAGGCTGGGCCCACTTGGGCGCGGTCGGCAGCAACCTGATCCGGCTCGCTCCGGATTTCGACCCGCGCACCTATGGTTACAGGAAGCTCAAGGACCTGGTGGCCGCGCACCCTGCCTATGTGGTAGACGAGCGCCTGGATACGGAAGGAAAGCCCGGCGCGATCTACATCCGGGGAAAATGATCGAATGCCGACGGACTGCATGCCATGAACGACCATGCCCCCGACATCAATGCCCTGCTGCAGTCGAAGTTCCCGACCGGACTGGGGCTGATGATCCCGCCGCCCTGCCTGCTCGACATGCAGGGCGAATTCGTCGAATACGTCGAAGGCCAGTCGCTGACCGTGTGCTTTCCGGTCCTGCCGCGCTACCGCAATCCGATCGGCCACATGCAGGGCGGTTTCATCGTCGCCGCGCTGGACAACACGCTGGGGCCGTTCTCCTACCTGGTCGCGCCGCCCAACGCAACTGCATCGCTCAACACCCAATACCTGCGCCCGGTGACCGGCGAGCATGCCCACATCACCTGCACCGCGCGGCTGGTCGAGCGCACCCGCAACCAACTGTTCCTGTCCGGCGAGGCACGCGGTGCGGACGGCAAGGTGCTGGTCCTGTGCCAGGCGGTTTGCCAGATCCTGCCGCAGCAGCCTCCGGACTGAACCGGGATTTCAACGCAGCTCGAAGTCGTCCGCGTCCAGCATGGCCGGAAAGCGTTCGCGCCAGGCCTTGAGGTCGGCCGCGGAAATCGTCGTCGTCGCCACCGCCTCGCCTTCCGGGATTTCCAGCAGCGGCTGGCCGAGGAAGTCGATGACCGCGCTGTCGCCGGAATAGTCGAGGTCGTTGCCGTCGCGACCGACGCGGTTGACCGCGGCCACGTAGCACAGGTTCTCGATGGCGCGCGCGCGCAGCAGGGTCTTCCAGGCATGGGCGCGCGACGCCGGCCAGTTGGCGACGAAGATCTGCAGGTCGAAATCGAGTTGCCCCGGCCGTTCGACGTCGTAGCGGTTGCGGCAGAACACCGGGAAGCGCAGGTCGTAACAGACCTGCGGGTTGATCCGCCAACCCTTCCACTCCACGCCCAGCCGTCCGCTGCCGGCGGCGTAGCGCTTGTGCTCGCCGGCATAGCGGAACAGGTGGCGCTTGTCGTAGTGCGCCAGCCCGCCGTCCGGCGTGGCCCACAGCAGGCGGTTGAATACGCCCTGCTCCGTGCGCAGTTGCACGCTGCCGGTGACCGCGGCGTCGAGCCGCTTCGCCTGCTCGACGATCCACGCCACGGTCGGCCCATCCATGCCCTCGGCCCTGTCGATGGCGTCGTTGGAGAAGCCGCTGGTGAAGGTCTCCGGCAGCACGACCAGGTCGGTCTTGCCCGCCAGCGGCGCGATCAGGCCGCCGTAATAGTCGCGGTTGCCGGCCGGGTCGTGCCAGCGGGTTTCGCCCTGGACGAGGGAAATGCGCAGGTCCTGCATGGTGTTCGCTCCGACGCCATTTCCGCGGAAGCGGAAACGGGCAGCCAAAAAAATTACAGCTTCTTCAAGCGCTCGATCGCCGCGTCCAGCGTCGCCGGGTTCTTGGCGAAGCACAGCCGCGCCAGGCGCTGGCCGGCGGGCGGGTTCTCGTAGAACGGCGACAGCGGGATCGCGGTGACGCCGTGCTCGACGGTCAGCCACTTGACGAATTCGAGGTCCGGCAGGTCGCTGACCGCCGAATAGTCGACCAGCTGGAAATACCCGCCCGGCACCGGCAGCGGCTTCAGCTTCGTCGCGAGCAACTGCTCGCGGAAATGATCGCGCTTGGCCTGGTAGAACGCGCCCAGCTGCTCGTAGTGCTCCGGTTCGTCGCGGATCATCGCGGCGAACGCATGCTGGGCTGGGGCGAAGCTGCAGAACACGTTGTACTGGTGGACCTTGCGGAATTCCGCGCTCAGCGCCGGCGGTGCGATCGCGTAGCCGATCTTCCAGCCGGTGCAGTGGTAGGTCTTGCCGAAGCTGGACACGACGAAGGCGCGTTCGCGCAGTTCCGGGTAACGCAACGCGGATTCGTGGCGGCGGCCGTCGAACACGATGTGTTCGTACACTTCGTCCGACAACAGGAAGATGTCGGTGCCGCGCAGGATATCGGCGAGCGCGTGCAGGTCGGCTTTGCCGAACATCGCGCCGGACGGGTTGTGCGGGCTGTTGACCATCAACAGCCGGGTCTTCGGCGTGATCGCCGCCTGCACCCGGCTCCAGTCGACGGCGAAGGTCCGCGGGTCCATCGGCACGTGCACCGCTTTCGCGCCGGCGAGGTCGATCGCCGGCTCGTAGCAGTCGTAAGCCGGATCGAGCACGACCACTTCCTCGCCCGGACGCACCACCGCATGGATCGCGTTGAAGATCGCCTCGGTCGCGCCGCTGGTCACGGTGATCTCGGCATCGGTGTCGACCTGCGCGCCGTAGCAGGCCAGCGCCTTGGCGGCGATGGCCTGGCGCAACGCCGGCACGCCGGTCATCGGCGCGTACTGGTTGTGGCCGTCGCGCATGGCGCGGTCCAGCTCGTCGACCAACCGCTGCGGCACGGCGAAATCGGGGAAGCCCTGGCCCAGGTTCACCGCCTTGTGCTCCGCCGCCATCTGCGACATCACGGTGAAGATGGTGGTGCCCACCTTGGGCAGCTTGGTCTGCAGCATCGCTCGATCCGTCGAAAGTCGCGGGGCTTCGCAGTTTACGCAATGTCGGCGACGCGCGATGATGGGCCATGGGCGAAGACAGCGTTCCCGGCCTGGAACGGGTTGATCCCGGGCGAATCGCCGCACTGGCAGGCGAATACCTGCTTGCGCACTATTTCGTCGCCCTCGGCAAGCGCGAATGGCTGTTCCAGGTCGGCCAGACCGCCGACGACGTCGAACGCCAGCTGGTCGCGGACCGCTATCTGTTCATCACCGCATGGAATCCCGCCTCGCGCAGCGTCGATGCCGCGCGGAACCTCGCCGCCGGCGAACGGCTGCTGGCGCGCCTGTCCGGCGCCGGCTACGCCGCCTACCCCGCCCTGGGCTGCGACGCGGACGGCGGCGGCGTCGAGCGCGGCCATCTGGCGCTGGACGTACCGGTGGACCGGGCCGATGCGCTGGCGCGCGAGTTCGGCCAGCTCGGCACGCTGTGCTGGCGCCATGGCGAACCGGTGCGATTGCGCATGCTGGCGCCGCGCCCGCCGGGATTCCCGGAGCACCCATACACCGACTGGGTCGGCTGAGCCGCCCAAGCCGATACAATGCGGGCGATGAGCCTGCCACCCCATCCGCCGCCGCTGCGCGCCCGCGACCTGGGCTACTCGCGCAACGACGCGCCGGTGTTCGGCCCGCTGGATTTTTCGCTCGATGCCGGCGAAGCGCTGCTGGTGCAGGGCGGCAACGGCGCCGGCAAGACCACGCTGCTGCGGGTGCTGGCCGGCCTGCTGCACGCCGAAACCGGCACGATCGAAATCGAAGGCCGCGAACCCGAGCCCGCGCAACGCGCCCGCGCGGTCGCCTACCTGGGCCACCTGCCGGCATTGAAGGCCGACCTGAGCGCGCGGCAGAACCTCGATTTCCTGTGCGGCCTGCACGGACGCCGGCCGAGCGTCCCGATCGACGCCGCAATGGCCGTCGTCGGCCTGGCCGGCTACGAGGACGCGCTGGCGCGGCAGCTTTCCGCCGGGCAGAAGAAACGCCTGTCGCTGGCGCGGCTCTGGCTGTCGCCGGCGCCGCTGTGGCTGCTCGACGAGCCCTACGCCAACCTCGATCTCGAAGGCATCGAACTGGTCAACCGGATGATTTCGGCGCACCTGCGCGACGGCGGCGCGACGCTGGTGACCACGCACGGCGCCTACGCCGCGCCGCCGGTGCGGACCCGGCTGCTGGAATTGCGGGCCGCCGCATGACCTCCCCCTCCCTGTCCGCCGCCGCCCGCGCGCTGCTGCTGCGCGACCTGCGCCTGCTGTGGCGACGCCGTGGCGACGCACTGCAGCCGCTGCTGTTCGCGGTGCTGGTGGTGGTGCTGTTCGCGCTGGCGCTGGGCGGCGATCGCCGGTTGCTGGGCGCGATCGCGCCGTACGCGATCTGGGTCGCGGCGCTGCTGGCGGGGTTGCTGGCGCTGGACAGCCTGTTCCGCGGCGACGCCGAGGACGGCTCGCTGGAACAATGGCTGCTGGCCCCGGTGCCGCTCGCCTGGCTGGTCGCGGTGCGCGTGTTCAGCCACTGGCTGACCACGTCGCTGCCGCTGCTGCTCGCCGTGCCGCTGCTCGGCGAACTGCTGTACCTGCCGCGCGACCAGCTCGGCGTGCTGCTGCTGGGCCTGGGGCTGGGCACGCCGCTGCTGGGCCTGCTCGGCGCGGTGGTCGCCGCGCTGACCGTGGGGATGAAGCGCTCTGGTATCCTGATGGCGTTGCTGGCACTGCCGCTGTACGTGCCGGTGCTGGTGTTCGGTGCCGGCGGCGTGGCCGCCGCCGGGCAAGGACTGGACGCCGGCAGCGCGTGGCTGCTGCTTGGCGCCGGGCTGGCCGTGGCGCTGGTGCTGGCGCCGCTGGCCGCGGCGGCGGCGCTGCGCATCGCCCTGGACTGAACCGAGTTTCGAAACGCGACCGAATGACCCACTCCCGAATGAATCCGGTCCTGCGCTGGTTCCACCAACTCGGTTCGCCGCCCTACTTCGACAGTTTCGCCGCGCGCTGGTCGCCGTGGCTGTTCGCCGCCGCGATCGCACTGCTCGGCATCGGCGCGTGGCAGGGCCTGTTCGTGGTCCCGGCCGACTACCAGCAGGGCGACAGCTTCCGCATCTTCTTCGTGCACGTGCCGGCGGCGATGCTGAGCCTGATGGTGTTCGCGGCGATGGCGGCGTACGCGGCCATCGCGCTCGTCTGGCGGATCAAGCTGTGCGAAATCCTGGCGATGGCCTGCGCGCCGGTCGGCGCCGGCTTCACCGTGATCACCCTGGTCACCGGTTCGATCTGGGGCAAGCCGATGTGGGGCACGTGGTGGGACTGGGACCCGCGCCTGACCACCGAGATGATCCTGCTGTTCCTGTACCTGGGCGTGATCGCGCTGTACGGCGCCATCGACGACCGCCGCAATGCCGCGCGCGCCGCCGGCTTCCTCGCCATCGTCGGGGTGGTGCTGCTGCCGATCATCAAGTACTCGGTGGTGTGGTGGAACTCGCTGCACCAGGGCCAGACCATCAGCCTGCTCGGCGAGTCGAAGATCGACCCGAGCATGGTCGCGCCGTTCTGGATCATGTACGCGGGCATGCTGTGCTGGTTCCTCGCCTCGCTGCTGCAGCGCGCACGCGCCGACAACCTGCGCCGCGAATCCGGCAAGGACTGGGTGGCGAAACTTTCCGGGGGCGAAGCATGAGCTACCTGTCCTACGTCGTGGCCGCCTACGCGGTGTTCGTCGCGGTGCTGGCCTGGGACTACCTGGCTCCGCGCCTGCAGGTCCGCGCCCTGCTGCGCGCGGCCAGGGCGCGCCGCGCGCGTTCCGCGCCGCGCGCGGCCTCCGGCGAGTTGCAGCGATGAACCCGACCCGCCGCCGCCGCCTGCTGGCCGTGCTGCTGGTCGTCGCCGCGGCCGCCGTCGCCGCGGTGCTGCTGAGCATGGCGATCAAGCGCAACATCACCTACCTGTACACGCCCGGCGAGGTGCTGCGCGGCGAGGTTGCGGCGAAACCGGACGGCGGGCACGCGCGCTTCCGCCTCGGCGGCATGGTCGAAAGGGGCTCGTTCCGGCGCGCGCCCGGCTCGCTGGAAGCGCATTTCCGCGTCACCGACGGCGACGCGCAACTGCCGGTGGTCTACACCGGGATCCTGCCCGACCTGTTCCGCGAGGACCAGGCCGTGATCGCCACCGGCAACCTGCGGGACGGCGTGTTCGTCGCCACCGAAGTGCTGGCCAAGCACGACGAGAACTACATGCCGAAGGAAGTCGCGGACAAGATGGGCATCGCGCACCGCAAGCACGACGTGCAAACCGGCAACGACGCGAAGTAGGCCGACGCCACATGCTGCCCGAACTCGGACAAGTCGCGCTCATCCTCGCCCTGCTGGTGGCGCTGCTGCAGGCCGTGCTGCCGCTGGCCGGCGCGCAGCGCGGCAGGCCGGCGTGGATGGCGGTGGCGCGGCCGGCGGCCTACGCGCAACTGTCCTGCGTGCTGGCGGCCTTCGCCGTGCTGACGGCCGCCTTCGTGCGGCAGGACTTCTCGGTGAAGTACGTCGCCGAGAACTCCAACTCGCTGCTGCCGCTGGTCTACCGCTACACCGCGGTCTGGGGCTCGCACGAAGGCTCGCTGCTGCTGTGGGCGCTGGTGCTGGCGCTGTGGACCGCCGCGGTCGCGACGTTCTCGCGGGCATTGCCCGGGCGCGTGGTCGCGCGCGTGCTCGGCACGATGGGGATAGTGGCGGTCGGCTTCCTGTCGTTCCTGATCTTCACCTCGAACCCGTTCGAGCGCCTGCTGCCGGCGCCGATCGAGGGCCGCGACCTCAACCCGCTGCTGCAGGACCCGGGCATGGTCATCCACCCGCCGATGCTGTATCTCGGCTACGTGGGCTTCTCGGTGCCGTTCGCGTTCGCCATCGCCGCGCTGCTCGACGGCGAAGTCGACGCGCGCTGGCTGCGTTGGACGCGGCCGTGGACCAACGTCGCCTGGGGCTTCCTGACCCTCGGCATCGCCATCGGCAGCTGGTGGGCGTACTACGAACTCGGTTGGGGCGGCTGGTGGTTCTGGGACCCGGTCGAGAACGCCAGCTTCATGCCGTGGCTGGTCGGCGCGGCGCTGCTGCATTCGCAGGCGGTGACCGAGAAGCGCGGCAGTTTCCGCGGCTGGACCCTGCTGCTGGCGATCGCCGCGTTCTCGCTGTCGCTGCTCGGCACCTTCCTGGTCCGTTCCGGCGTGCTGACCAGCGTGCACGCATTCGCCGCCGACCCGGCGCGCGGCCTGTTCGTGCTGGTGTTCCTCGCCCTCGTCATCGGCGGCTCGCTGCTGCTGTACGCGCTGCGCGCGCCGCGGATGCAGGACGGCGAGCGCGCTTCCGCCAAGCCCTTCGCCGCCGCTTCGCGCGAAACCCTGCTGCTGGTGAACAACCTGCTGCTGGCCGCGGCCTGCGCGATGGTGCTGCTGGGCACGCTGTACCCGCTGCTGGCCGACGCGCTGGACCTCGGCAAGATTTCGGTCGGCCCGCCCTACTTCGGCCTGTTGTTCCTGGTGCTGATGGCGCCGCTGGTCGCGCTGCTGCCGTTCGGCCCGCTGACCAAGTGGCAGCGCGAACAGGCGTCGAGGCCGCTGGCGATGCTGGCGCCGTGGCTCGTCCTGGCCCTGGTCGCAGCGGCGGCCGCGCACTTCCTCGCCCCGCAGGGGAAATGGAAAACCGCCGCCGGCGTCGCCGCATCGCTGTGGGTGGCGCTGGGCACGCTGCGCTTCGTGTGGACGCGGCTGAAGGCGAACGGCAAGTTCACCGCGGAGATGCTCGGCATGGTCCTGGCGCATTCCGGCATCGCCGTGTTCGTGGTCGGCGCGTTGCTGACCGATGCGCTGAGCCAGCAGCGCGAGCAGGCGGTGAAGCCGGGCGAGCAGGTATCCGTCGGCCGGCTCTGTTTCGAGTTCCAGGGCGTGCAACGCCGCACCGGCCCCAACTTCATCGCCGACCATGGGACCATCGACATCCTGCAGCGCTGCTCGGACCGGATCGCGACCCTGCACCCCGAGAAGCGCGGCTACGCCGCCGGCGGCCAGGTGATGACCGAAGCCGGCATCGACGCCGGCCTGCTGCGCGACCTGTACGTTTCGCTCGGCGAACCGCTCGGCGACGGCGCCTGGGCGCTGCGCGTGCACGTCAAGCCGTTCGTGCGCTGGATCTGGCTCGGTGCGCTGCTGATGGCGCTCGGCGGTTTCGTCGCCGCGACCGACCGGCGGTTCAGGCGCAAGCCCGAGGAATCCCCATGAATGCTCCCGCCCCGCGCAGCCATGCGCGCACCGGCGCCATCGCGGCCGGCGCGCTGCTGTTCGTCGCGCTGGTCGCGCTGCTGTATTACGGCGTGCGCCACTCCGCCGACGGCGACCGCGAAGCACTGCCGTCGCCGCTGATCGGCAAGCCGGCGCCCGCCTTCGACCTGCCGCTGCTGCACGAACCCGGCAAGCGCCTGAAACTGGCCGACCTGCACGGCAAGCCCTTCGTGCTGAACGTCTGGGGCAGCTGGTGCGCGGAATGCCGGGTCGAGCACCCGGTGATCGCGCGCTTCGCCTACACCCGGCGCGTGCGCTTCGTCGGCTACAACCTGAAGGACGAACGCGAGGACGCGATCCGCTGGCTGGAGCGCTACGACAACCCGTACAGCGACGTGGTCGCCGACGTCGACGGCCGCACCGCGATCGAATGGGGCATCTACGGCGCGCCGGAAACCTTCCTGGTCGACGCCGACGGCATCGTCCGCTGGAAGCACGTCGGCGCGGTCACCGATGCGGTCATCGACGACGAACTGATCCCGCGGCTCGAGAAGCTGGAGTCGCGATGATCCGCCGCCTGCTGCTCCTGCTCTGCTTCTGCGCGGCGCCGGCCTTCGCCCAGGTCAGCGACCCGACCCCGCTGCAGTTCCGCGACGCCGCCGAGGAAGCGCGCTTCCACGAACTGACTTCCGAGTTGCGCTGCGTGCAGTGCCAGAACCAGTCGCTGGCCGATTCCAATGCGCAGATCGCCCACGACCTGCGCCGCGAGGTGCTGGCGCAGATGCAGGCCGGCAAGAGCGATGCGCAGATCCGGCGGTTCCTAGTCGAACGCTACGGCGAATTCGTGCTGTACAAGCCACGGGTCAGCAGCCGCACCTGGCTGCTGTGGTTCGGGCCGCTGGCGCTGCTCGCGCTCGGCGCCATCGTGATCGCCCGCATCGTGCGCCGGCGCGGCGGCGGCGACATCCCGGCCGACGACGGGCAGGAGTGGTGATGCCCGCCTTCGCCGCCGCCGCGACCGTACTGACCCTCGCCGTGTTCGGCATCGTGCTGTGGCCGTTGTGGCGCGAATCGCGTCGCCCGGCCGCCGCCCTCGTGCTGGCGCTGTGCGTGGCCTCGATCGCCCTGTACCGGCTGGTCGGTACGCCCGCGGGCATCGGCGCCTCCGTCGCGGCGCAGCCGCCGGAAACGCTGGACCAAGCCATCGCGCAATTGCGCGCGGCGCTGGCAAGGAACCCGAACGAACCCGAAGGCTGGCGCCTGCTCGGCCAGTCGCTGGCGTCGCAGCAGAAATTCGCCGAGGCCCGCGACGCCTACGCGCGCGCGACCGCGCTGGCGCCCGACGATGCCGACCTGCTGGCCGCGGCCGCGCAATCGCGCATGTTCGCCGACCCGCAGCGCAAGCTCGACGGCGAGGCGGTGGCGATGCTGCGCCACGCGCTGGACGTGCAGCCGCAACACCAGCGCGCACGCTGGTTCCTCGGCGTCTCGCAGCGGCAGGCCGGCCGGCCGGCCGAAGCGGCGGAGACCTGGGAGCCGCTGCTGGCGGTCGTCGATGCCGCCACCGCCCCCAGCCTGCGCGCACAGATCGACGCCGCGCGCGCCGAGGCCGGGATGCCGGCCCTGCCGCCGGCCACGGCACCGGCCCCTGGCGCGAACGCGCTGGCGGTGAAGGTATCGCTCGACCCGGATTTCGCCGCACGCGTGCGCCTGCGCGGAGACGCCAGCGTGTTCGTGATCGCGCGCGCACCCGGCGGCCCGCCGATGCCGGTCGCGGTGGAAAAGCACGCGCTGTCCGATTTGCCGCTGACGGTGACGCTGGACGATGCCGACAGCCCGATGCCGACGCAGAAGCTGTCCGCGCTGAAGGAAGTCGAGGTCGTCGCCCGCATCTCCGCCAGCGGCAATGCGATGCGCAGCGAAGGCGACATCGATTCCGCACCGGTGCGGGTGACCTTGCCGGCGGAATCGCCGGTGGAGCTCATCCTGGGTCCGAACCCCTGAGGCGTTGCCGCTCTCCCCGCCAACCGGGAGAAGGAAATCCCGCACTATTGTTCCGCCAGCCGGTGATGCGCGGGACGGCGTCGCACGCATGCGCTCCCCGACGAACCAACAGGGTCCGGGCGCCGAAGCAAACGGCGCCTCCCGCAAGGGGGCGCCGGCATGAAGTCCGACTGACCGAAGGCGGACAGCGTCCGCCTTCGGGGGGCCGTCACGGGAACTTGTAGTTGCCGTGATTATCGATCGGGCAGGCATCCTCCGCGCCGACCAGGGCCGGATCGAAATGGAAGCCCGGGATCTGGTCGGTCAGATACGCACCGGTGGCATTGAACGCATTGAGCCCGTAGGGGGCGTCCGCCGCACCAAATGTGTTGGCGCCTGGCGTGGTCAGCACCTGGATCAGCGTCGGCTCGGCAACCGAGGCGGTCGCGTAGAAGCTCGGCACGACCGTGTCGTTGAACACGTCGTATTTGTCCGCACCGGCCAGCGCCCAGGCAGCGTCCTGCGCATTGCGCCAGTAACCCGGCGAGCACCAGGCGCCATCGGTATCGAACGGCTGGCAACCATGGCTGACCACCAATTGCACGTTGCCCTTCACCTTGCCTTCGTATTCGGCGGTGACCATCGGCGGGCCGACCAGGTCGGAGTAGCTGTAGTAATGGCTCGCGTACTTGAACGTTCCGCCGACCTTGTACATGTCCACCGTATCGCCGCCCGGCAGAGTGAGTTTCGCCGAAGTCGCACCGTTCGCACTCAGTACCCAGACCAGGTAGGCGTCGCCGGTCTGGTAGGGCTGGCCGGGGCCGTTCCAGTTGGCGAACTGGCCGGTACCGCCATCGTTGGCATCGTTTTGCCCGGTCAGGCCGCAGCGCTCGTCGTTGAGGTTGTAGGTACTGCCGTCGAAGTTGAAGCCCTGTCCGGTATATATGACCGTCGTCCCCGCCCAGGCGGACGAGACGGCGCCAAGCAGCAGCAACGCCGCACCCGCGATTCCAGACGACCACCCGCGTTTAAGATCGATTTTCATCTTGATACCCCCTCTGATTTGTCCCTGTATGGAATCCCGCCCTGTGGCGATCGTCGGAAGGAACGTCGCTCGCCGCCAGGAGCGGTCAGGTCGGAACACCTGCCGCCTCTGTGTCGGATCGATGGTCGATCCATGGCGACAAAAGGCCGCCTTCGCCGAACAAGCCGTCGTCTCCGGCATTCCCGTTACACTTCGCGACCCATGAGCGAATTCATCCCCCCCGGCACCCGCTTCCACGCCCTGCCCTCGCCGTTCCCGATGAAGCGCGGCGGCGCGCTGCATGGCGCGCGCATCGCCTACGAGACCTGGGGCGACCTCAACGCCGCGCGCGACAACGCGGTCCTGATCGTCACCGGCCTGTCGCCGGATGCGCACGCGGCCAGCAACGCCGGCAACCCGGAGCCGGGCTGGTGGGAAGCGATGCTCGGCCCCGGCAAGGCCATCGACACCGACCGCTGGTTCGTCGTCTGCGTCAACTCGTTCGGCAGCTGCAAGGGTTCTACCGGCCCGGCATCGGTCAATCCGGCGACCGGCGACCTCTACCGCCTCGATTTCCCCGAACTGTCCGTCGAGGACGGCGCCGACGCCGCATTCGACGTGGTGCGCGGGCTCGGCATCGAGCGGCTCGCCTGCCTGGTCGGCAACTCGATGGGCGGAATGACCGCGCTGGCGCTGCTGCTGCGCCATCCCGGCGCGGCGCGCACCCACATCAACATCTCCGGCAGCGCGCAGGCGCTGCCGTTCTCGATCGCGATCCGCTCGCTGCAGCGCGAAGCGATCCGGCTCGACCCGAACTGGAACCACGGCGGCTACGACGACGCGACCTACCCGGAATCCGGCATGCGCATGGCGCGCAAGCTGGGCGTCATCACCTACCGTTCGGCGCTGGAATGGGACGGCCGCTTCGGCCGCGTGCGGCTCGAGTCCGACCGCCCCGACGAGGACCCTTTCGGCCTCGAATTCCAGGTGGAAAGCTACCTCGAGGGTCACGCGCGCCGCTTCGTGCGCCGCTTCGATCCGAACTGCTACCTGTACCTGAGCCGCTCGATGGACTGGTTCGACCTGGCCGAATACGGCGATGGCGACGTGCTGCGCGGCCTGGCCAGGATCCGCGTCGACAAGGCCGTGGCGATCGGCGCGCACACCGACATCCTGTTTCCGCTGCAGCAGCAGGAGCAGATCGCCGAAGGGCTGCGACTGGGCGGCGCCCAGGCGGACTTCGTGCCGCTGGATTCGCCGCAGGGCCACGACGCGTTCCTGGTCGACATTCCGCGCTTCAGCGCGGCCATCGGCGGCTTCCTGTCCGGTATCTAGCCGGCTGGCCGTTCGGCCGTTGAAAAGCCTTGGCCGGCCACCCGGCCGTTAAGAGGACATGACCGGCCGTTCGGTTGCCGAAAAGATTTCTTTTGCAACCTTTGGTTATGATGGGCTTTTCGCCATGCGAGGGACGGACATGCCGGGGCTCGATTTTCCGGGACGCGACAGGCTGATCGCCGCGCTGGACGAGGCGGTCGCCCTCGGCGACGACCATGCCGTCACCGATGCGCTACGTCATTCGCTGTCGCAACTGATCGCCGGCGCGGAGTTTGCGCTGCCGGATGCGCTGCTGCGGCCCATCGCCGACCATTACGCGCGCCGCGAGCTGTACACCAGCGCGGAACACGGCTACAGCGTGATCGCGATGACCTGGGGGCCGGGCCAGGGCACCCTGATCCACGACCACTCGGGCATGTGGTGCGTCGAGGGGGTTTGCCACGGGCGGCTGGAAATCACCCAGTACGAACTGGCCGAACAGGCGGGCGATCGCTACCGCTTCGTTCCCGCCGGCGCGATCGAGGCCGGCACGGGTTCCGCCGGCAGCCTGATCCCGCCGCACGAATACCACACCATCCGCAACCCCTGTGCGCAGGACGCGGCGATATCGCTGCACGTGTACCAGCGGGCGATGGTCCGTTGCGGGGTATACACCACCGCGGAAGCCGTAGCCGGCGACGGCTGGCTGGCCCGCGAGGAACGCCTGCTGCGCACCGACCCCCTGCCCGCGGCCTGACGCGGCTGGCGGCACCAGCTATACTTCGCGTCCGCGCCGAAGTGGCGGAATGGTAGACGCAGCGGACTCAAAATCCGCCGCCCTTAAAAGCGTGTGGGTTCGAGTCCCACCTTCGGCACCAGCAAGACGAACCAGCGTGTTTTTCGTGGGTCGGAGTCGCCCCGGGAGCACCGCCATGCGCGTCCTTCTGCTCGGTTCCGCTTTCCTCGCCCTGCTGCTCGCCGGCTGCCAGCGGCCTGCCGCTTCCGACGAAACCGCTGCGACGAGGGCCATCGCAACGCAGCCGTCGCCTGTCGCCAGGCGCCCCGTGCCCTCTCCTTCGCCTCCTTCCGTTGCGAAGGCCGCCCCGATCGGCCCGACGGCAGCCGGATCGCCGGTCAAGGCCCGGCCGCTGCCGCCACGGCGCGTGCCGGAACCGCCATTCGTCGCGCACGAAGTCGCGCGGCTCAACTGGCCGTGGGCGATGGCCTTCCTGCCCGACGGCCGCCTGCTGGTGACCGAAAAGCCCGGCACGATGCGGCTGGTGAACGTGACGACCGGCCAGGTCGGCACCATCGCCGGCGTGCCCGCCGTGACCTACGGCGGCCAGGGCGGTCTGGGTGACGTGATCCTGCACCCGCTGCATGCCAGCAACCGGCGCATCTATTTCAGCTATGTCGAAAGCAGCGGGTCGGTGCATGGCGCGGTGGTGGCCAGTGCGCTGCTGACGCTGGATGCGGCTGGCGGCGGCAGCCTGTCGGACATCCGCCGCATCTGGGAACAGGTGCCCAAGGTCGACGGTCAGGGACATTTCAGCCACCGGCTCGCCTTCGATGCCGCGCGCAAGCTGTGGATCACTTCGGGCGACCGGCAGAAGTTCGACCCGGCACAGGACCTGGGCGTCAACCTGGGCAAGGTGGTGCGGCTGAACGAAGACGGTTCGGTCCCTGCCGACAATCCCTACCACGCCATGGGCGGCGTCAGCGCGCAGATATGGACGCTCGGGCACCGCAACATGCTGGGCCTGGCGTTCGATGCGACCGGCCGGCTGTGGGTGCACGAAATGGGACCGGCCGGCGGCGACGAACTGAACCTGATCGTGCGCGGCGCCAATTACGGCTGGCCGGTCGTTTCCAACGGCGACCATTACGACGGCACGCCGATCCCCGACCACGACACCCGCCCCGAATTCGAGGCGCCGAAGGCATGGTGGGACCCGGTGATCGCGCCGGCCGGCTTCATCATCTATTCCGGCGCACTGTTCCCGTGGTTCCGCGGCCATGGCTTCATCGGCGGGCTGGCTTCGCAGGCGCTGGTCGAGATCGAATTCTCCGGCACCCAGGCGCGCGAATTACGCCGCTATCCGATGGGCCAGCGCATCCGTGAAGTCGAACAGGGCCCGGATGGCGCGATCTGGTTGCTGGAGGACGCCGCGGATGCCCGGCTGCTGAAGCTGACGCCGCCGTGATTTTCCACGCCGTCCAATCGCTTGCGCAGGAATCCTGCACGTGGCTTGCGAGCGATGCCGGCCATCCGCCTGATCGCGATGCGCCGCGGCACGGGCGCATGAAACAGAAGGCCCAGTCTCCCGGATGGTTCCGGTCGGCTGAGCCTTCTTTCGTCGGAGCGATTGCTTCGGCTTGTGCCGCCGCTTTTTCCCCGACGCATGCAACGCTACAGCGGCCTGCGTTAGCCGCGGGTAAAACGCCGCGACCGCTCGTCGGTTGGCCGCCGGATTGCCTTCACCACGGCCACCAGCCCTTCCCCGTCAGCGCATAACGGTCGGCGGCGCGTTCGAACGGATTGCGCACGCTGACCCCGCCGCACAGCAGGTACAACGGTAGGAACAGCGGGCCCAGCGCCATGTACTGGAAGACGTGCGCGCGCTCGTGGTCGCCGAGCTTGATTGGCGGATGCTCGAACAGCCCCGCCCGATGCTCGTAGGTCGCGCACGGCGAATCCAGCGTGTCGCCGGTGTGCAGGATGGCGTTGCCGAAGGTGATCGCCCCGCCCGGCCCCCATGGCCACTTGTGGAAGACCAGCGCGCAGTCGCGGCGGCTGAAGTGCATGCGTGCGCCGAACGGCAGCCCGGCGAGGCCGGCAAGCAGGCCGATGGCGGTGTTCGGCGCGGCCCACAGCGCGCCCAGCAGCCGCGCGACGAACAGGTCGGCGCGGCTCCACGCGACGCGGGGTACCGCGCGTCGCCTCAATCCGCCTCGTTCGGCATCAGCAGCCACAGGATCAGGTAGACCAGGATGCCGGGGAACGCCGCCGAAGCGATCGACACGATCACGAAGACCACCCGCAGCAGCGTGGCGTTCCAGCCCAGGCGGTGCGCGATGCCGCCCATCACGCCCGCGATCATGCGGTCGTTGAGCGAGCGGGCGAAGGGTTTCGGGGGCTGTTGCGACATTGCTGGATGTCTCCGGCGGACCTGGCCGCAGTCTAGGGCGTTTTCGCCGCGGGTGTTTGAATCAGGGTCGCAAAGCGCGCCGCGGTCACGAAGACCGTCGCACCGGCGGCGGGGAGGCGCGGATTCCCTCCAGCTTCTCGCGGAACCACGGCCCGGCGTCCTGCGCCTCGCGCCCCGGGCAACGCACCCGGTAGGCGCGCCCGCTCATGCTGCTCCTGCTGGCGGCGAGCTCGATGAATCGCTCCGCGCTGTCCACCAGGTCGCGCTTGAGCAGGTAGTCGTACTTGCGCTGCAGGTGCCTGCGCGCCTCGGCGGCGCGATACCAGCTGCCATTGCGCTGGAATTCGCAACCCGACGCCGACAGCGCATCCATCAGCCCCGCGATCTCGCGCTGCGCCAGCGGCGACGGGGCGGCGGCGATCAGCGGCGCCGCGACCAGCGCCACGAGCCAAGCGGCCCTCGCCCCCGCCATCAGCGCGCCCGTGCCGCAAGCCAGTCGTGGATCGCGCCCGGCACCTCGCGCTGGGCGCGGCCGGACACGTAGATGCCGATGTGCCCGCCCCTGAAGCTCAGTTCGCTGTAGTCGTCCGTGCCGACCAGCTTCTTCAGCGCACGCGACGCGTCCGGCGGCACCAGGTGGTCCTGTTCGGCGTAGATGTTCAGCACCGGCATGTCGACGAAACCCAGGTCCACCGCTTCGCCGTCGATCTCGATGCCACCGTTGACGAAGCCGTTGCCCTGGTAGAACTGCTTGATGAACTGGCGGAACGCCTCGCCGGCCAGGTCCGGGGAATCGAAGATCCACTGTTCCATGCGCAGGAAGTCCTCGACCGCATGTTCGTCGTCGAGGATGTCGATCAGGCCCACGTACTTCTGCAGGTTCAGCCGGAACGGCTTCAGCATCAGGTAGCTGGCGTTCATCAGGTCGGCCGGCACGTTGCCGAGCGTGTCGACGAACAGGTCGACGTCGAGGTCGCGGGTCCAGCACGACAGCATGTTGTCGCCGGTGTGGAAATCGACCGGCGTGACCATCGTGACCAGGTTCTTCACCTTCTCCGGGTGCAACGACGAGTAGCACAGCGAGAACGCGCCGCCCTGGCAGATGCCGAGCAGGTTGATCGCGTCGAGGCCGGAGCTTTCGCGCAGGTGGTCGACCGCACCGTCGATGAAGCGGTTGATGTAGTCGCCCAGTTCGAGGAAGCGGTCGGAACGGTCCGGGTAGCCCCAGTCGATCAGGTACACGTCCTCGCCGCGCGCCAGCAGGTTGCGCACCAGCGAGCGGTCGGACTGCAGGTCGACCATGTACGGGCGGTTGACCAGCGCATAGACGATCAGCAGCGGGATCTTCGCGGTCGGCTTCGACTCGCCGACGAAGCGGTACAGCACGACCTTGCCGTCGCGCCAGACTTCCTGCTTCGCGGTCGCGCCGTAGTGCACGTCGTGCCCGGCCACTTCCGGCAGGGTCTTCAGCCCGGCGGCGAACTTGCGCTGCAGGGCCAGCGCCTCCTGCGCCAGTTCGTCGGGGGTGATGTGCAGCGGGCCGTTCACTTGCGGCCTCCCTTGCCGCCCGACTTCGGCTTGCCGGACAGCGGCGGCTCGATCGAGGCCATGCCGCGCGCAACCCAGTCCTTCATCGAAACGACCCTGGCGCTGGTTTTCGCCGCGGGGGCCGGCTTCGAGGCGGCGGGCTTCGTCGCGGCGGCTTTCTTCACGCTGGCCGGCCTGGCCTTCTTCGGCGCGGCAAGGTGCTTTTTCGCGGCCGGAGCCGGTTCCTTTGCCGCGACCTTCGTTGCGGTTGCAGCCTTCTTCGGCACGGGCGCGGCGACGGGTCCGGTCGCCTCGACCTTGCTCGCCACACTGGCGCGGTTTGCCACCGCCTTCGGTTTCGGGGCTTTCTTGTCCGGCTTGCGCTTGGCCTTGCGCACGGGTTTCGCGGCAGTCTTCGGCTTCGCCTTCGCCGCCGCTTTCGCCACGGGCTTCGCGGCAACGGGTTCGGCCACGACCGGCGCCGGCTGCGCCTTCGCGGCGACCGGCTGGCGCGGTTCGGCCTGCGCGCGCGCGGCCTTGCGCAGCGCGCGCTCCAGTTCGGCGATCTTGCGGTGCGCCGAATCGACCTCGGTGCGGGTCGGCAGGCCGAACAGGTTGCAGAACTGCTCGGCTTCCTTCTGCACCGCCGCGCGCAGGCGCATCTGCGAATTGGCCAGCGCGCCGATGGCGTGGCGGAATTCCGTCGACAGCGCCGCCTCGGCGTAGGCTTCCTCGGCCGCGTCGATCCACAGGTCGAACAGCGCGCGCGCGCTGCCGATCTGCTTGCCGGGCGCATCGTGTTCGTCGAGCTTGCCCTCGAATGCCTCGAACGCTTTCTCGCCGATTTGCAGCAGCAGCGCGTTGTATTCGGCATTGCGCTGCCGGTAGTCCTGCACTGCGTCGGCGAACGCCTGCCAGCGCTCCTGGTGCTCGCGCGCGGGGCCGAACGCCGGCAGGTGGGGCGTGTGTTCGTGCCCGTACAGCCGTTCCGCGGCGTCCAGCCAGGGCTTGATCTGTTCGGCCCAGCCGTCCAGGCCATTGCCGCCCCAGCCCTTCATCGCGGCGAGGATGTCGGCGAAGGGGTTGGCCGCGTCGGCAGTCGCGCCGATCGCCTCGCGCCAGGCCTTGCCGATGTCGGCGGCGCTGTTGTCGGTGCCGGCGAATCGCGCGGCAACCTGCTGCATCTGCCCGTACCAGTCGCTGGCCTGTTGCTGGAAACGCTGCAACACGTCGTCGAGCGGACCGCGCCGGCCGTTGCCGCCCACCAGTTGCGACCACCACAGGATCGCCCGGCTCCAGTCGCTGTTGGCCCAGTCCGGCGAAGGCGGGCTTCCCGCACCGCCGCGCATCGCCTGGCCCCAGGCGTTCCAGTACTGCCGCGCCAGCGATTCGACATCGGCGCCGCTGCCGAAACCGCCAAGACCGCCGAAACCACCTGCTCCCGTGCCGAACATGCCGCGCCTCCCGGATTACGGGGCGATGATAACGCGCCGGGCGATCCCGGTCCGGCGAGCCGCGGAGCGCCGGCGTTTCAAGGCATCGGCAGTTGCGCGGCGTCGACCGCTCCGGCGCCGCGCCCCCTGGCCTCGATCAGCGCGTCGGCCGGCAGGTCGCCCTGCCCGTCGAGATGCGCCGAAACGCGGTCCAGCGCGGCATAGACGTAGGGCAGCATCGGCGTGTAATGCGCGCCGTAGGCCGGCAACGCCAGGAAGGCGTCGAAATGCTCGCCGTTGCGCACGCGCCAGTAGCGCACGTCGCGGCCGGCGGCCTGCGCGGCGGCGACGTACGGCGCGCTGGTGAACGCGGGCGGCACCAGGCCGTCGTCGGTACCGTGCACGACCAGCACCGGCAGGCCGGCACGCGGCAGGCCCGCCCGGGTCGCGGCGACGCCTTCGCGCACGCGCTTCGCATCGTCGCCCTGCCCGTCCCACAACCCGCGCAGGCATTGCAGGCCCGGCAGGGTGAAGTCCGGCGGCGCGATCCCGGCATCGACGATGCCGACGCCGTTGCCCGGCGGGATGCCGGCGCTGTCGCTCCACCACGCGGCGCGCTCGGCGTCGGTCGCCGCACGTGCGCTGAAGTCCGGGTTCTGCGCCGAGAACGCATAGCCGCAAGGATGCTCGCCGACGCCGTAGCGGCCGTAGGCCGAGGCATAGGTCACCGCGACCGAGCGCCACAGGTCGAAACCGACGCTCAGCGTTCCGGCGGTCAGCGACTCGTCGGTCCAGCCGCTGGCGCGCAGCCTGTCGTAGGCCGACTTCGCCTGTGCGGCGACGTCGGCGCCCTCGACCAGGCCCGCCGCCTTCAGCGTGGCGCAACGCGCCTGCCACAGCGGCTCGACCTGCGCCCGCAGCGGCGGCTGCGGCAATGACCCGGCCGGCAGGTGCAGCAGCGCGCACGGCATCAGCAGCGCGGCCTCGGTGGAAAAGTCGTACAGCGGGCGGCCGCCGTGGCCGTCGACGTAGACGTTCGGTTCGCCGGCGACGACCGCGTCGAGCCACTCGCCATCGCCTTCGGCCGCACGCAGCACTGCGCCGCCGCCGTTGGAAATGCCGACGGCGATGACCCGGGTATTGTCGAAAGTGAACGGCGCGTCGTTCGGGAAGGCCGCGGCCAGCGCGGACAGCGCGAACTCGGCCGCCTGTTTCACGTGCACGCCCCAGTCGGCCTCCGGGTTGTCCTTCGAGTGCGCGTGCTTGAACGCGATACCCCTGGCATCGGCCGCCGCATCGGGGACGAAGGCCAGCCCGCCGTCGTCGGCTCTGCCCAGGGTGCCGTCGAGCCGCTGCCCCTGCCGCGTGTCGAGGTCGAAATAGTCGGTGCCCGCGCCCTTGTCGGTGTAGGCGACCGCGCAACCCTTCGGCAGGCCCCAGGCGCCGGCCACCGCGATCGCGCCGTAGACGCCGCGCGAGCCCGACGCCGGTGCGACCAGCACGCAGCGCTTGTCCGTGTCGAACGCGTCCGGCACCTGCACCAGCACGCGATGCGGCTGCTTGGCGCCCGGCACCCTGGCGAAGGCGGCGTATTCGCGCCCGGGCACGCTGGCGGTGCTGCCATAGAGCTGGCCGTAGCCGCCGGCCGGCGACAGGTCGGCGATCCCGCGCCAGTTACTCCAGATCGCGCGACGGCGCAGCTCGGCCGCGGTCGGATGCGCCGCGTCGGCGAAGGCCGGCGGCGCCATCGCGCGCAGGCCGTCGATGCCGAGGCCCGCGGTCAGCAGGTCGTCGCTGCCGCGATGTTCGGTGACGCGCTGGGGCTGGAGCATCGAAGCCTTCTCCGCGGCATTTTCGTTTTTCGGGGAAGCCGTGCCGCAGGCCGACAGCAGGCAGGCCAGCACGACGCCAAGTGCGTATGGGGACGGATTATGGTTCATGCAGGCAAACTACCTTCGCTGGCAACCGGCGGCATCGTACTTTGGTACCACGCCGGCAATGGCGATTCCTGTTAGAAGATAATTGCGGACCGTTCGTCCTGAGCGTAAGGGCATGGCCCCGGAGTCGAAGGATGCGCGAGGTCCTTCGACTTCGGCCCTGTGGGCCTACGCCCAGGACGAACGGCTCAATTTTTTTACCCGGTTCCGGCCCAAACCCCGCATGCCCAAGCTCCTGATCGCCGACGACCACCCGCTGTTCCGCGCCGCGCTGCGCAGTGCGGCGGCCGATGCGGTCGCGCAACTCGACGTGCTGGAAACCGCCTCGCTGGACGGCGTGCTCGCAGCGCTGGACGCCCATCCCGACATCGACCTGGTGCTGCTGGACCTGCACATGCCCGGCAACCACGGCCTGGCCGGGCTGGCGGCGATCCGCGCGCAGTTCCCCGCCGTCGCGGTGGTCGTGGTCTCGGCCAACGACGATCCGCGCGTGGTCCGCCGCGCGCTGGACCACGGCGCCGCCGGCTACCTGCCGAAGAGTTCCGGGCTGGAGGAACTGCGCGACGCGATCCGCAGCGTGCTCGCCTGCGAGCAGTGGCTGCCGGCCTCGCTGCGCGCCTCGGTGGCGCGCGCGCAGTCGTCGGCGCACGACACCGAACTGGCCGCGCGCCTGGCCAGCCTGTCGCCGCAGCAGTTCCGCGTGCTGAACTACGTCGCCCAGGGCCTGCTGAACAAGCAGATCGCCGACCGGCTGGACGTGCAGGAACGCACGGTCAAGGCGCATCTGTCGGCGATCTTCGACCGCCTCGGCGTGCGCAACCGCACCCAGGCCGGCGTGGTGCTGCGCGAGCTCGAGCTGAGCGATCCGGCGAAGCAGATCGAAGGCTGAAACGATGCCGGCATTCGACATCCGTCCCGCCCTGCCCGCCGACGCGGCCGAACTCGCCCGCCTGTCCGGACAGCTCGGCTATCCGGTGGACGCGGGCGAGATGTCGCGCCGGCTCGCCCTCGTACTGGCCGATCCCGCCCGCGCGGTGCTCGTCGCCGACGCGGGCGGGAACCTGCTCGGCTGGCTGGGCGTGGAGCAGCGGACCACGCTGGAAGGCGGTACGCAGGCCGAGATCGTCGGTTTCGTCGTCGATGCGCGGGTGCGCCGTTCCGGCGTCGGCCAACGCCTGCTGCAGGCCGCCGAGGCGTGGACCCGAGAACGCGGCTTCGCCGAACTGCGGGTCCGCTCCAACATCGCCCGCGCCGAATCGCATCCGTTCTACGAGAAACACGGCTTCGTGCGCAAGAAAACCCAGCACGTCTATGCGAAGCGGTTCTAAATCCTTGCGGCTCTAAATCCTTCTCCCCGCGGAAGGAGGGCTTCCGTCAGATCCGCGAATAACGCCACGACACCATCTTGCCGTCGCGGTACGGCATGACGCCATGGAACGCGCGCGGATCGTCGTCGAACACCAGCGGCACGAAGTGGCGGTCGCCGTCCCACAGCGGCAGGTCGAGGATGCCGGCGACATCGACCCACTCCAGCGTGCCTTCGGGGTTGCTCGCGTACGGCTCGCCGCTGAACTTCGTCACCACGAACACGAAACCCAGCCAGTCCTCGCCGTGCTTGCCGAAGCCGGGCCAGCTGATCGTGCCGCGCAGCGACAGTTCGTCGCATTCGATCCCGGCTTCCTCGCGGATTTCGCGGCGCATGCACGCGACCACGTCCTCGTCCGCCTCGATCTTGCCGCCGAGGCCGTTGTACTTGCCCAGGTGCAGGTCGCCGGGCCGCGCGTTGCGGTGGATCATCAGCACTTGCGAGCGGTCGGGCGACAGCACGTAGCCCAGGGTGGCGACGATGGGGGTGTAAGGCATGGGGAGGTCGATCGTGGCGATGGGCGATTCTAACCTTCGGCCAGGCCGAGGAAGCCGCGCATCCGCTGCAGCTCGTCCTCCAGCGCGGCCTTGAACGCACTGCCGCGCGGCGCCGGCCCGGCGAAGCCGAGTGCGTGCTTCAGGCGGCCGTTCTCGACGCGCAGGTTGGCCCAGCCGTGCATCCGCTCGCCCCACAGCAGCGGCAGCGCGTAATGGCCCATGGTGCGTTTCGGCGCGGGCACGTAGGCCTCGAACCTGTAGGTCCAGCCCCACAGCAGCGCGAAGCGCCGCCGGTCCCAGACCACCGGGTCGAACGGCGCGAGCAGGCGCAGGGCTTCGTCGGGCGCGTGGCGCGTCGAAAGCGGATTCTCGTCGGCCGGCCAGAACCAGGTGTGGCCTTCGACCACGGCGTGGGCGTAGCGCACCTTCGCCCGCCTGCAGGCCTGTCGCGCTTCGGCGCGCAATTGCGGCGCGCCATAGCCCAGCAGCGTGGTCAGGTAGCCCAGGCTGGCCGACGGCAACGGCGCGTACAACGCGACCACCCGGTCCAGCAGCGCCTCCGCGCGCGCCTGCCGCGCGGCCGGGCCGTCGTCGACCGGCGGGTGTTCGACGGCCTCGTAGACCCGCGTGCCGCCGTCGCGCCGCTTGACCCGCAGCAGGCCGCGGTAATGCAGGCCATCCAGCAACTGGGTGCTGACGTTCAGCTCGCCGCCCCAGTAACCGGGCTGGCGACCGTGGTGGCTGAAGGCTTCGAGCACGTCGCGCGGATGGGTCGGGCCATGCCGGCGGACGAATTCGAGCAGTTCGGCCGCGTGCCCGCGCGTCTTCGCGTCCCACTCGCGCCGGGCCTTGCGCGGGTGCAGCAGCGGTAGGGTTTCGCGTGGCAGGAAGCCGTAGTTGACGAAGCAGTCTTCCTCGATGGCCAGCCGCGCATAGCGGCGTTCCAGTTCGCCCGCGCGGTAATCGAGGACGCGGTGGCGCAGGATCAGGTCCTGCGCCCGCGCCGGCGCGCGCATCGGGTCGGCCTGGACGAAACCCAGCCGTTTGATCGCGGCGCCGAGGCTGGTCGGCTTGAACAGGCTGCGCGCGATGGCATAGCGCCGCAACTGGCCGAGGTCGGGGGTTTTCTTGCTCAAGACGAAGGAAGGGAGCGGATCGAAGGCGGATCTTATTGCAGCGGCGGCGCTACGCGACGGCCACGCGCGCCGACAGCAGGCGGTCCAGCACCGACTTCAGCGCCAGCGGCCGCAGCGGCTTGGCCAGCAGCGGCAGGTCGGCCTCGCGCACCGCGGCGCGCACCGCCTCGCCCCGGTCGGCGCTGAGGATCAGGCAAGGTTTCGCGTCGAAGCATTCCGAAAGCCATCGCCACAAATCCACGCCGGTAGCGTCGTCGTCGAGGTGGTAGTCGAACAGCCAGACGTCGGCCTCCGCCTCGGCGATCGCGCCCGCGGCGGCGGCCGCATCGGCCGCGACGGAAACCCGGCAGCCCCAGCCTTCGAGCAGTTGTCGCAAGGCGTCGAGCGCAAGCGGGTCGTTGTCCACCGCCAGCACATGGCGACCCGCGAGGCCCGGGCGCGCCGCGCCGGAAGCGGCCTTGGCCAGCGGCACCGCGACCAGCGGCAGTTCGACCGCGAACACCGAGCCGCGGCCGACCCGGCTGTTCACCGACAGCGGCGCATGCAGCAACCGGGCGATGCGGTCGGCGATCGACAGGCCGAGCCCGAGCCCCTGCCCGCTCGCGCCTTCGCCGCGGCGGAATTCCTCGAAGATCGCGTGCTGCTCGCCCGCGCCGATGCCCGGGCCGGTGTCGTGCACTTCGACGCGCAGTTTCCCGTTCGCGCGGCGCACGCCGAACGCGATGCCGCCGCGCTGCGTGTAGCGCACCGCGTTGGCGAGGAAGTTCTGCAGGATCCGCCGCAGCAGCTGCGGGTCGCTGCGCGTCCACGCGCGCGTCGGCACGTGGGCGAAGCACAGGCCGCGCTCGCCGGCCAGCGCACGGAATTCCGACGCCAGCGGCTCCAGCACTTCGGCCAGCGGGAAATCGCGCGGCTCGGGCACCAGCCCGCCGGCCTCCAGCCGCGACATGTCGAGCAGGCCGTTGAGCAGGTCGGTGGTGGAACCGAGCGCGCCGCGCAGTTGCTCTACCGTTTCCCGCCGCTCCGGCAGCTGCTGCGCCAGCGAGTCGGTGAACAGGTGCGCGGCGTGCAGCGGCTGCAGCAGGTCGTGGCCGATCGCGGTCAGGAAGCGGCTCTTCGCGTCGTTGGCGTGCTCGGCCTCGCGCTTGGCGCTTTCCAGCAGCGCGGTGCGCTCGGCCACGCGCTGCTCCAGCGTCTCGTTGGCCCGCTTGAGCTCGCGCTCGGCCTGGCGCGATGCGGTGACGTCGGTGTAGGTGGCGACGAAACCGCCGCCGGGCATCGGGTTGCCGCGGATCTCGACGATGCTGCCGTCGGGGAACACGCGTTCGGTCAGGTGCGCGGTGCCGGCGCGCATGTACGCCAGCCGGCGCTGCAACGCATCCTCGCCGGAACCGCGGTGCGGCATGCGCTGCAGCGCCCAGCGGGTCAGGTCCTCGATCGGCCGGCCGACCTGCAGCAGCTCCGGCGGGAAGCCGAACATCTCCGCGTAGCGCGGGTTCCACGCGACCAGCCGCAGCTCGCGGTCGACCACGCTGAAGCCCTGGCTCATGTTGTTCAACGCCGCTTCCAGCACCTGCTGGTTGAAGCGCAGGTCCTGCGAAGCCTCGCCGACGATCGCGGCGACCGTGTCGAGTTCACGGGTCTCGTTGCGCGCGGCGTTGAGCAGCAGGCGCGCCGAGGCCGAACCGAGCACCGCCGACAGTTCGCGCTCCAGCCGCGCCTCGATCGGCGCCGGCACCGGCCCTTCCGCCGGCGCGCCGTCGAGCAACTGTTCGACGCGCTCGCGCGGCAGGAAACGCAAACCCGCGTCGCGCAGCGCGGAACGGTCGAGGCGGCGGCCGGAAAAGCGCGGCGTGTCGCGCCGCCAGATCGCCGCGAGCAGCGTGGCCAGCAGGCCGACGAACAGGCTGGCACCGACCGCACGGCCCAGCGGGCTCCAGCCGGTCAGCCCGAACAACCCCTGCGGCGACAGCCACGACAGTCCGAGCGGCCCCTCGCCCAGCCATGCCGGCGCGCGCCCGGATGCCGCGGCCAGCATCGGCGCCAGCATCACCCAGGCCCACACCGCGAAACCGGCGACGACGCCGGCGATCGCCGCGCGCGGCGGCGTCTGCGGCCGCCACACCGCGAACCCCAGCGCCGGCGCCAGCGTCGCCAGCGCCGAGAAGCTCACCGCGCCGACGTCGGCCAGCGCGTCGCTGCCGGCGATCAGGCGGCTGTACGCCCAGGCCAGCAGCATGATCGCGAGGATGCCGGTGCGGCGCAGCAGCAACAGGCCGCCGCGATGGTCGCCGGCCGAGGTGCCCGACCACGCGCCGCGCAGCAGGCCCGGCGCGAACCAGTGGTTGCCGATCATCAGGCTCAGGGTCAGCGTGCTGACCACGACCATGCCGGTCGCCGCGCTCAAGCCGCCGAGGAAGGCGAACAGCGCCACGCCTTCGTGCCCCTGCGAACCATTCCCGGCATACAGCGGCAGCGCCAGCGCGTACATGTCCGACGGCACCCGCGAACCGAGCAGCGCCAGTCCGGCGCGCGCCAGCGGCAGCGTCGGCAATGCGATCAGCACCAGGTACAGCGGGAACAGCCAGCGCGCCGAACGCACATCGCGCTCGTCGCGGCATTCGACCACGCCGACGTGGAACTGGTGCGGCAGGATGAACATCGCCAGCGCACCGAGCAGCACCAGCGGCGCGAAGCCGCCGGCGACCTGCGGTGGCGGCGCCGCCGGCGCCGGCAAATCCTTCAGCCCGAACCAGACGAAGGCGCCCAATGCCAGCATCGCCATCAGCTTGAACAGCGATTCGAAGGCCATCGCCAGCACCAGGCCGCGGTTGTGCTCTGCGGCGCTGGCGCGGCGGGTGCCGAACAGCATCGCGAACGCGGCCATCGCCAGCGCCACGTACAGCGCACTGTCGCGCCACGCCGGCACCACGCCGCCGGCGGCGGAATCGGCGGTGAGCGTGGCGAAGCTCATCGCCACCGCCTTCAGCTGCAGCGCGATGTACGGGATCAGGCCAAGCGCGGCGACCGCGGTCACCGTGGCCGCCAGCCATGCGTCCTTGCCCAGGCGGGTGGCGATCAGGTCGGCCAGCGAGGTCGCGTTGGTTTCGCGCGCCAGGCGCACCAGCCGGACCATGAAGGCCACCGCCAGCGCGTAGAACAGGATCGCGCCGAGGAAGGTCGGCGGCAGCGGCCAGCCGTAGCGCGCGGCCTGGGTGACCGTGCCGTAGAAGGTCCACGAGGTGCAGTGCACCGCCAGCGACAGCGCATAGACGTGGCGCCAGCGCCGCGCCAGCACCGCCGGGTGGCGCTCGGCGTACAGCGCGGTGCCGAACATCAGCGCCAGCCACGCCAGCGCGGCCGCGGCCACGAGCCAAAGGCTCAGCATCGTCCCCTTCCCGCCGATTCAACGCTCATTGCGCAACCGCCCTTCCCATGCCGCCGAGCATAACGAAACGGCGGCGGACTTTCGCCCGCCGCCGCTTGCGCCGTCTCCGGACCGCCGACTCAGAAGTCGTAGCGCGCGGTCAGGCTGAACTGGCGCGGCGGGCCGTAGAAGCCGGTCAGGATGCCCAGCGACGCGATGTTGTAGCCGGTGGTGCGGTATTCCTCGTCGGTCAGGTTGGTGCCCTGCAGCGAGAACGACCAGGCTTCGTTCGCGCGCCAGATCACGCCGGCGTTGAGCAGGCCGTAGCCGTCCTGCTTGATGTCCTCGGACAGGTCGGTGGTCGGGTAGACCTCGCTCTGGTAGGCGTAGCCGAGGCGTGCCGACAGGTTGCCGCCGTTGGCCAGGTCGGTGCGCCATTCCACGTTCAGCGCACCGGAGAACTCGGGCGCGTTGGTGAACTTCTGGCTGTCGGCGATGTTGACGCCGCCGGTCATGAACTCGTCGTACTTGGCGTCCAGCCAGGCCAGGTTGCCGCTGATCAGCCAGTGCTCGCTGGGCAGCCACTGGTACTCGACTTCCGCGCCGTTGACCGTACCCTTGCCGGCGTTGGTGAAGTCGCCGAAGAACGCGTCGTCGACGCCGTCGCCGTCGCTGTCGTAGTTGCTGAACACCGACAGCTGGATGTCCTCGTACTTGTTGTGGAAGGCGGACAGGTTCAGGAACAGCCGCTGGTCGAGCAGGCTCATCTTGCTGCCGACCTCGAAGCTGTCGACCTTTTCGTCCTGGAACGGTTCGGCGGAAAGCGGGAACTGGACCTGCTGGGCGCGGATGTTGTAGCCGCCCGACTTGAAGCCGCGCGAGGCCAGGCCGTAGACCATGATGTCCGGCGTGATCTGGTAGTCCAGCGAAACCTTCGGCGACAGGTTGCTGAAGCTGGTGCTCTTGTCGAAGTCGGCCGCGATCGGGGTCGGGTTGGTCGCCGTGCACGCCGCCGCCAGCTGGGTGAAGGTGGCGTCGGTGTAGCAGCGGTTGAGCACGCGCGCGTGCTTGTCCTCGTCGGTCCAGCGCGCGCCGACGTCGAGCTTCAGCACGTCGGTCAGGTCGAAGGTCCAGTCGGTGTAGACGGCGATGCTCTTGGTGTTGACCACGCCCTGGGTGTCGCCGAACGACAGGTTGATGAAGTTGTTCAGCACCTGGCCGCCGGCGTCGCCGTCGAACTGGTACAGGCCCATCACGCCGCGTGCGCGGCCGCCGCCGTCGTAATTGACCTGCAGTTCGTTGCTGACCTGCTCGTCGCTGTAGAAGGCGTGCACGTCGACGATGCGGTTGGGCAGCATGTCGAAGTCGATGTAGGTATCGGTGTCGGATTCGCGCTTGGCGAGCACGTACTTGGCCGCCCAGTCGTCGTTGATGCGCCAGTTGGCCGTGGCCGAGGCGCCCTTCATCGTGGTGTCGTTGATGTTCTTCATGCCGCTGCGGATGTCGTAGCGGTCGTCCAGCGGCTGCTGGCCGAAGCCCAGGCCCGGGTCGACGACGTAGTCCAGCGGATTCGCCGCCAGCATCTTGCCGCCGCGCACGCCGGACTGGTCGTCCATCCAGTCGAAGGCGAACTGCACGTCGAAATTGTCGCTGACGTAGGCGCCCAACTGCGCGCGCGCCGCCAGGATCTCCTTGTCGCTGACTTCCTGCCCGGTGTACAGGTTCTCGCCGAAGCCGTCGCGGTTCATGCTGGCCACCGCGATGCGGCCGCGCAGCGCCTCGCTGCCGCCGATCGAGCCGCCGATCGCGGCCTTCGCGTCCAGCTGGTTGTAGTTGCCGACGGTGACCGAGGCGAAGCCGTCGGTTTCCTTGGGCAGGCCGCGCGAGATGTACTTGATCGCGCCGCCGATGGTGTTCTTGCCGTACAGCGTGCCCTGCGGCCCGCGCAGCACCTCGATGCGCTCGACGTCGAACACGTCGAGCAGTGCGCCCTGCGGGCGGGCGATGTAGACGTCGTCCAGGTAGATGCCCACGCCCGGGTCCACGCCCCACAGCGGGTCGGCCTGGCCGATGCCGCGGATGTACGCGGTGACGGTGCTGGTGGAGCCGCGCGCGGCGTAAATGGTCAGGTTGGGCACCTGCGCATCGAGATCGCCGATGTCGCGCACGTTCAGCTTCTCCAGCGTCTCCGGCGTGAACGCGGTGACCGCCACCGGCACTTCCTGCAGCGTCTCCTCGCGCTTGCGCGCGGTGACCGTGATGCTGTCCAGGGTCTTGGCCTCCTGCGTCGCCGGCGCGGTTTCCGCGCCCGCGCCGGATTCCTGCGCCCATGCGGCCGCCGGTGCGATCAACAAGCCGGCGATGGCCAGGCTCAAGTGGTTGCGCTTCATCTCCCCTCCTCCAAGGTGCGACAAGGCGGCGACGCTCGCCGCCAACCGACGGCAAGACTAGGCAGCGGCCGGCCCCGCAACACTTGTACCTTCGTACAGGGGACGCCCCCGCATGCGCCGCGGATACTCCGCAACCGCATCGAGCCGGGCGCGGCGATCGCCGCGCGCCGCATGGAGGGGAAGAAGGAATGTCGATCCTGATCGTACTGGCCGCGCTGTGTTTCCTGATGTTCGTGGCCTACCGTGGCTACAGCGTGATCCTGTTCGCGCCGGTCGCGGCGCTGGGCGCGGTGCTGCTGACCGACCCGTCGCTGGTCGCACCGATGTTCACCGGCCTGTTCATGGACAAGCTGGTCGGCTTCCTGAAGCTGTATTTCCCGGTGTTCCTGCTCGGCGCGATCTTCGGCAAGGTGATCGAGCTGTCGGGCTTCTCGAAATCCATCGTGGCCGCGACGATCAAGGCGGTCGGCGCCAGGCGCGCGATCCTGTCGATCGTGCTGGTCTGCGCGCTGCTGACCTACGGCGGCGTGTCGCTGTTCGTGGTGGTGTTCGCGGTGTACCCGTTCGCCGCCGAGCTGTTCCGGCAGAGCGACATCCCGAAGCGGCTGATCCCGGGTACGATCGCCCTCGGCGCGTTCACCTTCACCATGGACGCGCTGCCGGGCACGCCGCAGATCCAGAACATCATCCCGACCACCTTCTTCGGCACCGACACCTGGGCCGCGCCGCTGCTGGGCACGCTGGGCGGCGCGTTCGTACTGGCGGTGGGCCTGCTCTACCTGGAATGGCGCCGGCGCAGCGCGGCGAAGGCCGGCGAAGGCTATGGCGACCCGGCGACGCTGCTCAACGAACCGGCGCCGTTCGCCGGCGGCAAGCTGGCCAATCCGCTGGTCGCTATCCTGCCGCTGCTGCTGGTCGGGGTCAGCAACAAGCTGTTCACGCTGTGGATCCCGGCGTTCTACGGCGGCAGCCACAGCTTCGTGCCCGCGGTGATCGGCAAGGCCGCGCCGGTGGTGCAGGAGACGTCGAAGATCGCCGCGATCTGGGCGGTCGAGGGCGCGCTGCTGGTCGGCATCCTGTGCGTGCTGGCGTTCGCGTGGAAGCCAGTGGTGTCCAGCTTCGCCGAAGGCAGCAAGTCGGCGGTCGGCGGCGCGCTGCTGGCCGGCATGAACACCGCCTCCGAATACGGCTTCGGCGCGGTCATCGCCGCCCTGCCCGGCTTCCTGGTCGTGGCCAACGCGCTTTCCGCGATCCCCAATCCGCTGGTGAACGAAGCGATCACGGTGACCGCCCTGGCCGGCATCACCGGCTCGGCATCGGGCGGCATGAGCATCGCGCTGGCGGCGATGGCCGAAACCTTCATCGCCAACGCCAACGCCGCCGGCATCCCGATGGAAGTGCTGCACCGGGTCGCGGCGATGGCTTCCGGCGGCATGGACACCCTGCCGCACAACGGCGCGGTGATCACCCTGCTCGCGGTGACCGGCCTGAGCCACCGGCAGAGCTACAAGGACATCTTCGCGGTGACCGCGATCAAGACCCTGGCGGTGTTCGCGGTGATCGCCGCGTACTACCTGACCGGCTGGGTGTAAGGAGCGGCCGGGTCGCGGCGATCTTCGCGGAAAGCGTCCCGCGACCTGCGCCGCCCCAAGCCCCTACGAGGGCAAGGCGCGCACCAGCAGGGGTTCGCCATCGACGTCGCCCGGCAGCGTGCCGAACGCCAGCCCGTGGCCGCCGCCCAGGCGGCTGCGCACGAAGGCTTCGGCGAGCGGGCTGTCCGCGCCGAGCAGCACCGATGCCTGCAGCGCCAGGGCCAGCCGCTCCACCAGCAGGCGCGCGCCGGCTTCGGTTGCGTCGCCGGACGCCAATTGCCGCTTCAGCGCGGCGACCGCCGCGGCGTAGACGGCGTCGCCACGCACCGAATCGAGCTGCGCCAGCAGCGCCGCGCCGGTCTCCGGCTCGCGCGACAGCGCGCGCAGCACGTCGAGGCACTGGATGTTGCCGCTGCCTTCCCAGATCGAATTCAGCGGCGCCTGCCGGTACAGCCGCGGCAGCATCGATTCCTCGACGTAACCGGCGCCGCCCAGGCACTCCTGCGCTTCGTTGACGAAGGCGGGCGTGCGCTTGCAGATCCAGTACTTGCCGATCGCGGTGGCGATGCGGGCGAAGGCGGCCGCGCCCGCGTCGCCGGGCGCGACATCGACCGCGCGGGCGACGCGCATCGACAGCGCCAGCGCGGCTTCGGACTCGATGGCCAGGTCGGCCAGCACGTTGCGCATCAGCGCGTGGTCGGCAAGCTTCCTGCCGAACGCGGAACGGTGCCGCGCATGGTGGACCGCCTGCGCCAGCGCCATGCGCATTTCCGCGGCCGAGCCGAGCATGCAATCGAGCCGGGTCAGCATCACCATCCCGATGATCGTGGCCACGCCGCGGCCCTCGTCGCCGATGCGCCGCGCCCATGCGCCGGTGAATTCGACTTCGCTGGACGCATTCGACCAGTCGCCCAGCTTGTCCTTCAGCCGCATGATCCGGAACGCGTTCCTGGCCCCGTCCGGCAACCGCCGCGGCAGCAGGAAGCAGGACAGCCCGCCCGGCGCCTGCGCCAGCACCAGCCAGCCGTCGCTCATCGGCGCGGAGAAGAACCATTTGTGCCCGACCAGCGCGTATTCGCCGTCGGCGGCGAGCGGCGTGGCGACGGTCGCGTTGGAGCGGACGTCGGAACCGCCCTGCTTCTCGGTCATGCCCATGCCGACGGTGAGGCCGGCCTTGTCGCCGATCGCCGCGTCGCGCGGGTCGTAATGCGGCGCGGCGGCCTTGTCGGCCCATTCGCGCAGCGCCGGTTCGCGGCGCAATACCGGCACCGCGGCGTGGGTCATGGTCAGCGGACAGCTGGTGCCCGCCTCGACCTGGTGATGCAGGTAGCTGAGCGCGGCGCGGGCGACATGCGCGCCGGGTCGCGGTTCGTGCCAGGACAGGCCGGCGACGCCATGTTCCTTCGCCGCTTCCATCAGCCGGTGGTAGGCCGGGTGGAATTCGACCACGTCGATGCGGCGGCCGCAGCGGTCGTGGGTCTTCAGCCGCGGCTTGTCGCGGTTGGCGTCGAAGCCGATCCGGTACAGCTCGTCGCCAGCAAGCGCGGCGTATTGCGCCAGCCGCGGCGACCAGGCCGCCGCCCCCTCGCGTTCGACCGCCTCGCGCAGGGCGGCATCGTCGGCCCACAGGTCGCGCGGCTCGAACGGCGGCGGCTGGTTGTCGACCGCATGGGTCTCGAATGGCGGCAACGCGGACATGGCGATTCCCTCCCTGCGCCTACCTTACCCGCCATCCCATGCGGGAGCGCGCCCCGGTGGGTCCCCGCGCGGACGCCGGCCATAAAAAACCCCGCCGAAGCGGGGTTCAAGAATCCCTGTGTACGACTCGGTTCAGGCGACCGGCGTGATGTTGGACGCCTGGGCGCCCTTCGGGCCCTGCGTTACTTCATAGCTGACGCGCTGGCCTTCCTGCAGGGTGCGGAAGCCCTTGGCGTTGATTGCGGAGAAGTGCGCGAACACGTCGGCGCTGCCATCTTCCGGGGCGATGAAACCGAAGCCCTTCGCGTCGTTGAACCATTTCACGGTACCGTACGGCATAACTTTGCTGTTTCCTCAGTGGGTGGTGTTGCATGCTGCCGGCCGACAGCAGGCCAGCGGAGTATGCAAAGACTTCGTTAAGTTGACAATCACCCCCGCGCCAGTTCGCCGACCAGTCCCGGCAATCCGGCCGACGCCGCGGCGACGTTGGCCAGCACCTCGTCCAGGGTGATCTCCGCGGCGTCGCCGCAGCCGGCCGCCCAGTTGGCGACGATGGCCAGGCAGGCGTATTCGAGGCCGAATTCGCGCGCCAGCGCCGCCTCGGGCATGCCGGTCATGCCGACCAGGTCGCAGCCATCGCGGCGCATGCGCGCGATTTCCGCCTTCGTCTCCAGGCGCGGCCCCTGCGTCGCGCCGTAGCATCCGCCGTCGACAACTGCGACGCCGGTCACACGCGCGGCGTCGAGGATCCTGCGCCGCAGCAACGGCGTGTACGGATCGCCGAAATCGACGTGCAGCGCTTCGCCGCCGCCCTCGCCGTCCCAGATCGTCGATTCGCGGCCCCAGGTGTAGTCGATGACCTGGTCCGGGCAGGCCAGCACGCGCGGGCCGAAACCGTCGGTAATGCCGCCGACCGTGTTGAGCGCCAGTATCCGGGTGGCGCCGGCCTGTTGCAGCGCGGCCAGGTTGGCGCGGTAGTTGACCTTGTGCGGCGGCAGCGAATGCCCTTCGCCGTGGCGCGCGAGGAAGGCGATGCGCCTGCCGTGCAGGCGGCCGACGCGGATCGGTCCCGACGGCGCGCCGAAACGGGTTTCGACCTGCAGGCTTTCGACGTCGTCGAGCTGCGCCAGCTTGTAGATGCCGGTGCCGCCGATGACGGCAAGCGCGATGTCCGCCATCGTCAGTCCTTCAGCGCGTAGATGCCCGGCAGGTTGCGGCCCTGCTCGTGGTAGTCCATGCCGTAGCCGAACACGTAGCGATCCGGCACTTCCAGGCCGACGTAGTCGGCGGCGAGGCCGTCGACCACGCGACCGTGGTTCTTCACCGCCAGCACTGCGATGCGCACGTCGGTCGCGCCCTGTTCGATGCACCACCGCTTGACCTCGGCCAGGGTATAGCCCTCGTCGAGGATGTCGTCCGCGAGCAGCACGCGGCGACCGTACAGCGCGGTCGCCGGGCGGTGCTTCCACACCAGCTCGCCGCCGCTGGTTCCGCCGCGATAGCGCGTGGCGTGCAGGTAGTCGAAGCTGAGGTCGAGGCCGAGCGCGCCGAGCTCCAGCGCCAACTGCCCGGCGAACGGCAGGCCGCCGTGCATGATGGTCAGGTACACCGGCGGCGCGCCGATGGCGTAGTCGCGGGCGATCGGCCCGGCCATCCGGCGAATGGCGGCGTCGATGGTCATGCGGTCGATGACCAGGTCCGAGTGCTGCAGCGCTGTGGCCAGCGGATGTTCGTTCATCAGGCGGTTCCTTGCGTGTTTCCGGTCATGCGTACCCCGGCCAGGCGCGACTGCGCGCCACTGTATTTTTCGTCGGCCAGCAAGCCGCCCCAGCCCAGCGCGCCGCGGCCGATCAGGCCGACCAGCGCGGCGGTGTTGGGCTTGCGGCCCTCGGCGGCGCGCAGCGCTTCCCCGGCGATTTCCGGCTTGCAGGCCAGCACCACGTCGCAGCCGGCGTCCAGGTGCGCGTCCACCCGCGCCCTGATCCCGCCCGCCGAGAACGCCGCGGCCATGCTGATGTCGTCGGAGAAGACCACGCCGCGGAAGCCCATGCCGGCGCGCAGCACCTCGTTGATCCAGTACGGCGAATAGCCGGCCGGTTCCGGCGCGACCGCGGGATACTTCACGTGCGCCATCATCACCGCGTCGGCGCCGGCGTCGATGCCGGCGGCGAACGGGACCAGGTCCTCGGTGCGCAGCGCGTCGAGCGGACGCGGGTCGACCGCGTCGTCGAAATGGGTGTCTTCCGGCACCGTGCCGTGGCCGGGGAAGTGCTTCAGCGTCGCGGCCATGCCGACGCTGTGCATGCCGCGCACGTAGGCACGGGCGAATTCGGCGACCACCTGCGGGTCGGCGGCGAAGGCGCGGTCGCCGATGGCACGGTTGCCGCGGCCCAGGTCCACCACCGGGGCGAAGCTGAGGTCGATGCCGCTGGCGCGGATCTCGCTGGCCATCAGCCAGGCGTGTTCCTCGGCCAGCGCCAGCGCGCCCCGCGGATCCTTCGCGTACATCGCCTCGAACACCTGCAGCGACGGCAGCGCGCTGTAGCCTTCGCGGAAGCGCTGCACGCGCCCGCCTTCCTGGTCCACGCTGATCAGCACCGGGCGCGGCGCGGCTTCGCGGATCGCCGCCGACAGCTCGGCGACCTGCTCGCGCGAGGCGAAGTTGCGGGTGAACAGGGTCACGCCGGCGCAGGCATCGTGCCGCAGCCAGGCGCGTTCCTGGTCGGTGAGTTCGGTACCGGCGAGGCCGATGAGGATCATTTACCGTCCTTCAGGGGATGTCCGTGGCGCTGCGCTCGTCGTCGCTCCATTGCGAGTACGGGCGCGAAGCCAGGGCCAGATTGTAATAGCGCAGGCTGTCGGTCACCTGCCGGCCAACCCACGCCGGCCTGTCGAGCGCTTGGTCGGCCGATTCCAGCTCGACCTCGGCGACGACCAGCCCGGCGTTGTCGCCGAGGAACTCGTCGACTTCCCACAGGCGCCCGGCGTATTCGACGTAATGCCGGCGCTTGTCGACCAGCCCGCCGACGCACAGCGCGAGCAGCGCGCGGGCGTCGGCGACCGGGATTTCGTAGTCGAATTCCTGCCGGGTCGTGCCCGGCTCGCGCGACTTGATGTTGAGGAAGGCCTGGTCGCCCTCGATGCGCACCCGCACCGAGGCCTTCTGCCGCCCGCCCTCGACCATCGCCAGGTCGTTGAGGTAGCCCTGCGCCATCGGCACGACCTTGTGCGCGGCTTCGCGCCAGCCGTCGCCGGCGACGAGGAACTTGCGTTCGATTTCGGTGCCCATGCGCTATTTCGCCTCGAACACCGCGATCGACTCCACGTGCGCCGTGTGCGGGAACATGTCCATCACGCCCGCCGCCTTCAGTCTCCAGCCGCACTCGTTGACCAGGTAACCGGCGTCGCGCGCCAGCGAACCGGGATGGCAACTGACGTAGACGATGCGTCCGAACTGTTTCAGCGGCAGTTGCTTCAGCACCTCGATCGCGCCCGAACGCGGCGGATCGAGCAGCAGCTTGTCGAAACCCTGCCGCATCCACGGCGTGCCGCGCTGGTCCTGGGTCAGGTCGGCGGCGAAGAACCGCGCATTGGCCAGGCCGTTGCGCTCCGCGTTTTCCCTGGCGCGGGCGACGAGGCCGGCTTCGCCCTCGACGCCGACGACTTCGCCGACCCGCCTCGCCAGCGGCAGGGTGAAATTGCCGAGGCCGCAGAACAGGTCGAGCACGCGGTCGGTCGGCTGCGGATCGAGCAGGCCCAGGGCATGCGCGATCATCTTTTCGTTCAACTTCGCGTTGACCTGGATGAAATCGAGCGGACGGAACGCCAGTTCGACGTCCCATGCGGGAAGCCTGAACGCGAGCGACGGCCCGCTTCCATCGGCATGAACCGGCCACAGCGGCTGCACGCTGTCGACGCCGCCGGGCTGCAGGTAGATCGCGAAGCGATGCTGCCGGCCGAACGCGACCAGCGCGCCCCTGTCGTCGTCGCCCAGCGGCTGCAGGTGGCGGAACACCAGCGCGACGCCGTCGAATTCGCCCGCGGCATCGCCGGCGATGAATTCGATCTGCGGAATGTCGGCGCGCGCCTTCAGGCCGTCGACGAGCCCGGCCAGCGCCTCGATCCTGGAGCCGATCTGCGGGATGACGGTGTGGCACGCCGACAGGTCGGCGACGAAGCGCGGATCCTGTTCGCGGAAGCCGACCAGGGTCTTGTCCTTCTTCTCGACGCGCCGCACCGAGAAGCGGCCCTTGCGGCGGTAACCCCAGCTTCCGCCGGTCAGCGGCGGCAGGACGGATTCCGGCGCGACGTGGCCGATGCGCTCGAAGTTCTCCAGCAAGGTGTGCTGCTTGACTTCGATTTGCCTGTCTTCGGCGAGATGCTGCAGCACGCAGCCGCCGCAGGTGCCGAAGTGCGGGCAGCGCGGATCGACGCGGTCGGGCGAGGCCTGCAGGACTTCGAGGGTCTTCGCCTCGTCGAAATGGCGGCTCTTTGCGGTCTGCTCGACCACGACCCGCTCGCCGGGCAAGGCGCCGGCGACGAACACGGCCTTGCCGTCGCGGCGGGCGACGCCGCGGCCGTCATGGCTCAGGTCGAGGATTTCGGCTTCGAAGGGAGTGCGATCGATGCGGGGGGAACGGGCCACGTGGCGCAGGCTGCGTGTAATCCAGGGCCGCGTATTGTCGCAGATTCCCGCATCGCGCCTGCGCGTGCGGGCCGGACCGCGGCCGCCATCTGCGGCCTTGCGCGGGGCCACCGGCTCGCGCCGGTGGTTCCGGAGGCGCGCTCAAGCGCGCTCCCGCGAAAATCCGGGGTCAGCGGATCTTCTTGAAAACCGGGGTATTTCCGAGCTTTTCGATCTTGCCGCCGGATTTCTCGAACTCGGCGATGTCGTGCTCGATGCGTTCGTGGGTGATGGTGGCGGCGGACTTGCCGGCAGGGGCGGACTTGGGAAAGGTCTTGGCGGACTTGGCTTTGGTGGCGGCCACTAGGCTTCCTTGTTGGAGTTGCTCGGACACCCTACTCCATGGGGTGTAGAAAATCGTTTTTCAAGGCAAAAACGCAGTTCGGATAAGGAATTGGCCCGCATTCGGGGCCCTTCCAACCAATTCGCGACCAATTCCGGGGTGAGGCGAAAACCGCGAGCCGCTTCGCGCGCATCGCTGTGCTGCTTGCGTCATCTGCTTGCGGGGCACTTGCCTGCGCGCACCATTTCTTCCGATGCGTCGCCGATCGGGTTCGTTTCCCACCCGGCGACCTCGACCTCGTACCCTTTTGCATCCGCGTCAGAAGCCAACAATTCGTGCGGGACTTCGAAGCGGTCTTCCGAGTAACGGACGATGACGTTCACGGGCACGTCGACGCCGCTTTCGTCGCCGGTCGTGCTGTCGAATATCGCGAACCTCTGCGGGGCTTTCCCGGTTTCCTTCTCGAGAACCGCCGCCTGTTGCGGCGTCAGATGGAAAAGGTACGGCGTCCTGGCGTTGTCCTTGTGGCAACGATGGACGTAATCGATGAACCGCTTCTGTTCCGGCGCCAGCTCGAAGGATGTCGTTTTCCCGGGAAAACGTCCGTCCGAGAAAACCCGGCCATCTGCCGATGCGCTGCCGTACCAGGCCGCAAGGACGGCTGCGATGGCCAGCGGGAAAACCGGACGCGCCAACGGAGCCGGCCCCTACGCCGCATCCGCCCTTGTCGTGAAGCTCTCCCCGCATCCGCACTCGGCGGTCGCGTTCGGGTTCTCGAACGTGAACAGTTCCGACAGCCCCTGCCTGGTGAAATCGATGGTGGTGCCGTCGACCATCGCCAGGCTGTCGGCGTCGACGAAGATCTTCACCCCGTCCTGCTCGAATACCGTGTCGCCCTCGCGCTGTTCGGTGGCCAGGTCGGTCACGTAGCCCCAGCCCGAGCAGCCGGTGCGGGTCACCCCGAAGCGCAGGCCGAGCACGCCCGGCGTGCCGGCGACGAAGCGCTGGACGCGGGAGAAGGCGGCGGGGGTCAGGGTAATGGCCATGCGGGAACTCCTCGGATGGGCGGAATTATAGGCCCGGCGGCAGGCGGGAAAGCCGGCTCTCCGGTAAACTCCGCGTTCCATAGATCGGGTTCACGGGACGAGGATTCAAGATGACGGTGGTAAGCGTCGAGCATGCGCTGGCGGGCAAGATTCCGGCCGGCGGCGAGGTCACGGTGCGCGGCTGGGTGCGTACGCGGCGCGACTCCAAGGCCGGCCTGTCCTTCGTCAACGTCCACGACGGCTCCTGCTTCGCCCCGATCCAGGTCGTGGCCCCCGCCAGCCTGCCCAACTACGAATCCGAGGTGAAGCACCTCACCGCCGGCTGCGCGGTCGTCGCCCGCGGCCGCCTGGTCGCCTCGCAGGGCCAGGGCCAGAGCTACGAAATCCAGGCCGAGGCGATCGAGGTCGCCGGCTGGGTCGAGGATCCGGAAACCTACCCGATCCAGCCCAAGGCGCACTCGCTGGAATTCCTGCGCGAAGTCGCCCATCTGCGCCCGCGCACCAACCTGTTCGGCGCGGTCACCCGCATCCGCGACTGCCTGGCCAAGGCCGTGCATCGCTTCTTCCACGAACGCGGCTTCTACTGGATCAGCACTCCGATCATCACCACCTCCGACGCCGAGGGCGCCGGCCAGATGTTCCGCGTCTCGACGCTGGACCTGGCCAACCTGCCGCGCGACGGCAAGGGCGAAGTCGACTTCTCCCGCGACTTCTTCGGCAAGGAAACCTTCCTGACCGTGTCCGGCCAGCTCAACGTCGAGGCGTACTGCCTCAGCCTGAGCAAGGTCTACACCTTCGGCCCGACCTTCCGCGCCGAGAACAGCAACACCACGCGCCACCTGGCCGAGTTCTGGATGATCGAGCCGGAAATCGCCTTCGCCGACCTGGCGGCGGACGCCGACCTCGCCGAGGATTTCCTCAAGTACCTGTTCCGCGCGGTGCTGAACGAGCGCGGCGACGACATGGCCTTCATCGCCGAGCGCGTGCAGAAGGACGCGATCACGCGGCTGGAGGCGTTCGTCAACGCGCCGTTCGAGCGCATCGACTACACTGACGCGATCAAGCTGCTGCAGGCCTCCGGCGACAAGTTCGAATTCCCGGTCGAATGGGGCCTGGACCTGCAGACCGAGCACGAGCGCTGGCTGACCGAGCAGCACGTCGGCCGCCCGGTGGTGGTGATGAACTACCCCGAGCACATCAAGGCCTTCTACATGCGCCTGAACGACGACGGCAAGACCGTCGCGGCGATGGACGTGCTGGCGCCCGGCATCGGCGAGATCATCGGCGGCAGCCAGCGCGAGGAGCGCCTCGACGTGCTCGACGCGCGCATGGCGCAGTTCGGCCTGGACCCGGCGCACTACGGCTGGTACCGCGACTTCCGCCGCTACGGCACCGTGCCGCACGCCGGCTTCGGCCTCGGCTTCGAGCGGCTGGTGGTGTACGTGTGCGGCTTGTCGAACATCCGCGACGCGATCCCGTACCCGCGCGCGCCGGGGAACGCCGAGTTCTGAGAACGAGGAACGCGCGGAGAGGAGTGGGAAGTGAGTAAAAGCACCCTCCAACCGCCCGCCCCTCACTCCTCTTCACTCACGCCTGCCCCATGATCCTCTTCCTCGCCCTCTGCTTCGTCGCCACCGCCATCGCCGGCTTCTGCGCCTTCGTGATCTTCTGGCCGCTGACCCTGGTGCACGTGCGCGACCGCCATTCCGACCTGCGCGCCGAATTCGGCGACGGCGCCTTCCTCAAGCCCGATGCGTTGCGCTGGCTGCTCAGCGGCCGCTACCGCGAAACCCGCGACCCGTCGTTGACCGGGCTGGCCACGCCGGCGCGGCTGTCGCTGCTGACCATCTTCTTCGGCCTCGTGATGGCCGCCCTGCTCTGGCTGTGGTCCTTGATCTAGGAGTGAGCGAAGGGGAGCGAGAAGCGAAGGGGAAACCCCTGCCCTTCCGCTCGCTGCCCACGCCTCTCCGCTCACCTCTTTCGCCCGGAAGCCCCCCATGACCGACCCGCACGACATCGCCCACGACGAATGGTGGCTGGCCACGCTCGGCCGCACCCTGGTCTGGGCGCGGCTGCGCGTGCTGGAAGCCGGCACCGCCGAGGTCTTCGACAGCGACGGCCGCACCCAGCCCTTCGAAAGCGAGGACAGCGCCCGCGCGGCGCTGCTCGACGCCGAATTCGTCGCCTTCGACGGCCTCGACGAGGAGGACGCGCTGGAACGCGGCTTCTCGCTGTCCGAAATCGTGCCGCCGCCTGCCGGCGACGACGCCGAACTGCGCGGGCTGATGGTGCAATCGCTCGGCCGCGACGCCTGACCCGTTCTCCCCCGCAGCCCGGCGGGAAGCGGCCTTCACCCCGAAGTCTGGAATAATGCGCGCATGACCGATCTCGACCAGTTGCTGCGCAACAACCGCGAATGGGCCGACCGGGTCGAACGCGAGGACCCCGGTTTCTTCCAGCGCCTGTCGCGGCAGCAATCGCCGAAATACCTGTGGATCGGCTGCTCCGACTCGCGCGTGCCGGCTAACCAGATCCTCGGCCTCGACCCCGGCGAGGTCTTCGTCCACCGCAACGTCGCCAACCTCGTGGTCCACACCGACCTGAACGCGCTGAGCGCGATCCAGTTCGCCGTGGACCTGTTGCAGGTCGAGCACATCCTGATCGTCGGCCACTACGGCTGCAGCGGCGTGCACGCCAGCCTGACCCGCCGCCGCATCGGCCTGGCCGACAACTGGCTGCGCCACGTCGGCGACGTGGCGCTGAAGCACGCCGCGCTGCTCGATGCCATCGCCGACGCCCCCCTGCGCCACGCGCGGCTGTGCGAACTCAACGTGATCGAACAGGTGGTCAACCTGTGCCAGACCACGGTGGTCGAGGACGCCTGGGCGCGCGGGCAGAAACTGGCCGTGCACGGCTGGGTCTACAGCCTGGCCGACGGGCGCGTGCGCCAGATGGGCATCGACGTGTCCGCGCCGGAGCAGCTCGCCGGCAGATACCAGGACGCGCTGGCGCAGATCCCGCGCAGCGGCAAGCGCGACTGAACGACGAGGAAAAACCATGCTTCCCCCACCGATCAACTTCCAGGCCTGGATCGACGAGCATCGCCACCTGCTGAAGCCACCGGTCGGCAACAAGTGCATCTACGCCGGCGACTTCATCGTGATGGTCGTCGGCGGGCCGAACGCGCGCACCGACTACCACTGGGACGAAGGCCCGGAATGGTTCTACCAGCTCGAGGGCGAGATGGTGCTGCGCATCCAGGAAGACGGCCAGCCAAGGGATATCCCGATCCGGGCCGGCGAGATCTTCCTGCTGCCGCCGCGCGTGCCGCATTCGCCGCAACGCATGCCGGACTCGGTCGGCCTGGTGATCGAGCGCAAGCGCCTGCCGCACGAGAACGACGGCCTGATCTGGTACTGCGAACGGTGCAACCACAAGCTGTACGAGGAATATTTCCCGCTGAAGAACATCGAGACCGACTTCCCGCCGGTGTTCGACCGCTTCTACGCCTCGCGCGAGCACCGTACCTGCGCCGACTGCGGGCACCTGAACCCGGCGCCATCGCGCTACGAGTTCCCCGACACCTGAGCGGAAACGCCAACCCCGTCGCGATTGCGCAAGCCGGTCCCCTTTCTCGCCGGGGAGGAATCGGGAACAATCGCCCATCCCCGAACGCAATTCCCCGATGACCGACCCGCTTTCCCGCACCCACGCCATCGCCCTCGATGCCGCCGACCCGTTGCGCGCGCTGCGCAACGAATTCCTGCTGCCGAAGCACGGCGCCGGCGAGCAGCTGTACTTCTGCGGCAATTCGCTGGGCCTGCAGCCGCGCGGCGCGCGCGCGCGCATCCAGGAAACGCTGGACAAATGGGCCAGCGACGCGGTCGAGGGCCATTTCCGCGAACCGTCGCCGTGGCTGACCTACCACGAGCAGGTGCGCGAACCGCTGGCGCGGATCGTCGGCGCGCTGCCGCACGAAGTGGTGGCGATGAACACGCTGACCGTCAACCTGCACCTGATGATGGTCAGCTTCTACCGGCCCACGCGCGAGCGCCCGGCGATCCTGATCGAGGCCGGCGCCTTCCCCACCGACCGCTACGCGGTGGAATCGCAGATCCGCTTCCACGGCTTCGACCCGGCCACCGACCTGATCGAAGTGCAGCCGGACGGCGCCGACGGCCTGGTTTCGATGCAGGCGATCGAACGCGCGATCCTCGAGCACGGCCCGCGCCTGGCGCTGGTGCTGTGGCCCGGCATCCAGTACCGCACCGGCCAGGTCTTCGACCTGCCCAGGATCGTGCGCATGGGCCAGTCGCAAGGCGCGATGGTCGGCTTCGACCTGGCGCATTCGGTCGGCAACGTGCCGCTGCGCCTGCACGACAGCAGCGCCGACTTCGCGGTGTGGTGCCACTACAAGTACCTCAACGCCGGCCCCGGCGCGGTCGCCGGCGCCTTCGTCCACGAGCGCCACGCGCGCACCGGGCGGCCGCGCTTCGCCGGCTGGTGGGGCAACCAGCGCGAAACCCGCTTCCTGATGGGTCCGCAGTTCGCGCCGACGCCCGGCGCCGACGGCTGGCAGCTGAGCAATCCGCCGATCCTCGCCCTCGCCCCGCTGCTGGCCTCGCTGGAGGTGTTCGAGAAGGCCGGCGGCATGGCCGCGTTGCGCGCCAAGTCGGAAAAGCTGACCGGCTTCCTCGAGGCGCTGATCCGTGCGCGCATCGGCGACACCCTGCAGATCGTCACCCCGGCCGACCCGGCGCAGCGCGGCTGCCAGCTGTCGTTGCGCGTGGCCGGCGGACGCGAGCGTGGGCGCGAACTGTTCGACTACCTGATGTCGATCGGCATCGTCGGCGACTGGCGCGAGCCCGACGTGATCCGCATTTCGCCGGCGCCGCTGTACAACCGCTTCATGGACGTCTACCGCTTCGTCGAGGAAGTGGAAACCTGGCAGGGCGTGTGACGTGCGCGAAAAACAACTGATCATCGTCGGCGCCGGCCTGGCCGGCAGCCTGCTCGCCACCCTGCTGTGCCGGCGCGGCTGGCAGGTGACGGTATACGAGCGCCGCGGCGACCCGCGGATCAAGGGCTACGAGTCCGGGCGCTCGATCAACCTGGCGCTGGCCGAGCGCGGTCGCCACGCGCTGCGCCGCGCCGGGGTCGAGGATGCGGTGATGGCGCAGGCGGTGATGATGCGCGGACGCATGGTCCACGTGCCCGGCGAGGAACCGCTGCTGCAGCGCTACGGCCGCGACGACAGCGAATCGATCTGGTCGGTGCACCGCGCCGACCTCAACCTGACCCTGCTGGAACTGGCGGAACAGGCCGGCGCGCAAGTGCATTTCTACCGGCGCCTGCACACCGTCGATTTCGGCGCCGGCTATGCGCGCTTCATCGACGATCGCGACGACCAGCCGTACGACATCCACTTCGACGTCCCGCTGATCGGCGCCGACGGCGCCGGCTCGGCGCTGCGCGCGGCGATGAACCGCTGGTCGCCGCTCGGCGAGCGCGTCGAGTTCCTCGACCACTCGTACAAGGAACTGGAAATCCCGCCGACCGCCGCCGGCGGCTTCGCGATCGAACCCAACGCGCTGCACATCTGGCCGCGCGGCCATTACATGTGCATCGCCCTGCCCAACCACGTGAAGACCTTCACGGTGACGCTGTTCCTGCCGAACGAAGGCGAGCCCAGCTTCGCCAGCGTGCACAGCGGCGCGGACGCGCAGGCGCTGTTCGAACGCGAGTTCCCCGACGCGCTGCCGCTGATCCCGAAGCTGCGCGAGGACTGGGAGAACCACCCGCCCGGCCTGCTCGGCACGCTGTACCTGGACCGCTGGCGCCTGGGCGGCCGCGCGCTGCTGCTCGGCGACGCCGCGCACGCGATGGTGCCGTTCCACGGCCAGGGCATGAACTGCGCGTTCGAGGACTGCGTGGCGCTGGCCGACCTGCTGGAGGCGAACGACGACGTCAACGCCGCCTTCGCCGCGTTCGAGAACGCGCGCAAGCCCAACGCCCTGGCGATCCAGAAGATGGCGCTGGAAAACTACGTCGAGATGCGCGACCGGGTCGACGATCCCGACTTCCTGCTGCAGCGCGAGCTCGAACGGCAGCTGCAGCACCGCCACCCGGGTCGCTTCGTCCCGCACTACACGATGGTCACCTTCATGCGCATTCCGTACGCGGTGGCGCTGCGGCGCAGCGAGGTCCAGCGCGGGATCCTGGTCGAAGCGACGCGCGGGCACGCCACGCTCGACGACATCGACTGGAACGCGGTCGATGCGCAGGTGCGGGCGCGGCTGGAGCCGCTGCAGGACACCGCCTGATCCGCCGCGACGGGCGGAGCCCGCCCCCACGGGTCATAATCGGCCGATGACAGCCAGCTTCCTGTTCTACGACCTGGAAACCTTCGGGCAGGACCCGAGGAAAACCCGCATCGCCCAGTTCGCCGCGCTGCGCACCGATGCCGAACTGAACCCGGTCGAGGAACCGGTCAGCTTCTTCGTCAAGCCGGCCGACGACCTGCTGCCCTCGCCCGTCGCCACGCTGATCACCGGCATCGCCCCGCAACAGGCGCTGCGCGAAGGCATGGCCGAAGCCGAAGCCTTCGCCCGCATCGCCGAGGAGATGTCGCGCCCGGAAACCTGCGCGCTGGGCTGGAACACGCTGCGCTTCGACGACGAATTCGTCCGCCACGGCCTGTTCCGCAACTTCTTCGACCCCTACGAGCGCGAGTGGCGCGGCGGCAACTCGCGCTGGGACCTGCTCGACGTGGCCCGGTTGTTCAATGCGCTGCGGCCGGAAGGCATCGTCTGGCCGCGGCGCGAGGACGGCAAGGGCACCTCGTTCAAGCTGGAACACCTCGCCGCCGCCAACGACGTCCGCGAAGGCGACGCGCACGAGGCGCTGTCCGACGTGCGCGCCACCGCCGGCATCGCGCGGTTGATGCGGGTCGCGCAGCCGCGGCTGTGGGACTACGCGCTGCAGCTTCGCGACAAGCGTTTCGCCGCGCGCCTGCTCGACGCCACCGCGTTGCAACCGGTGCTGCACGTCTCGCAACGCTATCCGGCCAGCCGCTTCTGCGCCGCGCCGGTGCTGCCGCTGGCGCGGCACCCGCGCATCGACAACCGCGTCGTCGTGTTCGACCTGGAAGGCGACGTCGACGCGTTGCTCGGACTCGATGCGCAGGAGATCGCCGACCGCCTGTACACGCCGGCGGCCGACCTGCCCGCAGGCGTGCAGCGCGTGCCGTTGAAGGAAGTGCACCTGAACCGCTGCCCGGCGCTGGTCGCGTGGAACCACCTGCGCGACGAGGATTTCTCCCGGCTCGGCATCGACCGCGCCGCGATCGGAGCCGCCGCCGCCGCACTGCGCCCGCATGCGGCGATGCTGGCCGAAAAGGTGCGGCAGGTCTACGCGGTCGGGGCCGAATATGCGAAGCCCGACGCCGATGCCTCGCTGTACGACGGCTTCATCGGCGACGGCGACAAGCGCAAGCTGGCCGAAGTGCGCTCGACGCCGCCGGAACACCTCGGCGACCGCGAGTTCGGCTTCCGCGACCCGCGCCTGCCGGAGCTGCTGTTCCGCTACCGCGCGCGCAACTGGCCGGAAACGCTGGACACCGGCGGCCGCGCACGCTGGGACGAATACCGCCGCCTGCGCCTGCTCACCGACAGCGGGCTGTCCGAGGTGACGCTGCCACGGTATTTCGAGCAGGTCGCCGCGCTGCGCGGCGCGCATGCCGGCGATGGCGGCAAGCAAGTACTGCTGGACCAACTCGAAGCCTGGGGCCGCGAATTGCAGGCATCGCTGTAGGCGGGAAATGCCTGCCCCGCAGCGACGGGTTTATCATCCCGCCATGGCCACCTACTTCTCCGAAGCCAGCTTCAAGTTCCTGCGCGGGCTGGCGCGCAACAACAACAAGGCGTGGTTCACCGCGCACAAGCCGCAATACGAGGAACACGTGCGGCAACCGTTCCTGCGCCTGCTGGCCGACCTGCAGCCGGATCTCGCCGCGGTCAGCCCGCACTTCCGCTCCGACCCGAAGACCGTCGGCGGCTCGCTGTTCCGCATCTATCGCGATGCGCGTTTCTCCAACGACAAGTCGCCGTACAAGTCCTGGCAGGGCGCGCGCCTGTACCACGAGCGCAGCAGGCAGGTCGCCGCGCCTTCGTACTACATCCACCTGCAACCGGGCGAATGCTTCGTCGGCGCCGGCCTGTGGCATCCGGAGCCGGACACGCAGCGCAGGGTACGCCAGTTCATCCTCGACAACCCCGGCAGCTGGAGGGCCACGGCGCACGGGGCGAAGTTCCGCAAGCGCTACGACCGGGAGGACAGCGAGAAACTGAGCCGCCCGCCGCGCGGCTTCCCCGCCGACTTCGAATTCATCGACGACCTCAAGCACCGCAACTTCGTGTTCTGGCGTTCGATCGACGATGCGACGATGGCCGGACCGCGGCTGCGCCAGGTCCTCGCCGCCGATTTGGCCGCGCTGGGGCCGTTCGTCGACTACCTGTGCGCCGCGCTCGACCTGGAGTTCTGACCATGAAGAAGTGGATCGCGCTGGCCCTGGTCGCATTGCTGGCGCTGCTGGGCTATGTCGCCGCCGGGCCGTACCTCGCGATCCACGGTATCCGCAACGCGCTGGCCGAACAGGACATGGGCAAGCTGGAACGGCATGTCGATTTCGCCGCGGTACGGGTCAACCTGCGCGCGCAGGCCGAGGACTGGCTGGCGCGCAAGGCCGGGCCGGACGCGCAGTCGAACCCGTTCGGCGCCTTCGCCCTGGGCATCGCCAACGAGCTGGCCAGTACCGGCATCGACACGATGGCGACGCCCACCGGGATCGCCGCGATCCTGCAGGGCCGCTCGATGTGGAAGCAACTGATCCGCGACACCGTCGATGGCGACGCCTACTCGAAACCGAAGCCGGTGGATCCGCTGAAAGACGCGAAGATGCGCTACGAATCGCCCTCGCGCTTCACCGCCAGCGCGGTCGACGCGCAGGGCCGGACCACCTTGTTCGTGTTCACCCGCGATGGCTTGCGCTGGAAGCTGACCGATATCCGCCTGCCGCAGCTCAACGCACCTTGAGCAACGCGTCGCGCAGGCGTTTCAGGCCCGGCAGCAGTTGCCGGCGCGCCAGCCACGGCATGCCGGCGACGGCCGCGGCCGGATCCAGCGGGCGCGGCGGTTCGCCGACCCACGCGAACACCACCCTGTTGCTCATCTTCGGCTCGTCCAGCACCACGACCTTGTCTTCGAAGGCGCGGCAGATGTTCTGCCGGTGCCGGCGCGTATCGGTGTCGTACAGGTTCACCGCCAGCACCCCGCCGTCGCGCACGCTGGCGCGGCAATCCGCGTAGAACTCCTTCGTCGACAGCGCCTCGGGCAGCCCGTAGGCGTCGTAGGCGTCCAGCAGCACCAGGTCCCAGGCGTCGCGGCGCTGCTTCAGCACGCGCGCGGCGTCGCCCAGCGTGGCGCGGAAGCGCCCGTCGTCCGGCGGGACGTGGAACTCGTCGCGCAAGGCCAGCACGTCGGCGCTGCTTTCGATCGCCTCGATCCGCGACTGCGGCAGATAGCGATGGCAGAACTTCGCCTGCGAACCGCCGCCGAGGCCGACGATGCCGATGTCGCGCGGGCGCGGGTTCAGCAGCAGCGCCGCGAGCATGGTCCGGGTGTAGCCGACGTCGAGCAGGTGCGGGAACAGGTTCGACATTCGGCTCTGCGTCACCGAACCCTTGAACTGCAGCGAGGTATGCCGCCAGCCGCGGTCGACCCAGGGCCGCCCGCCCCGCCACTTCGGGTTCCGGGTCATGCGCCGTCGCCGGTCGGCATGTTCGCCACGCCGTGCGGCACGTGCCCCGCGGCGACGTGCCGGCGCGCGCTGTCGATGTTGTGCTGCGAGTCGTCGAAGAAGATGTCGGCGCCGAAGGCTTGGAGGAACGGCCCCTTGTGGCGGCCACCGAGGAACAGCGCCTCGTCCAGGCGCACCCCCCATTCGCGCAGCGTGCGGATCACCCGTTCGTGCGCCGGCGCCGAACGCGCGGTGACCAGCGCGGTGCGGATCGGCGCGTCCGGCCCGGCCGGGAACACCTGCTGCAGCTCGTGCAGTGCCGACAGGAAGCCGCGGAACGGCCCGCCCGACAGCGGCTGGCGCGCGTTCTCGCGCTCGTGCCGGCCGAAGGCCTCGACGCCCTGTTCGCGGCTGATGCGCTCGCTCTCGTCGCCGAAGATCACCGCGTCGCCGTCGAAGGCGATGCGCAGCTGGTCGCGGCGGTGCGCCGGTTCGTCGGCCTTGGTTTCCGGCGCCCGCGCCGGCAGGATCGTCGCCGCGGCGACGCCGGCATCGAGCGCGCGCCGCACCGAATCCGGGTTCGCCGACAGGAACAGATCGGCACCGAACGGCCGGATGTACGGCCAGGTCGGTTCGCCGGAGGTGAACGTGGCGCGGACGATGCCCAGGCCATAGTGCTGGATCGAGTTGAAGATGCGCAGGCCGGTGTCGGCGGAGTTGCGCGACAGCAGGATCACCTCGACCCGTGGCCGGTCCGGCGGTGCGCCCGCATTCAGCGCCAGCAGCTTGCGCACCACCGGGAAGGCCATGCCCGGCGGCAACGGGTCGTCCTCGTGGCGGCGCTGGTATTCGCTGTAGGCCTCGACGCCCTCGCTTTCGTAAAGGAAATGGCTTTCCTCGAGATCGAACAGGGTGCGCGAGGTCACCGCGACGGTCAGCAGGCGGGGATCGTTGTCGGCCATGTGCGGATTATCGCGCCCCGGCGTCGCGCCGGGCGAGATTTCCCCGCCTGGCCGCCGGTCAGTCGTCCAGTTGGCGCGAATCCACCACGAAGCGGGCCGGCGGGCCGCGCAGGTTGTCGTGGGTGACCCCGCGCACCTCGACCTCCATCACCAGCGGCTTCTGCAGCGCCGGCGGATCGTCGGGCCACATGAACAGCACCTCGTTGCGCTTCTTGTCGCTGGTGACCGCGACCGGTTCCGCAGGGAACACCGCGTACGGCGACTCCATCGCGACCACGTGGAACTCGAAGCCGACCTCGTCGACCTTGTAGTCGCCGCCGGGCCATTTCAGGTCCACCACCAGGATACCGGTGCCGTCGCAGCTGCCCGGCACGCCGCCGATCCCGCGGGTGATGCTTTCCACCTTCAGCTTCGGCGCTTCCATCGTATCCGGCAACGCATCGGACGACACTGCGCCTTCGTTGATGCGGAACGGCTCCAGTCCGGTATCGAGAGAGCACGCCGCGGAAGCGGTCGCCGCTTGCAGCAACAACGCCGGCAACAGAGTGAACTGCACTTTCATCACGTCCCCCATTTCGACAAACAGTGTGACGCCCGTCGCATGTTCCTCCCAAACATGACGGGTCGGCCACGACCATACCCCATCCGCGCAGCGAGTTGTAGGGGCGCGGCCGCGCGGCGTGATTCAGACCACGAACTGTTCGCTGAGGATGCGCTCCTCGAGGTTGTGCTCCGGATCGAACAGCAGCGTCACCATGCGGTCGCGCGATTCGCGGACGGTCACCTCGACCACGTCGCGGACTTCGTGCGAGTCGGCGGTGGCGCTGACCGGGCGCTTGTAGGGGTCGAGCACGCGGAAGCGGAACTCGGTATCGGCCTTGAGGATGGCCCCGCGCCAGCGCCGCGGCCGGTACGCGGCGATCGGGGTCAGCGCCAGCGTGTTCGAACCCAGCGGCAGGATCGGCCCGTGCGCGGAATAGTTGTAGGCGGTGCTGCCGGCCGGCGTGGCGACCAGCACGCCGTCGCAGATCAGTTCGTCGACGCGGGTCTGGCCGTTGAGGTCGATGCGCAGGTGCGCGGCCTGGCGGGTCTGGCGCAGCAGCGAGACCTCGTTGTAGGCGAGCGAATGGGTGGTCGTCCCCGATTCGGTCTGCGCGGTCATTTCCAGCGGGCGCAGCTTGGCCGGCTCGGCCGCGGCGATGCGCTCGAGCAGGCCGTCGGATCGGTAGTGGTTCATCAGGAAACCGACCGTGCCCAGCTTCATCCCGTACACCGGCTTGCCGAGCCCGCCATGGCGGTGCAGCGTCTGCAGCATGTAGCCGTCGCCACCGAGCGGGCACAGGATATCGGCCTCCTCGGGCGCGACATTGCCGTGCTGCTTCACAATGTCGGCCAGCGCGTGCTGCGCATCGTCGACAGGACTGGCGAGGAAGGCGATGCGGGGCTGGGTCATGGGCGAAGAATAACGGCTAAACGGGTCAGGTTCACTTATCGCGGGCCCTGGCCTGTGCGCCGGCCCGAAGCGTACCGGTGCGGCCTTGCCGCGCGTTGAACAGGCCAACGCAGCTGCGTCCCGGCATCTGCATCATCCCCGATGCGCAGCCGCGTCCTGGCGGCGTTTCCGGCAGGGGCACGCGGTTGTCCATCAGCACGTAGGCATGCAGGCGGCGACCAGTCGCAACCAGCGCCTGCCGCAGCAGCAGCAGATGGCATTGGCGGCCTTCGTTGTCAGGAAACACGGCAAACGGTCATTGCCCCGCCGGAGGACGTGCTGGGGAATGCCGGACAGGCCGAATCGAGGAAGTCTGGCCATGCACACAGTCTCGGCCACGCGGCCTGGCGACATATCGGGACAGCAACCGGCGCGGCGTACGGACTTCCCCGCTATGGAAGTGAACCCGACCCCGTTCGGCAACCCGCTCGGCCCTTTGCTGCTGTGCGGAACACGGCCGACTTTTGCTGTGCTATAGATCGGCCACCCGGCGTCCATCACCGGAAAGTTTGCAGGTTTTCCCATCCATCAGGAGGAAACACCATGCGTATTCTCGCTTCAGGCGTGCTCGCGCTGATCGCGTTGCCCGCCGTAGCCGGCACGCCAACCGATGCCCGGATGGCCGAGCGCCTGGCGGCACTCGAAAGCCGGGTGGCGCAGTTGGAATCGTCATCCGCCCGGGTCGATCCGCAGTTCAGCAGCAAGGCCCAGGTCAGTGGCAACTGGCACCGGTGCAAGCAGGGCATGAGTAGGGCCGAGGTCCAGTCCCTGCTCGGCCGGCCGATGGTGGTGCCGCAAAGCCTGCGCGATGCGGCCAAGCTGTATCACGGCTCGGAAGTGTGGCTCTACCGCACTCAAGCCAAGTTGGGTCCCGGTTACGTGATCTTCCGCGACGACAAGCTGGTGGAGTGCGCCATCCCGCAGTTCCATTCGGCGTAAATCGAAAAGCGCGGTCAGGTTCTTCCCGAAGCCGGGCGGAGGCGCCTCCGTCCGGCTTTCCTGCATGCCGGGACGGGAAAGCGGGAGGGCTGGCCCTGGTGAGCGGCAATCACCGGAACGCGGGTGATTGGAACCGGCGCGTCAGTACCTGGAATTCGAACCACCATCCCACCGGGCTCGGCCCGCGGAACCTCCGCAAGCCGGCAAACAGGGGGCAGGTTCACTTGCCAAGCGATCACGCGCCGTCAAGCAAACCCGACCCCGTTCGTGGAAAGCGTCATCCCGCCAACTGCGACAACCGCTGCACCGCCACCGACGCGGTCGGGTAGTCCAGCGTCTTCTGCCCGGCCAGTTCGTTGAGCATGTTCAGGGTGAAGCGCAGGCTGGCGTCGTCGCGCGACAGCCAGCTGTGCACCTTCGCTTCCGGCGTCGAACCCGGCATGCCCAGCACCTGGCTGGTCAGCTGGCGGTGGCGCGTGCACAGCTCGTCGCGCAGCACGCCGCGCGCGACCGCGTGCCAGCGGCCGTCGACCTGCAGCGCGTCGACCTGCTGCAGCAGCCACGGCAGGTGCAGCGCCTCGCCGATGCGGTAATGCACCTTCGACACTTCCACCGGCTTGAGCTTGTGCGCCAGCGCGACCTCGATGATGTCGCTGGACGGCTCCAGGTACGGCAACGCCGCGATCTGCCCGGCCAGCGCCGGCGGCAGGCCCTTGGCCTTCCACTCGCGCAGGCTGGCCTCGTACGGCGGGCGCAGCGACGCCGGCAGCACGCCGTCGGCGGCGCGGATGTCGTTGTAGCCGTCGTGGTAGCGCGCCACCGCACTGGCGATGTCGGGGATCGGGCCCGGGCGGTTCAGCAACCAGCGGGTGAACGAGCGCTGCAGGTTCCAGATCACCTGCAGGGCGTCGATCTGCACCGACTCCGGCACCTTGCCGTCGAGCGCGTCGATCTGCTTCCACAGCGCGCGCGCGTCCAGCGTCTCGCGGGTGATGGTGAAGGCCTTGGCGACCTCGGCGGTGCTGCGGCCGGTGTCCTCCCGCATGCGCAGCAGGAAGGTCGCGCCCATCCGGTTGATCGTCGAGTTGGTCACCGCGGTGGCGATGATTTCGCGCTTCAGCCGGTGCTTCTCCATCTCCGCGCCGTACTTCTTCTGCAGCGGCAGCGGGAAATAGCGTTGCAGCTCCTTCGACAGGTACGGATCCTCGGGGATCTCGGAATCGAGCAGCTGCTGGTACGCGACCAGCTTCGAATACGACAGCAGCACCGACAGCTCCGGCCGGGTCAGCCCCTGCCCGCGCGCCTTGCGTTCGGCCAGTTCGGCGTCGGACGGCAGGAACTCGATCTGCCGGTCCAGCAGGCCCTGCGATTCGAGGGTCTGGATGAAGTGCTGCTTGGAGCCGATCCGCGACACGCTCATCCGCTCCATCAGGCTGAGCGCCTGGTTCTGCCGGTAGTTGTCGGTCAGCACCAGCTCCGCGACTTCGTTGGTCATCGCCGCCAGCAGCTTGTTGCGCGCCGGCATCGCCAGCTTCTTCGCCTGCACCGCGGCGCCGAGCAGGATCTTGATGTTGACCTCGTGGTCGGAGGTGTCGACGCCGGCCGAGTTGTCGATGAAGTCGGTGTTCAGCAGCACGCCGTGCCTGGCCGCCTCGACGCGGCCGAGCTGGGTCATGCCGAGGTTGCCGCCCTCGCCGACGATCCGGCAACGCAGTTCGGAACCGTTGACGCGCAGCGCGTTGTTGGCGCGGTCGCCGACGTCGGCGTTGCTTTCGCCGCCGGCCTTGACGTAGGTGCCGATGCCGCCGTTCCACAGCAGGTCGACCGGCGCCTTGAGGATCGCGCTCATCAGCTCGACCGGCGACAGCGACTTCACGCCCTCGGCGATGCCGAGCGCGGCGCGCGCTTCCGGCGTGATGTCGATCGACTTCAGCGAACGCGCATAGATGCCGCCGCCCTTGGAAACCAGCCTGGCGTCGTAGTCGGCCCAGCTGGAGCGCGGCAACGCGAACATGCGCTGGCGCTCGGCGAACGAGGTCGCCGCATCCGGGTTCGGGTCGATGAAGATATGGCGGTGGTCGAACGCGGCCAGCAGCCGGGTGTGCTTCGACAGCAGCATGCCGTTGCCGAACACGTCGCCGGACATGTCGCCGATGCCGACGCAGGTGAAGTCCTCGGCCTGGCAGTCGCGGCCCAGCGCGCGGAAGTGGCGCTTGACCGATTCCCATGCGCCGCGCGCGGTGATGCCCATGCCCTTGTGGTCGTAGCCGACCGAGCCGCCGGAGGCGAAGGCGTCGCCCAGCCAGAAACCGTGGTCGATGGCCAAGCCATTGGCGATGTCGGAGAACGTGGCCGTGCCCTTGTCGGCGGCAACGACCAGGTACGGATCGTCGCCGTCGTGGCGGACCACGTCCGTCGGCGGGACGATCTTCCCGCCGACGATGTTGTCGGTCAGGTCGAGCAGGCCCTGGATGAACAGCTTGTAGCAGGCGATGCCCTCGGCGAGCTGCGCGTCGCGGTCGCCGCCGGCGGGCGGACGCTTCACGTAGAAACCGCCCTTGGCGCCGACCGGCACGATCACCGTGTTCTTCACCATCTGCGCCTTGACCAGGCCCAGCACCTCGGTGCGGAAGTCCTCGCGGCGGTCGGACCAGCGCAGGCCGCCGCGCGCGACCGGGCCGAAGCGCAGGTGCACGCCTTCGACGCGCGGGCTGTAGACGAAGATCTCGCGGTACGGGCGCGGTTTCGGCAGGTCCGGCACCTTCGCCGAATCGAACTTGAAGGCGATGGTCGGCCCCGGCTGGCCGTCCTTGCCGGCCTGGTAGTAGCTGGTGCGCAACGTCGCTTCGATCGCGCCGATGAAGCTGCGCAGGATGCGGTCGTCGTCGAGGCTTTCGACGCGATCGAGCAGCTTCGTCAGGGCATGGTGCGTCGCTTCGGCCTGGCGCTCGCGCGATTCGCCGCGCGCGTCGAGCACGGGGCGCAGGATTTCCTTCGCCGCCTCGTCGTCGCCGACCAGCGCGCGCAGTTGCGCGGCGAAACGCTCCTGGCCCCGGCGGATCTCGGCCTTGCTCTCGCGCCCGGTCGCCGGGTCGAAGCGCGCCTCGAACAGCTCGACCAGCAGCCGCGCCAGCAGCGGATAGCGGTTCAGCGTCGCCTCGACGTAGCTCTGCGAGAACGGCACGCCGGTCTGCAGCAGGTACTTGAAGTAGGCGCGCAGCACCGCGACCTGGCGCCAGTGCAGGCTGGCGCGCAGCACCAGCCGGTTGAAGCCGTCGTTCTCGGCGTCGCCGCGCCAGACGCGGACGAAGGCCTCGGCGAAGGCTTCGGCACGCGCCTCGACGTCGATCTCGCCGGCGGCTTCGACCTCGAATTCCTGGATGTAGGCGGTATCGCCGTCGATGCCGAGCCGGAACGGATGTTCGGAGATCACCCGCAGGCCCATGTTCTCCATCAACGGCAGCGCGTCGGACAGCGGGATGTCGTCGCGGCAGCGGTACAGGTTCAGGCGCAGCGGGCCCTCGCCGGCCGGATGCTTCGGCGAACGGTGCAGGCTCAGGCGCAATCCGTCGCCGTCGCCGAGCGCGGCCAGGTGCTCGACGTCGTTGGCGGCGATTTCCGCCGACACGGTCTCGATGTAGCCGGCCGGCAGCGCGCGGCCGTAGCGCGCGGCGAGCTCCAGGCCCTCGCCTTCGCCGTGGCGCGCGATCAGGATCTCGCGCAGGTCGTCCTGCCAGTTGCGCAGCAGGTGGGCGACGCGCTCTTCCAGCGTGGCGGTGTCGACCTCGACCTTCTGCCCCGGCTTGGGCCGCACGATCAGGTGCAGCTGCGCCAGCGGCGACTCGCCGAGCGAGACGCTGGAATCGACGTATTCGCCGTTCAGCGATTCCTTCAGCAGCGCCTCGATGCGCAGGCGCACGTCGGTATTGAAGCGCTCGCGCGGGATGTAGACCAGCGCGGAGATGAAGCGGCCGTACTTGTCGCGGCGCACGAACAGCTTGCTGCGCACGCGCTCCTGCAGGCCGAGGATGCCGATCGCGGTGCGGTACAGCTCTTCCTCGTTGGACTGGAACAGTTCCTCGCGCGGCAGCGTTTCCAGGATGTGGCGCAGCGCCTTGCCGCTGTGGCTGCTCGGCGCCAGCGCCGACTTCGCCATCACGTACTCGTGGCGCTGGCGCACCAGCGGGATCTCCCACGGCCGGCGGTTGTACGCGCTGGAGGTGAACAGGCCGAGGAAGCGCTGCTCGCCGACGATCTTCCCGGCGGCGTCGAACTCGAGCACGCCGATGTAGTCCATGTAGCCGCTGCGGTGCACGCGCGAACGCGCGTTGGTCTTGGTCAGGATCAGGGCTTCCTTCAGCGCGGAAGCCGTGTTCAGTTCGTTCGCCGCCAGCGTCGAGACCGGGCGCGCCGGCGACTTGTCCTTGCCGCGCATCAGGCCCAGGCCGCTCGCTTCGACCGGCGCCAGCACGTCAATCTTCTTTCCGTCCGCGCCTTCCTGCTTCTCCACGCGGTACTCGCGGTAGCCGAAGAAGGTGAAGTGGTCGGCCGCGGCCCAGCGCAGGAATTCCTGCGCCTCGCGCCGGCTGGCGTCGTCCACCGGCAGGCGCCGCGTGGTCAGGTCGTCGGCCAGCGCCAGCATCTTCTCGCGCATCGTGCCCCAGTCGGCGACGATGCCGCGCACCTCGGCCAGCACGCTGCGGATGCGCGCCTCGATCTTCGGCATCTGTTCGGCCGGCTGGCGGTCGATCTCCAGCAGCATCAGCGATTCGGCCTTGCCCTCGCCGACCGCGGCGATGCGCCCGGCCTTGTCGCGCTGGAAGCGGATCACCGGATGGCCGAGCACGTGCACGCCGACGCCGAGGTCGGCCAGGGCGATGCTGACCGAGTCGACCAGGAACGGCATGTCGTCGTTGACGATCTGCAGCACCGAATGCGACGACTCCCAGCCATTGCGCTCCAGCGTCGGGTTGAACACGCGCACGCTGGCGCTGCCGGGCTTGCGCGTGCGCGCGAAGCCGAGCATGTCCATCGCCAGTGCGGCCCACGCCTGCGCGCTGTGCAACGGGTATTCATCGGCCTCCATGCGCTTGTAGAAGCTCTCGGCGAACGCCACTGCCTCCGCCTGCTTCGCCACCGGCAGTTGCCGGCGCAGCGCGGCGAAGATCGGCGCGATGCTGAAGGAAGGCGTTTCGCTTGCGCGGTTCGCGGTCGCGTCGTTGCGTGCTGCCGGGTTCTTCTTCGGGGCGGGCTTGCCTGCCGGTTTCGCGGCGGTACTGCGTTTGATGCGGGCCATGTCGTCGTCGCTGGAATGCAATTGGTCGCGCATTGTAACGCCGGGTTCGCAACAACAAGGCACTGTCAAAATTCTGAACTGGACGGTATAGTCCAATCCATGCAGCCCGCCAGCGCACCCACCCCCGCCGCGACCGAGCGCCTGCGCCGCGTGCGCCAGGCCGTGCGCGAACTGGTCGCCGAACAGGGGCTGCGCTTCAGCATGGACGCGGTGGCGCTGCGCGCCGGCTGCTCCAAGCAGACCCTGTACGCACAGTTCGGCAGCCGCCAGGAACTGCTGCGCAGCGTGGTGCAGGAACACCTCGACCAGGCAACCATTCCGCTGCGCAACGACGGCTCCGACCTGCGCGAAGCCCTGGTCGCCTTCGCGATCGAGCACCTCGAGCGCCTGTCCGACCCGGAGGTGCTGGCCAGTTGCCAGCTGATCAACGCAGAAGCCCGGCTGTTCCCCGAAGAGACCCGCTCACTGTTCCTCGACGGCCATGCCCGGCTGGAACAACGCCTGGCGGCGCGGCTGCAGCAGGCGATGCGGCGCGGCCGGCTCAGGCATGACGATCCGCACTTCGCCGCCGAGCTGCTGCTGGGCATGATCGTGGGTTCCGATTTCGAAAGGCAGCGCTTCGGTGTGCCGCACCGCGACACCCCCGCGGCGCGCCGGCAGTGGGCGGAATCCGCCGTGGAAGCCTTCCTGCGCGCCTTCGCGCCGGTGGCGACGGTGATGTCGATCCACGGCGCCTAGAAACGTCGTCCTGCAAGCGTCGCAATTCCTGCACCCCCCGATCCGCATAATCCACCCCGTTCCCGCCCCACGGAGCCCCGCATGTCCAGCCGCATCCGCCGCCTCCCCTTCCTGTGCAGCGCCCTGCTGCTGACGCTGGTCGCCTGCAAACCGCAGCAGGCGCCGCAGATGCCGCCACCCGAGGTGGGCGTGGTCGCCGCGAAAGCGGAAACCGTGCCGCTGCAGCGCGATCTGGTCGGCCGCCTGGCCCCGTTCCGCAGTTCCGACGTGCGCGCCCGCGTCGCCGGCGTCCTGCAGAAGCGCCTGTACACCGAGGGCAGCGAGGTCAGGCAGGGCCAGCCGCTGTTCCGGATCGATCCGGCGCCGCTGCAGGCGGCGCTGAGCGCCGCGCAGGCCGACCTGGCCGCGGCCCAGGCCAGCTATGCCAACGCCAAGGTCGCCGCCGACCGCGCCCGCCAGCTGGCGCCGCAGAAGTTCGTGTCGAAGTCCGACCTGGACAACGCCGAGGCCGCCGAGCGCAGCGCCGCCGCCGCGGTGCAGCAGGCCAAGGCCGGCGTGACCAGCGCGCGCATCAACCTGGGTTACGCCAACGTCACCGCGCCGATTTCCGGCCGCGCCGGCAAACAGCAGGTCACCGAGGGCGCGCTGGTCGGCCAGGGCGACGCGACCCTGCTGACCACCATCGACCAGATCGACCCGCTGTACGTCAACTTCTCGATCGGCGCCTCCGAACTGGAACAGCTGCGCAACGCCCAGGGCGTGTCGCTGGACGGCCAGGGCAAGGCCCGGGTCGATGTGGTGCTGGCCGACGGCAGCCTGTACCCCGAACCGGGCCTGCTCGACTTCTCCGATACCGTGGTCGACCCCGACACCGGCGCGATCACGCTGCGCGCGCGCCTGCCCAACCCGGGCAAGACCCTGCTGCCCGGCAGCTTCGTCACCATCAAGGCCACCCTCGGCCAGCGCGCCGACGTGTTCCTGTTGCCGCAGGCCGCGGTGCTGCGCGACGCCAATGGCGCCTACGTCTACGTGGTCGGCGCCGACGGCAAGGTCGTGCGCAAGAACGTCGCCATCGAGAGCGCCGGCACGGCGAAGTGGATGGTGACGTCCGGGCTGGCCGCCAACGACCAGGTCGTGGTTTCCGGCCAGCAGAAGATCAAGGAAGGCACCCCGGCCAAGGCCGTGCCGTGGCAACCCGCCGCGGCCAACGGCGCCAAGCCGCAGCAAGCCGCCGCCCCGGCCAAGGCCGAATAAGGGAATCCCCCGATGCCCAAGTTCTTCATCAACCACCCGGTCTTCGCCTGGGTCGTGGCGATCCTGATCTCGCTGGCGGGCGTGATCGCCCTGCTCAACCTCGGCGTGGAGTCCTACCCCAACATCGCGCCGCCGCAGGTCACGGTGTCGGCGAGCTATCCCGGCGCCAGCGCCGAAACCACCGAGCGCGCGGTCACCCAGGTCATCGAGCAGCAGCTGACCGGCATCGACAACCTGCTCTACTTCAATTCCAGCTCCAGCTCCAACGGCGGCGCCAACATCACCCTGACCTTCCAGACCGGCACCGATCCCGACATCGCCCAGGTGCAGGTGCAGAACAAGGTCGCGCTGGCCACGCCGCGCCTGCCGACCGAGGTCACCCAGCAGGGCGTGGTGGTGGCCAAGGCCAACACCGGCTTCCTGATGGTGGTGGGCGTGCGCTCGGACAACCCGTCGGTCGACCGCAACCAGCTGAACGACATCATCGCCTCGCGCGTGCTCGACCAGGTCGCGCGCGTGCCCGGCGTCGGCAGCACCCGCCAGTTCGGCGCCGAATACGCGATGAACATCTGGCTGAACCCGGAGAAGCTGCAGGGCTACCGGCTGTCGGCCAGCCAGGTGCTGGCCGCCGTGCGCGGGCAGAACGTGCAGTTCGCCGCCGGCTCGCTGGGCAGCGACCCGGCGCCGGCGGGCCAGGCCTTCACCGCGACGGTCTCGGCCGAGGGCCGCTTCAGTTCCCCGGAGCAGTTCGAGAACATCATCCTGCGCGCGAACAGCGACGGCAGCACGGTGCGGCTGAAGGACGTGGCGCGCGTGCAGCTGGGCGCGGCCGGCTACGGCTTCGACACCAAGTTCAACGGCAAGCCGGTCGGCGGCTTCGCGGTACAGCTGCTACCCGGCGCCAACGCGCTGAACGTGGCCGGCGCGGTGCGCGCGAAGATGGACGAACTGCAGCCCAGCTTCCCGGCCGGCGTCGAGTGGTTCGCGCCCTACGACAGCACCACCTTCGTCAAGATCGCGATCGAGGAAGTGGTCAAGACCCTGTTCGAGGCGATCGTGCTGGTGTTCCTGGTGATGCTGGTATTCCTGCAGAACCTGCGCGCCACCATCATCCCGACCCTGGTCATCCCGGTCGCGCTGCTCGGCACCTTCCTCGGCATGAGCGTGATCGGCTTCACCGTCAACCAGCTGACCATGTTCGCGATGGTGCTGGCGATCGGCATCGTGGTCGACGACGCCATCGTGGTGATCGAGAACGTCGAGCGCATCATGGCCGAAGAACACCTGCCGCCGCGCGAAGCCACGATCAAGGCGATGGGCCAGATCACCGGCGCGGTGGTCGCGATCACCGTGGTGCTGGCGGCGGTGTTCATCCCCAGTGCGCTGCAGGGCGGCGCGTCGGGCGAGATCTACAAGCAGTTCGCGCTGACCATCGCCCTGGCGATGCTGTTCTCGGCCTTCCTCGCCCTGGGCTTCACCCCGGCGCTGTGCGGCACCTTCCTCAAGCAGCACGCCGCGCCCGGCGAGAAGCGGGCGCACCAGAACGTGGTCTTCCGCCTCTTCAACGCGGCCTACGAACGCGTTTCCCGCACCTACGTCGGCCACATCGGCAGCGCCGTGCGGCACGCGCCGCGCTGGATGATCCTGTTCGCCGTGCTGACCCTGCTGTGCGGCTTCCTGCTCGCGCGCCTGCCGGGCAGCTTCCTGCCGGAAGAGGACCAGGGCTATGCGCTGGCGATCGTGCAGCTGCCGCCCGGCGCCTCGCTGCAGCGCACCCAGTCGGTGTTCCAGCAGGTGCGCGGCACGCTGGAGCACATGGAAGGCTTCGACGGCATGATGGAAGTGGCCGGCTTCAGTTTCGTCGGCCAGGGCGAGAACGTCGGCATGGCCTTCATCCGGCTCAAGCCGTGGGACGAGCGCAAGGTCACCGCGTCCGAGTTCATCCAGCAGGCGAACGGCGCGCTGTTCGGCATCAAGGAAGCCAGCATCTTCGTGGTCAACCTGCCCACCGTGCAGGGCCTGGGCCAGTTCGGCGGCTTCGACATGTACCTGCAGGACCGCACCGGCGCCGGCCACGCCGCGCTGGAGCAGGCGCGCAACATCCTGCTGGGCAAGGCCGCGCAAAACCCCAGCCTGATGGCGGTGCGCCCGAACACGCTGGAGAACGCGCCGCAGCTCAACCTGCAGGTCGACCGCGTGCAGGCGCAGGCGATGGGCCTGTCGCTGTCGGACATCTACAGCTCGATCCAGCTGATGCTGGCGCCGGTCTACGTCAACGACTTCTTCTCGGGAGGCCGCGTCAAGCGCGTCAACCTGCGCGCCGACGCGCCATACCGCAGCGGTCCCGAATCGCTGGCGCGCTTCTACACCCCCAGCTCGGTCGCCACCGACGGCGACGGCAAGCCGGCGATGATCCCGCTGAGCAGCGTGGTCAAGTCGGAATGGACTTCGATGTCGCCGGCGTTGACCCGCTACAACGGCTATTCGGCGGTCAACATCAACGGCTCGGCCGCGCCCGGCACCAGTTCCGGCCAGGCCATGCAGGCGATGGAGAAAATCGTCACCGAGGACCTGCCGCCCGGCTTCGGCTTCGACTGGAGCGGCATGTCGTACCAGGAAATCCTCGCCGGCAACGCCGCCACGCTGCTGCTGGTGCTGTCGATCGTGGTGGTGTTCCTGAGCCTGGCGGCGCTGTACGAGAGCTGGTCGATCCCGGTGTCGGTGCTGCTGGTGGTGCCGCTGGGCGCGCTGGGCGCGATCGCCCTGACCATGACCCGCGGCCTGTCCAACGACATCTTCTTCAAGATCGGCCTGATCACGATCATCGGCCTGGCAGCGAAGAACGCGATCCTGATCGTGGAGTTCGCGGTCGAGCAACGGCGCCACGGCAAGACCCTGCGCGACGCGGTCATCGAAGCCGCGCGCCTGCGCTTCCGCCCGATCCTGATGACTTCGTTCGCGTTCATCATGGGCGTGACGCCGATGGCGCTGTCGAGCGGCGCCGGCGCCAACGCGCGCCGCGCCATCGGCACCGGCGTGGTCGGCGGCATGCTGTTCGCCACCTTCCTCGGCCTGCTGTTCATCCCGGTGTTCTTCATCGTGGTGCGGCGCATGCTCGGCGACAAACTCGACGAGCCGTCGAAGGAATACCTGGAGCACCAGCGCCGGGGCGAATGATCGCCAGCGGATTGTCCATGCGAACCCCGGTCTCATGACCGGGGTTTTTCTTTGCAACCGTGCCGCCCGGATTGGTCTTGGCCATGGTTCCGGAATTGGTTGTCGATTTCGTGCCAGCTCATGCGTCAAAGTCGACGGGACGCATTCGCGCCCTGCAACCAACGTCCGACCGAGGATCGAACATGAAGACTTTCCTGGCCGTTTACACCGGCACCCCGGAATCGCGGGAACGCTCCGGATGGGATTCGCTAAACGAGGCAGAACGACAGACACGGGAACGGGCCGGCATCGAGGCCTGGGGCAAGTGGATTGAAGCCAACCGCGCCGCCATCGTCGACACCGGTAGTCCGCTCGGCCGGACCAAACGGGTCTCGGCTCAAGGAATCGCCGACATCCGCAACGATCTGGTCGCCTACGCGGTGGTCCGTGCAGAGTCCCATGCGGACGCCGCGAATCTGTTCGAGCAGCACCCGCATTTCACGATCTTCCCCGGCGAAGCGATAGAGATCATGGAATGTCTGCCCATGCCGGGCTGACTCGATGGCTCCCGGTCCCCATGATCCGGGGATGGAAAAGAAACAGGCCCGGAGTTACCGGGCCTGTTCCTGTCGAAGATGGTGGGCGGTACAAGTTTCGAACTTGTGACCCCTGCCGTGTGAAAGCAGTGCTCTACCGCTGAGCTAACCGCCCGTTCGAATCGGGGCGCAAATGGTAATGGCAGCGGCGTTTCCGGTCAAACCTGCGGCTGAACCCACCCTGCCCGGCCGCCTTCAGATCGACTTCGAGGCGCACAGGGCCGCAGCCCGCGCCGGCGGCGCGAAACTGTCGCTGCGCGCCTCGGCCCAGAAGTCGCGGAACACCGCATGGTCCGGGATCCCGGCCAACAGCTCGCCGGGGGCGACGGAGCGGTACAGCGCCGCCAGCGAGCGCACTTCGGTGGGCGAGACCCGGCGCAGGATGTGCTCCGGGCCCAGTTGCGATGGATGCTCCAGCCCGGCCGCGCCGAGCAGGTCGCGCAGCGCCTTCAGCGTGTTCCGGTGGTACAGGTGCACGCGTGCGGCCTTGTCCGCCACGTCGAGGTGCTTCCAGCGGCGCGGGTCCTGGGTGGCGATGCCGGTCGGGCACTTGTCGGTGTGGCAACTCTGCGACTGGATACAGCCCAGGGCGAACATGAAGCCGCGCGCGACGTTGCACCAGTCCGCGCCCAGCGACAGCGTGCGGGCAATGTCGAAGGCGCTGGTGATGCGCCCGGCCGCGCCGATGCGCACGCGCTCGCGCAGGTCCAGCCCGACCAGGGTGTTGTGCACCAGCATCAAGGCTTCGTGCATCGGCACGCCGACGTGGTCGATGAACTCGGCCGGCGCCGCGCCGGTACCGCCCTCGGCGCCATCGACGACGATGAAGTCCGGCAATAACCCGCTTTCGCCCATCGCCTTGGCGATGCCGAACCATTCCCATGGGTGGCCGATCGCCAGCTTGAAACCGACCGGCTTGCCGCCGGACAGATCGCGCAGCCGCGCGACGAACTGCAACAGGCCCAGCGGCGTGGAGAACTCCGAGTGCTTCGCCGGCGACACGCAGTCCACGCCCATCGGCACGCCGCGCGTGGCCGCGATCTCGGCGCTCACCTTCGCCGCCGGCAGCACCCCGCCGTGGCCGGGCTTGGCGCCCTGCGACAGCTTCACCTCGATCATCTTCACCTGCGGGTCGCGCGCGTTGTTCGCGAACTTCTCCGGGTCGAAGCGGCCCTTGTCGTCGCGGCAGCCGAAATAGCCCGACGCCACCTGCCAGACGATGTCGCCGCCGTTCTCGCGATGGTACGGCGAGATCGAGCCCTCGCCGGTGTCGTGGTAGAAACGGCCGCGGCGCGCGCCTTCGTTGAGCGCGCGGATCGCGTTGGCCGACAGCGCGCCGAAGCTCATCGCCGAGATGTTCAGCACGCTGGCCGAATACGGCTGTGTGGTGCCGCCTGCGGTGCCGACGTCGACGCGGAAGTCGTGCGATTCGATTTCGACCGGCGCCAGAGAATGGTTCAGCCATTCGTAGTCGACGCCATACGCGTCCTGCTGGCTGCCGAACGGCACCACGTCCATCACGCCCTTGGCGCGCTGGTAGACCAACGAACGCTGCTGGCGCGAGAACGGCACCTCGGCGGTATCGCCTTCGATGAAGTACTGACGCATCTCCGGGCCGACCGCCTCCAGCCCGTAGCGGAAGTGCGCGAGTATCGGGTAGTTGCGGCGCAGGGTGCTGCGTCGCTGCGCCAGGTCCAGCGTGCCCAGCGTGGTCAACAGGCCGAAGCCGGCAACGCCCCAGATCCAGCCGGGCCAGCGCGTGGCCAGCGCCAGCGAAACCAGGGTCAGGGCGATGCTGAGTGCATAGGCCAGGTAGCGCTGCATCCGTTCCTCGCTTCGAATCGTGACGTGCGTCGCATCGACTGGTGCCCGGGGTGGGAATCGAACCCACACTCCCTTTCGGGTGAGGGATTTTAAGTCCCTTGCGTCTACCAGTTTCGCCACCCGGGCGGTCGTGCACCGGCAATGATACGGCAGCGCGGCGCGGGCCTGAGCCTAGCTTGAACCCCGGTCCGCGACGGGCGGCGAATGCGCCGGCCGCTCCGGTAAGATTCCGGCACCGGACGGGAGGGGCATCGCGTCCGGCCACTGCAACCGCAACAGGAATCCCCATGCTATCGAGCCTGATCGCCCTGGCGCTGGCTACCGCCGCCGCCACGCCGTCCGGCAACGACCTTTCGCTGGTCTGCCACATCGAGGACTGGTCGCCACCGCCGTTCGTTTCCAGCACCGACTCGGCGCGCGCGCGGCTCGGCGACGACGATCGCAAGCTGGTCAACCAGTTCGAGAAATCGCTGCGCGACAAGAGCCGCGAACGCGAGAACGGCAGCATCAGCGTCACCGAGTTCGACCGCTTCGTCGAACGCAGCTTCAACGACGCCGTGCGCGCGCGGCCCGAGCTCAGGCCCATCCTCGAGACGGTGTCGGCCCGCTACTCGCGCACCATCGGCGTCGATCGCGTGTTCGCGCTCAACAACGAGCGCCTGCTCGCCGAGCACGAAGCATCGAAGTCGGCCAAGCCCTTCGTTGGCAAGTACGTGCAGCTGCGCTACCTCGACGGCCTTGCGACCTGGCAGGAATCGATGCGCAAGATCGTCGAACGGGCGCAGCTGAACACGCCGGACCCGCAAAGCGGGCTGACCCCGACGCTGTCCACCAGCGACAGCACCATCGCCTTCGTCCTGGCGCCGGCGCAGCAGGACAGCACCACGCCGCGTACCGTGGCCACCATCGACCGCTATACCGGCGAACTGCAACTGGACAAGACCGACGCCGGCGGCCGGTTGCTGTATTCGCTGTCGGGACTGTGCGACAAGCAGGCACTGCCGCGGTTCTGAACCGGCGCCCGCCGCGATGAAGCGAAAAAGCCCGCGCAAGCGGGCCTTTTCGCATGGGGAGCCGGACCGGGCGCAATCGGGTGGACCTGCCCCGGCGCTTCCTACGGCGCAGGCGCTGCGGTCGATCCGCGCAGCATCAGGCTGAAATCCAGCGTCTGCTGGCGCGGCACTTCCACGGTCTCGATGATGGCCAGCAGGAGGTTGACCGCGCGGATGCCGATCTGCCGCATGGGCTGGCTGATGGTCGTCAGCGGTGGACTGAGATAGCGGGACGAGGCCAGATCGTCGAAGCCGACGACCGAAAAGTCCTCCGGCACGCGGATTCCCAAATCCCTGCACGCGGCGAGAACGCCCAGCGCCATCTGGTCGCTGAAACAGAACGCGGCGGTGGGCGCAGACGCATCGCCCAACAGCTTCCTCGCCGCCGCATAACCGGATTCGACCGAAAAGTCGCCCGGCGCGATCCTCAGCAGGCGCAGGCGCCCCCGCGCCCTGGCAACGGCCTTGGCCCCTTCCAGCCGCTGCTGGTGCAAGGGATTGTCGGGCGGGCCGCCCACCACGGCGACCCGCTCGTGCCCCAGGCCATACAGGTGCTCCATCGCGGCGCGTGCCGCAGCCGCGTTGTCGATGTGGACACTGGGAATACCCAGCGTCGGGTCGAACTCGCAGCCGTTGACGACCGGCGCGGCAGCGCCCAATTGCTTGACGATCTTCCACGCCGTTGGCGGAAGACGGTGCCCCAGGACGATCATGCCGTCGGCCTCGTTACGCCGCAGCATCTGCGCGTAACGCTCCTCCCGCTCCGGCTGGTGCTGGGTATCGCCGAGCAGGACGGCATAGCCGGCAGCCTGCGCGGCCTCCTCGGCCCCCTGCAGGATCTGGGCGAAGAAGGGATTGGCGATGTCCGGCACCGTGACCAGGATCTTGCCGCTTCGCTGGGTCTTGAGCGTCCTGGCCGCCACGTTGGGGACATAGCCCAGTTCGGCGACGGCCCGCTCGATGCGTTCGCGCGTGGCCGGCAGGACCTTCTCCGGCCGGGAAAGCGCGCGGGACACGGTGCCTGCCGAGACCCCGGCCTGCTTCGCGATGTCGTAGATGGTGGGCATGGCTTGGTCCGGCTTCCTTCGATGCGCTGCACAACGATTGTCGCGGCTTTCCCATGCTAGATTATGCAATCGATTGCATCGAGACGGATCGGCATGAAAACGCTCAAGGGTCCAGCGCTGTTCCTCGCGCAGTTCATCGGTGACAAGCCGCCGTTCGATCGACTGGACACATTGGCCGAATGGGCCGCCGGGCTTGGCTATTCTGGCGTACAAGTGCCGACGAGCACGCCCCACGTTTTCGATCTGGTCCAGGCCGCGCAGAGCCAGGCCTACTGCGACGACCTCACCGGCATGCTGGCGCGGCACGGCATCCGGATCAGCGAACTGTCCACCCACCTGCAAGGGCAGCTGGTTGCCGTCCACCCGGCCTACGACGTCCTGTTCGACGGCTTTGCCCCGCCGGACAAGCGCGGCAATCCGGCGGCCCGGCAGGCCTGGGCCGTCGAGCAGCTGATGCTGGCGGCCAGGGCCAGCCAGCGCCTGGGGCTCACGGCGCATGCCACGTTTTCCGGCGCGCTGGCCTGGCCGTATTTCTACCCCTGGCCGCAACGGCCGCCGGGACTGGTGGAAGAGGCCTTCGCCGAGCTCGGCCGTCGCTGGCGGCCGATCCTGGATGCCTTCGACGCCTGCGGCGTGGACCTGTGCTACGAGATCCATCCGGGCGAAGACCTGCACGACGGTGCGACCTTCGAGCGGTTCCTCGACGCCGTCGACCACCACCCGCGCGCCAAGATCCTGTACGACCCCAGCCACCTGCTGTTGCAGCAGATGGACTACCTCGGCTTCATCGACCGCTACCACGACCGGATCGGCATCTTCCACGTCAAGGACGCCGAGTACCGCGCCAGTGCGCGCAGCGGCGTCTATGGCGGCTACGAGAACTGGATCGATCGCCCCGGCAGGTTCCGTTCGCTGGGCGATGGCCAGATCGATTTCAAGGCGATCTTTTCCAAGTTCGCCCAGTACGACTTCCCCGGCTGGGCCGTGCTGGAATGGGAGTGCTGCCTGAAGCATCCGGAAGACGGCGCGCGCGAGGGCGCCGCCTTCATCCGCGACCACCTCATCCGCGTGACCGAACGCGCCTTCGACGATTTCGCCGACAGCGGCGCCGATCCGGAAACGCTGCGCCGCATGCTGGGAATTTGAACCGATACCGACCTGGGAGGGGAAGTCATGACGTTCACCATGTCGCGCCTGGGCGCGATGATGTTCCTGCAGTTCTTCATCTGGGGCGCGTGGTTCGTGACCCTCGGCACGTACCTGGTGCAGGGGCCGTTGCAGGCCAGCGCCAGCCAGGTCGCAACGGCCTACCTCAGCCAGTCCATCGGCGCCATCGTCGCGCCGTTCCTGGTCGGCCTGGTCGCGGACCGCTACTTCGCGGCGCAGCGCATCCTGGCGGCGCTGCACCTGGCCGGCGCGGCGCTGATGTGGGTCGCCTCCACGGCCAGCGGCTTCAACACGTTCGCGACCTGCGTCATGGCCTACATGCTGCTGTTCATGCCGACGCTGGCGCTGGTCAACAGCATCGCGATGCGGCACATGCAGTCGCCGGAAAAGCAGTTCCCGTTCGTGCGCGTCGCCGGCACCATCGGCTGGATCGTCGCCGGCGTGCTGATCGGCTGGCTGGGCTGGGAACAGGCGCATCGGCTCGAGCTCACCTTCCGCATGGCCGCGGCGGCCTCGCTGGCCCTCGGCCTGTATGCGCTGACCCTTCCGCACACGCCGCCGCTGGCGCAGCAACGCAATGCGACGCTGGGACAGATCCTGGGACTGGACGCGCTGCGCCTGCTGAAATCGCGTGCCTACCTGGTGTTCTTCCTGGCCTCGATCGCGATCTGCGTCCCGCTGTCGTTCTACTACAACTTCACCAACCCCTTCCTCAACGACCTCGGCGTGCGCGGCGCGGCCGGACTGCAATCGCTCGGACAGGCGTCCGAAGTGCTGCTGATGCTGGCCATGCCCTTCCTGTTCGTGCGGCTGGGCGTCAAGACCATGCTGGCGGTCGGCATGGCGGCCTGGGTGCTGCGCTACGGCATGTTCGCCTATGGTGATGTCGGCAGCGGGTTCGCGTTGCTGGTGATCGGCATCGTGCTGCACGGCATCTGCTACGACTTCTTCTTCGTCACCGGCCAGATCTACACCGATGCCCATGCCGGGCCCGACGCGCGCAGCAGCGCGCAGGGCTTCATCACCCTGGCGACGTACGGCGTCGGCATGCTGATCGGCACCTTCCTGTCCGGCGCGGTCGTGGAGCACTACACCACGGCGGCCGGTCCCGACTGGCGGCAGATCTGGCTGTTCCCGGCGGGCTTCGCGCTGGTCGTGCTGGTCGCCTTCCTGTTCCTGTTCCGCGAGCGGCCGACCGCCGTCGCCGCGTCGTCCGCGCACTGAGGGTCCAGACCGATGAGCAAGCTGGGGGTCGCCATCGTCGGCACCGGAATGATCGGCGCCGTGCATCGCCGCGCGGCGCTGCTGGCCGGCGCCGTCGTGCGCGGCGTGAGCGCGTCGTCGCCGGAGCGCGCCCGCGAAGTGGCGCAGGCCTGGAATGTTCCGCGCGCCTATCGCGATATCGAAGAGGTCATCGCCGATCCGCAGGTGCAGGTCGTGCACGTGTGTACCCCGAACCACCTGCACCGGCCGATGGCGCAGGCCGCGCTGGAGGCCGGCAAGCACGTGGTCTGCGAAAAGCCGCTGGCCACGACGCTGGAAGACGCCAGGGCCCTGGCGGCGCTGGCCGCGTCCAGCGGGCGGGTGGCCACGGTGCCCTTCGTCTACCGCTACCACCCGGTCGTGCGCGAGGCGCGCGCGCGCATCGCGCAGGGCGAGCTGGGACCGCTGCGCCTGATCCACGGCAGCTACCTGCAGGACTGGCTGCTGGATCCGGCCAGCAACAACTGGCGCGTGGATCCGGCGCTGGGCGGCGCGTCCCGCGTGTTCGCCGACATCGGTTCGCACTGGTGCGACCTGGTGGAGTGGGTCGGCGGCGAACGCTTCGTCGACGTCAGCGCCGCCTTCGAAACGGTGATCGCCGAGCGCGCCGCCGCGACCGGCCAGAGTTTCGCCACGCCGGCGGCGGGGGCCGCGATGCAGGCGGTGTCCAGCGAAGACGTCGCCGCGGCCCTGTTCAAGACCGGCAACGGCACCCTGGCTTCGTTGACCGTCAGCCAGGTGTCGGCCGGGCGCAGGAATCGCCTCTGGTTCGAGATCGACGGCGCCAGGGCCAGCGTGGCGTTCGACCAGGAAGATTGCGAACGGCTCTGGATCGGATTGCCCGACCAGCGCGAGGAGATCTTCGTGCGCGGCCCGGGCGCGGGAAGTGCCGAGCAGCGCCGGCTCTCGATATTGCCGGTCGGCCACGCGCAAGGCTACGGCAACTGCTTCGAGGCGTTCGTCGCGGACACCTATCGCGCCATCGGGGCCGAACGGCCGGAAGGCCTGCCGACCTTCGACGATGGGTTGCGCTCGGCGCTGATCGTCGATCGCGTCATCGCATCGGCCAGGACCCGCGCCTGGACCCCCATCGGTTGAGCGAAGGGCGACGCGCCCGGCTCCACTCCCGTTCGCAATCATCGGAATCACGAGAGGACACCACGATGAGCACCCACTCCCGCAAGATCGCGACCGCCGCGCTTCTGTTCTTCGCCGCCCTGCCCGGCTTCGCAAAAGACGCCGGCGCCGAGGCCAGGCCCATCGCGGTGCAGATGTATACGCTGCGCAACATCGCCTCGCTCGATGAGCGATTGAAGATCGTCCACGATGCGGGCGTCCACGCCGTGGAGACGGTCGGCACGCAGGATGTGTCGGCCGAAGAACTGAAGCGGCTGCTGGAAAAGTATTCGATCAGGGCCATCTCGACCCACGCGCAACTGGCCGACCTGCGCAACGACCTCGATGGCGTCGTGGCCTTCAACAAGTCGATCGGCAACGCCACGCTGGTGGTGCCTTACCTGGGCGAGAAGGATCGCCCGGCCGATGCCGCGGGCTGGACTGCATTGGGCAAGGAACTGGGTGAGCTTGCGAGGCGGGTCCAGGCCAGGGGCATGACGCTGGCCTACCACAACCACGACTTCGAGCTGGTCGATTTCGACGGCAAGACCGGCCTCGAGCTCCTGTTCGAAGCGGCCGGCCCCGAACTCCAGGCCGAACTCGACCTGGCCTGGGTGGCGCGGGGCGGCCACGACCCGGCGGCGATGCTCGGCAAGTTCGGCGGACGCGTGTTCGCGGTACACGCCAAGGACAATGCGCCGCAGGGCCAGGCCCGGGACGAAGGCGGTTTCGCCGCCCTGGGCCAGGGCGTCCTGGACTGGGAGGCGATCCTCCCCGCCGCCGCGAAGGCGGGCGTGCAGTGGTACATCATCGAGCACGACCAGCCGCTCGATCCGGCCGCGGCCGTCAAGACCGGCGCGGATTACCTGCGCGAACACCTTCCTGCAAGCGTGAATCGCTGATACCCGGCGGAATCCATGTTGAAAACCGTCCCGGCAGCGGCCCCGCGCTTCCTCGCCACGGCGTTTGCGACCACGGCGTCCGCAGAGGACGCCCGTGGAGGGCGCCGAGGCGGCTGGCCCGATCATTTCCCCCTTTGGTTTCCGGGGAACTCGTCCCGCCGGATCTCCCAGCGCACCTTGTCGCCTGCATCGAAGCGGACATGCACGCGGACCAGGTGGCGGTCCACCAGCTTCAGGCTGTAGGAATCGTGGTCGCGGAACAGCGCACTGCCATCCCAGGTCCAGTCGAGCGCGTCGGGCATGTACACGAAGACCTGGTGGGCGGAATGCAAAGGTCCGGTTGACGTGCCGGAAAGCGTCCCGGTCGCGTCGTTCCAATCGATATCGTCGATTTCCACCGCGCCCTGCGACACGTGGCGATCGGTGGAAACGAATTGCGGCTTGCCCGACCGCTCATGCAGGGTCAGCAGGGTCACGCTGCCCGGCTGCACGACGACCTCCAGTTCGCCCGTCACCTCGCCGACCAGTTGCCGCTTCCAGAAGTCGAATGCGACGTAGGTACGCGCCGGATCAAGCCCCAGCCTTCGAAGCGGAAGTTTCCGCGTGACGACCCTGGCCAGGTCCGGGTTGAACACGGCAAGCAGCGTCCAGCGGCCGAACGGCCGTTCCACGTCGAGGACGAAAGCATGCTGCAGGTTCTGGTCGAACAGATCCACCGGAGCGGCCGCTTCGCCCAGCGATGGCAGGATCTTCTTCAGGATATCCAGACCGGAATCGTCCAGCTGCGTGAGTCTGTCGCCGGAAATCGTGTTCCCGCCGCTCAATGCGATCAGCGTGGCCGCGGCCTCGGATTGCGAGCGGTTCAGCAGGTCCATGCACAGGTGATCGACGTCATTCACCCATGTCCGCTTGTGGAAGTAGTAGCGCTTCGCCGCGGCGGAGGCGCTGCTGGCCGGATGGGTGAAATACGTCTCCCACGCCGCTTCGCGGAAGCCGTAGTACACATCGGCTTCGATACGCATGCTGTCGATCAGGCCGGTAGTGATCGCGCCCGGCCCGCAGTCGAGGATGTGGCACTTTTCCCCGGCCACGCGGCGCATGATTTCCATGCCCTTGCGGTACACGTCGGCGGCCGAACGGGTGGGGTCGCGGAAACTCTCGGCGGCGAGTATCGACCAGGCGACGAAGTCGATCTTGATCATCTCGTAGCCCCAGTCGTTGACGATGGTGTCGATCAGTCGATGCAGCCACGCCGCCGCCTCCGGGTGGGTGATGTCCAGGCAATACCGTTTCGGGTTCTCGTCGGCGGGCGGCTCGGTACCCGCGGGCCAGTTGCCGATGCGCTGCAGGCTTCCGTCGCGCCGCCGCACCAGCCAGTCCGGGTGCTCCTGGAATAGCCGGGTGGACTCGGAAATGACATAGGGCGAGATCCAGATACCCGCCTTGAAACCATGGCTCCGGATGCGGTCCGCAAGCCATTTCATGCCTTGCGGAAACCGCTCGTTGCCCTCCCAATCGCCGTGCCACCGCTGGAAGCCCTCGTCGATCTGGATGTATTCCAGCCCGTATTGCCTGAGGTGTCTGGCGGCGAATTCGGTGTTCGCAATCACCTCGTCCGCCGACACGCGGGACAGCGTGTAGAACCAGCTGCACCAGCCGTCGAGCGACTGGCTCGACCGTGCGTTGTTGGCCGTGCCTGCCGCGGCGGCGTAGTGCTCCAGTGCGCGGTGGGGGTTTTCCGCGATCCCGAGGATGAACCGATTGGAACTGATCGAGCGACCGGGCGGAAGAACCAGCCGTGGTGCGTAGACCGATTCGGCGATGAATGAAATCTCGCCTTCGGCTACCCGGGAGATCAGCAGATTGCCCAGGCAAAGGTCGTTCTGCAGGTACCCCAGCGCGATTCCCTCCTGGTCGTGGCCGCTGTACAGGCCCGCGTTCCACCAGCTGTGGATGGTTTCGGCACTGCCGGCGAAAGGCTCGTTGGCGAGCGTCACTCCCTTCAGGTTCGCGGACGAGACGGCCCCTTCGCGATTGCCGAAGACGTGGACGGAACCGGCGTCGTAATACATTTCACCATTGGTCAGGCACTTCGATACGCCGGGCGCATGCAGGATCCCGCCTTCCGCTTTCGCCACGCGCACCGGTTCGATGCTGTGGATGGCGATTTCGCCCGTCGATGCGTTCGTGCACACCGCCTCGAACACGATCGCCTGCCGGCCGTTGTACAGCGACAGGTGAACGTCGACGTCGGTCGATCCGCGGGCATCCACGCAACGCACTGTAAGCCGCTCGCCCCGGCCGAGCCGGTCTTCGAACGCCGCGACCGTGGCCGAATGGCGGAAACCTCCTCCGGAGAGCATGCGCGGCGCCGCGTTCGCGCCGTCCGGGCCGACATCGAAATTGATGCGGCAGGTTCCGCCGGTCAGCAGCGGTTTGCCATCGATCCTGCGGACATCGAACGTGCCCAATGTCGTGTCGAACGAGGCCGTGAAGAACCGGTTCCTTATCGCGAAAACGCCGTCGCGCGACAGGAGCGCTTTCGCGGGTCCCGACATGGCGACGGAAATACCGAAGAGTGAAGTGGATTTGATGAAATCGCGGCGGCTGAAGTCGCTGGCCATTGCATTCCTCGATCTGTTGGGGCGTCGCCCCGACGATCAGGAAGACGCTTACAGCTCGCGTACCCAGATGTTGCGGTAGCTGACCCTGGAATCGTGGTCCTGCAGGTAGATCGGCGCGCAGCCATGCGGCGAGTACGAGGGCGCGCCGATGTATTCGGTCTTGCCCGACAGGACGGTGTCGTCCTGCACCAGGACGCCGTTGTGCAGCACGGTGATGCGGGCGGGCGAAACCAGGCCGCCGCCTTCCGAGAAGCGCGGCGCCTTCCAGACGATATCGTACGCCTGCCATTCGCCCGGCGCGCGCGAGGCATTCACCAGCGGGATGGACTGCTTGTAGATCGAGGCGGCCTGGCCGTTGGAATAGGTCGGGTTGTCGTAGCTGTCGAGCACCTGCAGCTCGTAGAGCTCCTGCAGGAAGATGCCGCTGTTGCCGCGCTGCTGGCCGTCGAAGCCTTTCGTTTCGGTGGGCGTGCGCCACTCGACATGCAGCTGGATGTCGCAGAAGCGCCGCCTCGTGCGGATGCCCTTGCTGCCTGGCACCACGGTGAACGCGCCATCGGCCACGGCCCAGGGCGCCGCCCCGCCCTGCTCGCCTTCCCAGGCCGAGAGATCCTTGCCGTCGAACAGCACCACGGCGTCGGAGGGCGCGGCATCCCGGGGTGTGGCCACGACCGCCGGAACCGGCTTCCAGACTTCGGTCCGGGCGGGATCGCGCGAGGGATCGCCACCTGTCTGCGCGAGCGCGGGGGCCGCGACCACGAGGCAGGCCGTCATCAGGATCGGTTTGTTCATCATGTCTCCCGGAAGCGCGGGATCGGCGCGAGCGGACCGTTGGCGCCCATCAGTTGGTCGCCCACGCGGGCGTGCCCGGCACGTAGGCCATGTCGCCGTCGTAGCGGCCCGGCACGGCGACGTATCGCAGCGCCTCCGTCGCCCCCGTCTGCGAGGTGAAGAAGCCGAAGATGGCGAGTTGCTTGATCATCGTGAAGTAGTGCGGCTTCTCCGGCTTCTTCCCGTCGTTGCCGCCGGCCTGCTTCCTGGCTTCGGCATCCAGGGTGCGCAGCAGTTCGATGCGGTCCCGCGGCGCCAGCGCCACGAAGCTGCCGCCCGCGCGCTTGTCGATGTCGGCCAGGCCTGCGCGGAACACCGCCTGATCCCCGGGGGCGTAGCAGTCGGTGACGAATTGCGCCATGAACAGGCCTGCCCCCGCGTCCTTTGCACCCGGCGTGCTGGTCCGCGGCAGGATGGTTTCCGCGATCTCGTCCAGCTTGGCCACATCGGCCCCGGAGAAAGCGTTGTTCGCGGCCGGAACCGGTTCCTGCCCGTAGACGAAGGCCGGTATGCCGATCATGGCCGCGCCGGTGGCGGCGGCGATCATCTTCAGAAGTTCGCGACGCTCCATCACAGGTTCCCCGCCTTGAGTTCGCGCACGGCGTGATCCGCCGCCCGCGCCGTCATCGCCATGTACGTCAGCGACGGATTCACGCAGCCGCTGGAAGTCATGCAGGCGCCGTCGGTCACGTAGACGTTCGGCGCATCCCAGACCTGGTTGTGCATGTTCAGGACCGAATTCTTCGGGTCCCGCCCCATGCGCGCGGTGCCCATTTCGTGGATGCCCATGCCCGGCGCGTAGTCGTTGTCGTGCACCTTGACGTCCTTGACGCCCGCGGCCTCCAGCATTTCGGCGGCGTCCGCGCCCATGTCCTTGCGCATGGCCCGCTCGTTCTCGCGCATGGACACGTCCATCGCCAGCACCGGCAGCCCCCACTTGTCCTTGCGGTGCGGATCCAGGCTGATCCGGTTGTCGTGGTAGGGCAGCATCTCGCCGAAACCGGTCATGCCGATGGACCAGTCGCCCGGCAGAGTCAACGCGTCCTTCAGTTCGGCGCCGACGTTGAGCTCGGCGATCTCGCGCGACCACCCGGAGCGGCTGGCCCCGCCCTGGTAACCGAATCCGCGGACATAACCGCGCTTGTCGCCGCCGACATTGCGGAAGCGCGGAATGTAGAAACCGCAAGGGCGGCGGCCGAAGTAGTACTTGTCTTCGTAGCCATCGACCCGGCCGGACGCGCCGACGCGGAAATGATGGTCCATGACGTTGTGCCCCAGCTCGCCGGAAGAAGAGCCCAGCCCGCCTTCCCAGACATCGGTGGCCGAATTCATCAGCAGCCAGGTCGAGTTGAAGGCCGATGCGTTGAGGAAGACGACCCTGGCCGTGTACTGGTAGGTCTGGCCGGTCTCGGCGTCGATGATCTCCACCCCCCGCGCGCGCTTGCGGTCCTTGTCGTAGAGCACTTCCTTGACGATCGAGAACGGGCGCAGCGTCAGGTTGCCCGTCTTCATGGCCGCCGGCAGCGTCGCCGACTGGGTCGAGAAATAGGCGCCGTAGGGACAACCCAGGATGCACTTGTTCCGGTACTGGCAATTGACCCGGCCCTGCTCGGGCTTGGGCTGGGTGATGTTCGCGGTACGCGAGTGGATCAGGTGGCGCGTGCCGCCGAATGCCTGCTTGATCCGCGCAGCCACGTCCTTTTCGACGATGTTCAGCGGAATGGGCGGCAGGAATTCGCCGTCCGGCAGGACGTCCAGCCCTTCCCGCGTGCCGGCGATGCCCGCGAACTTTTCCACGTGGTCGTACCAGGGCGCGATGTCGGCATAGCGGATCGGCCAGTCGGTGGCGATGCCTTCCTTGAGGTTCGCCTCGAAATCCAGGTCCGACAGGCGATAGCTCTGCCGGCCCCACATCAGCGAGCGGCCGCCGACGTGGTAGCCGCGGTACCAGTCGAACCGCTTGGTCTCCGTGTAGGGGCAGTCCTTTTCGTTGGCCCACATCCCGAACGTTTCTTCGGACAGGCCGTAGTCCCGGCTCAGCACCGGATAATCCGCCTTCATCGCCTGGGTCGGCCGGCCACGATGCGGGTAATCCCACGACTCCTTCATCGCGTTGACGTAATCCTTGACGTGCTCGATGTTGCGGCCGCGTTCCAGCATCAGGACCTTGAGCCCCTTCTCGGTCAGCTCCTTGGCAGCCCATCCGCCGCTGATCCCCGAGCCGACGACGATCGCGTCGTAGTGATTGTCTGCCATGGGTTCCTTCACCTGGGTGGATGCGTGTTTCAGACGTCGCAGAGGCGTATCGCCTCGCGCAGCGAACCGACGGGATCCGCCGCTTCGGCCTCGAACTCCTGCGCCACGTAGCCGTCGAAGCCGGTATCGCGGATCGCGCGGCAGATGGCGGGGTAGTTGAGTTCCTGGTTGTCGCCGATCTCGTGCCGGCCCGGCACGCCCGCCGTGTGGTAGTGCCTGAAGCAGGCGTGGTGCTTGCGGATGGTGGCGATGATGTCGCCCTCCATGATCTGCATGTGGTAGATGTCGAACAGCAGGCCGAAGTTGTCCGACCCGATCCGCCTGCACAGCTCGACGCCCCATGCGGAGCGGTCGCAGAGATAGTCGGGGTGGTCGACCCTGGAATTCAGCAGCTCCATCACCAGCACGACGCCGCGCTTCTCGGCATGCCCCAGGATGCGCTTCAACCCGGCCTCGGCGTTGGCCATTCCCTCCGCGGGATCCATGCCGTTGCGATTGCCGGAAAAGCAGATCAGGTTGCGGTAGCCGGCATCGGCGACCAGGTCGATGTGGCGGGTGTAGCGTTCGACCAACTGGTCGTGGAATTCGGTGGCGGCGAAACCCCTGGTCAGGCCCAACTCCGCGCCATTGCACATCGAGCTGTACACGCCATGCGCCTTCAGGGTCGGCCAGTCTTCCGGGCCGACCAGGTCGATGGCGGCAAAACCAATCCCCTTCACCGTCCGGCATAGCTGCGCGAGCGACTGTTGCGAGAGCGTCCAGCGGCAGACGGAATGCTTCAGGTTGCCCTTGAGCGCGAGCGGCTTTTCCGTGGCGAAGCCGGGCGCCACTCCGGCGGCAGCCAGCCCGATGCCGCCCAACACCGCGGCGCGCAGCGCGCTTCGCCTCGTGAACCTGGAATCCGGGAAGCTCATCGCGGCATCCTCATGCCACGCAAGAAAGCGGCCCATGCGAATCGTCGGGGCATCGCCCCCGCCACGTGGAACACGCCGGCCGCCGATGCGGCATGCCGATCCGATCGAACAGACAACCCTCCATCCCACGGCCTCCCAATCGGCACGAAACCTTGAAGATTCGCCTCGATGCAATCGATTGCACCATAAAGCAGTGGAATGCCTCATTGCAAGGCTTCGAACACGAAAACTTATGCTGCAAGGCACAATCAAGAGGCGATATTTTCCTCTTGGCGAAAGTGCAGCGATTTACCGATGTCCTCTCGCAATCATCCCTGCGGACGACTGCGCACGCACGTTCAGGCGCGGCCGCATTCGCCTTGCGGAAGACGCTTGGCGATGCAGGTTCGAGCGGAGCGGTTCGGGCGCCAGTCGCCTGCGCCCGCATGCATTCCCGACACGCGCCGCAGGATCACTTCGTCGCCTTTACCTTCCCTGGCCCATGTTCAGGGACTGTCGCGCCGCCACTGCGGGTCAAACCGCCTGCAGCCGAACGGCGCTTTTTCCGCGACCCGTGGCCGGAGCCAGGCGCAAACGCAAAGGCCCGCTTTCGCGGGCCGACTTCCTGCAGATGTTGGAGGCCTGGGTCGGAATTGAACCGGCGTACGCGGATTTGCAGTCCGCTGCATAACCACTCTGCCACCAGGCCGGTGGACTGCGCCGAGACTGGCGCAAAGCGGGCGGCATTTCAAGCGCCCGACAAAGTAAAACCCCGTTGCCGGGGTTTCGTCTTCGCTTCTTCCGGGAGTCCCGGAGGAAATAATTTGGAGCGGGAAACGAGACTCGAACTCGCGACCCCGACCTTGGCAAGGTCGTGCTCTACCAACTGAGCTATTCCCGCGTCGAGAGAGAGGAAATTTTAGCATCCCGCCGGGCACTGTCAACAGCTGCGCGTTCATTGGCGCGCAGGCTGGGCCATGCCGCGACCAGGTACTGCACGCCCGACCACAGGGTCAACAGCGCCGCGCCCGCCAGCAGCCAGTCGCCGAGGTGGAAAACCGGCCCGCCCAGCCATATGCCGGTCCCCGGCCGCAGCTGGTGCGCCGGCGTTACCGAGTACAGCAGGCAGGACAGCGCCACCATCTGCACGATCGTCTTGACCTTGCCGATCGTGGCGACCTTGACCTTGGCGCGCTGGCCGATCTCGGCCATCCACTCGCGCAGCGCCGACACCGCGATCTCGCGGCCGACGATCACCGCCGCCCAGAACGCCATCCACGACGTCGGGTGGCCCTGCACGATCAGGAACAGCGCCACCGCCACCATCAGCTTGTCGGCGACCGGGTCGAGGAAGGCGCCGAACGCCGACGACTGGTTGTAGCGGCGGGCGATCCAGCCGTCGAGCGCGTCGGTCACCGCGGCCAGCACGAACACGATCACCGCGGCGAAGTTGGTCCATCGGTACGGCAGGTAGAACACCACCACCAGCACCGGGATCAGCACGATGCGCAGCAGGGTCAGCCAGGTAGGGATGGTGAGCTTCATCGAACCTATTCGTTGCCGGACGTGGGGGAAGCGCCGGACGGCTCCAACCCGTGAAGATTAGCGTAGATTCGCTCGGCCAGCGCGGCATTGATGCCTTCCACGCGGGCGATCTCGTCGGCGCCTGCGGCTTTCAGCCCCGCCAAACCGCCGAAATGCTTGAGCAGGCTGGCGCGGCGGCGCGGGCCGATGCCGGCGATGTCCTCGAGCTTGCTAGTCATGCGCGCCTTCTGCCGCTTGCCGCGATGCCCGGTGATCGCGAAACGGTGCGCTTCGTCACGCACCTGCTGGACCAGTTGCAATGCCGGCGAGGCGGCGCCGGGACGCAATTCGCGGCCATCCGGCAACACCAGCGCCTCGTGCCCGGGGCGGCGTTCCTCGCCCTTGGCCACGCCGACCAGCACCACGCCGTCCACGCCGAGGTCGGCGAGCGCCGATTGCGCCTGCGCCAGCTGCCCCGCGCCGCCGTCGATCAGCAGCACGTCGGGCAGCACGCCGCCCTCCTCCACCGCGCGGCGGAAGCGGCGCTCGATGGCCTGGCGCATCGCCGCGTAGTCGTCGCCGGGTTCGATGCCGGCGATGTTGAAGCGGCGGTACTGCGCGCGCACCGGGCCGGCGGCGTCGAACACCACGCAGCTGGCGACGGTCGCCTCGCCCATCGTGTGGCTGATGTCGAAGCATTCGATCCGCTTCGCCACGTCGGGCAGCCCGAGCAGGTCGCGCAGGGCCTCGCTGCGCGCCTGCTGCGCGTTGCGGCTGGTCAGTTCGGTGGCCAGGGTCATTTCGGCGTTGCGCCTGGCCAGGTCGAGGTAGCCGGCGCGCTCGCTGCGCACGTTCCACTTCAGCTGCACCTTGCGCCCGGCCGAGTCGCCGAGTGCGCTTTCGATCAGCGCGGCTTCGGGGATTTCGCGGTCGAGCACGATCTCGCGCGGCGGGGTCTGCTCGGCGTAATACTGCGAGACGAACGCGGCCAGCACTTCTTCCGCGTTTTCCTCGCCGTTGGTCCTGGGGAAGAACGCGCGCGTGCCGAGGTTGCGGCCGTCGCGGAACGCCAGCAGCACCACGCAGGCGGCGCTGCCCTGCATCGCGCAGGCCAGCACGTCGAGGTCGGCGGCATGGCCGTCGACGTACTGCCGCGCCTGCAGCGAGCGGATCGACGCGATCAGGTCGCGCAGGCGCGCGGCCTGCTCGAATTCCAGCTTCGCGCTGGCCGCCTCCATCTGCGCGCCGAGCTCGCCGGTGAGTTCGTCGCTGCGGCCGTCGAGGAACAGCGACGCGCGGCGCACGGACTCGGCGTACTCGGCTTCGTCGACCAGGCCGACGCACGGCGCGGTGCAGCGGCCGATCTGGTACTGCAGGCACGGCCGCGAGCGGTTGCGGAACACGCTGTCCTCGCAGTTGCGGATCTTGAACAGCTTCTGCATCAGGTTCAGCGTTTCGCGCACCGCGGTCACGCCGGGATACGGGCCGAAATAGCGGCCGGGCACGGCACGCGGGCCGCGGTGCACGGCGATCCGCGGCCATTGTTCGCTGGTCAGCAGCACGTACGGATAGCTCTTGTCGTCGCGCAACAGCACGTTGTAGCGCGGCGCCAACGACTTGATCAGCTGGTTCTCCAGCAGCAGCGCCTCGGCCTCGGTGCGGGTGACCGTGACTTCCATCCGCGCGACCTGGGCCAGCATCGCCAGCGTGCGCGGCGCCTTCGGCGAGGTGTTGAAATAGCTGGCGACGCGCTTCTTCAGCGCGCCGGCCTTGCCGACGTACAGCAGCGTGCCATCGGCGGCGTACATGCGGTACACGCCGGGGGCGGTGCTCAGTTCGGCGGCGAAGGCCTTGCCGTCGAAGGCCGGGGCATCGGTACGGCTCATGGCGGAATTCTAGTCGGTGGCGGCTTGCTCACGACCGAACCCGCGATCCTTCCCCCTACTTGCGGGGAGGGGAATCGTCACTCATCCACCGCCACGCGCTCCAGTTCGCCCGTCGCCGGATCGAACTTCAGCACCGCATGCGCATTGGTTTCCGCGATCCACACCTTGCCGTCGGCCACCGCCAGTCCGGCGGGGCCGTTCAGCGGGCGCGGCAGCTCCACCGTCGCGACCTCGCCGCCGCCGAGGCGCAGCGTGCGCAGGCGGCCATTGCCGGTATCGGCGATCCACAGCAGCGGCGAACCCGCCGCGTCCAGCGCGATCGCCTGCGGATACTGCAGTCTCGCCCGCTCGCGCGGACCGTCGGCATCGCCGGATTCCCACAGCCCCTGCCCCACCAGCGTCTGCACCAGCCCGGAGCGCACCTGCAGCGAACGCACCGCCGAACCCAGCGCATCGCAGACGTACAGCGTCTGCTGCACCACCGCCAGCGACGCCGGTTGCGCGAACGCCGCCATCGCGCCGGTGCCGTCGCGCAGGTCGAGCTGGCCCGAACCGCCCAGCGCTTCCAGCTTGTGCTTGCCCGGGTCGAAGCCCCAGATGCGGTTGTCGCCGGCCAGCGCCAGGAACAGCTGCTTGTCGGTGGCGGCCACCGCGGCCGGCTGGTTCAGGGCCACGTCGCGCGGTGCGCGCACCACGCCTTCGACCGGCTGGCCGGCGCGGCCGTTGCCGCACAAGGTGTCGACGTGGCCGCTGCGCAGGTTGATCCGGCGCAATGCGTGGTTGCCGGTGTCGGCCACGTACAGCGACTCGCGCGCCAGCGCCAGCCCGTGCGGGTGGCGGAACGCGGCAAGTTCGCCTTCGCCGTCGATGAAATCGGCCGCGCCCGTGCCGAACTGGCGCAGCACCCGGCCTGCGCGGGTGCATTCGAGGACGCGGTGGTTGCCGCTGTCGGCGACGAAGAGGCGGTCGCCGCCGACCGCCAGCCCGACCGGGAAGCGCAACGGCAGGCGCGGCTCCGGCCGGGTTTCCGCCGGCGCGCGCAGGTCGTCCTCGTTCGGCGGCGGCAGCGCATCGCACAGCAGGGCCGCGGCCTTCTCCATTTCGGCGATGCCGTCCTGCCCCACCGCTTCGGCCTGCGGACGCCCTTCGGCGTCGATCAGCAGCACGGTCGGCCACGAGCGGATGCCGAACTGCTGCCACGCGACCCAGTCGCGGTCCAGCGCCGCCGGCATCGAGATGCCGTGGCGGCGCAGCAGCTTCAGCACGAATTCGGGTTCCCGCTCGCAATCGAAACGCGGCACGTGGACCGCGATCGGCTGCAGGCGCCCGGCGTGGCGCACGCGCCAATGCTCGAGTTCGAGCAGGCGTTGCCGGCACCACAGCGAGGCGCCGTTGACGAAGGCCAGCGCCACGACCCGGCCGCGCTGCTCGCGCAACGAACCACCGGCGCAATTCAGCCACTCCAGGCTTTCGGGCAGTTCGGGGAGGGTCGCCGCGACATTCATCCCCCGATTATGCCGAACTCGCGCTCCTTGCACAGATGCGGTCGACCACGGCCTGCGCGGCGGCATCGACCAGCCGCCACACGCGCTCGAAATCGTCGTGGCCGCCGTAGTACGGGTCGGGCACTTCGCCGCCGGCCGCGACCCCGCTCCAGTCCAGCAGCAGCCGCGCCTTGCCTTCCAGCCCGGCCGGGGCGGTGGCGCGCAGGTCGCGCAGGTTCCGCGCGTCGGCACACAGCAGCCAGTCGAAATCGTGGAAGTCGGCGACCCGCAGCTGGCGCGCGCGCAGGGCCGAAATGTCCGCGCCGTGCCCGCGCGCGCAGGCGACCGCGCGGCGGTCCGGCGCTTCGCCGGCGTGCCAGCCGCCGGTACCGGCCGAATCGGTCCGCACCCAGTCCAGCCCGGCCGCGTCCAGGCGCAGGCGCAGCGCGCCCTCGGCCATCGGCGAACGGCAGATGTTGCCCAGGCAGACCAGCAGCAATTTCATCCGTCGCCGGCCCTCAGCCGCCATGCCCGCGCAGCCAGGCTTCGGCGCGGGCCAGGTCATCCGGCGTGTCCACGCCGGGCGGGAATTCGGCCGGGGTCAGCGCCACCGCGATGCGGAAGCCGGCCTCCAGCGCGCGCAGTTGCTCCAGCGACTCGATCTGCTCCAGCTGCCCGGGCGGCATCGCCGCGAAGCGGCGCAGGAACCCGGCGCGATAGGCGTAGATGCCGATGTGACGGAAACTCGTTCCCGGCATCAACACGCGCCGGTCCTGCGCGAACGCGTCGCGATGCCACGGGATCGGCGCGCGACTGAAGTACAGCGCGTCGCGCCAGCCGTCGAAGCCATGGGCCAGGCGTCGTACCGCTTCCGGATCCCGTCCGGCCAGTTCGCGCAAGCCGCCCCGGTCGCCCGGCAGGCCCGCGTCGCCGCCACCCTTGCATACCAGCTTGACCGTGTTCGGGTCGAAGAACTGTTCCGGCTCGGTGATCGGAGTCGCCAGCGTGGCCATGTCGGCGCCGCTGTCGGCCAGGGTTTCGGCGACCTTGCGGATGCCTTCGGCCGGCGCGAACGGCTCGTCGCCCTGCAGGTTCACCACGATGGCATCGTCGCCCCAGCCGGCGATGCGCGCGCATTCGGCGAGGCGGTCGCTGCCGGACAGGTGGGTCGAGGCAGTCATCGCGACCTTCGCCGCCGTGCCCTGCAAGGCCCCGGCGATGCGCGCATCGTCGGTGGCGACCCACACCTCGCGCGCGCCGGCGGCGAGCGCGCGTTCGGCCACGCGCAGCACCAGCGGCTTGCCGCCGAGCGGCGCCAGCGGCTTGCCGGGCAGGCGCGTGGACGCGTAGCGGGCGGGTATGGCGACGATGAAATCGGTCATGGGACGGGAGGCGCGGGGCGAGGGACGGGAAGCGTAACCGGTTTTGCTATTGCGCCTCCCGCCCGCCCCTGCCCGCCTCGCGGCGGCTTTTCGCCACCTTCTCCAGCAGGCCGGCCCAGAACGCTTCCGGCAGCTGCGCAGCCACCGGCACGCTGTAATACCAGTCGTCGGCGAAGGCCGCGCATTTCACCGCGTCCTTCTCGGTCATCAGGATCGGCAGTTCGCTGCCGAAGGAAAAATCCCCGGCCGCATAGCGGTGGTGGTCGGGGAACGCGTGCGGCACCACGCCGATGCCGTAGCCGCGCAGCATGTCGAAGAACCGCTGCGGATTGCCGATGCCGGCGACCGCATGCACGCGGTGCCCGCCGAACGCGTCCAGCGGCAGGGTGCGGCCGCCGCGCAGCGGCTGCGCGCTGCCGGCGACCAGCCGCAGCGGCCATTCGCCGAAGCCGGCGTCGCCGCTGCCGGCGATGTCGGCCATGCCCAGGTTGACCACGCGGAAGTCGCATTGCGCGCCGCGCTCCACCGGCTCGCGCAACGGGCCGGCCGGCAGCAACTGGCCGTTGCCGTAGCGGCGCAGGCCGTCGATGACCTCGATCTCGACGTCGCGACGCAGCCGGTAGTGCTGCAGGCCGTCGTCGCAGACCACCACGTCGCAACCGGCTTCGACCAGCGCGCGCGCGGCGGCGACGCGGTCGCGGTCCACGCGCACCGGCGCGCCGGTACGCATCGCGATCAGCACCGGCTCGTCGCCGCCCGCGGCGGCGGGGGTGCCCTTCTCGACCCATAGCGCACGGCTTTCGTCGTCGCGGCCGTAACCGCGGCTGGCCACGCCCGGGTTCCAGCCGGCTTCGCGCAGGCGTTGCACGATGGCGATGGTCAGCGGCGTCTTGCCGGTGCCGCCGACGCTGAGATTGCCGACCACGACCACCGGCACGCCGGCGCGGTGGCGTTTCAGCACGCCCCTGTCGAACAGGTTCCGCCGCAGCGCGACCAGGCGCCGGTACAGGCCGGACAGCAACCGCGCGTGCAGCGGAACCGGCGCGTCGTCGAACCAGTAGGCGGGGAGTCGCGTCTGTCTGCTCACTCGGCCTCGCGGAACTGCATGCGGTACAGGTGCGCGTACAGGCCGTCGCGCGCCAGCAGCTCGGCGTGCGTGCCCTGCTCCACCAGCCTGCCCTGATCGAGCACCAGCACCTGGTCGGCGTGTTCTATCGTCGACAGCCGGTGCGCGATGACCAGCGTGGTGCGGTCCGGCATCAGCTTCTGCAGCGCATTCTGCACCAGCCGTTCGGATTCGTTGTCGAGCGCCGCGGTGGCCTCGTCGAGGATCAGGATCGGCGCGTCCTTCAGCATCGCGCGGGCGATGGCGATGCGCTGGCGCTGACCGCCGGACAGGCGGCCGCCCTTGCTGCCGATCTGCGCGTCGAGCCGGTCCGGCAACTGTTCGACGAACTCCATCGCGTTGGCGCCGCGCACCGCGCGCTCCAGCGCTTCCGGCGGCGCCTCGCCCAGCTCGCCGTAGGCGACGTTGGCGGCGACGCTGCCGTCGAACAGCATCACCTGCTGGCCGACCAGGGCGATCTGCCGGCGCAGGTCGGCCAGCGGGTATTCCTGCAACGGATGGCCGTCGAGGGTGATGCTGCCGGCGGCGGCTTCGTAGAAGCGCGGGATCAGCTTGACCAGGGTCGACTTGCCGCTGCCGGAACGGCCGACGATCGCCGTCACCGTGCCCGGCCGCGCGACGAAGCTGACGTCTTCGAGCGCGTTCTTCGCCGCGCCGGGATAGCGCGCGCCGACGTGGCTGAATTCGAGCAGGCCCCGCGCGCGGTCGAGCCGGCGCGTGCCGGTATCGGCTTCCTCGTCGGCATCGAGCACGGCGAACAGGCGGTCGGCCGAGGCCACGCCCCGCTGCAGCATGTTCTGCACGTTGGTCAGGTTCTTCAGCGCCGGGATCACCGCCATCATCGAGATCATCAGGGTGACGAAGCCGCCTGCGCTCAGGCGCCCGGCCATCGCCTCGTGCCCGGCGAAGAACAGCAGCGCGGCCAGGCCGATCGCGCCCATCATCTGCACCAGCGCCGACGAGACGCTGCGCGTGGATTCGACCTTCATCGCCAGCTTCAGGTTGCGGTCGGCCAGCACGCGGTAGCGCGCCTGCTCCAGCCCCTGTCCGCCGTAGACCTTGACTTCCTGCTGGTTGCTCAGCGCCTGGTCGGCGGCCTGCAGCAGGTCGGCGCTGCTTTCCTGGATGCGGTGGCCGATCTGCCGGTAGCGGCGCGCGACCTTGTTCATCACGAACGCCAGCGGCGGACCGAGCAGCGCGATCGCCACGGTCACGCGCCAGCTGGTCCACAGCATCACGCCGACCGCGGCGACGATCTGCAGCGCGTTCTGCAGCATCACCTTCATCGAATCGACCGCGGCCTGCGCCACCTGGTCGCTGTCCGAACCCAGCCGCACCAGCATCGACGGCACCGGCTCGGAGTCGAAGCGCAGGCCCGGCAGGCGCAAGTACTTGCCGAGCACGTTGACGCGGAAGTCGCGGGCGATGCTGCGCGCGGCCTTGCCCATACCCATGTCGGTGGCGTAGCCGGCGATGCCGCGGACCACGAACAGGCCGACGATGGCCAGCGGCAGCAGCAGGCTCAGCTGCTCGTTGCGGTTGATGAAGGTCTCGTTGACCACCGGCTCCATCAGCTTGCTGAAGGCCGCGCCGGCGCCGGCCTCGAACAGCATGCCGAGCCCCGCCAGCGCCAGCAGGCCGCGATAGTTCTTCGCGAACCCCAGCAGGCGCCGGTAGATCTGCCAGGACGTGGCCTTCGCCGTCGCGTCGTCGTTCAACGTTTCGGCTCCGGCGCGGTGGCGACGATCAGCTTGCGGAAGCCGAGCTGGCCCAGCGCGTCCTGCGCGGTCACCACCGCCTGGTACGGCACCCGCGCATCGGCGCGCAGCAGCACCGGCTGCCCGGTGTCGCCGCCGCTGGCGTCGCGGATCGCCTGCTTCAGCGCGTCGATGTCGGTGCGCAGCACTTCGTTGTCGCCGACGAAATAGCGCCCCTCGGCGTTGATCAACACGCTCAGGCGCTTGCCCTGGGTCTGCCCCGGCTGGCCATCGGCGCTCGGCAGCTGCAGCTGCAGCGTGGAACGCGCGTCGAAGGTCGTCGTGACCACGAAGAAGATGATCAGCACCAGCACCACGTCGATCAGCGGCACCAGGCTGATCTCGGGTTCGTCGTGCGCTTGCCGGTCGCGGATGCGCATCCGATCAGCCTTGCGGGTGCGAGGTGCGCGTGTCGAGCACGTCGAGCAGGCGCCCGGCTTCCCGTTCCATGTCGACCACGTAGCCGGAGATGCGCCCGCGGAAATAACGGTGGAAGAACAGCGCCGGCACCGCGACGACCATGCCGGTGGCGGTGCAGACCAGCGCCTTGCCGATGCCGCCGGCGAGCTGGTTCACGTCGCCGACGCCGTGGTCGAGGATGCCGAGGAACATCTGGATCATGCCGACCACGGTGCCGAACAGGCCGAGCAGCGGCCCGGCGGCGGCGATCGTGCCCAGCGAGTTCAGGAACTTCTCCATCCGGTGCACCAGGTAGCGGCCGGTGTCCTCGATGCGCTCGCGGATCACGTCGCGCGGGCGGCCGCGCACGTCCAGCGCCGCGGCCAGCAGCGCGCCCAGCGGCGAATTGCGCCGCAGCGACTCGATGTGCGCCGGGTCCAGCTGGCCGCCGGCGGCCCAGCGCCGCACCTCGTCGCCCAGTCCCGGCGGCAGCACTTCCTTGCGGCGCAGGCTCCAGAAGCGTTCGACCACGATGGCCAGGGCCAGCACCGCCAGCAGCAGCAACGGGATCATGGGCCAGCCGCCCGCCTTGACCAGTTCCAGCACGTTCGCTTTCCTCCGGCGCCAAGGCCGTTCCAAATCAGGCGCATAGGATATGTCAGGCCGGCGGACCGCGGCCAATACGGACCGCACAAACCGACTTCCCCCCTCTCCCGCACGCGTGGGCGGGAAGGCGTCCCGCTCCGTTCGCACCGCCCTCGCCGGCCCCTTACGGGGCATCCTGCCCCGTGCGGGAAGCGGAGTAGCGCCTTGCCGCATCCCACAGCCGCGGGAAGGCCACCCGCCGCTCGCGCACCGCCAGGCCATCCGCGGACAGCCAGACGCCCAGCGCGCCGCTGTCGGCGGTATCCAGCAGCTCGGCGCCGGCGTGCCGCCAGCGCGCGACCACGCCCGGCGCCGGATGGCCGAAGCGGTTGCCGTGGCCGGCCGAGACCAGCGCCAGCCGCGCCCCGGTCGCGGCGACGAAGGCCGGGTCCGACGACCCCTTGCTGCCATGGTGCGCGGCCAGCACCACGTCCGCGCGCAAATCCGCGGCGGCGCGGCGCAGCAGCATGCGCTCGACTACCTCGCCGATGTCGCCGGTCAGCAACGCGGCGCCGTGCACGGTTTCGATGCGCAGCACGCAGCTCGATTCGTTCGCCAGGTACGGGAAGCCCGCGGTCGGATGCAGGAAGCGGAACTTCACCCCGTCCCATTCCCAGCCGCGTCCGGCCACGCAGCCGCTTTCCGCGGGCGTCGGCGAGCCGGCCGGCGCGAAAGTCGCACCGACCGGCACGACCCGCTTCACCGCATCGAATCCGCCGGCGTGGTCGTTGTCGCCGTGGCTGATCACCGCGCGGTCGAGTCTGGCCACGCCCAGTGCACGCAGCGTGGGCACGACTGCGCGCTCGCCGGCATCGAAACCGTCGCGCACCGCCGGGCCGGCGTCGTACAGCAGCGCATGCGAATGCGTGCGCACCAGCACCGATAGCCCCTGCCCCACGTCGATCACGACCAGTTGCGCTTCGCCGGGCCGCGGCAGCTCGCGATCCGGCCACAGCAGCGGCAACCACAGCAACAGCGCCAGCGGCTTGCCCGGCACACCGCGCGGCAACAGCAGCCAGAACGCGCCGAACAACGCCAGCGGCAACGCGAACCCGCGCGCCTCCGGCAACCACCACAATGCGAAACGGCTCTGCGCCAGCGCCGAGAACAGCCGCCAGCTCGCATCGAAGCATCCCGCGGCCGCGTGCCACGCCCATTCGCCGAAGCCCGCATGCGCGGCTTCCAGCGCCGTGCCGAGCAGCGCCAGCGGCACCACCACCAGGCTCCACCACGGAATCGCGACCAGGTTCGCCAGCGGCCCGACCAGCGACGCCTGCCCGAACAGCACCACGGTCAACGGCAGCAGACCGACGGTGGCCACGCCCTGCGCGGACAGGAATTCCTTCAGCAGCGGGCGCCGGCCTTCGTGCGGCAGGCACCACAACAGCCACGCGACGCCGGCGAAACTGAGCCAGAAACCCGCGGCGAGCGGCGACAGCGGATCGAACAGCAGCACCGCGATCGCGGCCAGCGCCAGCGCATCGCCCGCGCGCAGGCCACGCCGCAGCAGCCAGGCCAGCGCGACGATCGCGATCATCAGCAGGGTGCGCACGGTCGGCAGCGCGAAGCCGGCGACCGCGGCGTAGCCGAGCGCGCCGAGCAAGGCCGACACCGCCGCGGCCTGCGGGCGCGGCACGCGGCGGGCCAGCGCCGGGGCGGCGCGCCACAGCAACGCGGCGAGCAAGGCGAAGAAGCCGGAGACCAGGCCGACATGGAAGCCGGAAATCGCGACCAGGTGGGTCAGCCCCGTCGCGCGCAGGGTTTCCCAGTCGCGGTCGTCGAGCCCGCCGGTGTCGCCCAGCGCCAGCGCGCGGACGAAACTCGAGGCGTCCGGCGGCGTCCGTTTCGCGATCCGCGCCGACATGCGCTCGCGCCAGGCGTCGATGCCGCGCGCCGGCGCGAGCGGCGCGGCCCGTTCCGGATCGCGCACGTAGCCGCTGGCGGCGACGCGCCGCTCGAGGGCATGGCGTTCGCTGTCGAAACCGCCGGGATTGCGCAGCCCGCGCGGCGCGCGCACGCGCAGCACGAAGCGCCAGCGCTCGCCCGCATGCAGGCGCGTGCGCGGGCCGGGCTCGGTGGCGTCGAAGTCGTCGTACCACGACAGCTGCAACAGCTTGCCGCGCAGCGGCGCCGGCTGCGCCTCGTCGCCGTCGATGTGGAGCAGGAAGCGCGTGCGTCGCGTTTCGACCTGCGGCAATTCGATTACGCGGCCGCTGACTTCTACTTCACGCCTTTCCCATTTCGGCGGCAATTGCGCGGACAGGCCGTGCGTCGCGTGCAATCCGGCCCAGCCGATGCCGAGCAGCAGTGCACCGAGCGGTCGCCGCCAGTCGTGGCGCGACAGACCCCAGATGCCGGCGAGCAGCGCGGCCAGCAGCAGCGGCCACGGCGGCAGGGTCGGCAGCCACAGGCACAGGCAGGCACCGGCCAGCAATGCGACCGCGGATGCCTTGCCCAGCAACGGGAACACGGGCATGGCTTCAGGAAGCGATGCGCGTGCGGTGGCGCTTCGTCCGCAACCGACAACGAACTTCGTCCAGCACCCGCGGCCATTCCGGCTCTGCGGGCAGCGGATTCATGGCTGCATCTTCACGGGCATATTGCATGGGGGCGTCTCCACACCGGATAACGCCCGCAATGTTTCATCGCCGCCTTTCGCCGACCATCGCCGCAAGTCGCTGTTTCCTGTAGGAAAACCCCGATTGACGCACCGTTCCGGCCAGCCGCAGAATCCGTGCTACGCCTCATTTGAGGCCCAATCGGCGTTAGGGCCCAGGACAAGCGCATCGTGGGACGACCTTTACTTCTCTTTTTGGCGGCACTTTCCGGCGACAGTCAGGCCCACACTCTAATTCCAGAGATTAAGCCCGGAGATTCCTGCGTCCAGCTTTACGACCGAAATTACGAGGCCGATGAGCGCATCGTCGCCCTAGCCTTGTCCGACGCCGAGTCAAACAATGAAGCGTTGCAATTCTTCAACGCGTCGCCGTCCAGCGATGGGAGTGCTGTGTTCTACGTATTCGCCATTGCTCGTGCGGACGACTCGTGGCGGATTTATGAAGTTTCCGCTAGCACGGGTGCGATAACGGGCAAGTTCTATTACTCGGAGTGGACCTACCGCAGGCACTGCAAACCCCGGCCAGGCCCTAACGATTCATTCAAGCCGATGCCGCTTCGCGGGTCGGCTTAATTCAGATATTGGGGGGGGGCGGCATGAAGTTGAGTTGGGCCTTGGGGATTAGCTTTGTCGCAGGTGTCGTAATGGGCTGCACGGCCGAGCAACCGGCCGCTCAAGTTGCACAGGAGCCTTTTGCGGCGGGCTATGAGGACGATCCTGCAACTGGCCTACCCAAGAATCCATCAAAAACTCGCCTTCCGCCGTCCATAAAAATCGTTTCAGACACCCAAAGTAACTTCGGCATCGACGTGTCGCACCTCAAGCCAGAGCACGCCTCAATCATCACCTCTGCTTGGAAGAACTACCAAGCCATCCTTGCCGGAGGGCGCCCCAAGTGTGATCCAGCGCCATTCGCCCCGTCAGACGGAGGCACTGAGATCTACTTCTGCGAGGGCTATACCATCACGCGAGTACACGGGCTGGCTGGGTCGGCTGAGGCGCCTGGCTACGATTACGGTCCATTGCTAGATCTTCTCAACGGCCAGCGGGTCGAGCGGGTAACGTTTTACACAGAAGCGGAGCTGGCTCGGCTTGTCGAGCCAGCTCCCTAATAATTCATCCAAGCCGAAGCCACTCCACGGCGCGGCTTAATTCAGGCGCCAAGCACAACGGCTGTACCTCCATCGACCTGGAGTCATGAAGATGCGCAAAGTCTTTCCGGCTCTTCTATGCCTGGCCCCACTCGTCGCCATCGCCGGGGAGCCACTCAGCAAGTTCGGATGGTTCGCCGACATGGTCGGGTCATGCTGGAAAGGGACGCTTCCGGACGGCGTCACCGAGCATTCCCACTGCTACAGCGGCCAGTTCGACCAATTCATCCGCGGCACCGCGACGCTTTCCGCGCAGCAGGACGGCAAGAGGGTGGAGCAATTCCAGGGCGACTCCCTGTTCGCATGGGACGACGAAAACCGGGAAATCATCTACTACATCTGGGGCTCGAACGGCTCGCATAGCCGGCACAAGGCCATGTATGCGGACGGCGACCTGGCATTCCCGATCGAAAGCAAGAAGGAGCCCGGGCGCATCGCGCACCGCCCGCTGCGGCATCGCATCGACAACGACCCGTTCGAAGTGCGGCGCGAAGTGCCCGACGGAGACGGCTGGAAGACCGAGCTGACCGTCCTGTACCGAAGGTCGCCCGGCAACCAGGGCCGCACCCGGCAACCCATCCGGGTCGATGCCGCGTCGCGGCCCGGCTGGATCCGGGCGCTGCGTCCCTAGAACTTCTCCTTGGCGATCTTCCCGTGCAGGCCGTTGACCTGCATCAGTGCCGCCGAGCCGTAGTGCTTGTGGTATTCGGCGACCATCTCGCCGTTGACGATCACCGGGTCGGTCGCCACCAGCTTCTTCGCCTCCTCGATGTCGTCCACCGCAAAGACGAAGATGCCGCGCCAGCCGTCCACCCCGTCGAGCGGCCCGGCGTAGGCCAGCTTGCCCTCGCCCGCCAGCCGCTCGATGTTGGCCATGTGGCCCTTGAACATTTCGTCGCGCGCCTCGCCGTCCGGCACCCGTGTCGGCCCGGTCTTCAGCACCACGAACACGTAGCTGCGCATGCCGTAATCATCGGCGCCCAGTGATTTCGCCAGCTCGGCGTCGTAGGCGGCGGGTTCGCCTTCGGCGACCGCGCCGGCAGGGGGCGTTTGCGCGAAGGCGCAGAAGGCCAACGACAGGCAGACGATGACGGCGGTCGGTTTCGCGATACGCATGGTTCGTCCCCTGGTGGAAGATGCGGGCATCCTACGCCGGGGGATTCACTCGGGCCATCCATGGTCCTCGCCCTGCGGGCGACTGCGCCGTGCGAAGTCGTGCCAATCGGCAATCCTGCCGATTGGCCGAACCCTGCGGCGATTCCCTCCGCCGCATCCTGCAGACAACAAAAAACCCCCTTGCGGGGGCTTTTTGTTGTCTGGCGGGAAGGGGGGGATTCGAACCCCCGGTACGCTATAAACGTACGCCTGATTTCGAGTCAGGTACATTCAACCACTCTGCCACCTTCCCGGGATGGCTTTCCCGGCGCCGTGCGCCGGGGTCGTGCATTTTAGGGATTCGGGGCCTTGCGGACAAGCAAAGCGCCCCTCGCCCGCCCTTCGGGCGCCATCTCCCCACGAGCGGGGAGATGGAGTCGGGGATCAGGCGGTTTCGCCTTCTTCCACGGCCTTCATCGACAGGCGGATGCGGCCCTGCTTGTCGACTTCCAGCACCTTGACCTTGACGATGTCGCCTTCCTTCAGCTTGTCGGACACCTTCTCGACGCGCTCGCTGGAAATCTGCGACACGTGGACCAGGCCGTCCTTGCCCGGGGCGATGGTGACGAACGCGCCGAAGTCCATCAGCTTGGCGACCTTGCCCTCGTAGATGCGGCCCGGCTCGATGTCGCTGGTGATCTGCTCGATGCGCGCCTTCGCGGCCTGCGCGGCGGCGCCGTTGACCGAGGCGATGGTGATGGTGCCGTCGTCCTGGATGTCGATCTGGGTGCCGGTGTCCTTGGTGATCGCCTGGATCACCGAACCGCCCTTGCCGATCACTTCGCGGATCTTGTCCGGGTGGATCTTGATGGTCAGCAGGCGCGGGGCGTATTCGCTCAGCTCGGCGCGCGGCGCGGTCAGCGCCTTGCTCATTTCGCCGAGGATGTGCAGGCGGCCCTGCTTGGCCTGGGCCAGCGCGACCTTCATGATCTCTTCGGTGATGCCGTCGATCTTGATGTCCATCTGCAGCGCGGAGATGCCTTCGGCGCTACCGGCCACCTTGAAGTCCATGTCGCCGAGGTGGTCTTCGTCGCCAAGGATGTCGGACAGGACGACGAAACGGTCGCCTTCCTTCACCAGGCCCATCGCGATGCCCGCGACCGGCGCCTTGACCGGCACGCCCGCGTCCATCAGCGCCAGCGAGGAACCGCAGACCGAGGCCATCGACGAGGAACCGTTCGACTCGGTGATCTCCGAAACCACGCGGATCGTGTACGGGAACTCTTCCAGCGACGGCATCACGGCGAGCACGCCGCGCTTGGCCAGGCGGCCGTGACCGATTTCACGGCGCTTCGGCGCGCCGAAGCGGCCGCACTCGCCCACCGAGAACGGAGGGAAGTTGTAGTGGAACAGGAAGTTCTCTTTGTACTCGCCGGCGATGGCGTCGATGATCTGGCCGTCGCGGGCGGTGCCCAGCGTGGTGATGACGATGGCCTGGGTTTCGCCGCGGGTGAACAGCGCCGAGCCGTGGGTGCGCGGCAGCACGCCGGCCTTCACGCTGATCGGGCGCACGGTGTCGAGGGCACGGCCGTCGATGCGGACCTTGGTGTCCAGCACCGAGTCGCGCATGGTGCGGTATTCGAGCTCGCCGAATTCCTTCGACAGCTCGGCCTTGTCCCAGCCTTCGGCCTCGATGCGGCCGGCCAGCTGCTCGGTCACGTCCTTCTTGATCGCGGCGATGGCGTCGCGGCGCTGCAGCTTGTCGTGGATCTTGAACGCATCGGCCAGCTTGCCGCCGATGGCGGCCTTCAGCTCGGCGATCAGCGCGTTGTTCTTGGCCGGGGCGACCCAGTCGCTGGGCTTGGTGCCGGCTTCGACGGTCAGCTCGTTGATCGCGTTGATGACCTTCTGCAGTTCGCGGTGGCCGAAGGTCACGGCGCCCAGCATCACTTCCTCGCTCAGCAGCGCGGCTTCGGATTCGACCATCAGCACGGCGTTGCTGGTGCCGGCGACGACCAGCTCAAGCTTCGATTCCTTCAGCTCGGACACGGTCGGGTTGAGGATGTACTGGCCATCCTTGTAACCGACCTTGGCCGCGCCGATCGGGCCCTGGAACGGCGTGCCGGCCAGCGCCAGCGCAGCCGAGGCGCCGATCATCGCCGGGATGTCGCCGTCGACTTCCGGGTTCAGCGAGATCACCTGGGCGATGATCTGCACTTCGTTCTTGTAGTCCTCGGGGAACAGCGGGCGGATCGGGCGGTCGATCAGGCGCGAAACCAGCGTTTCCTTCTCGGTCGGACGGCCTTCGCGCTTGAAGAAGCCGCCGGGGATGCGGCCGCCGGCGTAGAACTTCTCGACGTAGTCGACGGTCAGCGGGAAGAAGTCCTGGCCCTCGCGCGCGCTCTTGGCGGCGACGGCGCTGACCAGCAGTACGGTGTCGTCCATGTTGACGATGACGGCGCCGCTGGCCTGGCGGGCGATCTCGCCGGTCTCCAGGGTGACGGTGTGCTTGCCGTACTGGAAGGTTTTGGTGATTTTTGCCACGTTGGTTCCTTGATCTCTGGTTGGACCGCGCGCGACCCCTGCCGCGGGCGGGTGGCCGGATGGCCCGGCCTGTAACTATTGGCGTGAAACTGCTTTTGGTTCCGGAAAAACGAACCGCGGCGCATCGCTGCGCCGCGGCGGGTATCTCGAATTAACGACGCAGGCCGAGTTTCTCGATCAGGGCCTTGTAGCGCTCGACGTCCTTCTTCTTCAGGTAGTCGAGCAGGCTGCGGCGGCGGTTGACCAGCTGCAGCAGGCCGCGGCGGCTGTGGTGGTCCTTCTTGTGGATCGCGAAGTGCTCGCCGAGCTGGGTGATGCGGGCGGTCAGCAGGGCGACCTGCACTTCCGGCGAACCGGTGTCGTTGGCGCCGCGCGCGTTGTCGGCGATGACTTTCTGGGTGTCGATGGACATGGTGTTTTCTCTGTGATGACGCGTGGCCGGCAGGAACGCGGGCTGTCCTCCGCGCGCACCACCTGGTCCGCCTGTCGCTTGTGGAATGGCCGAATGGCCGGGTGCCCGGAAATGGGCGCGCATATTGTAGACGCAGGGGCCTTTTGGAACAAGGCTTTAACCCGCGTTCGGCAGGGGGACGGGCGGCGCGCGCGCTACGGGACCTGCCAGTTGAACAGCCGCTGCGGGGCCAGCCGGCGTTCCGCGTTCAATTCGCCCAGCCCCAGCGCCCGCCCGCTGGCGGCGAACACCGCCACCGTGCCGGCGGGGCCCGGGACCCCGCCGATGCGCTGGCCCTGGACGAAGCGGGCCGCCGCCTCGTCGGTCAGGTCGATCCGTGGCAGGCCGATCAGCCCGGCCTCGACCGGCAGCAGGCAGGCGTCGAGCGCCCGCGGGTCGCGCTCGGCCAGCGCCTGCAGGGCCTCCAGCGTCCACATCCGCGGTTCGCGGAACGGGGCGACCCACAGCCGGCGCAGTTCGGCCACGTGCGCGCCGCAGCCCAGCGCCTCGCCGAGGTCGCGGACCAGGCTGCGCACGTAGGTGCCGGAGCCGCATTCGACCCGCAGCCGCAGCAGCGGCTCGCCGCCGTCGAGCAGGTCGGCGGCCGACAGCAGGTCGAACCGGAAGACCTCGACCGGCCGGCTCTCGACCTCGATGGCTTCGCCCCGCCGGGCCTTGGCGTACAACGGCTCGCCGCCGCGCTTGAGCGCCGAATAGATCGGCGGGCGCTGCTCGATTTTCCCGGTCAGGCCGCGCAGGGCCTTGTCGATCTGCTTGATCGTGTAACGCCCGACTTCGCGCGCGCGCAGCGGCTGGCCATCGGCGTCGTCGGTATCGGTGACGATGCCGAGGCGCGCCACGGCGTCGTAGGCCTTGCGCGAGCCGAGCAGGTTGCCGGCGATCTTGGTCGCCTCGCCGAAGCACAGCGGCAGCAGGCCGGTGGCCAGCGGGTCGAGGCTGCCGGTATGCCCGCCCTTCTCGGCGCGGAACAGCCGCCGCGCCTGCTGCAGCGCCTGGTTCGAGCTGAGCCCGCGCGGCTTGTCGAGCAGCAGGATGCCGTCGAGGCGGCGGAAGGCGGTCTTGGCCGGCTTGGCGGGCTTTTGCGTCATCGGCGCGATTGTAGTGGCCGTGGCCGGAACCTGTGCACTACGCGCGGCCCCATCCACCCGTTATCGTCGGCAGCCGTATCCTTGGCGGCGGGATCATCGCGGCGAATCTCCATGAAGACCGTTTCCATCCTGCTGCTTGCCACTTTCCTGCTACCGCACTTCCCTGCCATGGCCAACGAAGATCCCCATGCCGCCCTCCCCGACGACCTCCGCCAGGCTGTCGCCGATTTCGATCGCGCCCAGTTGCGCAGCGACGAAGCGGAACTGGATCGACTGCTCGCCGACGACTACGTCCTGTACAACAGCCAGGGCCAGGTGGAAGACAAGCGGCAGTTCATCGAGGACTACCGCGGCATGCGTCTGGAACCGTTCCATGTCGAGGACGAGACGGTCCGCCTGCTCGGCGATGCAGTGGTGATGGCAGGCGTGGCAACGCTGAAGGGCACCGACCTCGCCTCCGGTCAGCCCTTCACGGTACGGCTGCGATTTTCGGACATCTGGCGCAAACGAGACGGCCGCTGGCAGGTCGCGTTTACCCAGGCGACACGGGCGCCCTGACGCCGAGGAGCTACTCGCCTTCGCCCAGCGGCTTGTCGCGCAGCAACTGATCGATGCGTTCGCCGCGATCGACCGAATCGTCGTAGTGGAAGTGCAGCTCCGGCACGTGGCGCAGCTTCATCGCCCGCGCCAGCTGCATGCGGATCTCGCGCGCCAGCTGCTGCAGGCCCTTCACCGCTTCGGCCGACTTCTCCGGCATCAATGCGGTGACGAAGACCTTGGCATGGGCCAGGTCGCGGGTGACCTCGACGTCGGACACGCTGACCGACGGCAACCGGTGCTCGCGTACCGCGACGTGCACCAGCGTGCCCAGCTCGCGGCGGAGCTGGGCGGATACGCGGTCGGTGCGATGGAACGACTTGGTCGGCATTACAGCGTCCGCTGCACCTCGATGCGTTCGAAGCACTCGATCTGGTCGCCGGGCTTGACATCGTCGTAGGCCTTCACGCCGATGCCGCACTCGGTGCCGTTGCGCACTTCCTCGACGTTCTCCTTGAAGCGGCGCAGCGATTCCAGCTCGCCTTCGAAGATGACCGTCGAGTCGCGCAGCACGCGGATCGGCTTGTTCTTCTTGACCACGCCTTCCACGACCATGCAGCCGGCGACCGCGCCGAACTTGGAGCTGCGGAACACGTCGCGGACCTCGGCGATGCCGATGATCTCCTCGCGGATCTCCACGCCCAGCAGGCCGGAAGCCACCTGCTTCACCTGGTCGATCACGTCGTAGATGATCGAGAAGTAGCGCAGGTCGACGCCGTTGGCCTCGATGATCTTGCGCGCCGAGGCATCGGCGCGGACGTTGAAGCCGATGACCGTGGCCTTCGAGGTGACCGCGGTATTGGCGTCGGACTCGGTGATGCCGCCGACGCCCGAGGCGATCACGTTGATGCGGATCTGCTCGTTGCTGAGCGCGGTCAGCGCCTGCTTCAGCGCCTCCACCGAACCCTGCACGTCGGCCTTGACCACCAGGTTCAGCACCTGCTGCCCGCCGCCCTTGCCCATCTGCGCCAGGATGTCTTCCATGCGGTTGCCCGCGGCCTGGACCAGGCGCGATTCGCGGCGCTTGGCGTCGCGCTGCTGCGCCACGTCCTTGGCCAGGCGCTCGTCCTCGACCACGACGAAGTCGTCGCCGGCATCCGGCACGCCGGACAGGCCGAGCAGCTGCACCGGGATCGACGGGCCCGCCGACTCCGGCTGCTTGCCGGTTTCGTCGAACAGCGCGCGCACGCGGCCGTACTGGATGCCGCAGACCAGGTAGTCGCCCTTCTTCAGCGTGCCCTGCTGCACCAGCACCGTCGCCACCGGGCCGCGGCCCTTGTCCAGCGAGGACTCGATGACCACGCCGCTGGCGCGGCCATCGACGACCGCCTTCAGCTCGAGCACTTCGGCCTGCAGCGAGATCGCGTCGAGCAGGTTGTCGATGCCCTGCCCGGTCTTGGCCGAGATCTCGACCATCTGGGTGTCGCCGCCGAAATCCTCGGCGACCACTTCCTCGCCGAGCAGCTCGTTCTTGACCCGCGACGGGTCGGCGTCGGACTTGTCGATCTTGTTGATCGCGACGATCAGCGGCACCTTCGCCGCCCTGGCGTGCTGGATCGCTTCCTTGGTCTGCGGCATCACGCCGTCGTCGGCGGCGACGACCAGCACGACGATGTCGGTGAGCTTGGCGCCGCGCGCGCGCATCGAGGTGAACGCGGCGTGGCCGGGGGTGTCGAGGAAGCTGATCGTGCCCTTCGGCGTGTCGACGTGGTAGGCGCCGATGTGCTGGGTGATGCCGCCGGCCTCGCCGGAAGCGACCTTGGTGCGGCGGATGTAGTCCAGCAGCGAGGTCTTGCCGTGGTCGACGTGGCCCATGATGGTGACCACCGGCGGACGCGGCAGCAATTCGCCCTGCACTTCCCCGGAATGCGCCAGCAGCGCGTCCTCGGCGTCGTTGGTATCGGCGCGCACGGCCTTGTGGCCGAGCTCCTCGGTGACCAGCACCGCGGTGTCGTGGTCGATGGTCTGGGTGATGGTGGCCATCACGCCCATCTTGAACAGCGCCTTGACCACCTCGCCGCCCTTCAGCGCCAGCTTCTGCGCCAGGTCGGCCACGGTGATGCTGTCGCCGATCGCGACCTCACGCACGGTCGGCGCGGTCGGGCGCTCGAAACCGTGCGAACCGCCGCGCGAATCCAGCGTGCGCTTGACCGGCTTCGGCTTGCCTCGCGCGGCGCCGCGGCGGGCGCGGTCGGCGGCCGACAGGTGCAGCTGGCCGGCGAAACGGCTGGCCGCGTCGTCGTCCTCGACGCCGGCGACCATCGCATGCGAGCCGCGCGGCTTGAGCTTGTGGGCGCCCGCGCCGCGGTCGTCGACGCGCGCCGGCTCCTTGGCCTTGGCCGGCGTGCGCGGCACGTGGTGGCCGCCCGTGCGCGGCGGCCGCGCCGATTCGTCGCCGTCCTCGGCGGCCAACGCCGCCGCTTCGGCCTCGGCGCGCAGGCGCGCGGCCTCTTCCTCGGCGCGCGCGGCCTCTTCCTGGCGCTTGCGCTCCAGCTCCTCGGCGCGCTTGCGGTCGCGCTCGGCGAGCTGCTGCTGCTCCTGCAGGTTGCGCTGCTTGGATTCCTCCAGCTTGCGCAGGATCTCGGCGCGCTCGGGGTCCGTCTCGGTCGCCGAGGTCGGCGCCGGCGCATCGTTCTCGGTCGGCTTGACGTAGGTGCGCTTCTGCCGCACCTCGACCGCGACCGTGGACTTGGTGCGGCCGGCGCTGACGGTCACTTCCTGCACCTTGCGCCGGTTCAGGGTGATCTTCTTCGGCACGTCGGCGTCGGCGGCCTTGTCGGCCTTGCCGTGCGCCCGCTTCAGGAAGCCCAGCAGCTTGACCTTCTCCATGCTGGTCACGACCTGGTCGGGGCCGCTGAACTTCATGCCGGCCTCGGCCAGCTGTTCCAGCAGTTTTTCGACCGGCGTGTTGACCAGTTCGGCGAGCTTGCGGATGGTGGTTTGTTGCGACATTCGGATCCCGTGGCTTGTGGGCGCTCCCGCGCCGTCGGCACGGGAAACGCTAGATTCTAAGCCCTGCACGAAACAGGGCGGCGTTCATCGCAGTTTCATTCGCCGCGCTCCAGACGGGCGATCTCCTCGGCGCGCGCGGCCAGGATCAACGCGGCGGCGCGCTTTTCGTCCAGCCCCTCGATGCCGAATTCGACCACTTCGTCGGCGGCGAGGTCGGACAGGTCCTCGCTGGTGCGCACGCCGTGCGAGGCCAGCGCGTAGGCGGTTTCCTCGTCCATGCCCTCCAGCGCCAGCAGGTCCTCGGCCGGCTGGTGCTCCTCCAGCACCTCCTCCTCGGCCAGCGCCTCGTTCAGCAGCGCGTCGCGGGCGCGCGAGCGCAGTTCCTCGACGATGTCCTCGTCGAAGCCCTCGACCGCGAGCAGCTCGCCGACCGGCACGTAGGCGATTTCCTCGACCGTGTTGAAGCCTTCGCTGACCAGGATCGCGGCGATTTCCTCGTCGACTTCCAGCTTGTCCATGAACAGCTGGCGGGCGACGGCCTGTTCGGCCTCGGACTTCGCCTGCACCTGGTCGGCGGTCATCACGTTGAGCTGCCAGCCGGTCAGGCGGCTGGCCAGGCGCACGTTCTGCCCGCCCTTGCCGATCGCCTGCGCCAGCCGGTCCTCGGCCACCGCCAGGTCCATCGAGTGCTTTTCCTCGTCGACGATGATCGACTGCACCTCGGCCGGCGCCATCGCGTTGATGACGAAATTGGCCGGGTTCTCGTTCCACAGCACGATGTCGACGCGCTCGCCGTTGAGTTCGTTCGACACCGCCTGCACGCGCGAGCCGCGCATGCCGATGCAGGCGCCGATCGGGTCGGTGCGGGTGTCGTGGGCGATCACCGCGATCTTGGCGCGGTCGCCGGGGTCGCGCGCGCAGGCCTTGATCTCGACTAGGCCCTGGCCGACTTCCGGCACTTCCAGCTTGAACAGCTCGATCATGAATTCCGGCGCGGCGCGGCTGATGAACAGCTGCGGGCCGCGCGGTTCGCTGCGCACGTCGTACAGGTAGCCGCGCACGCGGTCGCCGGCGCGCAGCACGTCGCGCGGGATGCCCTTGTCCTTCGGGATGAAGGCCTCGGCGTTGCCGCCGAGGTCGACGTAGATGTTGCCGCGCTCGGCGCGCTTCACGACGCCGGTGACCAGCTCGCCGACGCGGTCCTTCCACGCATCGACGACCTGCTGGCGCTCGGCCTCGCGCACGCGCTGCACGATCACCTGCTTGGCGGCCTGCGCGGCGATGCGGCCGAAGTCGGGGTTCTCGATCTGCTCCTCGATGTAGTCGCCGACCTCGACGCCCTCGGCCTCTTCGACCGCGTCCATCAGGCGGATCTGCCGGTCCGGCGATTCCATCACCACGTCGTCGGCCACGACCTCCCAGCGGCGGAAGGTTTCGTAGCTGCCGTCCCGCTGGTCGATGGAGACGCGGGTCAGCACGTCCTGGTCGGGGTAGCGCTTCTTCGCCGCCGACGCCAGCGCGGCCTCGATCGCATCGAAGATCGTTTCGCGCGGCACGCCCTTTTCGTTGGCGACCGCATCGACGACGAGCAACAGTTCCTTACTCATTTCTCACTCCGCACGCGGCTGCTTCGCCGCAGGTTGCTTTGGGGTTTTCTTGGCTTTGCCGGCGGGCTTGCCCGCCGACGGCTTCTTCTTCGGTTGCGGCGCCAGGCCCAGCGCCACCCAGTCCGGCACCAGCTTCGCCTTCTCGATGTTGTCGATGGCGACGGAAAACTCGCCGGCGCCCTCGACCGCGAACACCACGTTGTCGCCGTCGACGCGAAGGATCTCGCCCTGCAGGCGGCGGCGGCCGTCCTGCGGCAGCTTCAGCACCGCCTTCGCGGTCTCGCCGGCGAAGCGGGCGAAATGCTCCAGCGCGAACAGCGGGCGCTCGATGCCGGGCGACGACACCTCCAGCGTGTAATTGCCGGAGATCGGGTCTTCCACGTCCAGCTGCGCCGACACCTCGCGGCTGACCTTCTCGCAGTCGTCGATGTCGACCACGCGGGTCTCGCGCTCTGCCTCGGCCACGTCGATGTACAGGCGCAGCGTGGCGCTGCCCGGCGCCGGCAGGTATTCGACGCCCAGCAGTTCCAGCCCGAGGGATTGCACCGTCGGGGCCAGCAACGCCGAGATTTGCTTCGCCTTTTCGCTCACGTGTCGACCAAGTGCTGTTGATGCGCCGGAAACGGAAATCCAGAAACGACAAAGGGCCCGATGGGCCCTTGTCCGATGACGCTGGATGCGAACGCATGGAGCACTGAGCGTTCGCGAGCCCAAGCCCGGGCCAGTAAAAAAGCCTCGGTATTCGGAGGCTTCCATGAACCGGAAATGGTAGCGGGGGCTCGATACCTCCCCTATCTGACATCGCAGATCAGGGTGCCGATCCCTCGCCGAGGCCGGGCATGATACGGGAAAGCGGTAGCTGAGCCAAGCCCGAGGCTGCCGCGAAGAACTCACTCCAGCCGTCCCTCTTCAGGCTCGGGACAGGGCTTAGCGGGACAAGCGGTCCTCCAGCAACCGCGACTGCTCGGCGAATCTTGCCGGATCCGCATCCCGCAACCGCAGCAGGTTCTGCAGCTTCCATCGAATGCCCGGCAGCTGTTCGAGATGGGGCATGCCCAGCAGGGACCAGTCAGGCTCCCCCGCGACCAGCGACAGCAGGAATTGCCGCTCCTGCCCGTCCAGCCCCTCCTGGAGTTCGCGGATCAGGCGATCACGCGCGGCGAGCAACGCGTCGATCGACACGGGTTCGTTGGTCATGCCAACGAAGTTGCGGTCATAGTCGTGCCGGACATCCCGCAGCACGGGGAACAGCACTTCGTGCACGGGCCGGTTGTGGCTGGCCAGATACACGACGAAGGCGCGTCGGATGCCCGGCGTGATGCCCTCGTGCTCGAACAGCTGCATCACGTCGAACAGGTCGCGAGGATGCTGGCGATCCATCGCCGCGACCAGCTTGCCCCCGTACAGATCCTCCAGGGACACCATGGGCACCTCAAGGTCGGCGAGCAGCGTGTCGCGGGCAACGGGCATGAGCCCGGCTCGTCGCACCGGCTGGACGGTACCGCGCATCACGTAATTGACCTCGACCTTGACCTCGATGCCTCCCCGCCGGACCAACAGCTTCGTCTCGGCGCCATCGTCGCCCGGGGCATACGTCTGGAATCCCCGTGTCCCCAATCGCTCGCCGGCCAGCCGGAGGGCCGCACGGATCCGTTCCAGCGCCTGCTCACGCGGCAAGGTGTGGTCGGGGAACACCAGATCCAGATCGACCGACAACCGCGGCATGTCGCGCACGAACAGGTTGATGGCCGTGCCGCCCTTCAGCGCGAAGGTGTCATCGCCCAGGATCATTGGCGCAACCTGCACCAGCATGCGCGCGGTTTCGAGATAGGCAGGCGTCATTGCTTCAGCACCAGTAGCCCTTCGGCCGATCGGGACACCCAGGGACGATCGCTGCCGGTCGGTAGCGTGGCCGGGTCGAGTTTGGCCACCCAGGGCAGCGAGGCTTCCCGGCCAAGTTGCAGGCACAAGCGTACGGTCTTGACGCTGGTGCAGCGCTGCAACAGTTCGCGCAACACGTCCGCGCGCAGGCTATAGGTGCTCTCCACGAGTTCCCGAGCCTCCTGCAACGGCTGGCGGACCCCCACTTCGCTCAGCAATTCCAGCAACGCCCGCTCGGGCATCGAGACCTGGGGTGCCCCTTCGCGCTTCTCGAACGGACCCACATGCAACAGGGCTTCCGGCAGCTCGTCGAACAACCGCTTGCGGTGATACTCGGCGGGGAACCGCTGCACGAACCAATCCGGCAAGCGACCCGCCGCCCAGCCATACAGGTCCAGCACCGGCTGTTGCGATACGTAGTGGCGCAGGCCATGCCAGTCCAGCGCGGTCTTGCCCCCCACGTGCAGGCCCTCCAGCTTTCGTTGCAGTAGGACAAGGCTGGGATGCAGGGCCAGGGGCTCGTTGGGGCGGCAATACACGCCGCGCGCCAGACGGGTCAGCCACCCTGCCCGGACGTAGTGCACGGCCAGATCGGCAGATATGCCCAGTGCTGCCAGATCTTCGGAAGCCACGGGGGCTCCCAGCCTGACCTGGGCATAAAGGGCATTTAGCTTGTTTTTTCCTATCGTAGCCATGCTACGACTATTTCACCCTTTTCAAATAAAGTCAATTTGAAAAAGTAAGTACTGTCGTATTCTAACTACGATTCGTTCAAATATATCAAATGCTTGCGTCGTCAAGGCACTGGTTACCTTGTCAGCGCCTGCCTGACCAACGCAGGAGCCAGCCCTACCCTCTTGCGGGATTCGGGCGGAATGAGCGCGGCAAACCAGGCGACATCATGGCTCCAAACGCCAATCTTGCTTGACGCGCCGCAGACGCCACCCGCAAGTCGTCATCGTAGTGATCGATGCAATCAGCAGCACCAGTTGCACGAACACCAGGAACTCGACTGCCATCGGCGGATGCGACACCCACGCAAGCCAGGCAAAGCCGACCGACATCAGTGCCAATGCGGCAGGAAGGACAAACACGGTCGAAAGAACCAGCTTGCTGAAATCTGCTTCCAACTCCTGCGCTTGAGTCGAATGCTCCCGATTCGAGCGTCCTGCATGCATCAACAGCACCCGACGCCAGTGCCGTGCATGCAATGCGTAACGACGGATGCTCAACAGGCGCGTCATCTGTGCAGCGAGTATCCGTCTGATCGTCCACAAGACTGCTGGCAGCCTGCTGCTCTGCTACGTCGATCACCACGACAAGGCCTATCAGTGGGCCGAGCGTCGCATGCTGGAAACACACCCCACCACCGGCGCTGCACAGCTGGTCGAGATCCGCGAGCGCGTACAGGAAATCTCCATTCCCAAGTACGTGGAAACGGCCAAGCCAGCGCCGAAGACACTGTTCGCCAAATACAGCGACGAACAGTTGCTTGCTTACGGCGTGCCCCCGGAGTGGCTGGGGGATGTGCGCGTGGCGGATGAAGACAGTCTGCTGGAACTGGTGGATCACCTCCCCGGTGAGGCTGCCGAGGCCCTGCTGGAGCTGGCGACCGGTGGCACGCCGGTCGTGCCCAGGCCCATTGAGAAGTTCGAAGAACCAAGAACACATTCCTTCTGCTCGCGGCGGTACCTGGTCGTGGACCGCCATCCGTGGCGACCAGAAGCAGGGCTGCGGCATCCTGGCAAATCCCATCTATGTGGGTCGACAGATCTGGAACCGCAGCGACTGGGTTAAACACCCGGATACCGGGCGTCGCATCCGGAAAGAACGGCCCATGAACGAATGGGTCATTACCGACAAGCCAGAGCTGGCGATCATTTCCCAGGAAGTCTGGGATGCGGCCCAGGCACGTCAAAAGGCGCTCAGCAATCGCAGCGTCAATCCGGGACGACACCCCCGCTACCTTTTCAGCGGCTTTCTGCGCTGCCCTCAATGCGGAGGTCCGATCGTCGCCATCGATCGCTACCGGTATGGATGCAGCACGTTCAAGGACCGCGGCCCGTCCGTTTGCTCAAACAGGCTTCGCTTCCCTCGCGCCGATGCGGATGCAGCGTTGCTTGCCGGCATCAAGGAGCAGTTGCTCACGGACGAAGCATTCGAGCGATTCCAGCAAGGAGTAAAGCTCGCATTGGAACAGGCAAGAGCGCAGGACGACACCAGGGCGCGGCTTGCAGCCGCCGAGCGCGAGCACGAGAACCTGATGCGGGCGATCCTCGCGGGGATCGTCACACCCGCGACGAAATCCCGGCTCATCGACCTGGAGAACCGGATCTCTGCCCTTCGTGCCGAAATGGCATCCGCAGCGCAATCCGAACCGGCACAGCTGATTCCCCGGCTGCGGGAGATCTGGCGGAAGATAGTTGCGTCCCTCGAGGACTACAGTCGCGACCACGCCGCGGCTCGGGAAGCCATCAGGGAGCTCATTGGCGAGCGGATCTACATAAAAGAAGAAGGCGGCGACCTCGTTGCCGAGATCACCGCCTCTTCAGAACACTCTGACTCGGAGCAGCCAAGTCAGATAACGGTGGTAGCGGGGGCAGGATTTGAACCTGCGACCTTCGGGTTATGAGCCCGACGAGCTGCCAGACTGCTCCACCCCGCAGCAGAAGCGGAATTATGGTGATTGGCGCCGGCTTTTGCAAGCCCGCGGTCCGATCCCCCGGCCGCGGCGACCGGAAGGACGGGTTCGGTTCAGGCCGCGAACGCCTTCACGCACCACGCCATGATCGGGTTCCACCACAGGCCCAGCGCCAGCAGGCCCAGCGCGTTGATGCCGAACACCACCGGCAACACGCGGCCCGCGCGCGGCGGATGCGCCTCGCCGACCGGCTCGTCGAAGTACATCACCTTGATCACGCGCAGGTAGTAGAACGCGCCGACCACCGCGCAGACCACGCCGAGGATCGCCAGCCAGACCAGGTCGCCGCCGAGCGCGGCGCGCAGCACCGCCAGCTTGGCCCAGAAGCCGAGGAACGGCGGCACGCCGGCCAGCGACGCCATCACGCACAGCACCAGGCCGGCCTGCCACGGGCTGCGCGCGTTCAGGCCCTTGAAGTCGTCGATCTGCTCGGCCTCGAAGCCCTGCCGCGACAGCACCACGATCGCGCCGAACGACGCCACCGACATCAGCGCGTAGCTGATGCCGTAGAACAGCGACGCGGCGTAGCCGGTGGCGCCGCCGCCGGCGAGGCCCAGCAGCAGGAAGCCGATGTGCGAGACCGTCGAATACGCCAGCATGCGCTTGAGGTTGGTCTGGGCGATGGCGACCACGTTGCCGATCACCAGGGAGACCGCGGCCAGCCCGGCCAGCAGCAGTTGCCACTGCTCCGACAGCGGGCCGACGCCGCCCTCGAGCAGGCGGTAGGCCATGCCGAACGCGGCCAGCTTCGGCCCGGCGCTGATGAACAGCGTGATCGGGGTCGGCGCGCCCTGGTAGACGTCCGGCAGCCACATGTGGAACGGCGCCGCGCCCAGCTTGAAGGCGATGCCGGCGACCAGGAACACCACGCCGGTCAGCAGCAGCGCACGGTCCGGGGCGTTGGCGATGGCGGAATGGATCGCGTCGAGGCGCAGCGTGCCGGTGGCGCCGTAGATCAGCGACATGCCGTACAGCAGCAGGCCCGAGGCCAGCGAGCCGAGCACGATGTACTTCATCGCCGCTTCGGTCGACAGCCCGTCGTCGCGGTTCAGCGCGACCAGCGCGTACGAGCACAGCGCCAGCAGCTCCAGGCCCAGGTAGGCCATCACCAGGCTGCCGGCCGAGACCAGCACCATCATGCCGGCGGTCGCGAACAGCACCAGCACCGGCACTTCGCCCGGATACAGGTTGCGCTCGCGCAGGTACGGCCAGGCGTAGACCAGCGACAGGCCGCTGACCAGCAGGATCACCACCTTGGCCACGTCGGCCAGGGTGTCGCGCACGAACATGCCGTTGAACACCGTGCCCTGCCCGCCGCAGCCGGCGGCGATCATCCACAGCACGCCGGCCAGCAGCAGCAGGGTCAGCGCGTGGGTGACGATGCGCCGGCGGTTGTCCACGAACAGGTCGAGGATCAGCAGCACGAAGGCGCCGGCGACCAGGGTCACTTCCGGCAGCAGCGGCAGCAGGTCGGCGGTGGAGGGGAGCAGCGGAGTGGTCATGCGTTCTTCCTTACAGCAGCTTGCTGTTGGCCAGCTGCAACGCCAGTTGCGCGATCGACGATTCCATCAGGTCGGTCAGCGGCTTCGGATACAGGCCCAGCGCCAGCGTGCCGGCGGCGAAGCCGCCCAGCACCAGCGCCTCGCGCCAGTTCACGTCGCTCAGCCCGGCCACGTGCGAATTGGCGACCTCGCCGTAGACCACGCGCTTGACCAGCCACAGGGTGTAGGCCGCGCCGATGATCAGGGTCAGCGCCGCGGCGAAGGCGATGTACGGGTGCTTCTGGAAGCTAGCCAGGATCACCATGAACTCGCCGACGAAGCCGCTGGTGCCCGGCAGGCCGGCATTGGCCATGCCGAAGAACACAAACAGCACCGCGAACCACGGCATGGTGTTGGCCACGCCGCCGTAGTCCTTGATCATGCGCGTGTGCATGCGGTCGTAGAGCACGCCGACGCAGGAGAAGGTCGCGCCCGAGACCAGGCCGTGCGAGATCATCTGCACCATCGCGCCCTGCAGGCCCAGCCGGGCCGCGTCGAGGTTGGCGAAGTCGCGGACCAGGCCGAAGCCGATGAAGGTGCCCAGGGTGACGAAACCCATGTGCGCGACCGACGAGTACGCGATCAGCTTCTTCATGTCGTCCTGGACCAGCGCGACCAGGCCGACGTAGATCACCGCGATCAGCGACAGCGCGATCACCAGCCATGCCCACTCGTGGCCCGCGTCCGGCAGGATCGGCAGGCTGAAGCGCAGGAAGCCGTAACCGCCGATCTTCAGCGCGATCGCCGCCAGGATCACCGAACCGGCGGTCGGCGCCTCGACGTGCGCGTCCGGCAGCCAGGTATGCACCGGGAACATCGGCACCTTGACCGCGAACGCGACCAGGAAGGCGAAGAAGATCCAGGTCTGTTCCTGCATCGTCAGCGGCAGCGCGTACAGGTCGGCGAACTGGAAGCTGCCGCCCTTCAGGTACAGGTAGATCAGGCCCACCAGCATCAGCACCGAGCCGAGGAAGGTGTACAGGAAGAACTTCAGCGCCGCGTAGATGCGCCGCGGCCCGCCCCAGACGCCGATGATCAGGAACATCGGGATCAGCATGGCCTCGAAGAACACGTAGAACAGGATCGCGTCGGTGGCGGCGAAGATGCCGACGGTGACGCCCTCCAGGATCAGGAACGCGGCCACGTACTGGGTCACGCGCTTGCTCACCGAGCCCCACGCGCCGAGCAGGGTCAGCACGGTGACGAAGGTGGTCAGCAGGATCAGCGCGATCGAGATGCCGTCGGCGCCGAGCGCGTAGCGGATGTCGAAGCTCGGCACCCACGCATGGTCCTCGACGAACTGCAGCGCCGGGTTGGCGCGGTCGTAACCGGTCCACAGCGGCAGGCTGAGCGCGAAGGTCGCCAGCGCGACCGCCAGCGACGACCAGCGCGCCATGCGCACGCGTTCGTTGCCGAGGAAGAGGATCAGCGCGCCGCCGATGATCGGCAGCCAGATCAGGATACTGAGCAGGGGCCAGTTCGCCACGAGGTCTTGTCCGTGCAGGTCAGCGCCAGTACTTGATGAGCGCGGCCAGAAGAACGATCAGGCCGAGGATCATCGCGAAGGCGTAGTGGTAGAGGAAACCGGACTGGGTGCGGCGCAGCAGGCTGGCGGCCACGTCGACCACCCGCGCGCTGCCGTTGACCGCGACGCCGTCGATCAGCTTGCTGTCGAAGAAGCGCGACAGCTTGCCCAGCTGCACGCCGCCGCCGGCGAAGCCGTTGATCCACAGGTGGTCGGCCCAGTATTTCTGGTCGAGGATGTTGGCGAGGAACGCGCCGAGCTTGCTGTGGCGCATCTTCGCCGGCAGTTCCGGGCGGAACAGGTACAGGAAGGTCGCCAGGGCGAAGCCGGCCAGGGTCAGCCAGAACGGCCACGCGGTGAAGCCGTGCAGCGCGAACCGGACCGGACCATGCCAGGCTTCCTCGCCGACCGTGGCGACGGTGTCGCGCGCCGATTCGTAGAACTGGATCGCCGCGCCGAAGAAGTTCGTCGCCGGCCACGGGCCGTGTTCGGCGGCGTGGTGGCCCAGCCAGTCGGTGCCGAACAGCATCGGACCCGCGGTGAAGAAGCCGATCAGGACCGACGGGATCGCCAGCAGGATCAGCGGCACGGTCACCACCTTCGGCGATTCGTGCGGCGTGTGCGCGTGGCGGTCGTCGTGGCCGTGGCCGTGCGTCTCTTCGTGCTCGTGCGCGAGTGCTTCCTCGTGCTCGGTGGAATCCGCTTCCGGCGCGATGTAATGGTCCGGCGCCGGGTCGTGGAAGCGTTCCTTGCCGTGGAAGGTCAGGTACAGCAGGCGGAAGCTGTAGAAGCTGGTCACGAACACGCCGGCCAGCACCGCCCAGTAGCCGTAGCTAGCGATCCAGTTGTGCGCCTCGTGGGCGTGGACCGCGGCGGCTTCGATGATCGTGTCCTTCGAGTAGAAGCCGCTGAAGAACGGCGTGCCGACCAGGGCCAGCGTGCCGATCACGCTGGTGGCATAGGTGATCGGCATGTACTTGCGCAGGCCGCCCATCCGGCGCATGTCCTGCTCGTGGTGCATGCCGATGATCACCGAGCCGGCGGCCAGGAACAGCAGCGCCTTGAAGAAGGCGTGGGTCATCAGGTGGAACACCGCCGCCGAGTACGCCGACACGCCCAGCGCCACGGTCATGTAGCCCAGCTGCGACAGCGTCGAGTACGCGACCACGCGCTTGATGTCGTTCTGCACGATGCCGATCAGGCCGGTGAAGAACGCGGTGGTGGCGCCGATGAACAGCACGAAATTCAGCGCCGTTTCCGACAGCTCGAACAGCGGCGACATGCGCGCGACCATGAAGATGCCGGCGGTGACCATCGTCGCGGCGTGGATCAGCGCCGAGATCGGGGTCGGGCCCTCCATCGAGTCCGGCAGCCACACGTGCAGCGGCACCTGCGCCGACTTGCCCATCGCGCCGATGAACAGGCAGATGCAGATGATCGTGGCGATCTGCCACGGGTGGCCCGCGACCAGCTCGACGCTGGCGCCGGCGATCAGCGGCGCGCTGGCGAACACCTGGCCGTAGTCCAGCGTGCGGAACACCAGCAGCACCGCGGCGATGCCGAGCAGGAAGCCGAAGTCGCCGACGCGGTTGACCAGGAACGCCTTCAGGTTGGCGAAGATCGCCGTCGGCCGCTTGAACCAGAAGCCGATCAGCAGGTACGAGACCAGGCCCACCGCTTCCCAGCCGAAGAACAGTTGCAGGAAGTTGTTGCTCATCACCAGCATCAGCATGCTGAAGGTGAACAGCGAGATGTAGCTGAAGAAGCGCTGGTAGCCCGGGTCGTCGGCCATGTAGCCGATGGTGTAGACGTGGACCAGCAGCGAGACGAAGGTCACCACGACCATCATCATCGCGGTCAGGTTGTCGACCATGAAGCCGACATGGAACGAAAACGCGCCGGTCTGCAGGAAGGTGTAGACGTTCTGGTTGAACGGCGAGGCGCCCTGCCCGACCAGCTGGTACAGCACCCAGCACGAGATGGCGCAGCTGGCGGCGACGCCGAGGATGGTGACCCAGTGCGCGCCGGCGCGGCCGACCTGGCGGCCGAACAGGCCGGCGACGATGCTGCCCAGCAGCGGCAGCAGCGGCACCAGCAGCAACAGGTTCTTCGAAAGGACGATTTCTTCGGTCATCGGGACATCAGCCTTTCAGGGAGTCGACTTCGGCCACGTTGATCGTGCGCCGGCTGCGGAACAGCGCGACCAGGATCGCCAGGCCGATTGCCGCTTCGGCGGCCGCGACGGTCAGGATGAAGAACACGAACAGCTGCCCGGCCGGGTCGCCGAGCTGGCGCGAGAACGCGACGAAATTGATGTTGACCGACAGCAGCATCAGCTCGATCGACATCAGCAGCACGATCACGTTCTTGCGGTTGAGGAAGATGCCGGCCAGGCTGATGCAGAACAGCACCGCGCCGAGGAAGAGGATGTGTCCGAGGGCGATCACGGCTGGGCCTCCTTGGTTTCGGCGACGGCCGGCGCCGGCGTCTCCGCCGGCATGCGGACCAGGCGGACGCGGTCGGAAGCCTTCACCCGCGACTGCTCGCCCGCGTTCTGCATCTTCACCCCGGTGCGCTTGCGCAGGGTGAGCATCACCGCCGCGATCACCGCCACGGTCAGGATCACCGCGGCGAATTCGAACGGCAGCAGGAATTCGGTGAACAGCGTGTTCGCCAGCCAGGTGATGTTCGAGGCGTCGGCGGCCTGCGACGCGGCGTTGGCCGGCAGCGGGTCCATGCTCTTGGCCTTGATCCCGATCAGCGCCAGCATCTCGACCAGCATCGCCACCGCGACCACCAGGCCGACGGGCAGGAACCTGACCCAGCCTTCGCGCAGCTTGGCGACGTCGATGTCGAGCATCATCACCACGAACAGGAACAGCACCATCACCGCGCCGACGTAGACCAGCACCAGCGCCACGCCGAGGAATTCGGCGCCGACCAGGATCCAGGTGCAGGCCACCGAGAAGAAGGTCAGGATCAGGCACAGCACCGCGTGCACGGGGTTGCGCAGGCTGATCACGCCGAGCGCGGCGATGGCCGCGATCAGGGCGAAGGCGTCGAAGGTAATCAGTACCCAGTCCATCGTGCTCTCTTCGTCGTGTTCTCAGCGGTAGGCGGCGTCGGCGGCGCGGCGCTCGGCGATCTCGGCTTCCAGTCGGTCGCCGATCGCCAGCAGCTGCGGCTTGGTGACGATGTTCTCGCCGCGCTTCTCGAAGTGGTAATCCAGGATGTGCGTCTCGACGATCGAGTCCACCGGGCAGCTTTCCTCGCAGAAGCCGCAGTAGATGCACTTGAACAGGTCGATCTCGTAGCGCGTGGTGCGGCGGGTGCCGTCCTCGCGCCGGGTCGAGTCGATGGTGATCGCCAGCGCCGGGCACACCGCCTCGCACAACTTGCAGGCGATGCAGCGCTCCTCGCCGTTCGGGTAGCGGCGCAGCGCGTGCAGGCCGCGGAAGCGCGGCGACTGCGGGAAGCGCTCGAACGGGAAGATCATGGTGTATTTCGGCTTGAAGGCGTACTTCAGCGTCAGCCACAGGCCGCCGAGCAGCTCCAGCAGCATCAGGCTCTTGAAGTAATGGACGATCTTGTTCATTTCCTCAGACACCCTTCTGCACGTAGCCGTAGAACACCAGCAGCGCCGCGACCGCGATCCAGGCGATGGTCAGCGGGATGAACACCTTCCAGCCCAGGCGCATGATCTGGTCGTAGCGGTAGCGCGGGAAGCTGGCGCGGAACCAGATGTAGGCGCTCATGAAGAAGAACACCTTGACGAACAGCCACGGCCAGCCGCCCTTCCACAGCCAGTCGACGAACGGCGAGACGTCGCCGAGGTCCAGCCAGCCCTGCACCGGGCTCAGCCAGCCGCCGAGGAAGAAGATCGTGATCAGGAAGCTGATCAGGATCATGTTGGCGTATTCGGCCAGGAAGAACAGCGAGAACGCGGCGCCGGAGTATTCGACCATGTGGCCGGCGACGATCTCCGATTCGCCCTCGACCACGTCGAACGGCGCGCGATTGGTCTCGGCCACGCCGGACACCCAGTACACGACGAACAGCGGCAGCAGCGGCAGCCAGAACCACTCGAACAGGCCGGCGTCGCCGCGCTGCGCTTCGACGATCCCGGACAGGTTCAGCGTGCCGGCGGCGATCATCACGCCGACCAGGGCGAAACCCATCGCGATTTCGTAGCTGACCACCTGCGCGGCCGAGCGCATCGCGCCGAGGAAGGCGTACTTCGAGTTCGACGCCCAGCCGGCGAGGATGATGCCGTACACGCCGAGCGAGGTCATCGCCAGCAGGTACAGCAGGCCGGCGTTGGCGTTCGACAGCACCAGCTGCACGTCGAAAGGCACCACCGCCCACGCGGCGAAGGCCGGGGCCAGGGTGATCAGCGGGGCGAGGATGTAGATCGTCTTCTGCGCGCTGCTCGGCTCGATGACTTCCTTGAACAGCAGCTTGAACACGTCGGCGAAGGCCTGGAACAGGCCGCCGAAGCCGACGTACATCGGCCCGTGGCGGACGTGCATCCAGCCGATCAGCTTGCGCTCCCAGACCACGTAGAAGGCCACGGCGACGATGACCGGCACCGCGATCACCAGGATCTTCAGCACGGTCCACAGCACCAGTCCGCCGGCGCCGAGGGCGAGGAACCAGTCGCGCAGCGGGCCGGCCAGGTTGATCAGCAACTCGTTCATGCGGCCACCACCGTGATGCGTCCGGCGCCGAGCGGCGCGGTCGCGCCATGCCCGGCTTCGATCCAGGCCGCACCTTGCGCGACCGCCTTGTCGACGACGACCGGCAGGCTGGCGGTGCCCGCGGCCGAGCCGACCTTGGCCACCTGCCCCGCCGCCACGCCCGCGGCCTGCGCGTCGGCCGGGTTCAGCACGATGCGCGGGCCGACGTTGAGCGGATGCGCCTGCAGCGCGGCGGCGCGGCGCACCGTGGCGTCGGTGCGGTAGATGCCGGTGGCGGCGACGGCCTCGAGGCCGCCCGTTTCGACCGCGGGCGCGGCCGACGCGTTCGGCGCGAACGCCCCATTGCGCGCGCCGACCAGCGCGCGCGCGCCGGCCAGGTCGGTGAATTCGAACGCCGGCAGCCCCAGTTCGCCGCCGAGCGCGCGCAACACGCGCCAGCCGTCGCGCGCCTCGCCCGGCTGCTTGCCGCCCGGCAGCGCGATCTGCACGGTGCCGTCGAGGTTGACCAGCGTGCCCTCGATTTCCGGCAGCGCGCCGATCGGCAGGATCACGTCGGCGACCGCGCGGGTGGAAGCGCAGGCGTAATGGCTGAACGCGACGACCCTGGCCGCGCCCAGCGCCTGCATCGCGGCCGCGGGATCGGCGAAGTCGAGGCCCGGCTCGATGCCGTAGATCACGTAGGCCTTGCGCGGGTCGGCGAACTGCGCGGCGACGTCGCGGCCCTTCGGCAGGAAACCGATCTGCGCGAGGCCCAGCGCATTCGCGCCCTGCGGGATGCGGCACAGCTTCGCGCCGGTCGCGGCGGCGAAATCGCGCGCGGCCTTGCGCAGCTGCGCGGCCTGCGGGTGGTTCTCGGCGATCGCGCCGACGATGACCGCCGCGTGGTTCGCGCCCTTCGCCGCCTCGACCAGCGCGGCGTCGCCGAGCGCGCCGGCCAGTTGCGACGGCGGCACGATGCGCTTGCTCGCCGCGGAGAAGGTGAAGTCGAAGTCGACCGGGTTGACCACGTGCACCTTCGCGCCGTTGCGCACCGCCTTGCGGATGCGCTGGTGCAGCAGCGGCAGTTCGTGGCGGATGTTGCTGCCGAAGACCACGATGGCGTCGGCCTTCTCGATCTCGGCCAGCGGCATCGCGAACGGCTCGGCCACGGCGGCATCGGAGAAGTCGCGGTTGGAGATGCGGTGGTCGATATTGCCGCTGCCCAGTTCCTCGGCCAGCGTGGCGAGCAGGCCGCCCTCTTCCGCCGAAGTCGCCGGATGCGCCAGCACGCCGAGGTCGTCGCCCCGGTTGGCGCGCAGGATTTCCGCGGCGGCGTTCAGCGCCTCGGCCCACGACACCTCGCGCCATTCGCCGTCGATCTTGCGCAGCGGCTTCACCGCGCGGTCTTCGGCGTACAGGCCCTGGTGCGAATAGCGGTCGCGGTCGGACAGCCAGCACTCGTTGACCGCCTCGTTGTCGCGCGGCACGGTGCGCAGCACTTCACCGCGGCGCACGTGCAGGAACAGGTTGCTGCCCATCGCGTCGTGCCAGCCCAGCGACGGGCGCGCCTGCAGGTCCCACGGCCGCGCGCGGAACTGGAACACCTTGTTGGTCAGCGCGCCGACCGGGCACACGTCGACGACGTTGCCGGACAGCTCGGTGGTCAGCGGCTTGCCGTCGTAGGTGCCGATCTGCAGGTTCTCGCCGCGGTACATGCCCCCCAGCTCGTAGGTGCCGGCGATCTCCGCGGTGAAACGGATGCAGCGCGTGCACTGGATGCAGCGGGTCATCTCGGTGGCGACCAGCGGGCCGATGTCCTCGTCCGGCACGGTGCGCTTGCGTTCCTGGAAGCGGCTGACCGAACGGCCGTAGCCCAGCGACAGGTCCTGCAGTTCGCACTCGCCGCCCTGGTCGCAGATCGGGCAGTCGAGCGGATGGTTGATCAGCAGGAACTCCATCACGTTGCGCTGCGCCTTCAGCGCCTTCTCGTTGCGCGTGAACACCTTCATGCCGTCGGCCACCGGGGTGGCGCAGGCCGGCGACGGCTTCGGCGCGGAACGACCGCCCATCTCGGTGTCGACCAGGCACATGCGGCAGTTCGCCGCGATGGCCAGCTTGTCGTGGTAGCAGAAGCGCGGGATCGCGATGCCGGCCTTGTCCGCGGCCTGGATGATCATCGAACCCTTCGGCGCGGCCAGTTCGACGCCATCGATGAAGATGGTGACGTGGTCCGGCGGAAGGTTCGGGTTGACGGGCTGGGCGCTCATGCGGCCACCTTTTCGATCACGGTTCCCGCCTTGATGTCGTCGACCAGGAAGCGCTTGTTGACGATCGCGTATTCGAATTCGTGCCAGAAGTGGCGCAGGAAGCCCTGCACCGGCCACGCCGCGGCTTCGCCGAAGGCGCAGATGGTGTGGCCTTCGATCTGCCCGGCGGCGGTGCGCAGCATCTGCAGGTCTTCCAGCGTCGCCTTCTGCTCGGCGATGCGGGTCAGCATGCGGTACATCCAGCCGGTGCCTTCGCGGCACGGCGTGCACTGGCCGCAGCTTTCCTTGAAATAGAAGCGGCTGATGCGCTGGCAGGCGCGGACCATGCAGGTGGTCTCGTCCATGACCACGACCGCGCCCGAGCCGAGGCCGGAGCCGGCCTTCTGGATGCTGTCGTAGTCCATGGTCAGGCCCATCATCGTCTCGCCCGGCAGCACCGGCATCGACGAGCCGCCCGGGATGACCGCCTTGATCTTGTGGCCGTTGCGGATGCCGCCGGCCATTTCCAGCAGCTCGGCGAACGGCGTGCCGAGGCGGATCTCGTAGTTGCCCGGCCTGGCGACGTGGCCGGAAACCGAGAAGATCTTGCAGCCGCCGTTGTTCGGCTTGCCCAGGTTGAGGAACCACTCCGCGCCGTTGCGCACGATCGCCGGCACCGAGGCGTAGGTCTCGGTGTTGTTGATCGTGGTCGGCTTGCCGTACAGGCCGAAGTTGGCCGGGAACGGCGGCTTGAAGCGCGGCTGGCCCTTCTTGCCTTCCAGCGACTCCATCAGCGCAGTTTCCTCGCCGCAGATGTAGGCGCCCGCGCCCAGCGCGTTGTAGATGTCGATGTCGACGCCGCTGCCGAGGATGTTCTTGCCCAGCCAGCCGTTGGCGTAGGCCTCGGCGGTGGCTTCCTCGAGGTGCTCGAACGGCTCGTGGTGGAACTCGCCGCGCAGGTAGTTGTAGCCGACGGTCGAGCCGGTGGCGTAGCAGGCGATCGCCATGCCCTCGATCACCGCGTGCGGGTTGTAGCGCAGGATGTCGCGGTCCTTGGCGGTGCCCGGCTCGGATTCGTCCGAATTGCAGAGGATGTACTTCTGCATGTCGCCCTTGGGCATGAAGCTCCACTTCAGGCCGGTCGGGAAGCCCGCGCCGCCGCGGCCGCGCAGGCCGGACTGCTTGACCATCTCGACGACGTCGGCCGGCGGGATCTTCTCGGTCAGGATCTTGCGCAGCGCCTGGTAGCCGCCGGTCTTCAGGTAGTTCTCGTACGCCCACGGCTTGTCGAAGTGCAGCGTGGTGTAGACGGCCTGGTGCTCCTTCGGCGCGGGGCCGACGGGGCCATAGCCTTCGGATTTGTGCGGGTGGTGTGCCATGCCGCGACTCACTCCAGTCCGTCGAGCAGCTCGTCGACCTTCTCGGGCGTGAGCTTCTCGTGGTAATGACCGTTGATGACGACCACCGGCGCGCCGCAGCACGCGGCCACGCACTCTTCCTCGCGCTTGAGGTAGACGCGGCCGTCGGCGGTGGATTCGCCCAGCTTGCAGCCGAGCTTCTTCTCGGCGTGCGCGACCAGGTCCTGCGCGCCGTTGAGCCAGCAGCTGATGTTGGTGCAGAAGGCGACGTTGTTGCGGCCGACCTTCTCGGTCTCGAACATCGAGTAGAAGCTGGCGACCTCGTAGGCCCACACCGGCGGGATTTCCAGGTACTTGGCGACCGCGGCGATCAGCTCGTCGGTCAGCCAGCCGCCGTTCTGCTCCTGCGCCGCGTGCAGCCCCTGCAGTACCGCGGAACGCTTGCGGTCCGGCGGGAACTTGGTCAGCCAGTGGTCGATGTGCGCGCGGGTTTCCGCGCTCAGCGCGACCAGCGGATCGACCGCCCGCGCCTTTTCGAAATTGCCCGTGGCCCTCATCGGTCCACCTCACCGAATACCAGATCGTAGGTGCCGATCATCGCGACGACGTCGGCGAGAAGATGCCCGCGCACCACGCTGTCCATCGACGACAGGTGGGCGAAGCCCGGCGCGCGCAGGTGCACGCGGAACGGCTTGTTGGCGCCGTCGGAAACCAGGTAGCAGCCGAACTCGCCCTTAGGCGCCTCGACCGCGGCGTAGGTCTCGCCGGCCGGCACGCAATAGCCTTCGCTGAACAGCTTGAAGTGGTGGATCAGCGCTTCCATGTCGTCCTTCATGGCCTCGCGCTTCGGCGGCGCGACCTTGAAGTTGTCGACGATCACCGGGCCGGGGTTGGCCTTCAGCCACTTCACGCACTGGCCGATGATGCGGATCGACTGGCGCATTTCCGCCACGCGCACCAGGTAGCGGTCGTAGCAGTCGCCGTTGACGCCAACCGGGATGTCGAAGTCGACCTCGGCGTACTTGGCGTACGGCTGCTTCTTGCGCAGGTCCCACTCGATGCCCGAGCCGCGCAGCATCACCCCGGTCATGCCCCACGCCTTGGCGTGTTCCGGGCTGACCACGCCGATGTTCACGGTGCGCTGCTTCCAGATGCGGTTGTCGGTCAGCAGGGTCTCGTATTCGTCGAAGCGCTTCGGGAATTCCTCGACCAGGTTCTCGAGGAAGTCGAGCATCGTGCCTTCGCGCGCGGCGTTCATCTTCTGCAACGCCTTGCCCTTGTGCCAGCGCGATTCCTTGTACTTCGGCATGCGGTCCGGCAGGTCGCGGTAGACGCCGCCCGGGCGATAGTAGGTCGCGTGCATGCGCGCGCCGCTGACCGCCTCGTAGCAGTCCATCAGCTCCTCGCGCTCGCGGAACGCGTACAGCATCACCGCCATCGCGCCGAGGTCGAGCGCGTTCGAACCGACCCACATCAGGTGGTTGCGGATGCGGGTGATCTCGTCGAACAGGGTGCGGATCCACTGCGCGCGCTCCGGCACCTCGATCCCCATCAGGTTCTCGATGGCGCGCACGTAGGCGTGCTCGTTGCACATCATCGACACGTAGTCGAGGCGGTCCATGTAGCCGATCGACTGGTTGAACGGCTTGGACTCGGCCAGCTTCTCGGTCCCACGGTGCAGCAGGCCGATGTGCGGGTCGGCGCGGACCACGGTTTCGCCGTCCATCTCCAGGATCAGGCGCAGCACGCCGTGCGCGGCCGGGTGCTGCGGGCCGAAGTTCATCGTGTAGTTGCGGATCTCCTGCCTGCTTTCGGCGGGGTTGCTCGCAAAAGCCACGTTGGCGGGGTGTGCGCTCACTTCTTCGCTCCTTCGCGCTGCTCGCCCGACGCGGTCGCATAGCGGGCATCGTCGCGGATCACGCGCGGCACGCCGACGCGCGGCTCCACCGAGGTCACCGGCTCGTAGACCACGCGCTTCTTCTCTTCGTCGTAGCGGACCTCGACGTTGCCGATCAGCGGGAAATCCTTGCGGAACGGATGGCCGACGAAGCCGTAGTCGGTCAGGATGCGGCGCAGGTCCGGATGGCCCTCGAAGACGATGCCGTACAGGTCGAAGGCCTCGCGCTCGAACCAGTTGGCGCCCGGCCACACGTCGACCACCGAAGCCACCACCGGCACGTCGTCGTTCGGGGCGAAACAGCGCACGCGCAGGCGGCGGTTGTGCCGGTACGACAGCAGGTGCGCGACCACGGCGAAACGGTTTTGCGGTGCGGCGACGGGCTGCGCGCCGGCGTCGCCCTGCTCAGCGGTCAGCGCCTCGCCCCAGGCGAAGCGGCCGGCGCCCTTGCCTTCGACGCCGCGGCTGAAGCCCTGCGACGACACGTCGCTGGTATCCCACTCGTCGCTGCCGTAGCTGAAGTAATCGACGCCGCACAGGTCGACCAGCTGCTCGAAGCCGAATTCGTCGCGCAGCGCGACCGCGGTGTCGTGCCACTGCGGCGAGGGCACCTCGACGGTGGTCTCGCCGCGCGCTTCGGTCACGGTCGCGCCGGCGAAGCGCGCGCGCAATTGTTCGGCGAAGTTTTGGGCTTGCTCTGCCATGGGGCGTGGCGTGCCTTGCTCTTGGGTATTGAGGGGGATTACCGGGCTTCCGGACGCTTACTTGCCCGCAACCAGGACTTTCTTTTCCTGCTTGTTGGCGATGCTCTGCGTGCGCCAGATCTTCTTCTGCAGCTGCAGGATGCCGTAGACCAGCGCCTCGGCGGTCGGCGGGCAACCCGGCACGTAGATGTCGACCGGCACGATGCGGTCGCAACCGCGCACCACCGAGTACGAGTAATGGTAGTAACCGCCGCCGTTCGCGCAGCTGCCCATCGAGATCACCCATTTCGGGTCGGGCATCTGGTCGTAGACCTTGCGCAGCGCCGGGGCCATCTTGTTGACCAGGGTGCCGGCCACGATCATCACGTCGGACTGGCGCGGCGACGGGCGGAACACCACGCCGTAGCGGTCCAGGTCCAAGCGCGCGGCGCCGGCGTGCATCATCTCGACCGCGCAGCAGGCCAGGCCGAAGGTCATCGGCCACATCGAGCCGGTGCGCGCCCAGTTCATCAGCGCATCGACGCTGGTGGTCACGTAGCCCTTGTCGAGCAGCGGGTTCTCGCCCTCGGGGCGCAGGATGTCGTCGACCCGCCCTTCCGGGATCGGGTTGTTCATCAGTTTGTCGAGGGTCTGGATCACTCCCATTCGAGGGCTCCCTTCTTCCACACGTAAACGAAGCCCAGGAACAGCATGCCCACGAACAGGCCCATGGTGACCAGCGAGCGCGCGCCGATGTCCATGAACACCTGGGTCCACGGCACGATGAAGATGATTTCGAGATCGAACACGATGAACTGGATCGCGATCAGGTAGTAGCGCACGTCGAACTTCATGCGCGCGTCCTCGAACGCCTCGAAGCCGCATTCGTACGGCGACAGTTTCTCCGCGTCGGGCCGGCGCGGGCCGAGGAAACGACCGGCCACCATCAGCGCGACGCCGATGCCGGTGGCGACGATCAGGAACAGCAGGGTCGGCAGGTAGTTGGCGAGCACTCGCGATTCTCTGGTTCTGGTCCGGTTGGCCGGCGCGGAAGACCCCGCCCGGCGTGCGCTCCACCCTTCCGCGGCGTCCGTGGACGCGTTCGTACCGGGTGGCCCGATGAACAGGAGAATTGTAGCGGCAGGCGAACTGCCGCGTAAACGTTTTGCGGCGCGGCAAACGCGATTCCGGCGGAAAACCGCCATGCTTGCGGCGAACGGATGCGAGGCGATCGCGCTTGCGCGCGGCCCGAAGCGCGTCGCCGGCGCGGCCAAAGGCGAACCGCCGTTCGTCCGGAAAAGAAAAACCCCGGCAAGGCCGGGGTCTGTATGGTGCCCAAGAGGGGACTCGAACCCCTACGGATCTCTCCGCTACCACCTCAAGGTAGTGCGTCTACCAATTCCGCCACCTGGGCTGAAGCTGCGCTGCGTATTGTAGCGATTACTGGCCCTGCGCCGGAACGGGAGGCGCGGGCTGCTGCGGTTGCGGCTGCGCCGGTTCCGCGCCGGCCGGGGCCGGAACCGTGGACGGCGAACCCTGCGTGGCCGCGGGCGCCGGGATCGCCGACGCCGGCAGGTCGCCGGCGCCCTGCGGCGCGGCCGGCTGCTCGGTCATCACGCCCAGGTTGACCTGCTGCGCGGGACGGGCGCCGTGCGCGGCGCGCCATTCCATGAACAGGGCGATGGCGAAGAAGGCCACCGCCAGCCACTTGGTGCTCTTGGACAGGAAGTTGGACGCGCCGCGCGCGCCGAACACGGTGCCGGAGGCGCCCGCGCCGAAGCCGGAGCCGGCCTGCGCGCCTGCGCCGCGCTGCATCAGCACCAGGGCGATGATCGCCACGGCGATCAGCACGAACAGCACGTTGAGGATCAACATCATGAGAACGGTACTCTCGGGTGAATTGCTTGCGTCGGTCAGCGGACCGCCGCGCGGGCGATGGCGAGGAAATCCGCCGCCACCAGCGAAGCGCCGCCGATCAGCCCGCCGTCGATGTCCGGCTGGGCGAACAGCGCCGCGGCGTTGTCCGGCTTCACGCTGCCGCCGTACAGCACCGGCAGCGAACTGGCGATTCTAGCATCCCGCGCGGCCACCTGGCCACGGATGAAGGCGTGCATCTCCTGCGCCTGCTCCGGTGTCGCGGTGCGCCCCGTGCCGATGGCCCAGACCGGCTCGTAGGCGACCACCGCGCCGGCGAAGGCCGCCACGCCGGCGCGTTCCAGCACCGGCTGCAGCTGCGCGGCGATCGTTTCCTCGGCCTGGCCCGCCTCGCGCTGCTCCAGGGTTTCGCCGACGCAGAGGATCGGAACCAGGCCGGCATTCTTCGCCGCGACGAATTTCTTCGCGACCAGGTCGCTGTTCTCGTAATGGTACTGGCGGCGCTCGGAATGGCCGACCAGGCCATACCGCGCGCCGACGTCGGCCAGCATCGCCGCCGAGACCTCGCCGGTGAACGCGCCCTTCTCGTTGTGGCTGACGTCCTGTGCGCCGAATCCGAGTTCGACCTGCTCGAAGTCCTCGATCAGGTCGCCCAGGTACGGCAGCGGCGGCAGAATCACCACGTCGACGCCCGGCAACGGCAGCGCCCCGGCGATTTCGGCGACCAGCGCGGTGGCAAAGCCGCGGGTGCCATGCAGTTTCCAGTTTCCGGCTACGATCTTCCGTCGCACAAGACCAGTTCCATTCCAATTCGGACGCGCAAGGATACCCGATGAATCGAGTTTCGCCCGCCGCCGCCGCAAGCGACGCCTCCCCTGCCCGCCCCGGCCATGCGCTGGTCACCGGGGCATCCAGCGGCATCGGCGAAGCGATCGCCCGCGAATACGCGCGCCGCGGCGTGCCGCTGGTGCTGGCCGCGCGACGCATGGACCGGCTGGAAAAGCTGGCGAACGAGCTTCGGGCGCAGGTGCCGGTCGAAACCATCGCGGTCGACCTGTCCGATCCCGCCGCACCGGCGGCGCTGGTCGACGAAATCCACAGGCGCGGGCTGAAGGTGCGCATCCTGGTGAACAACGCCGGCTACGGCGTTGCCGGCCGCTACCTGAAGAACGACTGGCCGACGCACGCGGCCTTCCTGCAGGTGATGATCGGCGCGGTCAGCGAGCTGGCCTGGCGCCTGCTGCCGGACATCCGCGAAAGCGGGAACGGCCGCATCATCAACGTGTCGTCGGTCGCCGGGCTGGTGCCGGGCGCCGACGGGCAGACGCTGTACGCGCCGGTGAAGTCGTACATGGTGAAGCTGAGCGAATCGCTGCAGTTGGAAAACCTCGACCGCGGCGTCAACGTCACCGCGCTGTGCCCGGGCTTCACCTGGTCGGAATTCCACGACGTGACCGGCACCCGCGGGATGATGGACAGGCTGCCGAAGTGGATCTGGCTGCGGGCCGACGACGTGGCGCGCGCCGGCATCGACGCGGTCGAACGCGGACAGGTGATCGTGGTGCCAGGGTGGCGCTACAAGCTGCTGGTGTTCGTCGCCAAGCACCTGCCGGACTCGTGGATGCTGGGCTTGATGAAGCGCAATTCGAGGAGGTACCGGAAAGTGGATTGACGTAGGGCGGGTCTTGACCCGCCCTACCAGTTCTGCGTCATTGTCGCCGGAGGAAATCCCGCAAGACATGAAGAACCATCTCGGATTCTGAGACAAGCCGAATGCAGCCTTCGGCTTCCACACTCTCTGTCGGAGACAGGCTAGATGGATGTCATCGAAACCTTCATTTCGGGAATGATGATGGCGGCCGGATGCCTAGTGGTCTGCATACTCCTATTCGTGGCGGGAATCCTGGCAATCTCGTTTTGGCCCGTCACCTTGATTGCCACTGCTCTCGCATTCCTGCTGCTTTTCGGCTACTTGGCCGAAAAACGCCGGAAGGCCTTGGCAGGCACAACAGCGCCAACCGACCGCAAGGAATGAAAAGTCTTTCTCTCCCTTGAGACGATCAAGCCCTGCCCACATTGCGCTTGATCGAAAAAGCACGCAGATCGGGGCCAAGCTCGCCCGGCGCGCCAGGCATTGCCGAGCGCGGAACGTTAAACAGCCGAGCGAACTCGACTCCATGAAAGCGAAGGACGGGTTTCCCCGCCCTTGCGCCCAAAGTAAAGCATCGCGCCCTGCGCTGCGCTCCTACTTCAGCTTGATTTCGCGCAGGCGCTCCTCGAGGAAGCCGTGCGCGGTGATCGGCTCCGGATAGCGGTCCGGGTTGTCCGCCGTGATCGTCGACGGCAGCGTCTTGATCAGGAAGTCCGGGTTCGGGTGCAGGAAGAACGGCACCGAGTAGCGCGGCTTGCGCGCCTCCTCGCCCGGGGGATTGACCACGCGGTGGATGGTCGACGGATACACGTGGTTGGTCAGGCGCTGCAGCATGTCGCCGATGTTCACCACGATGGTGTCCTCGTCCGAGGTGAACGGCACCCACTCGCCCGCGCGCGACTGCACTTCCAGCCCCGCCGCGCTGGCGCCGACCAGCAGGGTGATGAAATTGATGTCGCCGTGCGCGCCGGCGCGCACGTTGGGGATGTCGTCGGTGGTGATCGGCGGGTAGTGGATCGGGCGCAGGATCGAGTTGCCGAAGTTGGTCTTGTCGGCGAAGAAATGCTCCGGCAGGCCGATGTGCAGCGCCAGCGCGCACAGCACGCGCGAGCCCAGCCTGTCGAGCGCGTCGTACAGCGCGTAGCCGTATTCGCGGAATCCCGGCACTTCCTCCGGCCAGATGTTCGGCGGCATGACCTCGCGGTACTTCGAGTCGTCCGGGATCTCGCGGCCGATGTGCCAGAACTCCTTCAGGTCGAAGTACTTCGAACCCTTCGCCGTCTCCACGCCGAATGGGGTGTAGCCGCGCGCGCCGCCGCCGCCGGGCACGTGGTACTTCTTCTTCACCTCTTCCGGCAGCGCGAAGAACTTCCTGAACGCATCGTAGGCGTTGTCGATCAGCGACTGCGGGATGCCGTGGTTGCGGATGCCGGCGAAACCCCATTCGCGGTAGGCGGCGCCCAGCTCGGCGACGAAGGCGTCGCGGTCGCGGTCGTAGCGGGTGATGTCGAGGGTGGGAATACGGGAAGCCATGTCTCGTCGTTTGCTCCGTGGAAGGGCCTGGCGGCATGTTCCTGCGCCGCCGCCGGGAACGCATTGATCCGGATCAGGTCGCGGCGGCACGCACCGCCTCGGCCAGCCCGCCGAGGGTGGATTGCATCAGCGCATCGTCGTCGGCCTCGACCGTGACCCGCACCACCGGCTCGGTGCCGGACGGGCGCAGGAAGGCGCGGCCGCGGCCGGACACCGCCGCCTGCGCCGCGGCCAGCGCGGCCTGCACGCCGGCGGCTTCGACCACGCCCCTGGCGTTGCCGTTCAGGCGCACGTTGACGGTCTGCTGCGGCAGCATTTCCAGCCCGGCCAGCGCCTCGCGCAGGCTCTTGCCGTTGCGCCTCAGCGCCTCCAGCACCTGCAGCGCGCTGACGATGCCGTCGCCGGTGTTGACCCGGTCCAGGCACAGGATGTGCCCCGATGCCTCGCCGCCGAGGATGCCGTGGCCCTCGACCAGCGCCTGGTGCACGTAGCGGTCGCCGACCTTGGCCCGCAGGAACGGAATCCCGCGCTCGGCCAGCGCCTTTTCCAGGCCGTAGTTGCTCATCAGCGTGCCGACCACCGTGCCGCGCAGGCGGCCGCTCTTGTTCCAGTCGCAGGCCAGCACGTAGATCAGGCCGTCGCCGTCGACGATGCCGCCGTTGCCGTCGACGAACATCACCCGGTCGCCGTCGCCGTCGAAGGCGATGCCGAGGTCGGCGCCGGTTTCGACCACGCGTGCGGCCAGCTTTTCCGGATGGGTGGAACCGACGCCATCGTTGATGTTCAGGCCGTTCGGCGCATCGCCGATGACATCGACCTGCGCGCCGAGTTCGCGGAACACGATCGGCGCCACCTGGTAGGTCGCGCCGTTGGCGCAGTCCAGCACGATGCGCAACCCGGCCAGGTCGAAGCGGCGCGGCACCGTGCCCTTGCACGCCTCGACGTAGCGCCCCACCGCATCGCGGGTGCGCACCGCCTTGCCGAGCGCGTCCGACGCGACGGTGACGAACGGCAGTTCCAGCGCCGCCTCGATCGCCGCCTCGGTCGCATCGTCGAGTTTCTCGCCCTCGGCGGAGAAGAACTTGATGCCGTTGTCGTGGTGCGGGTTGTGCGAGGCCGAAATGACGATGCCGCCGTCGGCGCGCAGCGCGCGGGTCAGGTGCGAGACCGCCGGGGTCGGCATCGGCCCCATCAGCTGCACGTCGACGCCCGCGGCGACCAGGCCCGCTTCCAGCGCCGCCTCGAACATGTAATTGGAGATGCGCGTGTCCTTGCCGATGATCACCTGCGGCTTGCGCCAGGCCGCGGACTGCCCCGCCCTGGCGTGGTCCTTCGCCGCCGCGACCAGCGACTGGCCGTAGGCGTTGCCCAGGCGCAGGATGAAGTCCGCGGAGATCGGCGCGACGCCGACGCGGCCGCGGATGCCGTCGGTGCCGAAGTATTTGCGGCTCATGCGATTGCTCCCTGTCCGGCCGCCGGAAACCGGCGGCCCGCCCCGATTACGCCACCGTCTCCACGTCCGCGGCCGGTTGCGGCTGTTTCATCAGCAACGCGAACAGGTCGGCCAGGCGGTCACGCAGCTCGCGGCGGTCGCAGATCTGGTCGATCGCGCCGTGCTCGAGCAGGAATTCCGAACGCTGGAAGCCTTCCGGCAGGGTCTCGCGCACGGTCTGTTCGATCACCCGCGGGCCGGCGAAGCCGATCAGTGCGCCCGGCTCGGCGATGTTGATGTCGCCCAGCATCGCGAACGAAGCCGACACGCCGCCGGTGGTCGGATGGGTCAGCACGGAGACGTACGGCAGGCCCGCCGCGCGCAGCTTGCCCAGCGCGGCCGAGGTCTTGGCCATCTGCATCAGCGAGAACAGGCTTTCCTGCATGCGCGCGCCGCCGCTGGCGGAAAAGCTGACGAACGGGCAACCCAGTTCCAGCGCCTTCTCCGCGCCCAGCGAGAAACGCTCGCCGACCACCGAGCCCATCGAGCCGCCCATGTAGGCGAAATCGAAGGCGCCGGCGACCAGGTCGCGGCCCTTCAGCTTGCCGCGCAGGGTGATGAACGCGTCGCGCTCGCCGGTGTTCTTCTGCGCCACCTTGATCCGTTCGGAATACTTCTTCTGGTCCTTGAACTTGAGCACGTCGGTCGGGCCCAGCGCCGCGCCGATCTCCTCGGTCGGACCGGCGTCGAACAGCGCCGCCAGCCGCGCGCGGGCGCGGATCGGGCGGTGGAAGCCGCACTTCGGGCAGACCTCGAGGTTCTCCTCCAGCTCCGGGCCGTACAGCACCGCGCCGCAGCCCTCGCACTTTTCCCACAGGCCCTCGGGCACGCTGCGCTTGGCCCTGGCGGTCTTGGCCTCGGTACGGATGCCCGCGGGCATCAGTTTGTTGATCCAGCTCATGGGTTCGTATTTCCTGTCCGGGCCGGTGCCCGGAGCCAACGCTGCAGTTTAGCGCACCGCGTCCAGCGCCCGCCGCAGCGGGGCCAGGAACTCCGACGCGGTCCGCACCGGATCGGCCGCTTCGGCCAGCGCCGCGACCAGCGCGCTGCCGACCACCACGCCGTCGGCATCGGCCGCCATCGTCCCGGCGCTGGCGGCGTCCTTGATGCCGAAGCCGGCGACCACCGGCGCCCTGGCCTGCGCACGGATCCGGCGCAGGCGTTCCGTGGCGGCGGCCGTGTCCAGGCGGTCGGAAGCGCCGGTGACGCCGGCGAAGCTGACGTAGTACAGGTAGCCCTGCGCCTGCTCGCAAAGCGCGGCCAGGCGCGCGTCCGAGGTGGTCGGCGCGGCCAGCGCGATCAGGTCGAGGCCGTGGCGGTTGAAGATGGCGCGGGTCTCGGCCGCCTCCTCCGGCGGCAGGTCGACCAGCAGCACGCCGTCGACGCCGGCTGCCGCGGCTTCCCGGGCGAAGCGCTCGCTGCCGTGGATTTCCACCGGGTTGAGGTAGCCCATCAGCACGATCGGCGTATCCGCGTCGGTCTTGCGGAACCCGGCCACGACCTGCAGCACGTAACGCAGCCCGGCGCCGCGCGCCAGCGCGCGCTCGGAGCTGCGCTGGATGGTCGGGCCGTCGGCCATCGGGTCGGAGAACGGCACGCCGAGTTCGATCACGTCGGCGCCGGCCGCCACCAGCGCGTGCAGCACCGGCACCGTCGCGTCCAGCGACGGGTCGCCGGCGGTGACGAAGGGGACCAGCGCCTTGCGGCCCGCGGCGGACAGCGCGGCCAGGCGCGACGCGATGCGGCCCATCAGGCGTCGGTTCCGTCGCCCGCCGCCTGCTGCGCGGCCGCGGCGGCCGCGTATTCGGCGGCCAGCTCGGATTCGCCGACCTCGATGCCACGCTCGCTGCCGAGGCCGTCGATGTGCTCGTTGAGCATGCGCCGGTACATGTTGGTCATGTAGTCGAGGAATTCCTTGCGCGAGGCCGGCACGTCGCCCTCGACCGACAGGTAGACGTGCGCGTTGAAGCGCGCCGCCGCGTACAGCGAGGCCACGCTGATGCGCTTGAGGCCCTGCTGCTTGGACTGGCGGTTGGTCAGTTCCAGGTATTCGTTGACGCAGGTGAAGAAGGCCGGGTCGAGGTTGTTCGGCTTGCCGGGATTGCCACCCTGGGGATTCTGTTCGCTCATTTCGGTCTGCTGTTGCCGGGTTGGGTTCGGAAGGTGGTGCTTCAAAGGACAATGTTCTCGCGCGCGGCGATGGTATGCACGTCCTTGTCGCCGCGGCCGGACAGGTTGCACAGCACCAGCGCATCCTTCGGCAGTCCGCGGGCCAGCTTGATCGCCTGCGCGACCGCGTGGCTGGATTCGAGCGCAGCGAGGATGCCCTCGGTGCGCGCCAGGGCGTGGAACGCGGCCAGCGCCTCGTCGTCGGTGACGCCGACGTATTCGGCGCGGCCGCTGTCCTTCAGGAACGCGTGCTCGGGGCCGACGCCGGGATAATCCAGGCCGGCGGACACCGAATGCGTTTCGACGATCTGCCCGTCGTCGTCGCAGATCACGTAGGTGCGGTTGCCGTGCAGCACGCCGGGACGGCCGGCGGACAGCGACGCGGCGTGGCGGCCGGTGGCGATGCCGTCGCCGGCCGCCTCCGCGCCGACGATGCGCACGCCGGCGTCGTTGAGGAAGGCGTGGAACAGGCCGATCGCGTTGCTGCCCCCGCCGACGCAGGCGGTGATCGCGTCGGGCAGGCGGCCGTAGTCTTCCAGCATCTGCGCGCGCGCTTCGCGCCCGACCACCGCGTTGAAGTCGCGGACCATGCGCGGGTACGGGTCGGGGCCGGCGACGGTGCCGATGATGTAGAAGGTATCGGCGACGTTCGTCACCCAGTCGCGCATCGCCTCGTTCAGCGCGTCCTTCAGCGTGGCCGAGCCCGATGTCACCGGCACCACGCTGGCGCCGAGCAGCTTCATCCGGTAGACGTTGATCTTCTGCCGCTCGATGTCGGTCGCGCCCATGTAGACCACGCATTCCAGCCCGAGCCGCGCGGCGACGGTGGCCGACGCGACGCCGTGCTGGCCGGCGCCGGTCTCGGCGATGATCCGGGTCTTGCCCATGCGCGACGCCAGCAGCGCCTGGCCGATGGTGTTGTTGATCTTGTGCGCGCCGGTGTGGTTCAGGTCCTCGCGCTTGAGCAGGATGCGCGCGCCGCCGACCTCGCGCGAAAGCCGCTCGGCTTCGTAGATCGGGCTGGGCCGGCCGACGTAGTGCTTGAGGTCCTTCTCGAACGCGGCGACGAAGGCCGGGTCGACCCGCGCCGCGTCGTAGGCCGCGGCCAGTTCCTGCAGCGGGCCGATCAGGGTTTCGGCGACGAAGCGCCCGCCGTAGCGGCCGAAATGGCCGGAGGCGTCGGGATACCGGTTGTAATCGATCGCCGCGCGCGGCGCGGCCGGGGAAGCAGGCATAGACAAGGGAATCTCCAGAACCTTGGGAAGCGGTCGCGATGGATGTCGCGGAGCCGGCGGAATGCCGGGGTGCCCTGGCGCGCCGGTTACCTGACGGCAGCCGCCGGCACGCGACGCCAGCGGCGAAGCGAGCGGCCAAACGGTGCGGGGCGGCGGCGAACGTTCATGGAGTGGCCATAGCCTACCCGATCCGGCGCCTTTCCGCCGCAATCATTCACTCGGCCGCCGCATCCGCCGCGCGCACCGCGTCGGCGAAGCGCCGCATCTTTCCCGCGTCCTTGAGCCCCGGTGCGGATTCGATGCCGCCGGCCTCTATCCCGCTCGAAACGTCCACCCCCCACGGCCGCGCGGTGCGGATCGCCAGCCCGACGTTGTCCGCCGAAAGCCCCCCAGCCAGCAGCACCGGCTTGCCTGCCGCCTGCGGCACCCGGCTCCAGTCGAAGCGCCGGCCGCTCCCGCCGGGCTCGCCGGCGCCGTGGCCATCGAGCAGGAACGCCGACGCCGAAGGGAACCGCGCGAATTCGGCCGCCGCATCGACGCCCTCCCCGCCCATCGCCACCGCCTTCCAGAACGGCAGCCCGAACACCGCGCAGAACGCGTCGTCCTCGCGGCCGTGGAACTGCAGGATGTCCGGCTCCACCGCTTCGACGATCGTGCGCGCCTCGTCGGCCGGATTGTCCATCAGCAACGCGACCACGCCGATTTCCGCCGGCACCGCCGCGCGCAGCGCTTTCGCCTGTTCCACGCCCAGGCGGCGCGGGCTGCGCGGCGCGAACACCAGGCCGACGTAGTCCACGCCGAGTTCCACCGCCAGCGCGAGGTCGGCAGCGCGGGTGAATCCGCAGAATTTGATCCGGGTACGGGACATGCGGCGAAGCGTAACCGCTTTGCTGGCCGCTCCGCACCGCCTTCGTCGTTGCCACCATTGGCGCCCGGCACCGGCTGCGATCCGGCCGGCGATGCCCGCGTCCTTGTGTCCCCCGCTTCCACCCTGAGAGGAACCCAGGCATGAAGACCAAGTCCGTCCTGTTCGCCGCACTGCTGCTCGTCCCCGCGCTGGCGCTGGCCGCCCCCGGCGACGGGAAATCGAAAGAAGAACCGAAGGCGGAGGCCGCGCACCGCTACGTGATCGAGCGGACCTTCCCCGCGGGCGCCCTGGATGGCCTCAACGACGAGGCCAAGGCCAGGATCAACGCCACCAACGCGAAGTTCGGCGTGAAATGGCTGGTTTCCTACGCCAACGCCGACAAGACCAAGACCTACTGCGTCTATGAAGGCCCGAGCGAGGCGGCCGTGCGCGAGGCGGCGCAGGCCAACGAGATCCCCGTGGACAGCGTCACCGAAGTGCCGGTGACCTTGACGCCGTGACCCCGACGCCCGCGCCTGCGGCGCCGTAGGGGCGCGACGCAACGCGCCCCTACGCCGGCAGGCTGACTTCGGCCGGCAAGCCCCATTTCGCCGGATACAGCGGGCCGAGGAACAGCAATCCTCCCGCCGGCGCGGTCGGGCCGGCGGCGCTGCGGTCGCGGCCGGCCAGGAGTTCGGCGATCCAGCCTTCCGGGCGTTCGCCGCGCCCCACCAGGGTCAGCGAGCCGACGATGTTCCGCACCATGTGGTGCAGGAACGCATTCGCCTGCACGTCGACGACGACTTCGTCGCCATCGCGACGGACCGAGATCGACTGCAGCTCGCGCATCGCGTGCGTGGCCTGGCATTCGGCGCTGCGGAACGCGCTGAAGTCGTTCTCGCCGAGCAGCGCCTGCGCGGCGCGGTGCATCGCGCCGGCATCGAGGCGGCCGCGCTCCCACGCCAGGTACTGCCGCTGCAGCGAAGGCCGCACGCTGCGGTTGAGGATGCGGTAGCGGTAGCGCCGCGCCACCGCGGAGAACCGCGCGCTGAAATCGTCCGGCACTGGCACGCACCACAGCGCGCCCACCGATGGCGGCAGGCGGCTGGTCGTACCCAGCGCCCAGCCGCGCGGGTCGCGCACGGCGCCGGTGTCGAAATGCACGACCTGGCACTGCGCGTGCACGCCGGCGTCGGTGCGGCCGGCGCAGATGGTCGCGACGGACTCGGCGGCGACCGACGAAAGCGCCAGTTCCAGCGCCTCCTGCACGGTGTTCGCTTCGGCGGCGCTGGCGGCTTCTTCCGCCGAACCGACCCTGCTCAGGCGCTGCCAGCCGAGGAAGCCGCTGCCGTCGTATTCGACGCCCAGCGCGTAGCGCATCGGCTCAGCCCAGCTCCCGCAGCAGCCGCGTCGCCTGCGCGCGCGCCTCGGCGTCGCTGCCGGCGACGACTTCGTTGAGCAGGCTGCGGGCGGTCGCCTTGTCGCCAAGGTCGAGGTAGGCGATGGCCAGCTCCAGCCGCTCGCGGCCGGCGGGCGCGGCATTCAGCGGCGCGACCGCGAGGCTGGGGTCGGTGTGCCAGGTCGGCTGGCCCGACGCGGGAAGCTCCCCTTGCCCCGGCGCATCGGCCTGGGCGGGCGCGGTTTCCGCGGCTTGCGGATTGCGCGCGTCGGCGGCGAACGCCGGCGGCACCGCCGCCTCCAGCGTGGCCGCGTCGAAGCGCGACGGCGGCGCCGGCTTCTCCTTGCGCCGGCGCGGCAGCAGCCAGCCGGCGACGAGGCCGGCGACCAGCAGGGCCAGCCCCGCCCACAGCCACTGCGGCTGGATGCCGGCGCCTTCCTGCGATTGGCCGAGGCGCTGCTGCGCCGCGGCCAGGTCGCTGTCCTTCATCGCGATCAGCTTTTCCTGCTGCTGCTTGATCTTCTCCAGCTCGGCCACCTGGGCGCGCAGCTCCTGGATTTCGGATTCGCGCGAAGCCAGGTCTTCCTTCGCCTGCTGCACCTGTTGGTTCGCCAGCATGTCGCCCTCGCCGCCGGCCTGCAGGCCGGATGTGGTTCCTGTGCGTTTCGCCGCGTCGGCCACCGCCGGCGCGATTTCCAGCCGGGCCGCGTCGACCGGCGCCGCGGCGCCCGGATCCGCCGCCGCAGCCGGGGCGGCCGCCACCGGTTGCGGCACCGGGCGCCGTGCCTGCCGCCATTCGGCGACCTGCTGGCTGACCAGCGCGTTGGCCTCGGCGCGGCTGAGCCGGGTCAGTTCCTCCGACGGCGGCATGCGCAGCACCGCACCCTGCTTGAGCAGGTTGATGTTGCCGTTGATGAAGGCGTCGGGGTTGGCGCGCAGCAGCGCCAACATGGTCTGGTTGAGGCTGGCGCCGCTGCCCAGGTCGCGTGCGATCTGCGACAGGGTCTGGCCACGGCGCACGGTCAGCGCGTCGCCGGGCCGCATCGGCGCGGCCGCGGCCGCGGCCACCGGCGTGGACGGGCGCGGCGCGGGCGGCGGTGCCTGTTCGGGCCGTGGCTCGGACCGCGGCTCGGGCGCGGCCTGCGCGACATCGGCCGGCAGCGCTTCCGGTGCGGCGGGTTCGGGGGCCGGCGCCGGTTCGCGCACGATGGTGTCCGAGGGCGCGGCGGCCGGCGCGTCGATCGCCGGTTCGCTGACCGCGGCGACGGTACCCGGCGCGTTGACCAGTGCGGCGTATTCGCGCACCAGCCGGCCCTGCCCCCAGTCGACCTCGATCAGGAAGCTGACCACGTCCTGGTTCACCGGCGCCCGGCTGGTGACGCGGATGATCGGCTTGCCCCCGTCGGACACGCCGATCATGAAGTTCAACTCGCTGACCAGGCCGGTCGGACGCTGCAGGCCGACGCGCTCGAACGTGGCCGGCGACGCCAGCCGCGCCTGCAACTGCTCCATTTCCGCCGGATCGCTGGAAATGATCGGAATCTCGGCGACCAGCGGCTGGCCCGGCTGCGACTTCACGCGGATTTCGCCCAGGCCCAGCGCCATCGCCGCACCGCTGGCGAGCAGCAGCGCGGCGCCGGACAACCAGCGCCCCAGCGGCATGCGCAAACCCCGTCCCATCCGCGACTTCATCCGCGATCCCCGTTCAGCCATGCGGCAAATATAAGCCGAAACAAGGGTGTGGCGCAGCTTCCTGCGTCGCAGTCTAGGCGGTGCGGGTACGAATCGGACCCACGCCACGCTCTTTCCGACGCCAGCGTGGGCGGCGCCGGACCGGCTCAGCCGCCTGCGGCGACCAGCTCGGCCAGCTGCACCGCGTTCAGCGCCGCGCCCTTGCGGATGTTGTCGGCGACCACCCACAGATTGAGCCCACGCGGGTGCGAGAAGTCCTCGCGGATGCGGCCGACGTAGACCGGATCGGTGCCGGAAGCATGGGTCACCGGGGTCGGATAGCCGCCCGGCTTGCGGTCGTCGACGACGACCACGCCCGGCGCCTTGGCCAGCAACTCGCGCGCCTGTTCCGGGGTGATCTTCTTCCTGGTCTCGATGTTCACCGCCTCGGAGTGGCCGTAGAACACCGGCACGCGCACCGCGGTCGGGTTCACCTGGATCGACTTGTCGCCGAGGATCTTCTGCGTCTCCCAGACCAGCTTCATCTCTTCCTTGGTGTAGCCGTTGGGCTGGAAGTCGTCGATGTGCGGGATCAGGTTGAAGGCGATCTGCACCGGAAAGCGCTGCGGGTCGATCGACTGGAAGTTGAGCAGTTGCGCGGTCTGCTTGCCCAGCTCCTCCAGCGCCGAACGGCCGCCGCCGGACACCGACTGGTAGGTGGCGACGTTGACGCGCTCGATCCCGTACAGGTCGTGGATCGGCTTCAGCACCGGCATCAGCTGCATCGTCGAGCAGTTGGGATTGGCGATGATGCCGCGCGGGCGGTTCTTCGCCACCTCGGGGTTGACCTCGCTGACCACCAGCGGCACGTCGTCGTCGTAGCGGAACGCCGAGGAATTGTCGATCACCACCGCGCCGGCGGCGGCGAACTTCGGTGCGTATTCCTTCGATACGCCGCCGCCCGCGGAGAACAGCGCGATGTCGACGTCGGTCGGGTCGAATTTCGCCAGGTCCTCCACGTCGATTTTCTCGCCGCCGAAGTCGACCTCGCCGCCCGCGGATTTCTCGCTGGCCAGCGCGACCAGTTCCGAAACCGGGAACTTGCGCTCGGCCAGGATGGACAACATGGTTTCGCCGACGGCGCCGGTGGCGCCGACGACCGCGACTTTGAAGCGGCGGGGTGCGTTCATTTCTTCGACAGGTGGTGGGGGTGTGCTTTCGCAGGAGCGCGCTTGGGCGTGACCGGAACCCCCGGCGACGACGGAATCCCATCGCCGCGTGGCGTCCGCGGTCGCGCCCAAGCGCGCTCCGGCAGGAACTACGAAGGATAGCCGAAACGCAGGTTTCCCGCGGCGACGGTTGCCGATGAAACCGGCACTCAGCGTTGCATCGTTATCGCGTTCGGCGGGCGTCCCGCATCCGGGCCGAAGCCGAGCGCCGCGATCAGGTTGTCGACCGCCAGCGCCACCATCGCCCGGCGCGTGGCCAGGCTGGCACTGCCGATGTGCGGGGTCAGCACGACGTTGCGCAACGCCAGCAATTCCGGTCGCACCGCCGGTTCGCCTTCGTAGACGTCGAGGCCGGCGGCGGCGAGGCGTCCGCCGGCGAGCGCGTCGGCCAGCGCCGGCTCGTCGACCAGGCCGCCGCGGGCGATGTTCACCAGCGTCGCGGTCGACTTCATCTTCGCCAGCGCGGCGGCGTCGATGACGTGGTGGGTCTGCGGCGAGTACGGCAGCACGAGGATGAGGTGGTCGGCGCGGGCGAGCAGATCGTCGAAGCCGACGTAGCGGGCCTTCGCTTCGGCCTCAACCGCTTCCGGCAGGCGATTGCGGTTGTGGTACAGCGTGCGCATGCCGAAACCGGCGGCGCGGCGGGCGATGCCCTGCCCGATCCGGCCCATGCCGAGGATGCCGAGCGTGCTGCCGTGCAGGTCGCACCCGAGCAGCGTGTCGAACGACCACTTGGTCCACTGCCCCGCGCGCAGCCAGCGCTCGGCCTCGGTGATGCGCCGTGCCGCCGCCATCAGCAGGGCGAAGCCGAGGTCGGCGGTGGTTTCGGTCAGCACGTCGGGGGTGTTGGTGGCGACGATGCCGCGTTCGCCGAGCGCACGGATGTCGAGGTTGTCGTAGCCGACGGCGACGTTGGCGACGGCGCGGAGGTTCGGTGCATTGGCGATTTCGTTCGCGCCGATGCGCTCGACCAGCGTCACCAGGGCGCCGTCGGCGCCGCGCAGGTGGCCGGCGACCTCCGCCGACGAGTATTCGTCGCCCGCCGGGCTCGTGCGGACGACGTCGAAATATTCGTCGAGCCGGCCGGTGATGTCCCCGAACAACGGCCGGGGAAGCCAGACCCGCGGGCGCGACCCGCTCATTCGACGCTGCCGGGGATCCTCGGCGATACCCCGCCGACGTCGCCGCACTGGGCGCGATGGCGCAGCGCCTGGTCGATCAGCACCAGCGCCACCATCGCCTCGGCGATCGGCGTGGCGCGGATGCCGACGCAGGGATCGTGCCGACCGGTGGTGACCACTTCGACCGGCTCGCCGTGGATGTCGACGCTCTGCCCCGGGATGCGCAGGCTCGAGGTCGGCTTCAGCGCGATCGAGGCGACGACGGGCTGCCCGGTGGAAATGCCGCCGAGGATGCCGCCGGCGTGGTTCGACAGGAACCCCTGCGGCGCGATCAGGTCGCGGTGCTCGGTGCCCTTCTGCGCGACGACCGCGAAGCCGTCGCCGATCTCAACGCCCTTCACCGCGTTGATGCTCATCAGCGCCGACGCCAGTTCGCCGTCGAGCTTGCCGTAGATCGGCTCGCCCCAGCCCGGCGGCACGTTGTCGGCGACGACATTCACCCGCGCGCCGACCGAATCGCCGGACTTGCGCAGGGCGTCCATGTAGTTTTCCAGCTCCGGCACCTGTTCCGCGCACGGCCAGAAGAACGGATTGCCTTCGACCGCGCTCCAGTCGAACGACCGCGGCGCGATGTCGCCGATCTGCGACAGGCAGCCGCGCACGACGACGCCGAAGCGCTGCGCCAGCCACTTCTTCGCGATCACCGCCGCGGCCACGCGCATCGTGGTCTCGCGCGCCGACGAACGCCCGCCGCCGCGCGGATCGCGGATGCCGTACTTCTGCCAGTAGGTGTAGTCGGCGTGGCCGGGGCGGAACTGCCCGGCGATCTTCGCGTAGTCCTTGCTGCGCTGGTCGGTGTTGCGGATCAGCAGCGCGATCGGCGTTCCGGTGGTTTTCCCTTCATGCACGCCGGACAGGATTTCGACCTCGTCGGCCTCGTGCCGCGCCGAGGTGTGGCGGGTCTTGCCGGTGGCGCGGCGGTCCAGGTCGTGGCGGAATTCTTCCGGTGCGATCTCCAGCCCCGGCGGGCATCCGTCGATCACGCAGCCGATCGCCGGCCCGTGCGATTCGCCGAAGGTGGTGACCCGGAACAGGCGGCCGAAGGAATTCATGCGCGCGCGTCCGCCAGTTCGCGAATCCGCGGGTGGTGCACGATCAGTTCCGAGCACTCGACCGCGAACACGCCCATCTGCCCGACCTTGAACTCGATCCAGACGAATTCCACGTCCGGCAGCAGCCTGACCAGCGCGCGTTCGGATTCGCCGACCTCGCAGATCAGCAGGCCTTCCTGGCTCAGGTGCAGCGGCGCGTCGCGCAGGATCTTCAGCACCAGGTCCAGGCCGTCGTCGCCGGCGCGCAGGCCCAGTTCGGGTTCGTACGAATATTCCCTGGGCAGCGCGTCGGTCTCGGCGTTGGTCACGTACGGCGGGTTGGTGACGATCAGGTCGTAGTGGGTGCCGAGCACGCCCTCGAACAGGTTCGACTTGAGGAAATGCACGTTGTCGGCGTGCAGCCGCTCCTTGTTCTCGTTGGCCAGCGCCAGCGCATCGTCGCTGATGTCGATGCCGTAGACGTGCCAGTCCGGGTTGTAGTGCGCCATCGCGATGGCGATGCAGCCCGAACCGGTGCACAGGTCGAGCGCGCGGTGCACCGGGCGTCCGCCCAGCCACGGCTCGAAGCCGGATTCGATCAGCTCGGCGATCGGCGAACGCGGCACCAGCGCGCGGCGGTCGCTCTTGAAGCTGAGCCCGGCGAACCAGGCCTCGCCGGTCAGGTAGGCGGCGGGAATGCGCTCTTCGATGCGCCGCTTGAACAGGGCCAGCACTTCCGCCTTCTCTTCCGTGGTCACCCGCGCCTGGCCGTACGCCGGGCCGATGTCCGGCGGCAGGTGCAGGGTGTGCAGGACGATGTGGGTCGCCTCGTCCAGCGCGTTGTCGTGGCTGTGGCCGAAGGTCAGCCCGGCGGCGTTGAAGCGGCTGGCGCCATAGCGGATCAGGTCGATGATCGTGTGCAGCTCGGCGGCCGGTTCGGCGGTCATGGCGGGCTTCGTCCCTTGAATATCGGCCCGGGATTATAGAGGTAAGCCCGTCGCGGCCCGGTATCATTGGGGTTTGCCATTCCGGGCTACCCCATGTTCCAGCGCAAGTTCGGCTATTTCCTGCTCGTCGCCGTCGCCGCCGTCCTCGGCCTGCTGGCCGGGCGCAAGCTGTTTCCCGGCGACAAGGCCGGCGCGCCGTCGCTGCCGGCATTGCAGACGGTGGTGGCCTACCCGCAGCCGCGCGACCTGCCCGCCTTCTCGCTGCGCCAGTCCGACGGCACCCAGCTCACGTCCGGCGAATTGAACGGGCACTGGACCCTGGTCTTCCTTGGCTTCACCTCGTGCCCGGACGTGTGCCCGATCACCCTGGAACAGTTGGCGCAGGCGCAGCAGCAATGGCGGGCGTTGCCCGACAGCACCCGTCCGCGCGTGCTGTTCGTGTCGGTCGATCCGGAACGCGACACCGCCACGCGCATCGGCGAATACGCGCACGGCTTCCACCCCGACACGCTGGCGGCCACCGCCGACGGCCCGGCGCTGGAGGACTTCGCCAAGGCGCTGGGCTTCGTGTTCATGAAGGTACCCGGGCCGCATTTCGCCGAGAACCCGAACGACTACACGATGGACCACAGCGCCGGCATCGCCGTGCTCGATCCGCAAGGCAGGCTCGCCGGGCTGATCCGTCCGCCGCTGCGGCCGGCGGCGATCGCCGCCGACATGGCCGAGCTGACCCGGGCCGGCGCGCGATGAGCCCGGTCACCGCGCTGACGTACGTGTTGCCGCATCGCCTGCTGTCGTCGCTGGCGCGCAGGCTGGCCTATTCGCGCGCACCATGGCTGAAGCAATGGCTGATCGACGCGGTGGTGCGCCGCTTCGGCGTGAACCTCGGCGAAGCCGCCGAACCCGACCCACGCGCCTATCCCAGCTTCAACGCCTTCTTCACCCGCGCGCTGAAGCCCGGCGCACGCACGGCAGATGCCGATCCGCGCGCCTTGCTGGTGCCAGCCGACGGCCATGTCAGCCAGTGCGGGAAAATCGAGGACGGCACCATCTTCCAGGCCAAGGGTCGTGCTTTCACCGCCGCCGAACTGCTCGGCGACGCGGAAGCGGCGAAGCCGTTCGCGGACGGTCTGTTCGCCACCGTGTACCTGTCGCCGCGCGACTACCACCGCGTGCACATGCCGTGGACCGGCACACTGCGCGAGACCGTGCACGTGCCGGGCCGGCTGTTCAGCGTCGGCACGGCGGCGGTGCGCGACGTGCCGCGGCTGTTCGCGCGCAACGAGCGTCTGGTCTGCCACTTCGACACCGACTTCGGCCCGATGGCCTGCGTGATGGTCGGTGCCTTGCTGGTTTCCGGCGTCGAAACCGTGTGGAGCGGCGTCGAGATTCCGGAATACGCCAGCGAAATTACGCGCAAGGACTGGCGCGGCAAGGGCGTTACGGTCGAGCGTTTCGCCGAGATGGCGCGCTTCAATTACGGCAGCACGGTGATCGTGTTGTTGCCACACGGCGTGGCGAAGCTCGCGGATGAGTTGAAGGCCGAGGCACCGGTGAAACTCGGCCAGAAGCTGGCGATGCTGTTGTAGGTCGGGGTTACGCCCCCGACGCGCCATGCATGATCGTGCGTGGGACGAGAAGCAGCCAAGCAAGCTCGGCTCTACAAGACAGAAGCCGTCGGGGGCGTAACCCCGACCTGCGACTACTTTCGTGCGAATTGAAAGCGGAAGTGCTGGTTCGGCTGGGGCAAAGGCTGGCGACGATGGCTTAACCCGGCTTACGCGTGCCGCCCGGACAGCTTGCCCCGCACCCACTGCAATACCCCATCCAGCAAGACGGGCATGATGAACCATCTGAGAAGAATCCACGCGAAGGCGAACCCGGGCAGGAACACCATCACGAAGGTCAGGCCAAGTACCGGCGGCAAATCCCGCTTGCCCGCGGAATACTCATCCCACATCGGCGCGCAAACCCCAAGCGCCATCAATGTCCAGATCGAATAGCCAAACAGCCAGCCGAATACGCGCAGCGCTTTGATCCAGCCCGTACGACGACCATGTAGGCGAATCTGGGCACCCAGATCAAGCCAGTAAAGAATGCAAAAAGTTGGCGCGCCGAATACCGTCCACAGCCAGATCAGGTCGACGTGCGTCAATCCGATCAACACCATAGACAAAGGCCATGACAAGGCCGCCAAAGCGAATTTCAATGCAGCCTTCTGCACACCGTTCGGGTCGAGCACCACATCACGCACGTCGCCGGCGAAAAAGTTCAACGCATCGACAAGCATGAACTGACCACTTTCTTCAAGCGTGATTTCTGCATCGCGGCTACTCACCAGTTCGATGCCCGGATTTAACTCAATCAAATAATGACCGGCCGCCGTGCGCCTAGCGGCATCGACGACTATCGCCATAAACGCCTTCGCGCTATTTGTCGCAATCAGAAAATGCTGGTTGCCGGCCTCATTGGCCTGAAAAACGAAGGCAAGGTTGCCGACGCAAACATGGCCGTGAAAATCCTTTGCGGGAATGTCACGTGAATATTTGCGCCAATCGAAATTCACCAACCCAGCATCAATCTCATGGACGCCGGGTTGCAGCAATTTCCGATACTGCCGGCATGACAGTCGGCGCATCTGCGATTACTTCCCGCACCCTTCTAGCTTCAACGACTGCCCCGGCTTCACCACATAGCTCGGCGCGCGCAGGCCGTTCGCCCTGGCCAGCTGTTTCAGGCTGCAGTCGTATTTGTTGGCGATGCGGCCCAGCGTATCGCCCTTCTTGACCTTGTAGCGCTTGACCGGCGCCGGCTTCGGATTCTTTTTCGACGCCGGATCGCCGGCGCGCTCCGCCGTCGCGGCGCCTGGCAGCGAAGTGACGTCGCCGACCGCCACGGTGCCGGTCGGCAGGGGGTTGCCGGTGCGCACGATCGCCGCGCCGACGTTGGCGTTGTTCAGCATGCGCGCCAGTTCCGCGCGCGGGCCCTTGTCGCAATAGCGCCGGTACAGGCGGACGATGCGCGTGTTCGCCCTCAGGTCGGTGCCGTAGGGAATGAGGCTGTCGGGCTGGTAGCGCGGATTGAGGTTGCGCAGCGTGCGCAGGAAGCCATCGCGGGTACCGCCGTTGCCCAGGCACATGGTCAGTTCGTTGAGGCTGCTGGCGCGCGCCAGCTGCAGCAGGGCCGGCTTCGGGTTCACCCGCGGGAACTTCAGCCCGTACTGCCTGGGGTGCAGGAACAGCCAGCCCGCCGCGATCACCATCGGCACGTAGTCGCGGGTTTCGGCCGGGAACTGGTAGTAGACCTCGTCGTCCCAGAAGCTGCGGCCCGGATGCTGCTGGTAGACGCGCAGTGCGCGGCCTTCGCCGCCGTTGTACGCGGCCAGCGCCAGCTCGATGCTGCCGCCGAGTTCGGCCATGCGTTCCTTGAGGTAGTCGGCGCTGGCGTAACCGGCGCTGCGCGGATCGTAGCGGGTATCGAAACCGGTACCGTCCGGACCCAGGCCGAAGCGGAGGCCGGTGGCCGGCATGAACTGCAGCGGCCCGGCGGCGCCGGCGCGCGAGGTCACGTGCACCTTGCCGTTGGATTCCTTGGCCAGGATGCCGAACAGCAGCGGTTCGGGCAGGCCGTCGCGCTCCCACTGCGGGTAGATCTCGGCGCGCATGTTGCGGTAGTTCTCGTAGCTGTCGATCAGCTGCGGGCGCATGTCGGTCAGCCAGCGGCGGATGCCGGCCTCGATCGCCGGATTGAACCGCACCATCTTGTCGAAGTCGTGGCGCTGGTCGTTGAGCAGCCGCGCCATGCGCTCGCTTTCGGGCATGTTCGGCAGCAGCGCGTGGTCGTCGCTGGCCAGCGGCTCGTCCTCGTCCAGGTCGTTTTCGTCCTCGAGGCCGTCCTCGGTGCCGATCCGTGCCATCAGGGCGCTTTTGTAGGCGGCCAGCAACGGCGACACCTCGCAGCCGCGCTGCAGCGCGCAGGCGTCGAGCACCGCCTCCATTTCCGCCAGCGCCGCATCGCTTTCCTCGTCGCCGGCCGGGTCGCCCTCGGCACTGAGCTGCTGCGCGTTCTGGTAGCGCACCGTGGCGGCGGCCATGCGTTTGTGGATGGCCTCGATGGCGGCCTGCTCCCTGGCGGAAGCGGCCAGCGCGGCGGGGGCGAGGAAGGAAAACAGCAGGCCGGCCAGCGCCGTGCGGCGGAAGAACTTGGGGAAAGCGGACATCAGGAGCTGCGAATGTGATAGTGGGGGGAGGTTAGCTGCGACGGCGCGGGCACCGCAAGCGTCGCCGGCGTCGGCACGGCGGCCCGTGTACGACCGTTCAGCGCGGCCCGGGTTCAGCGGCTAGAATCGCGGCGAAGCGAACCCATCCGGAAAAGGAAGCCCATGGACCCCATCCTGCTCGGCAAAGGCATCACCGACGACATCGCCGTCACCCTGCTGCCGAAATTCGGCAACCGTCACGGTTTGACCGCCGGCGCCACCGGCACCGGCAAGACCGTGACCCTGATGACCCTGGCCGAGGGTTTCTCGCGGATCGGCGTACCGGTGTTCATGGCCGACGTGAAGGGCGACGTGTCCGGCCTGGCGGTGCCCGGCGCCACCAACGACAAGCTGCAGGCGCGGCTCGCCGAGATCGGCGTGCAGGGCTACGTCAACGAAGGCAGCCCGGTGATCTTCTGGGACCTGTACGGCAAGCTCGGCCACCCGGTGCGGACCACGGTCAGCGAGATGGGCCCGACCCTGCTGTCGCGCATCCTCGAACTCAACGACACCCAGAGCGGCGTGCTCGACATCGTGTTCAAGCTGGCCGACGACCGCGGCCTGCTGCTGCTGGACCTGGAGGACCTGCGCGCCCTGCTCGGCCTGGTCGCCAACGAGCGCAAGGACATCTCGACCAGCTACGGCCTGGTCAGCACGCAGTCGGTCGGCGCGATCCAGCGCGCCCTGCTGCGCCTGGAACAGGAAGGCGGCGAGATGTTCTTCGGCGAGCCGGCGCTGGAGCTGGCCGACCTGATGCGCACCAATACCGACGGCCGCGGCGTGATCTCGATCCTCGCCGCCGACCAGCTGATCCTGAAGCCGCGCCTGTATTCGAGTTTCCTGCTGTGGCTGTTGTCGGAACTGTTCGAGAACCTGCCGGAAGTCGGCGACCTCGACAAGCCGAAGCTGGTGTTCTTCTTCGACGAAGCGCACCTGCTGTTCGACGACGCGCCGCCGGCGCTGCAGCAGCGCATCGAGCAGGTGGTGCGCCTGATCCGCTCCAAGGGCGTGGGCGTGTACTTCTGCTCGCAGTTCCCCGACGACGTGCCGGACAACATCCTCGGCCAGCTCGGCAACCGCGTGCAGCACGCGCTGCGCGCGTTCACCCCGCGCGACCAGAAGGCGGTGAAGACCGCGGCAGAGACCTTCGTGCCGAACCCGAAGCTGGACGTGGCCCAGGCCATCTCCAAGCTCGGCACCGGCGAAGCGCTGGTCTCGACGCTGCAGGACAAGGGCGTGCCCTCGCCGGTGCAGCAAACCCTGATTTCGCCGCCGCGTTGCCGGATGGGCGCGGCCACCGAAGCCGAACGCGCGCAGGTGCGCGCCGGCAGCCCGGTCGGCGCCAAATACGACCAGGCCGTCGACCGCGAGTCGGCCGCCGAAATGCTGGCGAAGAAGGCCGAGGCGGCAACCGTCAACGCCAAGGCGCCCCCCGCGCGCAGCCGCGAGCAGGACGATGCCGACGAAGGCGGCTTCGGCCAGGCGGTGAAGGACGCCGTGTTCGGCACCCGGCGCCGCCAGGGCATGCTCGAAACCATGGCCAAGCAGACCACCCGCACCATCGGCACCAAGCTGGGCAACCAGATCGTGCGCGGACTCCTGGGCAGCATCTTCGGCGGCAAGCGGTGATCGCCATGGACAAGCGCATCCTGCTCGCCTTGCCCGTCGTCCTCGCCGTCGCCGCGTGCAAGCCGCAACAGCCGGCCGCCACGCCGGCGGCGAACGAACCCCGGCCCCTCGTCGAAGACCGGGCTGCGAACCTGCCGCCCGCCGGCACCGATGCCGTTTCCGTGGTCGACAACACGCCCGCGGTCGAAATCACCGCGGCGTCCGGCGACAGGCTGGACAACAAGTCGCTGGCCGGGAAATTCACCGACGGCGAATCGATACTGGAACTGCGCGCCGACGGCGACTACGTGCAGACCCTGCACGTGGCCGGCAGCGAGATCCGCGGCGACGGCCACTGGTCGGCCGCGGGCGGCAGCGCCCTGCTGCTCGACCCGAACGGCAAGGGGACCGAGGACGCCCGCTTCGAAGTGGTTTCCGCCGACACGCTGAAGGGCGTGGACGGCCGCGAATTCGTCCGCATCAAGTAGGCCGTGGGACGCTGGCGGCCGCCCGCGGAGAAGAGCACCGCGCTGATCACGCCGGAAGGCCATGCGCGGCTGAAGGCCGAGCTCGACGAATTGTGGCGCGTGCGCCGGCCGGAAGTGGTCAAGGCGCTCGCCGCCGCCGCCGCCGAGGGCGACCGCTCGGAGAACGCCGAATACACCTACCGCAAGAAGCAGCTCGGTGAGATCGACCGCCGCGTGCGCTACCTGAGCAAGCGCCTGGAGGTACTGCGCGTGGTCGCCGGCGCGCCGGCCGATCCCGGGGCGGTGTTCTTCGGCGCCTTCGTCGAACTGGAGAACGTTTCCAGCGGCGAACTGCTCGGCTACCGCATTGTCGGACCGGACGAAACCGACGCCGCGCGCGGCTGGATCAGCATCGATTCGCCGCTGGCGCGGGCGATGCTGAAGAAGCGGCTGGACGACGAATTCGAGGCCAGCCTGCCCGGCGGCATCGCCAGCTTCGCGATCGTCGGCATCCGCTATCCATAAGGCGCGCGGCTTCCATTCGCGGGAGCCCCCCGCCATGCTTCCCGCAATGACCCGGCGGCAGGCGGCGTCGAGGCCCTGCACCGCCCCGCAGCGTCAATCCTGCATCGCCGGATGATGCCCGAGCCGGCCGCTGGCGTATGCCGCGTACGTCACGCCCAGCACGCCGCCATACGCCACGTGGGAGACCACCGCCACCCAGTTGCGCATCTGCGCGAACCACGGGAACAACGCCGTGAACAGGTAGAAGTTCACCACGTACACCGCCAGGCCGAACGCCACGCCGGCCAGCGCATCGGCGGCCATCGAATGGCCCTTGCCGATGAAGGCGAACACGAGGGCATACACCATCGACAGCGTGAAGTGGACCACCAGCGAGGCAAGCACGGCGCCGAGGTCGAAGGCATCGATCGGGCTCAGCGCGCCCGACCCCTGGGTGATGGCTGCGATCATCCGCGGCGCCGCCCACGGGCTGGTGCCCAGGAACAGCGGCATCATGATCCCCATCAGGGCCAGGAACACGAAGCCGGACGCCAGCCCGGCCCACAACACCGCCCTGGCCGAAATGTGCGATCCCGGGACAGCCCAGTGCATGTCCTGGAGATGCAGGTGGTGGATGCGTTCCGAGAACCTGGACATGAACCCTCCCCGCGCAACGAGGATGGCCGGTCGCCAAACGCGACGGCCTTTGCGTCACGCTGAAGAAAATTAACGCACAACGGTTGTTAATTCGCCGTTGAAAGCCGGCCGCGGACGACGGCGATCAGGCCCTGATCACGTTCAACGAGGGCGCGGGCTTCTTCGCCAGCGCATCGCCGAACAGGTCGTGCTCGTCGCTGTCGGTGATCTCGACGTCGACGAAGTCGCCCGGCTTCAACCCCAGCTCGCCGCCGTTCTGGATGTGCACCAGCCCGTCGATCTCCGGCGCGTCGGCCTTCGAGCGCGCCACCGCGATGCCGTCCTCGATCAGGTCGACGAGGCAGCGCTGCACGCTGCCGATCTTCGCTTCGAGCTTCTCCGCGCTGATTTCCGCCTGCACTTCCATGAAGCGCGCGAGACGCTCCTGCTTCACTTCTTCCGGCACCGGATCCGGCAGCGCGTTCGCCGACGCGCCATCCACCGGCGAATAGGCGAAGGCGCCGACACGGTCCAGCCGCACCTCGCGCAGGAAGTCGAGCAATTCCTCGAACTCGGCCGCGGTTTCGCCGGGGAAACCGACGATGAAGGTGCTGCGGATGGCGATGTCCGGGCAGATCTCGCGCCAGCGCGCAATGCGCTCGCGGGTCCTGTCGATCGCGCCGGGCCGCTTCATCAGCTTCAGCACGCGCGGGCTGGCGTGCTGGAACGGGATGTCGAGATACGGCAGCAGCTTGCCTTCCGCCATCAGCGGGATGGTGTCGTCGACGTGCGGGTACGGATACACGTAGTGCAGGCGCGTCCAGATGCCGAGCTGCGACAGGCCTTCGCACAGCGCCTTCATCCGGGTCTCGTACTCGTTGCCGCGCCACGGCTTCTTCGCGTACCTCAGGTCGACGCCATAGGCGCTGGTGTCCTGCGACACCACCAGCAATTCGCGCACGCCGCCGATCGCCAGCTTCTCGGCTTCGCGCAGCACTTCGTCGACCGGGCGCGAAACCAGGTCGCCGCGCATCGACGGGATGATGCAGAAGCTGCAGCGGTGGTTGCAGCCCTCGGAAATCTTCAGGTAGGCGTAGTGCTTCGGCGTCAGCTTGATGCCGTAGTCCGGCACCACGTCGACGAACGGATCGTGCCTGGGCGGCAGCGCCCGATGCACGGCGTCCATCACGCTGGCGTAGTCCTGCGGCCCGCTGATCGACAGCACGTCGGGGAATTGTTCGCGGATCAGCTCGCTGCGCTTGCCAAGGCAGCCGGTGACGATGACCTTGCCGTTCTCGGCCATCGCCTCGCCGATCGCATCGAGCGACTCTTCCACCGCCGAATCGATGAAGCCGCAGGTATTGACCACGACCACGTCGGCGTCGTCGTAGCTGGGCGAGATCGCGTAGCCCTCGACCCGCAACTGGGTGAGGATGCGCTCGGAATCGACCAGCGCCTTGGGGCAACCCAGGGAAACAAACCCGATCTTCGATTGGTTATTTCCCATATCCATCTGTTTCATAAGAACTTTCCAGGCAAGAACCGCCATCAGAACGCCGACGGCTTGCCGAAGCAGGCAACACCAGGCAACAGGATTTCATCTTGTTGATTCTACTGGGGGAAATCGGATTTGTACGTTTGGGCGTGCCCAAGACACGGGTTGATTCCATCGAGAATCGGCCACAAGCCACCCGTCGCATTGCCCGGAATCCAACCGGTGTGCGTTTCGTCCCGCGTCAACGGCTGACGCGTCTGTCCGTGGGCATCGACGCGATGCGCCCGCGGGATGCGATCGCGACACGCACCTATGCCGCGCGCCAATCGATCCTGACCAGCGCACCGCCGAGCGACGAGGACGACAACGCCAGGCGACCACCGCCCGCTTCGGCCAGTTCCCGCGCTATCGACAGCCCCAGCCCGCTGCCCGGCCCCGATTCGTCGAGCCGGCCGCCACGCGCGAGCATCGTCTCGAGGCTGCCTGGCGTGAAACCGGGGCCGTCGTCCTCGATCGTCAGCACCGTCCCTTCCGCGACCGGCGCGGCGGCGATGCGCACCTGCCGCCGGGCATGGCGCGCTGCGTTCTCGAGCACCGCGCCCAGGATCTCGGAAAGGACATCCGCGGGTACCGCCAGCCGCAGCCCGGCCGGGATGTCGATGGCGAAGGCCAGTTCGCCGCCCTTGTCGGTGTGCTCGATCACCGTCACCAGCCGTTCGGCGACCGTGCGCAGGTCGGCGTCGCCGCCCGGTGCGCCACGCAGGGACGCCGCCCGGGCGCGCGCCAGCTCGGCATCGATGGTGCGCCGGATCGCGGCGATGCCGCGGTCGATGCCGTCGGCCGCCTGTTCCGCGCCGCTTTCGCGCGCGCGCCTGCTTTGCGCGGCGATGGCCGACAAGGGCGTCTTCAGCCCGTGGGCCAGGTCGGCGGCACGGTGGCGCGCGAGTTCGAGGTCGCGCTCGCGCGCGTCCGCGAGCGCGTTGATCGCATCGGTCAGCGGCTGGATCTCGCGCAAGCGCGCCTCCGGCAACCGCGCGCTGGCACTGGCACGCAATGCGGCAAGGTCGCCGCGGATGTGCCCGAGCGGACGCAGGCCGAGCCGCACCTGCAACCATGCTGCCAGCGACAGCACCAGCCACAGCGCGAGCAAGAACAGGGCCAGTTCGCGGCCGAATTCGCGGCGCGCGGCGGCCAGCGGCGCGCGGTCCTGGGCGAGCTGGACCAGCACCTGTGGCCCGTCGGCATCCGGGACGACCGCGCGTTCGAGCAACGAGACCTCTTCGCCGAACGGTCCCTCCGAACGACGCATGCGCCAGTCATCGCCGGTGGGCGGAGCGGGCGGTTGCGACAGGTCCCCGTCCCACAGCGAGCGCGAACGCGCGGCGCCGGCGTCGCTGGAAACCTGCCAGTAATAGCCCCCGGCCGGCGTCAGCAGGCGCGGATCCATCGGGACCGGGTCCACCGACGGCGCGCCGTCCGCATCGAGCGAGAGCGCCGCGACCAGGCGGCGCCCGTCGCGTGCGAGTTCGTCCTGCAGCCGCCGCTCGATGTGGCGTTCGAACAGCAGGGTCATGAACAGCCACGCCGCGCACAACGCCAGCAGGATCGCCGCCGCCGCGCCGGCCAGCAAGCGCCAGTGCAGCGAACGAGCGAGCGTTGCGGTCATTTTCCCGGCCCCAGCAGGTAGCCGAAGCCGCGCCGCGTGCTGATGAGGTCCGCCCCGAACTTGCGCCGCAACCGCGCGACGATCGCCTCGATCGCGTTGGTGTCGCCGGAATCCGCGACCCCATAGAGGCGCTCGGCGATTTCGCCGGCGGGGATCGCCCGCCCCGGCTGGTGGGCCAGGCAGTCGAGCAGACGGAATTCCAGCGGCGACAGGTGCGCCGGCGCGCCATCGAAGGTGGCGCTCATGCGCGCGGTATCGAGCCGGAGCTTGCCGATGGCGACGATGTTGCTGGTGCGGCCCGCGCCGCGCCGCACCAGTCCGCGCACGCGCGCGACCAGTTCGCCCATCTGGAACGGCTTGCCCAGGTAGTCGTCGGCGCCGGCCTCGATGCCTTCCACCTTCTCGGTCCAGTCGCCGCGCGCGGACAGGATGAGCACCGGGAAAGCGCGGCCCGCGGAACGCCAGCGGCGCAGTACGGACAGGCCGTCGAGCTTCGGCAGGCCGAGGTCGAGCACGACCGCGTCGAAATCCTCGACGTCGCCGAGGTACCAGGCGTCCTGGCCGTCGCCGGCAACGCCGACCGAGAATCCCGCGGCGTCGAGCGCACGCTTCAGGTCGGCCTGGATGTCGGGATCGTCCTCGACGACAAGGCAACGCATCAGTCGTCCTCGATCTTGCGGATCGTGCCCGTGCGGGCGTCGAGCTTGACCTCGAGTACGCGGCCATTGGCGGCGAGCACTTTCACCTCGTACTCCCAGCCGTGCTTGTCGCTGTGGTCGAGTTCGACCTCGATGACGTCGCCGGGCGCCTTCTCCTGCACGATCTGCAGGATCCGGCTCAACGGCAGGATCTCGCCGCGGCGCAGCAGTTCCCGCGCGTCGATATGGTCCTGGCCGCGCTTGTCGGCGGATGCCGCGGAAACCGCGAAGAACGGGCCGGCGGCGATGGCGACGGCCAGCACGACGGCGATACGGCGGGAGATTCGGCGGAAGCTGGTCGGAATGTTCATGGGGCAAGCATGCGGCGGCGTTGCTGACATTTGCCTGACGGTTTCCCTTGCCGTGGCGTCAGCGAAGCCAGTCTAGCCTGTCGCATTGCCAAGGGGATACCGAACCGATGCGTCTTCACGCCACATCGCTCGCCGCGCTGCTCGCGACGGCACTGCACGCCCCGGCCGCCGCAGCACGGGCGGACGGCGACGTCTTTCCGCGCGAATACTTCGCCGGCACCCTCGCCGGCAACGCCTGGGAAATGCTGCAGCGCGTGCCAGGCTTCGCCATCGTCGAGGCCGACGACGAAGTGCGCGGCTACGGGGCGGCCCGGGGCAACGTGCTGATCGACGGCACGCGCCCGTCGAGCAAGCGCGAGGACATCTCCGATCTGCTCAAGCGCATCCCCGCCGCGTCGGTCGAGCGCATCGAACTGGTCCGCAGCGGCGCCGGCGGCATCGACATGGCCGGCCATGCGGTGCTGGCGAACGTGGTGCGCGTGCACGAGGCGAGCGGCGAAGGCGCGATCGAGGCCGGTGCAGCCGCATCGACGGACGGCTGGCTGGCTCCGCAGGCCGGCGTCGAATACGCGCGCCGCTGGCAGGACCACGCACTCGACTTCGCACTGCAATACGAGCCGGAACTCGACGACGACAGCGGCCGCGGCCGCATCCGCGCGTTCGCGCCGGACGGGGCCGCGCGCGGCGACGAGCGCCTGGACACCCGCGTGGTGCAGAAGAACGGCGAAGCCAGCGCCAGCTGGAAGCAGCCGCTGGCGGGCGGACAGCTGACCCTGACCGGCGCGTACCGCGACGAACGCGAATCCGTCGATACCTGGCGCCGCACCGACGGCGAAGCGGGAGAGCGCATCGACGAGCGCAACACCGGCCGCGAAACCGAGTTCGGGGCGCGCTGGTCGCGCCGGCTCGGCGCGAAGACCGTGCTGGAGGCGCTGGCCACGCGCCGCGATGGCCGCATCGACGACCACGAACGCTCGCGCGAAGACGGTACCGACACGTTATTCGAGGAAGACACCGACACCCGTGAAAGCATCGGCCGGCTCGAACTGAGCCACGAACGCAGCCGGCGGCTGACGCTGTCGGCGTCGCTGGAAGCCGCGCGCAACACCCTCGGCAGCGATGCGCGGCTGCTCGAAGGCGGCGTGCCGGTGGCGTTGCCGGGCTCCGACGTCGACGTCGCCGAAACGCGCTACGAAGGCACGGCCGGCTTCGCGTGGCAGGCCACCGGCGCGCTGCAACTGGAAGCGGCGATGCGCTTCGAGCGCTCGTCGATCGCGCACGGCGGCGACAGCCCGCTGCAACGCCGCTTTTCCTACCCGAAGCCGCGCGCGGCGCTGCGCTGGGACGCGGGCGAGCGCGACCGCCTGCGCCTGTCGCTGTCGCGCGAGGTCGGCCAGCTCGATTTCGGCGATTTCGTCGCCTCGGCCGAACTCGACGCCGGCACGGTTTCCGCCGGCAACGCCGAACTGGTGCCGGACAAGACCTGGCGCCTGGCGGCGTCGTGGGAGCACCATTTCGGCGCCGACGCCGCATTCACCCTGACCTGGACCCACGAGCGCATCGAGGACGCGATCGACCGCGTTCTGGTGGCGAACGGCGACGACGCGTTCGACGCGCCCGGCAACATCGGCGATGGCCGTCGCGACACGCTGCAGCTGGACCTGGCCGCGCCGCTGGACGGCATCGGTTTCCATGGCGGTCGCATCCGCGCGACGCTGCTCGGCACCGACAGCGCGGTGACCGATCCGGTCACCGGCGAACGCCGGCGGATCGGCGAGGAAAAGCCGGTGGACGGCGAAATCGAACTGAGCCAGGACCTGCCGGCATGGCGCGCCACCTGGGGCGTGCTGGTCGAGCACATCGCGGAACGCGAAACCCAGTACCGCTTCGACGAAATCGAGCGCAAGTCGGAAGGCGTGGGCTGGACGCTGTACGCCGAACGCCGGTTCGGCGCGCGCTGGCGCGTGCGCGCCGAAGCCGTCGACCTGTTCGGCCGCGGGTTCCGCGACGACCGCGACAAGTACGACGGCCCGCGCTCGCAGGTCCCGCTGGACGAGCGCGAGGCGCGCCGACGCAGGACGCCCGGCACCTTCGAGCTGACTTTCCGCCGCGAATTCGGCGATTGAGCGGGACGCCGCGCCGAAGCCGCGGACCTCACCCCGCGGCGCGCGCCAGGTTCAACAGCTCGAGCAGCGCCTGCTGCACGGCGCCGTTGCTGACCAGCACGTTGTGGCCGTGCAGGTCGAGCTCGCCGCCGGTCGCCGAGGTGGCGACGCCGCCGGCTTCCTTCACCAGGATCACGCCCGGCGCCATGTCCCAGGCGTTGACCGCACGTTCCCAGTAGGCGTCCCAGCGGCCTGCCGCGACCCACGCCATGTCCACCGCGCACGCCCCGGTGCGGCGGATGCCGGCGACGCTCGGGGTCAGCAGCGCCATCTCGCGCGCGAACAGCGCCTGCTCGGGTTTTCCGGCGAACGGGATGCCGCATGCCAGCACCGCCTCGATCAGCGTGCTGCGGTTCGACACGCGGATACGCTTGCCATTGAGCCACGCGCCCTTGCCTTCCTCGGCGACATAGAACTCGTCGATCATCGGCAGGTAGGTGACGCCGGCGACGACCACGCCATCGCGCGCGAGCGCCGCGTTGAAGCCCCATAGCGGATTGCCGAACAGGAAGTTCGTCGTGCCATCGAGCGGGTCGACGATCCACGTATGCGAACCGTCGCCGGCCACGGAGCCGCCCTCCTCGCCGAGGAAGCCGTAGCCGGGGCGCGCGGACCCGAGCAGCGTGCGCGCGGTCTTCTCCGCCTCCTCGTCGGCGATCGAGACCAGGTCGGCGGGCCCGCTCTTGCTGCGCACGCCGAGGTCGGACAGGTTTTCGAAACGCCGGCGCAGGCCGGCACCGGCCACTTGCGCGGCTTCGATCATCGCCAACAGTTCGGCGGAGGCGTCGATTCCCATGCCCGCTCAATCCCTCAGCTTGGTCCGCCACAGGGCGGCCGCCAGCAGCATGGACAGCACCGACGCGCCGACCCAGAAACCGATCGCCGCATCGAAGTCGTAGACGCGGCGGTCGCCGACCATGGTCATGCCCTGCTGTATCAACTTGCCGGACACGTGCTCCTGGATGCCTGCGCCGATGTAGCTGAAGATGCCGATCACGCCCATCGCCGCCCCGGCCACGCGCTTGGGCGCGATGTCCACCGCGAACAGGCCGCCCAGCGAAGTCACCAGCCCGGTCAGGCCCAGGCCGAACAGCACCATGCCCGCGATCATCGTCGGCATCGTGTTCGGGCCGTAGAAGAACAGCAGCAGGCCGCCGATCTCGATGATCGCGAACAACAGGTTCGTCGGCGGGCGCCGCGCCTTGAACGCGAGGTCGGAAATGAAACCGTACGCGACCGCGCCGGCGATTCCGGCCAGGGTCCCGGTCATCAGCACCGTACCCGCCGCCGGCAGCGACAGCCCGCGCGCCTCCTGCAGGTACAGGATGCCCCAGGAGTTGATCGCATAGCGGGTCACGTAGATGGTCGCGGCGGACAGGCACAACACCCAGATCGCCGGAATCTTCAGGATCGACAGTTGCAGGGCAAGAACCGACTTGATGCCGTCGTCGTGCTTTTCCTCGTAATGGTCGTTGTTCCAGTCGGCGACCGTAGGCAGGCCCAGCGTGCGCGGACGGTCCTGCACCAGCCAGTACATGCCCGCCGCGGCCGCGACGCCGACCAGGGCGGGACCGAAATAGCCCCAGCGCCAGCCCAGGAGCGCCACCAGCGTGCCGACGCCGACGAAAGTCAGCCCCTCGCCGATCGAATGGGCGGTACTCCATATGCCGTAGGCGCGGCCGCGTTCCCGGTTGGAGAACCAGGCCGTCATCGCCACGACCCCCCCGGGTGCGCCGAAGCTCTGGAACCAGCCGTTCAATCCCCATATCGCAACCGCCAGGCCGACCGTGGTGGTCCAGCCCATCGCGAAGTTGCACGCGGCCGTCAGCAGGAACGCGATCGCGAGGCACCGCTTCATGTTGGCGTGATCGGCCAGGAAGCCATTGGTCAGCTTGCCGATCGCGTAGGCGTAATACAGCGCCGAACCGATCATGCCCAGTTCGACCGGCGTGAACACGCCACCGTCAATCAAAGGCTTCTTGACCACGCCGATGGCCAGCCGGCAGGTGTAGATCAGGCCGTAGCCGAGCGTGATCGCCACCATCACCCGGAATCGGTGGCGGCGGAACAGCCGGTCGATGGCGTCCCGGTCGCCCATCTCCGGCCTGTCGGCGCCGGTGGCGAAGAAACCCAACAAAGATCTTGGCATCAGTCCTGCCCTCCCCGGGGTGATTGGAGCTCCGGCGCCGCCCATGTCAGCGCATCGTCGGGATCACGAAGGCGTGTTCGCCGACCGCGCCGCCCTTCGGCCAGCGCTGGGTCACGACCTTGGTCCGGGTGAAGAAACGCACCCCGTCGATGCCGTACTGGTTGAGGTCGCCGAAACCCGAGCGCTTCCAGCCGCCGAAGCTGTGGTAGGCCACCGGCACCGGGATCGGCACGTTGATCCCGACCATGCCGACTTCGACCCGCTCCGCGAATTCGCGCGCGGCCTCGCCGTTGCGGGTGAAGATCGCCACGCCGTTGCCGTAGGGGTGTTGCGAGGGCAGTTGCAGCGCTTCCTCGAAGCTGTCGGCGCGCACGATCTGCAGCACCGGACCGAAGATCTCGTCGCGGTACGTCTTCATCGACGCGGTCACCCGGTCGAACAGGCTCGGGCCGAGGAAGAAGCCGTCTTCGTGCCCGGGCAGCGCGAAGCCGCGGCCGTCGCGCACCAGCTCCGCGCCCTCCTCGACGCCGATCCGGATGTAGTCCTCGATCCGCGCCTTGTGCGCGGCGCTCACGACCGGGCCGTAATGCGCATCGGGATCGGTCGACACGCCGATCCTCAGCGCATCGATCGCGTCGAGCAGCTTCCCGCGCAATGCGTCGGCGGTCGCCGCGCCGACCGGCACCACCACCGGCAGCGCCATGCAGCGCTCGCCGGCCGAGCCGTAGGCCGCGCCGATCACGTCGGCGACGGTCCGGTCGAGGTCGGCGTCGGGCAGCACGATGCCGTGGTTCTTCGCCCCGCCCATGCACTGCATGCGCTTGCCATGCTGCGCGCCGAGCGCGTAGACATGCTGGGCGATGTCGGACGAACCGACGAAGCTGACCGCCTTGATCGCCGGGTGCCGCAGGATCGCCTCGACGACCTCCCTGTCGCCGTGCACCACGTTGAGCACGCCTTCGGGCAGGCCGGCCTCGAGCATCAGCTCGGCCAGCCGCACCGGCACCGACGGATCGCGTTCCGACGGCTTCAGGATGAAGGCGTTGCCGCAGGCGATCGCCGGGCCGAACATCCACATCGGGATCATCGCCGGGAAATTGAACGGGGTGATGCCCGCGACCACGCCCAGCGGCTGCCGCGCCGACCACACGTCGATGCCGGGCCCGGCGCCCTGGCTGTATTCGCCCTTCAGCAGGTGCGGGATGCCGCAGGCGAACTCGATGACCTCGAGCCCGCGCTGCAGGTCGCCGTGCGCGTCCGCCAGCACCTTGCCGTGCTCGGACGACAGCAGCCGCGCGAGCGCGTCCATGTTCGCCTCGAGCAGGCGCTTGAACTCGAACATCACCCGCGCGCGGCGCTGCGGGTTGACCTTCGCCCATTCCTGCTGCGCCCTGGCCGCGCTGGCGACCGCGCGCTCGAGTTCTGCCGCCGACGCGAACGGGACCTTCGCCTGCACCTGGCCGCTGTTGGGGTCGAAAACGTCGCCGTGGCGGCCGGACGTGCCTGCCACGGACCGGCCGTCGATGAAATGCTCGATGCTGCGCATGGGCAGTGCTCCTGGAAAAGTCGGGATCAGGGCTTGCGCACGATCCATTCGTGCGCCGGGTCGTTGCGGAAGATCCAGTTCCGCTTCGGGCCGGCCATCACGTTGAGGTAATAGACGTCGTAGCCGTGCGGGGCGCCGACCGGGTGGTAGCCGCGCGGCACCATCACCACGTCGCCGTCCTCGACCGCCACCGTCTCGTCGATGGAACGGTCGTCGGTGTAGACGCGCTGGATGGCGAAACCCTGCGGCGGTTGCACGCGGTGGTAGTAGGTTTCCTCCAGTGCGGTTTCCTCGCCGGCGGTCGCGGTGTCGTGCTTGTGCGGCGGGTAGCTGGACCAGTGCCCGCCCGGCGTGATGACCTCGACCACCAGCAGGCTGTCGGCCGGCTCGGTCTCGGGCAGGATGTTGCGCACGTAGCGGGTGTTGGTCCCGCTGCCGCGCACCTCGCGCGACATCCGCGCCGCGTCGATCCGCCGCGCCGCACCGTTGCCGCTGCCGGGCGCGGTGCACACCGCGAGCTCGACCGGGCCCTTCGCGACGACCGCGAATTCCATTCCCGCCGGCACGTACACCGCGCCCGGCGCGCGATCCTCGAACGGCGAGGCGCGACCGCCGAGCGCGGCGAAGACCGCGCCGCCGGCGGCGACGTCGGCACTGCCGGAAACCAGCACCAGGCAGGCTTCGCGCCCGGCTTCGCCGCCTTCGAAGCGCTGGCCGTCGGCCAACCGGACCATGCGGAAACCGACGTGGCTCCAGCCGGCGCTCTGCGGCGTGACCTCGAGTACGGTACCGTCGGCGGCCGGTGCGTGCGGGCGGACGCGCAGCGACATCAGGCCAGCCCCGCCTTCGCCGCCGCTTCGCGCAGCGTGCGCAGGCCCTTCTCGGCGTACGGCTTCGGCGGCGCCAATGCCGGGTCCTGCTCGGCCTCGATCACGATCCAGCCGCTGTAATCGATCTTCTTCAGCTCGCGCATCACTTCGTCGTAATCGATGCCGCCGTCGCCCGGGACGGTGAACATGCCGGCGAGCACGCCATCGAGGAAGCTGGCGCGCGCGTCGCGCTGCCGCGCGTACACCTGCGCGCGGAAATCCTTGCAGTGCACATGGTTAATCCGCCGCGGCCACTCGCGGATCAGCCCGATGAAGTCCACCCCGCCCAGCGCGGCGTGGCCGGTGTCGAGGGTCAGGCCGACCGAATCGCCGGTGCTGCGCAGGAACGCCCGCACGTCGGCATCGTTCTCGACCACGGTGCCCAGGTGGTGGTGGTAGGCGAATTTCAGTCCCTGCGACTGGATGTAATCGGCGACCTCGGTCATGCGGGCGCCGAATTGCGTCCAGTCGTCGTCGGCCAGCCGCGGCGAACCGGTCAGCGGCACGCGCTTGTTGCCGTGCACGGCGTTGCTGGTTTCGGCGAACACGAACACGCCGCTGCCCAACGCCTGCAGCAACCGCAGGTGCGGCTGCAGCGCGGCGATCTCGGCCTGCGCGTCCTGCGCCAGCAGCGAGCCGCTGTACCAGCCGCCGATCAGGTCGATGCCGTGGCTTTCCAGCAACGGCTTCAGCACCGCCGGGTCGCGCGGGAACTTGCCGCCGAGCTCGACGCCGACGAAACCGACGTCGCGGATGTCGGCGAGGATGCTTTCCAGCGGCGTGTCGCCGCCCAGCTCGGGCATGTCGTCGTTGGCCCATGCGATCGGGCTGACGCCGAAACGGATGCTCATGTCAGGTCCCTCTTCATGCGGATGCGCCGTTCGTAGTCGCGGCGCGCGGCGTTGATTTCGGCGCGGCCGGAAACTTCCGGAACGGCGACGTCCCACCACCAGCCGCCGGCTTCGGTGGTTTTCAACGGATCGGTGTCGATGACCACGACGGTCGAGCGGTCGGCGGCGCGGGCACGCGCCAGCGCCGCCTGCAGTTCGCCCAGCGTGGACACGCGCTCGGCGTGGGCGCCGAGGCTGCGGGCGTGCGCGGCGAAGTCGATGTCGGGCAGCGCGACGTGGCGCGCGTCGGCCAGCAGGTTGTTGAAGCCGGGCGAACCGGTCGCCTGCTGCAGCCGGTTGATGCAGCCGAAGCCGCGGTTGTCCAGCAGCACCACGATCAGCTTCAGGCCGAGCATCACCGAGGTCGCGAGTTCGGAGTTCAGCATCAGGTAGCTGCCGTCGCCGACCATCACCACTACCTCGCGGTCCGGCTCGGCCATCTTCACGCCGACGCCGCCGGCGATCTCGTAACCCATGCACGAGAAGCCGTATTCGAGGTGGTAGCCGCCCGGCCTCGCGGTGCGCCACAGCTTGTGCAGCTCGCCCGGCAGGCCGCCGGCGGCGCAGACCACGACCGCGTCGTCGTCGACGCCCGCCTGCACCGCACCGATCACCTGCGCATCGCTGGGCAAGGCCTGGCCCGCTTCGCCGGCGGTCGCCACCGCGACGTCGGCGTTCCATGCAGTCACCGCGGCGCGGTCGCGTTCGACCACGGCATCGGCGACGCGCCAGCCATGCAGGCGTTCGCGCAACGCCTCGACGACCGCGAGCGCGTCGCCCACCACCGGGACGGCGCCATGCTTGTGCGCGTCGAACAGCTGTACGTTGGCCTGGAACAGCCGCTTGCCCTCGAACAGGCTGCGCGAGCCGGTGGTGAAATCCTGCAGGCGCGTGCCGATGCCGACGACCAGATCGGCTTCCTGCGCGGCGGCATTCGCGGCGCCGGAACCGGTGACGCCGATCGAACCGAGTGCGCGCGGGTGCGTCCACGGCAAGGCGCCCTTGCCCGCCTGCGTCTCCGCGACCGGCAAACCGGTGGCGTTGGCGAGCGCGGCCAACGCGGCCTCGGCCTGGCTGTACAGCACGCCGCCGCCCGAGACGAGCAAAGGCCGCTTCGCCGCGCGGATCGCCGCGGCCAGCGCGTCGAGTTCGCGCGGATCGGCGGGCGGGCGCCGCTGCGTCCACACGCGGCGTTCGAAGAACGAAGCCGGATAGTCGAAGGCCTCGGCCTGCACGTCCTGGCAGAACGCCAGCGTGGCCGGGCCGCAGGCGGCCGGGTCGAGCAAAGTCGCCAGCGCCTTCGGCAGCGCGTCGAGGATCTGTTCGGGGCGCGCGATGCGATCGAAGTACCGCGATACCGGCCGGAAGCAGTCGTTGGCCGACACCGTGCCGTCGCCGAAATCCTCGACCTGCTGCAGCACCGGGTCGGGACGGCGGCTCGCATAGACGTCGCCGGGCACGAACAGAACCGGCAGGCGGTTGACGTGCGCTAGCGCCGCGGCGGTGACCAGGTTGGTCGCGCCGGGGCCGATCGAGGTGGTGCAGACCATCGCGCGGCGGCGGCGCATCTGCTTGGCGTAGGCGACGGCGGCGTGCGCCATGCCCTGTTCGTTGTGCGCGCGGAAGGTCGGCAGCGCGTCGCGCGCGGCGTACAGTGCCTCACCCATCGCGGCGACATTGCCGTGGCCGAAGATCGCCCACGCGCCGGCGAAGTATGGTACTTCGGCGCCGTCGACGACGACGTACTGCGCGCACAGCCAGCGCACCATCGCCTGCGCGGCGGTCAAGCGGATCGTCGTCGGCATCTCAGGCCACCTCGTTTTCCGGCATTCGCGCACGCGCCTCGCGCCACGCGTCGACCAAGGTACCGAAGCGGCGCGCGAGGTCGGCGATGGCGGCTTCATCGTCGAATTCGCCGGATAGCCAGCGCTCGGCGGCGTCGGCGAAGATCGTGCGCCCGACCGCGAAGCCTTTGACCAGCGGCGCCTTCGCCGCGGTCCGGAACGACGCGATGAGTTCTTCCTCCGGTGCCGACAGGCCCAGCAGCAGCACGCCGCGGCACAACGGATCGTTGGCGGCGATGGTCTTGCCGATGTTGTCCCAGGCCCGCGCGTCGTCGCTTGGTTCCAGCTTCCACCAGTCCGGCTTCATACCCAGGTCGTAGAGCCGCTGGATCACCCGCGACACCGTGTCCGCGTCGATCGCGCCGTGGCGCGAGGCGATGATCTCGACCAGCAGTTCATGGCGGGTCTTCAGCGCCGCGTCCTGCAGGCGCAGCAGCTGGCGCTCCTGGCGCTCGCGCAAGTCCTGCGGGTCGTCCGGGTGGTAGAACGCGAGGCACTTGATCACGTGGCTGGCCGGCCAGGTCGCGATCTCGGTGGCGACGTCGGCCGAGCTTTCGAATTCGAGCGGGCGCGAACCGGGCAGTTCGATCGGGCGGCCGATCCAGTACGGCCGGTCCGCCGCCGCCTCCAGCCCGCGCATGCCGTAGCGGCCATCGAGCAGCACGCCGAAGCGGTTGCCGGCGGCGCCGGCGGCGAGCCGGTCGACCGCCTGCAGCGCGAGCTTCTTGAAGCCGGCGATGCGCTCGTGGCCGACGCCGAGCTTGTCGCAGATCGCCTCGAACTGGCTGCGGTGGTCCATCGCCAGCACGGTCAGGTCGTCCCAGCGGCCGCTGCGCGTGGTCGCCCAGTGCACGTGTTCCAGCGCGGCGTCCTCGCGCAGACGGAACGGATGTTCCGGCGCATCGAGGAACTGGCGCAGTTCCGGCCACGTCGGCATCGCCGGCGCGCAACCGTGGCGCGAGACCACGATCGCACCGCAGGCGTTGGCGTATTCGCAGCAGGTCTCCAGCGCCTCGCCGCGCAGCCAGCCGCGCAGGAAGCCGGCCATGAACGCGTCGCCGGCGCCGAGCACGTTGAACACCTCGATGCGGAAGCCGCGCCCGACGATGCCGTCGTCGAGGCTGTCCGGGATCGCGCCCGGGAAGGCGACGCAGCCCAGCGCGCCGCGCTTGCACACCAGCAGCGCCTGCGTCTTCGCGCGAATCGCGCGCAACGCGGCGACGGTATCGGTGGTGCCGCCGAGGATGTGCACTTCCTCCTCGGTGCCGACGATCAGGTCGCACAGTGGCAGCGCCTGCTGCAGGCGTTCGGTCACCGCATCGTGGGCGACGAAGCGGTCTTCGCCGCGGTCCTTGCCGGCCAGTCCCCACAGCACCGGCCGGTAATCGATGTCGAACACGACCTTGCCGCCGTTCGCGCGCGCGATCTCGCAGGCGCGCACCGAGGCGGCGCGCACGCTGTCACGCGAGAGGTGGGTGCCGTTGATCAGCACCGCCTTCGCCGAGCGGATGAAGGCGGGGTCGACGTCTTCGGCCGACAGCGCCATGTCGGCGCAGTTTTCGCGGTAGAAGATCAGCGGGAAGGTGTCCGGGTCGCGGATGCCGAGCACCACCAACGCGGTGAGCCGTTCGGGATCCTCGAGCACCCCGCGCGTGTCCACCCCTTCGCGGCCAAGCTGTTCGCGCAGGAAGCGACCCAGGTGGTCGGCGCCGACCCGGGTCAGCAACCCGGCGCGCAGGCCCAAGCGCGACGCACCGACCGCGGTGTTGGTGGGGCTGCCGCCGACGTACTTGGCGAAAGAGCCCATGTCCTCGAGCCGTCCGCCGATCTGTTCGCCGTACAAGTCGATGCTGGAACGCCCGATGGCGATCAGGTCCAGCGAATCTTGCGCCGCCATGCCGGCCATCCCTCGTCCTCGCCGGGCGCCCACCGCCCGTCGTTTGTAAAATATATTCTATTTTTAGAATATTGCAAGATTCATTTCATTCGTTGGCCGCTCATTTCCGCACGCGGCCGCGTCGGGCACCCAGCGTCGACGGGTTGCGCACTGGCGTGGCGGTGGCGAAGGCGTAGGAGATCACCAGCGCCTGGGCCAGGCACATAGTGGTGGACAGCGAGCGGAACTTGCGGATCTCCGCCTCGCGCACCTGCAGCACCAGCGAGGCCGGCTTGGCGATCGGGCTGACCAGGCTGTCGCTGATCGACAGCACCTTGCAATGGCTGTCGACCGCGACGTCGATCAGGTGTGCCGCTTCCTCGGCGTACGGGTGGTAGCTGACCACCAGCAGCAGGTCGTCGCGGGCGATGCCGTGGATCTGCTGGCGGGTCATGCCGCCGACGCTGTCGATCAGCACCGCGCGCTTGTCGACCTGATGCAGCGAATACGCCAGATAGGCGGCAACCGGGAACGAGCGGCGGAAGCCCGCCACGTACACCGTGTCGGCCTGCGCGATCAGGTCCACCGCCTTGGTCAGGCTGGCCTTGTCCACGGTTTCGCCGAGGTGCTGCAGGGCCATGATGTTGCCCTCGACGAACTCGGCCAGCACCTGCGAAGGCGCGCTGACGCGCTTGTCGTCCACCACGCGGGCGAATTCGCGGATGCGCTCGCTGTAGCCCAGCGAGGCGTTCGACGACAGCAGGCCGTCGCGGAACAGCCGCTGCATCTGGGTCGCGCCCTCGAAACCGAAGGTCTTGGCGAAACGCACGATCGCCGACGGCTGCACGCCGGTGCGCTCGGCCAGCACCGCCAGCGTTTCCAGCGCGACCGCATTCGGTTCGTCGAGCACGTAGCGGGCGATCTGCTGCAGGCGCCGGCTCAGCGTCTCGTAGCGGGCGAGGATCGCCTCGCGCAGTTCCTCCGCGGTGGTCGGCGGGGTGTTCTTCTCGGCCATCGGGCCACTCCTTGAAGTTCGGTTCTGGGCTGAGGGTGGGGGCGGGGTCCGCCGGCTGCGCCGCCCCTGTCATTCTATTCGACCATGAAATAGAATAGAAATTCCATTCGATTGACGGACGGGGGTCATTGTGGAACGAATCGGGGTGGCGCTGGTCGGCGCCGGCCGCATGGGCCATGTCCACGGACCCAATGCCGCCATGCATCCGGGCCTGCGTCTGCAATACGTGGTCGACCCGCGCCCGGAAGCCTCCGGCCTGGCCGGCCGGCTGGGCGCACGGATGGCATCGTTCGTCGAGGCCCTGTCGGACCCGTCCGTGCGCGGCGTGCTGGTGTGCAGCACCACCGACCGACACCTCGAGCATGCGCTGGCGGCGGTGGAGGCCGGCAAGGCGGTGTTCTGCGAAAAACCGATCGACCTCGACCTGGCCAAGGCGCGCGAGGCGCAACCGCGCTTCGCCGGCGCGCGCTTCCAGCTCGGCTTCAACCGCCGTTTCGATCCGCATTTCCGCGCGCTGAAGAACAAGCTGGATGCGGGCGAGGCCGGCCCGCTCGAGTCGCTGCACATCGTCAACCACGATCCGGCCTCGCCGCCGGCCGGCTTCGTCCCGACCAGCGGCGGCCTGTTCAAGGACTTCACCGTGCACGACCTGGACATGGCGCGCTGGCTGCTCGGCGAGGAACCGGTCGAAGTGTTCGCAAGCGCGAGTTGCCTGGTCGATGCCGAGATCGGCCGGCTCGGCGACGTCGACACCGCGCGCACGGTGCTGAAGACTGCGTCGGGCAGGCTGTGCGTGATCTCCAACACCCGCCGCAGCGGTTGCGGCTACGATCAGCGCATCGAAGCCTACTGCGCGCGCGGCAGGATCGCCGCTGGCAACACCCGGCTCGACACCGTGCAGGTGCTGGCCGAAGTCGGCGCGACCGCGGCGCCGATCCACCCCGATTTCCCCGCGCGCTACCGCGACGCCTACCGCGCGCAGATCGACCATTTCGCCGACGTGCTGCACGGCCACGCCGAGCCGCAGGTCGGCTACGCCGACGGCATCGCCTCGCTGGTCCTCGCCGAGGCCTGCGAGGCGTCGATGCGCAGCGGCGCCGCCATCCACCTCTGAACCATCCACCGGAGCAACACGCAATGCACAAGATCGTCCTCGTCGGCGCCGGCCGCATCGGCCGCATCCACGCGAAGAATGCCGCGTCCAACCCGCGCATCCAGTTGGCCGGCATCGTCGATGCGGTCGACGCCGCCGCACAGGCGCTGGCGAAGGAACACGGCACGCCGGTGCGCACGCTCGACGATGCCCTCGCCGACCCGTCGGTCGCCGGCGTGGTCATCGCCAGTTCCACCGACACCCACCTCGACTACAGCCTGCGCGCCGCCGCGGCCGGCAAGGCGATCTTCTGCGAAAAGCCCATCGACCAGGACCTGGCGCGGGCGCGCTCGGCGGCGAACGAATTGTCGAAGGCGCGCCTGCTGCTCGCCTTCAACCGCCGCTTCGACCCCAACTTCCAGGCGCTGAAGGCGAAGCTGGACGCCGGTGCGGTCGGCAAGCTGGAGAGCCTGCAGATCACCTCGAACGATCCCGCGCCGCCGCCGCCGTCCTACGTCGCGGTTTCCGGCGGCCTGTTCAAGGACATGGCGATCCACGACTTCGACATGGCGCGTTGGCTGCTCGGCGAGGAAGTGACCGAGGTCTGGGCCGCCGGCAGCTGCCTGGTCGACCCGGAGATCGGCAGGCTCGACGACGTCGACACCGCGCGCACCGTGCTGAAGACCGCGTCGGGCAAGCTGTGCGTGATCTCCAACAGCCGCCGCAGCGGCTTCGGCTACGACCAGCGCATCGAGGCCTACGCCTCGGCCGGCATGGTCCGCGCCGACAACGTGCTGGAAAGCACGGTGCAGGTGTGGGGCGAAAACGGCGCGGCCGCCGACAGGTTCCAGAACTTCTTCCTCGACCGCTACGCCGAGGCCTACCGCCGCGAGATGGAGCACTTCGCCGACATCCTCGACGGCGCCGCGCCGTCGGTCGGCTACGCCGACGGGGTCGCCGCGCTGGCGCTGGCGGAAGCAGCGGGCGAGTCGAGCAAGAGCGGCAAGGTGGTCAAGCTGTAACTTCCCGCCGCCATCGCGCCGAACCGATCGCCCCGCCTTGTGCGGGGCGATTCCTTTCTCCCGGGACGGCCGCGATTCGCGCATCGCGGCGCAAAAAAACGCCCCGCGCGAGGCGGGGCGAGGAAGGGTTCGCTCGGCCGCGGTTGCGCGGTCAGTGCGCCAGCGGCGCGACCAGCTTCGCGCGCATGTTCTTAGCGAACTCGTCCAGCCGGCATTCCTTCGCGCAGCCGGGGATGTCCAGGTACTCGTAGTCCGGCGCGTTGCCGTCTCCCAGCGGCTGCAGTTCGCGCACCTGGTCCATCGTCTGCGCGCGGTAGAAGGCGCGCACGTACTGCGTGCCGGCCGCATCGGACAACACTTCGAAGCCGAGCGCGCCGCCTGGCGGCGGATCGTCCCGCGGATAACCGGGCACGGTCCAGTGCAGGTCGAGGAAGCCGCCGAGGTTGGCGATGTTGGTGTCGTGGCCGACCAGCACGGTCAGCTTCGGCCCTTTCTCCATCGCGTCGAGCATGCGCGCCGCGAGCGGCGAGGCCGCCCGCGCGGCGATGTACGGTGGCCGCGCCTCGTAGGCGAACTTCAGCGTGTGGAATTCGAGCAGCTTGCCGATCTCGTCGCGCTCGAGCCGGCCCCAGGCCACGTCTTCCTTCGGCATGCCTTCCAGGTATTCGAGCAGGAAGGTCTGCGCCACGGTCGACGCGATGCCCAGCGGATCGCCGATCGACGGCCCGTCGCCTTCCTCGCGCACCAGCCCGGCTGGCAGCTTCGACAGGTCGCAAGCGGCCGCTGCAGCGCAGCCGAACGCGCGGTTGAGCAGCGCGAACAGCTCGGCATTCCGCTGCACTTCCTCCTGCAGGCCGCCGGCCGGCGCCTGCGCCTGCGCGGCCGCCAGCGCCTCGTCGGCGTCGATCGGCATGGCCCCGGCATCGAGCGGATGGAATTCGACGTCGTCCTTCTCGTCCTTCGGGAACGACACGTCGATCGGGCAACCGGGCGCCATGCCTTCGACCAGGGCGCGCGCGGTGTCCTGCGTGCGCGGCTTGGCGCTGGCGGCGATGGCGATGTCGTGCGCGCCCGGACAACGGTTTTCCGGCAGCAGCCCGCGTTCGACCCAGTTCCCGTGGTCCCATGCGCCGAGCAGCTTGACCGCGGCGTAACCATGCGGGGTGAGCTGGCCGAAATCCACCGGCCATCGCGGCCACGGCTTGTCGGCCACGCCATCCGGCACGATCTTGGCCTTGGTCGGCGGGCGCACGCCGTGGCGCATCAGCATGACCACGCGTTCGAGCTTCAGGCTGGCGGCGGGTGCGGCTTCGGGCGTATCCACGGGAGCGGCGACATCCGGCGCGTGGCGCGCACAGGCGCCCAATCCCAGTGCGAGCCACAGCGCGCTGGGTACAAGAAGCTTCACAGTGATCGGTCGGATCGATGGCATGGCGTGTCCCGTATTGCCAGGAGGTCGGGGTCGATGTCTCGTCGCGGGTGCGGCTCAGAAGTTGATCTGGACGCCGGTCCGCACCGACCAGCCGTAGATCTCCTTCTCGCCGAGACGGTTGTGGTAACCGACGTAGGTACGATAGGCCGCGTCGTTGAGGTTGGAGCCTTCCAGGAACAGGTTGACCTTCTCGTTGAACGCATAGCCGAACTTCAGGTCCCATTGCCTGAAGTCGTCGATGTAGACGTCGCCCTCGGGATCCTCCTCGTTGGCTTCCAGCAACTGCGCCGAGCGGTAGGTGAATGCCAGGCGCGCGGAGAAGCCGTACTTCTCGTAGCTCAGTTGCGCCGAGGCGACCCGGTCGGACTGGTTAAGCAGCGGCACTTCGTCGTCGCGGCTTGGCAGGCCGTTGGCCTTGGAATCGACGAAGGTGAGGTTGCCGCCGACGCTGAAGCCGTCGAACGGCGACGGCAGGAAGCTCAACTCGTACTGCGCGTTGAATTCGATGCCCTTGACCTTGGCTCCTTCCGCATTGGTCCAGGTGCCGACCTCGGCATTGGTCAACTGCATGCCGCCGAAGTTGCCGTCCTGCCCCGTGATCGTGGTTTCGTAGATCGGGTTCTTGATGTCCTTGTAGAACACCGCCGCCGACAGCACGCCACGGTTGCCGACATAGTGTTCGACCGACAGGTCGAAATTGTTCGAGTACAGCGGCTTCAGCAACGGGTTGCCCATGCTGACTTCGGGTGCGTCGCTCTGCGCGTCCTCGACCTCGACGAATGGCGCCAAAGTCTCGTAGTTCGGGCGACCGATGGCGCGGGTCGCGGCGGCGCGGAACACCAGGTTCTCGCCGACGTCGTAGCGGAAGTTCACCCCCGGGAACCAGTCGGTGTAGCTGCGCCGGGAAATGTTGTTGAAACCCTGGTCCAGCGACGAGGCGCCCAGTTCGAAGCTCTTGCCGGCGTATTCGCCTTGGGTGCGCTCCATGCGCACGCCGGGGATCACGGTCAGGTCGCCGAAACGCAACCGGGCCATCACGTAGGCTGAGGTGATCCTTTCCACGATCTGGTAATCGCCGGCCAGAGTCGCGCTGAGGGTGCCATCCTCGTCCTCCTCGAACTCGCCGGTGTGACCATTGAAATAATCCAGGGCCATGCCACCGTTGATCACCGGCCCTATCGGATAGCGGCCACCGAACGCAGGTGCGATCGAGCTGTTGCTGACATCGGCCAGGGTCAGCGGGCCATCGTCGTAGCCCCAGGCCTCGCCGTCGGCGTTGTTGTCCTTCTCGCGACGCAGGAACTTCATGCCGAACTGCACGTCGGAGCCATCGCCGATCGCTATCGGCAGGGTGTAGTCGGTGCGGAACTGGATCTGGTCTTCGGTCGCCTTGCGCGATTCCGGTTCCCAGAAGTCCAGCTCGTAGCCCGAGGTGTCGAACGCGGCGTCTCCGTCCGGGGTGACCGTGTAGGTGTCGCCGCCCAGCAGGTAGCTGCCGCTGATGTCGTCCCGGACGAAACCCCATTCGTCGCGGTGCGGATCGCGCTTGTCGGCACGCGAGAACGTCGCTTCGACCTTCAACTTGGCGTCGTTCTCGAAATCGAAATCGCCCCCCACCGACGCGGTGGCGGTGCTGGTGTCCTCGCTGCGGATGCGCAGCGCGCGGAATGCCTCGCCGTCGGTGAAGGTACCGCTGGTCGCCGAATCGGGCACGATCCCGTCCTCGTCGAACTCCACGCCGAAGCGATCGCGGGTCTCGGAATCCTCGTACTTGGTGTACATCAGGCGAAGGAACAGCTTGGCGTCCTCGTTCGGCCGCCAGTCGAAGTTGGCGACCGCGCCGCTGCGCTGGCGGTGGGTGTTGTACTGGCGGATGTCGATGCCCTCGGGGACGATCTGGCCGTCGACATCGATCCAGTCGCCACTGTTCTGCACGTTCTGCGGACCAAGCTTGCGGTCGGAGTGGTTGATCGCCACGACCATGCCGAACTGTTTGTTGGCGCCGAACAGGGTGCCGAACGAGCCGTCGTACTCGTATGGGTGGGTACTGTTGATGTCGTAGTAGCCGTAGGCCAGGCGCGCCGAGCCGAAGGTGCGGCCGCGGTCGAATGCGCTGAGAGTGTCGATATCGACCTGGCCGGCGATCGCATTCGCATCCATGTCCGGGGTCAAAGTCTTGGATACCTTGACCGCGCCGATCAGCGACGACGGAATGTCGTCCAGCTTGACCTGGCGGCCATCAGGTTCCGGGGTGGCCGCGGTCTGGCCGTTGAGGGTCACGTTCAACAAGTCCGGCGAAACGCCACGTACCGTGAGGTAACGGCCTTCGCCCTGATCGTTGACGCTGGTGACGCCAGGCAAGCGGCGCACCGCCTCGGCGACGTTCTGGTCGGGCAGACGGCCGACGTCGTCGGAGCGGATCGCATCGACCTGATTGTCGGCGTAGCGCTTGTCGTCGACCGCCAGACGGTCGGCGGCACGGCGGCCGGTAACCTGCACCGCGCCGAGGTTGGTGACGTCCCCCTGCTGCTGCGCCACGGGCGCCGCGGCACTTTCCTGGTCCGTGGCGGACGAGGAAGCGGCATCTTGAGCGAAGACTTGGCCGGACACAGTCGCCAAACTGCTCACGATGAACGCCGTCAGCACGTTTCTGTGGATTTTCCGCATGTTGTGGTCCCTCCCGAGGACATTCGCGCCCGACCAGACGACGGCCTGGCCCAGGCGGCAGCGCGCAGATTACGAACAAACATTCCAAATTGCAAACCATTTGGAATTTTTCTTGCAAAGCAGCATCGGGCGTGCCATCTTTCGCCCCGGCCGCATGGCGGCCGCAAACGCCGCGCCACGCTGTTGTGGTAAGGCTGCACATCGCCTACGGGAGGAGACGATGAAGAACGCGATCCGCAATTTGCTTGTGCTCGGGACCGCGCTGGGCGCGGGTAGCGCCACCGTCTTGGGGCAAACGCCGGCCGACGCGGTAATCCCGCTGGTCGCGGCGAAACTGCAGACCCAGGCCAGCGCCTCCGGCGCGGTCGAGGCAGGTGCGTTCGCGATCGACCTGGTGCGCGCGGGCGACAGCCGCATCGTCGGCAGTACCGGGCTGGGCGGGCTGGAAAGCTATTCGCTGGACGGCAAGCGCCGTGCGGCGATGCCGGCCGGCGAAGCCGTCGCCGTGGCCACCGCCGAAGACGCGCGCGGAACCGTGCTCGCCGCCATCGACGCCACCGACAATCGCCTGCGGCTGTTCCGCGTGCGCGGCGCGGGGCTCGAGGAAGCGACCGCGCGCAAAATCGCGCTCGGCTTCGCCGGCGAGGGCATCTGCCTGTACCGGCATGCGCTCGACGGCGCGCTGTACGCCTTCGTCGTCGGCGACGGCGGCGAGATCGACCAACTCATCCTGTTCGCCAACGCCGACGGCAGGCTCGATGCGCGCCAGGTGCGGCGCGTCAGCCTGCCCTCCACCGTGAAGCAGTGCGCCGCCGATTCGCGCGGCCATGTCTATGCGGCGCAGGAAACGGTCGGCCTGTGGCGCTTCAATGCCGACCCGGAAGCGGACCTCGACGCGACGATGGTCGATTCGCCGTCGCTGGGCAATCTCGAGGGCGAGACCAAGGGCGTGGCGCTCTACGACGGCGGCGCAGGCCGGCGCCTGCTGCTGGCTTCCGACACCGACGGCGGCCGCATCAACGTCTATGACCGCGACGACAACGACGCCTACGTCGGCGCGTTCCGCGCCGGCGCGAGCGGCAAGGCGGTCGGCGAACCCGGTCCGCTCGCGGCGACCTCCGCGCCGCTGCCGTCGGCGCCGCACGGCGCGCTGCTGGTCGCGGACGAGGACGACTCGAACTACAAGCTGCTGTCGATCGACGACATCGCCAGCGCGCTGAAGCTGCCGGCCGCGCCATCCGCTTCGGCCGGCGCCGAGGACAAGCGCTTCGCCTCCGTCGTCGCCGTCGCCGAATCGCGGCCGATGGACAGCTACGGCGACGCCGCCGACGACCCGGCGATCTGGGCGGACCCGGACGATCCTGCCGGTAGCCTGGTCATCGGCACCGACAAGCGCGCCGGCCTGTACGTCTACGACCTGCAGGGCCGGGTCAAGAGCTTCATCGCCAGCGGCAAGATGAACAACGTCGACCTGCGCGACGGCTTCGAACTGGGCGGCGAGAAGATCGTGCTGGTGACCGCCAGCAACCGCACCGACAAGTCGATCGGCATCTACCGGCTCGACACCGCGACGGGCGAACTGGCCGACATCGCCGATGGCGTCCAGCCCACCGGCCTCGGCGACCCCTACGGCCTGTGCATGTACCGCAGCGCGCGCGATGGCCGCACCTACGTGCTGGTCAACGGCGACGATACGCGCTTGCGCCAGTGGCAACTGGTGGCGACGAAGAACGGCAAGGTGCGGGCGGAGCTGGTGCGCGACCTGAACTTCGATTCGCAGACCGAAGGCTGCGTCGCCGACGACGCCGGCGGCAGCCTGTTCGTCGACGAGGAGGACGTGGCGCTGTGGAAACTGCCGGCCGAACCCGATGGCGGCGACACCAAGACCGCGGTCGCGCGCGTCGCCGACAACCCGGCGCTGAAGGACGACCTCGAAGGCCTGGGCATCTACGACCTCGGCAACGGCCGCGGCTACATCGTGGTTTCCAGCCAGGGCAACGACAGCTATGCGGTGTTCCGCCGTGAGGGCGACCACGAATACCTGGGTTCGTTCGTAGTGGTCGCCGACCCGGTCAGCGGCATCGACGGCATTTCCGAAACCGACGGCCTCGAGATCAGCAGCCGCAACCTCGGCCCCGGCCTGGAACACGGCGCGATGGTCGCCCAGGACGGCCGCAACGTGATGCCGGTGGAGAACCAGAACTTCAAGATCGTGCCGTGGAAGGCGATCGCCGAAGCGCTGGGGCTGGAGATGCGCCAGCCCTGACCGGACAAGATGCATGGCGGCGCCATTTCGCCGCATGGCCGATGGCGCTGCGCGTCACCGGGCACGCGGAGATCCGGCGCCTTGTCCTGCCTGCCGTCGCTTGGCGCGACGGCAGGCAGAAGCCACCAGACCGTGACGCTCCCTACCCTCCTTCCCGGAGATCTGCGTCATCGGCGCGGCGCCCGATGGTGGTCCTCGCCGCTTCCATTTCGCTGCGACGACGAACAATTCCGGAATCCCGCGGTTCGGGCAGCGCGTTGTGTGGACAACCGAGGCAGGCGAAACCGGCTTTCGCGACGGCGAGGGACATGCCTGGCGGTTTGCGGAAGACGCGGAAATCGTGCCCGCGGGCTTAAGATGCGCCTCCTAGTACAGGAGGCGACGTCATGGGCCAGTGGATCACGATCGGGACCGCACGCGGGCCGGTGCAGGCCTGGCAATCGCCGCCCGACGGCAAGTCGCGCGGCGCGGCGCCCAAGGGTGGCGTCGTCGTCGTGCAGGAGATCTTCGGTGTCAATGCGCACATTCGCAGCGTTGCCGACGGTTTTGCCGCCGCCGGCTACCTGGCCATCGCGCCGGCTTTCTTCGACCTGGTCGAGCAGGGCGTGGAGCTCGACTACGGCCCGGCCGAGTTCCAGCGCGGCCGCGAGCTGGTGACCGAGGTCGGCCTGGACGGCGCACTGGCCGTGGTCGAAGCGGCCGCGAAGCTGGCCGCATCCGCCGGCAAGGTCGCCACGGTCGGCTATTGCTGGGGCGGCACCGTCGTACTGCGCGCGGCGCAGGAACTCGGCCTGCCGGGCGTCAGCTACTACGGTGCGCGCAATGTCGCCTTTCTCGACCGGCCGCTGAAGGCCCCGGTCGTCTTCCATTTCGGCGAAAAGGACGCGTCGATCCCGCCGGAAGCCGTGCAGGCGCATCGCGACGAGCTGCCGCCGGCGCTGGCGCAAGTGTTCACCTATCCCGCCGGGCACGCCTTCAATCGCGACGTCGACCCGAGCCACCACGACGCCGGCAGCGCCGCGCTGGCGCAGCAACGCACGCTGGAATTCCTGCGGAAGAACCTCGGATGAGCGCCGCCCCGCGACAGGAATTCGTGCTGGACCCGCGGCTCGAAGCCGACAGCGTGCTGGTCGCCGACGGCCCGCTGTCGCAGGTGCGGCTGATGGACGACGCGCGCTTCCCGTGGCTGCTGCTCGTGCCGCGCGTACCCGGCGCGACGGAGTGGATCGACCTCGACGGCAACCAGCAACGCCTGCTGCTGGCCGAGATCAACCAGGTGGCGAAGCTGCTGCGCGACGAACCCGGCGTGCGGAAGCTGAACATCGGTGCCCTCGGCAACGTCGTGCGCCAACTGCACGTGCACGTGGTCGGCCGCCACGAAGGCGACGCGGCGTGGCCGGGGCCGGTCTGGGGCAGCGGCGCCGCGCGGAAATGGGACGTCGATGCGCTCCTGGCGCGTGTCGCGGCATGGCGCGCCAGACTGGGGTGAAGGCGACCCGGCGCGATGACATTCCGTTCAGATCGCGCGGTGCCAAAATGATGCCAACCTCACCGACACGGGACCGCCCATGAAACGCCTGCTGCTCGCCGCGCTCCTCGCCATCGCCCTGCCTGCCTACGCCGGCATCTTCGACAAATCGCCGGACAAGGCGGCGCAGGAAGCGGCTGCCGGCAACCTGCCCGCGGTCACCGTCTGGATCGACGCCAGCTGGGGCTTTCGCAACCAGGGCGCGGCCAACAACCTGAGCAAGGCGCACAAGGCCTTCTACGCGAATGGCTACCGCGTGGTCAGCGTCGAGCCGTACATCGAAAACGGCGACCTGCAGGGTTTCTTCGTCACCTACGAGAAGCGCGCTTACGTTCCCGTACCCTGACAGTCAATCCGCCTTGACGACCCGGGTGCCGGCGATCAGGTCGTGCCCGCAACGGCAATCGGCGCGGAAGATCATCAGCACGTCCACCAGTGCCGCCAGGTTGCCGAGGAAGGGAACCAGGCCCGCTACCTGCACCGGCAGGTAGCGCTTGGCGATCAGCGTGGCGAAAGAGGGCTTCTCCCCCTGCAGATCGACGATGCGGATCTTCATCAGGCGTTTGCCCCAGGTCTGCCCGCTCGCGCTCAACGGATAGCCCTGCACGAGGACGAAGATCACGAAACCCATCAGCCCGTACAGCAGTTGCATGCCGAAGCCCGGTGCTTGCCCGCTCGACGCAGCCTGCCAGTAGCCGGTCGTGAACATGACCGGGCAGACGAGCACCAGCATGATCACGGTATCGAGCAATGCCGCGGCCAGGCGTTCGCCACGGCCCGCAAGCAGGTCGTCCCGGGCCGGATCGACGACCGCCGTTTCCGGTGCCTGATAAGGATTCTGCTCCATCTCCGCCCCCTCCTTCCGCCGATGGACGCTGCTCAGGTCCGCGGCAGCGTGACCCCGGTCTGCCCCTGGTACTTGCCGCCGCGATCCTTGTAGCTGGTCTCGCAGACCTCGTCGGATTCGAAGAACAGCATCTGCGCCACGCCCTCGTTGGCGTAGATGCGCGCCGGCAGCGGCGTGGTGTTGCTGAACTCGAGGGTGACGTGGCCCTCCCACTCCGGCTCCAGCGGGGTCACGTTGACGATGATGCCGCAACGCGCGTAGGTGCTCTTGCCCAGGCACACCACCAGGGTGCTGCGCGGGATGCGGAAGTACTCGACGGTGCGCGCCAGCGCGAAGCTGTTCGGCGGAATGATGCAGACGTCGCCCTCCACGTCGACGAAGCTGCCGCTGTCGAAGTGCTTGGGGTCGACGATGGTCGAATTGATGTTGGTGAACACCTTGAACTCGCGCGAGCAACGCACGTCGTAGCCGTAGCTGGAGGTGCCGTAGCTGACGATGCGGTGGCCGTCGGCGGCGGTCTTGACCTGGCCCGGCTCGAACGGCTCGATCATGCCGTGCTGTTCCGCCATCCGCTTGATCCAGCGGTCGCTCTTGATGCTCATGCAATGCTTCCCGTGGCCGGACGGCCGTTGCGTGGAATTCTAGCCGAGTCGGTCACGCCAACGACGAGGCGATCGTCATCGGTGCGCGCGGCCGCTTCGCCAGTTCGCCCGCCAGCGCCCGCGCGGTGGCGCGGTAGGCCTGCGCCGCCGGCGAATCCGGCGCGGCCACCACCACCGGCTGGCCGGCGTCGCCCTGTTCGCGGATCGCGATGTCCAGCGGCAGCGAGCCCAGCAGCGGCACGCCGTACTGGGCCGCCATGCGCTCGCCCCCGCCTTCGCCGAACAGGTGCTCGGCGTGGCCGCAGTTCGTGCAGACATGCACCGCCATGTTCTCGACGATGCCCAGCACGGGAACCTTCACCTTCTCGAACATCTTCAGCGCCTTGCGCGCGTCCAGCGTGGCGATTTCCTGTGGCGTGGTCACGACCACCGCGCCGGCGACCGGAATCCGCTGCGCCAGGGTCAGGTGGATGTCGCCGGTGCCCGGCGGCAGGTCGACGACCAGGTAATCAAGGTCGCCCCAGCGGGTGTCGTTGAACAGCTGGGTCAGCGCCGAGGTCGCCATCGGCCCGCGCCAGATCATCGGCGCGTCGGCGTCGACCAGCAGGCCGATCGACATCGCCTCGACCCCGAACGCGCGCAGCGGCTCGATCGACTTGTTGTCCGGGCTTTCCGGGCGCCCGCTCAGGCCGAGCATCGCCGGCACGCTGGGCCCGTAGATGTCCGCGTCGAGCAGCCCGACCTTCGCCCCGTCGGCAACCAGCGCCAGCGCCAGGTTCACCGCGGTGGTCGACTTGCCTACCCCGCCCTTGCCCGAGGCCACCGCGATGACATTGCGCACGCGCGGGTGCGGCGAGAGGTCGGGCTGGACGGCATGGGAAACAACTGGAGGCATGGACACAACACGATCTGCCTTGCGGCGGCTCGTCCATTTTGCCGCCTTCGGCACGGCACGGGAAGGAGGCAAGGCAATATGGCGGCCGGCGACGCCAACGGGTACATTTCCACCATTGGTGTAATAAATGGGGATATACATGCAAAGGGGTTCACTGAAACTGCCGCTGGCTGCATTGGCCCTCCTGGCCAGCGCGACTCAAGCGCACGAGCCGATTTCCATCGATGCGCTGACGCGCACGCCGGCCATCCAGTCCGTGTCGATGAGCACGGACGGCAAGAACCTGGTGGCCCTGGTCGCCGCGCCGGGTTCGGACGAGGACACCGCGCTGGCCACCTGGGACCTGGACAATCTGGACAAGGGTCCGGTCGTCACCCCTTCCGGGGACCGCATGAAATTCATCGGCGCCAGCGCGATGAAGGCCGACCGTGTGCTCGTGCGGGGCCGGCAGGAATGGTCGGGCGACATTTCCAGCTGCGGCGGCGAAGGCCGTTCCGGCAGCCTGACCCGCACTTTCATAACCAAGTCCTACCTGACCGACACCGCGCACAAGAAATTCGACGAAGCCTTCGCCAGCAAGGTGCGCAAGATCGGCATCAGCGAGCAAACCGAACGCTGCTTCGATGTCCTGGGCAGTTCGTCCCTCGTGAACGGCCTGCCGCTCGACCCGGACAACGTCATCATCAACCGGGTCGACCCCGCTACCTTTGCCGGCAATTTCTACCTTTACAACCTGCGCACCGACGATGCCAAGCTGCTGAGCGACGTCAAGGACGGCACCTCGCCGGTTTTGTTCAATCCCCGCAACGGCGATGTGCTTGTGCGCTCCAGGCTGGAGCCGGTCGGCCCCGGCGAATACGAAATCCGCCTGCTGCTGCGCGATCCGGACACCGGCGCATTCGAAGTGCACGACAAGCTGACCAACAAGCTCAGCTCCCGGCACACGTTCACAATCGACGGTTTCGACGAAAAGACCGGCAAGTACTACGTGCTGACCGACAAGTCCTCGAACAACGTACAGGCCTGGCTCTACGACCCGAAGACCCGCGAATTCGATCCGGAGCCGTTGGTGGCGCACCCGCAATACGACATCGGCGGACTGATCTACGGTACCCGGCCAAGCAATTTCGGCCGCGTGCTCGGATTCATCGTCAACGGTCCGAGGAGCGAGGTGACTTGGATCGATCCGGCCTTCCAGTCCATCCAGGCCTCGCTGGAAAAGGCTTTCCCCGGCCAATCCGTGTCGCTGGGCAGCTACAACGACGACCTCTCGCGCCTGCTGTTCACCACCAGCAGCGCCCAGAACCCGCCGGCCTACCACCTGCTGCTCGACAGGAAGGAGGTCAAGACCTTGGGCAGTTCACGCCCCTGGGTGGATGCAAAGCAGATCGGCGAGCAGAGGTGGATCACCTACACCGCCCGCGATGGCATGCAGATCCCGGCCATCCTCGATTTGCCGGCCGGCTGGAAGCCGGGTGACGGCCCGCTGCCGGCCGTCGTGCATCCGCACGGCGGTCCATGGTCGCGCGAATACCTGGGTTGGGATGCCTCCGGCTGGGTACCGTTCCTGACCTCGCGCGGCTACGCCGTGCTTCGCCCCCAATACCGCGGCAGTGAGGGCTTGGGCCGCGAGTTGTGGCTGGCCGGCGATGCCGAATGGGGCCTCAAGATGCAGGACGACAAGGACGATGGCGCCGCGTGGCTGGTGCAGCAGGGCATCGCCGCCAAGGACCGCATCGCGATTTTCGGTTACTCCTATGGCGGATTCGCCGCCGCGGCAGCCGTGGTTCGTCCGAATGGGCCGTACCAGTGCGCCATCGCCGGCGCGCCGGTCACCGACCTGACCAAGCTGGGCATGCGCTGGAGCGACAACAGGCTGCAGCGCATTCTGCAGGGACGCACGGTAAAGGGCATGGACCCGATGAAGAACACCGACAAGGCCAGCATTCCGCTGCTTACCTTCGTCGGCGACCGCGACGTCCGCACCCCGGCCTTCCACGCCGAAGGTTTCTACAAGGCGGTCAAGGACAAGGTGCCGGCCAAGTTCCAATCGATTCCCGACCACCCGCACAGCATGCCCTGGTACCCGCACAACGCGAAGACCATCATGACCCTGCTCGGGGACTACTTGAAGAACGATTGCGGTCCCGGCGGGCTTTGAGCCTCTGACAGCACGCCCCGGCCACCCGGGGCGTTTTTTTGCCCATGCAAATGTATCAAATGAAACATTAATCGATTGCCGGGAATTAATCCGCCTTGCATCACAGACAATGTTAATGATACGTTCACGCGCACGTAACAAAACGTTTGTACGCCCCCCTGCACTGGGGAACCTGCAGCACAGAGAGAGAGAAACTTCATGTCCAGCCGAAACAACAAGCACGCCCTCAAGCGCCTGCCGTTAACCGTTGCCATGCTTGGCTGCCTGTATGGCACCACCGCTCTGGCGCAGGAGACCACCGAAAGGCAGGGTGAGGAAGAGACGCCTGCCAAGTCCGAAGAAACCCAGACCCTCGACAAGATCACCGTCACCGGTTCGCTGCTCAAGCGCACCGAGTACGACCTGACCACCCCCGTGCAGGTCGTCAGCGTCGACGAAAAGCTTCAGGTCGGCCAGATCGGTACCGCCGAATTCCTGCAGAAGTCGTCCATCGCTGCCGGCTCGACCCAGATCAACCACCAGTTCTCCGGCTTCGTTATCGAAGGCGGCACCGGCACCCAGTCGCTCGACCTGCGCGGCCTCGGCGCCCAGCGTTCCCTGATCCTGCTGAACGGCCAGCGCCCCGGCCCGGCCGGTACCCGCGGCCAGGTCGGCGCGTTCGACCTGAACGTGCTGCCCTCGTCGATCCTGCAGCGTGCCGAAATCATCAAGGACGGCGCCTCGTCCCTGTACGGTTCCGATGCCGTCGCCGGCGTGGTCAACCTGATCACCAAGAAGAACATCGACAAGCCGAGCATCACCGCCATCGCCCGTACCCCGACCGCATACAGCGGCGGCGGCGAGGTCTACGACATCGCTGGCAGCGGCGGCTTCAATTTCGACAACGGCAGCATCGTGCTCGCGGGCGAGTACTACGTGCACGAGCCGCTGAAGATGGGCGACCGCGACTACCTGAAGTGCTCCGAAGACCTGGTCTGGGACCGCAAGGGCGGCACCCGCATCGACCGCGCCGACCATTCGGTCACCGCGGGCACCGACCTGGAAGGCTGCAACAACCTGTACTTCAACTCGATCATCGACTACCTCAACCCGAACTACCGCCTGGTGCCTTCGCCGGACGGCAGCACCGTCGGCGGCCTGCCGGGCTACCACCCGCGCCCCTACCCGACCCCGACCTACGCCAACAATCCCGACGGGGCCTACTACGAAGACCAGCTGAACCTGGCTGCGTGGAACGGCGTCTACCTGATCGACAAGCAGGAACGCTACAGCGCCTACGCCGCCAGCAGCTTCCAGCTGGGCAGCGTGAACTGGGAAACCGAGCTGCTGTTGAACCGGCGCGAAACCAAGACCCACCGCCTGCGCCAGTTCTTCCCGTACCTGTTCACCCCGACCCCGTCGGGCATTGGCCAGGTCATCATGCCGTTCCCGTCCGACCAGGACGTCGTGGTCAAGTACGGCTACCTGCACACGGGCTTCGATGGCCTGCTCAACTTCACCGATACGTGGTCGTGGTCGGTCGACGCCTCGTACAGCCGTTCCGATGGCGACTACAGCGTGCTGGCCATCGACACCCCGCGTACCGGCGATCTGGCCTACACCGACGGCGAAACGCCGGTCGATTACCTCGCGCCGGGATTCATGAACGGCGATCGCATGGATGAACTGGTGGCCGCGATCGGCCAGTGGCACACCGGCAACACCGTGTACGACCAGCTGGTGGCCAATGCCACCGTCACCGGCGAACTGTTCAATATGCCGGCCGGTGCGGTCGGCGTCGCCGTCGGCGCCGAGTTCCGCAAGTACAGCATCGACGACCAGCCCAGCGACTTCGAACTGGCGGGCCGGGCGTGGGGCCAGTCCAGCGCGCAGCCGACCAAGGGCGAGGACAAGGTGAAGGAAATCTTCACCGAAATCGAAGTGCCGCTGCTGAAAGGCGTCCCCGCCTTCGAAGCGCTGACCCTGAACCTGTCCGGCCGCATCTTCGACTACGACTCGGTCGAAGAGCACACCGACCCGGTGTGGAAGGTGGGCTTGGGCTGGCAGGTCATCCCGTCGCTCAAGCTGCGCGCGACCAAGGGCACCTCGTTCCGCGCCCCGGGCCTGTACGAGCTGTTCCTGGGCAACCTGTCGGGCTTCTCCGCCCAGTTGGGCATCGACCCCTGCATCAACTGGGGCGAGTCGAACAACGACCACATCCGTGCCAACTGCGCTGCAGCCGGCATCCCGGAAGACTATGCGGCCGCCGGCTCGTCCTCGGCCGAAATCTTCACGGGCGGCGGTGCTGGTTTCCTGAAGCCGGAAACCTCGCGTGCCTTCACCGCCGGCATCGTGTGGTCGCCGGAATTCGCCCCTATCAACGTGTCGCTGGACTACTTCAATTACGAAGTCAACGACCAGATCTCCTCGCTGGGCGCAGGCGACATCCTCTCGGGTTGCTACGGCGCGGAGGTCTATCCCAACAACTTCTGCGACATGTTCACCCGCAACCCGCCGAACGCGGCGAACGCACCGAACCAGATCAACGAGGTCTACGCCACCTACATCAACATCAACAAGCAGCGCACCAGGGGCTACGACCTGCTGGCCAGCTACAAGGACGACCTCAGCATCGGCACGCTGGGCATCGAACTGCAGGCCACCAAGACCCTGGAGAACTACTACCTGCTGTGGGCGGATCCCTCGGAAGGCGGACAGGAGCGCGACGACTACACCGGCCTGGTCGGTTACCCGGAGTACGTGGGCTCGCTTGACTTCACGCTGAAGCGCGGCGACTTCACTTACGCCTGGGGCATGGAGTACGTCGGCGAAACCAAGGCCAACCTCAGCGACACCTTCACCTATTCGGGTTGGCAGAACGCCTTCCGCGACGTCGTGGCGGACGACGCGCTGTACCACAGCGCCTCGATCACCTGGGACCAGCCGAAGTGGAACGTGATGTTCGGCTTCCGCAACATCTTCGGCACTGAACCGCCGAAGATGTCCACCGGCACCGCGACCCGCTACGGCAACGTGCCGGCCTTCGCCACCCAGTACGACCTGTACGGCCGGACCGTGTTCGCCCGCTTCAACTACAAGTTCTGATCCAGGCGGCGATTGCAACACAGAGAGCCCGACGCGAGTCGGGCTCTTTTTTTTTCGCCCGCTTCCCCGGCAGGCCGCCATGCCGGGCAGGCCACCGCCGCCCCATACGCCTGCGAATGCGGTATAAAGCCGGCAACGGCCGCAACGCCGCTCCGTCCATCGATCCCTGGGAGGGGAACCCATGCGCAAGACCCTGCTGACCGCCTTCGTCGCCGTGCCGATGCTGGCGCTTTCCTTCGCCGCCAGCGCCGCCGACGCGACCGGCCGCTGGAAGACCATCGACGACGAAACCGGCAAGGCCAAGTCGATCGTCGAGATCTACAGGACCACCAACGGCACCCTCGCCGGCAAGGTCGTGCAGCTGCTGAACCCGGACAAACCCAATCCCGTCTGCGACAAGTGCAGCGGCGCCAACAAGGACAAGCCGATCGAGGGCATGGTGATCCTGTGGAACCTGAAGCAGGACGACGCCCGCCATTGGAGCGGCGGCACCGTGCTGGACCCGAAGAAGGGCAAGACCTACAAGTCGAAGATCGAACTGAGCGCCGACGGCAAGGAGCTGGACATGTCCGGCTGCATCGCCTTCATCTGCCGCGCGCAGACCTGGGTTCGCGAATAAGCCATCGCGCCTTTCGCGACCAGGAAGGCCCGGCCCATGCCGGGCCTTCCATTTGCCCGTGCGATAATGCGGTTTTCCCGCGATTCCCCACCCCATGCCCCGCTCCGCCCTCGTCACCAACGCCCTGCCCTACGCCAACGGCCCGCTGCACCTGGGCCATCTCGTGGGCTACATCCAGGCCGACATCTGGGTGCGTGCGCGGCGCCTGCGCGGCGAAAAGACCTGGTACGTCTGCGCCGACGACACCCACGGCACGCCGATCATGCTGGCCGCGGAAAAGGCCGGGGTCACGCCGGAAACCTTCATCGCCAATATCCAGGAAAGCCACGAGCGCGACTTCGCCGCGTTCGGCGTGGCCTTCGACCACTACGACTCGACCAATTCACAGACCAACCGCGAACTGACCGAACGGTTCTATTCGAAGCTCGAGGCCAACGGCCACATCGGCCGCCGCAACGTCGCGCAGTTCTACGACCCGGTCCGCAACATGTTCCTGCCGGACCGCTACATCAAGGGCATCTGCCCGAACTGCGGAAGTCCCGACCAGTACGGCGACAACTGCGAGGTCTGCGGCGCGACCTACGCCCCGACCGAGCTGAAAGAACCCAAGTCCGTGCTGTCCGGCGCAACGCCGGAGATCCGCGATTCGGAACACTACTTCTTCGAGGTCGGCCGCTTCGAAAGCTTCCTGCGCGAATGGCTGGCCGGTGACGTCGCCGTGCCCGGCGTGAAGGCCAAGCTGATGGAATGGCTGGACAGCGAAGGCGGCCTGCGCGCGTGGGACATTTCGCGCGACGCGCCGTACTTCGGCTTCGAGATCCCCGGGCATCCGGGCAAGTTCTTCTACGTCTGGCTGGACGCGCCGATCGGTTACCTGAGCAGCTTCGCGAACCTGTGCAAGGAAAGCGGCGAGGACTTCGATGCCTACCTCAAGCCGGGCTCAGAAGCCGAACTGCACCACTTCATCGGCAAGGACATCGTCAACTTCCACGGCCTGTTCTGGCCGGCGGTGCTGCACGGCAGCGGCCACCGCGCGCCGACGAAGCTGCACGTCAACGGCTACCTGACCGTCGACGGCGCGAAGATGTCGAAATCGCGCGGCACCTTCATCATGGCCCGCACCTATCTCGACGTCGGCCTGGAACCGGAAGCGCTGCGCTACTACTTCGCGGCGAAGTCCTCCGGCGGCGTCGACGACCTCGACCTGAACCTCGGCGACTTCGTCGCCCGGGTCAACGCCGACCTGGTCGGCAAGTTCGTCAACCTCGCTTCGCGCTGCGCCGGCTTCATCGACAAGCGCTTCGCGGGCCGGCTCGCCGACGAGCTGCCGGACCCCGCGCAGTACCGGCGCTTCGTCGCCGCGCTGGACGGCGTCCGCGCCGCATACGAGGCGAACGACCCGGCATCCGCGATCCGGCAGACGATGGCGCTGGCCGACGAGGCCAACAAGTACATCGACGACAACAAGCCGTGGGTCATCGCCAAGCAGGACGGAAGCGATGCACAGCTGCAGTCGGTCTGCACCCAGGGCATCAACCTGTTCCGCGTGCTCGCCGCCGCGTTGAAGCCGATCCTGCCGCGCACCTGCGCCGAGGCCGAGGCTTTCCTGTCCGCGCCGCTGGCCAGCTGGGAGAAACTCGACGATCCGCTGGACCACGGCCACGTCATCCAGCCGTATTCGCCGCTGTTCACCCGCATCGACCCGAAGCTGATCGACGCGATGGTCGAGCAATCGAAGGACACCCTCGCCGCGGGGAAGGAACGGGCCGCGCCGCAGAACACCGGGAAAAAGAACGAAGGAAAAGCCGCCGTGGCCACACCGAGCGAAACCGGGCCCGAATTCATCGCCATCGACGACTTCGCCAAGCTCGACCTGCGCATCGGCAGGGTGCTGGTTTGCGAGTTCGTCGAGGGCAGCGACAAGCTGCTGCGCTTCGAACTGGACGCCGGCGAGCTCGGCAGGCGGCAGATCTTCTCCGGCATCCGCGCCAGCTACGGCGAGCCGGACAAGCTGGTCGGCCGCAACGTGGTGTTCATCGCCAACCTCGCCCCGCGCAAGATGCGCTTCGGCACCAGCGAAGGCATGATCCTGTCGGCCGGCTTCGACGGCGGCGCGCTGGCCTTGCTCGACGCCGACGCCGGCGCACAGCCCGGCATGCCGGTGCGCTGAGGCCGATGCAGCTCGCGCTGTTCGACTTCGACCACACCGTCACCACCGGCGACAGCTACGCGCGATTTCTGCGCCGGGTCGCCACGCCAAGGCAACTGGCACAGGCGAACTGGAAGATCGGACCGTGGCTGCTCGGCTACCGCGCCGGCCTCGTTTCGGCCGAAGGGCTGCGCGCCCGGGTCACGCGGATGACCTTCGCCGGTCGCGATGCCGGCGAAGTCGCCGCGCACGGCGAACCGTTCGCGCGCGACGCGCTGCCCGGCATGCTGCGCCCGGAGGTGATGCGGCGGATCGGATGGCACCGCTCGCAAGGCCACGAAGTCGCGCTGGTTTCCGCCTCGCTGGACTTGTACCTGCAACCATGGTGCGAACTGCATGGACTGGCGCTGATCTGCAACCGGCTCGAGACCGCCGATGGCCGGCTGACCGGCCGCTACCTCGGCGGCGACATCGGTCGGCACAAGGCGCGCGAGATCCGCGCGCGCTACGATCTGCCCCGCTACGAACGCATCCACGCCTACGGCGACAGCCGCGAGGACAAGCCGATGCTGGCCCTGGCGCACGAGCGCTGGTACGCCGGCAAGCGCATCGCATGAACGACGACATCGCCACGTTGACCGAGCGGCTCGACCGCATCCTGCCGCAGACCCAGTGCGGCCAGTGCGGTTATCCCGGCTGCCGGCCGTACGCCGAGGCGATGGCGCGCGGCGAGGCCGGCATCGACCATTGCCCGCCCGGCGGCGACGCCGGCGCGCGCGCGCTGGCGAAGGTGCTCGGCGTCGACGCGAAACCCTTCGACCGCGCGCGCGGCGAACACAAGCCGGCGCAGGTCGCCTTCGTCGTCGAGGCCGACTGCATCGGCTGCACCAAATGCATCCAGGCCTGCCCGGTCGACGCCATCGTCGGCGGCGCCAAGCTGATGCATGTCGTCATCGAACCGTTGTGCACCGGCTGCGAACTGTGCGTACCCGCCTGCCCGGTCGACTGCATCGTGATGGAAGCGTCGTAACCGCCATCCGCGAAGGCAGCGGGGCAGGCTCCGCCCCAGGAAAGCAAGGAAGTTCGCGCCGGGAATGCGGTTCCGCGAATTCAGTCGGCCTTGCACGCCGAACAGATGCGTTCGACCTTGTAGCCCTTCGCGCGCAGCTTCTCGACCACGCCGTCGGGGCCGAGCAGGTGCAACGCGCCGACGACCACCAGCACGTCGCCCGGGTCCGATCCGTCCAGCCGCCCCGCCAGCTCCAGCGTCCAGCGGTCGTTGCGCTCGACGTTGATCCGCCGGTACAGGCGCGGGTAGTCCCGCTTCATCTCCGCGGCCATCCCGTCCAGCAGGGTGTCCGCGTCGCCCGAGCGCCAGGCCGCATGCAGTTTCGCGGTTTCCTGCGAACCCTTCGCCGCTTCCTCCAGCGCTTCGGCGACGAACTGCTTCTGTTCCTCGGTGGCCATGCCGTCGAGCATGGCGACCTGTTCCTTGCCGGTTTCCAGGCCCAGCGCCGGCTTCCCCGCCTGCGCGGCGGCGGCCATGAAATGCGCGTCCAGTCCCAGCGCCGGGTCCAGTCCCTGCTTGGTCAGTTCGAGGATGCTGATGGTCAGGCCGGCGAACCACGGCTCGAGACTGGCGAAGTTCGCCAGCGGCAGCGAGTTCTTTTGCGCATAGTCCTGCAATGCGCTCCACGTGGCCGGGTCGAGGTCGTCCTGCAACTGCTTGCCGTCGCCGCGCATGCCCGCCTGCAGCATCAGCGCCGGCAACGCGGGCGAATTCATTTCCTCCGGCGACAGCTCGAACAACAGCGATTCGGCGTCGGCGAAGGCGGCGTCGACGTCCTCCGACAGCGGGTAGTCGTCCGGCCGCAACAGGTGGAACGAACCGAGCAGGTACAGCGCGTTGTCGGCATCGGACACCTTCCACAGCAACGGCACCGGCGATTGCCGCACGGGGGAGGCGGTTTCCGTCGCCGTCGCCAACGACAGCGGCAACGAGGCGGCGAACAGCAGGGCGAGTACGCGCAATCCGGGAGCGTGGATCTTCATTCGGGCAGTTTCGCCTCGGCTGGAGGAACGTAGGCTTTCTCGCCGGCCTCGATGGCGAGGTCGACCAGGCGGTTTTCCGGCGGCGCCAGCGGGCAAGTGGCGAACGACGTGAACGCGCACGGCGGGTTCTCGGCGCGATTGAAGTCGAGCACGACCTTGCCGTCGGCGCCGGGCCGCGGTGCGTACAGGTAGCGGCCCGCCGGATAGCTGCCGTGGCCGCTGGTACGGTCCACGAAGATGAAGAACAGCTTGTCCGGGCCCTCTTCCAGCGCCTCGAGGCGGTACGGCTTGCCGTCGCGCTCGAACTCGACCGCGCCCGGGTTCGGGGTGTCCGTGGTATTGCCGATGATGTCGACGATCGGCAGGGTCTTGCCCGGCGGATTCGCGACGAACCGGCCTTCGATGCGCCAGCCGAGGTCGGAGGGCCAGTAATCGATCCCCTTGAAGTGCGCGCGACTGGGCGCATCAGCGTGCTTGACCCGCAACGCGAGGCGGTCGCCGCGCTTGATCAGGGTCAGCACGCCCAAGCCATCATCGAAACCGATCGCGGTCGGTGCGGGATCGTGGTCGTTCTTCAGCTCGATCCGGCCGGTCAACGGCACGCCGTCCGCGGTCAGGGCGACGCCGCTCTCCGGGGTGAAGAACACGCGGCCGTCCTTCTGTTGTTCGACCAGGCCCATCCGCGCCGGTCCCATCGCCAGGCGGATGCCGCTGTCCGGGCTGCTGCCGACGTAATGCGCCCTGAGCCCCAGCCAGTGCAGGCCGATCAGGCTGGTCCAGCCGTCCGGCTTGAGCAGTTCGGTCACGCGTTCCTCGCGCCAGGCGGCGTTGTCGCCGCGCAGGTCGATGCTTTCGGCGGACTCGATCGCGCCATCGCCGGAATCGCCGCGTCCGCAAGCGGCCAATGCGACCAATACGAACAGCCCCGGTACCCAGGCATGTTTCCCCATCGTCAACGTCCTCGCAGGAACCAGCGGTCGATTTCGGCCAGCGAAAAGCGCGCCCAGGTCGGCCGGCCGTGGTTGCACTGGCCCGAGCGTTCGGTGATTTCCATCTCGCGCAGCAGCGCGTTCATTTCCGGGATCGTCAACCGGCGGTTGGCGCGCACCGCACCATGGCAGGCCATGGTCGACAGCAGCTCGTCGCGCGCGGCGGCGACGCGCAGGCTCTCGCCGTGCTCGCGCAGGTCGGCCAGCACGTCGCGCAGCAGCGCGCCGGGCTCGGCGTGGGCCAGCAGCGCCGGTACGCTGCGCACGCTCAGCGATTGCGGGCCGCTGCGGGTCACTTCGAAACCGAGGGCGGCCAGCGTTGCGGCCTCGCGCTCGGCCACGTCGGCGTCGCGCTCGGCGACCGACAGGTTCAGCGGCACCAGCAGCGGTTGCGAGCGGATGCCGATGCCGTCGTGCGCGGCCTTCAGCTTCTCGTAGCCGATGCGCTCGTGCGCGGCGTGCATGTCGACGACCACCAGGCCGTCGGCGTTTTCGGCGAGGATGTAGATGCCGTGCAGTTGCGCGATGGCATAGCCCAGCGGGGGAATGCCGGCATCGCCGGTTTCCGGCAGCGGCGCCGATGCGGACGCGACCGGCGACGACTCGCTGTCCGGCGGCGCATACAGCGCCGCGTAAGCCGCCGGCGCTTCGGCGACGCCGAGGCCGAGCGGGCTCTGCCGCGTCGGCATCCATTGCTGCAGCGGCGCGATGGCCGCGCCGTTGGCCACGGCCTGCGGCCCCGTCGCTGCCGCTGCCGGAGCCGCCGTTCCCGCGCGGGTCTGCGCCAGCGCTTCCTGCAGCGTGCGGTAGACGAAATCGTGCACCAGCCGCGAATCGCGGAAGCGCACCTCGTGCTTGGCCGGATGCACGTTGACGTCGACCCGCGACGGGTCGATCTCGAGGAACAGCACGTAGGCCGGCTGGCGGCCGTGGTACAGCACGTCCTGGTAGGCAAGCTTCACCGCATGGGCGATGTTGCGGTCGCGCACGCTGCGGCCGTTGACGTACAGGTACTGCTGGTCGGCGCTGGCGCGCGAATAGCTGGGCTGCGCGATCCAGCCGTGCAACCTCAGCCCCGCGCCGGCATGGTCGATGCGCAGGCTCTGCGCAGCGAAGTCCTCGCCGAGGGTTTCACCGAGCCGCGCCGACGATTCGCGCGCCGCATCGCCATTCGCGCCGGACTTGTACCGGCGCGACGGCTTGCCGTTGTGGGTCACGCGCAGTTCGACGTCGGGCCGCGCCAGCGCCAGCGAGCGCAGCCATTCCTCGATGTGGCCGAGTTCGGTGCGCTCGGCGCGCAGGAACTTGCGCCGCGCCGGCACGTTGTAGAACAGCTCGCGTACCTCGACCGTGGTGCCGGGCGGCTGTTGCTTCGGCGCGACCTCGCCGAACTTCCCGCCTTCGACGCTCAGCGCCGCCCCATGCGCATCGCCGGGCCGGCGCGAGGCGATCCGGAAGCGCGACACCGAGGCGATCGACGGCAGCGCCTCGCCGCGGAAGCCGAGCGTGGCCACCGCCTCGAGGTCGTCGAGCGAGGCGATCTTGCTGGTCGCATGCCGCGACACCGCCAGCGGCAGTTCGTCGGCGGGAATGCCGCCGCCGTCGTCGCGGATGCGGATCAGGCGGATGCCGCCTTCCTCCAGGTCGATGTCGATGCGCTTCGCCCCGGCGTCGAGGGCGTTCTCGACCAGTTCCTTGACCACGGAGGCCGGACGCTCGACGACTTCGCCGGCGGCGATCTGGTTGATGAGCAGGTCGGGAAGCGGACGGATCGGCACGGATGGGCGGCGGCTGTCGCGCCGCATCGGAAGTCGGCCATCATGATAGCCGAGGCCTGCGCGGCCACGCGGGAATCCGTCGCGGAACCGCCGGGATGCTACGACTCAGGGCGAGCCGCCGGCCCCGCGCGCCGCCACCTCGGCGGAACCGGCGTCCACGGCCTGCGCACGCGCGGCGAACAGCGTGCCCGGCGGCGGTTCGCGGGTGAAATAGGTGCGCACGCCGTCGAGTACCGCCCCGGCGATCTTGCGCTGGTACGCGGGGCTGGTGAGCTGGCGCTCTTCCTCGTAATTCGAAATGAAGGCGGTTTCGACCAGCATCGCCGGCATGTCCGAAGTGCGCAACACGGCGAAGTTGGCGCGCTCCAGCCGCGACTTGTGGGTGTTGCCGATGCGGCTGAGTCCGTCGAGTACGTGGCTCGCGGCGTTCTCGGAGGCCTTCATGTGGCCGCTCTGGGCCAGGTCGATCAGCACCGACGACAGCGTGCTGTCGACCTTCTGCAGGGGCACGCCGCCGACCAGGTCGGAGGCGTTTTCCTTGTCGGCCAGCCAGCGCGCGCGCTGCGACGAAGCGCCCTTCAGCGACAGCACGTAGACCGACGAACCGCTGGCGCTGCGATTTTCCGCGGCGTCGGCGTGGATCGACACGAACAGGTCGGCCTTGGCCGTGCGCGCCTTCTGCGCCCGCTGCGGCAGCGGGATGAAATAGTCGCCATCGCGGACCAGGTAGGCCTTCATACCCGGCGTGGCATTGACCTGGCGCGCCAGTTCGCGGGCGATGGCCAGGGTCACGTTCTTCTCGTACTTGCCGGTCGGGCCGATCGCGCCGGAATCCTGCCCGCCATGGCCGGCGTCGATGGCGACGACCAGCGGGCGCATGCCGGCCCGCATCGGGATACCGACGCCGACCCACGGCCCGGCGGATGCCTCGGGCACCGATTCCGCGGCCTGCGCCTCCCGGTCGGGGGCCTTGCCTGCGGCGATGTAATCGCCCAGCGGCACCGACGCCGGCGCCGCCGGGGCCTGCGGCCGCGCGACGCCGACCGGAGCCGTGGAGCCGCCGTTGAGGATTTCCTGCGGCGACAGGCCGGCAACGGTCGCGGGTACCGCCGCATCGGCAGGCGTGCCCGTTGCCGGCGCTTGCGCCTGCTGGGTCACGATCGAGGTCAGCGCGGCGGTGGCCTGCGCGGCCCGCTGTTTTTCCGACTCGGACGGAGCCGTAGCCAGGCCCGCCGCGGGCGTCGGCGCATCGGCCGCAGGTTTCGTCGCCACGGCCGGCATCGCCGGACCGTCGCCCGGCCACTCGATCACCAGCAGCGAAACGCCATCGGCCGCCGACTCCATGCGCGGCTTCAGCGCCGCTACCGGTTCGGCCAGGTCGAAGACCACGCGCAGCGTGCCCGCCTCGGGCTGGCCGGTGCGCACCGACTTCACCACGCCGCTGCCGCCGGGCAGTTTCAGCCCGCCCTTGGCGCTGGATGCCGGCAGGTCGACGACCAGCCGTTCGGGACCGTGCAGCGAGAGGGTCTTGTACTCGCCCTTGCCCTGCAGGCGGATCTCGGCGCGGGTACCGGTCGCACCCTGCTCGACGGCGATGCCGCTGACCTGGCCGGCGGCAGCCGGGAAAACCGGGGCAAGCAACAGGGAAAGCACGGCCACCGGGAGCAAAACGCCTCCCCAATAGCGTCCGAAGCTGGCCCGGTGCCTGCGCATGGGGCGGATTCAAGCACCAAAGTGTGAATTGCGCAAGCACTTTTCCCTTAATAATCCGCAACCTGCCGCGACTTCCTAGTCCAGACCGGCAGGGAGGGTCCGCAAGCGTCGGTTTATAAGGGGCTGCCCAGAGCGGGCCCGGAAGCCGGAATCAGCCCTGCAAACCGCCCCAGGACCAGCGCGGGATGGCCAGCCCGCAGGGCACGTCGGCGGCGGATCCGGGGTAGCGCGCCATCGTCGTCGTGGTCGCCCATGCGAAGTAATCGTGCAGCACCTGCCGCAAGGGCCCGGACGCGATCCCGACGTCGTCCAGCGCCCGGTCGAAGCAGGCGATCGCGCGCCGGTCCATTTCCTCGTGCACGCCGTTGCCGCTGTGCATGCGCACGACCGAGGTTTCGTCGCCGTGGTTTTCCGAATAGACGGCGGGACCGCCGAGCGCTTCGATCCAGTACGCGGCAAGGCGTTCGGTGTGTTGCGGATGGAAGCCGTGGCTGAAGGCGTGGCCGACGATCTCGTCGTCCACGACTCGCCGGTGCCACGCTTCGGCGAGCCGATGCAGGCCTTCGGCGCCGCCAGCGGCTTCGTACACGCTTTGCAATTCGTGGCGCCGCCGTTCGAGTCGCGAAAGCCAGTCGCGGCCGGCGGCGGAGACGCCGTCGAGTTCCGCACTCCGGCCTTGCCCCTGCACCGCCAGCACGACCCGCAGGTCGGGCGCGGGCAGGCCGTGGCCGCCCTTTTCCGGCCATTCGACCAGCCACAGCGTGGCGATGCCTTCGTCGAGGCCGAGGAAATCCAGTTCGCCGGCATCGGCGAGGCGATACAGGTCGAGGTGCCAGGCTTCGCCACCTTCGATCGGATAGCGCTCGACCAGCGTGTAGGTCGGGCTCCTGATCGCGCCCCGCACGCCGAGCGCGCGCAGCAGCGCGCGCGCCAGCGTCGACTTGCCGGCGCCGAGGTCGCCCTGCAGGTAGACCACCGCGGGAACGGGGCGCGTCCCGGCGAGCGCGCGGCCGAGGCGTTCGGTGGCTTCGGCGTCGGCAAGCTGCAACTTCATCGGTCGATGCCCGCCGGATTCGCCAGTCGCCGCAGATGCGGCAACAGATCGGAAGGCAGCAGACCGCGCTCGCCCTGTTCCGCCGCCGCATCGCCGGCCAGCGAATGCAGCAATGCGCCCGCACTCGCCGCATCGAACGCGGACAGGCCCTGCCCGCGCAGCGAAGCGACGACGCCGGTCAGCAGGTCGCCCATGCCGCCGACCGCCATGCCCGGATTGCCCGCGCCGATCACGCGCGGCATCGCGTCCGGCGCCGCGACGATCGTGCCCGCGCCTTTCAGCACCACCGTCGCGCCGTAACGCTGCGCGATGGCCCGTGCGGCGGCATAGCGGTCGCGTTGCACTTCAGCGGTGGAAATGCCGAGCAAGCGCGCCGCCTCGCCCGGATGCGGGGTCAGGATGGCGTCGTGCAACTGGTGCGGCCACGTCGCGAGGAGGTTCAGCGCATCGGCGTCGACCACCAGCGGCTTGCCGGACTGCAGCGCCAGGTGCAGCACCGCGCGTGCCCAGTCGCCCTGCCCCAGCCCGGGACCGACGGCGATGGCATCCGGGCTGGCCAGCAGCGGCCACAGGTCCTCGTCCGACTCGACCGCTGCCGCCATCGCTTCCGGCCGCCGCGCGAGCACCACCGGCACATGCCGCTCGCGCGTCGCCACCGTCAGCAAGCCGCAACCCGTGCGCAGCGCCGCCTCGGCGCACAGCGCGATCGCGCCGCCGTGGCCATGGTCGCCGCCGATGCACAGCACGCGCCCGGATTCGCCCTTGTGCGTGTTGCGCCGGCGCGGCGGCAGCCATTGCGCGAGCGATTCGCCCGCCAGCAGCATCGCGCAGGGCGACGCGGCATCGAAGGTTGCCGCCGGAACGTCGAGGCCATCGAGCTGCACTTCGCCGGCGCGCTCCAGCGCATCGCCGGTACGCAGGCCGACGTGCGGCGAGATGAACTGCAGCGTGCGATCCGCGACCACGGCGCGGCCCGGTGCGGAACCGCGGTCGGCATCCAGGCCGCTGGGCACGTCCAGCGAGAACACCGGCGCCGGTTGCGCGTTGATCGCGTCGATCAGCGCCGCCGCATCCGCGTCCGGCGCGCGCGACAGGCCGATGCCGAACAACGCATCGACGACGAGATCGCCTTCCAGCCCCGCTTCCGGGAACAGGTCGATGCGCCCGCCGGCGGCGACGTAATCGGTGCAGGCGCGTTGTGCCAGCTCGCTGCGCGGAACATGCGCGGGAAGGTGGGCCACCCGGACCTGACGCCGCGACTGCCGGGCCAGCCGCGCCAGCACGTAGCCATCGCCGCCATTGTTGCCGGGTCCGCAGACGACCACGATCCGCATCGCCTCCGGCCAATGCTGAAGGACGTACTGCCAGCCCGCCAGCCCGGCCCGCTGCATCAACTCGTAACCGTCGCCGCCCAGCAATCCGGTCGCGCGCGCGTCGAGCGCGCGGGCCGCGGCCGTGTCGTAGAGCGGTGTCATGCCAGTCATCGTGGCGATTCTATACTTCGCCCATGCCTTCGCCCGCTTCCTGCCCGCCCGATCCGTCCGCGCTCGCTGCCCGCGTGCGCGAGCTGGCGCGCGAGCTGGGCTTCCAGCGCGTCGGCATCAGCGGCGTCGAACTGGGCGACGACGAAGCGCACCTGCGCGACTGGCTGGCGCGGGGCCTGCAGGGCACGATGGGCTGGATGGCCGCGCACGGCGACAAGCGTTCGCGCCCGGCCGAACTGATCCCCGGCACGCTGCGGGTGGTCTCGGTCGGCTTCGACTACGGCCGCCGCGACGACGACGAGGCCTGGGCCACGCTGGCCGATGGCGAACGCGCCTACGTCGCCCGCTATGCGCTGGGCCGCGACTACCACAAGCTGATGCGCAACCGCCTGCAGAAACTGGCCGAGCGCATTGCCGCCGAAATCGGCCCGTTCGGGCATCGCGTGTTCGTCGACTCGGCGCCGGTGCTGGAGCGCGCGCTGGCGCGCAACGCCGGGCTGGGCTGGATCGGCAAGCACACCTGCCTGATCGACCGCGACGGCGGCTCGTGGTTCTTCCTCGGCGAAATCTACGTCGACCTGCCGCTGCCGATCGACGAACCTGCGACCGCGCATTGCGGTACCTGCATGCGCTGCATCGAGATCTGCCCGACCCAGGCGATCGTCGCCCCGTACCGCCTCGACGCGCGCCGCTGCATTTCGTATCTCACCATCGAACACGATGGCGCGATTCCCGAGGAACTGCGCCCGGCGATCGGCAACCGCATCTTCGGTTGCGACGATTGCCAGCTCGTGTGTCCCTGGAACAAGTTCGCGAAGCGGACCGATGAGCCGGATTTCCGCGCCCGCAACGACCTGGACACGGCGACGCTGCCGCAACTGTTCGCGTGGACGGAAGACGAGTTCCTCGCCCGCACCGAAGGCTCGGCGATTCGCCGCAGCGGGCACGAACGCTGGCTGCGCAACATCGCGGTGGCGCTGGGCAACGCGCCGGAGACGCCCGCGGTGATGGCCGCGCTGGCATCGCGACGCGACGACCCTTCGCCGCTGGTGCGCGAACACGTGGCGTGGGCGCTGCGCCGGCATACCGGTGAGAACGAAGGATCGGCTACTTCCGGCCCATGATTTTTTCGAGCGCCTTGCCGCGGGCGCGCTCGTCGACCAGCTTGTCCATCTGCCGGATCCGGCGCATGGTCGGATCCTCGACATCCTCGACGCGGACGCCGCAGACGATGCCGCGAATCCTTCCGGACTCGGGGTTGTAGCGCGCGGCTCCGTCGAAGAACTCCCGCACGGTCGCGTTTTGCAGGCGCTCGGCCAGTTCGGCTTCCGAGTAGCCCGTCAGCCAGCGCTCCAGCACCGCGACGTCCCCGCGCGGCAGGCCCTTGCGCGCCAGCTTCTCCTCGTACGCGCGGTGGATGCCCGCGTAAGCCATTCCGAAGATCCGGTGTTCCATCTTCGCCCCTCCACCGTCGGCGTTTTCCGGGATGTCAGCCGCGCGACTTCAGCTCCGCCAGCAACGCCTTCGTGACCGGGTCGGGCGCGTCGCCCTCGCCCTGCAACGCCGGCAGCAGGCCGTTCGCCAGCTGCTTGCCCAGTTCGACGCCGAACTGGTCGAAGGCATTGATGCCCCACAACACCGACTGCGCGTAGACGCTGTGCTCGTACATCGCGATCAGCGTGCCCAGCGACTGCGGGGTCAGCGCATCCAGCAGGATCATCGTGCTGGGGCGGCCGCCAGCATAGCTGCGGTGCGGGTCGTCGCTGCGCTGGCCGTTGGCCAGCGCCTCGCTCTGCGCCAGCAGGTTCGACAGCAGGGCGAGGTGGTTCTCCGCGTACGGATCGTCGTTGCGCACGGTGCCGACGAAATCCAGCGGCACGATCTGCGTACCCTGGTGCAAAGCCTGGAAGAAGCTGTGCTGCACGTCGGTGCCCGCCCCGCCCCACCACACCGGCACAGTGTCGCCGTCGACCGGCGAGCCGTCCAGCTTCACCGACTTGCCGAGGCTTTCCATCACCAGTTGCTGCAGGTAGGCCGGCAGCAGGGCCAGGCGCTGGTCGTAGGTCATCACCCCGTGCGCGGCGTGGCCGAGCAGGTTGCGGTTCCACACCGCGGTCAGCGCATGGCGCACGGCGAGGTTCTTGGCCAGCGGCGCATTCAGCGCATGCGCGTCGAACTCGGCGGCGCCGGCGAGCAGGTCTTCGAAACGGTCGAAGCCGATCGCCAGCGCGATCGGGAAGCCGACCGCCGACCACAGCGAATAGCGCCCGCCGACCCAGTCCCACATGGGCAGCACGCGTTCGGCGGCGATGTCGAACGCGGCCGCGGCGCGCTGCGGATTGGCGCTGACCGCGTACAGGCGTTCGCTGCCGCCGAGCCAGTCGCGCAGGATCGCGCCGTTGAGCAGGGTTTCCTGCGTGCCGAAGGTCTTCGAGATCAGGATGCCGGCGGTCGTGGCCGGGGCAAGCGCGGCAAGCGTGCGCTGCATGGCCGCGCCATCGACGTTGGACACGAAATGCACCCGCAGGCGTGCGCCGGCGACGGGACGCAGCGCATCGGCGACCAAGCGCGGGCCCAGGTCGGAACCGCCGATGCCGACGCTGACGATGTCGGTGATGCCGGAGGATTCCAGTTCCGCGACCAGCCTGCCCATGCGCTGGCGCACTTCGCTGGCCGTCGCGAACGCCTCGCGCGCGGCCGCGGCCTGCGACAGGTTGCCGCGCAGGGCGGTGTGCAGCGCGGCGCGGCCCTCGGTGACGTTGACGGTTTCGCCGTCGAACAGGCGGCGGAACGCGGCGGCGAGCTGCTTCTCCTCGCCCAGCGCGTCCAGCGCGTCCAGCGCGCCGCGGTCGTAGCCCTGCCGCGCGAAGTTCGCGTACAGCGGGCCGACCCGCAGCGAGAAATCGGAAGCGCGCGCCGGATCGGCGGCGATCAGGTCGCGGGTCTTCGCGCCCCACAGGCGCGCGGCGTGCGGCTCCAGCTTCTCGAACGCGGTCATGCGGCCTGCTTCGGGATCGAATCGTTGGTGTGGGTGATGCGGTTCTGGCCGTCGACGTAGACCAGTTTCGGCTTGAACGCCGTCGCCTCCTGTTCCGTCATCGTGGCGAACGCGGCGATGATGACCAGGTCGCCGACCTGCACGTGGCGCGCGGCGCCGCCGTTGAGCGAGATCACGCCGCTGCCCGCGTCCGCGCGCAGCGCGTAGGTGGTGAAGCGCGCGCCGTTGCTGACGTCCCAGACGTGCACCTGCTCGAACTCGCGGATGCCGCAGGCCTGCAGCAGCAGTTCGTCGATGGCGATCGAGCCCTCGTAGTTCAGCTCGGAATGGGTGACGGTGGCGCGGTGGATCTTGGTCTTGAGCAGGCTGATTTGCATGACGGCAGGGCCGGTCCGGGGGGAACGGGATTCTAGCAAAGCGCCGTTAAGGGCCCCTCTCCCAACGGGAGAAGGGTCCAAGGCCTCAGAACTCGAGGTTGTCGATCAGCCGCGTGCGGCCGAGCCTGGCCGCGATCAGCGCGACCTTCGCGCCCTTCTCGCCGTCGGCCGGCTCGCTCAGGTCCGGGCGGCGGATCGTGGCGTAGTCGACGGCGAATCCCGCCTTCGCCAGGCGCCCGCTCGCCGCGGCCTCGATTTCCGCGCGCGGCCTGCCGGCCGACCAGCCATCGCGCAGGTCGAGCAGGGTCCGGTGGATTTCCGCCGCGCGCGGGCGCTCCTCGGCGCCGAGGTACTGGTTGCGCGAACTCATCGCCAGGCCGTCGGCCTCGCGGACGATGCTGCCGCCGATGATCTCGATGGGGAACGCCAGGTCGGTGACCAGCTGCCGGACCACGGCGAGTTGCTGGTAATCCTTCTTGCCGAACGCGGCCACGTCCGGCTGCACCTGGTTGAACAGGCGCGACACCACGGTGCACACGCCGTCGAAATGGCCCGGGCGGAACTCGCCCTCGAGCACGCTGCTGACCCCGGGCACGTGGACGTTCGAGGCGAGTTCGACCCCGAACGGATACATCGATTCGACCGTCGGCAACCACAGCACGTCGCAACCGGCACCCTCCAGGCCGGTCTTGTCGGTCTCGACCGTGCGCGGGTAGCGGGTGAAGTCCTCGTTCGGGCCGAACTGGGTCGGGTTGACGAACACGCTGGACACCACCCGGTCGGCGTACTGCCGCGCCAGCATCACCAGCGAGTAGTGGCCGGCGTGCAGGTTGCCCATGGTCGGCACGAAACCGACGCGATGGCCCTCGCGCTTCCACTGGCGCACGCGCTCGCGCAGCACGGACAGGTCGGTGATGGTTTCGAGCATCGCGGTTCCTTCTGAAACGAACGAGGCCCGGCGAATGCCGGGCCATCCGGGAATACGGGTTCAGGCGTAGGAGTGCGCCTGGTCCGGGAACGAACCGTCGCGTACCGCCTGCGCGTAGGCGCGCACCGCGCCGGCGACCGAACCGCCTTCGGCGAGGAAGTCCTTGACGAACTTCGGCTTGCGGTGGCCGGTGTCGAGGCCGAGGAGATCGTGCAGCACCAGCACCTGGCCGTCGCAGCCGGGACCGGCACCGATGCCGATGGTCGGGATCGACAGGTCGGCGGTGATCGCTGCGGCCAGCGAGGTCGGCACGCATTCGAGCACCAGCAGCTGCGCGCCCGCTTCCTCGACCGCTCTGGCGTCGGCGCGCAGCTTCGCCGCGGCCTTCTCCTCGCGGCCCTGCACCTTGTAGCCGCCGAATTTCAGCACCGACTGCGGGGTCAGGCCGAGGTGCGCGCAGACCGGGATGTCGCGTTCGGCCAGGTAGCGGATCACCTCGAGCTTGTTCGCGCTGGCGCCTTCCAGCTTGACCATCTCGGCGCCGGCCTGCAGCAGTTGCACCGAGGCGTCGAGCGCGCGCTCCGGGGTTGCGTCCGACTGGAACGGCAAGTCGGAGACCAGCAGCGCGTGGCGCAGGCCGCGGCCGACGATGCGGGTGTGGTAGACCATCGCCTCCACCGATACCGGCAGGGTCGAATCGTGGCCCTGCACGACCATGCCCAGGGAATCGCCGACCAGCACCAGGTCGACGCCGTTGGCATCGAGGATGCGGGCGAAGCTGTTGTCGTAGCAGGTCAGCATGACCAGCTTGCGGCCGTCGTGCTTGGCTTCGGCCAGCGCAGGGACGGTCCAGGGCTTGGATTCGGCTTGGGTGCTCATGGCCGCCTATTATCCACTCATAGCGGCAAGATATTGGCGGTTTCCGACGGCGCCAGCGCGGACAAAGCGTTCCGCGCGAGGCCGTGGCCGGGCAGTTCGAGGTCCGGCGCGATCTCCAGCAGCGGCACCAGCACGAAGCCGCGCCGGTGCAGCTGCGGATGCGGCACGCGCAGGCCGGGCTCGTCGATCTCCGCCGCGCCATGCAGCAGCAGATCGAGGTCGAGCGTGCGCGGACCCCAGCGCTGCTCGCGATGGCGGTCGCGGCCGTGGCGACGCTCGGTTTCGAGCAGGGCGCCGAGCAGTTCGCGCGCGGCCAGCCGCGTTTCCAGCGCCGCGACGGCGTTGACGAAGTCCGGCTGCGCCTCGACGCCCCAGGCGGGCGTGCGGTACAGGCGCGAAGCCCGCAGCAGCCGCGTTCGCGGCAGGTCGGCGAGTTCGTCGAGGGCGGCGCGCAAGGTCGCCGCGGCGTCGCCGACGTTCGCGCCAAGGCCGATGAAGGCGGTGACCGCGCCGCTCATTCGCCCGCGGGCGATCCGGCGCTGCCGCTGCGACGGCGACGGCGGCGGCGGCGCTTCGACGGCGGCGCGCCCTCCTCGGCCGTGTAGCTGTCCGGCGGCTGCGCCACGCCGAGGGCCGCGGCCAGTTCCTCGCCCGACTGGTGTTGCGCCTCGCGCCAGAAGTCGACGTCGACGGCGTGCGAATCGGATGCGGCCAGGCGCAGCACGAGGAAGTCGTAGGCGGCGCGGAAGCGCGGATGCGCGAGCAGGCGCATCACCCGGCGCCGCTGCCGCGTCGAGAAGCGCGACTGCAGCAGCCAGATCTCCTGCATCGGCAGCGAGAAGCGCCGCGGCAGCGCCACGCTCTGCAACTGGTGCACGGTGACCCGGTCGGCGGCGCGCCGCGCCGCGTCCTCGGCGTCGAGGCCCTGCGCCTGCAGGCCGATCAGCGCGCGGCAATACGCCGGCCACAGCAGCAGCGCGAACAGGAACGCCGGCGACGCCGGTTCGTCCAGGCGCACCCGCGCGTCGGTGCCGCGCAACCCCTCCACCAGCATGCGCCGCAACGCGCCGCTGCGGTTGGAGGCGAGCGCGGCCGCGGTTTCCGGCAACAGCACCGGCAGCAGGCCGAACTTCTCCAACCCCTCGAAACTCGCCACCGCGTGGCCGGACAGGAACAGCTTGAGGATTTCCTCGAACAGCCGCGCCGGCGCGGCCTGGGCCAGCAGCGGCGCGAGCCGCGCGATCGGCTCGGCGGTGCCTTCGTCGATGCTGAAGCCGAGCTTGGCGGCGAGCCGCACCGCGCGCAGCATCCGCACCGGGTCCTCGCGGTAGCGCTGCTCGGGATCGCCGATCAGCTTCAGCCGGCGCGCCAGCACGTCCTCGTAGCCGCCGACGTAGTCGCGCACCGAGAAATCCTCGATCGCGTAGTACAGCGCGTTGGCGGTGAAGTCGCGGCGCACCGCGTCCTCCTCGATGCTGCCGTAGACGTTGTCGCGGACCAGGCGGCCGTTGTCCATCTCGCGGTCGCCGCTGCCGTCGTCGCTGTTGGCGCGGAAGGTCGCGACCTCGATGATCTCGCCACCGAACACCACGTGCGCCAGGCGGAAGCGGCGGCCGATCAGCCGGCAGTTGCGGAACAGCTGCTTGACCTGCTCGGGCGTGGCGTCGGTGGCCACGTCGAAGTCCTTCGGATGCTGGCCGACCAGCAGGTCGCGCACCGCGCCGCCGACCAGGTAGGCGGCGAAGCCGGCGTCGCGCAGGCGGTAGAGCACGCGCAGCGCGTTCGGGCTGATGTCCTTGCGCGAGATCGGATGCTGCTCGCGCGGGATGACCTGGAGGGTGGCTTGCGGCGTGATGGCGGTGATTCCGGTGCTGCGGGGGAATGCCGGCATGTTCGGGATCGTTGCCCCGCCCGGCGCGAAACCCATATAATAGAACACTGTGCCGCGTCGGCGAGACCCCAGCGCTCCCTTCGTCTAGTGGTTAGGACGTGGCCCTCTCAAGGCTAAAACAGGGGTTCGAGTCCCCTAGGGAGCGCCAATTTTCCCGCTGCATCCGGAGCCGCCCAACCGCGGCTTCCGATGCGGCCGTCGAAACGATTCCCGCACGGCGCGATCGCCCTTCCCACCGCACGCGGGGGAAGGGAACGGAATGAGGGGAATCCGCGCGACGCAAGCACCGGCCTCGGGCCGGTTTTTTTGTGCCGCGGCGCCGTTGTTCTAGAATTTTCCACATCCCCGGACCGGACTACCCCCATGCCCTTCGTCGTCACCGAGAACTGCATCAAGTGCAAGTACACCGACTGCGTCGAGGTGTGCCCGGTCGACTGTTTCCACGAAGGCCCGAACTTCCTGGTGATCGACCCGGACGAATGCATCGACTGCACGCTGTGCGAGCCGGAATGCCCGATCAACGCGATCTACCCGGAGGACGACGTGCCGGCCGGGCAGGAAGGCTACGCCGCGTTGAACGCGGAATTGTCCAAGGCCTGGCCGGTGATCACCACGCGCAAGGACCCGCTGCCCGACGCGAAGGAATGGGACGGCAAGCCGGACAAGTTGCCGCTGCTGGAGCGCTGAAAAATCGGTTCCTGGTTGTTGGTTCCCGGCTGTTGGAAAAAGGCCAATCCCCGAACGACCGAGAACCAACAACCAAGAACCACGAACCAAAAAAGGGCGCCAATGGCGCCCTTTTCTGCACCTGCCGGGCAAGCCGATCAGCCGCCCAGCTTTTCCTTCAGCTGCGCGACCAGCTTCACCGGCGCCTCGCCGCTGGCCGGCAGGCCGCGCGGATCGACCGCGGAGATGTACGAACCCGCGTCCTTCGCGACCACGCGCACCAGGAAGTTCACGCCCTCGTAGCTGACGTCGTAGACGCCGAGCAGCTGCGCCTTGCTGGAAACGGTCACGCCGGGGATCGTGGCCAGCACGTCGCCGAGCTTGGCGAAGGTCTCGTCGCGGCTGCCGGCGACGTTGAACCAGGTGCTGGCCGGCGCGCTCGGCGACGCGGCCGGGGCCGCGGCGGCCGGGATCTGCATCGCCCCGGCGGTGCTGGGCAGGGTCAAGTCCGGCGGCACTTCCAGCGGACGCATTTCCGGGGCCAGCGCGTAGTCGCCCTTGGCGCCCTTCTTGAACCACGAGCACCCGGACGCGCCGGCCACGGCGACGGCCAGCAGGACGAGGGCGAACGGACGCGAAGCTTGGGAAAAACGCATGGACGACTCCTTGTGGAATTCAGGCGGCGAGCGCGGCGGCGCCCGCTTGTTCTTCGAGCGCCTTCGCCAGCACGGCGAGGCGGTCGGCGGTGGCGTGGTGGGCCGCGGACAGCGGCAGCAGCGGCAGGCGCAGGCCGCTGCCGAAACCCAGCCGCTGCAGCAGCGCCTTGACCGGGATCGGATTCGGTTCGACGCCATGGAAAGCGTGGAAGTCGGCCAGTTGCGCGTCCCAGGCCTCGGCCGCGGCGCGATCGCCGCCGCGGGCCAGGTCGCACAGCCGCCGGAACGAAGCCGGCAGCGCGTTCGAGCCGACCGAGATCAGCCCGTCGGCGCCGTCGAGCATCGAGCGCGCGGCGCTCGGGTCGTCGCCGCTGAGGACGGCGAAGTCCTTCGACTTCAGCGGCAGCAGCGCGGCCATGCGTTCGGCGTCGGCCCTGGCTTCCTTGATGCCGACGATGTTCGGGTGCGGTGCCAGCTCGGCCACGGTCTCCGGCAGCAGGTCGGTGCCGGTGCGGCCGGGCACGTTGTACAGCACCACCGGCAGCCCGCCCTGCTCGGCCACCGCGCGGTAATGCGCGAGCAGGCCGGCCTGGGTCGGCCGCACGTACGGCGGCGTCACCACCAGCGCGTACTCGGCGCCGGCGGCGGCGGCGCGGCGGGTCGCGGCGATGGTCTTGGCGGTGTTCATCATCCCGGTGCCGGCGAGCACCGGGATGATCCGCTTCGAAACCGGCCCGCCGATGACTTCGGCGGCGATGCGGATCAGCGTTTCGTATTCGTCGTCGGTCAGCGCCGCGGCCTCGCCGGTGGAACCGGCCACCACCACGCCCTGCACGCCGCCGTCGAGCTGCTGTTTCAGCAGCCGGCGCCACGCATCCAGGTCCAGTTCGCCCGTCGGCAGGAACGGGGTGGCGAGTGCGGTGATGCAGCCGTGCAGGGACAAGTGCTTACCTTCGATCGGGAATGCTTGGGGAAGCGGGCGCGTGGGAAGCGGGCGCGGAACGCCACGTCGTGCCGCGATGTTACTTGCGGCCGGAAAGCACCGGCAAGTATGCTGGCACCGTTCCGGGCACCCGGCCCGGCCGCCATTCAGACTCGCAGAACCGTTTTCTTGCAGAAGCGCCCGGAATCCGCCTTGTCCGACACCTCGCCCCGGCCTTCGCCGAACGAAAACCACCTCCTGATCAACGCCTACACGACGCATCCGGAGTCGCCGCTGCTGGCGGTGACGCGGCGCATCGCCGATTCCGGCTGCAACCTGGTCGACGCGCGCCTGTCCACCGTGGGCCGCGACGTCTCGGTGACCGCGCTGGCGGTCGGCTCGTGGGACGCGGTGGCCAAGCTGGAGGCGATGCTGGGCCGGCTGGAGCGCGAGGAAGGCATCAAGCTGGTCTGGTACCGCACCTCGGCCAAGGTGGTGCAGTCGAACCTGCTGCCGTACATCGTCGAGGTGGTGGCCGCCGACAAGCCGGGCATCCTGTTCCAGCTGGCCGACTTCTTCGACCGCCAGGGCATCACCATCGAAAACCTGCAGAGCACCCGCTACCGGGCGATGCAGACCGGCGCGGAGATGTTCTCGGCGCAGGTGACCATCGGCGTGCCGGCGAACATGCACATCGCCGCGCTGCGCGACGATTTCCTCGAATTCTGCGACCATCTGAACCTGGACGCGATCATGGACCCGATGAAGTTCTGAGGACTTGATGACGGCAACCGGCAAAGCGCTGCTGAAGTCCACCCTCAAGCTGCCGCTGGCGCTGTCCGGCGGCGACACGACCACCCTCGCCGACTACGCCGGCCAGTGGCTGGTCCTGTACTTCTACCCGAAGGACTCGACCCCCGGCTGCACCACCGAGGGCCTGGACTTCAACGCGTTGCTGCCGAAATTCCGGAAACTGCATGCGGCCGTTCTCGGCGTCTCCCGCGATTCGGTCAAGTCGCACGACAACTTCTGCGCCAGGCAGGGCTTCAGGTTCCCGCTGGTCAGCGACGCCGACGAAAAGCTGTGCAATGCCTTCGGGGTGATCGGCGAGAAGAACATGTATGGCAGGAAGGTGCTGGGGGTCATCCGGAGCACCTTCCTGATTTCGCCCGATGGCCGTATCGTGCGGGAGTGGCGCGGCGTGAAGGTGCCCGGCCATGCCGAAGCCGTACTCGAAGCACTGAAGGCCGCACAAACCGAGTGAAACCCATCCCTTCTCCCTCCGGCCACTGCCCCGCCAAGCGGGTCGCGGTGGTCTGCGGCGTTGGTTTCCCTGCATCCGCCCATCCCGGGCGCAGGCGCGAGGCGCCGGCGCCGCAGAGCCCGCATCCGTGGACGGCTGTCTTGTGGCTCCGCGCCCGCGGCGCCCGGCCCGGGACGAACGGATTCCTTTTCCACCCCACCCACCTTCGCGAGGCGTCATAGATGACCCGAGGCAAGCGCATCTACGTGCTGGACACCAACGTGCTCATGCACGACCCGACCGCGCTGTTCAAGTTCGAGGAACACGACGTCTACCTGCCGATGCAGGTCATCGAGGAACTGGACCACGCGAAGAAAGGCACGTCGGAAGTCAGCCGCAACGCGCGCCAGGTCAGCCGCTTCCTCGACGAGCTGATCGAAGGCGCCGGGCCGGAGCACATCGAGTCCGGCATCGTCCTGACCCATCCGCAGGGCCTGCAGCTCAAGCGCCAGGGCGGGATCGGCAAGCTGTTCTTCCAGACCACGCCGGTCGAGCCGGGCCGCAGCTTCGGCAGCGTGGTGCCGGACAACAAGATCCTGGCCGCGGTGCTGGCGCTGCGCGAGGAGCATCCGGATTCGCCGGTGATCCTGGTGTCGAAGGACATCAACCTGCGGATCAAGGCCTCGATCAGCAAACTGACCGCCGAGGACTACGAGAACGACCGCGCGCTCGACGACTTCAGCCTGCTGTTCACCGGCGCGACCGAACTGCCGGAGGATTTCTGGCACCGCCACGAAAGCGACCTGAAGTCGTGGACCGACAAGGGCGGGCGCACCAGCTACGAAGTCGCGGTCGGCAAGGACGAGGAGTGGCACCCGAACCAGTACCTGTACCTGCCGGGCGAGGACGAGGTGGAATTGCGCGTGGTCCGGGTCACGCCGGACGGCAAGGCGACGCTGGCCCTGGTCGACGATTTCCGCAGCGGCCAGCACGCGGTCTGGGGCATCACCGCGCGCAATCGCGAGCAGAACTTCGCGCTGAACGCGCTGATGGACCCGGAAATCGACTTCGTCAGCCTGCTCGGCACCGCCGGCACCGGCAAGACCCTGCTGGCGCTGGCCGCGGGACTGGCGCAGACGATGGACCAGCAGCGCTACCGCGAGATCATCATGACCCGCGCCACGGTCAGCGTCGGCGAGGACATCGGCTTCCTGCCCGGCACCGAGGAGGAAAAGATGACGCCGTGGATGGGCGCGCTGACCGACAACCTGGAGGTGCTGACCCACAACCAGGAAGGCGGCGCATGGGGCCGTGCGGCGACCAACGACCTGCTGGCGAGCCGCATCAAGATCCGTTCGATGAACTTCATGCGCGGCCGCACCTTCCTGTCGCGCTACCTGATCCTCGACGAGGCGCAGAACCTGACGCCGAAGCAGATGAAGACGCTGATCACCCGCGCCGGCCCCGGCACGAAGATCGTGTGCCTGGGCAACGTGGAACAGATCGACACGCCGTACCTGACCGAAACGACTTCGGGCCTGACCTACGCGGTGGACCGCTTCAAGAACTGGTCGCACAGCGCGCACGTGACGCTGCGTCGCGGCGAGCGGTCGCGGCTGGCGGATTACGCGTCGGAAGTGCTCTGACCGCCATCGTCGGCAAGGCGGGGAAATCCACGCCGTACTTTCGGGTCTTGCTCTCCGGCACCGGGATTTCATGCCGCATGGGAGATGATTCGGATCCGGCCATCGGCTTTTTTACGACGCGTGATGTGCACGCTGCAAACATCGAGTCAGCCGAGCGATTGGCGACAGATCAGGTGCTCACTCATTGGAAACCCGGCGGCGAATACGCAGCCGTCAATCAAGGTGGCATTCCATCGATCGCCATTGAGGAGTCATTCCAGATTGGCCTTCTTCGCGGCATTTTTGGCCGGAAACCGTCCGGATACACCTTCTACCTGCACGAATAGTGCGTAGCAACGCAGCCGGATAAGCGGGACGCCCTCTGGATTTCCAGCCGGATCTCAACCATTCCCGCCGCATGACGGAAAGTCCCTGGTGCGGCCGATAGCCTTGTCCCAGTCACGGAAGTCGCGGTCGACGATGCTCTCGCTACGCCGGACATGGCGGCAAGCGTGGCCCCAACCTATAAAGCTTTCTCGGGAGCGACAACCTTGCGTTGAGCTGGTTGTTCGTCGACTCAAATTCCCAGCTTCTCCGCGCACATCGTGTCGGCGATCTCTTCCGTACCCAGGATCGTCACGTACGGCTTGCCGTCGTCCTTCTTGCTGACCGTGCCGTAGAAACGCGTGGTGTTGGCGTAGCCGCAGACATGTTGCACCTTGCCCGACGGTTGGCCCTTGTCCTGGCCCACCACCACCTCGCGCAACTTCGCCGTGCCGCCATTGGCGTACTGCGCTTTCAGTGTTTCGCGGATGCTGCGGTATTCCGCGTCGGTCGCCGGCCGCACCGTCGCCGCGCCCGCGGCGGACAGCAACGATGCGAACAGGAAACAGGCCTGCGTCGTCCAGTGTTCCATGCGTTTCTCCATGGCAGCTACGAAGCGCCCGCCACGCTAGCCGGGCGACCGTGAGTCGACCGTCCATGCCGCGCCCCGCGGTTCATGCCACATTTCCTCAAATGATGCTTGAAACATCAATTTGACGGTGTGGTGATTGCATCTGCATGCCTCACGGGTACAAAATCCGGTCAGCAGACAGCCTTCCGCCGTACCGATGATCACCGCTGCGCAAATGCGGGCCGCCCGCGCCCTGCTCGGCATCGACCAGCGCCAGCTGGCCGAGATGGCCGGCGTGTCCCTGCCCACGATCCAGCGCATGGAAACCAGCAAGGGCCATGTGCGCGGCGTGGTCGGCACCCTGACCAAGATCGTCGAGGCGCTCGATGCTGCCGGCGTCGAACTGATCGGCAACGAGCAGCCCAGCCAGGGCCGCGGCCGCGGCGTGCGCATGAAGGAACCGGCATGACCGCGCCGGTGCGCCTGCCGCGCTGGGTCTGGATCGGCGTCATCACCCTCGCCTGCATCGCCGGCATGGTCAACGCGGTCGGCTACCTCGGCTTCGAACACCAGGCGGTCAGCCACATGAGCGGCACCACCACCCTGCTCGGCGTCGCCCTGGCCCGCGGCGACTGGCGCGGCGTCGCCGACCTGTGGGGCGTGCTGATCGCCTTCAGCCTGGGCGCCATGGTCAGCGGCCTGATCATCCAGGACAGCACCCTGCGCCTCGGCCGTCGTTACGGCGTGGTCCTGACCATCGAGGCCGGCCTGTTGCTGCTGTCGATCCCGCTGTTCGTGCGCGACCAGATCTGGGGCGCGCTGCTCGCCGCGATGGCCTGCGGCCTGCAGAACGCGATGGTCACCACCTACAGCGGCGCGATCGTGCGCACCACCCACCTGACCGGCATGTTCACCGACCTCGGCATCGGCCTGGGCCATTTCATCCGCCGCATGGACCTGCCGGTGCGCCGGCTGATGCTCAGCGGCCTGATCATCAGCGGCTTCCTCGCCGGCGGCATGCTCGGCGCCTGGCTGTTCCACGCCCTGCACTACTACGCGCTGCTGATCCCCGCCGCGTTGACCGGCCTGACCGGGATCGGCTACGTGGCCTACCGCCACTGGACGCTGCTTCGCCTGCGCGAGGGCGCGCCCGCATGAGCGCCCGCTGAGCCGCCAACCGAACCGATCCGGAGACCGTCGCATGTCGCAAATCCTGCCGCGTGACTACTGGAAGATGTTCGAGCCGAAGCTGCTCACCGTGCTGCGCGAAGGCTACAGCGCCGCCGATTTCCGCCGCGACCTGGTCGCCGGCATCACCGTCGCCGTGGTCGCGCTGCCGCTGGCCATGGCGCTGGCGATCGCCTCCGGCACCACGCCCGAGAAGGGCCTGCACACCGCGATCATCGCCGGCTTCCTGATCTCCGCGTTCGGCGGATCGCGGGTGCAGATCGGCGGGCCGACCGCGGCGTTCATCCCGGTGGTGTTCGTCGTCATCGAGAAGTTCGGCTACGGCGGCCTGATCCTGTGCACCCTGCTCGCCGGGCTGATGCTGATCGGCGCCGGGCTGATGCGGCTGGGCACGCTGATGAAGTACATGCCGCAACCGGTGATCACCGGCTTCACCGCCGGTATCGCGGTCAGCATCTTCTCCAGCCAGGTCAAGGATGCGCTGGGCCTGCGGATGGGCGCGGTGCCGGCCGAGTTCTTCGAACGCTGGCGGGCGCTCCTGAGCCACTTCGACACCGCGCAGCTCGCCCCGATCTTCATCACCGGGCTCGGCCTGCTGCTGATCGGCGTGCTGCGCCATTACCGGCCGAACTGGCCGTCGTTCCTGATCGCGCTGCTGGCCTGCACGCTGTCGGCGCTGGCCTTCTCGCTGCCGGTGGAAACCATCGGCAGCAAGTTCGGCGACCTGCCCTCGGCGCTGCCGGGCTTCGACTTCCCGCGCATCCCGTTCGAGCGCACCTTCGAGTTGCTGCCCAGTTCGTTCACCATCGCCTTCCTCGCCGGCGTCGAATCGCTGCTGTCGGCGGTGGTCGCCGACGGCATGACCGGCGGCCGCCACCGCTCCAACGGCGAACTGGTCGCGCAGGGCGTGGCCAACGTCGGCTCGGCGCTGTTCGGCGGCCTGCCCGCGACCGGCGCGATCGCGCGCACCGCGACCAACATCCGCTCGGGCGGGCGCACCCCCGTCGCCGGCATGCTGCACGCCGGCTTCCTGCTGGTGTTCATGCTGCTGCTGGCGCCGCTGATGCGCTACATCCCGCTGGCCGCGCTGGCCGCGGTGTTGCTGGTGGTGGCCTGGAACATGAGCGAGGTGGAGAACTTCAGGAACACCATGTCGGCGCCGAAGGGCGACCGGCTGGTGCTGCTGCTGACCTTCTTCCTGACCGTGTTCTTCGACCTGACCGTGGCGATCCAGGCCGGCATCGTGGTGGCCGCCTTCGTCTTCATGTTCCGCATGGCCGAGGCGGTGGAAGTCAGCTCGGGCGTACGCATCATCGACGACGACCTGCAGAACACCGACCCGGCGCGCGCCGCCGACGCCAACCAGCGCGCGCAGTTGCCGAAGGGCGTGGAGGCCTACCAGATCAGCGGGCCGCTGTTCTTCGGCGCGGCCAACCGCCTGGACAACCTGCTCGACCAGTTCCTCGCGCCGCCGAAGGTGTTCATCCTGCGCATGCGGCTGGTGCCGGTGATCGACGCCAGCGGCGTGCACGCGCTGAAGAAGCTGGCCGAACGCTGCGAGCGCAAGGGCATCGTGCTGGTGATTTCCGGCCTGCAGGAACAGCCGAACCGGGTGATCGCCAACATGCAGCTGGCGCACCATGCCGGCGAGGTGCGCTTCGCCTCCGACTTCGAGCACGCGGTCCGGCTGGCCCGCGCGATCGCCGACCACCCGGTCACGGAACGGAGCGCCGCCGACTGACCGGGCGCCGCAATCCGGGCACAATGGCGGGATGCCGCAACTCCCGCATCCCGCAGCGACGTCCGCGCTGACGATCGCCGGCTCCGATTCCGGCGGCGGCGCCGGAATCCAGGCCGACCTGAAGACCTTCGCCGCGCACGGCGTGCACGGGCTGTCCGCGATCGCCGCGCTGACCGCGCAGCACACCCGCGGGGTCACCGCCGTGCACGTGCCGCCCGCGGCGTTCCTGCGCGCGCAGATCGACGCCTGCTTCGACGATTTCGACATCGGCGCGGTCAAGCTGGGCATGCTGGCGACCGCGGAGATCATCGACGCCGTCGCCGATGCGCTGGAGCGTCGCCGCCCGCGCTCCGTCGTGCTCGACCCGGTCATGGTCGCCACTTCCGGCGCCAAGCTGCTCGAGGACAGCGCGCTGGATGCGATGCGCGCGCGGCTGCTGCCGCTGGCCAGCGTGGCCACGCCGAACATCCCCGAAGCCGAACTGCTGCTCGGCCACGCCATCGACGACCTCGCCGCGATGCGTTCGGCGGCAGGCGAGCTGCTCGCACTGGGCGCGCGGTCCGTGCTGCTGAAGGGCGGGCACCTGCGCGGCGACGGCGACGTGGTCGACATCGTCGCCGATGCGCAGGGCCGGCACGAGATCGCGCACCCGCGCCTGCGGCTCGAAGCCCACGGCACCGGCTGCACGCTGGCTTCCGCCGTCGCCGCCAACCTGTGCCTCGGCAGCGGCCTGCGCGATGCCTGCACCGCCGCCGCCGGCTACGTGCACCGCGCGCTGCGGTCGGGTTACCGTCCCGGCCGCGGCGACGTGCTCGTACTCGACCATTTCGGAGCTTCTCCCCGTCGATGACCACGCAAACCGAAATCCCGCTGTCCGCCGACGACGGCCACCAATGGAACCTGCTTGCCGTCGTGCCCGGGCAGCCGCGGGCCGCGTTGCTGTGGCTGCCGGCGCTGGGCGTGGCGGCAAAGCACTACCTGCCGTTCGCGCAGGCGCTGGCCGGGCGCGGCATCGCCGTCTACCTGCACGAATGGCGCGGCAACGGCAGCAGCAGCCTGCGCCCGGACAAGGCGCACGACTGGGGCTACCGCGAAATCCTCACCCTCGACCTGCCGCACAGCAGCGAAGCGCTGATGCAGGCGCAGCCCGGCGTCGCCCATTACATCGGCGGGCACAGTCTGGGCGGGCAGCTGGCGTGCTGCCACGCCGCGCTGCACGCCAGCGCGTTCCAGCAACTGTGGCTGGTCGCCAGCGGCACGCCGTACTGGCGCACCTTCCCGGCGCCGCGGCGCTGGCTGCTGCCGCCGACCTACCAGTTCATGGCCTGGCTGGCGAAATTCCGCGGCCGCCTCAACGGTCGCCGCCTCGGCTTCGGCGGCATGGAGGCGCGCAGCCTGATCCGCGACTGGGCGCGGGTCGGCCTGAGCGGGCGCTATGCCGCCGCCGGCCTGGACGTCGACATCGAAGCGGCGCTGTCGCGGCTCGCCATTCCCACGCACAGCGTGCTGTTCGCGAAGGACTGGCTGGCGCCGCGCGATTCGCTGGTCGGGCTGACCTCGAAACTGGCGCGCGCGCAATCGAAGACGATCGGCCTCAACGCCGCACAACTGGGCACGCGCGCCGACCACTTCGCGTGGATGAAGCAGCCCGACAGCGTGGTCGACTGCCTGCTCGAATGAACTATGCGGCGGCGTAGCCGTCCGGATTCATCGACTGCCAGCGCCATGCGTCGCGGCACATCGCGTCGACGTCGAACCGCGCCTTCCAGCCGAGCAGGCGCTGCGCCAGGGTCGGGTCGGCGTAGACCTCGGCCACGTCGCCGGCGCGGCGCCCGACGATCCGGTACGGGATCTCGCGGCCGGAAGCCTGCGCGAACGCGCGCACCAGCTCCAGCACGCTGACGCCGCGGCCGGTGCCGAGGTTCACGGTCAGGCTGCGGTCCTTGTGCTGCAGGAAATCCAGCGCGTCGGCGTGCGCGCGCGCCAGGTCCATCACGTGGATGTAGTCGCGCACGCCGGTGCCGTCCGGGGTCGGCCAGTCGCCGCCGAACACATCGAGGCGGTCGCGCCGGCCCACCGCGACCTGGCAAATGTACGGCATCAGGTTGTTCGGCACGCCGCACGGGTCTTCGCCGATCAGCCCGGATTCGTGCGCGCCGACCGGGTTGAAATAGCGCAGGTTGACCGCGCGGAACGACGGCTCGGCTGCGCAAAGATCACCGATCAGCTGTTCCATCACCAGCTTGCTGCGGCCGTAGGGATTGGTCGCGCGCAACGGCGCGTCCTCGCCCACCGGCACCCGCTCCGGGTCGCCGTAGACCGTGGCCGACGAACTGAACACCAGCCGCCGCACGCCGGCGCGGCGCATCGCCTGCAGCAGGGTGATGGTGCCGCCGATGTTGTTCTCGAAGTAGTCGAGCGGGCGTTCGCAGGATTCGCCGACCGCCTTCAGCGCGGCGAAGTGCATCACCGCATCGATCGGCCGATCGCCGGCGAACAGGCGGTCGAGCGCGACCCGGTCGCGGATGTCGATGCGGTGGAATTCGAACGGCCGGCCGACCACCCGCTGCAGCCGCTGCAACGCCTGCGGCGAACTGTTGCACAGATTGTCGGCGACCACGACTTCGTGGCCGCGCCCGGCCAGCACCACGCCGGTGTGTCCGCCGATGTATCCCGCCCCGCCGCACAGCAGTATCCGCATCCCCGCGACCCCGAACGTCAGCCCCCGCAGACCACCGCGATCGGCGGCGATCACCCGGGTAAACGCGAAGCCGGTGCATCGCCGGACACGCCCGCCTTCGCCGGTGCGTTGTCCTGTCGGCCGTCGTTTACGCGTTTCCCGGCTTGCACCCGCTAGACTCTTGGCGGCGCTTCCAACACAGGGGACGATAGCCTGATGAATTCCGCTGCACTGCCTGGGCTCGACCAGGCCCGGATCGCCGTGATCGGCCTCGGTTACGTCGGCCTGCCGCTCGCCGCCGCCTTCGGCCGGCACTACCCCACCCTCGGCTTCGACATCAACGCCCAGCGCATCGCCGAACTGCGCCGCGGCCACGACCACACCCTCGAGGTATCGGAAGAGGAACTGCGCGGCGCCGCGCAGCTGCAATTCAGCGACGACCCGGAAGCGCTGAAGGGCTGCAACGTCTTCATCGTCACCGTGCCGACGCCGATCGACGAATACAAGCGCCCCGACCTGCGCCCGCTGGAATCGGCCAGCCGCACCGTCGGCCGCGCGATCGGCAGGGGCGGCGTGGCGGTCTACGAATCCACCGTGTACCCCGGCGCCACCGAGGAAGCGTGCGTGCCGATCATCGAGCGCGAATCCGGCCTGAAGTTCAACGCCGATTTCTACGCCGGCTACAGCCCGGAGCGGATCAACCCCGGCGACAAGCAGCACCGCCTCGAAACCATCACCAAGGTGACGTCCGGTTCCACGCCGGAAGCCGCCGACTTCGTCGACCGGCTGTACGGGTCGGTGGTTTCCGCCGGCACCCACAAGGCCTCGAGCATCCGCGTGGCCGAGGCCGCCAAGGTCATCGAGAACACCCAGCGCGACGTCAACATCGCCCTGATCAACGAACTGGCGCTGATCTTCCACCGCCTCGGCATCGACACCCACGAGGTGCTGGAGGCGGCCGGGACCAAGTGGAACTTCCTGCCGTTCCGCCCCGGCCTGGTCGGCGGCCACTGCATCGGCGTGGACCCGTACTACCTGACCCACAAGGCGCAGCAGATCGGCTACCACCCGGACGTGATCCTGGCCGGGCGCCGCATCAACGACGGCATGGGCGCGCACGTGGCGCGGCGCACGGTCAAGCTGATGCAGAGGCGCGGCATCCAGACCGCCAACGCCGACGTGCTGATCCTCGGGCTGGCGTTCAAGGAGAACTGCCCGGACCTGCGCAACACCCGCGTGGTCGACATCGTCGCCGAATTGCGCAGCTACAACGCCAACGTGCACATCCACGACCCGTGGGTGAGCCCGGACGAAGCGCTGGCGGAATACGGCCTGCCGCTGATCGGTGCGCCCGAGCCCGGCAAGTACGACGCGATCGTGCTGGCGGTATCGCATCGCGAGTTCGTCCAGCTGGGCGCGGACGGCATTCGCGGCTACGGCAAGCCCGGCGCGATACTATTCGACGTCAAGCGCGCATTGCCGCGCGCCACGGTCGACGACACCCTGTAGCGTCGCCGCCGCCCCCGCCCCGAATCGTCGAAGGTCAACATGCGCGTACTGGTCACCGGCGCCGCCGGCTTCATCGGCTTCCACCTCAGCCAGTGCCTGCTGGCGCGCGGCGACGAGGTGCTGGGTTACGACGACCTCAACGCCTACTACGACCCGACACTGAAGCAGGCGCGGCTCGACCAGTTGCTGCCGCAGCCCGGTTTCCGCTTCGTGCAGGCCTCGCTGGAAGACGACGCGGCGCTGCAGGCCGCGTTCGACTCGTTCGGGCCGCAGCGCGTGGTCAACCTGGCCGCGCAGGCCGGCGTGCGCTATTCGCTGGAGAACCCGCGCGCCTACGTCGACAGCAACATCGTCGGCTTCCTCAACGTGCTCGAGGTCTGCCGCCACCGCGGCATCGAACACCTGGTCTATGCCTCGTCCAGCTCGGTCTACGGCGCCAACCGCAAGCTGCCGTTCGCGGTCGAGGACAGCGTGGACCACCCGGTCAGCCTGTACGCGGCCAGCAAGAAGGCCAACGAGCTGATGGCGCATACCTACAGCCACCTGTACGGCCTGCCGACTACCGGCCTGCGCTTCTTCACCGTGTACGGCCCGTGGGGCCGGCCGGACATGGCGCTGTTCCTGTTCACGAAGAAGATCCTGGCCGGCGAGCCGATCGACGTGTTCAACCACGGCAGGCACAGCCGCGACTTCACCTACGTCGACGACATCGTCGAAGGCGTCGTCCGCACCCTCGACCGCGTACCCGGCCCCGATCCGGACTACGACCCGCTGGATCCCAATCCCGGCACGTCCAGCGCCCCGTACCGGGTCTACAACATCGGCAACCACCGGCCGGTGCAGTTGCTGCGCTACATCGAGGTGCTGGAAGCGTGCCTGGGGCGCAAGGCGAAGATGAACCTGCTGCCGATGCAACCCGGCGACGTGCCCGACACCGAGGCCGACGTGTCCGCCCTGCAGCGCGACACCGGCTATTCGCCCGACACGACCATCGAAACCGGCGTGCGCCGCTTCGTCGACTGGTACCGGGCGTTCTACCGGGCCTGAACTCCGCTGCGATTGCGCGATCGCGTTCGCGGCTGTCCGGATTTCCCCGCCGCCCGCGTTAGACGGGGCAAGTATCACCCACAGGGGGATTGCCCGATGAATCGCTTCATTGCCGGCCTGGCCGTGCCGTTCCTGGCCCTGCTGTTGTCCGCCTGCGCCGGCGGATCCGCCTTGCAGGCGCCGCCGCCGCCGCAATCCACGGTCGCCGTCGATGCCTACCAGATCGGTGTCGACGACATCGTCCAGGTCACGGTGTGGCGCAACCCCGAACTCGGCATCACCGCGCCGGTGCGCCCCGACGGCAAGATCTCGGTGCCGCTGGTGGGCGACGTCGACGCGGGCGGGCGCACGCCGCAGGAAGTGGCCGACGACATCAAGCAGAAGCTGGCCACCTACGTGCGCGACCCGCAGGTCGCGGTGATCCTGACCGACCTGCGCAGCCACGAATACCTGTCGCGCGTGCGCGTGACCGGCGCGGTCCGCCAGCCGGTTTCGCTGCCCTATCGCCCCGGCATGACCGTGCTCGACGCGGTGCTGGCCGCCGGCGGCGTGACCGAATTCGCCGCCGCCGACCGCGCCGAACTGCACCGCAAGAACGCCGGCGAAGTCCGCGCCTATGCGGTGCGCCTGGACCGCATCCTCAACGACGGCGATCTGGGCACCAACCACACGGTCTCGCCCGGCGACGTCATCACCGTGCCCGAACGGACGTTCTGAGGATGAACAACAACAATCTCCCGGTGCGCCGCGCTGCCGCCGCCGCGCCGAAAAGCAGCGCCATCGCGCTGACCCCGAACGAACTGGTTCCGATCCTGATCGGCGAAGCCAGGCGCCACCGCCTGGCCATGGCCTGCATCTTCGCCGCGATCGCGCTGCTGGCGCTGGTCGTCGGCCTGACCATGCCGAGGAACTACGCCGCTTCCACCACCATCCTCGCGCAGGAGAGCGACATCATCCAGCCGCTGCTGGAAGGCCGCGCCGTGGCGACCGAAGTGACCGACCGCGCCGGCATCGCCCGCCAGGTGATCTATAGCCGCAGGGTGCTGGAGGAGGCGCTGAAGACCGGCGGCTGGCTCGACGACAAGCCATCGCCGCTGAAGCAGGACCGGCTGATGGAGGAACTGAAAGGCCGCATCGTCGTCACCAGCCCGCGCCCGAACCTGATCCAGATCGCCTACCGCGACAGCGACGCCAAGCGCACCTACGACGTCACCGAGCGCCTCAGCGCGCTGTTCATCGAGGAAAGCCTGGCGGCGAAGGAACGCGAGAGCCGCGAGGCCTACGAATTCATCGACAGCCGGGTGAACGACTACCACGCCAAGCTGACCGAGGCCGAGGACAAGCTGCGCGAATACCGCGCGGGCAATTCCGACGCGCAACCCGGCAGCGTCACCGATTCGAACACCCGCATCAGCTCGCTGCGCACGCAGGTCGAGCAGACCCGCATGCAGCTGATGGAACAGCGTTCGCGCGTCGGCGCCATCTCCGCGCAGCTGTCCGGCGAATCCGCGGTGACCGCGGTGCAGACCCGCGAGAACCTGTATCGCGCGCAGTTGATCGAACTGCAGTCGCAGCTGGACCAGTTGCTGCTGAACTACACCGAGCAGCACCCCGACGTGCTGCGCGTGCGCCACCAGATGGCGGACCTGCAGCGGGCGCTGGTCCAGGAACAGCAGCGCCGCGCCGCCGCGCCGCAGGGCGCCAGTCCGTTCGACCAGGCGCAGATGAACCCGCTGTACCAGGAGCTGCGCAGCCAGCAGGCGCAGGCGCAGCGCGAGGCCGCCGCGACCCAGTCGCGCCTGTCCATCGCCGAGTCGATGCTCAACGAAGAACTGGCCCGCAGCCACCGCATCGCCGAATCGGAGAGCGCCCTGGCCGAGCTGACCCGCGACTACGAGGTCAACCGCGACATCTACCAGGACCTGCTCAAGCGCCGCGAAAACGCCCGCGTGTCGATGGAGCTCGACCGCGAGAAGCGCGGCCTGACCCTGCGCGTGCAGGACCCGGCCACGATGCCTTTGCGCCCGACCGGCCTGCGCTTCCTGCACGTCGCCGGCGCCGGCCTGCTCGCCGCGATCGCGGTGCCGATGGGCCTGCTGTTCCTGCGCGCCCGCTTCGATCCGCGCATCCTTTCCGCGCGGCAGCTGCAGCAGGCCACCGAGCTGACCCTGCTGACCACGGTGCCCACCTACCACTCGCCGCGCGACCGCCGCCTGCTGCTCAAGCGCAACGCGCTGAGCATCGCCATGCTGGTCGTCGTCGTCGTCGCCTATGCGGCGGTCTTCGGGTTCAAGCAACTGGCCGCCGCGTGAGGACCAAGACATGCAACGACAAGCCACGCTGGAACAAGTTCCCTTGGATACGCTCGTGAACCAGGACAACGGATACCCGCACGGCATGCCCGACCGCGCCCAGGCGGCCCGGTCGCTCGCGCTGCTCGACGAACCGAAGGCGCTGACCCCGCGCGAACTCGAGGACCGGCGCCTGATCCACCGCAACGATTCGGTGCGCGAGCAGGCCGACGCCTTCCGCGAACTGCGCACGCGCCTGCTGGCGCTGGGCGGCGACACCAACTTCGTCACCCTGGTGGCGCCCATCTGCCACGGCTGCGGCGGCAGCTTCGTCGCCCGCAACCTGGCCGCGGCCTTCGCCTTCGACGACAGCAAGACCGCGCTGCTGGTCGACTGCGACGCGCTGCACCCGTCGCAGCACACCGCGCTGCACGTCGACGCCAGCCAGGGCGGGCTGATGGACTACCTGGACGAGCGCCAGACCGACGTCGCGCGCATCCTCTACCGCACCGGCGTCCCGCGCCTGCGCCTGATCCCGTGCGGCAGCCAGCGCGAAACCAGCGGCGAATCGTTCAGCTCGTTCCGGATGCGGGCGATGGTCGATTCGCTGCGCAGCCGCTACCCCGACCGCTACCTGATCCTCGATGGCCCGCCGGTGCTGGGCTCGCCCGACGCACGCATCCTCTCCGGCCTGGCCGACCTGGTGGTGCTGGTGGCGGGCTACGGCAAGGTCACCCCGCAACAGATCGAGAAGGCCGTCGCCAGCTTCCAGCCCGGACAGGTGGCGGGGGTCGTGTTCAACCAGACTCCCTGAACGCGCAAGGAGCAGGCAGATGCCGATCAAGTACGTCCGTGCCTCGGTCATCACCGCCGCCGCGCTCGCCGGCGCCGCCACCGATGCGTGGGCGGCGCGCGTCGACTACACCGTCGACGTGGGCGTGGAAGACAACGACAACGTCACCTACTCGGCGGTCGATCCGATCGCGCAGCGCTACCTGCGCGCGGGCCTGGGTTTCGCCATCACCGAGAATGTCTCCGCGTGGCAGATGAGCCTGACCGGCCGCGCCGAGTACCGCGACTACCGCGACGACTTGTTCGGCAGCACCGTGGACGGCGAGCTGGCCGGGCGGGCGAACTGGGTCGCATTGCCCGAACGGCTGTTCTTCACCGTCGAGGACAGCCTGGCGGTGCAACCGGTGAACGTGCTCGCCGCGGATGCGCCCGGCAACCGCCAGCAGGTCAACGTCTTCGCGCTGGGCCCCACCCTGCTGTTCAACATGCCCGCGGCGATGCAGGGCCGGGCCGAGCTGCGCTACGTGAACAGCGACGCCGAGGTCACCGACGAATTCAACTCGCAGCACGTGGCGCTGGCGTTGCGCGCGATCAGGGAACTGTCCCCGACCAGCCGCCTGTCGATGAACGCGCAGGTGCAGCGGGTCGACTTCGACAACGACGTCGTCGCGCGCGACTACAACCGCTACGACCTGTTCGCGCGCTACTCGCGCAGCCTGGCCCATTTCGAACTCGGCGCCGACCTCGGCTATTCGCACATCGACTACCGGCGTGGCGAGTCGCGCTCGGACCCGTTGCTGCGGCTGGACGCCGAATGGAACCCGACGCCGAGCAGCCAGTTCACCGCGGCGGTGGCGCGCCAGTTCTCCGACACCGCCACCGACGCGCTGCGCGGCGTGGAAACGGCGGCCCCGTCCGGCGAGCCGGCGGACACGCCGGCCGAAGTGCCCGGCCAGGTACTGACCGGCGACGCCGTGGTCAACGCTTCGCCGTACGAAGTGCGCAGCGCCGACCTGGGCTACGCCTACACCGGCCCGCGCCTGCACTTCGCCATTTCGCCCTACCTGCTGAAACGCAACTACATCGATTCCGACGAATTCGACCAGAAGGGCCACGGCGGGCGCTTCGACCTGGAGTGGACGATCCGGCCGCAGCTCACGCTGGGCACCTACGCGACCCACGAGAACCTCGAGTACACCGTGCTCGAACGCGAGGACAAGACGCTGCGCCTGGGCGCCCTGCTGCGCTACCGCTGGACCCGCCACCTCGGCGTGAACCTGCAATGGGAGCGCTACAAGCGCGAGAGCACCGAACCGGGCCAGGACGTCGAGCAGAACATCGTCTACCTGAGCCTTTCCTACTCCAACCGCTGAGGAGGCGCCGGATGCGCGCCGAGCCGCCGCCGAACGCCCGAACCGGCCACAACCGCCCCCATGCCTGGCCAGGCGCGGCGCTGTTGACGCTGGCGCTGCTGGCCACGGCCATCGGCCAATGCAGCGAGAACCGCGCGGAACCGGCCGCGCAGGCCGTCGCCGCGCCCCAGCCGGGGCAGGACGCCGCTGCGCCGGCGCCGGCGCCGGCGGGCGCGGCGAAACTGAACTTCGACCTGACGCAGGTCGACCGCAGGTCGCCGGCCTACTCGCGCTTTCGCAATTGGGTGGACAGCGCGGTGTCCGGCAACCCGGGCTATGCGTTCGCCGCCAGCGACGCGGCGCTGATGGCCCTGCTCGACGGCAACCGCAAGTACTGCGAACTGGCGGTGCGCATGGTCGAGCGGCAGGTCGCGGATGCCGAGGCCGCCATCGCTTCCGGCGGCCGCCCGGAGATTTCCGGCGATTCCTACCTGGAAGTGGGCCCGATGATCGCCGACCTGGCGACGACCCTGCACGCCTGCCCGGCCGACATCGACGACGCGCAACGCAAGCGCTGGTCGGCGTACGCCGAGCAGGCGGTGTGGAACGTGTGGCATCCGTCGGCGGCGCAATGGGGCGGGCGCCCGCATCCGTGGAGTGGCTGGTCCACCGACAATCCCGGCAACAACTATTACTACAGCTTCCTCGAAGCGACCATGTACTGGGCGCTGGCCAGCGGCAGTTCGACCTGGATGCGGGAACTGCGCGAACGCCGGCTGCCGCCGCTGAAGAAGTACTTCGCCGCATTGCCCGGCGGCGGCAGCCGCGAAGGCACCGGCTACGGCGCGGCGCAGATGCGCCTGTTCGGCCTGTACCGGCTGTGGCGCGACAGCACCGGCGAAGACCTCGCCGCGGCCAGCGCGCATGCGCACGACAGCATCGCCTACTGGGTGCACGCGACCGTGCCGACGCTGGACCGCTTCGCGCCGATCGGCGACCAGTCGCGCAATTCGGTGCCGGAACTGTTCGACTACCACCGCCGGCTGGTGCTGGAAGCGCGCCAGTTGACCGACCAGCCGGAAGCGCTGGCGATGTCGTCGTGGTGGCTCGGCCACATCTCGGTGCCGCGCATGGGCCAGGGTTTCAACAGCCGCTACGACCTGCTGCCCGCCGGCAAGGACGGCGCCCCGCCCGCGCAGCTGTCGTACTTCGCCGAAGGCACCGGGCATTTGTTCGCGCGCAGTGGCTGGGACAAGGATGCGATGTGGCTGTCCTTCACCGCCGGCCCCTACGACGAAAGCCATGCGCACCAGGAGCAGGGTTCGTTCACCCTGTTCGCGCGCGACTGGCTGGCGGTGCCGGAAAACATCTGGAGCCACAGCGGCATCCAGCAGGGCACCGAAGTCCACAACGTCGTGCGCTTCGAACGCAGCGACCGCGACGCGCCGCAATGCGCCGCGCCGCGCGGCGACGCGGTCGTGCACCAGTGCGAATCGCCGCAGTCGCGGCCGAAACTGGAAGTGGCCACGCACGCGGATGGCTCGCTGACCGCGCTTGCCGACCTGACCCCGGTCTACCGCGGCAACCCCGCGCTGGGCAGCTGGCAGCGGCAGATCGACTTCGGCGGCCGCAAGCTGACCGTGCGCGACCGCTTCCGCCTGGCGCCGGGCACGCGCGCGATCTTCCAGGTCAACGTGCCCGTGCAGCCGCGCATCGAGGGCAACGAAGCGCAGGCCGGCAGGCTGCGCATCCGCGTGCTGGAACCGGCCAACGCGGTATTGCGCGCGCACGACTGGCGCAGCGTCGACGCGCAGGAGTTCCGCAGCGGCTGGCGGCTCGACGTCGAGGGCGGCCAGGACGGCTATCTGGTCGAATTGAGCGAACGCTAGCGGTTGCCCTTGCGCCGCGGAGCCCGGCGCCGCAAGGCACGGACCGCGCCTGTCCCTGTCCGACTCCCAGCTGAACAAAAAAGCTTAGGGTTTCGCCGCGACGGCCGAAAATCACATTTCTCCACGTTACTGAACGCCCATAATCCGCGCGCCGTTGCGAGGATCGATGTGGCTGGGGGGAGCCGCAGCGGAGCGATACCGCCATCCGGGTCGCTTTCTTTGGAGTTCAGACCGCTGTCTTGACGTTCGAGCGCACGGCTTCCTTGTCCAGGAGTCCCCCATGCCGCTCGCTACCCCGTCCACCGCCCGCCTGCCGCGATTTTCCAGCCGATGGCGCGGCCGCCTTCCGTACCTGCTGTCCGCCGCGCTGATGCTTGCCGGACTCGGCGCCGCCAGCGCCGCCGGCCTGCTGGGTCCGCGCATGGAATGGCGCGCGGAGCGCGCCTGGCAGGACACCTACCGCGCCGTGGCGCGCGGCGTCGCCCTCGCCCGCCTCCGCTTCGCGATTCTGGCGGCACGCCGGGAAGCGATCGCGAACCGCTCCCCCGCGCCGGCACCCGCCGCGGGAACCGGCGCCAGTGCGGCCAAAGCGGGCCACCCGCTGCCGGCGCCAGCGATGCCCGCAACCGGCGCCGCCGCGCCCAGCGCGCCGACCACGGCCACGGGCGGGACGTCCTATCCGTCCAGCGCGCAGCAGCCGCGACGGGTCGGCCTGCCCTCCGCGCTGATGTACGCGGACAAGAACACGACCGCCTACACCCGCTTCAAGAGCTACGTCGACAGCAATGTCAGCAGCGGCGGCGGCAGCTACGGCTTCCGCGCCGCCGACGCGGCGCTGATGTACGAACTGTCCCCGGAAACGAAGTACTGCACGCTGGCGGTCAACCTGGCCGAGCGCCAGGTCGCGGCTGCCGAGTCGCGGATCGCCAGCGGCCAGAACCCCGAGGTCGCGGGCGATTCCTACCTCGAAGCCGGCGACATGATCGGCGACGTCGCGACCACCTACCACACCTGCGCCAGCTTCATCACCGCATCGCAGCGCAGCCGCTGGTCCGCCTATGCCGAGCAGACGGTCTGGAACATCTGGAACTACGGCAGCGCCAAGTGGGGCAACCGTTCCGCCCCGTGGACGGGCTGGTCGACCAGCAACCCGGGCAACAACTACTACTACAGCTTCCTCGAAGCGACGATGACCTGGGCGCTGGCCAGCAACAGCAGCACGTGGCTGAACTTCCTGCGCACCAACAAGCTGCCGGCGCTGCAGGCCTATTTCGCCAAGCTGCCCGGCGGCGGCAGCAGCGAAGGCACCGGCTACGGCACCTCGCACATGCGCCTGTTCTCGCTGTACCGGCTGTGGCGCGACGGCGCCGGCGTGGACCTGGCCAACACCAGTCCGCACGCCACCGACAGCATCTACTACTGGATCCACGCGACCGTGCCGACGCTGGACCGCTTCGCGCCGATCGGCGACCAGTCGCGCAATTCGGTACCGGAACTGTTCGACTACCACCGCCGGCTGGTGCTGGAGGCGCGCCAGGTCAGCAATACCCAGGGGGCGCGCAACCAGGCCACCTGGTGGCTGCGCAACATCTCGGTCGCGCAGATGGGCCAGGGCTACGACTACCGCTACGACCTGCTCCCGGCCGGCGCCACCCCGGTCGCGCCCACCGACCTGATCTACCACGCCAAGGGCGTCGGCCACCTGTTCGCGCGCACCGGCTGGGACCGCAACGCGATGTGGGTGGCGATCGTCGCCGGCCCCTACAACGAGAGCCACGCGCACCAGGACCAGGGTTCGTTCACCCTGTTCGCCGGCGACTGGCTGGCGGTCACCGCGAACATCTGGAGCAGCAGCGGCATCAACCAGGGCACCGACGTGCACAACCTGGTGCGTTTCGTCCGCAACGGCTCCGTCGCCCGCCAGTGCGAATCCACCACGCGCGCCTCGACGCTGACCGTCACGCCGGGCAGCGGCGGCGCGTTCACCGCCAACGCCAACCTGACCCCGGCGTTCTGCAACAACACGGCGGTGACCTCGTGGCAGCGCCAGTTCACCTTCGGCAACCGCAAGCTGACCATCCGCGACCAGTTCTCGATCGCCAGCGGCACCACCGCGACCTTCCAGATCAACGTGCCGGCGCAGCCCAGCTGCAGCGGCCGCGAAGCGACCGCCGGGCGCCTGCGCGTGCGCGTGCTCGAGCCGTCGAACGCGACCTTCAGCCTGTGCGGGCCCGGCAATTACGTCGAAGGCGGCGGCCGCTACCGGATCGATGTCAGCGGCGGCACCTCCGGCTATCTGGTGGAGCTGAGCGAAGCCAGCTGACGCCCCGTTCCCGTCGACTGCGGCGGGAACGCCCGCCGCCCGCCCCGGTTCAGCCCGCGATCGCGCTGCGCTTGCGCAGCGCATGCCCGGCGTACTGCAGCATGTACCAGGCGGCCGCCGGCAGCGACAGGCGCTCGACGTCGCGGTAGATGCGCCATTGCCAACCGGCCGCGCGCAGCTTGTTCGCCGACACCGAGCCGTTGCGCACCAGGTAGAACGCCAGCGGCTCCGCGGCCGGCACGCGCACCGCCTTGCCCGCGCGCCGCACCCGGTCCAGCCAGAACACGTAGTCCTCGTGGCCGATGCGCTGGAACTCGGCGTCGCCCAGGCGCCGGTCGTACATGCCGGTCAGGTTGCCGATGTGGTTGCTGCCGAGCATCTCGCGGTATCCGACCTCCGCCGGCGGCGTCACCATGGACAGCGCGCGACCGTCCTCGGCGACGCGCTGGTAGGCGGTGTAGCTGACCAGCGCGCCGCGCCGGCGCATTTCCGCGAGCTGCAGTTCCAGCTTGTGCGGCGCCCACCAGTCGTCGCTGTCGAGGAAGGCGACATGGCTGCCGCGCGCCGCGGCGATGCCGGCGTTGCGCGCCGCGGCGACGCCGGCGTTGGCCTGGCGCAACGGACGCACGCGCGGATCGGCCGCGGCGTATTCGGCGATGATCGCCGCCGAACCGTCGCGCGAACCGTCGTCGACCGGGATCAGTTCCAGCGCCGCGAAGCTCTGCGCCAGCACCGATTCGATCGAACGCCGCATCGTCGCTTCGGCGTTGTAGACCGGCATGATCACGCTGACCAGCGTGTCGCCGGCCGTTGTGGTGCCCGCGGCGGCATTGGCGGGGCTCATGCGTGGTTGCGGCCCGACCCGGCCCACGACGACTTCGGCGGCGGCAGCACGAAGTCGCGGTAATCGTGCGGGTTGCCTTCCCTGCCCGCCTCGGCCGCCTTGGCGATGTTGTAGGCCTCGCGCGCGCTGACGTAGTGCAGCGCGTAGCGCTTGCCGTCGTTGTAGGCGCTTTCCAGGTGCGCATGCATCGCGTCGGCCGGCGCGCCGAGCAGCGTGTCCATGTCGGCCTCCTGCGTGCCATGGGTATGCACCTTGACGAACACCCATTCCGGACGGCCTTCGACATGCACGCCGGTGCGTATCCACGCATCGACGCGATCGGGCGTCGGCGGTTGTCCGCCGCGCACATCGGCGTTCTCGATGCGCGGGACCACGCCGAAGCGGCGGTCGCGCCAGTTCAGTCCCAGCGGCCCCTGGATCAGCATCAGGTCGCCCACCGGCACGCCGCCGACGCGCACCGGCGTACCGCTGTCGTGCGACTTCGGCGCGTGCGGATCGTCGGTGGCGTAGTAGATCGAATTGATCGTGCGGGTCTGCGTGTCGCTGGGCGCCGACGGCAGGGTGAAATCGGCGTAGCAGCCGAGCTCGCGCAGCAGGACCAGTTCGTTGTTTATGCCGCACCAGCGCCCGTCCGGGCGCGAGTTGTCCAGGCACCAGTTGCCGTGGATGAAGCCGAAGCGCAATTCGCCGCTGGCCGGGTCGCGCGGCAGCGCGCCGTGGCGTTCGTGCAGGATCCTGCAGAAGTCGCTCATGCCGGCACGGAAGTTCGCTTCGGTGTCGTTGTCGTGGTGCAGGTGCACCTCGATTTCGCCGTAGCCGTCGGCGCACAGCTCGGCCAGCTTGTCGAGGTATTCCGGCGCGTACTCCTCGGCCGGATAGAAGAAGCTGTGCTGCGGCGGACGGCCGTCGGCGTCGCGGTGGCGCGAGGCCAGCGCGCGGTAGTCGCGGCACCAGCGGTCGACGCGCGCGCGCTGCGTGGCGACATCGGCGCCATGCCACATCGGCTCGAAATGGTCGACGAAGCAGAACATCACGTGCACGGTGCGGTCGCCGACCCGCGGCGGCCGGCGCCGCAGCCAGCTGCCGATCCAGATTTCCATGTTGCGCGCGCGCAGCAACCGCCACACCAGCAGCGCCGCCACGCCTGCCGATGCCAGCGCAGCCAAAAGCACGATCGCCACGACGTTGATGCCCGTTCCTCCGGCCATGTTCATGCTTCCTGTGGCAACGCACGCAGTTCGAAGCCCTGCGACTTCCACTGCGGCAGCAGCGTACCCAGCAGGTCCAGCGCCTGGCCGCCGTCGTCGTGCATCAGCACGATGTCGCCGCTGCGCAACGGATGCTGCCGGATCAGCGACAGCAGGTGCTCGGCCGGCTGCCGGCTGTAGTCCAGGGTGTCGTAGGACCAGTAGCTGATGCGCCGGCGTTCGCGGATGCAGCGCGCCAGCATCGGCAGCGGCAGCACGCCGCGCGGCGGACGGAACGCATGGCGCCGCCTGCCGTCGATCGCCGACAGCAGGCGGTCGGTGCGCCCGATCTCCTCGAACTGCTCGGCCAGCGACAGGGTTTCGAAGCGTGGGTGCGAATACGAATGGTTGCCCAGCGTGTGTCCCGCCTGCGCGATGCGCCTGGCCAGATCGGGATGCTTCTCGACCTGCTCGCCGATCAGGAAGAAGCTGGCCCTGGCATCATGCCGCGCCAGCAGGTCGAGCAGCGGCTGCGTGTGCTGCGGGTGCGGGCCGTCGTCGAAGGTCAGGTACAGGCTGCGCCGGTCGGTCGGGCCGGCGGTGGTCAGCCACGCGTCCGGAATCCAGCGCAGCAGCTTCAGTCGTCGCGGACGCGGGTTGGTCATGCGGCCTCCGGCGCCAGGCTGCCGGCCCGGCCGTTCCCGGCGTACAGGCGCTCGTAGCGCGACGCCATCGCGCGGAACGTGCCTTCCGCGAACACCCATTCGCGCCCGACCCGGCCCATCGACCGCGCACGGTCTTCCGACGCGAGCAGGTCGCGCAGCGCGCCCGCCAGTGCGTCGGCATCGCCGGCGGCGACCAGGCGGCCGTTGCAGCCGTCGCGCACGATCTCGCGGTTGCCGCCGACATCGGTCGCCACGATCGGCAACGCCGCGGCGCAGGCCTCGAGCAGGGCGATCGAATAGCCCTCGCTGCGCGAAGGCAGCGCGAACGCCTCCATGCCCGCGAGCAAGCGCGGCACGTCGTCGCGGTCGCCGAGGAAACGCACCCAGGGGCGCAGGCCGAGTTCGTCGGTTTCGCGCTCCAGCTCGGAACGCATTTCGCCGTCGCCGACGATCGCCAGCACCGCCTGCGGCAGCGTGGCGCGCAACGCACGCAACGCATGCAGCAGCCGCCGCTGGTCCTTCACCGGATGCAGCCGCCCCACCGTGCCGACGATGCGGCTGCCGGCCGGCCAGCCCAGTTCGGCCGCCAGCGCCGCGCGCGCTTCGATGCCGGCGGTGGCGAAGCGTTCCACGCGGATGCCGTTCGGGATCGACAACAGGGCCGTGCGCGGCTGCACGCCCTGCCTGGCGAAGCGTTCCCGCGCGGCCTCGCAGACCGCGATCACGTAATCGGTCGCGCCCATGCTGCGGCGGTACAGCCATTCCTTGCGGCTGCCCGGATCCGCCGCGCCCATGCCGTGGCGGGTGTTGACCACGCAGGCCAGCGGCAGGCCCCACGCGGCCGATACCGCGTGGTAGTGCGCGCTTGCGTTGTGGGTGTGCAGCACCGCGCCGGGGTTGCGCCGCAGCAGCGCGCGCGCGCGCCGCATCGCCTGCCAGTCGAAGCCGGTGCGCTTGCGGCAGGCCTCGACCTCGACGCCCTGCGCGGCCAGTTCCGCGGCCAGCAGGCCGGGTTCGAACAGGCAGACCACGCGGCAGTCGTGCCCGGCATCGCGTTGCGCCGCGATCAGGTCGATCACGGTCCGCTCGAGGCCGCCGCGCTCCAGGTTTTCGACGAAGTGGATGATTCGCATGGTCGGGGTTTATTGCAGTTCGGAAACGGTGACGCGGTGCTTGCCGGTCGGCGTCGGCGGGATTTCGTCGGCGAAGCGGAAATCCAGCGCGACGCCGTCGCCGACCACCTTCTTCAGCTCGTCGCTGACCAGGCCGACCACCGACGCATCGAAGTCGCGGTCGCGGACCAGGGTGATCTCGAAGGCGTCCAGCCGCTTCTGCACCACCTGGTAGCGGCGGATCCCGGTGGCGTGCAGGAAGGCGTAGACGACGTATTCGCCGGGAACGTAGCGCCCGTCCGGGGTGCGCAGCGCATCCAGCTTGCGCCCGTCCACCGAAGCGAGCAGCGGCAGGCCGCGCCCGCAGGTGCAATGTCCGCGACCGGGGCTGGCCAGGTCGCCGTTCGCGTACCGAAGCAGCGGCATGCCGTAGTTGTGCAGGTCGGTGACGACGACCTCGCGTGGCCCGTCCCCCCCCTGCCCGATCGACTCGCCCAGTTCCACGCACAGGTGGTCGGCGGTGACGTGCAGGCCGCGGCGGTGTTCGCATTCGGCCGCGATCAGCATGAATTCGCGGCAACCGTAGGTGTTGTAGGCGGGGCAGCCGAATGCGCGCTCGATGACGTCGCGCTGGCTTTCGTGCAGCGCCTCGGCCGCGCCGAGCACGCGCTGCGGCCGCCAGGGCTTGCGCTTGTTCGCGAGCAGCCACTCGGACAATTCCACGACCGGCGCGACGTAGGAGACGATGGTCTGCGGACGGAAGCGGTCGATGGCGTCGGCGTACTCCGCCATCCGCGCCTCGCTCATCTCGAACGCGCTGAGCATGCGCCGGTTGAATGCGGCCTGGTACAGCCGCTCCTTCGGCTTCTGCCTGCCCGGGGCGATGCCCCACAGGTACAGCGTGCGTTCTCCCAGGCGCGCGCCGGCCCAGCCGTAGCCGCGCCACATCACCGCCAGCCGGCGTTCGTAGCTTTCGCGCGTGTAGCCGAAGCGCAACGGTTCGCCGGTGGAGCCGCCGGTGGTCTTGTACAGCAGGCCGTCGCGATGGTCGTCGGCGATCAATTGCCCGAAGTTGGCGCGGATCGTGGGCTTGTCCAGCACCGGCAGGCGCGCGTAGTCGTCGAGGCCACGGATGTCCTGCGGGCCGGCGATGCCGAGCTTCGTCCACTGCTGCCGGTAGTACGGCACGTGTTCCCAGCAATGGCGCAGCAGGCGCTGCAGCTTCTGCCACTGCAGGTGGCGGATCGCGTCTTCGTCGAGCCACTGGTTGCGCTCGTATTCGTCCAGGTGGCGCAAGGTCTTGCGCCGCCGCAGTCCCGATTCGTAGAGCGGGAACAGCACGCGCCGGAACAGCGGTTCGTACAGGCCGCTCATGGCGCGTCCTCGGCGGGCGCGCGCCGGCTGGCCCATTCCAGGAAGCGGGCGCCCGCGCGCGGACGGCCGGCGGCGAAGCGCTGGTGCAGGTGCTGCAGGTGTTCGATGTCGCCGCGGCCCCAGCAACCCAGCAGCAGGGTCAGCAGCGCGTAGACCAGCACCAGCAGCGTCCCGCCGAGCAGCACCGGAACCAGCGGCTGCATGTGCCCGCGCAGCGGCGAAGCGACGATTCCGGCCAGCGCGGCCGCCAGCAGGATGCGCGCCAGCCTGCCCCACTCGGGCTGGGCATGGCTCGCCCGGATCGCGATCGCGGCGTAGCAGACCGCGCTGACGCAGGCCACGCTGAGGAAGGCGAACGCCGCGCCGTACAAGCCGAAGTGCGCGATCAGCACCGCGTCCAGGCCCAGCTTGATCAGGCCGCAGACCACCACCAGCAACAGGATGCTGCGCTGGCGATCGGCGCTGACCAGCAGGCTGGAAGCGCCGGCGGTCATCGCCGCCACGCAGGTCGCGGTCAGGCAGATCGCGAATACCGGCCCCGCCGGGGCGTATTCGGCGCCGTACATGAAGCGGATCGCATCGCCGCCGAACGCCATGCCGAACGCGATCAGCGGCGCGGCCAGCAGGGTCAGATAGCTGGTGGTGCCGACGAAGCGGCGCGCGGCGACTTCGCGCCCGCGGCTCAGCGCGCCGGCCATCATCGGCAGCAGCAGCGCGCTGAACACGCCCGGCACCAGCGTGGCCGCGCCGATCGCCAGCTGGTAGGCGACCTTGAACTGGCCGGCGGCGTGGCTGCCGGCGTACATGTTCAGGAACATCACCTCCACTTCGCTGGCGGCGAAGAAGCCGACCGACACGGTCAGCGCGGTCCAGCCCATGTGCCGGCGCACGCGCGCCAGCAACGGCGCCGGCAGTTCCAGCCCGGCGCGGCGCGGCGGCAGCAGCGGTGCGATCTGGCGGAAGGACATGCCGAAGAACACCACGCTGGACACCACGAACACGGCCAGCAGCCATTCCACCGGCGCGTCCAGCCACATCGCCAGCAGCACCAGCGCCAGATTGATCGGCGTCGACACCAGCGCCACGGCCGCCGTCGCGCGGAAGTTCTCGAAGCCCTTGGCCACGCCGATGTTGAACATGTACGAGGCGCGCAGCGCCACCGCCACCACCAGGAAGCCGAGCAGCAACCGGTGGTTCATGCCGGGCGCGATCTTCTCCCCCGCGAACACGAACGTCGCCGCGCCCGCCAGCAGCACCACCAGCAGGAACAGCCGCTGCGCGCGGCGCAGGTAGTCCAGCAGGTACGGGATCAGCTCGGTGCGCTCGCCGCCGCGCAGTTCGGCGACGAACTTGATCGCGGCGCTGGCGGTGCCGGAATTGGTGATCGCCACGCCCAGCCCGACCAGCCAGATCACCAGGCTGTACGCACCGAAACCGTCCGGGCCCAGGTGCCGGGCGATGACGATCGACGTCAGCATGCCCAGCACGTACTCGGTGTACATGCCGACCGACGAGAAGAAGGTGTTGCTGAGCGTGCGCGAGCGTTGGTTCATGCCATTGCCAGGAGGACCTTGACCAGGACGTACAGCGCGACGGCGCCGATCACCGCGTAGATCGGCCAGCGCAGCAGGTCCTGTTCCAGGCTGAAGACGGGAAGACTGGGGTATTGCCGGCGCAGCCGCGTGTAGTGCGCCACCACGATCGCCACCAGCAGGTAGAGGATGACCACGTAGCTGCGGCTGAGGAAGAACGCCGCGGTGAAGAACCCGCTGAGCGACATCAGCAGGGTCAGGGTCAGCGCGCGGTCGGTGCGCCATTCCGCCAGCGCATCCTCGTCCGGGACCTCGGGCGGCACGTCGTCGATGATGTCGTCGCCGCGGCGCAGCGGCGCCAGCATCATCCGGAAGCTGTAGCCGACGATCGCCAGGAACACGGTGAAGCCGACGATGCCCAGCTCGGCCAGCACCAGCACGAACGAGTTGTGCGCGGTGAGTTCGTTCAGGTCGGAATAGCCGCCGGCGCCGATGCCGAAGATCGGGTTGGCGATGAACATGTGGACGCCTTCGTACCACGACTCCACGCGCCCCATCGCCGAAGCTTCCGACACGTCCATCTCCTGCAGGCGCGACGGCAGCATCATCAGCCCGGCCAGCGCGCCGACGCCGAGCAGGCCGGCGGCGAAGATGCCGCGCTTGCGCCAGACCCAGACGCCCAGCAGGGCCACCAGCGCCAGCAGCGTGCCGCGCGAATTGGTCAGGTAGCAGCCGTAGACCAGCAGGCCGGCGACCGCCAGCCAGAACAGCCGGCGCAGGCCCATCAGGCCGCCGCGACCGCTCAGGTAGAACGCCATCGGCAGGCACATCACGAACAGCAGGCCCAGGTCGTTGGGGTCGTTGAAGATGCCGACGTACTGGATGCGCGTGCCCTGCGAAAGCTCCACGCCGGTCCAGCCGATGCCGGTCGACGCCTGCTCCACGCCGTGCAGGGCCAGCACGGCGGCGCAGACCGTCAGCACCGCCAGCACCGCTTCCAGGCGCTTGCGGGTATCGGCGGCGTTGGCCAGCAGCACGTAGGCCAGCAGCACCGGCGCGAACACCGCGAACACGAACAGCGCGCCGCCCATCCAGCCGTTCACCACCTTGGAGACCATCGCCACCAGCAGCAGGATCGGGATCAGCAGGTATTGCGGCGCAGAAAACGACTTGCGGGTCGAGAACAGCCACAGGCCGGCCGCGCCCAGCAGGGCGATCGACTGCCACGGCGGCCCCGGCGATTCGGCCAGCACCGGATAGTCCTGGGGCCGGATGATCACCAGCGCCAGATACAGCAACATGAAAACGAACATCGGCCCCTGTCGCCTCGCTCACTCAACCCGTGCGTAACCGCGACGCGTAGCCGAACACCTCCGGCATCGCCACCATTGCCTCGAACCACGCGCGATCCATCTGCCGCTCCACCGGCAGCCGCGGCAGCGCATACAGCGTGCGCGGCGCGACGATGCCGGCGCCGGAGACGTAACTGCAGGCCATGCGGAAGCCGGCCGCGCGCACCGCCTCCACCGTCGCGTGGTCGAAGGCGTCCGGGCCGCCGACCGGGTACGACAGCACGTCGACCGGCACGCCGAGTTCGCGTTCCAGCGTCGCCTTCGATTCCTTCACCTCGGCCACCATGCGCTCGCGCGGCAGCTTGGCCAGCATGCGGTGGTGCACGCCGTGCGAGCCCACCTCCATGCCGTCGCGATGCATCTCGCGCAGTTGCTCCCAGGTCATCGGCCGGCAATCCGGATGGCCCTGCCGGCGCGGCATGTTCCATTCGACTTCCAGCCGCGCGATCAGTGCCGCCTGCCGCTCGTCGCGCAGGCCCTTCAGCCGGTCCAGCAGTTCCGCCGCCTGCGCCCGCCGCTCCGCCAGGGTCGCGCCCAGCGCCCGGTCGAGGCCCAGTTCCGGCGCCCGCAGGCGATCGGCGCGGGTCGAGCAGATCATGTGCACCAGCCAGTCGTATGCGTACGGCCGGCCGCTGTCGATGTGCCCGGTCGAGACGAAGAACATCGCCGACATGTCCAGTTCGCGCAGGATCGGGAACGCGACCCGGTAGTTGTCGTCGTAACCGTCGTCGAAGGTCACCAGCACCGCATCCTTCGGCAGCGTGCGCCCGCGCTCGATCCGCTCCAGCACCTCGCCGAAGCGCATCGGCGAAAAATGCCGGCGCAGGTGCGCCATCTGCTCTCGGAACGCATCGGCCGAGGCGCTGATCAGCTCGGTGTCGAAGCTGAAACCGTGCGGCTCGGTCGATTCCAGCACGCGGTGGTAGGCCAGCACCCGCAGGTCGTGGCGCGAAACCCCGCGCAGCCTGCGCAGCAGCGGCAGCATGCCGGTGCGGTGGCACCAGCGCGCCAGCAACTGGCGGCGGCCCGCGCGTCCGTTTGCCTGCGTCGATATTCCCCTGTCCGCCATTGCTCCGACCGGCAGCTGCCCGATGCAACGAACAACGCAGGATCCGCCGCGCAGCGGCCATGCGCCGGCATGGCCGTTCGGCGGCGCGGATTGCGTAATCCAGTGCAAGTGGACGGCTGCCTGCAGGCTCCGCGAACCGCACGATTCCGCCGGCAGGGCAATACTCGCGGCTTGGAAAAAGCACAGGACGTGCATTTTTCGACAATCCACCAGGGGAAAATCTCGCATGTCGGATAAAACCGACTTCGTCGCGTTGTACGAAGAGCTGGGCCTGGACGCCGAATGCAGCATGGATGATTTCAAGCGCGCCTATCGCCGGCGCGTCTCGCAGCTGCACCCGGACCATACCGGGCGCGGCAGCGACATGCCGCGCCTGCAGCGGCTCAACCACATGTACGAAACGGCGCTGGAATTCCACCAGGCGTACGGCCGGCTTCCCGGCGCGGCCTCGCCGCGCCCGCAGACCGCGGCGGGGGCGCGGGCGGCCGCGATCGACGCACGCGAAACCGATGCGTCGGAAAGCGAGGCGCCAATGGCCGGTTTCATGCACCGGCGGCGTTATCTGGTGTTGTTGGCGCTGTTCGCGCTGCTGCTTTACTGGATGGGCGTGCAGCGCAGCAGTTCGCCGACGCTGGACCCGGCCGGTCCGGGCGACGAAGTGGCGCCGGGCCTGTTGGCGCCGCAGGCGCCGCGGCTGGCGCTGGGCATGGACCAGGCGCAGGCGCGGCGCATCCTCGGCGAGCCGGACGACGAGCGCGCCGCGCGCTGGGACTATGGCCCGTCGTGGGTCGAGTTCCGGTGCGGCAAGGTGATCGGCTGGTACAACTCGCCGCTGCGGCCGCTGCGGGTGGGCGAACAGGACGCGCACGCAACGGCAACGCCGCAGTGCTAGCGGGACGCACCAGCCGGACGTGTTGGCCAGGAAGGGATCACAGGGGGAAGACGCAGGCATGCTCGCCGGCACCGCAACACTGCTGAGGAAGGCGCAACGCCGCCTGTGGATGAAGTACGCGCTGCGCGGCGTCGGCGGCAGCGACAACCATGCGCGGCTGGACCTGGCCTATCGCATGGAAGACCCGTGGAACATGGACTCGGCGCTGGAGCGCGCGCGCTTCGAAGCCACCAACCGGGTGATCGAACGGGCTTTCGGCAAGGTCGGATCGGTGCTGGAGATCGGCTGTGGCGAAGGCCACCAGACCGAATGGCTCGCGCGCCTGAGCGAGCGCCAGTACGGCATCGACGTCAGCCCGCACGCGGTGGAACGCGCGCAGGCGCGGCTGCCGCAGGCGCAGTTCGCCGCGGTCGACCTGTTCCGGCAGCCCTGGGGCGACCAGCGCCACCGCTTCGACCTGGTCACCGCCTGCGAAGTGCTGTACTACCTCAGCGACCCGGCGGCGACCCTGGAGCGGATGCGCCATCTCGGCCGCAACGGCCTGGTCACGTTCTTCGCGCCCGCCTGCGGCCGCGTCGGCCCGCACCTGGAGAAGATCCCGGGCCTGCACAAGGACTGGTTCTTCCATGGCGGCACCGCGTGGCTGGTCGGATGGTGGCGCGATGACTGACGCCGATACCGCCCTGCGCGGGCTGGGCGTGGTCTATTTCGGCAACGACTGGAACGCGGAGAACCGTACCAGCAGCCACCACGTCGCCGTCCGCCTGGCGCAACGCATGCCCGTGCTGTACGTCGATTCGCCCGGCATGCGCGCGCCGAACGCCTCCGGGCGCGACCTGAAGAAGGCGTGGCGCAAGCTCGCCGCGATGCTGCGCCGGCCGGAACCGATCCGCGAAGGCTTCTGGCGCTGCACGGTGCCGCAGCTGCCGTTCCGGCGCGTGCCCGGCGTCGATGCGTTCAACCGCCTGTTCGGCCGCTGGGCGGTGCGGCGCGCGCTGCGCAGCGTCGGCATCGGCCGGCGCATCTCGTGGTTCGTGGTGCCGCATCCCGGCTTCCTCGCCCGGCGCCTGGACGAAGAGCTCTGCGTGTACTACTGCATCGACGACTACGCCGCGCATCCCGGCGTCGACGCCGAGCTGATCGGCCGGCGCGACGACGCGCTCAGTCGCAGCGCCGACCTGCAGTTCGTCGCCCCGCCGGCGCTGCTGGAACGCAAGTACGTGCTGAACCCGCAAACCCACTATTCGCCGCACGGCGTCGACGTCGACCTGTTTCGCCGCGCCAGCGAACCGGCCACCGAAATCCCCGCGCAGGCGCGCGCGCTGGCCGCACCGGTGGTCGGCTACATCGGCTCGCTGCACGAGTGGATCGACTTCGAACTGATCGCCTGGCTGGCGAAGCAGCGCCCGCAATGGAACTTCCTGCTGGTCGGCCACGTCGCCACCGACCCCGGCGAACTGCGCGCGCTGCCGAACGTCGTGCTGGCCGGCGCGCAGCCCTATCCCACCTTGCCGCAATGGGCCAGGGCCTTCGACGCCGCGATCATCCCCTACCGGCTGAACCGCCAGGTCGCCAACGCCAACCCTCTGAAGCTGCGCGAATACCTGGCCACCGGCAAGCCGGTGGTCAGCGTGCGCAACGCCGAGATCGAGAAGTTCTCGCGCTGGGTGCGCATCGCCGACGACCGCGAAGGCTTCCTGCAGGCGCTGGAACAGGCGCTGGCCGAGGACGATCCGCAGGCCGCCGCCGAACGCATCGCCGCCGTCGCCGACCAGACCTGGGACCATCGCGTGGAGGCCGTGCTGGCCACCGTCGCGCAGGCCCTCGAACGCCGTACCGGAAATCCCTGACCATGCTCACCTCCACGCCGAACGCCCTTTCCACCCGGCTGCGCATCGCCATCGTCGGCGCCGGCTACGTCGCCACCCACCATGTCGCCGCGCTGAAGCAACTGGATTTCGTCGACGTCGTCGGCATCTGCGACAGCAACCTCGCCGCGGCGCAGGCGCTGGCCGCCCGCTTCGGCGTGCCGCGCACTGCGGCTTCGCTGGCGGAACTGGCCGACGCGCAACCGCAGGCCGTGTACGTGCTGACCCCGCCGTCCACGCACCCGGCGATCGCGCTGGCGGCGCTGGACATGGACTGCCACGTGCTGGTCGAGAAGCCGATGGCCGACAGCGTGGCCGATTGCGAGGCGATGATCGCCAAGGCGCAGGCGCGCGGCCTGCTGCTCGGCGTCAACCACTCCGACCTGTTCGACCCGGTGTTGATGCAGGCGCTGCAGGCGGTGCGCGACGGCCGCATCGGCGAGGTGCTGTCGGTCGACGTGATCCGCAATTCCGAATACCCGCCCTACGCCGGCGGGCCGCTGCCGGCGTCGGTAACCCAGGGCTCGTATCCGTTCCGCGACCTCGGCGTGCATGGCCTCTACACCATCGAGGCCTTCCTCGGCCCGGTCGAACGGCTCGACGTGTCGTTCCAGTCGCGCGGCGCCGACCCGAACCTGCACTTCGACGAATGGCAGGCGCAGGCGCGCACCGCGAAGGGCGTGGGCCGCCTGCTGCTGTCGTGGAACGCGCGGCCGATGGAGAACCGCGTGTTCGTGCGCGGCACCCGCGGCACCATCGAGGTCGACCGTTTCCTGCAGACCTGCCGCATCCATCGCGTGCTGCCGGGGCCGAAGTTCATCGGCATCGTCGCCAACGCGTGGATCAGCGCGGCGAAGGACGTGTTCCGCATTCCGTGGAACGTGGCCCGCTTCGCCACCGGCCTGCTGCAGCCCTCGCCCGGCATCCGCCGCGGCGCGCAGGCCTTCGCCGAGGCGGTGCGCAACGGCGGCGCACCGCCGTTCGGCGGCGACGACGCGCTGCGCATCGCGAAGCTGCTGGAACCGGCCTGCGCCGAACCCGACCGGCAGCGCCTGGCGCAACTGGAAAGCCGTTGCGCCGAACTGCCGCCGGCCGACGTGCTGGTCACCGGCGCCGCCGGTTTCCTCGGCCGCAAGCTGGTGGCGCGCCTGCGCGGCGAAGGCCGCAGCGTGCGCGTGCTGGTGCGCAGGCCAGTGGCGGACTACGCGGACGACGCCGGCATCCAGACCGTGGTCGGCGACCTCGGCGACCCGCGCATCGTCGCGCATGCGGTGCATGGCACCGGCGCGGTCTACCACGTCGGCGCGGCGATGCGCGGCAGCGTGCGCGACTTCGAGGCCGGCACCGTCTGGGGCACGCGCAACGTGGTCGAAGCCTGCCTCGCCAGCGGGACGCGGCGCCTGGTCTACGTCAGCTCGATGAGCGTGTACGACCACGCCGGACGCGATCCGGCCGCGGCGATGAACGAAACCTCGGCGTTCGAACCGCATCCCGAATGGCGCGGCGCGTACACGCGGACCAAGCTCGAGGCCGAGCGCTGCGTGCGCGACGCGATCGACAGGCATGGCCTGCCCGCGGTGATCCTGCGCCCCGGGCAGATCTTCGGCCCCGGCGCGGAAAAGGTGACGCCGAACGGCGTGATCGCGCTCGCCGGGCGCTGGATCGCGGTGGGCAGCGGCACGCAGGCCCTGCCGCTGGTCTACGTCGACGACGTGGTCGACGCGTTGCTGCAGGCGGAAACCGCAGCGCAGGCGGGCGGCCATACCTTCAACATCGTCGACACCGCGGTGGTCACCCAGGAGGCCTACCTGCAGCACGCGCAACACAAGCTGGGAAGCGAACTGAAGCGCCTGCGGGTACCGGCCTGGACATTCATGCTCCTCGGCTTCGGTGTGGAAACCCTGGGCAGGCTGCTGAAACGCGACGTGCCGCTGACGCGCTATCGTGTGCGCTCGCTGCGGCCGCTGGCGAACTTCGACACCCGCGCCGCGCGCGAACGGCTCGGCTGGACGCCACGGGTCGGCGCGGCCAGGGGCCTGGAGGAGACTTTCGGATGAGCCATCGCCTGCCGGCGCCGGACGGGCGCGGGCAGGCAACGCAGGACCGCGAAGGAACGCGGGAAACGGCAACGAACGACGACGGCATCGGCAACCAGGGGGGAGCTACCGTTGATGGGCATGGCGCGGCGAGCAGGCCGCATCCGCGTGAAGCTGGCGGCCCTGCCGCCGCTGGAACACCTGCAGTCGCTGTGGCTGGAACTGGAGTCGCGCGCCGAACCCAGCTTTTTCCAGAGCTGGGCCTGGATCGGGCCGTGGCTGCGCCTGATCTGCCCCGCGCGCATCGCCCGGCTGCTGACGGTCAGCGGCGACGGCCGCCTGCTCGGCATCGGCGTGCTGACCACGCGCCGGCGCTTCCTCGGCCTCGGTCCGCGGCACCTGCGCCTGCACGAAACCGGCGACTCGGCGCTCGACGACCTCACCATCGAATACAACGGGCTGCTGGCGGAAAAGGGCCTCGAGCGCGAAGTCCTGGCGGCGACGGTGTCGTACCTGGCCCGCGCGCACCCGCGCTGGCTGACCCTGAACCTGCCGGGCATCGCCATCGACGACGCCCTGCTGGCGCGCTTGCGCGGCATCGGACTGGAAACGCGCCTGCGCAAGTCCGACACGCACCATGTCGACCTCGCCGCGCTGCGCTCGGCGGGCAGCGCCTACCTGCCCGCGCTGCGCAGCGCCAACACCCGCAGCACCCTGCGGCGAACGGCACGCAGGCTGGCCGGCCGCCACGGCGCCGTCCGCCTGGTCGCGGCCCGCGGCGCGCGCGAGCGCCTCGCCTTCTTCCGCGACATGGTCGCCCTGCACCAGGTCCATTGGGCCGGCAGCGGCAATGGTCGCGGCGCCTTCGCGGATCCGCGCATCCTGCGCTTCCATGAACGGCTGATCACCGAATCCGGCGAGGACGCCGGCGCGCAATTGCTGCGCCTGGACGCCGGCGACGCGACGGTGGGCTACGCGTACAACCTGGTCCGGCGCGGCACGGTCTACTTCTACCAGGCCGGGATCGACTACGCCCGTTTCGGCGACTGCGGCAGTCCCGGCCTGCTGCTGCTCGGCGAAGCCATCCAGTGGGCACTGGAACGCGGCCACGACCGTTTCGAACTGATGGCCGGCGACGGCCGCTTCAAGCGCAGCCTGGGCATGGCCCGCGGCGAAATGGCCTGGCTGTCGCTCGACCGCCGCGGCTGGCACTCGCGGTTGCGCAAGGCCTGGCGGTCGCTGCGGGGCAGCGCACCGGCATGAGCGCGACGTTGCGCTGGCGCGCTCCCGACGGGCTCGACGCCGGCGACATCGATGCCTGGACCGGATTGGCGGCACGCGCCGGCCCGCACCCCAATCCGTTCGCGATGCCGCAATTCGTGCTGCCGGCCGCACGCTGGCTGACGCCGTCGAAGCCGCCGCGGATCGCCTGGATCGAACGCGGCGGCCCGCATTCGCCAACCCTGATTGCGGTGGGCGCCTTCGCCTTCGCACGCCCCGACCTGTTCGTGCCGTTGCCGCACCTGTGCGACTACCGCACGCCGCACACCTTCCGCGGCGGGCTGCTCGTCGCCGCGGGCGAAGAAGGCGCCGCCATCCGCGCGTTGCTGTCGTCGGCGCCGAATGGCCGGCGCTGGCGCGCGCTGGATGTGCGGAACCTGCCGCTCGACTGCGCCGAACTGGAATCCGCGCGGCACCTGGCCGGATCGGAGGGCGGCGGCTGGTTCCCGCGCCGCGTCTTCGAGCGCCCCATCCTCGACGTGCCTGCCGGCGACACACCAGTGCTTCCCGAATCGAAGGACCGCCGCCGCCACCGGCGCCGGTTGCAGCAGCAGGGCGCGCTCGAGTTCCGCCTGCTGCGCGGCGCCGAAGTCGACGGGCCCGCGATCCGTGCGCATCTGGCGCTGGAACACGCCGGCTGGAAGGGCGGACGCGGCAGTTCGCTGCTGTCCGCGCCCGCACAGGCCGCGTTCTTCCGCGAGATGATCGCGGGCTTCGCCGGCATCGGCGCGGCGGTGCTGATGGAAACGCGGCTCGACGGCCGCGTCATCGCCTCGTCGAGCAACCTGCTGCTCGGCGATACCCTCAACGGCTTCAAGATCGGCTGGGATCCGGAATTCGCCGCCTGCGGCCCGGGCATCCTCGACGAAGCCGCGCTGATCGCGGCGTTGCCTGCGCAGCTGCCCGGCGTGCGCCGCTTCGACAGCCAGGCGCAGCAGGATTCGTACCTGGCGCGGTTGCTGCCGCAGCGGATGCGGATGGCGACCGGCACGCTGGCGCTGGACCGCAACGCGGCGCGGGCGATGCGTGCCGCGCGCTGGCTGCGTCCGCTGGCCTGGCGCCTCGAACGCGACGGCTAGGGCGTGCCGCTCAGGCGATCTGCGCGCGGTGCCAGTCGCGCTCTTCCGGGTTCAGCCACAGCCAGCGTTGCGCCGTGCGCAGGCCGTTCGGCACCGGCAGGCAGGCGGGAGGGCGGCTGCGCAGCAGCAGCGGCCCGATCCGCAACGACTGCACCGTCGCCAGCCGCCTGAAGCCGAGCGCCGCATGCGCACGCAGCGAAAGGAAATTGCCGGCGCTGACGTCGGACAGGAAGAACCGCGGCCGCCGGTCCAGCCGGGTGGCCGCATCCATCATCGCCACCAGCATCCTGCGGCCGCGGCGATCCGGGGCGACGAAGGCGTCGCGCGCCCAGACCAGGCTGTGGTCCAGTTCGAACAGCCAGGCCAGCTCGTCCAGGTAGCGCGGTATCCCGTGCATGACCCAGAACCAGGCGACCAGGCCACGCTCCTCTTCGACCGCGAAACAGCGGAAGCCCCGCCGGAACCGCCGCAGGATGCGCTCGCGGTCGCCGCGCCGGCCGTACGCGCGATAGGTCCCGACGATGCGCTCCACGTCGTCGGCCAGCAGCTCCACGAAGCGTTGGTCCGCGGCCAGCGCGACCGATCCGTCGCTGCCCGCTTCGCGCCCCAGCAGGACGATGCGGTTCCATTCGATCACGTGCTCCCCCCGTTCTCGCCGAAAATCGCGGCGCGCGCATCCGCGCCTACGCCAGTTCCATGCGCGTCCTGCGCCGCCGCCACTCCGCGCGTATCCAGTTCATCGCCGGCTTCTCGACCCGATAGCTGAGCAACGCGGCCAGGGCGAACGCCAGCGCCATCGCCAGCGGCACCGCCGCCCACGCCGGCACGCCGGCCCGTTCCAGCCGCCAGATCGCCGCGAAGCCCACCGACTGGTGGATCAGGTACAGCGAGTAGGAAATCGCGCCGAGGAAGGCGAACAGCGGCAGGTTCAGGAAACGCAGCCAGCCCAGGCTGAACAGCGCGAAGATCGCGCAGCAGACGCCGGCGACCAGCAGCAGGACCGGCGGCTGGCCGATGCCGATCGACAGCAGCGCCAGCCCGATCATCGCCGCGTCCAGGCGCCGTTCGGCGGCCCGCGTGCGCATCCGGTAGAACAGGATGCCGATCGCGAAGAACGGGATGTAGCGCAGGATCAGCAGCTCGCCCAGCGTGTACGAGAAGTGCCAGCCGGACTTCTGGCACCACCCCGCCAGCGCGGACAGCAGCAGCCAGCCGGCGATGACCCAGCGGATGCGCCCGAGCAGGCCGAGCGCGAACCAGAACAGCATCTGCGCATAGAAGAACAGTTCGATCTGCAGGGTCCAGTAGGAACCGTCCAGCTCCTGCGCGCCGAGGAAGTCCTGCACCATGGTCGCGTTCAGCAGCAGGTCGCGCAGCGGTATCCGCTGCTGCGGCAGGCCGACCGCCCAGACCACCGCGGCGGTGATCGCCATCGCCGCCCAGTACCCGGGGAACAGCCGCGAGAAGCGCGAGACCACGAAATCCATCCCGGTGCGGGTCCGCTCCAGGGTCATGAAGATCACGAAGCCGCTGATCAGGAAGAACAGGTGCACGCCGTACATGCCGACGCTGAAGTCCAGCGACAGCCGGCCGGCATGGCCGACCACCTCCGCGTATCGCGTTGTGTAGTGGTAGAGCATCACCGCCACGGCGGCGATGCCGCGCAACGCGTCCAACTCCACCACCCGCGCAGATGACGAAATCCCCTGTTCCACTTCAGTCCACGGCCACGGTTGCCTGCATGGCCGGTATAACGCCGGCCACCGCGTGGACAGGCCATTCCGCACGCGCCGACAACGGCATCCGGGCGACCCCATGCGCCTGCTGATCGTCACCTCGCAATTCCCGATCGCCGGCGAGCCCAACCGCGGCCGCCCGGTCTACCAGACCGTGCGCGAACTGTCGCGGTTGGCGCAGGTGCGCGTGCTCAGCCCGGTCGCCAGCTACCCGCGCTGGGCGCAGCCGCGCAGCTACCTGTACCGCGCCCCGGACGACGCGCAGGTGGCCCCGGGCTGCGACACCCAGTACGTCCGCTATCCCGCGCTGCCGGCGCTGAGCCGTCCGTTCAACGGCCGCCTGTGCGCGCGCGCGCTCGAGGGCCCGTTGCGCGCGTTCGCGCCGGACCTGGTGCTGTCGTACTGGCTGTATCCCGATGCCCACGGCGCGATGCTCGCCGCGCGCGACGCCGGCGTGCCGCTGGTGGTCGGCGCGCGCGGCTCCGACCTGCGCGTGCGCGACGCGGTCAGCCGCCGCCTGACCAAGCCCGTGCTGCGCGCCGCGCAACGGCTGCTGGTGGTCAGCGACGACCTCGGGCGCGTCGCCGCGTACGACTACGGCGCCGATCCCGACCGCATCCGGGTCATCTCCAACGGCTGCGACGCCTCGATCTTCCATCCTTCCATCCGCAACCATGCGCGCCGGCTGCTCGGCCTGGACCCGGACGCGGAGATCGTGCTCTACGTGGGCCGGCTGGTCGCGGAAAAGGGCCTGCGCGAACTGCTCGCCGCCGCCGGCCGCCTGCAGGCGTCGCGGCCGCGCCTGCAACTGGCGCTGGTCGGCGAAGGGCCGCTGCGCGCGGAACTGGAAGCGCTGGCCGCGACGGCCGGCGTCCCGGTGCGCTTCGCCGGCGCGCAACCACCAACGGAGGTGGCGCGCTGGATGGTCGCCTCCGACGTGGTGACGTTGCCCAGCTATTCGGAAGGCCACCCGAACGTGCTGGTCGAAGCGCTGGCCTGCGGCCGGCCGGTGGTCGCCACGCCCGTCGGCGGCATCCCCGAAGTCGTCGACGCCGACAACGGCGTGCTGGTGCCGGCGCGCGACGCCGCTGCGCTGGCCGGCGGGCTGGCGCAGGCATTGCGCCGCGACTGGAACGAAACCGCGCTGGCGCGGCGCTTCTCGCGCGACTGGCGGCAGGTGGCGCAGGAAACGCTGGCGGCCTGCGAGGAAGCGCTGGCGGAGGCGCGCGGCCTGCGCGCGGTCTACATGGCCGGCTCGGCCTGAGCGGCAACGGGGGATACGAACGGATATGTGCGGAATCGCAGGCTTCAGCGGACCCGATGTCGACGCCGCGGCGGCGCGCCCGCTGCTGCAGCGGATGATCCGCACGCTGGCGCACCGCGGCCCCGACGGCTACGGCTTCCACGCCGAACCCGGCGTGGGCCTGGCCCACGCGCGGCTGTCGATCATCGACCTGTCGACCGGCGACCAGCCGATCCGCAACGAGCGCGGCAGCGCGTGGACCGTGTTCAACGGCGAGATCTTCAACTACGTGGAGCTGCGCCGCGAACTCGAGGCGCAGGGCCACCGCTTCTACACGCAGTCGGACACCGAAGTGATCGTGCACCTGTACGACCGCTACGGCGACGATTTCGTGCAGCACCTCAACGGCCAGTTCGCGATCGCGATCTGGGACGGCGCGCGCCGCCGCCTGGTGCTGGCGCGCGACCGCGCCGGCATCCGCCCGCTGTACTACGCCAATGCGGGCGGGCGAACCTGGTTCGCCTCCGAGGTCAAGGCGCTGCTGGCGGTACTGCCGGAATGCGCGCGGCTGAATCCGCTCGCGCTGGCGCAGACCCTGACCTACTGGGCGCCGGTGGACCCGGACACGCTGTACGAAGGCGTGCGCAGCCTGCCGCCGGGCTGCCTGCTCGCGATCGAGCACGACGGCCGGCAGACGCTGAAGCGCTACTGGGACTGGGCCTTCCCCGACGCGGAAGAAACTTCGCCGTCGCGCCATCCGCTGACCGTCGGGCAGGCCGCCGCCGAACTGCGCGAACTGCTGGTCGATGCGGTGCGCCTGCAGCTGCGCGCCGACGTGCCGGTCGGCGCCTACCTCAGCGGCGGCCTGGATTCGTCCGGCATCGTCGCGCTGATCCGCGGCTTCACCGACACTCCGGTGCGCACGTTCTCGGTGGCGTTCGAGGACGGCGAATTCGACGAAAGCGAACACCAGCAGGCGATGGTCCGCCACCTCGGCACCGATCACACCACCCTGCGCTGCGGCCGCCGCGACATCGGCGAGGCGTTCCCGCGGCTGATCCGCCACACCGAAACGCCGGTGCTGCGCACCGCGCCGGTGCCGCTGATGCTGCTGTCGGGCTGCGTGCGCGAGCACGGCTACAAGGTGGTGCTGACCGGCGAAGGCGCCGACGAAGTGTTCGGCGGCTACGACCTGTTCAAGGAAGCCAAGGTGCGGCGCTTCTGGGCGCGGCAGCCGGATTCGCGGTTCCGCCCGCTGTTGCTGCAGAAGCTGTACGGCTACCTGCGCAACTCGCCGGTCGGCCACGCCGGTTTCGCCCAGCAGTTCTTCGGCCAGGGGATGGAACACCTGCAGCGCCCGGTGTTCGCGCACGTGCCGCGCTGGACCACCTCGCAACGCGCGCTGTCGTTCCTGTCGCCGGAATTGCGCGCCGCGACCGCGGGCTGGGATCCGCTCGACGCGTACGAGCGGACCCTGCCATCGGGAATCGCCAGCTGGAGCCCGCTGGCGCGCGACCAGTACGTCGAGGCCAAGTCGCTGCTGGCCGGCTACCTGCTGTCGTCGCAGGGCGACCGCGTGGCGATGGCCAATTCGATCGAAGGCCGCTTCCCCTACCTCGACCACCGCGTCATCGAATTCGCCAACCGCCTGCCGCCCAGCTTCAAGCTGCGCGGCATGACCGAGAAATACCTGCTGCGCCGCGCCCTGGCCGACCTGCTGCCGCAGGACATCGTCAATCGCACCAAGCAGCCGTACCGCGCGCCGGACAGCCAGAGCTTCTTCTTCGACGGCCGGCCGCTCGACTACGTCGCCGACGCGCTCGACCCACAGCGCATCCGCGATGCCGGTTACTTCGATGCCGCCGCGGTGGGCCGCCTGTTCGAGAAATGCCGGCAGGGCCGTGCCGCCGGCTTCGCCGACAACCAGGCCTTCGTCGGCATCCTCTCGACGATGCTGCTGCACCGGCAGGTCGCCGGAACGCATCCGGCACCGCGGGAGGCGGCGGTCGACGATGCCACCGCGGTGATCGCCGCCTCCTGACCACCAATCCGGGCGAACGGAATCGTCATGCACTGGCGCATCAAGGGAACGGTCCAGAAAGTGCTCGGTTACGTGCCGGGCGGCGACGCGCTGCACTTCCACCTGCAGCGCCGTTTCGGCGGGCTGCAGCGCTTCGAGCGCGAGCTGGCCATGAAGATCGACGACTGGGCGATCATGGCCCGCCACCTGCGCAACGCCGGCGTCGGCTTCGCCGGCATGCGCGGCTTCGAGATCGGCACCGGCTGGTACCCGACCTTCCCCTTCGCCTGCTACCTGGCCGGCGCGGCGCGGATCGACACCTGCGACCTCAACCCGCACCTGCGCGTCGACCTGACCCGCGACTGCGTCGAGGCGCTGGAGCGGTTCCTGCCGACGATCATCGACGCCGGCGGCGCGGACGCGGACGGCGCGTGGCAGCGCTACTACCGCCTGCGCGAGCTCATCCTCGCCGGCGCCGGCCTCGAAACCGCGAGCGACGGCGCGATCCGCTACCGCGCGCCGGCCGATGCGACGCGCACGACGCTGGCCGACGGCGAGATCGGCGTGGTGTTCTCCAACAGCGTGCTCGAGCACGTGCCGGCGGACGTGGTCGAGGCGATGTACCGCGAAGCGCGGCGCATCCTCGCGCCGGGCGGGGTCATGTTCCATTCGGTCAACTGCGGCGACCACTACGCCTACGTCGACCGCAACATCCACCAGCTGCACTACCTGCGCTATTCCGACCGGCAATGGCGGCGCTGGAACAACGCCTTCCTGTACCAGAACCGGTTGCGCGCGCACTATTTCGTCGACGCGGCGGCGCGGCAGGGTTTCCGCATCGAGCTGAACACCGCCGCCGCGCGACCCGAGCGGCTGCAGCAACTGGCGGAAATGCCGGTGCATCCGCAGTTCGCCGGCATCCCGCCGGAGAAACTGTGCATCACCAGCGTGGATTTCATCGCGCGCAAGCCACTGCCGGCGGCGGGCTAAGGTGCCGGGGCGATCCGCAGCAGCCTGCCGTCGTCCTCGTCGGTCAGCACGTACAGCGCGCCATCCGGCCCTTGCCGCACGTCGCGGATGCGCTGGCCGAGTTCGGTCAGCAGGCGCTCCTCGTGCACGACCCTGTCGCCGTCCAGTTCCAGCCGGATCAGCTGCTTCGCTGCCAGTGCGCCGAGGAACAGGTTGCCCTTCCACTGCGGCAGCAGGTCGCCGGTATAGAACGCCATGCCGCTGACCGCCGGCGACTTCTCCCAGACGTAGTGCGGGTCCTGCATGCCCGGCACGCTGCGCCCGCGCGAACCGGGCATCGGTTTGCCGTCGTAGTTGATGCCGTGCGTGGCGAGCGGCCAGCCGTAATTGGCGCCGGCGTCTTCGATGTTGATCTCGTCGCCGCCCATCGGGCCGTGTTCGCTGGTCCACAGCCGGCGCGTCCGCGGGTGCAGCGCCGCGCCCTGCATGTTGCGATGGCCATACGACCAGATTTCCGGCCGCGCGCCGGCGCGCCCCGCGAACGGGTTGTCGTCGGGGATGCGCCCGTCCGGCCAGATCCGCACCAGCTTGCCCTGCAGCTTGTCCAGCTCCTGCGCGGCGGCCGCGGCGACGCGGTTGTCGCCCTGGGTGACGAACAGGTGGCCGGCGTCGTCGAACACCAGCCGCGACCCCACGTGGGTCCCGGCCGACAGCTTCGGTTCCTGCCGGTAGACCACCTCGACATCCTGCAGCACGCCGCCCTGCAGGCGCCCGCGCGCGACCGCGGTGCCGGCCACGTTGCCGCGCAGGTTCGGCTCGGCGAAGGACAGGTAGACCAGCCGGTCGCGGACGAAATCCGGCGACAGGGCGACGTCGAGCAGGCCCGCCTGCCCTTCGACGAACAGCTTCGGCAAGCCCGCGATCGGTTCCGAAACCCGCCCGTCGGCGCCGATCCGGCGCAGGCGGCCGGGGCGCTCCGTCACCAGCATGCCGCCCTCGGGCAGGAACGCCAGCGACCACGGGTGGTCGAGCCCCGCGACCAGTTCGGTGACGGCGTAATCGCCCTTCTCCGAAGCGTGGACACTCGGCACGGCATCGCGCACCGCATGCGGCGGCGTGGCCGGGGGCGGCGCGTCGCCGGAGCGGCAGGCGGCCAGTAACGGCAGCAGCAGTACGAACAGCGTGCATCGCATGGCGAATCTTTCCTTCCGGATGGGGGTTCCCGGCGGCGACGTCGCGCCGCCCGCCCGACCCCATCCACCCACCTACAAACGGAAGAGCGGATGCTGGCCGGACGCGCCCCCGGTTTCCGTATCCACAGAGTGCACGACACAGTGTCGGGGGATCCCTTAAATGCAGCAAAGGCAACAGATCAAACGGTTCATCCTGGAGAACTTCCTGTTCTCGGACGACCCTTCCGCCATCGGCGACCAGGATTCGCTGATTCGCGGCGGCATCATCGACTCGACCGGCATCCACGAACTGATCTTCTTCCTCGAGGACCAGTTCAAGTTGCAGATCGTGCCGGAAGAGATGACCCCGGCGAATTTCGACTCCATCCAGACCGTCGACGAATTCGTCAGCCGCAAGCTCGCGGGCTGATCGCTGCGCGCCATGGACAGCCTTCCCGCCCGTGTCGAACGCGTGGCCCTGCGCGCACCGGAGCGCACGGCCATCGTCGACGGCGAGCGCCGCATCGGCTACGGCGCGTTCTGGCGCCAGGCGCACCGCTTCGCCGCGCACCTGCGCGCGGACGGTCTGCAGGCGGGCGATCGCGTCGCCATCGTCATGCCCAATCGCATCGAGGCCGCGGTCGCCTGCTACGGCGCCTGGCTGGCCGGCGGGGTGGCGGTACCGCTGAACGCGCAGGCTCGGCAGCGCGACTTCCTGCCGTGGCTGCGCCATTGCGGCGCGCGCCATGTGGTTTACGAACGAGGCAACCGCGACGTCGCCGAGGCCATCGCGCAACTGCAGCCGATGCCGTCTTCGACGGCCGCCGAGGATGCGCAACCGCTGCTGCCCGACGACGGCGGCGAATCCGGCCACGTCGCCCACGCGGCCGCGCCGGGCAACCTCGCGCTGATCCTGTACACCTCGGGCACCACCGGCGACCCCAAGGGCGTGATGCTGACCCACGCCAACCTGCTGGCCAACGCGGAATCGATCGTCGCCTATCTGGGATTGACCGAAGACGACCGCGCGCTCAGCGTGCTGCCGTTCTATTACGCCTACGGCGCCTCGGTGCTGAACACCCACCTGATCGTCGGCGGCTGCGTCGTGCTCGGCCCCAGCCTGATGTTCCCGCAGCTGGTGCTGGACGCGATCGAGCGCGAACGGGCGACCGGTTTCCCGGGCGTGCCGTCGACGTTCACCCTGCTGCTGGAAGCGTTGGCGCAGGGGAAGCACGCCCTGACTTCGTTGCGTTACCTCACGCAGGCCGGCGGCGCGATGTCCCCCGCGCTGACCCGCCGCCTGCGTGAGGCCTTGCCCGCGCCGCGGCTGTTCGTGATGTACGGGCAGACCGAGGCGACCTCGCGGATCAGCTGGCTGCCGCCGGAGCGGCTGGAGGAAAAGCTGGGCTCGGCCGGCATCCCGATCGATGGCGTGCAATGGAAGATCGTCCGCGAGGACGGCAGCGACGCCGCCGCCGGCGAAAGCGGCGAAGTCTGCGTGCGCGGCGCCAACGTGATGCCGGGCTACTGGAACAATCCTGCGGCGACCGCGGCGGCGCTGCGCGACGGCTGGCTGCACACCGGCGACATCGGCCACCTCGACGCCGACGGCTACCTGTTCCTGCAGGGCCGGCGCAGCGACATGATCAAGACCGGCGCGCACCGCGTACACCCGGCCGACGTCGAGGAAGTGATCGCCGAGCTGCCCGACGTGCGCGAAGTCGCGGTGGTCGGCGTCGACGACGAAGTGATGGGCCAGGTGATCAAGGCCTTCGTCGTCGCCGGCGAAACCCTGCCGCCGCGCGCCGCAGACCGGATCAAGGCGCACTGCCGCACGCGCCTGGCCCCGTACAAGATCCCCCGCCACGTCGCCTTCGTCGACGCCCTGCCGCGCACCGCGTCGGGCAAGGTGCGTCGCGTCCAACTGATGGAGCAGACCGCAAACCCATGAGCCGCCTCGACCAGCCCGCCATCCTCGGCCCCAGCGTCCTCGACCTCGACTACGAACAGGAAGCCGACCGCATCGCCGCGCGGCTGCGCGAGATCGTCGCGCGGCAACTGCACCGGCGCGGGCTGGTCGTCGCCATCTCCGGCGGCATCGACAGCTCGACCAGCATCGCCCTGGCGGTGCGCGCGCTGGGCCCGGACCGCGTGTTCGCGCTGATCTTGCCCGAGCGCGACTCCTCCGACGACAGCGCGGCGCGCGCGAACATCCTCGCCAGTCATCTGGGCGTGCGCACCGAGACCGTCGACATCGCCCCGGCGCTGGAAGCGATCGGCTGCTACCGCGCGCGCGACGCGGCGGTACGCAACACGGTGCCGGAATACGGCGACGGCTGGAAGTTCAAGATCGTCATCGACGGCGGCACCGAAGGCCGCATCAACCGCTTCCGGCTGGTCGCCGAAACGCCGGCGGGCGAACTCGTCGAACGCGACCTGGCGCTGGCCGACTACCTGGCCATCGTCGCCGCGACCAACTTCAAGCAGCGCATCCGCAAGACCCTGGAATACTTCCACGCCGACCGCCTGAACTACGCGGTGGTCGGCACGCCGAACCGGCTGGAATACGACCAGGGCTTCTTCGTCAAGAACGGCGACGGCTCGGCCGACGTCAAGCCGATCGCCCACCTGTACAAGTCGCAGGTGTACGCGATGGCCCGCCACCTCGGCCTGCCCGAGCGCGTCTGCGCCGCGGTCCCGACCACCGACACCTACAGCCTCAGCCAGGGTCAGGACGAGTTCTACTTCGCCCTGCCCTACCAGCAGATGGACCTGGCGCTGTGGGCGCTGAACCACGACCGCCCCGCGAGCGAACTGGCCGCCGCACTCGGTATTTCCGAAGCGCAGGCCGAAGCGGTCTACGAGGACATCCGCAACAAGCGCCGCACCACCCGCTACCTGCACATGCCGCCGGTGCTGGCCGGCGACGTGCCGGAGCTGGATTGACCGATGGGCCAGGCGTCGCCGCCGCCGCAGTACGTCGTCCGCACCGGCGACCCGTTGCACGACCGCGACACCGTGCTGTCGGTATGGTGGGGAAACCTGGGCCGCGAGGACCGCATTGCGGCGAAGTACGACTGGTTCTACCTGTCCGGCCCGAACGGGCCGCCGCTGCTGCAACTGCTGCTCGAGGCCGCCAGCGGCGACTTCGTCGGCACCGCCTGTGCGGGCCGGCGGCGCATGCGCTTCCGCGGCCAGGACCTGCACGCCGGCGTGCTGGTCGATCTGGCGGTGTTGCCCGCGCATCGCTCGCTGGGCCCGGCGCTGATGCTGCAACAGGGCCTGATCGACGCGGGCAGGCAGCAACTGGACCTGCTGTACGGCTTCCCGAACCCGAAGGCCGCCGCGGTGTTCAAGCGGATCGGCTACAGCCAGCTGACCGAAATGGTCCGCTACGCGCGCGTGCTGCGCTACGGGCACTACCTGCGTGCGCGACTGCCCGCATGGCTGGCGGTACCGGCCGGCTGGGTGCTGGATGCGGCCGTCGCCGTGCGCGACGGCTGGCAGCGCTTCCACGGCCCGCGCCTGCGCCACGAATGGCGGCCGCGCGCGGATGCGCAGATGGACGCGCTGTGGAACGCCTCGCCGCAAGGCGACGGCGTGCTGTCGGTGCGCGACAGCCTGCAGGCGAAGTGGCGCTTCGACGAATCGCCGCTGGCGACCACGCGCTATCTCTGGCTGGTCCCGAAGGGCGGCGGCGAGGCGCAGGCCTGGTTCGCCGTGCAGGCCAGGGACAGCGCGCTGCACGTCCTCGACTTCTGGTCGGACAACGGCGTGCACGGCATGTCGCGGCACCACGTGCTGGCCTTGCTGGCCGCCGCGCGCGCCTGCGGCTACGCCTCGGTGTCGGTGGAGATCGCCGGTACCGAAGCGCAGTTGCAAGGCTGGAAGGAATGCGGCTTCAGCGCACGCGGCCGGCGGCCGGTGTTCGTGCGCTGGAACCGGACGATGGCGACCGAGCCGGAGTGGTTCCTCACGTCGGCCGACGAGGACGAGTAGGAGCGGCTCGACAGGATCGAGCGGAGGGGAGCGAGAAGCGAGGGGATCCCAGGCGGCGGCTGTTGCTCGCTCCTCACTCCTCTCCGTTCATTCCCCAATTGCGGGAAAGGCATCGCGGCTTGAACAGACATTCGCCTGTTAAAAACCGCCGCTCCTACGCCAGCCGTTGCGCCGGCTTGCGGAACAGGTAAAGCGCCAGCCAGTCGGGACGGAAACGGCCGCGCGCATCGACCACCGCATCGGTTTCGAAACCCGTGCGCCCGAGCAGCCAGCCGACCTTCGGCCGCACCGGATTCAGCACCGGCACGCTGGTGAATACCAGTTCGTAGCCCGACTCGCGCGCGCGCTGCGCGATCGCGTCGTCGAACGAACCGTGCGGGAACGACATCGACTCCGCGTCCGGCCCGCCCCGGCCCAGGCATTCCGCCAGCGCGGCGCGCGCGCCGGACAGCTCCGCATCGAGGTCGACCGCCTGCTTCATCGGCGTATGCGTCTTGCCGTGCAGGCCCAGGGCGACGCCGCCGGCCTGCAACCGCTGCAGTTCCCCGACGTCCACCATGTGCCGCAATCCGTCGTCGAGCGCGGCCATCAGCGGCGCCAGCACCGCGTTCCTGCGCTCCGCGGGCAGCGCCTCGAGCCGGGCGATGGCCTCGCGCAGTTCGCCGATCGATTCGCCGGCGGGATGCCATTCCGTCCCGGGCAGCGCCCGCATCGCCTGCGCCAGTTCGGCCACCTTCAGCGCGCCGCGGCGCCAGGCCGCGATCAGGCGTTCCTGGAAGAACGGCTGGCGGGTCCCTATCGCGTCCGCGACCACGAACAGCAGCGCCGGCAGGCCCGCTTTCCGCAACTCGGGCAGCGCGTAATCGGCGTTGTCCGCCCAGCCGTCGTCGAAGGTGATCAGCAGCGGCCGCGGCGGCAGCGGCGCGCCGTCGCGCCGCGAGGCCAGCACCTGCGCCAGCGACACCACGCTGTAATGCTTCTTGAAGAACGCCAGCGACTCGGCCAGCCAGCGCGTCGACAAGGTGTAGTCCGGATCGCAGCTGCGCCAGCGCGGATCGTCCGGACTCAGGGTACGATGGAACATCACCACGGTCAGCCGGTCCGCATTGCGCAGGCGGTGGTACAGGCCGAGCAGGCCGCTGGCGTACAACAGTTTCTTGGAGAGATCCTTCAGCATGTCGTCCGTCGAGGTTTCAGCGATCATCCCCACCTACAACCGGCGGGACCTGGTGGTGCGCGCGATCGACACCGCGCTGGCGCAGACCCGCCGCATCGACGAGATCGTCGTGGTCGACGACGGCTCCAGCGACGGCACCGGCGACGCGCTGCGCGCACGCTATGGAGAACGCATCCGCTACGCGTGGCAGGCCAATGCCGGCGTCTCCGCCGCGCGCAACCACGGCATGCGCATCGCCCGCGGCCGCTATTTCGCCCTGCTCGACAGCGACGACGAATGGCTGCCGGAAAAGACCGAACGCCAGCTCGCGCTGCTGGAAGCGCGCCCCGACCTCGGCATGGTCCTGTGCGACGTGCAGCGCGTCGACGCTTCCGGCGCGCCGATCGACGTGTTGCGCCGCCGCGACACGATCCACGAGGACGGCCCCGCGCTGCGCTGGGTGATCCACAACCCGGCGCTGGCCCCGGCCTCGGCGATCCTGCGCCGCGAGGTGTTCGACGACATCGGCGGCTTCGACGAAAGCCTGCGCACCGCCGAGGACATCGATTTCCACCTGCGCGTGGCGCGGCGCTGGCCGATCGGCGTGGTCGAGGCGCCGCTGGTCCGCGCGATGCGCGGCCACGACGGACTTTCCGCCGAATCCAGCACCTACGACGACTACGTGCGCGTGGTCGAACGCGCGATCGGCGACGCGCGCGGACTGGTCGACGACGGCGAACTGGATCGCGCGCTGGCTTCGACCTACGCGCGCAACGCCCGCGGCATGCTGATCCGCGGACGCTGGTCCGACGCGCTGCACCTGGCCGGGCGCGCGTGGCGGCTGGCGCCCGATACCGGCGCGCGCCGCGAAGTGCTGCAACTGGCGCCGTTCGCCGCCCGCCGCATGCTGCGGCAGCTGCTGCCGCGCTAGGCCCCGCGCCGCCCCGGCCACCGCCTTCAGCGCGCGCCGCGCCCGAACATCACGACCTCGACCGTCTGCAGCAGGATCATCAGGTCGAAGACCAGGCCGTGGTTCTTCACGTAGAACAGGTCGAACTTCAGCTTCTCCTCGGCGTCGCGCACCGAGGCGCCGTACGGATAGCGCAGTTGCGCCCAGCCGGTCAGGCCCGGCTTCATGCTGTGGCGCACGCCGTAGTAGCGGATCTCGCCGCAGAGCATGTCGACGAACTGCGGGCGCTCGGGGCGCGGCCCGACGAAACTCATGTCGCCGCTCAGCACCGCGAACAGTTGCGGCAGTTCGTCCAGACGCGTCTTGCGGATGAACTTGCCGACGCGGGTGCTGCGGTCGTCGTCCCTGCTGGCCCAGACCGCCACCCCGTCCTTCTCCGCGTCGATGCGCATGCTGCGGAACTTGGTCAGGGTGAAGTGGCGGCCATGTTCGCCGACCCGCACCTGCCGGTACAGCACCGGCCCGCCCGATTCCAGCCACACCGCCAGCGCCACCAGCAGCATCAGCGGCCAGGTCGCCAGCAACAGCGTGCCGGCCGCGACCAGGTCGAAGAACCGCTTGCTGAGGCGGCGCGGCGTCGAATAGTCGAAGCCGCCCGAGAACACCAGCCACGACGGATCGACCACGTTGAGCTGGATCATCCCGGCTTCGCGCTCGAAGAAGCTCGACAGGTCGACCACCGAAACGCCGTGCTGCACGCATTGCAGCATGTCCTCCATCGGCAGGCCGCCGCGGCGCTCGTCAGGCGCGATCACCAGTTCGTCGATCTGCAGGCGCTCGACCAGTTCGGCCAGGCCGGCCTCGCCGGGCCGCACCAGCAGGTCCTCGCGCACCAGCTGCGGCTGCCCCGGCACCGGGACGAAGCCGACCAGGACGAAGGTACGCCGGTCGCTTTCGCGCCGCAGCCGCGAATTGATCAGGTCGGCGTTCTTGCCCGCGCCGACGATCAGCACGCGTTGTTTCAGGGTTTCCGACTGGAACACCCGCACCCACAGCACGCGCACCAGCACCACGCCGACCAGGCCGGCGGCCAGCGACATGGCCAGCACGCCGCGGCCGATGTAGGCGGGCGGGAACAGGTAGTAGAGGACGGTCAGGGCGATGCCGCCGAAAGCGAACGACAGGGCCATCCGCAGCAGGAAGTCCAGGCGGCTGTGGCGCATGTGCACCTGGTACAGGCCGAAGGCCGCCATCGCACCGGTGATGAACAGCGCCACCAGCGCGGCGCGGACCGGCGCCTGTTGGGCGAACAGCACGTGGTACTCGGGATCGCCACGGAAGCGGATCCACGCGGCCGCCAGCACCGCGGCGACCAGCACCGCGGTTTCGAGTATCCACAGCATGCGCGCCGCGTTGCTCTTGCGGCTGGCGCGACTGGACTTCATGGCCGCCTCCCCGCCACGCGGCAACCCTGCGTACGACGATGCGCCATGCACGACGCCCGACCCTGTCCAGGCGCGTTCAACGAATGTTCCATACTGCCCCTGCCCCCTGTCCGGGCCTTCGCCCACCCTGCGCCCCCTCGGCGCGCCATTCATCCCGTTTCTGCGGATACCGGTCGTTCCCGCGGTATCACTTCCACCAACGCGAAGGCAGGAGGCGACCGGACAGGTATCGGACGAACGGTCGGGGGCGGCTTCCCGGCGCGTCCGGGCATGCGGATCAGGGTTTGACGACCCCGCGGCGGAAACGCTTGAACGGGCCGGCACGGAAATACCGCGCCAGGACCGCCGGGTCGCTGGCGGCAACCGGCAGCATGCGCGGATTGGCGGCCCGGGGCGCCGGTGCGGATATCGCGGCATCGGCATCGCCGGCGGCGGCCGGAGCCGCACGCGGACCCACGACCTGCTGCGATGCCGGCGTGGCCGAGGAAGAAGGGGCCTTGCCGGGAATCTTCGGCTGCGCGCCATCGGCCCGGATCGGCTGCGCCACCTCGTCTATGTCGAGCCGCTCCAGGGCGCCGATGCCGATCCTGCCGTGCAGCACCAGCCGCGGATGCGCGTCGCCGATGGCCAGCTTCGTCGCCAGCGGCGGATCGTAGGCGGGCAGCGGTTGCGGCGACGGGAACGGGAACGCCGCGGGCGTCGCCGGATTGTTGTTGCCCGCGGCCAGCAGCGGGCTGCCCTGGCGCGGCCGCAGCCTGCGCTGCGCCACGTCGGCGAACTGCGGGTCGCTGCCGCGCAGCGTGCCGGTCCATTCCGCCGGCACCAGCGTCGCGCTGGTCTGTACCCAGTTGTTGCTGCCGGCCACCTTGCGCCCGTCGGACCAGGGTTCGCGGCTCTGCGGCTCGCAGGCGTCGGGCTGCCCCACCTCGCTGGCCGGGTTCTCGCGGACGATCGCCGGCGCGCTGCCGGCCGCGGTCTGGTAGACCACGTTGTTGTGCATTTCCAGCGAACCCGCGCCCAGTTGCACCATCACCGCATTGGCGGCGCCGGAGCGGGCGAAGACCACGGTGTTGTTGACCAGCCGCACCCGCCCCTGGCTGCGCCCGTCCAGGTCGCCGCCAATGCGTATCGCGTTCTGCCAGCTGTTGGTGTGCACCAGCACGTTGCCGACCACGTCGGCGTCCTCGCGGCGCAGGTTGGTCGTCCAGCCCGCCTTCTGCGTGTCGCAATCGGGGCCGATCAGCTCCATCTCGCCGTAGACCGAGTTCTCGATCCAGTTGTAGTAGATCTCGCTGCGCTGGTGCCGCGTGCGCACCAGCACGCCGCCGTTGCCGTCGTGGATGTAGTTGTAGCGCATGCGGAACACGGTATCGGGGAAGGTCACCTCGTCCGATTGCATGTAGATGCTGTGCCGCGTGGTGCCGGCGCCGGCGCGGGCGATCTCGCTGTATTCCAGCGTGAAAGAACCCGAATTCTGGTCGGCGCCGAGGATGCCGTGCGAGGGGCAGTCGTGCACGTACGCGTCGCGCACGGTGACGTTGTGCGCTTCGCTGAAGATGCAGGTGCTGGAGCCGCCGGTGACCTCGAAACCCTCGAACACGACATTGTTCGACTGCTCGAACTTGATCGTGTGGGTGCCCCCCGACAGGCGCGGCCGGGTCGCGCCGGCCACGCGGCGCCAGCGGATGGTCACCGGGTTGGACGGGCTACCGCCATCGTCGTCGCCGACCACGATGTTACCGTTGTAAGTCGCGTTGCCGTCCACCTCGACGATGTCGCCGGGGGCGAGGTCGACGCTGTTGAACAGGGTGGACAACTGGGTGTACTGGCGCCCCGAGGGGCCGACCGTATAGGTCGCGGCGGTTGCCTGCAGCGGCAGCATCGCCAGCAGCCCCAGCCCGAGCATGGTTTTGGACGGACGCATCAGAGAAGGAACCCCCAGTGTTCTGCCGCCATTCCCCTGTGAGGGGAATTTTCGCAACCGCAGCGTGAAATCCCCGCTAAGGTTGGCACGGGGATCCGCCCCGGATGGCGCCGGAATCCTTAGGGTTTGAATATTTGCCGCGATCGCCGCGGTTTCGGCAGCTGGGCGGCAGGCTGCGCGGCGATGCGGAGTCTTCGGCCCATTCCCGACGCAAGCGGCGACGCGAGGCGACCGCCGCAACGACCCGGGGCCCATGCGGCATGGAAGCCGACCAAAAGGAAAGCCGGCAAGTTTCCTTGCCGGCTTTCCGTCGTGGATGGCGCGCCCGGAGAGATTCGAACTCCCGACCGCCTGGTTCGTAGCCAGGTACTCTATCCAGCTGAGCTACGGGCGCGTGAAAGAAGCGGAATTTTGCCTGAGGACCCGATCTTCCGTCAATCGTCCCAAGTAATTCCGACACTGGCGGAGTGAGAGGGATTCGAACCCTCGATAGAGCTTTTGACCCTATACTCCCTTAGCAGGGGAGCCCCTTCGGCCTCTCGGGCATCACTCCGGGCGTGTCGGCCGCGGTTGCGCCGCGACACAAGCGACTAGGATACCGGATGGGCCGTACCCGCGGCAATCCGCGCATTGGATCGCACGGTGCGGAAGGATTCGAATTGGTACCGGGCCGGCTCAGTCGGAAGCGCTGGCTTCCGTGGCGGGCTGGGCGGCGTGGTTGTCCTCGCCGCGCTGGATGCGCTGGTAGATTTCCTCGCGATGCACCGCGACGTCCTTCGGCGCGGTGATGCCGATGCGCACCTGGTTGCCCTTGACGCCGAGAACGGTGACCGTGACCGAATCTCCGATCATCAGGGTTTCACCGACGCGGCGGGTCAGAATCAACATGGTCGTTCTCCTTGATCCGGCAGGGTAATGCCGGGGGGCGCCCCGATCGGCAACTCGGTTGCCCGGGACGCTTCCAGATTTCGTACATAAACGTGAAGCATGGTAGCGGGGGTATGGAGCCCCCGCAAGCACGGGGGTCACGGCCTATTCCCCCCTGTTGGAGCACGCCGCAGCCCCGGATGGATTCAGTGCAGGCGCTCGGAAACCCAGCCCTGGACACCCTTCAGCGCAGTCGCAAGGGCGGGCCCGTCCTCGCCACCACCCTGGGCGAGGTCCGGGCGGCCGCCGCCCTTGCCCCCGATCTGACCGGCGATGTGCGACAGCAGTTCCCCGGCCTTGACCTTGCCCGTTGCGGTCCCGTTCACGCCCGCGACCAGCGCCGCCTTGCCGTCGCTGGCGCCGGCCAGCACGATCACCGCATCGCCCAACTGCTGCTTCAGGCGATCCACCGCCTCGCGCAGCGCCTTGGCGTCGAAGCCTTCCAGCCGCGCCGCGAGCACGCGCACGCCGCCGACATCGACCGCGGAACCGGCCAGGTCGGCGGTGGCGCCCGAGGCGACCTTGGCCTTCAGGGATTCCAGTTCGCGCTCCAGCTTCTTCTGGTTTTCGGTGACCTGGCGGATCTTGTCGACCACGTCGTTGGCATTGCCGCCCAACAGCGCGGCCGCCTGGCGCAGGCGGCTTTCCTCGCCGGCGACGTGGTCCAGCGCCCCCTGCCCGGTCACCGCCTCGACCCTTCGCACGCCGGCGGACACGCCGCCCTCGCTGACGATCTTGAATAGCCCGATGTCGCCGGTGCGGCCGACGTGGGTGCCGCCGCACAGTTCGGTCGACGTCGGGCCGAAACGCAACACGCGCACGCGCTCGCCGTACTTCTCGCCGAACAGCGCCATCGCGCCGAAGTCCAGCGCTTCCTGCATGCCCATGTGCCGCACCTCGCCCTCGTGGTTGGCGCGGACCTCGGCGTTGACGCGGCGCTCGACCTCGGCGATTTCGGCCGCGGTCATCGGCTGGAAGTGCGAGAAGTCGAAACGCAGGCGGTCGGGCGCGACCAGCGAGCCCTTCTGTTGCACGTGCGTGCCGAGCACGCCGCGCAGCGCGGCGTGCAGCAGGTGGGTGGCCGAATGGTTGAGCACGATGCGCGCGCGGCGCTCCGCATCGACCGAAGCGACGACGTGGTCGCCGAGCTTCATGCCGCCCTTCGCGACCCTGCCGACGTGGCCGAAGAACTGGCCGGCGAATTTCTGCGTGTCGGTCACGTCGAATTCGACGCCCTTCTCCGCGAGCACGCCGGTGTCGCCGACCTGGCCGCCGGATTCGGCGTAGAACGGGGTCTTGTCGAGGATCACCACCGCTTCGTCGCCCGCGGAAACGGAATCGACCGGGCGGCCGTCCTTCAGCAGCGCGACGATCTGCAGGCCGCCGGCGTCGAGGTGTTCGTAGCCGAGGAATCCGGTCGGCGCGAGCTGCGCGACCAGTTCCGCCGGCAAACCGGTGTTCGACGCGAACTTGCCGGCGGCGCGCGCGGTTTCGCGCTGCTGCTCCATCGCGTCCTGGAAGCCGGAAACGTCGACCACCAGGCCGCGCTCGCGCGCGATGTCCTCGGTCAGGTCGAGCGGGAAACCGTAGGTGTCGTAGAGGCGGAACGCGTCGTAGCCCGGGATGATGCGGTCGGCCCTGGCGGCGACCTCGTCGAAGATCTTCATGCCGGAATCGAGCGTCTCGGCGAAACGTTCCTCCTCGGCCTTCAGCGCGCGCTCGACCGTGGCCTGCGCCGCCGGCAGTTCCGGGTAGGCCTCGCCCATCAATTCGACCAGCGTGGGCACCAGCTTGTGGAAGAACGGTTCGCGCGTGCCGAGCATCCAGCCATGGCGCAGCGCGCGGCGGATGATCCGGCGCAGCACGTAGCCGCGGCCCTCGTTCGACGGCAGCACCCCGTCGACGATCAGGAACGAGCAGGCGCGGATGTGGTCGGCGATCACGCGCAGCGACTTGTTCTCCAGATCGGTGGTGCCGGTCAGCTCCGCCGCCTTCTTGATCAGCGTCTGGAACAGGTCGATCTCGTAGTTGCTGTGCACGTGCTGCAGCACCGCGACCAGGCGCTCCAGGCCCATGCCGGTGTCGACGCACGGGGCGGGCAGCGGCACCAGCGTGCCGTCGGGCTGGCGGTCGAACTGCATGAAGACGTTGTTCCAGATCTCGATGAAGCGGTCGCCGTCCTCGTCGGGCGAGCCCGGCGGGCCGCCCGGGATTTCCGGACCGTGGTCGTAGAAGATCTCGGTGCACGGCCCGCACGGACCGGTGTCGGCCATCTGCCAGAAGTTGTCCGAGGCATACGGCGCGCCCTTGTTGTCGCCGATGCGGATGATGCGCTCTGGCGGCAGGCCGACCATCTTGTTCCACAGCTCGTACGATTCGTCGTCGGTCTGGTAGACGGTGACCAGGAGTCGTTCGGCCGGCAGCTTCCACACCTGGGTCAGCAGCTCCCACGACCAGGCGATGGCCTCCTTCTTGAAGTAGTCGCCGAACGACCAGTTGCCGAGCATCTCGAAGAAGGTGTGGTGGCGCGCGGTGTAGCCGACCGAGTCGAGGTCGTTGTGCTTGCCGCCGGCGCGCAGGCAGCGCTGCACGTCGGCCGCGCGCACGTAGCTGCGCTTCTCGGCGCCGAGGAACACGTCCTTGAACTGGACCATGCCCGAGTTGGTGAACAGCAGGGTCGGATCGTTGCCCGGCACCAGCGGCGCCGACGGCACGATGGTATGGCCCTTCGAGGCGAAGAAATCGAGGAAGTCCTTGCGGACCCGGGCGGTGGTGAATTCTGGCGTCTTGTCGCTGGTCATCTGGCTGGCGAGGTCTGGCGGGCAAGGGGGCATTGCCGATACCGTCCAGATGCGGACGAAGCAGCGGGCCGTCAACCCGGAAAAGGCCGTCAAGATTACCAAACCGGGCGGTCCCGCGGGCCCGGGATGCCCGCTTCCGCGGCCGGCCGCGAAGGCGGCCCTATTCCGCGTCCCCGCGCAATGCCGCGCGGATGCTGTCGCCATCGAAGCCCCGCCGGACCAGGAGGTCGCCGGCCTTGCGCCGTTGCGCCGCATCCCGTGGCCCGGCTTCGCCGAAACGGCGGCGGACCAGGTTGCGGGCGATCACGAGCCAGTCGCCATCGAAGGCGTCCATCGCAGCGGCGATGGTTTCCCGGTCCAGGCCGTGCATGGCCAGTTCGGCACGGATATGCGCGGGGCCGTAACCATTGGCGGCACGGCTGCGGACCAGGAACTCGGCGAAACGCGCGTCGTCCTGCCAGCCTTCACTGCTCATCCGTTCGACCGCGGCCACGGCTTCGGCGGCATCGACGCCACGCGCGGTCAGTTTGCGGGTCAGCTCCTTGCGCGAATGCTCGCGGCGCACCAGCAGGCCGAGCGCGCGCTGCGCCGGCGTCGGCTCGGGGCGACGCTTGCGTTGCCGGCTGGTCGCGGCGGTCTCGCCCTCGCCGGGAAGGCGGCCGAATTCGTCGCTGCCATTCATTTCCGTGTCGGCTTCCCGGCGGGCCCGGCGGTTGCCTTGCCGGCGACCTTGCCCGGCGGCCTGGTCGACCCGGCGGACTTCTTCGCCGGCCTGGGCTTCGGCGCCGGCAATGCGTCGGCGGTGGCCTGCAGTATCCGCTGCAGCAGTTCCGTGTCGTCGAGGAATTCGTCCAGTACGTAATAGTCCTTCGCCTCGGGATACGGCTTGCCCAGCGCGACCGTCGGCAACAGCGCGCGCCCGGCTGCGGTCGGTTTCAGCAGCAGGCTGTTGTCGCAGGCGAAAGCGACGACCTTGCCATCCAGGTACAGCCCGTACTCGCCGAACATGCGCTTGTACGCCAGCCGCGACCCGAAGCCGGTCTGTTCGTGCACGTATTCGATGTAGTCGCTGTCGGTGGCCATGGTCGCTCTCCTTATCGGTTCCCCGGTCCGCGCCCTGGCTCCACGGCGGCGCCGGCCCGCACCTCCGCCTGCCTGCGCTTCGGCAGGCCGGCCAGCGCCTTGTCGTACGACCAGGCAATCAGCTCCTTCAGGTAATCGGCCGGGACCGTGCGCACGTCGACGATGGTGACCCAATGGAAACGGCCCATGTAACGTGCCGGCTTGATTCCGGGCACCCCGGTCAGCTCGAGGAAGCGCTCCGGCGTCACCCGGATGCTGAAGCGCCATTTCTCCGGCTCGCTGGTCTTGAAGTAGGCGAAGTACTTGTTGCCCACCGAATACAGCAGCACGTTGCTCGGCGGGCCGGCCAGCTTCGACGCGACGGCCGGGAAACGGCTGCAGAACGCCTTGACCGCGGCGACATCCACGCTACACCCCGGCGACAGCCCGCGCCAACCGTCCGCGGCTGCCCGAGGGCACGGCCCCGAAGCCGAGACAACCGGGCATGGCAACGGCGCCTTCCGGCAGGATCGTGAACGATGCGTCGCGCACTCCCGGCGCGGACTTGAACCGGTCAGTCAGGCCGCACATTGCGATCTCTCCCTTCCGGGCAGGGGCACGGCAAACGATAACGCTGCGACGCCCGCGATGGCGAGGAACGGCATCTCCCGCCATGCGATCGACGAGCATCGACCTCCCGGTGCAAAAGGCTGGCGCATCCGGCAAGCAAAAAGGCCCCGCTTGCGCGGGGCATGACGAGAAAAGGAGCGGATGGCGCCATGTCCGGCATTCCCGCCCGCGCGGGCGGGAATGCCATGAAGATTTCCGTCCCTGGAGACAGGCATCCTTATTCGTCGTCGCCGTCCGCATCGTCGCGCGATGCCTCGGCCGGCTGGAACTTCTCGCGCAGCTCGGCTTCCAGCTTCGCCGCGACCTGCGGGTTCTCGCGCAGGTAGTTGCGGGCGTTGTCCTTGCCCTGGCCGATGCGCTCGCCGGCGTAGCCGTACCAGGCGCCCGACTTCTCGACCAGCTTGGCGTCCACGCCCATGTCGATCAGCTCGCCTTCGCGGCTGATGCCCTCGCCGTAGAGGATTTCGGTGACCACCTGCTTGAACGGCGGCGCCAGCTTGTTCTTGACCACCTTGATCTTGGTCTGGTTGCCGATGATCTCGTCGCCCTTCTTGATCGCACCGATGCGGCGGATGTCCAGGCGCACCGAAGCGTAGAACTTCAGCGCGTTGCCGCCAGTGGTGGTTTCCGGGCTCTGGCCGGGCATCATCACGCCGATCTTCATGCGCAGCTGGTTGATGAAGATCACCAGGGTGTTGGAGCGCTTGATGTTGCCGGTCAGCTTGCGCAGCGCCTGGCTCATCAGCCGGGCCTGCAGGCCCGGCAGCTGGTCGCCCATCTCGCCTTCGATTTCGGCCTTCGGCGTCAGCGCCGCGACCGAGTCGATGACGACGATGTCGATGGAGCCGGAACGCACCAGCATGTCGGCGATCTCCAGCGCCTGCTCGCCGGTGTCGGGCTGCGACAGCAGCAGGTCGTCGACCTGCACGCCCAGCTTGGCCGCGTAGACCGGGTCCAGCGCGTGCTCGGCATCGATGAAGGCCGCGGTGCCGCCCATCTTCTGGCACTGCGCGATCGCCTGCAGGGTCAGCGTGGTCTTGCCCGAGGACTCCGGGCCGTAGATCTCGACGACGCGGCCCTTCGGCAGGCCGCCGATGCCCAGCGCCAGGTCCAGCATCAGCGAGCCGGTGGGGATGGCTTCGACCGGCTCGATCACGCGGTCGCCCATGCGCATCACCGACCCCTTGCCGAACTGGCGTTCGATCTGGGTCAGGGCCGCGGCCAGCGCGCGCTTCTTGTTCTCGTCCATCGTGGTGTCCTCAGGTCTTGGAAATCGGGAATGGGGTCAGGCTAACGACGGTGCATCGCATGGACTGAGACGCGCCGGCCTTGTCGAAGAAAATATTCCGCAGGAAAAACAGAAGGCATAGGCCGATGCCCGCGCGCGGTGTCGGAAAAGTCCTCGCCATGGCCTGCCCCGCCCGCCTCACCGGTTCGGCCTCACCAGGCCGCAGTACAGACCCTCGATGGCGAAGTCCTGGTCCGGCTGCACCTCGATCGGCGCGTAGTCGGGGTTGCGCGGCAACAGGCGGATGCGGTCCTTGCCGATCTTCAGCAGCTTGACCGTGATTTCGTCGTCGACGCGCGCGACCACGATCTGGCCGCTGCGCGCATCGCGGGTGCGGTGCACGCCGATCAGGTCGCCGTCGAAAATGCCTTCGTCGCGCATCGAGTCGCCGCTGACCTTGAGCAGGTAGTCCGGCGAAGGGTGGAAAAAGGCGCGGTCGAGCATCACGTAGCCGTGCGTGTCGGCATCGGCGCCGATCGGCGCGCCGGCAGCGACGCGGCCGAGGATGGGCAGGCGCAGCGCATCATCGTTGGCCGCCGGCAGCGCCAGTTCCTGTTGCGGCGGTTGCGGCGCATGCAGCACGCGGATGCCGCGGGCGCGGCCGGAAACCCGCTCGATTGCGCCGGCAGCCTCGAGCGCCTCAAGGTGGTACTGGGCTCCACGCAGACTGAAGCCGAATGCCTTGGCGATTTCGGTCTGCGACGGCGGCATACCCTCGGCCTCGATGCGCTCGGCGATCAGGGCAAGGATGGCTTGCTGGGTATCGGTCAGGTCCATGGTTAGTAGTAATACTACTACCCACCGGATGATGCAAGCCCTCTTCCGACACCATGCCTCCTGATCAATCGAGCCTGAGCCAGATTCAGATAGATGCCCGCGGGAACACTGGCAACCAGCACAAGCGCGGTGCCATTGCTGTAAATCCCCGACAGCAATCCCCACCACCAGGGCAAAGTTCCATTTGCCTGCCTGATCCACTCGTCGTACTGGGGGAGGACAAATATTGCGTCCAAGGCAATCAGTGCCGCCGGCGCCGCAATCATCCCCCCAATCACGACAATGGCGGCGTATTGCCAAAGGTACTCGCCAACGAAACGGCTCCGGACAAGGCGCGTCCCTTCTTCGTGCACAGACCGCCAATTTCCCCGGCTGAGCCACACCACGATTGTCGCAACCAGCAGGCATGCAGAGATGGCGTCCCCAGCCAACCAAATCGTTCCGGCCAACGCGGCGTTTTCCACAATCGAAGCAAGCCCGTCGGCGGCGAGATTCAACACCGTGTATGCAAGCCACAGCACCAGACAAACAATCAATGTGCGCCTACCAGGCCACCAAGGCCTGTACCAGCGCGTAGGCACCTCATCGTCCAGAGTTGCCGGGTTCCACGACAGGAATGGCGTCATCACCCATGCCACGATCAGTGCCACATACCCGATCGGTCGTAGCCAGTTGCCTTCATCCAATAGACAACCCAGCAAACGCCGGCAATCGTCCAGGCAATGCTCGCGAGCACGAAGCCACGCGAACGCAGGGGCCACAGCAACGTCGCAACAGCCTCCCGATCGCTGTCGAGGAAATTGCGCAACATCCCCACCAGCAACGGAGGCAGCAGGCAGAGCAGGAATATCGCGACGAGCACCAGCGGGTACGACCTGCCTGTGGGGATTTCCAGCAGTTCCAGCGCACCAATGCCCGCGCGACTACTGATGATGCCGGGAAAGGGACGCGTGATTGCCAGCAGCCCCCATATCCACGCGGTACACCAGGCCGCCACTCCGGCGGAAAAGGCCAACCAGCGCCATGCCGGGCTCCCGGGATCCGCAGGGCCCGGCAGCCGTTCGCCTCCCGTGACGGCCTCCATGCCCTACTTCCTCCCCCCGCGCCACATCGAGAACAGTATCCACACCCCGCCCAGCGCGGCGCCGATGAACCCGGCTACGCCCACCCACAGCATCCAGCGGCTGGAGAACCCGCCACCATTGCTGTGCATCACGATCGACGAGCCGATGATCAGTGCGGCGGTGATGATGCCCATGGTCAGCCGGTTCGCGGCGCGGTCGACCTTGTCGCCGAAGGCCTTCAGCGTGGTCACCTCGATCTGCAGGTGCAGCCGGCCGCGCCGCGCGTACTGCAGCAGCCGGTGCAGGTCGCGCGGCATGTCGCGCAGCAGGTCGACCACGTTGCCCAGCGCGCGCTTGCCGCGTCGCGCCACCGCGACCGGAGAGTAGCGCGCCAGCATCGCCCGCTCGAGGAACGGCCGCGCCTCGCCGGCCATGTCGAAATCCGGATCGAGCTGGCGCCCCATGCCCTCCAGGGTCAGGAAGGCCTTGATCATCAACGCCAGTTCGGCCGGCAGGCTGAGCCCGTGCTCGCGCAGCAGCGCGGTCACGTCGACCAGCATCGCACCCATGCGCAGGTCCTTCAGCGGCACGCCGCGGTACTGGTCGACGAACACGTCGACCGCTTCCTGCAGGCGCCCTTCGTCGATGTCGCCGCTGCCTTCGGTCCAGTCGACCAGTACGTCGGCGACGCTGCGCGAATCCTGCCCCACCAGTCCGTGCAACAGGCGCACGATCTGGAAGCGGCGCTGCTCGGACACCCGCCCGACCATGCCGAAGTCGATCACGCCGATCGCGCCGTCGGGCATGTAGAAGATGTTGCCGGGGTGCGGATCGGCGTGGAAGAAGCCGTCCTCCAGCACCATCTTCAGCACGATGCCCGCGCCGGTGCGCGCCAGTTGCCGGCGGTCGAGCCCGGCGGCGTCGACCGCCGCCAGATCGCGGCCGGGGATGCCGTCCAGCATTTCCTGCACGTTGAGCCGCTCGCTGGTCCACTGCCAGTACACGCGCGGGATGACGATTTCCCCGTGGCCGGCGAAATTGGCGGCGATGCGTTCGGCGCTGCGGCACTCGGCGGCGAAGTCGAGTTCGCGGCGCAGCGACACGCCGAACTGCTGCACGATCCGCACCGGCTGGTAGCGCCGCAGTTCGGGCAATTCGGCCTCGGCGATCTCGGCCAGGTGCCTGAGCAGGCGCAGGTCGGCTTCGATGGTGTCCCTGATCCCGGGCCGGCGCACCTTGAGCACCACGTCGGTGCCGTCGGCCAGCACCGCGCGGTGCGCCTGCGCCAGCGAGGCGGCCGCGATCGGCACGGGATCGATCGCGGCGAAGACGTCGTCCGGGTCCTCGCCCAGGTCCTCGATCAGCTGCGGCAGGATGTCCTGGTAACGCAACGCGGGGACCGCGTTCTGCAGTTCGCTCAGCTCGGCGATCCAGGACGGCGGCAGCAGGTCGACGCGCGTGGCCAGCATCTGTCCCAGCTTGACGAAGCTGGGCCCCAGGTCCTGCAACGCGTGGCGGACGCGCGCAGGCACCTCGAGCTGCAGCAGGCCCTCCTCCGCCGCATGCCAGTGCAGCAGGTGGCCGGCGCGCTCCAGCGCCGCGGCCGCGCCGATGCGCCGGACCACGTCGCCGAAGCCGTAGCGGATCAGCACCGAGGCGATTTCCTGCACGCGGCCGAGGTCGCGCATCGTGCCCAGCCTTTCCCACATCAGGCGCCTCTCCCGTCGCCGCCGGCAGCGTGCGCTCCGAACATGGCTACAGCGCCTCCAGTCCCCGCAGCGCGGCGGCGACGGTTTGCCGGCGCACCGCCTCGCGGTCGCCGTCGAAGCGGAACACCTCCGCCTTCGCATAGCCGCCGCGGCGCTTCCACGCCACCCAGACCGTGCCGACCGGTTTCTCCGGCGTGCCGCCGCTGGGTCCCGCGATGCCGGTGACCGCGACCGCGACCGTGGCGCCGGAATGGATCAGCGCGCCGGACACCATTTCGACCACGGTTTCGCGGCTGACCGCGCCGAAGTCCTCCAGCGTCTGCGGACGCACGCCCAGCAGCGCCTGCTTGGCCTCGTAGCTGTACGCGGCCATGCCGCAATCGAACCAGTCGGACGAGCCGGCGATGTCGGTCACGCACTTGGCGATCCAGCCGCCGGTGCAGCTTTCGGCGGTGACCAGATGGTCGTGGTTGTCGCGCAGGCGCGCGCCCAGCGCGGCGGCGAGTGCGGCGAGTTCGGCATCGGTGGGGATGTACGGGGCAACAGCCGGCATGGGGAAACGGCACCGTCGTGGAGGACGGTGCCGTTGTAGCCGAAACCGGCGGGTTTGTCGCCCCGTCCGGTCAATGCGCCCGGCCGGGACGGCGGTCAGTGGTAGTTGATGCGGAAGGTCACCCCGTACATCGCCGGCGCGCCGAGGAAGGCGTCGTAGGTGTTGCCGGGATTGCCCGGTTCCGGCGTGCCCAGCGCCTGCAGCGGCCCGTCGAAGCCGACCTGTACGTAGTCCTCGTCGAAGATGTTGGTGCCCCACAGTTCGACCGACCAGCGCTTGTTGCGCGCACCGACGACGAAGCGGGCGTTGACCACGGTATAGGCGTCCTGCAGCTTCTCCGCGTCCAGGTCCGAACCGGTGTTGTACTCGGACATGTACTTGGCGCCGATGTTGAAGCGGCCAACCAGGCTGGCGCCGAAATCCCAGTCGTAGGTCACCGAGGCCGAGCCTGACCACTTCGGCGCGAAGCTCATCTGCGCGCCGGGCAGCTTGTACAGCGGGCCGGGGTAGACGAAGTCGCTGCCGGGGATGTCGTCGCCGTACTTGGTGTCGGCGTACATCAGGCCGGCCTGCAGCATCAGGCCGGGCGCGGCCTTCGGCTGCCACAGGATCTCGCTGTCCAGGCCCTGCGACACCACCTCGGGGATCGAGCGCACCACGAAGCTGGTGCCGAGGAAGCTGTTGAGCTGGAAGTCGTCGTAGGTCTGGTGGAACAGCGTGGCGTTGAGCAGCAGGTTGCCGTCGGCCCAGGTGGTCTTGGCGCCCAGCTCGTAGCTGTCGACGAATTCGCCGGGGAACGAGGTGTCGGCCGTGGTCGGATTGATCGGCAGCGGATTGGTCGCGATGGCCGCCTGGGTGCGGTCGAGGTTGAAGCCACCGGCCTTGTAGCCGCGCGCCGCCGACGCATAGGTCATCACATGCTCGTTCCAGCGGTAGGCGGCCTTCAGCGTGCCCGACCACTCCTTCTCCTCGCGTTCCTGGTGGGGCGTGCGGCCGTCGTGCAGCACGTTGGTCCACGGCAGGCAACTGAAGCTGACGATGTTGCCGATCAGGCTCTGCTGCGTCGCCGGCGGCAACGAGGCGAACGGCACGCCGCGCGCGGTCAGCGCCGCGGCGATGCGGCCGATCGCGGCCTGGCTGATGCCGGCGGGGCCGAAATACGACGCGCAGCCGGGGCTGCCGTTGGGATTGTCGTAGACGGCATCCAGCGTCTTCTTCTCGTGCGTGTAGCGCAGGCCCAGGGTCAGGTCGAGCGCGTCGGTGGCGTGCCAGGTGTTGTTGGTGAAGATGGCCGCGTTCTTCGCGTTCTGCTTGTACTTGTCCAGGGCGCCGAGCCCGGCGAACACGGTGCCGGGCGCGCGGCCGGTGGCGTCGGCGAGGAAGGTCGCCGCGTTCGGCAGCGTGGCCAGCGCCGGGTTGATCCGCGACAGCAGGCCGATCGACAGGTACGGTTCGTAGGCCGGGCCGATGCGGTAGCTCTCGGTGCGGTCCAGATCCTCGTCGGCGTAGAACAGTCCGACCAGCCAGTCGACCTTGTCGGTGGCGCCGGTCAGGCGCAGTTCCTGGCTGAAGGTCTCGAAGCCGTTGAACGACTCGTCCTCGTCCGGGTTCATGTAGATCAGGTCGGCCGTGCTGAAGTCGAAGTCGCGGCCGTTGATCGCCTGCCAGTCGCGTACCGCGGTGATCGAGGTCAGGGTGGCGCCGCCGAACGCGGACAGGTTCCAGTCGACCTGCGCCTGCACGCCCTTGTCCTTGATGTCCTGCGCGGTGCTGCGGTTGCTGTAGGCCAGCCGCTTCCACGGGTCGGCCGGGATCGCGATCGCGTTGCCGCCGCCCAGCGCGTTGATCAGCGGCGCGGTGCTGCCGCTGATCAGCTGCACCGCGGTACAGCAGTTCTCTTCGCGGCTGGTGAAGTCGCCGGCGAGCAGGATCTCGACGTTGTCGGTCGGCTCCAGCAGCAGCTTGCCGCGCACGGTGTGGAAGTTCTGGTCGTAGTCGTCGGTCTCGGTGCGCGGACCGGCGCCGGTCTCCACGTCCATCCAGCCGTCGCGCTTGCGCTTGGCCGCGTACACGCTGAACGCGATGTTGTCGCCGAGCGCGTCGTTGTAGCTGCCGGCCACGCCGAGCGCGCCGTAGTTGCCGACGGTGACCTCGCCCTCGGCCAACTGCGAATAGCTCGGCTTGCGGGTGACCACGTTGATCACGCCCGCCGAGGTGTTCTTGCCGAACAGCGTGCCCTGCGGGCCCTTCAGCACCTCGATGCGCTCGAGCTGGCCCAGGTCGCCGAAGCCGACGCTGTTGCGCGGCCGGTACACGCCGTCGATGACCACGCCGACCGACGACTCCAGGCCGACGTTGTCGCCGACCGTGCCGATGCCGCGGATGCGCGCGGTGGTGATGGCCTCGTTCTGGGTGCTGGTGACGGTGAGGCCCGGCACCAGGATCTGCATGTCCTTGATGTCGCGCACGCTGGTGTCCTGCAGCAGCTGCTCCGACAGCGCGGTCACCGCGATCGGCACGTCCTGCGCGGCTTCCACGCGCTTCTGCGCGGTCACCGTCATCGTCGCCAGCGTGGTGGGTTCGTCCTTCTTCTCGTCCGGCGCAGCCGGCGCGGCTTCCTGCGCATGGGCTTGCGACAACGCACACAGGGCGGCGAGCACCGCCAGCGACAGCAGACGGCACTGCGGTTTCGAAACAATCATGGTGTCCCCTCCCAAGGTCATCCTGAACGTTCGGATCGTCGATTTTTCGGGTGTGACGCTGGTCGTGCGCGCCCACGCATCCGGCGCTTCCCCTGCACCCGGGCCGAAATTAACACCCCCATCACAAATCGGCATTTTGCGACGCACCCATACGGCCCCGGGCGCAAGCGGATGGTCAACCGGCAGTACCGGAGCGCGGCCGGGCCGGCGCACTGCCGGGCTTGTTTGCGGTTCCGTCCCGGCCGTCCCCGGGCCTTCACCGCCCCCCCGGTCCGGCCCCGTCGCCGTTGATGGAGGTTCGGCTCAGCGCAGCGACCACACGCTGTTCGGGTCGCCGTCCGACCCGCGGCGCAACGTGGCCCGCGCCATGCGCCAGAACACAAGCGCCATGGCCAGCGCGATGGCATCGACGAAGAAGCGCTGCCAGTGGCCATGCACGAACGCCGCGGGCAGGTGTTCGCCCGAGCCGAGCCAGCCGGCCAGCGGAATGGCCGCGGTCAACAGCGCGCACAGCCACAGCAGTTCGTGCCCGGCGCGCGCCGGCCGGCGCAGCGCGGCCCACGCGACGCTGGCGAAGAAGACGATGAAGTAGAGGCGCGGCGCCCAGGCTTCCGGCAGCAGCGCCCCGGCCAGGAACGCCGCCGACACGCCGGCCACGCAACCCAGGCAGACGCCCAGCGTCAGCGCCGCCATCACCCGGGTGCGGCGCGGCTGTTCGGGCTGGCGGCGCTTGCGCCGCGCCTCGATCCACAGCAGGTTGCCGCTGTAGAACAGGAACGCGCCGGCCAGGCCGAGCGCGAAGTACAGCCACTTCACCGCGTATTCGCCGAAGTTGCCGAAATGCAGCGTATACAGGCCGTACAGCAGCGCCCTGCCCGGCGTGTAGCGGCGCGGCTCGGAAACGGCGACCACGTCGCCGCTCGTGGCGTCCAGGGCGACACCGGCCAGATTGCTCAGGCGGCGCTGCGCGACGGCGCCGTAGACCGTGGCCCGGGCGTTGGCATCGCCGGCATTGTCGAAATCGATTCCCTCGGCCCGCAGCCCCGGGACGGCCGCTTCCGCCCGGCGCAGCAATTCCGCCACCGGCAGCATCGGCCTGGCCACCCCGGCCGGCGCCACGTGCGGCGCGACTTCGAAATCCGCTTCCAGCACCTGCATCAGCTTGCCGTCGTAGACCAGCGACTGGAACGGCGCCAGCAGCAGGATGCCGATGGTCAGCACCGCGCCGCTCCAGGCGAAGACGACATGGAACGGCAGCGACAGCATGCCGACCACGTTGTGCGCGTCCTGCCACAGCCGCTTGATGTTCCTGCCCAATCGCAGCGCGAACAGGTCCTTGAAGAATCCCGGCGCGTAGATCGCCACACCGCTGACCAGCGCGAGCCCGTACAGGATGCAGACCACGCCGAACAGGTAGGTACCGAAGGCGCGCGGCAACCCGGCGGTGAAATGCAGGTCGTAGACGAAATCGACGAAACCCGAACGCGGCGGCGTTTCCTCCAGCACGGCGACGTCGTCGGGAACGAAACGCCGCTGCTCGCCGCGCGATTCGTCGTACCAGTAGACCGACGGCTGCGGGCCGTGCTCGCCGGGCAGCACCAGGTAGACGCCGCCTTCCTCCAGCGGCTGCTCCAGCACCGCGTCGAGCAAGGCCTGCGAACGCCCGACCGGATCCGCGGCCGCCCGCCCGGCCGCCGGCCGCTGCCAGTCGCCGAGTTCGTGGGTGAACACGGTGATCGCGCCGGCGTAGAACGCGATGAACAACAGCATGCCGGCAAGCAGCCCGACCCAGGTATGCAGCGACAGGAAGGTGCGCAGCGTCGCCGCCTTCATGCGCCCGCCCCGGCCCAGCCGAGCCATTTCGACAGATGGATCAGCGCGAAGCACAGCAGCGTCGCGCCGCCCAGCCACAGCCATGCGCGCAGCCCGCTCCTGAAGGCGAAGGCCAGCGACATCGCACCGATCCAAACCGGGAACGACATCAGCAACCACGGCAAGGCGACGATCTCCTGCCTGCCCGGCCACAGCAACGCGATCAATCCCACGAGGCCGACCGTCAGCGGCAGTCCCAGCAGCGCGGCGGCCAGCGATCTAGCCCACATGGCCGCGCTCCCCGCGGGGCGCGCCGCGCGCCTGCCGCCATGCATCGATGTACGGCAGCAGCACCGCTGCCAGCATGACCGCCGCCGATGCCGCGAACACGCCCGCCCAGGTGCCGAGCGCCGCGATCGCCGCCGCGAGCGCGAACGCGACGCACAGCCACGCCGCGACGCGCAGTGCGCGCGCATGCCCGCGCGCGCGTTGCCACAACCGCTGGTGCGCGCAGGCCAGGTAGAAGCCGAGCGCGGCCAGCAACGAGAGGAAGAGATAGGCTGCCGTCATGTCGGTGGCTCGTCGATCGCCGTCAGAACCGCCAGTCCAGGCTCAGCGAGTAGTTGCGCGGCGCGCCGTAGTAGCCGACCTGGTAGAGGCTGGTGACGTATTTCTCGTCGGCCAGGTTGTTGGTGTTGAGCCGCAGGGTGGCGTTCGGCACGAAGTCCCACGCAACGAAGGCGTTCAGCACCGCATACGCAGCCTGCCGAACCGTGTAGCCGGTGTAACTGTCGAAGCCCGAAGTCCTGCTCTGCCAGCGACCGCCCAGGCCGAAGGCAAGCGCCGGGTACGACGGCAGCTTCGCCGCCACCTGCAGGTTGGCGGTGTGGCGCGGGTACCATTCGTAGACGTCTTCGCCGTCGGGCCCGGTCAGTTCCAGCGTGGTGTAGCCGAGCACGGCGCTGACGTGGTCGCCCAGCCGGCCAACGGCCTCGAACTCGAAACCCTGGGACTCGACGTCGATGCCGGTGTAGTAGTACTGCAGGTCCCCGGTCACGCCTGCGTAGGTGGACAAGCCCTCTTGTTCGGCGCGGAACCAGGCCAGCGTGGTCAGCAGGCGCTTGCCGAGCCAGTCCTTCTTCACGCCGACCTCGTAGTTCACGCCCTTCGATGGGTCGAGGTAGTTGCGGTCGATGTCGTACTGGTCCTGCGGCTGGTAGATGTCGGAATAGCTGACATAGCCGAGCAGGCTGTCGGTGAAGTCGTAGGTCAGGCCGCCGTACGGGCTGGTCTCGCGTTCGGTCTGGTCGAACAGCACGCCGGAGTTGTCGCCGTCGCGGTGGTACTCGGCGAAGTTGAAGCCGACGACCGCCTTGAACCGGTCGGTGAGCGCCAGCCGGGCGACGCCGTAGACGCGCTTGAGCCGCTGGTCGAGCACGCTGTAGAAGGTCTTCGGCCCCCAGTCCGGTTCCGGCACCGCGTTGCCGGCATAGGGGAAGCCCGGCAGTGCGTCGAAGCCCGAATCCGGGGCATGGTTCCAGTATGTCTGCTCGCTGCGCGCGACGCTCGCGCCGAGGATCGCCTCGTGCTCGCGACCGAACAGCGTGTAGCGGCCGCCGACCGAGACATCGCCCAGGTGGGCGGTGGTTTCGTCGACGTACTTGCCGGGCCAGCCGTAGAGGCCTTCGCCGGTCTGCGGATCCAGGCCGGTGCTGCTGTAGGCGAAGAACAACTGGTCGTCGTTGCCGCTGCGGCGGTAGTTGTAGGAGGCCTTGAGCCGCCAGTCCGGCGACAGTTCGTGGGTGTATTCGGCGAATCCGTTCTGGGTCGTCGTGTTCCAGTAGGTCCAGTCCTGCGTCGTCGACGCGCTGGTGTCGAATTCCGCCTGCGTGCCGTCGTTGTTGACCAGCGTCAGCGCGCCCCACATGTTGCCGTCGGTCCTGTTCGCCTGCCAGGCGTAGCCCAGCGCCAACGTGCCGCGCTCGCCGACCTGGCCATCGACCACGCCGTAGAGGAAGCTGCGGTCGTTCGCGAAATCGCGCAGGTACGACCCGCCCTCCTCGTGGGCGGCCACGATGCGCGCGGCCCAGCGGCCGTCGTCGGTGACCGGCGACGAATAGTCGCCCTGGATGCGCCGGTTGTCCCACGAGCCGGCGCTGATGCCGACGCCGCCCTGCCCTTCATTGGTCGGCCGCTTGCGCACGTAGTTGACCGTGCCCGCCGCATTGCCCACGCCGGTCAGCAGGCCGTTCGCGCCGCGGATCACCTCCAGCTCCTCGTAGCCGTAGGAATCCAGCGCGCCGGTGACGATGCCCCAGTCGTTGGGCAGGCCCACGCCGTCGATCTGGTTGTTCTTGATCTCGAAACCGCGCGCGGCGTAGTTGGTGCGGTTGGTTTCCCACTCCTCGACGCTGATGCCGGTCACCAGGCGCAGTGCGTCGTTGATGGTGTCGGCGCCGAACTGCTCCATCTGCTCGCGGGAAACGACGCTGATCGACTGCGGCGTCGCCTTGATGTCGAGGTCGAGGCCGGTGGCGCCGCTGCTCACGCGCTGGGCGCGCTGGGCGACGACCAGGACGGCATCCAGCTCGGTGGCACCGGGCCCGGACGCGTCGTCGGCAGGCTGGGCATGGGAGTGGGCGGCGGCCAGCAGGCCGGCGGCCAGCAGGGAAATGCGTGGAAAGCCGGCCCGGCGGCGGGAAGCGTTAGGCATGGATGGGGTCCCCGATGGGTCATTGGGGACGCGGCGATCTGGCTAACGTCCGACCCCACCATCTTAAATGATAATAATTGTCATTAACAACTGTGTCCTGCCTTGCCGCGGCTTCCGCCCTGCCCGTCGGTGAGCCGGCACCGGAAGCGGCGCCGCAACCCTCCGGCATCGGCGCCTCCCGCGGGCGGGTAGACTTGGTCCCTTTCCGCCTTGTCCCGCCCCGACCGCCTCGTGAGTGCCCCCACCTCCCGTTCTTCCGCGCCCCCCGAACACACCCCGCTGATGAAGCAGTACTTCGCCGCCAAGGCGGAGTATCCGGACCTGCTGCTGTTCTTCCGGATGGGCGACTTCTACGAGCTGTTCTACGACGACGCGCGCAAGGCGGCGCGGCTGCTCGACATCACCCTGACCCAGCGCGGCAGTTCCGGCGGCGCGCCGATCCCGATGGCCGGCGTGCCGGTGCACGCCTACGAGGGCTATCTCGCGCGGCTGGTGGCGCTGGGCGAATCGGTGGCCATCTGCGAACAGATCGGCGACCCGGCGCAGGCCAAGGGCCTGGTCGAACGCAAGGTCGTGCGCATCGTCACCCCCGGCACCGTCACCGACGAGGCGCTGCTCAACGAACGCCGCGATACCCTGCTGATGGCGTTGTCGCGCGGCCGGAATGGCTACGGCCTGGCCTGGGCGGATCTCGCCGGCGGCCGCTTCCTGGTCAACGAGGTCGAAAGCGACGACGCGCTGGAGGCCGAACTCGCGCGCCTGGAACCGGCCGAACTGCTGCTGCCCGACGAGGAAGGCTGGCCGATGTTCCTGCAGCACGCCGGCGCGCAGGCGCGCAGCGGCATCCGCCGCCGCCCGCCGTGGCTGTTCGACGCCGACAGCGGCCGCAGGCAGTTGCTGCAGTTCTTCGGGCTGCACGATCTTTCCGCCTTCGGCATCGACGACAAGCCGCTGGCGACCGCTGCCGCCGGCGCCTTGCTCGGCTACGTCGAAGAAACGCAGAAGCAACGGCTGCCGCACCTGACTTCGATCGCGGTCGAATCGGCCGGCGAAGCGATCGCGATGAACGCCGCCACGCGCCGCCACCTCGAACTCGACACCCGCGTCGACGGCGATACGAAGAACACCCTGCTCGGCGTGCTCGACGCCACGGTCACGCCGATGGGCGGGCGCCTGCTGCGGCGCTGGCTGCATCGCCCGCTGCGCGACCGCCGCGTCGTCGGCGAGCGCCACCAGGCCGTGGCGACGCTGATCGACCGCGGTGCCGACACCACGTTGCGCGAGCAGTTCCGCGCGCTTGGCGACGTCGAGCGCATCCTCACCCGCGTCGCGCTGCGTTCGGCACGGCCGCGCGACCTGTCGACGCTGCGCGATGGCCTGGCGCTGTTGCCCGCGATCCGCGAGGTGCTGGCCGGCCTCGACTCGCCGCGGCTGCGCGCGCTTTCGGCCGAACTCGGCGAACACGCCGAAGTCGCCGCCCTGCTCGCCCGCGCGGTCGCGCCGCAGCCGCCGCTGAAGCTTGCCGACGGCGGCGTGATCGCCGAAGGCTTCGACGCCGAACTGGACGAGCTGCGCCGGCTGTCGACCCATGCCGACCAGTTCCTGGTCGACCTGGAACAACGCGAGCGCGAAAGCAGCGGCATCCCGACGCTGAAGGTCGGCTACAACCGCGTGCACGGCTACTACATCGAGATCAGCAAGGGCCAGGCCGACAAGGCGCCGGTGCACTACACCCGCCGCCAGACCCTGACCGGCGCCGAGCGTTACATCACCGAGGAACTGAAGGCGTTCGAGGACAAGGTGCTGTCGGCGCGCGAACGCTCGCTGTCGCGCGAGAAGCTGCTGTACGAGGAACTGCTCGATTCGCTGAACCGCGAACTCGAATCGCTCAAGCGCTGCGCCGCCGCGCTGAGCGAGCTCGACGTGCTGGCCGCCTTCGCCGAACGGGCGCAGGGACTGGACTGGTCGCAGCCCGAACTGTCCGCCGAACCCGGCCTGCGCATCGAGCGCGGCCGGCATCCGGTGGTCGAAGCGGTGCGCGACGAGCCGTTCGAGCCGAACGACCTGCACCTCGGCGAATCGCGCAGGATGCTGGTCATCACCGGCCCGAACATGGGCGGCAAGAGCACCTTCATGCGCCAGAACGCGCTGATCGTGCTGCTGGCGCACATCGGCAGCTTCGTGCCCGCGACGCAGGCGGTGATCGGCCCGATCGACCGCATCCTGACCCGCATCGGCGCCGGCGACGACCTGGCGCGCGGGCAATCGACCTTCATGGTCGAGATGGCCGAGACCAGCTACATCCTGCACCACGCCACGCCGCAGTCGCTGGTGCTGATGGACGAGATCGGCCGCGGCACCTCGACCTACGACGGCCTCGCCCTCGCCGACGCGGTCGCGCGCCACCTCGCCGCGAGCAACCGCTGCTACACGCTGTTCGCCACGCATTACTTCGAACTGACCGCGCTCGCCGAACCCGGCTCCGGCATCGCCAACGTGCACCTGGACGCGGTCGAACATACCGACAAAAGCGGCGGCGACACGCTGGTCTTCATGCATGCGGTGAAGGAAGGCGCGGCGGACCGCAGCTTCGGCCTGCAGGTCGCCGCCCTTGCCGGCCTGCCGAAGGCCACGCTGCAACAGGCACGGCGGCGACTTGCCGAACTCGAACAGCGCGGCCGCGAGACGCATGCATCGGAAATGGCGCCGCAATCGCTCGACGCCCCGCAGCAGTTCGGCCTGTTCGCGCCCGCGCCGTCGGCGGCACAGGAAGCGCTGGCCGCGCTGGATCCGGACGAACTGACCCCGAAGCAGGCGCTCGAAGCGCTGTACCGGCTGAAATCGCTGCTGTAGGCAGCGACTCCAACCCGGCAGGCGATTACAGCGCGCGGATGTCCGCCGGTGGGTTCATCCAGTTGTCGTGCAATCCGTCGGCGTAACGCACCGGGCCGGAAACCAGTTCGTCGATGCTGGCGTCGTCCAGGGTGTTGACCTGCACCGAGATGAACGCGCCGCCGGCCTCGGGGATATGGCCGTGGCCGTAGACGGTGACTCCGCAGCGGCTGCAGAAGCGGTGGTGGATGTTGCCCTCGCCCCAGTCCTTGGCGTAGTCGCCCAGCACTTCCTCGCCCTGCAGCAGCTCGAAATCCTTCGGCGTCGCGCTCCAGTTGCGGATCTTGCCGCAGTAGCTGCAATTGCACTTGCCCGTGCCGGCCGCCAGGTCGAGCGTGGCCCGGTAGCGCACCGCGCCACAATGGCAGCTGCCGTGGTAGGTCTTGCCCATGTCAGTGTTTCCCCTTGGTGTTTGCATTCGACTGCGCCGGGTGCGGATGCGCGGGAACCAGCGCGTCGTCGCGCGCCCTGGCCGCGATCGCCGCCGGTCGCTGCGCGTGTTGGCTGGCATAGGCCACGAACGCCGGCCGCTTCTCCAGCATGCCGATGAACATGTAGTAGCCGAGGAACGCGGCCATGTACAGGTCGGCGGCGGTGAAGCGGTCGCCAACCAGGAATTCCTTCCCCGCCACGGCCTCCTCCAGCACACGCAGCACGTCCGCCTCGCTGCCGTAGCCGGCATTCGTCGGCTCGGCAAACGCGCCGGCCTGCTTGGCGGTGAATACCGACTCCACCGGACCGGCGAGGAAGAACAGCCAGCGGTAGTAGGCGCCACGCCCGGGCGAACCGACCGGCGGCGCCAGGCCCTTCTCCGGCACCAGTTCCGCAAGGTACGCGCAGACTGCCGCGTTCTCGGTGATGATCGCGTCGCCGTGGCGCAACGCCGGCACCTTGCCCATCGGATTGATCGCCAGGTATTCGGGCGACTTCATCGTGGTGCCGTAGTCGAGCACGACCTCGTCGTAGGGCAACCCGGTTTCCTCGAGCATCCAGCGCGCGATGCGCGCACGCGACATCGGGTGGGTGTAGAAGGTCAGCTTGTCGGTCATGGCAACTCCGCCGTCTGGAAGGAGACGGCAGTTTGCGCCCGGGCTGCTGCCATGGAGTGTCAGCAGTCAGGCATCGCGGTGGCGCAGTTCATGTTCGCGCCAGCGGCGCAACAGCCGGTGGCGCTGGTCGGGATAGCGCTGGCCGGTGTCTTCCAGCCATTGCACGCGGTCGGCGCGGAAATGGCGGAAATCGCCGCGCAGTTCGCACCACGCCGCAAGCAGGCGCATGTCGTCGAGGAACGCCATTGCGAACGGCCAGACCGTGCGCTCCGACGCGCGCCCTCCGGCGTCCGCATAGCCCATGCGTACGACATTCCCTTCACGGATGGCGCGGCGCAACGCCGGCAGCCACGGTTCCGGTTGCGGCGACTGCCACTGCGGCGCGAACAGGCCGTTGGTTTCCACCTGCAGGCGCATGGTTTCCGGCAGCACGCTGACCACGCGATCCAGCGCCTGGTTCGCGGCGGCGGCCAGCGCCGGATCGGCGTGCGTGGCGACCCAGCGCGCGCCCAGCACCATCGCTTCCAGTTCCTCGGCGGAGAACATCATCGGCGGCAGCAGGAAGCCGGGGTTGAGCCGGTAACCGACGCCGGGATCGCCGTCGATGTCGGCGCCCTGCCCGCGCAAGGCTTCGATGTCGCGGTACAGCGTGCGCAGGCTCACGCCCAGCGACTCCGCCAACTGCGCTCCGCGGACCGGTTTGCGGCGGCGGCGGAGCTCGTCCAGCAGGTGCAGCAAGCGGGCGGCGCGGACCGTCATCCGTGGCACTGAGTGGAAGGAAGGTTGCACAGGATAACGGCCGACCGCCTTCCACCGCACGCCCCACCCTGCCCCACCATCCCGCATGGATAACGGAATCCATCCATGGACGGCGCTAGTATCGTCGGCCCGGCCGTCCGGCCGGGCCTCACTACAAAGGATTGCGCCATGAGCAACGACAGCCTCGCCGAACTCCTGTTCCAGCAGATCCAGGGCCCCGCCCTGCAGCAGATTTCCCGCCAGCTCGGAACGGGCCAGTTGCAGACTTCCAACGCGGTCGGCGCGGCCCTGCCGCTGCTGCTCGGCGCACTCGGCAGGAACGCCTCGCAACCTTCCGGCGCCGAAGCGCTGCTCGGCGCGCTGCAGAACGACCACGCCGGCGGCCTCGACGTCGGCAGCGTGCTCGGCGCCGTCCTCGGCGGCACGCAGTCGCGCCAGACCAACGGCGCCGGCATCCTCGGCCATATCTTCGGCGGCAACCAGTCGCGCGCCGCGGCCAGCCTCGGCCAGGCCACTGGCCTCGGCGGCGACAAGGCCGGCGCGTTGCTGCAGATCCTCGCGCCGATCGTGATGTCGTTCCTCGCCCAGCGCTTCCTCGGTGGCCAGCAAAACGGTTCCCCGGCGACCGCCGGCCTGCTCGGCCAGGTGCTCGGCCAGGAACAGCAGGTGCACCGGCAGCAGGGCGGCCTCGGCGGCGGCCTGCTCGGCGCGGTGCTCGACCAGGACGGCGACGGCCAGCTGGGCCTCGGCGACCTGCTGAAGATCGGCGGCGGCCTGCTCGGCGGCGGTCGCTGACGGCGCCGCGACGCGGCATTCGACGAAGCGCCGGCAACGGCGCTTCGCTTTTTCGCTTCCCGTTTACGCCGATCGCGGCACACTCACCCCATAGCCGCCGCATATCGAAATATTCGAATCATTCGATTTCACCTGTCATCGGACCCTGACTAAGGTTGGAGAGGTTTCCACTCCTGGGAGAGAGCAGATGTCGCCCGATACGAAATGCCCGTTCAACCACGCCGCCCTCGGCGGTGGCGTCACCAACGAACACTGGTGGCCCAACCAGTTGAACCTGCGCCTGCTGCGCCAGCATTCGAACAAGTCCGACCCGCTGGGCGAAGGCTTCGACTACCGCGAGGAATTCAAGAAGCTCGACTACTACGCGCTGAAGAAGGACCTGCTGGCGCTGATGACCGAATCGCAGGACTGGTGGCCGGCCGACTGGGGCCACTACGGCGGCCTGATGATCCGCATGGCCTGGCACGGCGCCGGCACCTACCGCATCGGCGACGGCCGCGGCGGCGGCGGTCGCGGCCAGCAGCGCTTCGCCCCGCTCAACAGTTGGCCGGACAACGTCAGCCTCGACAAGGCGCGCCGGCTGCTGTGGCCGATCAAGCAGAAGTACGGGCAGAAGATCTCCTGGGGCGACCTGATGATCCTGGCCGGCAACGTCGCGCTGGAATCGGCGGGCTTCCGCACCTTCGGTTTCGGCGCCGGCCGCGAGGACGCCTGGGAACCCGACGAGGACGTGTACTGGGGCAGCGAAAAACAGTGGCTGCTCACCAGCGACAAGCCCGGCACGCGCTATTCCGACAGCAAGCCCGGCGAACGCAAGCTGGAGAACCCGCTGGCCGCGGTGCAGATGGGCCTGATCTACGTGAACCCGGAAGGCCCGGACGGCAACGGCGACCCGCTTTCCGCCGCCCAGGACATCCGCGACACCTTCGGCCGCATGGCGATGGACGACGAGGAAACCGTGGCCCTGATCGCCGGCGGCCATACCCTGGGCAAGACCCACGGCGCCGGCCCTGCCGACGCGGTCGGGCCGGCGCCGGAAGCGGCCCCGCTCGAGCTGCAGGGCCTCGGCTGGAAAAGCAGCCACGGCACCGGCAAGGGCGGCGACGCGATCACCAGCGGCCTCGAGGTGGTGTGGAGCCAGACCCCGACCCAGTGGAGCAACAACTTCTTCGAGAACCTGTTCAAGTACGAATGGGTGCAGGAGAAGTCGCCGGCCGGCGCGATCCAGTGGGTCGCCAAGGATGCGCCCGAGATCGTCCCGGACCCGCACGATCCGTCGAAGAAGCGCAGGCCGACGATGCTGACCACCGACCTGACCCTGCGCTTCGATCCCGAGTTCGGGAAGATCTCGCGCAAGTTCCTCGACAACCCGCAGGCCTTCGCCGACGCCTTCGCCCGCGCCTGGTTCAAGCTGACCCATCGCGACATGGGTCCGAAGGCGCGCTACCTGGGTCCGGAAGTGCCGAAGGAAGACCTGATCTGGCAGGACCCGCTGCCGAAGGCGACGCACGCCCCGTCCGCCGCCGACATCGCCGAGCTGAAGGCGAAGATCGCCGCGTCCGGCCTGTCGGTCGCCGAACTGGTTTCCACCGCCTGGGCCTCGGCCTCGACCTTCCGCGGCAGCGACAAGCGCGGCGGCGCCAACGGCGCGCGCATCCGCCTCGCCCCGCAGAAGGACTGGGCCGCCAACGAACCGGACAAGCTGGCCAGGGTGCTGGCGAAGCTGGAGGAAATCCAGAAGGCTTCCGGCAAGGCCTCGCTGGCCGACGTGATCGTGCTGGCCGGCGGCGTCGGCATCGAGCAGGCGGCGAAGGCGGCCGGCTTCGACGTCGAAGTGCCGTTCGCGCCGGGCCGCGTCGATGCGCTGCAGGAACAGACCGACGTCGAGTCCTTCGCCGTGCTGGAGCCGATCGCCGACGGCTTCCGCAACTACCAGAAGGGCAAGTACGACATCCCGGCCGAAGCCCTGCTGGTCGACAAGGCGCAACTGCTCACGCTCACCGCGCCGGAAATGACCGTGCTGGTCGGCGGCCTGCGCGTGCTCGGCGCGAACGCCGGCGGCAGCAGGCATGGCGTGTTCACCGACAGGCCGGGCACGCTGGGCAACGACTTCTTCGTCAACCTGCTCGACATGTCCACCGAATGGAAGCCTGCCGGCGACGTGTACGAAGGCTACGACCGCAAGAGCGGCGCACTGAAGTGGACCGGCACCCGCGTCGACCTGGTGTTCGGCTCCAACTCGGAGCTGCGCGCGTTGGCCGAGGTCTATGCCAGCGCCGACGCGAAGGAGAAGTTCGTCAAGGACTTCGTCGCCGCGTGGACCAAGGTGATGAACCTGGACCGCTTCGACCTGAAGTAGGCGACCGGCCCGCGATGACGAAAACGCCGGCTTGCGCCGGCGTTTTCGTTTCCGCGCACCGCCTCAGGTCTGCGGCAACTGCTCCGGCTTCGGCTCGGCCACTTCCTTGCCCGCCCTCGCGCGGCCGGCGAGTTCGGCGCCGGCGGCGTGCGGCAATTTCCACATGATCCATGCCGACGTCGCCGAGACCAAGCCGACCGCGGCGAAGGCCCAGTAGAAATTGCCGGCGTCGGTCGCCGCCGCGCCGCGCAGCGCGCCCGTGCCCTCCAGCAGGAAACCGCCGATCGCCACGCCCATGCTCAGCGACAGCTGCTGCATCATGCCGGCCAGGCTGCTGGCCTGGCCCATCCGCGGGTTGTCGACGTCGGCATAGCTGATCGCGTTGAGGCTGGTGAACTGCAGCGAACGCACGCAGCCGGTGAACAGCAGCACGGCCATCACCACCGCGTGCGGCGTGTCCGGGCGGAACAATCCGTAGGTGGCCAGCCCCATCGACGCGACCAGCGCGTTGGCGACCAGCACGCGGCGGAAGCCGAAGCGCCTGAGGATCAACGCGGCGATGGTCTTCATGAACATCGCGCCGACCGCGGACATGAAGGTCAGCAGGCCCGACTGCAGCGGACTCAGGCCGAAGCCCAGCTGCAGCATCAGCGGCAACAGGAACGGGATCGCGCCCACGCCGATGCGGAACACGAAACCGCCGGCCACGCCGGCGCGGAAGGTCGGCAGGCGGAACAGCCCCAGGTCGAGCAGCGGGTGCGGGCAGCGCCGCGCATGCCAGACGTAGCCGACCAGTGCGGCAACGCCCGCGACGAGCGCGACCACGGCCGTCCAGGCCGGCAGCAGGTGACGACCCAGCGTGGAGAAACCGAACATCGCCGCGGCCACCCCGCCGCCAGCGAGCACGAAGCCGCGCCAGTCCAGCGGCGCGACGGTTTCGCGGATCTGCGGAATGAAGCGCTTCGCCAGGAAGATGCCGGCCAGGCCGATCGGCAGGTTGACCAGGAAGATCCAGCGCCAGTGGAAATAGGTGGTGATGAAACCGCCCAGCGGCGGGCCGACCACCGGGCCGACCAGCGCCGGGATGGTCAGCCAGCTCAGCGCCAGCACCAGTTCGCTCTTCGGGATGGATCGCAGCAGCACCAGCCGGCCGACCGGCACCATCATCGCCCCGCCCATCCCTTGCAGGAAACGCGCCACGACCAGCATGCCGAGCGAGTTGCTCGCGGCGCAGGCCAGCGAACCGAGCAGGAACACGCCGATCGCCGTCGTGAAGGTCGTCCGCGAGCCGAAGCGGTCGGCGATCCAGCCGCTGACCGGGATGAACACCGCCAGCGCGAGCAGGTAGGCGGTCAGCGCGAGCTTGAGCGCGATCGGTTCGGTGCCGAGGTCGATGGCCATCGCCGGCAGCGAGGTCGAGATCACGGTCGAATCCATGTTCTCGATGAACAACGCGCAGGCGACGATCAGTGGCAGCAGTCGCGCGGGCTTCAGCGTCGGCAGGCTCACGCGGGCGATTCCCTGTCCATGTCCCCGCGCTCCTACAACGCATCGATGTCGCCGAGCGCCTGGATCAGGCGGCGGGCGCGCTTGTCGGGCTTGGTCGCCGGCGCGCGATAGCCGTTGGCTTCGGCGCGGCGTTGGGCGCGCTCGTTCTCGCGCCGCAGCTTCGACTCCCCGCTTTCGCGGTACAGCGCCTGCGCGACCGGCGCCGGACCGCGGGTGTCGCTGACCGCGAGCACTTCGATCTCGAAGGTTTCGCCGGTCCGCACGACCTTCATCGCATCGCCCGCCTTGACCATCCGCGACGGTTTGGCGCGCTGCCCGCCGACCTCGACCTTGCCGGTCTCGACCGCCTGCCTGGCCAGCGCGCGGGTCCTGAAGAAACGCGCGGCCCAGAGCCAGATGTCGAGGCGGATGGAAGCGAGTTCGGTCATCTTTCGTGGAGCCGCGGGAACGGGGCTATTATGCGGCGGAACGGCCGGTCCGGCCCCGATGCCGGCGGGTGGAACCATGCACGCCCATTTCCTGCTGCATTTCCTGATCTGGTGCACGGTCGTCAACTACGCCGTGCTGTTCGTCTGGTTCGGCATCTTCGCCTTCGCCCGCGGCTGGCTGTACCGGCTGCACGGCCGCTGGTTCCAACTGTCGCAGGAAGAATTCGACCGGATCCACTACGCCGCGATGGCCGCGTACAAGATCGGCATCCTGCTGTTCAACCTGGTGCCGCTGATCGCGATCCACCTGGTCTAGCGGTCGCCGGAAACGGAACGGCCGCCCGAAGGCGGCCGTTCCGGCGTTTCGATGGCTGCGCCCGATTACTCGGCGGCGGCAGCGGCGGCCTTCTCGGCCTTGGCCTTGGCGACGGCGCCCAGGTCTTCCTTGATGCGGGCGGCCTTGCCTTCCAGGCCACGCAGGTAGTACAGCTTGCCGGCGCGAACCTTGCCGCGGCGCTTCACTTCGACCGAATCGATCGCGGCGCTGTGGGTCTGGAACACGCGCTCGACGCCGTAGCCGTGCGAGATCTTGCGCACGGTGAAGGCCGAGTTCAGGCCGGCGTTCTTCTTCGCGATGACCACGCCTTCGTAGGCCTGCACGCGCTCGCGGTTGCCTTCCTTGACCTTCACGTTGACGACGACGGTGTCGCCGGGGCTGAACTGCGGAAGCTGGCGCTTGATCTGCTCGGCTTCGAACTGCTGGATGAGATTGCTCATGGTGACACCGTGTGTTGAGGCACTTCGCGTGCGTGGGCGTGTCTGGCGACAACTCGGACTGATGCGGTCGCCGGATTGCGCCGCACGTTTGTTATGGGGTTCCGCGCGGCCGGACCCGGCCCGCGAAGCCGCGCATTGTAACCCGGAAAATCCGGGAAAAGCAAAGGGTTACGTAGGGCGGGTCCTGACCCGCCATCGCCGTGTCCGGGCGCCCGATGGCGGGTCAGGACCCGCCCTGCCGGTTTTCGGCCTTGAAGGCCTCCAGCAGCGCGCGGTCGGCCTTCGACAGCGCCGCCTCGTCCAGCAGCTCGGGCCGGCGCAGCCAGGTCCGGCCCAGCGCCTGCTGGCGGCGCCAGCGGGCGATCGCGGCATGGTCGCCGGAACGCAGCACTGCCGGCACCTCGCCCAGGGCATGGCTGGCCGGCTGGGTGTAGTGCGGGCAGTCCAGCAGGGCCTGCCCGTCGGGGCCGGCCTCGAAACTGTCCTGCGCCGCCGACTCGGCATCGTTCAGCACGCCTTCCTGCAGCCGCACGACCGCGTCGATCAGCACCGCCGCCGGCAGTTCGCCGCCGGACAGCACGTAGTCGCCGATCGAGATTTCCTCGTCGACTTCGGCCTCGACGAAACGCTCGTCGACGCCCTCGTAGCGGCCGCACAGCAGGATCAGCCGCGGCAGCCCGGCCAGTTCGCGCACTTTCGCCTGGGTCAGCGGCCTGCCCTGCGGGCTGAGGTAGATCACCGGCGCCGGCATCGCGTCGGCCGGGCGCGCAGCGTCGAGGCAGGCCTGCAGCGGCTCGATCATCATCACCATGCCGGGACCGCCGCCGAACGGGCGATCGTCGACGCGTCGGTAGTTGCCCGCCGCGTAATCGCGCGGGTTCCAGCCGTGCAGCGACAGCAGCCCGCGCTCCTGCGCGCGCCCGACCACGCCGAAGCCGGCGCACTGGGCGACGAATTCGGGAAACAGGCTGAGGACGTCGATGCGCATCAGGCAGGAAACGGGTCGGGGGAAGTGGGGAACGGGTGGAAGCCTAGGGCAAAAGCGGAAACGCGGCCGTTCATCCGTTCCCCGCTCCTCCCCTGCTCGTTGCTAGAAGTCGGCATCCCAATCGACCGTGATCGTGCCGGTGGCGAAATCCACCGACTTCACGTAGTCCGGCTCGACGAACGGCACCAGCCGCTCGCGATCGCCCTTCACCACCATCACGTCGTTGACGCCGGTCGAGAACAGGTGCGAGACCGTGCCGAAATCGGCCCCTTCGAGATTGCGCACGCGCAGGCCTTCCAGGTCGACCCAGTAATACTCGCCGGGCTTCGGCGGCGGCAGCGCCGAGCGCGGCACGAAGATCTCGGTGCCGCGCAGGGCTTCGGCGGCATCGCGATCCTCGACGCCGGGGAAGGTCGCGATCAGGCTCTTGCCCGATTCCTTGCCGCGCGCGCCGGCGAGTTCGCGTTCGCGGCCGGCCGCGTCGCGCAGCGTCCACGGCTGGTAGCGGAAGATCGCCGCGCGCGGCTCGGTCCAGGACTCGAGCTTGAGCTGGCCGCGCACGCCGAAGGCGCCGGCCACCCGACCCAGCAGGATTCGACGTTCATCGCTCATGGGGGCGAAGTCGTGGGCACAAACGAAAACGGCGGCTTTCGCCGCCGTCCTCATGCCGCTCAGGCAGCGGACTTGGCCGCTTCCTTGTAGATGCTGGCGACCTTGTCGCTGAGCTGCGCACCGTGGCTGACCCAGTGCTGCACGCGGGCGACGTCGAGCTCGAAGCGCTTGTCGTTGCCGGAGGCCACCGGGTTGTAGTAACCCAGCCGCTCGATGTTGCGGCCGTCGCGCGCATTGCGCGAGTCGGTGACGATGATGTGGTAGAAGGGGCGCTTCTTCGCGCCGCCACGGGTAAGGCGGATCTTGACGCTCATGAGGGTGCTTCCTGTGTAGCCCAGCCGGCGGGATGCCGGGGTAAGTGAGCCGGGCATTCTAAGCCATTGAAAGCCGAAAGGAAACCAGACCCGTTCCCGGCTCAGAGCGGCTCCCGGGGCCGGGTTCCCAGGGCCCGGGCCAGCAGGCCCGGCAGCTCCGGGGGCTGCGGCATGGCTTTCCCGTCGATACCGGCGACCAGCCGCGCCCCGGTGGCGTTGACCGCGAAGGCGCCGGCGAAACGCGCCACCTCGTCCAACCGCACCGGGCCGGTTCGCTGCGGAACGCCGAGCTCGCCCAACCCCAGTTGCAGCAGCCGCTCCATCGTCCCGCGCAACGCCGGCCCCTGTGGCCAGACCACGCCCCCACCGTCCCAGAAGCCGACATTCCAGACCGACCCCTCGACCACCCTGCCCTCGTCATCGACGAACAGCGCATCGTCGAACCCGGCCACCAGCGCTTGCCGGCGGTAGTGGAACAACGGGAAGGTGCCGACATGCTTGATGTGCGGCAGCGGACGGACGAATTCGAAGCTTTTCACCCGGACCGGCGGCGCCGTCTCCGGCGTGGGCGGCGAAACCGAGGTCAGCACGTCGACCGGCACCGGCCCGTCCGGCCGGCGGTAATCGAACCGGCGCGAGAACACGGTGACGCGCAGCGAGCAGTCGCCGCCCGCTTCATCGAGCGTTCTGCGCATCGCATCGAGCACCCGCGCATCGTCCAGTCCGACGCCGAACAGTTCGCGCGTCGCATCGCGCAGTCGCGCCAGGTGCAGGTCGAGCCCGCGCACGGCGCGATCGCGCACCTGCATCGAGGTGAAATGGCCGTAGTTGGCGACCGCAAGCGCGCGCAGGTCGTCGGCGCCGGCGGGGCTTCCGTTGAGGAACGCCGCGGTCACCGCATCGGCGGCATGCCGCCGCGACCCATCGCGCCCATCATGCCCTGCAGGCCGCGCATCATCCCCTTCATGCCGCCGCGGCCCAGCTTGCCCATCATCTTTTCCATCTGCTGGTACTGCTTCAGCAGCTTGTTGACGTCGGCCGGCGTGGTGCCGGAACCGCGGGCGATGCGCGCGCGGCGCGAGCCGTTGAGCAGGTCGGGGTTGCGCCGTTCCTTCCTGGTCATCGAACCGATGATCGCGATCATCCGCGGCACTTCCCGGCTCTGCTGCACCTGCTGCTTCAGGTGCTCGGGAATCTGGCCCATGCCCGGCAGCTTGTCCATCAGCCCGGCGATGCCGCCCATGTTCTGCATCTGCTCCAACTGGTCGCGCATGTCGTTGAGGTCGAACTTCTTGCCCTTGGCGACCTTCTCGGCGAGCTTCTTCGCCTTCTCCTCGTCGACGTTCTGCTGCACCGATTCGACCAGCGCGACCACGTCGCCCATGTCGAGGATGCGATTGGCCACGCGCACCGGATCGAACACGTCGAGACCGTCGGGCTTTTCGCTGACGCCGATGAACTTGATCGGCTTGCCGGTGATGTAGCGCACGCTGAGCGCCGCACCGCCGCGCGCATCGCCGTCGGTCTTGGTCAGCACCACGCCGGTCAGCGGCAGCGCCTGCGCGAAGGCCTTGGCCGTGGCCGCCGCGTCCTGGCCGGTCATCGAGTCGACCACGAACAGCGTCTCGGCCGGGTTCACCGCCGCATGCAGCGCCTTGATCTCGGCCATCATCGCCTCGTCGATGGCGAGGCGGCCGGCGGTGTCGACGATCAGCACGTCGGCGAAGGTCTTCTTCGCCTCTTCGATGGCGGCGCGGACGATGTCGACCGGCTTCTGCGAAGCATCGGACGGGAAGAACGGCACGCCGACCTGCTGGGCGAGCGACTTCAGCTGCTCGATCGCGGCCGGGCGATAGACGTCGGCGCTGACCACCAGCACCTTCTTCTTGCGCTTGTCGCGCAGGTGCCTGGCCAGCTTGCCGACCGTGGTGGTCTTGCCGGCGCCCTGCAGGCCGGCCATCAGGATCACCGCCGGCGCCGGCACGTTGAGGTTCAGGTCGGCGGCGGTCGACCCCATCACCGCGACCAGTTCGTCGCGGACGATCTTGATCAGCGCCTGGCCCGGGGTCAGCGACTTCAGCACTTCCTGGCCGACCGCGCGCACCTTGATGCGCTGGATCAGCGCCTGCACCACCGGCAGCGCGACGTCGGCCTCGAGCAGGGCGATGCGGACTTCGCGCACGGCCTCGCTGATGTTGGACTCGGTCAAACGGCCGCGGCCACGCAGGCGCTCGAGGGTGCCGGAGAGTCGCTGGGTCAGGGATTCGAACATCTGGATGCGCAGGGAAGGAGAAAACGGGCGGGAAGTATAGCTTCGGAGCCCCCTCCCATCGGGAGCGGATGCGGGCGGGGAGCAGCGCAGGCCGGTAATCGTCTTCCACCAGCGACACTTCGTGCGCCACTCACCCGACGCGCCCGGCGCTTCGATTCCTCCCGTCGGGAGAGGTGTTTCCGGCGCCGTTATGCGACACTTCCCAGATGACAATTGTTCTCATCGCCGTCGCACTGTATCTGGCCGCCACCTTCCTGCTGGTGCGCTCGGTGACGCGCGAACCGGGCGGCGTCTGGCTGTGGCCGGCCATCCCGGCCGTCGTGCTGCATGGCGGCTACCACCTTCGGGTCGCGCTGCACACCGCGGGCGGGCCCGACCTGCATTTCTTCGCGGCGCTGTCGCTGGCCGCGCTGGGCATGGCCGCGCTGACCACGCTGGTCGGCGCGCGCGGGCGCATGGCCGCCCTGGGCGTGGTGGTATTCCCGCTGACCGCGCTGTTCCTGCTGGCCTACCACCTGCATGGCCACCAACCGGCCGAAGCACTGGACTGGCGCCTGCAGTTGCATGCGTGGCTGGCGCTGCTGGCCTTCGCCACCCTGGGCATCGCCGCGCTGCTGGCGCTGATGCTGTGGGCGCAGGAGCGCGCCCTGCGCCGGCACGATTTCCGCGCCTGGCTGCGCGCGCTGCCGCCGCTGACCGAACTGGAAACCCTGCTGTTCCGGACCATCGCCGTCGGTTTCGTCCTGCTGACCCTGACCCTGCTGACCGGCGTACTGTTCGTCGAAAACCTGCTGGCCCAGCACCTGGCGCACAAGACCGTGCTCAGCGTGCTGTCGTGGCTGGTCTTCGGCGGCCTGCTACTGGGTCGCTGGCGCTATGGCTGGCGCGGTACGAAGGCCGTGCATTGGACGCTGATGGCGATGTTTTTGCTGATTTTGTCGTTCTTTGGCAGCAATTTCGTGCTGGAACTGGTCCTGCACAGGAAGCCGTAGCCTGCTCCACAGCATTTCATTGCTGAAACAATATTTGCATTGACAAATATTGCCCGGGCCGGCATCCTGCCGCCCCCATGAGCACTCTCACTCCCCTGTCCTCGGTTTGCAGCGGCTCCACCCTGGGGCTGCTGATCCGCCAGGTTCGCGACAACATGCGCACGCGCTGGGAACGCGAGCTGGCCGACGCCGGCCACGACCTGACCTTCAGCCAGTTCGTCACGATCAAGAAACTGGCCGACGGCATCGCCAGCGTCACCGAACTGGCCCGCATCGCCGAGGTCAACCCCGGCGCGATGACCCGCCTGCTCGACAAGCTGGAAGCGCGCGGCCTGATCGTGCGCGCCACCGACCCCAGCGACCGCCGCGCCCTGCACATCCACCTGACCGACGCCGGCCGCGCGATCTGGCGCGACATCGACCAGTGCGGGCAGCGCGTGCGCGAGGCCGCGCTCGCCGGCCTCGACGACGCCCAGCGCCGGCAATTCATCCACCTGCTCGAGCAGGTGCGCGACAACCTTTCCGTCCCGGAAGCCTGAAACATGCCTACCTCCCCCATACCTCGCCGCCCGACGGCGACGATCGGCGTTATCGGCATTCTGTCCCTCGCGCTGGCGCTGGCCGGTTGCGCCAGCAGCGGCGGACTGGAACCGTCCGCGGCCGTGCGCGACGTCGACGGATACGGAATCTCGCGCAGCCTCGCCGGCGCGCCGCTCAGCGATGCCGCGTTCCCGCAACGCGAGTGGTGGACCGCGCTGGGCGATCCGCAGCTGGATGCGCTGATCGCCGAGGCGCTGCAGGACAGCCCGTCGCTGGTCGCCGCCGATGCGCGCCTGCGCAAGGCGCAGGCGCAGGCCGGGCTGGCCGACGCCGCGCGCAAGCCGACCGTCGGCGCCAGCGCGCAATACGCGGTGGCGCAATTGCCGAAGGGACTCGCCGGCGACGAACTCGGCGGCAAGCTGCTGCACAACGCCGTGCTGATGCTCAACTTCGACTGGCCGCTCGACGTCTGGGGCGGCAAGCGCGCCGAGTACGAAGCCGCACTCGACCAGGTCCACGCCACCCAGATCGAGGCGCAGGCCGCGCGCCTGACCCTGGCCGCGAACATCGCGCGCAGCTACATCGCGCTGGCGCAGGCCTTCGATGCGAAGGAGGTCGCCGAACGCGAGCAGGCGCGCAGCGAGCGCCTGCAGCAGCTGAGCCGGCAGCGCGTCGCCGCCGGCATCGACAACCAGCTGTCGCTGCGCAATGCCGAAGCCGCGATCGCCACCGCGAAGGCCCAGGCCGAAGCCGCGCAGCAACAGATCGACGCCCTGCGCAACGCCATCGCCGCGCTGCTCGGCCAGGGCCCGGACCGCGGCCTCGACATCGCCAGGCCGCGGCTGCTCGACGCACCCGCGCCGGCGCTGCCCGGCGTGCTGCCGAGCGAACTGCTCGGCCACCGCCCCGACGTGGTCGCCGCGCGCTGGCGCGTCGAGGCCGCCGGCCACGGCATCAAGTCGGCGAAGGCGAAGTTCAAGCCCAGCGTCGACCTGAGCGCGCTCGTCGGCCTCGCCGCGACCGGCTTCTCCGACCTGTTCGACGGCGACGCGCTGCTCGGCTTCGGCGGACCGGCGATCAGCCTGCCGATCTTCGACGGCGGCCAGCTGCGCAACAACCTCGCCGCGCGCGATGCCGACTACGACCTCGCCGTCGCCGGCTACAACCAGACCGTGGTCGATGCGCTGCACCAGGTCGCCGACGCGTTGCAGTCGATCCGTTCGCTCGATGCGCAGGCCGAATCGCTGCGACAGGCGCGCGAAGCCGCCGCGGCCGCGCTGAAGCTGGCCGACGCGCGTTACCAGGCCGGCCTCGGCACCCAGATCGACGTGCTGTCCGCGCAGCGCCCGCTGCTGCAGATCGAACAACAGATCGCCGGCCTGCGCGCGCAGCGCTATGCCGCCACCGTCGACCTCGACCGCGCGCTCGGCGGCGGCCTCGATTTCGACGCGCCGGCGGTTTCCGGCAACGACAACCCTTCTTCTTCGCACATCGCCAAGGCCCCCACGCCATGACCACCGAAATCAATCCGCAAGCCCCCACTCCCGGCGCCGCGCCGGCCGCCGCGGCGAACGGCAACGGCAAGCGCAGGCGCGCGCTGCTGATCCTGCTGCTGGTGGCGATCACCGCCGGCGTGCTGTGGCTGGCGTATTTCATCCTTTACGCACGCTGGCACCAGGACACCGACGACGCCTACGTGCAGGGCAACGTGGTCGCGATCGTGCCGCAGACCGCCGGCACCGTGGTCAGCATCGACGCCGACGACGGCGACCGCGTCGAAGCCGGCCAAGCGCTGGTGCACCTCGACCCGAACGATGCGCAGGTCGCCTACGACCAGGCGGTGGCCAACCTCGCCGGCACCGTGCGCCAGGTGCGCGGCTACTTCAGCAACGTCGACGCCGGCCAGGCCGACCTGCAGGCCCGCAAGGTCGCGGTGGAACAGGCCCGCGCCGACGTGAAGCGCCGCGAAGGCCTGGTCGCCAGCGGCGCGGTCTCGCGCGAGGAACTGGCCCACGCCCGCGACATGCTCGCCGCCGCCGAAGCCGCCCTAGCCGCGTCGCAGGGCACGCTGTCTCGCACCCGCGCGCTGGTCGATGCGACCACCGTGCAGCGGCAGCCGCAGGTCGAAGCCGCGGCGTCGCAATTGCGCCAGGCGTACCTGAACCTGCAGCGTTCGGCGATCGTCGCCCCGATTACCGGCTACGTCGCCAAGCGCCAGGTGCAACTGGGCCAGCGCGTGCAGCCCGGCAGCACCCTGATGACCGTGGTGCCGCTGGAGCAGGTCTGGGTGGAAGCCAACTTCAAGGAAACCCAGCTGGCGAAGATGCGCATCGGCCAGCCGGTGAAGCTGACCTCGGACCTGTACGGCGACGACGTCGAATTCGACGGCAAGGTCGCCAGCCTCGGCCTCGGCACCGGCAGCGCGTTCTCGCTGCTGCCGGCGCAGAACGCTTCCGGCAACTGGATCAAGATCGTGCAGCGCGTGCCGGTGCGGATCGAGATCGAGCCGAAGCAACTGGCCGAGCACCCGCTGCGCCTGGGCCTGAGCATGAGCGTCGACGTCGCCGTGCGCGACCAGGCGGGCCCGGTGCTGGCGCAGCCGCGCAAGGCCGACGCGCCGCGTTTCGCCACCGCCGCGTACCAGAAGCAACTGGACGACGCCAACGACCTGATCGCGAAGATCGTGGCGCAGAACCTGCCGCGCAACGCGCGCGACTGACCGCCCGGACATCCCCTCCCCCATGTCCACGATAGTCGAACAGGAAGAAGGCTTCGGCGTGCCGCCCGGCCCGGAGGCGGTCGCGCCGCCGAAGCCGTTCCGTCCGCCGAACGTCGCGCTGGCCACGCTCGGCCTGGCGCTGGCGTCGTTCATGCAGGTGCTGGACACCACCATCGCCAACGTCTCGCTGCCGACGATCAGCGGCAACCTCGGCGGCAGCGCCAACCAGGCGACGTGGGTGATCACCTCGTTCGCGGTCAGCAACGCGATCGCCCTGCCGTTGACCGGCTGGCTGACCCGCCATTTCGGCGAGCGCAAGCTGTTCATGTGGTCGACGCTGGCGTTCGTGATCGCCTCGTTCCTGTGCGGCGTCGCCAACAGCATGGGCCTGCTGGTCGGCGCGCGCGCGCTGCAGGGCTTCGTCGCCGGCCCGATGTACCCGGTGACCCAGGCCCTGCTGCTGTCGATCTACCCGCCGCAGAAACGCGGCCAGGCCATCGCCCTGCTGGCGATGGTCACCGTGGTCGCGCCGATCGCCGGGCCGATCCTCGGCGGCTGGATCACCGACAACTACAGCTGGGAATGGATCTTCTTCATCAACATTCCGATCGGCATCTTCGCCAGCTTCGTGGTCGGCTCGCAGCTGAAGGGCCGGCCCGAGCGCACCGACAAGCCGAAGATGGACTACATCGGCCTGGCCACGCTGGTGCTCGGCGTCGGCGCGCTGCAGATCCTGCTCGACCTGGGCAACGACGAGGACTGGTTCGCCTCGGGCACGATAGTCGTCCTGGCCATCGTCGCCGCGATCTCGCTGGCGGTGTTCGTGATCTGGGAACTGACCGACAAGGACCCGATCGTCGACCTGCGCCTGTTCCGGCACCGCAACTTCAGCGCCGGCACCGCGGCGATGGTGGTGGCCTACGCCGCGTTCTTCAGCGTCGGCATCCTGGTGCCGCTGTGGCTGCAGCGCAACCTCGGCTACACCGCGATCTGGGCCGGTTTCGCCACCGCGCCGATCGGGGTGCTGCCGGTATTGATGACGCCATTCGTGGGTAAGTACGCCAACCGCTTCGACCTGCGCATGCTGGCCAGCATCGCCTTCGTCGCGATGGCGTTCACCAGCTTCCTGCGCTCGCACTTCAACCTGGACGTGGACTTCGCCCACGTGGCGTGGGTCCAGCTGTTCCAGGGCATCGGCGTGGCGCTGTTCTTCATGCCGGTGCTGCAGATCCTGTTGTCCGACCTGGAACCGCACGAGATCGCCGCCGGCTCCGGCCTGGCCACGTTCATGCGCACGCTGGGCGGCAGCTTCGCCGCGTCGCTGACCACGTACGCATGGACCGAGCGCGGCGCGGTGCACCACGCGCACCTGGCCGAGAAACTGTCCGCCTACGACCCGGCCACGGTGGCGACGGCGACGCAACTCGGCCAGGGCGACCTGCAGCGCGGCGCGATGCTGCTGGAGCGGATGATCGCCAACCAGGCCGCGCAGATCGGCTTCAACGAGATATTCCACCTGCTGGGCATCGTCTTCCTGGTGGTGATCCTGTTCGTCTGGGTCGCCAGGCCGCCGTTCGCGGCGAAGGCCGGCGGCGCGGCCGGCGGCGGGCACTGACGCAGAAAACCCGCCGTCCGGCGGGTTTTCCCTTGCGGCGCTCATTCCATCGCCGCGTCGATCGCCTGCGACAGCCGCTCCGCCGCGACCACCTCCAGCCCCTTGAAGCTGCCGGACTTCGGTGCGTTCGCCTTCGGCACGATCGCGCGCCTGAAGCCGTGCGTCGCCGCCTCGCGCAACCGCTCCTCGCCGTTCGGCACCGGACGGATCTCGCCGCTCAGGCCGACTTCGCCGAAAGCGATCGTCTTTTCCGGCAGCGGCCGGTCGCGCAACGAGGAAAGCACGGCGAGCAGCACCGGCAGGTCGGCCGCGGTTTCCTGCACGCGGATGCCGCCGACCACGTTGACGAACACGTCCTGGTCGCCGACCACGACGCCGCCATGCCGGTGCAGCACCGCAAGCAGCATCGCCAACCGGTTCTGCTCCATGCCGACCGCGACGCGGCGCGGATTCGACAGCGGCGACGCATCGACCAGCGCCTGCACCTCGACCAGCAGCGGCCGCGTGCCCTCGCGGGTGACCATCACGCAGGAACCGGGCTGCCGCGCGCTGCCGCCGGACAGGAAGATCGCCGACGGGTTCGGCACTTCCTTCAGGCCTTTCTCGCCCATCGCGAACACGCCCAGTTCGTTGACCGCGCCGAAGCGGTTCTTGAACGCGCGCAGCACGCGGAAGCGCGAACCGCTTTCGCCTTCGAAATACAGCACCGCGTCGACCATGTGCTCGAGCACGCGCGGGCCGGCGATGCCGCCTTCCTTGGTGACGTGGCCGACCAGGAACACGGCGGTGCCGGTTTCCTTCGCGTAGCGGACCAGCCGCGCCGCGCTCTCGCGCACCTGCGACACCGAACCGGGCGCGGCGGTCAGCGTCTCGGTCCACAGCGTCTGCACCGAATCGGCGACGACGATGCGCGGCTGCGCGGCGACGGCGTGGTCGAGGATCTTCTCGATGCCGGTCTCGGCCAGCGCCCGCAGGCCGTCCAGCGGCAGGTCGAGGCGTGCGGCGCGGCCGGCGACCTGGGCCAGCGACTCCTCGCCGGTGACGTACAGCACCGGCTGCGACGCTGCGAGCCTGGCCAGCGCCTGCAGCAGCAGCGTCGACTTGCCGATGCCGGGGTCGCCACCGACCAGCACCACCGCGCCTTCGACCAGTCCGCCGCCGAGCACGCGGTCGAGTTCGCCGATGCCGGTGGAGACGCGCGCCTCCTCGCTGTGGCGCACGTCCTTCAACGCGGTGACCTTCGGCGCCTCGACCTTGCCGGCCCAGTTGGAACGGCGCGCGGCCGGCGCGGACGCGGCCGGCTCGACCACGAATTCGGACAGCGAATTCCACGCCCCGCACTCGCCGCACTGGCCCTGCCACTTGCTGAAGGATGCGCCGCACTCGGCGCAGACGTAGGCGGTGCGGGATTTGCCGGATGCGGGCTTGGCCACGGTGCAACTCGTTGCGGGAATGGCGGCTACTCTAGCCGCGCGAGGTCTCGCGTGGCGAGACCGGAACCGCGGTCAGGGACGACGCCAGCCATGCCGCGCCATGCACGCCTCGAACGCCGCGCCGCGTTCGGCCTTCGGCGTCGCCGCCGCTTCCGATTCGCAGGCCGCACGCGCGCCATCGAAGGGCTCGGCCCCTTCGCCGCGCCAGCCGTCGTCGCGCAGGCTGGCGCAGCCAGCGAGCAGCAGCACTGCAAACAGAGCCAGGCAGCGCAACACCACCTTTCCGGTCTTGCCGAATGCGGACATGGTTTCCCCTCGCAGCGAAGCAGGCGGCCAATGTTGGCGGCCCGCATGACCGCCCGCAAGTGCGGCCGGTCAGCCCAGCCGCCAGCTGCCGAGCGTGTCGTACTCCGCCTGCCCTTCGACGCTCTGGAGCAGGTGGAAGGCGTCGAAGCGCAACGCGACCGGCGCGACCGGCGGCAGTTGCGGCCCCGGCGGCACGTAGGCCACGGTCAGGTGCGGCACGAAACCGCGTGCCGACAACCGGAACCCGGCCTGCAGCAGCCGCTGCCGCAGCGCCTGCCAGAACGCATCCATGCCCGGGGAGGAAGCTTCCCCCGACAGGGTCAGCGCCGGGTTGCGCGGATTGCCGAGCGCGCGCAGGCGGTCCAGTTCCTGTTCGAAACCGGACGCATGCAGGTCGCCGCCGGCCTCGATGGCGCGGGCGATCCAGTCCTCCCGCGGGCCGGCGCTTTCGCCCAGGTAATGCAACGTCAGGTGCCAACGCTGCGGCCGCACCCAGCGCGCGCCGGGGAAATGCCCGTGCAGCCGGTCGACGCAGGCGGCGAGCGCGCGCCGCTGCGCTTCGTCCGGCAGCAACGCGAAGAAAAGGCGATGCGCCTTCGGCGGCGTGCCCGTCGCGGAAAAAAGATCGTCCTGCATCGCCGCGTCCCGGGCCGCGCCGCTCAGGCCGCCGCGGTCACCACGATCTCGACCTTCCACGCCGGATCGGCCAGTTTCGCTTCGACCGTGGCGCGCGCAGGCGCGTTGCCGGCCGGCACCCACGCATCCCAGGCCCGGTTCATGCCGTCGAAATCGGCGATGTCGGCAAGGAATATCTGCGCGCGCAAAATCCGGGTCTTGTCGCTGCCGGCGCGCGCCAGCAGGTCGTCGATCGCGGCCAGCACCTGGCGGGTCTGTTCCTCGATGCCGGCGCTGGCGTCCTCGGCGACCTGCCCGGCCAGATAGACGATGCCGTTGTGGAGGCTGGCCTCGGACATGCGCCGGCCGGCGTCGATGCGCTGGATCATCTGCGTTTTCCCGTCGTGGTGGGTGGAGTGGAGTGGAGTGGAGTGGAGTGGAACGTTAAGCACCGCCACCGCGGGCCGCAAGCGCGGGCCGGATTGGGTCCGGCCAATGCGGCCGGATCCGTCGCGATTGGCACTTGCCGCGACGGCATCCAAAGGGTAAATCTCAGCGAAACGATCCGGCGCCGGTCCGCGCCGGAAGTACTAGACTGGTCGCAGCCGAATTGGCGCGGCCGGTGGAGGGTCCGGTATGTTCGACTGGTTGTTCGCCGCAACGCTGGCGCTGGCGCCACCCGTGCAGACCGCGGCACCGACGATGGCGCCGGTGACGGTTTCCGCCGAAGTCGTGCCGCCCTCGCCGGAAGAAGTGCTGGCGATACCCGCGGAACTGCGCGCGATGCTGCAACGGCAAGTGATCGAACCTTCCGGCAGGAGCCGCAAGCGCCGGCTCGACCTGTTGCTGGACTTCATGTTCGACGAAACCGGGCTGGGCATGCAGTACCGGCAGGACGCGACCCATACCGTCGCCGAGTCGTTCCAGACCCGCGAGGCCAATTGCCTGGCCTTCACCCTGCTGACCGTGGCCCTGGCGCGCGAAGCCGGCCTGTCCGCCAGCGGGCAGGAACTCGAACGGGTGCTGTCGTGGGACCTGAACGGCGATATCGTCGTGCAGAACACCCACGCCAACGCCAGTATCGCCGCGGGCGGCCAACGCTACGTCATCGACGTCGCCGCCGACGAATTGCTGACCCATACGCCGCCGCAGCGGATTGGCGACGCGCGCCTGCTGGCGCTGTACTACAACAACCGCGCGATGGAACTGCTGATGCTCGGACGCACGGCCGCCGCCGGCGTCTGGTTGCGCGCCGCATTGCAACAGGACCACGACTACGCCACATTATGGAACAACGCCGGCGTGATGCGCCTGCGTGCGGGCGACATGGCGGCGGCGGAAGAAAACCTGCTGCAGGCGCTGCGGCTGAACCCGGCGCACACCGGCGCGCTGTTCAACCTGATCGGCCTCTACCAGCGTACCGGCGACGAGGCGCACGCGACGCAATGGCGGCGGCACGCCGAACAGATCCAGCTCAAGGATCCGTTCCACCAGTTCGCACTCGGCATGCGCTCCGAGCAGCATGGCGATTTCGCCGACGCGCTGAAGCACTACCGGCGCGCGGTCGCACTGGACGGCGACGAGCACCTGTTCCATTTCGCCCTCGCCCGCGCCTGGCTGCATCTGGGCAAGACCCGCCGCGCCGACATCGAACTGGCCCGTGCGCACGATCTCAGCAGCGACGGCAACCGCGACCTCTACCAGGTCAAACTCGACACGCTGCGCCGGATGATGCGGCAACAGTAGCCGCGCGGCCCCGGTTCAGCGCGTCGCTTCGCCCTTCGGGACGAGCCGCGCGACGAAGCCGCCGCCGGACGCGAGTTCGATGCGCAGCGTTTCCTTCGAGCCGACGGCGCGCGATTCGATCCGGTAGTCGGCGGCGTAGCGGTCGGCGTTGATCCCGTCGGCGACGATCGTCGCTTCGTATTCGCCCGCAGGCAGGAACGACAGCGGCACCTGCAGCGTGCGCGCGGTCCAGTCGGTCATCGCCGCGACGTACCAGGCGTCGCCCGCGCGGCGCGCGACCGCCAGGTATTCGCCGACCTCGCCCTGCAGCGGCCGTGTTTCGTCCCACGTCGTTGGAATATCGGCGAGGATGCGGGTGAACCCCGGCTCGGCGCGATAGTCGGACGGCGTGCCGGCCAGGTACTGCAGCGGACTGTCGTAGACCACGTACTGCGCCAGTTGCTGGGTACGCGTGCCCTGGCTCATCGGCTGCTCGCCGACCACGCGGAAGGTTTTCTGCGTGCCGTTGAGCATCGCCCCGCCCTCCCAGTCCATCGGGCCGGCGAGCATGCGCACGAACGGCACGGTCGCCGCGTGCCCGGGCGTCGCGCGGTCGCTCCACATGTCGTACTCGTGGCCCAGCACCGCCTCGCGGGTCAGCAGGTTGGGATACGCGCGCTGCAGGCCGGTCGGCTTGGCCACGCCGTGCAGGTTGACCACCAGGTGCCGTTTCGCCGCCTCGCGCGCCACGCGCTCCTGGAATCGCAGCATCGGCTGGTCGTCGCGATCCATGAAGTCGACCATGATCCCGCTGGCGCCCCACGCCGCGTAGCGGTCCAGCGCCGCTTCCAGGTCCTGCGACAGCGCATGCGCCTCGTTCCACAGCAGCACGCCCACGCCCTTGCCGCGCGCATAAGCGATCAGGCCGGGGACGTCGATGTCGGGATTGACCCTGGCGTTGTCGTGCGGGTCCGACCAGCCGGCGTCGAACATCATGTACTGCAGGCCGTATTCGGCGGCGAAGTCGATGTAGTAGCGATAGGTGTCGGTGTTGAGCCCGGACTTGAAGTCGACGCCATGCAGCACGCGGCTGGTGATCCACTCCTCGGTCGACTTGCCCGGTTCGATCCACGCGGTGTCGTCGAGCTCGAGCGGGCTGGCGAGGCGGTAGACCAGGTCGTTGCCGAGCAGGCCGGCGGCATCCGGCGACACCATCAGCACGCGCCACGGATAACTGCGCCGGCCCTGCGTGCGCGCCAGGAAATCGGCGCGACGCACCACCAATGATTGCTGGAACTCGCCGCCGAAGACCTTTTCTTCCAGCGGATAGCGCGGGAAGTCGCCGCGCAGCGCCGGCTCGCCGGGCACGCGGCGCAACCACAGTCCCGGGTAGTCGCGCAGGTCGGATTCGGTGAAGCCGACGTAGGCGCCCGCGGTCCGCAGCAGGACCGGCAGGAACGCCAGCCCGTCTTCCGGCACCGCGTCGACCGCCTGCTTCGCGTAGTTCGCTTCGTAGCTGGTCTGGAAACAGTCGACCCCCGCTTCCTCGCGGCAGCCGGACAATGCGATCCACGCGGTGTCGCCCTTCGCGACGCGCAGCCCGGCACGCTCGTCGCGCACCGTGACCTCGCCGTCGATCGCGGTCTCGAAACGGTACGCGATGCCGTCGTCGTAGGCGCGGAACGTCGCGGCGAGCGTCGGTCCGAACGACAGGCGCAGTTCGTTGTAGCGGTCGGGGATCGACGACCGTTTTTCCGCCACGACCGGGCGGATGGTTTCGTCGACCGAGCGCCGCGCGCTGCCGCTCAGCGCGGGCAAGGCGTCGGCGCGCAGGTGGCCGTCGATGTCCAGTCCGATCGCCGGCGTGCCGGCCACGACCTTGCCGCGGTAGCGCACTTCCAGCGTCAGCGTGCCATCGGCCTGCACCACCGCTTCCAGCGGCGCTTGCGGTGCGCGCAGGCGGAAGGTTTCCGCGCAGGCCGGCAATGCGCATGCGGCGAGCATCAGGCCAGCCAGCCCTCCCGTCGTCATGGCGTTCATGAAGAGGCTGCCCCGGCTGGCGCGTTTCATCCGTTCTCCCTGCGTTGGCGGCGGTTGCGTCCGTGCGAAGAAAGATACTCCTCCCCGGTTTTGCATCCCGATGCGGCGCACCGAAGACGCGACGGCCCGCAGCGCGCCAGACGCCGCCTCCTGCCGTTCGTCATGGCGACTTCCGATCTAGACAAAATGTTCTAGACAAACCGGTCTAGGTGCGCTAGCGTGCCGCCATCGATCCCCGCGACGCGAATCCGATGGCCAAGCCCCGCATTCCCAGACCCACCGCCGCCGAACTCGACCTGCTGCGCACGCTGTGGCGGCTTGGGCCCTCTTCGGTACGCCAGGTGCACGAGGCGCAGCGGCGCGAGCGCCCCGACCTGGCCTACGCCAGCGTGCTGCGGCTGATGCAGATCATGCACGGCAAGGGCCTGCTGAAGCGCGACGAAAGCCAGCGCTCGCACGTCTATTCGGCGGCACAGCCGCAGGGCTCGCTGCAGACGCGGCTGCTCGACGACCTGATCCACAAGGCCTTCGCCGGCTCCGGCAAGGACCTGGTGCTGGCGGCGCTGCGCGGCGGCCGCGTCAGCGACGCCGAACGCGAAGAGATCCAGCGCTTCCTCGAGGAGAACCGCGATGACTGACCTGCTGCCGATGCTGATGCCGTCGCTGGCGAACGCGCTGCTGCATTTCCTCTGGCAGGGCGCGCTGATCGGCCTGCTCGCCGCACTGGCGCTGGCCCTGCTGCGCAACGCGCGGCCGCAGTCGCGCTATGCGGTCGCCTGCGCGGCGCTGCTGGCCTGCGTGGCGGCGCCGGTGGCGACCCTGCTGCACTCGTTGCTGGCGGCCACCGATGCGCCGCCCGCCGCGGTCGCCGCATTTGCCGCCAATGCCGATGCCGTGCTGCCTTCGACCGATGCCGCGGCATCGCGCGCCCTGCCGATGCCGGCGACGGACCTGCAACCCTGGATCGTCGCGCTGTGGGCGGTGGGCGTGGGCCTGCTCTCGCTGCGCATGGCCTTCGGCCTGGCGTGGGTGCGGCGGCTCTGTCGGGATGCGCATGGCGCAGACAACGATTGGCAGGTCCACGTCGACCGGCTTGCCTTGCGTCTCGGCATCGCCCGCAAGGTCGCGTTGCGCCTGACCGACGACGGCGACAGTCCGGTGGCGGCCGGATGGTGGCGGCCGGTGGTGCTGCTGCCCGCGGCGATCGCCGCGGGCATGCCGGCCGACCTGGTCGAAGCGTTGATCGCGCACGAACTGGCGCACGTCCGCCGCCACGATTACCTGGTCAACCTGCTGCAGGGCGCGGTGGAAGCGCTGCTGTTCTACCACCCGGTGGTGTGGTGGCTGTCGCGGCGCATCCGCATCGAGCGCGAACTGGTCGCCGACGACCTCGCCGCGGCCGCGCTGGGCGAACCGCGCCGCCTCGCCCTCGCCCTGTCCGAACTCGATCGCCACGCCGCCGCGCGATCGCCCGCCCCCGCACTCCCGTCCCATTACGCGCCCGCCGCGCACGGAGGTCATCTCATGTCCCGCATCCGCCAACTCGTCCGCCCCGAACGCCGCGCCATCGGCAGCGCCGTGGCATTGCCGCTGATCGGCCTCGCCGTGGCCGGCGTCGCCTTCTACGCCCAGGCCCGGTTCGCGCCGCCGGCGCACGTTCCGGCGCAGGCCATGCCGGCGCCGGTCGCCGCCGTCCAGGCCGCTCCCGCGCCTGCCCCTGCCCCGGCCGCCACTCCCGCTGCCGCCGGCCATGCGCGGCCGGCGCCGGCGCCGAGGCCGGTCGCGCGCACGGCGGCCACCCCGGGCGGCGAACGCGAACGCAGTGGCTACGCGCTGGTGCGCAAGGACCGCGACGGCTTCTCGATGTCGGGCAACATCGACGACGCCGACGACATCCGCGCCGCGCGCGACAGCATCGACGGCGACTTCCTCTGGTTCCGCCGCGACGGCAAGGCCTGGGTGGTGCGCGACGCCGAAACCCTCGCCCGCGCGCGCCAGGCCTGGGCCGCGACCGATGCGCTCGGTGAACAGATGCAGGCGCTGGATGCGCGCATGAAGCCGCACAGCGAGCGCATGCAGGCGCTGGGCGCGCGCATGGAAGCGCTGGGCAAGGACAACGCCTTCGATTCGCCGGAAGCGCGCGCGGCCACCGCGAACATGGAAGCCCTGGGCCGGCAGATACAGACATTGGCCGGACGCCAGGTCGCGCTGGCGGGCCGCATGCACGGCGCGACCGAGGCGGAACGCGCGCGGCTCGAACGCGAGCAGGAGGCGATCGCCCGCGAACAGGAAGCCCCGTCCCGGCAGATGGCGCGACACGGCGCCACGCTCGAAGCGGCCGGCAAGCGCATGGAGGCGCAACACGCGCCGATGGAAGCGCTCGCTCGCGAAATGGAAGCGGCCAGCAAGCCGATGGAGGCGGTCGGCGCGGAAATGGAGGCGCTGGGCAAACGCATCGAGCGCGAAGCCGGCCTCGCCGACGCGCAGCTGCGCAAGCTGATCGACGCGGCCTATGTCGGCGGCCGCGCGCAGCCCGCGCCGACGCGGCAATGAACCTTCAACGCCGGCGGGTGGCCTTCACCACCACGCCGGCTGCCCGGGCTCGAGCGGGATGCACCCCTCGTAGCGCCCGGGAACGGCGACATAGCGGGTTGCCCGGGTGGCGCCGATCTCGGAAGTGAAATAGGCAGTGAGCGCGAGCTGGCGCACGCTGGAAAACCAGTGCGTGTCGCCCTCTTCCTGCGCAGCGGCGTCCACTTCGCGCAACAGCCGCTCGCGCTCCGGCTGCGCCAGCGCAGCGAAAGCGCCGCCGCTTTTCCTGCAGGTTTCGCGGAACGCCTGCAGCCCGGTGGCGACGCGCTGCTGCACCTCGGGGCTTTCGCAATCGGCCAGCAGCAACGCCATCGTCGCGCCGACCCCCGCCGCCTTCGCGCCCGGCGAGGCCGCGGTCGTCGGCAGCAGCGTGTCGGCGATGTCCTCGAGCAACGCCCGGTCGGCCCGCTGCGCCGACTGCGCCTCCGCCGCGGTTTCGCGGCCGCCTGGCGCGCAGGCGGCCAGCCAGCCCGGAACGGCCAGCGCGCCGCCTGCCGCGGCGGTCGCCTTCAGCATCTCGCGGCGGCTCATCGCTCGCATCGGCGCGCTCACAGGTTCCGCCGCTTCAGTTCGCCGACCGCGTGATCCACCGCGCGCGCGGTCAGCGCCATGTACAGCAGCGACGGCGACTGGTTGCCGGTCGACGTCATGCACGCGCCGTCGGTGACGAACACGTTCGGGCACGCGTGCAGCTGGTTCCACCGGTTGAGCAGCGAGGTGCGCGGGTCGCGCCCCATCCGGCAGCCGCCCATCTCGTGGATGTCGCGCCCGGGATACCAGTGGGTGTCGGCGGTCTCGATGTCGCGGCAGCCGGCCACTTCCAGCATCTCGGCCGCCTGCGCGCGCCAGTCGCGGACCATGCGTTCGTCGTTGTCGTCGTAGTCGACCGAGGTCACCAGCTGCGGGATGCCCCACGCGTCCTCCAGCGTGTCGTGCAGGCGCACGCGGTTGCTTTCCTTCGGAATGGTCTCGCCCTGCATGTACACGTAGATCTTCCATTGCCCCGGCCGCGCCTGCGCGTCCTTGTACGCGCCACCGACGCGTTCGGCCGAGGCCGCGCCGCGCTCGCGGTAGGCGCCGGTGAACGTGGTGTAGCCGCCGACGAAGTCCATCTCGTGGCGCTTGAGGTTGCGGAAGTTGGGGATGATGCACTCCGACGGGCGGCGGCCGAAGTAGTAGCCGTCCTCGAAGCCGTCGATCGCGCCGCCGCCGTTGGCGCGGTAGCTCTGGAAGGCGACGTACTTGCCGAGCAGGCCGTTGTCGTTGCCCAGCCCGTGCGGGAAGCGCGGCGACACCGAGTTCAGCAGGATCAGCACCGAATTCAGCGCCGATGCGTTGACGAACACCAGCTTCGCCCGGTATTCGCTGACCTCGTGGGTATGCGCGTCGATCACCCGCACCCCGCTCGCGCGGTTCGTGCGCTCGTCGCAGATGATCGAATGCACCACCGAATCCGGGCGCAGGGTCAGGTTGCCGGTCTTCGCCGCCCACGGCAGCGTCGACGAGTTCGAGCTGAAGTACGCCCCGAACGGGCAGCCGCGCCAGCACAGGTTGCGCGACATGCACGCGCTGCGCCCCTGCTGCAGGTGGATCGGCTCCGGCCTGGTCAACTGCGCCCAGCGGCCCTGCACCACGTAGCGGTCGCCGTAGTGCCTGCGGATGCGCTCGCTGTAGGCCTTTTCGACGCAATTGAAGTCGAACGGCGGCAGGTACTCGCCGTCGGGCATCGATTCGATCCCGTCCGGCGCGCCGCACACGCCGATGAACTTCTCCACGTGCGAATACCACGGCGCGATGTCGTCGTAGCCGATCGGCCAGCCGATGCCGTAGCCGTCGCGCTCCGGCGCCTCGAAGTCGTAGCGGCTCCAGCGCTGGCAGGCGCGGCCCCACATGATCGACTTGCCGCCGACCTGGTAGCCGCGGATCCAGTCGAACGGCTTCTCCTGCACGTACGGGTGGTCGCCGTCCTTGATGAAGAAGTGGGTCACGTCCTCGGCGGCGATCCGCGCTGCGACCGGGTTCTCCTCGCGGTACTTGCGGGTCAGCGCGCCGCGGTGCGGGAATTCCCACGGCGCCATGGTCGCGGTCGGATAGTCCTTGATGTGCTCGACGTTGCGGCCGCGTTCCAGCACCAGCGTCTTCAGGCCCTTCTCGCACAGCTCCTTGGCCGCCCAGCCGCCGGAGATGCCGGAGCCGATGACGATCGCGTCGTAGGTGTTCGCGTCGCTGGCCATGCTCACAGCGCCGGGGTCAGGGTGATGTCGCGGAATTCGACCGGGCCGTGGTCGCCCTGCAGGAACAGCGGCCCGGGCGCACCCTCGTCGCTGTCCAGCGCGCCGCCGGTGATGCCGGGGATCTCGCGGTCGCAGATCACGGTCCTGCCGTTGACCGCGACGCTGACCCGGCGCCCGACCAGGGTGACGTCGAGCGATTGCCATTGGTCGGGAGTCAGCGAGGCATCCTCGCTCGGCGCGAGGAAGCCGTAGATGGCGCCGAGCGTGTCGCTGGCCGGCTCGCCGGACGTGTCGGCGATCTGCACCTCGTGGCGGCCGCGCAGGTACACGCCGCTGTTGCTGCCCTTCGGCAGGCGCAGTTCGACGTGCAACTTGAAGTCGGTGAACCTGCGCTCGGTGGCGAGGTTGGCGCCGGCCGCCGCGTTGCGCAGCACGCCGCCTTCGACCTGCCACTGCGACGACCCGCCGAGCGCCCGCCAGCCGTCCAGGCCCTGGCCGTCGAACAGGCGCACCGGCTCGCCCCAGCGCGGCGCCGCCGTGCGCCGCAGCGACGGCGCGCGCTTCGCGCTCCATTCGTATTGTTTGCCGTCGGGAAAGACCATCGTCCCGGCCAGCGCGCCCTCGTGCAGGCGCCCGCGCACCGTCAGTTCGCCGCTGCCGCCTTCCCATTGCGGCGGAATCGCGAAGCGCATCCCGGTGCCATCGAATTCGATGCGCGAAACCGGTCGCGCGCTGCCGACGCTGCCGACGAACTGCCCGACCAGCGCGCTGTTGCCGGAGCGGCGGATTTCCAGCCACGCAGGCTGTTCGCCGCCGGGCGCATGGATGTCGATGTCCCAGCGCCCGACCAGCGCCTCCGCGGCGGCTGCGTCGGCGGCGGCGAAGGCATGGCCCGAACCGCCGGCCAGGCCGAGTGCGAGCAGTGCCGACAAACCACGGCGCATGGGCGATTCCCTCGGGTTCCGGAAACAGGAAGCGCGAGGAATGTAAACGATTCCAGCCAGCTTGCCCCGCGGCGCCGCACCAATCGGCCCGAGTGTTTGCCGTCATTCCCGCGAAAGCGGGAACGGCGGGCACATGCGATGGGCGTGGCCCCGCCTTCAGGACTGGAACACCGGCTCCAGCATGCGGAACGTGCCGGCGTCGGCATCCATTTCCACCTTGCCGCCGACCGGCACGATGAACTGCTGGCGGATGTGGCCGATCATCGCGCCGCGATACGCCGGAATCTTCAGCGGCTTGATGTAATCATCGAGGATCTGCGCCAGCGTCAGCGAGCCGTAGCCGTCGCCGGGTTCGCAGTCGGTGCACTCGCCGAACACCAGGCCGGCAATCCGGTCCAGCGCGCCCATCAGCTTCAGCGTGCTGAACATGCGGTCGATGCGGTACGGCGCTTCCGACACGTCCTCCAGGAACAGGATCTTGCCGGTGAAATCGGGCAGGTACGGCGAGCCGGCCAGCGCCACCAGCACCGACAGGTTGCCGCCGACCAGTTCGCCCCGGGCCTTGCCGCCGGCGATGGCGACGGTGCGGTTCCTGCGCTGCACCAGCTCGTCGCCGCGCTCGGCGATGTTGCGGTACTCCATCAGTTCGCGCTCGAAGAACACACGGCGGAACTGGTCGGCGTTGAAGCTGTTCCAACTGCCCGAGCCCATCGGGCCGTGGAAGGTGACCAGGCCGGTCTGCGCCTGGATGGCGCTGTGCAGGGCGGTGATGTCGGAATAGCCCAGCAGCACCTTCGGGTTGCGGCGGATCGCGTCGTAATCGAGCAGCGGCAGCAGCCGCGCGGCGCCGGAGCCGCCGCGCACGCAGATCACCGCCTTGACCTCGCGGTCGGCGAACATCGCATTGAGGTCGTCGGCGCGCCCGGCGTCGGTGCCCGCCAGGTGGCCGCGGCGCGACGCGTAATGCGCGCCGGTCTTCACCTTGAACCCCAGCGCCTCCATCGCCTCCCGGGCGAGCTGCAGGTCGAACGGATCGTCGGTGGCCGCCGACGGGCTGACCAGCGCGATGGTGTCGCCCGGATTGAGCGGCACCGGCAGCAATCGCCTGCGCGGCGTGGCCGCGAAGGCGGAACGGCCGCCCGCGCCGGGCAACGCCAGCGCCGTTGCGGCCAGCGCCGCGGTCCCGAGGAAGTTTCGCCTGTGCATGTCGCCGCCTGTCGATGGACTGCGGGCCAGCTTAACAAGCCTGCGCCGCGCTTTCGCGGGACGGCCGGCGGGACGCATCCGTCCTGCACGCGCCCGCCGCGCACGGGCGGACGGGGTTCAGCGCCGGCAGGTGTTGATGCCGACCAGCCGGTACAGCGGGCAGAAGTTGAACAGGCCCGTGGCCAGCGGCAGCACGCCGATCCAGGCCCATGCCGGCCCGCCGGTCGCGGCCCAGGCGATCAACGCCGCGCCGATCAGGATCCGGACCCACTTGTCGATGCCGCCCACGTTCGCCTTCATCTGCGTGTCCTCCCTAAGGGGGCGCGCAGTATGCGCCCGCCACGCATCGCGGCATTGATCGGGATCAAGATCGCGCGGCCCGGCCACCCAGCGCCGACCGCGAAGGGAGCGCTTGACCTGGATCAGCCATCGGCGCCCGCCGGAGGCGTAGCCTGCAGTCAACATCCATCGGAGAAGAGAAATGCGTACGCTGATCGCCGTGGTTGTGCTTGCGATCTCGGGGGGTGTCGTAGGTTCGGCATTCGCCCAGGACCATGGCCATGACCAACATCCCCACCCCGTGCCGGCAGACACCGCATCGGCGCGTTATCCGGTCGACGCATCCTTGCAGCAGGGGATGCGGAACATTCGCGCCGCGGTCGACGGGCTTGGCCATTACGAGGCCGGGCACGCCGCGCCCGCCGATGCCGTCCGGCTTGCAGGCGAAGTCGAAGACAACGTTCGATTCGTGATCGCCAACTGCAAACTGCCGCCGGAGGCCGATGCGGCGCTGCACGGCATCATCCTGCCGTTGATGCAGAACGCCGGAACGCTCAAGCGCGACCCGGAGAAACGCGAAACCATCGCCGCGATGCGCAAGTCCCTGGCGGATTACGCGCGGCAGTTCGACGATCCCGAAGCCATGCCGCGCTGACCGCTGCGCACCCGACGTCGCAGGGTGGGTTCAGGCCCACCCATGCGAGGCGGCAAGCGCACCGGCATGAAACCGCTTCCATTTTTTCCGCAGGTTTTCTGCCGGTTAAACGGCGCTTGTGCACCTCAGATTGCATTCAGAAGCGCGGTAGCTAATTGGTGTCGCAACCGGCGTGGTGCCGGTCCGCGAACACGGCAGGTGTCGACATGAAAGTCTCCCGTTCCTCTTCCGCCTTGTGGGCGTCCGCGCTGGCCCTGGTGCTGGCGGGCGGCCTGCCCTCCGCCGCGCAATCGCAATACCGCCCGGGGCAATCGCGCGAACGCCAGGAGCAGGACGCTTCCGCCGACGCGAAAAAGAAGGCCGAGCAGCACCGGCAGGCACAGGCCGCGCGGATCGAGCAGCATCGCCAGCAGCAGGCCGAACGCCAGCGCGGCCAGCAACAGCAGGCCCAGGCCGCGCAGCAACGCCAGCGCGCCGAACGGCAGCAGCGCCACGCGGCCGAGCTGCAGCAGCGCCGCATCGCCGAGCAGCAGCGGCGCGGCGAGCAGGCACGGCACGACGGCGAACGGCGCCAACAGCTGGCCGAACAGCAGCGCCAGCGCGCCGAGACCGATCGGCGCCGGCAGGAACCGCAATCCGCGGCCGCGCAACAGCGCGAGCGCGACGAACGGCAACGCCTGGCCGAACAGCAGCGGCGCAGCCAGCAGGCGCAGCGCGATGCCGGGCAGCGCCAGCGCGCGGCCGAGCTGCAGCGCCAGCGCCTTGAAGCGGAGCGGCGCCGGCAGGAGCAGCAGCGCGTCGCCACGCAGCAGCAGCGCCAGCAGGACGAGCGGCAGCGTCGACTGGCCGAGCAGCAGCGCCGCAACGAGCAGGCGCAGCGCGGCGACTGGCAGCGCCCGCCGTACGGCCAGCGCCGCCTGAGCCGCGACCTGCAGGAACGCCGCATCCGCGAGGAACGCGCGCGCAGCGAACGCTACCAGTACGAGCAGCGCCAGCGCACCGCCGCCGCGCTGCAGTGGCGGCGCCAGTTGCAGCGGCAGCACCGCCTGGCCCAGTACCGCCAGCAGCAGGCGTACTACCAGCGCCTGCGCCGCCAGCAGATGCTGTGGAATTCGAACTACAACTACGACGACGATCCGTACTACTACTCGCCGGCGATCTACCGCTACCGCTACGGTGGCCGCTACTACCAGACCAACCGCTACGGCGCCGAGCTGATGCGGCAGGCGGTCGAATACGGCTACCGCGAAGGCCTGTACGCGGGCCGCGCGGATCGCGCCGACGGCTGGCGCTACGACGTCCGCGGCGGCTACGGCTACCTGGACGCCAGCTACGGCTACGATGGCCGCTACCTCGGCTACGACCAGTACCGCTACTACTTCCGCCAGGGTTACGAGCGCGGCTACGCCGACGGTTACTACGCCCAGGACCGCTACGCCCGGCGCGACGGCGACGACCTGGCGATCGCGGCCGCGGTGGTGGTCGCGATCCTCGGGCTGCAGCAGTTGCTCTGAGCGCCGCCCGCGCCCGCTGCAACGGAAACGCCCGGCCAGGTGCCGGGCGTTTTCATTTCTTCGGCAACGCCGCGTTCCGGCGCAGTTCGTCCGCGCGTTCGGCCAGCAGCCAGGCGACCGCATCCGCTTCGCGATCGAACACCTGCGCGGCCAGCCCGAAGTTGCCGGCGGCCACCACGCCGAAGCGATCGTGGTCGATGAACGACGCCGGCGCCACCACCGCGATCCGCAACCGGCCGTCGGCGGCGTCGGCCCACTGCCGCACCATGCGCAGGCGGTCCACCAGGGCCGGCGCGGCGAAGCCGGCGTCGGCGACGTCCAGCAGCAGGTGCGGATGGCCTTCCGCCACCATGCGCCGGATGACCCCGGCGACCAGGTCGACGGCCGGTTCGAATGCCCCGTGCGTGTCCGTCAGTCGTGCCACCGGCACGCCATCGACGATCTCCAGCCGTATCGCGCCAGGCATGGGGCCTCCGGGGGAAGGACTGGCAATCAGATTAGCGGAAAACGCGGCGGGCAAACCCGCGCCATCGCCCGCTCAGCGGTACGCCCCGGGGCCGCTCCACAACAGGTCGCCGCGGTGGTACACGTACATCACGGTGATGATCTGGCGGGCGTCGCCGATGGCCTGCAACTCGGGGGAATCGGGTTCGAGCAGGCGGCAGTTGCCGGAGCCGCGCCGCAGTGCGACTTCCGCCGGGCACGCCATCAGGTACTGCGTGCCCGGCAGCGGGATGTACAGCTCCTTCACCCCCTGCGCCATCCAGCTGCGCAGCCGCGTTTCCGCGCGCAGGTCGTAGATGATCTGGTAGCCGCCCACCTCCATGCTGGGCCCGGTGGCGGTCGGGCTGCCCCGGTTGCCGCGGCGGTTGGCCGGCCCCGCGACCCGCCCGTTGTCGGTGGGCGCGGTGTCTTCCTCGATCAGGCCCGGCGGCCGCCCCCACCGCCGCGAGCGGCGCTGGACCGACGCCGGCGGGCTCGCGGCGGGCGCCTGCGTCCGGCTGTCCTCGGGCGGCTCCGGGTTGTCGCGCGATTCGGGTTTCGGTTCGCTCGGGCGTTCGATCAGTTCGGCCTCCAGCACCGGCTTGCGCGGCTTCACGCGTTCGCGCGCCTTCGCCGCGGACGGCGGCGTGGGCGTCTTCTTCGCGGGCTTCGGGCGCGGCGGGGCCGGCGTGGGCTGTTCGGGCGGCGCGCCTTCGCCGACGAACGCCACCCGGGTCCGGGCGCCGCTGCTGGCCGCGCTCTGCGGCGAGGTCAGCACCGGCTTGGCGGCCCACAGCAGGGCCGCCAGCATCAGCACGTGCAGCAGCGCGCTGGTCAGCGCGGCGATCCACGGCCGCAGGCGTTCGGCCAGGGGCTCGGCCCTGGTGTCCGGTTGCGTCGACGTATCGCTCATGCCGCCAGGGGGTCGTGGGAATCGCAGGCCCGCATGCGGGAGTCACGAAGTGCAGCCGAAGGAGTGCGGCATCGTAACGCGTGGCGCGGGGCGATGAGCGTCCAATCGATGAACGTCCGATTACGACTTCGGCGTGTTTCCGCCCACACGACCGTGCAATGGTGGCCACGATGGGTGGCCTAAAGTGGTCTTGTGGGGGTTATCCTCCTTGCGAACCAGAGCGTATGGGGAAATCAGCATGAAGTGGCAAATGTTCATTGGCCATGCGGTGTTTCTTGGCTCGGTTCTCGTCACCGCCGCCATCGCCCTTGCCCTCAAGGAAATGCGCAAATCGCGGGAGCGACGTTCTCCGCTGCATGGCAAGCAGATCGGGCACGTGCCGGGCCAGCAATTGTTGGATCGTATCGACAAGGCCAGCAATGAGGCCGGCATCGGCTTCGATCTCATGATCATCGCACTGCCCATGATGTTTTTGGTTTGGGCCACGCTGCGAATCGATTGGTCGCAAGTCCGCTTCGGCTTGATCGAGTTGATGTTCCTTGCCGGATGGGTGCTGGTCTTCGGATACGGACTCCGGGAATACCAACGCCACTCCAAGGACAGGGACCAGGCGCGCGACGGCCTGCTGGCGGAGCGCGTCACCGGCATGCAGCTGAACCGCCTTGTCGCACAAGGCTGCATCGTGATGCACGACCTGCCCTGCGGCGACTTCAACATCGATCACGTCATCATCGCTCCGCGCGGCGTCTATGCCGTGGAGACGAAGTCTTTCCGTAAACCGAAGAATGTCGCGCCCAGTGAGTCCGCCAAGGTCGGGTTCGATGGCGAGGTGCTGAAATTCCCCGACTGCACTACCTTCAAGCCGATAGAACAGTCGAGGCGTCAGGCCAAGTTCCTTGCAGGCTACCTGCGCGAGAGCCTGGGCGAAGCTGTTCGCGTCGATCCAGCGATTGCCCTGCCCGGCTGGTGGGTGGAGAAGACCGAAGCCGGAAAGGCTTCGGATGTGTTCGTATTCACCCCAATGGGTCGCGGTTGCGACTGGTTCACTTACGGCAATGAGACCATTCCGCTCGCCAAGCGCAATCTAATCATGCAGGCGTTGGCGATGAGATATCCAACAGTTGAGTGAGTGTGAGTCGAGCGGTCGGGGTTAGCACAGCGAACCCCAACATCGCCCCGCCTTGATTTCTCGCGCAGTCGGGGTTCACTTCGTTCACCACAACCTACAAAAGCTCATCCGACCTACGCGGGCTGGAACTTGGTCGACGGCAGCCCGTACAACATGGGCGGCGGCGACACCAGCAATGGCGTCGGCCACTTCCGCTCGAAGAACAATGCCGGACGGATCGTCTACAACATCCTGGCGACCACCTGCACCACCGGCTGCGCGAATGGCTATGCTGGGGTGAACGGGCCGGCGGTTAACCGCTAGGCCGGGCGCCACGGAGGGGCGTAGGCTGGGTTGGCCTTATCAACCCAGCAACCAGGCAATGCTGGGATTGTGCTTCGCTTCATCCCAGCCTACTGTCCTATTTGCTACGCGTAATATCGTAATTCACTGCACCGCCCTCGACCCCCGTGACCCTCACGGTGACACCAAACTCATCCGCGCCTGTCGAGACCACGCACCGCTGAATCTCGCCGACCTCGGCAGTCAGCCCTTCTTCAGGGCATTCCACCTTGCCCGGGCTCTGGCCGGTCACTTCGGCCACTGCCTGCGTTACGCGCTTCACGAGCCCTTCTTGAGTCAACCTGTTCGGATTTTCCGCGGTGAGAAGATCGATTTTGCCCCCATTCGACGTGAGTGTCGCGGTCAGTTCCAGACCGTCGATGACGAAAGTGCACTCAACCTCCGAGCCGTCGTCGATATCCAGCTTATCGGGACAATCGGCGGAGTCCGGCGATATACCTCTATGTTCCTTCAAGACCGCCTGAATGTGACCGGAGAGTCCGTCCCGAGGCCACCAACTCGGCTTCTCCGGGACAACATAGTTGACGTCGACCGTGTTGCCGTTGGCTCCATTCGACGTGGCCGTCGCGGTGTACCCCAGGCCATTACGGACGACGGCGCACTCGACCTGCGATCCCTTGTCCGCATTCAGCGCATCCGGACAGTCGATGGAGTCCGCTGGCATACCCAGTTCATCCAGGAATGTCTTGAGCAGGTTGGCGAGCCCATACGGGGTTACACGGCGCGGCCGTTCCGTCACCTGGACGTTGATCAGATCGCCGTCGATCCCGTTGAACGTAACAGTCAGGATCTGCTCAAGGCCTAAAAAAACGGCGGCGCACTCGACCTGCGCGCCCTTTTTCTTATCCAGTTCGTCTGGGCAATCGACGGAGTTCGCCAGCTCGCCACGCTCCACCAGACTCGCATCGAGCCGACGCTCGAGCTCATCCGTTGACACCTTCTGTATCTCAGCGCTCACAGCTGCAGCGCACACGGTGGAGAGGAATATCACGGCAGCAGCGCAAATCTTCTTCACCGCCGTGTCGGCGTTGACGCTGCGTTTGTTAGCCGGACCTGGCATGGTCTACATATTCCGCCTGTACTCTCCACCCACATCGTACAGTGCATGACTGATCTGCCCAAGGCCGTGGGTCTTCACCGCCTCCGCCAGCGCTGCGCACACGTTGCGCCGCTCGCGGGCGGTGCGCTGCAGGTAGCGTCACAGATCGGCCCGATTCTCGGTCCGAGCCCACCTCTTGTCCATATCCTCAGCCAAGGAACAACCCCACGTATTCCTCCAGCGGTCGCCGCAGGATCGTCGTATTCGCATATAGCGGGATGCGCCCGTCCTTCCAGCGGCCCACGCGGATGCCTGCCTGCCGTCCGCGCTCGAACGCCGCTTCGGCCAGCGATTGCTCCATTTCCAGCCAGAAGATGTTCGACGCATGCGGCGAACTGCGCTCGCGCACCTTGCCGCTGTCGACCAGCGCCGACACCAACTGCCGCACGCGCTGGTGCGCACGCACGATCTCCGGCCGGAAGCGCGGCAAGGCATCGTGCGCCAGCGCCGCCGGCATCCAGCCCTGATAGAGCGCACCGCCATAGACGTGGCGCAGGTCGCGCGCCTCCGCGATATCCGCCTTCGACCCGGCCAGCACCGCGCCGAACGGCGCATCCAGATACTTGTACAGCGAGACATAGACCGTATCGAACAGCGCCGTGTACCCGGCCAGGTCGAAACCCGGCTGGGCCAGCAGCAAGCGCGCGCCGTCCAGGTGCAGGCGCGCACCATGCGTGCGGGCCAGCGCGGCGATCTGCTTCACCAGCAGCAGCGGCACCATCTCGCCGTCGGCGCGCCGCACCGGGCTTTCCAGCGACACCGCGCCGATCTTCATCGGATACGGCCCGTTCTCCGAGGCATCGATCGCGCCGCGCATTTCTTCCAGCGTCGGACTGGCGCGGCCCGCCGCCAGCGGCAGCAGGTTGATCCCCGACAGGCGCTGCGCCGCATCGCTTTCGTCGCGGTACAGGTGGCTCTCCTGCTGCACCAGCGCGCGCCGCTGCTCGCCGCACAGCACGCGCACCGCCACGTTGTTGGCCAGCGTGCCGCTGGGGAAGAACGCGCAGTCCTCCTTGCCCAGCAATTGCGCGAAGCTGCGCTCCAGTTCGGCGACCACGCCGCCGTCCTGGTAACGGTCGCGGATGTCGGGGTTGTTGCGGGCCAGTTCCGCCAGCCGCGCGGTCATCGCCAGCGGATCCGGCGGCGCGCTGTCGCCGACCAGCCACACGCTGCGCGCATCGACCCGCGGGAATGCGGGCGGCGGCGGCGCAGCGGCGGATGCGGCCTGCGCGGCGGCGGCCACGTCGGCGGTCGCCGCGGCCAGCGCGGTGGCCAGCGAACCTTGCAGGAAAGCACGACGGTCCAAGATCGTTCTCCGTTGGCAAGAGGGCTTCGACACGGGATTGCCCGGCGCCAGGCCACGCGGATCGGGCGTCGTCGGCCGGCATGATCCCGCCGGCGCGCGGTCCTTACAACCTTCCGCGGGCCGGCGATGCGCCGCGGGCCGCGTCTCCGGAAACGCGGAGCCCCGCTTGCGCGGGGCTCCGGGCCGGTCACATGTTGCGGCGGTACTCGCCGCCGACGTCGTACAGCGCGTGGCTGATCTGCCCCAGGCTGTGCGTCTTCACCGCCTCCACCAGCGCCGCGAACACGTTGCGCCGCTCGCGCGCGGCGCGCTGCAGGTAGGCCAGGCCGTGGCCGTCGTGCGGCTCGGTGGACGCCGCATCGTCGTCCTCGACCACGTGGCCGTGGTCGGTCTCGCCTTCCGGCGCCAGCCCGTTCCGCGACGCCTGCCAGGCGCGCACGTTGGCGATCTGCTGCGCCTTCTCCTCCGCGGTGCTGCGGATCAGCTCGATCTCGGTGGCGATCTCGCCGCCGTGCTCCTTCGGCAGGAAGGTGTTGACGCCGACCAGCGGCAGGCTGCCGTCGTGCTTCTTCTGCTCGTAGTACAGGCTCTCTTCCTGGATCTTGCCGCGCTGGTACATGGTGTCCATCGCGCCGAGCACGCCGCCGCGCTCGCTGATCGCCTCGAACTCCTTGTACACCGCCTCCTCGACGATGTCGGTCAGGTACTCGACCGCGAAGCTGCCCTGCCACGGGTTCTCGACGAAGTTCAGGCCGAGTTCCTTGTTGATGATCATCTGGATGGCCACCGCGCGGCGCACGCTTTCCTCGGTCGGCGTGGTGATCGCCTCGTCGTAGGCGTTGGTGTGCAGGCTGTTGCAGTTGTCGAACAGCGCATACAGGGCCTGCAGCGTGGTGCGGATGTCGTTGAACTGGATCTCCTGCGCGTGCAGGCTGCGGCCGGAGGTCTGGATGTGGTACTTCATCATCTGGCTGCGCTCGTTGGCGCCGTAGCGCTCGCGCATGGCGCGCGCCCAGATGCGCCGCGCGACGCGGCCGATCACCGTGTACTCCGGGTCCATGCCGTTGCTGAAGAAGAACGACAGGTTGGGCGCGAAGTCGTCGATCTTCATCCCGCGCGCCAGGTAGTACTCGACGATGGTGAAGCCGTTGCTGAGGGTGAAGGCCAGCTGGCTGATCGGGTTCGCCCCGGCCTCGGCGATGTGGTAGCCGGAGATGCTGACCGAGTAGAAGTTGCGCACCCCGTTCTCGACGAAGTACTGCTGGATGTCGCCCATCATCCGCAGCGCGAACTCGGTGCTGAAGATGCAGGTGTTCTGCGCTTGGTCTTCCTTCAGGATGTCGGCCTGCACCGTGCCGCGCACGGTCGCCAGCGTCTGCGCCCTGATCCTGGCGTAGGTCTCGGCGTCGACCAGCTGCTCGCCGGTGACGCCGAGCAGGCCCAGGCCGAGGCCGTCGTTGCCGGCCGGCAGTTCGCCGTGGTAGCGCGGGCGCGGCCGGCCCGCGAACAGCGCGTCGATCTTTTGTTGCGCCTCCGCCCAGCGCTGCGGATCGGCCTTCAGGTATTTCTCCACCTGCTGGTCGATGGCGGTGTTCATGAACATCGCCAGGATGATCGGCGCCGGGCCGTTGATGGTCATCGACACGCTGGTGGTCGGCGCGCACAGGTCGAAGCCGGAATACAGCTTCTTCATGTCGTCCAGCGTCGGGATGTTGACCCCGGAATTGCCGATCTTGCCGTAGATGTCCGGGCGCGGCGCCGGGTCCTCGCCGTACAGGGTCACGCTGTCGAACGCGGTGGACAGGCGCGCGGCCGGCTGGCCCAGGCTGAGGTAGTGGAAGCGGCGGTTGGTGCGCTCCGGCGTGCCCTCGCCGGCGAACATGCGGATCGGGTCCTCGCCGGTGCGGCGGTACGGGTACACGCCGCCGGTGTACGGATAGCTGCCCGGCAGGTTCTCCTTGCCGAGGAACACCAGCAGCTCGCCCCACGAGCGGTAGGTCGGCGCGGCGATCTTCGGGATCTTCTGGTGCGACAGCGATTCGCGGTAGTTGTCGCCCTGCAGGGTCTTGCCGCGCACCTCGTAGCGGTAGTGCGCGTCGGTGATCGCCTTGAGCCGCTGCGGCCATTCGCGCAGCTGCTTCAGGTTCAGCGCGTCGAGCGACTGCACCGCGTCGTTGTAGCGCTGGCGCAGGGTCAGCAGCGAACGGTCCGGCCCTTCGGCTTCGCCCTGCGGGCTACGCTCGGGGCGAACGGCCGGATTTTCGGGCGATCCGCCTTGATCCGTCCGTCCTGAGCGCAGGCGCGAAGCGCCGGAGTCGAAGGACAGGTCCTCGGCCGCGTACAGTTCCAGCGCCTTCGGCAGGCGCGGGTCTTCCAGGTCGTGCAGCGACTGCCAGTAGCCCTGCGCGCGGTCGGCGATTTCGGCCTGCGCCTCGATGCGGCGGTTGATCGCGCGGCCCTGCTCGGCGATCTCGGCCAGGTAGCGCACGCGGCCGCCGGGGATCAGCACCGTCGCGCGCGGCTCCTTCAGCGAGGTGTCGATGTCCGGCGCGAAGTCGCAGCGCGGCGTGGCGGCGTGCAGCTTGTCGCGCAGCAGCCGGCACAGGTTGGCGAACATCCAGCTGACGCCGGGGTCGTTGAACTGCGACGCGATGGTCGGATAGACCGGGATCTCGTCGTCCTTCGCGGCGAAGGCGTTGCGGTTGCGCTTCCACTGCTTGCGCACGTCGCGCAGCGCGTCCTCGGCGCCGCGGCGGTCGTACTTGTTCAGCACGACCAGCTCGGCGAAGTCGAGCATGTCGATCTTCTCCAGCTGCGACGCCGCGCCGTAGTCGCTGGTCATCACGTACACCGGGAAGTCGACCAGGTCGACGATCTCCGAATCGCTCTGGCCGATGCCGGCGGTCTCGACGATCACCAGGTCGAAGCCCAGCGACTTCAGGAAGCCGATGCAGTCCTTCAGCACGGTGTTGGTCGCCGCGTGCTGGCGGCGGGTGGCCATCGAGCGCATGTACACGCGGTGGCTGCGCAGCGAGTTCATGCGGATGCGGTCGCCGAGCAGCGCGCCGCCGCTGCGGCGCCGGGTCGGGTCGACCGAGACCACCGCGATGCGCATCTGCGGGAAGCAGGCGAGGAAGCGGTTCAGCAGCTCGTCGGTAACCGACGACTTGCCGGCGCCGCCGGTGCCGGTGAGGCCGAGGATCGGGGTCTTGCCGCCGGCCAGCTGCCACTGCTTGCGCAGCCGCGACAGCTCGGATTCGCCGTACGCGCCGTCCTCGATCGCGCTGAGCACGCGGCCGATGCCGATCTCGTCGTCGATGCCCGGCGCCGCCGGCTGGCCGGCGTCGCGCCGCGAGCGCGCTTCGTCGGCGCGCTTGACCACGTCGCCGATCATCTCGACCAGGCCCAGCTTCATGCCGTCGTTGGGGTGGTAGATGCGCTCGACGCCGTAGGCCTCGAGCTCGCGGATCTCCTCCGGGGTGATCGTGCCGCCGCCGCCGCCGAACACGCGCACGTGCGGCGCGCCCTTCTCCTTCAGCATGTCGACCATGTACTTGAAGTACTCGACGTGCCCGCCCTGGTACGACGACAGCGCGATCGCGTCGGCGTCCTCCTGCAGCGCGGCGCGGACCACGTCCTCGACGCTGCGGTTGTGGCCCAGGTGGATCACCTCGGCGCCCTGCGCCTGGATCAGCCGGCGCATGATGTTGATCGCCGCGTCGTGGCCGTCGAACAGGCTGGCCGCGGTGACGAAACGCAACGGCGTTGCGTCGGCACGCGCAACCGGGACATCTGAAGCCAACCTGCTCATGCATCCTCCATGCATATGTATTCGGAAATCCAGACCGGCAATTCTAACGCCGCCCGCGTGCACCGCCCGGCACGCCCGACCGGCGCGGCCGACGGCGGGCGAACCGTGACCCCGGTCCGCGGTTTTGCGTAGACTAGGCCCGCGCGACGCTTCCGACCGCACCATGGGAACGTCGCTTTTTCGTTTCGGTTCAACCATTTGCCAACGTTTCAGGCGTGCCAGCAGGTTGGAACAGGGGCCGGCGGCAAGCGCAATCGGAGCACGCAGCGATGATCTTCGAGACCCTGAAGACTTCCGGACACGAACAGGTCCTGTTCTGCAACAACCCCGACGCGGGGCTGAAGGCGATCATCGCGATCCACAGCACCGTGCTCGGCCCGGCGCTCGGCGGCATCCGCATGCGCCCCTACGCCGACGACGACGCGGCGCTGACCGACGCGTTGCGCCTGAGCCGCACGATGACCTACAAGAACGCGCTGGCCGGGCTCAACGTCGGCGGCGGCAAGGCGGTGGTGATCGGCGACCCGGCGAAGGACAAGACCGAGGCGATGTTCCGCGCGCTGGGCCGCTACGTCGATTCGCTGGGCGGGCGCTACATCGGTGCCGAGGACGCCGGCACCGACATCAACGACATGGAGCACGTCTACCGCGAGACCGAATACGTGGTCGGCGTGCACCAGGTGCACGGCGGCAGCGGCGACCCCGGCCCGTTCACCGCCTACGGCGCGCTGCAGGGGCTGATGGCCTCGCTCAGCCGCAAGTTCGGCAACGAGGAGGTCGGCAAGTACTCGGTCGCGGTGCAGGGCCTGGGCCACATCGGCATGGAGTTCGTGAAGCTGCTGAAGGAGCGCGGCGCCAAGCTGTTCGTGACCGACCTGAACCCGGAACTGGTCGAACACGCGGTCGAGGAATTCGGCGCCGAGGCGGTGAAGCCCGACGACATCTACGACGTGGCCGCCGACGTGTTCGCGCCGTGCGCGTTCGAGTATTCGATCAACGAGCAGACCCTGCCGCGGCTGAAGGCCAAGGTGATCTGCGGCACCGCCAACAACCAGATGTCGCACGTGGTCGGCACCGAGGCACACGCGCGCGGCATCCTGTACGCGCCGGACTACGCGGTGAACGCCGGCGGCTCGATGAACGTGTCGCTGGAGATCGACGGCTACAACCGCGAGCGCGCGATGCGGCTGATGCGCAACATCTACCACACGGTCGGCAAGATCTTCGAGCTGGCGGACAAGGAGAACATCGCGCCGCAGTACGCCGCCGACCGCATCGCCGAGGCGCGGATCGCGTCGATCGGCAAGCTGAAGCTGCCGCTGGGGCGCACCGCGCCGCGGTTCATGGGGCACTTGCGCGGGGAACATTGAGGCAATCGAGCGCCGCGCCGGCGCCGTTCCCGCGCGGGCGGGGATGACGCCGCGGGGCCGTCGCAATTGGAGGGAGGAGCCGGATGCGACCCGTTTCAGTAGAAGCCTTTCCGCTGGGAGAGGAGATCGACGCGCTGCGCGATGCGGTGCGCCGCTTCGCCGACAGCGAGATCGCGCCGCGCGCGGCGCAGATCGACCGCGACAACGCGTTCCCGCAGGACCTGTGGCCGAAGCTGGGCGAACTGGGCCTGCTCGGCATGACCGTGGCGCCGGAATACGGCGGCAGCGGCATGGGCTACCTGGCGCACCTGGTCGCGATGGAGGAGATTTCGCGCGCCTCGGGTTCGGTCGGTCTGAGCTACGGCGCGCATTCGAACCTGTGCGTGTCGAACCTGTACCTCAACGGCAACGAGGCGCAGCGGCGCAAGTACCTGCCGAAGCTGTGCAGCGGCGAATGGAAGGGCGCGCTGGCGATGAGCGAGCCGGGCGCCGGCTCCGACGTGGTCGGCTCGATGGGCTGCCGCGCCGAGCTGCGCGGCGATGTCTGGGTGGCCAACGGCAACAAGATGTGGATCACCAACGGCCCCGAGGCCGACGTGCTGCTGGTGTACATGCGCACCGCGGGCAAGGACGCCGGTTCGCGCTGCATGACCGCGTTCCTGGTCGAGCGCGGCATGAAGGGTTTCTCGACCGCGCAGAAGCTGGACAAGCTGGGCATGCGCGGCAGCAACACCTGCGAACTGGTGTTCGAGGATTGCGAGATCCCGCGGGAGAACGTGCTGGGCGACGTCGACCAAGGCGTGCGCGTGCTGATGAGCGGCCTGAACAGCGAACGGCTGGTGCTCAGCGGCGGCCCGCTCGGGCTGATGCAGGCGGCGCTGGACATCGCCCTGCCCTACGTGCGCGAGCGCAGGCAGTTCGACGCGCCGATCGGCAGCTTCGGAATCATGCAGGCGAAGATCGCCGACATGTACACCGCGCTGCAGTCGAGCCGCGCCTTCGCCTACCAGGTGGCGCGCGACTACGACGCCGGCCGCGCCTCGCGCGCGGCCGCGGCGGCCTGCCTGCTGCATTCGTCCGACGCGGCGGTGCAGGTCGCGCTGGAGGCGATCCAGGCGCTGGGCGGCAACGGCTACATCAACGAATTCGACACCGGCCGCCTGCTGCGCGACGCCAAGCTGTACGCGATCGGCGCGGGCACCAACGAGATCCGGCGCATGCTGATCGGCCGCGAGTTGTTCGAGGGGCGAGGATGACCTGCTTGCGCGGCACTGCCGCGCAGGTCGTCCGAGCGCCGCGCGTGCTTCGCGCGGCCGGAACGAGCGGACCCCTCCCCGCCCGCGGGAGAGGGGTCGAGAATCGTCAGAACCCGTAGCGCAGCTTCGCCGACCACTGCCGGTCGGCGAACGCCGGACCGAAGCGCCGGTCGTAGCCGAACGACAGCGTCGCCTGGCGCGACAGCCGCGAATCCAGGCCGAAACCGAACAGGCCGGCCGAACGCGAGAAGCCTGCGCCGTACAGCGGCGACCACGATTCGGCGCCGGTGAAGCTGGCATCGACCAGCAACCCGTTCTCGGACAGCGAACGCTGCCATTCCGCGTAACCGCGCAGCGTCAGCTCGCGGCCGCTTGCCGACGCCCACGCGCGTTCCGCGCGCAGGCCCGCGACCGCCTGCGTGCGTTCCGCGCGGCTGGCGTTGGCCTTCAGGCCGAAGCCGTCGGCGCCGTTCTCGACGAAACCGTCGCGGTCCAGCCGCACGTAATCGACGCCCGCGTACGGCACCAGCGTGCCGGTGCCGTCGCCGAAGCGGTAACCGGTTTCGGCGTTCGCGGCGAAGAAATCGCCGGCGTAATCGCTGGCCACGCGCTCGCGCCGGTCGCCGAGCAGCAGCCCGCGGCGCAGTTGCCGCTCGTAGCGGCCGACGCCGAGCTGGCCCATCGCATAGGCGTTGCCGCGCGCGGCGCCGGCGTAGAACCGCGCCTGCGTCTGCCGGTCGTGGCTGCGGTCGCGGCCGGCGCCGAGGAATCCGTCGGCCTCGGTTTCGCCGAAGGCGAAGCCGGCCACCGCGTCCGCGCCCAGGCGCGCGTCGCTGCCCATCAGCCAGCCGTCGCGCTGGAACTGTCCGGCGACGCCGCCGCCCTGCCCTGGCTGGTCCAACGACCGCGACCAGTCGCCCTGCAAATACGGTCGCGCCGCCAGTTCGCCGAAGCGCGACGACAGCGCGCGGCGGTTCGCGGCGATGTTGTCGAAGCCCATGGCATCGGCGGCGGCATGCAGTTCGCCGGAGAGGCTGCGGATCGAAGCGTCGGCCTGCGCCGCGCTGGCGATGCGCTGCAAGGCGCCGGCGCCTTCGATGAAACCCGCGCCGATGCCGCCGGCGCCGCCCGCCAGCTGGCTGTCGATCGCCTGCATCGCGCCTTCGACGCGCACCGACGACATCCGGGTGATGCCGGACAGGCCCATGCCGGCCACCGCCTTCGATACGTCGATGCGCTTGATGTCGAGGAAGACGTTGTTGGCGTCGTAGGAAAGCGCGGCATCGAGGAACACGTTCGGCGCCGCCTTCAGGCTGGCGAAGGTGCCGCTGATGCCGCCATTGGCCGTCAGCAGGGTTTCCTTCGCGGACGTGGTATAGCCGCTTTTCGTGCCCAGGATCGACGCCTGCCCGGCCAGCGTCGCGGTACCGGCAACGTTGAGCCGGCTTCCCAGCCAGACGCCGAAGTTGCCGGTGGATGTCTGGCTGAAATTGCCGGCGATGCTGGCCGGCGAACCGGCGCCGTTGAAGAACGCGCCGCCATTGCTGACATTGCCGCCGAAAGCGCCGCTGGCCCAGACCTTGGCGCCGCTGGAAATGCTCACGTTCGACGCCAGCCCCTTGCGTACGTCCAGCCCGCCGGCCTGCACGCGGGTTTCGCCGGTGTAGCTGCCCGCTTCGGCCAGGGTCAGGGTGCCGCTGCCGTTCTTGACCAGCCCGCCGCTGCCGACGATCGGATTGCGCCACACCGAGTTGCCGGAGAAGTTCACGCTGAAATCGCCCCACGCGAAATTGCTCGGCCCGTTCGCCGCCTTGCTCACGTCCAGCAGGCCCCAGCCGAACTCCGGATCGACGCCGGGCACACCGAGATCCTTGGCACCGCCGAGGATCGCCTGCCGCACCTGGTCGTTGGTGAAGTACGGGAACGCCGACCACACCACCGCCGCCGCGCCCGAGACCTGCGGCGCCGCGAACGACGTGCCGCCGCCCTGCCACAGGTCGTAGCTGGCCGCGCCGACCTTGGCCTGCGGATCGATGAAGATCACGTTGCCCGGCGCGGCCAGGCAGTAGTTCATCGCGATGCCGCACTGCTGCGAGTACGAAGTGAGCCGGGTCGGAGTGTCCGGATCCAGCGCGGCCACGGTCAGCCAGCCCTTCTCGAGCTGCGGGTCGTTGGCCAGGCTGGGCAGCGCGGCGTTGTCCGAGGGGTTCGGCAGCAGTTCCGGCACGTCGCCCGCGTTGCCGTTGGCGAACACGATGATGCCGCCGCGGCCGACCACGAAGTCCTTCCACGCATTGGTCAGCTCGGTGGTCAGCGCCGGATCGTTCCAGTACAGGCCGCCCCACGAGTTGTTGATGATCTTCGCGCCGGCGTCGGCCAGTTCGTCGTTGATGGACTGGAAGAAGTCGCCGTAGCCCTCGCCGGCGTGGATTTCGTTGCCTTCGCCCGAGCCGTCGTCCTCCGGCGGGGTGTCGTTGATGATGCGCGAGGCGACTATGTTCGCCTGCTGCGCGACGCCGCCGCCCCAACTGCCGACGCCCTGCCCGGCGGCCATTTGCGCCACGACGGTGCCGTGGCCGACCACGTCGTCGACGCTGGTGTTGTTCACCGCCGGATCGACGTGCACGAAATTGCGCGTCACCCGGCCGCTCAGCGCCGGGTGGTCGCGGTTCACGCCCGTGTCCACCAGGCCGATGGTCACGCCCTGGCCCTTCAACCCCGCGCCCAGTGCGCCGGCGGCGTTGGTCAACTGCAGGTGCCGGCTGTACTGCGGCAATACCGCCGGCGCGCCCTGTTCCGGCACGGACGGGGGATTCACCTGGGTCAGGCTGCTGTCGGTGGCAACGGTCGGGGTGAAGCCCGGGTCGTAGGTCGGGGATGGGGGTGGTGGCGTCGGTTTGACCGCGCCGCCGCCGCCTCCGCCGCCGCAGGCAGCCAATGCCGAAACCAGCGCCAGCACCACTGTCCAGCGCAATCCACCGCTTGCCGCTCCTGCGTCCCGCCTCATCGGTCGTCCCCCTTTCCTGTTGCCTGCCGTCACATTCCGGCGCCCGCGTCGCGGGCGATCCGACTCTACGTTACCGGCCCGCGGAACACCCGGACCAAAGTCCATTAACCGCAAAGCCCGCCGCCGGGCGATAATGCGCGCCATTACCGGACCACTTCAACGGGAGAACACATCATGTCCGACATCGTCATCGCCGCCGCCAAGCGCACCGCCATCGGATCGATGCTGGGCCAGTTCACCGGCGTGCCCACCCCGACCCTCGGTGCCGCCGCGATCGGCGCTGCGCTGGCGGAATCCGGCATCCCCGCCGCCGACGTGTCCGAAGTGATCATGGGCTGCGTGCTGCCGGCCAGCCTCGGCCAGGCGCCGGCGCGCCAGGCGATGATCGCGGCCGGGATCCCGAAGTCGGCCGGCGCCACCACCATCAACAAGGTCTGCGGTTCGGGCATGAAGGCGATCATGCTGGCGCACGACATCATCAAGGCCGGCTCGGCGAACATCGTGGTCGCCGGCGGCATGGAATCGATGACCAATGCGCCGCACATGGTTTCCGCGCGCACCGGCCTGCGCTACGGCGACGCCAAGCTGGTCGACCACATGGCGTGGGACGGCCTGACCAACCCCTACGACGGCAAGTCGATGGGCATCTTCGCCGACGCCACCGCCGCCAAGTACGGCTTCACCCGCGAGGAGCAGGACGCCTTCGCCGTCGAATCGGTCAAGCGCGCGCAGGCCGCGATCGTCTCGGGCGCCTTCGACGGCGAGATCGTCCCGGTCAAGGTTTCCACGCGCAAGGGCGAAGTCGAGTTCGCGGTCGACGAACAGCCGGGCAAGTCGGACGTGGCCAAGATCCCGACGCTGAAGCCGGCGTTCAACAAGGACGGCACGGTGACCGCCGCCAGTTCGTCGAGCATCTCCGACGGCGCCGCCGCGACCGTGGTGCTGAGCGCCGACGAAGCCGCCAGGCGCGGCATCAAGCCGCTGGCGCGCATCGTCGCGCATGCGACCAATTCGCAGGAACCGGAATGGTTCACCACCGCGCCGGTCGGCGCGATCAGGAAGGTGCTGGACAAGGCCGGCTGGAAAGTGGAGGACGTCGACCTGTTCGAAGTCAACGAAGCCTTCGCCGTGGTCGCGATGGCGCCGATCAAGGACCTGGGCATCCCGCACGCCAAGCTCAACGTCAATGGCGGCGCCTGCGCGCTGGGCCACCCGATCGGCGCCTCCGGCGCGCGCCTGGTGGTGACCCTGCTGAACGCCCTGCGCAAGCGCGGCGGGAAGAAGGGCATCGCCACCCTGTGCATCGGTGGCGGCGAGGCCACGGCGATTGCGCTGGAACTGCTCTGAACCCTTGTTTTCATGGGTTGTTGACACGGTTTTTACAAAACTGAATACGCGCCCGCTTGACAGCCCTTTCGCGCTTGTCATCATGTCGGCGGCGCGCAATTGCGCGTTGCCACTCACCATGACGAGGAATTGCAAAATGACCATGAACAAGGCTCTGATCGCGCTGGCCCTGGGTTTCGCCCTGGCTGCGTGCGCGAAGCAGGAAGAAGCCGCCGCGACCGCCGAAGCCGCCGCTCCGGCCGCCGAAGCCCCGGCCGCTGACGCTGCCGCCCCGGCCGAAGCCGCCGCCGACGCCGCCGCGACCACCGCCGACGCCGCCCAGGCCGCTGCCGACGACGCCGCTGCCGCCGCCGACACCGCTGCCGACGCTGCGGCCGACGCCGCCGCTGCCGCGACCGACGCTGCCGCTCCGGCCGCCGAAGAAGAGAAGAAGTAATCTCTACGGCTGACTAGCGCTTGCGTTAGTGCTTAAATAAAAAGGCCGCCGGTTCCTGCCGGCGGCCTTTTTCGGTTAAGAGGAACGGGTGACGAGGCCACGGGCCGCATCGATCTGCTCCTGAAGTTTCGCTTTTCCGATTCGCTTCACGACCACTCTGGAGAGACTCATGAAGACCAAGCTGTTGATCCTGGCCGCCGCCGCCACTTTCGCCCTGGCCGCCTGCAAGAACACCGCCGAAGGCGCCGCTGAAGACGCCGCTGCCGCCGCCGACGCCGCCGCTGCCGCGACCACCGACGCCGCTGCCGCCGCGACCGATGCCGCCGCCGACGCCGCCGACGCGACCAGCGACGCCGCTGCCGCCGCGACCGACGCCGCCGCCGACGCTGCGAGCGATGCCGCCGCTGCCGCCTCCGACGCCGCCGATGCCGCTGTCGACGCCACCAAGGACGCCGCCGCCGATGCCGCCGACGCCATGAAGGATGGCGCCGAGAAGGTCGAAGAAGCCGCCAAGCAGTAATCGACGGCTGCTGCAGTTCCTCGCAAGGCCCGCGCAAGCGGGCCTTGTTTTTTGCGGCGCGGCTGCACCGGCCGTTTTTGCGCCGCGCATTGGCGGGCGCCGCCGCATGTGCTTTGATGCCGGCCTCTTTCCCACCGTTGCGACGGCGACATGCCCCTGATCACTTCACGCCTGGACCCGCGATCGCAGGATTTCGCCGACAACGCCGCCTACCACCGCGAACTCGCCGCGGAACTCGCGCGCCGGCTCGCGCGCGCCGCCGACGGCGGCGGCGAAAAGGCGCGCGCCAGGCACAGCGAACGCGGCAAGCTGCTGCCGCGCGAACGCATCGCCGCGCTGCTCGACCCCGGTTCGCCGTTCCTCGAGATCGCCCCGCTCGCCGCCGAGGAAATGTACGACGGCGCCGCGCCCGCCGCCGGCATGGTCTGCGGCATCGGGCGCGTACGCGGGCAGGAAGTCGTGGTCGTCGCCAACGACGCCACGGTGAAGGGCGGCACCTACTTCCCGATGACGGTGAAGAAGCACCTGCGCGCACAGGAGATCGCCCGCGAGAACCGCCTGCCCTGCATCTACCTGGTCGATTCCGGCGGCGCCTTCCTGCCGCTGCAGGACGAGGTGTTCCCCGACAGGGAGCACTTCGGCCGCATCTTCTACAACCAGGCGCGGCTCAGCGCCGAGAACATCCCGCAGGTCGCGGTGGTGATGGGCAGTTGCACCGCCGGCGGCGCCTACGTGCCGGCGATGTGCGACGAATCGATCATCGTCAGGGAACAGGGCACGATCTTCCTCGGCGGCCCGCCGCTGGTGAAGGCGGCGACCGGCGAGGTCGTCGACGCCGAATCGCTCGGCGGCGCCGACGTCCACACCAGCGTCTCCGGCGTGGCCGACCATTTCGCCGAGGACGACCGCCACGCGCTGGAAATCGCCCGCGACATCGTCGGCCACCTCAACCGCAGCAAGAAGGTCGATCCCGCGGTGCGCGAGCCGCGCGAGCCGGCCTACCCCGTCGAGGAGCTGTACGGCATCGTGCCGAAGGACACGCGCCGCCCGTTCGACATCCGCGAGGTCATCGCGCGCCTGGTCGACGCCAGCGAGTTCGACGAGTTCAAGGCGCGCTACGGCAAGACCCTGGTCACCGGCTTCGCCCGCATCCACGGCTACCCGGTCGGCATCGTCGCCAACAACGGCATCCTGTTCTCGGAGAGCGCGCTGAAGGGCGCGCACTTCATCGAACTGTGCAACCAGCGCGGCGTGCCGCTGGTGTTCCTGCAGAACATCACCGGCTTCATGGTCGGCAAGAAATACGAGAACGCCGGCATCGCCAAGGACGGGGCGAAGATGGTCACCGCGGTGGCGTGCTCGAGCGTGCCGAAGTTCACCGTGGTCATCGGCGGCAGCTTCGGCGCCGGCAACTACGCGATGTGCGGCCGCGCCTACGGTGCGAGGTTCCTGTGGATGTGGCCGAACGCGCGGATCAGCGTGATGGGCGGCGAACAGGCGGCCAGCGTGCTGGCGACGGTGAAGCGCGACGGCATCGAGGCCGCCGGCAAATCGTGGAGCGCCGAAGAGGAGGAAGCGTTCAAGGCGCCGATCCGCGCCCAGTACGAAACCCAGGGCAGCCCGTGGTACGCGACCGCGCGGCTGTGGGACGACGGCATCATCGATCCGGCCGACACCCGCCGGGTGCTGGGACTGGCGATTTCGGCCGCGCTGAACGCGCCGATCGAGCCGGCGAAGTTCGGCGTGTTCCGCATGTAGGCGCTTCTGCCGCCCCGCCAGCGACGGACCACTTCACACCCGACTTCACAATTTGAGGACAAACTCTTGTCTGAACAGGGGAATTAACTTCCGTATCACGGGACGCTAACACTTCGGCGGCGATAGTCGGAAGTCCGTTGTCCCCCGGTAGAGAGAACCCCCCATGTCCATGTGGAAAGACCCTGGCGCCAAGAAAGACATCCCTGCCCCGCAACCACCGCAGCCCGCGGCCACGCCCGAATTCCTGTCCGCCGCGCCGGCGCCGGTGGCGACGCCCGAGCGCTCCACCGCCAAGGAGTCGCTGATCTCCGCCGACCTGGCCATCGAAGGCAAGATCGAGGGCGCCGGCCACGTGCGCATCGCCGGCAAGTTCAAGGGCGACGTCAACGTGCAGGGCGACCTGACCATCGAACTCGGCGCCAAGGTCAACGGCAGCGTCAAGGCGAAGAAGGTCACCGTCGCCGGCGAGCTGGAAGGCAACATCGATTCCGCGACCCAGGTCGACGTGCTGGCTTCCGGCGCGATCACCGGCGACGTCAAGGCCGGCGCGGTGACCGTGGCCAACGGCGCGCGCATCCGCGGCCACGTCGACTTCGGCTGGAACGACGACCGGGCCAAGTCCGCGAAGGGCGGCGCGGAGCACAGCGCGGCCGCATGAGCACGCCGCGCCCGGGCAGCGCGGGCGCGACCCGCGTCTGCCCGCATTGCAAGACCACGATCCTCGAAAGCGCGGCGGTCTGCCCGTCGTGCAAGCATCACCTGCGTTTCGACGAAGCCGCGTTGACCGCGTTGCGCGCGATGCCAGTGGCCACGCCGCTGCGCGTCGAAGGCACGGTGCGGCACCCCGCCGACGGCGGCCCGTGGGAATACACGGTGGTGATGGTGATCCGCAACGACCGCGGCGAAGAGATCAACCGCCAGGTGGTCGGCGTCGGCGCGATGCAACCCGGCGAGGAGCGCAGCTTCTCGCTGTCGGTGGAAATGGTCCAGCGCGGGGACCTGAAGGGCAAGTTCCGCCGGCACTGAACCCCTTGCCCCGGAACGGCCGCAGGGCGTAGCTTGCCGCGCCCACGCGAAGCGAAAGCAGCGGAGCCAGTCCCGCCCTACCGGAACCGCGCGTTCAACCGCACTTGTTGCAGCCGCCGCAACCGCCGCTGCCGGCATTCTTCGTCTCCGGCGCGACTTTCCTGCCCAGCGCCCGCAGCCACGCCGGCTTGCCTTCGCGCAGCAGCGGAATCGCCAGCGCCGTGCGCAGCCTGCGTACGCCGCCCGGGAACTGCTTCTTCGCCACCACCCACGCGCTGACGATCACCGCCAGCGCGATCACGATGTATTGCAGCAGCAGCGACGCGCCCATCGGCCTACCCTGCCCCGAGCAGCACGGCGACCTGGTAGGTCATGAACGAGGCCGCGTAGGCCAGCGCGAACAGGTAGCCCATCGCGACGGCCATCTTCTTCCACGAATTGGTCTCGCGCTTGATCGTCGCCAGCGTCGAGATGCACATCGGCGCGTAGATGTACCAGACCAGCAGCGACAGCGCGGTCGCCAGCGACCAGCCGTCGCTGATCAGCGGCGACAGCGCCTGCGCGGCCGCCGCGTCGTCGGTGGCCGACAATGCGTAGACGGTGGCAAGCGACGACACCGCGACCTCGCGCGCGGCCAGGCCGGGGATCAGGGCGATGCAGATCTGCCAGTTGAAGCCCAGCGGCGCGAATACCGCGGTCATCGCGTGGCCGATGCGGCCGGCGAAGCTGTAGTCGATCGCCGGACCGGCCGCATCCGCCGGCGCGCCGGGGAACGACAGCAAGAACCACAGCAGGATGGTCAGCGCCAGGATGATGCCGCCGACGCGCTTGAGGAAGATCATCGCGCGTTCCCACAGGCCGATCAGCAGGTCGCGCGCATGCGGCACGCGGTACGACGGCAGTTCCAGCAGCAACGCGTGCTCGCCCTTGTCGCGGCGCCACTTCTTCATCACCCACGACACCAGCAGCGCGCTGGCGATGCCCGCGGCGTACAGGCCGAACAACACCAGCCCCTGCCGGTTGAACACGCCCCACACGGTCTCCTGCGGGATGAACGCACCGATCAGCAATGCGTAGACCGGCAACCGCGCCGAACAGGTCATCAGCGGCGCGACCAGGATCGTGGCGAGGCGGTCGCGTGGGTCCTGGATGCTGCGCGTGGCCATGATCCCCGGGATCGCGCAGGCGAAGCTGGACAGCAGCGGGATGAACGAGCGCCCGGACAGGCCGGCGCTGGCCATCATGCGGTCGAGCAGGAACGCCGCGCGCGGCAGGTAGCCGCTTTCCTCCAGCGCCAGGATGAAGGCGAACAGGATCAGGATCTGCGGCAGGAACACGATCACGCCGCCGACGCCGGCGATGATGCCGTCGACCAGCAGGCTGTTGAGCGGCCCTGCCGGCAGCGCCGCGCCGACGGTCTCGCCCAGCCACGCGGTGCCGGCGTCGATCAGGTCCATCAGCGGCGTCGCCCAGGCGTACACCGCCTGGAAGATCAGGAACATCACCACCGCCAGCGCCAGCAGGCCGAACAGCGGATGCAGCAACCAGCGGTCCAGCGCGTCGTCGACCTTCGCGGTGCGCGACGGCATCGCCACCGTCGCCGCGAGCAGGCGGCGGGTTTCGGCGTGGAGGTCGGCGCCTTCGGCGAGATGCTTCGTCGGCGGCTGCGGATTGGCCGCCAATTGCTCGATGCGCTCCACCAGCGCCTTCGCGCCATGGCGCTGCACCGCGACGGTTTCGACCACCGGCACGCCGAGCTGCCTTTCCAGTTCGGCGGGATCGATGGCGATGCCGCGCCGGCGCGCCGCGTCGATCATGTTGACCGCGACGATGAGCGGTTTCCCCAGTTCGCGCAGTTCCAGCGCGAAGCGCAGGTGCAGGCGCAGGTTGGTCGCGTCCAGCACGCAGACCAGCACGTCGGGCGCCGCCTCGCCGGGATAGAAGCCGCGGATCACGTCGCGCGCCACCGCCTCGTCGATGCTGGCGGCGTTGAGGCTGTAGGCGCCCGGCAGGTCGAGCACCGCGTAGCTGCGGCCGGACGGGCCGTACAGGCGGCCCTCCTTGCGCTCGACGGTGACGCCGGCGTAGTTGGCGACCTTCTGCCGGCTGCCGGTCAGCTGGTTGAACAGCGCGGTCTTGCCGCAGTTCGGGTTGCCGACCAGGGCGAGACGCAGCGGCACGGCGGTTTCGGCGTTCACGCGCCCACCCCGTCGAGCAGGCGTACCCGCGCCGCTTCGGCACGGCGCAGCGCGAAGCGGGTGAAGCCCACCTGCACCAGGATCGGTTCGCCGCCCATCGGACCCATTGCCACCACCTCGACCGGTTCCCCGGCCACGAAACCCAGCTCGCGCAAGCGTCGTGCAATGTTGTCGTTCGGGCCCCGGTCCTCGACGGAAGCGACGATGCCGGGAACCCGGCGGGGCAGTTCGGCCAATGTCACGCGATGCGCCTGAATGGTAATTGTTCTCATTCTATCATCGCCGCAGCGCACCAGTCGTCCCATGGACGAGCCGCTATGATGCCGGCCTGTTTAACGATCCGGCCCGACCCGGGAGCCTTGCATGCCGGCAGCGCTGTCCGTCCAGACCCATGGCCCCGTGCTACGCCTGCGGCTGGAACGCCCGGAACTGCACAACGCCTTCGACGCCGCACTGATCGCCGGCCTCGCCAGCGCCCTCGCCGCCGCCGGCGCCGATCCCGCCGTCCGCGTGGTGGTGCTGGAAGGCGGCGGCGCCTCGTTCTCGGCCGGTGCGGACCTGAACTGGATGCGCGGCATGGCCGCCGCCAGCGAGGCCGAGAACCGCGACGACGCCCTCGCCCTCGCCCGCCTGATGCGCACGCTGGACGAGCTGCCGAAGCCGACCATCGCCCGCGTGCACGGCGCCGCCTTCGGCGGCGGCGTCGGCCTCGTCGCCTGCTGCGACATCGCGATCGGCGTGCCCGAAGCGAAGTTCGGCCTCACCGAGAGCAAGCTGGGCCTGTTGCCGGCGGTGATCTCGCCCTACGTGATCGCCGCGATCGGCGCGCGCCAGGCGCGGCGCTGGTTCGCCACCGCGGAGATCTTCGACGCGGCCGAGGCGCTGCGCATCGGCCTGCTGCACCAGGTGGTGCCGGCCGGCGAACTCGACGCGGCGGTGCGACGCCAGGTCGACCTGCTGCTGAAGGCCGGGCCGCTGGCCGCGGCATCGGCGAAGCGGCTGGTGCGCGACGTCGCCGCCATGCAGCACGACCGCGATGCGCTCGACGCCGCCAACGCCGCGCTGATCGCGCGACTGCGCGTTTCGCCGGAAGGACAGGAAGGCCTGTCCGCCTTCCTCGGCAAGCGCAAACCCGACTGGACCACGAAGGAGTGACGCCATGCTCGACCATATCGGCATCCCGGTTTCCGACTACGCCCGCAGCGTGGCCTTCTACAAGCAGGCGCTGGCGCCGCTGGGCATCGGCCTGGTGATGGAAGTCACGCCGGATATGACCGGGGGAAACGGCAGCGCCGCCGGCTTCGGCCACGACGGCAAGCCCTATTTCTGGTTCGGCGACGACGGCGCGCCGCCGTCCGGCCTGCACAGCCATGTCGCCTTCGCCGCCGGCAGCCGCGCCGACGTGGACGCCTTCTACCGGGCCGCCATCGCCGCCGGCGGCCGCGACAACGGCGCGCCGGGCCTGCGTCCGCACTACCACCCTGACTACTACGGCGCCTTCGTGCTCGATCCCGACGGGCACAACATCGAAGCCGTCTGCCACGCGCCCGCCTGATCCATGTTCGACAAGATCCTGATCGCCAACCGCGGCGAAATCGCCTGCCGCGTCATCCGCACCTGCCGCCGGCTCGGCATCCGCACCGTCGCGGTGTATTCCAGCGCCGACGCCGACGCGCAACACGTGCGTCTGGCCGACGAAGCGCACCCGCTCGGCGGGCCGACGCCGGCCGAGAGCTACCTGCGCGGCGACGCGATCATCGAAGCCGCGAAGAACAGCGGCGCGCAGGCGATCCACCCCGGCTACGGCTTCCTCAGCGAGAACGCCGACTTCGCCGATGCGGTCGAAGCCGCCGGGCTGGCGTTCATCGGCCCGAAGGCGGCATCGATGCGCAAGATGGGCAGCAAGGCCGGCGCCAAGGAGCTGATGGCCGCGGCCGGCGTGCCGGTCGCGCCCGGCTACACCGGCGAGGACCAGGCGCTGGCCACGCTGGCCCGCGAGGCGGCGAAGATCGGCTTCCCGCTGATGCTCAAGGCCGCGCACGGCGGCGGCGGCAAGGGCATGCGCATCGTGCGCGGCCTCGACGACTTCGCTTCGCAGCTGGAAAGCTGCAAGCGCGAGGCGGCCAACGCCTTCGGCCGCGACCGCGTGCTGCTGGAGCGCTACGTCGAATCGCCGCGCCACGTCGAGATCCAGGTGTTCGGCGACGCGCACGGCAACGTCGTCCACCTCAACGAGCGCGAATGCTCGGCGCAGCGCCGCTACCAGAAGGTGCTGGAGGAATCGCCGTCGCCGCTGCTGGCGCGGGAACAGCGCGCGGCGATGGGCGAAGCCGCGGTGCTGGCGGCGCGCGCGCTGGACTACGTCAATGCCGGCACGGTCGAATTCATCGTCGACGCCGCCGGCGATTTCTATTTCATGGAAATCAACACGCGATTGCAGGTCGAGCACCCGGTGACCGAACTGACCACCGGCCTGGACCTGGTCGAATGGCAGTTGCGCGTCGCCGCCGGCGAACCGCTGCCGCTGCGGCAGGAACAGATCGCGCAGCGCGGCCACGCCATCGAGGTCCGCCTGTACGCGGAAGACCCGGATGTCGGCTTCCTGCCGGCCTCCGGCAGGCTCGAGGCCCTCGACCTGCCCCCGCCCTCGGAAAACGTCCGCATCGATTCCGGCGTGGTCGAAGGCGACACGGTGACGATCTTCTACGACCCGATGATCGCCAAGCTGATCGTCCACGACGAAGACCGTCCGCGCGCGCTGGCGCGGCTGCGCGACGCGCTGGCCGGCTGCGCCATCGCCGGGCCGAAGACCAACATCGGCTTCCTCGAGCGGCTGGCGCGGCATCCGGCCGTGGTCGAGGGCCGCATCGACACCGGCTACCTCGACCGCCACCTCGCCGAATTCCTGCCGGACGGCCGCATCGACACCCGCCTGCTGCTGGCGGCCGCCACCGCGCAGCTGCTGGCCCAGGAAGCGCAGGCGCGCGAGCGGGCACGGGCATCGGGCGACCCGGCCTCGCCGTGGGCCATCGCCGACGGCTGGCGCCTGGGCGAACCGGCCTGGCGGCGCCTGGCCTTCCTGCACGCCGGCAGCGAGCTGGAACTGGCCGCGCGCGGCCACGCCGGCGACTACCGGATCGAATACGCCGGCCGCGGCTACCGCGTCGACGGCGCCCGTCTGGCCGATGGCGCGCTCGGCCTGCGTATCGACGATGGGGGATACCGCGTCCGGGTGCTGCGCGGCGCGGGCTGGATCGATGTCCACGACGGCGACGGGCGGCTGCGCCTTGAGCCGGTGGCCGCGTACCGCCATGCCGACGCCGAAGGCGCCGCAGGCGATGCGCGCATCGCCGCGCCGATGCCCGGGCGCGTGGCGGTGGTGAAGGCCAGGCCGGGCGACGACGTGATGGCCGGACAGGACCTGCTGATCATCGAGGCGATGAAGATGGAACTGGCGATCAAATCCCCGCGCGACGGCACCGTGGCCGAACTGCGCGCCGCGGTCGGCGATTTCGTCGAGGCCGATGCCGTGCTGGCGGTGCTGGAGCCCTGACGTGGCCGCAACGGACGCCAGCTTCGTGCGCATCGTCGAAGTCGGCCCGCGCGACGGCCTGCAGAACGAAAAGGCCATCGTGCCGACCTCGGCCAAGGTCGAGCTGATCGACCGGCTGTCGCGAACCGGCCTGCGCAGCATCGAGGCGACCAGCTTCGTCAGCCCGAAATGGATCCCGCAGCTCGCCGACGCGGCGGAAGTCTTCGCCGCGATCGAACGCAGGCCCGGCGTCGCCTACCCGGTGCTGGTGCCGAACGAACGGGGCTACGAGCGCGCGCGCGCGGTCGGCGCGGAAGAGGTCGCGGTGTTCACCGCCGCGTCCGAGGCGTTCAACCGCAAGAACACCAACGCCGGCATCGACGAATCGATCGAGCGCTTCCGCCCGGTGCTGCAGCGCGCGCGGGCCGACGGGGTGAAGGTGCGCGGCTACGTTTCCACCGTGCTCGGCTGCCCCTACCAGGGCGAAGTGCCGGTCGCGGACGTGGTGCGGGTGGCCAGGCGCCTGCACGAACTGGGCTGTTACGAGGTTTCGCTGGGCGATACCATCGGCGTCGGCACCCCCCACAAGGCGAGCGCGATGCTCAAGGCCGTCGCCAGCGAAGTCCCGATGCCGGCCCTGGCCGTGCACTTCCACGACACCTACGGGCAGGCGCTGGCCAACATCCTCGCCTGCCTCGAGCAAGGCGTGCGCGTGGTCGACGCCGCGGTCTCCGGCACCGGCGGCTGCCCGTACGCGAAGGGCGCCAGCGGCAACGTCGCCAGCGAGGACGTGGTCTACATGCTGCACGGCATGGGCATGCGTACCGGCGTCGACCTGGACAGGCTCGGCGAAACCGGGCGCTGGCTGGCCGCGCTGCTCGGCCGCGCCAGCGGCAGCAAGGTCGCGCAGGCGCAGGCGGCCTCATGACCGCACTCGGCGGCGTCCGCGACCTGCCCGACACCGCGGCCGGCGGCGGCGAAGCGCTGCCCGACGAGAATGCCGCGACCCTCGCCGCGCTGGCGCAGGCCATCGCCGATCCCGCCACCGACGCCGGCGCGCGCGCGCTGCTGCAGCGCGCGCACGACGCCCTGCGCGAGTCCCTGGCCGAGGCCGAAGCCGCGCGCCAGCGCTACCACGCGCTGTTCGACGCGGTGCCGGACCCGGTCAGCATCATCGCCGAGGACGGCACCGTGCTCGACCTCAACAAGGCCGGCATGCAGGCCTACAAGCGCCCGCGCGAGGACATCGTCGGCAAGAACATCAACGTGCTGAACCCGGACCTGCCGCAGGACCACCTGGTCCCGGTCTGGGAAACCCTCGACCGCGGCGAGACCTACGTGGTCGAAGTGACCAACATGCGCGCCGACGGCACCCGCTTCCCGGTGGAGGTGCATTCGGCCAACCTCAGCTACGACGGCCGCAAGGCCATCGTCGCGGTGGCGCGCGACCTGAGCGGCCGCCACGAGGCCGAACTGCGCTACCGCGAGCTGATGGAGGTCATCGACAAGGGCATCGTGGTGCAGAACCCGGACCTCGACGTGGTCTATTCCAATCGCGCGGCGACGCTGACCTTCGGCATCGGCGAAGGCCAGCACCTGACCGAACAGCTGCGCCCGGAACACTGGCGCTACTTCGACGAGGACGGGCGCGACCTGCCGGAAGCGGAACTGCCGCCGAACCGCGCGCTGCGCAGCGGCCAGGTCGTCGAAGGCGTGCTGCTGGGCATGTACCACCGCCGGCGCAAGCAGCTGGTATGGCTGACGATGACCTCGGTGCCGCAGTTCGCGCCGGGCAGCGACCACCCGACCCAGGTGACCTCGATCTTCAGCGACGTCACCGCGCTCAAGCGCGACAGCGCGCTGTTCGACCGCGCCCAGGCGCTGGCGCACATCGGCGGCTGGGAATGGGATTCCGGCCGCGACCAGTTGTACCTGACCGACGAGGCCGTGCGCATCCTCGGCCCGGCGCAGACGCCGCAGATGCTGGACGGCATGCTCGCCTGCCTGCGCCAATCCGACCGCCGCCACCTGCGCACCGCGATCGACGAGGCCCTGCACGCCGGCGGCGGCTTCGACATGGAGCTGCGCGGCAGCCGCAGCGACGGCCACCCGTTCTGGATCCGCGTGCTCGGCGAGGCCGACCTCGCCGAGCCGTCGGCTTCGCGCGTCACCGGCACCCTGCAGGACATCTCGCTGGACAAGCAGGCCGAGGAAACCCTGCGCATCCAGGCGCTGACCGATCCGCTGACCGGGCTGATGAACCGCGACGCCGTGCTCAACGAGCTCAGCTCGCGGCTCAGCGACCCGGCGCTGGCGCGGGTCGCGGTACTGTACGTCGACCTGGACCGCTTCAAGACCGTCAACGACGTGCTGGGCCACAACGCCGGCGACCAGATGCTGACCATCGCCGCGCGCCGCATCGTCGACGCGGTCGGCAGCGAAGGCCGCGTGGCGCGCTTCGGCGGCGACGAATTCCTGGTGGTCTGCGACATCGCCGGCAACCCGGAGCAGCCCGAGCGCCTGGCCGACGCGATCCTCGACGCCTTCTCCGACGCGTTCCGCTTCGGCAAGGACGAATTCACCATCACCGCCAGCATCGGCATCTCGCGCGCGCCGCGCGACGGCCTGCGCCCGCAGCAGCTGATCCAGAACGCCGACGTGGCGATGTACGAAAGCAAGCACCGCACGCGCAACGCCTGGCACGCCTTCACCCCGGAACTGGCGCGCCGCCAGCAGGACAGGCTGCAGATCGAGACCCAGCTGCGCCGCGCGGTCGACAACCACGAATTCCACCTGGTCTACCAGCCGCAGGTCGACCTGCGCCTGGGCAACGTGATCGCCGCCGAGGCGCTGATCCGCTGGCAGAGCCACCAGCTGGGCGAGTTGCGCCCGGACCTGTTCATCAGCCACGCCGAAACCACCGGCGACATCGTCCGCATCGGCAGCTGGGTGCTGCGCGAAGCCTGCCGGCAGGTGCGCGAGTGGCGCGACCAGGGGCTGGGCATCGTCCGCGTGGCGGTCAACGTGTCGTACCGCCAGTTCCTCGGCGACGACCTGTCCGACAGCGTGCGCGCGGTGCTCGAGGAATTCGACCTGCCCGGCTCGGCGCTGGAGCTGGAATTCACCGAGCGCGTGCTGATCGAGGACGCGCCGGCCACGCTGAAGACCTTCGCCGAGCTGCGCGCGCTGGGCGTGATGCTCACCATCGACGACTTCGGCGAAGGCTACAGCGCGCTGAACTACCTGCGCCGGTTGCCGATCCACGGCCTCAAGCTGAGCCAGCTGTTCACCGAGGGCGTGCCGAACAACCGTTCCGACGTGGCGGTATGCCAGGCCGTGTCGGCGATCGCGCGCAGCCTCGGCCTCGGCCTGGTCGCCGAAGGCGTGGAATCGGAGGCGCAGCGCCAGTTCCTGCTGCAGCTCGGCGTGCCGGTGGGACAAGGCTTCCTGTTCGCGCCGGGCCTGCCGCCCGACGAATTCGCGCAGCGGCTGCGCGCGACCTTGCCCGAACCCATCGCCCATGACTGATACCGGAACGCGATTCGCCCTGCGTCCCATCGAACCCCGCGACGACGCCGCCATCGCACACATCATCCGCACGGTGATGCCGGAATTCGGCGCCTGCGGCGCGGGTTTCGCGATCAATGACCCGGAAGTGGACTGGATGAGCCGCGCGTACGCGGAGCCGCGCTCGGCCTATTTCGTCGTCGAGCATGCCGATGGAAGCGGGGACCGCGAAGTGCTCGGCGGCGGCGGCGTGGCGCCGCTTTCCGGCGGCGACGGCGATACCTGCGAACTGCGCAAGATGTACTTCCTGCCGCAGGCGCGCGGCCTCGGCGCCGGCGCCGCGCTGATGGCGAAGTGCCTCGACGCCGCGCGCGGCTTCGGTTTCCGCCGCTGCTACATCGAGACCCTGACCGGCATGGACGCGGCGATGCGCCTGTACGAACGCAGCGGCTTCCGCCGCATCGACGCCCCGCTGGGCGCGACCGGGCACGGCGGCTGCAATACCTTCTACCTGCTCGACCTGTGACGCAGGGGGCACGGCGCGCCCCGCGCCGCATCCCGCGCCGTTTGCATCCGGTAAAATGCCGGCTTTCCGCAAACCGGACTCCCGCATGCAGCTTTCCGATACCCGCGCCGTGGTCACCGGCGGCGTTTCCGGCCTGGGCTTGGCCGTGGCGCAGTACATCGTCGCCAACGGCGGCAAGGTCGCCCTGTTCGACGTCAACGACGAGAAAGGCGCGGCGGCCGTGGCCGGGCTCGGCGCCGCGAACGCGAAGTACTTCAGGACCGACGTGACCGACGAGGCCGCGGTCGCCGGCAACGTCGCCGCGGCGAAGGAATTCCTCGGCGGCCTCAACGCCGCGGTCAACTGCGCCGGCATCCTCGGCGCCGGCCGCGTGCTCGGCAAGGAAGGCGCGATGCCGCTGGCCACCTTCCGCACCACCGTGCTGGTCAACCTGGTCGGCAGCTTCAACGTGGCCAAGGCCGCGGCCGAACTGATCCAGCACAACGCCGCCGGCGAGGACGGCGAGCGCGGGGTGATCGTCAACACCGCGTCGGTGGCCGCATACGAAGGCCAGATCGGCCAGGCCGCGTATTCGGCGTCGAAGGGCGGCGTGGTCGGCATGACCCTGCCCATGGCGCGCGAGCTGTCGCGCTTCGGCATCCGCGTGATGACCATCGCGCCCGGCATCTTCTGGACGCCGATGGTCGATGGCATGCCGGAAGCCGTGCAGCAGTCGCTGTCGGCGTCGATCCCGTTCCCGTCGCGCCTCGGCAAGCCGGAGGAGTTCGCCGAAACCGTCGGCTTCATCCTGCGCAACCGCTATCTCAACGGCGAAACGATCCGGCTGGACGGCGCCGTGCGCCTGGCGCCGAAGTAAAAGCAGGAGGAGCGAGCGGAGAGAAACGGGGAGTGGGCAAAAGCGTCGCTCCGGCTCTTACCGCTCTCTCCTCACTCCCCTCCACCCACTTCTCACTCATCCCATGAAAGCTTTCGAAGTCAAGAAAGGCAACGTCGTCGAGTACAACGGCGGCGCCTACCAGATCCGCGACATCGAGCGCAGCTCGCCGCAGGGCCGCGGCGGCAACGTGCGCTTCCGCTTCGTCATGTACTCCGTGCCCGGCGGCAACAAGCTCGACGTCAGCTTCGACGCCGACGACAGCCTGACCGAGGTCGAGCTGCTGCGCCGCCAGGCCAGTTTCTCGTACAAGGACGGCGACGCCTTCGTGTTCCTCGACGACGAGGACTACACCCCGTACACGCTCGACGCCGACGCGATCGGCGACGACGCCGGCTACATCACCGACGGCCTGGCCGGCATCTACGTGCAGGTCATCGACGAGCAGCCGGTGGCGATCCAGCTGCCGCAATACGTGACCCTGGAAGTGGTCGAGACCCCGCCGGAACTGAAAGGCGGCACCGCGACCAAGCGGCCGAAGCCGGCCAAGCTGAGCACCGGCATCGAGATCATGGTTCCCGAATACATCGGCAACGGCGAAAAGGTGCTGGTCAACACCGCGACCGGCGAGTTCGGCGGGCGCGCCACCGAGTGACTCGCATCGCCCCCTCTCCCGCTGCGGGAGAGGGGTTCAGTCGAACAGCTTGCCCGGATTCAACAGCCCGTTCGGGTCCAGCACCTTCTTGATGCCGCGGAACAGCGCCACTTCTTCGGCGCTGCGCGTGCCCAGCAGGTAGGGCTTCTTCACCAGGCCGATGCCGTGCTCGGCGGAAATGCTGCCCTCGTGGCGCTGCAGCTCGTCGGCCAGCAGCCTGGTGACCTTCTCGCAGGCGGCGATGAAGTCGGCATCGGCCCAGTCGCCCGGCTTCAGCACGTTGATGTGCAGGTTGCCGTCGCCGATGTGGCCGAACCAGACCACGTCGAAATCCGGGTACGAATCGCCGATCAGCTTCTGCGTTTCGCGCAGGAACGCCGGCATCCGCGAGATGCGCACCGACACGTCGTTCTTGTACGGCTTGTAGCGCGCCACCGACTCGGTGATGCCCTCGCGCAGCCGCCACAACTGCTGCGCCTGCGCGTCGCTCTGGCTGATGACGCCGTCGACGATCCAGCCCTGCTCCATGCCGTGCTCGAACGCGGCCATCGCCGCGGCCTCCCTCGCCTCGTCGCCGATGGCGAATTCGGCGACCACGTAGTACGGATAGACCTGTTCGAACGGTTGTTGCGCGCCGTGCGCCAGCACGTGCTCCAGCGCGCGGTCGGTGAAGAACTCGAAGGCTTCCAGCTGCAAACGCTCGCGGAACGCGGCGAACACCTGCATCAGCACCTCGAACGACGGCAACGCCAGCAGCATCACGTTGGTCGGCGGCGGCGGATCGGCCAGCCGCAGCGTGGCCTCGACCACGATGCCCAGCGTGCCTTCCGAACCGATCATCAGCTGGCGCAGGTCGTAGCCGCTGGAGTTCTTGACCAGCGCGCGGTTGAGCTCCAGCAGTTCGCCGGTGCCGGTGACCACGCTCAATCCGGCGATCCATTCGCGGGTGTTGCCGTAGCGGATCACGCGGATGCCGCCGGCATTGGTCGCGATGTTGCCGCCGATCGAGCACGAACCGCGCGAGGCGAAATCGACCGGATAGGCCAGGCCGCGCTCCTTCGCCGCGTTCTGCACGGCTTCCAGCGGCATGCCGGCCTGCACGGTCAGGGTGCGGTCGACCGGGTCGAAGCCGAGCACGCGGTTCATCCGCTCCAGGCTCAGCACCAGTTCGCCGTTGGCCGCGACCGCGCCGCCGGACAGGCCGGTGCGCCCGCCCGACGGCACGATGGCCACGCCGTTCGCGTTGGCCCAGCGCATTATTTCCTGCACTTCCTCCACGCTGCCCGGCAGGGCGATCGCCAGCGGCGCCGGCGTCCAGCGCCGGGTCCAGTCGCGGCCGTAGTGTTCCAGGTCGCCCGGCTCGGTCTTCAGGCGCAGCTCGGGAACGGCCTGGCGCAGGGATTCGAGGCGCGGATCGGACATCGCGGGATGACTTCGAAGAGGGGCCGCAAAGGATAACAGTCCGTGCCGCGGCGCTGGCCCGGCGACGACGACGGAAGACAGCGTTTCATCCGCAACCAAAGGCCGGAAGTCGCTTCCACCCGGTAAAATGTGCGGCTCCCACCCCCACTCCCCGTTCCGGCAGCCCATGTCGAAGAAGACCTCGTTCCCGAAGGAAGACATCCGCGTCCTGTTGCTGGAAGGCGTCAGCCAGACCGCAGTCGAAACCTTCAAGGCCGCCGGCTACACGCAGATCGAATTCCACGACAAGTCGCTGCCGGAAGACGAACTGAAGAAGCGCATCGCCGACGCGCACATCGTCGGCATCCGCTCGCGCACGCAGCTGACCGCCGACGTGCTGGCGCAGGCGCGGCGCGCGATCGCGGTGGGCTGCTTCTGCATCGGCACCAACCAGGTCGACCTGGACGCGGCGGAACTGGCCGGCATCCCGGTGTTCAACGCGCCGTATTCGAACACCCGCAGCGTCGCCGAGCTGGTCATCGCCGAGGCGATCATGCTGTTGCGCGGCATCCCGCAGAAGAACGCGCAATGCCACGTCGGCGGCTGGTCGAAGAGCGCCGCGGGCAGCCACGAGGCGCGCGGCAAGACCCTGGGCATCATCGGCTACGGCCACATCGGCACCCAGGTCGGCGTGCTGGCCGAGGGCATCGGCATGAACGTGGTCTTCCACGACATCGAGACCAAGCTGTCGCTGGGCAATGCGCGCCCGGCCGCCGGTCTGCGCGAGCTGCTCGAGCGCAGCGACGTGGTGACCCTGCACGTGCCGGAGACGCCGGCGACGAAGAACATGTTCGGCGCCGCCGAGATCGCGGCGATGAAGCGTGGCGCGCACCTGATCAACGCCTCGCGCGGCAGCGTGGTCGACATCGACGCGCTGGCCGCGGCGCTGCGGTCGGGGCACCTGGGCGGCGCGGCGATCGACGTGTTCCCGGTCGAGCCGAAGGGCAACGCCGAATCGTTCGAGTCGCCGCTGCGCGGCTTCGGCAACGTGATCCTGACCCCGCACGTCGGCGGCAGCACGCTGGAGGCGCAGGACAACATCGGCGTCGAGGTCGCGGCCAAGCTGGTGCGCTACAGCGACAACGGCAGCACCCTGTCGGCGGTCAACTTCCCCGAGGTCACCCTGCCCGGCCACGAAGGCAGCCGCCGCATCCTGCACATCCACCGCAACGTGCCGGGCGTGCTGTCGCGGGTCAACGACGCGTTCCGCGAACAGGGCATCAACATCGACGGCCAGTACCTGCGCACCGACCCGAAGGTCGGCTACGTGGTGATCGACGTCACCGCGACCGAGGCGCAGACCAGCCAGTTGCGCGACGCGCTGGCGGCCATCGACGGCACGTTGCGCACGCGCGTGCTGTATTGACCTTGCGGGAGCGGGCCCTGCCCGCTCCTACAACTGCCCCAGCCACTTCCGCGCCATCCGCCGCAGCGACGGGTCGGTGTCCGCCGCTTCGGCCAGCTCGCCGATGTCGCGCCACGCCAGCGCATGCGATTCCTCGCTGACGACGAAATCCTCGCTGGCGCCGGCCCGCACCACGTAGCGCGCGTCGTAATGCCAGTGGCCGGGCACGTCGCCGCGTTCCGGGATCCAGTGCCGGTCGAGGTCGAACAGTGCCCCGCCGTCGACCGAAAGCCCGGCCAGCCCGGACTCTTCCTCGGCTTCCTTCAGCGCCACCCGGCCCAGGTCCGGGTCGCCGTCGGCGTGTCCGCCCAGTTGCACCCAGATCCCCAGCTTGCGGTGGTGGGTCAGCAGCACGCGGCGGTGGTCGGCGCTGACCAGCCAGGCCGAACCGGTGAAATGCCCGGCCAGCCGTGCGCGCTCGAACGGCCGGTCGGGGTCGTCCAGCAGTTCCCGGAACAATGCGACCGTGGCCAACTCGTCCGGCCAGCGCCGCCGATAGGCTGCCAGTTGCTCCGCCAGGCGATTCGGCCGCGGTGCGTTTTCCTGGTCCATTTCCGTGCCGCCTTGCCTGTTCAGGCTCACATTACCGCCGCGCCGGACGCCCCGGCGCTTGTACGATCAAAGTATGACAGGGTAATGTGCGGCCCTTGTCCGCGCAGCCAGATGGCCGCGGTCCGCCTGCCTTGAAGGGGACATCTCAATGCTTTTTAAGCGTGTCAAGCCGCTCGACCTGATCCTCCAGACGGCCGAGAAGAAGGCGCTCGTGCGCCAGCTCGGCCCGATCCAGCTCACGCTGCTGGGCGTCGGCGCCGTGATCGGTACCGGCATCTTCGTGCTGACCGCCGAGGCCGCGCAGAAAGCCGGCCCGGCGATGATGGTCGCGTTCGTGATCGCGGCCGTGGTCTGCGGCCTGGCCGCGTTCGCCTATTCCGAACTGTCGTCGATGGTGCCGGTCTCGGGCTCGGCCTACACCTACACCTACGGCGTGATGGGCGAACTGGTCGCCTGGGTCGTCGGCTGGGCGCTGGTGCTCGAATACGCCATCGGCGCGACCGCCGTGTGCGTCGGCTGGTCCGGTTACATGAACGGCCTGCTCGCGCATACGACATTCTTCGGCCTCGTCGAGCCGGGCACGCTCGCGCTGCCCAAGTCGCTGCAGACGGGCGCGTTTTCCGGCGGCGGCTTCAACCTGCTGGCCTTCCTGATCGGCGTCGTGGTGACCTGGCTGCTGGTCATCGGGACGTCGAAGAGCGCCAAGGTCAACGCCGTGCTTGTCGCGATCAAGATCGTTGCGCTGACGGTGTTCATCGCGCTTTCGGTGCCGGTCGCGAAGTCCGGCAACCTGCAGCCGTTCCTTCCCGGCGGCTGGGGCACCCCGCTGGGCGGCATCGGCGTGCTCGGCGCGGCGGCGTCGATCTTCTTCGCCTACGTCGGCTTCGACGCGGTCTCCACCGCCGCCGAAGAGACCAAGAACCCCAACCGCAACATCCCCATCGCCCTGATCGGCTCGCTGACGATCTGCACGATCTTCTACCTGCTGGTCGGCTACGGCGCCGCCGGTTCGATCGGCGCGCAGCCGCTGATGGCCGCCAACGGCCTGCCGATCGACCCGGGCACCCCGGAGATGGCCGCCGCCTGCGCGCTGGCGGGCAATGCCCAGGCGCTGGTCTGCAGCAACGAACCGCTGGCGCACGTGCTGCGCGTGCTGGGCCATGTCCAGATCGGCAACTGGATCGGCGTGGCCGCGATCGTGGCCCTGCCCTCGGTGATCCTGATGATGATGTTCGGCCAGACCCGCATCTTCTTCACGATGTCGCGCGACGGCCTGCTGCCGGAGATGCTGTCGAAGATCCACCCCCGCTTCCATACGCCGCACGTGGTGACCTTCATCACCGGCATCGTGGTCGCGATCTGCGCCGCGCTGTTCCCGGTCGGCAAGCTGGCGGACACCTCGAACGCCGGCACGCTGCTGGCGTTCGCGATGGTCTCGATGGGCGTGATGATCCTGCGCAAGCAGCAGCCGGATCGCCCGCGCCCGTTCCGGGTGCCGATGATCTGGGTCGTGTGCCCGCTGGCGGTGCTGGGCTGCCTGCTGCTGTTCGTCAACCTGAGCGTCGTGGCCAAGGTCGTCTTCGTCGTCTGGGCCGCGATCGGCTTGGTGTTCTACGCGCTGTACGGCTATCGCCGCAGCGACCTCGCGCCGGGGCGCCATCCCCCGCAAGGCGACGTCCACCTGGAATCGGCGCCGAAGTTCCACGAAGGCCCCGATCCCGGTCCGTAACCGCCAATGACGCGAAGGCCGGCCACCAAGCCGGCCTTCCACGTTTGCCGCCTCCTCATCCAGCCACCGGATCCGCGCATGAAACAGCTGTTCGCCACCAAGCACCCCCATGCCAGCCACGCCGACGCCCAGGGCCTGAGCCTGCAACGCGCGCTCGGCCCATGGGGCCTGACCGCGCTGGGCATCGGCGCGGTGATCGGCGGCGGCATCTTCGTCATCACCGGACAGGCCGCGGCCGAGCACGCCGGCCCGGCGATCATGCTGTCGTTCGTGCTGGCGGCGATCTGCTGCACCTTCTGCGCACTGGCCTACGCCGAGTTCGCCGCGATGGTGCCGGTGTCCGGCAGCGCCTACACCTACACTTACGCCACGCTGGGCGAATTGGCCGCATGGTTCATCGGCTGGATGCTGGTGCTGGAATACGGCGTGTCGGCGTCGGCAGTGGCGGTCAGCTGGACCGGCTATTTCCTCAGCCTGCTCGACCACTTCGGCATCCACCTGCCCGCTGCGCTGGTCAGCGCCCCGCTGGATGCCAAGCTGCAGCCGACCGGCGCCATCGCCAACCTGCCGGCGGCCGGCATCGTCCTGCTGCTGACCTGGCTGTGCTACGTCGGCATCCGCAAGTCGTCGGCGATGAACATGGCGATGGTGGTGCTGAAGACCGGGCTGATCCTGCTGGTGATCTTCGCCGGCTGGAAGTACGTGGACCCCGCCAACTGGCAGCCGTTCATCCCGGCCAACGAAGGCCCGGGCAAGTACGGCTTCGAAGGCGTGCTGCGCGGTGCGGCGCTGGTGTTCTTCGCCTACATCGGCTTCGAGGCGGTTTCCGTGGCCGCGCAAGAATCGCACAAGCCGCAACGCGACCTGCCGATCGGCATGCTGCTGTCGCTGGCGATCTGCACCGTGCTGTACATCGCGATGGCCGCAGTGATGACCGGGCTGGTGCCGTACTCCCAGCTGGGTACCGACGAGCCGGTGGTGACCGCGGTGGCCGCGCACCCGCAACTGGGCTGGCTGCGCGTGATCGTCGAGGTCGGCGCGCTGATCGGCCTGTCCTCGGTGGTGCTGGTGATGATCATCGGCCAGCCGCGCATCTTCATGATCATGGCGAAGGACGGCCTGTTGCCGCCGGTGTTCACCAGGATCCACCCCGAATACCGCACGCCGCACATCAACACCGTCATCACCGGCATCGGCATCGCCGTGCTGGCGGCGCTGTTCCCGCTGGACGTGCTGGGCGAGCTGACCTCGATGGGCACGCTGATCGCCTTCGCCGCGGTCTGCGCCGGCGTGCTGATCCTGCGGCGCACCCAGCCCGACCTGCCACGGCCGTTCCGGATCCCGGCCGCGTGGCTGGTCTGCACCGCCGGCATCCTCAGCTGCATGACCCTGCTATCGACGATGACCGCGCACAACTGGTTCCTGATGACGGTGTGGACCGCCTTCGGTTTCCTGATCTACTTCCTGTACGGCTATCGCCACAGCAGGCTGCGCCGCGGCTGACACCGCCGCGGAGGCGGCTGCGATAGAATCCGCGGCATGACCGCCCTGCCCTACGACGCCGCGCGCCTGCGCGAGAAGGCCGACGAGATCGTCGCCAACGTGCACGAGCTGGCCCGGGCCGGCTGGACGCCGGCGACCAGCAGCAATTTCTCCGCGCGCCTCGACGACCGCCATGCGGCGATCACCGTCTCCGGCCGCGACAAGGGCCGGCTGGCCGCAGCCGACATCATGGTCGTCGACTTCGACGGCCAGCCGGTCGCCACCGACCTGCGCCCCTCGGCCGAAACCCTGCTGCACACCCAGCTGTACCGGCGCTTCCCCGGAATCGGCTGCGTGCTGCACACGCATTCGCCGGTGCAGACCATCGCCTCGCGCCTGTATGCCGGCGCCGGGCACATCCGCCTGGAAGGCTACGAACTGCTGAAGGCGTTCCACGGCAACACCACCCACGAGGCCGCGATCGACGTGCCGGTGTTCGCCAACACCCAGGACATGACCGTGCTGGCCGCGCAGGTCGACGCCCTGCTCGACCGGCAGCCGCTGTGGGGCTACCTGATCGACGGCCACGGCCTGTACGCCTGGGGCCGCGACATGGCCGAGGCGCGCCGACACCTCGAGGCTTTCGAGTTCCTGCTCCATTGCGAACTGGAACTGCGCAAGCTGGGCTGCCGCGGCTGACGGCCGCGGCGAACCGCTGCATTCCACCGCGGCGAACCCCCGCCCGGCCCGGGTTTGTTAACCTAGCGCCCATTGTTCCCCCACGCGGAGTTGCCGCCATGAGCCGTTTGCGCATCTTTGCCGAAAACGACCCGACCACGCCCGAATTCGCCAGCTACGACCCGGACTTCATCGCCGAGGAACTGCAGAAGATCGGCGTGCGCTTCGAGCGCTGGAAGGCCGGCAAGCCCATCGCCGCCGGCGCCGCGCCGGAGGAAGTGCTCGAAGCCTACAAGGCCGACATCGAGCGCATCTCCGCCGAGAACGGCTTCACCACCGTCGACGTGGTCAGCATCGCCCCGGACAACCCGAACAAGGAAGCCGCGCGGGCGAAGTTCCTCGAGGAGCACTACCACAAGGAAGACGAAGTGCGCTTCTTCGTCGACGGCTCCGGCCTGTTCACCCTGCACGTGGGCGGCAAGGTCTACGAAGTCGAATGCGTGAAGGACGACCTGATCGCGGTGCCGGACGGCACCACGCACTGGTTCGACATGGGCCCGGAGCCGCGCTTCGTCGCGATCCGCTTCTTCCAGCAGCCCGACGGCTGGGTCGGCTATTTCACCGGCAGCGACATCGCGCAGAAGTTCCCGCGCTACGAGCATCCGTCGCAACCGCTGGCGGCCTGATCCGTCCATGCCGCTCGCGATCCTCACCGACATCGAGGGAACGACCTCGTCGATTTCCTTCGTCAAGGACGTGCTGTTCCCGTACGCGCGCCGCGCACTGCCCGGCTTCGTCGCCGCGCACGGCGACGAGCCGGAAGTGCGCAAGTGGCTGGACGCGGTCGCCGTCGAGAACGGCGGCATGTGCCAGGACGAAATGATCGTCGAAACCCTGCAGGGCTGGATCGACCAGGACCGCAAGCACACCGCGCTGAAGGCGCTGCAGGGCATGGTCTGGGAAGCCGGCTACCGCGACGCTGACTTCACCGCGCACATCTACCCGGACGCCGCACCCGCGCTGCGCGCGTGGCACGCGGCCGGCCATCCGCTGTACGTGTATTCGTCCGGCTCGGTGCCGGCGCAGAAGCTGTTCTTCGGCCACAGCGACGCCGGCGACCTGACCCCGCTGGTTTCCGGCTGGTTCGACACCGAGATCGGCGGCAAGCGCGAAGCGGCCAGCTACCGGCGCATCGCCGAGGCCATCGGCGTTCCCGCTTCGGAGATCGTGTTCCTGTCCGACGTGGTCGAGGAACTCGACGCCGCGCGCGCGGCCGGGCTGCGGACCGTATTGCTGGACCGCCGCCAGGATTACCCGCAGCCGCGCCAGGGCGATGCCACGCACGGGCACGCGCGCGCGGAAAGCTTCGCCGAGATCGCGCCGGGCGCCTGACGCATGCCCCGCCCCGCCGCGCCCGTGCTGGTCCTGATGGGGGTTGCGGGGTCGGGCAAGTCGACCGTCGCCGCGGCGCTTGCCGCGCAACTGGGCTGGCCGCTGCAGGAGGGCGACGACCTGCACCCGGCGGCGAACGTGGCGAAGATGTCCGCGGGCATCCCGCTCACCGACGAGGACCGCTGGCCGTGGCTGCATGCGATCGCCGCATGGATCGACCAGCGCATCGGACGCGGCGAACCCGGCATCGTGACCTGCTCGGCACTGAAGCGCGCGTACCGCGACCTGTTGCGGCGCGACCGCGTCGTATTCGTGCACCTGGCCGGCGAGCGCGAAGCGATCGCCGGCCGCCTGCGCAGCCGCCAGGGCCATTACATGCCGCCCGGCCTGCTCGGATCGCAGTTCGATGCGCTCGAAAGCCTGGGCCCGGACGAACAAGGATTCGAAATCGGTCTCGCCGCCGCCCCCGCCGCGCAGGCGGCCGAAATCATCCGCAGGCTGCGGATCGACGCCGACGCCTGAGCCTGCCGATCAGTGGATCTTCTCGCCGCGCGCGAGCATCGCCACCAGCTTCTCGACCCGCGCCGCCCTGGTCTCCGGCTTCACCGCGCTCTGCACGCGCCAGCAGAACGAATAGCGATTGGCCTTGTCGAGCTGTTCGAAGAACGCCCTGGCCTTGCGGTTCTTCGCCAGCGCGGCGGCCAGTTCCGGCGGCACCTCCATCTTCGACGCGCCATGGTAGGCGGTGTCCCAGCGTCCGTCGGCCTTCGCCGCCTCGATCTCGCGCAGGCCGCCTTCGCGCATGCGCCCCGCCGCGATCAGCCGCTCGGCATGGGCGACGTTGTTCTTCGACCACAGGCTGCGCGGGCGGCGCGGGGTGAAGCGCTGCAGGAAGTAGCTGTCGTCGAAACCCTTCTTCTGCCCGTCGATCCAGCCGTGGCACAGCGCCACGTCCAGCGCCTCGGCATACGTCACCGAGGCGATGCCGGAATCCTTCTTCGCGATCTTCAGCCAAAGCCCTGCGGCCGAAGCATTCTTTTCCAGCCATTTCCCGAAGGCCGCGGCATCCTTGAACGGCTTGACCGGCAGTTCGGCGGGCGCGGTCATGGCGCGGCCTCGACCAGACGGTACGCAGTCGCCGCGCGCCTTTCGCCCAGCCAGCGATCGAATTCGCGCACCTCGACCTCGTGCTCCCCGGGGGCCAGATCGGTCGGCAAGGCCGCGCGCCACAGGTGTTGCGAAGGCGTCGCTTCCGGCGAACGGTCGTAGCCGCGCAGCGAATCGGCTTCGTCGTCCTTCGCGTTCTCGGCCAGCAGCGCCGGGTCCGGCTGCACGACCTTCTTCATCGGTTTCCATTCGCCGCCATCGACGCGGTACTCGACGCGGGTTCCGGCATCGCCCATGAACACGTTGGCGTACACGCCCCAGGCCGGATACGCACCGCGACGCAGCACCTTCGGCGCATGCAGCGTCATCGCCGCATCCGGATCGCGCGCCGGGTGCCAGGCCAGCACGTACTTGCCGCCGGCCTCGATGCGCAGCGTGGCGTAGCCGTTCGGCGTGCCGTCGCTCATCGTCGCATCGGGAATGCCCTGCGCGTCCTTGACGCCCGACCAGAACGCGCCGCAGGCGGCGCCGACGTTGTATTCGTGCAGCGGCCGTGCGCCGCGCCAGCCGCTTTCCGCGCCATGCCACACGTGCCGCTGCGCGTGGCTGTGGCCGCTCAGCAGCAGCACGTGCGGGAAGCCCTGCAGCAGCGCGAACAGGCGCTCGCGGTCGGCATCGCGGAAGGTGTCCCTGCCCTGCTCCTCGAACAGCGGGATGTGCACGGCGATCACCAGCAGCCGGTCCTTCGGCGCCGTGGCCAGGAACGATTCGAGGAAGGCGAACTGGTCGTCGCGGAAGCCGCCGATGTAGGCGGGCTTCCGCCCCGGCATCGCGACCACGTCGTCCAGTGCCACGAAGGTCGCCAGCTTCTCGCGGCGGCCGTGCGTATCCTTGCCGAGCGCGCGGTGGAAGCCGCCGAGCGACGACGCATCATCGCTGGCGCCCGCGTCCACGTCGTGGTTGCCGGGTACGTAAAGCCACGGCACCCCGAGCGTGGCGTCGACCGACTCGACCGCCGGGTACAACCCGGGGGCGTCATCGACGATGTCGCCCAGCGACAGGCCCAGCCTCGCGGCATGGCGGCCGACCAGCGGCTCGACGATGTCGCGCCGGTAATAGTCCACGTCCGCCATCGACTTGACCTGCGGGTCGGAGAACACCAGCACTTCGAGCGTCTCCGGCTTCGCCCCGGCGGACGCCGTGCCTGCCATCGCGAGCAAAAACAAGGCCAGCCAACCGCGCATGTCCGGATCCCGTCGGGAAGATGCGCGGATTATCCCGCTTTTGCGCGAAATGTCAGCGATGCCGCTGGCGCAGCACCCCGACCGCATCGCCGAGCGACAGCCCGCGCGCGCGCAACAACACCAGCAGGTGGTACAGCAGGTCGGCACTTTCGCCGAGCAGGGCCGCGTCGTCCTGCGCCACCGCGGCGAGCGAAGTCTCGACGCCCTCTTCGCCGACCTTCTGCGCGATGCGGCGCACGCCCGCCTCGAACAGCTTGGTCGTGTAGCTGCCGTCCGGCCGTTCGCGTTCGCGTTCGGCGACCAGCGCGTCGAGCTCGGCCAGGAAGGCAAGGTCCGCGCCCGGCAAGGCATCCTCGCGCGTACCCGGCGCATCGGGGAAGCAACTGGCGCGGCCGAGGTGGCAGGTCGGCCCGTGCGGCCGCGCCAGTACCAGCAGCGTGTCGTCGTCGCAGTCGGCGCGGATGTCGACCAGGTCGAGGAAATGCCCCGAACTCTCGCCCTTGGTCCACAGCCGCTGCTTGCTGCGGCTGTGGAAGGTCACGTGGCCGCTTGCGCGCGTCGCCGCGAGCGCCTCGGCGTTCATGTAGCCGAGCATCAGCACGCGCAGCGTATCGGCGTCCTGCACGATCGCCGGCACCAGGCCGCCGCCCTTCGCCCAATCCAGCTTTTCCGGATCATCCGGCATTGCGCACCTCGATGTCCTGGCTGTGCAGGTAGTGTTTCAGGTCGGGAATGGCGATCCTGCCGCTGTGGAACACGCTGGCGGCCAGCGCGCCGTCGACGTCGGCATTGCGGAACACGTCGGCGAAATGGCCCATCGTGCCGGCGCCGCCGGACGCGACCAGCGGCACGCCGCATACCGCGCGCACCGCGGCCAGCTGCTCGATGTCGTAGCCCTTGCGCACGCCGTCGTTGTCCATGCAGTTGAGCACGATCTCGCCGGCGCCCAGTTCCTGCGCCCGCCGCACCCAGTCGACGGTGCGCAGTCCCGCCGAACGCATCTTCGACGGGTCGCCGGTGTACTGGCGCACGCGCCATTCGCCGTCGGCCTCGAGCACCGAATCGACGCCGACCACCACGCACTGCACGCCGAAGGCGGCGGCGAGCTCGGAAACCAGCTCCGGCCGTTCCAGCGCCGGGGTATTGACCGAAACCTTGTCGGCGCCGGCGTAAAGCACCGCGCGCGCGGTCTCGACGCTGCGGATGCCGCCGGCCACGCAGAACGGGATGTCGAGCAGGCTGGAGACGCGCTCGACCCAGGCGTAATCGACCGAGCGCCCTTCCGGGCTGGCGCCGATGTCGTAGAACACCAGTTCGTCGGCGCCTTCGTCGCGGTAGCGCAGCGCCAGCTCGGCGATGTCGCCCATGTCGACGTGGTCGCGGAACCGCACGCCCTTGACCACGCGCCCGTCGCGCACGTCGAGGCACGGGATGATTCGCCGGCTCAGCACGACAGCGCGTCCTCCAGCGTGAAGCGGCGCTCGAGCAGCGCGCGGCCGAGGATGATCGCCGCCGCGCCGGTCTCGCGCGCCGCGGCGATGTCCTCGAGCGCGCGCACGCCGCCGGACACCTGCAGCAGCAACCCCGGTTCGAGCGCGCGCAGGTAGTCGTACAGGGCGAGGTTCGGGCCCTGCAGCGTGCCGTCGCGGTCGATGTCGGTGCACAGCACGTGCCGCGCGCCGGCCGCGGCGTAGTAGCGCGCCAGCTCGTCCAGGGTGGCGCCCTCGTCGGTGGTCCAGCCGGCGGTCGGCACCCGCCACGCGTCGCCCTGCCAGCGCGCGTCCAGCGCAAGCACGATCCGCGATTCGCCGTGCGCGGACAGCCAGCCGGCGACGGCATCGCGCTCGCGCACCGCCATGCTGCCGACCACGACCCGCTCCACGCCGGCGTCGAACAGGCGGCGCAAGTCGTCTTCGCCGCGCACGCCGCCGCCGGCCTGCACCCGCAGGCCGGCGTGCGCGATCTTCGCGATCAGTTCGTGGTGCCTGCCGCCGCCCTCGCGCGCGCCGTCCAGGTCGACCACGTGCAGCCATTCGGCGCCGGCGGCGCGGTAGCGGTGCGCCAGTTCCAGCGGATCCGCGGCGTAGTCGGTCTGCCGGCCGTAGTCGCCCTGGTACAGGCGCACGACCTTGCCGTCGCGCAGGTCGATGGCGGGAATGATGTCGAATTCGCTCATTGGGACGCGCTCATGCCAGTCCGTATTCGATGAAGTTCTTCAGCAGGCGCTCGCCGACCTGCGCCGAACGCTCGGGGTGGAATTGCGCGCCGGCGACGCGCCCGCGCTGCACGACCGCCGCGAACTCGCGGCCGTGCTCGCTGCTGGCGATGCAATCGTCGCCGGCGGGCACGGCGTAGCTGTGCACGAAATAGGCGTGCGCGCCCTCGTCGATGCCTTCGATCAGCGACGACTCGCGGCGGCGGCGCAGGGTGTTCCAGCCCATGTGCGGGATGCGGATGCCCGGCGCCTGCGGCAGCTTGGCGACCGTGCCGGGCAACAGGTCGAGGCAATCGACGTCGTCCTCCTCGGAATGCCCGAACAGCAGCTGCATGCCGACGCAGACCCCGAGCAGCGGCCGGTCCAGCGTGCGCAGCACCTCGACCAGGCCGTGCTCGCGCAGCTTCGCCATGCCGACCGCGGCCGCGCCGACGCCGGGCAGGATCACCCGGTCGGCGCCGCGGATGGTTTCCGCGTCGCCGGTCAGCTCGGCGTCGACGCCGATGCGCCGCAGCGCATGCCGCACCGAACCGATGTTCGATCCGCCGCCATCCACCAGGACGACTTTCACGGGGCCTCCGCGCGCATCACAGCGCTCCCTTGGTCGACGGCAGTTCGCTGCCCTCGCGCCGCACCGCCATCCGCAGCGCGCGCGCCAGGCCCTTGAAGCTGGCCTCGACCTTGTGGTGGTCGTTGTCGCCGCGCACCTGGATGTTGATGTTGGCCCCGGCCGCGTCGCACAGCGAGCGGAAGAAGTGCGGCACCAGTTCGGTCGGCAGGTCGCCGACGCGCTCGCGCCCGAACTCGCCGTCGAACACCAGGTACGGGCGCCCGGAGAAGTCCAGCGCCACCTGCGCCAGCGTCTCGTCCATCGGCAGCACGAAGCCGTAGCGGCCGATGCCGCGCTTGTCGCCCAGCGCCTCCTTCAACGCCTGGCCCAGCGCCAGCGCGGTGTCCTCGACGGTGTGGTGTTCGTCGATGTGCAGGTCGCCGTCGGCCCGGATCGACAGCGCGAAACCGCCGTGCTTGCCGATCTGCTCCAGCATGTGGTCGAAGAACGGCAGGCCGGTGTCGACCTCCGGCTCCGCCGCGCGATCCAGGTCGATGTCGACGGCGATGTCGGTTTCCTTGGTCCTCCGCCGCACCTTCGCCGTGCGCGGCGCGTCGGCGAGCTCGTGGGCGATGCCGGCCCAGTCCCATTCGCCGCCGAACTGCGGCGTCCTCAGCTGGAAGCCGCGGATGCCCAGGTTCCGCGCGAACTGCAGGTCGGTCTCGCGGTCGCCGACCATCGCCGACCTGTCCAGGTCGATGCTGCGGTCGCGCAGGTAGTGCAGCGCCATGCCGATGCCGGGCTTGCGCGTCGGCAGGTTTTCCTCGGGGAAGCTGCGGTCGATCAGCTCCTCGCGGAAAGCGATGCCCTGGCTTTCGAAAACCTGCAGCATCAGCCCGTGCGGGCCGTCGAAGCTGCCCTGCGGGTACTTCTCGGTGCCGAGGCCGTCCTGGTTGCTGACGATGACGAACTCGAAGCCGGCGTCGCGCAGCTTCAGCAGCGCCGGGATCACGCCCCGCACGAAGCGCAGTTTCTCGAAGCTGTCGATCTGGAAGTCGGCCGGCTCCTCGATCAGGGTGCCGTCGCGGTCGATGAAGAGGATCTTGCTCATGCGGCGGCCTCCTTGCGCGAAGCCAGGGCGAGGATCACGCGATCGTTCTGCGCGGGCGTGCCGATGCTGATGCGCAGGGCGTCGCCCAGCTGCGGCGCGGCGCGCTGGTCGCGCACGACCACCCCGGCCGCGAGCAAGGCACGGAACGCGGCCTCCGCGTCGCGGAAGCGCACCAGCAGGTAGTTGCCCTGCGACGGATAGACGCGGACGACTCCCGGCAGCGATGCGAGCGCGGTCCGCAGCCGCGCGCGCTCCGCCCTGACGATGGCGGCGCGTTCGCGGGCCTGCGCCAGCGCGGCGTCGGACAGGCCGGCCAGCGCCAATTCCGCGCACGGCGTCGGCACCGGATACGGCGCCTGGCAGCGGCGCAGCGCGGCGATCAGTTCCGCGTCGGCGACCAGCGAACCGATGCGCGCCGCGGCCAGCGCGTGCGCCTTCGACAGCGTGCGCAGCACGGCGAGGTTCGGATGCGCGCCGAGCAGGCCGATGGCGGACGGTTCCTCCGAGAATTCGGCATAGGCCTCGTCGACCACGACCAGCGCGCGGCCGGCGAGCTTCGCCGCCAGCGCCTCGATCTCGGCGAGCGGAATCGCCGCACCGGTCGGGTTCGACGGCGAGCACAGGAACACCAGCTTCGCGTTGCCGGCGATCGCGGCATCGGCGATCGCGGCGAAATCCGGTACGAAGCCGGCTTCGCCCTCGATCAGCGGGACTTCGATCAAGGGGGCGTTCTGCAGCCGTGCGCAGACCGCGTACATGCCGAACACCGGCGGCGTGACGACGACGGCGTCGCGGCGCGGCTCGCACAGCGCGCGCACCAGCAGGTCGATGGCCTCGTCGCTGCCGCGGCCGATCAGCAATTGCGAAACGTCGCAGCCGTAGAGATCCGCGAGTCTTTCGCGCAACGCCTGCGGTTGCGGATCGGGATAGCGCCGGCTGCCGCCAAGCGCGTCGGCGGGGTTGGCCCAGCCGGATTCGTTGGCGTTGAGCCAGACGTCGCCCTGCAGTTTTTCCGTGCGCGCCGACGAATAGCCGCCGAAGCCGCGCAGGTCTTCGCGCACGAGGTCGAGGATGCCGCTCATGCCACGGGCTCCGGCAGGGCGCGTTCCATGCGCAGCGCGACGGCGTTGGCGTGCGCGTCCAGGCCTTCGGCCTGCGCCAGGACCCGGGCGTCGCCGCCGATGTTGGCGATGCCGACGCGGCTGGCCGCCTGCACGCTGACGAAGTTCTGGAAACTGGCCACCGAGACGCCGCTGTACGCCCGCGCCGCGCCGTTGGTCGGCAAAACGTGGTTGGTGCCGCTGCAGTAGTCGCCGAGCGCTTCCGGCGTGTAATCGCCGAGGAACACCGAACCGGCGGCTTCGACCCTGTCCAGCCACGCGCGCGGGTCGCGCAAGGCCAGGATCAGGTGTTCCGGCGCATAGGCGTTGCTGATCGCGAAGGCGTCGTCGATCGCGCCGACCCTGATCAGCCGCGAGGCGGCGAGCGACTTGCGCGCGGTGTCCGCGCGCGACAGCGCCGCGAGCTGGTTCCCCAGCTGTTCGCGCACCGCGGCGAGCAGCGCATCGCTGTCGGACAGCAGCAACACCTGCGAATCCGGGCCGTGCTCGGCCTGCGACAGCAGGTCGGCGGCGACGAAGGCGGCGTCGGCGCCGGCGTCGGCGATCACCAGCACTTCCGACGGCCCGGCCGGCATGTCGATCGCCGCCGCGCCGGCCTGCGCGACCTGCTGCTTGGCCTCGGTGACGTAGCCGTTGCCGGGACCGAAGATCTTGTCGACCTTCGGCACGGATTCGGTGCCGAAGGCGAGCGCGGCGACGGCCTGCGCACCGCCCAGCTTGAACACGCGGGTCGCGCCGGTCAGTTGCGCGGCGACCAGCACCGCCGGGTCGGCGCTGCCGTCCCTGCGCGGCGGCGTGCACAGCACGACCTCGCGGCAACCGGCCAGTTTCGCCGGCACGCCGAGCATCAGCGCGGTCGAAGGCAGCGGCGCGCTGCCGGCGGGCACGTACAGGCCGACGCGGGCGATGGGGCGAATCATGCGCTCGCAAACCACGCCCGGCGCGGTCTCGACCGAATACGGCTTCGCCATGCCGGCGCGGTGGAAGGCTTCGATGCGCCGCGCCGCCTGTCCCATCGCGGCGAGCAGCTCCGGCGACACCGCGGCGCGCGCGGCGGCGAATTCCTCCGCCGCGACCTCGAAGGAGGCCAGCTCGACGCCGTCGAAGCGCGCGGTGATTTCGCGCAAGGCGGCATCGCCGCGTCCGCGCACGTCGGCGAGCAACGCGGCGACGCCGTCGCGGGTTTCGTCGGCGACGGCCTGCACGGGACGGGTCAGCGCGCGTTGCTTCGCGGCCGCGTCCAGCGCGTCCCAGTCGAGGATGCGCATGGCCGATGCGCTCATGCCAGCGACCTCTCGACCGACAGCACCATCAGGTTGCGCGCGCCGGCGCGCTCCAGTTCCTCCAGCAGCTGCCAGCTCACCGCGCCGTGGTGCATGGTCTGCAGGTTGAGCGAGCCGTCGTCGTTGATCGGCAGCCGGGTCAGCGGCTCGGCGTCGCGCAGCAGTTTCGCCAGCGCATCGACGCTCTCCGCCGGCGCGCGGAACATCAGCAACTGGTTGTCCTTGACCTTCAGCACGCCGTCCATGCGCCGCAGCAGCATCGCCATCAGGTCGGCGCGCGCATCGTCGTAGTCGCGCACCGGGCCCGCGAGCACGGCCTCGCTTTCGAGCAGGGTCTCGACCGGCTTCAGGTGGTTGGCCGCCAGCGTCGCGCCGCTGGACACCAGGTCGCAGATCAGGTCGGCGGTGCCCAGCTTGGGCGCGATTTCGACCGAGCCGGACAACTCGACCACGCCAGCTTCGATGCCGCGCACGTCCAGCCACGACGACAGGATCGCCGGATAACTGGTGGCGATGCGCAGGCCCTGCAATTGCTCCGGGCCACGCCACTCCCACTCTTCCGGGATCGCCAGCATCAAGCGGCAGGCGCCGAAGCCGAGCGGGCGCAGTTCGCGGTAGGCCGGCGGCAGGCCGTTGCGCGCGCGTTCGCCGGCCTGTTCGTCCAGCTCGTTGCGGCCGACCACGCCCAGGTCGCAGACGCCGTCGGCGATCAGGCCGGGGATGTCGTCGTCGCGCACCAGCAACAGGTCGATCGGCAGCGATTCGCCATAGCAGAACAGCCGGTCGCGGCTTTCGCGCCAGCTCAGGCCGCAGGCGGCGAGCAGGGCGCGCGCCGGCTCGGCCAAGCGACCGCTCTTCTGGATGGCGATGCGCAGGCGCTCGCGCGCCGCGTTGTTGGAAGGGGGACTCATGTCGTTCTCGGACGATTCGTTTCAGTGCGAAGCGGACGAACGCGCCTGCTGGCGGCGGATCGCGGCGGCATAGCCGCCGGCGCCGCGCTCGAGGGTGCGCGCGACCCGGCCGACCGTGGTCACGCTGACCTGGGTCAGGTCGTGGATCTCGCGGTACGGCACGCCCTTGAGCAGCAGCGGCACCACGCGCCAGCGGTCGGCCATCGCCTCCAGTTCGGCCGGCGTGCACAGATCCTCGAGGAAGGCACGGACCTCCTCGGGCTTGTCCAGGCAGGCGAAGGCGCGCGCCAGCGCTTTCAGGGAGGCGTCGACGTCGCGTTGCGGCAGGGGTTCGGGACGTTGTTTCATTGGCTTCGTGTATTAACGCGCTAATACATTATACGATTGTCGCGCCGTGGGCAAGCCCGGATCGCATGCCGCGACCGGGGGCACACCCGGGCCCGGGGCGTCGCCTGGGCCGGACCGCCGGTACGGCCGGCATGCCCCGGCCGGCGGCCTTGCCCAGCCCCCGGTTTTCCGGTGGAGGGACTCCGCGCTACTCAATAAAATGTGACGCACGTCAAGAATTCGCGCTGACCATGGCGAGGCCGCCACCGAGCGTGGCTGCCGCGGCATGCTCTAATCGGTCCCGGTACCACGGGCTCCGCTCGGCAGCCTGCGGGGGCGCTTCGACGATCCAGGGGAAACATGGGGAACCCGTTCCACCGCCTGTGCACGCTGTTCCTGCTGCTGTTCGCCACGGCGACGGCACAGGGACAAGCCTTGCCCGAATTGCGGCTGACGCCCGGCCTGTCCGAACAGTCGCTGACCGCGTACACCGGCTATTACCACGACGCTTCGGGCGACGAGGGGCTCGATGCCGCGATTCGGGGCCTGGGCGCGGGCCGCTACCAGCCGCTGCCGAACGGCAAGACCTCGCTCGGGTTCCAGCGCGGCGCGTTCTGGTTCCATGCGCGGCTGCGCAACGAAGTCCGCGACGAACCGCGCTGGCTGCTGGTGCAGCAATACGCGCTCAGCGACGAGCTCGACGTCTACCTGCGCTACCCCGACGGGTACGTGGAACACCAGGCCGGCGGCGACCACCACCCCTTCGACAACCGCAGCGTCCGCTACCGCCACCCGAACTTCCGCCTGGACCTGCCGCTTGGCCAGCCGGTGGACCTGTTCGTGCGCGTGCGGAGCCAGAGCTCGATGCAGGTACCGCTGACCCTGTACACCCCGCGCGCATTCACCGAGCAGTCGCGCGATGCGCAGCTCGCGATGGGCGTCTACTACGGCATCCTGCTGGCGCTGTTCGCCTACAACCTGGTGCTGTGGCTGTCGCTGCGCGACGCCAGCTACTTCTGGTATCTGTTCCACATCAGCGCGTTCGGCCTGGTACTGCTCAGCCTGTACGGGCTGGGCTTCGAATACCTCTGGTCGCGCTCGTCGTGGCTGGCGGACCGTTCGATACCGATCTCGATCTGCTTGGCGCAGGTCGCCATGCAGCAGTTCGCACGGCACTTCCTCGGCGTCCGCGAACGCTGGCGCAACGGCGACTTCGTCAGCATCAGCGTGATTACGCTGTTCGCGGCGCTCGGCCTGGCATCGACCGCCATCCCGATCCGCCTCGCCACCGAGTTGTCGGTGCTGGCGGTGTTCATCAGCGTCGCCTGGATCGCCGTCGAGACAATCGTGGTGCTGCGTCGCGGCTACAAGCCGGCGTGGCTGTTCCTGCTGGCATGGTCGGTGCTGTTGCTTGGCATCGCCATGGTTGCGATGGTCGCCTTCGGCGTGCTGCCGAAGAACTTCCTGACCGAGTACAGCGTGCAGATCGGGTCGGCGCTGGAGATGCTGCTGCTTTCCATCGCGCTGAGCTACCGCTACGCCTCGCTGCGCAACGAGAACGAGCGCATCGTCCGCCAGGCCAAGCAGCACCTGCAGCAACAGGTGGAGATCCGCACCGCCGAGCTGCGCGCCGCGCTGGACGACCTGGAGACGGCGCACGCCAGGCTCAGCGAGTACAGCCGCCACGACGGGTTGACCGGCCTGTACAACCGCGCGCACTTCCGCGAGGCCTTCGAATCGCTGCTGGCGAAGGCGGGCGAGGAACGCACGCCGATCGCGCTGCTGATGATCGACCTGGACCACTTCAAGTCGATCAACGACCACTACGGCCATCTCGCCGGCGACGACTGCCTGCGCTGGGCGGCGCAGACGATGGGCTCGGTGCTGCAGCCGCACGGGGCGTTGCTGGCGCGTTTCGGCGGCGAGGAATTCATCGCCGCCCTGCCCGGCATGGACCTGGGCGAAGCCTACGCGGTGGCCGAGGAACTGCGCCGCGCGGTGCGCGAACGCCCCTGCCTTTGCGGCGGCAGCATCATCGAGATTTCCGCCAGCATCGGCGTGCACGCGGTCGACGTCGCCGCGCGCAACGGGATCGACCCGGCGCTGCAGATCGCCGACCAGGCGCTGTACGAGGCGAAATCACAGGGCCGCGACTGCGTGCGGGTGCTCTGAACGCCTTCAGGAACGACGCAGCAATTCGACAATGTCGACCTGCAGTGCTGCAGCCAGCCGCTCCAAGCCATCGATGCTGATGTTTGTCACGCACCGTTCGAGTTGCGAGACATAAGTGCGGTGGAAGTTGGCCAACTCGGCCAGCTGCTCTTGGCTGAGCGACCTGTCTACCCTCAACCGCTTGATATTCATGGAAATTCTTTGCCTGGCACTGAAGTCAGGCAGGGGCGATGGCTTGGGCATGCCGCCGAGAGTCGGCGACTACCGCTTGACTATCTACAGAATATGCATCTACTGTTTTTACATCTCTTTTTAAGCGATCGATTGCCGACCGCAAGCAACGCATCTGGTTGGCTCGCGACGCCAAAAGCGATAACCCATCGACCCAAGGGGAAAAATTATGCGTGCACTGATCGCATCGCTCGTCGTTGCTACGACTCTTTCCGCCTGCGCTTCGGTACCAGCCGAACGCATCTTCACCGCTCGCATGTACAACCTTTCTACAGGCGAGGTGATCACCGCCATTTCCCGGACAAATCGGGCAGGCCAAAGCCTGATAACTGCCGGCCCCACCAAATCCGGAGAAACTTTCAACGGCGAGGCCACGTCCATTGACAACCGCATCCGCACATCGACGTATGGCGGCGGGCGCGTATCAACTCCCGGCGTGTTAACGGACACGTACATCCGCACGTCCAGCTATTCGACTAGCACGCCCGGATATCAAAACGGGACAGCAATCTTGATCGGATCACAGGGCACAGTCATCGATATCCTGTATCGCGTTTCGCTTTCGGGCGTCGGCGAGGGCGAAGGCAAGGACAACAAGGGAAATGGCTACCGTATCCAGTTCTCACAACAGCGGTAACACAGACACCATGGAACCAAGTCGACAACGATTACACATGGACAATTTTGAAAGAAACCAGAACCACACGGGCCTCCCCGAGGTTGACGTTGGGGATTCCGTCGTTCTTAAGTGCAGCAACGGCCTCGGCTATTTACTGATGTGCCGCGTAGAAGAAAGCGCAGAAAGCAAGATAATCGCCATGGCAATGGAAAGCTTGACGCTTGACGGATCACAGATAAACAACGGGCATGGCACCAAGTTACCGCGGAAAACTCTGGAGTTTCAGCGCGATGTCGTGCATGCAGTCATAAAGCGCTCTAGCGATGCATAAAACTTGGACAGCCATGAAGTTAGCCAAGCGGCTATTTCTTTCTATGACCCTGGCCTTCAGTGGCACCGCAAATGCGCAGGATGTTTGCGCCTTTTTGAACGGCGCCGTGATCATTGCTCAGGATTCCGGCAATACATATCTTGGCAAGATAACCAGCAGTTTTGATAGCGAGTCGATATTCAACGAGTTCGGAAGTTATGGCAGTGAGTTCAGTAGCAACTCGATATGGAATCGGTTTTCGACATTTGGAAACGAATTTAACAACGATTCGCCTTTTAATGAATTCACGAGCAGGCCGCCCATGATCATCAAAAACAGGCAGATTATCGCTTACCTTTCTGTAAACAGGAGCATCAGAGGAGCCATCTCTCCGAACTTACTGAAAGCACTTTGCATAGATGCATTCTGACTCGTAAGGCAGATTCAACACTGCCCTATCGCCCCATAAGATTCCACAAACCGCGTCTCGACTGCTTGATGGCTTCGACCCGTTCGCTACAACAGCACCGAACGCGTCTCCGCCAACACTTCCCCCGACTCGACCAGCTTCACCACCGTAGCGACTTCGCCATCGAGCGCGCGGTCGCGGTCCATGAACCGGATCTTCGCGCGAATCGCCGAGTGCGCGGCGGCCACCGCGACGCCGGGACGGAATTCGTCGGTCGCCGCCAGTTCGGCGCGCAACGCCTCGACTTCGGCGACGAAAGCCTCGCGACCGGTCGAACCCGGCAGCGGTGCGCCCTGCACTTTCACCGCGAGTGCCTCGGCATCCGCACGACGGGCGAGGTCGCGCGCGGCGTTGATCATGTCGCGGCGCAGGTCCAGCGCCTGCGCGGCGGTGTACAGCTCCAGCGCCAGCACCCTGCCCAGGTCGCGCGCCATCGCCAGCACGTGGCGCGCCTCGTTCGCCCCCATCGACACGTGGTCCTCGGCGTTCGCGCTGGTCGGCACCGAGAACACCGAGGCCGGATGCGCGCGGCTGGCGAGGTCGTTGACGATCGCCGCGGCGGTGTACTGCACGATCATGTGGCCCGATTCGGTGCCGTCCTCGTTGCCGATCAGGAACGCCGGCAAGCCGTCGTTGGTCGCCGGGTCGACCAGCTTGTTCAGGCGCCGCTCGCTGATCGAAGCCAGCACCGGGATCGCCGCCTTCACGTAGCTCATCGCCAGCGCCAGCGGCATGCCGTGGAAATGGCCGGCGGAGATCACCTGCTCCTCGACGTGCGCGGCATCGGCCTTGTCCGGGAACACCAGCGGGTTGTCGGTGACCGCGTTGAGTTCGATGTCGAGCACGCGCTTGGCCTGTTCCACCGCGTCGCGCACCGCGCCGTGCACCTGCGGGATGCAACGCAGCGAGTAGCTGTCCTGCGGCTGGTGCTTCTTGCCGCCGCGGAACGGCTTGAAGCGCAGGTAGAACTTCTCGCGGCCGTGGCGCTGGTCGCTGGGTACCCAGTCCCAGCCGATGTCGAAGCGCAGCTCGCGCGCCTCGCCAGTATCCCAGCTGTGCGGCAGCCACGGCCGGAACTTCGGCACCAGGTGGTACGGAATGTCGGCCAGCGTCGAACCGGCCAGCAGCTTGCGCAACTGCGCCGCCACATGCACCTGCCCCGGGTGCGGACGCAACGCATGCACTTCCTCGGCGAACGCGCCGAGGCGGCCGGCGAAGGCGTCGATGGTCATCGCCGCGGCGAGGTCGGCGGTGTCCAGCAGGCGTTCCAGCCTGTGCGTGGCGAGCACGCCCATCGCCAGCATCTGCGCGGTGCCGTTGTTCAGCGCCAGGCCTTCCTTGTACGACAGCCTGACCGGTTCGAGGCCGGCGAGCTTCAGCGCTTCGCCGCCGCGCAGGCGTTCGCCCCGGTAGAAGGCTTCGCCGCCGCCGAGCAGCACGATGGCGAGGTGCGACAGCGGCGCGAGGTCGCCCGAGGCGCCGACCGAGCCGAGTTCCGGCACCACCGGCACCACGCCGGCGTTGAGCATCGCCGCCAGCGCTTCCAGCGTCCGCACGCGGATGCCGGAATGCCCGCGCAACAGCGTGTTGATGCGGATGCCGAGCATCGCGCGGACGATTTCCGGCGCCATCGGTTCGCCGACGCAGACCGCGTGGGTGACGATCAGGTTGTGCTGCAATTCCTCGTGCAGCGAGCGCCCGGACCGCGGCGCGCCCGGCAGTTCGTCGCGCAGCGGGTGCGCGCCGAGCAGCTTGTCGGCGTTGCTGCCGAAGCCGGTGGAGACGCCGTAGATCGGTTCCTCGCGGCGCACCTGCTCGGCGAGGAAGTCGGCGGCGCGGGCGACGCGCCGCAGCGCTTCGGCATCGAGCCCGACCTGCGCGCCGTGGGCGATCTCGACCAACTGGTCGCGGGTCAGCGATTGGCCATCGAGTCGGATGGGTTTCATTTGAATGCGCCTTGAATTTGAGCCGTTCGTGCCGTGGGTGACGGAGCGGGGCTCCGCAAAGTCGGAGCCCCCTTCGACTTCAACCCTGCGGGCCTGCGCCCGGGGGCGGGCGGGATTCCATCATGGTCTCGGGGCCGTCAACGCCCCGCCAGCGCGCGCGCCTGTTCGAGCTCGACTTTCAGCGCCGAGGCCAGCTCGTCGCGCTTCACCTCGAACTGCTGTTCGCGCAACAGGTCCTTGACCGCGACCACGCCGCGCGCGGCCTCGTCCTCGCCGCACAGCACGACGAAGCGGATGCCGGCGCGCGATGCGTACTGGAACTGCCGCGCGACCTTCTTCGGCTCCATCTGCACCTCGGTGTTGATGCCGCCGGCGCGCAGGCGCCGGGCGATGTCCAGCGAATCGGCCATCCGCGACTCGTCCATCAACGCGACCATCGCCTGCACGCTGCTTTCGTCGACGCCGGCGACCAGGCCGGCCTCGCGCAGTTGCCAGAACAGCCGGGTCATGCCGATCGAGATGCCGACGCCCGGCAGCTTCGACTTGGTGTAGTGGCTGGCGAGGTTCTCGTAGCGGCCGCCGGAACAGATCGAGCCGATCTGCGGGTAGTCGTCCAGCTGGGTCTCGTAGACCGTGCCGGTGTAGTAGTCGAGGCCGCGCGCGATCGACAGGTTCAGGCAGTACGCGCTCTCCGGCACGCCCAGCGCCTTGACCAGGGTGAGCACCTCGCGCAGCTCGGCCACGCCCTCGTTGAAGATTTCGCTGCCCTGCCCCAGCGCATCGAGCCTGGCCAGCGCGTCGTCGTGGCCGTTCGAGCGGATGGCGACGAAGTCGAGGATGCGCTGCACCGCCTCGGCCGGCAGGCCGAATCCCTCGCCGGCCAGCGTCTCGCGCACGTAGTCGGCGCCGCGCTTGTCCAGCTTGTCGACCTCGCGCAGCACCAGCGCCTGCCGTTCCGGATCGGCCACGCCCTGCGCCTCGAAGAAGCCGCGCATCAGCTTGCGGTTGTTGAACTGGACGGTGAAATCGCCGATGCCCAGCTCGGAGAACACCGCGTGGATGACCGCGATGATCTCGGCATCGAAGCGGATGCTCAGCGCATCCTTGCCGATCACGTCGATGTCGCACTGGTAGAACTCGCGAAAGCGGCCGCGCTGGGCGCGTTCGCCGCGGTACACGCGCTGGATCTGGTAGCGGCGGAACGGAAACGCCAGTTCGTGCTCGTGTTCGGCCACGTAGCGGGCCAGCGGCACGGTCAGGTCGAAGCGCAGCGCCAGTTCGGGCAGGCCATCGCTCTCCTTCCCGAGCGCGCCGGTCGACTGGGCGAAGTAGACCTGGCGCTCGGTCTCGCCGCCGGACTTGGTCAGCAGGACCTCGGACAGCTCGAACACCGGGGTCTCGACCGGCAGGAAGCCGAAGCGTTCGTAGTTGCGGCGGACCGTGTCCAGCATGCGCTGGAAGGCGATCTGCTCGCGGGGCAGCAGTTCCATGACCCCGGGCGGCGTGCGCGGCTTGATCAAGCGGGAGGCTCCAGTAACGGGCGTGGGCGTAAGCCGCTTATTTTAGCGGGCGAACCGGCCGGCGCGCCGGAAAACCACCCGGCTCTTGCCCGGAAGCGGCCCGACTGAATACAATACCGGGCTCGCGGGGTGTAGCTCAGTCTGGTAGAGCGCTACGTTCGGGACGTAGAGGTCGCAGGTTCAAGTCCTGTCTCCCCGACCAAGACCGAAAACGACGAAGCCCGGGGAACCGACGTTCCCCGGGCTTTTTCGTGCCCGCCGCCTTCCGGCGGCCGGTCAGAACGCCAGCACCGCCTGCAGGCGCGCGTAGCGATAGGCGTAGCTGCCGATGCCCGAGCTGGTCGGCACGGGGGTGTCGGTATAGCCGGCGTCGATCTGCAGCCAGGCGTTCTTCCAGCGCGGGGTCTGCAGGCCGACCTCGAACAGGCGCGCGCGCTTCCAGCCCTCGTCCGAGCTGCGCTGCCGGCCCCAGCCGGCGCGGGCGCTCCACTGGTAGCCGCCGACGTGGCGGCGCCAACCCAGCACGCCCAAGGCCTGGCCGTACCATTGCGGCGAATAGTAATCGGCCTCGTACGGATCGCTGTTGCGGTAATAGCGCGTGCGCAGCTGCAGGCTCAGGCCCTGCTCCGGCGCCAGCGCGTAGACCACGGTGCCGCGCAGGTGGCTGCGCAGGTTGTCGCCGACGCCGAAATCCTGCACCCCGGCCAGCGCCGTGGCCGACCAGCGCTCGCCCATCGGCAGGTCGATCGCGGCGCCGGCGAAGGTCTGCACCCAGCCGTTTTCGACGCCGCCGCGGGTTTCCAGCACGTCGCGCTCAACGAAGAATTCCTTGCGCCGTTCATCCTGGCTGTGGATCGAGGCGCGGCCGAGCAGGTCGTGGCCGTTGCCGCCGACGTCGCCCTCCCACAGCCATCCGCCCAGTTCGCCGGCGCCGCTGAGGTAGGCGCGGTCCTCCGACTCCGACCAGCCGGCGCCGGAATAGTCCGCGCGTTCGACCTTCACGCCCCACCAGTGCCCCAGGTCGTCGTGGCGGACGTCCCAGCCCAGCGCGTACTTGCGCACTTCGGTGTCGTCGGTATCGGAGCCGAACCACAGGTCGCTACGCACTGCCTGCCGCGACGGCGCGTCATCGGCTTCGTCCGCCCGGGCCGGCGCCGCCAGCGCCAGCCACAGCGCCGTCGCGAGGATTCCGGTCTTCATCACTTGGTTCCCCAGGTCTTGCGCAGGCGCAGCAGCTCCGCGGCGTAACCCATCACGCAGACGGGCTGCAGCATCAGCGTGTAGGCCAGGCTGAAGAACAGGAAGCCGCGCACGTTGCGGCGCACGCGCAGGCTCTGGTTCTTGAACATGCGCGACTGCACGCGGAAGATGACGATGTTCCACAACGCCGCCAACGGCAGCACCATCAGGGTCGCCAGGCCGGCGATCCAGTAATGGCCGAACAGCGCCAGCACCAGGCCCGGGATGAAGACCAGCGTGTAAACCAGGTCCAGCGGCAGGAACAGCAGGTTCCACCAGATGAACAGCGTGGTCATGCGCGGCTTGAACAGCAGGCTGGAATGGCGCGCGAACGCCTCCATCAGGCCGCGCGACCAGCGCTGGCGCTGGCGCGAGAACTGGCGCAGCCGCGACGGCACCTTGGTGAACAGGCAGGCTTCCTCGCAATAGCCGATGCGCGCGCCGCGCTTCAGCAGCGCCCACGACAGGACGATGTCCTCGCCGACGCATTCCGGCCAGCCGCCGGCCTGTTGCAGCGCCTCGCGCGTGTACAGCGAGAACGCGCCCTGCGCGACCAGGGTGCCGTGGTACATGCTCTGCATGCGCTTTACCGCGGCGATGCCGTGGAAGTAGTCCCATTCCTGGGCGCGGGTCAGCCAGTTCTCGCGCGAATTGCGCACCAGCACCGCGCCGGCCACGGCCACCGTCCCGGGCGGGTCGGAGAGGAAGCGCGCGACCAGCTTGCGCAGCGCGTCGTGGCGCAGGCATGAATCGCCGTCCACGGTGACCACCAGGTCCGACGCGGTTTCGGCCAGGCCGCGGTTCAGCACGCGCGACTTGCCGCCATTCTTCGGCTGCATCAGCACCCGGATATCCAGGCCCGGGCGGGACAGCTCCGCCGCCAGTCTGCGCGCGATGGCCTGGGTGCCGTCGGTCGAGCCGTCGTCGATCACCACCACTTCGACGTTGCCGGGGTAGTCCTGCCTGGACAGGCTGGCCAGCGTGTCGGCGATGTTCTCGGCCTCGTTGTAGCACGCCACCAGCACGCTGACGTCCGGCAGCCGGGTGAAGCTGCGCAGGATCGGCCGGCGGTCGGCGAGGATCGAGCCGACCAGGAACGCATTCATGAATCCCGGCACATAGGCGATGAAGGTGATCACCAGCAACGCCGGCCAGTAGCCGATCAGCCCGGACAACTGCTGCAGCCACGGCTGCGACAGTTTGACGCTGAGCGCGAGCCAGGCCAGCGCAACCAGCAGGACCAGCGCGTACTTCACCCGCACCGGCACGTAGAAGCGCCGGGGTTCGGAATCCGTGACGTCTGTAATTGGAACGATGGAAGCCGCCGAAAGCGCTTCATCGTCATCGGCAGAACGCCGTAGGGTTTGACTGTATTCCACTTCGCTGCGACCCGATCGAGACTTGGGTCACAACTAGCAATTTCCATGCCAAATCAAACAGGATGCCGACCGCCGGCGCATGGCGGGAGGGGTCGACGGGGTTTTACCCCTATTCGCGGAATATTCGTGACACGCTTCACGTTTATGTGACGCAAATGGTCACATTACCGCATTGCGCGCGCGGTCCAGGAGGCCGGACCGGACCGATGGCGTCAGCACGAGGCTGCCGCCGCAATCCGGATCTCACGTTTGGACCGGGTGCCGCACCTGCCCTTCGCCGCGCACCACGAAGCGCTCCACGGTCAGCGCCTCCAGCCCCATCGGCCCGTACGAATGCAGGCGCGTGGTCGAGATGCCGATCTCGGCGCCGAGACCCAGTTCGCCGCCGTCGCTGAAGCGCGAGGACGCGTTGACCATCACCACCGCCGAGCGCAGCGATTCGACGAACTTCCCGGCGTTGGCCGCGTCGCGGGTGACGATGACCTCGGTATGGTCGGAACCGTACCTGCGGACGTGGGCGATGGCCTCGTCCAGGGAATCGACCACGCGTACGGCGATGACCAGGTCGAGGAATTCGGCAGCGTAGTCGTCCGCGGTCGCCGGCTTCGTTCCCGGCACGAGCGCGACCGTGCGTTCGTCGCCGCGCAATTCGACGCCGCGCTCGCGCAACCGGGCCGCCGCCTTCGGCAGGAATTCCGCGGCGACGTCCTTGTGCACCAGCAGCGTCTCCAGCGCGTTGCAGGCGCTGGGGCGCGAGACCTTGCCATCCAGCAGCAGGCGCAGGGCGACATCGAGGTCGGCGCTGGCATCGACGAACTGGTGGCAGACGCCCTTGTAGTGCTTGATCACCGGCACCCGCGCATGCTCGGCGACGAAGCGGATCAGGCCCTCGCCGCCGCGCGGGATCGCGAGGTCGACGATGTCGGTCAGCTGCAGCAGCTCGAGCATCGTCTCGCGGCGCAGGTCCTCGACCAGGGTCAATGCCGCGTCGGGCACGCCGGCCTCGCGCATCGCGCGCTTCAGCGATGCAGCGATGGCCCTGTTCGAATCGATCGCCTCCGAACCGCCGCGCAGGATCACCCCGTTGCCGGCCTTCAGGCACAGCGCCGCGGCGTCGGCGGTGACGTTCGGCCGCGCTTCGTAGATCATCGCGATCACGCCCAGCGGCACGCGCACGCGTTCGACCACGATGCCGTTCGGCCGGGTTTCGCCGCGGGTGACCAGGCCGACCGGATCGGGCAGCGCGGCGACTTCGCGCAGGGCCGAGGCGATGCCGGCGAGGCGCTGGTCGTCGAGCTTCAGCCGGTCGAGCATCGCGCTGCCGATGCCCCTGGCCCGCGCGGCCTCGATGTCCTGCGCGTTGGCGGCGAGGATGGCGGCGGCATCGGCTTCCAGCGCCCCGGCCATGGATTCGAGCAGCGCGTTCTTCCGCCCGGTCGGAAGCTGCGCGACCGACTGCGCCGCGTCGCGGCAAGCCAGTGCAAGGGTCTTGATGTCGGTCATTCGGTTCTCCCGCGGGGCACGGCGCGCCGTGCCCCTACAGCAACACGAGGTCGTCGCGGTGGATGACGTTCTCGCCGTAGTTGTAACCCAGTACTGCCTCGATGTCGCGCGAATGCCGGCGTGCGATCAGGCGCACGTCCGGCGCCGAATACTGGCTGATGCCGCGCGCGATGCAGCGTTCGCCGGCCTCCTCGCGCAACGCGACCTCGATCATGTCGCCGCGGCGGAAATCGCCCTCCGCCGCCAGCACCCCGCCCGGCAGCAGCGAAGCGCCCTTCTCCTGCATCGCCCGCGCCGCGCCGGCGTCGACGACGATGCGCCCGGCCTCGACCGGTGCATTGCGCAGCCAGTATTTGCGCGCGGCCAGCCGGTTCCGCGCCGGGCGGAAGCGCGTGCCGTGCAACCGGCCCTGCGCCAGCGCCTGCACCGTCGCCGCGTTGGTGCCGTCGAACAGGAAGGTTTCGATGCCCGCCGCACCGGCCCGGGCCGCGGCCTCCAGCTTGGTGCGCATGCCGCCGGTACCGACCGCGCTGCCGCTGTCGCCGGCCATCGCGAAGAACTCCGGGGTCAGCGCCTCGACTTCGTCGATCGGCCGGGCGTCCGGATTGATGCGGGGATTGGCCGAATAGAAGCCGGCGATGTCGGTGGCGACGAACAGCGCGTCGGCGTCGACCAGCGCGGCGACGATCGCGGCGAGGTTGTCGTTGTCGCCGAGCTTGAGTTCGTCGACCGACACCGTGTCGTTCTCGTTGACCACCGGCAGCGCGCCGAGCGCAAGCAGTTCCCGCAGCGTGGCGCGGGCATTGAGGTAGCGGCGGCGGTTGCGCAGGTCGTCGTGGGTCAGCAGCACCTGCGCGACCGGGCGCTCGAAGAAGCGCTGCCACAGTCCGATCAGCCGCGCCTGGCCGAGCGCGGCCAGCGCCTGGCGTTCGGCCATCGCGACGCCCGCCTCGGCCTTGCGATGGACGATCGAACGTCCGGCCGCGACCGCGCCCGAGGAAACGATCACCACTTCGCGCCCGGCGGCGACGCTCGCCGAGACGAATTGCGCCAGGCCCAGCGCATGGCGCGGGCTGAGCCCCTCGCCGTCGGCGGCGAGCAGGCTGCTGCCGACCTTCAGTACCGCGCGCTTCCACGAAGGAAGTCGTTGCTCGACGAAGGCGGCGGACTGGCTCATGACGCCAGCGACTCCCAGCGCGAGCGCAGTTCGTCGAGCCGCAGGTCGGCGGCCGCGCCCGGCGACGTGCGCGCGGCGAGGCTGGATTCCGGCGTCCTGCCCTCGCCCGCCCTGTCGCTGGCCGCCGCCGCGGCCTTGTAGGCGTCGCGGAACGGCACGCCGGCGATGGCGGCCTCGACCGCGACGTCGGTGGCGTACATGCCCGAATCGATCGCGGCGCGCAGCCTGTCTTCGCGCCATTCGAGGTTCGCGAGCAGCGCCGGCAGCAGTTCCAGCGCCGGCAGGCCGCGGCCGAAGCCGTGGAAGATCGCGCCCTTGCTGGCCTGCAGGTCGCGGTGGTAGCCGGACGGCAGCGACAGCAGCTGCTCGATCTCGATGCGCGCCGCGGCGACGCTGGCGTGGGTGGCGCGCATCAGTTCGATCACGTCGGGATTGCGCTTGTTGGGCATGATCGAGCTGCCGGTGGTGTACTGCGGCGGCAACGCGACGAAGCCGAATTCGGCGCTGGTGAATAGCGACAGGTCCCAGGCGACGCGGCGCAGGTCCAGCGTGGCGCTGCCCAGCGCTTCCAGCGCGGCCAGTTCGAACTTGCCGCGCGACAGCTGCGCGTAGATCGGGCTGACCTGCATGCGCGCGAAGCCGAGCGCCTGCGTGGTGTGTTCGCGATCGAGCTCCAGGTTGACGCCGTAGCCGGCGGCGGTGCCGAGCGGGTTGGCGTCGACCAGCTTGAGCGTGTCGGCGGCGCGGATGGCATCGTCGATGAAGGCCTCGGCCCAACCCGCCCACCACATGCCCGCAGACGACACCACGGCGCGCTGGATGTGGGTGTAGCCAGGGATCGGCAGGCCTTTTTCCGCCTCGGCGCGGTCCAGCGCGACCTTGGCGATGTCGCGCGACAGTTCCGCCACGCGCGCCAGCTTTTCCTTCAGCCACAGGCGCGTGGCGACCAGGATCTGGTCGTTGCGGCTGCGCCCGGTGTGGATCTTGCGGCCAGCGTCGCCAAGGCGCTCGGTCAGGCGGAACTCGATCGCCGAATGGCCGTCTTCGTAGCGTTCGTCGAGGACGAAGTCGCCGTTGCGGAAGTCGTCGGCCAGAAGCGCCAGCTCGCGCTTCAGCCCGGCGAGTTCGCCGGCCGACAGGATGCCGATGCGCTGCAGGCCTTCGGCATGCGCGGTGCTGGCGGCGATGTCGTGCAGGAAGAACTCGCGGTCCAGCAGCACGTCGTCGCCGGCGAGGAACTTCTGGATTTGCGCGTCGACCGCGACGCCGGGTTTTTGCCAGAGCAGGTCGCTCATGCCGCCTCCGAAAAGAAATCCGCCCGGGGAATGCCCGCCAGTTCGTCGAAACCGAAGGCGAGGTTCAGGTTCTGAATCGCCTGGGTCGCCGCGCCCTTGAGCAGGTTGTCGAGGGTCGAAACCACGACCACGCGCTTGCCGCCCGGGGCGACGGTGAAGCCGCCGATCTCGACGCCGTGCTTGCCGGCGATGCGGCTCACCCATGGCGCGCCGTCGATCACGCGGACCAGCGGCTCGCCTTCGTAGCGCTCGCGGTACAAGCCGCGGATCGCCTCGGCCTTCATGGGCTGCTGCAGCCACAGGTTCGCGGTCATGGTGATGCCGCGGAACCATGGGGCGACGTGCGGCATGAATTCGACCGGCACGCCGAGCTGGCGCGAAACCTCGCGCTCGTGCATGTGGTCGGCCAGCGCATACGGCATCAGGTTGTCGCGCAGCAGCTCGACGTTGTTCTTGTCCGAGGGCGTGGTGCCGGCGCCGGAATAGCCGGACACGCCGAAGCACTGCGGCGGGCCGGCCAGCCGATCGAGCAGCGGCGCGATGGCCAGCTGCATCGCGGTCGCGTAGCAGCCCGGGTTGCTGATCCGCTTCTGTCCGGCGTACTTGCCGCGGGTCAGTTCCGGCAGGCCGTAGTACCAGCCGTCGTCGAAGCGGTAGTCGGCCGACAAGTCGACAACAACCGGTTCGGAAGCCGCGGGGCCGGCCTTGGCCGCGTCGATGGCGGCGACGTAATCGGCGGCCTTGCCGTTCGGCAGCGCCAGCACGATGGCGTCCACGCCCTTGGCCGCGACGGCGTCGGGACCGAGGTTCTCGTAACGCAGGGCACCCGCGTACGCGCCGTTGTGCTCGCGCACCGGCTGTCCGTCCAGTTCGCGCGAGGACACGAATCCGAGCTCGAACCGCGGATGGCCGGCGATCAGCCTGATCAGTTCAGCGCCGGTGTGGCCGCGCGCGCCGACGATGCCGATGCGGTTTTTTCCGGCAGTGTTACTGGACATTTGCGGGAACCTCGTGCCTTTGCAGTTTCTCCAGCAGGCCGCGCTTCACCGCCGGCCACTCGCTGTCGATGATCGAGAAAACCACCGTGTCGCGCACGCTGCCATCGGCATGGCGCTTGTGGTGGCGCAGGATGCCGTCCTGCTTCGCGCCCAGCCGGGCGATGGCCGCGCGCGAACGGACGTTGTGGCTGCTGGTCTCGAAGCCGACGCCGATGCAGCCCAAGGCCTCGAACGCGTGCTGCAGCAACAGCAGCTTGGCCTCGGTGTTGACCCCGGTGCGCTGCACCCGCGGCGCGTACCAGGTGTAGCCGATGGCCAGCCTCGGCGCCGCCGGGTCGAGATCGTAGAAACGCGTGGTGCCGACGACTTCGCCGCCAGCGTCGAGCACCGCGAACGGCAGCGCGCGGCCCTCGGCCTGCATCCGCAACGCGGCCGACACGTAATCCCCGACGCCCTCGACCGTCGGCGTGTTGGTGAACCACAGGCCGTCCAGCCCGGCGGCGTCGCGCGCCATGCGCAAGCCGGCGGCATGCTCGGCGCAAAGCGGCACCAGCGAGACGTGCCTTCCCCGCAGGGTCGGCACCACGCGCCAGTCCGGGGGCAGTGCAGGTCCGGCCATGTCAGTCCACCAGCGTCGCCGGCCGCGTGCGGCAGTGCTCGACGCAGCGCGCGATGTCGGCGAAATCGGGGATGCCGTACCAGAACACCTTCCACTTCTCCTGCTTGTAGCAACCGTCGGATTCGGCGTAGTAGAAGATGTTGACCTGGTTCTGGTGGCGCGAGCGCCAGAACATCCGCGGGTTCTCCTCGCGCGCGACGTGCCACACGGCGCGGCCCAGGCCCTCGCCCTGCGCCTCGTCGAGCACGGCGAACTTGTCGAGGTAGGCGAAGCCTTCCTCCCGGGTCAGGATCATCGCCGCGCGGTAGCTTTCGCTGACGTAGATCCGGTACGGCTCGGTCTTCTCGAAGTAGTCCGGGATCAGCTTGCGACCGAAGCTCGATTCGATCAGCGCGCGCATCCGCCCGAGGTCGACGCCCTGCCACGAATCGAAGCGCAGCACGCGCTCGCCCCGGCGCAACATCGTGCCCGAGCCGCGGTGGGTGAACAGTTCCTTGGCCAGCTCGTCCGGCTTCGTCATCGACACCGACGACGTCAGCGGCAGCGCGTCGAGCAGTTCCTTGATCTGTTCGACCTTCACCCGCATGCCGCCGTTGATCCACGGCTGCGCCATCAGCTCGTCGTACTCGGTGGTCAGGTTGATCGACTCGATCAGCTTGCCGTTCTCGTCGAGCAGGCCGCCGGTGCCGGTCAGGAACACGATCTTGTACGGCTGCAGGGTCTTGACCAGCTCGTTCGCGGCCCAGTCGGCGTTGATGTTGAGGTACTGGCCGCCGGCGGTGACGCCGAGGCTGGCGATGACCGGGATCGCGCCGATGCGGATCGCCGCCTCGATGCCGGCGGTCTCGACATGGCTGACGCGGCCGACCAGGCCGTACTTGTCGAGGTCGAGGAATTCGGCCTCGAACACGTTGGTGGTCAGCGAGGTCGCGTGCACGCCCTGCGCGTGCAGCTCGGAAACGAGCCTCATGTTCTCGCGGACCATCACCTTGCGCGCGATGGCCAGGCCTTCGTTGCTGGTGAAGCGCAGCCCGTCGACGGTCTTCTTCCCGATGCCGGCGGCCGCCAGCTCCTCGTCGAGCTGCGGGCCGGCGCCGTGGATCACGATCGGGGTCAGGCCGACCTGCTGCAGGAACGACAGCGACGATACCAGCGCATCCATGTCGTCGCGCAGGATCGCGCCGCCGACCTTGATCACGGCGAAGCGCTTGGCGTCCAGCTCGGAGAACCGCTTCAGGTACTGGTCGATCTCCTTCGCGCTGCCCATGTTGGAGAGCAGCTTGACGATGGTCTGGCGCGTCTGCTTGTTGGATTCGATGTTCATTGCGTCGGGCGATGATGCGGCTTCAAAGAAGTTTGGCGACGGTTTCGGCGTAGTGCCGCAGTTGTTCGAGGGAAACCCATTCGTCGGCGGTATGCGCCTGGGCGATGTCGCCGGGGCCGTAGACCAGCGCGGTCAGGCCGGCGGCGGAGAACAGCGAGGCCTCGGTCCAGAAATCCACCGCATTGCCGATCGGCAGGCCGAGTTCGTCGGCCAGGTCGCGCGCCTGCAGGCGGCGCTCCTCGGCGCGCGCCACGTCGCCGGACGGCAGCGACGGCCCCCAGAACGTCGGCTCGTATTCGGCCAGCGCATCGGGATTGGCCAGCGCCTTGAACGTGGCGTGCAGCTCGTCCGCGTCCTGCGACGGCAGCGGGCGGAAGCCGAAACGCACCTCGGCGCCGGGCGCGATCATGTTGGCCTTGATCCCGCCTTCGACCTTGCCGATGTTGAAGCGCAGCCCGGTCAGCCCGCCGAAACGCAGGTGCTTCTGCGCTTCGACGTGATCCAGCGCGGCCGCACCCCAGCGCATCGCGTTGTGCAGCGCGCTCAATTGCAGCGCGTTCTCGGCCGAGGCGTGGCCGGCCTGTCCCTTGAACGCCATGCGCACCGCGGCGATGCCGCGATGGGCCAGCACCGCCTCGCCGCGGGTCGGCTCGGCGATGACGGCTTCGCGGAAGCCGTATTCCTTCTCGTTGCGCGCCAGGAACGCGGCGATGCAGCGCGCATCGTTGGCTTCCTCGTCGCTGCTGAAAAGGAAGGCGGCATCGCCCTTCCCCGCCTGCGCGGCGGCGATCAGCGCGGCGGCGGCGCCCTTGATGTCGCAGGCGCCCAGGCCGATGGCGCGGTCTCCGGTCACGCGCAGCCTGAACGGATCGGCCGTCCACGCCGGCGACGACGGCACCGTGTCCAGGTGCACGTTGAACACGCGCCGCGGATTGCCGCGCACCGCGAACAGCGACACCGCGCCGGCGCCGTGGTCGGTCACTTCGACCCTGAAGTCCGGCAGCTGCGCGCGGATGTAGTCGAAGATCCCGCCCGTGGTGATCTCGCGCGGCGGGTTGCGGGTGTCGAAGGACACCAGCGCTTCAAGATGAGGGAGGACGTTTGAGAGCATCGTCGTTTATCCGTTGTCATTCCGACCGGAGGGAGGAACCTGCCTTGAAAGCAGCAGATCCCTCACTGCGTTCGGGATGACAAACGTCAGCGGTTGATCTCGGCCCACAGCGTCGAGCTCATGCCGAACAGCTTGATGAAGCCCTCGGCCTCCTCCACGCCCCAGTCCGCCGACTGCGCGTAGGTCGCGCCCTTGGCGTTGAGGATGTGCGGCGACTCCACCGCCACCGCCTCGACCCGGCCGCCCGGCGTGCGCAGCGTGACCGTGCCGTTGACCGTGGCCTGCGACGAGGCCAGGAACGCCTCCAGGTCGGTCTTCAGCGGATCGTGGAAGAAGCCTTCGTAGACCAGTTCGACCCACTTGCGCGCCACTTCCGGCTTGAAGCGGTTCTGCTGCTTGCTCAGCACCGCCTCCTCCAGCGCGCGGTGCGCGGCCAGCAGCGCGACCAGGCCCGGCGCTTCGTACACGATGCGGCCCTTCAGGCCGATCACGGTGTCGCCGGTGTAGACGCCGCGGCCGACGCCGTACGGGGCGAACATGGTGTTCAACTTCGCCAGCAGGGCCGCGCCTTCCATCGGCTTGCCGTCCAGTTCCACCGCTTCGCCGTTGCGGAAGGCCACCTTGACCAGCAGCGGCTGCTCCGGCCACGCGCTGCGCGGCGCGCACCAGCCGCGCGCGCCCTCGCCCGGGGCTTCCCACTTGTCGATCTCGGCGCCGGACATGGTCACGCCCAGCAGGTTCTCGTTGATCGTGTACTGCTTCTGCTTGGAACGCACGCCGAAGCCGCGCTCCTCGAGGTACTTCTGCTCGTAGGCGCGGGTCTGGGTGTGCTGCTTCTGGATTTCGCGGATCGGCGCGACGATCCGGTAGTCGCCGCTGGCCTTGATCGCCAGGTCGAAGCGCACCTGGTCGTTGCCCATGCCGGTGCAGCCGTGGGCGATAAGGCGGGTGCCGAGTTCGCCGGCGCGCTTCAGCGCGGCGTCGACGATCAGGTAGCGGTCGGACACCAGCAGCGGGTACTGGCCCTGGTAGCCCTCGCCCGCCCACACGAACGGCTTGACGAAGCCTTCCCAGATGGCGGGGCCGCCGTCGACGGTGACGTGCGAGGCCACGCCCAGCTCGGCGGCGCGGCCCTCGATGTAGGCGCGCTCCTCGGCGTCGACGCCGCCGGTGTCGGCGAACACGGTGTGCACGGCGTAGCCCTGTTCCTGCAGGTAAGGGATGCAGAAGCTGGTGTCGAGGCCGCCGGAGAAGGCGAGGACGATGTCTTTGCTGCTCATGGGGTTTTCTTCTTTCCGTGGGATGTGTAGGGCGGGTCCTGACCCGCCGGGGTTCGCGATGGCGGGTCAGGACCCGCCCTACCTCATTGTTTCGCCAAGGCAGCCATGATCGCCTTCTGCACGTGCAGGCGGTTCTCGGCCTCGTCGATGGCGATGCACCGCGGCGAATCCATCACCGCGTCGGTGGCCTTGACGTTGCGGCGCAGCGGCAGGCAGTGGCTGAACACGCCGTTGTTGGTCAGCGCCATCTTCGCCTCGTCGACGATGAAGTGCTTGTACTGGTCGCGGATGGGTTTTTCCGGCGCCCAGTTGCCGAAGTACGGCAGCGCCCCCCAGCTCTTCGCGTACACGACGTCGGCGCCGCGGTAGGCGCTTTCGATGTCGTGGCTGATGGCGAACGAGCCGCCGCTCTCGGCGACGTTCTGCTTCGCCCAGCCGATGTAGCGCTCGTCGAGCACGTACTGCTCGGTCGGGCACAGCAGGGTCACGTCCATGCCGAGGCGGGTGGCGATGGTCAGCGCCGAGTTGGCCACCGCGGTGTTCAGCGGCTTCGGGTGGTAGGTCCAGGTCAGCACGTACTTCTTGCCGCGCAGGTCGGTGGTGCCGAAGTGCTCCTGCAGCGCCAGCGCATGCGCCAGCTCCTGGCACGGGTGGGTGATCGTCTCCATGTTGATCACCGGCACCGGCGAGTACCTGGCGAACGACTTCAGCACGATGTCCTCGCGGTCGTACTGCCAGTCGACGAACTTCGGGAACGCGCGCACCCCGATCAGGTCGACGTAGCGGCCCAGCACGCGCGCGACTTCGGCGATGTGCTCCTCGGTGTCGCCGTCCATCACCGTGCCCAGGTTGAACTCGATCGGCCACGCGTCCTTGCCCGGCTGCAGCACCACGGCATGGCCGCCCAGCTGGAACGCGCCCAGTTCGAAGCTGGTGCGGGTGCGCATCGACGGGTTGAAGAACACCAGCGCGATCGACTTGCCCTTCAGCGCGTCGCCGACCTTGCTGCGCTTGAAGATGGCGGCCTGCGTCAGCAGCGCGTCGAGTTCGGCGCGGCTCCAGTCCTGCGTGTTCAAGAAGTGTTTGATTGAAGCAGGCTTCAACGGCATCGCTTGCATCCTCCGGCGGTGGGGTCGTCCGGGCCATCGTGTAACCGACCCCGGTTTCTTGCTTGTGAAACTTTTGCTGGCGCGAAAACGAAAAAACCCAGCCTCAGGCTGGGTTTCCGAACGGACGGCACGAAGCTCCGGTTACCCAGCGAGAGAGTCGGGTTCCGGTCGGCGCGCGCGCGAGGTCATGCCGGAGGCCATCCGGGCAGAGCTGGCGTGGGCGTGCGTGGTCGCGTTCATCATGCGAATGTTCGCACGTGCCATGCGCCGGCGCAAGGGTTTCAGGGGACCGTGTCGCTGCCGGGCAGGTACGGCGTGACCGAGATGCGGATGCGCAGCCGGTTGCCGGGGTCCTCGGGCAGGCGCGCGCGGTACTTCATGCCCTTGTACATGTAGTCCACGTCGTAGGCGATGGGCGCCTGGGCATCCTGCTGGGTTACCGTGCGGCAGTTCGGCTTCCGCTCGGGCTCCGGGTTCGCGGCCTGGGCCTTGTCGTCGGCGAACCAGCCCTTGACGCTGCCCCACATCCGCGACCAGCGCCCTTCCTCCTTCGGCAGCTCGACCGGCTTGCCGGCCGACTTCGCCTGCCGGGGCGCTTCGTCGCAGACCTTTTCGCTGCGCCTGGCACGCTGGGTCGCGTAGACCGGCTCCACGTTCAGCACCTGGGCATAGTCCAGGCGCACGTTTTCGATCCGGAGCGGCGGCGCGTCGTCCTGCCGGGCCAGTACCGGCGAAGCGGCAAGCAGCAAGCAGAACGACAGCGGCAGGAGGCGGTGCGGAGACGTGAGGCCGGACAACTTCGGATCCCGGTGGTCTTAACTGGTCTTGTAGTGTAGAGGGCGAGCCTTGCGACGGGCTGAACCACGGGCAGGCGGGGGCACGGGCCGGTAGAATTGCCGGGTTCCTCACACTTCCTCCCCGATGAGCCTGCGCCTGCACAACAACCTCACCCGCCGGGTCGAGGAATTCCGACCGCTGGACCCGGCCTGCCCCACGATGTACGTGTGCGGCCCCACCGTCTACAACTACGTGCACATCGGCAACGCGCGCGGGCCGGTGGTGTTCGGCGTGCTGGCCGCGCTGCTGCGCCGGCGCTTCGGCGCGCTGCGTTATGCCCGCAACATCACCGACGTCGACGACAAGATCAACACCGCGGCGCAGGAGCTGGGCGTGCCGATCTCGGCGATCACCGGGCGCTACGCCGACGCCTACCGCGAGGACATGGCCGGGCTGGGCGTGGCGGGCGAATTCGCCCCGGACATCGAGCCGACCGCGACCGGGCACATCGCGCAGATGATCGCGATGATCGGGGGTCTGGTCGAATCCGGCCACGCCTACGTCGCCGAGGGCCACGTGCTGTTCGCGGTCGGCACCTTCGAAGGCTACGGCAAGCTGTCGCGGCGCGACCCGGAGGAAATGCTGGCCGGCGCCCGCGTCGAAGTGGCGCCGTACAAGCGCGACCCGGGCGATTTCGTGCTGTGGAAGCCGTCGGCCGAGGGCCTGCCCGGCTGGGACTCGCCGTGGAGCCACGGCCGCCCCGGCTGGCACATCGAATGCTCGGCGATGGCCGAGGCGCACCTGGGCGAGACCATCGACATCCACGCCGGCGGCGTCGACCTGCAGTTCCCGCACCACGAGAACGAGATCGCGCAGAGCGAATGCGCGCACGGCGGCAAGGTCTTCGCCCGCTTCTGGCTGCACAACGGCATGCTGAACTTCGGCGGCGCGAAGATGAGCAAGTCGCTGGGCAACATCGAGCGCGTGCACGACCTGCTGCAGAAGCACCCGCCCGAGGCGCTGCGCTACGCGCTGCTGTCGGCGCATTACCGCCAGCCGCTGGAATGGAACGACGCGCTGATCGAGCAGAGCGTGCGCACGCTGGACCGGCTGTACGGCACGCTGCGCGACCTGGCCGGCGTCGAAGCCGTGGCCACGATCCCGCCAAGCGTCGAGGACGCGCTCGACGACGACCTCAACACGCCGCTGGCGCTGGCCGAGGTCGCGCGCATCGCCGGCGAGGCACGCAAGGCGACCGACGCCGACGAGAAACGCCGGCTGAAGTCGGAACTGCTCGGCGCCGGCTTCGCCCTCGGCCTGCTGCAACAGGAACCGGCCGCGTGGTTCGCCCGCGGCGCCTCGAGCGACGACGACGCACGCATCCAGGCGCTGGTCGAGGAGCGCAACGCGGCGAAGAAGGCGCGCGACTTCGCCCGCGCCGACGCGATCCGCGACCAGCTGGCTTCCGAGGGCGTTTTGCTGGAAGACACACCGCAGGGCGTAAGGTGGAAACGTGCGTGACCCACTCCCCTTCCCTGTAGGAGCGGCGTAAGCCGCGACCTGCCGGACCGTGCAAAAAGCATCGCGGCTTACGCCGCTCCTACAATGACCGAAACGACTTTCCCGCTCGAACCCACCGCCGCCGAAGCGCAGCAGGCGATCCGCGACGAGTTCGCCTTCTTCGGCGACTGGTCCGAGCGCTACCAGTACCTGATCGATCTCGGCCGCAAGCTGCCGGCCTTCCCCGAGGAATGGAAGACCGAGGAACATCGCCTGCTCGGCTGCCAATCGCTGGTCTGGATCGTGCCGGGAGGCGACGCATCGAAGCTCGACTTCCAGGCGATCAGCGACTCGGCCATCGTCTCCGGCCTGATCTACCTCGCCCTGCGCGTCTATTCCGGGCGCAGTGCCGGGGAAATCCTCGGCACCGAGGCCAGCTACATCGCCGACATCGGCCTGGCCAAGCACCTGTCGCCGACGCGCAGCAACGGCCTGGCCGCGCTGCTGGACTTCATCCGCCGGACCGCGCAGGCGGCGGAAGACGGCACCGACGTACGGCAGGCGCGGCAGGCGTGAGTGCGGAAGCCGCCGAGCCGCCCGGCGCGCTTTCGCTGCTGCGCAACCGCCGCTTCGCCGCGGTACTCGCCTACCGCATCTGCGCCCTGCTTTCGTACCAGATCGTCGCGGTCAGCGTCGGCTGGCACATCTACGAGCTGACCCGCAACACTTTCTCGCTCGGCCTGGTGGGCCTGGCCGAAGTGCTGCCGTTCTTCTGCGTGGCGCCGTTCGCCGGCCATCTCGTCGACCACCTGCCGCGGCGCAGGCTCGGCACGGCCGCGTGCGCGGCGCTGGCGACGACCGCGCTGGTGCTGGCCGCCGTCGCCCTGGACCTGCTGCCGGCACGCGGCACCTGGCCGATCTACGCGGCGATCGCGCTGACCGGCATCGCGCGCTCGTTCCTCAGCCCGATCTTCAATGCGCTGTTCGCGCGCGTGCTGGCACGCGAGGACTTCGTGCGCGGCGCCGGGCTGGGCAGCGTGGTGTTCCAGACCGGGCTGGTCGCCGGCCCGGCGCTGGGCGGCCTGCTGGTCGGCTTCGGCGGCAAGGCGCTGGCCTACGGCGTGGCAGCGGCGTTCGCGCTGCTGGCCGCGGCGGCACTGTCGCGGCTACAGGTGGAAGAGCCGACGCCGCCCGCGGTCAGCCCGCCGATCTTCGCCAGCATCGCCGAAGGCATCCGCTTCGTGTTCGCCCACCAGATCATGCTCGGCGCGATGGCGCTGGACATGTTCTCGGTGCTGCTGGGCGGCGTGGTCGCGATGCTGCCGGCCTTCATCCACGACATCCTGCTCTACGGCCCGCAGGGCCTGGGCATCCTGCGCGCGGCGCCGGCGCTGGGTTCGATCGGCGTCGGCCTGTGGCTGGCGCGGCATCCGCTGCAGCGGCACGCCGGCCGCGTGCTGTTGTTCGCGGTGGCCGGCTTCGGCCTGTGCGTGATCGCATTCGGCCTGTCGCGCAGCTTCTGGCTGTCGGCGGGCATCCTGCTGGCCTACGGTGCGTGCGATGGCGTGTCGGTGGTGGTGCGCTCGACGATCCTGCAACTGGCCACGCCCGACGAGATGCGCGGGCGGGTGTCGTCGATCAACGGCATCTTCATCAGTTCGTCGAACGAACTCGGCGCGTTCTACGCCGGCACGATGGCGCGATTGCTGGGATTGATCCCGGCGGTGCTGGTCGGCGGCTGCGCGATCCTCGGCGTGGTCGGCACCACGGCGGCGAAGGCCCCCAGGCTGCGACGGCTGGACCTTCGCGAACTGGAATAGACCCGGCCCGGTTTTCGCGCCGCCCGGAACGCGGAAGCCCCGCTTTCGCGGGGCTTCGCAACGGAACGACGGGTTCGGGTTCGGGACGGATCAGTCGCCCTGCTGCTTCTGCAGGTGTTCCCAGCGTTCCTGCTCGTCGATCGTGCGCTCGGCGGTCAGGCGCACTTCCAGCCGCTCCAGGCCGATTTCCTCGCCGGAATCGACGCTGTAGCCGTAGTCGCCGGCGTCCAGGCGCTTGAGCGTGCTGTCGATCTTGCCGATCAGCTTGCGGTAGCGGTCGCGGGTGCGCAGTTCCAGCGAGTTCTCGGTTTCGCGGGTGGCGCGCTCGGCCTCGTCGCCGATGTCGCGCACCTCGTCCTTCAGGTTCTCGATGGTCTGCTTGGATTCCTCGACCAGATCGGCACGCCATTGCAGCAGGCGCTGGCGGAAGTATTCCTGCTGCAGCGGGCTCATGTATTCCTCGTCCGGCGACGGCTTGTAGCCTGGCGGGAGGATCGGGCGGCCGGTGGCTTCGTCGGTCTTGTACGACACCACCTTGATCGGGCCGCGCGGCGCGGGCGCGGCGGGCTTGGCGTTGCGCACGGCCACGGCGACCTTGCCGATGGGGCGGGGTTTCGGAGCGACCACTACGGGGGCAGCGGCGGGTTCGGAGGGTTTCGAATTCGTTTTGGCGGCAGGCACAGGTTTTGCGGGGGATGGGGCCTTGGCCGCGGGCGCGGGCTGGACAGCGGCTTTCGATGCAGGCGCTTCCACCCGGCCAGCGGCCTGGGCGGTGGCGGATTTGGCCGGAGCCGGCTTTGCCGTTGGCTTGGCGGCCGGCTTCGGAACGGATGCGGTCGCCTTCGGCGCGGGCTTGGCCGGCACCTTCTTGACGACGGGCTTGGGAGCGGGCTTGGCCGGCTTGACCGGCTTGGCCTTGGTTGCCGGCTTCTTCGCGGCAACCGCCGGCTTGGCCGGGACCTTCTTCGCGGCAGGCTTCCTGGCCGCGACCGCCTTGCTGGCCGGCTTGGCGGCCGGTTTCTTCTTCGCGACAGGCTTGGCGACGGCCTTCTTGGCGGCAGGCTTGGCGGCGGCCTTCTTGGCGACAGCCTTCTTGGCGGCGGTGGACTTGGCCGGCTTCTTCGGCGCGGCGGTCTTCTTGGCGGCCTTGGCGGCCTTCTTCGCAGGTTTCTTCGCGGACACGAACAACACTTCCCTGGAAACTTCCCGGGGCCCGGGAAAAGCGGGCCTTTATAGCCCACCGTGGCCGTCACGGCAACCACGCCCCTGGTCTTGCCGGTATCATGCGGGCATGCTCGGCCGCCTTCTCATAGCGTTGCTGCGGATTTACAAGCGCTTCCTCAGCCCGATGCTGGGCCAGCGCTGCCGTTTCGCCCCCAGCTGCTCCGAATACGCGATGGAAGCGATCGACCGTTTCGGACCGCTGAAGGGTTCCTGGCTGGCCGCAAAGCGCGTCGGTCGCTGCCATCCGCTGAACCCGGGCGGCTACGACCCCGTCCCTCCCCGTCCACACGACTCCGGAAGCTGTTCATGCCCGCCACGCTGATCGTCAACGCCCGCCTGGTCAACGAAGGCCGCGAATTCGATGCCGACCTGCTGGTCGAAAACGGCCGCATCGCCCGCATCGACGGCCAGATCGCCGCGCGCCCCGGCGACCAGGTCATCGAGGCCGGCGGGCGCTGGCTGCTGCCGGGGATGATCGACGACCAGGTGCACTTCCGCGAACCCGGCCTGACCCACAAGGGCGACATCGCCAGCGAATCGGCCGCGGCGGTGGCCGGCGGCCTGACCAGCTTCATGGACATGCCCAACACCAACCCGCCGACGCTGGACGCGGCCGCGCTGGAAGCCAAGTACGCGCTGGCCAAGGGCCGCGCCTGGGGCAATTACGGTTTCTACTTCGGCGCCAGCAACGACAATCTGGACAACATCCGCACGCTGGACCCGAAGGCCGCGCCCGGGGTGAAGGTGTTCATGGGCGCCTCGACCGGCAACATGCTGGTCGACGACCCGGACATCCTCGACGGCATCTTCCGCGAGGCGCCGACGCCGATCATCACCCACTGCGAGGACACGCCGACCATCGACGCGAACATGGCGGCGTTCAAGGCGAAGTACGGCGACGCGCTGACCGCGGAGATGCACCCGGACATCCGCTCGCGCGAGGCCTGCATCAAGTCGACCCGGCTGGCGACCTCGCTGGCGCGCAAGCACGGCAGCCGCCTGCACGTGCTGCACGTTTCCACCGCCGACGAACTGGCGCTGTTCACCCCCGGCCCGCTGTTCCAGGCCGACGGCCGGCGCAAGCGCATCACCGCCGAGACCTGCATCCACTTCCTGCGCTTCGACCGCGCCGACTACGCAACGCTCGGCAACCTGATCAAGTGCAACCCGGCGATCAAGGACGCCGGCGACCGCGAGGCGCTGGTCAAGGCGCTGGCCAGCGACGTGCTCGACGTGCTGGCCACCGACCACGCGCCGCACACGCTGGAGGAAAAGGAAAAGCCCTACGCGCAGGCGCCGTCCGGCCTGCCGCTGGTGCAGTACGCGCTGGTCGCCGCGCTGGAGCTGGTGCACGAGAAGAAACTGAAGCTCGCGCAGGTGGTGCAGAAGTTCGCGCATGCGCCGGCGCAGCTGTTCGACGTGAAGGGCCGCGGCTTCCTGCGCGAGGGCTACGCCGCCGACCTGGTGCTGATCGACCACGACCCGTTCACGGTGAAGCGCGAAGACGTGCTGGGCAAGTGCGGCTGGTCGCCGTTCGAGGGCAGGACCTTCCAGCACCGCGTCGCCGCGACCTGGGTCAACGGCCGCATGGTCTGGAACGGCGAGCAACTGGTCGGCACGCCGGTCGGACAGCGGCTGGAGTTCGACCGTTGAAATCCGTTCGCCCGCCATTCCCGCGGAAACGGGAATCCGGCGGCTTCCGCCCGGGTCGCCGCGACCCGTGCGAACGGCAGAGGCACCGGATTCCCGCTCTCGCGGGAATGGCGATGTCGGTTCTTTTCGCCTTTGCCGCAATGTCCTCCTCCCTGCTCGCCCGAACCGGGAGCGAGCAAACCGCAGCCGACCAGCGCATCGTCTTTCCCGCCAGCGTGTCGCAGGGCGCGCTGGTGTTCGGCAAGGTGCCGCCGGGCAGCGAGGTGACGTACGCGGGCCGCACGCTGCGGGTCAGCGGTTACGGCACCGTGGTGTTCGGCGTGGGCCGCGATGAAAAAGGCCCGCTACAGGTCGATGTCGTTCGTCCCGATGGCGGCAGCGAAAGCGCGAGCATCGTGGTGACGCCGCGCGACTGGCCGGTCGAACAGGTCAGGGGCGTGCCGCCGGCCACGGTGAACCCGCCGCCGGCGATCGCCGCACGGATCGCGCGCGAGCAGGCGCAGGTGGTCGCGGCACGCGGGCGCGACGACGACCGCACCGACTTCGTGCAAACCTTCATCTGGCCGGTGCAGGGCCGGATCAGCGGCCGCTTCGGCAACCAGCGCGTCTACAACGGCACACCGAAATCGCCGCACTCGGGCATGGACATCGCCGCGCCGAACGGCACGCCGGTGAAAGCGCCGGCCGCGGGGGTGGTGACCTTCGCCGCGCCGGACCTGTATCTGACCGGCGGCACGCTGCTGATCGACCACGGCTTCGGCGTCAGCTCGAACTTCCTGCACCTGTCGCGCCTGGACGTGAAGGTCGGCGACCGCGTCGAACAGGGCCAGGTCATCGGCGCGGTCGGCGCCACCGGCCGCGCGACCGGGCCGCACCTGCACTGGGGGATGAACTGGTTCGACGTGCGGATCGATCCGCTGCTGGTGCTGGAGCGCGGGAAATAATCGAGAAGTCGGAATTCGCGCTTTCCGATGAGCCCCGGAAGCGCTCGCAGAACTCGTAGGGCGGGTCTTGACCCGCCTTTGAGGATCTCGCGAGAACGCTGAAGGCGGGTCAAGACCCGCCCTACCTGTCAGGCGTTGACACCACTTACCCGCGCCACCGCGTCGTGCGGATGCAGGCTCTCGTAATGCGAAACCGTGGCGTCGTAGCGGGCGATGCACGGATCGTTGGCGAGCACCGACGCCACGCGGCGCGCGGCGTCCTCGCAGAACATCAGGTTCTCGGCGTTCAACTTCGCGAACGCCTGCTCGTCGACGCGCTTGACCGCGGTCTGCACCGGCGTGGCCAGCGCGGTTTCCAGCGCGTCGATCAGCGCAACCAGCGGCAGTTCGTCGAACTGCGGCTTCAGTTCCACGCGCGCGCGCGCGGTGCTGCGCTGCGCGTGCGGGGTCGCGGCCATGCCGCGTTCGGACGCCAGCCAGTCACGTACCGCGTTGACCGACAGCGGGCGCGCGGCGGCGAAATCCTCGGCGAAGCGCTCGGCGTTGGCCTGCCGCGACAGCGCCGCGGAGGCCGGGCAGGTGCTGGAATACTCCACCGCGAAGCCGAGGGCCAGGTGCAGGTGGCCTTCGCGCAGCACCGCTTCGATCTCGACCGGATACTTCTTCCAGCCGGCGAAGCCGCTTTCCAGCGCGCGCCGCTGCAGCAGCGCCTCGTAGCGCACCACCAGTCGCGCCGCATCGGCGATGCCCGACTGCGAATCGATGCCTTCCTGCAACAGCTTGCGCAGGCCGGCCGGGGTGATGGTTTCGCGCGCCAGGCCGTCCTGCAGTTGCAGGTACAGCCGCGACATGTGGATGCCGCGCTCTTCCGGCCGGGTCAGGTTGACGGCAAGGTCGATGTTCGCGGCGACCTGCACGTATCCGCCGGCGCCATCGGGAATCCGCACCGGCAGCGCGATGTTGTCCATGCCGACCCAATCCAGCGCCCGCGCCAGCGGCACGGACTGGTGGGCAACGTCGGGAAGGTCGGGACGAACGACGGAGGACATGGCAGGGGAATTGGTCAAAGCGGACCGGGATTGTACCGATTCGGACGCGAACGGCCCTGCAACGGTCCGTCCCGCTCGGGGCCGTTCAGGCCCGGGCCGCGCGCCAGGCCAGCCACAGCAGGCGCAGGTTCGAAAGCGGCCGGACGCCCTGCGCGCCGGGCTCGAAACGCTGCAGGCGCGAACGCGCCAGCGCGGCCCACAGCCTGCGCGGCGTGGCCTCGCCCGCGTGCGGTGGCCACTGCGCCAGCAAGACCTGCGCCCACGCCTGCCCGGCGCCCGGCCGCTCCGCCGCTTCCTGCGGAACCGCCCCGTCGCCGGCCGCGAACAGCCGCGAAGCCAGCAATTGGCACGCGATCGCCTGCGCGCGAAGGACCGGCGATTCCGGCTTGCCGGCGCGGTCGAGCACGCCGTCCTCGACCGCCACCATCGCCTCCGCCAGCGGCTGCACCGTGGCGAACGCCGACATCATGTCGTGCGGGCGCTCGCGCAGGCGGACCAGCGCGGGCAGTGCCTCGGCCAGCTCGAACCACGGCGCGGGCCGCGGTTCGAGCGCGCGGCCGAGCGGGTGCCGCGAACGCCGCCGCGACCAGTCGCGCAGCTCCTCGCCCCACCAGCCGAGCTTGGCATCGGCCGGGGTCGGGTCGCCGGCGATGTTCATCGCGTCCTCGAATTCCTGCAGCAGCGCGAACCAGGCCACGGCGAGCTCGCGCTGCGCCGGCGGCACGAACGCCTCGGCCACCCGCCACTCCGGCCAGCGGCTGCGCCATTTGTCGAGGAAGCTGTCGAGGGCGGCGGAATTGCTCATCGCCGCCGCGGCCATGCCGTCGCGTCGAGCAGTTGCGCCGGTCGTTCGACCGCCGCGTCGGCACCCCACTCCGCCGGCATCTCGCCGTCCAGCCGGTAGCCCCACAGTGCGGCGATGGAGCGCATCCCGGCCGCGCGCGCGGCGACGATGTCGCGCTCGTCGTCGCCGACGTAGACGCAATCGGCCGGGCCGATGCCGATGCGTTCGGCCGCGGCCAGCAGCGGCAGCGGATGCGGCTTGCGCTCGGCCAGCGTGTCGCCGCCGATCAGCACCGCGCAGCGCGTTTCCCAGCCGCAGTGCGGCAGGATCTCGCGCGCCAGGTATTCGGGCTTGTTGGTGACGATGCCCCAGGTGACGCCGTTGTTTTCCAGGGTTTCGAGCAGCGCGGCGACGCCGTCGAACGGCAGGCCGTGGCGGCCGATCTCGCCCCGGTAGATGTCGAGGAATTCGGGCACCCGCGCTTCGCGATCGGCCTGCCCGGCGTCGGGAAAAATCGCGCCGAGCATCGCCCGCGCGCCGCGCGAGACGTAGGGGCGCAGCTCGTCCAGCGCCATCGGCGCGACGCCGCGCGCTTCGCGCATGCGGTTGGCCGTGGCCAGGAAGTCCGGCGCGCTGTCGAGCAGGGTGCCGTCGAGGTCGAACAGCGCCGCCTTCGGGAAAACGGATGCGGTCACGCCGGCTTGGCCGCGCAGGCCAGGTAATTCACGTCGGTACGGCGGATCAACCGCGCGCCGTTGCGCCACGGCTCGTAGGCCAGGCCGCTGACGTCTTCCAGCTGCAGGCCGGCGCCGCGCAGCCACGCGGCCAGTTCGGACGGGCGGATGAAGTCCTGGTAGTGGTGTGTGCCCTTCGGCAGCAGCCGCGCGACGTATTCGGCGCCGACGATCGCCAGCGCGAACGCGGCCGGGGTGCGGTTCAGCGTCGACAGGAACAGGCGTCCGCCCGGCTTCAGCAGCGTCGCGCAGGCGCCGATGATCGACGAAGGGTCGGGCACGTGCTCGAGCATTTCCATGCAGGTGATCGCGTCGAAGCTGGCGGGCCGGCCTTCAGCAAGCATGTCCGCGGCGAGGTCTTCGACCGACTGCTGGCGGTAATCGACGCCGACCCCGGATTCGAGGCGGTGCAACCGCGCCACCTTCAGCAGCTCCGGCGCCAGGTCGATCGCGGTCACCTTCGCCCCGGTTTTCGCCAGCGCCTCGCTGAGCAGGCCACCACCGCAACCGACGTCCAGCACGCTGGCGCCCGGCAGCGAAACCCGCTGCGCGACGTAGTCCAGGCGCACCGGGTTCAGCGCGTGCAGCGCCTTCTGCGGGCCGTCCGGGTCCCACCAGCGGTTGGCGAGCGCGCCGAACTTGTCGAGTTCGGCCTGGCTGAAGTTGTCGGAGGCGGCATTCGTGCTCATGGCGACATTCTCTCAGATGTCATCCCGCGCAGGCGGGGATCCACGGACTTTCGTCCCGAAGCCGCGAGGGCAACGTCCATGACTGACCCGATATTCGTCGGTTGAAAGCCCCGTTTCCGCGGGAACTTCGGCAAGGACTAGCTCGTGCGGATCGCGGCGATCCGTTTCCGCCACTGCTTCGCGTTGGCGACCAGGCCGGCCATGTCCATGTCGACCAGTTCGCGCTGCTGCAGCTTCGGCTTGCCGGCGATCCACACGTCGCTGACCTGGTGGCGGCCGGTGGCGTAGACCAGTTGCGACACCACGTGGTGCAGCGGCTGGGTTTCCAGCGCCGACAGGTCGACGCAGGCCAGGTCGGCCTGCTTGCCCGGTTCGATCGAGCCGATCCGGTCGCCGAAGCCCAGCGCGCGCGCGCCGCCGAGCGTGGCCGCGCGCAACGCGGCGAAGGCGTCCAGCGCGGCGGCGTCCTGCGCGACGGCCTTGGCCAGCAGCGCGGCGGTGCGCGTCTCGCCGAACATGTCGAGGTCGTTGTTGCTGGCGCAGCCGTCGGTGCCGAGCGCCAGGTTCACGCCCGCACGTTCGAGCGCGCAGGCCGGGCAGAAGCCGGAAGCCAGTTTCAGGTTCGATTCCGGACAGTGCACCACCGACACGCCGCGTTCGGCGCACAGGCGGATCTCGGCCTCGGTCAGCTGGGTCATGTGCACCGCGATCAGGCGCTCGTCGATCAGGCCCAGCCGGTCCAGCCGCGCGATCGGGCGCTGGCCGTGCTGTTCGATGGACTGCTGCACTTCCTGTGCGGTCTCGTGCAGGTGCAGGTGCACCGGCACGTCGAGCTGGTCGGACAGCAGGCGGATGCGCTCGAAGTTGGCGTCGTTGACCGTGTACGGCGCGTGCGGTGCGAATGCGGTGGCGATCAGCCCGTCGTCGTGCCAGGCGTCGTGCACTTCGCCGGCACGGTCGAAGTATTCGTCGTCGGACTTGGCCCACGCGGTCGGGAAGTCGATCACCGGCAGGCCGACCAGCGCACGGAAGCCGTGCCGCTTGTACACGGCGGCCTGCACGTCGGGGAAGAAGTAGTTCTCGCTGCAGCAGGTGGTGCCGCCGCGCAGCATCTCGGCGATGGCCAGGGCCACGCCGTCGGCAACGAAGTCGGGGCCGATCACCGCGCCCTCGATCGGCCAGATGTGCTGCTGCAGCCATACCTTCAGCGGCAGGTCGTCGGCGATGCCGCGCAGCAGGGTCATCGGGTTGTGGGTGTGCGCGTTGACCAGGCCGGGGATCAGCGCGCCTTCGGGCCGCGCCACGACCCGGGCGGGCCGGAAACGCCGGCGCGCCTCGGCGACCGGCGCCACCGCGACGATTTCCCCGCCGGAAACGGCGACGGCGTGGTCTTCGAGGACGACGCCGTGCGGCTCGACCGGGACGACGAAGCCGGCTTCGATCAACAGGTCGCAGGCTTGCGGTTGCGTTTCGCTCATGCGGCGGGCCCGGCGCTCGTCGGACGGAAGCACAGCCACTTCGCGAGCAGCGTCAGCGGGAAGATCATCGCGAACACGAAGCCGCCCAGCCACACCGGCAGCACGAAGGCCAGCGGGATGCCGGCGGCGAACACCAGCAGCGGCACCAGCCCGCGCCACACCAGCCAGCTCGCCTGCTCCCTGCCGAGCCTTTCGCGCAGGTTCTCCTGCCGCACCACCATGCGCCGGGACAGCCACGAGAACAGCGATACGCCCGCCAGCACCAGGCTGTAGAAGGCGAAGCTGCCGCGGCTGCCGCCGTAGAAGGCCTCCGAGTACACACGGGTGGCGAACGGCATCAGCGCGACGAACATCAATTGCAGCACCGAGCACCAGACCAGCCCGCTGGTGGCGCGCGTCACGTGTTTCCAGGTCTGCATGTGCCCGGTCCAGAACAGGGCCAGGACCAGGAAACTGATCGCGTAGGCGATGAACAGCGCGGTCGTCTCGCTCCATGCCGCATTGGCGCCGACGCGCTCGATCGACTCGGCGTCCGGCAGATGCAGCTCGATCGCGAGCAGGGTGATGGCGATGGCGAAGACCGCGTCGCTGAAGAACACGACGCGGTCGTGCGGGAAGACGTCGCGCGGTGCCTTGCCCTCGCCCATGGCTTACTTCACGCGCGAAACGTATTCGCCGGTGCGGGTGTCGACCTTGATCACTTCGTCCTGGCCGACGAACAGCGGCACGCGGACCACCGCGCCGGTTTCCAGCGTGGCCGGCTTGCCGCCGCCGCCGGAAGTGTCGCCGCGCAGGCCCGGGTCGGTCTCGACGATCTTCAGCTCGACGAAGTTCGGCGGCTGCACGCCGATCGGGGTGCCGTTCCACAGGGTCACCACGCACTCCTCCTCGCCCTTCAGCCACTTCTCGGCGCCGCCCATGCCGGCCTTGTCGGCCTGCACCTGCTCGAAGGTCTCCGGCTGCATGAAGTGCCAGTACTCGCCGTCCGAATACAGGTACTGCATGTCGGTGTCGACCACGTCGGCGGCCTCGACCGAGTCGGTCGACTTCATGGTGATTTCCTGCACGCGGCCGGACTTGATCAGGCGGTAGCGCACGCGGGTGAAGGCCTGGCCCTTGCCCGGCTTGACGTAGTCGGTTTCGGTGATGACCGCCGGTTCGTTGTTGATCAGGATCTTCATCCCGTTCTTGACGTCGTTCATGCCATAGCTGGCCATGCTGGAACTCCTTCGGGGTAAGGCAAGCCCGCCGCGGGGCGGCCGGCAGGATAGGTTCTTGGTTTAAAATCCGGAAAGCCCGCCGCGACCGGCGGGCGCTTGTTTTCTGGTCGCCTATGATACCCGCCCACCCCCTGCCGATGCAGCCACCGAGCTGGCAACAGCTCTGGCGCGGCGCCGTGCGCGACCCGCGCGAACTGTTGTCCCTGCTCGATTTGCCGGGGTTGGCCGGGCGGATTTCGGACGAAGCCGCGGCCCGGTTCCCGTTGCGGGTGCCGCACGGCTTCGTCGCGCGCATGCGCAAGGGCGACCCCGCCGACCCGCTGCTGCGCCAGGTCCTGCCGCTGGACGAGGAAATGCGCCCCGCCCCGGGCTTCGGCCTGGACGCGGTCGGCGATGCGGCGGCGAAGACCGGCGCCGGGGTCATCCAGAAGTACCGCGGCCGCGCCCTGCTGGTCGCCACCGGCAGTTGCGCGGTGCACTGCCGCTACTGCTTCCGCCGCCACTTCCCCTACGCCGACGAGACCGCGGCCCGCGATGGCTGGCGCGAGGCGGTGGAACTGGTCCGGGCCGACGCCGGCATCGACGAAGTCATCCTGTCCGGCGGCGATCCGCTGTCGCTGGCCACGCCCAAGCTGGCCGAGCTGACCGCTGCGCTGGCCGGCATCCCGCACCTGAAGCGCCTGCGCATCCACAGCCGCCTGCCGGTGGTGCTGCCCGAACGCGTCGACGCCGCCCTGCTCGGCTGGCTGGCCGCGCTGCCGTGGCCGGTGGCTTTCGTCATCCATGCCAACCATGCCAACGAATTCGATGCCTCGGTCGATGCCGCGCTGGCCGGCATCCGCGGCGCCGGGGCGCAGGCCTTGAACCAGGCCGTGCTGCTGCGCGGGGTCAACGACAGCGTCGACGCGCTGGCCGACCTGAGCGAACGCGGCTTCGCCGCCGGCGTGCTGCCCTATTACCTGCACCAGCTGGACCGGGTGCAGGGCACGGCCCACTTCGAGGTCGAAGAGGACCGCGCCCGCGCCCTGCACGCCGCCCTGGCCGCGCGCCTGTCCGGCTACCTGGTGCCGAAGCTGGTCCGCGAAGTACCCGGCGACAGCGGCAAGCGCCCGCTGTAACCGTTACCGGCGCCCGCGCCGGGGCGTGCCGGACGTCGCGGATCCGCGCCGGCGCCGCGCATGGCCGCCGGTTTGCGACCGCCGCGTTGGACGCCGCCCGCCCGCTTCGTGTATTAATCGCGCTCCCCCGACGGAAGCGCTTCATGCAGACCGGCAAAGACACGACCATCCGGTTGATGGTCATCGACGACAGCGGCGAGGATGCCGAAGCCATCGTAAACGTCTTCCGCAACAACGGCGTCGCCGTGCGCCCGCTGCGTCCGCTCAACGCCGACGAACTGGCGCTGCAGATCGATTCGCAACCCATCGACCTGGTGCTGGCCGCACGTTCGTCGCGCGCCGTGCCGCTGCAGGCGGTGCTGTCCAGGGTCGTGGCCAGCGGCAAGGACATCCCGCTGGTGGTCGTGGCCGACGCCATCGACGCCGCGCAACTGGCCGGCGACATCGCCGCCGGCGCGCGCGCGGTGGCGCTGCGCCAGCATCCGGAACACCTGCTGAAGGTCGTGCTGGCCGAATGGAACGACCTCAACGCCCGCCGCGCGCTGCGCCGGCTCGAATCGCAGGTGCGCGAAACCGAGCGGCGCTGCGACGCGCTGATCGCCTCGTCGCGCGATCCCATCGCCTACATCCACGAAGGCATGCACATCCGCGCCAACGACGCCTACCTCGAGATGTTCGGCTTCGAATCGTTCGAGGACGTCGAGGGCATGTCGCTGCTGGACATGGTCGCGCCGGACTACGTCGGCGAGTTCAAGCAGTTGCTCAAGCAGCTGAGCAAGGGCGAGCCCCCGGCCCCCTATCCGCTGGAGGCGCGCACGCTGGGCGGCGAAAGCTTCCCCGCGACGCTGGAGTTCGCCACCGCCACCTACGAAGGCGAGCACTGCGTGCAGGTCGTGTTCCGCCGCCGCGAGGAGCTGGCCGACCCGGAACTGGCGCGCGAGGTCGAAGCGCTGCGCCAGCGCGACGCGGTCACCAGCCTGCTCAACCGCCCGGCGTTCCTGCGCGAACTCGAGGACGCGATCGCCGCCGCCGGCCGCGGCGAGGCGCAATACGGCCTGCTGCTGGTCGAACCCGACCACTACGCCCGGCTGCTGCCGGAAATCGGCCTGGACGCGGCCGACAAGCTGATCGCGGCGATGGCCGCGCACCTGTCCGCCGCGCTCGGCCCGGACGTGCGCGCCGCGCGCTTCAGCGAGCACGGCTTCGCGGTGCTCGCCAGCGGCCGCCACGACCGCACCGCCGCGCTGGCCGAGAATATCCGCGAGGCCTTCGCCGGCCACGTGTTCGAGATCGGCCCGCGCACCGCCGCGGTCACCGCCAGCGTCGGCGGCGTGCAGATCGGCGAGAAGAACGCCAACGTCGGCCAGGCGCTGGCCAAGGCCAGCGAGAACCTGCAGGGTTCGGCGGCACTGGGCGGCAACCGCGTCGCGATCTTCGACCCCGGCGCGGTCGACCGTGCCGAAGAGGAGCGCATCCAGAGCTGGATCGCGCTGATCCGCAATGCCATCGCCCACGACGGCTTCACCTTCAACTTCATGCCGGTGGTCAGCCTGAAGGGCGAGCCGGGCGAGCTGTACGAATGCCTGCTGCGCCTGGAGTCGGAAGGCGAAACGGTCAACCCGACGACCTTCCTGGGCATCGCCGAATCGCACGGCCTGCTCGCCGACATCGACCGCTGGGTGGCGGCAAACGCGATCGCACTGATCGGCGAACGCCTGCGCGGCAAGCACGACACGCGCCTGCTGCTGAAGGTCAGCCCGGAGTCGTTCGGCGACCCGCGCCTGCTCGACGCCATCGGCCAGGCGCTGGCCCGGCACGGCGTGCCCGGCGACCGGGTCTGGCTGGAAATACCGGAAGCCAAGGTCTCGACCCACCTGCGCCAGGCCCAGGAATTCCTCGCCGGTGCGTCGCGGCTGGGCTGCCGGGTCGGCCTGGAGCGCTTCGGCGCGGGGCTGGATTCGTTCCAGTTGCTCGGCCATTTCCGGCCGGCCTTCCTCAAGATCGACCGCAGCCTGATCGAGGACCTGCCCAAGCTGGCCGACAACCAGCAGAAGATCAAGGACATCGTCGAGCGCGCGGAAGCCGACGGCATCGTGACCATGGCCGAATACGTGCAGGATGCGGCGACGATGACCCAGTTGTTCGGCGCCGGCGTCGACTACGTGCAGGGCCACTTCCTGGCCCTGTCCTCGGCGACGATGAACTACGATTTCAGCTGACCGCCCTCCTTCTCCCCCGCGGGGGAGAGGGGCTTCCTCCGAATCAGGCGAAGGTCCGCGACGCCGGCGCGTTGCGCAGCGCGGCGATGCGCGCTTCCAGCGGCGGATGGCTCAGGAACAGCTTCTTCAGGCCCTCGCCGATGCCACCGGCGATGCCGAACGCGGCGATCTGGTTCGGCAGCGTGCTCTGGCCATGGTTCAGCGACAGCCGCTCGAGCGCGGCGATCATCTTCTGCCGGCCGGCGAGGCTGGCGCCGCCGGCGTCGGCGCGGAATTCGCGGCGGCGCGAGAACCACATCGCGATCATCGTCGCGAACAGGCCCAGCACCATTTCCAGCGCCATCACGATGATGTAGTAGGCGAAGCCGCGGCCGCCGTTGTTTTCGCGGTTGCCGGACAGGTAGCTGTCGATCACGCCGCCGACCACGCGCGCCAGCACGATCACGAAGGTGTTCAGCACGCCCTGCAGCAGCGCCATCGTCACCATGTCGCCGTTGGCGACGTGGCTGACCTCGTGGCCCAGCACCGCCTCGGCCTCGTCGCGGCTCATGTTGCGCAGCAGGCCGGTCGAAACCGCGACCAGCGCGTTGTTGCGGTTGGCGCCGGTGGCGAAGGCGTTGATCTCGGGGCCGTCGTAGATGGCCACTTCCGGCATGCCGATGCCGGCGGCCTGGGCCTGGCGGCGCACGGTTTCGAGCAGCCAGCGCTCGCCGTCGTTGCGCGGCTGTTCGATCACGTACGCACCGGTGGTGCGCTTGGCGATCCACTTCGACGTCAGCAGCGACACGAACGAGCCGCCGAAACCGAACAGGGCGGCCATCACCAGCAGGCCGCCCATCTGCGACGGGTTCACGCCGAGCAGCGACATCACGATCCCGGCCAGGAACAGCACGGCCAGGTTGGTGGCAAGGAACAGGGCGATGCGGGTGAACACGTGTCGTCTCCAGTGATGCGGGTCGTGGGCCCGCGGCATTTCCCCGGAATTGCGGTTGCGGCGGCTTGAATTCAAGCGGGCAGCTGGCCGACGATTCAGTTTTCCGCCCGCTCGCCGATGATCGATCCCGTTCCCTGCCGCGCCCCCGTCTACCGGGGAAGGTTCGCGCCCTCGCCGACCGGGGCGCTGCACGCCGGTTCGCTGCTGGCCGCGTTCGGCAGCTGGCTGCTGGCGCGGCACGCGCACGGCGAGTGGTTCGTGCGCATCGAGGACCTCGATCCGCCGCGCGAGGTCGCCGGCGCGGCCGCAGCGCAGCTGGCGGCCCTGGACGCCTTCGGCCTGGTTTCCGATGCGCCGGTGGCGAAGCAAAGCGAGCGTTCGGCGCTGTACCAGGCCGCACTCGACCGCCTGCTCGCCGATGGCCGCGCCTTCGTCTGCCATTGCAGCCGTACCGCCCTGGCCGCGAACGGCGGCGTGCACCGCCGCTGCGTCGCCGCGCAACCGCGCCCCGACCCGGCGATCCGGCTGCGCGTCCCGGACGGCACCCGGATCGCCTTCGACGACGGCCTGCAGGGCCGCATCGAACAGGACCTGGCCGGCGAAGTCGGCGACTTCGTGCTGAAGCGCGCCGACGGTTGCTGGGCCTACCAGCTCGCGGTGGTCGTCGACGACGCCGCGCAGGGCGTCACCGACGTGGTCCGCGGCGCCGACCTGCTCGATTCCACCCCCCGGCAGATCTTCCTGCAACGCGCACTGGACCTGCCGACGCCGCGCTACCTGCACTTGCCGCTGCTGCTGGACGAGGCCGGGCGCAAGCTGTCGAAATCGGATGCCGCCCGGCCGGTCGACGCGGCCGATCCGTTGCCCGCGCTGCGCGCCGCATGGCGGACCCTCGGGCAGGACGAAACCGCGCTGCGCGATGCCGCGGATGTAGCCGGGTTGTTGCGCGCCGCGACCCTCGCCTTCGACCCGCGTCGCCTGCCGCGCACGGTGGCGATTCCGGCGCTGCAGCGCACAACATGATTGCTGCGAACCGTGTCTAGAATCGAACCGTTCGAATCGATCCACCCGAAAAACGGCCGCGACATCCGCCGCACCGCGATTCTTCCCCACGCCTGTTTCCTTCCGGAGTTCCCCCCATGAGCCAGCGCGTCGCACTCGTCACCGGTGGCACCGGCGGCATTGGTACCGCCATCTGCAAGAAGCTGGCCGACATGGGCCACAAGGTCGCCACCAACTACCGCAACAAGGAAAAGGCCGACGCCTGGCAGGCGCGGATGAAGGCCGACGGCTACGACATCACCCTGGTGCCCGGCGACGTCGGCACGCCGGAAAGCGCCGAGCAGTTGGTGCGCGAGGTCGAAAGCAAGCTGGGCCCGATCGACATCCTGATCAACAACGCCGGCATCACCCGCGACACCACCTTCCACAAGATGTCGCCGCAGCAGTGGAACGACGTGATCAACACCAACCTCAACTCGGTGTTCAACGTCACCCGCCCGGTGATCGAAGGCATGCGCGAGCGCAAGTGGGGCCGCGTCATCCAGATCAGCTCGATCAACGGCCTCAAGGGCCAGTACGGCCAGGCCAACTACGCCGCCGCGAAAGCCGGCATGCACGGCTTCACCATTTCGCTGGCGCGCGAGAACGCCAAGCTCGGCATCACCGTCAACACGGTCTCGCCGGGCTACGTCGCCACCGACATGGTGATGGCGGTGCCGGAGGAAGTGCGGGCCAAGATCGCCGCCGACATCCCGACCGGCCGCCTGGGCAGGCCGGAAGAGATCGCCTACGCGGTCGGTTTCCTGGTCGACGACCAGGCGGCGTGGATCACCGGTTCCAACCTGGACATCAACGGCGGCCACCACATGGGCTGGTGAGGAAGGCTTTCCCCTTCCCGGCCGGTCCGGGAAGGGGAAACGCGGCGCCCGCCCGCCGCGGCACCGCCCGCAGCACGGTTTCCATGCCGCGCGGCATTTACCCCGACCCCCTGAACAGGGTTCCCCCTCTTCCTGCAGTTGCATGCACTGTTGCGGTGCGTCATGCTGCACGCCTACGCACAGGGTGGACCCAGTCCAATGGCTGCAATCCGCATCATCAAGAAGTACCCCAACCGTCGTCTCTACGACACCGAAATCTCCAGTTACATCACCATCGAGGACGTGCGCCAGCTGATCGTCGACGGCGAGGAATTCGAGGTCCGCGACGCCAAGACCGGCGATGACCTGACCCGCTCGGTACTGCTGCAGATCATCAGCGAGCACGAGCAGGACGGCGAGCCGGTGCTGTCGACCCAGTTGCTCAGCCAGATCATCCGCTTCTACGGCGACTCCCTGCAGGGCTTCATGGGCAGCTACCTGGAGCGCAGCATGCAGCTGTTCCTGGAACAGCAGGCGCAGTTCCGCAGCCAGATGGGCAACCTGCTCGGGCAGACGCCGTGGAGCATGATGAACCAGCTGACCGAGCGGAACATGGAGATCTGGCAGGAATTCCAGCGCAACCTGACTTCGGGCATGGGCCGCTCCACCGGCAAACCGCAGGAGCCGGCGCAACCGGCACCGAAGACGACGCGTTCGCGCTGACCCCTCCGCGACAACCGCCCTCAATGGCAAATGCCGGCCACGCGCCGGCATTTTTCGTTCGCCCCGCCGCGCGGCGCGCGATCATCGCGCCGCGTGGCCTACGCCCACCGCATCGCGCCACAACCAGCGCAGGATGTCGGGCAGCAGCGCCCCGCCGTGCGCGTCGGAATGTCCGCCATCGCCCCATGCATGCGCCACGTCGTAACGCGGGCCGGCGACGCCGTTGCGATCCGCTTCGGCATTCGCCCATTGCAGCGACGCCAGCATCTGCTGGTTGGCGAGGAACCAGTTGCCGTGCTCGTTGTCGAGGTCGTTCGACCCGTCCTGCAGGAAGATCCGCAGCGGACGGATCGGGCTCTTGCGGACCAGGCCCGGGTAGAGGTCGCCGCCCGGCTGCATCGGCCTGCCGTCCTGCGCCGGCCGGTAGCCGATCGACACGTAGCTGCCGATCAGGCTGGCGACCTTGCGGAACGCGTCCGGCCGCCGCCAGGCGACGGTGAAGGCGCAGATCGCGCCGCTGCTGGTGCCGCCGATGGCGCGTTGCTCCGGATCGTCGGTCAGCCGGTATTCCTTCCCGACCTCGGGCAGCAGTTCATCGATCAGGAAACGCGCGTAATCGTCGCCGAGCGCGTCGTATTCCTCGGCGCGATGGTCCGGGTTGGACATGCCGAGGTCGTCGGGGTAATGCTCGGAGAGATTCCCCGGGGTGATGAAAATGCCGATGGTCACCGGCATCGCGCCCTGGTGGATCAGGTTCTCCATCACCACCGGCACGCGCAGCGGGCCTTCGGGATTGATCGCGCGCTGGCCGTCCTGGAAAACCAGCACGCTGGCAGGCTTGCTGCCGTCGTACTGCGCCGGCACGAAGATCCAGTAGCGCCGCACGGTGCCGGCGAAGATCCGGCTGTGGAATTCGAACGGGCCTTCGAGCCGGCCATGCGGCACGCCGGCATGGACCAGCGAGTCCTCGGTCAGCGGGTATTCGCCGGGCTGGCGAGCGCCCGTTTCGCCGGCGAACGCCCCGGCGACGGCGAACAGGCACGCCGCGGCGATCGCGAATCCCGCGACCCGGGGCGCGAGGCGTCCCGGCGCCGCAGCAACCGCGCGATCGTCAGCGCATCCCGGTCGCGGCGCCCTGCCCACTGCAATACTTCCGGTAGAACGCCTGCGCCCGCGGCTGCAGTTCCTGCAGGTGGGCGATGCGGTTGGCCGGGTCGGGGTGGGTCGAAGCGAATTCCGGCGGGCGCTGGCCCCCACCGAGTTGCGACATGCGCTCCCACAAGGGAATCGCCTGCGCCGGGTCGTAGCAGGCGGCCGCGGCCAGCATCAGGCCCACCTCGTCGGCCTGGGTCTCGTGGTTGCGCCCGTACGGCAGCACGATGCCGTACTGGATGCCGGCGCCGAGCGCGGCCATGGTCTGCTGGTCGATGCCGGAAATGCCGGCGGCCACCTGCCCCAGCTGCACCAGCTTCTGCTGCGCCATGCGCTGCGCGCCGTGGCGCAGCAGGGCGTGGGCGATCTCGTGGCCCATCACCACCGACATCGCGTCGGCGTTCTGTGCCACCGGGATCAGCCCGGTGTACACCGCGATCTTGCCGCCCGGCAGGCAGAAGGCGTTGGCCTCGTCGGAGGCGATCACGTTGACGTCCCACTGGTAGTTGCTCAGGTCCGGTACCGGCTGGCCATGCTCGGCGGCCAGGTCGGCGGCGACCTGCGGCACCCGCGCGATCAGGCGCTGGGCGATGGCGCGGACCTGTTGGCTGACCTGCTCGTTCGCCGGCACCAGCGCGCGCTGCGCCTGCGCGTCGCCCAGCACTTCCTGGTAGGCCTGCGCGCCGAGCTCGGCCTCCTCCTCCGGCGACGCGCCGTAGTGCGCGTCCGCGCCGGTGTAGGGATCGGTCTGCTTGCTGCCGAACCAGCTCCACGCCGCGTAGGCGGCGAAGGCCACTAGGATGATCCAGCGCAGGTTGATGCCGCGCCGCTGCGGTCGCTGTTCGTAAGCGCTGCGTCCGAACGGGTCAGTCCTCATCGCCCTCTCCTTCCGTCCCAATCCCTTGCGCCCGATGATACCGATTTTGGGCTAGATCCCCCGGACCACGCGGAAGCCGATCCGCGCGTTGGTCATGTCGGAATCGACCGAGGTGCGCCACGCCGCCCGGGCCTGTTCCGGCGAGCTGGCCCAACTGCCGCCGCGGATCACCCGCGCGCGGCAGCCGGGATTGAACCACGCCACGCCATCGGTCGGGGCGCGGCGATAGCTGGCATGCCAGCAGTCGGCGACCCACTCGCTGACGTTGCTGCCGGCGTCGAACAGGCCGAACGGATTGGCGAGGAAGCTGCCCGCAGGCGCCGGCCCCCACCAGCCGTCGCCGTAGCCGACGAAGGCGTTGTTCCAGCGTCGTCCGCTCGGCGAGACGTCGTTGCCGCCGGTCAGGTTGCCGGAGCCCTTCGGCGGCTGGCCATCGCCCCAGGGATAGCGGCCCTGCCGGCCGGCGCGCATGGCGTATTCGAATTCGGCTTCGCTGGGCAGGCGATAGCCATGGCCGGTCTGCGCGGCCAGCCATTCGGCGTAGGCCTCGGCATCGTGCACGCTGACGTGGATCACCGGCTGGTCGTCGCCGGCCTTGGCCCCGGTGTAGTCGGACTGCCAGTCCGCGCCATTGCGGCGGATGAAGTTGCCGTTGCGTTCGTCGTAGACGATCGAATGCCCGCGCCGGGTCGCGCGCGGAAGGTAGCCACTGGCCTGCACGAACAGGCGGAACTCGGCCACCGTCACCGGTCGCCGCGACATCGCGAAGCCGCGCTCGAAGCGCACGTAGTGGGCCGGCTTCTCGGCATCGGCGGCGGCGATCTCGTCCGCCGCCGCGCCCATCGTGAACGCGCCGTGCGGCACCACGACCATCTCCGGGCCGCGCCCGTCGTCGCCGAGCCCGTCGGCGAAGACCTGGCCCGGGCGGAAACGGCCGTAGTGCGTGGCCAGCTCGACGCGCTGGCGCAGGTCGGCCGCCACCGGGTCGCCGGGCCTGGCGATGCGCAGCGCCTCGGCGAGTTTCTCGTGCGCACGGCGCAGCACCAGCGGGGTCAGCGGCGCGGCCATTTCGGCGACGGCCTCGTCGCGCAACTGCACGATGCGCGCGGAGCGGATGGCTTCGATCCGTTCCCGCGCATCGGCGACGGTGGCGGCGCGCTTGCGCAGCTTCGAGGCGCGCTCCAGCCAGGCCCGCGCGCCATCGAAGTCCGCGGCGTGCGCCGCATCCTCGGCATGGCGGATCATCGCGCTTTCGACCGCGGCGACGCCCTGCAGCGCACGCGGCTGCTTCGGCACCTGCGCCAGTACCGCCCGGAACGCGGCCAGCGCGCCGTCGCCGCGTTCGGCGGCAGGATCGCCGAGCCTGCCTTCGCGCAGCGCGCGCTCGCCGTCGCTGTTCAACTTCCACAGCATTTCGGCCTGGTCGACCCGGTCGAGGTAGGCGGCGACCTTGCGCCCCTCCGGATCGAGCGTGCGCGCGACCGCGGCGATGTCGCCGGCCTCGCGCATCGCTCCGGCATCGTCGCCGGCGCGCGCCAGCGCCGCATTGCCCTGCACCAGCAGCGCGGCCAGCGCACGCTCGAGGCCATCGCGCGCGCGCGCATCGTCCGGGACCAGGCGCTGGATCGCCAGGTACAGCGGGATCGCGTCGTCCGGACCGGCGTACAGCCGGCCTTGCGCCAGCGCGCGCGCGGCCCGGCGCCGCGCCTGCGCCAGGTCTTGCTCCTGCAGTTCCGGCAGCGGCGCGCGCCAGTTCAGCGCGCGCATGGCGCTGTCGTCGCCGCTGACGGTGACGCTGCCGCTGCCACCGCCGGCCGGCGCGGCGGCCTGCTCCTGCGGCTGCGGCACCGGCCCGCGCTGGCAGGCCGCCAGCAACAACGTCGACAACAGCAGATGCCGAATCGCGCGCAAAAACACCTCCGGATCGTCGCATGCCGCGGAACGATAGACTATTGTCGCCCGACCGCATGGACGATGCATACCATCGATGGACCCCACCGGAGACCGCGTGCCGCACTGGATCGATACCCCCGCGCAACTGAGCGAACGCCTTCAGGATCTGCCCGGCTGGGTGGGGCTGGATACCGAATTCATCCGCGAACGCACCTACTGGCCGCAGCTGGCGCTGGTGCAGGTTTCGATCGGCGGCGGCGCCTCCGGCAAGGAAGTGCTGCTGATCGACCCGCTGCGGCCGGGCATGACCGACGCGCTGAGGCCGCTGCTGACCGCGAGCGGCACGACCAAGGTGATGCACAGCGCCAGCGAGGACCTGGTGGCCTTCCGCCACGCCTGCGGCGTCGCGCCGGCGCCGCTGTTCGATACCCAGATCGCCGCGGCGCTGGCCGGCATCGGCGGCGGGCTCGGCTACCAGAAGCTGGTGCAGGAAATCGCCGGCGTCGCCCTGGAAAAGGGCGAGACCCGTTCCGACTGGCTGCGCCGCCCGCTCAGCGCCGCGCAGCTGGAATATGCGGCCGACGACGTGCGCCACCTCGGCATGCTGCATTCGATGCTGGGCGAAAAACTGGCGGCGCTCGGCCGCATGGACTGGCTGCGCGCCGACTGCGCGCGGCTGGTCGCCAACGCCGACGACGCCGGCGAGCGCTGGCCGCACCTGGCGCTGCGCAGCGCGCAGTTCCTCGAGCCGGACGCGCAGCGCGTGCTGCTGCGCCTGCTGCGCTGGCGCGACGCGCAGGCGCGCAGCAGCGATCGTCCGCGCAACTGGATCCTCGACAACGAACTGGCCACGACCCTCGCGCGCGACCCGCCGGCCGACTTCGACGCGCTGCGCCGGTGGCTGGACCGCACGCCGAAGTCGCCGCGCAAGCTGGCCGAGCCGCTCTGGCGCGCGCTGGCCACGCCGCTGCCCGACGAGGACGCGATGCCACTGGCCCGCAACGGCAACGGCGAAAAGGCCGCGCTCAAGCGCCTGCAGGACGCGGTGGCACGGCGCTCGCGCGAGCTCGGCCTGCCCGACGGGGTACTGGCTTCGCGGCGCTGGCTGGAGGCCCTGCTGGAGCGGAAGCAATGGCCCGAGGCCCTGCAGGGCTGGCGGCGGGAACAACTGGAGCCGGTTTTGGCCCCGCTCTTGGCGCCGCCGCCCGCGGCCGGTTAGAATAGCCGTCCCTGACGGGGCCATAGCTCAGCTGGGAGAGCGCGTCGTTCGCAATGACGAGGTCGGGAGTTCGATCCTCCCTGGCTCCACCAAATTCCAGACATGCAAAGGGCCGGGAGCGATCCCGGCCCTTTTGTCGTGCGGTGCACTTGGCCAGCTGTGATGGGCCGTCGTCAGCCGATCCGCAGCCCCGGCTCGGCAAACGACACCCTGCCGGGCAACTTGACCAGCTTCGACGACTGGCGTTTGTGCAGGCTCCTGCCGCCGTATTTCAATTGCGTACTGACGGATGCGTCCCCTGTTTCGAGCGCAGTGATGCAACCACTGCGGATCGACAGCGCCGCGGCCCTGAAGTTGGCGGACACCTCCAAAGTGAAGCGCAATTCGAAGACGCGGACGCGGCCGATGCTGATTTCCAGGGTCGGGTGCAGCGTCGCCGTCAACGCATGTTCCCCGAGATGGACGACCGTTCGTTCGCCGGGCGGATGCTTTTCCGGGTCCGAGTACTCGTGCAGTTCCCGCGCCTTGCACCAACCGCCCGCCAACACCGTGAACACATCGCAATCGAGCGCCTCGCGCAGCGCGGACTCCGCTTCCTGGCCGATGAATCCCCACGCGAGGCTACGCTTGCCGGTCTCGTCGTGCCCGGCCATTTCGTCCCGCATCGCGTCCTTCATGCCTTCGAACCGGTCCTTCGGCAGGAGCTGCCTGATCGTGATCCCGCTGTTTTCAGTCATGTCGCACCTCCATCCTGATTACGGGCACCGGCCCCTGCGGATGCGCTTCGCCTTCCACGACGCGCGCGTGCAGTTGCACGGACTGACCCATCGGCAGCGGCGCATCCGGGCCGAACGACACATCATCGGCATCCAACCTTGGCTCGATCCTGAGCAACCGAAGGGTCCGGATGTATTTCACCGCGTGATTCAACAGCAAAATCCCGCCGACAAGGGCGACCGCCACGACGGCAAGCAGAGGATTCTGCCACCAGGGTCGCACCCAATAGCCGACCTCGCTCCCGGGCTTTACCAGCGTCCCCGCGGGAGGATCCGTGCGCGTCACCCCTCCGGCGGCAAGCAACCCGGCTTCTCCGCCCCGCCGGGCCGGCGCCAGTCCGATTGCGGATAGCGTCTTGATCGCGGACTGCTCGGATTCGCCGACCAAAGGAGGAATCTCCACCAGGCGAGATTCCTGGATCGGAGGGGGAACTCCGGTCGCGGGGGGAACCGTGTCCGGTTGCGATCTGGCCACCACCACGTCGATTCCCGTGCCGAGCGGCTGCACCGAACCCGCGACGGGCTGCTGTTTCAGTACACGCCAGACCATCGTTTCGCTGTCGCGGTACTCCACCGCCCCGAGCCGGAAGCCGCCTTCGTGCAACCTGTCCTCGGCATCTTGCGGCGTCATTCCTCCGACATCGGGAACGGCATTCGCCCCGGATGCGGCCCAGTAACCCACCTCGCTCCCGAACGCCACCGAGGTGCCTGCCGCTGGATCCGTGCGCGCCACTCGTCCCTTTCCGAACGTTCCGTTTTCTTCGCCTCGACGCACCGGCGCCAATCCGACGCCAGCTAGCTCGCCCGTGGCGTCGATGACGGGCTTGCCGACGACGGGAGGAACCACGATTGATGGCCGTCTGGCAACGACGACATCGACGGCGGTGCCGAGGATCTGACTGGAGCCTGCCACTGGCGTCTGTTCCAGGACCAACCCGGGATTCGTGGAGGTATCGCGAAAGCCCAGCGCGCCGAGGCGGAAGCCGTTTCGATCGAGCAGGCTGCCAGCCTGTTCCACGGTCGCCTGCCTGACATCGGGCACGGCATTACTGCCGGAGGCGATCCAGTAAGCGACCTGACTCGGGACCGGCACTCGTGTGCCCGCCTCCGGATCCGTGCGCGTCACGAGGCCGCGGGCAAGCGTGCCCTGTTCCGTGCCTTGTCGCACCGGCGTCAAACGCAGGGCAGACAACTCGCTTACCGCTGCATCGGCCAGGCGCCCATTCAAGGCAGGCACGACCGCCGTCAGGCGCCTGGACACCACAACATCGACGGCAGTGCCGAGCGGCTGTACCGAACCTTCTGTCGGTGCCTGCCGCAGGATCCGGCCCGGAGTTGCCGCCTCCTCGCCGACTGTCTGGTTGCCGAGGCGGAAACCGCTGCGAGCGAGCTCATCGCTCGCCTGCGTCGGCGTCATGCCATCGACGCGGGGAACGACATTGCGGCCGGACGCAACCCAGTAACGAACCCCGCTTCCGGATGCGACCTGTGCGTCCGCCGCCGGGTCGGTGCGCGTCGCCAATCCTTTGGCGAGACGACTCGGCTCTTCCCCTGCGCGGCCAGGCCGCAACCTGCTCCTCATCAGTTCGCGTGCGGCGATCGCGCCCGGCATCCCGGCGACATCGGGAACCGCAACCGATTGCGATTGTTGCGCCATGTTCTGCTGCAACTGCGGCGAGACCGTCTGCATTTGCTGCCGCATGAACTGCGACGGCTGCGCCGGTGGCAGCACGACGAGGATGGCGGGCACGCCGGCGGGCATGGACGCCGGCGATTTCTCCTGCGTGCTGCCCGGTGCATGCCACGCCAGTACGAAGCCGACGACCAAAGTCGCGACCGCGCGGCAGGGACGACGCCAAGGCGGGAAGCCCGCCATCCGGTTTGTCGTCCCCGCACGAAATCGCTGGATCTTGGCGTTCATCACCGACACCGGTGGTCCTGCCAGCCACAACGCCCACGATGGCCGGGGCCGGCCAGCAGGCCATCGGATCGAACCGGCCGACATCGCCTTGCGACTTGGCGCAGGATTCCGGTCGGAATCCCGCGCCAAGAAAAAGCCCTTGCCGGCGCAGGCCGGCAAGGGCGAATGGGAGGGGATCCTGTCCGGGTTGCGGATCAGAACTTGTAGCTGAAACCCGCCAGCGTGGTGCGGCCGTACTCGAAGTACGACACCGGGCGGTTGGACGGATCGCCCGATTCGTAGGTCGCGAACGGCTCGTCGCCGATGTTGCTGACCTGCAGGTACAACGACAGGCCCTTCAACGCGCTGGTGTCCGAGAAGCTGTAATTGACCTGCGCGTCCTGCACCGTTTCCGGGGCGATGTTGATGACCTGGTAATCGGCGCCGAAGCCGCGGGTCTCGCCGCGGAACGCGGAACGCTTGCGCTGGCTGAAGCGCACCGAGAAGCCGCCGCGCTCGTAGTAGGCAGTGATGTTCGACACGTACTTGGACAGGCCGGACATCGGTTCCGAGGTGCCGGCGCCGTTCGGGCGGATCGAACTCTCGGTATCCGAGTAGGTCGCGATGATGCCCAAACCGTTCAGCGGCTTCCACAGCAGGTCCAGCGGCACCGACGCGGTCAGCTCGACGCCATGGATCGTGCCACCCTGGCCATTGACCGGCTGGTTGATCTTGCCGTTGGTCGTGGTCGGGTAATTCGGCATGTCCGGGGTCTGCGCCGGCAGCGGCAGCCCGGCGAAGTCGAACGGCTGGTCCTCGTTGCGGATCCAGCTCAGCAGGTCCTTGTGGAACCACGCCACGCCGAAATAGCCGCGGTTGCCCGCTTCGGTGCTGAAGTACTTCTCCAGCGACAGGTCGAAGGCGTTGGCCAGCCATGGCTTCAGCTTCGGGTTGCCGCCGCCCGCGCTCCAGTACGGGGCAACGGTCTGGCTGCCGTCCGGGTTCGTGATCGCGGGGCAGCCGGTGTCGCAGATGCTTACGTCCATGCCGGCCTTCATCTGATCCATGCGCGGACGCGCCATCTGCTTGGCAGCGGCGAAGCGCAGCACGGTTTCCGGCAGGAACTCCCAGCCCAGGTTCATGCTGGGCAGGAACACCGAGTAGTGGATGCCTTCGGTGATCGGCGTACCCGCCGGGTTGCCCTCGAAGGTGCTGAACGCGTTGGAGCTCTGCTCGACGATGACCTGCTGGAAGCCGGCGTTGCCGCGCAGCGGCTTGCCCCACAGGTCGGCGTCGATGTCGGCCTTGAAGTACAGCGTGGTCTGCTTCTCCTCGATCGACCAGTTCTTCGCGGCGATGTCCTTGTGGAAGTTGCCCACCAGGTTGTAGACGCCGGAGTTCAGCAGGGTGTTCGCATCGATGTAGCCGAGGTTTTCGAAGCCGCCGAAGTTGAATTCGCTGGAGCTGCCGGGGAACGGCAGGCTGTCGCGGACGCCGCCTTCGCCGACCACGCAGTCCTCGATGCACAGCTTGGCTTCGCGCGAGCTCTTCTGCTTGGTGCGCTTGCTGTAGTTGATGCCGAAGTCGATGCCGCTGACCGCGCCTTCGTCGATGCTGCGGATCGCGTTCAGGCGGAACGCCTCGATCTTGTCCTCGATCGCGAAGTCCTTGACGTAGCCGTCCTGGCCCCAACCGCCGTTGTCCTTCAGTTCCAGCGCGGCCGGATCGCCCAGGTCGACGCCGAGCACGTAGTTGTAGAAGTTGTGGCTGGGATCGAGCGATACGACCGCGGTGGTCGCGCCGTCGTTGGCGGCCGGGCCGGCGTAGGTCTCGAGGAAGCGCATGGCGCGATCGACCTTCGACGTCGACAGGTCGGCGTTGATCGTCCAGTTGTCGTTGATCTTGAACTTGTTGTTGAAGCCGATCGAATCCAGCTTGTCCTCGATCGGGTTGCTGTCCATGCGGATCACCGGGTGCACGTTGTCCCAGGTGCTCTCGGTGATGGTGTCGTTGCCGCTGACCGTGTAGCCCGGCTGCAGCACGCCGGTGCCCCAGATCGTGCCGAATTCCATGCCGGTCTTGATCTCGGTCTTCTCGAACTTGGAGTGGAACCAGTCCAGCGTGCCCTCGTAGAAGTCGTTGGGCTTGAACTGCAGCGTGGCGGCCACGCCGGTGCGGTCGTGGTTGTTGTCGAACTTATACAGTTTGCCGCCGCCGAGCACGGTGGTGCCGTCCGGTCCGCCGGCATAGCCCCACAACTCGTTCTGGTAGCCCGGCTGCGGGCTGTCCATCTTCGAGACCGCCAGCATCAGGCCCAGCCGCTTGTCCATGAACTGGTCGATGTAGGTGGCGGTGGCGCGGTAGCCGTTTTCCTTCTGGTCGCGGATCTTGTTCTGGTCGTAGCGCGCGTTGAAGCTCATCACGCGCTCGTCGTACGACAGCGGACGCACCGTGTGCATGTCGACGGTGCCGGACAGGCCCTGGCCGACCAGCGAGGCATCCGGGGTCTTGTACACGGTCACCGAGCTGAGCAGCTCCGACGGGTACTGGTCGAACTCGACGCCGCGGTTGTCGCCGGTGCTGGCCTGCTCGCGGCCGTTGAGCGTGGCGGTCGCGAAGTCACCGGCGAAGCCGCGGACGTTGATCTGGGTGGCGCGGCCGCGCTCGCGCTGCGCGGTCAGGCCCGGCAGGCGCGCGATGGAGTCGGCGATGGACGCATCCGGCAGCTTGCCGATGTCCTCGGCGGAGATGGCTTCGACGATCGAGGTGGAAGTCTGCTTGGTGTCGATCGACTTCTCGATGGCAGAACGAATGCCGGTCACCGTCACCTTGTCGAGGTTGACCGCGTCATCCTTCTTGGCCTGGTCCTGATCGGCTTCCGCGTTCTGGCCGGCCTGTTGTGCGTACGCGGCGTTCGCGCCCAGCGTCATCGCCGAGGCCAAAGCAACGCACAGCACGTTGCGCTTGAGTTGCAACATCTTCCCCTCCAGTCGAATGTTGTCTTGGTAAGTCCGAGTTGTGCCGGCACGCCCGCGGCGACCGGTTCGCGAATGGCGGGAATGCAAGTGCCCTTCGACGTGCGGCAATGGTAGACGCCCGCAATGCTGCACAAATCTCCCTGCATACGTATTCATGCATAAATCGTTAAACGCGAACTCCGCCGCAATATCCGGCTGCGGCGCCCTGCGCATCGAAGCGAGTCGCCGTGCACGAAAGCCCTGCCTTTTTTGCAAGGCCGCGGCATCGCACGGACTATTTGCTGCAAAGCAGCAAACCCGTTCGCAGCACTATCAACAAGGCTGCCCCGATCGGAACATCCGCTGTCCACCGATCGTCAAATCCGCCTCGGTCGATCCGCCGGACGGAAGCATCATCGCGTAGCCGGGGGAAACGCCCAGCACAGGAATTCCGGCAACATCCGCGCCCAGCTGCGCTGGTTGTGTTCGCCGCCGGGCAGCACGCGGAACGCCACTTCGTCGCCGACTGCGGGAACCTCGCGCACGCCGAGGTTGGTCGCGTACCCGAACCCGACCAGTCCTGCCTGGTGCTTGCCGGAGGCCGGGATGTAACCCAGCACCAGGTCCCGCGCATCGTCGACCGCGTCGATGACGCCATCGCCGTCGCGGTCGCCGGTTTCCTCGGCATCGCCGACTTCGAACCAGAACCGCGAACCTTCGCGTTTCGCCCCGGCCGCCACCATCCGCTGCGCAAGCCGCGTGTCCTGCGCGGCTTGCGGCGTGCCGCGTTCGGCCGACAGCCAGAACGACGGCGAGAACACGCCGACCGTGCCGAACACGTCCGGATACTGCCAGCCGAGGTTGAACGCATTGAGTCCGCCGAGCGACCAACCGAGGACCGCCCTGCCCCGCGGCCGCGCATCGGTGGCGTAATGTGCGTCGACATACGACACCAGCTGGCCGATCAACCACTCCGAATACGCATGCGCGTCCCGGCCGACCGGACCGAAACGCGAATCGCCGACGAGGCTGCGCGCGGCGGCGGGATCGGACAGGCCGTAGGCGCCCATGCGGTCCTTCGGCATGTCGATGGCGACGACGATCAGCGGCGCGATCCGCTTCGCCGTGCGCAGTTCCTGCAGGCTGCGCCGCAGCCCGACCGCCTCGCTGTCCTGGCCGTCGTTGACGTACAGCACCGGGTAGCGCCGCTTCGGGTCGTAGCCGGGCGGCAGGTGCACGACGATCCGCATCGGCTGGCCGAGGAAGCCCGGCACGTCGTTCGGCACCAACGGCGCCGGCGCGACCGCGGCCGCCGTCGCGCAGCCGGCAATCAGCGGCAAGGCCAGCAGGAATGCGATGCGCAGGAGCCAGCCCATCGCCCGTCACTCCACCACGTAGACCACGGCGCTGCGCGCCGGCACGACGAAACGCCCGCTGTTCGCAACGTAGCGCGCCGTTTCGCGCGGTCGCGGATCGGCCGCGTTACGCGAGGCCTGCACCGGATGCAGCCGATAGCGTTTGCCGCGTTCCTCCGGCAGCACCAACTCCCGTTCCGTCGTACCGGCGTTGATCAGGTACAGGATCTCGCGGAAGCCTGCGCCCGGATAACCCGAACCATCGAGATGGCCGGCAAGGACGAGTGGATCCTGTCCCGCGCCGCTGTTCGGGAAACGCAGGCGCCGCTTGATCTCGTCCGCGCTGCGCAGGCGGAACAGCGTCGAACTGGCGCGGATGCGCAACAGGTCGCGGAACTGGTCGCGGGCAAAGGCGATGTCGCGCGGCGACGGCCTGATCGACGGGTCGGCCAGCAGCGGCCGCATCGACTCCCAGTCGCGGCCATTGTCCTGCCGCGGCGGCAGTCCCGTGCCGAAATGGTTGTCGGCATAGGTCCAGTCGATGCGGTTGAACCAGTCGCCGGAATCGTAGCTGTTGCGGTCCAGCGACTTGGAACGCAGCGTGTCGATGCCGGCGTGGAAATACGCCACGCCCTGGCTGAATGCGTTGATCGCGGCGCCGAGCATCTGCACGCGGGCGCGGTCTTCGCCGCTGGTTCCGGCCGGCAGCTTGAACACGCCGATGTCGAACAGGGTCTGGTTGTCGTGGTTCTCGACGTAGTTGACCACCTCGGACGGCTGGCTGGCGTAACCGGCCGGCTGGCCCTTGTAATCGATCTTCTCCAGCACGGTCGGCGTGCCGTCGAAGGCGACCAGCGGGAAATCGCGGATCGAGCCGGCCAGCCCGACACGGACCAGGTCGGCCGCGCGCAACAGGTCCTCGCGCGGCCGTTCCCGCGGCGCGTGCGCATTCGGCGCATAGACCAGGCCGTTGAGCCAGCCCTGTTCGGCGAACAGGGCCTCGCCGCTGTCGGAAGGGCCGCCGCCGCGCAACGCGTCGCGCGCGCGGTCGCTGAAGGTGCCGATGCCGGAGCCGTTCAGCGACAGCTGCGAGGCCTGCACGAAGCGCTTGCCGTCGGCGATCTCGCCGAAATTCCAGCCCTCGCCGATCAGCGGCACGTCGCGGCCCGCGGCCGCGTCGACGCGGCGCTTGAGCGCCTCCATCGCGGCGCGCGGCTGGTGGCCCATCAGGTCGAAGCGGAACGAATCGATCCGGTACTGCTTCGCCCACAGCGCGACCGAGTCGATCATCAGCTTGCCCATCATCGCGTGCTCGGTCGCGGTGTTGGCGCAGCAGGTCGAGGTCTCGACCCTGCCGGCCGCGTCGAGGCGCTGGTAGTAGCCGGGCACGATGCGGTCCAGCACCGAGTGCGGCGACTGCCCCGACGCGCTGGTGTGGTTGTAGACCACGTCCATGCCGACGCGCAGGCCGGCGCGGTGCAGCGCCTGCACCATCGCGCGGAACTCGACGATGCGCTTCGCGCCGTCCGCCGCGTCGCTGGCGTAGCTGCCTTCCGGCGCGCTGTAGTGGAACGGGTCGTAGCCCCAGTTGAAGCAGTCCCGCGCCGCGACCTTCATCACCGCCGCCTGCTGCGCGTCGCCGTCGGCCGCGGCCTGCGGCACTTCGGGCACGACGCAGTCCCGTTCCGGCACGGTGGCGAAGTCGAACACCGGCAGCAGGTGCACGTCGGTCAGGCCGGCCTGCGCCAGCGCGCGCAGGTGGCGCATGCCGTCGGATCCGGCTTCGGTGAAGGCCAGGTACTTGCCGCGGTTGGACGCGGCGACCGAGGCGTCGTCGCGCGAGAAGTCGCGCACGTGCAGCTCGTAGATCGACATGTCGGTCGATGCGCGCACGGTGTCCGGCGATGGCGTCTCGTCCCACCCCTGCGGTTTCAGCGCCGGCGAATCGAGGTCGGCGATGTAGCTGCGCCTCGAATCGGCGCCGAGGCCGACCGAGTACGGATCGGTGACCCGGTTGCGGACCACGCCGGCGCCGGGCACGAAGACATCGACGAGGTACGCGTAGTAGTGCCCGGACAGGTCGACGGGAAGGTCGAGCGACCACGCGCCGGTCGCATCGTCGCGCCGCAACGCGCGGGCCGCCTTCGCCGTGTCGCCGTCGTTGTCGTAAAGGCACACCGACACCGCCTGCGCGGTCGGCGCCCACACGCGGAAGCGCGTCGCGCCGGATCGCGGGTTCGCACCGAAGTCGTCGATCTCCATTGCCGCCGCGTACAGGTCGTCGAGCGCGCCCGGCGCCTGCAGGTCGGTGGCGGCGACCACGCGGCCTTGCGCATCCTCGCGCACCAGCCGCAACTGGCCGCGCAGCAATTCCGGCACGCGGGACCGGCCGGACGCGGGGACGGCCAGGCGCACGCCGTCGCCGATGAACTTGAAGCGCGTGGCGAGCGCGGGAGAAAGCGGGGCGGCATCCACCACCAACGCCACGGCCGCATCGCTGCCGCGAACCCGCGTACCCGTCCGGGTGACGAGGCCGCCGTCGGCGGCGTGGTACAGCCGGTAACGCCCCTCGCCGGCCTGTTCCGGCCACTGGATCAGCCCGCGATCGAGCCAGTAGGCGCGCGCTTCGACCGCATTGCCGGCGGCCGCGCGCAGCACGCGCCACGGTTCGTCCGCATTGCAGTCCGCGAGCGGACCACCGCCCGCCAACGCGATGCCCGGCGCGGACAGCGCAAGACCGAGCACGGCGCGCAGCGGCCGATTCCCTTTCGACATCCGATCCACGCCTGCCCTCCCCGGCCCGGCATCAGCCGACGCGGGCGTAGTAGACCCCGCGCGGCGGCAATCGCAGTTTCCCGCCGGCCGCGCACCCGGCAAGCAGGCCATGGCCTTCGATCGGCTGCAGCGCCAGGCCGGCCGGCGGCGTCCATTCGACCGCATCGGCCGAGAGGTTGAATGCGACCAGCAGCCTGTCCGCATCGGTCCCGCGCACGAACGCAAGCACCGGTTCCGGCGCGTCGACGAAGCGGATCCCGCCTTCGCGCAGCGCCGGCTGCGTGTTGCGCCAGGCGAGGAAGCGGCGCACGCGGTGCAGCGTCGAATCCGCCTTCCTGTCCTGCTCCGACACGCTCAGCGCGCGGTGCGCGTCCGGGATCGGCAGCCACGGCTTGCCGGTGGTGAAGCCGGCGCCGTCGGCGCCGTCCCACGGCACCGGCGTGCGGCAACCGTCGCGGCCCTTGAAGTTCGGCCAGAAGGTCTTGCCGTACGGATCCTGCAGCGCCTCGTAGGGCACGTCCGCTTCCGGCAGGCCCAGTTCCTCGCCCTGGTACAGGCACACCGAGCCGCGCAGCGAGCAGACCAGCGCGACCAGTTGCGAAGCGAATTCCGCCGATTCGTCGCCGCGGCCCCAGCGGGTCACCGCGCGTTGCACGTCGTGGTTGGAGATCGCCCAGCACGGCCAGCCCTCCTGCATCGCCGCCTCCAGCCGCTCGACCGTGCCGCGGATGTAGCCGGCGCTGAAGTCGTCGGTCAGCAGCTCGAAGCTGTAGCCCATGTGCAGGCGGCCGCGCGCGGTGTACTCGGCCGTGGTCGCCAGCGAATCCTCGGACGAGATCTCGCCGAGCGCCGCGACGTCGTCGTACTTGTCCAGCAGCGCGCGCAGTTCCTCGAGGAAGGCCAGGTTCTCCGGCTGCGTGTTGTTGTGGTAGTGGTACTGGTAGGCGTAGGGATTGTCCGCGCTGAAGCCGCGGCCCACGCGCAGTTCCTTCGGCTTGGCCGGGTTGTCGCGCAACTGCGCGTCGTGGAAGCAGAAGTTGATCGCGTCCAGGCGGAAACCGTCGACGCCCCTGTCGGCCCAGAACTTCACGTTCTCCAGCGTCGCCTTGCGCACCTCCGGGTTGTGGAAGTTCAGGTCGGGCTGCGCGGCCAGGAAGTTGTGCAGGTAGTACTGCTCGCGGCGCGGTTCCCAGCGCCAGGCCACGCCGCCGAAGATCGACATCCAGTTGTTCGGCGCGGTGCCGTCCGGCTTCGCGTCGGCCCAGACGAACCAGTCGGCCTTCGGGTTGTCGCGGCTCTGCCGGCTTTCGCGGAACCACTCGTGCTCGGCCGAGCAATGGCTCAGCACCTGGTCGATCATCACCTTCAGGCCCAGCGAATGCGCCTTCGCCAGCAGGCGGTCGAAGTCCGCGAGCGTGCCGAACAGGGGATCGACGTCGCGGTAGTCGGCGATGTCGTAACCGAAGTCGGCCATCGGCGACTTGAAGAACGGCGAGATCCAGATGCCGTCCACGCCGAGGCTGGCGACATGGCCGAGCTTGTCGATGATGCCCGGCAGGTCGCCGACGCCATCGCCGTTCGTGTCCATGAAGCTGCGCGGATAGATCTGGTAGATCACCGCGCCGCGCCACCATCGTTTCGTCGCCATCCCCGCTCCCGAGCAGCATTCCGTCGCGCACGACGGCGTGCGCAGTGGGGCGGAACTATTCCACGGCGCCCACCGCGACGACATGGCCCGAACGGCATGACACCGATGAATACGTATGCAGCCGATCGCGCCCCGGAATCGTCGCGATCCGCGCCCGCCGCACGGCCGGTTCGCGCCGGAATCGCGGAAAGCCCGGCAAAAACCGGCGTTTCCCCGGCCGCCGCGACATGCACGCCGCGCGTCCGTGCGCGGGCGCCGCGATCGCCGCGTGTTTGCAGTGCAGCATGGAATCCCGCCGCTTCACCGGCAACATGTCGCCACCCGCCACGGGCCGACCAAGACGCAACGCATGAGCCAACCCTCGCACCACAAGCCGTCACTCTCGTTCTGGCAGATCTGGAACATGTGCTTCGGCTTCCTCGGCATCCAGTTCGGCTTCGCGCTGCAGAACGCCAACGTCAGCCGCATCTTCCAGACCCTCGGCGCGGACATGGAGCAGGTGCCCGGCCTGTGGATCGCCGCGCCGCTGACCGGCTTGATCGTGCAGCCGATCATCGGCCACTTCTCCGACCGCACCTGGACCCGGCTCGGCCGGCGCCGCCCCTACTTCCTCGCCGGCGCGATCTTCTCGACCGCCGCGCTGCTGGTGATGCCGGATTCGCCGCAGCTGTGGATCGCCGCCGGCACGCTGTGGATCCTCGACGCATCGCTGAACGTGTCGATGGAGCCGTTCCGCGCCTTCGTCGGCGACCAGCTCTCGCCGAAGCAGCGCCCGGCCGGCTATGCGATGCAGAGTTTCTTCATCGGCGTCGGCTCGGTGGTCGCGAGCATGCTGCCGTGGCTGCTGGCCAAGGCCGGCGTCGCCAACACCGCGGGGCCGGGACAGGTGCCGGACACGGTGCGCTTCGCGTTCTACGCCGGCGGCGCGGTGCTGTTCCTCGCGATCCTGTGGACGGTGCTGCGCACGCGCGAGTACCCGCCGGAAGTGCTGCAGTCGTTCGCCGACGCCGATCCGCCGGCCGAGACGGCGCGCGGCGAAGCGAAGGTGCCCTCGCCCGCGGGCGGCGTGCCGTGGCTGGCGGCGGGCCTCGTCGGCCTCGCCGCGGTCTGGCATTTCGGCTGGGACAAGCTGCTGTACGTGCTGGCCGGGCTGCCGCTGGCGTACGGCCTGCTGCGCCTGGTCGCCGCGCGGCTGTCGCCGCGCTCGCTGCTGGCGACGCTCACCGCCGACCTGCACGACATGCCGCGCACGATGCGCCAGCTCGCGGTGGTGCAGTTCTTCTCGTGGTTCGGCCTGTTCGCGATGTGGATCTACACCACGTCGGCGGTGACCAAGCTGCACTACGGCACCACCGACACCGCGTCCGCGGCGTGGAACGAGGGCGCGAACTGGGTCGGCGTGCTGTTCGCCGCCTACAACGGCTTCGCCGCGCTGGCGGCGATCGCGCTGCCGTGGATGGCGCGCCGTTTCGGCCTGCGCCTGACCCACCTGGTCAACGTCGTGCTCGGCGGCCTCGGCTTGCTGTCGATCGCCTTCCTCCGCGACCCGCAGTGGCTGCTGCTGTCGATGGTCGGGGTCGGCTGCGCCTGGGCCTCGATCCTGTCGATGCCGTACGCCCTGCTGTCCGACAGCGTGCCGGCGGCGAAGATGGGCGTGTACATGGGCATCTTCAACTTCTTCATCGTGATCCCGCAGCTGGTCGCGGTCAGCTCGCTGGGATTCCTGCTGGCCAAGGTGTTCGGCGGCGAACCGATCCGCATCCTGATGCTGGGCGGCGCCAGCCTGATCGTCTCCGGGTTGTGCGTGCTGCTGGTGCGCGAACCCGAGGCGCAGGCGCAACCGGCGCCCGCCGCATGAGGTCGCCGCCGATGCCGCTCCGCCCGCTGTCGCTCGCCCTGCTCGGCCTGTTGCTGCCGGGCGCCGCCTTCGCCGGGGATTTCTTCGGCACCACCGAGCCGTTCGCCAGCAAGGCGATCTACTTCGTGCTGACCGACCGCTTCGTCAACGGCGATCCGTCCAACGACCACCGCGACCAGGCCAAGGGCCCGCTGCACACCTTCGACCGGCCGACGCCGGGCGTGCCGGAAGGCGAGAGCGACAACATCGGCTACCTCGGCGGCGACTTCAAGGGCATCGTCGACAACGCCGGTTACATCCACGACATGGGCTTCGACGCGGTGTGGGTGACCCCGATCGTCGACAACCCGGACGAAGCCTTCACCGGCGGCACGCCGGCGCGCTGGGGCGGCTTCCTCAGCGACCAGGGCAAGACCGGCTACCACGGTTACTGGGGCGTCAACTTCTACAAGCTCGACGAACACCTGCCGAGCAAGGGCCTCGACTTCGCCGGCTTCACCAGGGCGATGAAGGCCGACGGCCTCGACGTGGTCCTCGACATCGTCGGCAACCACGGCTCGCCCGCGTATTCGATGACGCGGGAGCAACCGGGCTTCGGCAGGATCTACGACAAGCGCGGCAAGCTGATCGCCGACCACCAGAACCTCGCGCCCGACCGGCTCGACCCCGCGCACAACCCGCTGCACGCGTTCTACAACACGCATGGCGGGCTGGCGCAGCTGTCCGACCTGGCCGAAGACAACCCGGCCGTGCTCGACTACCTGGCCGGCGCCTACGAACAGTGGGTGGAGCAAGGCGCGGCCGCGTTCCGCATCGACACCATCGGCTGGATGCCGCACCGTTTCTGGAAGGCCTTCGCCGACCGCATCCGCGCCAGGCACCCCGGCTTCTTCATGTTCGGCGAGGACTTCAACTACGACGCCGCGGCGATCGCCGGGCATACCCTGGCGCGCAATGGCGGGATCAGCGTGCTCGACTTCCCGCTGCGGGGGAAGCTGCAGGAGACGTTCGAGAAGCCCGGCAGCGACTTCGCCGAACTGGGCAAGGCGCTGTACCTGGAGGACGGCCCGTACGCCAACCCGTACGACCTGGTCACCTTCTACGACAACCACGACATGGCGCGGATCGACGCCAGCGACGAAGGCTTCATCGACGCCAACAACTGGCTGTTCACCGCGCGCGGCATCCCGGCGATCTACTACGGCTCGGAAACCGGCTTCATGCGCGGCCGCGCCGAACACGGCGGCAACCGCAACTATTTCGGCCAGGAACGCATCGACGCCGCGCCGCGCAGCCCGATCTACCGGAACCTGAAGCGCATCGCCAACCTGCGCCGCGGGTCGGTCGCGTTGCAGCGCGGCCTGCAGCTGAACCTGAAACTGCAGGGCGACGAAGCCGCGTTCTACCGCGTCTACGAGCACGACGGCGCGGCGCAGACCGCGCTGGTGCTGCTGAACAAGGGCGACGCGGCGACGCGGATCGAGGTGAACGACTATGTGCAGGCTGGCGACTGGCGCGACGGCTTCAGCGGCGAGGCGGTGCGGATCGGCGGCGCCGTTTCGCTCGAGGTCCCCGCCCACGGCGTGCGCGTGCTGTTCTTCGACAAGCCGCTGACGAACGAGGACCTGCGCGAGCGGCTGGCCGATTCGATGGCGCGCAAGAACCGCTGATCCCTGTCGCGGGGGCGATCAGGGCGCGCCGGACGATCTGCGCAACATCAGCTTCACCGGAATCGTCCGGCTCTCGACCGGCTCGCCGTTGACCAGCCGGATCAGGCTTTCGACCAGGATCTGCCCGGCCGCCTTGGTGTCCTGCTGCACCGTCGACAGGCTCGGGTTGACGAAGCCGGCCATCGGGATGTCGTCGAAGCCGGCCACCGCCACGTCGCCCGGCACCTTCAGCCCGCGCTCGTGCAGCGCCTTCATCGCGCCGATCGCGATCAGGTCGCTGGCGGCGAACACCGCGTCGAACTGCGCCCGGCGCGCCAGCAATTCGTCGATCGCCTCGACGCCGGACTGTTCGGTGGTGACCGCGTCGACCTGCAGCTTCGGGTCGGCGTCGATCCCGGCCCCGCGCAACGCCTCGACGTAACCGCGGTAGCGCTCGAAGAATTCCGGGTAGTGGTTCGATGCGTGGCCGATGAAGGCGATCCGCCTGCGGCCCTGCGCCAGCAGGTGCGCGGCGATGTCGTGCCCGCCCTGGAAGTTGTCGCAGCCGATCGAGATGCCCGGCTGCCCCGGCTGTACCGCGCCCCAGCGCACGAAGTGCGTGCCCTGCTCGACCAGCCGCTGCAGGCGCGGCTGCGCTTCCAGGTAGTCGCCGTAGCCGAGCAGGATCAGGCCGTCGGCCTTGTTGCTGTCCTCGTAGTCGACGTGCCAGTTCGTGGAAAGCTGCTGGAACGAGATCAGCAGGTCGTAGCCCTGCTCGGCGCAGGCGCGGGTGATCGAGCCGAGCATCGACAGGAAGAACGGGTTGATCGCCGAATCGTCCGGGGTCGGGTCCTCGAAGAACAGCAGCGCCAGCGTGCCGGAGTGCTGGCGGCGCAGGTTCGAGGCGTTCTTGTCGACCTTGTAGTTCAGCCGCTCGGCGATCTCGAGGATGCGGCGCCGGGTTTCCTCGTTGACCATCGGGCTGCCGCGCAGCGCGCGCGACACGGTCGGTTGGGAAACCCCGGCCAGGTGCGCGATGTCCAGCGACGTCGGCTTGCCCTTGATCTGCATGGCCCGGATTTTCGCAGAAACCGGGGTTTGCCGGGTAATGCGCCCCGTCCCGGCCTTTCCCGCCGACTCAGGCGCGGCGCCGCACCCGCAGGCGCAGCTTCACCATCCGGCCTTCCTGCAGGCCCTCGGCCTTGCGCACGGCGGCCTTCACCGGCAACAGATAGGACTTGTCGCCGGCCGCGGGGAAGATCGAGGTCTCCCAGGTCGTGGCGCCGATCGTCGCCGCGACCCGCAGCGATCCGAAGCCCGGCCGATGCGGGCCGGCGTCCACCAGGCGGATTTCCCGCGCCACGCGCGCCGGCAGGTTCACGAAATGCCAATTGCCGGACTTGCCGGCGTATCTCCACAGCTTACAGCGGCATTCGTAGACCGAATGGGTGGCCGCATCCGCAACGAGGGAAGGCATCGCAGGTCCTGCGCCAGGGAAGTGGATCAGACGATTTCCGAACCCTCGTGCACCAGCACGCCGTCGCCGTCGGTCACCCGGACCGTGACCGGGATGCCGCCGCGCACGCTTTCGGTGACCGTGCAGAAGTTCTCGAACTGGGCCAGCAGGCGCTCGCTCGAAGCGTGCGCGGAAATCGGCTCGGCGAGCCGGATGTCGGCCGCGATGCCGAGGATGCGGACGCGGCCTTTCTCGTTGCGGCCGATCGTCGCGGTGGCCCTGGTGGTGAGCTGGCCGGGCTGGTTCTTGAACTTCTGCAACGCGAACAGCAGGCTCGCGGTCAGGCAGTTGGCCACCGCCGCCAGCAGCATGCGGCTCGGGTTCGGGCCGGCGTCGTGGCCCAGCGGCGCGGATTCGTCGGTGAGCAGTTCGGGGATTTCGCTGCCGTCGAAATGCACGCGGAACGAGTAGTCCCGCTCCTGCGTCAGCGTGACGCCGATCGTCCGCGCTTCCGATGACTTCGTTTCGGCCATGCCCGCTCCCTTTTCGCGTCGTCAGGCCAGGATGGCCCGTTTCAGCGCATCGTAGCTTGCCGGCACCGGCTCGGCACGCGCCGGTCGCTGCAACAGTTCGTTCAGGGCCGGCGGAACCTCCACCGCGCGTCCGATCAGCGGTTCGACCACGCTTTCGAACTTGGCCGGGTGCGCGGTCGCGGCAACCGCCCAGTCGCCGTCCTGGCCCGACGCGCGCAGGTCCTCGAGCACCCTCACCGCCGTCGCGGTGTGCGGGCAGAAGATTTCGCCATGCTCTTCGAACCGGCGGGAAATGACTTCGCGGATCACCGCATCGTCCACGGCCGACGCGGTGAACGATGCGCGCAGCGCTTCGTCGTCGCCATGGTACAGCCAGCACAGGCGCTCGAAATTGCTCGGCGCGCCCACGTCCATCGCGTTCGCGATCGTCGCCACGCTGGCCTGCGGCGTGTACCGGCGGCCGTGGAAGTAATCCGGCAACACGCGGTTCGCATTCGTCGCCAGCACGATGTGGCCCAACGGCACGCCCAGCGCGCGGGCGAGGATCGCGGCGAGCGCGTTGCCAAGATTGCCGGTCGGGACCACGAAGTTCAGCGCATTGCCGGTCGCGGCGCGATGCGCCAGCGCCGCATGCGCGTAGTAGCCCATCTGCGGCAGCAGGCGGCCGAGGCTGATGCTGTTGGCCGAACTCAGCGGCGCTTCCGCCTGCAGCTGCGCGTCGTTCAACGCCTGCTTGACCAGCGCCTGGCAATCGTCGAACGAGCCGGCGACGCGCAGCGCCGCCACGTTGTCGCCGAAGCAGCCGAGCTGGTGCGCCTGCCGCGGCGACACGCGGCCATCCGGATACAGCACCACCACGCGCAGGTTCGGCACGCGATGGAACGCCGCCGCGACCGCCGCGCCGGTGTCGCCGGAGGTGGCGACGAGGATGGTCAACGGCCTGTCTTCGCCGCGGCGCAGGCGCGCGAGGCACTGGGCGAGGAAGCGCGCGCCGAAGTCCTTGAACGCCGCGGTCGGGCCATGGAAGAGTTCGAGCACGAGGTCGCGCGGCGTGGCAAGCGGCTTCAGCGGCGCCGGGAAATCGAAGGCGGCATCGCAGATCGCCGCGAGTTCGCCCCCGAGCCGGTCGCCGGCGAAGAACGGCGCGAGCAGGTCCGCGGCGGTTTCCGCGAGATTCGAACCCGGGGAAAGTTCGCGCTTCGGCGGCAGTCGTTCCGGCACGTACAGCCCGCCATCGGGTGCGAGACCGGCGGCGATGGCCTGGCTCAAGCTGGCTGCGGGCGAGTTGTTGCGAGTGGAAATGAAGTTCATCGAAAGATTCCGTTTTTGAGCCCCTCTCCCGCCGGGAGAGGGGGTGGGGTGAGGGTTCGGCGTAGCGATGGTGGCCCGCACGTCGGCGAACGTTGCAGCGTTCCCGAAGTCCGCCTTCCTCGCTTCGCCGAACCCTCATCCGGCGCTTCGCGCCACCTTCTCCCGGGGGGAGAAGGGTTAGATCACCCGCGCCCCCGGACTGTCGACCGGCGACACCCAGGCCTGGCTGCCGAAGCCGGCGGCGGCGAAGGCCGCCTGGATCTTCGGTGCCGCCGCTTCGGCTTCCGCCTGCGTCTCGAACCAGCCGAACACGCTCGGTCCCGCGCCGGAAATGCTCGCGCCCATCGCGCCGGCGTCGAGCGCGGCCCGTTTCGCCGCGTCGAAGCCGGCGATCAGCGGCGCGCGGCGCGGTTCGACCAGCACGTCCTGCAGGCCGGCGCGCACCAGCGACGCGTCGCCGGCGTGGCAGCCGGCGAGGACGAGGGCGAGGTTCGCGCTCTGCGCGACGAATTCCTTCAGTTCGTAGCTGCCCTGCAGCGCGGCGCGTGCGCGGCGGGTTTCCAGCACCGCGTCCGGATGCACCAGCACGCTGTGCCAGGCGGCGGGAACCGGAATCCTCGCCAGCCTGTCGGCGGTGGCGAGCACGAGGCCGCCGAGCAGCATCGGCCCGAGGTTGTCGCCGTGGCGGCCGCCGCTGGCGACCGCCTCGCCGACCAGCGCGAACGGATACAACCGCTGGCGCGACAACGGGGCGTCGAGCAGTTCGTTCGCGGCCACCAGCGCGGCAACGCAGGAAGCGGCGGAGCCGCCCATGCCCGAGCCGAGCGGAATGCCCTTGTCGATTTCGACTTCGAAGCCGAACGGCAGGCGCAGCGCATCGCGCATCGCGATCAGCGCGGCGCCGGCCGTGTTCGACGGCGCGTCCAGCGGCAGGTCGACCGTGGTCCCGCGGATCGCCGCGATGCGCACGGCCGGTTCGTCGATGCGGCGCACCGACACCGTATCGCCAACGCCTTCGATGACGTGGCCCAGGATGTCGAAGCCGATGCCGACGTTGCCGACCGAAGCGGGCGCGAAGGCCGTGGCGGAATCCCGCCCGGAAACCGGGCTCACAGCTTCGCTCCCTGCCCCGCCGCAACGCGCAGCAGGTCGGCGAACACGCCGGCGGCGGTGACTTCGGGGCCCGCGCCGGGGCCTTGCACGATCAACGGATTCTCGTTGTAGCGGCGGGTGGTGAACTGCACGATGTTGTCGGTCAGGCGCAGGTGGGCGAAGGCGTGGTCTGCCGGCAATTCGACCAGACCGACGCTGGCTTTTCCAGCGGCATCGAGTTTCGCGACGTAGCGCAGCACCTTGCCGCCGGCCTTCGCCTGCGCCAGCCGGTCCGCGAACGCCGCGTCGATTTCGGGCAGCCTGGCCATGAAACCGTCGACGCCGCCGCCGCGCAGCGACTCCGGCACCAGGCTTTCGACCCGCACGTCTTCCAGCGACAGATCGCGTCCGGCCTCGCGGGCGAGGATGGTCAGCTTGCGCGCCACGTCGACGCCGGACAGGTCGTCGCGCGGATCCGGTTCGGTGTAGCCCAGCGAACGCGCCTCGCCGACCAGTTGCGAGAACGGCACGCTGCCATCGAAGCGGTTGAACAGCCAGGCCAGCGTGCCGGAGAAGATGCCTTCGATCGACAGCAGTTCGTCGCCGGTGTCGAGCAGGTCGCGCAGCGTCGAGATCACCGGCAGGCCGGCGCCGACCGTGGCCTCGTAGCGGAAGCGCGCGCCGCTGGCCGCGGCGGCGTCGCGGATCGCGGCGTACTGCGCCAGCGCGCCGGCGCCGGCCTGCTTGTTCGGCGTGACCACGTGGATGCCGGCGGCCAGCCAGCCGGGGTAGCGCGCGGCGACCTCGGGGCTGGCGCTGCAGTCGACGATGGCCAGGTGCGGCAGGTGGGTTCCCTCCAGGTGCCCGGCGATGCGGTCGAGGTCGCTCGGCTGGCCGGCCGCGGCGAATGCGGCGCGCCAGTCGCCGGTCAGGCCGCGGTCGTCGAGCAGCATCCTCCTGCTCGATGCGATCGCGCACAGGCGCAGGTCGAGGTTGGCCTTGCCCAGCAGTTGCGGCTGCGCGGCGCGCAGCTGGTCGAGCAGGGTCGCGCCGACGTTGCCGGGGCCGATCACCGCGACCGCGAAGGTCTGCGGCGACAGCCAGAAGCCGGCGTGCGCGGCGCGCAGCGCCTTGGCCGCGTCGCCGCTGTCGATGGCGACGGAGATGTTGCGTTCCGACGAGCCCTGCGCAATGGCGAGGATGTTCACCTGCGCGCGGCCCAGCGATTCGAACAACCGCGCCGCCACGCCCGGCGTGCCGGCCATGCCGTCGCCGACCGCGGCCAGCACGCTGACCCCGTCGCGCAGCTGCACGCGCTGGATCTGGCCGATGTGCAGCTCGTGGGCGAACGCGCCGAGCAGCGCCGCCTGCGCCTGCTTCGCTTCGCCGCTCTTCACCACGCAGCAGATCGAATGCTCGGACGAGCCCTGCGAGATCATCACCACCGACACGCGCGCATCGCGCAGCGCGGCGAACACGCGCTCGGCGGTGCCGGGCACGCCGATCAGGCCGGTGCCCTCCAGGTTGACCACGGCCAGGTCGGGGCTCAGGGTCAGGCCCTTCACCGGGCCGGAAGGGTCGCGTTCGGCGGTGATGCGGGTGCCCGGGTGTTCGGGCTGGAAGGTGTTGCGGATGATGATCGGCAGGCCGCGCTCGATCGCCGGCGCCATCGTCTGCGGATGCACCACCTTGGCGCCGAAATAGGCGAGTTCGCAGGCCTCGTCGTAGCTCAGCGCGCCCAGCTGCACCGCTTCCGGCACCACCCGCGGGTCGGCCGAGAGCACGCCGTCGACGTCGGTCCAGATGTGCAGTTCGGCGGCGTTGAACAGCGCGGCGAAGATCGCCCCGCTGTAGTCGCTGCCGTTGCGGCCGAGCGTGGCGAAGCGACCCTGCCTGTCGCGGGCGACGAAACCGGTCACGACGACGCGCGGCTGCGGGTTCTGCGCGCGCCAGCCGGCGAGCTTCGCCCCGCTGGTTTCCCAGTCGACGACCACGCCCAGGTCGCTGCGCTCGACCACCAGCACGTCGCGCGCATCGAGCACCGCGGTGTCTTCCCCCTTCGCCCTCAGGTACTCGCCGAGCAGCCGCGCCGAGCAGACCTCGCCCAGGCCCTGCACGCGCTCCAGCACGTCGTGCGGCAGGCCGCCGATCACCCCCAGCGCGTCGAGGATCGCCTTGAGCTTGTCGAAGCGCTCGTCCAGCCATTCGAGCACCGGCCCGGACGCCTCGCCGAGCAGCGCCACCGCCGCACCGCGGTGGCGCGCGCGCAGCCCGTGCCAGCGGTCGCGCCACTCGGCGTCGCCGCCGGCGGCCCGGTTGCACAGGTCGATCAGCGCGTCGGTGACGCCCTTCATCGCCGAGACCACGGTGATCTGCTCGCGTTCGTCGCGCGCAAGCAGCAGTTGCGCGACGTGGCGGAAGCGTTCGGCGTCGGCGACGGAGGTGCCGCCGAACTTGTGCACGACGGTGCGCAGCGGCTGCGGTTCGGCTTCGGATGCTGCCGGTTGTGGACTGGGTTGTGCGGACATGGCGGAGCGGGCCTGGGTCAGGGCCCCGCGCGCATCAGGCTGTGGGTTCCCCCGCATCCTGATCCGGGTGCGGGGGCGTGTAGGGGAGAGTTACGCGTACACGACCGACCGCACCGGGCTGGTACCGGTACCGGTAATGGTCGTAATGGTGGCGAACGCCGTACGCATGCGCCGCAAGATGCCATGCCGCCCCCGGCGGCCGCAAGCGAGGGTTGCAGATGTAACGGACGCCGGGCCAGGCCCGGGGCGGGCCAATGCCGGCAATGGCATCTCCGCCCCGATTGACCCATATCAAGGACAGGTCCGGCGCGGAGGCCTAGCCTGTGCAGCATGGCCAGTCCCTCCGCCCTTTTCGACCCCGAGCTGCTCCGGCGCTACGACGTGCCGGGGCCGCGCTATACCTCCTACCCCACCGCGCCGCAGTTTTCGCCCGACTTCGGCGAAGGCGACCTGCGCGAGATGGCGGCGCTGAGCAACGGCGACCCGATCCCGCGGCCGCTGTCGCTGTACCTGCACATCCCGTTCTGCACCAGCCCCTGCTTCTACTGCGGCTGCAACCGCATCATCACCCGCGACAAGTCGCGCAGCGAACCCTACCTGACCCGGCTGTACCGCGAGGCGGCGCTGGTGGCGTCGCTGTTCGACCGCGACCGCGACGTCGAACAGGTGCATTTCGGCGGCGGCACGCCGAACTTCCTGACCACGGCGCAGATCGCCGAGGCGCTGGACGTGCTGCGCCGGCATTTCTCGTTCGCGCGCGGCGACCGGCTGGATTGCTCGATCGAGCTGGATCCGCGCTTCGTCACCCCCGACGAGATCGGCGAACTGGCCGCCGCGGGCCTCAACCGCGCCAGCCTCGGCGTGCAGGACTTCGATCCGGAAGTGCAGCGCGCGGTCAACCGCGTGCAGGGCGTCGAGCAGACGATGGCGGTCATCGACGCCTGCCGCCGCCACGGCATGAAATCGGTCAACGTCGACCTGATCTACGGCCTGCCGAAGCAGAGCCTGGAGGGTTTCTCGCGCACGCTGGACACCGTCCTGCGGGCGCGCCCCGACCGGCTGGCCGTGTACGGCTACGCGCACCTGCCGTCGCTGTTCCGCGGGCAACGGCAGATCGACGCCGCCGACCTGCCCGCGCCCGAACTCAAGCTGGGCCTGCTGCAGCGCGCGATCGAGAAACTGGGCGAGGCGGGCTACGTCTACATCGGCATGGACCACTTCGCGCTGCCGGACGACGAACTGGCCCGGGCGCAGCGCTCCGGCGACCTGCACCGCAATTTCATGGGCTACACCACGCACGCGGAAAGCGACCTGATCGGGCTGGGCGTCAGCGCGATCAGCCATATCGGCCCCAGCTTCAGCCAGAACCCGCGCGACATCGAGGGCTGGGAACAGGCCATAGACCAGGGCCGGCTGCCGGTGTGGCGCGGCATGCGCCTGGACGAGGACGACCTGATCCGCGCCGACGTGATCCAGTCGCTGATGTGCCACGGCCAGCTGGAATTCGATGCCATCGGCCGCCGCCACGTGATCGATTTCGCCGACTACTTCCGCGACGCGCTGGCGCGCATGGCGCCGCTGCGGGCCGACGGACTGGTCGAACTGGACGCGCGCGGCCTGCGCGCGACCTCGCGGGGCCGCCTGTTGTTGCGTATCATCGCCATGTGCTTCGACCGCTACCTGTCCACCGCCGCCGCGCAGGAAACACCACGCTTCTCGCGCACCGTCTGAGCCCGCAGGGGGGAATGGAATGTCCGCGCGGGTGATCTTCCCGCGCCCGAACCCGGGCGTGGCGGCCGACGACGGCGACGAACTGCGATTCTGCTCGACCTGCGCGTTCTCGCAGGCCTGCCTGTCCGAGGGCATGGACAAGTCCGCGCTGATGGACCTGCACGTGCTGGTCGAGCACGTGGGGCCGCTGCATCCCGGCGAGCACGTGTTCCGCGAAGGCGACCCGTTCAGCGCGATCGCCGCGGTGCGCGCCGGCACGGTCAAGACCTACCAGATCGACCGCAACGGCCACGAGCAGGTGCTCGGCTTCCACCTGCCGGGCGAGGTGATCGGCCTGAACGCGATCCACGACGACCGCTATCCCTGCAACGCCGTGGCCCTGGACACGGTGATGCTGTGCCGGTTCTCGTTCCCGAAGATCGCGCTGCTGGCCACGCGCCTGCCCAACCTGCAACGGCACCTGTTCCGGCTGATGAGCCACGACATCGGCGTGGCCTCGCTGTTCGCACGCGACAACACCGCCGACGAACGCATGGCCGCGTTCCTGATCGGCCTGTCGCGGCGACTGGCCGCGCGCGGCTTCTCGCCGCGGCGCTTCCAGCTGACCATGTCGCGCACCGACATCGCCAACTACCTGCGGCAGGCGCCGGAAACGGTCAGTCGCGTGCTGCGCCGCTTCGAGCAGGACGGCCTGCTGCACATCAAGCAGCGCGACGTCGAGATCGTCGACCTGCCGCGCCTGGAGGCGCTGGCGCTGGCCGTGCTGCACGAGTGACGCCCTCCGCGGCGCCGCGCGGATCGGTGCCGGCTTGACCTACGTCATGGAGCCCGGGGACGGGGGCGCCGATGATGCGGCGGTTTTCCTCAGGAGCCGCATCATGAATTCAACACGCAAACTGTGGGCGGGGCTGGCAGCCCTGCTCATCGCGTCGTTCGCCGCCCTGCTCTGGGTCGGCGGCGAAGTGCATCGCCAGGCGCCGCCCTTGCCCACGCAGGTCGTGACCGGGGACGGCAAGGTCGTCTACACCCGCGACGACATCGAAACCGGCCGCCAGGTCTGGCAGTCGATCGGCGGCCAGCAGTTGGGCTCGATCTGGGGCCACGGCGGCTACGTCGCGCCGGACTGGGGCGCGGACTGGCTGCACCGCGAGGCCGAGGCCATCCTCGACATCTGGGCCAAGCGCGAGCATGGCGTCGACAGCTACAAGCAGCTCGACGCGCCGACCCAGGCCGCCTACGCGCAACGGGTGCAGGACCTGCTGCGCCCGAACACGTATGACGCCGCCACCGGCACGATCCGCATCGACGCCGACCGCGCCGCCGCGATCCAGACCGTCGCCGCGCACTACGAAAGCGTGTTCGGCAACGACCCGGCCACCGCGGAGTTGCGCGAGGCCTACGCCATGCGCAACGACACCGTGCCCGACGCCGAACATCGCCGGCAACTGACCGCGTTCTACTGGTGGGCGGCCTGGTCGTCGGTGACCGAACGTCCCGGCAAGTCGATCACCTACACCGCGAACTGGCCGCACGACGAGCTGGTCGGCAACACCCCGCCGTCGAACCTGTTCATCTGGTCGGTGTTCAGCGTGCTGTTCCTGATCGCCGGCATCGGCCTGCTCGGCTGGCATTACGCGGTCAGCCACGGCGACGAGATGGTACCGGTGCTGCCCAAGAGCGACCCGCTGGCCACGATCAAGGTCACCCCGTCGATGCGCGCCACCGCCAAGTACTTCTGGGTGGTGATCGCGCTGTTCCTGGTGCAGATCCTGCTCGGCGCGACCACCGCGCACTACCAGGTCGAGGGCCAGCAAGCCTACGGTTTCGCCCTGTCCGACATCCTGCCGTATTCGTTGACCCGCACCTGGCACACCCAGCTGGCGGTGCTGTGGATCGCCACTGCGTGGCTCGGCATGGGCCTGTACATCGCCCCGGCGATCTCCGGGCATGAACCGAAATTCCAGCGCCTGGGCGTCAACTTCCTGCTGGCCTGCCTGGTGATCATCGTGGTCGGCTCCTTCGCCGGCCAGTGGTTCGCGGTGATGCAGAAGCTGGGCCTGGCCAACAACTTCTGGTTCGGCCACCAGGGCTGGGAATACGTCGACCTGGGCCGCTTCTGGCAGTGGTTCCTGTTCGTCGGCCTGGTCCTGTGGCTGACCCTGGTCGGCCGCGCGCTGTGGCCGGCGATCCGCAACGGCGGCGAATCCAAGTCGATCGTCAGCCTGCTGTTCCTGTCGGTGGTCGCGATCGGCCTGTTCTACGCGGCCGGCCTGATGTGGGGCGAGCACAGCCACCTGTCGATGGTCGAGTACTGGCGCTGGTGGGTCGTGCACCTGTGGGTCGAAGGCTTCTTCGAGGTGTTCGCGGTGGCGGTCATCGCCTTCCTGTTCACCCGCCTGGGCCTGCTGCAGGTGCGCAGCGCCACCGTCGCCGTGCTGTTCGCCACCATCGTGTTCATGGCCGGCGGCGTGCTGGGCACCCTGCACCACCTGTACTTCGCCGGTACGCCGACGGCGGTGGTCGCCCTGGGCGCGAGCTTCTCGGCGCTGGAAGTGGTGCCGCTGGCCTACGTCGGCTTCGAGGCCTACCACAACTACAAGCTGGGCAAGGCCACGCCGTGGATGGCCAGGTACAAGTGGCCGATCATGTTCTTCCTGGCGGTGTCGTTCTGGAACCTCGTGGGCGCCGGCCTGTTCGGCTTCCTGGTCAACCCGCCGCTGTCGCTGTACTACATGCAGGGCCTGAACCTGACCGCGACCCACGGCCACACCGCGCTGTTCGGCGTGTACGGCATGCTCGGCATCGGCCTGATGCTGTTCTGCCTGCGCGGCCTGAAGCCCGACCTGCAGTGGAGCGACAAGCTGCTGGGCACCGCGTTCTGGGCGCTGAACATCGGCCTGTCCGGCATGGCCGCGTTCACCCTGCTGCCGCTGGGCATCCTGCAGCTCAACGCCGCGATCAAGCACGGCTACTGGTACGCCCGCTCGGCCGAGTTCATGCAGCAGCCGCTGATCGACCTGCTGGTGTGGATGCGCGTTCCGGCCGACACGCTGTTCAGCGTCGGCGCCGTCGCACTGGCGTGGTTCGTGTTCCGCCTGTGGGTGGCGCCGCGCAAGGCGGCGGTGGCCGCCCTCCCCGTCGGCGAGAACTGATCCGTCGCTGCCGCCGCCCGCCAGCGGGTGGCGGTTTCCGCAATGGGAAAAGAGCCGCGCAAGCGGCTCTTTTTTTTCGGAGCGCGCCAAGCGACGCGAATCTGGCGCACCTTGCGTGCGCGGTCGCCTTCGCCTGACGCAGGTCAAGGAGCCGGCCGCCGGCGCCCGGGTGTCGGGTAATTACTCAACTTGTACAGTCGTAGCAGGGCCGTAGGCTGGGATGAAGCGAAGCGTAATCCCAGCGCCTCCACACAACAACGACAACATCACTCCCAGTTCATATCACGCACATCGTTGCCCACACCCCAACCTTCGGTGTAGACGCCCCGTTCCACCCAGCGAGGAAATGTCGAATAAGGCCAATCCCTCGCCTGCGCCACGTAGCCGTGCTTGACCGGGTTGTAATGGATGTAATCCACGTGCCGCGCGTAATCCGTCTCATCCCGGATCAAGTGCTCCCAATAGCGTTCGGTTGCGGAGATAGGTTCGCACCACGGCGAGAATAGCTGGGATTGCGCTTCGCTTCATCCCAGCCTACGGCCCTTTGTAGGCACCTCATTTTCTTCACCTCGCGATCCCGCCTCCCGCAGTAGGCGGGTCATGACCCGCCCTACCCAGTTACGGTAGGGCGGGTTTTAACCCGCCTTACGCGCGTTGATTCGGTCTATGGGCCAGTGTAAGAAAACGCGTTTTCCACATATACAACCTTGCCATTAGCGTCGATGTAGGCGCGGAACCTCTTCCCAATGCGACTATCTGCATCAACACCGCCATAGATTTCATACATCTTTCTGAAAACCGAAGGATCGATACCCTTGCGATGCCTAGGCAGCGGAAGAACTTCATTTTCCTTGGAGGCATCAATCAATCGATACTGGATTTTTCTAGACTCCAATAAGGCGCGAAACTCACTCTCATCGATAGGCAAAGCAAGTTCCAGTCCAAAATTTTCGGTGAAGCTAGGTTCGTTGTGGCCAGCAACAATGTTTGCATCGCCGTTCACAGACGTTTCCTCTGCCATCCTATCATTGGCCGAACAAGAAACTGTTGCCATGGAAGCTAGAAGCGCCGAGCAAAAGCATCTGAAGAAAATTGATTTCATAAACGCTCCGTGACATTTGCTTTCATCAGGGATCTGGTTCTAACTGCTTTTTCAAATTGACATCCGAGCCTGGGAGCGTACTTGAACTTGGAGCAGGCTTACCTGTTAACTCGGCATATGCTGTTCCGGCATATGCGTTTGAGTTCGTGGACAGCGGCTTGTAGTCAATATTCGCTGCATCCACCTTATTGTTGAAATTCTGCAACGTCGCGGCAGCTTGCCCGATGCTGCCAGGTATTGTGACTTGCGAGCCATCGACCGTTGATCCTAGTGGCTGGCCTGTATTTGGATTGGCGTCAGCACTTTGAGATGCCGGCCCAAGCTCAGTAACTAACGTCACGTTACCCTTCCCGCCCGGGTCTTGCACTGGAGAACGCGACACGACATCGCTGACTCCCCCGGGATATTTTGCACTTGGTCCAGCTCGCGAAATCATCTCCTCGCCGGTGTCCGTATCGCGTAGGTATACATACTGATGGCCATAGTCGCCCTGAATTGGCGCATGCCCAATCAAATAAGCACGTAACGCGACCTCCACATCACGCCCGTCCGGATCGGTGAATTTATACGGGTTGTTTCTGGCGTAGCAGTACCTGCAAAAATTCGTTACGGGCTTCTGGTATGCAGTGACCGGATCAACGCTGTCGAAAACACCCAGTTGAGGGTCATAGTAGCGTTCTTGCATGTAGGTCAGCCCGGTGGCCGCATCCTGCACGTGCCCCGTGTAGCCCGGCCCGTCGACCACCGGCCGGTTGCTCTGCCGCCCGTACGGCTCGTACTCCGTCTTGTCGATGAACGCCTTGTTGGCATCAGTGATCGCGATCGGGCTGCCCAGCGCATCGGTATGCTGGTACTTCACCGTCGCCGTCTCACTGCTCGTCGGTCGCTCGCGTTGCGCCACCAGACTGCCGCCCAGGTAGATATATTCCGTCCGCTTCGCCGTACGGTTGTTACTGGTGTACAGCAACTGCCCCGACTGCCCGTACATCGACACGATGTTGCCCGCGCTGGCATTACTCAGCACACGTCGCCCGTAGCCGTCATAGCGATAGGCTTCCCCGGTCGCGCTGCGCAGCCGGTTGCCATAGTCGAAGCTGTAGACCTGCCCGCTCCTGTTCACGACGTTGCCCTGCACGTCGTACTCCAGCCCGATCACCGTCGCGCCGGCGCAACTGCCGGTCTTGACGTTGCTCAGCCGGTTGCCGGTGTAGCAGTAGTACCAGTCCCGCGCCGCCAGCGTCGGCGAGGTCCCCACCGTCGCCCGGGTGATGTTGTCCAGCACGTCGTAGCTGTAGCTGGCCGTGCCGAACATGTTGCTGGTGGTCTTCCGCTTGGGCGATCCCATATCCGAAACGGCGGAAACGGTGTCCGGAAACTTCGTGAACGCCCTCCCAAAGTAGCCCCACCTGACCCATGTCAAGGCGCGTTGCACGCATGTCGCCCAGACTGGGCACATGCACATTGAACCCCTGCCGACACGCCGCGCCCCACTTTCCCCCTTGCACCTGCTGCAGGCGCCGCATCGCCTGATGTTCTTCATCGGCGCCGGCAACCTGCTGCTGGCGATGGGGTGGTGGGCACTGTGGCTGGCGTCGCTGCGCGGCGGTTGGACCATGCCGGAGACGCCGGTCTATGCCGGCTGGCTGCACGCCTTCCTGATGCAGTACCTGGTGCTGCCGAGTTTCGTGTTCGGCTTCCTGCTGACCGTGTTCCCGCGCTGGATGGGCCTGCCGGACCTGTCGCGCTGGCGCTATGCGCCGGTCGGCGCCGGACTGATGGGCGGGCAACTGGCGCTGCTGCTGGCGACCGCCGGCTGGGAGGTCGGCTACACCGTCGGCCTGATCCTGTCGGTGGCCGGCTGGAGCGCCGGCCTGTCGACGTTGGGCCGCCTGCTGCTGCGCGAACGCGGTGTTACCTGGCATGCGCGCTCGTGCTTCGCCGCGCTGTGCCTGGGCTATGTCGGCCTGCTGTGCTTCGCCGCCTTCGCGCTGGGCGGCAACGCGTGGCTGGCCTTCGCCAGCATCAAGCTGGGCGGCATCGGCCTGCTGCTGCCGATCTACCTGACCGTGGCGCATCGCATGTTCCCGTTCTTCGCCGGCAACGTGGTGCCCGGCTACCGGCCGTGGCGGCCGTTGTGGTGGCTGGCGGCCGCGTGGGCCGGATTGCTGCTGCACTTGGCGCTGGAACTCGCCCACGCCTATGCGTGGCTGTGGCTGGCCGACCTGCCGTTGCTGGCGCTGACCGCATGCGCGCTGTGGCGCTGGTGGCCGCGCGGCAGGATGCCCGGATTGCTGGCGGTGCTGTTCATCGGCTGCGCATGGCTGCCGATCACCTTCGCGCTGTACGTGACGCAGAGCCTGGTCTACCTGGCCAGCGATGCCTTCGTGCTGGGCCGCGCGCCGATGCACGCGATGTTCATCGGCTTCTTCGGCAGCGTGCTGGTGGCGATGGTCACGCGGGTGACGCAGGGGCATTCGGGGCGCCCGCTGGTGATGACCAGGCCCGCGTGGTTCGCCTTCTTCGCGCTGCAGGCCGTCGCGGTGATGCGCGTAGTGGCGGAGATCGCGCCGGACGCCTGGGGCTGGCAGGTGGCGGCCGCGTTCGGCTGGCTGCTAGCATTGCTGCCGTGGGTGGCGCGCATCGGCTGGATCTACCTGAGCCCGCGCGCCGACGGACGCCCCGGATAAGAGGCATGATCGAGTTCTACCCCTGGATCAAGCTGGTCCACATGTACGCGGCGCTTTCCAGCGGCGCGTTCTTCGCGTTGCGCGCGCTGGCGCTGCTTGCCGGCATGCGCTGGCCGCGCGCGGCGGCCGTGCGCTACCTCAGCTACAGCGTCGATACGGTGCTGCTGACCGCCGCGCTGATGCTGCTGACCATCCTGCCCGCCGGCATGTTCGCCAATGGCTGGCTGCTGGTGAAGATCGGCTTCGTCGCCTGCTACGTCGTGCTGGGCATCGCCGCGTTCCGCCCGCGGCGCACGACCGCCGCCCGCGCGATCCTGGCCGGCGCGGCGCTGCTGTGCTTCCTGCAGGTCTACGGCATCGCCCGGATGCACCATCCGCTGGGCCTGCTGCTGTACCTGGCGCCCTGATCCGCGCAAACCGCCTGCCGGATTCCCGATCGCATCGCACGCCGCGCATCGCGCGGCGCGACCGCGCGGCCGCCCGCATCGGCGATGCCGCTTGACGCAAGTCAAGCCGCTTGCGGAAACACGTCCCGATGCGCGTCGCGGCACCGTGCGATTGATGCAAATCAAGGCCCGTCGCGCCTGCCGGCCCTAGCTTGTCTCCATCACGACAAGCCAAGGAAAAACGCCATGAAACGCCCGAACCGCATGCTGTTCCGCTGCGCCCTAGCCGGCGCCATCGCCGCCGCGTTCGCCGGCCCGGCCATCGCCGCCAAGGCCGCCGCGGACGCGCCGCTGGAGACGATCCAGGCGGTGCTGACCGCACCGCCAATGGTGCCGCCGCCGATCACGCGCAAGGTTCCGGCCAAGGTCGTCGTCGATCTGGAAATGATCGAGAAGGACATGCGCCTGGCCGATGGCGTCACCTACAACTTCTGGACCTTCGGCGGCTCGGTGCCGGGCAGCTTCATCCGCGTGCGCCAGGGCGACACGGTCGAGTTCAAGCTCAAGAACCGCCACGACTCGCACATGTCGCACAACATCGACCTGCACGCCGTCACCGGCCAGGGCGGCGGCGCGGAGGCCACCTTCACCCTGCCCGGTCACGAAACGCAGTTCACGTTCAAGGCGATGAACCCGGGCCTGTACGTTTATCACTGCGCGATGGCCCCGGTAGCCATGCACGTGGCCAACGGCATGTACGGCATGATCCTGGTCGAGCCCGAGGAAGGGCTGGCGCCGGTGGACAAGGAGTTCTACATCATGCAGGGCGACTTCTACACCGAAGGCGCGAATGGCGAACCGGGCCTGCAACCGTTCAGCCTCGAGAAGGGCATCGCCGAACATCCGGATTACGTGGTGTTCAACGGCTCGGTCGGTGCGCTGACCGGCGACAACGCGCTGCAGGCCAAGGCCGGCGAGAAGATCCGCATGTTCGTCGGCAATGGCGGCCCGAACCTGGTGTCCAGCTTCCATGTCATCGGCGAGATCTTCGACAAGGTCTACACCGAAGGCGGCACCAAGTTCCAGGAGAACGTGCAGACCACGCTGATCCCGGCCGGCGGTTCGGCCATCGTCGAGTTCAAGGCCGACGTGCCCGGCAACTTCGTGCTGGTCGACCACAGCATCTTCCGCGCCTTCCACAAGGGCGCGCTGGGCATCCTCAAGGTCGATGGCGAGAAGAAGCCAGAGATCTACAGCGGCCAGCAGCACGACATCGAGTACCCGCAGGCCGAGGCCGAGGCCGAGGCCGGCAAGTAAGGAAACACCATGGAACGGAAACTGCTCCTGAGCTTCATCCTGGCCCTTGCACCGGCGCTGGCCGCCGGTGCCGGCGAATACCGGGGGATCGCGGGCGGGGATTTCCGTTCCTCGGTGCGTTTCGAAGGGGCCGCCAGCACGGTGCCGGTGGCCTCGTTCTCGCTGATGGCACGGCCGGTCAGCAACGCCGATTTCGCCGCCTTCGTCGCGGAACATCCGCAGTGGCGGCGCGACCGCGTGCCGAAGGTGTTTTCCAGCCCCGGCTACCTGGGCCACTGGCTCCAGGCCGATGCGCCCGGCGCCGGCGTCGATCCGGATGCCCCGGTCGTGCACGTGAACTGGTACGCCGCCGACGCCTATTGCCGCGCGCAGCAGGCGCGCCTGCCGACCTTCCTGGAATGGGAGTACGTGGCCGCGGCCGATGCGACGCGCAAGGATGCGCGCGGCGACCGGCAATGGCGCGCCCGCCGGGCCAACGACGGCACGCCGCACGCGCTGGATGCGGCCAAGGACGCGCCGGCGAACGCTTATGGCGTGTATGGCATGCACGGCGCGAACTGGGAATGGAGCGACGACTTCGCTTCGCTGCTCGGCGATGGCGACCGCCGCGGCCAGGACGACGGCGACCGCGTGCAGTATTGCGGCGCCAGCGCGCTGGCCTTCAACGATTCCGCCGACTACGCCGTGGTCAAGCGCTTCATCCTGCTGTCGGCGCTGCCGCCGCAAGCCACCCTCGGCAACCTCGGTTTCCGCTGCGCAAGGAGCCAGCCATGAAAATCCCCGCCCTCTTCCTGTTGATCGGCCTGGGCCTCGGCCTTGGCCACGCCGCCGCGCAGGCACAGGCGCTGCCCGGCGAATCGCTGTACCACCTGCAGGCCAGCCTCGTCGACCAGCATGGCCGGCCGCTGCAGTGGGCGCAGCTGCGCGGGCGCCCGAAGCTGGTCTCGATGTTCTACGCGCAATGCCGGATGACCTGCCCGCTGATCATCGAAAGCGCGAAGAACGTGCAGTCGCAACTGCCGCCGGCCGAGCGCGCGCGGCTGGACGTGGTCATGGTGACCCTGGACCCCGCGCACGATACCGCAGCGGTGCTGGACGAAACCGCGCGCCGGCACCGCGCCCCGGCCGACTGGCGCTTCCTGCGCCCCGGGCCGGACGACGTGCGCGCCATCGCCAGCGTGCTCGGCGTGAAATACCGCCCGCGCGAGGACGGTAGCATCAACCACACCAGCGTGCTGGTGCTGCTGGATGCCGACGGCGTCGTCCGCGCGCGCACCGAAGTCGCGGGCATCGCCGCCGAGCCGGCGTTCGTCGCCGAGGTCAAGGCGCTGCTGGCGAACCCGCAATGAACCCAAGCAACGATTTCCCTCACCCCACAACCAAGGAGTACACGATGAAACTCGCACAATCCCTGATCGCCCTCGCACTGCTCGGCGCCGCCGGCATGGCCCAGGCCGCCGGCAACTGCACCGTCGCCCTCAAGGGCAACGACGCCATGCAGTTCGACCTGAAGGAAGCGACGGTCTCGGCCAGCTGCCCCACCATCACCATCGAGCTGACCCACACCGGCAAGCTGCCGGCCGCCGCGATGGGCCACAACGTCGTGGTATCGACCACCGCCGACATGGCCGGCATCTCCCGCGACGCGGTCAAGGCCGGTGCCGCCAACAACTATGTGCCGAAGGGCGACGCGCGGGTGATCGCCGCGACCACGCTGATCGGCGGCGGCCAGAAGGCCAAGATCACCTTCCCCGGCAAGAAGCTGACGGCGGGCGGCGACTACAGCTTCTACTGCAGCTTCCCCGGCCACTACACGATGATGAAGGGCAAGCTCATCGTCACCAAGTGATCCCGGTCCGCCCGCGCGTGCGCCGACCCAATGCGTCGGCGCACGCGCGGCACGACGGTACCGGCGCCATCCCCGAACCCTGGAGCGACCCCATGGAATTCCATGTCTGGATCAACGATACGCGGCCCGACATCGCCCGGATCGAAGAGGCACTGCGCGAAATCGACCCTTCCGCCATCATCGACATCGATGCCCTCTCCCGCCTGCGGGTGATGACCATCGCCCTGCCGGCCGAACTCGTCGACGCCCTCGGCAGATCCGGCTACCGCGTGGCCCTGGCCGACATCGAACCGATTCCTTCCGTGTGCTGCGGCGGTTGCGGCGGCTGAGGCCGCCGCCATTGCCCTGGCGACGGCCCGGCCTTCGGGCGGGCGTTCCGCTCAATACACCTCGAACTCGTAGATGCGCGCCGCCGCGTTGCCGTCCTGCGCCGGCGTGGTGATGTTGAGTTTCACGTAGCGCGCATCGACCGGCGCGATGTCGTGGCTGGTGGTGCTGGCGCCGTTGTTGCTCACCGTGGCCACCGTGGCCCAGCTGCTGCCATTGGACGAAACCTGGATGTTGTAGGCCTTGGTGTTCCACGCGGTGGATTCGCCGCCCGCGCCGGCATGCTTGATCACGAAGCGCCGGATGCTTTGCGAAGAGCCCAGGTCCACCTGCAGCCAGTACTTCTTCGGCTGGAAGAAGCCGCCGCTGTCGCCCGGCGAACAGAACTTGTCGCTGTTGCCGCCGGTCACGCTGCCATTCACCGCCTTGGCGGGCGTTTCGCTGCCGCTGCAGGCGCTGCTGCCGGTCGCCGGCCTGTTCAGGGCCAGGTTGACCTCGGTCGGCGGCGGCGGGGGCGTCGTCCCCGAACCATAGACTTCGAATTCGTAGATGCGGCCGGCCGGGCTGCTGCCGTCCTGCGAAGGCGTGGCGATGTCGAGCCTCACGTAGCGCGCGGCGGTTTCCGCGATGGCATGGCTGGAGACATCGGCGGCATTGCTGCTGGTTGCGGCCGCCGTGCTCCAGGCGTTGCCGTCGGACGACACCCGGATGCTGTAGGCCCGGGTGTTCCAAGCGCTGGATTCGCCGCCGGCGCCGGCGTGCCTGATCACGAACTGGTTGATGTTCCGCAGCGCGCCCAGATCGACCTGCAGCCACTGCGACGAGGCCAGCGTGCAGAACTTGTCGCCGTTGCCGCCGTCGACGCTGCCGTTGACCGCCTTGTCCGGGGTTTCGCTGCCGTTGCACGCGGTCGCGCCCGTCGCCGGCCTGTTCAATGCCAGGTTCACCAGGCCGGCCACGACCGAGTCGCTCTTGCTCGCCGACTCGCCGTCGTTGTCGGTCACCGTCAAGGTCACCGTGTAGATGCCGGGCGCTGCGTAAGCGTGCAGCGGGTTGGTTTCCGTCGAGGTGGCGCCATCGCCGAAGTCCCAGTCGCGCGAGACGATGCTGCCGTCGGGGTCCGAGGAAAAGTCGGTGAAGCTCACGTCCAGGCCGTCCGCCGCGACGACATAGCCGAAGCTTGCGACCGGCGGACCGGCGATCGCGTTGTTGATCGCCGCGGCGTACTGCGCGGTGGTGCCCTGCGACCAGCAAGCCTGGATGTCGTCGTACAACCAGATGAAGCCGCCGACGATGCCGGCCGAATTCTTCCAGTTCTGCATCTTGTTCTGCACCGACGAAGGGCCGTCGCCGGCGGTACAGCCGCTGCCGTGCTTCGACCACACGCCCGGATCGACGGTCATGCCCAGCGCGTTCGACCAGGAAGCCGGATCGTTGCCTGCGCCGCCGTCGTAGACCTGCAGGTGGATGCCGTCGACCTTGCCCGCCAGGTTGTTCTTCAGGTTCACCCAGTAGCTCTGGTTGGTGTACGGCGCCAGGGTGATCGAATAGCCCAGGCCCCACAGCATGTTGCCGAACTGGGTGGACGAATTCAGGTCGTAGGTGCTTTCGTCGTCGAAGTCGATCGCGTCGGCGCCGGTGATCTGCTTCAGCAGTTGGAAGTTCTTGTACAGCACGCTGCCCGGGCCGGTGCCCTGCGCGGCGATCAGGTTCTTGATGTTCGCGAAATCGCCGGTGCCCCACCCGCCGATCGACGCTTCGATGCGATCGACCGACGTCGGCGCCTGCTTCAGCGTGGCCAGTCGCGCCGGCCAGTCCGGATCGCCGATGTAGCTGCCGTTGGAAATGATCGGCTCGTTGTTGTAATGCAGGTCGCCGTTGGTTTGCACGTGCACGCCGAAAAGGATCACCGTGGTGAAGCCGGACGCGCGCAGGTCGTCCATCACCGCCTGGCCGCCGCCGTAGAACGGACCGCCGCCATAGATGGCGGAATCGGCCGATGCGTGCGACGGCAACAGGCACAGGCCCAGCAGCAAGGCCGGTGCGGCCCAACCACGAAAACGGAATCGATCGAACATGGTGAAGGAACCCCCGATTGGCGAAAGGCCGACGGCGCGGTTGGCGCCGTGCGGCGACAGTGGATGCGGGCCTGCATCCGTCCCTGCCGGTGCGCGGCATTGCGGGGAACCATTCGGCGGGTGCATCATGGCGTCAAGATTTAGATCGATCCAAACTTCCAATCGACATGCGCAAACGCGCCCTGTCCACCCGAACGATTCCCGTGAAATCAAAGCGTTGTCGCGGACCCTTGTCGAAGGTCGACCGCCATGCCCTGGTCCGATGGCGCGCCGGAAACGTCGTCGGATCCGAACCTGAACAGGCGGGTCGCGCTGCAGCGCAGCAGGTTTGTGCGCAACCCCCGGGCCTCCCCGGACCTGCCATGCTGCGCGGCAGCATGCACCGGGCATTGCATCGTGCTAATAATCCGCCACCGATTGATTAGATCGATCTAAATCGAAATCTGATCGCGGTCGAGGGTTCCTTAGCCAAGACCGGATCGGTTTGATCGAACTGTGGGGTCATCGTCGCAAAGGTGCCTGGGGGAAATTCCCGGTCCATTTTTTAGATCGATCCAAGTTCTCGTTGCATCCACACACCATTCAATCCAAGAGAGGGAGATTGGAATGAAACACACGCCACACGCGCATACCCGCAATTCGTTGTACGCCGCCATTGCCCTCGCACTGACCGCTACCGTGGTGCCGGCTTCCGCCTTCGCACAGGATGCAGCGGCCGCCGATGCGCAGGCGCAGGCCCCGCAGGACGCCACCCAGCTCGACACGATCACCGTCACCGGCTACCGCTACGCGATCGAGAAGAGCCTCGACCAGAAGCGCGACGCCAACGCGATCGTCGAAGTCATCACCGCCGAGGACGTCGGCAAGTTCCCCGACAAGAACGTCGCCGATGCGCTGCAGCGCGTGCCGGGCGTGATCGTCAGCCGCAGCGGCGGCGAAGGCAAGAACGTCAGCGTGCGCGGCCTGTCGTCGGAACTGACCCTGACCCAGTTGAACGGCAACTACATCGCCACCGCCGAATCCAACGGCGACCCGACCCGTTCGTTCAATTACACGCTGCTGCCGTCGAACATGCTGTCCAGCGCCGAGCTGTTCAAGACGCCGGAAGCGCGCATCGACGAAGGCGGCATCGGCGGCACCGTGATCCTGCACACCCGCCGTCCGCTGGAAACGGAAGCCAACAGCGGCTTCGTCTCCGCCGAAGGCACCTGGGCCGACACCACCAAGAAGACCGACGGCCAGTTCTCCGGCTCGTATTCGTGGCACGACCAGGACGACCGCTTCGGCGTGTTCGTCGGCTACACCCAGCAGAAGCGCACGACGCGCACGATGGGCGCCAGCACCGAGAGCTGGCAGTGGTACGGCCGCGACGAAGGCGGCAATGCGGTCGACGTCAACGGCCAGCCCTCCAACTTCAATTCGAACTGGTGGGGCGGCACGGGCTTCTGGGACCAGAACGGCAACTACTACACCGGCTTCATGATGCCGACCTCGGTCAACGAGAACGTCACCGAGGAGGCGCGCGAGCGCAAGGGCGGCCAGCTGACCTTCCAGTTCAAGCCGACCGACAACCTGACCCTGACCGCGAACTACTTCCGCTTCGACCTGTCGCAGGACGCGCAGACCCACACGATCAAGGTCCCGGAATGGAGCATTGCCCGCTACTTCGGCGACGGCAACTGGCCCGGCGGCCGCATGCTCGACGGCCTGACCATGGATCCGAGCGGCACCATCGTCACCGGCGCCGACTACAGCGTGCATGCCGGCAAGGCGTACTACTGCAGCGAGGAAGAAGCCGCCGCCGCCGGCCTGCCCCCGGGCGGCTGGGGTTCGGACGACTGCGCCCTGCCGACGCCGCAGATCACCGGCAGCTACAACATCCAGAAGGCGCGCTCGCAGACGGCCGACTTCGAGCTCGAATGGCGCGGCGAGTCCGTCGACGTCACCGCCAAGGCCGGCCGCACCTGGGCCGAGGGCGGCCCGTCGCTGCAGTTCACGGTGCCGCTGAAGCCGCGCCGCCAGAACGCCGACGGCAGCTGGAGCCTGGGCAACTTCGCCAGTTCGTGGAACCTGGCGGGCACGCCGACGATGACCTTCTCGCCGGAACTGATGCAGAACCTGGCCAACGGCATCCTGCAGGTCGACCTGGGTTCGACCGGTTCGTCCTGGACCCACAACACCACCGAGCAGAAGTACGCCCAGATCGACAGCACCTGGCACACCGACGGCGGCTTCCTGGATTCGATCCAGTTCGGGGTCAAGGCCCGCGACGGCGGCATCCACCGCAATACCGGCAACACCTACTGGGCGTGCCCGGGCACCGATCCGAGCGACTACGACAACCGCTTCTGGGCCGGCCGCTGCAACGACCTCGCCACCCAGTTCTCGCCGGACTTCCTGTACGCCTTGGGCAACCTGGCCGGCGGCATCAACGCCAGCTCGTTCCCGGCGATCGACTACCCGGCCTACATCGCCTATCTGAACCAGACCTACGGCGGCGTGCAGACCCGCAACGAGGACAACTTCGTCTACAACGTCGACGAGAAGATCTACTCCACCTACCTGCAGGCCAACTTCCGCACCGACCGCCTGCGCGGCAACATCGGCGTGCGCGTCGCCAGCACCAAGCAGCACGCGGATTCGACCGACAAGGTCATCAACTACAACGACTACTTCTTCGACGGCGCCGACGGCAACCCGCTGGCATGCCAGCAGGGCGATGCCATGCCCACCGGCGCGCCCGCCGATACGTACTGCGGCAGCGAAGGGTTCTGGAGGTTGCATGACCGGGTGGCGAAGCCGGAATCGTTCGTGGTCAGCAACGTCGACCGCAACTACACCGACGTGTTGCCGAGCTTCAACCTGGCCTACGACCTGACCGACGACCTGGTGCTGCGCGCGGCCGCGTCCAAGGTGATTTCGCGCCCGAGCTACGGCGACATCGCCAGCCCCGGCAGCCTGGAGTATTTCAGCCCCGAATACGTCGCCGACCGCCGCCTGACCGGTGGCGCCGGCGAACTGGGCTGGTACGGTTCGGGCAGCAACAAGAACCTGCAGCCGTACAAGGCCGAGCAGTACGACCTGGGCCTGGAGTGGTACTTCCACCCCGGTTCGGTCGTGGGCCTGGACCTGTTCCGCAAGAACGTGAGCAACTTCGCGGTGCCGGTGATCAACGACGTCGACATGGTCATCGACGGCCAGACCGTGACCGTGCAGAACTACTCGACCAAGGCCGGCGGCCGCGATGGCGTGTCCCAGGGCCTGGAGTTCTACGCGCAGCACACGCTGGACTTCGGCCTGGGCTTCCAGTTCAACTACACCTACAACGACACCAACGAAGCGGCCATCACCCTGGAAGACGGCACCGAGATCGGCGAATCGCCGCTGGTCGGCAGCGCCAAGAACCAGGCCAACTTCACCGTGTTCTACGAGAACGAGAAGCTGTTGCTGCGCGCCTCGTACAACCGCCGCGGCGAAGTGGTGCAGGGCCAGGTCAACGGCCTGAACGTGTACGAAGAGCCGTACCAGCAGATCGACCTGAACGCTGCGTACAACTTCACCCCGGCGTTGAGCCTGAGCGCTTCGGTGCTGAACCTGACCAAGGAAGAGACGCGTTCCCACCTGGGCAACGACACCGAGGACCGCTTCTACTCCAACGGTTATGCGGGCCGCGTTGCGTACCTGGGCCTGACCTACAAGTTCTGAGGTCCCCTCGCCCCTTCGTGCCCGACGGCGCGAAGGGGCATTCTCCCCGGCAATCGCTCGCTTGACAGGCGGCGGTTGCCGGTTTTTCTTTCTGCATCGCTACAACACGTGCGGCGGCCACGGTTGCCTGCGACGCCATCGTCGGAAGCCGGTGCATCGCGGGAATTTCCGGCACCGGATCCGGCGCGCCGACGAACAACGGGGTAATCGCAGTGACGGGCAACGACAACCGGATCAGGAACATCGTCGTCGTGGGCGGCGGCAGCGCCGGCTGGATGGCGGCGGCGGCGCTGGCCACGTACCTGGGCAAGGGGGCGAACGTCCGCCTGGTCGAATCCGAGGAAATCGGCATCGTCGGCGTGGGCGAATCCACCGTGCCGTACATGAAGACCTTCAATTCGCAGGTGCTGGGCATCCGCGAAGCCGACTTCGTCGCGCAGACCCAGGGCACGTTCAAGCTGGGCATCCAGTTCAACGACTGGGGCCGCATCGGCGACAGCTATGTCCACGGCTTCGGCGTCATCGGCCGCTCGATGGGGCCGCTGCCTTTCCACCAGTACTGGCTGAAGCTGTTCCTGGCCGGGCGCGCGCCGGACATCGGCGCGTATTCGCTGCCCACTGCGGCGGCGCCGACGAACAGGTTCATGGTCAGCCCGGCCGATGCCCCGCCGGGCTCGCCGCTGGCGGACATCGCCTACGGCTACCAGTTCGATGCGGGCCTGTACGCGCGCTACCTGCGCCAGCTTGCCGAGCAACGCGGCGCGCAGCGTACCGAGGGCAGGATCGTCGACGTGGTCCGGCGCGGCGAGGACGGCTTCATCGAAGCGGTGGTGCTGGAAAACGGCCAGCGCATCGACGGCGATCTGTTCATCGATTGCTCCGGCTTCCGCGGCCTGCTGATCGAACAGACCCTGAAAACCGGCTACGAAGACTGGAGCCACTGGCTGCCCTGCGACCGCGCGATGGTCGCGCCCAGCGAAAGCGCGGGGCCGCTGACGCCGTACACGCGCGTCACCGCGCAGGCGGCGGGCTGGCAATGGCGCATCCCCACCCAGCACCGCGTCGGCAACGGCTATGTGTATTCCAGCCGCTGCATCGGCGACGACGAAGCCGCCGCGACCCTGCTGGCCAACCTGGACGGCAAGCCGCTGGCCGACCCGCGCCTGCTGCGCTTCACCCCCGGCCGGCGCAGGAAGTTCTGGGAAAAGAACGTGGTGGCGGTGGGCCTGGCCGGCGGCTTCATGGAGCCGCTGGAATCCACCAGCATCTACCTGGCGCAATCGGGCATACAGCGCCTGCTGGGCCTGTTCCCGGACCGCGATTTCGCGCCGGTACTGGCCGAGCGCTTCAACCGCGAGTCCGCGTTCGAACACGAACGCGTGCGCGATTTCCTGGTCCTGCACTACAACGCCACCGAGCGCGACGACAGCGCGTTCTGGAACCATTGCCGCACGATGGCCATCCCCGACGCGCTGCGCGAAACGGTGGAACTGTTCCGCATGGACGGCCGCTATTTCCGCAACGGCGAGGATTTCTTCGCCCTGCCCAGCTGGGTGCAGGTGATGCTGGGCCAGCGCATCCTGCCGCGCGGCTATCACCCGATCGTGGACGAGATGCCCGAGGACAAGCTGGTGCAGTTCGTCGATCGCGTGCGCCAGGTGGTGGCCAGTTGCGTGGCGACGATGCCTCCGCACCAGGACTTCATCGACCGGAACTGCAAGGCGCCGGCGATGTGATCCCATGCGTGTCGCCCGGCGGCGACGCGGGACCCGCTTCGCTCCTCGCGACGCGAGCGAACAGGCGGATCCCGCGCCTTGCCCGGGATGGCATCATGGGCTTGATCGCGCCACCGGACCGGACATGAAACCCAACGGCATCACCTTCCACCATCCGGTTGCCTTCTGGCTGGGTTGCGCACTGCTGACCGCCGGCGTGTTCGCGCACGCGCCGATGTTCCTGATGGGCCGGCACACCCGGTGGCAGATGGTCGGCATGGCGATGGACGGCTGGATGCTCGCCGGCATGGCGGCGATACCGCTCGGCGTGCTGCTGTCCGCCTACGGGCTGATGCCGCGGCTGGCGCAGATGCGGCAGACCCTGCAAGGCGGGCGCGTGCACTTCCACATCGCCGACGGCGTGCCGCTGAACCGCGCGCACTGGGTGCTGGTGCTGGTGCTGGTGGCCGCGCTCGCCATCGACGTGATGAAGCCGGCGACGCTCGGCTTCGTGGTGCCGGGCATGAGCCACGAATACGACATCACCAAGCCGACCGCGGGCCTGCTGGCGCTGGTCGCGCTGATCGGCACCACCATCGGATCGGTCGCCTGGGGCTGGCTCGCGGACGCGTTCGGCCGGCGCGCGGGCATCCTGCTTTCGGCGCTGATGTTCATGGGCACCGCGATCTGCGGCGCGATGCCGGAGTTCGGCTGGAACCTGGTCATGTGCTTCCTGATGGGCGCGTCCGCCGGCGGCCTGCTGCCGGTCGCGTTCACGCTGATGGCGGAAACGGTGCCGGCCGCGCACCGCGGCTGGCTGCTGGTCGCGCTCGGCGGCGTCGGCACCTCGGCCGGCTACCTGCTCGCCGCCGGCGCCGCGGCGACGCTGGAACCGCTGTTCAGCTGGCGCGTGCTGTGGCTTCTGAACCTGCCCACCGGCGCGATCATCCTGTTCCTCAACCGCTTCATCCCCGAATCGCCGCGTTTCCTCTCGAACGCAGGCCTGCACGACCAGGCGCGCGCGGTGCTGCGCAAGTTCGCCGGCGACGCGGTGTCCGACCGCGCCATCGAGGCCGACGACGCGACCCATCCGGGCGCGCCGGAGATCGACGACCCGCATGCGGTGCGCGGCCTGCGCGCGCTGCTGCGCGGCCGCCACGCCAGCATCAGCTGGGGCCTGCTGGTCTGCGGCCTGGCATGGGGACTGGCGAACTTCGGCTTCCTGCTGTGGTTGCCGGTGAACCTGGCCCAGTTGGGCGTGGACCCGAAGGCGGCGAGCGCCTTGCTCGCGAAGGGCGCGGTCTACGCGATCCCGGGCATCGCGCTGGTGGTCTGGCTGTACCAGCGCTGGAGTTCGGTGAAGTCGCTGGTGCTGTTCATCGCCCTGAGCGCGCTGTCGCTGCTCGGTTTCGCCGCGATCGGCTGGCTGCAGCTGCGCACGCCGGCGCTGACCACCGCCGCGGTCGCCGCGTTGCTGGTTAGCACCAGCGGCGTGATCGCGATGCTGATTCCCTACGCTGCCGAAATCTATCCGGTGCAGTTGCGCGGCACCGGCGCCGGCGTGATCGCGGCCAGCTCCAAGGCCGGCGGCATCCTCGGCGCGGGGCTCGGCGTCGCCGGCTTCTTCGAGCATTTCGCCCTGTCCGCCCTGCTGATCGCCATGCCGATGGGGATCGCCGCGGCGCTGCTGCTGCGCGCCGGCATCGAAACCCGCGGCCGCCGGCTGGAAGAAATCCAGAGCACGCTGGCGAAGTGAATCCACGCCCGGCCGCGCGCCGCGCCATCGAAAATGGCGGCCCCGGCGCGATTCGAACGCACGACCTTCCCCTTAGGAGGGGGACGCTCTATCCAGCTGAGCTACGGGGCCAATGCCGCACATTGTAGCCGGTGACGCGGCGCGGGTCCGGCGGAACCTGCCGCGGCGGCTGTCAAGCCTTGCCCGCCCCCCACCCCCGGGCTACCCTGCAACACCACGACCATCGCCGATGCCATCCATGGCGCAGCCGCGACTCCTTCGGAACCTCCGGCCCGACCATCCTTGGCCGGGCGCACGCGAATGCAGCGGACGCCTCGAGGGCGTCCGCTAAGCACGCATCGCCATGCCCTCCCGCTTCATCCACCTGCACCTGCACACCGAGTTCTCGCTGGCGGATTCGACCATCCGCGTGCCCGAGAAGCCGGACTACGCGCGCCCGGAGAAGGCCGGCGACCGGCCCAACCTGCTCAGCCGCGCGGTCGAACTGCGGTTGCCGGCGCTGGCGGTGACCGACCGCAACAACCTGTTCGCGCTGGTCAAGTTCTACAAGGCCGCCGAGGGCGTCGGCATCAAGCCGATCGCCGGCGCCGACGTGATGGTCGCCGACGGCGGCGACGCGCCGTCGCTGCTGACCCTGCTGTGCCGCGACCGCGACGGCTACCTGAGCCTGTCGCGGCTGCTGACCCGCGCGTGGATGGAGGGCCAGCGCGGCGATGGCGTCGCGATCGACCCGGAATGGCTGCGCGACGACCATGCCGGCCTGTTCGCCATCGCCGGCCGCCACAGCCTGGCCGGCCGCCTCGCCGCCGGCGGCCGCCACGACCTGGCCGAGGCGCAGCTGGTCGAACTGCAGCGCGCGTTCGGCGACAACCTGCACCTCGAGCTGACCCGCACCGGCCGCGAAGGCGAGGAAGCGTTCAACAACTTCGCCCTGCACGTCGCCGGCAAGCGCGGCCTGCCGGTGGTCGCCAGCAACGACGTGCGCTTCCTCGACAAGGAGGGCTTCGAGGCGCACGAGGCGCGCGTGTGCATTGCTTCCGGGCGCGTGCTCGACGACCCGCGGCGCCCGCGCGATTACAGCCCGGAGCAATACCTGAAGTCGGCGGAAGAGATGGCGCAGCTGTTCGCCGACGTGCCCGACGCGATCGACAACACCTGGGCGCTGGCGCAGCGCTGCAACGTCGAGATGCAGCTGGGCACCTACTACCTGCCGGCGTACCCGGTGCCGGACGACGAAACGCTCGACTCGTGGATCCGCAGCCAGTCGCGCGCCGGCCTCGAAGCGCGCCTCGAGAGGAACCCGCTGGCGCCGGGCAAGACCCGCGAAGACTATTTCGCGCGCCTCGAGTTCGAACTGGACACCATCATCAAGATGGGTTTCCCCGGCTACTTCCTGATCGTGGCCGACTTCATCCAGTGGGGCAAGCAGCACGGCATCCCGATCGGCCCCGGCCGCGGCTCCGGCGCCGGTTCGCTGGTGGCGTGGGCGCTGCAGATCACCGACCTCGACCCGCTGCCGTACAACCTGCTGTTCGAGCGCTTCCTGAACCCGGAACGCGTGTCGATGCCCGACTTCGACATCGACTTCTGCATGGACCGCCGGGACGAGGTGATCGACTACGTCGCGCGCAAGTACGGCCGCGACCGCGTCAGCCAGATCATCACCTACGGCACGATGGCGGCGAAGGCGGTGCTGCGCGACGCCGGCCGCGTGCTCGGCCTCTCGTACACCTTCGTCGACGGGCTGGCCAAGCTCATTCCGCTGCAGCCGGCCGATCCGGTGACGCTGGAAGACGCCATCGGCACCAGCAAGCGCGCGCAGAAGGAACCCGACCGCGTCGTCGCCGAGCTGAAGGAACGCTACGACGCCGAGGACGACGTCCGCGACCTGATCGACCTTGCGCTGCAGCTGGAAGACCTGACCCGCAACGCCGGCAAGCATGCCGGCGGCGTGGTGATCGCGCCGTCGCCGCTATCGGACTTCTGCCCGCTGTTCGCCGAACACGACACCGGCACGCTCGGCAAGAACCCGGTCACCCAGTTCGACAAGGACGACGTCGAGGCGGTCGGCCTGGTCAAGTTCGACTTCCTCGGCCTGCGCACGCTGACCATCATCGACTGGGCGGTGAAGGCGATCAACGCGCGGCGCGCCAAGGAAGGCAAGGAGCCTGTCGACATCACCGCGATCCCGCTGGACGACGCCAGCGTGTACCGCGACATCTTCGCCAACGGCAACACCGGCTCGGTGTTCCAGTTCGAATCGGCGGGCATGCGCCGCGCGCTGAAGGACGCGAAGCCCGACCGCTTCGAGGACCTGATCGCCCTCAACGCGCTCTATCGCCCCGGCCCGATGGAGATGATCCCGTCGTTCGTGGCGCGCAAGCACGGCACCGAGGAATTCGAATACCCCGACCCGCGCACCCGCGGCATGCTCGAAGAGACCTACGGCATCATGGTCTACCAGGAGCAGGTCATGCAGATGGCGCAGATCGTCGGCGGCTACACGCTGGGCGGCGCCGACCTGCTGCGCCGCGCGATGGGCAAGAAGATCCCGGCCGAGATGGCCAAGCACCGCGAAATCTTCCGCGAGGGCGCGGAGAAGGGCGGCGTGGGCCAGGCCAAGGCCGACGAGATCTTCGACCTGATGGAGAAGTTCGCCGGCTACGGCTTCAACAAGTCGCACGCCGCCGCGTACTCGCTGGTCGCCTACCAGACCGCGTGGCTGAAGAAGCACTACCCGGCCGAGTTCATGGCCGCGACGCTGTCGTCGGACATGGACAAGACCGACAAGGTGGTCGGCTTCCTCGACGAAGCGCGGGGCCTTGGCCTCGACGTGTTGCCGCCGGACGTGAACCACTCGGATTTCATGTTCGTCGCCACCGATGCGAAGACCGTCCGCTACGGACTCGGCGCGGTGAAGGGCGTCGGCCAGGGCGTGTGCGAAGCGATCGTCGAGGCGCGCCGCGACGGCGGTGCGTTTCGCGACATGCTCGACTTCTGCAAGCGCGTCGATTCGACCAAGCTCAACAAGCGCGCGCTGGAGGCGCTGGTCAACGCCGGCGCGCTCGACGCCATCGGCAGGAACCGCGCTTCGCTGATGCTGCAGATCCCCGAGGCGATGAAAGCGGTCGACCAGCTCAACCGCAACCGCAGCGCCGGCATCGTCGACATGTTCGGCGCCAGCAGTGGCGGCGACGACATCCACGTCGAACTGCCGGAAACCGCGGAATGGCCGCTGGCGCAGAAGCTGGCCGGCGAGCGCGACACGCTGGGCTTCTACCTCAGCGGGCATCCGATGGACCCGCATGCCGAGGACCTGCGCGGCCTGCTCGGCCACGACCTCGGCGACCTGGAAAAGCTGTGGTCGTCGCAGCCGGAAAGCGCCAGGAAGGGCTGGCGCCCGGAAGTGAACGTGGTGCTGGCCGGGCAGGTGGTCGACGTGCGCCGCCGCGGCGACAGCCAGGTGGTGGTGGTGCTCGAGGACAGCCGCGGGCGGATCGAATGCAGCGCGTTCTCCGACGCCGCCGCCGAATTCAGCCACCTGCTGGTCCGCGACCGCATCCTGGTGGTGCGCGGCGGCATGCGCGAGGACGAATTCGCCGGCGGCTTCAGCCTGCGCCTGCGCGAGTGCTGGGACTACGAGAAGCTGTGCGCGGAAAACGCGCGCCGCCTGTCGCTGCGCCTGGACCTGCGCGAACCCGGCCTGTGGCAGCGCGTGGACGCGCTGCTGTCGCGCAACCGTCCCGGCGGCACCCCGTTGCTGCTGGAACTGCTGCTGGCCACGCCGAAGGGCGGGGTCAGCGGCCGGCTGCAGCTCAACGGCGAGAAATCCGTGCGCGTCGACGCCGGGTTGCTCGACGCACTGCGCGCCCATCCGGGCGTGCGCGCGGTCAGGATCAACTTCGACCGGCCCTGGGCCTGACCGCCGTCGCATCGACCCTGACCATCGGCATATGCGCCCCCGCCGCCGGACGGCGAGACTCGGGATTCCGCCGTACTTCCCGACGCCCACCTCTCCCGGAGCCGCCATGCCCCGTCGCAACCGCCTTGCCTGGTCGCTGCTGACCGCCCTCTCCCTGCCCTTCGCCGCGCAGGCCGCGATTCCCGAGCCGCAGGACGTGCCGTACGCGCCGGGCACGATCAGGATCGAGATCGACGCCACCAACCTGTCCCAGCGCATCTTCAAGGTGAAGGAAACCATCCCGGTGAAGCCGGGCGAGCTGGTGCTGCTGTATCCGAAATGGGTGCCGGGCGGGCATTCGCCGCGCAATCCGATCGACAAGATCGCCGGCATCGTGTTCAAGGCGAATGGCCGGAAGCTCGAATGGAAGCGCGACACCCTCGACGTCAACGCCTTCCATATCGCCGTGCCCGACGGCGTGGCCGAGATCACCGCCGAGTTCGACTACCTCACGCCCACCGACGGCTCGCAGGGCGGCGTGGCGATGGCGCCGAACATGCTCAACCTGAAGACGATTGCCGCCGTGCTGTACCCGGCCGGCCACTACGGCAGCCAGATCGTGTTCGACCCGCGCATCACCTATCCCGCCGGCTGGACCGCGTTCACCGCGATGCACGAGCAGGGCCGCAACGGCGATACGGTCGATTACGAGGACGTGAACTTCGACATCTACGTCGACTCGCCGATATTCGCCGGCAAGTACGCCAGGCAGATCGACCTGACCCCGGCCGGCAGCAAGGTGCCGGTGAGGCTGGGCGTCGTCGCCGACGCGCCCAAGTACCTCGAAGCCACGCAGGAACAGATCGACATCCACAAGACGATGGTCGCGCAGACGCTGAAACTGTACGGCGCGCAACACTACGACCATTACCAGTTCCTGTTCTCGCTGTCGGGCCAGATGAGCGGCAACGGCCTGGAACACCAGCGCAGCAGCGAAAACGGCGTCGGCACCGGTTATTTCACCGAGTGGGACAAGAAGGCCGGCTTCTCCGACCTGCTCGCGCACGAGTTCACCCACTCGTGGAACGGCAAGTACCGCCGCGGCACCGACCTGTGGACGCCGAACCTCAACGTGCCGATGCGGGACAGCCTGCTGTGGGTCTACGAAGGCCAGACCCAGTACTGGGGCAACGTGCTGGCCGCGCGCTCCGGCATGCGCCCGCTCGACGCTTCGCGCGACGCGCTGGCGCTGGTCGCCGCGACCTATGCCGACAACCGCCCCGGCCTGGGCTGGCGCAACGTGCAGGACACCACCAACGACCCGATCATCGCCAGACGCGCGCCGCGCGCGTACCGCAACTACCAGATGAGCGAGGACTACTACCAGGCCGGGCAGATGATCTGGCTGGAAGCCGATGCGCTGATCCGCGCGGAGACCAGGGGCAGGAAGTCGCTGGACGATTTCGCCAGGGCGTTCTTCGGCGTCGACGACGGCAAGTGGAAGGCGCCGAACACCTACACCTTCGAGGACGTGGTCGCCACGCTGAACGGCGTGCTGGAATACGACTGGGCGACCTTCCTGCGCGACCGCCTCGACGGCAAGACCGGCCTGACCGGCGGCATCGAGGCCGCCGGCTGGAAACTGGTCTACAAGGACACGCCCAGCGCCTACGCCAAGGCGCAGGCCAAGGGCGGCCGCGGCGCCGGCACCGCCGACTTCACCTATTCGCTGGGCCTGAGCATCGGCAAGGACGGCAAGGTCGGCGACGTGCGCTGGGACGGCCCGGCCTTCAACGCCGGCATCGGCAGCGGTACGCAGATCGTCGCGGTCAACGACATCGAATACGGCAAGGACGTGCTGGAGGAAGCGGTCAAGGCGGCGAAGACCGACAAGGCGCCGATCCGGCTGATGATCAAGGAGTTCAACCGCTACCGCACGGTCGAAATCGACTACCACGACGGCCTGCGCTACCCGCACCTGGAGCGCATCGAAGGCACGCCGGACTACCTGACGCCGATCTTCACCGCGCGCAAGTGAGCGATCCGGCTGGCGGCGGGGAGTGGGAAGCCGTTCCCACTCCCCGCATCGCCCTACCCGGGCGTACGGGCGAACGACACGGCATCGGCTAGAATTCCCGTCTTTCCGGCCTTCCGCCCGCAGATGAACCCCAACTACCTCGATTTCGAGCAGCCCATCGCCGACCTGGACACCAAGATCCAGGAGTTGCGCGGGGCCAGCGCCGGCCCGGCGGTCAACGTCGACACCGAAGTCGCCGCGCTGCAGGACAAGCTGCGCAAGCGCACCGCGCAGATCTTCCGCGACCTGACCCCGTGGCAGGTATCGCAGCTGGCGCGCCACCCGATGCGCCCGTACACGCTGGACTACATCAAGGTGTTCTGCGACGAGTTCCAGGAACTCGCCGGCGACCGCGCCTACGCCGACGACAAGGCGATCGTCGGCGGCCTCGGCCGCATCGACGGCCGTCCGGTGATGATCATCGGCCACCAGAAGGGCCGCGACACCAAGAGCAAGATCGCGCGCAACTTCGGCATGCCGCGCCCCGAGGGCTACCGCAAGGCGCTGCGCCTGATGAAGATGGCCGAGCGCTTCAAGCTGCCGCTGCTGACCTTCATAGACACGCCCGGCGCCTATCCCGGCATCGGCGCGGAAGAACGCGGCCAGTCCGAGGCGATCGCGCGCAACCTGCTGGAGATGGCCGAACTGAAGATCCCGGTGGTCTGCACCGTGATCGGCGAAGGCGGCAGCGGCGGCGCGCTGGCGATCGGCGTCGGCGACCGCACGATCATGCTCGAATACAGCACCTACTCGGTGATTTCGCCGGAGGGCTGCGCCTCGATCCTGTGGAAGGACGCGGGCAAGGCCAAGGACGCGGCCGAGCAGCTGGGCCTGACCGCGCCGCGCCTGAAGGAACTGAACCTGGTCGACAAGGTCGTGCGCGAACCGATCGGCGGCGCGCACCGCAACCCGCGGCAGATGGCCACGCGCCTGAAGGCGGTGCTGCTGAACGAGCTGGACGCGCTGGAGCGGATTCCGGTCGGGGAACTGCTGGAAAGGCGCTACCAGCGCCTGCGCGGGTACGGGGCCTACGAAGCGGCGTAAGCGGCGTCCCGCGGACAGGCCGATCCGATGAGCCCGATCCTGATCCTCTCCTTCATCCTGCAGATCGCCTGCTGCGTGCACGTGGTGCGGACGGGCAGGCCGCTGTACTGGATCTTCATCCTGCTGCTGTTCTCCTACCTCGCGGTGCTGATCTACTTCATCGCCGAGATCCTGCCCGACCTGCGCAACGGCCCCGGCTCGCGCAAGGTCGCGCGCAAGGTGCGCAACGCGCTCGACCCGCAACGCGACAAGCGGCGCGCGGAACAGAACCTGCAGTTGTCCGACACCCAGGCGAACCGCCGCGAGCTGGCCGCCGAAAGCCTGCGCCACGGCGATTACCGGCGCGCCGCCGAGTTGTACCAGGGCGCGCTGAAAGGCCTGTACGCCACCGATCCCGACCTGATGCTGGGCTTGGCCAAGGCGCAATACGGCCTGGGCCAGCCGCGGCAGGCGCGGGAAACGCTGGATGCGCTGATCGCGGCCAATCCGGATTTCCGCTCCAAGGAAGGCCACCTGCTCTACGCGAAGGCGGTCGAGGGCACGGGCGACGTCGCGGCCGCGCTGCACGAATACGAAGCCGTCGTCCAGGGCTACCCCGGCGAAGAGGCGCGCCTGCGCTACGGCCAACTGCTGAAGCGCAACGGCGACACGGCCAGGGCGGCCGAGTTGTTCAAGGAAATCCTCGCCCGCTCGGCGGTCGCGCCCAGGTACTACCAGCGCGAACAGCGCGACTGGATCGAAGCCGCACGCCAGGAGCTGTCCGCGCTCGGGGCGTGAATCCGGCCCGTGCGCGCGGCGCGGGTTCCCCGATTGCGACGCGCCGGGACGGCGCTGTCGCGGCCGGCCCGCCGGCGCTACGATGGCATCCGGTACTTCGTCCGCGCTGCCGGCAAGGGGACTCCCGATGGACCTGTTCGAACGTTGGTGGCTGTTGCCGACCGCGCTTTTCGTCGTCCCGCTGCTGGCGGGGCTGGTCTACAACTTCTTCTTCAAGCACAGGTACGGCATGAGCCAGCACATCGTGCTGGCGCTGTTCGTTTCCGTCTGCTGGCTCGCCGCCATGGTGATTGTCCTGCGCGCCGTCCATTAGCTTTCCGTCCGCGCACAAACATGCATGGCGGCCGAAGCCGCATCGCCCGGCCTTCCGGAAAACCCAAGCCGCCATTTTCCGCCAGGACGCGGTTGGCGATCCGGACCTTCCCGACCGCGGCGGATTAGACTTCCCGCATGCTGTCACCCCTTCCGCCCGAAGCGCCGAAACACCCGCCGCTGCTGGTCGCCTTCAGCGGCGGCCTCGATTCGACGGTGCTGCTGCATGCGCTCGCCGCCGACGCCAGCCTGCGCATCGGCGGCCTGCGCGCCGTCCACGTCCACCACGGCCTGCAGGCGGATGCGGACGATTGGGCGGCGCACTGCCGGCGTTTCTGCGACGCGCTGGAGATCCCGCTGGCCGCCCTCCGCGTCGAAGTCGACCGCGGATCCGGCCGCGGCCCCGAAGCCGCCGCGCGCCACGCACGCTATCGCGCCATCGCCGATGCGATGGGCGAAGGGGAAGTGCTGGTCACCGCGCACCACCGCGACGACCAGGCCGAAACCTTCCTGCTGCGCGCATTGCGCGCCTCCGGCCCCGACGGGCTCGCGGCGATGCGACCGTGGCGCCGCTTCGCCGGGGGCTGGCACTGGCGGCCGCTGCTCGACACGCCGCGCTCCGAATTGCTCGACCATGCGCAACGGAACCGCCTGTCGTGGATCGAGGACCCGAGCAACGCCGACCGCGACTTCGACCGCAACTTCCTGCGCAACGAGGTCATGCCGCTGCTGCGCCAGCGCTGGCCGCAGGCCGACGCCGCCTTCGCCCGCAGCGCCGCGCTGAACGCCGAAGCCGCCGACCTGCTGGCGCACGAAGACGCGCACGCACTTGCGGCCGCGGCCACCCCGGACCCGCACGAGCTGTCGGTCCCCGCCTTGCTCGCGCTGCCGACCGCGCGGCGTTCGCGCGTGCTGCGGCGCTGGATCGACGGGCTGGAACTGCCGCCGCTGCCGGCCAACGGCATCGAGCGCATCGAGACCGAAATCCTGCCCGCGCCGGACGACGCCGAAGCACGCTTCGACTGGAGCGGGGCCAGCATCCGCCGCTGGCGCGACCTGCTGCGCGCGGAATGGACGCGCACGCCCTTGCCTCCGAAATGGTCGCAGGAGTGGGATGGCCGCCTGCCGCTGCTGCTGCCCGACGGCGGCTGGCTGGCGCTGGAAGGCGCCGACGCTTTGCCCGTGCCGGTGCGCGCGCACGCGCGCCGCGGCGGCGAACGCATCGCGCTGCCGGGACGCGGGCACGCGAGCGAGTTGAAGAAGCTGCTGCAGGAGCGCGGCGTGCCCACCTGGACGCGCGAAGTCATGCCGCTGTTGTCCACCACCGACGGCGAGCTGCTGGCCGCCGGCGACGCGATCCTCTCGGCCCGCCTGGATGCCTGGCTGAAGGAACGCGATGCCCGGCTGGTCTGGCGCGAGGCCGCGCCCGCGCCTTTCGATTAAACTTCGCGCATGGCCAAGAAACCCGCCCCCGAAGCCGGAACCTCGCCGGTCGCCAGTTTCGAGCAGTCGCTGCAGGAACTCGAGCAACTGGTCGAGAAGATGGAACACGGCGAGATGAGCCTGGAGCAGTCGCTGGCTGCCTACGAACGTGGCGTCGGCCTGTACCGGCAGTGCCAGAACGCGCTGGAACAGGCCGAATTGCGCGTGCGCCTGCTCAGCGACCCGGACAAGCCCGAAGACGCCAAGCCGTTCGCGCCATCCGATGCCGACTGACGCCCTGTTCGCACGCTGGGCGCAACGGGTCGAAGCCGCGCTGGCCGGCGCCCTGCCCGACGCCGGCCTTGCGCCGCAGCGCCTGCACGCGGCGATGCGCTACGCCGCGCTCGGTGGCGGCAAGCGCATGCGCCCGCTGCTGGTCTACGCCGCCGGCCACCTGGCCGGCGCCGACGAAGCGTTGCTCGACGCGCCCGCGATGGCGGTGGAACTGGTCCACGCCTATTCGCTGGTCCACGACGACCTGCCGGCGATGGACGACGACGACCTGCGCCGCGGCCGGCCGACGGTGCACGTGGCCTTCGACGAAGCGACCGCGATCCTCGCCGGCGACGCGCTGCAGACGCTGGCGTTCGCGGTGCTGGCCGAATCCGGCGCCCCCGCGGACCTGCGCGTGGCCTGGCTGCAATCGCTGGCCGCGGCCAGCGGCGCGGCCGGCATGTGCGGCGGGCAGGCGCTGGACATCGACGCCACCGGCCGCACGCAGACCGTGCAGGAACTGGAGCGCATGCACCGGCTGAAGACCGGCGCGCTGATCCTCGCGTCGGTCAGGATGGGGGCGATGGCCGGCCGCGTGGACGCGGACCAATCGCAGCGGCTGGACCGGTTCGCCGGCGCGCTGGGCCTGGCCTTCCAGGTGCGCGACGACATCCTCGACGTCGAATCCAGTTCCGAGAAACTCGGCAAGACCGCCGGCAAGGACGCGGCGCAGGTCAAGTCGACCTATCCCGCGCTGCTCGGCATCGACGGCGCCAAGGCGAAGCTGGATGAACTCGCCGCCGCGATGCGCGACGCGCTGGCGCCGTTCGGCGAGCGCGCCGCCCCGCTGGCGGCGTTGGGCAGGCTCGCGATCGAACGCGACCGCTGAAACGGAAAAGCCCGGCGATGCCGGGCTTTTTCGTCGTGCGCTCCGGCGCCGCTTACTTGATCAGGCGCAGCGTGAACGGATAGCGGTAGGCCACGCCCTGGTTGGCCTTGATCGCCGCGATGATGGTCAGCACCAGCCAGGCGATGCCGATGATGACCCACAGCGGGATCGCGATGATCAGACCGATGCCCAGGGTCACGATCGACAGCAGCAGCAAGGCGAGGAAGACGATGCCGACGGTGATGTTGAAGTTCAGCGCTTCCTTGCCTTGGTCGTCGACGAACGGCAGCGTGTCCTTCTTGACCAGCCAGATGATCAGCGGGCCGATGAAGCAGCCGATGCTGCCGGCCCAGCCCGAAGTGATGATGCCCCCGACCAGTGCGGACAGGTGCGCGAACAGCGCCCACTGCTTTTCCTCGGCGCTGACGGCGCCCGACTCGGGCGGCGGCGGCGGTGCGGTCACGTTCTCGAAATCGCTCATTGCATTTCCCCGACGGTGGTGGATGGAACAACCGGAACAGCAACGACAGCGGCGACACTCTCGGCGCGCGGCGTGGCCCTGTCAAGGAGCCCGCCCGGCGAATGCGCTCAGTCCGCCCCGGCGACGGTCATCCGCCCCGCCAGCAGCGAACCGATGCCGATGTGCGAGCGCCGGTCGACATCGCTGCCGACCGCACGGATGCCGGCGAAGACGTCCTTCAGGTTGCCGGCGATGGTGACGCCGTCCACCGGGTAGGCGAGTTCGCCGTTTTCGACCCAGAAACCGGCCGCGCCGCGCGAATAGTCGCCGGTCACCGGGTTGACGCCCTGCCCCATCAGCTCGGTCGCCAGCAGCCCCGTGCCCATGCCTTGCAGCAATTCGTCGAAGCCGCCGGCGTTCGCCTTCACCTCGAGGTTGTGCACGCCGCCGGCGTTCGCAGTGCTTTGCAAGCCAAGCTTGCGCGCCGAATAGCTGCCCAGCACGTAACGTTGCAACACGCCGCCTTCGACGATCGCCGATTCGCGCGTGGCCACCCCTTCGGCGTCGAACGCGGCCGAACGCAGGCCATGCCGCAGCAGCGGCCGCTCGAGGATGGAAAACCAGTCGGGGAAGATCCGTTTCCCGGCATGGTCGAGCAGGAAGCTCGCGCGCCGGTACAGCGCCCCGCCGGAAATCGCGCCGAGCAGGTGGCCGACCAGCGAACGCGCGACTTCGGCGGCGAACAGCACCGGGTATTCGCCGGTGGCGACGCTGCGCGGCTGCAGCCGCGCCACGGTGCGTTCGGCGGCGCGGCGGCCGATCGCGGCGGGATTCTCCAGGTCGCCTTCCGCGATTCCGAGCGAGTACCAGCCGTCGCGCTGCATGCCGTCACCCTGGCCGGCGATCAGCGCCACGCCCAGCGAATGCTGGCTGCCACGCTCGCGGCCGACGAACCCGTGCGAGTTGGCGTACACCGACAGGCTGTCGCCGCTGCCGAGCGAGGCGCCGTCGGAATTGCCGATGCGCGGATCGGCCTCGCGCCCGGCCGCTTCGCAGGCCAGCGCCAGGTCGATGGCGCGATCGGCGTCGAGCGCCCACGGGTGCCACAAGTCGAGGTCGGGGAATTCGTGCGCCATCCGCTCGGCATCGGCCAAACCGGCCGCATCGTCGTCCTCGGTGTAGCGGGCGATGGCGCAGGCCTGTTCGACCGTGGCCTCGAGGCTTTCCTCGCGCAGGTCGGCGGTGCTGGCGCTGCCCTTGCGCTTGCCGAAATAGACGGTGACGGCGATGCCGCGGTCGCGGGTCGATTCGACCGTCTCGACCTCGCCCATGCGCACGCCGACGTTGAGCCCGCGCTCCTCGCTGCAGCTGACCTCGGCCTGGCTGGCCCCGCGCCGCCTCGCCGCGTCGAGCAGGCGCTGGCTGAGCTCGGCCAGGTGGTCGAGCCGCTGCAGGCTGTCGTCGGACGAACTGGAGGAAATGACTGCGTTCAATGCCTTATCCTATGGCGATGCGTGGACGCGACCCGGAAACCGGCGAATTCTACAGCCCCAGCCGCACCCAGCAGCGGGTGGAGGCGCTGGAAATCCGTGCGCTGGCGGAAAAACTGGTGGCGCTGCCACCGGCGCGGCTGGCCAAGCTGCCGATCCCCGATGGCCTTTTGCCGCACATCCACGAGACCCAACGCATCACCTCGCACATCGCGCACAAGCGCCAGCTGCAGTACCTGGCCAAGCAGATGCGCCGCGAGGACGACGAGACGCTGGAAGCGATCCGCGAAGCGCTGGACGACAGCGGCGAAAGCGTGCGCAAGGCCAACGCGTTGCTGCACGAAGCCGAACAATGGCGCGAGCGCCTGCTGTCCGACGGCGACGCCGCGCTGGCCGAGCTGCTCGACGAATTCCCGACCGCCGACCGCCAGCACCTGCGCCAGCTGGCGCGCAACGCCCACGACGAGCGGGCGAAGAACAAGCCGCCGCGTGCGTTCCGCGAGTTGTTCCAGGAGCTGAGGGCGTTGCTGGCCGACGGCGCTTCGGACGAAGCCGGCGGCGATTCCGCCGACCACGACGAAGGCCCGGCCTGATTCAGGCCTGCCGCGCGAGCGTCTTTTCGAACCAGTGGTGGGCATAAGGGTTGTCGTTGTAGGCGGCGATTTCCGCATAGCCGCTGCGCAGATACATCGCGCGCGCCTCGATCAACGCCCGGTTCGTGTCCAGGCGCAATCTTCGCACCCCCATCGCGGCCGCCTGCGATTCCAGCGCCGCCAACAGGCGCCTGGCGATGCCCTGCCCGCGCGCGGCCGCGTCCACCCACATGCGCTTGATTTCGCCGGTGTCGCCCGCGCCGAGCTTGAGCGCGCCGCAACCGACCGCGCGCCCATCGATACGCGCGACCAGGAACGCCCCGGCCGGCAGCACCAGTTCGTTCCTGTCTGCCGAGACGCTGTGCGCAGGGTCGAAACCGCCGTCCAAGCGCGCGCGCAATTCGGCGAAATACGCCTCGATGCAGGCACGCGCTTCCGGACTGTCCGGATCGACGATTTCGATCTCCACTCCGGGCACGACCGCGCTCCCCGCGTCAGGCCCTGGTCCCGCCGACCGTCAATCCTTCGATCAGCAGCGACGGCTGGCCCACGCCGACCGGCACGCTCTGCCCGTCCTTGCCGCAGATGCCGACGCCGTCGTCGATGGCCAGGTCGTGGCCGACCATCTTCACCTTGCGCATCGTCTCCGGGCCGTTGCCGATCAGCGTCGCGCCCTTCACCGGCGCGGTGATCTTGCCGTCTTCGATCAGGTAGGCTTCGGTCGCGGAGAACACGTACTTGCCGCTGGTGATGTCGACCTGCCCGCCGCCGAAATTGACCGCGTACAGGCCCTTCTTCACCGAGCGGATCATCTCCTGCGGATCGTGCCGGCCGGCGAGCATGTAGGTATTGGTCATGCGCGGCATCACCAGGTGCGCGAACGACTCGCGGCGGCCGTTGCCGGTCGGCTGCATGCCCATCAGCCGCGCGTTGTGCGAATCCTGCATGTAGCCGACCAGGACGCCGTCCTCGATCAGCGTGGTGCAATTGGTCGGCGTGCCCTCGTCGTCGATGTTCAGCGAACCGCGGCGGCCGGCGAGCGTGCCGTCGTCGACGATGGTCACGCCCGGCGCGGCGACGCGCTGGCCCATGCGCCCCGCGTACGTCGACGTGCCCTTGCGGTTGAAGTCGCCTTCGAGGCCATGGCCGACCGCCTCGTGCAGCAGCACGCCGGGCCAGCCGTTGCCTAGCACCACCGGCATCACGCCCGCGGGCGCGTCGACCGCCTCGAGGTTGACCAGCGCCTGGCGCAACGCCTCGCGCGCGAATTTCTCCGGCTTGCCGTCGCCGAGCAGCTCGGCGTACGCGTAGCGTCCGCCGAAGCCGGCGTAGCCCGATTCGCGGCGGCCGTCCTGTTCGACGATGACCTGGATGTTCATCCGCACCAGCGGGCGCACGTCGGCGGCGAGCACGCCGTCGCTGCGCGCGACCAGCACGGTGTCGACGCCCCCGCTCAGGCTGGCCGTCACCTGCTTCACCCGCGGATCGGCGGCGCGCAGCAGCCTGTCCACGGCGCGCAACGCCTCGACCTTGGCGTCGTTGCCGAGGCCGTCGATCGGGTCGTCGCTCGAATACAGCGCGCGGCCGCCGCCGACCGCGAGCGGATGCGGCTGCAGCGAGCCGCCGTCGCGCGAGATGGCGCGGGCGGACTTCGCCGCCTCGACCAGCGCGACCGAGTTGATGTCGTCGGAATACGCGAAGCCGGTCTTCTCGCCGGAAATCGCGCGCACGCCGACGCCCTGCTCGATCGAATGCGCGCCGTCCTTGACGATGCCGTCCTCGACCGTCCAGCTCTCGCGCCGCGCGTGCTGGAAGTACAGGTCGCCGAAATCGATGCCGGGACCGAGCAGCGCGCCGAAGGCGCGGTCCAGGCCGATGGGATCGAGCCCGGCGGGAACCAGCAGGCGGGTTTCGGCGATCGCGAGGGGATTCGTGTCCATGGCAACCTAGTTTGGGCCGGCGCGGGGCAAAGGCAAGCGCCCCGTGGCCGGATCAGTCCGCCGCGCCCGCGCGTCCCTGTTCGTGCGCGGCTGCCTGTTCCACGCGCGATTGTTCGCGGCCCATCACCTCGACCTTGGGGTCCTTCCACGGCCCGGTCACGCGGTAGGTCTTGGCGCCGATCTCGCCCAGCGGCTTCTTCAGCACCGCGTTGGCGGCCGCGCCGACCGCCGCGCCGATCGGACCGCCGGCGACCGCGCCGACCACGGTCAGCAGGTTGCCCGACTTCGGCAGCACGTCGATGGTCTGGTCGAACTGCTGCGCGCGCAGGTCGGCACTGCCGCGGATGCGGATTTCCGCCGCCGGGCCGTCGATGGTCAGGCCGTCGCTGCGTGCCGCGCCATCGCCGAACGCCAGCTTGCCTTCGATGCGGTTGAAGGCGAAGCCCTTGTCGAAGAAGTCGCGGAAGTCGAGCATCAACCGGCGCGGCAGCTGCGCGACGCTGAGCAGGCCGAGCACGCGGCCCGCGCCCGGCTCGATCTCCAGCAACTGGCCGTCGCGCGCGTCGATGTCGAGGCCGCCCTGCATGTTCGCCAGCGAGAAATCCGCGGGACTGCCGGCCCAAGAGGCGTCGAGCCGCATGCGCCCGTGGCCGCCGCGGACGCGGCCCTTCATGCCCAGGTCGTCGAGCAGCGCGCCGAGGTTCCTGCTGTCGACGTCGGCGCGCAGCTGCGTGCGCGCCGACGCGCCGCGGCCCGACCAGTCGCCGCCGACGTCGATCTTCTGGTTTTCCGAAGCCAGGCCCAGCCGGTCGATATGCATGCCCGTCGCCGTCTGCGAAGTGCGCAGCTGCGCCGCGCCCAGCTTCGCGTCGGCGAAGCGCAGGTCGTCGATGTCCAGCGCCAGCGGCGGGATCGCGGCCGGGTTGTAGTCGTCCGGTTGCGCCGGCGCTTTCGCTGCCGCGACGACGCCGGGCGCCGGCGCGCGCCAGTGCAGCCGCGACAGCTTGCCGGCGATCGGCGCGCCCTTCGCATCCGGCACGCTGACCGCGCCGGACAGCGCCGCGCCTTCCAGCGCCACCGCCAACGCATCGGCGCCGGGCGCCAGTTGCACGCGCGTATCCGGGAAATCCGAACCGATCATCAGCAAGTGGTCGGCGCTGACGTCGATCCGGCGCAACGGCAACTTGCCGCCGCGGTCACTGCCGTCCTCGCCGTTGGCGAAGGCGATCCAGCCGAGCGCGTCGAGCGTGCCGGCGCGTCCACCGGCGACCAGCCCCGCCGCAGGCGCGGCCTCGGCGACGCCGTCGCTGCCCAGCGCCACGCGTACGCCGGTCTGCCCGTTGTTGCTGCGCGCGCGCAGCGCCATGCGCTTGCCGAACGCGACCTGGACTTCGCCGCTGTCCAGCGGCAGCGGCATGGCGATCGTGGTCGTCAATGCCGTCGCCGCCGGCTTGTCCAGCGGCGCGGGCAGGGTCAGCGCGGTCCCGACCAGGTCGGAGCGCAGGCGCAGCTGCGCGGCGTCCGCGTTCGCCGCCTTGCCTTTCGCGATCGACACGCCGACGCTCCACTTCGAGCGCCCGTCGATCCAGGGCTTCAGCCAGGCCATGTCCGGCGCGCGGTCCAGCAACGCATCCGCGGCGAACGACGCCGCCAGCTCCGCCTCGAACGCCTGCTTCGGGTCGCGCACGCCGCCGCCGGCGCGCAGCGACAGTTCCCCCGGCTGGCCCTCGTGCTTCACCGCGAGCCGTTCGGCGTCGAAGCCGTGTTCGTCGTATTGCAGTTTCCCGCGCGCGTCGTCGAAGGCCAGCTTCCAGCGCGGGTCGGACAGCTTCACGCCCTGCATCTCGACCGTGCCGCGCAGGCGCTTGCGTGCCGCGTTCTGCCCGTGCAGCGGCTGTAGCAGCTCGAAGTCGCCGTGCGCCGGCCCGCTGGCGGCGACCCCCTGCATCGCCTCGCCGTATTGTTTCTGCAGCGGACTGTGCCGCAGCAAGTCGAGCATCCTCGCCGCGTCGGCCGTGACGTTCGCGTGGATGCTCAGGTCGGACTCGCTGAAGTCCGCGATGCCGGCGTCGAAGTGTTCGACCGCGATCCCGTCCAGCACGCCCTTGCCGGTCACCAAGAAACCGTTGCCGACGAAGGCGATGCCGGCGTCGGTCTGCTCCAGCATCGGCCAGTCCGGCTGGAACTTGAAGCGACCGCCGACGATGTGGCCGGTCGCCTCGAAGCGGCCGTCGTTCTGCGTGAACGGCCAGTCGTCGAGGTCGCCGGAAACCAACCCGCGCCCGTTGCGCACGCGGCCGTCGACCAGCGCTGCGTCCAGCCACTCCACCGCCGCCGCCGGCATGCGGTGATGGATCCAGAAACCTTTCGCGACCGGCACCGGCGCCTCGTCCAGTTCGGCGGCCAGGTCGATCCACGGCCGCGTGCCGTCGCCCTGGAACCACAATCCGCCACGCGCGTCGGCGGCGTAGTCCTTGCCTTGCACGCGCAGCGCCGGCGTGGCGAAACGCCAGCCCGCGCCTTCGCGCCAGCCGGCGATCTCGCCGCGCAGCGCCACGTCGTGGGCCACGCCGAAGCCCTGCGGCCAGTCGAAGCGCAGCCGCGCCTGCGGGTCCAGCTTCAGCGCGAAGCCGTCGGCGTCGCCGGAAAATTCGCCGGCCAGCCCGTCGATGCCGGGCGCGTCGCCGACCGCCGCGAAGGCGACGCCGTCCAGGTGGCCCTGCGCGCGCAACGCGCCGCCGCGCCGGCCCGACAGCGACAGCTTCGACAACCGCGCATCCGGACGCGCGGAAATCAGCCAGCGACGCAGGTCGGGCTCGACGAAGTCGCTGAGCGCGAGCACGGCGAGCAGCGGCGCGGCCTCGATCTGCTGCGCCCGCAGCGCGTAGTCCCTGCCGCCGGCGAGCAGCAGCCCGTCCAGCTTCAGCGGTTCCGCCGGCTTCGTCGCGTTTTGCTTCGCCGCGTCCCGCTTCGCGTCGCGCATGCCGATGCGCAGGGCCGGTGCGTCGAGCCGCCAACCGCCCTCGCGCAGGCGCCAGCGCAGGCGGCCGCCGACCTGGTCGAAGACGACCCGCTGCCCGCCGTCCGCCGCGCCGCGTCCCAGCACGACCTGTTGCAGCTGCAGCTCGGTCGTCGCCATCACCACGCGGTGCCGGTACAGGCGCACCCAGCTTTCGGTGCTGCCCTGCCCCGCCTGCAGGCGCACGCCGGCCCAGGCGAGCAGCGGCGACCAGTCGGCCAGGTCGAGCGGCCGCCCGCGCAGGTAGGCGCGGCCATCGCCGCGTTCGCGGTCGAAATCCAGCGCCGCCTGCAGCGGCTTGCCGCCTTCGCGCGCCAGCACGCGCGCGCCGGCACGCACGCGCCCGCCGTCCACGCGCAGGCGCAGGTCGATCTTCGGCAGTTGCACGTTCCAGCCCAGCGCGGGCGCGACGATGGCCAGCCGGCCGCCGACCACCTGCAATTCGCCGAGGCCCTCGAGGCTCTCCAGCGGATCGCCGCCCGTTTGTTGTCCCGGCAGGCCGCGCACCGACCACGCGCCGTCGTCGCCGCGCTGCAAGGTCAGCGATAGGCCGCGCAACCGCAGTTCGGTGAACGCATGCCCCGGCAGCAGGCCGCCGTACATCGACACCAGCACTTCGGCCGCACCGATGCGCACGCCCTCGCCTTCGCCGATGCGCAGCCCGTCGAGGCGCAGCAGCGGCCCGCGCCGCGTCCATTCGGTTTCCACGTGGTCGAACGCCACCGGCCGGCCGGCGCGTTCGCTCAGCCACGCGGCGATCCTGTCCGGATGCCGCTCCGCCAGCGGCAGCAGCTGGCTGACCGCGCCGACCAGCATGGCCACGCACACCAGCGCGATCGCGACGGCGTACCAGAAACCGCGCTGGGCAAGGCGTAGGCGGCGGCGCAGGGGGGTGGGCATCAGCAAACCGGGAACAAGCGGAGAGGAGCGAGGAACGAGCGGATTGCAGTGCGCCAGCAAGGCGACGCCAGCTGTTGCGGTTGATGTTCCGATCCCGTCCGCAGCGGCGGAGTCGGCGGGTAAATCCCGCAGGGGCGGCGCGCACGATGCGCGCCGTTTTCGGAAGGCACAAGGATGTACCGTCCGAAAATTCCTGGCGGCTCCGCGGACCCTTCGTGCGCAGCACGAAGGGCGCGAGGAAGGGTGTGCTTTCTTTTGCTTGCTTTTCTTTGCACAAGCAAAGAAAAGCAAGTCGCCGCAAGGCGAAATGCTCTTGCTTCAAGAACACTCGACACGACATCGCAGCGGGAACGGCACCGGCTCCGGCTCGCCCCCATCCCGACCCTTCCCCCATCAAGGGGAAAGGGTCCCGGTTCAAAGCAGCACGACATCGAACTGCTCCTGCAGGTACTGGTCGTCGGCCTGGAAGCGGATCGACTTGCCGAGGAACTCCTCCAGCTCCGCCACCGCCGGCGATTCCTCGTCGGTGATCCGCGCCACGACCTTCGGCGAAGCGATCACCAGCAGCCGCGCCGCCTCGAACTGGCGTACCGCGCGGGTGATCTCGCGGAAGATCTCGTAGGTCACCGTCTCGGCGGTCTTGATGGTGCCGCGGCCGCCGCATTCCGGGCATTGCTCGGACAATTGCCGCTCCAGGCTCTCCACCGTGCGCTTGCGGGTCATCTCGACCAGGCCCAGCGGCGAGAAGTCGTACACCGTGGTCTTGGCATGGTCGCGCGACAGCGATTTCTCCAGCGTGCGCAGCACCTGGCGCTTGTGCTCGGCATCGTCCATGTCGATGAAGTCGATGATGATGATGCCGCCCAGGTTGCGCAGCCGCAGTTGCCGCGCCACCGCCTGCGCCGCCTCCAGGTTGGTGCGGTAGACGGTCTCCTCGAGGTTGCGCTGGCCGAGGAACGAGCCGGTGTTGACGTCGATGGTGGTCATCGCCTCGGTCTGGTCGATGACCAGGTAGCCGCCGGACTTCAGCGGCACCTCCTTGTCCAGCGCGCGGCCGATCTCGTCCTCGACCCCGTACAGGTCGAAGATCGGTCGGTCGCCGGTGTAGTGCTCGATGCGCTCGGCCAGCACCGGCATGTACTTGGCGACGAAGGCCTGCAGGCGCTCGTAGGTTTCGCGCGAATCGACCCGCACCTTCTCCACGTCCTTGCGGATCAGGTCGCGCACCGCGCGCAGCGGCAGGCTCAGGTCTTCGTAGGTGATCGTGCACGGCGGCGATTCGCGGCCGCGGCGCTCGACGATGTTCCAGACCCGCGACAGGTAGGCGATGTCCTCGGCCAGCGCCTCCTCCGGCTGGCCCTCGGCGTTGGTGCGGACGATGTAGCCGTAGCCGCCGTGGCTTTCGGCCAGGCGCCCGACCAGGGTCTTCAGGCGCAGGCGCTCGCCTTCGTCCTCGATCCGCGCCGACACGCCGATCACCCGCGACTGCGGCAGCAGCACGAGGTAGCGCGACGGGATGCTGATCTGCGTGGTCAGGCGCGCGCCCTTGCTGCCGATCGGGTCCTTGACCACCTGCACCACGATGTCCTGGCCGTCGCGCAGCAGGTCCATGATCGGCGCCGTCGCGACCGGGCCGATCGCCATTTCCTCGCCGCCTTCGCCGTCGTCCCCGACCGGGGCCGGGCGCACGATGTCGTTGGCGTGCAGGAACGCGGCGCGTTCCAGGCCGACGTCGACGAACGCCGCCTGCATGCCCGGCATCACCCGTTGCACCTTGCCCTTGTAGATGTTGCCGACCACGCCGCGGCGCCAGCCGCGCTCGATGTGCAACTCCTGCAGCATGCCGTTCTCGACCACCGCGACGCGGGTTTCGCGCGGAGTGACGTTGACCAGGATTTCTTCACTCATGCGCAGGCCCCGCGAGCGGCCGCAGCCGTTATCCCGAATTCCTTCAGCAGCTTCGCCGTCTCGTGCAGCGGCAGGCCCATCACCCCCGAATGACTGCCGTCGAGGCGGACCACGAACTGCTCGGCCCGGCCCTGGATGGCGTAGGCGCCGGCCTTGCCCATCGCTTCGCCGCTGGCGACATAGTCGGCGATGTCCGCGTCCGACAGCTCCGCGAACGTGACATGCGACACCGATACCGCCTGCGCCTCGCGCGCGGCGCTGACCACCGACAGCGCCGAGATCACCCGGTGGGTGCGCCCGGACAGCCGGCACAGCATCGCCGCGGCATCGGCTTCGTCCGCCGGCTTGCCGAACACCTCGTCGCCGAGCACCACTTCCGTGTCCGCGCCCAGCACCACCGCGCCGGGCGTCGACATCACCTGCAGCAGGCCGGCGCCGGCCTTCTCGCGCGCCACCCGGCGCACGTATTCCTCGGCCGACTCGCCGGGTTGGCGGTGTTCGGGGATGTCCAGGTCGATGCGGCCGAAACGCAGGCCCAGGCGGGTCAGCAGTTCGGCGCGGCGCGGGGATTGCGAGGCGAGGTAAAGCATCCGTGCAGGATAACCCGCGGTGCCTGACTGAATGGCCGCAAACCCCCGCCCGGATGCGCCAAACCCCGAACCGGCTCACAACGCGTTCATCCGTCTGATCCATTCCGTCTACCATCCCCGCCACGACCGCATCCCAGGAGAATTCCATGCGCTCCCCCATCCGCCCCGTGCTGCTTGTCCTGTCCCTCGCCCTCGGAGCCATCGCCATGCCCGCCCATGCCCAGACCGCCCCCACCCATGCCGTGCCGGCCGACGGCACCCTGCTCAACGTGTCGGCCAACGCCGAGGCCCGGCGCATCCCGGACGTGGCGACGATTTCGGCCGGCGTGGTCACCCAGGCCGTCGACGGCAACAGCGCGATGCGCCAGAACGCCGAGCAGATGGCCAGGGTGATGGACGCGATCCGCGCCGCCGGCATCGCCGAGAAGGACATCCAGACCAGCGGCATCAACCTCAATCCGCAGTACCGCTACGCCGAAAACGAGGCGCCGAAGATCACCGGCTACCAGGCCCGCAACGTGGTCGGCCTGAAGGTGCGCGACATCGCCAGGCTCGGCAAGGTGCTGGACGCGCTGGCCGCGCAGGGCGCCAACGAGATCAACGGCCCCAGTTTCGAGATCGACCAGCCCGAACCGGTCTACGACGAAGCCCGCCTGGCCGCGCTGAAGAAGGCGCAGGCCCGCGCCGAGACCTACGCGAAGGCGTTGGGCCTGCGCGTGCGCCGCATCGTCAGCATCAGCGAAGGCGGCGGCTTCCAGCCGCCGGTGCCGATGGTGCGGGCGCAGGCGATGATGGCCAAGGCCGAAATGGACACCTCGGTATCGCCCGGCGAAACCACGGTGTCGGTGAACCTGGACGTGGTGTTCGAACTGGGCAAGTGATCCCGCCCCAATGTGACGACGAAAGCCCCGCCATGCCGCGGGGCTTTTTTTGCCCCTACGACTTTCGGCGGAGCCTGCGGCTTTTGCGCATGCGGGTACTTGCACTCCGCCGGCCGCAGGCGCAGTGTGATCCACGAGGGCGGAAAGGGACCAACCCCATTCGCCCCACCCGCGCGTTGTTCCTCTCGCATACCCGATATGGAGGTGGATCATGGTTCGCACGTTGCCCTACGGTTCCCATCCGCGCCTGGACTTCGGCCGCATCCTCGCCTATGCCGCAGTGGTCGCGGTGCACGCTTTCGCCCTTCTGCTGTTGCTGATCCCGATGGCGGCGCCGAAGCAGGAGACCGTGCTGCCGGACCCGCTGCCCGTCATCAACCTGTTCGAACCGATCATCACCAAGACCCCGCCGAAGCCGCCGGAGATCGTCAAGCCGGCCGAACCGAAACCGGCGCAGGCGGAACGGAAGATCATCCCGAAGGCTCCGGCCCCGGCAACCGATCCGGTCATCGTCGACAACGGCACGATCGCCGCCGATCCGGTGGTCCAGGGCGATCCCGTGGCCGACATCGCACCGCCCTCCGGCCCGGTTTCGGTCAACCACCTCGCCTACCTCAAGGCCACGCCGCCGCCGTACCCGCGCGCCGAGCAGGCCGCCGGCATCGAAGGCACGGTGCTGCTGAGGATCCTGGTCGACACCGACGGTACGCCGCTGGAAGTGACGGTGGAACGCAGCAGCGGCAGCCACAACCTCGATCGCGCCGCGCAGCGGCACGTGTTGAAGGCATGGCGCTTCCAGCCGGCGATGCAGGACGGCCGCGCGGTGCAGGCCTACGGCCTGGTGCCGATCGTGTTCTCGATCCAGTAAGGCGCGTCTGCCTTCGCAAGGCCTTCCGCGGAAACGCGGAAGGCCTTTTTGCGTCAGGCGCGGTGGTAGGGGTGGTTGGCCAGCAGCGCCGCGGCGCGGTACAGCTGTTCGGCGACGACCAGGCGCGCGAGCATGTGCGGCAGGGTCAGCGGACCCAGCGACCAGGTTTCGTGCGCGGCGGCGAGCACGTCGGGCGCGTGGCCTTCCGGCCCGCCGATCAGGAAGGCGAGGTCGCGGCCCTGCCCGCGCCAGAATTCGAGGCGTCGCGCGAGCTGTTCCGACGTGTGTTGCCTGCCGGTGACTTCCAGCGCGACGACATGCGCGTTCTTCGGCAACGCCGCCAGCACGCGCCTGCCTTCGTCGTCGATCGCGCGCTGCGGGTCGCGGCCCTTGCCGCGCAGGCCGGGCTCGACCTCGACCAGCTCGAGCGGCAACCAGTGCGACAGGCGCTTCTGGTATTCGGCGAAACCCTGCGCGACCCACGACGGCGCGCGTTCGCCGGTGGCGATCAGACGGCATTTCATCGCCCAATGATAATCGCGAAGCGTTCGCCGGCACTCCGGCGATTGCCGCGCGGATGCCGCATCGCGGATGCCCGCGCCGTACGCCGGCATCCAGGCGCCGGGCATCGCCGTGGCTGACAAGCGCGCATCCCGCAGGCGGACAAGGAAACGGCGCCACGCGGGCGCCGTTTCCGCTTGCAACGCGGGCGTGGGCGTCAGGCGCCGGCTTCCGCGGCTTCGTCCTGCTCCGGCCGCTGGTCGCCGACCGTCCACAGCCGCTCCAGCGCGTAGAACTCGCGCACCCGCGGCAGCATGACGTGCACGACCACGTCGCCGAGGTCGACCAGCACCCATTCGGCCTCGCGCTCTCCCTCCACGCCCAGCGGCATCACGTCGAGCTTCTTGGCGAACTTGACGACCTCGTCCGCGATCGACTTCACGTGCCGGGTCGAAGTGCCCGAGACGATCACCAGGTAGTCGGTGACGCTGGACTTGCCACGCACATCGATCTCGACGACATCCTTGGCCTTCAGTTCATCGACCGCCGCATGCACGTTGGCGAGCAGGACCGGCGTGGGCGGCGGCGGATGGGGAAGTTGGGTCTTGATGATTTGTGCTTGGCTGGTCAATGGCTTGCGCATTCGGGAAACCGGGACGGATTATAGCGCTGCCCGGCCGTACAAGCCGTTCCGGGCGACGAATGCCGCGACGGGCGGCGGTACCAGCGCCTGCCACGGCCGCCCGGCGGCGATGCGGCGGCGAATGTCGGTGGCGGATTCCTCGTGCAGCGGCTGACGCAGGCGGAAGATGCACCCGGATGGTGCCTGGTCCAGCGCAGCCGGCGATTGGCGCCAGCGCCCGGCTACCGCCTGCGCCAGTTCCGCCGGCAGTTCGCCGTCCAGCGCGATGCCGGGGCGCTCGGCGACGACGAAGTGGGCGAGCTCGAACAACCCGCGCCATTCCTTCCAGGTCGGCAGGCCGACGAAGCTGTCGGCACCGACCAGCAGCGCCAGCGGGGCCGCGGGGCCGAGTTCGCCGCGCAGTTCGCGCAGGGTGTCGATGGTGTACGAGCGGCCGTCCGGGTCGCGCGCGGCGCGGCGCAGTTCGCGGCGATCGACCAGCAGGCCGGGTTCGCCGCGGACCGCGAGTTCCAGCATCGACGCGCGCTGCTCCGCGTGCGCGCCGGGCGCGGCGCGATGCGGCGGATCGGCGGCGGGCACCAGCCACACGACGGTGCGCAACTCGTCGCGCGCGGCGCGGGCGATGGCGAGGTGGCCGTTGTGGACCGGATCGAAGGTACCGCCGTAGAAGAGCTGGAGCATCGGGAGACGTGGGATGGGAGGCGCGTAACTGCTTTTCCATCGTCTCCCGGAATCACGCCGCCAGCAACCGCACCGCCTTCGCATCGGCGACCGCGAGCAGCAGCCGCTCCAGCATCAGCCAGGCATCGCCATCGCCACGCCCCTTGGCGGTGCGGTCGATGCGCGAAGCTTCGGCGACGAAGCGGTCCCAGCGCGCCGGGTTGGCGTGGCGCTGCAGCGCGCGCTTGAACGGCGCCTGCTTGTTCTCCCAGATGCCCTGCGACTTCATTTCCGCGGCGAGGTTGCCGCCGCGCGCCTGCGCGCGCGCCAGCGCCGCCGCGCGCAGCAGTTCGCGCACGATCATCGGCATCAGCCCGGCCACGTTGTCGCCCTCGGCGCGCAGGCCGGCGAGCATGCGCGTGACCTGTGCGCCCTGCCCGGCCAGCATCGCGTCGACCAGGCGGAACACGTCGTAGCGCGCGGCGTCGGCGACCAGCGACTCCATCGTCGCGGCGTCGAGCGTGCGGCCCTCGGCGAGCAGCGCGAGCTTGTCGATTTCCTGCGCCGCCGCCAGCAGGTTGCCCTCGACGCGATCGGCCAGCAACTGCACCGCGTCGCGGTCGGCGCGCAGCCCCTTCGAGCGCAGGCGGGTTTCGATCCAGCCGGGCAATTCGTGCGGCTTGATCGCCCACGCGATCGAGACGACGCCGACTTTCGCGATGGCGTCGCTCCACTTGCCCTGGTGGGACTTGCTCCATTCGCCGGCGGTGACCAGCAGCAGCACGTCGGCGGGCGGGTTCGCGCAGAAAGCCGATATCGCCTCGGCGCCTTCCTTGCCCGGCTTGCCGCCGGGCAGGCGCACTTCGATCAGGCGCCGCGAACTGAACAGGCTGGGCGCATTGAACGCGGCGTCGAGCTGGCCCCAGTCGAAGCCGCGGCCGTCGGCATCGAACACTTCGCGCTCGCCCACGCCCTGCGCGCGCGCGGCGGCGCGCAACGCGTCGGCGGCTTCGAGCACGCGCAGCAGTTCCGGCCCGGCGACCAGGTAGGCCGGCAGCAGCGGCCCTTCGCCGCATTGCGCCGCCAGCCGTTCCGGGGTCAGCTCCATCAGGGGACGGCGTCCACCGGCGAGGCCTGTTGCGGAGCAACCTGCTCCGGCGGGACCTGCTGCGGCAGCGCTTCGTCCGGCGCGGCTTCGCCCGCAGGCGCCGTGCCCTGCACCGTGCCGCTGCGGATGACGCTGTCCACCCGGCGCAGGATCGAGGCGGCCATTTCCTTGCGCAGTTCGTCCGCGAGGATTTCGCGTTCGGTATTGGTGCCGGTGACGTTGACCGGCGGCGTGACGTAGTCGCGCGACAGTTCGACGACCTGCTGCGGCACCAGCACGCTGCCGTCCGCGCGGACGAACTGGAACACGGCGGCGTAGCGCAGGCTGAATTCCTGCGCGCGGCCGAACTGGTCGATGGCGATCGGCCGGTCGCCCCAGCGCTCCGACAGGATCTTCAGCGTGGCGACGTCCGCCGTGCTCGCCTCGTCGGCCGGCACGGCACCGGCGATCCGCAGGCCACGGGCCACCGATTCGGCCAGCGGGCTGTATGCCGTCGTCGAGACCACCTTGACCGGGCCCAGGTCGGGCGGCAGCGCGATGCGGTTGCGCAGGTGGAAGCCGCAGGCGCCCAGGCTGGCGGCGAGCAGGACGATGGCGGCGGGCCGCAGGAGTCGGGTTCGCATCATGGGCGGAAGTCTGGACGAGCCCGGCCGACGCGGCAATAGCCAGGCCGGATGGCAGGTGAACGACCTTCTCCCGCTCGCGTCGCGGGAGCAGGATTCTTCACGCCGCGACGATGTTGACGACCTTGCCCGGCACGATGATGACCTTCTTCACCTGCAGGCCCTCCATGAACTTCGCCGTGTTCGGCTCCGCCCTGGCGAGCTGCTCGATGCGGTCGCGCGGAGCGTCGGCGGCGACCTGGATGGTGCCGCGCAGCTTGCCGTTGACCTGCACCGCCAGCGTGACCTCGTCCTTCACCAGCGCGGCCTCGTCGGCCTGCGGGAACGGCACGTCCTCGAGCAGCGTTTCCGGATGGCCCAGCACCTGCCACAGCGCGTGGCTCGCGTGCGGGGTGATCGGGTTCAGCAGCAGCACCGCGGCCTCCAGCGCTTCCTGCTTCACCGCGCGGCCCTGCGCGGAATCGTCGTTGAACTTCTGCAGCGCGTTCGACAGTTCCATCACCGCGGCGATCGCGGTGTTGAAGCTGTAGCGCTTGCCGTAGTCGTCGCCGACCTTGGCGATGGTCTCGTGGGTCTTGCGGCGCAGCGCCTTCTGCTCCGCATCGAGCGAAGCGACGTCCAGCGCCGGCGCGGCGCCATCGGCGGCGTGCTTCTGCACCAGCGTCCACAACCGGCGCAGGAAGCGCGCCATGCCTTCGACGCCGGCCTCATTCCACTCCAGCGACTGTTCCGGCGGCGCGGCGAACATCGAGAACAGGCGCACGGTGTCGGCGCCGAACTTGTCGACCATCGCTTGCGGGTCGACGCCGTTGTTCTTCGACTTCGACATCTTCTCGACCGGGCCGATCTTCACCGGCTGGCCGTCTTCCTTCAGCGTCGCGCCAACCACGCGCCCCTTGTCGTCGCGCTGGACTTCGACGTCGGCCGGGTTGATCCAGTCCTTCGAGCCGTCGGCGTTGTCGCGGTAGAAGGTCTCGGCGATCACCATGCCCTGGGTCAGCAGGTTGGTCGCCGGCTCGTTGCTGTCCACCAGCCGGGCGTCGCGCAGCAGCTTGTGATAGAAGCGGAAGTACATCAGGTGCAGGATCGCGTGCTCGATGCCGCCGATGTACTGGTCCACGGGCAGCCAGTAGTTGCCGCGCTTGTCGATCATGTCCTTCGCGCCCGGCGAGGTGTAGCGCGCGTAGTACCAGCTCGACTCCATGAAGGTGTCGAAGGTGTCGGTCTCGCGCTCGGCATCGCCGCCGCACTCCGGACACTTGCACTTGCGCCATTCCGGGTCGGCCTTGATCGGCGACTTCACGCCGTCGAGGACCACGTTCTCCGGCAGCACCACGGGCAGGTCGCTGTCCGGCACCGGCACCGCGCCGCACTTGGCGCAGTAGATCACCGGGATCGGGCAGCCCCAGTAGCGCTGGCGCGAAACGCCCCAGTCGCGCAGGCGGTAGTTCACCCGGCGCTGGCCCTGGCCCTTGCGCTCGAAACGCTCCGCCAGCGCCTCGAACGCGCCGAGATAGTCCAGCCCGTCGAACTCGGCCGAATTGACCAGCTCGATCTCGCGGGTCTTGTCGCCGTACCACTCCTGCCACTTCGACGGGTCGTAATTCGCTTCCGCTTCGTTCTTCGGCGACTTCAGCGCGATCACCTGCCTGATCGGCAGGCCGTACTTGGTCGCGAACTCGAAATCGCGCTCGTCGTGGCCCGGCACCGCCATCACCGCGCCGGTGCCGTAGCCCATCAGCACGAAATTGGCGACCCACACCGGCACCTTCTCGCCGGTGATCGGATGCACGGCCTTCCAGCCGGTATCCATGCCGCGCTTTTCCTGCGTCTCCAGCTCGGCCTCGGACACGCCGCCCTGCTTCAGTTCCTGCAGGAACGCGGCCAGCGCCGGATTGTCCTTCGCCGCCTTCAGCGCCAGCGGGTGTTCGCCGGCGATCGACACGAAGGTCACGCCCATCAGCGTGTCCGGGCGCGTGGTGAACACCGTCAACGGTTCGCCGCAGCCTTCGACGCCGAACTGGATCTCGAGGCCTTCCGAGCGGCCGATCCAGTTGCGCTGCATGGTCTTGACCGAATCCGGCCAGCCCGGCAATTCGTCGAGGCCGTCGAGCAGTTCCTGCGCGTAATCGGTGATGCGCAGGAACCACTGCGGGATCTCGCGCTTCTCGACCAGCGCGCCGCTGCGCCAGCCGCGGCCGTCGATCACCTGCTCGTTGGCGAGCACGGTCTGGTCGACCGGGTCCCAGTTCACCACCGAGTTCTTGCGGTAGGCCAGGCCCTTGCGCAGCAGGCGGGTGAACATGCGCTGCTCGTGCACGTAGTACTCGGGCGTGCAGGTGGCGAACTCGCGCGTCCAGTCGATCGCATAGCCCAGCGACTTCAGCTGGCCGCGCATGTGCTCGATGTTGGCGTAGGTCCACTTCGCCGGCGCGGTCTTGTTCTTGATCGCGGCGTTCTCGGCCGGCAGGCCGAACGCGTCCCAGCCCATCGGCTGCAGCACGTTGTGGCCGGTCATGCGCTTGTAGCGCGAAATCACGTCGCCGATGGTGTAGTTGCGCACGTGGCCCATGTGCAGCGCCCCGGACGGGTACGGCAGCATCGACAGGCAGTAGTACTTGGGCTTGTCGGAATCCTCCCGGACCTCGAAGGCCCTGCTCTGGTCCCAGAAGGTCTGGGCGGCGGCTTCGACGGTGCGTGGCTGGTAGGCAGCTGGCTCGTGGGCGGTGGGTTCGGCGGCGGACATGGGAAGCGCGGGCGCGGTACGGCAGCGGAAAAGCGGTAAAGCCTACCGCAGCGCAGCATCCGCCGCCATGCCAAGGCGCCTCAATGGCCCGTCCGGCGCTGCGCCGCCCACCAGCCCAGCCCGGCCAGCCACAGCCACCAGATGCCGAACGCCAGCCGCTGGGCGACGCCCGGCGGGACCAGCGCCGACAGGAAGAACGCCGCCAGCAGCACGCCCGCGACCGCGGCGAAGGTCCACGTTGCCGGCCCGCCCTGGCGCAGCCAGCCGAAGCCGAGCAACAGCCCCCCGAGCGCGGAAGCCATGCACCACAGCATCCATGCGCTGCCGTGCAGCCGGCTGGCCAGGCCGTCCAGGCGGGCGGTGTCCAGCGGCAGGAACCCCATGGCGGCGAAAGCCAGCGCCGCCAGCAACAGCAGCTGCATGCCGATCCGCAGCGGCCACGCGGCCGTGCCCGGCAGGCTGGCGCGCAGGGCCACGGCGGCGAACGCGGCCAGTGCACCCGGCAGCATGAAACCGAGCGCATTGAAGGCCAGCGCGCGCGGGAAGCCCGCGGCGCCGAGCAGCGCCACCGGGTGCAGCGCCTGCGAATAACCGTCCAGCGCCGCGCCGAAGGCGACGACCGCGGCGGCGAACAGCGACGCGGCGAGCCACGGGGCCCAGCGCAGCACGACGACGAAAAAGCCCTTCATGCGACATTCCGTTCGGGGAAACGAACGGCCATTATCCCGCCCGCGGCTTGGATTACCCGGGTCGTGCCACCATTTATGCCGAAACCGCCACAGGACCGCCCCATGACCCCGCTTTCAGCCGGCACGAGCAGCCACGTCTTCGACGCCACCCTCGCCAATTTCGAAACCGAAGTCGTCGCACAATCGGCGCAGACCCCGGTGATCGTCGATTTCTGGGCGACCTGGTGCGGCCCGTGCAAGACCCTCGGCCCGATCCTCGACAAGCTGGCCGCCGAGTACAACGGCGCGTTCAAGGTCGCCAAGGTCGACGTCGACCAGGAACAGCAGCTGGCGGCGATGTTCCAGATCCGCTCGGTGCCGACCATGGTGGTGTTCAAGGACGGGCAGATCCTCGGCGCGATCCCCGGGGCGCTGCCGGAAGGCGAGCTGCGCAAGGTGCTGGAGCAGGTCGGCGTGCAGCCGGCGGCGAACGAGGAGGCGGCCGTCGAGGAAGCCGCGCCGGTCGATCCGCACGAGGAAGTGATGCGCCTGCGCCAGGCGGTCAACGCCGAACCCGACAAGGCCGAGCTGAAGCTCGACCTGGCCCTTGCCCTGCTGCAGACCGGCGCCACCGCCGAGGCGGAAAAGCTGCTCGACGGCCTGCCGGCGAACCTGGCCACCGACGAGCGCGCGGTGCGCGCCCGCGCCAGCCTCGGCTTCGCCGCGCTGCTGAAGGACGCGCCGCCGACGCAGGTGCTGGAAGCGGCGATCGCCGCGAACCCGGACGACCTGCGCGCGCGCCATTTGCTGGGCGTGCACCATCTGGTCGGCGGCCAGCCCGACGCCGGGCTGGCGCAGTTCCTCGAGATGCTGCGCCGCGACCGCAACTACGAGGACGGACTGGCGAAGAAGTCGCTGATCGACGCCTTCCGCGTGGTCGACGATGCCGAACTGGTTGGCCAGTACCGGCGCAAGATGTCGTCGCTGCTGTTCTGATTCCCACCGCTTCCGTACTCTTGCGTATGGCAGAATGCGGGGCACCCCCAACCCCGCATTCCCCGATGAAGCCCTCCACCTTCCGGCGGCTGATGAATTTCTGGCCGCCGTTCCTGTTCACCGGCATCCACGTCACCGCCATTTCCACCGACTGGCGCCAGCTGCGCGTCGAATTGCGCGAACGGCCGTGGAACCGGAACTACGTGCGTACCCATTTCGGCGGCAGCCTGTTCGCGATGACCGACCCGATGTGGATGCTGCTGCTGATGCACACGCTGGGCAACGATTACTACGTCTGGGACAAGGCGGCGGAAATCGAATTCGTGAAGCCCGGCAAGGGCGTGGTCAAGGCCGAGTTCCGGCTCGACGACACCGACCTGGCCGAAATCCGCACCGCCACCGCCACCGGCGGCAAGTACCTGCACTGGTTTCCCGTCGACATCATCGACGCGCAAGGCGACGTGGTCGCGCGCGTGCGCAAGCAGCTGTACGTGCGGCTGAAGCCGAAGGCGCGTTCGAACGAGGACGCCGGCGTCAGTTCGTGAGGGCAGCGTCCTGCAGGTACGCAGGCAGCGGCAATTCGAAGGTCTCGCCACGGCTATCATCGAACATGCGGATCGACAGCGCCTTGCCGCCATTGACGACTTCAATGTCACGGGTCTGGCTTTTCAGATCTTCCGGACGCGAAGCCAACCGCTCGGCCAATGGACGCCCGTCGCCCGCATGTCGATGCAGCCATAACAGAGTACCGATCAACCTCAATTGCGCACCACTGTCCTGGCTACGCTGCAGATACTTGTCGTACGCACCCGCACCCGCATCTGCCAGGAAACAGCCCACCGGGTTGCCTGCGCATTCGATGCGTACCACTGAGCGTCTGTGCTGTGGGATTTCCAGCGGGCGATCTTCGGTAATCGCGTCCATTGCCTCCTGCGAGCATGGCCAAGCATAGGCTGGTGCCATCATCGACTCCGTACCTTTCCCGTCATAAAGTACGGGCATCAACGCGTCGACAAACCAGCTCTCGGACATTCTTCCGGAAGCACCCACCGCCCCGGTCACACTCCTCGTCCAAGCAGCTTCGCCACGCATCGAGCCGCACAGCCCGATCTCTTCTCCCACCGGGGCGGCTACCGCCGTCATGCACGCGGCGGGCAATGGGAAATCCGATGGCAGTTCCTGCAACATCTCCGCCAACAGACTGGAACTCCCGCGAATGCCGGCGATTGCGATCATCCTGAGGATCAACGTATCCGTACCCTTGGATAAATTGCGCCACATAGCCATGTCGCGGCAGACGCCCTCTACGGCAAACTCACGACGACCATTGGCAAAGTCGAGCGCACGCATGGTCGGCAGTACGCCGTAATACTGGAATGGGGGCAACACCAGATCAACCCGCGCAGGGAACGGATTCCTGTAGTAGTCGTAATGCGAAACCGCCTGCGCACGTTCGAACAGACGAGCATTATCCTTACGCCATTGCGCATAAGCTGCTGGATCCGCTCTCACCTTCGCCAGACACCCCGGCTCACGCAAGCTGCATCGCATGGCGTCTGGCCCCACGCCAACGACCCGACCAAAACGATCCTCGGCCACACTACCCATATCGGGAGGATCCAGATCGCGAGGATCGTACTTAGGCAACCGATGGAAGTTCGCGGCATCCTCAGCTGCCACCGCCTCCAATTGCTCCTCCGGCACGTCGTAAGGCAGCAGCCACATCGCCGGGAAAGCATTGCGTCCCACGGGGATGTCTTTCCGAGCCAGAATTGCGAGCGCCTCCTTCTGCTCCTCGCTCGGGCCCATCCAGCGGGCCAGCGCCCATAACATTCCAGCTATGGCAAGCAACACGAGCAGGCCGTTACAGACCCGCCTCATAGCCTTGCGCATTCGCGTCCCCAGAACGTGTGTTTTGCAAAGAGGATACTCCACGCCCGCCTTCGCATCCGTGCCCGAAGCCCTACAATGCGTGCATGCCCCCCGAATCCCCCGCCCCCCGCCCCTCGCTGCAGAAACCTTCCCTGCAGAAACTCTTCCTCACCGGCCTACTGACCCTGTTGCCGATCTGGCTGACGTGGGTGGTGGTGAAGTTCGTGTTCGTGCTGCTGTCCGACGTCAGCAAGCCCGTCATCGGTCCGATGTCCGAACGCATCGCCGCGTCGTTCCCCGACGCGCTGGGCTGGTTCAACGCGCTCTGGGTGCAGAACACCATCGCGATGGCCGCCACCCTGTTCCTGATCCTCACGGTCGGCGTGCTGGCGCGGCGCATGGTCGGCCGGCGGCTGCTGAAGTGGTTCGAGGCGCTGATCGAGCGCATCCCGGTCGCGAACGTCATCTACAGCAGTTCGCGCAAGCTGCTGGACATCCTGCAGACCAAGCCCGGCAGCACCCAGCGCGTGGTGCTGATCGACTTCCCGCACCGGGACATGAAATCGGTCGGCCTGGTGACGCGGGTGATCAGGGAGGAAGGCAGCGGCCGCGAACTGGCCGCGGTGTACGTGCCGACCACGCCGAACCCGACTTCCGGCTACCTCGAGGTCGTCCCGGTCGAACTGCTGACCCCGACCGACTGGAGCGTGGACCAGGCGATGTCGTTCATCATCTCCGGCGGCGCGGTGGCACCGGAGGCGATGCCGTTCACGCGGGCCATCGACAAGTAGAAACTCCCGATGAGCGCCGGTCCGCGACCAACCGTGGCACTCGCGCTGGGCGGCGGTTCGGCCCGCGGCTGGGCGCACATCGGGGTGATCCGCGCGCTGGAAGAGGCCGGCGTGCGCATCGACATGGTCTGCGGAACGTCGATCGGCGCGCTGGTCGGCGCCGTCTACGCGGCGGGCGAACTGGACCGGTTCGAGCAATGGGTGCTCGGGCTGGGGCTCAGGGAGGTCGCCGGCTTCCTCGACGTGGGCTTCGGCGGTGGCCTGCTGAAGGGCGAGCGGCTGATGGCGTTCTTCGCCGAACAATACCAGGACCGCCCCATCGAGGAATTGAAGATCCCGTTCGCGGCGGTGGCCACCTCGTTGCGCACCGGCGCGGAGGTGTGGCTGCGCAGCGGCTCGACGCTGCGCGCGGTGCGTGCGTCCATCGCCCTGCCCGGGCTGTTCACGCCGGTGGTCCACCAGGACGCGGTCCTCGTCGATGGCGGCCTGGTCAATCCGGTGCCGGTTTCGCTGGCGCGCGCGATGGACGCCGATGTCGTGATCGCCGTGGACCTGAGTTCCGACGTGCTGGGGCGCCATCTGCCGCAAGCCCGTCCGCAGGACCCGCCGCCGGCCGCTGAACGCGACGACTGGCTGGGCAAGCTGCAGGGCCGCCTCGCCGCGATCCGCCCGCCGCCCGCGAACGACAAACCCCGCGTACCCGACCTGCTCAACGTGCTGGCCACCAGCATCAACATCATGCAGGTGCGGATCGCGCGCAGCCGCTTGGCCGGCGATCCGCCGGAGCTGACCATCTTGCCGCGGCTGGCCCACCTCGGCCTTTACGAATTCCACCGGGCGAAGGAAGCCATCGAGGAAGGCCGCAATGCCGTGGCGCGGGCGGCGCACAGCCTCGCGATGCTCACCGACCCGGCGAAATGAGCGGAAGGCGCCGCCCGTCACGATCGGCAGGCCCGCCATGCCCCGTACAATCGCCGGATGGACCCCGCCGCCCAGCCCGCCAGCGCCACCCGCACCATCGACGACCGCGCAGTGCGCATGTTCATCGCGCTGGCCGCGTTCCTGTGCGTCAACGCGGTGCTGGCCGAGTTCATCGGGGTCAAGATCTTCGCGCTGGAGGACACGCTCGGCATCGCGCCGCTGCAATGGAACCTGTTCGGCCAGAGCGGCTCGCTGAACTTCACGGTCGGCACCCTGTTGTGGCCGTTCGTGTTCATCCTGACCGACACGATCAACGAATTCTTCGGCAGCCGCGGCGTGCGCTTCGTGTCGTGGCTGGCCGTGGCGCTGATCGTCTACGGCTTCGTGTTCGCCTATGCGGCGATCCACGTCGCGCCCGCCGGCTGGTGGGTCGGGGTCGCCAAAGACCAGGGCGTGCCCGACTACCAGGCCGCGTTCGCCGCGATCTTCGGCCAGGGGCTGTGGTCGATCTTCGGCTCGATCGTCGCCTTTCTGGTCGGCCAGCTGATCGACGTGGCGATATTCCACCGCATCCGCAACGCCACCGGCGAACGCTGGGTATGGCTGCGCGCGACCGGCTCGACCGCGGTGTCGCAGCTGGTCGACAGCTTCGTGGTGCTGTACATCGCCTTCGTGCTCGGCCCGCAGCACTGGCCGATCCCGCAGTTCTTCGCCATCGGCACGGTCAACTACGGCTACAAGATGCTGGCCGCGGTGGCGATGATCCCGCTGCTGTACCTGATGCGCCACGGCATCCGCGCCTACCTGGGCCACGAACGCGAGGCGCGACTGCGCAGCGAAGCCGCACGCGACTGAGCGGCCGGCCACCCGCCCGACGGTGACTTCCTGCATGCTTGCCAGCCGCCCGCGGCGGCCGGCACCATGCGCCATCGCCATCGCTTGGGGAAGTCCGATGCTGCAGATCCGCTCGCTGTCCAAGACCTACGCCAACGGCGTGCAGGCATTGAAGGATGTCGACCTGGACATCCCGCGCGGGATGTTCGGCCTGCTCGGCCCCAACGGCGCCGGCAAGTCGACGCTGATGCGCACGATCGCCACGCTGCAGGAACCGGACGGCGGCAGCATCGTCCTGGACGGCCTGGACCTGCTGGCCGACAAGACCGCGGCGCGGCGCACGCTGGGCTACCTGCCGCAGGAATTCGGCGTCTACCCGAAGGTCTCGGCCGAGGACATGCTCAACCACTTCGCGGTGCTCAAGGGCGTGACCGCGCGCGGCGAGCGCAAGGAACTGATGCAGGCGCTGCTGCAGCAGGTCAACCTGTGGCAGGTGCGCAAGCGCAAGCTGGGCACCTTCTCCGGCGGCATGCGCCAGCGCTTCGGCATCGCCCAGGCGCTGATCGGCAAGCCGTCGCTGATCATCGTCGACGAGCCGACCGCCGGCCTCGACCCGGCCGAGCGCAACCGCTTTCTCAACCTGCTGGCCGAGATCGGCGAGGACACGGTAGTGATCCTGTCCACCCACATCGTCGAGGACGTGACCGACCTGTGCCCGCGCATGGCGATCATCGCTTCCGGCCAGGTGCGCCTGAGCGGCGAGCCGCGCGAGGCGATCCGCGCGCTCGACGGACGGGTGTGGAAGAAGACCGTCGACAAGGCCGAACTGGCCGGCTACGAACAGGCGCACACGGTGCTGTCGACGCGGCTGGTCGCCGGGCAACCGGTGATCCACGTGCTCGGCGACGCGGCGCCCGATGCCGGCTTCGTGCCGGTGCCGGCGGACCTGGAGGATGTGTACTTCGGCGAGCTGCGCAAGACCGCGCCGGTCGCCGCCATCGCGGGGGCCTGAGCCATGCTGTGGCAACTGCTGAAGATGGAGCGCCGCCTGCTGCTGCGCAACGGCGTGTTCTGGATCGTCGCGCTGGCGTTCGGCGCGCTCGGCTTCGCAATGCTGGCTTCGGACAACGTCAGCTATGGCGGCGGCGTCGGCAACGTGATGCGCAACGCCCCGGCGGTCAGCACGGTCGTGCTGGGCGCGATGAGCGTGATGAGCGCGCTGCTGACCACGATCTTCATCGGCGGGATCGCCTTGCGCGACTTCGAGCAGCGCACCGCCGAGCTGTTCTTCGCCACGCCGATGCGCAAGGGGATCTATCTTGCGGGGCGTTTCGGCGGCGGCTTCCTCGCCAGCGTCGGAGTGATGCTGTTCGTCGTGCTGGGCATGTGGCTGGGCAGCAAGATGCCCTGGCTCGACCAGGCGCGGCTGGGGCCGACGCCGTGGGCGGCCTATGCCTGGGGCTTCGGCGTGCTGGTGATCCCGAACCTGCTGTTCCTGTCGGCGCTGCTGTTCCTGCTGGCCACGGCGACGCGCTCGATGCTGTACACCTACATCGGCGTGATCGCATTCTTCGTGCTGTGGAACGTCTCGGATTCGCTGAACGCCGACCTGCAGACGCGCTGGATCGGCGCGCTGGTCGATCCTTCCGGCGGCAATGCGGTCAGCCAGCACATCCGCTACTGGTCCAGCGACCAGCTGAACACGCAGCTGCCCCGGCTGACCGGGCTGCTGCTGGGCAACCGCGCGATCTGGCTGGGCGTCACCGCGCTGCTGCTGTGGGCTTCGTACACGCTGTTCCGCGCCGACCGCGAGGGCCTGAAGCTGCCGTGGCGGCGGCGCAAGGCCGGCGCTGCCGAGGTGGCCGGCGACGCCGCCGCCATTGCCCTGCCCCCGGTCGCGCTGCGCGATGGCGCCGGCGCGCGCTGGACCCAGTTCTGGCAACTGGCCCGCTTCGACCTGCGCCACGCGCTGTTCGGCGCGCCGCTGCTGGTGATGCTGCTGCTCAGTCTGGCGGTGCTGTATTTCGCGTTCCAGTCCGGCGGCCTGATGTTCGGCACCGACGTGTATCCGGTGACCGGCCGCATGCAGTCTACGTTGAACGGCGGCATGAACCTGTTCCTGGTCATCGTGCTGACCTTCTATGCGGGCGAACTGGTCTGGCGCGAGCGCGGCATGGGCATCGCCGACGTCGCCGATGCCTATCCCACCCCGGACTGGATCCCGCTGGCGGCGAAGACGACCGCGCTGGCCGGGATCGTGCTGGTATTCCTCGCGGTCGGCACGCTGTTCGCGACGGGCTACCAGTTGGCGCATGGCTACACCCGGCTGCAGCCGCTGCTGTACCTGCAGGGACTGGCGCTGAACGCGATCCCATTCCTGCTGACGGCCGCGCTGGCGGTGTTCCTGCAGGTGCTCAGCGGCAACAAGTTCATCGGCTACCTGCTGATGATCGTCTACCTGGTCGGCCGCGCCGGGCTGGCGATGCTGGATTTCGACCATGCCCTGTACAACTTCGGCAAGGCCAGCCCGATCCCGTATTCGGACATGAACGGCTGGGGCCATTTCATCGGCCCGCACCTGTGGTTCCGCGGCTACTGGGCGGCGCTGTGCGTCGTGCTGCTGGCGCTGGCCGCGGCGCTTTGGCCGCGCGGCACCTCGCTGCACTGGCGCGACCGGCTGGCACAGTTGCGCGCGCGCGTGCGCGGGCCGTTGCTGGCGACTGCGGTCGCCGGTGGCATCGCCTTCGTCGCGCTCGGCGGCTGGATCTTCTACAACACCAACGTCCTCAACGATTACGTGCCGGGCGACCTGGCCAAGCAGCAACAGGCCGATTACGAGAAGGCCTTCCGCCAGTACAAGGCCCTGCCGCAGCCGAAGATCGTCGCGATCCGCGCCGACGTCGACATCCACCCGGAAACCCGCACGGTCGAACTCCGCGGCCACTACCGCCTGCGCAACGACAGCGGCGCACCGATCGCGCAACTGCACGTGACCATCGACCCCGAGGCCGAAATCGGGCGCCTGGACTTTCCCGCGCATGCGCTGGTGAAGGCCGACGACGTGTCCGGCTACGCGATCTACCGGCTGGACGCGCCGTTGGCGCCGGGCGCCGAAATGGATTTCGACTATGAGCTGAAGTACGCGCCGCACGGCTTCCCGCTGGATGGCGGCGATACCGGCGTGGTCTACAACGGCACCTTCTTCAACAACTTCGCCGTATTGCCGCAGTTCGGCTACGACGAGGGCCGGCAATTGCAGGACCGCAACGACCGGCGCAAGTACAAGCTGCCGGAGCTGCCGCGGATGAACCCGATCGGCGACACCGCCGCATGGGCCGACAACTACCTGGGGCCGGGCCGCGACTGGGTCGACTTCGAGACCACGGTCTCGACCAGCGCCGGGCAGATCGCGCTGGCGCCGGGCTACCTGCAGCGCGAATGGACGCAGGACGGCCGCCATTACTACCACTACAAGTCGGAAGCGAAGCTGCTGCCGTTCTTCTCGTGGCTGTCGGCCGACTGGCAGGTGCGGAAGGACCGCTGGAACGACGTGGCGATCGAGGTCTACCACGACCGGCAACACCCGTATAACGCCGGGCGCATGATCGAGGCGACGAAGAAGTCGCTCGACTACTACACCCGCAACTTCTCGCCGTACCAGTTCCGCCAGCTGCGCATCCTCGAGTTCCCCGGCTACCGGACCTTCGCCCAGTCGTTCGCCAACACCGTGCCGTATTCGGAGGCGATCGGCTTCATCGCCGACCTGCGCGACAAGGCCGACATCGACTATCCCTTCTACGTCACCGCGCACGAAGTTGCGCACCAGTGGTGGGCGCACCAGGTGATCGGCGCCAACGTGCAGGGCGCGACGATGCTGTCCGAATCGCTGTCGCAATACTCGGCGCTGATGGTGATGGAGCACGAGTACGGGCCGCGTAAGATGCGCAAATTCCTGAAGTACGAGCTGGACAACTACCTGCGCAGCCGCGCCACCGAGCGCGTGGCCGAGCAGCCGCTGGCGCTGAACGAGAACCAGCAGTACATCCACTACCGCAAGGGCTCGGTGGCGTTCTATGCGCTGAAGGACGCGATCGGCGAGGAAACCCTGAACCGGGTGCTGGCCGGATTCATCGCAAAACACGCGTTCAAGACCGCGCCCTACCCGACCACCCGCGATTTCCTGGCCGACCTGTACGCCGCCACCGATCCGAAGTTCCACCCGCTGATCCGCGACCTGTTCGAACGCATCGTGTTCTGGGAAAACCGCGCGGTCTCCGCCGATGCGGCCAGGCGCGCCGACGGCAAGTACGAGGTGACGCTGCAACTGACCTCGCAGACCCATTCGGCCGACGGCAAGGGCAAGGTCGCCGACGAAGCGGTCGACGAATGGGTCGACGTGGGCGTGTTCGCGCGGCCGCCGGGCGGCAAGGAGGAGGACGAAAAGGTGCTGTATCTGCAGAAACACCACATCACGCAGGCCGCGACCACGCTGAAGCTGGTCGTCGACCAGGCGCCGTACGAAGCCGGGATCGACCCGTACAACAAGCTGGTGGATACCGATTCGGACGACAACCGGATCAAGGTGGTGCTGAAATGAGCCGGCTCCGGCACTGGCTGGCGCCGTTCGCGCTGGCACTGGCGATATCATCGCCGGCCATGGCCGGGATCACGTCGGCGCAACAGGCCGCCATCGACAAGCTGATGCAGCGCTACGACGGCAAGGTACCGGGCGCGTCGCTGCTGGTGATCAAGGACGGCGAACCGGTCGTGCGCAAGGCGTACGGCTACGCCGACCTGCAGAACGGCATCGCGGCGACGCCGCAAACCAACTACCGGCTGGCCTCGGTGAGCAAGCAATTCACCGCCGCCGCGATCCTGCTGCTGGCCGAGGACGGCAAGCTGGCGGTGGACGACCCGGTGCGCAAGTGGCTGCCTTCGCTGCCGCCCGCGACGGCCGATATCCGGATCCGCCACCTGCTCAGCCACACGTCGGGGCTGATCGACTACGAAGACGTGATGGATCCCGGCCAGGAATGGCAGCTGCACGATGCCGACGTGCTGAAGCTGCTCGAAGGCCAGGGCCGGCTCTACTTCGCGCCCGGCACCGACTACCGCTACAGCAACAGCGCGTACTGCCTGCTTGCGCTGATCGTGGAGAAAGCCGGCGGGGAGCCGTTCCCGGCATTCGTGAAGGCGCGCATCTTCGACAAGCTCGGCATGGCCCGCTCGGTCGTCCACGTCGACGGCAGCGACACCGTGCCGGACCGCGCCTACGGCAACAGCGAGATCGACGGCAAGTGGGTCCGCACCGACCAGAGCAGCACCAGCGCGACGCTCGGCGACGGCGGCGTGTATTCGTCGATCGACGACCTGGCGAAATGGGACGCCGCGCTGTACGACGACCGCCTGCTGAAGGCGGCGTCGCTGCACGAGGCGTTCACGCCGAAGACGCGGACGCCCGAACCGGACGTGCCGTACTACGGCTACGGCTGGCGCATCAACGGCGACGCGCTGTGGCATTCCGGCGAAACCATCGGCGGCCGCAACGTGATCCTGCGCTACCCGAAGGACCGGCTGACCGTGGTCATCCTGAGCAACCGCAACGACCCGGAGCCGTACCCCACCGCGCTGGAAATCGCGAAGCTGTTCCGGCCGTAGAGCGGGGCTTGCCCCGTCCTACAAATGCAGGCCGCCGTAGCGCGCCATCGCCGCGGCGCAGACCAGGATCACCGCGACCAGCGCCAGCTCCAGGCGCACGATGCGCTGCAGCCCGGCGGCATCGGCCGGCGCCGGCACGAACGCCGGGTCGGCCTTCAACGCGCTTCGCCACTTCAGGAAACGGATCGTCGGCCACGCCGACAGCAGCGCGGCGAGCACGAAGGCGCCAAGCTTGGCGTGGAACCACGGGTTGTGCCAGTAGAAGTCCGCGCCCTTGATGCCGCCGTAGACCCGCCACATGCCGACCGCGAACAACAGCACCGCGACGATGCCGTAACCGCGATCGACGCCACCCAGCCGTTTCAGCGCGGCGGAATCGAGCGGGCGGCTCAACAGCACCGACTCGGACACCAGCATCGCCACCAGGCCGAAGGCGAGCAGATGGTGGACGGAAGCGAGCAGGAAATCCTTCAGCATCGACGGCTCCTCAATGGCGGATTCATTCTTCGGCGATCGCTTCGACCTGGATGCGCAGGGTCACGGTCATGTCGAAGCCGTAATCCTTGCCCGCCGCCATGCCGAAATCGTCGCGCTGGAAGCTAGCCAGCGCATCCGCGCCGCAGTACTCGCGCTTCAGCACCGGGTGCTGCGGCATGCACTTGAAGCCGAGGATCTCCAGCTTCAGCGGGCGGGTGACGCCGTGCAGGGTCAGTTCGCCATCGACCTCGCCCGGCTTGCCGTCCTTGAACGACGCGAGTTTGCCACGGTAGACCGCCTCGGGGTACTTGGCGCTGTCGAACAGCATCTCGCCCTGCGCGGCCTCGTTCATCTTGTCGAGGCCGAAGTCGGCGCTGGCCATGTCGATGCGCACCTCGACCTCGCCGGTGCCGGCCTGCCTGTCGAGCACGACCTTGCCCGAACTCTTGTTGAACTTGCCGCGCCAGACCGACAGGCCGCCGAAGTGGTCGGCCTCGAAGCTGGGATAGGTGTGTTCGGGATCGATGACGAAGGTCGTCTGCCCCGCCGCCGCGGGAAAGGCGGCCGACGCGGCCAGCACGACCGCGGACGCGGCCAGTGAGGGAAAACGGAAACGCTGCATGGTCCTGGCTCCTCGGAATGGCCCGCCCGCTGCGGACCTTCATCACTGCGACGAACCGGCATGGCCGGAATCGACAGCCTGCCGTGCGGATGTTGCGATTGGCGGGGTGCAGGCAACCGGATGTCGCCCCGGATGCTCAGTCGGGCTTGGCGTAGACGCGCACGTAGTCCACGTACATGCGTTGCGGGAAGCGGCTGCCCGAGTCCGGCGCACGCGGCCAGTTGCCGCCGACGGCGACGTTCAACAGCAACCAGAACGGCTTGTCGAACACCCAGGGACCGCGCGTTTCCACCTGTTTGCGGCTGACCTGATGGAACTGGCGGCCATCGACCGACCAGCGGATGCCTTCCGCATCCCATTCCACCGCGTAGACGTGGTAACCGGCGTCCGCCGGTTCGCCGAGGTCGTGCGTGCCGAGGAATGGCGTCTCCCCGGAATAGCCGGGGCCATGCAGCGCGCCATGGGTCAGGTTCGGCTCGCGACCGATGTGTTCCATGATGTCGATCTCGCCGCCTTGCGGCCAACCGACTTGCTCGATGCCGTTGCCCATCATCCAGAACGCCGGCCAGATGCCCTGGGTCTGCGGCAGGCGGATGCGCGCCTCGACCCGGCCGTAGCGGAACGACCGCTTGCCGCGCGTGATCATCCGCGCCGAGGTATGCGAGCAGCGACCGTACCAGCACTTGTACTTGCCGGGGTTGTCGCGCCGCGCCTCGATCACCAGCACCTTGCTGTCCGCGAGCGGATCGAACCGGATGAAGGCATTGTCTCCATCGGTGTAGTACTGCAGTTCTTCGTTGCCCCAGCCATCGCCGCCGGTTTCGAAACTCCAGTTGTCCGGATCGATGCGATCGAATTCGTCGGCCCAGACCGGTTGCGCGGCCGATCGAGGTGCGTCGCGATCCTGCGTCCCAGCCTCCGCCAGTGCGGCGATGAACGCGGTGCTTGTCGCCAGCAAGGAGAAAATCAGGGCACGCATAGTTTTCTGCCTTGAATCCATACCGAAAGTTGGAAACCGTTCGTGTTGAGCGTAGCGGGGCAAAGCCCTGCGAAGTCGAAACATCTGCATTTCAATGACACGAGGCCCTTCGACTCCGCGCCTTCGGCGCTACGCTCAGGACGAACGGAATTCTGAGATTGGCTCTTGCCATATCAAAGATCCGCGATGACGACCTGCGCCGCATTGTGCCCCGGCGCGCCGGTGACGCCGCCGCCGGGATGCGTGCCGGAACCGCACAGGTACAGGCCGGGAATCGCGCCGCGGTAATCGGCCTGGCCCAGCATCGGCCGCGCGCTGAACAGCTGGTTCAGCGACAGCGCGCCATGGAAGATGTCGCCGCCGACCAGGCCGAAGTCGCGCTCGAGGTCGAGCGGGCTCTTGATCTGCCGGCCCAGCACCGACGCGGCGAAGCCCGGCGCCCAGCGATCCACCGTGGCGATCATCAGGTCGGCGACTTCCTCGCGATGTTCGTCCCACGACCTGCCGTCCGGCAACGTCGGCGCGACCTGCTGGCAGAACAGGCTGGCGACGTGCCGGCCCGGCGGCGCCAGCGAATCGTCGAGCGTCGACGGGATCAGCATCTCGACGATCGGCTCGCGCGACCAGCCGAAGTCCATCGCATCGCGCCATGCGCGGTCCATGTACGCCAGCGACGGGGCGAGGATGATGCCCGCGGTGAGATGGTCGCCCTCGCCCGGCAGCGCGGAGAAGTCCGGCAGTCGCGACAGCGCCACGTTCATGCGGAAGGTGCCGGAGCCCACGCGCCAGTTGCGCATCCGCTCGCGCGTGGGCGCGGGCACGTCCTGCGACGGCAGCAGGCGTTCGTACAGCAGCTTCGGGCCGACATTGGCGACCACGCAGCGCGCATGCAGGGTTTCGCCGGCCTCGGTGACCACGCCGACGGCCTTTCCGTTCTCGACGAGGATCTCGCGCACGCCGGCACCGGTGCGGATTTCGGCGCCGGCCTCGCGCGCGGCCCCGGCCATCGCCTGGGTGATCGCGCCCATGCCGCCGATCGCGTGCCCCCATGCGCCCTTGACCCCGTTCACTTCGCCGAACACGTGGTGCAGCAGCACGTAGGCGCTGCCCGGCGCGTAGGGGCTGGCGTAGTTGCCGACCACGCCGTCGAAGCCGAACAGCGCCTTGATCGGCTCGCTCTCGAACCAGCGATCGAGGTATTCGGCGGCGGAGATCGCGAACAGGTCGAGCAGTTCCTGGCGCAGCGTTTCGTCCAGCTGCAGCAGGCGCTTGCCGACCTTCGCCCCGCGCAGCAGCTCCGGCAACGCCTTCCACCAACCGCCCTCGGCGATGTTCGGCGGCGGTTGCAGGACCAGCGCGCGCAGCACGTCGGCGATCGCGTCGATGCGCCGTTCGTACTCGGGCAGTTTCTCCGCGTCGCGGCGCGAGAACTTCGCCACTTCCTCCTGCGTCCTGCCGCCGCCGGTCAGCAGGTAGCGGCCGTCCGGCAACGGCAGGAAGTTGTTGCGCCTGCGCTGCACGATCCGCAGGCCGTGGCGGTGCAGGTCGAGGTCGGCGATGACCTTGGGCTGCAGCAGCGAGACCGTGTACGAAGCGACCGAATTGCGGAAGCCGGGGTGGAACTCCTCGGTCACCGCCGCGCCGCCGACCACGCCGCGGCGCTCGAGCACCACGGTCTTCAGGCCGGCCCTGGCCAGGTACGCGGCGCAGACCAGTCCGTTGTGGCCGCCGCCGACGAGGATGGCATCGTACTTGCGTTCGTTGCTGGCCATGGACTCCGGGTTCGAAGGCGGCGGGGAAGCCGGGGGCGGTTCCCGCCGTGCCCGGAAAACCGCTTCACTATAACAAGCCATATAATCGGCCCGGCATCGTCGAGGGGGGAGCCACGCATGCACGGCAATACGCACGCCGGACCCGCGGAAACACGCGAATGCGCCTTGCGGACGGCCCGTCGCGCCGCCAGGGCGCCGAAGAGCGCGTGAACTCTTCGCGGCGGACATTGCGGCAACGGATCAAGGCGCGGGCGCTGACCGCGCTCGGCGGCGCCGCGCTGGTGGCGGCGCTGATCCTGTCCGGGGCGACCGCACGCGTGGACGCGTGGCTGTTCGACGCGCTGTCGCGGCCGACCGCGCCCGCCGCGGATCCGCGCATCGTGGTCGTGGCCATCGACCAGCCCAGCCTGGCCGAACTGGGCCAGTGGCCATGGTCGCGGCGGGTGCACGCGAAGCTGATCGACCGCCTGACCGCAATCGGCACGCGCGGCATCGCACTGGACGTGCTGCTGACCGAATCGGCCTTGTACGACCCGGAAGGCGACGCCCTGCTGGCGCGCGCGCTGGGCCGCAACGGCCGCACCGTGCTGCCGGTGTTCGTCGAAGCCTCCGCGGCCGGCGGCCCGGCGGTCGAACTGGCGCCGATCCCCGAATTCGCCGCTTCCGCCGCCCGGCTGGGCCACGCCGACCACGCGCCCGATCGCGACGGCGTCAGCCGCGGCATGTACCTGCATGCCGGCCTGGGTGTGCCGCGCTGGCCGTCGCTGGCGCTGGCGCTGCGCGATCCGCGCGGCGGCAACCTGCCCGACCTGCAGGACTTCGACGCGCGCGAGGATGCACCGCGGCGCTGGACCCGCGACGGCTACCTGCTGCTGCCGTTCGCGCGCCCCGCGGACGGTTTCCACCGCGTCTCCTACGCCGACGTGCTCGCCGGGCGCGTGGCGGACGAGGACTTGCGCGATCGCTGGATCCTCGTCGGCATCGACGCCGCCGGCATGGGCGATACGGTCGCCGTCCCCGGGCGCGGCGACGGGCTGGCGGAGATCTACTACCAGGCGAATGCGCTCAATGCGCTGGTCAACGACGCCACGATCACGCCGATGCGGCTGGCCGCGCGCATCGCGCTGTCGGCGCTGCTGGTCGCACTGCCGCTGCTGTTGCTCGGCCTGCCCGGGCTGGAACGGCTGTGGCGGCCGCTGGCGATCGCCGCAGCCGCGACGCTGCTGCTTTCGCTGGCGCTGCTGGCGCTGGCGGGAACCTGGTTCCCGCCGCTTCCCGCGCTGCTGGTGCTGGCGCTGGGCCTGGCGCTGTGGCGGCACAGGCACCGCAAGGAAGCCCGCCTGCTCGCGCAGACCGACACGCTGACCGGGCTGGCCAACCGCGCGCTGTTCGACGCCGCGCTGGGACGCGAGCTGCACGCCACCCGGCTCAACGGCCTGCCGCTGTCGATGCTGCTGATCGACATCGACCGCTTCCACCAATTCATCTCGACCCATGGCGACGCGGCCAGGGACGTTGCGTTGCGCGTGCTGGGCGCCGCGCTGCGCAACCGCGCGCGGCGCCCGCGCGACCTGATCGCGCGGATCGGCTTCGACGAATTCGCGGTGCTGTTGCCGGAAACCTCGGCGGACGCCGCCGCTGCCATCGCCACCACCCTGCACGTCGACCTGGCCGGACTGCCGGGCAAGCGCGAAACCGGGCTGCCGGAGGACGCGCGGCTGACCGTCAGCATCGGCATCCACACCATCGTGCAGGGCGACGCACACGACGCCGCGGAGGCGATGAACCGCGTCGAGGCCGCGCTGTACCAGGCCAAGCAGCTGGGCCGCAACCGCAGCTTCGCCTACAACGGGAACACCACCGGCGAAGAGGAAAGGAACGCGGCGATCTGACGCGCGGGCGCCATGCCCGGCCGCAGCGGCATCCGCTGCCCGCGAACCTCCGAGGATCCGGAACGCGGCGCTTACGGCCGATCCGCCGCAATGCGGATGACCATGCCGGCGCGGTCGTCGGTGGCCCAGATCGCGCCGTCGCGCGCCACCGCAAGGCCCACCGGCGAGCCTTGCCGGCGCACGCCCGCAAGCCTGCCCCACCCCGGCGTCAGCACGAACGCATTCGCCGACGGCGACGCGGCGTAGCGCCGTGGCTTGCCGCCGTACACCGGATAGCGCGCGTTCCCCTCCGCCACCGGCACGCCGTCGTCGTCGGTGGCGAACGCCACGATCCGCCCGCCCGTCGAACGGAAGCCGTGCCAGCTCATCAGCAACCGTCCCCGCAGCTGCGGGAACATGCCGCCGTCGTACCACAGCATGTCCAGCGGCGCGGCGTGCGGCGGCAACAGCAGCGCGGGCGGGGTATGCGCCGGCGAATCGCAGGCCATCGCCTTTGCATCCTTCCATCCCGGCGTCGCCGCGGCAACGTCGGCGCAATAGGGCCAACCGTAATGGCGACCTTCGCGGACCAAGTTGATCTCGTCGAACGGCGACCAGCGCGCGGCGAAGTCGTAGCTGTTCTCGCCCTGCAACACGGTGCCGGAACGGTGCACCGCGAGCGCCACGGAGTTCCTCAACCCGCTGGCGTAGACCGTGTATTCGCGGCGCCATCCGCCGTTTCCGTCCGGCGCGTAGCGGCGAAGGCCGGCGGCCCGTTCGCCTTCCGCGCTTTCGGGACAGGTCCCGGCAAGGGGCTTGCCCTCGCCATCCAGGCACTGGTCGGAGGGCGCGCCGACGTTGACCAGCAACGCACCGTCCGGCAGGAACACGAATTTCGACAACGGGTGCCGGTTGTCGTGCAGGCGGTTGTCGGGCAGGTCCGCGACCACCGTCTCGACCGTCTCCGCCGGCGCCGCGGCACGCGGGTCGAAACGGAAGATGCGGCTCATCTCTCCGACGTAGACCTTGCCGTCCGCGCCCAGCGCCAGCGCGTGCGGCAGGTTCAGGTCGCCGAGCAGCCGGACGAGCGTGGCCGGGCTGCCGGGCCGGGCCTGCAGCCGCCACAGCGCGCCGCGCTGCGTGCCCCAGCCGCCGAGGTCGGCGACCAGCCAGGTGTCCTCGTCCAGTTGCAGCAACGAACGCGGCAATCGCAATCGCCGCGCCTTGCCCGGGGCCGCGGGGCCGAGCACCAGGCCGGCGCAGAAGCCCTCCGCCATGCCGATCCGCAGGCGCGGGTAGCCGTCGCAGGTGGCGTCCGCCGCCTGCCCGGCGGCGAAAGCCGGCACCGGCGCGGCGCCCGCCGCCGACGCGGCCAGCGCGACGATGGCGCACCGTGCGAAACGCGGCAGGACCCTCCGCATCGTCGCCAACGCCCTACGCCTCCAGCACCATCCCCGGCCGCGACAGCGTCACCTCGATGCCGTAGCGCTCGCCGATTTCGCCGGCCAGCGCCTCGCGCGCCTTGTCCTCGCCGTGCACCAGCGCCAGCGGCGGATGCTTTTCGAAGCCCGCGTACCAGTCCAGCAGGCCGCGCTGGTCGGCATGCGCGGACAGGCCGCCGACCGTGTGCATCCGCGCGGCGACGCGATAGTCGCGGCCGTGGATGCGCACCCACTTCGCGCCGTCGACCAGGCGCCGGCCCAGCGTACCCGCCGCCTGGTAGCCGACGAAGACCACGTGCGCGTTGCGCCGCTCCAGGTTGTACTTCAGGTGGTGCTGGATGCGCCCGCCGTTGGCCATGCCCGAGCCGGCGACGACGATCGCGCCGCCGTCGATGTTGTTGATCGCCATCGACTGCTGCGTGCTCTCGGTGATGTGCAGGTTCGGCAGCCTGAACGGGTTCGGCCGCTCCTTCCACACCGCCTGCGCGTCCGCGTCGAAGATGTGCTCATGGCGGTCGTACACCTCGACCACCTTGGCCGCCATCGGGCTGTCCAGGAAGATGCGCCAGCGCGCCAGGCCCCATTCGTCCCAGAACTTGGCGAACCAGTACAGCAGCTCCTGGCTGCGACCCATCGCGAACGCGGGGATCAGCACGTTGCCGCGGTCGCGCCAGGCCTCGTCGAGGATGCCGCCGAGCTCGTGCACGGTCTCGTCGCGCTCGCGGTGGTTGCGGTCGCCGTAGGTCGATTCCATCAGCACCAGGTCGGCTTCGGCGATCCGCGCGGGGTCGCGCAGGATCGGCGTGCCCTTCTGCCCCAGGTCGCCGGAGAACACCAGCTTCCTGCCGTCCGCCCACAGCTCGACGATGGCCGACCCGAGGATGTGCCCGGCGTCGCGGAAGCGGACCTCCACGCCGGGAAGGATCCGGGTCTTCGCGTCGTATTCCAGCGGCCGCAGGCTGCGCGTCACCGCCGGCACGTCGTCGCGGGTGTACAGCGGCTGCACTTCCGCCTCGCCGCGCTTGCGGTCGCGGTTGGCGCGCTCGGCATCGGACTCGGCCAGCGAGGCCGAATCCAGCAGCATCACCGGCATCAGTTCGGCGGTGGCGGACTGCGCGAAGATCGGCCCGCGGAAGCCGCGCTTGACCAGCAGCGGGATGCGGCCGATGTGGTCGATGTGCGCGTGGCTGACCACCAGCGCATCGATTTCGCCGGGGTCGAACGGGAACGGGTCGTGGTTGTGCGCCTCGATCTCGCGGCCGCCCTGCATCATCCCGCAGTCGAGCAGGATGCGCCTGCCCGCCGCATGCACCAGGTGCATCGAGCCGGTGACCTCGCCGGCGGCGCCGTGGAATTCGACCTGCATGTCCTGCCTCCTTCCTGGATTCGCGCCAAGCGTACCCGCTCCCGCCGCAACCCGGGGCAACGACCTTCGGCACGTGCCGCGGCGACGGCGTTTGGATAGAGTTGCGCATCCGCCAGCCAGGAGCCACCCGATGCGTTCGCCAAGGATGCCATCCCTCATGATCGCGCTCGCCGCCGCGCTCGCCGTGTCCGGCGCCGCGCGGGCCGCCACCGCCGTGCCCGGCGCCGACGCCATCGCCAGCCGGACGCTGACCAACGGCCTGAAGATCGTGGTCTGGCCCGACCACGACATCCCCAGCGCCAACTACTACACCTTCTACAAGGTCGGCAGCCGCAACGAACGCCCCGGCATCACCGGGCTGGCGCACTTCTTCGAACACATGATGTTCAATGGCACGACCCGGCGCGAGCCGGGCGAGTTCGACCGCGAGATGGAGGCCGCCGGCGGCAGCAACAACGCCAGCACCAGCAACGACCTGACCGTCTACACCGACTGGTTCCCGTCGTCGGCGCTGGAAACCATCTTCGACCTGGAAAGCGACCGCATGGCCCACCTCGCCTTCGTGCCGAAGGTGGTCGAGAGCGAGCGCGGCGTGGTCTACAGCGAGCGCCGCCTGCGCGTGGACAACGACAACTTCGGCACGCTGATGGAGCAGGTGCAGGCCGCGGCGTTCACCGCGCACCCGTACACCTTCCCCACCATCGGCTGGCCCAGCGACATCGAGAACTGGAAGCAGGAGGACCTGCAGCAGTTCTTCAAGACCTATTACGCGCCGAACAACGCGGTGCTGGTGGTCGCCGGCGACGTCGAGCCGCAGCAGGTGTTCGCGCTGGCCGACAAGTACCTGGCGCCGCTGGCCAAGCAGCCGGCGCCGACCCCGGTGACCACGGTCGAGCCGGAGCAGCAGGGCGAGCGCCGCGTCGTGGTCGAGAAGGCCGATGCGCAGTCGGCGCTGATCGCCTACGCCTTCCACACCGGCATGGGCGAGGCCGACGCGGACATCCCGGCGCTGGAGCTGCTGACCAGCATCCTGTCGCAGGGCGATTCGTCGCGCCTGCACCAGCGCCTGGTCGAGCGCGAACAGGCCGCGGTCGACACCGGCGCGTTCCTCGACGCCGGCTTCGATCCCGGCCTGCTGTGGATCTACGCCGCGTTGCCGCCGGGCGGCGACCTGGCCAGGGTCGAGAAGCTGCTCGACGACGAACTGGCGCGCGTGGCCGACCAGGGCGTCGGCGCCGCCGAACTGGAGAAGGCGCGCAACTTCAAGCTGGCTTCGTTCTGGCGCGGCCTGGCGACGATCAACGGCAAGGCGCGCGCGCTCGGCGAATACGAAGTCTTCCACGGCGACTACCGCAAGCTGTTCGACGCCCCGGCGGCCTATGCCGCGGTGACGCCGGCGCAGGTACAGGCGCTGGCGAAGAAGATCCTGCGCGTGCAGAACCGCACCACCGGATTGCTGAAACCCGTCGCCGCCAGCAAGGAGGCCGCACGATGAGCCGCGTCAATTCCGTCCGTTCCATCCTCGCCGCCGGCTGCGTCGCGCTGGCCGCCGCGTTCGGCGCCAATGCCGCCGAAATCCGCCTGCCCGACTACACCACGCTGACCCTCGACAACGGCGCGACCGTGCTGCTGATGCCGCGCCACGACGTGCCGATGGTCGCCGCGTCGCTGGCGGTGCGCGGCGGCGCGCTGGCCGATGCGCCCGGCAAGGAAGGTACCGCCGCGCTGCTCGGCGAACTGCTGTCGAAGGGCGCCGGCGAGCGCGATGCGCTGGCCTTCGCCGAAACCGTCGACGGCGCCGGCGGCAGCCTGCACTTCGGCAGTTCGCCCGAAGCGCTGACCGCGAGCGCGCAGTTCCTGGCGAAGGACACCGGGCTGATGCTGTCGCTGCTCGGCGACGCACTGCTGCGGCCGAAGCTCGATCCGGCCGAATTCGCCAAGCTGCGCCAGCGCGCCATCGACGCGATCGCCGCGGCCAAGGATTCCGACCCCAGCGGCCTGCTCGGCAAATACGCCGGCGCCTGGCTGTTCCGCGGCCATCCCTACGGGCGTCCGTCCGACGGCGACGAGACCAGCCTGGCCGCGATCAAGCTGGCCGACCTGCAGGCGTTCCGCACCCAGCAAATGGGCGGCGACCGGCTGATCCTGGCCATCGCCGGAGATTTCGATCCCGCCGCGGTCGCCGGGCAGGTGAAGGAGATTTTCGGCGGCTGGGCGAAGGCGGGCGGCGCGTTGCCGCAGGCCGATGCGAAGCCGCGCGAGTCCGGCCGCCGCGTGCTGCTGGTCGACAAGCCCGGCGCCACCCAGACCTACTTCTCGCTGGCCAACGTCGGCGTGGCCCACGGCGACCCCGCCGAAGCCGCGCAGGACCTGGTGCAGACCGCGTTCGGCGGGCGCTTCACCTCGATGATCAACACCGAACTGCGGATCAAGTCCGGCCTGAGCTACGGCGCGCGCGCCACGCTGCAGCGGCCGCGCCGGCCCGGTGCCGCCGCGATCACCAGCTTCACCAAGACCGAATCGACCCAAGCCGCGATCGACCTGGCGCTGGCCACGCTGGACCGCCTGCACAAGGACGGCCTCGACGCAGCCACGCTGGCCTCGGCGAAGAACTACATCGCCGGCCAGTTCACCCCGGAACTGGAGACCTCGCCGCAACTGGCCGCCAAGCTGGTCGAGCTGGCCCTGTACGGCGACGACCGCGATGCGGTCGACGGCTACCTCGGCCGGATCGCCGCCGCCACGCCGCAGCAGGTCGCCGCCGCGCGCGACGCCTTCCCGGCCAACGCCGACCTGGTGATCACCGCGATCGGCGACGCGGCGAAGATCCGCGAAACGCTGAAGCGCTACGGCCCGCTGACCGAGATGAAGATCGGCGACCCGCGCTTCGCGCCCGTGCCCTGAGGCCGCCGGGCCGTGGCAGCGTATTCCGCCACGGCCCGCATCCCGTTACGATCCGACCCGTGTGGTGCGTGGCCGAGGCCGCCGGGGAACGCATGAAGCAACGAATCCGGAATTTCCTGCTGACCCTGGCCTTCGGGCTGGTCGTCGGCGCCTTCGGCTACTCGCAGCTCACCGCGCGGCAGCACGCGCGCGACCTCGCCGCGGCGCGCGCGGAGGGCCGCGCCGCGGCCGAGAAGGCGCTGGCCGACGAAATGGCCGCGCTCAAGCCGGTCGTGCTGAAGCCCGTCGCCAGCGAGCGCCCCAAGGCCGACGGCACCCGTTTCGCCTACGAATACGTCAAGCCGAAGACGCCGGAGCTGGAGCCGTTCTACGCGCTCGCGAGCAAGGAGGACATGCTGCGCCAGCTGCCGGAGATCAAGGCCATCGACGGGCTGCTGGTATTGCCCAAGCCGATCAAGTTCGTCGCCGCCGAGTGCCGCGAACCCGACGCCTTCTACTCGCCCGAACGCGGCGAGGTGGTGATGTGCTACGAAACCATGAAGGTGCTGCTGGAGCGCGGCGAAGAACTGACCAGGGAGCACGGCCTGGACGAGGACCACGCGCGCAGGTACCTGGTCGCCAACGTGCGCTTCATCGTGCTGCACGAAACCGGGCATGCGCTGATCGACCTGCTCGACATCCCGGTCACCGGCCGCGAGGAAGACGCCGTCGACCAGCTCGCCACCACGCTGATGCTGCGCTTCGCCGGCAAGGACGAATCCTCGGGCGCGGTCGCCGAGAACCTGCGCATGGCGTCCAACTGGTTCCTGGTGCGCAGCACCGGCGCCTACAACCTCGACGCCTATGCCGACGAGCACGCGCTGGGCGAGCAGCGCTACTTCAACCTGCAATGCCTGCTCTACGGCAGCGACCCGGTGCGCTACGTCGGCCTGGTCGCCGACGGCACGCTGCCCGAGGCGCGCGCGAAGATGTGCCCGGCCGAGGCGCATCGGGTCAGCAAGGCGTGGCTGCGCCTGCTGCTGCCGCACGTGGCGCCGAAGTACGAGATGACCGAGGAAAAGGCCAACCAGGCGTTCGAGCGCCGCCAACGCGAGCGCAACCGCGATGCCGAAGTGCCTTATGTGAGATAAGGCGAGGAGCGGGCGCCGGCGGCGGGCATGACCGGCCCTTCCCGGCGCCTTTCACGCGTTTCCCCCGTTCCGCTTCACCGATTCCTAACTCCCGGCCATGACCTTCCGCACCCGTCCGCGGGGGCGGGACCGTGTAAAGTCGCGCGACCGCCCGCCCCTGCTGGGGCGGGTTCCCTTCTTCCATCGCCCAGCCGGGCCGGAGTCCATGACCGTGCGCAATACCCCGAAGATCCTGTTCCTGTCGCTTGCCGTGGCCGCCGCGCTGGCCGCGTGCAAGAAGTCCGATGAAGCCGCCGCTCCGGCCGCCGACGGCCCGAAGGCGCTGACCCTGGACGAATCCAAGCTGCCGCCGTTCAACCAGTTCAAGGCCTCCGACCTCGACACCAGCAAGAACGCCTGTACCGACTTCACCGGTTACGCCAACAGCAAGTTCCTCGCCGCCAACCCGGTGCCGGGCGACCGCACCAGCTGGGGCGCGTTCGAGATGCTCGACGAGCGCAGCAACGCGGTGCAGCGCCAGCTGGCCGAGCAGGCCGCCGCCGACGCGGATGCGACCGGCGTCGAGAAGATCGTCGGCGACCTGTGGGCGACCGGCATGGACGAAGCCAAGATCGAGGCGCAGGGCATCGAGCCGCTCAAGGCCGAACTGACCGCGATCGACGCGCTGGCCGACAAGGACGCGATCGCCGAGTACCTGCGCACCAGCGCGGCCAAGGGCCAGAACGACCTGTTCGGCTTCGGCGCCGAGGCCGACTTCAAGAATTCGTCGATGAACATGGCCTACGCCTCGCAGGGCGGCCTGGGCCTGCCCGACCCCGAGTACTACACCAAGGCCGAGAACAAGGAGAAGCTGGAGGCCTACCGCGAGCACGTCGCCAAGGTGCTGGAACTGTCCGGCGTGGCCGCGGCCGACGCCGCGAAGCAGGCCGACGACGTGGTCGCGTTCGAGACCCGCCTGGCCAAGGTGTCCAAGACCAGCGAGGAGCTCTCGCGCGACGTCTCGCTGTACTACAACCCGGTCACCCTGGCCGACGCCGACAAGCTGACCCCGAACTTCTCGTGGACGAAGTTCTTCGATTCGCAGGGCGTGGCCGCGCCGGAGAAGTTCTCGCTGGCCATCCCCGCCTTCCACGAGGAAGTCAGCAAGATGCTCGGCGACACCGACCCGGCGGCGTGGCGCGCCTACCTGCGCTTCCACACCGTCGACGGCGCCTCGCCGTACCTGAGCAGCGCCTTCGTCAACGAGCACTTCGACTTCTACTCCAAGACCATGCGCGGGCAGAAGGAGATCAAGCCGCGCTGGAAGCGCGTGCTGGCCACGATCAACGGCCAGGCCGGCGAGGCGCTGGGCCAGCTGTACGTCAAGGTCGCGTTCCCGCCCGAATCCAAGGCCAAGATGGAAACGCTGGTGGGCAACCTGTCCACCGCGCTGAAGGCGCGCATCGAGAAGCTGGACTGGATGGGCGACGAGACCAAGAAGAAGGCGCTGGAGAAGTGGGCCGCGTTCACGCCGAAGATCGGCTACCCGGACAAGTGGCGCGACTGGGCCGGCCTGGCCACCGCCCGCGACAGCTACATCGGCAACGTGCTGGCCGCCAACGAGTTCAACTACAAGTGGAACCTCGGCAAGATCGGCAAGCCGGTCGACAAGACCGAGTGGGGCATGCCGCCGCAGATGGTCAACGCCTACTACAACCCGCTGCAGAACGAGATCGTGTTCCCGGCGGCGATCCTGCAGCCGCCGTTCTTCGACCCGAACGCGCCGGAGGAAATGAACTACGGCGGCATCGGCGCGGTGATCGGCCACGAGATGACCCACGGCTACGACGACCAGGGCTCGCGCTTCGGGCCGAGCGGCAACTTCGAGAACTGGTGGAGCGAGGCCGACGCCAAGGGCTTCGCCGAGCGCACCGGCAAGCTGGTCGCGCAGTTCGACGGCTACACCACCGACGCCGGCGGCAAGGTCAACGGCAAGCTGACCCTGGGCGAGAACATCGCCGACCTCGGCGGCCTGGCCACGGCCTACGACGCGATGAAGACGGCCACCGCCGGCAAGCCCGACGACAATGGCGACGGCCTGACCCGCGACCAGCGCTTCTTCCTCAACTGGGCCACGGTGTGGCGCCGCAACTTCACCCCGGAGGAACTGGTGGTGCGGCTGAAGACCGACCCGCACGCGCCGGCCAACTTCCGCGCGATCGGCGCGCCGTCCAACCTGCCGGCGTTCGCCGCCGCGTTCTCGTGCAAGGCCGGCGACCCGATGCTGCGCGACGGCGACAAGCAGGTGGTGATCTGGTAAGCGAACGATTCCTCGTCGTCCGCATGAAGGCCCGGAGCGATCCGGGCCTTCGTTTTTCCGAGTCCGGGGTCGTGGCTCTGACACCACTTTTTCTCTGACACCGTCTTTCCGTTTCGTTTTTCGCGGCGCCATCTGACCAGAACTGAGTCAAACGATCACGAGCTGATTCTTGACTTGGGTGCGTGTATGTGCTAGAGAAAAATTGATAGTGATCGTGAGCAGGACTATGTCATGAATCGTATATCGCGCGCATTCATGTTCGTATTGTTGATAGGTGCTGCCGCTTTTTCTTCTTCGGAGAGCGAAGCTCAATATTGTTCACAATGTATTCCTCCTCGGATTCCCGTTCTGCCCCCAATATGTCAATCTGGCGTTCTTATTGGCCATACAACTTGTGTAGTGCAATACGATATTTGCTATGTGGGCTCCGAATGCGGAGTGGCATTCGCAAATCTGGGTGATTGTGGGGTGAATACGCTAGAACACATTTATGCAGATGAAAATCCGATGCGGCTTCTTTGTGCTGCGCCTTGGAACAATCGGGTGGCCGAGATTGAAAATGTGAGTGCCCAGGTAGTGCATGCGGAGCGCGTTGGCATCGAAGACGGCAATATCGAAGAAGGCGCTCCAGCAGAAATTAGTCGGGAAGAATTGGAGCAAATTGAGGTTCTAAGAGACATTACTCATCGTGACGTGCAAAACGGCCGCGTGCCAGAGGAAATTGCGCAATATATAAAACTCATGCAGTCCGAGCGCCGCGATAATGAGTGGGCCAATTACATGGAAGAACAGATTGCAAGGGAGGTGACTGCGCTTCCTTTGCAAGGGCTTGGCTTGTCGCAGCCGAATGTTCGCTGTGCAACGAATGTATGCGAAATCGCCATCGTTCAGTCATTGGGCGTTGCTCAGGATTCCGAGTCCAACTGGCAAGCTATATTTCTCGGTGCCAGAAAGATAAGCGCGCTTGGGTCGAGTGTTGTCGATAGCGCAATGGTGATGCGTGTAATTGATGCGGAGAAGATGGCCTTCTTGACGTGGGTGCTTGTTGATAGAGGCATGGCAAAAAAAGCAAGTGTCAAGTCTGTCCAGACGATATAGGTTTGTCGACGGCGACTTAAAGGACGAAGGCCCGGCTCATCCGGGCCTTCGTCGTTCAGGTGCCCGGCTCACGGGTACGTACAGGTTGGCTTGCTAGTATCCGCACCGATCGGAACAAAGGAGCCCCCGATGCCGCACCTGCACGATGCTGCCCGCAAACCCGCCCTGTTGGCCCTGGCCCTGCTCGCCGCCCTGTCCGCCACCGACGCCGGCGCCGCCACCAAGAAGAAAAAGGCCAGGGCGCCCGCGACCAGCGCCCAATGCAGCGACTTCTACGGCTACGCCAACGCCGACTGGCTGAAGGCGAACCCGGCGCCGTCCGGGATCGGCGCGGTCACCGCGCTCGGCCAGCTGCGCGAGCTGAGCCTGGTCCAGCAGCGCCAGTTGCTCGATCTGTCGATGCAGGCGCCGGCCAACGACGTGCAGAAGCGGCTCGGCGACTTCTGGGCCAGCGGCCTCGACGAGGCCGCGGTCGAAGCCGACGGCGCGAAACCCATTGCGCCGCTGCTGGACCGGATCAACGCGATCAGGAAGAGCAAGGACGTGCCGGCGGCGGTCGCCGCCCTGCACCAGCTCGGCATCCCGGTGCTGTTCAACTTCAGCGCCGACGTCGACCTGCAGGACCTGGAGCGCCACATCGGCTATTTCATGCAGGGCGGCACCGGCCTGTCCGACCCGGCGTTCTACACGCGCACCGACGCGGAGACGCGCGCGCTGCTGGACCGCTACCGCGGCTACGTCAAGCAGATCCTCGCCCTGACCGGCACGCCGCAGAACAAGCTCGACGCCGATGCGAACACGGTCATCGACCTGGAGACGCGCATTGCGCGGCAGTCGCAGGGCCTGACTGCGATCGCCGACCCGTTCGCCACCTACGCGCCGGTCGAAGCGTCGGGCCTGGCGAAGACGTACCGGAACCTGCAGCTCGACGCCTTCCTGAAGGCGCAGGGCGTCAGCGACGACCGCGTGTCGCTGTCGAACCCGGCGCTGTTCGCCGCGCTCGACGCGATGGTCAAGACGCTGAAGCCGGACCAGTGGAAGGCCTACCTGCGCTGGCGCATCGGCGATGCGATGGCGCCGTACCTGGCCCGCTCGTTCCGCGACGCCGAATTCGACTTCCGCGGCCGCGTGCTGCACGGCGACGCCGCGCCGGCGCCGCGCTGGCAACAGGTGCTCGACGCAATCAATACCGCGGCCGGGCCGATGCTGGGCAAGGAATACGCCGACCGCTACCTGCCGGCGGCGCACCGCACGCAGGCGCTCGGCGTCGCTTCGCAGGTACGCGATGCCCTCGAACGCGGCCTGCAGGGCAATGCGTGGATGAGCGAAGCGGCCAAGGCCGAGGCCAGGGCCAAGCTGTCGGCGCTGAAGATCGAACTCGGCACGCCGAAGCGCGACCTCGACTACACGGTGCAGCCGATGGGCCGCGGCAGCTTCGGCAGCAACGTGCTGATCGCGTCGGCGTGGCGCCACCGCGAGGAGATGAAGCGCATCGGCAAGGGCAACGCCGACCGCCGCTGGAACGTGCTGCCGCAGCAGCCGGCGTTGGCTTACGACCTGGCGCAGAACCGCCTGATCGTCACCGCCGCGGTGCTGCAGCCGCCGGTGTTCGACGCGGGCAAGGGCGAGGCCGCGCTGTTCGGTTCGTTCGGCGCGCTGGTCGGCCACGAACTGGGCCGCGGCTTCGACCGCAAGGGCCGCATGGTCGACGCCAGGGGCGCGCTGCGCGACTGGTGGTCGCCGGCCGATGTCGCCGCGTGGGACAACCTCGGCAACCGCGTGGCCGCGCAGTACGGCGCCTACCCGTTCCCCGGCGCCGGCGTCCAGGTCAACGGCCAAGCGACGAAGGACGAGAACGTCGCCGATCTGGGCGGCGTGGAGCTCGCGTGGGATGCGTTTACCCATGCGCAGCCCGCGCCCGGCGCCACCGCGAAACAGGACTTCTTCCGCGCCTGGTCGCGGCTGTGGGCGCAGCAGCTGTCGCCGGCCGAAGCCACGCTGCGCGCCACCGCCGACGTCCATGCGCCGGGCAAATGGCGCAGCAACGGCCCGCTCGCCAACCTGCCCGCCTTCGCCGCCACGTTCTCGTGCAAGGCCGGGCAGCCGATGCAGCTGAAGGAAGCCGAGCAGGTGAAGGTCTGGCGCTGAGCGTAGTACCGCTTTGTAGCGCCGGGCTTGCTCGGCGGCCGTTCATTCCGTCGCGACGAAGGCAAGAAACCGCCAAGCAAGCCCGGCGCTACAACGATCGCGTCAGCGCACGATCCGCGGCCCTGGCGGCCGACGCTTGCCGAACGGCGGCTGCCCGCGCCAGTAGCGGATCAGCAGCCAGCCGAACAGCATGCCGCCGAGGTGCGCGAAGTGCGCCACGCCCGGCTGCCAGCCGTTGAAGCCCAGCACCAGTTCGGTGATGCCGTACAGGATCACGAAGGTGCGCGCCTTCATCGGGATCGGCGGGAACAGCAGCATCAGCCGCTGGTTCGGGAACAGCATGCCGTAGGCCAGCAGCAGGCCGAACACGCCGCCGGACGCGCCGACGGTCGGGTAGGCCTCGCCGCCCTGCGCCAGCGTCCACGCACCGACCACGAGTTGCACCAGACCGGCGCCGACCACGCAGACCAGGTAATAGGCCAGGAAGCGCTTCTCGCCCCAGGTGTATTCCAGCGGCGATCCGAACATGTACAGCGCGAGCATGTTGAACAACAGGTGTGGCAGGCTGCCGTGCATGAAGCCATAGGTCAGCAGTTGCCACGGCAGGAAGCCGTAGCCGCCATCGATCGGCCACAGCATGAATGACCTCAACGCCGACTGCTCCAGCGGCAGGTACGGGCGCAAATCGCCCACCAGCCACTGCAATGCAAACACCAGTCCGTTAGCGATCAACAGGGCCTGGGTGACCGGGGGAATTCTGGCAAGCATCGGCAATCTCGCGGGAAAACGCCGCTTATCATAACGGCATGACCGAATTGCCCACCGTCGCCGGACTGAATGCCGGCCTGCTGGCGCAGGCGCTGGCCGACACCGGCGCCTGCCGCGTCGGCGGTTTCCCCGCCGATCCCGCCGCGCTGCGCGACGACCTGCTGCGCCTGCGCGAAGCCGGGCTGCTGCGCGAGGCCGCGGTCGGCCATGGCGGCGGCCGGGCGCTGCGCCAGGACATCCGCGGCGACGCCACGCTGTGGCTGGACGACGCGGCAACCGGCACGGCCGCGCACGACTTCCTGGCGCAACTCGACGCACTGCGCGGCGAACTGAATCGCGAGCTGTTCCTCGGCTTGGCCGAAGTCGAGGCGCACTACGCCTGCTACCCGCCCGGCGCGTTCTACCGGCGGCATCGCGACCGCTTCCGCGACAGCGATGCGCGGCTCGTGACCGTAGTGAGCTACCTCAACGAGGACTGGAGCGAAGGCGACGGCGGCGGACTGCGCCTGTACCTGCCCGGCGGGGAAATCGACGTGCCGCCGCTGGGCGGCACCAGCGTGGTCTTCCTCAGCGAACTCGAGCACGAAGTGCTGCCGGCGATGCGGCAGCGCCTGAGCATCGCCGCGTGGATGCGGCGACGCGCCTGAGTCACTTGCCGTCGAAACCCCAGACCTGCTCGTCGAGCGTCGCCACCGCCTTCCGGCCCTGCACCCTGCCCTTCACCACGCGCACGCCTTCGGCGCGCAGGCGCTGCGCCTGCTCGCGGTAGCCGCGCGAGCCCTCCGGAAAGGCGATGCGGCCATCGGAACGCAGCACGCGATGCCACGGCAGGTCGGGATCGGCGTTCTCGCTGAGCACGCGCGCGGCCAAGCGCGCCCGCCCGGGCAGGCCGGCGCGGCGCGCGACTTCGCCATAGCCGGCCACCTGCCCGCGCGGGATCGCGCGCACCGCGGCCAGGATGCGTTCGGCGGAAGATTTCCCGTCCATCCGCGGTAGGATACCCGCAAGGAAGCAACACACAGCGGGGTCGCGCCATGCAGAACTTCGAACAGGTCCGCAGCCACCTGTGCAAATCCGGCTACAAGGTCGGCCTGCAGGAACCGTACGTCGCCTGCGTCGAGCTGTCGCTCGGCGGCGGCAACCGGCACCAATCGATCTTCCTTTCCGAACTGGGCAACGACGACGGCCGCGGCTATCTGCGGGTGAGCACGGTGATCGCGCCGATCACCGGCATCGACGCGCGCCGCGCGCTGGCATTCAACTGGGAAAGCAGCGTCGGCTACCTGGCCGTCGGCGAGCTCGATGGCGTGCCCTACCTGCAGCTGTGCGAGAACCGCCCCTACGAGGGCCTGACCGCGGCGGAAGTCGACCGCCTCGTGCTGGAGATCGGCGGCCTGGGCGACCGCATGGAACGCGCGCTGTCGGCCGAAGGCGACTTGCTGTAACGGCCGAGGGAGCGCCATTCCCGGCGCGGGCCCTTGATCCTGCCGTCGCGGAGCGGGGCCGGCCCCGCCCCCCACGCGCGCGCGATCAGGTCCAGCCCAGCGCCGAAAACGCCTTCCACAACAGGTAGGCGACGCCGCCCGAAGCGGGAATGGTCAGTATCCACGCCCAGACGATGCGCTCGACCACGCCCAGCTTCAGCGCCTTCGGGTTCTTCGCGTAGCCCACGCCCATGATCGCGGTGGAGATGCTGTGCGTGGTCGATACCGGCATGCCGAAGTGCGAGGCCGCGACCAGGATCGTGGCCGACGCGGTTTCCGCGGCGAAGCCGTCGATCGGGTGCAGCTTGACCATCTTGTGGCCGAGGGTCTTGATGATGCGCCAGCCGCCGGACGCGGTGCCGGCCGCCATCACGATGGCGCAGGTCAGCACGATCCACAGCGCGATTTCCTTGTCGTCGCCGCTGGGGTGGAGGAACGACAGCCAGCCCGGCAGGTCGGCGAGCGCGCCGGACTGCTCCGCGCCGAACAGCGCCAGGGCGATGATGCCCATGGTCTTCTGCGCGTCCTGGCGGCCGTGCGCATAGCCCATGTAGGCGGCGGAAACGAACTGGGCCTTGCCGAAGAAGGCGTTGACCCAGCGCGGACGCGCCACCCGCGCCAGCGGCCCGCCCGCCCGCATCAGCGACCAGATCACGAAATACAGCAGGACGATGATCGCCACGCCGAGGACGAAACCCGCCAACGGCGAGGTCACCATCGGCACGAACACCTTCCACAGCAGGCCCTTGTTGCTGGTCCAGCCGGCGTCGCCGGCCTTCGACCAGACCAGCGCGGCGAAATCGTTGTGCGCGGCGGCCAGCGCGGCGCCGCACAGGCTGCCGATCAGCGCGTGCGACGACGACGACGGCAGGCCGCGCCACCAGGTGATCAGGTTCCAGACGATCGCGCCGAGCAGCGCGCACAGGATCACCTGCGAACTGGCGTCGACCACGTCGGTGTTGACGATGCCCTTGGCGATCGTCGCCGCCACCGCGGTGCCGGTCAGCGCGCCGAGCAGGTTCATGCCCGCCGCCAGCAGCACCGCGTGGCCGGGCGACAGCACCTTGGTCGCGACCACGGTGGCGATGGAGTTGGCGGTGTCGTGGAAGCCGTTGATGAACTCGAACACGAGTGCGGCGAGGATCACCACGATGACCAGGGTCAGCATCGGGCGATCCTCAGCTGTTCTTGAGCACGATCTGGTAGATCACAACGCCGGCCTCGCGGCAGCGGTCGATCGCCTTCTCCAGGATCTCGAAGAACTCCTTCAGCAGGAACATCTGCAGGTTGTCGAGCCGGCCCGAGTAGATGTCGCGGTACAGCTCCAGCATCAGCCGGTCGGCCTCGTTCTCGATGCTGCGCAGCTTCTCGTTGAGCGCGGTCATCTTGTCGAGGTTCATCTTCGGCAGTTCGTGGACCATGTCCTTCACCACCCCGGCGGCCTGCTCCAGCATCGCCGCGCGCGGGGCGAAGTCGATGTGCGCCAGGTGCTCGGTGGCCAGCGAGTAGCGGTCGGCGAACTTCTCGATCTGCTTGGGGATCTTGTACAGCGCCGAGCCCAGGGCCTCGATGTCCTCGCGCTCGAACGGGGTGATGAAGCTGTCGACCAGCGCCTGGCCGATCTTGTCGGCGGTGGCGCGCTCGCGCAGCCGCGCCAGCTTGAAGCTGTCCAGCGCCGGCTGGCGGTCGGCGGCCTTCATCATCACGTGCAGTGCCTTGGCGCTTTCGTGGGCGGCGTCGGCGGCCTCGTCGAGCAGGGCGTAGAACTGCTGGCCGGAGCCGAAGATGGTCTGCAGGGAAAACATGCGGGTGTCCTGTCCCGCCGTCGCGGGAAGGACGGCAATCGGGGCGGAATTATGACGGGTTCGTGACCGGAAGTGGCGTTCCGACGCCTGCACCGGCCGCCCAAGGCATTGATTCGGCGGGGATCCGCCCCATCCAAGCGGTTCCGGAAACCGGTTTGCTAGACTCTGCGGCGCGCCTCGCGGCGCAACCTATGGACGACGACCCTACCCCCCCTTCCCCGGCCGCCCGCCAGCGCCGCCCAGGTACCCCGACTGTCCGCACGGGCTGGAGAACGGCGCGTGCTTGAGCTGTTCGCCATCGTCCTGCTGCTGATCCTGTGCAATGCGTTCTTCGCCTTGTCCGAGATGTCGGTGGTCACCTCGCGCAAGCCGCGGCTGAAACAACTGCGCGGCAAGGGCGCGGGCAAGGCGCTGGAACTGGCCGAGAACCCGGAGCGGTTCCTGTCCACGGTGCAGGTCGGCATCAGCCTGCTCACCATCCTCACCGGCATGCTCGGCGGCGACGCGCTGAGCGCGATGATCGGCGCGCAACTGGCGGAAGCGGTGCCGGCGCTCGGCGACTACGCGAAGACCGCGGGCGACGTGCTGGCCGTGGGCACGATCACCTTCGTCAGCATCGTGCTGGGCGAGCTGCTGCCCAAGCGCCTGGCGCTGCTGGCGCCGGAACGCCTGGCTGCGTTCGTTTCGCTGCCGATGCACTGGCTGTCGGTCATCGCCACGCCGGCGGTCTGGCTGCTGAGCGTCAGCACGCGCGGGTTCCTGAAACTGTTGCGCCTGGAAAATGCCGGCGAAGCCCAGGTCACCGAAGAAGAGATCCGCCTGCTGGTCAGCGAAAGCCACGAGCAGGGCGTGATCGACGACGACGAGCGCAACATGGTCAACCGCGTGCTGCGCCTGGGCGACCGCACCGCCGACAGCCTGATGACCCCGCGCACCCGGATCGCGTGGCTGGACGTGGCGGCTCCGTACGAAGAAAACCTGAAGGCCATGCGCGAAGCGCGCTTCTCGCGCTTCCCGGTATACCGCGGCAACGACAGCGACGTGGTCGGCGTGCTGGAAGTGAAGAGCCTGCTCGACAACCTGGGCGAGGCCGTGCCGGACCTGTTCGGCGAACTGCGCGAAACGCTGTTCGTCTCCGAATCCACCCACGCGATGAAGCTGCTGGAAATCTTCCGCGAGGAACAGCAGTCGCTGGCGCTGGTGGTCGACGAATACGGCGAGATCCAGGGCCTGGTGACGGTCAGCGACCTGATGGGCGCGATGGTCGGCCGCCTGCAGGCCACGGAAAACACCGCCGACGACGCGCTGGTGGTGACCCGCGACGACGGCTCGCTGCTGGTCGACGGCTCGCTGCCGAACGACGACCTGCGCGAACTGCTCGGCGGCGTGGCCTTGCCCGGCGACGAGGACGACTACAACACCCTGGCCGGCATGGTGATCGAGCATTTCGGCCGCATCCCGCAGGTCGGCGAACACTTCGACTGGGCCGGCTGGCGCATCGAGGTGGTCGACCTGGACGGCGCGCGCATCGACAAGCTGCTGCTGCAGAAACTGCCGGAGCACGATGACGCCGACGCCGACTGATTCCGGGCCGCGGCACGACCGGCGCGCGGCGCGGACCAGCACCCGCGCGGTGCTGGACCATCTGGCCGACGGCGATCCGGAGCAGCGCCTGCCACTGGGCGAACTGCTGGCCGGCCTGCGCCAGAGCGCGTTCGGCCTGCTGCTGTTCCTCGGCGTGCTGACCGCCTTCATCCCGATCCCGGGCCTGGCCGGCGCGATCAGCGGGCCGGTGACGATGCTGGTCGGCCTGCAGCTGCTGTTCGGCCTGCGCCGGCCGTGGCTGCCGCGGATCCTCGCCGCGCGCGCGCCGCACCGGCGCGCGGTGGTGCGCTTCCGCAACATGCTGGCCGGCACGCTGCGCTGGCTGGAAGTGCTGGTGAAGCCGCGGCTGGAATGGGTGCTGGACCACCGGCTGGCCAGCGCGACCACCGGCCTGCTGTTGCTGGCGCTGGGCGCGCTGCTGTGGCTGCCGATCCCGTTCACCAACTACATCTTCGGCGGCCTGCTGCTGCTGTTCGCCATCGCCCTGCTGGAGCGCGATGGCGTGCTGATGCTGATCTCGTGGCTGGCCGGCGCGGCCGCGGTGCTCGTGTTCGGCACGGCCGCGGGCAGCCTGCTCGAACTGGGTTTGTCCCTGCTGCAGCGCTGGCTCTGAATGGATGCCTTGCCCCGCCGGGGTTCGTGGAACGGGTGCCCGCCCGCTTCGCCCTACGAAGACTGCGACTGCATCCCGCCGTCGCCGCGCAGCAATTGCGCGAACTCCTCCGCGCCCAGCGGGTAACCCAGCCAGAAGCCCTGCGCCAGGTCGCAGCCGCGCTCGAGCAGCAGTTGCAGCTGGCCTTCCTTCTCCACCCCTTCGGCGACCACGGTGATGCCCAGCGAATGCGCCATCGCGATGATCGCGGTGGTCAGCGCCAGGTCGTCGGGGTCGCGCAGCACGTCGGCGATGAAGCTGCGGTCGATCTTCACCCCGTCCACCGGCACCCGGCGCAGGTGGCTGAGCCCGGAGAAACCGGTGCCGAAATCGTCCAGCCAGACCTTGACCCCGGTGCGGTGCAGCCGCGCCAGCAGCGCGCTGGCATGGGCTTCGTCGGCGATCACCGCGGTTTCGGTCAGCTCCAGGTGCAGGCATGGCGCCGGCAGGCCGGTTTCGTGCAGCGTGGCGGCCACCAGGTCGGCCAGGTCGCCCTTGCGCAGCTGCCGCGGCGAGACGTTGACCGAAACGAACAGCGGCTCCCGCCCCTCGGCCTCGCCCGGCCAGCCCGACGCCACGGCGCAGGCTTCGCGCAGCGCGAGCGGGCCGATGGTCTCGATCAGCCCGCTCTGCTCGGCGACATCGATGAACACCGACGGCGCGACCGCGCCCAGGCTCGGGTGCTGCCAGCGCAGCAGCGCCTCGGCGCCGACCAGTCGCCGGTCGGCGACCCGGTAGATCGGCTGGTAGACCACGCTCAGTTCGCCGCGGTCCCACGCGCCGCGCAGCTCCTGCTCCAGGTGCATGCGCCGCTCCACCGCCTGGTTCATCGCCCGGCTGTAGAAGCGATAGCAGTTCTTGCCGGCGACCTTGGCCTGGTACATCGCCACGTCGCCGTTCTTCATCAGCGCCGAGGCGGCGGAGGCGTCTTCCGGGAACAGGGTGATGCCGATCGACGTGCCCAGCGACACTTCGCGGCCCTGCACCGCCAGCGGCTTGCCGAGTTCCTGCACCAGGCGCTCGCCGAGCCGCGCGGCGGCGGTGCGCACGTCGCCGTTCTGGATCAGGATCACGAACTCGTCGCCGCCGAAGCGCGCCACCAGCGAATCGTCGCCGCCCAGTCGCTCCACCGCATCGCGGATGCGCCCGGCGACCTGCACCAGCACCTCGTCGCCGGCCTCGTGGCCCAGGCTGTCGTTGACCCGCTTGAAGTCGTCGATGTCGGCGAACAGCAGCGCCAGCTGGCGGCCGCTGCCGTGCAGCATCAGCAGGCGGTGGTCGAGGCTTTCGCGGAACGCGAGCCGGTTGGTCAGCCCGGTCAGCGAATCGGTGTAGGCCATGCGCCGCACGTCGTGGCTGTGGCGGGCGACGCTGTCGCGCATGTCGGCGAAGGCGCGCACCAGCTCGCCCACCTCGTCGCGGCGCTGGCTGGTCAACGGCTTGCCGTCGTAGTTGCCGGTGCCGATCGCGCGCGCGGAATCGGCCAGCAGGCGGATCGGCGACACCAGGGTGCGCTGCACGTACCAGATCGCGAACAGGCAGACCCCGGCCAAGGCCAGCAGCAGCGCCGCCAGCCAGCCGGTGTGGCGCCGGCCCAGCTGCAGCAGCCGGTCCTGCAGCAAGCCGGCCGCATGCTGCTCCTCGGCGTGGATGTCGGCCAGCGAATAGCCGATCCGCACCCCACCCAGGCGCTGGCCGCCGAGGCTGATCGATTGCGTCACGTCCATCACCTGCGGCGACCACTGGGTCAGCAATCCCTCGGCGGCGACGGCGCGCGCGGCCAGCGGGTCGGTCATCGGCCGGCCGTACGCGGAAATGTCGTCGGAGCCGTCGTGGACGATGCGGCCTTCGGCGTCGTAGACCAGCACGTAGCTGACGTCGGGCTGGCGGTCGATGCCGCGCGCAAGCGCGCCGATCGCGCCCAGGTCGGAGTAGTACAGCGGGTTGGTCACCGCGTCGGCGAACTGCTGCGCCATCACTTCGCCGCGCCGGGTCAGGCCGTCGGTGGCCATCTGGTGCACGGCATCGCGGCCGAGCACGCCGACCTCGCGCTGCATGCCCGCCTGCCGCATCAGCAGCACCGCCAGCAACGCGCACACCACCGCCGTGGCGATCAGCATCGCGAGCAGGAAACGGGCCTGCAGGCCGAAACGCGGCTTCTTCATTCCAGCTGCTCGCGCACGTGCATGGTGTCCTTGCGCAGGCGCTCCAGCGCCAGCCGCGTCCTCGCATCCAGCGGAAGGAAGCGGGTGGTGCCGAAGAAACGCTCCAGCGCCGGCCGCGCGACCGGGTCGTCGGCGGCCTGCAGCAGCACCTCGCGCAGGCGTTCGCGCACCTTCGGATCCAGGTCGCCGCGCACCACTTCCAGCGCCCGCGGGTAATCCTCGGTTTCCGCGATGATCCGCAGGTCGAGGCGGAACGCCGCCGGCACCCGCTGCGGGTTGCTCCAGTCCAGGTTGCTGACCACGCCGGCGTCGACCATGCGCTTGTGCACCCAGGCGGCGATGTTCTGCTCGGAGCGCGCGAACACGTAGCCCACCGTGTCCGGCGCCGGCCGGTCCTTCGGCGACAGCAGGATTTCCGGGACCAGCCCGGCGTCGAGCAGCGACGCCGCCGGCACCATGTAGGCGCTGGTCGAGGCGGTGCTCTGGAAGGCGATGCTGCGGCCCTTCAGGTCGGGCAGCGAAGAGATGTCGCTGTCGCGGCGGGCGAAGAACACCGAGTGGTAGCGACTGACCCCGTTGCGTTCGGTCAGCAGCAGCGGCTCGGCGCCGGCGCGCTGCTGCAGCAGCATCGCGTTGCCCGCGGTCTCGGTGACCCAGTCGACCCGGCTGCGGCGCAGGTAGCTGGTCATCTGCTGCGGATCGCGCGCCATCAGGATGCGCCCGCCGGTGATGCCGACGTCGCGCATGCGCGGCACCACGTAGTCGAGCAGCGGCTTCAGCTGCTCGTAATGGGCCTTCGGATCGTCGCTGATGCGACCCAGCACCAGGATGCGCTGGTCGTCGCCGCTTGCGGGCGGGGTCGCGCGTTCGGCGGCATCCGCCACCATGCCCGAGAACGCCAGGGCCAGGCCTATCCAGGCTATGCGCAACTTCATGGAATCCCGCGGAAAAATGCCGCTCATAGCCTAGCCGATAGCCCGGCCGCGGAACAGTGATGACGGCTGCGGAAATCCGGGCCGTCGGCCGCCCCTTCAGCCGGTCCCGGCGGCCTGCCGGGCCATGCGCTGGGCATCGGCCAGCACCCCGCGCAGCAGCCGCACTTCCCGCTCGCTGAGGTCGGCGCGCAGGAACAGCCGGCGCAGCTTGCGCATCGCCGAGTCGGGGCTGCGGCCCTTGTGGAAATCGATCTCGTCGAGGGTTTCGGCCAGCTGGGCGAAGAAGCTCTCCAGTTGCGCGTGCGAAGCCGGCTGTTCCCGGCCCGCCGCATCCCGGCCCGCCGGCCCGTCCCCGGCCGGACCGCGCGCCAGCCACGCCATCCGCACCTCGTAGGCCAGCACCTGTACCGCCGCGGCCAGGTTCAGCGAGCTGTACTCCGGATTGGCCGGGATGTGCACCGCGGCATGGCACAGCTGCAGTTCCTCGTTGGTCAGGCCGGTGCGTTCGCGGCCGAACACCAGCGCGACCGGGCCGTCGCCGGCGAGGGCCAGCAGCTTCTCCCCGGCCGCGCGCGGGACGAGCTCCTCCAGCTGCACGCGCCGGCTGCGCGCGGTGCAGCCGAGCACGAAGCGGCAGTCGGCCACCGCTGCAGCCAGGTCCGGCACGACCGCCGCCGCGGCCAGCACGTCCTCCGCCCCGGCCGCGCGGCGGCGCGCCTCCTCGGAGGGGAATTCTTCCGGCGCGACCAGCACCAGCCGCGACAGACCCATGGTCTTCAGCGCACGCGCCGCCGCGCCGATGTTGCCGGGATGCTGGGTGCCGACGAGGACGAAACGGATGTCCTGGGCGATGTTCGCGGGGGTTTCCATGGACGGGATGTTAAACTGCGCGGGCCGGCCGCCGCGCCGTGCCGCTCTTTTCCACCGCCCCGCCCCCGCACCGCCTGTCCGAGGTCCGTCCGCCATGCTCAATCCCGTCGTCACCGTCATGGTCAAGGCCGCCCGCGCCGGGGGCAACGTGCTGCTGCGTTCGATCAACAAGCTCGATGCGCTGAACGTGGTGCAGAAGGACCGCATGGACTACGCCAGCGAGGTGGACCAGGACGCCGAGAAGGCGATCATCAAGGAACTCAAGCGCGCCTATCCCGACTACGGCGTGGTCGGCGAGGAAGGCGGCGCGGTGCCGGGCCGCAACCCGCGCTACCACTGGGTCATCGACCCGCTCGACGGCACCAGCAACTACCTGCACGGCATCCCGCACTACTGCGTGTCGATCGCCCTGGTCGACAACGGCGAGCCCAGCGACGCGGTGATCTTCGACCCGTTGCGCAACGAACTGTTCACCGCCAGCCGTGGCGCCGGCGCGCAGCTCAACGAACGCAAGATCCGCGTGGCCGAACGCAAGGGCCTGGACGGCGCACTGGTCGTCACCGGCTTCCCGCCGCGCGAACGCGCCCGCGTCGACGCGCACCTGGACTGCATCAAGGCGCTGCTGAAGGACGCCGAGGACGTGCGCCGCAGCGGCTCGGCCGCGCTCGACCTGGCCTACGTCGCCTGCGGCCGCGCCGACGCCTACTTCGAGGCCGGCGTGAAGGCCTGGGACATCGCCGCCGGCGTGCTGCTGGTACGCGAGGCCGGCGGCCGCGTCTGCGACTTCCGCGGCGCCAATACCGCGCGCATGGACGGCACCGGCCCCGAGACCCGCCAGCTGGTCGCCGGCAACCTGAAGGTCAGCGACGCGCTGCAGAAGCTGATCGTGTCGTCGGGTTACGCGAAGGCGTTCGACAAGTAGGTCGGCCGGTTTTCCGTCGCCCACGAAAAAGCCGCGCAGTGCGCGGCTTTTTCGTTCCCGGCGATGCGCGGGGCCTACGGCCGGCGCGCCAGCGCCTCCACGTCCTTCGCCTTCGGCATCAGGTCCTGCTTGGTCACCTTCAGGAAGCCGATGGTCAGCAGCGGGCAGGCGACGAAGATCGACGAGATGGTGCCGATGACGATGCCGATCATCTGCGAGACCGCCATGCCTTCCAGCGAACCGCCGCCGTACAGGTACAGCGCCAGCACGGTCAGGAACGCGACGAACGAGGTGATGATGGTGCGCGACAGGGTCTGGTTGACCGAGCGGTTCAGCACCTCGACCGGATCGACGCGCAGCGAGCGGAAGTTCTCGCGCACGCGGTCGAACACCACGATGGTGTCGTTGATCGAGAAGCCCATCACCGACAGCAGGCCGGCGAGGATGGTCAGGTCGAACTCGCGCCCGGTCCAGGCGAAGTAGCCGGCGCAGATCAGCACGTCGTGCAGCGTGGTCAGGATCGCCGCGATGGCGAACTTCTTCTCGAAACGGAAGCCGATGTAGACCAGGAAACCGATCACCACGAAGGCCAGCGCGTACAGGCCGTTCAGCGCCAGGTCGCGGCCGACCTGCGCGCCGACGAAGGTCGGCTGCCCGTTCACCACGGCGACGTTGTCCGCGGTGGACGCGGCCTTCGCCACCTCGCCGGCGGTGCGCGCGAGCACCTCTTCGCTGCCGGCCTTCGCCGCGTCGTCGCCGCTGTGCGGCTGCAGGCGCACCAGCAGGTCGCTGCCGCTGCCGTAGGTCTGGACCTGCGCGCTGGCGTAGCCCGCCGCCTCCAGCCGGTCGCGCACGCCGTCGACGTCGGCCGGCCTGTCGAAGCGCAGCTCGATCGAGGTGCCGCCGGTGAAGTCCAGCGCGTAGTTGAAGGCGGCGCCCTTGCCGAACTGGTTGTAGACGATCGCCCCGACCGCCGCCACCGCCAGCAGCAGCGCCACGGTCAGCGAGACCCAGCGCAGGCGCATGAAGTTGACGTTGGTGTCGTTCGGGATCAGGTGCAACGGGAAGATTTTCATGTGCGTTTCTCTGGTGTTCCCGTCAGATCGCGAGGCTCTTGAGCTTCTTGCGGCGGCCGTAGACCAGCGTGGCCAGCGCGCGCGACACGGTCACCGCGGTGAACACCGAGGTCAGGATGCCGACGATCATGGTGATGGCGAAGCCCTTCAGCGGGCCGGTGCCGAACGCGTACAGCGCCACGCCGGCCAGCAGCGCGGTCATGTTCGAGTCGAAGATGGTGCCCGACGCCTTGTCGTAGCCGGTGGCGATCGACGCCAGCGGCGGCACGCCGGCGCGCAGCTCCTCGCGGATGCGCTCGTTGATCAGCACGTTGGCGTCCACCGACATGCCCACCGACAGCGCCAGGCCGGCGAAGCCCGGCAGGGTCATCGTCGCGCCGAAGATCGACATCACCGCGACCACCATCAACAGGTTCAGCAGCAGCGCCACGCAGGTGAACAGGCCGAACATGCGGTAGTAGACCGTGAAGAACAGCAGCGCGAACAGGAACGAGTACAACACCGCGCGGGTGCCGCGGGCCACGTTCTCGGCGCCGAGGCTGGGGCCGACCACGCGCTGCTCGACGAAGTCCATCGGCGCGGCCAGCGAACCGGCGCGCAGCAGCTTGGCCAGGTTGTCGGCCTCGACCTTGTCCAGGCCGGTGGTCTGGAAGTTCTTGCCGAACACGCCGGCGATGCGGGTCGGCGCCAGCGCCTCTTCCTTCACCCGCACCGTGCGCACTTCCTTGCCGTCGACCACGGTCACCTGCGGAACGCGCTCGATGTACACCACCGACATCAGCTTGCCGACGTTCTGGCTGGTGAAGTCGAACATGCGCTGGCCGGCGACGTTGTTCAGGGTCACGTCGACCGCGGGCAGGCCGTTCTGGTCGGTGCCGACGCGGGCATTGACCATCTGTTCGCCGGAGGCGAGCACGCGCTTGTTCAGCAGCACCGGGCCGCCGCCGTTGCGCAGGGTGTAGACCCTGGCTTCCGGCGGGACGAGGCCGGTGCGCACGGCCTCGGCGGCGTTGCCTTCGACCACGGCGCGGAATTCGATGGTCGCGGTCGCGCCGATCAGGCGCTTGGCCTCGGCGGTGTCCTGCACGCCGGGCAGCTGCACGACCACGCGGTCGTCGCCCTGGCGCTGGATGATCGGCTCGGCCACGCCCAGTTCGTTGACGCGGTTGCGCAGCGTGGTGATGTTCTGCTCGATCGCGTCGCCGGCGATGCGCTGCAGTTCGCTTTCCGGCAGGCCGATGGTGATCCGGTTGCCTTCGACGTTGTAGGTCAGCGGTTGCGCGCCGACCAGCGCGGAACTTGCCGAACCGCTGGACGCCTGCAGCGCCTTGCCCAGCTCGGCGCGCGCCTTCTCCACGTCGGCGGCGTCGGCCAGGGTCACGACGATGTCGTTGTTGGCGCGGCGCTCGACCGACTGGTACCTCACCCGCGCCTCGCGCAGGGTCACGCGGGCGTCTTCCAGGTAGCCTTCGACGCGCTTGTCCAGCGCCGCCTTCTGGTCCACCTGCAGCAGGAAGTGGATGCCGCCCTGCAGGTCCAGGCCCTTGACCATCGGCCGCGCATGGAACCAGTCCAGCCAGTCCGGCACGGTCGACGCCAGGTTCGGCGCGACCACGTAGTCCTCGCCCAGCGCGGGGCGCAGGGCGTCGTTGGCCTTGGTCTGCGCCTCCAGCGAGGGCAGGCGCACCAGCAGGTTGTCGTCCTGCTTTTCCACCGCCTTGGCCGACACGCCGGCCGACTGCAGCGCATCTTCGACGCGCCGGTTCAGCGCATCGTCGATGGCGAAGCCGCGGTTCGGGGTGATCTGCACCGAGGGATCCTGCGGGTACAGGTTCGGCAGCGCGTACAGCACGCTCACCGCCACGACCAGCAGGATGACGAAGTATTTCCAGCGCGGGAATTCGAGCATTGCGATGACCCGCGCCGACCACGGGCGTGGCCGGCGCCTTGGCGTTAGCGGGAAAGGATCAGGCGGACTTCAGCGTGCCCTTCGGCAGCACGTTGCCGATGGCGCCCTTCTGCACGCGGATGCGCACGTTGTCGGCGATCTCGACGGTGACGAAGTTCTCGCCGATCTCGGTCACGGTGCCGGCGATGCCGCCGTTGGTGATGACCTCGTCGCCCTTGGACAGCTTGTCGAGCATGGCGCGGTGTTCCTTCTGCCGCTTCATCTGCGGGCGGATCATCAGGAAGTACATGACGGCGATCAGGATGATCGGCATCAGCAGCATGCCGAGGCCGCCCCCCTGCGGCGCGGCGCCGGCGGACTGGGCGTAGGCGGAGGGGATCAGGAAATCGAGCAGAGTCATCTTGATTGGGTCCGTATGGGCCAAAAACAGCCGGGAATTATGCCATGAGGGCGGCCGGGGGTGTCCGCAAGCCCCGGAATGCCCGAAAAGCGACGGATTTCACCCAAATCCGCCGCACCCGGGTCAGGCGGGGCCTGCGCCGGCGCCGCCCCGGGCCGCATGGAACGACCGGCGGAACGCGCCGAAGGTTCCCGCCTCGATCGCCGCGCGCATCCCGGCCATCAGCCGCTGGTAGTACCACAGGTTGTGCAGGGTGCCGAGCATCGGCGCCAGCATCTCGTTGCAACGGTCCAGGTGGCGCAGGTAGCTGCGGGTGAAGCCGTTGCGGCAGGCGTAGCAGCCGCAGCCGGGCTCGATCGGGTCGAGGTCGTGCTCGAACTTCGCATTGCGGATGCGCACCGTGCCGAACGAGGTGAAGTAATGGCCGTTGCGCGCGTTGCGGGTCGGCATCACGCAATCGAACATGTCGACGCCGCGCGCGACGGCCTCGACCAGGTCCTCCGGACGGCCCACGCCCATCAGGTAACGCGGCTTGTCCTGCGGCAGCAGCGGGTGCATGTGGTCGAGCACGCGGTTGCGCTCTTCCTCCGGTTCGCCCACCGCAAGGCCGCCGATGGCATAGCCGTCGAAACCGATCGTCTGCAGCCCTTCGGCCGAGATCGTGCGTAGGTCGTTGTAGACGCCGCCCTGGACGATGCCGAACAGCGCCGCGTCGTTCTGCAGCCGGTCGTGCTCGTCGCGCGAGCGCCGCGCCCAGCGCAACGACAGTTCCATCGACTTCTGCACCGCCTTCGGGTGCACGCGCTCGCCGTTCTTCTCCACCGGCGGGCATTCGTCGAAGATCATCACGATGTCCGAATCCAGGGTTTTCTGGATCCGCATCGACTCTTCCGGACCGAGGAACACCTTGCTGCCGTCGACCGGCGAGGCGAAGGTCACGCCCTGCTCGGTCAGCTTGCGCCGGTGCGCCAGCGAGAACACCTGGAAGCCGCCGGAATCGGTCAGGATCGGCCTGTCCCAGCGGGCGAAGCCGTGCAGGCCGCCGTGCGCCTCGATCACCTGCAGGCCGGGACGCAAATACAGGTGGAAGGTGTTGCCGAGGATGATCTCCGCGCCGAGCTCGACCAGGTTCCCGGGCAGGATGCCCTTGACCGAACCGTAGGTGCCCACCGGCATGAACGCCGGCGTCTGGATAGTGCCGCGCGGGAACGCGAGCCGGCCGCGGCGGGCGACGCCGTCGGTCTTCAGCAGTTCGAACGACATGCGGCTCATGCGCGCGCCTCCGGGAACAGCAGCATCGCATCGCCGTACGAGAAGAAACGATACCGCTCGCGCACCGCATGTTCGTACGCGGCGAAGATGCGCGAACGCCCCGCGAAGGCCGACACCAGCATCAGCAGCGTGCTTTCCGGCAGGTGGAAGTTGGTGACCAGCGCATCGATGCTGCGGATGCGGTAGCCGGGGAAGATGAAGATCCGCGTCTCGCCGGCGAACGGCCTCAGTTCGCCGTCCTTCATGGCCGACTCCAGCGCGCGCAGCACCGTGGTGCCGACCGCGATCACGCGGCCGCCGTTGGCGCGCGCCTTCCTCGCCTGCGCGACCAGCTCGGCGCCGACGTTGAGCCATTCGCTGTGCATGCGGTGCTCGCGCAGGTCCTCGACCCGCACCGGCTGGAACGTGCCCGCGCCGACGTGCAGGGTCACGTGGCCGAACTCGACGCCGATGCCGCGCAACGCCTCCAGCAACGCATCGTCGAAATGCAGGCCGGCGGTCGGCGCGGCGACCGCACCCAGTTCCTTCGCGAACACGGTCTGGTAGCGCTCGTCGTCGTCCGCGCCGGGCTCGCGCTGGATGTACGGCGGCAACGGCAGGCGGCCGACCTGCTGCAGCCAGCTTTCCAGTGCGGCAGGCACGTCGAAGCGCAGGTGGTAGAACTCGCCGTCGCGGCCCAGCACCTCGGCCGAGCCGCCGCCGTCGAGCGCGATGCGGCCGCCCGGCTTCGGCGACTTGCTCGCGCCGATCTGCGCGCGCGCCTCGTTGCCGGGCAGCAGCCGCTCGATCAGGATCTCGACGCGCCCGCCGGTTTCCTTCTGTCCGAACAGCCGCGCCGGTATCACCCGGGTGTCGTTGAACACCAGCAGGTCGCCCTTGCGCAGCAACTGCGGCAGGTCGCGGACATGGCGGTCGTCGAACGGCGCATCGCCCGGCGGCACGACCAGCATGCGGCTGGCCGAGCGCTCCGGCAGCGGCGCCTGCGCGATCAGCTCGGGCGGCAGGTCGTAGTGGAAGTCGGTCTTCTTCATCGTTGCGGGGCTTTCCCTGTCCCGTTCGCCCTGGGCGCAGGCGCGCAGCGCCGGGGCGGACGGACGGTGCTTCGACTTCGCCTGCCTGGCGCGGGCTACGCTCGGCACGAACGGATATCTTGACTGGCCGCGCATTGTACCGGCGCGGCAACCACCCCGCCCTATCGCTCGAACTTGGTCGACAGGATGATCGAGGTCGTGGTCCGCTCGACGCCGTCGATCAGGCCGATGCGGTCGGTCAGCACGTCCATCTCCTCGGCCGTGGCCGTCGCCGCCAGCGCGATCAGGTCGTGGCCGCCGCTGACCGAATGCAGCATCCGCACCTCCGGCATCGCCTTCAGCGCCTTGACCACTGCCGCGATCTGCTTCGGCAGCACGGTGATCGAGATGTGCGCGCGGATCCGGCTGCGCTCGTAGTCGTCGTGCACGCGCACGGTATAGCCGTCGATCACGCCCTTCGCTTCCAGCCGCTCGATCCGGTTCTGCACCGTGGTCCGCGACAGCTCGAGCCGGCGCGCGATCTCGGCCGTGGAGGCGCGCGCGTTCTCGCGCAGGACGGACAGCAGCAGTTCGTCGGCGGCGGAAAGTTTCATTTCGACCAAAATTGTCGTCTTTTCGACGAAATAGCCCCGTTATTCGGTCGGATCATACCTGTGAAATGGCGCAAATATCCAGATAATGGGGCGTTCGAGCCGAAACCGGCCATTTGCCGAGGGAAGAACACCATGTCGCTCACCGCCAAACTCGCCCCGCTGCGCGCCCACGCCGGCCAGCGCCTGACCACCGGCCTGGACGACGCCACCGTCGAAAGGCTGGCCGCCTCGCACCCCGCCCTCGGCGCCGCGATCGACGCCGCCGTGGCCGAGTACGCACGGCTGAAGGACGAATTCGCCGACCTGCTCGACCTCGACGAGGAGGCGCAGCTGCGCGCGGTGCAGGCCGGCTACGTCAACTTCTACGCCGACGACGCGGTGCAGCCGTACGTCGCGCTGGCCGCGCAAGGGCCGTGGATGGTCACCCTGAAGGGCGCGGTGCTGTACGACGCCGGCGGCTACGGCATGGTCGGCTTCGGCCACAACCCGCCGAGCGTGCTGGCGGCGATGGCGAAGCCGCAGGCGATGGCCAACATCATGACCCCGTCGCTGTCGCAGCTGCGCTTCGACCAGGCGCTGCGCAGGGAAATCGGCCACGCGCGCGGCGGCAACCCGTACGCGAAGTTCATGTGCCTGAACTCCGGTTCCGAGGCCGTCGGCCTGGCCGCGCGCATCGTCGACATCAACGCCAAGCTGATGACCGACCCCGGCGCGCGGCACGCCGGCCGCACGATCAAGCGCGTGGTGGTCAAGGGCAGCTTCCATGGCCGCACCGAACGCCCGGCGCTGTACTCCGATTCGTCGCGCAAGACCTACCAGCAGTACCTGGCCAGCTACCGCGGCGAGGACTCGGTGATCGCGATCGAGCCCTACGACGTCGACGCGCTGAAGCGCGCCTTCGCCGACGCCGACGCCAATGGCTGGTTCGTCGAGGCGGTGTTCCTGGAGCCGGTGATGGGCGAAGGCGACCCCGGCCGCACCGTGCCGCCGGCCTTCTACGCCGCCGCGCGCGAACTGACCCGCGCGCACGGCAGCCTGTTCCTGGTCGATTCGATCCAGGCCGGCCTGCGCGCGCAGGGCGTGCTGTCCGTCGTCGACTATCCCGGCTTCGACCAGCTCGATCCGCCGGACATGGAAACCTACTCGAAGGCGTTGAACGCCGCGCAGTACCCGCTGTCGGTGCTGGCGGTCAACGAGCGCGCCGCCGGGCTGTACCGCAAGGGCGTGTACGGCAACACCATGACCACCAACCCGCGCGCGCTCGACGTGGCCTGCGCGACGCTGGCGCTGCTGAGCCCGCAGGTGCGCGACAACATCCGCCGGCGCGGCGCCGAGGCGGTGCAGAAGCTGGAGCAGCTGAAGGCCGAGCTCGGCGGCCTGATCACCAAGGTCCAGGGCACCGGCCTGCTGTTTTCGTGCGAACTGGCGCCGCAGTTCAAGTGCTACGGCGCCGGCTCGACCGAGGAATGGCTGCGCATGCACGGCCTCAACGTGATCCATGGCGGCGCCAGCTCGTTGCGCTTCACCCCGCACTTCCTGATCGACGGCGACGAGCTCGATCTGCTGGTGTCGATGGTCGGCAAGGCGCTGCGCGAGGGACCGCGCAAGCAGGAAGCGCAGGCGGCCTGACGCCGGGGCAGCCCCGCGCGCCCGGTCCATGCCACGGGAAAAGCCGGCCTAGCGCCGGCTTTTTTCATGGGCCGGGAACACGGGCCGGCCTTCAAAGACCCAGGGCTTTGCTGCAGACTTCCCGCATCGCGCCCGAGGAAGCCCGCATGAAGCACGTCGAAGTCCGCCACCCGCTGGTGCAGCACAAGATCGGCCTGCTGCGCGACGCCTCGCTCAGCACCAAGGGCTTCCGCGAGCTGGTCACCGAGCTCGGCACGCTGCTGGCCTACGAGGCCACCGCCGACCTCGAGACCGAGGCGGCGACCGAGCAGGGCTGGGCCGGCCCGGTGCAGGTGCGACGCATCGCCGGCGCGAAGATCACCCTGGTGCCGATCCTGCGCGCGGGCCTGGGCATGCTGCCCGGCGTGCTGGCGCTGATCCCGGCGGCGAAGGTCAGCGTGGTCGGCCTGCAGCGCGACGAGGAAACGCTGCAGCCGCTGCCCTACTTCGAGCGCCTGGTCGGGCGCATGGACGAGCGCGATGCGCTGATCCTCGACCCGATGCTGGCCACCGGCGGCACGCTGGTCGCGACCATCGACATGCTCAAGCGCGCCGGTGCGCGGCGGATCAAGGGCATCTTCCTGGTCGCCGCGCCCGAGGGACTGAGGGCGCTGGCGGCCGCGCACCCCGACGTCGAGGCCTACACCGCGGCGATCGACGAACGCCTCAACGACAAGGGCTACATCCTGCCCGGCCTGGGCGACGCGGGCGACCGGATCTTCGGCACCCGCATCGACTGAGGGAGACTCACGCCGCCAGCGGCCTCGCCTGCAACGACGCGAGTTCGTGCGCGGTAGCGAACCTGCCCTTGTCGTCGCGCGTGACCTGCGCCAGCGCGCAGTCGGTGTCGTGGGTGAAGAACAGGCGCACGTTGCGCGCCAGCTTGTCCTCGAGGAAGACGCGCTTCTCGTCGATCAGCAGTTCGGCGTTGCGGTCGTAGCCCATCGTGATCGGCACGTGCACCCAGAAGCGGCCGGGGATCAGGTCGGCGCAGAACACGACGCCGCCATGCGGTTGGCCGCCGACGGTTTCGGGGCCGGCGATCTCGGCCAGCATCAGCCCCGGCGTGTGGCCGTCGCTGAAGCCGAAGCGGACGCTGTCGCCGAGCGCCTTCGAACGCTCGCCATCGACCAGCTCCAGGCGGCCGCTGGCTTCGAGCAGGCCGGGCAGTTCGGGGATGAAGCTGGCGCGGTCGCGCGGATGCGGATGCCGCGCGCGCTCCCAGTGTTCCTTGCCGACGACATAGGTCGCGTTCGGGAACAGCAGCGACGGGGCCTTGCCTTCTGCCCACGGCGCGAGCAGGCCGCCGGCGTGGTCGAAATGCAGGTGGCTCAGCACGACCACGTCGATGTCCTCGTGCGAGAAACCGGCCACGGCCAGCGAGTCGAGCAGGACGTGGCGGTCTTCCTGGATGCCGTAGCGCTGGCGCAGCTTCGGTTCGAAGAACGCGCCGATCCCGGTTTCGAACAGCACGGTCTTGCCGTTGAGCGGCGACGCGAGCAGGGCGCGGCAGGCCAGGTCGATGCGGTTCTGTTCGTCGGGAGGCGCCCATTTCTCCCACATCGCCTTCGGCGCGTTGCCGAACATCGCGCCGCCATCGAGCTTCTGCGAATTTCCGATGATCGACCAGAGTTTCATGCGCTTCTCCACGTTGCGAATGGCCACGATTATCGCCCATTCGACCCGTAGCCCCGCGGCACGAGAAGCGGCGCAGGTCCGTCGCCCCGTTCAGGACGACGGCCGGGGAAGTTCCCTCATTTCCTGTCGCGGGAACCCGCGGACAGCACGAACACGCAAATCGTCAGGAAAACGGCCGCCAGCACAAAGACCGCCCCGGAGGCCAATGCGATCCAGAGCAGCCGGACCGCGGCCGGCCCGTGGCCCAGCCAGGCGGAGCCGATGGACAACAGGCCAAAGACGGCAAGCGCAAGCAATGCGAAGAAGGCGATCCGCTTCGCCGCCACGATCGCCTTGCCATCGACGTCCATGATTCGCGCCTGCCCGGATTCAGTTCGACGGCCCGGCAAGGCTGACCTCGCCGCTGCCGACCGGATTGCGCGGATCGCTGCCCGCCGACAGCGTGTTCGTCTTCTTGTCCCACGCCACCGTCTGCAGGTTGCCCCACGGATGGCTGGAGCCCAGCGTGCCGCCGCCGGCGCCGACCACCTTGTGCCCCATCGCCTCCAGGGCCTGCGCCGTTTCCGGCGTGATCGCACCCGGCTCGGCCTCGATGACGTCCGGCAGCCACTGGTGGTGGTAGCGCGGCAGCGCCGCGACTTCCTGCGCGCCCAGCCCGGCGTCGTAGCCGAGGATGCCCAGCAGCACCATCGTGATGATGCGCGTGCCGCCCGGCGTGCCGAGCACCGCGACCTGGTCCGCCGATTCCATGAAGGTCGGCGTCATCGAGCTGAGCATGCGCTTGCCCGGCTTCGGCGCGTTCGCCTCGAAGCCCATCACCCCGAACGCGTTCGGCGTGCCCGGTTTCAGCGCGAAATCGTCCATCTCGTCGTTGAGCAGCACGCCGGTACCCTTCGGGATCAGGCCCGAGCCGTACAGCAGGTTGACCGTCTGCGTGCCGGCGACGCGGTTGCCCTCGCCGTCGATGATCGAGAAGTGGGTGGTTTCTTCGTCCTCCAGCGGCGTTTCCTTGCCCGACAGCAGGTCGCTCGGCGTCGCCCTGTCCGGATGGATCGTCGCGCGCAGGCCCTGCGCATAGTCGCGGCTGGTCAGCACCGCCTGCGGGATGGCGGTGAAATCGGGATCGCCGAGGAAGAAGGTGCGGTCGCGGAACGCGCGGCGCATCGACTCGACCACCAGGTGCACGCGGTGCGCCGCGTCCATCTTCTGCAGGTCGTAGGGCTCCAGGATCTGCAGCATCTGCGCCAACGCGATGCCGCCGGAAGAAGTCGGCGGTGCGGTGGTGATCTTCCAGTCGTGGTAGTCGAAGCTGATCGGCGTGCGCTGCTTCACCGCGTACGCGGCGAGTTCGTCCTCGGTCCAGCGGCCGCCGGCCTGCTTCACCCCGGCGATCAGCTTCTTCGCCGTTTCGCCGCGGTAGAAGCCGTCGAAACCCTTTTCCGCCAGCAGCTCCAGCGTGTGCGCCAGCTCCGGCTGCTTGAACACGTCGCCCTCGGCGATCGGCTTGCCGTTGCGCTCGTAGACTTCGCGCGTGCCCGGATAGCGGCGCATCACGTCCATGCGCTGGCGGTAGCCGCGCGCCATGCGCGGGTACACCGGGAAACCTTCGCGGGCGATGCGGATGGCCGGTTGCAGCGACTGCTTCAGCGGCAGGCGCCCGTGCTTCGCCGCCAGTTCGACCAGCAGCGCCGGCAGGCCGGGGATGCCGGCCGACCAGGGGCCGTTCTGCGCGCGGTCGCGATCGAGCTTGCCGTCCTTGTCGAGGTATTTCTCCGGCGTGGCCGCCGCCGGCGCGTATTCGCGCCCGTCCAGGAACAGGTCGTCGCCGCTTTTCGCGTCGTGCAGCAGGAACAGGCCGCCGCCGCCGAGGCCGGAACTGATCGGCTCGACCACGCCGAGCGTCGACGACACCGCTACCGCCGCATCGAAGGCGTTGCCGCCTTCGGCGAGGATCTGCATGCCCGCGTCGGTCGCCAGCTTGTGCCCCGAGGCGATGGCTGCACCGGGCGGATGCTGCGCCGTGCCGGAAGCCGCGTCGGCCGCCCATGCGGCCGGGGTGGAGAGGAAGGCGATCAGCAGCCAGCCAAGGGCGCGCGGTTTCATCTGGGCGTGGGCTCCGTGGTTTCGTAGAGTTCGGGGTGGTCGTGCTGCAGGCGGCGCAATTTGGCCAGCAGGTCTTCCTGCGTTTCCGGGCGTTCGGGGTCGGGGTCGATGCATTCGACCGGGCACACCGCCACGCATTGCGGCTCGTCGAAATGGCCGACGCACTCGGTGCAGAGCGCCGGGTCGATCACGTAGATGCTTTCGCCCATCGAAATGGCCTTGTTGGGACAGACCGGTTCGCAGACGTCGCAATTGACGCAGAGTTCGTTGATCTTCAGCGACATGGGGCGGGATCATCCTCCGTCCGCTCGCGGGCGGAAGAAGGCCGTGTGGGGTTCGGGACAAGTCTAATGCGATCCGGGGCAACGATTCGTCGCGCCCCGCAAACACTCGATTCCACGGGCCCCCATCCGCCCGCGGCGCCCTCTCCCGCGCGCGGGAGAGGGCCTGGAACCGGCGGTTACTTGGCTTCGATGAACACGAAGTCGGCGCCCGACGGCGCCACCGCGGCCGCGACGCGGTCCTTCTCGGTCGCCTGGCCGATGAACAGGATGCGCACGCCCTTCATCGTGTCCGCCGGCACATCCTTGAACCCGGCCTCGACGATCTCGGCCATCTTCGCCGATTCCGGCGAGGCGAAGGCGATCAGGTTGCCGCCGACGACGCCGCGGCCCAACGCCGTCTTGACCTGGTCGAGCTGGCGGTCGTACTTGTCCTGGAATTCCGGATCGGCCTGGCTGGTCAGGTAATACACGAAGGGCTGGTTGCTGATGTTGCCCATGTTGCGCGGGATCACGTCCCGCAGGTAGTCCTTCCACGCGTTGTCGTCGCCGTTGGTCGGCGCCGCCACCGGCGCGGCCTCGGCGGGCGCGGCGGCTTCCTGCTTCTTGCACGCGGCGAACGGCAGCACGATGCAGGCGATCAGCAGCAAGCGGGTAATGGCATTCATTGGTTTTCCCCTCCGGTGAGTCATGGTTGGATCGGTTGTTGTTGCGGACCGCGACGTCCGTGTGCCGCGCCTGCGCTCCTCAGGCGACGTTGCGCTGCTTCCACTGCTCGCGCAACGCGGCGACCACGCCGGGCGGCACGAAGCCGGATACGTCGCCGCCCAGGCGCGCGATCTCGCGCACCAGCGACGACGAGATGAAGCCGTATTGCTCGGCCGGGGTGAGGAACAGCGTCTCCACCTCCGGGATCAGGTGCCGGTTCATGCTGGCCATCTGGAATTCGTATTCGAAGTCGGACACCGCGCGCAGGCCGCGCAGCAGCACGCCGCCGCCGACCGTGCGGACGAAATCCGCCAGCAGCGTGTCGAAACCGCGCACCTCGACGTTGGCGTGGTGCGACAGCGCTTCCTGCGCCAGCGACACGCGCAGTTCCAGCGGCAGGGTCGGTCCCTTGGACGGGCTCTGCGCCACGCCCAGCACGACCTTCTCGAACAGCGGCGCGGCCCGGTCGACCAGGTCGACATGGCCGTTGGTGATCGGATCGAAGGTGCCGGGGTAAACGGCGATCCGGTTGCGTGCTGTCGTCATCCTGCCAACACCGCCGTTGCGTCGGCGCGCAGTGTATCAGCCATGCACCGCCGCGGCACGGAACAGGGCGTAGCGCACCTCGCGGGTACGGCCCTCGCGGTGCGGCACCCAGTCCTCGGGCAGTTCCGGAGCCGCGCCGGCCGGCGATTCCAGGTACAGCCACGCGTCGGCGGCCAGCTTCGGCAGCAGCGCCGCCAGCGCCGGCCGCCACAGGTCTTGTGCGAACGGCGGATCGACGAAGGCGATGTCGAAACCGCCGTCGGCCTGCTGCGGCAGCCACGCCAGGGCATCGCCCTGGACGACTTCGACGCTGTCGCGCGCACCGAGCCGGTCCACGACCAGGCGCAGGTTCGCGGCCAGTGCCGCGTCGCGCTCGACCAGCACCGCGCTCGACGCCCCGCGCGACATCGCCTCCAGCCCCAGCACGCCGGTACCGGCGAACAGGTCCAGCACGCGCGCGCCGGGCAGCTTCGGCATCAGCCAGTTGAACAGGGTTTCGCGCACGCGGTCGCCACTGGGGCGCAGGCCGGGACGGTCCGGCACGACCAGTTTCGTACCACGCCAGCGACCGCCAATGATGCGCACGTGCCCGGGGGTATTCATTCGGGGCCGCTTAACCAACCGGTCGCGCCGGAAATCGTGGACAGCTGGCTATCGCTGAGCGGGCCGTACTTGTCGTCGCACAGGAATCCCTGGTGCGCGCCGGCCGCCTCGACGGCCTCCTTGAATGCACGAAGCTCGATATTCGTGTATCCACCTTCGAATCTGGGTACGAGGTGAACCAGCGCGTATGGCTTAATGACCTTCATCAGCGGGGTGGAAAGCTCGCGGATCACTCCCCTGAGACCCTCGTGGATGGCATGGAAGTCGCCCGCCAGCGTCCTCGGATGATCCAACCCCGGGCAATTGCGGCGTATCGATTCCGGCCCACCAAGAACCCTGGCGACGAAATAACCGGGATGGACCTGGATATAAACGAGCTTCCGAAATTTCATCGTTCTCCTGAATGGTCGGATCGGGGCGGGTGGTAACATTCGCTCATTCTCCGCGATTTCCCCGCCATGGTCAGTTGGTTCCGCCGCAAGAAGCCCGATACGCCCGCCGACAACGCGGTACCGACCAGCCCCGAGGACGCCAGACCCGAAGCAACGCCCGAGGCCGGGGCAGCACCCGCTCCCGCCCCGGCCGGCAGGCTCGGCTGGATGCAGCGCATCGGCAAGCTGCTGAACACCGACGTGGCCGAACTGATCGGCCGCAACCCGATCCTCGACGACGACCTGCTGGACGAACTCGAAACCGCGCTGATCACCGCCGATGTCGGCGTCACCGCCAGCAGCGAGATCGTCGACGACCTGCGCAAGCGGATGAAGGCGCGCGAATTCGCCGATGCGAACGCATTGCTCGCCGCGCTGCGCGCCGACCTGGTCGCGCTGCTGCAGCCGGTGGTGAAGCCGCTGGTCATCGATGCGAACGCCAGACCCTTCGTCGTGCTGACCGTCGGCGTCAACGGCGTCGGCAAGACCACGACGATCGGCAAGCTGGCCAGGCGCTTCAAGGACGAAGGCCGCAGCCTGATGCTGGCCGCCGGCGACACCTTCCGCGCCGCCGCGGTCGCGCAACTGCAGGCCTGGGGCGAACGCAACGGCGTCGCCGTGATCGCGCAGGGCCAGGACGCCGACCCGGCTTCGGTCGCGTTCGACGCGCTGCAGGCGGCGAAGTCGCGCGGCATCGACGTGCTGATCGCCGACACCGCCGGCCGCCTGCACACGCAACAGGGCCTGATGGCCGAACTCGGCAAGATCCGCCGCGTGCTCGGCAAGCTCGACCCGGCCGCGCCGCACGAGGTGCTGATGGTCATCGACGGCACCACCGGCCAGAACGCGCTGTCGCAGCTGCGCCAGTTCAACGCCGCGGTGCAGGTGACCGGGCTGGTCGTGACCAAGCTCGACGGCACCGCCAAGGGCGGCGTGGTGTTCGCGCTGGCCCGCGAATTCGGCATCCCGATCCGCTTCGCCGGCATCGGCGAACGCCCGGAGGACTTGCGCGTGTTCGACGCCGAAGCCTTCGTCGACGCCCTGCTGCCGGAAGCCCTGGGCTCCTCACCCGCGGGAGCGGCGTAAGCCGCGACTGCCATGCCTCCGGCCGCGGCCCGCACCGCCCCCGCCAATACTTTCGCCGGACGCCTGCTGTCGTGGTTCGACCGCCACGGCCGCCACGACCTGCCCTGGCAGCATCCGCGCACGCCCTACCGCGTGTGGCTGTCGGAAATCATGCTGCAGCAGACCCAGGTGGCGACGGTGATCCCGTACTTCCTGCGTTTCGTCGAAGCGTTCCCCACGGTAACCGCGCTCGCGAACGCGGCGACCGACGAAGTGATGGCGCACTGGGCCGGCCTCGGCTACTACGCCCGCGCCCGCAACCTGCACGACGCGGCGAAGCGCTGCGTCGAACTGCACGGCGGCGACCTGCCGCGCGACTTCGACGCCCTGCTCGCCCTGCCCGGCATCGGCCGCAGCACCGCCGGCGCGATCCTCGCGCAGGCCTGGGACGATCGTTTCCCGATCCTCGACGGCAACGTCAAGCGCGTGCTGGCGCGCTACCACTGCATCGCCGGCCATCCGGGATTGCCGGCCATCGAAAAACGGCTGTGGTCGCTCGCCGAATCGCACCTGCCTTCGTCGCGCCTTGCCGACTACACGCAGGCGCAGATGGATTTCGGCGCGACGCTGTGCACGCGCTCGAAGCCTGCGTGCGCGCTGTGCCCGCTGCAGGAAGACTGCGCCGCCCTGCGCGACGGCCTGACCGACGCGCTGCCGACGCCGAAACCGGGCAAGGCGATCCCGGAGCGCGAAGCCGTCGCGCTGTGGCTGGAGAACGCCGCCGGCGAAATCCTGCTGCAGCGGCGCCCGCCAAGCGGCATCTGGGCCTCGCTGTGGACGCTGCCGCAGGCCGACAGCGACGCGGCGATGCGCGAATGGTTCGACGAGGCGGTCCACGGCGACTACGGCCGCGCCGAGGCGCTGCCCGTCGTCGTCCACGCCTTCACCCACTTCCGCCTGCGCCTGCAACCGCTGCGCCTGCGCAAGGTCGCGTTGCGCGGAGTTGTGCGCGACAATGACGGGATGCGCTGGGTCGCGCGCGGCGAACTGGTTTCGCTGGGCCTGCCGGCGCCGATCCGCAAACTGCTGGAAGCATGACCGCGATGGCGAGGATGGTGTTCTGCGAATGCGAGAAGCGCGAGGCCGAGGGCCTCGACTTCGTGCCGTGGCCCGGCGAACTGGGCAAACGCATCTACGCCCACGTCGGCAAGAACGCCTGGGCCGCGTGGCTGGCGCACCAGACCATGCTGATCAACGAGAACCGCCTGTCGCCGCGCGACCCGAAGCACCGCGCCTTCCTCGAGGGCGAGATGGAGAAGTTCCTATTCGGCGGCGGCGCGGAGAAGCCTGAAGGCTACGTGCCGGAAGGCTGAGCCTCGCGCTCGACCACCTTCGCTTCGCGCAACTCCTTCTCGGCCTGCTTCAGCGCCTTCACGTCGAGCGGGCGGATCGTCTCGATGCGGCACGGTATGCGGAAGTGCGACGAGCCGCCGCCATGGACGTAGACGTTGTCGAAGCGCGCCGACACCTGGCCCATCAGGTTGCTGATGCTGATCGCCGGCGCATAGTCCAGGTCCATGCACGGGCCGGTCAGCTCCAGCAGATAGGCCTGGCGGGGCCGGGTCCAGACCGCCAGCGCCTCGTCGCCCAGCGGGGTCCAGCCGCTCAGGCCGCTGCTGAAATAATGGAAGTCCTTGACCGGCTCGCCGGCGTGGTCGCGATACAGGGCCAGCCGCTCGGCATCGGTCTGCTTCGGATAGCTGGAGCAGGCGGCGATGGCGGCGATCAATCCCATTGTCAAACCCAACTGCGGAATCTGGCGCTTCATGACTTTCTCCCGGGCGTTCCTGACGGTCCGGGGAAATGATGCCTCCGCGGCACGCGGCCGGGAGATCGCCGCCGAAGGCACATTCAGCGAACATCCGGCTTGCCGTCCGCCAGCTGTATCCGTATCATTCCGCATCTTTCGCGGCGCCTGCCGCGGCACAATCCGGTTTCTCTGGCCGGGTAGCTCAGTTGGTAGAGCAAGGGATTGAAAATCCCTGTGTCGGGGGTTCGATTCCCTCCCCGGCCACCATTTGAAATCAAAGGGTTGTGTGGAAGAAGGGGCCGCAAGGCCCTTTTCTTTGTCCGGCGCTTGCGCGCTACATGCGGTTGACGCCCGGCACGGTGCAGGATTCGAACTTGCCCGTGGCCTCCGCCACCTGCATCGCCAGGAACGCTACCTGACTGGCCTGCTTGGCGGCATCCTTCACTTTCGGCTGCGCCGATGCTTCATCCAGTCGCGCCTGGCGCACCTGGCGGATCGTTTCCCAGTGGCGGCGACACAAGGGGCCGACTTCCGAGCCCAGGCCAACGGCCCGCTGCGCCAGGGTTTCGGCGCGTTCGTACTCGCCCTGCACCAGCGCGACCTCGGCGCGTTCCTGCAATACCGCCGGGTCGTCGGCGACGATCAGCAGCGCCTGGTTCAATGCCTCGGCGGCCGATGCGTAGTCGTGCGCGGACATCGCCTGCGCCGCCTTCATGCGCAGGTCCTCGACTTCCGGATCGCGCAATGGCTGCACCGACAGCTCCTTGTCGTCGCCGCCGGCCGCGGCCAGCACCGCGGACAGGCGCTGTTGCGGCGACACCGCCGGCGCGGCGGGCTTGACCGGCTGCACCGGCGCGCAGGCCGGCACCGACAATACCGCCATGCAGGCGACAAGGGCGCAGCGTTTCATGGCGTTTCCCCTTCGGGTTGCGGTTGCGGCGTTTCTTCCCGCTTCGGCGGCAAGCCGAACCAGCTGCGCCAGCCACCGTCTTCCTGCGCCGGCCCGGGCTCGGCGCCGAACATGCACGGCTGGTACGGCGGCGCATAACCGGCCACGAACGGCAGGCGGCGCGCACCCGGGCAACCGGCATCGGTGCTGTTGCTGCCCACCACCCACTGCCAGTCCAGGCCCTTGCCCGATACCCGCAGCGGCGCGCTGGGCAGGCGCGAGAAGATCCCCGACCACACCCGCATCGCGCCGGTGGCGCCGTACAGGCCGGTTTCCAGGTTCTGGTCGTTGCCCATCCACACCACCGCGAGGTGGTCGCCGGTGTAGCCGGCGTACCAGCTGTCGCGGCCGTCGTTGCTGGTGCCGGTCTTGCCGGCCGGCGACAGCCGGCCGAGGCCGTCGCCGAGCAGTTGCCGGCCGGTGCCGCTGCTGACCACCTGCTGCAGGGCCACGGTGATCAGGTGCGCGGCGATCGAATCGCCTTCCTGCGCCGGCGCCGGCGCCTTGTCGTAACGCTTGAGCAGCTTGCCATCGGGGTCGAGCACGCCGCGCACCGCGTGCAGCGGCTGGATCTCGCCGCCGGAGGCGAGGAACTGGTACAGCTGCGCCATCGCGTACGGGCTCTGGTCGGTGGAGCCGAGGATCAGCGCCGGGTTCGGTTCGGCCTCGATGCCGGCGAGCACGCGCAGCAGCGAGGAAAGCCGCTTCGGATCGACCTTCATGCCCACGCGCACCGTGGCCTGGTTGTACGAATGCGCCAGCGCGTCGACCAGGCGCACCGTGCCGTGGCTGCGATTGTCGGCGTTGGCCGGCTGCCACTTGCGGTTCTTGCCCAGTTGCACGGTCACCGGCGAATCGTCGACCCAGGTGGCCAGCGACCAGTTGTCCGGCCGCGCCAGCGCCAGCAGGTAGACGAAGGGCTTGAGCAGCGAGCCGACCGGGCGCTTGGCCTCGACCGCGCGGTTGAAGCCCGGCTGCGCCACGTCGCGGTTGCCGACCACCGCCAGCACGTCGCCGTGGTGCACGTCGGTCAGCACCAGTCCCGCCTGCAGCGGCGGGCGGGTCTTGTGCTCCAGCGACTTGATCGTGCGCGCCACCGCGCCTTCGGCATAGGCCTGCGCCGACGGCGACATGCCGGTGAGCACGGAGAGGCCCGCGCCCTGCAGCGCGCTCTCCGGATAGTCGTGCGCCAGCTGGCGGCGGACCAGGTCGACGTAGGCCGGGAAGCGGTTCGCGGCGAGCAGGCCCGGCGCTTCGGTCACGCCCAGCGGCGCGGCGCGTGCGCGCTGGTATTCGGCATCGCCGATCAGCCCGCTTTCGTGCATCTTGTCCAGCGCCAGGTTGCGCCGGTCGAGCGCGCGCTCGGGATGCCGGCGCGGATCGTAGTACGACGGCCCCTTGACGATGCCGATCAGCAGCGCGATCTGCTCGGTGCTGAGCGAGTCGAGGTCGCGGCCGAACCAGAATTCCGACGCCGCCGACACGCCGTGGATCGCCTGCCTGCCGCGCTGGCCCCAGTAGACCTGGTTGAAGTAGGCCTCGAGGATGGTGTGCTTGTCGTAGCGCGCCTCCAGGATCAGCGCGTAGATGATTTCCTTGAACTTGCGCGCCGGGGTCTGCTCCTTGCCGATGCCGAGCAGGCCGCTGCGCGCCAGTTGCTGGGTCAGCGTGCTCGCGCCCTGGCGGATGCGGCCGCCGGACTTGACCGCGACCCACAACGCGCGCGCCATGCCGCTGAAGTCGATGCCGTGGTGGCGGCTGAAGTCGCGGTCCTCGACCGCCTGCAGACCGGTGACCAGCTTCTCCGGCACGTCCTCGAGCCGGACCAGCCGGCGTTCCTCCTGCTTCTGCCCGTACAGCGTGGCGATCCGCGCCGGGTCCAGCCGCGCCGCCTTCAGGCCCTGCTTGCGATCGGCATCGCGCAGCGAAGCGACCTGGCCGCCGGACAGCGCCACCTGCACCCGGCGCGGCGCGACCCGACCGTCGACGTCGATGTAGCCCCGGCTGGAGATCGTGAAGCGTCCGCCGTCGCGCGCATAGGTGCCCGGCGCGGCGCCCTTGCCGTCGTCGCGGTACGCGGCCGCGTCCAGTTCGGTCTTCAGCGTCTGCGCGTCCATCGCCAGCCCCGGCGCCAGCTGCAGCGGCCGCGCGTAGACCCGGGTCGGCACCTGCCACTGCAGCGCGCCGAACCTCTCGCTGACCTGGTGGTTCAGGTAGAACACGTACGGGACCAGGAAGCCCAGGCCGAGGCCCAGCGCCGCCAACGCTCCCTTCAGCAACCAGTCGCGCCAGGCCGGCGCCCGGGTTCCACCCTCGTCTTCGTCGTCGAGGTAATCGTCTTCTTCGTCGTACTGGGCCACGGGGATGCGACAATGGGGACTCCGGCGAGTCTAGCGCAGCCCGTGGTGGCGCGGCCGGGAACCGGTCCATGCCTTGCGGGAGTCGTTCACACAATGCCATTGCCTGCCGATGCGCGCTTCACGGCCGAGAGGGCATTGTTCCTGCTGCGCCGCTTCGCGACCAGCCTCCGCGAGGACGGCCTGCGCACGACCTGGCAGCGGATCCTGCGGCGGGCACGGCCGCCCGCCATCGCGCCGCGCCTGCGCACGGACCTGTACCGGCCCGATACCGCGCCGTTCGCGCCCTTCGCCGTGCCCCGCGCCGACGCGCCACGGGCCAGCATCGTCATCCCGGTCTACAACCAGGCCGGGCACACCGCGACCTGCCTGCGCGCGATCTCCGAGCATCCGCCCTCGGCCCCGATCGAGGTCATCGTCGTCGACGACGGCAGCAGCGACGCCACCGACGAATGGATGCCGCAGGTCGAAGGCCTGCGCTACCACCGCCGCGCGCGCAACGGCGGTTTCATCGCCGCCTGCAACGACGGCGCGGCACAGGCGCGCGGCGAGTACCTGGTCTTCCTCAACAACGACACCGTGCCGCAGCCGGGCTGGCTAGACGCGCTGCTGGAAACCTTCGACCGATACGCGGACGCCGGCCTGGTCGGCGCGCAGCTGCTGTATCCGGACGGCCGCCTGCAGGAGGCCGGCGGCGTGGTGTTCTCCGACGGCTCGGCATGGAACTACGGGCGCTTCGAGTCGCCGTACGACCCGCGCTTCGGCTACGTGCGCGACGCCGACTACTGCTCCGGCGCGGCGATCGCGATCCCGCGCGCGCTGTTCGAATCGCTCGGCGGTTTCGACCCGCGTTACGCCCCGGCCTATTACGAAGACACCGATCTCGCCTTCGCGGTACGCGCCGCCGGCAAGCGCGTGTTGTACCAGCCCGCGGCCTGCGTGGTGCACATGGAAGGCGTCACCGCCGGCACCGACACCTCGGGCGGCGTCAAGGCCTACCAGGTGCGCAATGCCGGCATCTTCGCCGAAAAATGGAAGCAGGCGCTGGCGCTGCAACTACCGCCGGGCGCGGTGCCGGAACCGGCGGTACTGCATCGCGGCCAGCATCAGGTGCTGGTGATCGACGCGCTGCTGCCGCAGCCGGACCGCGATTCCGGCTCGTTGCGGATGTTCAACCTGCTGCGCCTGCTGCGCGACGAAGGCGCGCACGCCGTCTTCCTCGCGCTGAACCCGGCCTATGAGGAAGCCAGCGTACGCGCCTTGCAGCATTTGGGCGTGGAAACCTGGCATGCGCCGTACTGCGGGTCGATGCCGGACTTCCTGCGCAGCCACGGCGCCCGTTTCGACGTAGTGATGCTCAGCCGCCACTACGTGGCCACGCCGCTGCTGCCGCTGGTCCGCCGGCACGCGCCGCAGGCGCGGATCGTGTTCGACACGGTCGACCTGCATGGCCTGCGCGAACAGCGTGCCGCCGATCTCGGCAACGATGCGGTGCTGCGGCGCACGGCGCGAGCCACGACCAAGGCCGAACTGGCGGTCGCCGCCGTCGCCGACGCGACCGTGGTGGTCAGCGCCTACGAACGCGACTGGCTGCGCGAAAGGCTGCCGGACGCGCGCGTCGAGGTGCTGTCGAACCTGCACGAGGTGCGCGGCCCTGGCCTGCCGTTCGCGCAACGCCACGACCTGGTTTTCGTCGGCGGGTTCCGCCACCCGCCGAACGTCGATGCGGTGCTGTGGTTCGCGAACGCGGTCTTCCCGCGGGTCCGCTCGCGCCTGCCGGACGTGCGCTTCCACTGCATCGGCGGCGATTGCCCGCCGGAAATCCTCGCGTTGTCGGCACTGGACGGCGTCGTCGTGCATGGCCACGTGCCCGACATCGCGCCGTACATGGACGGCGCGCGCGTCGCACTGGCGCCGTTGCGCTATGGCGCCGGGGTGAAGGGCAAGGTCAACCTGAGCATGGCGCACGGCCAGCCGGTAGTGGCGACCTCCTGCGCGGTCGAAGGCATGCACCTGCAGGACCGCCACGACGTGCTGGTCGCCGACGACGCGGCCGGGTTCGCCGACCGCGTGGTCGAACTGTACCGGGACGAAGCGCTGTGGAACCGGCTGTCCGCCAACGGCCTGGACAACGTGCGCACGCATTTTTCGCTGGAGGCCGCGCGCGGCACCGTGCGGCGCATCTTCTTCGAAGGCTAGTTGCGCCCCGCCCGCGCGTCGCGCACCCGCTGCGCGAACTGCGCCAGCCCCGGCGCGCCCGGATCGAGTTCGCGCGCCTGCCGCGACGCCCGCTCGGCGAAGGCGATGTCGCCGGCGCCGAGGCGCTCGTCGCCGACCGCCAGCCATTTCAGCGCCAGCCGGTGCCGCGCCGTGGCCAGCGTCGCCTCGCCCGGCGCCATCGCCGCCCAGGCGTCGTAACAGGTACGCGCCAGGGCCGGGTGGTTCGCGTTGAGTCCGCCTTCGAAGCAACCGCGCACCGACGCCAGCAGCTTTTTCGCCGCGGCCGACACCGCCGGATCGCCCGGCGCCAGCGCCTGCGCGGCGCGCAGCCGGTCGTAGGCGCTTTCGCCCGGCGGCGTCAGCCAGTCGCCGCGCGCCTGTGCGGCATCGGCCTGCGCGAGCAGCGCCTGCACGCGCTGCCGGCGCTGCGGCGACGGCGGCGTGGCCGGCGCCTCCTGCGCGTGCGACTTGCGCACGCGTTGCAGGTATTGCCCGGCGGCGGCGACCTCGGCACCCTGCGGCGCGATCTCGCGCGCCTGCGCCAGCGCCTCCTCGGCTTCGGCGAAACGGAAATCCCCGGCCAGCCGGTGCGCCTTGTCCGCATAGGCCGCGGCAACGCGGGCCAGGCCCTGTTGCGCCGGCCCGGCCAGTTGCGCGTTGTCGCCCGCGGCCTCGGCCAGGGCGCGATAACCGGCCGCCGCGCGTTCCAGCCGGCCGTTGCGCAGGTCGGCATCGGCACGCTTCGAAGCGGCTTCCAGCGCGGCCGACAGCCGCGCCTGCGCGTCGGGCAGGTCGATGTGCCCCGGGTCGTAGCCGCGCACGGCAGCGACCAGCGCCGCGCCGCGCTGCATTTCCCCGGCGGCCAGCGCCTTTTTCGCTTCCTGCAGCAGGTCGGTCAGCGCGTCCTCGCGCCCCTCCAGCGCGGCGGTGTGGTCCGGTTGCAGGGCGAGGATGCGCGAATACAGCGGCAACGCCGCGCCCGGATCGCCATCGAGATGGCCGGCGGCCTGCGCCTCCCGCGCCTGCCGCAGCAACTGGTCGAGGCCGGCGTGCGAAGCGTCGCGCCGGCGCAATTCATCGGCGACCGCGTTGGTTTCGACCAGCGGCGCCTGCAGTTCGCGGGCCAGCGCCAGCGCCCGCTCGGCCTCGTCGAGGCGGTTCGCGCGCAGCGCCGCGCGCGCCTGGCCCAGCGCCGCGTTCGCCACCCGGGTCAGGCCGGCGCGCGCCTCGCTGCGGTCGTTGTCGAGCGCCTGCGCGGCCTCGTACAGCTGGCGCGCGCCACTGCCGTCGGCGGCGTCGAGCTTGCCCGCCGCCAGCGCGGCATCGGCCGACTGCAGCAGCTGCTGCACCTGGCTGCCCGGCCAGAGCGCATCGGCCAATGGCTTGCGCAACAGGAACAGCACCAGGAACACCGCGGCCAGCACCCACAGCACCCGGCGCCACGCCCGGCGGTTGCGCCAGCCGGGCGCCGGCTCATATTCGGCCGAACGGAACTCGACGGTATCCCAGCCGCCCATCGTCGGCTCGACGCGTTGCCTGGCGTTCTTTCCGCGCTTGTCGTTCACGCGCGCAAGGATAAGCCCTGCACCTGAACGCCGGTCTTCACCCCGGGCGCCGCGCCGCCTCGACCCCCGGCAGCGCGTCCAGCTTGCCCAGCAGGGTCGACAGCTGGCCGTAGTCGGCCACCTTCAGCCGCAGGCGCAGGCGGATGCGGCCGCTGTTGCGCAAATTCTCGCTATGGATGGCCAGCACGTGCGCGTCCTCCTGCGCGATCAGGTTGGTCACGTCCTTCAGCAGCCACTTGCGGTCGATCGCGGTGACCTCGGCGTCGACCTCGTAGCCGCCGCCGGCCACGCCCCATTCCACCGGCAGCACCCGTTGCGGGTTGAGCGCGGCCAGGCGCCGCAGCGAAGCGCAATCGGCGCGGTGCACGGTGACGCCGCGGCCGCGGGTCAGGTAACCGGCGATCGGTTCGCCGGCGACCGGCTGGCAGCACTTGCCCAATTGCACCAGCAGGTTGCCGACGCCCTGCACGGTGAAGCGCGATTTCTCCGCGCCGGGCGCGCGCGAAGGAACGCGGCGCGACGCGCTGGAGACCGCGGGATGGACGACCGGCTGCGCGAGCCTGGCCTGCGCTTCCTCGTGCAGCGCGCGGCCGACCTGGTTCGGCCCGGTGTCGCCGAGCGCGACCTGCACGTACAGGTCGTCGGCGTTGTCGGCGTGGAAGCGCTTCAGCACCGTGTTGAGATCGTGCTGGTGCAGGCCGAGGCGCTTGAGCTCGCGTTCGAGCATGTCGCGTCCGGCCTGCACGTTGTTGGCCTTGTCGAGCTTGTGGAACCATGCGCGCACCTTGTCGCGCGAACGCCCGCTGGCGAGGAAGCCGTTCGCCGGCAGCAGCCAGTCGCGGCGCGGCTCCGGCTCCTTCGCGGTGAGGATCTCGACCCGGTCGCCGCTGCGCAGCTTGTGGTTGAGCTGGACGATGCGGCCGTTGACCTTGGCGCCGCGGGTGCGGTGCCCGACCATCGTGTGCACGTGGTAGGCGAAGTCGAGCGGCGTCGAGCCGGTCGGCAGGTCGATCACCTCGCCCTTCGGGGTCAGCACGTAGATGCGCTCCTCGACCAGCTCGGCATCGAGCCCGCCGCCGACTTCGTCGCCCTGCTCCAGCAACTGCCGCATCCACGCGATCTTCTTCTCGAAGGCCTTGTCGCCGCCCTTGCCGCCTTCCTTGTATTTCCAGTGCGCGGCCACGCCGAGTTCGGCCTGCGCGTGCATCTCGTGGGTGCGGATCTGCACTTCCAGCGTGCGCCCCTCCGGGCCGACCACCGCGGTGTGCAGCGAACGGTAATCGTTGGCCTTGGGCCGCGCGATGTAGTCGTCGAATTCGCTGGGGATCGGCGCCCACAGCGCGTGGACCACGCCGAGCGCGGCGTAGCAGGCGGCGACGTCGTCCACCGCGACGCGCACCGCGCGCAGGTCGTAGAGCTCGTCGATCGACGCCTGCTTGCGCTGCATCTTCCGCCAGATGCTGTAGATGTGCTTCGGCCGGCCGCTGATTTCGGCGGCGATGCCGTGTTTCTCCAGTTCGACGCGCAGCTCGCGCTTGACCCGCTCGATGTAGCGCTCGCGCTCGGCCCGCTTCTCGTCGAGCTGCTTCGCGATCCGCTTGTAGGTATCCGGCTCGAGATGGCGGAACGCCAGGTCCTCGAGCTCCCATTTCAGCTGCCAGATGCCGAGCCGGTTGGCCAGCGGCGCGTGGATGTCGCGGGTCAGCAGCGCCAGTTCGCGGCGTTGCCCTTCGGGCAGCCTCGCTGCCGCGCGCATCTTCGCCAGTTGCCGCGCCAGCAGGATCGGCACCACGCGCAGGTCGCGGACGATCGCCAGCAGCAGCCGGCGCAGGCCCTCGCTGTTGCCGCCGCGGCCGGGCGCCGCGTTTTCCGCATGCAGCGCCCAGACCTGCCCGGCCGCGGCCTGGCCTTCGAGCAGCGGCGCCACGCCCGGCAGCTTCGCCAGCACCGCCTTGCGCGAGTCCGCGGGCCATTCGGGCAACGCGAAACCGAGCGCGGCGACCAGCGTTTCCGCATCGGCCGACAGCTGCGCGAGGATGTCGAGGGTTTCGGCGATCTCATTGCCCGCGGCCGGCGCCGGCGGCGCAGCCTCCAGCGCGGCCCGCAACGCATCGCGCACCGCCGGCGGCAGGGATTGCAGCGCCGGATGCGAAAGCAACCTGGTCGGTTCGTCGCGGGGAATGCCCATGGCGGCATCCTAGCCCGCTTTCAGCGCCGAGAGGCGTTGCGCCAGCTTCTTCGCCGACACGCCGCCGCGCGCGGCGAGCTCCTGCGCGAACAGCGAAACGCGCAGTTCCTCGAGTTCCCAGCGCAAGGCCTGCCACTCCGGCTTCGCCGCGACGCCCCGCGCCTCGGCGTCCTTCAGCGCGTCGGCGAACGGCTTGAGTTCGAGCATGCGCTGCTGGTCGCGGGTCGGGTCGCGCTTGGCGCGCTCGCAACGCAGGATCATCGCCTTCAGGTAGCGCGGGAACTGCGCCAGCGCGTCGGCCGGCGTGTCGCGCAGGAAGCCCGGGCGCACCAGCGCGGCAAGCTGTTCGCGCAGGTCGTCGAGGTTGCCCTTCGCCCAGCCCATCAATGGCGATTCCAGCTGCGGCTTGAGCTCGCCGGCGAGGGAAAGGATGCCTTCGGCGAGCTTGAGCCGCTCCATCGCCTCGCCGAACAGCTTCTTTCCCGCCTCGTCGCGACGCCCGTCGAACGCGGCGCGGTCGCGGATCCCGCCCAGCCCCTGCGCGAGGACCGCATTCATCGCCGCATCGACCAGGTCGCCACGCAACCGTTCCTGCGATTCGATGGCCGCGTACAGCAGCCCGGTCTTCGGCGACACCGGCAACTGCTTGCGCGCCTGCCTGGCCTTGTCGGCGAGCGCGATCTCGAGCAGGCGGCGCACGCCCTGCGGATGCGCGGCGTCCGCCTCGTTGCGGTCGGCGAACATGCGCAACGCGACCGATTCGCCTTCGTCGACCAGCGCGGGATACGCGGGTACGCCGGCTTCGCCTGGCACCTGCAGCGGGATCGGCTGCCGCGGGAATTCGCGCAGGCCTTCGGCCGCCATCGCCCGGCCCGCGCGCGCGGCGAAGGCATGGCCGGCGCGTTCGCCGAACTGCGCGCGCAAGGCATCGAGGTCGCGCGACTCGGCGATCACCCTGCCCCTGTCGTCGCGCAGGCGCAGGTTCATGCGCAGGTGCGGCTCGACCGCGGCCTCGTCGAAATCGATCGCCGCCACCGGCGCGCCGGTGGCCTTCGACAGGAAGCGGGCGAGTTCGCCGCGGATGTCGTCGGCGCCCGGCTTCGGGAACGCCTCGAAGAACGCGCGGCCGAAATCCGGCGCCGGCACGTAATTGCGGCGCTGCGCCTTCGGCAGGCTGCGGATCAGGCCGGAGGCCTTGTCGGCGACGAAGCCCGGCGCCAGCCACGACAGCCGCGCCGGATCGAGCGCGTTGAGCAGGTGCAGCGGCACCTCCAGCGTCACGCCGTCGTCCGGCGCGCCCGGCTCGAACTTGTAGTGCAGCGGCAGCCGCGCGTCGCCGAGCGCGAAATACTTCGGATAACGGTCTTCCTCGCTGCCCTCGCCCGGCAGCAGGTCGGCGGGCGACCAGTGCAGCGCACGGCGCTTGTCCGGCGCGAGCGACTTCCACCACGCATCGAGGCCGGCGGCGGAATGGATGTCCGGCGGCACGCGGTCCAGGTACCAGCGCGCCTGCCAGTCCTCGTCGGCGACGATGCCGGCGCGGCGCAGCTTGGCTTCCTCTTCGCGCGCCTGCTCCAGCGCCTTCAGGTTGTCGGCGACGAAGCCCGCCCGGGTGTTGATTTCGCCGGTGACCAGCGCCTGGCGCACGAAGATGTCGTGCGCGCCGGCCGGGTCGATGCGACCGTAATGCACCGGCTTGTTGGGAGCGAGCACCAGGCCGAACAGGCCGATCTGCTCCGATGCGACCACGTGGCCCTGCGCGCGCGACCAGTGCGGATCGAAATGCTTGCGCGCCAGCAGGTGCGGCAGCTCGGCGACGACCCAGTCCGGCTCGATCGCGGCGTTGGTCAGGCCCCAGACGCGCGCGGTGTCGAGCAGGTTGGCGCTGAGTACCCACGGCGGCGGTTTCTTCGCCAGCGCCGAGCCGGGGAACAGGTGGTAGCGGCGCTGGCGCGGGCCGGTGTAGTCGCCCTTTTCGGTGCGGTGGCCGACCTGGGTCGGCAGGCCGGCGATCAGCGCGCGATGCAGGAACAGGTAGGCGCCCTGCTTCTGCTTCTCGGTGGAGCCTTCGTCGAGCAGCGGCGAAGCCCCGTTCGGCTTCCAGCCGAGTTCCTCGCACAGCAACAGCAGTTGCCGGTGCAGCTCGCGCCACTCGCGCATGCGCAGGAAACCGAGGAAATGCCTGCCGCACCAGTCGCGCAGCTTGGACTGGGTGAGGTCCTCGTGCGCGGCGCGGTAGGCCTCCCACAGTTTCAGGATGCCGACGAATTCGGAACGCGGGTCGGCGAACTTCGCGTGCGCGTTGTCGGCGGCCTCGCGCGCCTCCGGCGGGCGTTCGCGCGGGTCCTGGATGCCGAGGAACGACGCGATCACGAGCATCTCGCGCAGGGTGCCGTTCGCCTGCGCGGCAACCAGCATCCGCGCCAGCTTCACGTCCACCGGCAGGCGCGCCATCTGCCGGCCGATGCCGGTCAGCTTGCGCTCCTTGTCGACGGCGCCGAGTTCGGACAACTGCTGCCAGCCGTCGGCGATCGCGCGTTCGTCCGGCGGTTCCAGGAACGGGAAGTCCTCGATCCGGCCGAGCCCGAGCTGCAGCATGCGCAGGATCACGCCGGCCAGCGACGAGCGGCGGATTTCCGGATCGGTGAATTCGGGGCGCGACGCGAAATCCGCTTCCGCGTACAGCCGGTAGCAGATGCCTTCGGCGATGCGTCCGCAGCGGCCCTTGCGCTGGTTGGCGCTGGCTTGCGAGATCGGTTCGATGTGCAGGCGGTCGAGCTTCTGCCGCGGGCTGTAGCGCTTGACCCGCGCGTAGCCGGGATCGACCACGTAACGGATGCGCGGCACGGTCAGCGACGTCTCGGCGACATTGGTGGCGAGGACCAGGCGCCGCTTCGTGCCGGGGTTGAACACGCGGTCCTGGTCCTTCGCCGACAGCCGCGCGTACAGTGGCAGCACTTCGGTCTCGCGGTACTTGCGCCGTTCCAGCGACTGGTGCGCGTCGCGGATCTCGCGCTCGCCCGGCAGGAACACCAGCACGTCGCCGCGCGGGTCGTGGCGGGTGATCTCGTCGATGGCGGACACGATGGCGTCGTTGACGGTGCGATCGCTTTCGCGCGCCTCGCCCTCCCCGTCGCCCTCGCCTTCGAGCGGGCGATAGCGGACTTCGACCGGGTAGGTGCGGCCTTCGACCGAGATCACCGGCGCGCCGTCGAAATGGCGGGCGAAGCGCTCGGTGTCGATGGTCGCGGAAGTGACGATCAGCTTCAGGTCGCGGCGCTTGCGCAGCAATTGCTTCAGGTAACCGAGCAGGAAGTCGATGTTGAGGCTGCGCTCGTGCGCCTCGTCGACGATGATCGTGTCGTAGGCGGACAGCCAGCGGTCGGAAGCGATCTCCGCCAGCAGGATGCCGTCGGTCATGAACTTGATGCGGGTGTCGTCGCCGACGTTGTCGGTGAAGCGCACCTGGTAGCCGACCGCGCCGCCGATCGGCGCCTTCAGTTCCTCGGCCACGCGCCGCGCCACCGCGCGTGCGGCGATGCGGCGCGGCTGGGTGCAGCCGATCATGCCGGCGGCGCCGCGGCCGGCGGCCAGGCACAGCTTCGGCAACTGTGTGGTCTTGCCGGAGCCGGTTTCGCCGGCGACGACCACGACCTGGTGGCCGCGGATCGCGGCGACGATGCTTTCCGCCTCGCGCGCGATCGGCAACGCCTCGTCCAGCGTCACTTCCGGCGCCGAGGCTTCGCGCGCCTGCCGCGCCGCCAGCGACGCGGCCAGCGCCTGCGCGAACGCGGCCTGCGCGGCGGCGTCCTTCGGCTGGCGCTGCCAGCGCGACCACAGGCCGTGCAGGCGGCCGTGGTCGCGGCTCAGCGCGCGGGCGATCGCGCGGCGGCCGGCCTCGAGCCCGGTCGTTCGGGAAGGGGATTCCATCGGTTCCATCAATGCAAATAAGCCGGAACGGCCATCGGTCCGGGAAGTTGAAGCGCGCTATTGTGCCGCCATATAAGATGCGGCATCGAGACCCGAACCCAAGGAGCGCCCCCATGGCCAAGGCCAAGCCGAAGAGCAAGCCCGCGATTTCCGCCGCCGGCACGCCCGCGATCGACATCGGCATCGACGCCGGCGACCGCAAGAAGATCGCCGACGGCCTGTCCGCCTTCCTCGCCGACAGCTACACGCTGTACCTGAAGACCCACAACTTCCACTGGAACGTCACCGGGCCGATGTTCAACTCGCTGCACCTGATGTTCATGGAGCAGTACAACGAGGAATGGACCGCGCTGGACGAGATCGCCGAGCGCATCCGCGCCCTCGGCTTCAAGGCGCCCGGCTCCTACGCCGAGTACGCCCGGCTGTCCACGGTCGCGGAACAGGCCGGTCGCGACGCGCCGGAATGGATGGAAATGGTGCGGCAGCTGGTCGCCGGCAACGAAGCCGTGTGCCGCACCGCGCGCAAGGTGCTGCAGCTCGCCGACAAGGCCGGCGACGATCCCAGCGTCGACCTGCTGACCCAGCGCCTGCAGGTCCACGAGAAGAACGCGTGGATGCTGCGTTCGCTGCTCGAATAAGGCGCTCCCCCCGGCGTTTCCCGACGTTCCGCCGGGCCGCACCCCGACTGACCCGCCGCCCCGGCGGGTCGAACTGATCGCATGACCGAAACTTCCCCCGACCTGCCGCCCGCACGGCGATTGCTGCGCGACGTGTTCGGCTACGACGCCTTCCGCGGCCCGCAGCAGGCCATCGTCGAGCACGTCGCCGCCGGCAACGACGCGCTGGTGCTGATGCCCACCGGCGGCGGCAAGTCGCTGTGCTACCAGGTGCCGGCGCTGCTGCGCGACGGCTGCGGCATCGTCGTTTCGCCGCTGATCGCGCTGATGCAGGACCAGGTCGAGGCGCTGCGCCAGCTCGGCGTGCGCGCCGAATACCTCAATTCGACGCTGGACGCGGAGACCGCGGCGAAGGTCGAACGCGGGCTGCTGGCCGGCGCCATCGACCTGCTCTACGTCGCGCCGGAACGGCTGCTGACCCCGCGCTTCCTGTCGCTGCTGGACCGGGCGGACATCGCGCTGTTCGCCATCGACGAAGCGCACTGCGTCTCGCAATGGGGCCACGACTTCCGCCCCGAATACCGCGAACTGACCGTGCTGCACGAGCGCTGGCCCCGCGTGCCGCGCATCGCCCTGACCGCGACCGCCGACCCGCCCACCCAGCGCGAGATCGCCGAGCGCCTGCAACTGGACGATGCGCGCCGTTTCGTCAGTTCGTTCGACCGGCCGAACATCCGCTACCACGTGGTGCAGAAGGACAATGCGCGGCGGCAGCTGCTCGACTTCCTGCGCGGGCGCGCCGGCGAGGCCGGCATCGTCTATGCGATGTCGCGCCGCAAGGTCGAGGAAACCGCGCAGTTCCTCGCCGACAACGGCTTCGCCGCCCTGCCCTACCACGCCGGCCTGCCGGCCGAGGTGCGCGCCGCCAACCAGCGCCGCTTCCTGCGCGAGGACGGCGTGGTGATGGTCGCGACGATCGCCTTCGGCATGGGCATCGACAAGCCCGACGTGCGCTTCGTCGCCCACGTCGACCTACCCAAGTCGATGGAAGGCTATTATCAGGAAACCGGCCGCGCCGGCCGCGACGGCGAAGCCGCCGAGGCCTGGCTGTGCTACGGCCTCGGCGACGTGGTGCTGCTGAAGCAGATGATCGAGCAGGGCGAGGCGAGCGAAGAGCGCAAGCGGCTGGAGCGGATCAAGCTGGACCAGCTGCTGGCCTATTGCGAATCGACCGAATGCCGGCGCCGGGTGCTGCTCGCGGGTTTCGGCGAAGCCTACCCGCACGACTGCGGCAACTGCGACAACTGCCTGGAGCCGGCGGCGACCTGGGACGCCACCGTCGCCGCGCAGAAGGCGCTGAGCTGCATCTACCGCAGCGGCCAGCGCTTCGGCGCGGCGCATCTCATCGACATCCTGCGCGGCGGCGAAAGCGAGAAGGTGCGCCAGTTCGGCCACGACAAGCTGAGCACCTACGGCATCGGCGCCGACCTCGACGCGAACGCCTGGCGCGGCGTGTTCCGCCAGCTGGTCGCCGCCGGCCTGCTCGCGGTCGATGCCGAGGGCTACGGCGCATTGCGCCTGACCGAAGCCAGCCGTGAAGTGCTCCAGGGCAAACGCCGGATCACGATGCGCCGGCAGCAACCGCGCAAACGCGACCGCAGCGGGCAGCGCACCGGCCTGTCGGTGCTGCCGCAGGACCTGGCGCTGTTCAATGCGCTGCGCGAACTGCGCGCCGGGCTGGCGCGCGAGCAGAACGTGCCGGCCTTCGTGATCCTGCACGACAGCACGCTGCGCGCCATCGCCGAGGAACGCCCGACCTCGCTGGACCGGCTGGCGCGGATCGGCGGCATCGGCGGCAGCAAGCTGGCCCGCTATGGCGAACGGCTGGTCGAAGTGGTGCGCGAACACGGCTAGCCGGCGCGACAGCACGCGTTCAAGCGGCGCTTGCTAGCTTGCCGGCAGCGAGCATTCCCGTCCGCCGCACGACCACAGGTGGTATCCGCACATGAAGACTGCCCTTCCGCTGCTTGCCTGCCTGCTGGTCGCCGTTCCGGCACTGGCCGAAGACAGGCCCGCCGGCGCGGACGCCACGACCAGCACCGGGAAACTGGACCTGAGCCTGCCCCGGTCCGCGGCCGACTACCGCAACGATCCGCCCGGTACCTGGTACGGCGACACCAGCGGCGTTCCCGCTTCCGCCGAATCCAAGGAGCGCGGGGAAGCGACGGCGCACGAGGAACAGTGCCAGGGCGAGCTGCACGGCAGCGTCGCCGCCGGCATCGGCCATGCCAGCCGCGGCGGCAACAGCAACTGGCAGGCGGTCAACCTGCACGGCTGCAAGACCTACTACAACGACGACGGCGAAGCCCGCGAAGTCGGGGTCAGCATCAGCGTCGGCCAGTACGACGGGCCCGATGGCCGTTACCGCGGCGGCCGGCGGCCGATGGCGCCGCCCCCGGCGGGCGGTCCGCGGCGCTGAAGATGCGCACGCACTTCGCCGACCGCACATGCACCGAAAGCCCCGCGCTTCGCGGGGCTTTTCGCATCCGTTCGCCGGATGCCCGGCGGCGTCCTGCATGGTGGGCCGTGTTGGAATCGAACCAACGACCAGCGGATTAAAAGTCCGATGCTCTACCGACTGAGCTAACGGCCCGGGTTGCAGAAAACGCGTCCCGGCCTTGCGCCGGGGTGCGAATTCTAACCCACGCCGCGCAGCATCGCGAAATCACGCATAGCGCGTCGGATCGGCCACGCCGGCGTCGGCGAACCCCTGCGCGCGCAGGCGGCAGGCATCGCAGTGGCCGCAGGCACGGCCGTCGGCGTCGGCGCGGTAGCACGACACGGTCTGCGCGAAATCCACGCCCAGGCGCGCGCCTTCGCGGACGATGTCGGCCTTGCTCAGGCGGATCAGCGGCGCCTGGACGCGCAGGCCCGCGCCTTCGACGCCGGCCTTGGTCGCCAGGTTGGCCAGCTTCGCGAAGGCCTCGATGAATTCCGGCCGGCAGTCCGGATAGCCCGAGTAATCGACCGCGTTGACCCCGCAGAAGATGTCGCTGGCGCCGAGCACTTCGGCCCAGCCCAGCGCGATCGACAGCATCACCGTGTTGCGCGCCGGCACGTAGGTGACGGGAATGGCCGCCGCGTTCGGATCCTTGTCGGTATCGACCGGCACCTCGATGTCGTCGGTCAGCGCCGAACCGCCGATGCTGCGCAGGTCGACGTTCACCGTCTTGTGCGCGACCGCGCCGAGCGACTGCGCCACGCGCGCCGCGGCCTCCAGTTCCGAAGTATGGCGCTGGCCGTAGCTGACGCTGAGCGCGTGGGCGGCGAAACCCTGCTCGCGGGCGATGGCGAGGACGACGGCGGAATCCATGCCGCCGGAAACGAGGACTACGGCTTTTTTCATCGCGGGGATCGGGAATGGTGGATCGGGGAATCGTAACCGCTCTTCGCTCAGCGTCCCGGCTCGTCGTTCCACAGCAGCTTGTGCAGTTGCATCTGGAAGCGCACCGGCAGGCGGTCTTCGACGATCCAGTCGGCCAGGTCGCGCGCCGGCAGTTCCGACTTGCTCGGCGAAAACAGCACGGCACAGCGTTCGGCCAGGCGGCGTTCGCGGACCACGTCGCGCGCCCATTCGTAGTCGGCGCGGCCGCACAGCACGAACTTGACCTGGTCGCGCGCGGTCAGCAGCGGCAGGTTTTCCCAGCGGTTGCGCCCGGCCTCGGCCGAGCCGGGGGTCTTGATGTCGAGCACGCGCGACACGCGCGGGTCGACCGCGGCGATGTCGATGGCGCCGGACGTCTCCAGCGACACGTCGTGGCCGGCGTCGCACAGCCGCTTCAGCAGGCCGATGCAGCGTTTCTGCGCCAGCGGCTCGCCGCCGGTCACGCAGACGTGGCGCACGCCGTAACCGGCGACCTCGGCCAGGATGTCGTCGATTTCCCGCCATTTGCCGCCGTGGAAGGCATAGGCGGTATCGCAGTATTGGCAGCGCAGCGGGCAGCCGGTCAGGCGCACGAACACGGTCGGCCAGCCGACGGCGTCGGCCTCGCCCTGCAGCGACAGGAAGACCTCGGTGATCTTCAGCCGGTCGAGCGACGACTGCACGATTTCGCTGGGAGTGGAGAAATCCATCGGCATATTGTAGGAGCGGACCCTGCCCGCGACCGCGGTTCGCGAAGCTTGCCGCGATTCCTGTCGCGGGCAGGGCCCGCTCCCGCCAAGGGGGCCGTCAGCGGATGCTGCGGCCGAACTGGATCGATTTCAGGCGATCGTCGGCGGTACGGGCGACGTCGCTGCCGGGATACTTGCTGACCACGGTGGCCAGCGTGCTCTCGGCCTGCTCGACCTTGCCCAGGCCGTATTCGCACAGGCCGAGCTTCAGCAGCGCGCCCGGCGCCTTGTCGTGGGTCGGATAGCGGCCCAGCAAGGTATTGAACTGGTCGGCGGCGAGCTGGTAGTTCTGGGTGACGTAATAGCTCTCGCCCAGCCAGTACAGCGCGTTCGGCGCGTACACGCCGCCCGGGTACAGTTCGAGGAAGCTGGTGAACAACCGCGCCGAATCGACGTAGTTGCCGGCCTTCAGCGCGTCGAAGGCGACGTTGTAGGCGGCGCGTTCGTCGCCGGCCTGGGCCATCGCACCGACATCGCCATGCACCGACGGCGCGCTGTCGGCGGCCACGGCGGGCGCCGCCGCGGGTGCATTGGCCGCGGAAGGCGGCGCGGGCAGGGCCACCGGCGGCGCGGCGGCCGGCGGTGCACCGCCCTCGATGCGGCTCAGGCGGCTGTCGAGGTCCAGGTACTGATCGCGGTTGCGCTGCTTGAGCTGCTCGTTCTCGTTCTGCAACTGCTCGACCATGCCGCGCAGCTGGACAACCTCCCTGCGCAGCTGGTCCAGCTGGTTCAGCAGGTCGACGTTGCCGCGGTCGTTGGCCGCGCGTTGCTCCAGCGCGGCCACGCGGTCGGCCAGGCTGACGCGCTGCGCGTGCGCCGGCGCGGCGCCGAGGCCGAGCAGCACGGGAACGAGCAGCATGGGGGCGAGCGACGTGTGGAGCGGACGGAACGGATTCATGGTCGTCGGTTATCGCAGGGCTGGAACGGAGGGCCGAAAAACGGATGGCTCGCGGCAGGATACCCGCCGCGAGCCATCTTTGCCTTTCCCGCCTGAACGGTTACTTGGCCGTGTAGATGATCTCGACGCGGCGGTTGCGGGCCCAGCACTCCTCGTTCGACTCGGTGCAGACCGGGCGCTCTTCGCCGTAGCTGACCACGCTCAGCTGGCCGCCGGAGCCGCCGTTGGCCTGCAGCGCGGACGACACGGCGTTGCCGCGGCGCTCGCCCAGGCCCTGGTTGTAGTCGCGGCTGCCGCGCTCGTCGGCATTGCCTTCCAGGGTGATGCGCGAGGACGGACGGTCGCGCAGGTACTTGGCGTGGCAGCCGACGATGGCCTGGAATTCCGGCTTCAGCGCATCCTGGTCGAAATCGAAGTAGATCACGCGCTGGCGCAGGCAGGCGTCGGTGTCCAGGTCCTCCGGGCCGTACAGGCCGTCGTCGACCGGGGCCGGGGTGGTGGCGACCGGGGCCGGGGTTTCGGCCGGCGGGGTTTCCTTGACCTGCTTCTTGCAGCCGGCGATGACGGCCACGGACAACATCGAAAGCGCGATGACTCGAATGCTGGTGTTCATGGGGAAAAATCCTCGGGTTCAGCGGGGTGGAAAACGCTCGGCAGTCTACTCCGGAATCGGTTCAGCTTGTGCGAACCGGACCCCGGAACCTGCACCGGATTCCGGTTGTTCACTGCAGCATGGCCTCAGCGCGGGGTGCGGAACGGCCCCCACGCCGGTTCGCGCACGTCGCCGTCGGCCAGCACCAGGCGCTGGCGCACGCGCGCATCGGCCGAGACCGCGTACAGCACGCCGCGCCCGCCTTCGCGCGCCGCATACAGCACCATGCTGGCATTCGGCGCGAAGCTGGGCGATTCGTCCAGCGAGCCCGGCGACAGCGTGTTCCAGCGCGGCGAACCGAGGCTGCTGTCCATCAGCACGATGCGGTAGGTGTTGCCGCTGCCCTGCGCCAGCGCGATCTTCTGGCCGTCGTAGGACACGCTGGCCGAGGCGTTGTAGCTGCCCTGGAAGCTCACCCGCGTGGCGCTGCCGCCCGAGGCCGGCATGCGGTAGATCTGCGGGCCGCCGCTGCGGTCGGAGGTGAAGTAGAGGGTATTGCCGTCGGCGCTCCAGGTCGGCTCGGTATCGATGCCGAACTGGTTGGTCAGCTGGGTCAGCGCCTTGCTGCCCAGGTCCATCACGTAGATCTCGGGGTTGCCGCTGCGCGACAGGGTCAGCGCCAGCTTGCGGCCGTCGGGCGAGAACGCCGGCGAGCCGTTGATGCCGCGGAACGCGGCGACCAGTTCGCGCGCGCCGGTGGACACGTCCTGGATGTAGATCGACGAATTGCCGCGTTCGAAGCTGACGTAGGCCAGCTTGCGCCCGTCCGGGCTCCACGACGGCGACAGCAGCGGCTCGGACGAACGCACGATGGTCTGCGGGTTGAAGCCGTCGGAGTCGGCCACCATCAGCGTGTAGCGCGCGGCGCTGCCGACGCCGGTCTGGGTGATGTAGGCGATGCGGGTCCAGAACGCGCCGCGCACGCCGGTGATCTTCTCGTAGATGGCGTCGGCCATCTGGTGGGCGACATCGCGCATCGCGTTGGCGCGCGCGGTCAGCGCCAGGCCGAGCAGGCGCTCCTGCTTGGCGATGTCGTACAGCTCGTATTCGACCCGGTAGCCGCCATCGCCGCCGTCGACCACGCGGCCGACCACGATGTAGTCCTGGCGCAGCGCCTTCCAGGTCGGGTAGTTGATCTCGCCACCCCGGACCGGATGCTCGACCATGGCGCCCTCGGGCAGGGTGCGGAACTGGCCGGAGCGGTTCAGGTCGGCGGCGACCACCTTGGCCACGTCGGTCTGCGGGGCCGCGGCCGACCCCTGGTACGGCATCGGCACCACGGCGATCGGCAACGCCGACTCACGGCCACCGATCAGATCAACTTCCAACTGCTGGGCCAGCGCCGATTCGCAAGACCCCAGGAGAACCAGCAAAAGAAGTACCCATCTCGTCATCGGTCGAATCTCACTCGAAGGCTTGTTGTTCTTGGATAGACCCCGAAGAGGTCCACCCTAGCTTGCCGTCCGAAACCTGAACGGAATCATCGCGACGGCTGGAATCGCACTACGAAGTCGCGCGCGGCCACTTTCTCGAAGCCGCTGTATGGCAATGGGCTGGCCTTCAGGACGGCGCGCTCGACGCTGTCCCTGGCTGCCTCGTCGTAAGGACAACTGGGCTGAACCTCGGCCGACATCACCTCCCCACCCGGCAGCATCTTGATGCGGATCGGACAAACCTGCCCCGGGCTGACGTTGGGCGGACGCACCCATTGCCGTTCGATTGCGGCCACCATCGCGCCCGCCCAATCGCCTTGCGACGGACCGCTGGCCGGGCCCGTGGCGCCAGCAGCTGTTCCTGCGGATTGGGTGCTGCCGGCCGAACTGGAAGCCATGCGGGCCTGCGCCTGAGCCAGTTGCTGGATCCTTTGCGCCGCCAAATTCTGCTCCCGCTGAAGCTTTGCACGCTCTGCACGAATCTGTGCCAATCGATCAGCCGTCTGCTTCGCCTTGGCCTCTGCGTCGCGCTTTTTCTGCTCCTCTTCCTGCTGCCGCGCCAGCCGCTGCCGCTTCTCGGCCTCTTCCTGGCGCTGGCGTTCGGTCAGGTCGATCTGCTCCTGGCGGCGCTTCTCTTCCTGTTCCTTCAGCGCCTTCTCCTGCGAGATCGCCTCGCGCCGCGCCTCTTCCTGGTCGATCTGGTCGGGAACGGGGATGCGTTCCTGCGCCTCCACCTGCCGCGGCACCGGCGAATCCTGCGGCACCGGCTCGGGCAGCGGCTGCGGCGGCGGCGCGGCTTCCTCCTCGACCGGCTCCGGCTGCGGCGGGACCACGGGCTCGGCGTTCAACGCGCGCTGCACCGCGCGGTCCTCCGCCGCGCTGCTGACCATCGTCGCCTCGATCGTCGCGCCCGCCGCCGAGGAAACGTCGTGGTCCCACTTCAGCCACGACGACAGCCACAGGAACAGCGCCAGCAGCACGTGCAGGCCGATCGCGAAGGCGAGCGGTCGGCCGATGCCTTCTTCGTCGTAGCCGTTGTTGCGCGGAAGCGTTCCGGCGTTCACTGCCAACCTATTGCTTGGTCCACAGCACGACGTTGGTCACCTTGGCCTTCTTCAGCGCCTCGGTGGCGTCGATGACGCGCTGGTACGGGGCTTCGCCATCGCCGGCGAGCAGGACCCGCAGGTCGTTGCCCTGTTGCTCCCTGATCGGGGCGAGCAACGTCGCCAGCCCCGCTTCGTCCACCTGCCGCGGCTGCTTGTCGCCGGGCAGTTGCAGGCCGAAACGCCCGTCCGGGTAGGCGATGACGATGATCGGCTCCTGCTTGCTGTCCAGCGCCTTCGCCGTCGACGACGGCAGCTTGACGTCGACCGACAGCGTCAGCAGCGGCGCGGTGACCATGAAGATGACCAGCAGCACCAGCATCACGTCGATGTACGGCACGACGTTGATCTCGGACTTCAGCTTGTGCCGCTTGCGGTGGAAGATTCCGGAGGCCATGGCGGATCGGGTCCGTTACTCGTGCGTCGCCTGGCGCTGCAGGATCGAGCTGAATTCCTCGGCGAAGGTCTCGTAGCGCACCGACAGCCGGTCCACGCGCGTGGTGAAGCGGTTGTAGGCCCACACCGCCGGGATCGCCACGAACAGGCCGATCGCGGTGGCGAACAGCGCCTCCGAGATGCCCGGCGCCACCGAGGCGATGCCGGCCTGCTCGCCGCTGCGGAGCATGTCGTGCATCGTCACCATGATCCCGAACACGGTGCCGACCAGGCCCACGTACGGCGCGGTCGAGCCGATGTTGGCCAGCAGCTCGAGGTTGCGCTCCAACTGGCCGACCTCGCGCACGTAGGTCGCGCGCATCGCGCGCTGCGCGCCTTCCAGTTGCGCGCGCCCGTCGTGCACGCGCTTGTCGCGCAGGCGGGTGAATTCGCGGAAGCCGGCCTCGAACACCGCTTCCAGCCCGCTGACCACGCGGTTGCGGTCGGCCGCGGCCGAATACAGCTTGTGCAGCTCGGCGCCGGACCAGAAGCGGCCCTCGAACTCGTCGGCGTCGCGGTCGGCCAGCTTGAAGACGCGCGCCTTGCGGAAAATGATCACCCAGCTGATCAGCGAACCGAGCAGCAGCAGCACCACGATCAACTGCACCGGCAGGCTCGCCTTCGCCACCAGTTCGAAGTAGTTGATGCTGCCGTGCGCGGCCTCGGCGGCGGCCGCCGCGGCGGTCGAGGCCGCGTCTTCCGGCAGCGCTTCGGTCACGGTGGCCAGCAGGGCCGTGGGCATCGCGATCATCCGTTTTCCTCAGTCATTCTTTCGGTTCGTTCGGGGGAGGTCCGGCTTCAACCAGGCGTTTCCAGCGCCTTCAGTTGCCGGTACAACGCATCGGGGATCGCGACGGGGTTGAACGCCGAGGCCCGCACCGACGCCGCCCGCACCGACGCGGTCAGCAGCACGGTCCCGTCGCGCGCGATCGACTGCGCGAACACGAAGCTGGCCTTGCGGCACTGGCGCAGTTCCGCGCGCACCTCGAGCAGGTCGTCCAGCTTCGCCGGTTTCAGGAAATCGATCTGCATTTCCCGCACCACGAACACCACGTCGTGCTCCTCGCGCAGCTTCTCCTGCCCCAGCCCGATGGCGCGCAGCCACTCGGTCCGCGCGCGCTCGAGGAAGGCCAGGTACTGCGCGTGGTAGACCACGCCACCGGCGTCGGTATCTTCCCAGTAAACCCTTGTCGGAAGGCTGAACACCCGGTTATCGGCCATGACGCAGTCCACGTTTTCGGCAATCCGGCATCGCGCTCAGGCTCCGCCCCCGGCTTCCCCGCCGGCGGCGTCGAACAGGTCCGCCGCCGCCGATTTCGGCTTCAGCCCGAGGTGCAGGTACGCCTTGCGCGTGGCCATGCGCCCGCGCGCGGTGCGGACCAGGAAGCCCTGCTGGATCAGGTACGGCTCGACCACGTCCTCGAGCGTGCCGCGCTCTTCCGACAGCGCCGCGGCCAGCGAGTCCACGCCGACCGGGCCGCCGTCGAAGCTGTCGACGATGATGCGCAGCAGGCGGCGGTCCAGCTCGTCGAAACCCTCCGGATCGACCTTCAGCATCGCCATCGCCGCCGCCGCGACCGCGGCATCGATGCGACCGCCGGCCTTGACCTGCGCGTAGTCGCGCACGCGCCGCAGCAGGCGGTTGGCGATGCGCGGGGTGCCGCGCGAGCGTCTGGCGATTTCCGCCGCGCCCTCGGCCGCGCACTCGATGCCGAGGATGCGCGCCGAACGCTGCACGATGCGGGTCAGCTCGTCGGCGGTGTAGAACTCCAGCCGCTGCACGATGCCGAAGCGGTCGCGCAGCGGCGCGGTCAGCAGGCCGGCGCGGGTGGTCGCGCCGATCAGGGTGAACGGCGGCAGGTCGAGCTTGATCGAGCGCGCGGCCGGGCCCTCGCCGATCATGATGTCGATCTGGAAATCCTCCATCGCCGGGTACAGCACTTCCTCGACCAGCGGCGACAGGCGGTGGATCTCGTCGACGAACAGCACGTCGTGCGGCTGCAGGTTGGTCAGCAGCGCGGCCAGGTCGCCGGCCTTCTCGATCACCGGGCCGGAGGTGACGCGCAGGTTGACCCCGAGCTCGTTGGCGATGACGTGGCTCAGCGTGGTCTTGCCCAGCCCCGGCGGCCCGAAGATCAGCACGTGGTCGAGCGCCTCGCCGCGGCCGCGGGCCGCCTCGATGTAGATGCCCAGCTGCTCGCGCACCGGCTGCTGGCCGAGGTATTCGTCCAGCCGCTTCGGGCGGATGCTGGCCTCGAGGGCGTCGTCCTCGCGGGTGGCGCCGGCGGAAATGATGCGGTCTTCGCTCATGCGACGGGGAACGGGAGGCGGGAAACGGGGGACGGAACGATCCGGAGCATGGCTTTATCGTCTCACGTCTCCCGTTTCCCGTCTCCCGGGCTTCAGATCTCCACCTGCGACCCCAGCTCCACCAACCGGTTGCCGGGGATGCGGAAGAAGCCGGTGGCCGGCGCGGCGTTGCGGTGCATCAGCGCGAACAGCTTGTCGCGCCAGATCGGCATGCCACGGCGCGCGCTGGCGACCACGGTTTCGCGGCTGGCGAAGTAGGTCGTCTCCATCGGGTCGAACAGCGGCCCGCCGCGGTCGCAGCTGAGCATCAGCGCCTGCGGCACGTCCGGCGTCTCCATGAAGCCGAACTTGACCACGACCCGGTAGAACTCGTCGCCGATCGGATCGATCTTCAACCGCTTCTCCTTCGGCGCGTACGGCACGTTGAGGGTTTCCACGGTCAGGAACACGTTGCGCTCGTGCAGCACCTTGTTGTGCTTGAGGTTGTGCATCAGCGCGTGCGGCACCACGTTCTTGTCGGCGGTCATGAACACCGCGGTGCCCGGCACCCGCACCGGCGGCGCCAGCATCAGCCCGGGCAGGAAGGTGTCGAGCTGGATGCCTTCCTTGCGGACTTCCGCATGCAGCAGCTCGCGGCCGCGGCGCCAGGTGCGCATGATCGTGAACAGGACGACGCCCAGCACCACCGGGAACCATGCCCCCTGCAGCAGCTTGGCGCCGTTGGCGACGACGAAACCGACGTCGCCGACCACGAAGAACGCGCACAGCGGCAGCACCCACACGCGCCATTTCGGCCACAGCGCGCGCGCGACCAGCGCCAGCAGCACCGTGTCGATCAGCATCGTCGCCGACACCGAGATGCCGTAGGCCACCGCCAGGTTGCTGGAACTGCGGAACGCCAGCACCAGGCCGATGACGACGAGCATCATCGACCAGTTGATCGCCGGGATGTAGATCTGGCCGATGGTGTGCTTCGAGGTGTGCTTGACGATCATGCGCGGGATGTAACCGAGCTGCATCGCCTGCCGGGCCACCGAGAAGCCGCCGGTGATCACCGCCTGCGAGGCGATCACCGTCGCCGCCGTGGCCAAGACGATCATCGGGATGCGCCCCCATTCGGGCACGCCGATGTAGAACGGGTTGCGGATGGCTTCGGGGTGCTCCAGCACCAGCGCGCCCTGTCCCAGGTAGTTGAGCATCAGCGCGGGCAGCACGAAGAAGTACCAGGCGTAGCGGATCGGCTTGGCGCCGAAGTGGCCCATGTCGGTGTAGATCGCCTCGCCGCCGGTGACCGCCAGCACCACCGCGCCGAGAATGAAGACGCCGTGCCAGCCGTGGGTGGCGAAGAAATTCACCGCCCAGTACGGGTTGATCGCCTTCAGCACTTCCGGGTCGTGCAGGATGTTGACCGCGCCCAGCACCGCCAGTATCGCGAACCACAGCATCGTGACCGGGCCGAACACCTTGCCGACCTTCTCGGTGCCGTAGCGCTGCATCACGAACAGCGCGACCAGGATCGTCACCGTCAGCGGCACGATCAGCGCGTGCATTTGCGGCGCCACCACCTCCACGCCCTCGACCGCCGACAGCACCGAGATCGCCGGGGTGATCACGCCGTCGCCGAAGAACAGCGAGGCGCCGAAGATGCCGACGATGCCGATCACGTAGGCGGTCCTCGAACCGGACGGGAACGTCCGCTGGGCCAGCGCCATCAGCGCCATGATGCCGCCCTCGCCGTCGTTGTCGGCGCGCATGATGATCGCGACGTACTTCAGCGTCACCACGACCATCAGCGACCAGAAGATCAGCGACAGGACGCCGAGCACGGTGTTGTGGTCGGCGACCAGCCCGTAGTGCGGCGAGAATGCCTGTTTGATCGTGTACAGCGGGCTGGTGCCGATGTCGCCGAACACGACGCCGATGGCCGCCAGCACCAGCCCGGCCAGTCCGGCCTTGCCGTGGCTGTCGGGATGGGAGGCCGTGTGGGAAGCGTTGGACATGCGGTGTTCCAAACCCTGCTGGTACTGGCCCGGCGGCGCTCAGCGCAGCGCCGATTGCAGCGCCTTGCGGATGATCGCGGCGGCATCGTCGCCGGCCTTGGCGGCGTCGCGCGCCATGCGCGCGGCCTCCGCCGGCTTGTAACCCAGCTGCTGCAGGGCGACGGTCGCCTCGGACTGCGGGTCGCCGGGCAGGCCGGTCAGGCCCGGCGCCGCGCCGCCGAAGTCGCCGACGCGATCGCGCAGTTCGACCACGATGCGCTCGGCGGTCTTCTTGCCGACGCCGGGGATCTTGGTCAGCGCGGCCACGTCGCCGGCCTGCACCAGTCGCGCGAACTCGTCGACCGGCACGCCGGACAGGATCGCCAGCGCGATCTTCGCGCCGATGCCGCTGACTTTCTGCACGTCGCGGAACAGGCGGCGCTCGCCCTCGCGCAGGAAGCCGTACAGCGACACGCTGTCCTCCTTCTGCGCGTAGTGGGTGAACAGCGCGACTTCGCGGCCGAGGTCGGGCAGGTCGTAGAAGGTGCTCATCGGCGCCTCCAGCTCGTAGCCGACGCCGCCGACGTCGATCACCAGCCAGGGCGGCGACTTGGACGCGAGGATGCCGCGCAGGCGACCGATCATGCCATTCCCCCTGTTATTTCCGGCTCCACGCCGTGCGCGCATCGACGCCGATGCGGTTCGCCGTCGCGCGCACGTGCGCGTGGGTGATCGCCACCGCCAGCGCGTCGGCGGCGTCGGCCTGCAGCTTGCCCTTGAGGCCGAGCATCAGCCCGACCATGTGCTGGACCTGTTCCTTCTCGGCGCCGCCCTTGCCGACCACGGCCAGCTTGATCTCGCGCGCCGCGTATTCGTGCACCGGCAGGTCGCGCAGCACCACCGCGCCGATCGCCGCGCCGCGCGCCTGCCCCAGCTTCAGCGCCGAATCCGGATTGCGCGCCATGAACACCTTCTCGATCGCCACTTCCTGCGGCCTCCAGGTCTCGATGATCCCGGTCAGTTCCTGCAGCAACAGCTTCAACCGCTGCGGGAAACCGTCGACCCCCAGCAGCACCAGCGGCGCATGATAGACGTGATGCGTGCGTCCCGCCGCATCGACGTCGATGATGCCAATGCCAGTCCTCTGCGAACCGGGGTCGATGCCGAGGATTCGGGTGCGCATGCTAGCGGGCGCCCTCGAGGCGCACGCTGCGCACCCGGCTGCCCGGCCATGCATGACCGGGCAGGACTGTCCGAAGCCGCACGATTGGCGCCATGGACGGCAGCGATTTCATTCGACTGGATCCTGCACCTTACGCGTAGGCGTCGGCACCGAGCTCGGCGTTCGAGTAGACGTTCTGCACGTCGTCCATGTCCTCCAGCCAGCCCAGCAGCTTGACCACCTGCTGCGCGGTCTCGCCGGACACGGCGATGTCGTTGTCGGCACGGAAGGTGACTTCGGCCAGGTCCGGCTTCAGGCCCGCGGCCTCGATCGCGGACTTCACCGATTCGAACGATTCCGGCGCAGTGATCACGTCGATCGAACCGTCGTCCGGATAGACCACGACGTCGTCGGCGCCGGCCTCGATCGCCGCCTCGGTGATCTTCTCCTCGTCGGCGCCCGGGGCGAAGCTGAGCACGCCGAGCTTCTTGAACATGAAGGCGACCGAGCCTTCGGTGCCGAGGTTGCCGCCGAACTTGCCGAAGGCGTGGCGCACGTCGGCCACGGTACGCACGCGGTTGTCGGTCAGGCAGTCGACGATCACCGCGACGCCGCCGGGCGCGTATCCTTCGTAGCGGATTTCCTCGAATTCGACGCCTTCCAGCTCGCCGCTGGCCTTCTTGATCGCGCGCTCGATGGTGTCCTTCGGCATGTTGACCGCCAGGCCCTTGTCGATGGCGGTACGCAGCGCCGGGTTGTTGGCCGGATCCGGCACGCCCTTGCGGGCGGCAACCGAAATCTCGCGAATGATCTTGGTGAAAATCTTGCCGCGCTTGGCGTCGGACGCGTTCTTGCGCGCTTCGATGGAGGGGCCACGACCCATGTGTCAGTCCAGCGGTGGTCTGTTGCGAAGCGGCAATTTTAGCCGATCAGCGCCGGAAGCGGCCTTCGCGCAGGAATTGCCCCGCCTGCCCCGCCGCCTCGGCCGAAAACACCAGCCCGGTATGGCTGCTGTGGACGACACAGTGGTCGGCCAGCCCCGGCAGGCGGGTTTCGTCGAGGCCGACGGTGCCGTCCGACGCCCCGTCGATGCGGGAAAACAGCCGCCCCGCGCCGCGCGCCACGTCGCCGGCGACCATGCCGACCTCGGCCGGACCGGTCCACTCGCCCAGCCCGCTCTGCAGCAATCCCGCGCTGCGGCCGAGCAGCGGGCGGCTCCAGGCGCGCGCGGCGAGGCGGCGCGCGGTATGGCTGCCGCGCAGCGGCGACCCCAGGCAGACCACCCGCGCCACCGGCAGGCCGGGGGCGCGGCGCAACGCCTCCAGCGCGATCAGCCCGCCCAGGCTGTGCCCGACCAGTGCGTCGAACGGCTCCTCGCGCAGGCGTTCGACCAGCCCCGGTATCGCCCGTTCCGGGCCGTCGAGGAGGCTGGAATAGCCGAAGATCTCCGTCGCGAAGCCCTGCGCGCGCAGGCGCGAGGCCAGCCGCCACAGCCAGCAGTTGGCGTTGAGCAGGCCATGGATGAGCAGGACGCGCCGGGTCACCGCGCGAGTGTCGCCAATGTCAGGCGGCTTGGCGAGCGGCGCGGCGCAGGATGAACTCGTCGTCGAGGGTCTTGCCGACCGGGAACTTGTAGCCGCCGACCTTCTCGAAGCCGTGGCGCATGTAGAAGCGCTGCGCGCCGAAGTTCTCCGACCATACGCCGATCCACAGCGTGCGCGGGCCGTCGCGTTCGAGCCATTGCAGCGCGGTCTCGAACAGCTTGCCGCCCCAGCCGCCGTTGTGGAATTCGCGCAGCACGTACAGCCGCTTCAGCTCGCCGTCGCCCTCGGCCACGTCCGGATGCGGCAGCCCGCACGGACCGGCGAAGGCGTGGCCGACGGCGACGCCGCCCTTCTCCAGCAGCCACATCGCCTTGCGCGGGTCTTCGAGGTCCCTGCGCTGCGCCTCGATGGCGTAGCTGGTGCGCAGGAAGAAGTCGAGGTCTTCCGGCGGATACAGGTGGCCGAAGGTCTCGGTGAAGGTCGCCGCGGCGATCTTCGTCACCGTTCCGGCGTCGTCCGGGGTCGCGCGGCGGATGGCGAAGTCCATGGAATCGGTCGCTGGTTCGTGGTTGTCGGTTGTCGGAAACAGACGGTTGCCGGCCTGGGCCATCAACCAGGAACCAACGACCCGGATCCCGCCGTCATTGCTTCGCCCGCACCTGCACGTGCACCTCGGCCAGCTGCGCGTCCGGCACCGGCGACGGCGCGCCGGTCATCAGGCACTGTGCGCTGGTGGTCTTGGGGAACGGGATCACGTCGCGGATCGACTCGGTGCCGGCCATCAGCGCGGCGATGCGGTCGATGCCGAAGGCGATGCCGCCGTGCGGCGGCGCGCCGTACTTCAGCGCGTCGAGCAGGAAGCCGAACTTGGCCTCGGCCTCTTCCGCGCCGATGCCCAGCAGTTCGAACACCGCGCTCTGCATCTCCGGGCGGTGGATGCGGATCGAACCGCCGCCGATCTCGTTGCCGTTCAGCACCATGTCGTAGCCGCGCGACACCGCGGTCTTCGCGTTCGCCTTCAGGTCGGCGATGTCGTCGACCGCCGGCGCGGTGAACGGATGGTGCAGGGCGACGTAGCGCTGCTCTTCCTCGTCCCATTCGAACATCGGGAAGTCGGTGACCCACAGCGGGCGCCAGCCTTCGGCGACCAGGTTGAAGTCCTTGCCGGCCTTCAGCCGCAACGCGCCCATGAAATCGGAGACCTTGTTGTACTTGCCGGCGCCGAAGAACACGATGTCGCCGTTGCCGGCGCCGACGTAGCGGAGCAGCGCGGCGAAGGCTTCCGCGGGGAAGAACTTGGCGATCGGCGAGGTCAGCTCGCCGTTCTCGGCGATCTTGGCGTAGGCCAGGCCCTTGGCGCCGAACTTGGCCGCGTGCGCGGCGTAGTCGTCGATCTGCTTGCGCGACAGCGCGGCGCCGGCGGGGATGCGCAGCGCGGCGACGCGGCCGTCGGCGTCGGCGGCGGCATTGGCGAAGACCTTGAATTCGCTGTCCTTGACCAGCTCGGCGACGTCGACCAGTTCCAGCGCGATGCGCAGGTCCGGCTTGTCCGAACCGTAGCGGCGCATCGCCTCGGCCCAGGTCATGCGCGGGAACTGCGCGTCGAGTTCGACGCCGATGGTTTCCCTGAATGCGGCGCGGATCAGGTCCTCGACGGTGTCCTGCACGTCGCGCTCGCGGACGAAGGCGAATTCCATGTCGAGCTGGGTGAACTCGAGCTGGCGATCGGCGCGCAGCGCCTCGTCGCGGAAGCAGCGCGCGATCTGGTAGTAGCGGTCGAAGCCGGCCATCATCAGGATCTGCTTGAACAGCTGCGGGCTCTGCGGCAGGGCGTAGAACTCGCCCGGGTGCATGCGCGCCGGCACCAGGAAGTCGCGCGCGCCTTCCGGGGTGGCCTTGGTCAGGATCGGGGTCTCGATGTCCTGGAAGCCGCGCGCGTCCAGCCAGCGGCGCAACGCCTGCACCAGCTTGATGCGGGTGCGCTGCATGCGCTGCATCTCCGGGCGGCGCAGGTCGAGGTAGCGGTACTTGAGGCGGATTTCCTCGTTGGCGTTCTCGTGGGCGTGGAACGGCAGCGGCGCGGCCTTGTTCAGCACCACGATCTTCGTCGCGACCACTTCGACCTTGCCGGTGCGGATCTTGTCGTTGACCGCATGGCGCGCCCGTACCGTGCCCTCGACCTGCAGCACGTCCTCGTAGCCCAGCCCGGCGGCGACGGCGAACACCTCGGCGTTGTCGGGTTCGACCGTGACCTGGACGATGCCTTCGTGGTCGCGCAGGTCGATGAAGCAGACGCCGCCGAGGTTGCGGGCGACGTCGGTCCAGCCGCACAGGGTGACGGCCTGGCCGATCAGGGTCTCGTCGACGAGACCGCAGTAATGGGTACGCATGGACAAGGGAAACTCCGGATAAAGACGTTCCGGCCGGCGCCGGATGGATTTACAACGGCCGAAGGCTGGTCAAGCCGCGTAGTTTAACTTGCGGCCAGCCTTTGCGGCTTTTCCGCGCCCTCCGCCGGCCCATGGCGGCCCGCCGCAACATTTCTTTCATGTGGACTTGGGCATGTTGCGCCCGTCGGCCGCCGCACCGTGGCCGGCCATGACGGCCCTCGGCCGCCGCCCCCGCGGCGGCACGGTGGCTTCCCTGACTCCTACCCGGGAAACGCATGCACCCCCTGCTTCCGCTGGCCCTCGTGGCCCTGCTCTGCCTGCTGGCCGCTTCGCGCAAATGGATCTGGACCAAGGCGGCGCTGCTCGCCCTGCTGCTGCTGGCGCTCAGCGCCTGGTGGCTGGTCGACCGGCTCAGCGGCGACGGCATCAACGCCGCCACCCTGTACCACCTGCGCGCCGGCGTGGACGGCGCCGGAATCAGCGACTTCAGCGACCAGATCGCGGCCTTCCTCGCCCTGGCGGCGGTTTCCCTGGCGGTGCCGCTGGGCCTGGCATGGCTGAGCCCGGCCCGCGGCGGCGGCGGCCGCGGCGCATTGGCGCTGGCCGGGTTCGTCGCCCTCTTCGCGCTCACCGTGCGGTTCAGCCCGTTGTACACGGACGGCCAGCGCATCGCCCGATCGCTGCGCCCGGCCGATGCCGCCGCGGTCGCCGCCGAATACCGGCAACCGGCCGCGCCGTTGCGCAACCGCAAGAACATCGTCTGGATCTACGGCGAAAGCCTGGAACGCACCTACCTGGATCCGCAGGCCTTCCCCGGGCTGATGCCGAACCTGTCGCGACTGGCCGGCGAAGCGCTGGATTTCCGCGACGTGGCCTCGGCCGAAGGCAGCGGCTGGACCATCGCCGGGCTGGTGGCGTCGATGTGCGGGGTGCCGCTGACCACCGCACCCGGCGACGAGAACAGCATGGGGCGGATGGACCAGTTCCTGCCCGGCGCGCACTGCCTGGGCGACTACCTGAAGGAACAGGGCTACGCCACCCGTTTCCTCGGCGGTGCCGACGCCGATTTCGCGGCCAAGGGCGCGTTCCTGGCCAGCCACGGCTTCGACCGGGTCAAGGAAAAGAACGACTACCGCGCCGCCGGGGTATCGCGGCGGCACTTCTCCAACTGGGGCGTGCACGACGACGTGCTGCTGGACGACGCCTGGGACAGCTTCCAGCGGCTGTCGCGCGCCGGCCAGCCGTTCCTGCTGACCGCGCTGACCATGGATACGCACCACCCGGCCGGGCACCTGCCGGTGAGCTGCCGCGACATCCGCTACGACAGCCCCTATGGCGACATCGGCCTGCTGAAGGCGCTCAAGTGCAGCGACCGACTGATCTCGCGGCTGGTGGAAAGGATCCGCCGCAGCCCCTGGGCCGACGACACGATCATCGTCGTCGCCTCCGACCATCTGGCCATGCCCAACGACCTCAGCGAGGTGCTGGCCGGGCTGCACCGCGAGAACCTGCTGCTGTTCCTCGGCCCCGGCATCGGGCCGCGCAGCATCGCCCGCGGCGGCAGCACGCTGGACAGCGGCGCGACCCTGCTGCAGTTGCTGGATCCGGACAAGCAGGCGCTCGGCTTCGGCCGTTCGCTGCTGGCTGCCGGTGCCGCGGCCAGCGCCAGCGCCGCCGCCAACCGCGACGGCGGCAAGGACTACCCGCGCTACCTGGCCTTCGCCCGCCAGCTGTGGACCGGCACCGACACGCGCACCCTGCGCGTCGACGACGACGGCCGGGTCGTGGTCGGCCGGCAGCGGATCCAGCCGCCGCTGATGCTGGAATACGACCGCGACTGGAACATCCGCGCGATGGTGCTCAACGACGCGCCGCGCCAGTTCATCGACCGCCAGCCGGACAACGTGCTGGCCTACGTCGACCGCTGCACCGCCTTCCTCGACGATTCGCTGCGCGGCGAGTGGTGCGCCGCGCTGTGGGACCGCAACGACAACCTGCAGCTGTACACCGGCGCGCAGTTGCGGCACGGGGTGCAGGTCAGCGCGTCGCCGGCGTACACCGACGTGCCGCGGCCGCGGCCGCGCCGGCCGCTGACGATCGGCGTCGAGGACCAGCGCATGCGCGCCGGCGGCTACCAGTTGCTGCTGCGCGCGCGCGACCTGCCGGCGCATCCGTTCTGGCTGGAAGCGGTGTCGTCGCAAGGCAGGGTCATCCATGCCCGCGAATGGATACAGCCGGGCGCGCAGGCTGGCGACCTCCTGCGCCTGCCGCTGTGGCTGGACACGAGCGTGGAAGGCCTGGAAGTCCGGGCCTGGCTGGACTACACCGAGTTCATCCAGGTCGACCGCATGGCCGTGGTGCGCGACCGCAATGCGCGCGTGGCCCAGGCCACGCACGGCTGACCCCGGCGGGCCGCCGCCGGCACCGGCCCGCGCAACCTGCGCGCCGCGGGATTAAGCTAGCGGCCGACGCCCCGGGGGACATCGCATGCAGACGGCTTCCAACCATCGCAACCTGATCGCCGCGCTGCTGGTCGCCGCCGGCCTGGCCGCCGCCGGCTGGTTCGCCGCGCAGGGCATGGCGCGGCTGCGCACCGCCGACCGCTTCGTCACGGTCAAGGGCTCGGCGGAAAAGATCGTCGACGCCGACCTGGTGGTCTGGCCGCTGGCGCAGACCGTGGTCGGCAACGACCTGGCCGCGGTGCAGGCCGGGCTGGAAAGCAACAACGCGACGATCCGCGCCTTCCTGACCGGGGCCGGTTTCAAGGACGACGAGATCGTGGTCTCGCCGCCGCGGCTCGAGGACCGCTGGGCCTGGTCGTACGGCGACAACCGCCCGCCGGAGCGCTACCGCTATTCGAACACCGTGACCCTGCGCAGCAACCGCGTCGCCGAAGCGCTGGCGGCGTTGCGCCGCAGCGGCGACCTGGTCGGCAAGGGCGTGATGCTGAACGCCGAGGAAGGCGGCGGCCCGGATTTCGAATACACCCGGCTCAACGAGATCAAGCCGGCGCTGATCGCCGAGGCGACCGCGAACGCGCGCAAATCGGCCGAACAGTTCGCCAAGGATTCCGGCGCGCGGCTGGGCGGCATCCGCAGCGCCAACCAGGGCGTGGTGTCGATCACCGACCGCGACCGCGGCAGCCCGCAAGTCAAGACCGTGCGCGTGGTGACGACGGTGGAGTATTTCCTGAAGGACTGAGCGCGACTCAGCCCGACGTCGCCGTCGGCTTGCTCTCGGCCTTCACCGGCGCGGACTCGGCCGGCTTCGATTCGGCCGGCTTCGATTCGCCACCGCCGGCGCCGTCGCCGGCGAGGTTGCGTTTCTTGTCGCCGTCCTTCTTGAAGTCGGTCTCGTACCAGCCGCCGCCGGCCAGCCGGAACGACGGCGCGGTCAACTGGCGCCTGATCGCCGGCTTGCCGCAGGACGGGCAGTTCTCCGGGTCGGGATCGGACAGCTTCTGCAGGCGGTCGAAACGATGGCCGCATTCGGCGCATTCGAAGGCGTAGATCGGCATGGCGGGCGTTGGCGGAGAATAGAAGCTGCCGCCGATTTTAGGGCAAACGCCGCGTTTTCAAGCCTTTCCGGCGCCGCGACCGGGGGCCGCGCCCGGCGCCCGCGGGATTGGGGCCCGCGATGAATACGAATGCAGCCGCCCATGCTGCGCCCGCACCGTCCCCGATACTTTGCCCGCCCCCACGCATATCCACTTCCCGAAAAGGACGACGTCATGCGGAACCGGTTGTCGTGGCTGTTCCTCCCGCTGTTGCTGTCCCTCGCGGCATTGCTGTTCGCGCCATCGGCGAACGTGCAGGCGGCGATCAACGCGCAGAACCTGGGCGCCAAATACGACGCGTCGCAGGGCAACATCACCTTCCGCGTCTATTCGTCGCGGGCCAGCCGCATCGAGGTGTGGCTGTACAAGACCGCGTCCGGCGCGCAGGAAAGGGTGCGCTACGTGCTGACCAAGGACGCCGCGAGCAACGTCTGGTCGAAGACGGTTTCGGTGGCCACGCTGCGGAACTCGTACGGCATCACCGGCACGGTCTACTACGGCTACCGCGCGTGGGGCCCGAATTGGCCTTACAACAGCGGCTGGACCAAGGGCAGCGGCACGGGCTTCGTCAGCGACGTCGACGCCGGCGGCAACCGCTTCAACCCGAACAAGCTGCTGCTCGACCCCTATGCGGTCGAAATCAGCCAGGACCCCCAGACCGCCAGTTGCACCGACGGCACGATCTACGCCAGCGGCGCCAGCCACCGCAACAAGGACAGCGGCGCCTGCGCGCCGAAGGGCATCGTGCTGGCGGCGGACGCCACTTCCACCGGCACCAAGCCGACCCGCGCCTTCAAGGACGACATCGTCTACGAGGTGCACCTGCGCGGGCTGACGATGAACGACACCTCGCTGCCGGTGGCGCTGCGCGGCACCTATGCCGGCGCGGCGACGAAGGCCGCGTATCTCGCCGGCCTCGGGGTCTCCGCGGTCGAGTTCCTGCCGGTGCAGGAAACCCAGAACGACCAGAACGACATCGACCCGGATTCGGACAGCGGCGACAACTACTGGGGCTACATGACCCTGAACTGGTTCGCGCCGGACCGCCGTTATTCGTCGGACAAGAGCCCCGGCGGCCCGACCCGCGAATGGAAGTCGATGGTCAAGGCCTTCCACGATGCCGGCATCAAGGTCTACATCGACGTGGTCTACAACCACACCGGCGAGGGCGGCGCGTGGGGCGGCACCGATGGGGTGAGCGTCTACAACGTCCTGTCGTGGCGCGGCCTCGACAACCCAACCTACTACTCGCTGACCGGCGACTACCAGCATTCGTGGGACAACACCGGCGTCGGCGGCAACTACAACACCCGCAACACGATCGCGCAGGACCTGATCGTCGACTCGCTGGCGTACTGGCGCGACGCGCTGGGCGTGGACGGCTTCCGCTTCGATCTCGCCTCGGTGCTCGGCAACACCTGCCAGCACGGCTGCTTCAACTTCGACAAGATGGATTCCGGCAATGCGCTGAACCGCATCGTCGCCGAACTGCCGCCGCGCCCCGCGGCCGGCGGCAGCGGCGTCGACCTGATCGCCGAGCCGTGGGCGATCGGCGGCAACTCCTACCAGGTCGGCGGCTTCCCCAGCGGGTGGTCGGAATGGAACGGCGGTTTCCGCGATGCCGTCCGCAAGAAGCAGAACAAGCTCGGCGTCGAAACCGTCACCACCGGCACGCTGGCGACGCGCTTCGCCGGTTCGTCCGACCTGTACGGGGACGACGGCCGCAAGCCGTGGCATTCGGTGAACTTCCTCGTCGCCCACGACGGCTTCACGCTGAACGACCTGTACGCCTACAACAGCAAGCAGAACAACCAGGCCTGGCCGTACGGACCGTCCGACGGCGGCGAGGACAACAACAACAGCTGGAACCAGGGCGGCGTCGCCGCCGACCAGCGCAAGGCCGCGCGTACCGGCATGGCCCTGCAACTGCTCAGCGCCGGTGTGCCGATGCTCACCGGCGGCGACGAAGCGCTGCGCACGCTGTTCGGCAACAACAACCCGTACAACCTGGATTCGCCGGCGAACTGGCTGTACTGGACCCGCGACGGCTACGAGGCGGATTTCCAGACCTTCACCCTGCGTCTGATCGCGTTCCGCAAGGCGCATCCGTCGCTGCGCCCGTCCGCGTTCTATTCGGGCGCGGACAACAACGGCAACGTGATGGAACAGCTGCGCTGGTTCAGGCCGGACGGCGCGCAGGCCGACGCCGCCTACTTCAACGACGTCAACAACCACGCGATCGCTTGGCGCATCGATGGCAGCGAATTCGGCGATCCGGCCAGCGCGATCTACGTCGCCTACAACGGCTGGTCCGGGCAGGTGAACTTCACGCTGCCGTGGCCGGGCAACGGCAAGCAATGGTACCGGGTCACCGACACCGCGACGTGGAACGAAGGCGGCGGGACGGTGAAGCTGCCCGGCACCGAGGATTTCATCGGCGGCGAATGGACGAGCTACGGCCTGCAGGGCCGCTCGGTGCTGGTGCTGATCGCGAAGTGACCCCGATGCGGCCCGTCCGGCCGTGGTGCGGCGCGGGCGGCGGGGTCAAGGATCCGGTGGCGCGGACTTCCCGCCGCCGGCATGCAGTTCCGAGGTTCCCGGGGGAAGCAGCGTCGCGGCCGCACCGCCGGCCGCCGGCGCGCGCGGCTCGCTCGGCTCGTTCTCGATCGGATCGATGTCGAACGGCGAACGGAACACCAGCGACGGCAGCAGGGTATTCAACGCGGCGTACAGCAACAGGCCGCCGAACAACGCGTCGGGCACGGCGAAGCGCGTGCGCAGGACCGCCGCCAGCACCAGGGTGAACACCAGGGTCGGGGTCAGCGCCAACGACACGCGCAGGCTGCTGCGCGCGCTTTCGCCGAACAGCAACCGCCGCTGCACCCAGACCATGCCGATGCGCAGCGGCAGCACCAGCAGGGTCATGGCCAGGCCGATCGCCAGCGCGTCCACGCTCAGCGCCCCGGCCGGCACCTTGGTGCCCGCCTCGAAGAAATAGAACGGCACGAAGAACGAGGCGAACAGGCGCAGCGCGTGCAGGTTGTCGTGCGAGGCCAGCGACGGCATCCGCGCCTGCAGCAGGCGCGCGACCAGGCCGGCGATGAAGGCGCCGACCAGGTAGTACACGCCCAGCTTGTAGGTGATGAAGGCCGCGACCATGCCCACCATCACCAGCAGCGAGAATTCCGAACCCGGCGCGTGCGGCGCCACCCAGCGGCCCATGGCCACGAAGAACAGCGGCAGCCCCGCCAGCATCGCCAGCATGGCCGCGGTGGACAGGCCCATGCGCAGCGGGTCGCCGGCCTGCAGCACCACGAACAACGCGGCCAGGGCGAGGATTTCGCCGGCGATGGCCTTGCTGGTGACCCAGAACCGCTCGTTCGCGTCCAGGCCCAGCCGGGCCAGGGTGTCGAGGATGAAGCCGGTCGAGGGAGTCAGCAGGGCCAGCGCCAGCAACGCCGCCGGCTGCCACGGCAGGTCGAAATAGCGCCACGCCAGCCACGCCGTGCCGGCCAGCGTGGCGCCGCGCACGGCCAGGTGCGCCAGCAGCGGCCACAGGCCGCGGCGCAGTTCGGCCAGGTCGACTTCCAGGCCGGCGAACAGGAACAGCGAGGAAATGCCCAGCGTGGACAGCAGCACGATCACCGGGTCGTGCGTGCGCTCGCCCAGCCACAGCATCGCGCCGATGCCGAACGCCAGGCAGGTCAGCGGCGCCGGGATCTTCCAGCGCTGCAGCGCGCGCGGGATCACCAGCAGGGCGAAGATCAGCAGCAGGTAGACCAGTTCCTTGCTCATGCGGTCCTTCCGTGGGGGGCAGTTCCCGCCAATTCCTAATCGCTGGCGGCTTAGGGAATGGTTAAGCGGCGTCGTACAGCGCCGACCACGCCTGCTCGGCCGCTTCCAGCCCGCGCTGCACGGCTTCGCGCTCGCGGCCCAGTTCGGCCAGCTTCGCCGCATCGGAGAAGAATTGCGGATCGGCCAGCTGCGCGTCGATGGCGGCGAGCTTTTCCTCGAACTTCGCCACCTTCGCCTCGGCCTCGGCCAGCTTGTGCGGGTTCGGCGGTTTCTTCGCCGGCGCGGACACCGGCTTGGGCGGCGGCGCCGGGGCGAGCTCGGCCATCTTCTGCCTGGTGCCCTGCGCCGCCGGGCGCGTGCGCAGCCACGCCGCGTATTCGTCCAGGTCGCCGTCGAACGGCTCGACCGCGCCGTCGGCGACGCGCCAGAACGTGTCGCAGACCAGGCCGATCAGGTGGCGGTCGTGGCTGACCATGACGATGGCGCCGTCGAAGTCGCTCAACGCCTCGGCCAGCGCTTCGCGCATCTCCAGGTCGAGGTGGTTGGTCGGTTCGTCGAGCAGCAGCACGTTCGGTTGCTGCCACGCGATCAGGGACAGCGCCAGGCGCGCGCGTTCGCCGCCCGAGAAGCCGTCGACCGGCTCGAACGCGCGGTCGCCGGGGAAGTTCCACTTGCCGAGGAAATCGCGGAACGCCTGGGTCGGCGCGTCCGGCGAGATCTCGCGGAAGTGGTCGATCGGCGACTGGCCTTCGTGCAGCGACTCGACCGTGTGCTGGGCGAAGTAGCCGATGCGCAGGTCCGGGTGCGCGCTGCGCTCGCCGGCCAGCAGCGGCAGCTCGCCGACCAGCGTCTTCACCAGCGTGGTCTTGCCGGCGCCGTTGGGACCGAGCAGGCCGATGCGGTCGCCGGCCTCCAGGCCGAAGCCGACGTCGCGCAGGATCACCGCGTCGCGGCCGTAGCCGGCTTCGCCATGGTTGATGCGGATCAGCGAGTGCGGCAGCTTCGGCGGCGGTGCGAACTCGATGCGGAACTCGCGCTCCACGCGCACCGCCTCGGTGCCGGCGAGCTTGGCCAGCCGCTTCATCCGGCTTTGCGCCTGCCGCGCCTTGCTCGCCTTGGCCTTGAAGCGGTCGATGAAGCTCTGCAGGTGCGCGCGCTCGGCCTGTTCCTTCTCGAACGCGATTTGCTGTTGCCGCAACTGTTCCGCGCGCTGGCGTTCGAAGTCGGTGTAGCCGCCGACGTACAGTTTCGCGCCGCCGCCGTGCAGGTGCAGCGTATGGGTGGCGACGTTGTCGAGGAACTCGCGGTCGTGCGAGATCAGCAGCAGCGTGCCCGGATACTTCAGCAGCCACTGCTCGAGCCACAGCACCGCGTCCATGTCGAGGTGATTGGTCGGCTCGTCGAGCAGCAGCAGGTCCGACGGCATCATCAGCGCGCGGGCCAGGTTCAGGCGCACGCGCCAGCCGCCGGAGAACGCCGACACCGGCCTGCGATGGGTGTCGGCGGGGAAGCCGAGGCCGTGCAGCAGCCGGCCGGCGCGCGCCTCGGCGTCGTAGCCGTTGAGTTCGGCGATGCGCAGGTGCGCGGCGGCGACCGCGTCCCAGTCCTCGGCGGCAGTGGCATCGGCCTCGGCCTTCAGCGCCGCGGCGACCTCGGTGTCGCCGCCCAGCACGAAGTCGATCGCGGCGTCCGGCAGCGACGGGGTTTCCTGCGCGACGCTGGCGATGCGCAGGCGGCCGGAAACCTCGATGTCGCCCTTGTCCGCCTCGATTTCGCCGCGCAGCGCGGCGAACAGGCTGGACTTGCCGGCACCGTTGCGCCCGACCACGCCGACCCGGTAGCCCGCGTGCAGGGCCAGGTCGACGTTGGACAGCAGCAGGCGTTCGCCCCGGCGCAGGGCGAAATTGCGGAAGGAAATCATCGGGATTGCTGGCTAATAACCGGAAAGAATATGCAGATGAACAGGATTCCTGCGACGCAATTCTATCGCTTAACCATTATTTGACTTCGGCGCCCCGGGTTCGAACCGCCTCAATGGCGACACGATTCGATCCGCCCGGCCCGGCGACCCGACCTGGCGCCGGTGCCCGCTCCCCCTCCCCCCTCGTTTCCGGAGTCCTTCCATGCCCCGCAAGATTTCCCCGCTGGCTTCCGCCATCGCCGCCGCCCTGATCGCCGCCCCCGCCTTCGCCCAGGACGGCGCCGCGGACAGGCAAGCCAGCACGCTGGACACGGTGATCGTCACCGGCACCCGCGTCAGCGACCGCACCGTCGCCGAATCGCAGTCGCCGATCGACATCATCACCCCCGAAGCGCTGCAATCCACCGGCACCACCGAACTGGCCACCGCGCTGGCGCGCGCGCTGCCGTCGCTGAACTTCCCGCGCCCGGCCATCACCGACGGCACCAGCGGCGTGCGCCCGGCGCAGCTGCGCGGGCTGTCGCCGGACCAGGTGCTGGTGCTGGTCAACGGCAAGCGCCGCCACGTTTCGGCGCTGGTCAACGTCAACGGCACCATCGGCCGCGGTTCGTCGGCGGTGGACCTGAACGCGATCCCGGTTTCCGCCATCGAACGCGTCGAAGTGCTGCGCGACGGCGCCTCGGCGCAATACGGTTCCGACGCCATCGCCGGCGTGGTCAACATCGTGCTGAAGGGCTCGGGCAAGGGCGGCAGCCTGGCGGTCGACGCCGGCCAGTATTCGGCCGGCGACGGCGCGCTGCTGCAACTGTCCGGCGACGCCGGCGTCGGCTTCGCCGACGGCCGCGGCCAGCTGCACGTGGCCGCGCAGCTGGCCAAACAGGACGAAACCGACCGCGCCGGCCCGTACCAGGGCACCGCGCCGAACACCGGCAACAACCCCGACATCGGTGAAGTCGCCTTCGTCTACGGCGACCCCAAGGTCGATGCCGGCGTCGTGTCCGCCAACGCCGCCTTCGACTTCAGCGACAACGCCAGCGCCTACGCCACCGCGATCGCCGGCAACCGCGACATCACCTCGTTCGCGTTCTACCGTTCGCCGAACCACAGCGGCCAGGGCGCGTTGCTGGCGCAGGTCTACCCCGACGGCTACGTGCCGGAGATCAACCAGCTGTCGCAGGACCGCTCGCTGGTGCTTGGCGCGAAAGGCGGCACCGACGGCGGCTGGAACTGGGACGTCAGCTACGACTACGGCTACAACCACCTGTTCTTCCACACCCAGAACAGCATCAACTACAGCCTGGGCGCGGACAGCCCGTCGCGCTTCTACGACGGCGCGCTGGAATACACCCAGAACGCGCTGAACGCGGATTTCTCGAAGACCCTCGACTGGGGCCTGGCCTATCCGGCGACGCTGTCGTTCGGCGCCGAATACCGCGAAGAGAAGTGGAACCAGTCGCCGGGCCATCCGGATTCCTACACCGGTTCGGGCGCGCAGGGCTTCGCCGGCTTCACCCCGCTCAACGCCGTGCATTCGGACCGCCACAACTACGCCGTGTACGCCGGGCTGGAAGCCGACATCACCGACAGGTTCTCCGCCGGCGCCGCCGGACGCTACGAGGACTACTCGGACTTCGGCAGCGAAACCTCCGGCAAGCTGTCGGCGCGCTACGCCTTCAGCGACAAGGTCGCGCTGCGCGGCACCGTGGCCAGCGGTTTCCGCGCGCCGTCGCTGGCGCAGCAGAACTACCAGGCGGTGACCAGCAACTTCGTCAACGGCCAGTTCTTCGAATCCGGCACCTTCCCCGCCGCCAGCGCCGCCGCGCAGGCGCTGGGCGCCGAACCGCTGCGGGCGGAAACCTCGCTGTCGTACGGGCTGGGCCTGGTGCTGCAGCCGGTCGACCGCCTGTACGTGACCATCGACGCCTACCGGATCGGGATCGACGACCGCATCGTGCTGTCGTCGAACATCCCGCTGGCCGGCAACGCCGCCGCGCAGGAACTGCTGGCCGGCCTCGGCATCAACGGCGTCACCAGCGCGCGCTACTTCACCAACGCCATCGACACCACCACCAAGGGCGTCGACCTCGTCGGCACCTACGCGCTGCCGCTGCAGTCCGGCACGCTGAACCTGACCGCCGGCTACAACTACAACAAGACCGAGGTGACGCGCGTGGCGCCGAACCCGGAGGAACTGGAGGCGCTGGGCGCCAACCTGGAGCGCATCGGCCGCGACGAACGCGGCCGCATCGAGGAAGGCTTCCCGCGCGACAAGCTGGCGCTGGGCGCGGCCTGGAACCTGCAGCGCTGGGACTTCAATCTCGGCGCGACCCGCTACGGCGAGTTCACCACCCGCAATTCCAGCAACCCGGCCAACGACCAGACCTACGGCGCCAAGTGGCTGCTGGACGCGTCCGTCGCGTTCAAGGCGGACGCGAACTGGACGCTGACCATCGGCGGCGACAACATCCTCGACGAGTACCCGGACGAAACGATCTTCGCCAACTCCAACAGCGGCCAGTTCCCCTACAGCAGCCAGTCGCCGACCGGCTTCAACGGCGCCTACCTGTACGCGCGCGCCGCCTACAAGTGGTGAGCCGAACCCGGCGCGACGGAACGGGAACCCCCGCATCCGCGGGGGTTCCCGCCTTGTCCCGGTTCAGTGCGCGGCCCCGGCCTCGGGCTGCGTCCGCACCGGCGGCCTGAGCGCGGAACCGGGCCGCGCGACGGCCCACATCTCCCACGCGATCCTCTTCGCCAGCGCCTGGCGGTCGTCGCCCTCGGCGTACAGGTCGAAATGGCTGCGGCCGGGGACGAAGCGCACCTCGGCCTTCGCGCCGAGGCCGTCCAGCACTTCCTTCAGCCTGCGCGCGGCGCCATCCAGGTAGAAGGTGTCGGCGTCGCCGACGATGACGTGGATCTTGCCGTCCAGGTCCGGCTTCAGCGCCGGCCACTGCGTCTTCAGCCGGTAGGCGATGTCGTAATGCTCGCGCCAGTACGCGGCGACCTGCGGATCGACCGCGCCGCTGTCGCGATCGAACATCGGCTGCGGCCGGCCGTCCGCGCCGCGCGGCGAGAACACCCAGTCGAACGAGGCCATCTGCCCGCCGTATTCGCCGAGCACGCGCTCGAGTCTGGCGAACTGTTCGAACGTGGCCATCACCTTGCCGTCGCCGCGCACCAGCGGATACGCCGAGCCGTCCGGCTTGCGGTAGACGTTCGCGTTGGCCGCGTAGATGTCGGGGCCGGTGAAGTCGCGGAAGTCGCTGGAATCGGGCGAAGTCGACCAGGTGCCGCCGAACAGCTTCGGGTACGCCACCTGCAGCCACAGCGTGGCCCAGCCGCCGGACGAATGCCCGGTGAGGAAGCGCCCGGACGGCTTGCCGTCCATGCGGTACTGCGTTTCCAGCCACGGGATCAGTTCTTCGGTCAGCGCCCGGCCCCACGGGCCGTTGTTGACCGAATCGGCGAACTCGTGGGTGCCGGTGGGGCCGGATTCGTCCAGGAACACCCAGACCATCGGCGGGATCTGCCCTTCGGCCATCGCGCCGTAGTACATCGCCGCGCTGGCGCTGAGGCGGTCGAAATTGCCGCCGAAGCCGTGGGTGAAGTAGACGGTGGGATAGCGGCCCTCGCCCGTTGCGTAATCCGGCGGCAGCAGCACCCAGCCGCGCATGCGCACCTCGCGGCCCCAGAACGCGGCCAGCGCCGGGCTGGCGAATGCGAAGGGCTTGGCGTGCTCGCGCGCGGCGTCGAGGTGCTTCTTCGTGGCTTCGCTCATCGCCTGCGCCGGCATCTGCCACGGCCCGCCGCGCACCGGCAGGGTTTCGTCCAGCGACAGGACCAGCGGCTTCTTCGCCGGCAGTCGCGTCGCGACGACCTTGCTGACCAGGTCGCCGGCGCCGCGGCCGCCGTAGTTGTAGTCGTGGTTGCGGTCGAGCACCGCCTGCAGGTAGTAGTCGCCCTTCGGCAGCGCCGAGAAGCCGGCGGGGAACGCCAGCGCGTCGGTATCCAGCGCGACCGCACCGCCCGGCGCCAGGTGCGCGACCTCGGTCGCGGCGACGCTGACCAGGGTTGGCCGGGAAAGGCTGGCATCGACCTTGTCGACCTTGCCGTCCTTCGCCATCGCCTCCGCCTCGGCGGCGGGGATCGCGAACACCAGCAGCCGGCCCGCGGCCGGTTGCGCCATCGACGCGTCCAGGCGCACCTGCACCGGGTTCGCCGCCACCGCCGCGAACGCCGGCAGCGACAGCAACAACAGGAGTGCGGCGCGCTTCGCCAGCGCGCTTGCTTGCGTGTCCACCATGACCAGCCCCTCGTCGGATTCTCCGCGGCCGAGTCTGGCCATGGCCCCGGCGCGAGTCAAACGCCACGGGCCGCGGAGGTTTGCGGCGGAACCCGCGCATCGGCGACACTGCGCCTCCTGCAATACGAAACCGACCGATGCACCACGACACCGACCTGATCAGCATCATCGCGGTGGGCCTGGCCGTGGCCTTCGTGCTCGGCGCGCTCGCCAACCGGTTGCGGCTGTCGCCGCTGGTCGGCTACCTGCTGGCCGGCGTGGTGGTCGGCCCGTTCACCCCCGGCTTCATCGCCGACCAGGCGCTGGCCAACCAGTTGTCGGAAATCGGCGTGATGCTGCTGATGTTCGGCGTGGGCCTGCACTTCTCGCTGGAAGACCTGCTGGAAGTGAGGACCATCGCGATCCCCGGCGCGATCGCGCAGATCGCCGTCGCCACGCTGCTCGGCTGGGCGCTGGCCTGGGGCATGGGCTGGAACCCGTTCGAGGGCTTCGTGTTCGGTCTGGCGCTGTCGGTGGCCAGCACCGTGGTCGTGCTGCGCGCGCTGGAGGAACGCCGCCTGCTCGACACCCGGCGCGGGCGCATCGCGATCGGCTGGCTGATCGTCGAGGACCTGGCGATGGTGCTGGCGCTGGTGTTCCTGCCGGTGCTGGCCTCGGCCGCGCACGGCGACGGCGGCAGCCTGACCGGCACGCTGAAGTCGCTGGCGTGGACGCTGCTCAAGCTGGGCCTGTTCGTCGCATTCATGCTGCTGGTCGGCCGCCGCGCCATCCCGTGGACGCTGGCGCGCGTGGCGCACACCGGCCTGCGCGAACTGTTCACCCTGTGCGTGCTGGCGATCGCGCTGGGCGTGGCCTTCGTGTCGGCGCAGCTGTTCGGCGTGTCGTTCGCGCTGGGCGCGTTCTTCGCCGGCATGCTGCTCAACGAGTCGGAACTGAGCCACAAGGCCGCCGCCGACTCGCTGCCGCTGCGCGACGCATTCGCGGTGCTGTTCTTCGTCTCGGTCGGCATGCTGTTCGACCCGCGCGTGCTGCTCGATCACCCGTGGCAGGTGCTGGCGGTGCTGGGCATCATCCTGGTCGGGCAGTCGCTGGCCGCGTACGCGCTGGTGCGCGCGTTCCGCCAGCCGAAGCTGACCGCGCTGACCGTGGCGGTCAGCCTGGCGCAGATCGGCGAATTCTCCTTCATCCTCGCCGCGCTCGGCCTGGAGCTGGGCATCCTGCCGAAGGCCGGCCACGACCTGATCCTGGCCGGCGCCCTGCTGTCGATCATCGCCAACCCGCTGATGTTCGCCGCGGTCGACCGCTGGCAGGCGAAACAGGAGGCCGAAGCGCCGCGGCCGGCCGAACCCGAAGCGCCGCCCGGCCCTTCGCTGGAACTGAGCGACCACGCCATCGTGATCGGCTATGGCCGGGTCGGCAGTTCGCTGGTGCGCGTGCTGCGCGAACGCGGCGTGCCGGTGATCGTCATCGACGACAACCGCGACCACGTCGAACACGCGCATGCCGCCGGCATCCCCGCGATCCGCGGCAGCGCCGCCGCCGACAAGGTGCTGGCCGAAGCGCACCCCGATCGCGCCAAGATCGTGGTGCTGGCGATCCCGCAGCCGCTGGAGGCCGGCGAGGCCATCGCCAAGCTGCGCGCGATCAACCCGTCGCTGACCCTGCTGGCGCGCGCGCACAGCGACGCCGAGGTGAAGCACCTGCTGGAGCACGGCGCCGACGGCGCGGTGATGGCCGAGCGCGAACTGGCCTACTCGCTGGCCGAAATGGTGATGGCCACGCCGCCCTACCGCGCGCTGCGCCGCACCTGACTTAGAATTTCCGCATCGCCCGCCGCGACCAAGGAGATGCCCATGCGCCGGATGCTTGCCCTGCTCCTCGTGCTGGCGCTGGCCGCCTGCGCCGCGCCGGAAGCCGCGCCGCCCGCCGGAACCGCGGCGGCACCCGCCGAAATGACGCCGTTGCCGGCCCCACCGCCGCAAGCCGACGCGCCGGCGCGGGTCAGGTCGGGCAAGGTCGAGCTCGACCTCACGTGCCGGACCGACGCCGACTGCACGGTCAAGGACGTCGGCAACTGCTGCGGCTACTACCCGATGTGCGTCAACAAGGACAGCCCCACCGACCCCGCCGGCGTGCAGGCGGAATGCCGCGCCAGCGGCCGCGTCGGCGTGTGCGGCTTCAGGAACATCGACTCGTGCAAGTGCGTCGCGAACCGGTGCGAAAGCGCGGGCGTGGTGATGGAAAACGCGGTGCCGGTGCGCTGATGCTGTACGCGCAGGTCCATCTCACGCTGCCGGCATGGGTGCACGAACGCATCGACGCCGCGGCGACGTATCCCGGCGACGAGGACAAGGTCGCGCTGGCGATCGAACTGGCGCGCATCAACGTCGAGGCGGCGAGCGGCGGGCCGTTCGGCGCGGCCGTGTTCGACCCGCAGCACCGCATCGTCTCGGTCGGCGTCAACCGCGTGGTGCCGCAGAACGCGTCGCTGGCGCACGCCGAGAACATGGCCTTCCTGCTGGCGCAGCAACGCCTGCAGGCGTTCCGCATCAACGACCGCTACGACGGCCCGGTGACGCTGGCGACCTCGGCGCAACCGTGCTGCCAATGCTATGGCGCGACGGTCTGGGCCGGCGTCGACCGCCTGCTGATCGGCGCGCGCGCCGAGGACGTGATGGAGCTGACCGAATTCGACGAAGGCCCGCTGCCCGCCGACTGGATCGGCGAACTGGAGAAGCGCGGCATCGAGGTCGTGCGCGACATCCGGCGCGAGCAGGCGCGCGCAGTGCTGCGCGCCTACGGCGAGCACGGCGGCCAGCGCTATTGATGGACGGCCTGCTGTGCTACTGCCGCCAGGGCTTCGAGCCGGAACTGGCGGCCGAGCTGACCGAGCGCGCCGCGCAGGCCGGCATCGCCGGCTATGCGCGCGCCAGCCGCAACGACGGCTACGCGGTGTTCGCCAGCGACGACGCGCGCATCGCTTCCGCCTTGCGCTGGCGCGAGCTGGTCTTCGCGCGGCAGAAGCTCGCGCTGATCGCCGAACTGCGCGGCCTGGACCCGAAGGACCGCATCGCGCCGATGCTGGAGGCGATGCGCGGACGCGGGCGTTTCGGCGACGCATGGGTGGAGCATCCGGACTCCGACGCCGCCAAGCCGCTGGCCGGCCTCGCGCGCAGTTTCGGCAACGCGCTGCGGCCGGCGTTGCGCAAGGCCGGGCTGCTGACCGAGAAGGAGAATCCGAAGCTGCCGCGCCTGCACGTGACCTTCGTCGATGGCGACCACGCTTTCCTCGCCGTCGCCGATCCGGCCGACAGCGCGCCGTGGCCGCTCGGCATCCCGCGGCTGAAGCTGCTGCCGGACGCGCCATCGCGTTCGGCGCTGAAGCTGGAAGAAGCCTTCCTCGTCCTGCTCGACGCGCGCGAACGCGAAGCGTTGCTGAAACCGGGCATGGCCGCCGCCGACCTCGGCGCCGCGCCGGGCGGCTGGACCTGGGTGCTGACCCGGCACGGCATCCGCGTCAGCAGCATCGACAACGGCCCGCTGCGCCAGCACGTGCTCGACACCGGGCTGGTCACGCACCTGCGCGAGGACGGTTTCCACTGGCAACCGCCGCGGCCGCTGGACTGGATGGTCTGCGACATGGTCGAACAGCCGCGCCGCGTGGCCGAGCGCATGGCCGCGTGGTTCCGCGAAGGCTGGTGCCGGCACGCGGTGTTCAACCTGAAACTGCCGATGAAGAAGCGCTGGGACGAAACCCGGCTTTGCCTGGACCTGTTCGCGCAGAAGGCCGGCAAGCCGCTGACCGTGCGCGCGAAACAGCTTTACCATGATCGCGAAGAGATCACCGTGTTTGCGACGCCAAGGCAATGAGGAAACCGGAAATGGCAAGCTCCTGGATCGCCGTCGCGGCGCCCTACCTGCCGGATATCATCCGCATGGCCAAGCCGCTGTTCACGCGCACGCCGCCGCAGGCGGACAATTCGCAGCAGCTGCGCATCGACATATTCAACGAGCAGATCGCGGAGTTGCAGAACGCCGCCGCGACCAACGCCGATTCGATCGGCAAGCTTGCCGCGGACATGCAGAAGACGCTGGAGGTGCTGCAGCTCGGCGCGGAGCGGGTCGAGAAGCGGGTACAGTCGGCCCAGTTGCTTGCGTGGGTCTCGGTGACCGCGGCGTTGCTGTCGTTCGGGCTGGCGGCGTACGCGTTGGCGTCCTGACCACACAGCGTCCTGTTCAATCTTCCTTCAACGCGGCATCGATGGCCTTCTGCGCCAGCGGCGCCATCACCCTGTAGCCCTCCGGCGTCGGATGCACGCCGTCGGCCGCGAGCTTCGGATCGAGGCCGCCCTCGGCGTTGGCCATCGCCGAGTAGTAATCGAGATAAACCAGCCCTTTGTCCTTCGCGTACTGGCGGATCCATTCGTTGAGCGCGCGGATCTTCGCGGCGGGTTTGTAGCCGGGTCGCCACGGATAGGCGCTGGCGGGCAGGACCGAGGCGAGGACAGCACGGATGCCGTTGGCCTTGGCGAGCTCCACCATCGAGCGCAGGTTGTCCTCGATCATGTCGAGCGACGCGGGACCGGTGTTGCCGGCGATATCGTTGGTGCCGGCGAGGATGACGACGGCTGCGGGCTTGAGTTCGATGACGTCCTGGCGGAAGCGCAGCAGCATCTGCGCGGTGGTTTGCCCCGAGATGCCGCGGTTGACGTAGGGCTTGCCGGGGAAGAATTCGGTGCCGTCGACGCGGCCCCAGCCGTCGGTGATGGAGTCGCCGTAGAACACGACCCTGCCCTCTTCCTCTGCCGGCAGCCTGGCGTTGTCGTCGCGGTAGCGGGCGAGTTGCGGCCAGTCGAGCAGCTTCTTCTGCATCCACTCGATCTGCTCCGGCTTCAGCTCGGACGGCGCCACGGTGTAGGTCGGTTCGACCGAAGGCGGCTGATCGTCCGGTTCGGCCTGCTGCCCGTGCACAGGAAAAGTGGCGACTGCCACAAGGAATGCGATTATCGCCAACGACGAAAATTTCATGCCGCCCCCGAAAGATTCGGAAATTCGTAGAACCATTGAAGCATAGGGCGGGTCATGACCCGCCATTGAGCATCCTGCAAGATCGCGCAAGGCGGGTCGAGACCCGCCCTACCAGTTCTGACCAGCATTCATTTTCAACGCCATGCCTGGCCATTCAGAACAGCAATATCCGGTCTCACTCTCTGCAACCTCGCCATGGCAAGCTATCCGCCTAGTGGAGGCCCCGCCATGCAGAACCCCATCGAACTCAAGAACCCCGCCGCGTTCGCCGACGAATTCCTGCGCCTGACCCTGCTGCAGGGCTTCCAGTCGCTGACCAAGCGCGACCTGGAACTGCTGATCTTCGTCCTGCTGGAACGCGACGGCGCCATCGGCCGCGACGAAGGCAACGCCGCCGTCGCCGCGAAACTGCGCGTCACCCCGGCCAAGGTCAAGGCGCTGCGCCGCGACGGCTACGCCCGCTGGCGCGCCCTCGTGCCCGAGGACGACGACACCGCGCTGCGCCGCATCGTCGCCAACGTGCTGGCCGAGGCCAACCTGCGCAGCGGCGCCAAGCACGTCAGCGAACGCAGCCGCAAGGACGGCTTCCTCGCCGTGCGCATCGAACACCCCGACGACGCCCAGCGCTTCGACCAGGCCATCCTCGACGTCGGCGCGCTGCCGGTGTACGAACGCAACCGCGAAGTCGTCGCGGTGCGCTTCGACACGCTGCTCAAGATCGCCGAGAAATGGGGTTACCTGCAGCCGGACGCCGGGAAGATCGCGAAGGAACTGAAGAAGCTCGCCCCGGCCTCCGAGGAGGTCGCCGACCTGCTGAAGAAGGACATCACCAAACTGCGCTGGGAAGACGCGCGCAACGCGCTCAACAGCCTCGGCGCCAAGGCGATCGCCAGCACCGCCGAGGGCGGATTGAAGGGACTGCTGAAGATCGTGTTTCCCTTCATCCCCGGCTGATTCAGCCCCGCGCGATCTCCACCCGCTTCCCCTCCGCCTTCGCCGAGGCGAAGGTCGCGTCGATCACCCGCAGGTCGCGCAGGCCTTCTTCGCCGGGCGCGATGAACGACGCGCCCTGCATCAGCGCCAGCGCGTCGTCGTCCATCTGCTTCGCCTGCATGCGCGGCTGCGGGCCGAGCGACGCATCCAGCGCCTTGCCGTCGCTGGTCCGGCCGCGGTTGCCGGAATAGACCTGGAACGGCGAAACCTCGTACCACCCCCTCTCGCAATCGACCCGCAGGATGTTCGAATTCTCGCCGTAGCTGGTCATGCAATCGGCGAACAGGCCGCCGGGGAATTCCAGCCGGAAGCGCATCGTCTCTTCCATGCCGCGGAAGATCTCCGGCCGCTTCACCTCCGCCTTCGCGGTCACCGCGACCGGCTCCAGCCCGCTGGCGTAGCGCGCGGCGTTGATCGCATACACGCCCATGTCGTACAGCGGGTTGCCGCCACGCTTCGGGTCCAGGCGCCAGTTGTCCGGGTCGTAGCCTTCGCTGTAACCGCGGTAGCCGGCCTCGGCGCGCAGCTTCAGCGGCTTTCCGTACGGCTTCTCCTTCGCCCAGGCGACGACCTGCTGCGTGATCGGCTCGTGCTGCAGGCGATAGCCGATCGCCAGCCGCACCTTGTTCTTCGTGCAGGCGTCGATCATCGACCGCGCCTCGGCCGCGGTCATCGCCATCGGCTTCTCGCACCAGACGTGCTTGCCAGTGCCGGCGGCGCGGATCGTGTACTCGGCGTGCATCGACGTCGGCAGCACGATGTAGACGACGTCGATGTCCGGGTTGTCGGCGATGCGCTCGAAGTTGCCGTAGTCGTAGACATTCTTGTCGGGGATGCCGTACTTGCGTTGCCACGGCGCGATCTTCTCCGGCGAACCGGTGACGATGCCGGCCAGCCGGCAGTGCTTCGTCAGTTGCAGCGCCGGCGCCAGCAGGTTGCCGGCATAGCCGCCCAGCCCGACCAGGGCCACGCCGAGCTTGCGTTCCGGCTTCGACTTGCCGAAGGCGGGAAGCCACGGCGACACGCCGGCCAGGGCCAGCGATTGCAGCGTGCGACGGCGCGCGGGCGAGCGCGGGGGAACCGTATTCGGCATGCGACACCTCGTTTCGGTCCTGCAGCGGCGCACAGACTAGCGCAGGAATCGTTAAGCGATGTCCTTTGCACCAGCGGCGTGGGCCGCGGCCGGAAACCGGGCGGCCCGGCGGAATGGTCCGCAAGCGCCGACCGCGGCCTGCGTCGCCCCTACAGACCCGAGGCCTTGCGCCACAGCAGGTTGGTCAGCGGCGGCAGCCGTCCGGCGAGGCCGAGCAGCGGGCCGCGCAGCAGGGTCAGGTGCATCTCGTCGTTGGAGAACAGCCGGTTGATGCCGTCGAAGGTCCAGGCGGCCGCCGTGTTCTCGCTGCGGCGCGTGCGTGCCCACCGCGCGAGGCGGTGCGGCGTGGCCCAGTCGACGCGCTTGCCCTGCGCGTCGACGACGAGCTCGCGCAGGCCGGCCACGTCGCGCAGGCCCAGGTTGACGCCCTGCCCGGCCAGCGGATGCACCGTGTGCGCGGCGTCGCCGACCAGCAGCACGCGGCCGGCGACGTAGTGCGTGGCGAGCTGGCGGCGCAGCGGGAAGGCGGCGCGTTTCGACGCCACGCGCACCGCGCCGAGCATGCCGGCGCTGGCCGCGGCCAGTTCGCAGTCGAAACTTTCGTCGTCGAGTTCCAGCACGCGCGCGGCCTCGTCGTCCGGCAAGGTCCAGACGATCGAGGTGCGGCCTCCGGCGAACGGCAGGAAGGCCAGCGGCCCGGTGGCCAGGAAGCGCTGCCACGCGGTGTCTTCGTGCGGCTTCTCCGTTTCGATGAAGCAGACCACGCCGCGCTGCGCGTAGTCGTGCGCCCTGGTTTCGATGCCGGCCAGTCCGCGCAAGGTCGAATTCGCGCCGTCGGCGGCGATGGCGAGGCGCGCATCGAGTCGCGTGCCGTCGCCCAGGCGCAGGCGCACGCCATCGGCATCCTGTTCCAGCGACTCGACCCGCGCCGGGCAGTGCACGTGCACGCCGGCGGCGGACAGCGCCGACCACAGCCGGTCGACCAGCAGGTCGTTTTCGACGATCCAGCCCAGTTGCGCGCGGCCGAGCGAATCGGCGTCGAACACCAGTTCGCCACCGCCGGCCGCGTCCCATACGCGCATGCGCCGGTACGGCTGCGCGCGCGCCTGCAGCACCGGCGTCCACGCGCCGAGCGCGTCGAGCAGCGCGGCGTTGTCCGGCGAGAACGCGTAGACGCGCAGGTCGGGTTGTGGCGGCGACCAGCGCGGCGGTTCGCGGCCTTCGACGATGGCGACGTCGAGGCCCTGCTTCGCCAGCATCAATGCGCAGGCGGAGCCAACCACGCCGCCACCGACGACCACCGCGTCGAGCTGCCCGCGCTTGTTCCTCGGAATCGCATTCATGCCGCCGCCTCGCGGCACAGCGCCGGCACGTCGCCGCGGAAGCCCATTGCGCCGCCGACCAGCATCGACTGCACGGCCGGCACGTGGCTGGCGGCGAACAGGCCAAGACTGCGCAGCGGCCGCAACAGCGGCGTGTCGTTCGAAGTCAGCCGCGCCAGTCCATCGGAGAATTGCAGCGTGCGTGCGCGGTCCTCGCGGCGGCGCTGCACGTAGCGTTCGAGCAGTTCGGCGGAACCCGGGTCCGCCGCTTCGGCCACCAGCTCGGCCAGGGTCAGCGCATCGCGCAGGCCGAGGTTGAAGCCCTGCGCGCCGATCGGGTGGATCGTCTGCGCCGCGTTGCCGAGCAGCACCGCGCGTTCCGCGATGGTGCGCGTGGCGACGACGCGGACGATCGGGTAGCCGCTGCGCTCGCCGCTGGCAACGAAACGACCCGCGCGCCAGCCGAAGGCCCGCTGGATGCGTTCCAGCCACGCCGCTTCGTCGAGTTCGGCGACCGCGCCGGCCTCGTCGCGGGCCACGCCGTGGACCAGCCCGTAGTGGCGGTCGCCGCGCGGCAGCAACGCGGTCGGGCCGTGATCGCCGAAGCGTTCGTACGCGGTGCCGTCGGGCGCGCGTTCGCCGCGCACGCGGGCGACGAACAGGGTCTGCCGGTAATCGTGTTCGTCCGCGGCGATGCCCAGCGCCTCGCGCACGCCGCTGCGGGTGCCGTCGGCGGCGACCAGCAGGCGCGCGGCGACCTCGCGTTCGCCGTCCGCATCGGCGATGCGGACCCGGTGCGCATCGCCGTCGCCGGCGGCCAGGCCGACGAAGCGCGCCGGACGGTAGCGGGTCAGTTTCGGCAATTCGGCCAACCGCGCTTCCAGCGCCTCGCCGAAGTCGCGGGCGACGACGACCTGGCCGAACCACTCGCGGCCATAGTCGGCGGCGTCCAGCTTCACCTGGCCGAAGTCGCCTTCGCGGCTGACGTGGATGCGGCGGATCGGCCCGGTCGGCGCGCGCAGCTTCTGCATCACGCCGAGCGCGGTCAGCGCATTGACCGTGGCCGCGGCGAAGCTGAGGTTGCGCTGGTCGAAAACCGACGGCAGCGCCCCGGCCGGGGCGGCCTCGACCATGCCCACGTCGACGCCGCAGCGGTCGAGCGCGATGGCGAGGCTGGCCCCGACCAGGCCGCCGCCGACGATCAGGACATCGTGTCGTTCAGTCATGCGCCCATGATACCGGTCGCTCCCGCGGGAGCGGGCCCTGCCCCCGACCGCCATCCCGGGCGCTTCGCGGGCCGGTTCGTCGCGGCGGGCGGTCTCGCGGCCGCGGGCATGGCCCGCTCCTACGGCGGGTGTGGTAATTGGCTAGAATGTCCCGGAGCCACCCGCAACCCGACCGGAAGAATGAACACCAACACCCAGCGCGCCGTCGTCCTCGTCCTGCTGCTGTCGCTGATGGCGGCCACCCGCAGCTATCTGTTCTACCACTTCGCGCCGGTACCGGACGCGTCGTGGGGCGTGTTCTTCATCGCCGGCTTCTACCTGCGCAACTGGACGAAATGGGCGTTCCCGCTGTTCATGGCGGTCGCGGTTGGCGCGGACTATTTCTCGATCGCCGCGCAGGGCATCGATTTCTGGTCGCACTACTGCGTGTCGCCGGGTTACTGGTTCCTGGTGCCCGCTTATCTGGCGCTGTGGCTGGGCGGCAGCTTCGCCCGCCGCGCGTATTCGGAAGCCAACCCGGGCAAGTCGCTGGCTGCGGTCGCCGGCGGCCTGGTCGCATCGGTCGTGGTTTGCCAGCTGTTCGCGCAGGGCGGCTTCTACTGGCTCAGCGACAGCGTGCCGCAGCCGGCCACCGTCGCCGGCTGGTGGAAGAACTACACCGACTGGCTGCTGCCGTACCTGCGCACCGCCGCCATCTACACCGGCCTGGCGGTAATCGCCCATGTCGGCGTGCAGCAGGTCGCGCGGCTGGCGAAGCCGCAACGCAGGTCGGTTTGATTGTTTCATCCCTTCTCCCCTCGCGGGAGAAGGCGCCCCTTAGGGGCCGATGAGGGGACGCGAGCGTCGCGGGCTTCGCGCGAAAAGCCGGGCCTCCTCCCTCGCACGCTCCGCGTGCGTTTCCCTCTCCCGCTCGGGGGAGAGGGCGGAAAAAGCCGGAGTGCGCATGGGTAATCGGTTGTCGAAAATCTACACCCGCACCGGCGACGACGGCAGCACCGGCCTCGGCGACGGCACGCGCACCGGCAAGGACTCGCTGCGGGTCGATGCCTACGGCACGGTGGACGAAGCCAATTCCGCGATCGGCGTGGTGCTGGCCGCGCCGAAGGTACCCAATGGCATCCGCGACCTGCTGACGAAGGTGCAGCACCAGTTGTTCGACCTGGGCGGCGAACTGTGCATCCCCGGCCACGCGGCGATCTTCGAGGCGGACATCGAGGCGCTGGAACGCCAGCTCGACCATTACAACGACGACCTGCCGCCGCTGAAGGACTTCATCCTGCCGGCCGGCGGCGAGGCCGCGGCGCGCTGCCACCTGGCCCGTACCATCGTGCGCCGCGCCGAGCGTGCGACCGTCGCGCTGTCGCGCCACGAACAGGTGCGCGGCGAGGCGATCCGCTACCTCAACCGCCTGTCCGACCTGCTGTTCGTGCTGTCGCGCGTGCTGGCGCGGGTGGATGGGCAGGGCGAGGTGTTGTGGAAGCACGAGCGGCGGCACGGGTAGGCGGATGAAGGCACTGTTTACGGCCGTGCTGCTTTCCGCAATCCCGTTCACCGCCTCGGCGCAAAGTTGCCGCATTTCCGCACTCCAGTCCGAACTCGCCAGGCGCGCCGGAATCGACCAAGCCGCTCGCAGGCAACTGCAGGAAAAGCCGGGCGAGAAGGCTGCGCTGGACCACGCGCTTGCCACCGACGCCGACAACACCGCGTGGATGCGCAAGATGATTGCCAAATGCGGCTGGCCGAAGGCATCCCGTGTCGGCAAGGTGGCCGCACACCAGGCATGGCTGCTGACCCAGCATGCCGACATGGCGCCCGACTACCAGGTGTACGCCGCGGAAAAACTCAGGGCCGCGGTACTCGAACACGAGGCGGAGCCGTGGGACCTTGCCGTCCTCGTGGACCGCAATCGGCGCCTGCAGGGCAACCCACAGGTGTACGGCATGCAATTCCACAACGATGAATCCGGGACCATCGTGTTCTTCCCGATGGAAGCGCCCGGGTTGCTGGACACGCGCCGCAAGGAAATCGGCCTGGAGTCGTTCTATTGCTGGGCGCACAAGGTTTCGGGCAAGGACATGACCCCCCTCCAATGGCCTGCGGGCGTACTGTTCAAGCCTGAAGATTGCCCGGCACCGACTCGACCGCAATGATCGTCTTCACCCACCCCGCCTGCCTGCTGCACGACACCGGCCCGGACCACCCGGAACGGCCGGCGCGGCTGGAGGCGGTGCTGGAGGGCCTGCGCGGGAACTTCGACGACCTCGACTGGCGCGAAGCGCCGCTGGCCAAGCTCGGCGACCTGAAGCGCGTGCACGGGCCGGAGCACATCGAGACCGTGCTGGAAGCCGACTTCGACGGCTACCGCATGCTCGACCCCGACACCGTCATGGTCCCCGCGTCCCGCACTGCCGCGCTGCGCGCCGCCGGCGCCGGCGTGGCCGCGGTCGACGCGGTGATGAACGGCGAAACCGACACCGCGTTCTGCGCCGTGCGCCCGCCCGGCCACCACGCCACCGCGCTGGCCGCGATGGGCTTCTGCCTGTTCAACAACGTCGCCGTCGCCGCCGCCTATGCCATCGAACAGCACGGGCTGGAGCACGTGGCGATCGTCGATTTCGACGTGCACCACGGCAACGGCACCCAGGCGATCTTCTGGGCCGAGCCGCGCGTGGCCTACTTCAGCACGCACGAATCCGGCATCTACCCGCACAGCGGCCTGGCCGGGGAACGCGGCGCCGGCAACATCCACAACGCGTTGCTGCAACCGGGCAGCGGCGGCTTCCGCTTCCGCAACGTCTGGGCCGACGAGATGCTGCCTTTGCTGGACGACTTCCAGCCGCAGTTGCTGTTCGTTTCCGCCGGCTTCGACGCGCACATGCGCGACCCGCTGGCCGACCTGATGGTGGAGACCGAGGACTTCGCCTGGCTGACCCGCGAACTGCGCGCGCTCGCCCGCCGCCATGCCGGCGGGCGCGTGGTCTCGCTGCTGGAAGGCGGCTACGACCTGCAGGCCCTGCGCGAGGCCTGCGCCGCCCATGTGGCCGAACTGCGTTGAGCCGATCCATTCCGGTCAAGGGCTTGCAGGGCGCAAATGAACCCAGCCCGACGCCGGGGCATGGACTTCATTGCCCGTGTGCGGCCCATGCGGCAAGCTAACCGGCGTTTTCACCCCGGACTTTCGCATCGCGTGCGTTCCTCCCTGCGCCTGCTGCCCATTCCCCTGGCCATCGCCGCCGCCCTGCCGGCGTTGGCGGCCGACCGCAAGCCCGACAACTGGGGGCTGTGCCCGGTCCAGGACGCCATACCCGCGTTCACCGGCGCCCAGCCACCTGCCGCCGATCCGGCCAAGGCCCGCGCCGAACGCGCCGGACTGCCGACCGTGATCGAGGGCGACTCGCAGTCCGGTACCGACCAGACCCTGGAATACAACGGCAATGTCACCCTGCAGCAGGGCGACAAGTACCTGCACGCCGACAACCTGGAATACAACCAGGGAGACAGCACCTACATCGCCACCGGCAGCGTGCAATACCAGGACTCGGCGATGCGCGTGGTCGCCGAACGGCTGCACGGCAACCAGGAAACGGAAAGCCACCAGCTGGAGAACGTGAAATACCAGCTGGTCTCGCGTCGCGGCAACGGCGGCGCCGAGCGCATCGAGATGGGCGGCGCGGAAGGCCGCCTGTCCGGTGCCACCTATTCCACCTGCGACCCCGAGGACCGGCACTGGGAATTGCGCGCGCGGCGCATCGACGTCGACACCGACGAAGGCTGGGGCGTCGCCCACGGCGCCAGCATCCGCATGGGCAAGGTGCCGGTGCTGTACATGCCGTGGATCAAGTTCCCGATCGACGATCGCCGCCATACCGGCCTGCTGTACCCGTCGATCAGCCATTCCGGCCGCAACGGCTTCGACTGGCGCCAGCCGATCTACCTGAACCTGGCACCGAACTACGACGCCACCCTGACCCCGCGCTGGATGAGCAACCGCGGCGTCCAGCTCGGCGCCCAGTTCCGCTATCTGTACCCGGGCGGAAAGGGCAGGCTGGAGGGCACCTGGATCCCGCACGACGACCTGGTCGAGCGCCGCATCGACGACGCGGCCCTGCCGGTCGACGACCCGAACCGCTACGACCCGCGCAACGACCCGCTGCGGACCGACGACCGCGGCATGCTGCGCTTCTCCGGCAGCCACAACATCGACAGCCACTGGCAGGCGCGGGCGAACCTGGCGTGGATCAGCGATCCGCGCTATCTCGAGGATTCGGGCAATTCGCTGTACGGCGTTTCCGCCGCTCGCCTGACCAGCACGGTTGGCCTGTACGGGCTCGGCCGCTACTGGAGCGCCGGGGTGATGGCCAATTCATGGCAATCGGCCGACTACACGCTCAGCGACACCAACCTGCCCTATCGTCGCCAGCCACGACTGTATTTCGATTGGGAACAGCCATTCGGACACTGGTTCGCCGCCGGCTTGCACAGCGAGGCGGTACGCTTCCACCACGACGAAAGGGACGGCGGCAGCCGCCTGGACCTGAAACCCTACGTCTCGATGCCGCTGCAGGGCGCGGCTTGGTACATCACCCCGACCATGGCGTGGCGCTACACCGGCTATCAGCTGGACGGCGGCCTGGCCGACAGCATCGCCCGCTCCCGCGCCGCCGCCGAGCTGGGCATCACCGGAAGCGCCGTCACGCCGGAACAACTGGCGCCGTATCGCGACGCCAGGCCGACGCGCAGCCTGCCGATCGGCTCGCTCGACGCCGGCCTCTACTTCGACCGCGATACCGAGATCAAGGGCCAGCACTACCTGCACACGCTGGAACCGCGCCTGTTCTACCTCAATGCCCCCTACCGCGAGCAGGACGGCCTGCCGGTGTTCGACACCCGTGCATTCACCTTCAGCTGGGGCCAGTTGTTCCGCGACAACCGCTACACCGGCCCCGACCGGCAGACCGATGCCAACCAGCTGACCCTGGCCTTGTCCAGCCGCCTGCTGCGCCAGGCCGACGGCCATGAACGGTTGGCGGTGAGCCTGGGCCAGATCCGCTATTTCGAGGACTCCCAGGTCACCCTGTCGGCGAGCGAAGCGCCGATCGAACAGGGCAAATCAGCCTGGGTCGCCGACATCAGCTATGCGCCGACCGACCGCTGGACCATCGGCACTTCCTACCAGTGGAACCCGAAGTACCGCCGCGACGACCTGGCCAGCGCGCGCGCGCGCTACCTGTTCCCCGACGACGGCGTGATCAACCTGACCTACCGCCACCGGCGCAACCCCTCCACCGGCAACTACCAGCTCAAGCAGGCCGACTTCTCCTTCCTGTACCCGATCAGCCCGAACTGGAGCGTGGTCGGCCGCTACTACTATTCCCTGCTGAACACCGCGACCGAAGACCCCAAGCTGCTGGAAGCCCTGGCCGGCGTGCAGTGGGACAGCTGCTGCCTCGCGGTACGCGTGCTGGCGCGCCGCTACGTGCGCAACCGCGAGGGCGAACTCAACAATTCGATCGGCGTGGAATTCGTGCTGAAGGGCCTGGGTTCGGCCGGTCGCGACACGGAGCGCGTGCTGCGCCGTGCTATCCTCGGTTACTACCGCGACGACCTGTACCTGGTGCCGCCGAGCAACACCACGCCGGATCCCGACGACGACGATTCCGGCCCCGACATGCTTCCCTGAGAAGCGCCCGAGCATGAACAAGACGAACTCCCGCAAGAACTTCCCCGCGCTCCGCCTCGCCGGTGCACCGGTCTTCGCCCTGCTGCTGGCCGCCGCGCCGCTGGCCGCGCAACAGCTGCAGGCACTGGACCGCATCGCCGCCGTGGTCGACGAGGACGTGATCCTGCAGAGCGAACTGGAGCGCGCCGAGCACAACGTGCGCGCCCAGTACGCCAACAACCCCGGGCAATTGCCGCCGGCCGACGTGCTGCGCCGGCAGGTGCTCGAGCGCCTGGTGCTGATGAAACTGCAGGTGGCGCGCGCCAACGACAGCGGCATCCGCGTCGGCGACGACGAACTGAACAACGCGGTGGCCGCGGTCGCGCGGCAGAACGGCCTCGACGTCGACGGCCTGCGCCAGCGCCTGGCCGCGGACGGCATGTCGTTCGACGATTTCCGCAATTCGATCCGCGACGAGATCGTGGTGCAGCGCCTGCGCCAGAGCTTCGCGCAGAGCCGGATCCAGGTCAGCGAGGCGGAAGTCGACGCCGCGCTGGCGCAGCAGTCCGGCAACGGCGTGCAGTACCACCTGGCGCACATCCTGGTCGGCCTGCCCGAGGGCGCCACCGCCGAGCAGATCGCCACCGGGCAGAAGAAGATCGACGGCATCAAGGGCCTGATCGACAAGGGCGAGATGGACTTCTCCGCCGCCGCGGTACGCTACTCCGACAGCCCCAACGCGCTGGAAGGCGGCGACCTGGGCTGGCGCAGCGTCGACGAGATCCCGACCGCCTTCGTCAACACGCTGCGCAGCATGTCGCCCGGCCAGGTCGTCGGCCCGATCCGCGGACCCAGCGGCTTCCAGCTGCTGAAGCTGGTCGAAACCCGCGACGCCGCACAGGGCGCGACGCAGCAGGTCACCGAATACCAGGCGCGGCACATCCTGGTGCGCGTCACCGACGTGCAGGATTCGGCGGCGGCCAAGGCCAAGATCGACACGCTGCGCGCGCGCATCGCCGGCGGCGCCGACTTCGCCGCGGTGGCGAAGGAATCGTCGGAAGACCCCAACACCCGCAGCAGCGGCGGCGAGCTGGGCTGGTTCGCGCTCGACGCCTTCGGCCCGGACTTCGGCCAGCAGGTCGCGGCGATCCAGGACGGCCAGGTCAGCCAGCCGTTCCGCACCGAGGCCGGCTGGCACATCGTGCAGCGCGAAGGCGTGCGCCAGACCGACGTCACCGACCAGAACAAGCGCGCGCAGGTGCGCGAAACCATCGGCCGGCGCAAGCTGGAGGACGAGTACAACCGCTTCCTGCGGGAAATGCGCGGCGAAGCCTACGTCAGCGTGCACGACACCAGCGCGAAGACCCCCGCCCCAACGCCCGCGCCCCCGGTAACGCCGCCGGCGACGGGCGACAACGGCGGCTGACCGTGCTGCCCAGGCTGGCGCTGGTACCGGGCGAGCCGGCCGGCGTCGGCCCCGAACTCTGCGTGCGGCTGGCGCAACAGCCGCACGCCAGCCACAGGCTGGTCGCGTTCGGCGACGCCGACACGCTGCAGGCCGCCGCCACGGCCCTGCGCCTGCCGCTGCGCCTGCTCGACGGACACGAAACCGCCACCGCCCCCGGCGACCTGCCGCTGCATCCGCTGCCGAACGCCGTCGCCAGCATTTTCGGCCGGCCCGACCCGCGCAACGCCGCCGCGGTGATCGCCGCGCTCGATGCCGCCGCCGATGCCTGCCTGCGCGGCGAATTCGACGGCCTCGTCACCGGCCCCACCCACAAGGCCACGATCAATGCCGGCGGCATCGCCTACACCGGCACCACCGAGCGCCTGGCCGAGCGCGCCGGTCGCGACGTGGTGATGATGCTGGCCAACGACGTGGTCCGCGTCGCCCTGGCGACCACGCATCTTCCGTTGCGCGAGGTCGCCGACGCGATCACCCGCGACGGCATCGAGCGCGCGCTGCGCATCGTCCACGCGGCGATGCGGAAGGATTTCGGCATCGCCGAACCGGTCATCGCGGTGCTCGGCCTGAACCCGCACGCGGGCGAAGCCGGGCACATGGGCCGCGAGGAAATCGACACGATCGCGCCGGCGATCGCCGCGCTGCGCGACGAAGGCATGCGGCTCGAAGGCCCGCTGCCGGCCGACACCGCCTTCCTGCCGCGCAAGCTCGAAGGCTTCGACGCGGTACTGGCGATGTACCACGACCAGGGCCTGCCGGTGCTGAAGTACAGCGGCTTCGAGCAGGCGGTGAACCTGACCCTGGGCCTGCCCTACCCGCGCGTCGCGGTCGACCACGGCACCGCGCTCGACCTCGCCGGCAAGGGCGTCGCCGATCCGTCCAGCCTGTTCGCCGCGGTCGCGACCTGCGCGCGGATCGCGGCGACGCGGCGTAAACTCGCCGCATGGACCTGATCGACTGGAACGATTTCGCGAGGGTTGAACTGCGCGTCGGCCGCGTGCTGTCGGCCGAACCGTTCCCCCAAGCGCGCAAGCCCGCCTACGTGCTGCAGGTCGATTTCGGCGACGGGATCGGCGTGCGCAAATCCAGCGCGCAGATCACCGCGCACTACCGCCCCGACGATCTGGTCGGACGCCTCGTGGTCGGCGTGGTCAATTTCCCGAAGAAGCAGATCGGTCCGCTGATGTCCGAATGCCTGATCACCGGCTTCCACGACGCCGACGGCAACGTCGCGTTGTGCGTGCCCGACCGCGACGTGCCGCTGGGGGCGAAACTGCTGTGAACCCCCATTCGCCCGCCAGGACCTTCGGCGCCGCCAAGAAGCAGCTCGGCCAGCACTTCCTGCACGAACGCGGCTTCATCGAGAAGATCGTGCTCGCGGTGAACCCGCAGCCCGGCGACCGCCTCGTCGAGATCGGCCCCGGCCAGGGCGCGATCACCTTCCCGCTGCTCGACCGCCACGGCGAGCTGACCGTCATCGAATTCGACCGCGACCTGATCTTCCCGCTGACCGAAGCCGCCCGCGCGCACGGCACGCTGGAAGTGATCCACCGCGACGTGCTCGAGGTCGACTTCACCCGGCTCGCCAGCGACGGCCGCAAGCTGCGCCTGGTCGGCAACCTGCCCTACAACCTGTCGTCGCCGATCCTGTTCCATGCGCTGGAACACGCCACCGCGATCGTCGACATGCACTTCATGCTGCAGAAGGAAGTCGTCGACCGCATGGCCGCCGAACCGGGCAGCAAGGTCTACGGCCGCCTCAGCGTGATGCTGCAGGCGCATTGCCGGGTCGTGCCGCTGTTCACCGTGCCGCCGGACGCGTTCCGGCCGCCGCCGAAGGTCGATTCGGCGGTGGTGCGGCTGCTGCCAAAGCCGGCAAGCGAAATCGGCGTGCGCGACCCGAAGCGTTTCGAGGAAGTCGTCCGCGCCGCCTTCGGCCAGCGCAGGAAGACCCTGCGCAACGCGCTGTCCGGCACCTGCACCGCCGAGCAGATCGAAGCCGCCGGCCTGCGCCCCGATGCGCGCGCCGAGCAGATCGAGGTGGAAGGCTTCGTGAAGCTGGCGAACTTGCCGGGCTAGGCGCTGTTGATAGACTGTCGCGCATGGACAGTCCGGACTACGCCATCGACGTCAACGTCGCCACCCGTTTCCTCGCCGAGCAGTCGGTGCCCGAGGACGGCCGCTACGTGTTCGCCTACACCATTCGCATCCACAACAGCGGGCGGGTATCGGCGCGACTGATCGACCGGCATTGGATCATCACCGACGCCAACGGCAAGGTCGAGGAGGTGCGCGGCGAAGGCGTGGTCGGCGAGCAGCCGTGGCTGCGTCCCGGCGACGACTACGAATACACCTCGGGCGCGGTCCTGGACACCGCGCACGGCGTGATGCGCGGCAGCTACGGCATGCTGGCCGACGACGGCACCCGCTTCGACGCGCCGATCGCGCCGTTCTCGCTGTCGATCCCGCGGACCCTGCACTGATGGGGCGCGCATGAGCGTTTGGGCGATCGGCGACCTGCAAGGCTGCTACGACGCGACGCAACGATTGCTGGAACGCATCCGCTTCGATCCCGCGCGCGACACCCTGTGGTTCTGCGGCGACCTGGTCAATCGCGGCGGGCAGTCGCTGGAGACGCTGCGCCTGGTGCACTCGCTGCGCGAACGCAGCGTCGTCGTGCTCGGCAACCACGACCTGTCGCTGCTGGCGGTCGGCGCGCGCACCCCGGAGGAACAACGCAGGGTCAACCCCGACCTGCAGCGCGTGGTGCTGGCCGAGGACCGCGATGAACTGCTCGGCTGGCTGCGCATGCAGAAACTGGCGCACGTCGATCGCGAACTCGGCTGGATGATGGTGCACGCCGGGCTGGCCCCGCAGTGGACCATCGAGATGGCCGAGCGCCACGCGGCCGAGGTCGAGAAGCAACTGCACGGCGACGGCTACCACAAGCTGCTGCGCAACATGTACGGCGACAAGCCGAACTGGGGCCCGCAGTTGCGCGGCCACGACCGCTGGCGCGCGATCATCAACCTGCTGACGCGGATGCGCTACTGCACCCCGCGCGGGCGCATCGCGATCGAGGAGAAGGGCGCGCCGGGTTCGCAACCCAGCGGCCTGTACCCGTGGTACGAGGTGCCGGGCCGCGTGCAGCGCGAGTTGAACATCGTCTGCGGGCACTGGTCGACGTTGGGCCTGATGATCGGCCACGGCGTGTACGCGATCGACACCGGCGCGGTCTGGGGTGGGAAGCTGACCGCGCTGCAACTGGATACCGACGAACTGCGCGTCGTGCAGGTGCCGGGCCGCGACGTGCCGCCGCCGCCGAAGGGCGAGTTGCCGAAGGATTGAACGCCGTCAGCGGCGTTCGTAATCCACGAACTCGAAATCGAACGCATGCTTCGCATCCGCCGGATGCGTCTCGCGCGACACGACTTGCCATGGCGAAGGATCGAATCCCGGGAAGAACGCATCGGCGCCTTCGACTTCGGCATCGACATGGGTCAGGTGCAGCACGTCTGCGAACGGCAAGGCAAGCGCATAGATTTCCGCGCCGCCGATGACGCACAGTTCTTCGGCGCCCTGTTCCTCCGCGATCCGCATCGCCTCGTCGATGGAGCCGACCGCACGCATGCCTTCGAACGGCACGCGCCCGGAGCGGGTGAGGACGAGGTTCAGCCGCCCGGGCAAGGCACGGCCGAGCGACTCCGCGGTCTTCCTCCCCATCAGGATCGGCTTGCCGAGCGTCAGCGCCTTGAAGTGCCGGAAATCGTCCGGCAAATGCCACGGCATCGCGTTGCCGCGACCGATGGCGTTGTTGCGGTCGAGCGCCGCGATCAACGAGACGCGTGGTCGAGGGGCCGGCATCGGCTCACACCGCCACCGGCGCCTTGATCGCGGGGTACGGATCGTAGCCGTGGATCTCGATGTCGTCGTAGCAGAACGAGAACAGGTCGGCGACGTCCGGGTTCAGCCGCAGCGTCGGCAGCTTGCGCGGCGTACGCGCGAGCTGTTCGCGCGCCTGTTCGTAATGGTTCGAATACAGGTGCGCGTCGCCCAGCGTGTGCACGAAGTCGCCGACGCCCAACCCGGTGGCCTGCGCCACCATGTGGGTCAGCAGCGCGTAGCTGGCGATGTTGAACGGCACGCCGAGGAAGATGTCGCCGCTGCGCTGGTACAGCTGGCAGCTGAGCCTGCCGTCGACCACGTAGAACTGGAACAGGTTGTGGCACGGCATCAGCGCCATCTTCGGCAGGTCGGCCACGTTCCAGGCGCTGACCACGAGGCGGCGCGAGTCCGGGTTGCGCCTGATCTCGTCCACCAGCCACTTCATCTGGTCGATCTGCTGGCCGCCGGCGCCTTCCCAGCTGCGCCACTGCTTGCCGTAGACCGGGCCGAGTTCGCCGTTCTCGTCGGCCCACTCGTCCCAGATGCTGACCTTGTTCTCCTTCAGGTAGGCGATGTTGGTCTCGCCCTTCAGGAACCACAGCAGCTCGTGCACGATCGAGCGCAGGTGCAGCTTCTTGGTGGTGACCAGCGGGAAGCCCTCGTTGAGGTCGAAGCGCATCTGCCAGCCGAACACGCTGCGCGTGCCGGTGCCGGTGCGATCGCCCTTCTCGGCGCCGTGCTCGAGCACGTGCCCCAGCAGGTCGAGGTATTGCTTCATTCCTTGCCTCCGGCGAATGGCCTCATGCACCGCCTCCGGCGGGTTGCACGGTCGGCGCGCGACGCGACAGCCACAGCAGGAACAGGCCGAGCAGGACCAGCGGCAGGCTCAGCAACTGGCCCATCGTGACCCAGCCCAGCGCAAGATAATCCAGCTGCTGGTCGGGCACGCGGACGAATTCCACCACGAAACGGAACACGCCGTACAGCAACGCGAACAGCCCCGACACCGCGTAGCGCGGGCGCGGCTTGCGCGAGAACCACCACAGCACCGCGAACATCACCAGCCCTTCCAACCCCGCTTCGTACAACTGCGTCGGATGCCGAGCGAATTGGTCCAGCGCGCCGGCGGCGTATTGCGCCTGCAGCTGCGCGGCGCTGAGCTTGAGGTCGACCACGTTCGGGTCGGTGGTCGGGAAGATCACGCCCCACTTCGTGCCGGTGTACTTGCCCCACAGCTCGCCGTTGACGAAATTGGCCAGGCGGCCGACAAACAATCCGGACGGCACCAGCGGCGCGAGGAAATCGACGGTATCGAAGAAATGCAGGCGATGCTTGCGCGTCCACCATGCCGCCGCGGCCAGCACGCCGAGCAGGCCGCCGTGGAAGCTCATGCCGCCCTGCCAGACCTTGAACACGCTCAACGGTTCGGCGACGTACGCCGGCAGGTCGTAGAACAGGATGTAGCCGAGGCGGCCGCCGAGGACCACGCCGAGCATGCCGTAGAACATCAGGTCGGACAGGCCTTCCTGGTCGACCCCGGGCAGGCGCCCGGCGCGGATGCGCAGGCGGGCCAGCCACCACGCCAGCACGAAGGCCACGGCGTAGGCGATGCCGTACCAGTGCACCTTCAGCGGGCCGAGGGAGAAAGCGATGGGGTCGAGCTGGTGGAGATAGGGCATGCGGCCGGCCGGCTGGGAATGTCGATGGTTATTTTGCCCCAAGCCTACGCCGGCAAGGACGGGCCATCGGTCACAGGATATAGGGGCGGTTCGGCAATTCGTCCTCGTCGGGCGCACCGCCGTCCTGCGGGAAGTGCGCGGCGAGCAGGTCGGACACGGACTCGATGCCGGCGACGACCGCCGCCTCGGGCTCGCCGGCGTGCAGTCGCTCCTCCATCAGCTGGCACACGCCGCGCCACTGCTCGGCGCTGACCTTTCCGTCGAGGCCGCGGTCGGCAACGATCTCGATGCGATGGTCGGCCAGCAACAGGTAGACCAGCACGCCGTTGTTGGCCGCGGTGTCCCAGGTGCGCAGGCGGGCGAAGGCCTCCAGCGCGCGCTGGCGCGCCTGCACGCCGCGCAGGACCTGGCCGACCGGCAACTCGGATTCGACCGCGAACATCACTTCGCCGGTGTGCCGGCGCTCGCCCGCGGCGATCGCATCGGCGATGCGGTGCAGGCTGTCCTCGGGGAACAGCGCGCGGGCCGAACGGGCGAACAGGTGGCGCAACAGTCTCATCGTCTACCCGGCTCCCATTCACCAACTCCCCGAAGCACCGCCGCCGCCGGACATGCCGCCACCGCCCGACCAGCCGCCGCCTCCGCCAAAACCGCCGCCTCCGCCACCGAAGCCGCCCCCGCCCCAGCCGCCTCCACCGCCGCCCCAACCACCCCAGTCGCGGTGGCGGGCGTAGCGGCCGGTCGACACCGTGACCAGGCCGAACAGCAAACCGAACACGCCGGCGATCGCGGCGACGGGCCACAACGAGGAAAGCAACCAGGCCACGCCGCCCGACGCGCCGCCGGTCAGCAGGCCGCGCAGGCCCTTCGGCGCGCGGCTGAAGATGCCGCGCACGATCTGGGCGACGATGAACGCGGCGAACAGGGCGAAGACGAAGCCACCACCGCCATTGCCGCCCTGGCGGTGGCCGCTGACCGGCTCCGGCAGCGGCTCGCCGTCGATGATCTTCACCAGCACCGCGGTCGCGTCGATCAGGCCGCCGCCGTAGTCGCCCGCGCGGAACTTCGGCGCCATGTATTCCTGGATCACCCGGCTGGCGATCGCGTCGGGAATCGCGCCCTCCAGCCCGTAACCGGTGTGGATGCGCACGCGGCGGTCGTCCTTCGCGACCACGACCAGCACCGCGTCGTCGACCTTCTTGCGGCCGAGCTTCCACTGGTCGAACACGCGCTGGGCGTAGTCGAAGATGTCCTCCGGCTGCGTGGTCGGCACGATCAGCACCTGCAACTGGCTGCCCTTGCGCCGTTGCAGGTCCAGCGCCTGCCGTTCCAACTGCTGCTTCTGCGCCGCGTCGAGCGTGCCGGTGGTATCGACCACCGGCGACGTCAGCGGCGGGATATCCGCCAATCCGGCCGTCGCCGGCCGCTGCGCCCACGCCGCAGCGCAGGGCAGCAGCAGGCAGGCGAGCAGCAGCCCGTGCCGGACGTACCGGATGATAGGCGGCATCCGCGGCCCCGGATCAGTTCGACGGCGCGGGCTGCGGCTGCGGCGCCTGCTGCGGCGCTGGCGTGCCGAAGTCGACCTGCGGCGCCTCGGAGATCTGCGCTTCGTTCTCGACCGTGAAGTTCGGCTTGGTCTTGTAGCCGAAGACCTTCGCGGTGATCAGCTGCGGGAACGAACGGATGTAGGTGTTGTAGTCCTGCACCGTCTGGATGTAGCGCTGGCGCTCGACGCTGATGCGGTTCTCGGTGCCTTCCAGCTGCGCCTGCAATTGCAGGAAGTTCTGGTCGGCCTTCAACTGCGGATAGTTCTCGCTGACCACCAGCAGGCGGTTGAGCGCGCCCTGCAGTTCGCCCTGCGCGTCCTGGAACGCCTTCAGCGACGCCGGATCGTCGGCATTGACGTTGATGTTGCCGACCTTGGCGCGCGCGTTGGTCACCTCGGTCAGTACCCGCTCCTCGTGGCTGGCGTAGCCCTTCACCGTCGCCACCAGGTTCGGCACCAGGTCGGCGCGGCGCTTGTACACGTTGAGCACCTGCGACCAGGCCGCGGTGACCGCCTCGTCCTTCTGCTGGATGGCGTTGTAGCCGCAGCCCGACAGCAGCGCGACCAGCCCCAGCACCACCAGCGAACGCATGAACAGACGCATGACCGAAACTCCTCCGGGTTGAGTCCGCGCATTGCAGCATTCCCGCCCGCGCCGCGCAACGGCCCGGGCGGGCGCGTAAAGAATGCGTTACGGCACGATCGGGTGCCGGTGCGTCATCGCGCGGCGGCGCATCATCAGGTTCAACCACTCGACCATCACCGAGAAGCCCATCGCGAAGTAGATGTACGGCTTCGGCACGTGGATTTCCACGCCGTCGAGGATCAGCACCACGCCGATCAGCACGATGAAGGCCAGCGCCAGCATCTTGATCGTCGGGTTGGCGTCGATGAAGCTGCCCAGCGGGTTGGCCGCCAGCAGCATGATCGCCACCGCCAGCAGGATCGCCACCACCATCACCGGGATGTGCTCGGCGATGCCGACCGCGGTGATCACCGAGTCCAGCGAGAACACGATGTCGATGATCGCGATCTGCAGGATCACCATGCCGAACACCGCCGAGGCCTTGGTGGTGGCCGGGTCCTTGTCCTCGCCGCCGGTGATCAGCTCGCGGATTTCCATGATCCCCTTCATCAGCAGGAAGATGCCGCCGAGGATCAGCACCAGGTCGCGGATCGAGATGCCCATGCCGGCGACGCTGAACAGGTCGTGCTGCATCCGCGCCAGGAACGCCAGCGACACCAGCAGGGCGATGCGGGTGATGCAGGCCACGGCGATGCCGAGTTTGCGCGCGTACGGGCGGCGCTGCTCGGGCAGGCGGCCGACGGCGATCGAGATGAACACCAGGTTGTCGATGCCCAGCACGATCTCCAGTGTGCTCAACGTGACCAGGGTCAGCCAAACGTTGGGGTCGGCGAGGAAATCGAGGTTCATGCGTTTGGTAACCCTTGCGAAGTCGGTATCGGGATTGCGGATCAGAAGAATTTCGGGCCCACGATGGCGCCCCAGCACAGCAGCACGTTCAGCATCAGCACGAACACCGCCGCCGAACCCATGTCCTTGGCGCGCCCGGCCAGCTCGTGGTACTCGGAGCCGTAGCGTTCGATCACCGCCTCCACCGCCGAGTTCAGCAGCTCGACGCTGAGCACCAGCAACATCGAGCCGATCAGCAGCACGCGCTCGACCGCGTTGCCGCCCAGCCACCAGGCCAGCGGCGCGAGCACCACGAACAGGTAGGCCTCGAGGCGGAACGACGATTCGTGCAGCCACGCCGCGCGCAGGCCCTGCAGCGACCACTTCGCGGCCTTGAGCATGCGCGACGGCCCGCGCGGCAGGTGTCCGAATTCGTCGGCCATGGGCTCAGCCCCCGCGACGCCGGCGTGGGCGGGGAGTCGTTGGACGGGCGGGCATCGGCAGGCCGGAATCGGTCATGGGAAGCGCGATTTTGCCACAACACGGCGCACGGGCCGGCCGGATTGCCACGCAGGTCGCCGCCGGATCAATCCAGCGGGGCCGCGGGCCATGGAAGACGCGCCCGCGGATCGAGTGCGCAAGTGCTTGATCCGGCGCGGGCCGGGAGCGTTTGGAAGGATTCCCCCGGCATTGCCATAATCCGGTTTTCCACCGGGAAACCCGCACATGTCCGCGACACTGCGCCACGGCCTCGCCGCCCTGCTCGCCCTGCTCGCCCTGGTCCTGCTGGCCGGCTGCACCGCCGCGCCGCCGCCGAAGCCGCCGCTGCAGGTACCGGCCACGGTTTCCAGCACCGACTGGGAACGCGACATGCAGCGCTTCGCCGCCGAGGACGCGGCGAACCCGCCGCCGAAGGGCGCGGTGCTGTTCGTCGGCAGTTCGTCGATCCGGATGTGGGCGACCCTGGCGCAGGACTTCCCCGGCATCGCGGTCGTCAACCGCGGCTTCGGCGGTTCCGAGATCCGCGACAGCACCTGGTACGCCGACCGCATCGTCGTGCCCTACGCACCGCGCACGATCGTGTTCTATGCCGGCGAGAACGACATCAACAGCGGCCGCAGCCCGCAACAGGTGCTGGGCGACTTCCGCGCCTTCGTCGAACGCGTGCGCCGCGACCTGCCGCGCGTGCGCATCGTGCTGGTGTCGATCAAGCCGAGTCCGCTGCGCGCGGCGCAACTGCCGGCGCAGCGCGAGGCCAACGCGCTGCTGCGCGAGGAAATCGCGCGGACGCGGAACGCCGCGTTCGTCGACGTGGCCACGCCGATGCTCGGCGCCGACGGCCAGCCGCGCGCGGAACTGTTCATCGAGGACCGCCTGCACATGAACCATGCCGGTTACGACATCTGGCGCGGGCTGATCGCGCCGCTGCTGCAGCCGCGATGATTGCGACGAGCGGCATGCGCCGGTAACGCCGGCGTAACCCCGGCGGGAGTAGGTTGGCCTTCCCCCGCAACGGAGCACGGCCATGAACGCGCAACACCCCGCCGTCGGCTTCATGCCCGACGGTTACCACAGCGTCACCGCCTACCTGATCGTCGACGACGCCGCGAAGGCGCTCGACTTCTACCGCGACGCCTTCGGCGCGAGCGAACTGTTCCGCCTGCCGATGGGCGACAAGATCGGCCACGCCGAGATCCAGATCGGCGACACCCGGGTCATGCTGGCCGACGAATTCCCGCAGATGAACGCGCTGTCGCCGACCCACCGCGGCGGCGCCACCGCCAGCTTCATGATCTACGTCGAAGACGCCGACGCCGCCTGGGCGAAGGCGATCAAGGCCGGCGCGAAGGCCGATCGGCCGGTCACCGACGAATTCTGGGGCGACCGCATCGGCACCGTGGTCGACCCGTTCGGCCACAAGTGGTCGCTGGCCACGCACATCGAGGAAGTGGCGCCGGAGGAAATGCAGCGGCGCATGGCGGCGTGGTCGCAGGCGCAGGCGTCGGCCTGAACCGTCTCTTCCCGTCCGCGGGAGAAGGAAGGCTTGCAAACGATTCGAGGGCAGGCCCTTCTCCCGCGTGCGGGAGAAGGGCCATCCATTACTGCTGCCGCAACGCCTCGATCGGATCGAGCAGCGAGGCCTTGCGCGCCGGGTAGTAGCCGAAGAACAGGCCGGTGGCGATCGAGAACGCCGCCGCCAGCGCCACCACCTGCCCGTTCAGCGCCACCGGCAGTTCGCTGACCTTGCCGACGATCAGCGCGCCGGCGATGCCGATGACGATGCCGATGGCGCCGCCGATCAGCGAGATCAGCATCGCCTCGGCGAGGAACTGCCGGCGCACGTCCGACGGTCCCGCGCCGACCGCCATGCGCAATCCGATCTCGCGGATGCGTTCGGTCACCGAGACCAGCATGATGTTCATGATGCCGATGCCGCCGATCACCAGGCAGATCGTCGCCACCGCGCCGAGCAGCTTCGACATCAGGCTGGTGGTCGCGGTGCGGGTCGCGACGATTTCGCTGATGTTGCGCACCCGGAAGTCGTCCTCGGCGCCGGGCGCGATCCGGTGGCGCTGGCGCAGCAGCGACTCGACCTCGCCCTGCACGTATTCCAGGTCGTCGGCGTCGGTCACGGTCAGCGCGACCTGCATCACCGCGCCGGCCGGCAGGCCCATCGCGCCCATCAGGCGGCGGCGCGCGGTTTCCAGCGGCACCATCACCACGTCGTCCTGGTCCTGGCCGAACCCGCCCTGCCCCTTCGGCGCCAGCGTACCGACCACGGTGAACGGCACCCGGCCCAGGCGGATGGTCTGGCCGATGCCGCTGTCCTCGCCGAACAGCGTGCGCCGCACCGTGTCGCCGAGGATCACCACCTTGCCGGCGCCGGAGTAGTCCTGCGCGTTGAAGCCCTCGCCGTTGGCAAGGGTCCAGCCGTTGATGTCGAAGAATTCCGGCTGCACGCCCTGCCAGCTGGTCGAGGCGTTGTTCTCCGCGTACACCACCTGGGTGCTGCCGCGCAGCGCGCCGGCGACGTACTGCACTTCGGGGATCTCGTTGCGGATCGCCTCGACGTCGCCCGCGTTGAGGGTGAAGAAGCTGCTGGCGCTCATCCGCACGCCGCCGGCGCCGCGGCCGCCGGACGGGCCGATGTCGAGGCGCTGCGAACCCAGCCCGGACACCATCTTGTCGATCTCGCGCTGCGTGCCCTGGCCCACCGAGACCATCACGATCACCGCGGCGATGCCGATGATCACGCCCAGCGAAGTCAGCGCGCTGCGCATCCAGTTGCCGCGCAGGGCGAACACGGCGGTGCGGAGGATGTCGAGGAAGTTCATGCCGCGACTCCTTCGCCCGCATGCAGCTCGCCGTCCCGCATCACCAGCGTGTAGTCGGCGTGCGCGGCCACGTCGGGGTCGTGGGTGATCAGGATGACGGTGTGGCCCTGGTCGCGCAGGCGCTTGAACAGCGCGAGGATCTCCTCGCCGGTCTTGCTGTCGAGCGCGCCGGTCGGTTCGTCGGCGAGGACGATCGGCGGCTCGTTGATCAGCGCGCGCGCGATCGCCACGCGCTGCTGCTGGCCGCCGGACAGCTCGCTGGGACGGTGCCCGGCGCGTTCGGCCAGGCCGACCGCCGCCAGCGCCTTCTGCGCGCGCTCGTTGCGTTCGCGCACCGGCACGTTGGCGTAGCCCAGCGGCATCGCCACGTTCTCCAGCGCGCTCATCCGCGGCAGCAGGTTGAAGCCCTGGAACACGAAGCCGATCTTGTCCAGGCGCAGCTCCGCCAGTGCCTCGGCGTCGAGCTTCGACACGTCGGCGCCGTCGCAAAAGTAGCTGCCGGAAGTCGGCGTGTCGAGGCAGCCGATCAGGTTCATCAGCGTCGACTTGCCGGAACCGGACGGGCCCATGATCGCGACGAAGTCGCCGCGCTGCACGCGCATGTCCACGCCCTTCAGCGCGACCACCTCCGCTTCCGTGCCCGGCGAATAGACCTTGCCGAGGCCGCGGATGTCGATGACCGGCACCGCGTCCGCCGCCGGCGCAACCTGCGCGTTCATTCCTTGCCCTTGGCGCGCTCGCCGGTGACGACCAGGTCGCCGGCCTTGAGGCCGCCGCCGGAAACCTCGGTGTCGGTGCCGTCGCTGGCGCCCAGCCGCACCATCACCGGCTGCGGCTTGCCGTCGACCAGCTTGTACAGCGTGGCGCGCCTGGCGTTGACCAGCGCCGACAGCGCGGCGTCCCACTGCTTCTTCTGCCCGTCGTCCAGGGTGTCGCGGAACGCGGCGAAGTCCTGCTTGAAGCGCTCGGCCATGCGCTGGCGCAGTTGCGCCTCGAGGTTGCCGGCGTTGCCGCCGCCCATCACCATGACCATGCCGGGCGGGCCGAAGCCGCCGCCCTGGGTCTGCCGCTGGCGCGCCTGCTGGCGCTGCTTCACCGCCGCGACTGCGGCGTCGAACGCGGCCTGCTGGTTCGCATCGACCTTCATTTCGGCCACGGCGCGCGCCAGGTCGTCGGTGATGCCGCCGCCGCGCGGGCCGCCTTGCGCCGGGCGCCGCTGCCCGCCGCCCAGCGGCGCGGCCGGCAGCGAATTGTCGGTCGGCTTGTAGCGCAATGCGGCGTTCGACAGCTTCAGCACGCCCTCGCGCTTGCTGACCTCGATCTCGGCGTTGACGGTCAGGCCCGGCAGCAGCGTGCCGTCGCCGTTGTCGACGGTGACCACCACCGGATAGGTGACGACATTGTTCGTCGTCGTCGCCGCGAGCCGCACCTGCTCGACCGTGCCCTTGAACTTGCGGTCGGGGAAGGCGTCGGCGGTGAAGCTGACGGTCTGCCCGACCTTGACCTGGCCGATGTCGGCCTCGTCGACGGCCAGCTCGATCTTCATCTTCGCCAGGTCCTCGGCGATGGTGAACAGTTCCGGCGCCTGCAGGCTGGCGGCGACGGTCTGGCCACGCTCGATGCTGCGGGTCAGCACCACGCCGTCGACCGGCGAACGGATCACGGTGCGGTCGATGTTGACCTGGGTGTTCTTCAGCGAAGCGGTCTGCTGGCTGATCGATGCCTGCGCCGAATTGACCTGGGCGCGCGCGGCGTCCAGCGTGGCGCGGGCCAGGTCGACGTCGCTCTGCGCCACCAGCTTCTGCCTGCCGAGCTCGGCCTTGCGCTGGTAGTCGAGTTCGGCGTTCTTCAGCGTGGCCTGGGCGTTGCGCAGCGAAGCCCGCGCGCTGGCGATCTGCGCGCTGCCCTGCTCGTACTGCGCCCGGTAGGTGCTCGGGTCGATCCGTGCCAGCACGTCGCCCTTCTTCACCGGGCTGTTGTAGTCGACCAGCACCTCGGTGACCTGGCCGGAGATCTGGCTGCCGACGGTGACCGTGGAGATGGCGCTGAGCGTGCCGGTGGACGAAATCGCCACGCGGATGTCGCCCTGCTCGACCGCGGCGGTGCGGTACGCGCCCTCCGCGGCATCGGCCTTGTGGACACGCCAGTACCACAGGCCGGCGAGCAGCGCGGCGGCGACCACGGCGGCGATGGCGTAACGGGAAAACAGCAGGCTGCGGGCGCGCGACGGACTGCGGGGGCTTCGGCTCATGGGGAGGGCGATGGTCGGGAATCGGGTTGTCGCCGACGCTAACGCACGTCGACGGCATGCGTTGACAGCATTCCGTGGACAAGGGTTCCCGGGCCCGGTTCCGTTGCCGGCGGGACAGGCCCCACCGCGGGTGGTCGCGGGGGATGTCCCGGGGCGGAGGACGGCGATCCGTCAGGCGAAGCGGATCGTCGCGGTGGTGCCCGCGTCCGGCACGCTGTCCAGTTCCACCTTCCAGCCGAAGCGCTCGCACAGGCGGCTGACGATCGACAGGCCCAGCCCGGTGCCGTGCGGGCGCGACTCGTCGGCGCGGTAGAACGGCTCGAACGCGCGCCGCAGCGACTCCTCGCCCATGCCGATGCCGGTGTCGCGGACCAGCACGCGGTCGGTTTCGACGATCACGTCGATGCGGCCGCGGTCGGTGTAGCTGCAGGCGTTGCGCAACAGGTTGCTCACCACCACGTGCATGACCCGCGGCGGCGCGTGCAGGCGCGGCCGCGCGTGCAGCACCACTTCCAGGTCGACCGGCTTGCCGATCAGCAGCGCGCGCGCGTTCTCGGCCTCGTCCAGGACCACGTTGGCCACCTCGAAATCCTCGCTCTGCGGCGCCACGCGCGCCTCGCGCGCCAGGATCAGGAAGGCGTCGATCACCGCTTCCATGTCGCGCCCGGCGCGCTGGATGCGTTGCAGCGAGCGCGACACCCGCGGCGAAACCTCCTCGGCCATCGCCATGTCGCTGGCCACGCGGATCACGGTCAGCGGCGTGCGCAGCTCGTGGCTGGCGTCGCGGGTGAAGTTGCGCTCGCGCGCCACGTGCGCGGCCACGCGCTGCTCCAGCCCGTGCAGCGCCGAGGCCAGCTGCCGGGCCTCGCCCTGCACGTCGGCCGGCAGCCGTTCCGGCGCCAGCGCGCTGACGTCGGGCCGTTGCGGATCCCACAGCGTGACCTGCCTGGCCAGCCAGCTGACCGGCGAAATCAGCCGCTTGGACGCGCGGTAGGTCAGCCACGAGACGAAGTAGATCGCCACCAGGGTCAGCATGATCGGCAGGGTGCCGAACCAGAACGCCAGCCGCTCGGCCTGCGAGCGCAGGAACACCAGGTACAGCCGGCCCGGCGGTTTCTCGTCGACCAGCACCAGCATGTTGTCCTGCTTCAGTTCGTGGAAGCCGGGCTTCAGCCCGCGCAGGTTTTCCGGCAGCAGCAGGTTGGAACGGCCGGTCAGCACCAGGTAGCCGCGCAGGGTATAGGTGTTCGGCGGCGGTTGCGCTTCGGAGGCGCCGTACAGGTTCCAGAAGTGGTCGGCTTCCTGGTGCAGCACCGCGCTGACCAGGCTTTGCTTGATCACCGCCGACACCAGGTAGGCACCCAGCACGATCGCCAGGCTGACCATCACCACCTGCAGGATGAAGGCGATGCGTATCTTGCGCGACAGCCCCTGTGGCGACATGGTCCTTCCTGTCTTTCCCCGGCTGCGATTATGCAGAAAATCAGGAGCTTATGGCCGCGCGCCGTTCAGGCGATGTCGGCGATCCGGTAGCCGGCGCTCTGCACCGTGTGCAGCAGCTGCTTGTCGAACGGCTTGTCGATGATCTTGCGCAGGTTGTACAGGTGGCTGCGCAATGTGTCGGAATCGGGCAGGCCGTTGCCCCAGATCTCGCGCTCGATCTCCTGCCGCGACACCACCCGCGGCGATTCGCGCATCAGGATGGTCAGCAGGCGCAGGCCGATCGGCGACAGCAGCAGTTCCTGGCCGCCGCGGGTGGCGCGCATGCTGACCGGATCCAGCGCCAGGTCGGCGACCTTCAGCACTTCGGCGCCGACCTGGCGGCGTTCGCGGCGGATCAGCGCGCGCAGCCGCGCTTCGAGTTCCTGGATCGCGAACGGCTTGGTCAGGTAGTCGTCGGCACCGGAACCGAGCCCGGTGAGCTTGTCGTCCAGGGTGTCGCGCGCGGTCAGCATCAGCACCGGCGTCGACTTGCGCGCCTCGTTGCGCAGCCGCTTGCACACCTCCAGCCCGTCCAGCCGCGGCAGCATCAGGTCCAGCACCAGCACGTCGTAGCTGTTCTCGGTGGCCAGCCGGTAGCCGTCGATGCCGTCGGTGGCGTAGTCGACCTCGAAACCCTTGCCTTCCAGGTATTCGCCGATCATCTCGGAGATGTTGCGGTTGTCCTCGACCACCAGCACCAGGCCGGACGATTCCTGTGCATGTCGCATGACGCCTCCAGATCCAGAACCAGCTTCAGGTTTGTGAAGCTAACCGGCCCCGGGTGGATGGAACGTGAAGGGTGGGACGGCCCGCCTGCGCGGCACCGCGGCGCAGGTTGCCCGGACGCCCGGCGCTCAGCCCCTGCCCCTGCGGGCCCTCGGCGGTGCGCAATAGATGTCGTGCAGGGTCTGGATCACCCGGAACGCCGGGCCCGGCGCCAGCGAGTAGTAGATGGTCTGGGCCTCGCGGCGGGTGCCGACCAGGCCCTCCTCGCGCAGCACCGCCAGGTGCTGCGACAGCGCCGACTGGCTCAGGTCGAGCAGTGCGTTGAGCTCGCCGACCGAATGCTCGCCCTCGGCCAGCAGGCACAGGATCAGCAGGCGCTTGTCGTTGGCCAGCGCCTTCAGCAGTTGCGCCGCGTCGCCGGCATGGCTGCGCATGGCCTCGGGGTCGATCGTGGGTTGTGCGGGGGTACGGGTCATGGGTTCAGGCGGTTTCGGTTGCGACCGGCAACGCGGCTTCGCGCCATGCGGCGATGCCGCCGGCCAGCGAATGGACGTGCTCGAAGCCTAGCTGCTGCAGGCTGTCGGCGGCCAGCGCCGCGCGCGCGCCGCTCAGGCAGTACAGGACCAGCGTGCGCGATTTCCGCGCCAGCGCGTCGCTGGCCTGGCAGGCCAGCGCCGGATGCGCGGCGATGCTGAATTCGAGCACGCCGCGCGGCAGGTTGATCGCCCCCGGCAGGTGCCCGGCGGCGAATTCGTCCGGCTCGCGGACGTCGATCAGCAGGTGGCCGCGGCCGCGCCAGCCGTGCAGTTCGACCGGGGAAACCTCGTGGATGCGGCGGCGCGCGGCGGCCACCAGCGCGTTCACGGCGAGGTCCATGGCAGCTCCTTTAAATTAGTTGACACTAATATAATTGATCTCTAATATTCAGGCAATCCCGGCAACGGCGCCGGAATCGGCGGGCGGATTGACCGGGATCAACGACGGCCGCCGCCGCCGCTGCAAGGCTGGCAACGCATCGACGAGGGAGGAGAACCACCATGGCAAGCATCCTGGTACTCGGCGCCGGCATCGGCGGCATGAGTGCGGCCTACGAACTGCGCGAACTGCTGGGGAAGGACCACGCGATCACCGTCGTCGGCGACGGCCCGCTGTTCTCCTTCACCCCGTCCAATCCGTGGGTGGCGGTCGGCTGGCGCAAGCCGGCGGACGTGCAACTGGACGTCGCGTCCCATCTGCAGCGCAAGGACATCGGATTCGATCCGACCGGGGCCGAGCGCGTGCTGCCCGCGGAAAACCGCCTGCTGCTGCGCGACGGCCGCAGCCTCGCCTACGACTACCTGGTGATCGCCACCGGGCCGCGCCTGGCCTTCGACGAAGTGCCGGGACTGGGCCCGGAAGCCGGTTTCACCCAGTCGGTCTGCACCACGCCGCATGCGGCGAAGGCGTGGGATGCGTACCAGGCGTTCCTCGGGGATCCCGGCCCGGTCGTCGTCGGCGCGGCGGCCGGCGCCAGTTGCTTCGGCCCCGCCTACGAGTTCGCGATGATCCTCGACAGCGACCTGCGCAAGCGCAAGCTGCGCGACCGCGTGCCGATGACCTACGTCACCCCCGAGCCGTACATCGGCCACATGGGCCTGGGCGGGGTCGGCGATTCGAAGGGGCTGATGGAAGCCGAGTTCCGCCAGCGCCACATCAAGTGGGTGACCAACGCGAAGATCGCCGCGGTCCGCGACGGCGAGATCGAAGCCGTCGAGATGGACGAGGACGGTCAGCCGAAGAAGACCCACCTGCTGCCGTTCAAGTATTCGATGGTGCTGCCGGCCTTCACCGGCGTCGACGCGGTGCGCCAGGCCGAAGGCCTGGGCAATCCGCGCGGCTTCGTCCTGATCGACAAGCACCAGCGCCACCCGTCCTTCCGCAACATCTTCTCGATCGGCGTGTGCGTGGCGATCCCGCCGGTGGAGCCGACGCCGGTGCCGACCGGCGCGCCGAAGACCGGCTTCATGATCGAGTCGATGGTGTCCGCGGTGGCCGGGAACATCCGCGCCGACATCGATGGCAAGCCCGCCGGGGCGGTGCCGACCTGGAACGCGATCTGCCTGGCCGACATGGGCGATACGGGCATCGCGTTCGTCGCGCTGCCGCAGATCCCGCCGCGCAACGTCACCTGGGCCAAGGCCGGCAAGTGGGTGCACCTGGCCAAGATCGCGTTCGAAAAGTATTTCCTGATGAAGATCCGCTCCGGCAACACCGAGCCGGTTTACGAGAAATACGTGCTCAAGCTGCTGGGCGTGCTGCGCACCCGTTGAACGAACCGGACAAAGGAGAACCGCAATGAACATCGACCGTGCCGTGATGGCCTTCGCCGGCGTGATGGTCCTGGCCAGCGTCGCGCTGGCCCGCTTCGTCTCGCCGTGGTGGCTGCTGCTGACCGTTTTCGTCGGCCTGAACCTGCTGCAGGCCAGCTTCACCGGCTTCTGCCCGGCGGCCATCGTGTTCCGCAAGCTGGGCCTGCCCGGCGGCTGCGCCTTCAAGTGAGGCGCGGAAGTGAGGCTTGAAGTGGCGATCAACCGAGGCCGGACGCTGCCGCTGCTGCTGGGCCTGGCGCTTGCCGCCTGCAGCAGCGACGACACCGTGCAGGCGCCGGCCGCCGCGCGGGGGTTGGAGACGCTGACAGTGCAGGCGGCGGATGCCGCCGACGGCCGCGCCTGGGACGGCGTGGTCGAAGCGGTGCGCCAGGCCACGCTGTCGGCGCAGACCAGCGGCCGGGTGGTCGAGGTGAACCACGACGTCGGCGACCGCGTCGCCGCCGGCGCGGTGCTGTTGCGGATCAGCGCGGTCGAACAGCAGGCCGGCGTCGACAGCGCGCTGGCGCAACTGCGTTCCGCCGAAGCGGCGGCGGTCGAAGCGGAGGCGACCTGGCGGCGTTACGCCGCGCTGGCCCGGAACCAGTACGTGTCGAAGCTGCAACTCGACCAGGCCAGGGCCACGCGCGATGCCGCCGCGGCCGCGCGCGATGCGGCGCGCGCGGGGGTCGCCCAGGCCCGCCAGGGCGCGGGCTACACGGTCGTGCGCGCGCCCTTCGCCGGCGTGGTCGCGTCGCGCGACGTGGAACCCGGCGAGAGCGTCGTGTTCGGCGGCAACCTGATCGCCGGACAGACGCTGATGACGATGTTCTCCCCCGACGCGCTGCGGATCGAGGTCAGCGTGCCGCAGGCGGACGCGGAAAGGATCCGCACGCGGCCCGGGGCCAAGATCGCGTTCGACGACGGGCGCCGCATCGATGCCGCGCAGGTGACGGTGTTCCCCAGCGCCGACGCGGCGACGCACAGCGTGAAGGTCCGCGTCGCCCTGCCCGCGCTGGACCCGGTGCCGCTGCCCGGCAGCACCGCCCGGGTTTCGTTCCCGGCGGTGCGCGGCGCCGCGTATCCGCGGATACCCGCATCGGCCGTGGTCCGCCGCGGCGAAGTCAGCGCCGTGTACGTCATCGCCGCCGGCCGGCCGAGCCTGCGCCAGCTGCGCCTGGGCGGGCAGTCCGGCGACACGGTCGAAGTGATCGCCGGGCTCCAAGCCGGGGAAACCATCGCCGCCGATCCGGTCGCCGCGCTGCAGGCGCTGGTCGCGGCGCGCAAGACCGGGGACTGACATGGCGCGACCCGAGCCGGCGCCGCGCCTCGGCATTTCCGGGCGCATCGCACGCACCTTCCAGGACAACCCGCTGACGCCGATCCTGGCGCTGCTGGGCCTGCTGCTGGGCCTGGTCGCGGTGCTGGTCACGCCGCGCGAGGAAGAACCGCAGATCGACGTGACCATGGCCAACGTGATCGTGCCGTTCCCCGGCGCGGATGCGCGCCAGGTCGAGCAGCTGGTCAGCTTCCCGCTGGAACAGAAGCTGTCCGAGATCGAGCAGGTCAAGCACACCTATTCGGCCAGCCGCCCCGGCATGGCGGTGCTGACGGTCGAATTCGAGGTCGGCGTCGAGCGCCAGCCGGCGCTGGTGCGGCTGTACGACAAGGTGTTCTCGAACCAGGACTGGATGCCGCGGAACCTCGGCGTCGGCCAGCCGATCGTCAAGCCGAAGGGCATCGACGACGTGCCGGTGATGGCGCTGACCCTGTGGACCGACGACCCGCAACGCGGCGCGGTCGAACTGGCCGAAGTCGCGCACACGCTGGAGAACGAACTCAAGCGCATCCCCGGCACCCGCGACGTGTACACCATCGGCGCGCCGGAACGCGCGCTGATGGTCGCGCTGGATCCGGCGCGCCTCGCCAGCCACGGGCTGGCGGCAAGCGATCTCGCCGCTGCATTGCAGTCGGCGAACCTGGCGCGGCAGGCCGGCCAGCGCGTCGGCGCCGACGGCGTATCGCAGGTCGCATCGGGGCAATTCCTCGCCGACCGCGACGACGTCGCCAGCCTCGTGCTCGGCCTGGACGGCGGCCGGCCGGTGCGATTGTCGGACGTCGCCGCGGTCGGCGACGCGGCGGACGCGCCGGTTTCCTACGTCTGGCACGGCACGCCGCCCGCGCGCGCCGGCGGCCCGGCCGGCGGCGTCGCCCCGGCGGTGACCCTGGCCATCGCCAAGAAGCCCGGCAGCAATGCCTCGGACATCACCCAGGCGGTGCTGCAGCGGATCGAAGCGCTGCGCGGACAGGTCGTTCCCGAAGGCGTCGAAATCGAAGTCACCCGCGACTACGGCCGGACCGCCAGCGACAAGGCGCAGACGCTGATCAAGAAGCTGGTGTTCGCCACCGGTTCGGTGGTGCTGCTGGTGCTGTTCGCGCTGGGCCGGCGCGAGGCCGTCGTGATCGGTTCGGCGGTGGTGCTGACCCTGGCGATCACCCTGTTCGCGTCGATGGCGATGGGCTTCACCCTCAACCGCGTCTCGCTGTTCGCGCTGATCTTCTCGATCGGCATCCTGGTCGACGACGCGATCGTGGTGGTCGAGAACATCCACCGGCACATGGCGCAGGGCGGCAAGCCGCTGCGCGAGGCGATCCCGCCGGCGGTCGACGAAGTCGGCGGCCCGACCATCCTCGCCACCTTCACCGTGATCGCGGCGCTGATGCCGATGGCCTTCGTCAGCGGCCTGATGGGCCCGTACATGCGGCCGATCCCGATCAACGCCTCGGTCGGCATGCTGCTGTCGCTGATGGTCGCGTTGGTCGTCACCCCGTGGCTGTCGCTGAAGCTGCTGTCGCGGCACGCGCCCGCGCATGCGGCGCACGAAGGACACGCGCCCGGCACCATGGCCGCGCGCCTGCACCGCCTGTTCGAGCGGCTGATGCGGCCGTTCCTCGCACCGGACTCCGGCGCGAAACGGCGGCGTGCGCTGTTCGCCGGCATGGCCGCGCTGGTCGTGCTGGCCGCGAGCCTGACGGTGTTCCGGCTGGTGGTGCTGAAGATGCTGCCGTTCGACAACAAATCGGAACTGCAGGTGGTCGTCGACCTGCCCGAAGGCCGCACGCTGGAAGACACCAACGCGCTGCTGATGGAGCTGGCCGCGGTGCTCGACAGCGTGCCGGAAGTGCACGACTACCAGGGCTACGCCGGCACTGCCGCGCCGATCAATTTCAACGGCCTGGTGCGGCAGTACTACCTGCGCGAAGGCGCCAACGTCGGCGACCTGCAGGTCAACCTGGTCGATCGGCACGAACGCGACCGCAAGAGCCACGAGATCGCGGTCGCGTTGCGTCCGAAGCTCGCCGCGGTCGGTCGCAGGCATGGCGCCTCGGTGAAGGTGGTCGAAGTGCCGCCGGGGCCGCCGGTGCTGTCGCCGATCGTCGCCGAGGTCTACGGCCCCGACTACGCGCGCAGCCGCGAGGTCGGCCGCGCACTGGAACGGCGTTTCCTCGCCACCGAGGGCATCGTCGACGTGGACAGCAGCGTCGAGGCCGACGCGGCGCGCGAGGTGCTGGCGATCGACCGCGTGCGCGCGGCGCGGCTGGGCGTGCCGCAGGCGGCGATAGCGGAAACCATCGCCGCCGGCCTGCAGGGCATGGATGCGACCTACCTGGTCGACGGCGGCTCGAAGTACCCGCGCCCGATCCGCCTGCGCCTGCCGCCCGCCGACCAGGCGGCGCTGGAACGCCTGTTGTCGCTGCGCGTGCGCGGCGGCAACGGCCAGCTGGTGCCGCTGTCGGAACTGGTGCAGGTACGCGAAACCGGCTGGGACGGCGCGATCCAGCACAAGGACCTGCTGCCGGTGGTGTACGTGATGGGCGACGAGAGCGGCAGCGCCGACAGTCCGCTGTACGGCATGTTCGACATCGTCGGCCAGGTTGCGGACAACCTGGTCGGCGGCCAGCGGCTCGCGCAGTTCTTCGTCCGCCAGCCGCCGGACACCGCCGGCTTCGCGATCAAGTGGGACGGCGAGTGGCAGATCACCTACGAGACCTTCCGCGACATGGGCATCGCCTACGCCGCGGGCATGGTGCTGATCTACCTGCTGGTGGTCGCCTACTTCCGCAACTACGTGGTGCCGCTGGTGATCATGGCGCCGATCCCGCTGACCGTGATCGGGGTGATGCCCGGCCACGCGCTGCTCGGCGCGCAGTTCACCGCGACCTCGATGATCGGCATGATCGCGCTGGCCGGCATCATCGTGCGCAACTCGATCCTGCTGGTCGACTTCATCAACCACCTGCTCGAGCGCGGGCACTCGCCGGAACGGGCGGTGATCGACGCCTGCGCGGTGCGTGCGCAGCCGATCGCGCTGACCGCGCTGGCGGCGATGGGCGGCGCGTTCTTCATCCTCGACGACCCGATCTTCAACGGCCTGGCGATCTCGCTGGTGTTCGGCATCCTGGTCAGCACCGCGCTGACCCTGGTCGTGATCCCGCTGCTGTACTACGCGTTGCTCGAAAGGAAGCGGGCGCGCGCGGCGGCCTGACCCGCCGGCCGGCTACCGCGGCTCAGGCCACGCCGAGCCCGGGGATGCTGCTGATCGCGTCCGGGTCGAAGCCGCCGAGTTCGGCGAAGTGGCGGCCGCGCGCGACGTAATCCTTGTAGGCGCCGAAACTGGGCGCGCCGGGCGAGAGCAGGACCACGCCGCCGCCGGGCAGCAGCGCCTTCGCCTGCGCCACCGCATCGGCAAGGTCGCGGGCGGCGGCGAGCCGGAATCCGCCCTGCGCGGCCGGCGGCGCGAGCAGTTCGTGGATGCGCGGCCCGTTCGCGCCCATCGTGACGATGGCCCGCGGCGGGTTCTTCGTGACCGCCTCGGCGAAGTCCTCCCACGGCAGGCCGCGGTCGTGGCCGCCGACCAGCACTGCGACCGGCCGGCCGCGGAACACCTCGAGCGCGGCCAGCGTCGCGTGCGGCGTGGTGCTGATCGAATCGTTGACGAAGACGAAGCCGTCGCGCTCGCCGAGCGACTGCAGGCGATGCGGCAGCGGCCTGAAGCCGGGCGCGGCCTTCGCCAGCGGCATGGCATCGATGCCCAGCGCCTCGATCGCCGCCAGCGCGGCGCACAGGTTGCCTCGGTTGTGCCGGCCCGGCAGCGGCACGGACGCGGTGTCGAGGACGAAGGCGTCGCCGCGATACAGGGCGTCCCCGCGCAGGTGCCAGCCATCCTCGCGGTTGAACCAGCGCACTTCGCTGTGCGGGAGTTCGAGCGCGGACAGGAACGGATCCTGCGCATTGAGCACGGCGATGCGCGGCTTGCCCTCGACCACGAGGGCGAGCTTGTCCTCGACGTAGCGCTGGTGGCCGCCATGCCAGTCGAGGTGCTCGGGGAAGATGTTCAGCACCACCGCGACTTCCGGCCGCGCGCCGCTGTGGGCCACGTCGCGGGTCTGGTAGCTCGACAGCTCGATCGCCCAGAATTCCGGCGCCGGCCGCGGATCGAGCACTTCGAGCAAGGGCAGGCCGATGTTGCCGGCGAGGCCGGTGCGCCGCCCGCCGGCGCGCAACAGGTGTGCGAGCAACGCGGTCGTGGTGCTCTTGCCCTTGGTGCCGGTGACGCAGGCCGCGTTGGCGACGCAGCCGTCGGCGCCGGCGCGTTCGGCGAACCACAGCGCGGTGCCGCCGATGAAGCGCGTGCCGTTGGCCGCGGCGACCATCGCTTCCGGCCTATACGGGCTGATGCCGGGCGACTTGACCACCACGTCGAACGCGGAAAGCCGCGGGCCGGTCGCTTCGGTCTCGATGCGGAGGTTGGCGTCGCCGAGCGAGCCGGCGTCGCCGGCCTCGTCCGCCGCGCAGAACAGCGTCAGCTTCTTCGCCGCGTCGCGCGCGCGCAGCGCGCGATACGCCGCCCTGCCCTCGCGACCCCAGCCCCACAGGGCGACCTGCAGCGGATCAAGCTGCGAAAGCTTCACGCAGCTTCTCCCACAGCGCGGCGGGAATGCGGTGCTCGTCGTCGATGCCCAGCAGCGGCTCGATCCTCAGTTCGCCGGCGACGAGTTGCGGGCGGATCTCGCGGTTGAAGCGCGCCACCAGCGCGTCCTCCTTCCACTCCGGGCGTTCGCCCAGCGCGGCCATGGCCGCGCGCGACTCCTTGCCCTCGCCGACGCACTCGAACGGCTTGTGGTCCTGGTATTCCAGCAGCGCGTCGTAGCCGGCGGTCTGCGCCGGGTCGTCGAGCAGGTTGCGGCCGAAGATGCCGACCAGCCGGGTCTTCGGCATGAACGGCGCCAGCGCCAGGAACACGAAATGGCACTTCGGGCACATCCCGCACCAGCGGTTGACCGGGCGCTCGCCGAGGATGTGGAAGTTGCGGTTGCAGCTGGAAAAATGCCGGTCGTAGTGCGCGTTCCTGGCGAACTGCCGCGCCACCGCCAGTTCCGAGAACGGGCGCAGCAGCGAGTAGTAATGCAGGTCGCCGGCGATGTGCTTCTGCACGTAGTCGCCGAGCGCCGATTCGAACGCCCAGCCCTTCGACCACTGGTGGTTGACCTCGCCGGTGCCGGGGATCAGCGAGCCGTAGCTGGCCGAGCGCTCGTTCGAGAACACGACCTGGTCGGCGCCGGCCAGCAACGCGGCGAGGACCATGATCGCGGAGTTCACCGCGGTGACCGGGATGTGGCCGTTGTACGCGCCCTGCCGGTTCAGCTCGAACAGCTCCGGCGCCAGCGCGCGGCCGATGTTCAGCGTCGGCAGGCCGGTGCGCGCGGCGCAGGCGGCGATCAGCTGCGAGCCGCCGATCCACGCCACCGTCTGCGCGACGCCGGCCGAACGCAGCGCCTCGATGCTGACCAGCGAATCCTTGCCGCCGCCGATGGCGACGAGGGCGTGTTCGCGCAAGCCGAGCGACGGCGCCGGCGCGGCGGCGGGCGAATCCGCGTGCGGGAACCTGATCCTGCCGTGCAGGTTCAGCCCGTTGCGGTACGCGAACTCGCCGAGGCCGTTGACGTAGACGGTTTCGAGGAACGCCGCGGTCTCCGCGTCGATGCCGTACGACTCGACGCGGATCTCCGCCGGCACCGCCGCCTTGTAGTAGCTGACGCCGGCGACCAGGTGCAGCAGGCGCAACGCCGCCTCGACCGCCTTCGACTTCGTGTCGTCCAGCGCGAACGGCGCGCCCGGATAAGTGACCGTCTCGGTCATCTCCGGGCCGTCGTCGAAGGCGTAAACCAGCTTCGCCGCGCCGGTTTGCGCGTCGAACGAGCAACGCACGAAGCGGAACGACTTCACCTCGTCGCGTTTGAACGGAACCTCAGACATCCAGAATCTCCTCGACCGGCAGCTCGCGCAGGTTGTAGCGGCTGGCCATGGTGTAACCGTAGGCGCCGGCGTCGGCGATCAGCATCACGTCGCCGGGCGCGGTCGTGGCCGGCAGCTTCACCCGCTGCGCGAACACGTCGCTGGATTCGCAAATCGGCCCGACCACGCCGAAATCGAGGTCGCGCGGTTCGTCCAGCCGCGACAGGTTGGCGATGTCGTGCCAGGCGTCGTACAGCGCCGGCCGGATCAGCGCGTTCATGCCCGCGTCCAGGCCGACCCGGCGGATGCCGTCCTTCTCGATCACCTGGGTCGCGTGCGCCAGCAGCACGCCCGACTCGGCGACGAGGAAACGGCCCGGTTCGATGGCGATGCGGAACGCGGGATGCATCCGCTTCATCTCGGCCAGGCCCGCGGCATAGCCGTCCAGGTCGAACGGTTCGTCGTCCTCGCTGTACGGAATCGGCAGGCCGCCGCCGATGTCGATGGTTTCGACGCTGCCGATGCGGCGGGCGAAGCCGGCCAGTTCGTCGAACATCATCCGCCAGTGTTCGCGGTTGTCGATGCCGCTGCCCATGTGCGCGTGCAGCCCGGTCACGGTCAGCCCCAGCGCGCGCGCGGCGTCGATGAACTCGTCCACGCGCTGCACCGACAGGCCGAACTTGGAGTGCTTGCCGCCGGTGTTGACCTTGGCGTGGTGGCCGCCGCCGTGGCCCAGGTCGATGCGCAGCCAGGCCTTGCGCCCGCGGAACGTCTCCGGCCAGCGCTGCAGGATCTCGACGCTGTCGATGGTGACGTTGACGCCCAGTTCGAACGCCTGCACGTACTCGTCCGCCGGCGCGAAACTGGGCGTGAACAGCACGCGCTTCGGGTCGAGCCCCGGCACGCTGGCCAGCACGTGGCGGATCTCGCCCAGCGACACGCATTCCAGGCCGAAGCCCTCTTCGGCCAGCGCGCGCAGGATCGCCGGGTGCGAGTTGGCCTTGATCGCGTAGTAGCGATGGTCGATGGCGGCGATCGCCTTCAGCTGCCGCGCGCGCGCGCGCACGGTCGCCAGGTCGTAGACGTAGGCCGGGGTCGACGCCGCCGCCAGCCCGAGCAGCCGCGCGCGCTTGCCGGCATCGTGCCACCACGGCGTCGGCCGCGGCCGGAACTGGCCGTTGAGCTCGCGCCAGCGCACGCCGAACACGCCTTCCTCGTACACCGGCATCGCGCCGCTGTCGATCAGCGCCTCGTGCAGCACCGGCAGCAGGCCGTCGGCATCGGCCTCGTCGATGACGAAGGTCAGGTTCAGGTCGTTCGACGACTGCGAGATCATGTGCACGCGTTCCTGCCCGAACGTGGCCCACACGTCGGACAGCTTGTGCAGCAGCGAGCGCATGCCGCGGCCGACCAGGGTGATCGCGGTGCACGGCACGATCACCTTCACCCGGCACAGCTTCGACAGGTCTTCCGACAGCCGCGCCAGCGCGTCGGTGTTGATCAGGTTCTCCGACGGGTCCAGCGACACGGTCACGTTGGTCTCGGCGGTGCCGATCAGGTCGACCGACAGGCCGTGCCGCTTGAACACCGCGAACACGTCGGCGACGAAGCCGACCTGCTGCCACATCGCGATGCCTTCCATCGACACCAGCACGATGCCGTTGCGGCGGCTGATCGCCTTGACCCCCGGCACCGGCGCGGCGCTGCCGTCGATGCTGGTGCCCGGCAGCTCCGGGCGCTCGGTGTCGAGGATCGCCATCGGCACGCCGGCGTCGCGGCACGGCTTGATCGAGCGCGGGTGCAGCACCTTGGCGCCGGTGGTGGCGATTTCCTGCGCCTCGTAATAGTCGAGGCGGGTGAGCAGGCGCGCGTCCGGCACTTCCCTCGGGTTGGCGCTGAACATGCCCGGCACGTCGGTCCAGATCTCCACGCGCTGCGCGCCGAGCAGCGCGCCGAAGTAGGCGGCCGACGTGTCGGAACCGCCGCGGCCGAGGATCGCGGTGCCGCCGTCCTGGTGCCGCGCGATGAAGCCCTGCGAGATCAGCATGCGCGCCGGCTGCGCGGCGAATTTCGCGCGCCATTCGGCGTTCGGGGTGGTGTCGCAGTTGACCGACAGGCGCTTGGACCATTCGCTCTGGTTGGCCATCGGCGGCACCGCGTGCAGCCAGTCGCGCGCATCGGCCCAGCCGAAGTCCAAGCCCTGCGACTTGAGGTACGCCGCGCCCAGCGTCGACGAAAGCAGTTCGCCCTGTGCCAGCGCCTCGGCCTGCCAGTCGAGCGGACGCGACGCCGCGCGCGGGTCGGCGAGCAGGCCGCGCAACACGGCCAGGCGTTCGCCGAGCACCGCATCCGGGTCGAGATCGAGTCCGGCGACGAAATCGCGGTGCCGCTGCACCAGCGCCTCGACCCGCTGCGCGCTGTCGGCGGCGCCGTCCGCGATCGCGGTCAGCTCGTTGGTCACCCCGGACAGCGCCGACACCACCACCAGCACGCGCGCATCGTTGTCTTCCGCGCGTTTTTTCGCGAGCCGGCCTATCGTGTCCCAACGGTGGCGACGCGACACCGAAGTGCCGCCGAACTTGAGGACGATCCAGCGATCGACTTGCGCGGAAGAAGGCATTTTTTTGGCGGTTATGATGTGGAGGAACGCGCCCGGCCAGCGGGCGGAACCTGCGATTCTAAAGGAACCCCGGCCCCGATGACCGCCCGTCGCTACCTGCAACTCGACGTTTTCGCCGACCGTCCCGGCGCCGGCAATCCGCTCGGCGCGATCCTGGATGCCGCCGGCATGGACGCCGCGTCGATGCAGGCGTTGGCCGCGTGGCTGAACCTTTCCGAGACCATTTTCTTCCTGCCGCCGGACCAGGGCGCCGGCGCTGCCGGCAACGCGTACCGCGTGCGTATCTTCACCCCGCGCATGGAGCTGCCGTTCGCCGGCCACCCCAGCGTCGGCGCGGCGTGGGCGGCGGTCGAAACCGGCCTGGCCCGCCCGCGCGACGGGAAGCTGGTGCAGCAATGCGCCGCCGGGCTGCTGCCGGTGGCGGAGGACGGAAGCGGCGCCGCGCGCACGCTCGCGGTGCGCAGCCCGCGCGCGCAGCTGCGCGAAATCGAAACGCCGTCGCTGCCGGACGGCCTGGCGAAGATCGCCGCGCCCGGCCGCACGCCCGCGTTGTGGAACAACGGCCCCGACTGGTGGCTGCTGGAAGCCGCCGACGAAGCCACGCTGCGCGCGCTGCGATCCGACTTCGCCGCGCTGGCCGCGCAGTTGCCCGGCGGCAAGCTGGCGGTTTTCGCGCCCACCGACGGCGGCGACTGCCAGCTGGCGGTGCGCGCGTTCGCGCCCGGCGTCGGCATCGTCGAAGACCCGGTCACCGGCAGCGCCAACGCGCTGATCGCCGCGCACCTGCACCGGCAGGGCCGCCTGCCCGGCCGCGACGGCCGCTACGTCGCCAGCCAGGGCCGCGAGCTGGGCCGCGACGGCCGGGTCGAGGTGCGCGTCGACGCCGAAGGCGAGGTATGGATCGGCGGCCGCGTGCAGCCGGTGATCGCGGGCACGATCGCGTGGTGAACCTTTCAAACCGTTCGTCCTGAGCGCAGGCGCGAAGCGCCGAAGTCGAAGGATGCTGCGCGCGCTTCGACTTCGCCCGCCTTGCGGGCTACGCTCAGCACGAACGGCTTCCCGAACAGCCTCCGCGTCCGATAAACCATGCCCAGCCGCCGCTTCCTGCAACTCGACGTGTTCTCGCCCTACCCCGGCGCCGGCAATCCGTTGGCGGTGGTGCTGGATTCCGACGGACTCGATGACCGGGCGATGCAGGCCATCGCGCGCTGGACCGGCCTGCCGGAGACGACTTTCGTGTTCCCCGCCACCACGCCGGACGCCGGCTACCGCCTGCGCATGTTCAGCCCGCAGGCCGAAGTGCCGTTCGCCGGGCATCCGAGCGTGGGCACCGCGCATGCGATCCTCGAAGCCGGCATCGCCGCGCCGCACGACGGCGCGCTGGTGCAGGAAGGCATCGCCGGCCTGCTGCCGCTGCGCATCGACGTTGCCGATGGCGTGCGCAGCATCGCGATCCGCAGCCCGCGCGCGAAGGTCGCGGAAATCGTCGCGCGCGACGACGCACGGCTGGCCGATGCGGTGCGCGGCTGGAGCCCCGGTGCATTGCCGCCGGTGCTGATGGACGGCGGCCGCCGCTGGTGGCTGGTCGAAGTCGAAGGCGAAACCGCCTTGCGCGGCATCCGGCCGGACTGGGACGCGATCGCGAAGCTGGCCGAAGCGAGCGGCAGCATGGGCGTGTTCGCGTACGCGCGCGCCGACACCGGGCAAGGCTTCGACCTGGCGGTGCGCGCCTTCGTCGGCAACGGCCGGCGCTTCGAGGACGCGGCTTCCGGCGCGGCGAATGCGGTGCTGGCCGCATGGCTGGACGAGCGCGGCGCGTTGCCACGCGCCGGCGAACCCGATGGAAGCCGACGCTGCACCGTCAGCCAGGGCCGCGAGGTCGGCTTCGACGCGCAACTGACCCTGCTGGTCGACGCGGCCGGCGAAGTCTGGTCCGGCGGCCAGGTGCGCACGCTGATCCGCGGCGAACTCGACTGGTGACGCGCAGGGTGGGTCCGGCCCGCCCTGCGTCCGCTTCCCGCTTTACTTGCCGAACAGCCGCCCGGTCAGCGTTGCGGCATCGCTCAACTGCAGGTCGCCGGCGAATTTGCCCAGCGCCAGCCGGTAGCTTCCGCCGGCGATGCGCCACTGGTTCGCCTCGGCGTCGAATTTCGCCAGCAACCGCGGGTCGGCGCTCAGCGTGACCTTGCGCGATTCGCCCGGCTTCAGCTCGACGCGTTCGAAGCCGAGCAGGCGCATGCGCTTGCCGTCCGGCGCGTCGACCAGGTACAGCTGCGGCACGTCGGCGCCGGCGCGCTTGCCGGTGTTGGTGACCGTGAACGTCGCGGTGACCGTGTTGCCGCCTTCGACCTTCAGACCCTTGTAGGCGAAGCTGGTGTAACCGAGACCATGGCCGAACGGGTACATCGGCTTCAGGTCCTTCTGCGCGTACCAGCGATAGCCGACCTCGGCGCCTTCGTCGTAGCGGACCGTCGTCGGCGTACCCCATGGCGTGCCGAGTCCCGCCAGTTCCGGGCGCGGCGTCTGTTCGAGGCTTTCCGGGAAGGTGATCGGCAGGCGACCCGACGGATTCACCTTGCCGGCGAGGATCTCGGCGATCGCCCGGGCGCCGGCCTGGCCGGGATACCAGGCCTGCAGGATCGCCTTGACCTTGTTCCGCCACGGCATCGACGCCGGGTTGCCGGTTTCGAGCACGACGATCGTGTTGGGATTGGCGCTGGCCACCGCGTCGATCACCGCGTCCTGGCCCCACGGCAGCGACAGGTCGACGTTGTCGAAGCCCTCGCCTTCGACGCGGATGCCGAACGCGACGACGATGTCCGCGCGCCTGGCCGTCAACGCGGCCTCGGCCGGCGTGTAGCCGGGATCGAAATCGATCGTCGCGTCCGGGAACGCCTTCTCCAGTTCCGCCAGCGGCGACGGCGCGAACAGGTGCATGTTGCGACCAGCGCCCATGACGCCCGCCCCGCCGATCTTGACCACGCCGGCGTAGCCGCCCACCGGTTTCACCGCGCCCGATCCGGTGCCGGCGATGATTCCTTCCTGCGCATGGCCGCCGATCACGGCGATCTTCAGCTTCCTGCCCGTCGCCAACGGCAGCACGCCATCGTTCTTGAGCAGCACGATGCCCTGCCGCGCCATGTCGAGCGCGAGCGCGTTGTGCTTCGCCAGGTCGACCTCCGGCGCGGCGCCCCATTTGTCGATGCCGACCGAATAGGCCGCGTAGAGCATGCGCCGCACCATGTCCGAAAGCCTTTCCTTCGGGAACTCGCCGTCGGCATACGCCTTGCGCAGCCTGTCGGTGAACGCCTCCGCGCCCCATTGCTGCACGTCCAGCTGGATGCCCGACTCCTGGTCCAGCCCCTTCAGCGCGTAGTCCCACGCGGGCGTCGCGCCCCAGTCGGACATCACGTAGCCCTTGTAGCCCCACGTGTCCTTCAGCAACTTGTTGAGCAGCAGGTCGTTGCCGCAGGCGTAATCGCCGTTGATCTTGTTGTAGCCGCACATGATCGAACCGGGCTGCGACTTCTCGATCGCGATCTGGAACGCCAGCAGGTCGGATTCGCGGTGCCCCGCCGGATCGACGATGGCGTCGAGCCAGTGGCGGTTGGTCTCGTTGGCGTTGAGGGTGTAGTGCTTCAGCGTGGAAATGACGCCCTCGCCCTGGATGCCGCCGACGGCGGCCGAGGCCATGACGGCGCTGACCCAGGGATCTTCGGAGTAATACTCGTAGTTGCGGCCGTTGCGCACCTCGCGCTGCAGGTTGATGCCGCCGGCCAGCTGGATGTTGAAGCCGCGCGAGCGCGCTTCGCGGCCGATCGCCGCGCCGCCCAGCCGCGAGAGTTCGGGGTTGAAGGTCGATCCGGCGAGGATCAGCGCGGGGAATGCCGTGGCGCCCTCGTCGTCCGGCCGGTAGCCGGGGTTGGTGACGCCCATGCTGGCGTCGCTGCTCTGGAACGCGGGAATGCCCAGGCGCGGGATGCCGGGCGTGTAGCCGGCACTCATGTTGTCCACTTCCGCCGGGATGCGCGGATCGCGCGGCACGCCGATGGAAGGCACCTCGCCGATCAGGCTGACGAGCATCGAGAAACGCTCGTCGTCGGTCATCTGCCGCTCGGTCTCGGCCGCCTTCGCCTGCGCGGCGTCGGGCGCGAGCTGCGCCATCGCCACGGCGGGCGCCAGCGCCGCCGCGACCAGCGCGCCGAGCCGCGCGAGCGCAAGCGCGCGCCGCGGGGTCCTGTCGAATGCCTTGGCCATTTATTCTCCCTCCGAGACTACGGTTCGCATGGGCGGCGGCGCATGCTTCGCCGCTTCTTCGGTAACGCGGGCGCACCCCCGGCCCGAGCGTACAAACCGTATCGGCAACGGCGATGCCGGGCAAGATTTCGACCTGGCTGTGCGCCTTCGTCGGCAGCGGCCGACGCATCGAGGACGCGGCTTCCCTCGCGGCGGCTCAGCTGCCCCAGTCGGTGAAGACGCCCACGGCCAGTTCGGCCCACACCCACAGGAAGCCCAGCACGATCGCGAGGGCGGCGACGATCCGCGCCCCGCGCGTGGCCAGCAGCCGCATCGCCAGTTCGAACAGGCTGCAGACGATGAGCAGCAGCAGGCCGAAGACGACGAAGTCGGACAAGGTCCATTGCACCTCGTCGGTGAACTGCCTCGCCACGAACGGCAACGACAGCAGCGCCGCCGCGCCGCCCCATACCGCCAACCGCCACCGGTTCCCGCGCCCCGCGCCGGCGCCTTCGATGTTTCCCGCCATTGTCCTGTCTCCGTGCATGAGTGAGGCTTCGATCTGGCCCCGGCAACCGGTACACGGCAAGTCTGCCGCACCCGTTCGCGAGGCAGTCCAAGCTTCCGCCGCGCGGGTGAACGTACCAAGGGCCCGGTGTGAAGCGGGAATGAAGTCGGCGGCGCATCGAAGCCCGCCGCGGCCCCGGTCTTTCCGGGCGCCCGGCAAGCGGGGGCGCGCACGACCTGCCGCGCCCCCTGCCCGGCCTCAGTACTTCGCGCCGAGGCGCAGCCACAGCGTCCGGCCCGGCTCGGCGATGCGCACCGGATCGGCGGGATAGCCGAAGTCCGCGCTGCCGGCCAGGTTCAGGTGCTCGGCGTAGTAGCGGTCGAACAGGTTGTCCACGCCCGCCGTCAGCTGGAACACGTCGTCGATGCGGTACGCGGCGTGCACCGCCAGCGTGCCGAAGCCGGCCGTCGGGCCGAGGTCGCGGGCGACGACGTTGCCCTGCCCCGGCGCCACGCGCGACTGGCGCGCGACGCCGCGCAGCAGCGCACCGGCGGACCAGCGCCCGTGCCCGTCCCATTCGGCGCCCAGCCGCGCCTCCAGCGGCGACATCTGCGGCAGCGGCCGCTGTTCCGTCGCGTTCTCGCCCCATGCCCAGGCCAGCGTTCCCTCGAAGCGCCAGTGCATGCTCGGCTTCCACGCCATGCCGGCTTCCGCGCCGTGGATGTTCGCATCGACGTTGCGGGCGACGGTGGTGGTGCCCATCATCCCGCCCGGCAGGTAGTCGAACAGCACGAAGCCGTCGATCCGTCCCGCGTAGCCCGAGACCCACGCGTCGATGCGCGCGGTGCGGTACTGCAGGCCGACGTCGAGCTGCGTGGTCCGTTCGGTGCCGACGCCGGCGAAGGCGTTCACGGCGCCGTCCGGCCCGCGGTTGGCGCTGAACAGTTCCCAGTAGTCCGGCATGCGCTCGGTCTGGCCGACGCCGGCGTACCACGACAGGCCCTGCCCGGCGGCGCCGTGCTCGTAGCGGACGAAGCCGGCCGCGAGTGTTTCGCGCCGCGTCTGCCCGGCCGTCGGGTTCGGCATGCCCATCGCGCCGGCGACCAGGCGCTCGTCGCGGGCGGTGGCCCGGTCCGCGCGCGCGCCAGCCACGATGCGGGCCTGGTCGTCGATGCGCCAGGTCGCCTCGCCGAACACGCCGATATCGCGCAGCGTGGCGTCGCGCTTCCACGGCTGCGCGGCATAGGTGTTGCGCCCCATGCCGTTGCGGCTGCGGTGGCGGCTGTCCTGCGCATCGAAACCGAGCGTGGCGTCGAGCCGCTCGCCCGACAGCGACAGCGCCGCGCGGCCGCCGGTGGTCAGGCGCTCCACGTTCGACGCCACTGGCATCGGCATCGGCCCCGTCGGGTTCGGCTCGCGCATCGTGTAGTTGTCCATCACGTGGTCGGCGCGGTTGCGGTACACGTTCGCCTCGATGCCGTCGAACACGCCGGGCAGGTTGCGGCGCTCGAAGCGCAGCGCCTGGCTTTCGCGCAGGAACTGCACGCCGTCCATGCCGCGCCCCGCGTAGCGGGCCTCGCCGTCGCCGCGGCCGACCGAGCCTTCCAGCAGCGTGTCGGCATCGGGCGTCCACGCCGCCGCCGCATCGGCGTTCCACTTGGTCCAGCGCGAGGGCACCACGTCGCCGTGGCCGTCGTGGTAGTCGTCCGAATCGGAACGGTTGGCGGAGACGCGCGCATAGCCGCGCGGCGCGCCCCACGTCGCGTCGGCGGCCTGGTCGTTGCGGCCGTCGCTGCCGGCCAGCAGGCTGCCGCTGCCCTTCAGCGTCGGCGCGTCGAAGACCTCGCGGTCGCGGGAGAAGCGCACCGTGCCCGCGGAGGCGCCCGGTCCCCACAGCACGGTCTGCGGCCCCTTGGTGACGACCAGCCGGTCGAAGGTGTCGGGCGAGACGTAGGACAGCGGGTTGTCCATGCGCGCGGGGCAGGCGCCCGGCATCGCGCCCTCGTTGGTCAGCAGGTTCAGGCGCGAACCGAACATGCCGCGCAGCACGGGATCGCCGTTGGTGCCGCCGTTGCGGATCGCGGTGAAGCCGGGGATGGTCTTCAGGTAGTCGGCGCCGTCGCTGGCCGGCATCGGCTGGCGCGGCTGGCGCGGGTCGGTTTCGAAGGTCAGCGGCGAAACCGGGCGGACGCCGATGACGACGACCGAGTCGAGGTTGACCGGATCGGCCGGGGCGTCGTCCGACGCGGTGGCGGCGGCCTGGAGCGTGGTGGCGGACAGCGCGATGGCGACGGCGACGCACAGGCGTGCCGAGGCCAGCGTCCGCGGAAGCGAACGTAGCATGGGGAATCTCGCAGTTGGGGGGAGTCGACGGGTGTATGCCCGGTGGCGTCGCGAATCAGCCCAACATCGGCGGACCGCGCGCTCCCAATCCCGCAACGACGTTCCGGCCCGGCTGGCCGAGCGATCCGGCATGGTCCCAATGCGGCGGCCACGCCAGCGCGGGAACCGCGAGGACATGGACGCCCGGCAGCGACAGCGAGGCGAGGATCGGGCAGTACTCGCAGTCGCCGTCGGCGGGGATGGCGGGCCCGCCGTGGCCTTGCTGCGCCGGCGGGTGATGCATGCCCGGCATGCTCGCCATGTCGTGGTGCATGCCGGCCAAGCCAGCGTGGTCGTGGTGCTGCGCCGGCCGCGGCTGCGGGGCCGAAACCACCCGCACCACCCTGCTCAGCGACGGCATGAACGCAAGCGCCAGCACCGCCGCGAGGGCGAGACGTGAGATGGCTTGGTTCCACTGGCGCTGCATGGGACCCATTATCGGCCGGAATCCCGGCCTGCCCATGATTTAAGTCAACCGGAACGCTTCGATGGCTGGGTTATCGCGGACTATCGAACGCCAGCGCGGGCCTTATCGCCGCGCTACGTCCCTGGCGACACATTTGTAGGATGGGTTGAGCACAGCGAAACCCATCCTACGTGCTCAAGACTCCGATCCAGACAATGCGCGGACTGGCGCATCCAGTCGCACCACCAGATATCGCAGGAACAGTTGCGTCACCGGCCCCACCGCGAACGCGAATACCACGGTGCCTACGCCCACGGTACCTCCCAGGGCGATGCCGATGGCCAGCACAGCGATCTCGATGAGTGTGCGAACGCGGCGGATCGACCAGCCCGTGCGACGCGCCAAACCGGTCATCAGGCCATCGCGCGGACCCGGGCCCAATTGCGCGCCGACGTACAAGGCCGTGGCGAACCCGCATACCAGCACGCCGCCGAGCATGTAGGCGCACCGCGCGACCACGCCGGAGGGAGTATCGAGCAATCCCAGACTGATGTCGGCGAAGGGTCCGAGCAGCAGGGTGTTCGCCACCGTGCCCAGCCCGGGCATCTGCCGCAGTGGAATCCAAGCCAGCAATACGGCAAGCGCCGCGAAGACCATGACGGTGCCGAGCGACAGCGGTACGTGCCCGGCCACGCCCAGATGGAATACGTCCCAAGGCGAAGCGCCCAATGCGCCTTCAACCATCAACGCGATGGCCAGGCCATACAGCCACAGTCCCATCAGCAGCCGCAGCAGGCGTTCCGGGAGGCGTCCGGCCTTCAGTTGATCGATCGGCCCCAGGTTGGCCAGCCCCAAAACAGATGTAGAAGTTTTCATGGAGCCACTTTCGTAACTAATGGCTCTTTTTTATAGATCCAATTGTGCAATAGTGGCCTCATGACCCGATTCCTGACCCCAGATCGCTTGGCGGTACTCGTCGGTGACTTCCATCGCTCCCCGGCTTACCGTGGCCTACGGCTTGCGCTGCAGGAAAGGATAGGCGACGGCCGCATTCCCATTGACTGCCGCCTTCCCAGCGAACGCGCCGTGGCCGAGGTGCTCGGCGTTTCTCGCAATACGGTCACCCGCGTGTATGCGGATCTGGTGGCTGCCGGTTTTGCCGTTGCGAAGCAGGGTTCCGGCACCTATGCCACGGTGCCGGTCGAGCGGCGTCGCGCGCTCGACCACGCATTGCACTCGTCGGACGAACGGGCCTCAGGCAACGCAATCGATCTCATTTGTGCTGCTGGCGCCGCCACTCCTGGCGTCGCCGCTGCATACGAGCGCGCCATCGCCGCGTTGCCCGCTTATTTGGCGAGCGATGGCTATCTGCCTTCGGGGCTTCCTGCATTACGTGCACTTATCGCAGAGAATTACGCGGCACGCGGCCTGCCCACCTCACCGGAACAGATCGTGATTACCTCTGGTGCGTTGGCGGCCATCGCGGTCGTTGCACGTGCGCTGTCGCGCCCTGGCGATCGCATCGCGATCGAATCGCCGGTGTATTCGAACGCCATTGAAGCATTGCGACTTGGCGGCGGCCGGCTGATCGGCTCGCCATTGGCCGACGCGCTGGGCAATGAAGGCTGGGACATGGATGCCATCGAGGCCACGCTACGACAGACCTCGCCGCACCTCTCCTATCTGATTCCCGATTTCCAGAATCCCACGGGCTTCCTGATGGGTGACGCCCTCCGCGCACGCTATGCCAATGCGCTGCGGGCGACGCGAACGATTGCCATCGTCGACGAGACCCTGCAGCCCATCCACCTGTCCGGCCAGCCCATGCCGGCGCCGTTTGCCAGCCACGCTCGTGATGCCATCACGGTTGGCAGTACTTCCAAAATGTACTGGGGTGGGCTGCGCGTAGGCTGGCTGCGCGCACCTCGCGAACTGGTGCCCAGCCTCATCCGGACGCGTGTCCAGATGGACTTGGGCACCTCGCTGTTCGATCAATTGGTGGCGGCCGAATTGCTCGGCGCGCCGAGCGTCCTCGAATTCCGTCTTGAACAATTGCGCCAACGTCGCGACGCGCTGGCGCGGGCTTTGCGCGAGCACCTGCCCGATTGGCGCTTCCGCCTTCCCGAGGGCGGTTTGACCATGTGGGTGCAATTGCCACATGGCAGCGCAACTCGCTTGGCATCCAACGCAGAACGGACCGGCGTCCATGTGGCACCCGGCCCCGTCTTCAGTGTTGAAGGAGGATCAGACGCATGGTTGCGGATTCCCTACGCCAAACCGGAGGAACAATTGCTGCAGGCCGTTCGACATCTAGCCAGCTCCTGGCCGGAATCGGCATTGGGGCCGGGGAATCAACATAGGAGTTCGGAACTGCTGATTGCCTGATCAACCCGGATCGGCCAACTTTGCATGGATGCGCAAGCGGCCGCTTTTGGCGGCCGCGCGTTTTATTTCCCGAACACCGCCTTGCCGTCGACCCAGGTCGACTCGACCTGCATGTCGTCCAGTTCCGACTCCGGCAGCGCGAACGGATCATCCTTCAACACCACGAAATCCGCATGCAGGCCCGGCGCCAGTTGGCCGACTTCCTTCTCGTCGCCGCCGGCCCACGCCGCATCCGCGGTGAAGCCGCGCAGCGCTTCGGTCAGGCTCAGCTTCTGGTCCGGCTGCCAGCCGCCCGGCGGTTGGCCCGCGCGGTCCTGCCGCGTCACCGCCGCATACAGGCCCAGGCGCGGATCGACCGATTCCACCGGGAAATCCGAACCCAGCGCCAGGCGCGCGCCGCTTTTCAGGAAGCGCTGCCATGCGTACGCGCCGAGCACGCGCTGCGGCCCCAGCCGGTCTTCCGCCCACGGCATGTCCGACGTCGCATGCGTCGGCTGCATCGACGCGATCACGCCCAACTGTGCGAAACGCGGAATGTCGTCCGGCGACACCACCTGCGCATGCTCGATGCGCCAGCGATGGTCGGTCTTCGCATCCGCGCCCAGCACCTTCTCGTACGTGTCCAGCACGATGCGGTTGCCGCGGTCGCCGATGGCGTGCGTCGCCACCTGCACGCCGCAATCCTTGGCCTTGCGCACCGCCGCCTCGAACGCCGCCGGGTCGGTGACCAGCAGCCCGCGGTTGCCGTGGTCGTCGTTGTAGTCCTCGAGCAGGGCCGCGCCGCGGCTGCCCAGCGCGCCGTCCATGTACAGCTTCACCCCGTGCATTTGCAGCCGCCCGCCCGGATGCGTGTACAAGCCGTTCGCGCACAGGTCGGCCAGCGCATCGTCGTCGCCGTCCGCATAGGCGTCGATCCGCAGCGGCAGCTTGCCCGCGTCGGCGAACTTGCGCATCAGCGCCAGCGCCTCGCGCGAGACGCCCATGTCGTGCACGCCGGTCAGGCCGTTGGCCACCGCCGCCTGCAGCGCCGCCTGCAGCGCGCGCGCGTAGGTGGCGTCGTCGGCCGGCGGCACCACCGCGTCGACCAGTGCGCCGGCGCGGTCGATGAACACGCCGGTCGGCTTGCCGCCGTCGCGCAGGATGCGGCCGCCTTCCGGCTGCCAGTCCGCCGACAGCAGGCGCGGTTCCTTTTCCGCCGCCCGCTTCAGCGCCGCCGAATTGGCCCAGCTGGCGTGGCCGTCGATGCGCTCCAGCCACACCGGGCGATCGGGGAAAGCCGCGTCCAGGTCGGCCGCGGTCGGGAAGGATTTCTCCGGCCAGTCGTTCTGGTCCCAGCCGCGGCCGGTCAGCCACGCGCCGGCCGGCAGGGTCTTCTCGAACTCGCGCAGCCGCGCCAGCACTTCGTCCTTGCTCCCGGTGCCGACCAGGTCCGCCTGCAGCAGCGCCAGGCCCAGCCCCATCACGTGGCCGTGCGCGTCGATCAGCCCGGGGACCAGCGTGGCCTGCGGCAACTCGATGCGCCTGGCCTTCGGGTACTGCTTCAGCAGCGCATCGGTTTCGCCGACCGCGACGATGCGGCCGTCCTCGCCCCAGGCGATGGCCTGCGCCTGCGGCTGCTGCGGGTTCGAGGTGTAGATGCGCTGCGCACTGAGCACGGTGACCGGCTGTGCGGGTTCCTGCGCGGCCTGGCAGCCGGCGAACGAAAGCAGCGCGAGTACGCAGATCCAGAGACGCATAAGCAAGAGGCCCCGTTTTTCGACGGGGCCACTATGCGGAATGTGAATCGGGGTGGCAAGGAAGCCGCTTGTCGCTGGAGCGCCCCCTCTCCCGCCGGGAGAGGGAACCGGAACCTCACTCCGCCAGCACCCGCACGCGGATGCGGTCGCCGGGATGGTGGTCGGTGCGGGTGTGGCGGATGCGGCCGGCGTATTCGTAAGTGACGTCGTAGCCGACCACGCGCGCGTCCTCGCGGCCATAGCCGCGGTAGCCGTCGCCGGCCGGTTCCGGGTCGCAGACGCGCACGGTGCCGCGCTGCACGTCGCGCTGGCGCCGCGAGTTCTCGTAGACCGAGCGCCCGACCACGGCGCCGGCCGTGCTGCCGACCACGGTGCCGACCATCCGGCCGCTGCCGCCGCCGACCTTGCTGCCGAGCACCGCGCCGATCACGCTGCCGAGCACCGTCGACGCGGTGCGGCCCGCGTCGCTGCCGCCGCGCGCATAGCCGTCGTCGCGGCGGTAGTCGCGGCCGTCGCCGTAATAGCCATCGTCGCGATAGCCGCGGTCGTCGCCGGCGTAGTAACCGTCGGATTCGCGGTAGTAGCAGTCGCGCGCCACGCCGCTGCCGCGGTCGATGATCGGATCGACCCGGATCACCCGGGCGTAGTCGTATTCGTCGGCGGGGCCGACTTCGTCCGGTCCGGGGTAGGCGCCGTAGGACTGCGCGGCGGCCGGGCCCGCGATCGCGGCGCCGACGAGCAGCGCGCTGGCCAGAAGGCGGAGGGACGGGAATTTCATGGCGTGGGCCCCCAAGGCGCGGGATCGCGCCCGTGCATCGTCGGGGTGCGCGGGTGAAACCGGTCTGAACCCGGCCCCGCGGCCGCCCGCCGCGCCGCGCCCGTTCAACCCGGCGACAGCTTGCGCCGCCGTCGCCGGCTGGCCGACGGGGTTGCGGCGGCGCGTTGTCACCTGCACTGGCCAACCGAGGTTTCGCCCATGTCCACCGCCCTCAGCCGCCGCCGCTTCCTCGCCATGCCCGCCGCGTTCGGCGCCGCCAGCCTGCTGCCGGGCGGCTTCGCCGCCGCCCTGGCCGAAGAAGCGCCGCCGATGCCGGACCTTTCCGACTGGGGCAAGGTGCGCGCGCAGTTCGACCTGGACCCGGCGTGGCTGCATTTCGCCAGTTTCTACCTGGCCAGCCACCCGAAGCCGGTGCGCGACGCGGTCGAGGCCTGGCGCCGGGCGATCGACCGCGACCCGTACCAGACGGTCGAACACAACGGCTACAGCGAAGACCCCGCCGAATGGGTGCCCGGCCACGTGCTGGCCGCGATCGCCGGCTACGTCGGCGGCAGGGCCGGGGACATCGCCCTGACCCACAACACCACCGAGGGCCTGGCGCTGGTCTACCACGGCCTGCCGCTGAAGCCCGGCGACGAAGTGCTGGCCACCGCGCACGACCACTACTCGCACATCACCTCGATCGCTTACGCCACGCGCCGTGCGGGCGCCTCGATGCGGCGGATCGCCCTTTACGAGGACGCGGCGACCGCCACCACCGACGCGATGGTCGGCCGGCTGCTGCAGGCGGTTTCGCCGCGCACGCGGGTCGTGGGCCTGACCTGGGTGCATTCCAGCACCGGCATGCGCCTGCCGGTCCGCGAGATGGCCGACGCGTTGAAGGAACGCCACCCGGACGTGCTGCTGGTGGTCGACGGCGTGCACGGCTTCGGTTCGACCGACGTGGCCGCCGCCACGCTGGGCGCCGACTATTTCTGCGCCGGCTGCCACAAGTGGATGTTCGCCCCGCGCGGCACCGGCATGATCTGGGCCAGCGCGGAGAACTGGGCGCGGCTGACGCCGATCGTCCCCGACTTCTCCGAGATCGAAGGCTGGAATGCGTGGATCGAGGGTCGCGAGCGCAAGGGCCCGACCACCGCCGAACGGATGACCCCCGGCGGCTTCCAGGCCTTCGAGCACCAGTGGGGCGCGCTGGCCGCGTTCCGCATGCACGAGGCGATGGGGCGCGCCCGCGTCGGCGCGCGCATCCGCGAACTCAACGACCAGCTGAAGGCTGGCCTGGCCGGCATCCGCAAGGTCCGCCTGCACACGCCGATGTCCGGCGAATTGTCGGCGGGGCTGGTGGCCTTCGAAGTCGATGGCCTGAAACCGGAGGACGTGGTCAAACGCCTGCTGCAAGCGCGGATCGTCGCCAGCAGCAGCCCGTACGCGGTCAGCTACGCGCGGCTGGCGCCGAGCCTGGTCAACACGCCGGAGGAAGTGGAGCGCGCCGTGCGCGCGGTGCGGGCCATCGCGGGCGCCTGAGCCCGCGACGGCATGGGCGCGATCAGGCGAGCAGCGTCGCTTCCAGGCTGACCGGCACCGCCAGCGCGCGCGAGACCACGCAGCCGGCCTTGGCGGCCTGCGCGAGCTGCTCGAACTGCGCCGCGTCGATGCCCGGCACCTTCGCCGAGACGATCAGCTTGACCCCGGTGATGGTCGGCCCCGGGTCCATGCCCGGCTCCATCGTCGCCTCGGCGCGGGTCTGGATGCTGTCCGGGGTGAAGCCTTCCTTCCCCAGCACCGCCGACAGCGCCATGCTGAAGCAGCCGGCGTGCGCGGCGGCCAGCAGTTCCTCGGGATTGGTGCCCTTCTCGTCGCCGAAGCGGGTCTTGAACGAGTAGTTCTGCGCCTCGAACAGCCCGCTCTGCGGCGTGCTCATGCTGCCCGTGCCCGATTGCAGGTCGCCGCTCCACTGCGCGTCGGCGTAACGCTTGAAAGCCATGGCCGGACTCCTTTTGCGAGGGGAAGCGCAGGTTACACCCGCCGGATTAAGACGGCGTTGGCACGAAAAACCCCTCTCCCGCCTGCGGGAGAGGGAAAGCCCGCGAAGCGAGCGAGGGTGAGGGCCCGGCTTTTCGCGCGGAGAGCGGAGCCCTCATCCACCCCTTCGGGGCCCCTTCTCCCGCAAGCGCGAGAAGGGTTGTCGCAAAGCGCCGGTAGTGCAGGCCGATTCCGCACCGCCACTTGACCCGCCCGCCCCCGCTGCGGATGCTTCCCTCCCCGCCATGACCGCCCGTCGAGCGCAACGCTCGCACGGCTGCGCTCTCTTCCACGCGGACAGCCATGACGGCCTTCGACCCAACCGCACGGGAGGAACGGCCTCATGTCCTACAGCACGCAACAGATCCGCAACGTGGCCCTGGCAGGCCACCCCGGCGCCGGCAAAACCACGCTCTTCGAAGCCCTGCTGCATGCCGGCGGCGCCCTGCAGACGGCAGGCACGATCGAACGCGGCACCACCGTGTCCGACTTCGACCCGATGGAAAAGGCCCGCGGCCATTCCATCGACACCGCGATCGCCAGCACCGACCATGCCGGCATCCACGTCAACCTGATCGACACCCCCGGCTACCCCGAATTCCGCGGCCCCGCGCTGTCCGCGCTGTCGGCGGTGGAGACCGCGCTGATCGTGGTCGACGCCGACAACGGCGTCGCCCACGGCACCCGCCGGCTGATGCAGCGCGCGAAGGAACGCGGCCTGTGCCGCGTCGTCGCGATCAACAAGATCGACCACGAAGGCGCCGACTGCGCCGCGGTGCTGGCCGAACTGCGCGAGGAGTTCGGCCCGGAACTGCTGCCGCTGAACCTGCCCGCCGACGGCGGCGCGCGCGTGGTCGACTGCTTCCGGCAGACCGCCGGCGACAGCGACCTCGGCCCGGTCGCCGACTGGCACCAGAAGATCATCGACCAGGTGGTCGAGATCAACGAAACGGTGATGGAGCATTTCCTCGAGCTGGGCGAAGGCGGCCTGTCCGGCGCCGAGCTGCACGACGCCTTCGAGCAGTGCCTGCGCGAGGGCCACCTGGTGCCGGTGTGCTTCGTCTCCGCGCGCAGCGGCGTCGGCGTCAAGGAACTGCTCGACATCGCCGAGCGCCTGTTCCCGAACCCGGCCGAGGCCAACCCGCCGCCGTTCTTCAAGGGCGCCGGCGCCAACGGCGGCGGCCACGCCGACGACCGCCCCATCGTCGCCCGGCCCGATCCGGACGCGCACGCCATCGCCGACGTGTTCAAGATCGTCAACGACCCCTTCGTCGGCAAGCTCGGCATCTTCCGCGTCTACCAGGGCACGGTGAAGCGCGACTCGCAGCTGTTCGTCGACGACGGGCGCAAGGCGTTCAAGGTCGGCCACCTGTTCAAGCTCAAGGGCAAGGACCACGTCGAGATCGACCGGGCCGTGCCCGGCGACATCGCCGCGGTGGCCAAGGTCGACGAGCTGCACTTCGACGCCGTGCTGCACGACAGCCACGACGAGGACCGCATCCACCTGGCGCCGGTCGAATTCCCGAAACCGATGTTCGGCCTGGCGATCGAGGCGGCCAGCAAGGGCCAGGAGCAGAAGCTGTCCGGCGCGCTGCAGCGGCTGGCCGAGGAGGATCCGGCGTTCGCGGTCGAGCACCACGCCGAGTTGAACGAGACGGTGATCCGCGGCCTGTCCGACCTGCACCTGCGGGTGATGCTGGACCGGCTGAAGGAGCGCTACGGCGTCGAAGTGACGTCGCGGCCGCCGCGCATCGCCTACCGCGAGACCATCGCCGCGCCCGCCGAGGGCCACCACCGGCACAAAAAGCAGACCGGCGGCGCCGGCCAGTTCGGCGAGGTGTTCCTGCGCGTGGAGCCGCTGCCGCGCGGCGCCGGCTTCGAGTTCGTCGACGCGGTCAAGGGCGGCACCATCCCGGGGCAATTCCTGCCGGCGGTGGAGAAAGGCGTGCGCCAGGTGCTGGAAAGCGGCGCGATCGCCGGCTACCCGCTGCAGGACATCCGCGTGGTCGTGCACGACGGCAAGCACCACCCGGTGGACAGCAAGGAGGTCGCGTTCGTCGCCGCCGGCAAGAAGGCCTTCCTCGACGCGATCCTCAAGGCCAGGCCGCAGGTGCTGGAACCGGTGGTCGACCTGGAGGTCAGCGCGCCGGAAGCGCAGGTCGGCGACATCACCGGCGGGCTGTCGTCGAAGCGCGCGCGCATCAACGGCACCGATACGGTGCGCGGCGAGATCGTGGTGCGCGCGCAGGCGCCGCTGTCGGAACTGGAGGGCTACGCCGCGGAACTGAAGTCGGCGACCGCCGGACAGGGCCGGTATTCCCTTGATTTCAGCCACTACGAGCCGGTTCCTGCGAACGTGCAGCAGAAGCTGGTGGCGGCGTACAAGCCGCGCCACGAGGAGGAATGAGCGCGGCCGATCGCGATGCCGCATCGCCGCAAAAGCCGCGGCGCGACGCGGCGGCGCGCGGGCGTTTTCCCGGCGCCCGCCCGCGCCGATCGTCGCATCTGGCGAAAAACGCTTGGAAACAGCCGTTTCGGGCTTTGCAACCGCGCGCGAATGCCCTACATTTCGCTTCCGAAGGGCCACGCAGGCTTTTCGAATTCAATACAACCCACCTACTACGGTACACAGGACATATATGGCAACGAAGAAAAAGGCCGCCCCGAAGAAGGCCGCCAAAGCCGCCAAGCCGGCCGCCAGCAAGCCGATCAAGGAAGCCCTGAGCAAGTCGGGCCTGGTCGCCTACATCGCCGAATCCACCGCCGTCGCCGCGAAGGACGTCCGCGCCGTTCTGGCCGGCCTCGAAGCCGCCGTGCACGCCTCGATCAACAAGAAGGGCGCCGGTGCCTTCACCCTGCCGGGCCTGCTGAAGATCACCGCGGTCAGCGTGCCGGCCAAGCCGAAGCGCAAGGGCATCAACCCGTTCACCAAGGAAGAGGTCTGGTTCGCCGCCAAGCCCGCCTCGGTGAAGGTCAAGGTGCGCGCGCTGAAGAAGCTGAAGGACGCCGCCGCCTGATCGCGGCGCGACGCCTCCGGCTTCGCAACCTCGGGACGGCCTTGGCCGTCCCGAGTCGTTTCCGCCCCGCGAAAATTCGCCCCCTGCCGCGGGGAGCGACGGACGGGACGGCCGGTGGAACGCTCAATCACGGCCGCGGCCTCGCCGCCGCGCCGGCGGCGGCCTATCGTGGCCGTGCGATAACGCAAGCAGTTCCCCGGCACGACCATGACTTCCCCATCCCACCGCTACCGCATCACCGTCACCCCGATCGAAAGCGACGGCCTGCCCTGCAGCGGGCGCTGCACGATCGAGTTCGAGCACCGCGACGCCGACGACTGGATGCGCCTGCTCGAATCGGTGCAGCGCCAGCGCGGTCTCGACGGCGACGAGCGCGCCGCGCTGACCATCGGCCTGCGCCTGCTCGACGGCCTCAGCAGCCGCCACGGCGACAATGCGGCGTTCGCCGCGCTGCGCCCGCAGCTGGAAAGCTTCGCCCGCGAGCTCAAGCGCGCCTGAGCCGCGCCCGGCGCGGCGCGCTATGCTGGGCGGCATGAAAGCGCGCAGCGCCGCCGAAGCGAAGGCCCTCACCGACCTGCCCAGCATCGGCAAGGCGATGGCCGGCGACTTCCGCCTGCTCGGCATCGAGCACCCGCGGCAACTGGTCGGGCGCGACCCGTACCGGCTGTACGACGAACTGTGCCGCGCCACCGGCGCGCGCCACGATCCGTGCGTCATCGACGCGTTCATCAGCGCGGTGCGCTTCATGGAAGGCGCGCCGCCGCGGCCGTGGTGGCACTACACCGAAGAGCGCAAGCGCCGCCTGTCCGCGGGTTGAGCCCGCATTCACGCGCGGCGCTTATGTTGGCGGCAGCACCGCTCCCCGTGGACCCGCATGCCGCTGCGCCGACTGATCGCCACCTGCCTGCTGCTCGCCGTGCCGCTTGCGCTGCGCGCCGCGGTCGCCGCCAACGAGATCGCGATCGACGCCGCGCGCATCGACCAGTCGCTGCGCGCGCAGTTCCCGTACAGCGTGCAGGCGCTCGGCGGCCTGTTCACGGTGACCGCGCGCGATCCGGCGCTGGAGATCCCGGCCCGCGGCGACCGCCTGCGCATGCAGTTCCGCGCCAGCGCCGGATCGCCGGGCGCCGGCAGCATTCCGCTGGGCCGCGTTTACCTCAGCAGCCGCTTGCGCTACGACAAACCGGGCCGCGCCTTCTACCTTGACGCGCCGGTGATCGAGCGGGTGGTTCCCGAGCAGCCGGGCCTGGAGGTCGATGCGGACGGCCGCGAACTGCTGACGCTGCTGCTGCAGGATTTCGCCGCCAGCGAACCGGTCTACCGGCTCGATCCGAAACTGCTGGCCACCTTCGGCAACCTGCAGGTAGAGTCGGCGCGCATCGAGGACGGCCGCGTGGTCGTGGCCTTCGACCAACCCATCGCCCTGGAACTGCCCGATGAAGAATGAATTCGCCGCCGTCACCCTGATCGCCGCGCTGGCGGCCTGCAGCGCGGAAGCGCCGGCACCCGCCGCCACCGACACTGCCGCTGCGGCCGCCGCCACCGATGCCGCGGCTGCAGCGGCGACGCCGGACGCCGCCGCGCCGGCACAAGCCCCGCTGCCCGGACCGACGGCGGAAGACGCCGAAGCGGTGGTCCGCGACTATTACGCGGCGATCAACGCCGGCGATTTCGAAACCGCCTACGCCAAGTGGGACGACGGCGGCGCGGCCAGCCGCCAGGACTTCGCCCGTTTCCGCGACGGCTACGCCGATACCGAATCGGTGCAGGCCACCATCGGCGCCGCGCACGGCCTGGAAGGCGCGGCCGGTTCGCGCTACGTCAAGGTGCCGGTCGAACTGCGCGCGCGGCAACGCGACGGCAGCGTGCGCCGCTACCGCGGCGAGTTCGACCTGCGCGCGGCGGTCGCCGACGGCGCCAGCGACGAACAGCGCCACTGGCACCTGTATTCGGCGGTGATCCAGCGCCTGCCGGACTAGCGCTTTGTGGGAGCGGCGTAAGCCGCGACTGCCATGCGACCGTTCGAGGACGGTTCCGCGCGCCTGCTACTTTGTCGCGGCTTACGCCGCTCCTACAAAAGCAGGACAATCACAACTCGAAGCGGTAGCTCAGCTTCACCAGCAACTGCTCGTCGTCGCGCAGGTCGAAGCTGTCCTGCAACAGCTGGCCCGTGCCGTCGGAATACGCTTCCTGCCGGTAGCCGCCGCGGCCGTAGACCACGTACAGGTACGACAGCGGCGCCAGCTCGTAGCGGTAGCGCACCTGGAAGCCGAGGTTGCGCACGCTGAAGTCGTCGACCGGTTCGTCGCTGGCCACGGCGCGGCCGCCCGGCTCGACCGTGTAGGCCTGGTTGAGCCGCGCGTCGACCGCGACCGCCTGCAGCTTCACCCGCAGTTCCTGGCGGTCGCCGATCGACCAGTCCACCCCGGCTTCCAGATGCGTCTCGCGGCCGTCGAAGCTGCCGATCAGGTTGTCGTGCTGCCACACCAGCCAGTCCGGCGTGTGGTCGGTGTACGCGCCCAGGGTGATGCTGAAGGCGTCGTTGACGAAGAAGATCGGCTTGTACTGCACGGCGTAGCCGATCTTCGAATTGCCGGCCAGTCCGCCGGACATCAATTGCGCCTCGAGCTCTTGCGCCCAGCGCCCCTTGCGCGGGCGGGTGTATTCGTAAACCGCGTTGAAGTTGGCCGGCTGGCGCAGCACGCCGTTGCCGCGGGTCAAATCGTCGGTCAGGCCGGCGCTGTTGATGTTGGCCTGCAGGTATTCCTCGCTGCCGTTCCGCAGCCGCGACTGGCGGCTGATGCGGAACTGGTCGTTGAGCTTCTGCCCGTGGTCGTTGCCGACGTAGCTGGCGCGCCAGCGCCACTCCTTCGACGCATAGCGCGATTCCGGCGGGAGCTCGTCGAAGCGCCGGCGGAATTCCCAGTGCAGGTAATTCAGGTCCGCGCGCGACAGGTAGCCGGCATCGTTGAGCTGCAGTTCGTCGCCGAAATGCATCGCGATCCACTGCTGGCGCCAGCCGTGGTCCATCTGGTAGTCGGCCCACACCGTCGCGCCGCTGTCGCGCACGATCCCGCCGTCGTCCTCGATCCTGCTGCCGAACACCCGCGTGCGCACGTTCCAGCGCGCGTTCGGCCGCCAGTTGTGGTCGATGCCGGCGACATCGGCCGTGCGCTCGAGGAACGGCCGCTCGGTGCGCACCCACATCGCGCCGAGGTTCTGGTTCTCGAAGTCGCGGACCACGCGCAGCGCGTTGAACGAGCGCCCGGCGTCGCCGTCCTCCTCGGCCGAGAACACGCCGTACTTGGTCGCGCCGAAGCTGCCGTTGAGCTTGAGCGCCGCGGCGATGTCGCCGGCGCCGCTGCCGTCGTCGGCCGGCGCGCCGATGCGCCGCGTGTACAGCAGCTGGCTGAAGTCCGACGGCGTGGTGTATTCGAACAGGCCCTGGTTCTCGGTGAAGAACGGGCGCTTCTCGCCGACGAAGGTCTCGGTGGCGCTGAAGTTGACCACCAGGTCGTCGCTTTCGACCTGGCCGAAATCCGGGTTGACCGTCGCCGACAGCTGGAACTGGCCGTTCGGCTTCCAGAACAGGTCGACGCCGCCGTCGAAGTCGCTGCCGCCGCGCACGTTGTCGTACAGGCCGGAAACGTACGGGGTGATCGCCAGCAGCGACTGGCTGTACTTGCGCACCTGGATCGGCGCGAACTCGGACAGGAACTTCGGCCGCTCGAAGCTGGCCGCCGGCCACGCCGCGCGTTCGCCGGTGGAGCCGATCACCCGGTCCACATAGACCTTGATCGTGCGCACGTCGCCGTTCGCCTTCTGCATCGTCGCGATGTGCCACGGGATCAGCAGCTCCACCGTCCACGCGTCGCCGTCCTCGCCGACCGCGTGCTGCCAGTTGCCGTCCCAGTCGGCGCTGAAGGCGTTCTCGTTGGTGAACAGGCCGTCGCCGATGCCGTTGGTCGAGGACACGCAGAAGTTGTAGCCGGTGCGCGCGTCGCCATCGAAATCGATGTTCACGTTGACCCGGTCGACCTGCTCCTCGAAATCGCGCCGCACCCTCTGCCGGGTGCGCGGCACCGACGCCGGCTGCACGTTGCGGAACGCCACGGCGAGGCCGTCCGGCGTGGCCAGGATCCACGCCTCGGTCTGCAGCGAGCCCGGCGCGCCGGAGAACGGCATCACCTGACGGAAGTCGGTGATGTGCCGCGCGCCCGCCCATTCGGCCGGGTCGATGCGCCCGTCGATGGCGACCGACGGGCCGCTTTCCGCCGCCATCGCCGGCATCGCCATGCCCAGGCAGGCCAGGCTGCCGCCCACGATCTTCGATTTCATCCGTGCACCCCGCTCCCAAGATGCGCGCAGGATAGGGACCAGCGCCGACCCGCGCGCCTGTCGAGAGTCATTGCAACCTTTTACGCGAGTCGCGCATCCCTGCGTGTGAAAGGCGTCTTCACGGAATGCGCGGAAGCGGACTCAGGGTGCCGTCGCGTCGTGGGTGACGAAGCTGTTTTCGCCCTGCGGCAGTTCCAGCCATTCGGGATGGGCAAGCGCACGGTTGGCGTCGGCCAGGCCCGACTGCCAGTGCTCGCGCATCGCCACGCGGCCGAACTGGTAGTCCTTGAAATGGCCCAGCCGCGCGCGGTCGCGGTAGATCAGGTGGATCACGCTGTAGCGCCGGCTGCAGGCCAGCTCCCGCGCGCGTTGCACCCACGGGTTGTTCGACGCATCGGCATCCGGGATTTCCTCCAGCAGCTCGCGCAGCAGGCGGCGGTAATGCTGGGCGATGCGCTGGCTTTCGGTGATGGTGCGGGTGCGGCTGGAATACTGGATTTCCTTCTCGCGCTCGGCCACGTCGAGCAGGTTGTCCGGCACGTCGCCGCGCGCATTCCACAGGTCGACCTGGAACACCAGCGAGTCGCGCCGCGGCTGCGCGGCGAAGATCTGCGACAGCGGCGTGTTCGACACCAGCCCGCCGTCCCAGTACCAGCGGCCGTCGATTTCCACCGCGGGAAACGCCGGCGGCAACGCGCCCGAGGCCATGACGTGGCGCGCGTCCAGGCGCATGTGCGCGTTGTCGAAATATTCGAAATTGCCGCTGGCCACGTCGACCGCACCGACGCTGACGCGGATGCCGCCATCGTTGAGCCGGTCGAAATCGACCAGCCTTTCCAGCGTCTGCAGCATCGGCCGGGTGTCGTACCAGCTGGCCGCGCCGGGACCCTGCGAAAAGAACGGATCGAACCACATGCGCGGCGAGTAGAAGCCGCGCTGCCCTTCGACCAGCGCGCGCCAGGCTTCCCAGGTGTCGAGCCAACCGCGCGCTTCGCCGTCGACTTTCTCGAACCGCGCTTCCTGCCCCAGCGTGGTCGCCGGCAGCCAGAACGGCTGCGACACGGTGCCCCAGAACTCGCGCAGCGCGTCGAGGCGCTTCTCCGGCGGATTGCCGGCGATCAGCGCGGTGTTGAACGCACCGATGGAAATGCCGGCCAGCCAGTTCGGCATGACGCCGGCCTCGTGCAGGCCCTGGTAGACGCCAGCCTGGTAGGCGCCGAGCGCGCCACCGCCCTGCAGGACCAGGGCGATGGTTTCGGGTTTGGTTTTATGTGCGCCAGCCTTTTTTGAAGCGTGTTTCTTGGAAGCAGGTCTTTTGCGAGCGGCCATCATAAGAACCTCTCTCTGCTCGGAACCGTACCACCTATCGCGCTCGGGGAAGCTACCCATCCATGCCTATGCCATCGGATAGGAATTTTGAGAGCTGACCGAGAATCCCTCTTGTCTCGGTCTCGTTTGCAAACCCATATGCGGACTGACAGCCCCAAAATGCGTTGATCTCTCCGTCGGTTTGCTTTAGCAGCATTTCGATTTGAGCAATCAGAAGCCTCAGCGATTCCTGATCATGGGAACGCCTGATGTCTTGCCATATTTCCTCGTGGCTTCCGCAGTCAATGAATGCATCTTGGTGATACCAACTGGCGATCGCGTTCTTAAGCGTCGCCAGTTCACCCAATCCGACCAAATGGCGGGGATCCCGAGTCATGGCATGCAACTATTGCATATGCCAACCATGGCTGACGGTGATGCTCTGCCCCGTCAGCGCCGCGCTCGGGAATTCGCAGAGGAATCGCACCGTTTCGGCCACGTCGTCCAGCGTGGTGAAGATGCCGTCGACGGTGCCGCCGAGCATGATCTTCTTCACCACCTCTTCCTCGCTGATCCCGAATTCCTTCGCCTGCTCCGGAATCTGCTTCTCCACCAGCGGCGTGCGCACGAAGCCCGGGCACACCACGTTGCTGCGCACGCCGTGCTTTGCCCCTTCCTTGGCCAGCGTGCGGGCCAGGCCGAGCAGGCCGTGCTTGGCGGTCACGTAGGCCGACTTCAGCGGCGAGGCCAGGTGCGAGTGCACCGAGCCCATGTAGATGACGACGCCGCCGCGGCTTTCGCCGTTGCCGCTGCCCTCGTACATGTGCGGCAGAACGGCCTTGGTGGTCAGGAACGCGCCGTCCAGGTGGATCGCCAGCATTTTCTTCCAGTCGGCGTAGGCGAAGTTCTCGATCGGGTTGACGATCTGGATGCCGGCGTTGGAAACGAGGATGTAGACCGGGCCGAGCTTTTCCTTGACTTCGGCGATGCCGGCGTTGACCGCGTCCTCGCTGGTCACGTCCATCGCGATGCCGATGGCCTTGCCGCCGGCCGCGTTGATCTGGTCGGCGACGGCCTGCGCGCCGGCGGCATTGAGGTCGGCGATGGCGATGTGCGCGCCGGCCTTGGCCAGGTTCAGCGCGATCTCCTTGCCGATGCCGCTGGCCGCGCCGGTGACGACCGCGACCTTGCCAGTCAGTGATGAGGCCATGGACTCGACTCCTGTGGGGTGGGAAGCCGACATAGTGTCGCAGCCGGGATGTTACCGCATCGTTCCAAAGTCCAATGCGGTTGCTCCTTCCCTTGTAGGAGCGGCGTAAGCCGCGAACCCTTCTCCCCGCGCGCTTCTCGCGGGGAGAAGGTGCCCGAAGGGCGGAAGAGGGGCGCTCTTCGACTTTGATTTTGCCGTTGCTTCATGAGGGGCAACCGCAAAAGCAGCCGTTCGCTGCGCTCGCGGCCCCCATCCGCCCTTCGGGCACCCCCGACCAAAGCTTTCGAGGGCAGGCTCTTTCCCCGCATGCGGAGAAGGGTTCGCGGCTTACGCCGCTCCTACGGTGGAGATGGCCGCAGGGTGTTCGTCATTTCTTCGGCTGCAGCATCGTGCCGGTGCACTTCTTCGAGCCGCACTTGCACGCCCAGATCTTCTTCAGCCGCGCGGTGTGCGGCTCGTCCAGGGTGATGCCGTAGTTGTAGGTCAGCTCCTCGCCCGGCTTGATGTTGCGGATCGCCTCGATGTAGACGCGGTCCTTCTTGCGGTTCTTGCCTTCGTGCTCGTCGATCACCGCTTCGCAGTTCGGGTCGCAGCTGTGGTTGATCCAGCGCGCGCGGTTGCCCTTGTAGTTGGCGTCGATGACGTATTCGTCGTTGAGGGTGAACAGGAAGGTGTGGCCCGACTCGACGTCGCCGGCGTCGTCCTCGTCGACTTCGGCGTGGGTGCGGCGCTTGCCCTTGTATTCGATGATGAATTCGCCCTTCTTGATCGGGGCGATGGCGAACACGCCATTGCCGTGGATGTCGGACTTGCGGGCTTCGATCTTCTTGTTGGCCATTCGTAACGTGACGGAAAGGGAAGGACGGCGTCGATTGTCGCATGCCCGGGCACCGGGCATGACGAAGGTACCCATGACCGATGGCAGGCGGGGCGGGAAAACTGTCCTGATGCGATGCCGGCCCGCGTTTCATCGACAACCCATTCTGGAACACGACCATGTCCCGTCCGAACATCGCCCCGATCGGCCTGCCACTGGCGCCGCTGCTGCTCGTCCTCGCCGCCTGCCAGCCGCAATCGTCGGCGGTCCCGTCCGCCGTCGCCACCACGCCGGACGCCGAAGCCGACCTCGTCGCGCGCGGCGAATACCTGGTGCGCGTCGGCGGCTGCAACGACTGCCACACGCCCGGCTACGCCGAGAGCGGCGGCCTGACCCCCACGTCGGAATGGCTGCAGGGTTCGCCGCTGGGCCATTACGGCCCGTGGGGAACGGCCTATCCGACCAACCTGCGCCTGACCATCGACAAGCTCAGCGAGCAGGACTGGCTGACCTACAGCGCCACCCTGCGCACGCGCCCGCTGATGCCCGATTTCACCCTCCGCAACATGTCGGAGGCGGACCGCCGCGCCATCTACCGGTTCATCCGCTCGCTCGGCCCGGCCGGCGTGCCCGCGCCGCAAGCCCTGCCGCCCGGCCAGCTACCGCCGCCGCCCTATCTGGCCCTGGTCCTGCCCGAACCGCCGGCAGGCGCAGCCGCCCAGGCACCGTAAGCCGCGGCCGACCCTCCGGACTGGCAGGGGCGGGACCAAAAGCGTACAATTTCGGTACGTTTTTGATCCCGCCCTTCGCCATGCTCCGCGTCACCAAGCTCACCGACTACGCCACCGTCGTCCTGACCGTGCTCGCCGCGCGGCCGGGCGAGGTGCTCAGCGCCACCGACCTGGCCGAACACTCCGGCCTGGAAGCGCCCACCGTGGCCAAGGTGCTGAAGCCGCTGGCCCAGGCCGGCCTGGTCGAAGGCCGGCGCGGCGTGCACGGCGGCTACCGGCTCAGCCGCCCCGCCGAACAGGTCAGCCTGATCGAAATTGTGGAGGCGATGGAAGGCCCGCTGGCGATGACCGAATGCAGCCAGACCGATAGCCATTGCGGCATCGCCCACCAGTGCGGCGCGCGCGCGAACTGGCGGCTGATCAACGACGTGGTCGCCGACGCACTGCGCGGCGTGACCCTGCAGCAGATGCTGCACCCGCCCCACGACCCCCGGCGGCGCCCGATCGCGGTGCGCGTCGCCACCGCTTGAACGAACCGATCTGAATCAAAACACGTAGGCAGCCGGATGGCCACCGAAATCACTTCCACCGACACCATCGAAACCCCGCCCAACGCCGAGATCCTCGAACAGCTGGGTCGGCGCTACGCCGCCGGTTTCGTCACCGACATCGAATCCGACTCGCTGCCGCCGGGCCTGGACGAGGCCACCGTGCGCGCGCTCTCGGCGAAGAAGGGCGAGCCGGAATGGATGGCCGAATGGCGCGTGGCCGCGTACAAACACTGGCTGACCATGCCGGTGCCGCACTGGGCCAAGCTGAAAATTGCGCCGATCGACTTCCAGGCGATCAGCTACTACTCGGCGCCGAAGGCCAAGTACAAGTCGCTGGACGAAGTACCCCAGGAACTGATCGACACCTACGACCGGCTCGGCGTGCCGCTGCACGAGCGCGCCAAGCTGGCCGGCGTCGCGGTCGATGCGGTGTTCGACTCGGTCAGCGTCGGCACCACCTTCCGCAAGGAACTGGCCGAGAAGGGCATCATCTTCTGCTCGATGTCCGAGGCGATCCGCGAGCACCCCGAACTGGTGAAGCAGTACCTGGGCTCGGTGGTGCCGACCGGCGACAACTACTTCGCCGCGCTGAACTCGGCGGTGTTCTCCGACGGCAGCTTCGTGTTCGTCCCCAAGGGCGTGCGCTGCCCGATGGAGCTGAGCACCTACTTCCGCATCAACGCCGGCCACACCGGCCAGTTCGAGCGCACCCTGATCGTCTGCGAGGACAAGGCCTACGTCAGCTACCTGGAAGGCTGCACCGCGCCGATGCGCGACGAGAACCAGCTGCACGCGGCGGTGGTGGAGCTGGTCGCGCTGGAAGACGCCGAGATCAAGTACTCGACCGTGCAGAACTGGTACCCCGGCGACGAGGAAGGCCGCGGCGGCATCTACAACTTCGTGACCAAGCGCGCCGAGTGCCGCGGCGCGCGCAGCAAGGTGACGTGGACGCAGGTCGAGACCGGCTCGGCGATCACCTGGAAGTACCCGAGCTGCGTGCTGCTGGGCGACGACTCGGTCGGCGAGTTCCACTCGGTCGCGCTGACCCACCACCGCCAGCAGGCCGACACCGGCACCAAGATGGTCCACGTCGGCAAGCGCACCAAGTCGAAGATCGTCAGCAAGGGCATCAGCGCCGGTCGCGGGCAGAACACCTACCGCGGCCTGGTCCGGGTCGGCGCCGGCGCCGATGGCGCGCGCAACTACACCCAGTGCGACAGCCTGCTGATCGGCAAGAAGTGCGGCGCGCATACCTTCCCATACATCGAGGTCAAGAATCCCAGCGCGACGGTGGAGCACGAGGCGACCACGTCGAAGATCTCCGACGACCAGCTGTTCTACTGCCGCTCGCGCGGCATTTCCGAGGAAGACGCGGTGAGCCTGATCGTCGACGGCTTCTGCAAGCAGGTGTTCAAGGAACTGCCGATGGAGTTCGCGGTGGAAGCGAAGAAACTGCTGGAAGTGTCGCTGGAAGGCAGCGTCGGCTGAGGCGGGGCGGGTCCTGACCCGCCACATGGACAAATCAAACACACAAGCCGGCGGGTCATGACCCGCCCTACGGATTCAAGAATGCTCAAGATCGAAAACCTCCACGCCAGCGTCGCCGGCAAGGAAATCCTCAAGGGCCTGTCGCTGGACGTGAAGCCCGGCGAAGTGCACGCCATCATGGGCCCCAACGGCGCCGGCAAGTCCACGCTGGGCAACATCCTGGCCGGCCGCGACGGCTACGAAGTCACCGCCGGCTCGGTCGAGTTCGAGGGCGGGAACCTGCTGGACCTGGAGCCGGAAGCGCGCGCCGCCAAGGGCGTGTTCCTCGCCTTCCAGTACCCGGTGGAAATCCCCGGCGTCAACAACACCTATTTCCTGCGCAGCGCGCTCAACGCCCAGCGCAAGGCCCGCGGCGAAGCCGAACTGGATTCGATGCAGTTCCTCAAGCGGGTGCGCGAGAAGCTGGCCGTGCTGCACCTGAAGGACGAGCTGCTGCATCGCGGGGTCAACGAAGGCTTCAGCGGCGGCGAAAAGAAGCGCAACGAGATTTTCCAACTCGCGGTGCTGGAGCCGAAACTTGCGATCCTCGACGAAACCGACAGCGGCCTGGACATCGACGCGCTGAAGAACGTCGCCGACGGCGTCAACGCGTTGCGCTCGCCGGATCGCGCCTTCCTGGTCATCACCCACTACCAGCGCCTGCTCGACTACATCAAGCCGGACGTGGTGCACGTGCTGGCCGGCGGCCGCATTGTGCAGAGCGGCGGGCCGGAGCTGGCGCTGGCGCTGGAAGAACGCGGCTACGCGGCGCTGGAGCAGGCCTGATGAGCGCCCTGCTCGACTCGCTCGCCGCGGCTTTCAACGGCGACGCCGCGCGGCGCGCGGCGCTCGACGAGGCGCTGCGCGACGGCCTGCCCGGCGCCCGCGTCGAGGCATGGAAATACACTTCGCTGCGCGCGCTCGAGCGGCGCACGTTCGCCGCGGTCGACGCCGCGCCGCCGGTCGACGCCGCGAAACTCGCCGACATCCCCGCGCCGCGCATCGTCTTCGTCAACGGCCGCTACGACGGCGCGCTGTCGGACTGCGGCAAGCTGCCCGACGGCATCAGCGTGCAGCTGCTGTCCGAAGCGCTGGCCGCGAACGACGACAGCGCGCGCTTCCTGCAGCGCCGCTTCGAACGCGGCGACGAGGTCTTCGCCAGGCTCAATGCCGCGCTGGCCGCCGATGGCGCGCTGGTCCGCGTCGAAAGCGGCGTCGTGGCCGAAAAGCCGTTGCACCTGGTCTTCGTCGGCACCGCGGACGGCGCGGACCGCGTCTGGCACCTGCGCAACCTGGTCGAACTGCGCGCCGGCGCTTCGCTGAAGGTGCTGGAGCACCACGTCGGCATCGGCGCGCACGCCCACTTCGCCAACGCGCTGACCCACGTGCACCTGGCCGCGGGCGCGACGCTGAAGCATGCGCGCGTGCAGGACGAAAGCGAACGCGCGACGGCCTTCCTGCGCACCGACGCCACCCTGGCCGCCGGTGCGCAATATCGGCGCATCGACCTCGACCTCGGCGGCGGCCTCGCCCGCCACGAGCTCAACGTGCGCCTCGAAGGCGACAGGGCGCGCCTGCTGGCCAACGGCGTGCTGCTCGCGAGCGGCCGCCGCCACGTCGAGACGCGGCTGGGCATCGACCACGTCGCCAGGGACACCGGCAGCGAACTGACCTGGCGCGGGCTCGGCGCCGGCCGCGGCCGCGCGGTCTTCCACGGCGGCATCCTGATCCGCGAAGGCGCCGACGGCACCGATGCGGCGCTGTCGAACAAGAACCTGCTGCTGTCGGAGCATGCCGAGGTCGACTCCCAGCCGGTACTGGAAATCCACGCCGACGAAGTGAAGGCCGCGCACGGCGCGACGGTCGGCCGGCTCGACGCGAATTCGCTGTTCTACCTGCGTTCGCGCGGCATTCCGGAGGCGGAAGCGCGGCGACTGCTGACCGCGGCGTTCTGCCGCGAACCGCTGGCGGTGGTCGAGGACGACGCGCTGCGCGGGCTGCTGACCGCGAAGATCGACAACGCGCTGTCCCGGCTGGAGGCATGATGAACCTGCCGGCCGCCACTCCCGCCATCTCGCCCGACTGGGACAAGATCCGCGCCGACTTCCCGCTGCTCGAACGCCAGGTCAACGGCAAGCCGCTGGTCTATTTCGACAGCGCCAACACCGGGCAGAAGCCGGCGAGCGTGATCGAGGCGGTCGACGGCTTCTACCGCCGCCACAACGCCAACGTCAGCCGCGCCGTGCACACCCTGGGCAGCGAGGCGACCGAGGCCTACGAGGAATCGCGCAGGAAGCTCGCCCGCTTCCTCAACGTGCGCGCCGACGAACTGGTGCTGTGCAGCGGCACCACCTTCGCGATCAACCTGGTCGCCTACTCCTGGGCGCTGCCGAAGCTGGAGGCCGGCGACACGATCCTGGTCTCGCGGATGGAGCACCACGCCAACATCGTGCCGTGGCAGCTGGTCGCGCAGCGCACCGGCGCGACGATCAAGGTCGCCGAAATCCGCGAGGACGGCACGCTCGACCTCGACGCGCTGTACAGGGCGATGACCCCGGACGTGAAGCTGCTGGCCGTGGCGCACGTGTCGAACGTGCTCGGCACGGTCAACCCGGTGCGCGAGATCTGCCGCGAGGCGCGCAGGCGCGGCATCGTCAGCGTCGTCGACGGCTCGCAGGCCGCGCCGCACCGCAAGGTCGACGTGCAGTCGATCGGCTGCGACTTCTACGCGATCACCGGCCACAAGATGTGCGGCCCGACCGGCACCGGCGCGCTGTGGGCGAAGAAGGAACACCTGCAGGCGATGCCACCGTTCATCGGCGGCGGCGAGATGATCAAGGAAGTCAGCTTCGACGGCACCGTGTTCAACGATCCGCCGCACAAGTTCGAGGCCGGCACGCCGAACATCGCCGGCTTCATCGGCCTCGGCGCCGCGGTCGACTACCTCGAAACGCTCGGCATGGCCCACGTCGAGGCGCGCGAAACCGAACTGCTGGCGCACCTGACCGAGGAACTGGACAAGGTCGAGGGCCTGCGCATCTTCGGCCGCGCACCGGAAAAGGCGGCGGTGGTGTCGTTCCTGGTCGAGGGCGCGCATGCGCACGACCTGGCCACCCTGCTCGACCTCGAAGGCGTCGCGGTGCGCTCCGGCCAGCACTGCGCGCATCCGCTGCTGCAGTTCTACGGCGTCGCCGCCACCCTGCGCGCGTCGCTGGCCTTCTACAATACCCACGAGGAAATCGAGCGCTTCGCCGCCGCGTTGCAAAAGGCCCGTAAACTGCTCGCCTGAGCCCGTGGAACCCGCCATGTCCGAGTCCAGCGCCGACCCCGAACTGATTTCCGTGCTGCGCGAAATCCGCGACCAGCAGCGCGAAGCCATCCAGTTGCAGCGCGAGAACATGGCCATGTACCGCGAGCAACTGGCTCGCGTCGACCGCATCAACGAGCGCGCCGAGGCGATCCAGCAGCGCGCCGGCAAGGCGATCAGGGCCGTGCTCTGGCTCGCGATTCCCCTGCTTCTGTTGCTGATCCTGTCGATGGCCTGGCGCCAGTTGGGCTGAACCCCGAAATGAAAGCCGAACAACCGAGTTTCCGCACCGCCAACCCGGCGGACATCCCCGCCCTGGTCGAACTGGTGACTTCCGCCTACCGCGGCGACGCCAGCCGCGCTGGCTGGACCACCGAGGCCGACCTGCTCGACGGCCAGCGCATCGACCCCGAAGTGCTGCGCCAGGACATCGAGCGCCCGCACAGCATCGTCGTGCTCGCCGAACGCGATGGCGCCCTGCTCGCCTGCGCCCACGTCGCCAACGACGGCGACGCCGGCTACTTCGGCATGTTCTCGGTGCGCCCGGACCTGCAGGGCAACGGCGTCGGCAAGGCGCTGCTGGCCGAGGCCGAGCGCATCGTGCGCGACGAATGGAAGCTGCCGGCGATGCGCATGACCGTGATCGACCTGCGCGACGAACTGATCGCCTTCTACCAGCGCCGCGGCTTCGTCCGTACCGGCATCACCAAGCCGTTCCCCTACGGCGACGAACGCTTCGGCATCCCCAAGCGCGGCGACCTGCGCTTCGAGGTGCTGGAAAAACGGTTCGCCGGGGTCGCGGCATGAGCGAAACCTGGACCTTCGTCTGCGCCACCGGCGAACTGCTGCCGGGCGAGTTCAAGACGGCTTTCGACGAAGTCACCGGCGCCGGCATCGTCGTGTTCAACCTCGACGGCGACCTGTACGCGCTGGAAGACCGCTGCAGCCACGAGGAATTCGAGCTGTCGGCCGGCAGTTTCGACAGCGCCGCATCCAGCATCGAATGCGTGCTGCACGGCGCGCGCTTCGACATCCGCGACGGCCGGGCCCTGTGCGCCCCGGCCTACGAGCCGGTGGCGAAATTCCCGGTCAAGGTGGAGCACGGCGGAGTCTGGAGCCGCGACGACCGCGATTGATCCGCCCGACGCGCGGAAACGGCGGGAAATGCCAGGGCATTGGTTGTAATCGATAACTATTATCATTAGCATAGGCATTAACCAATGCCGATGCCCTGCCCTTTGCGTCCGGATTCCCGGCGGCACCTTCCTCCCCTGCCGCCGCCGGGGATCCGCGACGACAAGAACCCAGCCCCCCCATGAACTACATCAAGACCCGCAAGTACGCGCCACGACGCACCGCCTCCCCGCTTTCCACCGCCACCCTCGCCGCCGGCCTGGCGCTGGCCCTGCCCGCCGCCGCCGCGGAGAACAGCGCCGCCACCGATGCCGATGCCGAGCCGCAGGCCAAGGAGCTGGACAAGGTCGAAGTGCGCGGCCTGCGCAGCTTCATCGTCTCGCCCAAGTTCACCCAGACCCTGCAGGACACGCCGCAGACCATCCAGGTCATCGACAAGGAGCTGTTCACCCAGCAGGGCGCCACCACCCTGACCGAGGCGCTGCGCAACAGCGCCGGCGTCGGCACCTTCTACGCCGGCGAGAACGGCGCCACCAGCACCGGCGACGCGCTGTACATGCGCGGCTTCGACAGCTCGTCGAGCCTCTTCGTCGACGGCGTGCGCGACCTCGGTTCGGTGTCGCGCGACCTGTTCAACATCGACCAGGTCGAAGTGGTGAAGGGCCCGGCCAGCACCGACACCGGCCGCACCGCGCCGACCGGTGCGATCAACATGGTCAGCAAGCAGGCGAACCTGCGCGCCGCGGCGTCCGGCAGCGCTTCCGTCGGCAGCGACGGCCAGCAGCGCGCCACCGCCGACTGGAACCAGGCGCTCGGCGATGCCAGCGCGTTGCGCCTGAACGCGATGTGGCAGGACAGCGACGTCGCCGGCCGCGACCATGTCGGCAACGGCCGCTGGGGCATCGCCCCGTCGCTGGGCTTCGGCCTGGGCGGCGACACCCGCTTCTTCGTCAACCTGCTGTACGTGGAGCAGGACAACGTGCCCGACGGCTTCGTGCCGACGATCGGCCTGCCCGGCTGGTCGCCGCAGCCCGGCCTGGAACAGCTGGCCGGCCATCCGGTCGACCCGGGGAACTTCTACGGCACCACCGCCGACCACGACGACGTGACCGCGCAGATGGCGACGCTGCGCTTCGAGCACGATTTCTCCGACACGCTGAAGCTGAGCAACACCCTGCGCTGGGGCAAGACCGAGCAGGACTACCTGCTGACGTCGTTCCGCTCCATGGCCGGCGAGATCGCCTGGACCGATCCGGCCGACCTTTCCACCTACACGGTCGCGCGCGGCCTGCCGACCTTCAAGGACCAGCGCAACGAGATCCTGACCGACCAGCTGAACCTGCGCGCCGACTTCGCCACCGGCGACGTGCTGCATTTCGTCAGCGCCGGCCTGGAATTCTCCCGCGAGGAATACGACTTCTACGGCCAGGCCGCGACCGACGGCAGTGCGTGGACGCCGGCCGACCTGTACGACCCGGACTGGAACGCGACCGGCCTGGCCTGGGCGCACAACGGCGCCGACCGCCACGGCCGGACCGACACGGTGGCCGCGTACGCGTTCGACACGCTGAAGTTCGGCGAAAGCTTCCTGCTGACCGCCGGCCTGCGCGCCGACCGCTACGAAACGCAGTTCCGCAGCGCGGCGGTGTGCAACAGCAATCCGAGCCGCGGCCCCGATTGCGCCGGCAACCCGGCCGGCACGGTGCTGCCGTTCCTCGACCTCGATGCCGAGGACACCCTGGTCAGCGGCAAGCTCGGCGCGGTGTACAAGTTCGGCGACGCGGTCAGCCTGTACGCGAACTGGGCGGTTTCGCAGCAGCCGCCGGGCGGCGCCACGATGGAACTCAGCGGCGCGGCGAACAACGCCAACAACCCGAAGTTCGATCCGCAAGTGGCCCGCACCCTCGAGGTCGGCACCAAGTGGAACCTGATCGACGATGCGCTGGCGTTGAACCTGGCGCTGTTCCGGACCGAAGTCAGCAACGAGATCAACACCCAGTTGCTGGACGACGACGGCAACCCGACCCAGACCGGCGAGAAGCGGGTCGAAGGCATCGAGATCTCGGCGGTGGGCAACCTCACCGACAACTGGTCGGTTTCCGCCGGCTTCAGCCACCTCGATACCCGGGTCGTCGAAGGCGCCCCGGCCGCCGCCGACGGCACGCCCAACCTGACCTACACGCCCGACGACGCCTTCACCGGCTGGACCACCTACCGCTTCCCGTTCGGCCTGAGCGTCGGCGGCGGCCTGCGCTACACCGCCGGCATGCACCGCGGCACCGACGGCGCGGTCGGCACGCCGGCGTTCACCAAGTCGTGGACGGTGTGGGACGCGGTGGCGTCGTACGCGATCAACGACCAGCTGACCCTGCGGTTGAACGGCTACAACCTGTTCGACAAGCGCTATGTCGCCGCGATCAACAAGAGCGGCTACCGCTACACGCCGGGGCAGCCGCGCACCTTCCTGCTCAGCGCCGACTTCCGCTTCTGAGGTTCCGTCTGTTGTAGGAGCTGCGCGAGCAGCGACGCTTTTCGCGGCTTACCCCGCTCCTACAATAGCACCGCCATCCTGCGAGACATCGCCATGCTGCTGCACATCCCCGAAGTGCTGACCCGCGACGAACTGGCGCGCATCCGCCGGGCGCTCGACGCCGCGGACTGGACCGACGGCCGCGAGACCGTCGGCGTGCAGGGCGCGCAGGTCAAGCGCAACGAACAACTGCCCGACGCCTCGCCGCTGAAGGCCGAACTCGGAAAGATCGTGCTCGCGGCACTGGAACGCAACCCGCTGTTCTTCGCCGCGGCGTTGCCGCTGAAGATCCTGCCGCCGCGCTTCAACCGCTACGCCGGCGGCGGCGAGTACGGCTTCCATGTCGACGGCGCGGTCATGCGCCTCGGCGGCAGGGAGCAGCTGCGTTCGGACGTGTCGTGCACCCTGTTCCTCGCCGAACCGGACGAATACGACGGCGGCGAACTGATCGTCAGCGACACCTACGGCGAGCACGAGGCGAAGCTGCCGGCCGGCGACCTGATCGTCTACCCGTCCAGCAGCCTGCACCGGGTCGCGCCGGTGACGCGCGGCGCGCGGCTGGCTTCGTTCTTCTGGGTGCAGAGCATGGTCCGCGACGACGCGCGCCGGCGGATGCTGTTCGAAATGGATACCGCGATCGAAACCCTGCGCCGCGACGGCGCCGATGCGCAGGCCGTGCTGCAGCTCACCGGCGTGTACCACAACCTGCTGCGGCAATGGTCCGAAGTCTGAGTCAACCCGCGCGCCGCACAGGCGTTCCCTTTCCGCCCTCCCACCACCACCGCACGTCCGCATGAACGCAACCGCCAACCGCCCGTTCTTCCGGTTTCCCCGCACCACTTACGCCTGGGTCCGGCAAATCCACCTGTGGATCGGCGCGTGGGGGGCATTGGCCACGATCGTGTACGGCTTCACCGGGCTGCTGCTGAACCATCGCACGGGCGAAAACCCGTGGCCGCAGGGCAAGACCACGCCGGTCGGCGAGAACGTGGTGCAGATCCCGGCCGACGCCCGCGCCACGCCCGAAGCGCTCTCGCTGTGGTTGCAGCAGGCGCAGAAGCTCGAAGTCACCATGATCCGCAAGGGCGGTCCCGGCGGCCCCGGCGGCAAGGCCCCGCCGCGCGGCGAAGGCGGCCTGCGTGGCGAAACCGCGCGCGGCCCGGGCGGTGGCGGCGAACGCTGGACCCTCAGCGGCGGCACGCCCGGCAATTCGTGGTCGATGGCCTACACGCCGGGCAGCGACAGCGCCGAAATCAAGTACACGAAGTCCGATTTCCTCGCCGCGCTCAACAAGCTGCACAAGGGCATCGGCGGCGGCTGGTGGGTGTTCCTGGCCGACACGCTGGCCATCGGCATGCTGTTGCTGGGCATCTCCGGCATCTGGATGTGGGCCAAGGGCCGCAGCCCGAGGGAGTTGCTGGTCAGCGTGATGACCGTCGGCACCCTCGTCTTCGCCATCAGCATCGGCCTGCTCAGCTTCGGCTGAACCACCCGCCAGCCGGAACCAGGAACGCCGGGGCCTCCCGGCGTTTTTGTTTCCGTCGCCGCTCAGGGCAATGGGCTTGTCGCGTCGATGGCAGCGGTATAACATCGGTTATAACGCCAACCGGCCCCGCGAGACCGCCATGAAGCTGAAGATCACCGCCATCGGCAATTCCGCCGGCGTCATCCTGCCCAAGGAGTTGCTGGCGCGCCTGCGCGTGGACAAGGGCGACGAGCTGTACGCGCTGGAAACCCCGGACGGCATCCGCCTGACCACCTACGACCCGAAGCTGGCCGCACAGATGGAAGTGGCGGAGAAGATCATGCGCGACCGCCGCGATCTGCTGCGCAAGCTGGCCGAATAGGGCGTTCCAATGATCGTCTGGATCGAACGCGCGCTCGCGCTAGCCATCCACGAGCGCCAATTGGCCGAGCACGGCGGCGGCATTGGCGTGCGCGACGAAACCTTGCTGGAATCCGCGCTCGCACGACCACAACAGTTGTGGGCCTGCGGCGATCCGCCGCCCGATCTGGCGGCGTTGGCCGCTAGCCTGGCCTTCGGCTTGGCACGCAACCATCCCTTCGTCGACGGCAACAAGCGCACCGCTGCCGTGGCCTGCGAACTTTTCCTCGCCCTGAACAGCGCAACACTGCAGGCCAGCAACATCGAGCTGTACCCGGTCTACCTGTCGCTGGCCGAAGGCTCGCTGGCCGAAGCCGACTTCGCCGACTGGCTGCGCCCGCGCCTGCGTCTGGAACCCGGCGACGCGGTGAACGAACCACGGGCGAAGTACCGCCGCGCCCGATGATCCCTGTCCGGTACCGTTCGCCCTGAGCGTAGGGCCGACGGCCCGGAGTCGAAGGGCCCCAGGCCGGTCCTTCGACTCCGCTTCGCTACGCTCAGGCCAAGCGGGGAAATTTCACTTGTCGCCGCCCTGCCCCAACGCGGCAACCACTTCCCCGACCAGTTCCCTCCGCTTGGGCGGCAGCGCCAGGAAAGCATCGATGACCTGCCGCTCGCGTGCGCCCACGCCGGCGGGCCAGGCGGCCTGTGCTTCGCCGATCCTGCCCTTCCCCGCCTTGCCGTAACGCAGGACGTGCGGCTCCACGCCGAACAGGTCGGCCAACACCTGCAACTTGTCCTGCGCGGGGATCGCCTTGCCGCTGAGCCAGCGCGAGGCAGTCATTTCCGAAACGGAAGCGCCGTTGTACTTGCTGTTGAACACCTTGTGCAGCTCGCCGGGCCGGGGCTTGTAGCCGGCCCTTTCCATGGCGTCGGCCAGTCTTTGCGAAAACGCTTGGCGCTCGTCGTTCATGGCCCGGGAAGTTACGTAGGCCGCCGGCGCTCTATTAACGTTTCGGGTTCATTGTGTTTAACTTATCGGGTTAGTTTCAAACCTGATACGTTAGATGCCCACGCCAGAGCTGGACGCCCTGCCCTACAACGCCCCGGCCGTCGGTCGGACGGCGTGGCGCGTGGGGCAATCGTGCGAGCACGTGGAGCGGCGCTAGATGCCGCTGCTGTCGTGGTTCAACCGGGAGGCGGACCTGACACGGGCGGCGTTGGCGCCGTATCGGTTGCTGGAGCCGGTGGCCGGGCTGTCGTACGGCGAAGCCGATTCGCCGAACATGCTGATCGAGGGCGACAACCTCGAGGCGCTGAAGGCATTGCTGCCGTACTACGCGGGACAGGTGAAATGCGTGTTCATCGATCCACCGTACAACACGGGCAGTGCGTTCGAGCATTACGACGACAACATCGAGCATTCGCAGTGGCTGTCGATGATGTATCCGCGGCTGGAGCTGCTGCGCGAACTGCTGGCCGAAGACGGGTCGATCTGGGTGACGCTCGACGACAACGAGGCGCATTACTTCAAGGTCATCGCAGACGAGGTCTTCGGGAGGAAGAACTTCGTCTCCAATGTCGTCTGGCAAAAGAAATTTTCTCCACAGAACGACGCCAAGTGGATCAGCAGCAGCCATGACCACCTGCTTTGCTACGCGAAGAACAAGTCCGTCTGGTTTCCCAATCCCCTTCCGCGCACCGCAGAGATGGACAAGCGCTACAAGAATCCCGACAACGACCCGAAAGGACCGTGGGCTTCGACCGATCTGACCCGGGCCGAGCATCGGGATCGCGACTACTGGGGGCTGGTCACGCCTTCGGGAAAGGAGGTCTTTCCCGCAAAGGGGCGCAGTTGGAGCAGACCGAAGGAAAACATCGAGAAGCTGAAGGCCGAGGGACGACTCTGGTTCGGCCCGGCAGGCGACCGGATGCCTCGGCTGAAGAAATATCTTTCTGACATGGACGGCGGTCTGACTCCGCAGTCCCTCTGGCCTCACAACGAAGTTGGCAACAACCAGGAAGCAAAACGGGAAATCCTGGGCTTGGACTTCAAGACCGTTTTCGACACCCCGAAACCGGAGCGGCTCATTCACAGGGTCTTGCACCTTTCCACCCATCCGAATGACTTGGTACTGGACAGCTTTCTCGGCAGCGGCACGACGGCGGCGGTCGCCCACAAGATGGGCCGCCGCTGGATCGGCATCGAGATGGGCGAACACGCCCGTACCCATTGCCAGCCGCGCCTGAAGAAAGTCGTCGACGGCGAACAGGGCGGCATCTCAGAAGCCGTCGGCTGGCAGGGCGGCGGCGGATTCCGCTACTACAAACTTGGCCCCGCCGTGTTCGACGAAAACCGACACATCCGCGATGGCATCAAGTTCGAACACCTCGCCGCCCACATCTGGTTCGCCGAAACCGGTTCTGCCCGTTCGACGCGGGCGAAGAAGGAGGCCTTCCTCGGCGAACACGCCGGTACCGCCTACTACCTGCTCTACAACGGCATCCTCGGCGATGACAGCAAGGCCGGCGGCAACGTCCTCACCCGCCGCATCCTGCGCTCGCTGCCGAAGTTCGACGGCCCCAAGGTGATCTACGGCGAAGCCTGCGACCTGCCCGAAGAACAACTGCACGAACTCGACATCACCTTCCGGCAAACGCCTTACGACATCAAGGCACGCTGACATGGCCCTCGCCCTCAAGCTCTACCAGCGCCGCGCACTCGGAAGCCTCGAGCGCTTCCTCGACGCCGCGCGGCTGGGCAACCCGGACGAAGCTTTCGCCAAGACCGTCGACAAGGGGCTGCTCGACCAATACAAGTCGATGCCCGGCTTGCCGCACGTTCCCTACGCCTGCCTGCGTATCCCCACCGGCGGCGGCAAGACCGTGATGGGCGCGCACATCATCCAGGCCGCCGGCCGCACCCTGCTCGACCGCGAATTCCCGCTGGTCATGTGGATGGTGCCGACCACGCAGATCAAGACGCAGACGCTGGAAGCCTTCCGCGACCCGCGCCACCCGTACCGGCAGGAACTGGACGACGCCTTCAACGGCCAGGTCGCCGTGTTCGACGTCGCCGACTTCGCGCAAATCCGCCCTGCCGACCTCGGCACCAAGGTCTGCATCGTCATTTCCACCGTCGCCGCCCTGCGCGTGGAGAACCAGGAAGGCCGCAAGGTCTACGAACACCATGAAGACATGGAGCCGCACTTCGCCGGCAGCACGAAGGAGCTCGACTACCTGGAGAAAGGCGCCGACGGCAAGGCGCTCGCATCCTTCGCCAACCTGCTGAAACTGCATGGCCCGCTGGTGATCATGGACGAGGCGCACAATGCGACCACGCCGTTGTCCTACACCGTGTACGAGCGGCTCGGCCCGCGCGCCGTGGTCGAACTCACCGCCACGCCCGACACCGCCAGCTCCAACGTGCTGGTCAGCGTCTCCGCCTTCGAGCTGAAGGCCGAGAACATGATCAAGTTCCCGGTGGTACTGAAGGAACACAACGGCGAATGGCAAGCCGCGGTCAGCAGCGCGGTGGCGCGGCGCAAGTCGCTGGCGCAGACCGCGCTGGGCGAACCGGAATACATCCGGCCGATCCTGCTCGTCCAGGCCGAGAACGCCCGCGGTGTCGCCACGGTCGAGGAAGTGAAGCGTCATTTGATCGACGTCGACGGCATCGACCCGAAGGCGATAGCCATCGCCACCGGCGACACCCGCGAGATCGACGGCATCGACCTGTTCGCCAAGGATTGCCCCATCGAGGCGATCATCACCAAGCAGGCGCTGAAGGAAGGCTGGGACTGTTCCTTCGCCTACGTGTTCTGCTCGGTGGCGCAGGTGCACAGCGACAAGGACATCCAGCAGCTGCTCGGCCGCGTGCTGCGCATGCCCTACGCGAGCCCGCGCCGGCAGGTGGCGATGAACAAGGCGTACGCCCACGTCGTCACCGACAGTTTCGGCCGCGCCGCGGGCGAACTGACCCAATCGCTGGTCAACATCGGCTTCAACCCAATGGAAGCCGCCAACGCGATTCGCCGCGAAAATGCGGAAACCGAACCGCTGCCGCTCCAGGGCGGCGGCATCGTTGTGCCGGAACTGCCGAAGACGCGCATCGAGGTGCGCAAGGCGCCGGACTTCACGGATGCGCCCGAACGCGACAAGGAACGGGTGGCATTCATTCCCGATCCCGAAGGCGGGCCGGGCGGCACCGTGGAGATCTCCGACGAGATCGACGTCGCCACGGTCGAAGCCATCGTCCTCACCGCGCCGCCGAGCAAGCGCGACGAGATCGCGGGGCAGGTGGAACGACACCAGCTTGCGGTCGTCGCGGCCAAGGCACCGAGCGAGCGTGGCGTCGCGTTCCGGGTGCCGCGCCTTTGCCTGATGGAACAGGGCGAATTGGAGCTGATCGACCGCGGCATGGTTTCCGCCGACTTCAAGTGGGACCTGCTGGCAAGTCCGCCGGATTTGTCGAGCTTCCGCGCCAGCGACGACAGCATGACTTTCGAGGTCTATCTCGAGGACCACACGGTGCAGTACCACCACGTCAAGGACGACGTAGCGACCTATTTGCCGGGTTTCGCCCAGGACCGTACCGTGACCGACCTCATCGGCTGGCTCGACCACGAAATCCGCGACCCGTCGGTCAAGCAGCCGGTGCTGCGCGAATGGGTGCGGCGCGCGGTCGACAGCCTCCTGAACGATCGCGGCTTCTCGCTGGCGCAGTTGCTGCGCGGGCAGTTCGTCCTCCGCCGCAAGCTGGAGGAACAACTGCTGCTCGCCAAGGACAATGCCTACCGGGGCGGCTTCGAGCAGTTGCTGTTCGGGCAAGGCAACGACATCGTCGCCAGCGACGCACCCGACCACACCTTCACCTACCCGGCCGACATGTCGCGCTATCCGGCGCACTGGTATTACCGGGGCGCGTACCGTTTCCGCAAGCACTACTACCCGGTACCGGGCGACCTCAGCTGGAAAACGCCCGGCGGCGCCGTCACCGAAGAATTCGAATGCGCGCAGGCCATCGACACGCTGGACGAAGTCGAGTTCTGGGTGCGCAACCTCGTCCATCCCACCCAGTTCTGGATGCCAACCTCCAGCCAGCGCACCTATCCCGACTTCATCGCGAAGCTGAAGGATGGCCGCCTGCTGGTCGTCGAATACAAGGGCGGCGACCGCTTCACTGCCGATCAGGAAAAGGAGAAGCGCATGGTCGGCGAGCTATGGGCGAAGCGCAGCGGGGGCAAGGGGCTGTACCTCATGGCACGCAAAATCGACGACAGCGGCCACAACGTGCGCGAACAATTGTCGGCCGTGCTTTCGTAGAAGCGAAATCGGGCGCTCCTACACACCTACAGGGCTGACAGCTTCACCGCCAGCAACTCCCCGCCCCCGTCCAGCGCATAACGCCTGCGACCTTCTTCGCCGCACAGGATCGCGGTATCGCCGGCGAACAACGGCGGCAGTCCGCTTTCCGCATCGAACGTCGCCTGGCCGGCGAGCAGGTGGATGGCCCATTGCGTGCCCGGTTCGGCGAAGAACACCATCGAGCCGACCAGCGGGCGGTGCAGCAGTTCGGCGCTGATCGCATCACGCCGCCACATCAGGTTGAAGTCGTGGGTGGGTCCGTCGATCAGCTCGCCGACCAGGGCGCGTTCGCCGGCGAAGCGATGGCGCGCACAAGGCTGGTCCAGTTCGCGTACCTCGCCGTCGTCGAAGCGCAGGCGCAGGCCGTTGCCGCGCAGCAGCACCAGTTCGCGCTCGACGCCGGGGAACGACGAGAACGCCGCGTCCTGTTCGACTTCGGCGATCGACAGGCGCCAGTTCCAATCGTCGCTGTCCGGGGTGCGCAGAATCTCGCGCGTCCAGCCGAGGCGGTTCTTCCAGCGCACGCGCCGGTATTCGTTGGCCGGGATGACCCGTGAGACGTCGTCCACTGGTGGCACGCTTCCGCCGCGAGGATATCGCGCGGAGTTTAACCATCCGGGGAAAACCCGGGAACACGTGGGGACCGCTTGCCCTGAGCGTAGCCCGCGCCGCGGGCGGAGTCGAAGGGCGCCCTTCGACTCCGGCGCTACGCGCCTACGCTCAGGACGAACGGTGGCTGGTTGGACGAAATCGCCCGGCCGCATCGCTGCGGCCGGGCGGCGTGCCCACTGGCGGACGCGATCAGCGGCGCGCGACCGGCTTCGGCGCGGCGGCGGCGGCCGGCTTCTTCGCCGCCGGCGCGGTGCCGCGGCCCAGCTCGATGCGGCCGCGGTTCTTCTCCACGGTCTTCAGGCCGATGCCCTTGACCATGGCCAGTTCCTCGGCGCTCTTGAACGGGCCGTGGGCCTTGCGGTATTCGACGATGGCCGCGGCCTTGGCCGGGCCGACGTTGAGCAGCGCTTCGTCGATCGCGGCGACGCTGGCGGTGTTGATGTTGACCTTGTCGGCGGCGAAGGCGCTGCCGGCGAGCAGCAACGACAGGGCGGCGGACTTCAGGACGGTGGCGAAAATCTTCATGGTCGGTGCTCCTTGGTTGGCGAAGTTCGGTGGTGGGTCCGGGCCGTCGCGGACGTCGCGTCCCGGTGTGCACAGTCTCCGCAGCCGGGCCGGGCCGGGTTATCGCCGCGATGCCCGCCGCGATGCGGGGGAAAACCGCCGCAGCCTGTAGGAAAAGCCCTATCCCGCCGCCGGGGGTAAAATGGCGGGCACGAATTCCCCCGGAGCCGCCATGGACAACGCACGCATCGACCGCTACGTATCGGAGAAATGGGACGACGACATCGTCCCGCAGCTGGTCGAATACATCCGCATCCCGAACAAGTCGCCGATGTTCGACGCCGACTGGGTCGCGCACGGCTACATGGACGCGGCGGTGAAGCTGATGGAAGACTGGGCGCGCGCGCAGCCGATCCAGGGCCTGCAGGTCGAAGTGGTGCGGCTGGAAGGCCGCACGCCGCTGATCTACCTCGAAATCCCCGCGACCGACGCCGCCACCGGCGAGGACACCGTGCTGCTGTACGGCCACCTCGACAAGCAGCCGGAGATGACCGGCTGGGACAGCGGCCTGGGCCCGTGGACGCCGGTGCTGCGCGGCGACAAGCTGTTCGGCCGCGGCGGCGCCGACGACGGCTATGCGATCTTCGGCTCGCTGGCCGCGATCCAGGCGCTGCAGGACCAGGGCATCCCGCACGCGCGCTGCGTGGTGCTGATCGAGGCCTGCGAGGAATCCGGCAGCTACGACCTGCCCGCCTACGTCGACCACCTGGCCGCGCGCATCGGCAAGCCCTCGCTGGTGGTGTGCCTGGATTCGGGCTGCGGCAACTACGAGCAGCTGTGGTGCACCACCTCGCTGCGCGGCCTCGCCGGCGGCAACTTCAGCGTCAAGGTGTTGAGCGAAGGCGTGCATTCCGGCGACGCGTCCGGCATCGTGCCGTCGAGCTTCCGCGTGCTGCGCCAGCTGCTGTCGCGGCTGGAGGACGAGAACACCGGCAGGATCAAGGTCGACGGCCTGCACGCCGACATTCCCGCCGAACGCCTCGAACAGGCGAAGAAGGTCGCCGGCGTGCTCGGCAGCGCGGTCTACGACAAGTTCCCGTTCCTGCCCGGCATGCGGCCGATGAACGACGACCTGGCCGAACTGGTGCTCAACCGCACCTGGCGCCCGGCGCTGTCGGTGACCGGCGTCGACGGCATGCCGCCGCTGTCGTCGGCCGGCAACGTGTTGCGCCCGCACACCGCGGTGAAGCTGTCGCTGCGCCTGCCGCCGACGCTGGACGGCAAGCAGGCCGGCGAACTGCTGCAGGAAACGCTGCTGCGCGACCCGCCGTGCGGCGCGCAGGTCGAATTGAAGCTGGAAAAGGCCTCGACCGGCTGGAACGCGCCGGCGCAGTCGCCGTGGCTGTCCCGGGCGATCGAGGACGCTTCGCAGGCCGCGTTCGGCAAGCCGGCGATGTACATGGGCGAAGGCGGCACGATCCCGTTCATGGGCATGCTCGGCGAGAAGTTCCCCGGCGCGCAGTTCATGATCACCGGCGTGCTCGGCCCGCACTCCAACGCGCACGGCCCGAACGAGTTCCTGCACATCCCGATGGGCAAGCGCGTGACCGCCTGCGTGGCGCACGTGATCGCCGAACACCGCGCCGCCAGCCTGCGCGGCGAGACCACCGGCGTGGCCGCGGCGGCCGGCGGCGAGCACCACGGCGAGCACGGCTGCTGCTGAGGCCGCCTGCGACTCCGGCGGATCCTTCGACTCCGGGCCTGTGGCCCTACGCCCAGGACGAACGGTTGCGACTGATCCCGTTCGCCCTGGGCGCAGGCGCGCAGCGCCGCAGTCGAAGGGCCGGCCCGCCGGCATGCGATGCTGCTAGGATGGGCCTTCCCCCGCACCACCAGACAGAGGCAGAACGTATGGTTCTCAGCGGAATCTTCGGTTATCTGATCGGCGGTGCCGTGATCGGCATCCTCGCCCGCTTCCTCAAGCCGGGCGCCGACCCGATGGGCTGGATCCTGACCATCGTGCTCGGCATCGCCGGCGCTTTCGTCGGCAGCTGGATCTCGACCACGCTCGGCATCGCCAGCGGCTGGCTGAAGTGGGTCGTCGCCATCGCCGCCGCGGTCGTGCTGTTGTTCATCTACGAAGCGCTGCGCAAGAAGAAGTCCTGACGCTTCCCGTTCCCATGCAACGAAAAACGCCCCGGCAACGGGGCGTTTTTCGTGCTCCCGTCCCCGTCCGCAGCGGTGGAGACGGCGGGTAAACCCCGAAGGGGCGGCGTACATGGACGTACGCCGCTTACGTAGCCGCAGGATGCGGCTTACGAAAGTTCCCGCCGGCTCCACGAACCCGCTGCGAAGCAGCGGGCGCGAGGAAGGGCGTGCCTTCTTTTGCTTACTTTTCTTTGCACAAGCAAAGAAAAGCAAGTCGCTGCAGGCGAAATGCCTTCATGGCAGCAGCAAGAGAAGAAGCAGATCCCTCACTGCATTCGGGGTGACAAACAACAACTAGAGCTGGTTCCAGCTCAGCACCAGGAGCTCGCTTCAACTATCGCCCGTACACGTCCTCGAAGCGGACGATGTCGTCCTCGCCCAGGTAGCTGCCGGACTGCACCTCGATCAGTTCCAGCGGCACCTTGCCGGGATTCTCCAGGCGATGGGTCACGCCCAGCGGGATGTAGGTGCTCTGGTTCTCCGACAGCAGCAGCGTCTCGTCGCCGCGCGTCACCTTCGCGGTGCCGCTGACCACGATCCAGTGCTCGGCGCGGTGGTGGTGCATCTGCAGGCTCAGCGCCGCGCCCGGCTTCACGGTGATGCGCTTGACCTGGAAGCGCTCGCCCATGTCGATCGAATCGTAGGCGCCCCACGGCCGGTAGACCTTGCGGTGCAGGACCGCCTGGCTGCGCCGGTCGCCCTTCAGCCTGGCGACGACCTGTTTCACTTCCTGCACCTGGTCCTTGGCCGCGACCAGCACCGCGTCGTCGGTTTCGACCACGACCAGGTTGTCCACGCCGACCAGCGCGACCAGGCGCTGCGCGTAGGCGTAGCTGTTGCGCGAATCGACCGCGATCACGTCGCCGTGGTGCGCGTTGCCGTTGCCGTCCTGCTCGCTCACCTGCCACAGCGCCGACCACGAGCCGACGTCGTTCCAGCCGATGTCGACCGGCAGCACCTTCGCGTGCTGCGTCTTCTCCATCACCGCGTAGTCGATGGAATCGGACGGGCTGGCGGCGAACGCTTCCCTGTCCAGGCGAACGAAGTCGCCGTCGCGCCTGGCCGCGTCGAAGGCCTTCTTCGTCGCTTCGAGGATGTCGGGGCGGAACCGCTGCAGTTCCTCGAGGTAGCGGCTGGCGCGGAACAGGAACATGCCGCTGTTCCAGTAATAGCCGCCGGCGTCGAGGTACGACTGCGCGGTGGCGGCGCCCGGCTTCTCGACGAAGCGCAGCACCTTGCGGATGCCGTCGCCTGCCTCCGCCTGGATGTAGCCGAAGCCGGTCTCCGGCGCATCGGGAACGATGCCGAAGGTGACGAGGGCGCCCGCGTCGGCGGCCTCCGACGCCGCCAGCACCGCCTTGCGGAAGCCTTCGGCATCGCGCACCACGTGGTCGGAAGGCAACACCAGCAGCAGCGGGTCTTCCCCGCCGGCGGCGGCCTGCAGCGCGGCGGCGGCGATGGCCGGCGCGGTATTGCGGCCGACCGGTTCCAGCACGATGGCCGGGGTCGGCGCGCCGATTTCGCGGAGCTGCTCGCCGACCAGGAAACGGTGGTCCTCGTTCGCCACCACGATCGGCGCGGCGCCGGCGATCGGCGCGACGCGCAACCAGGTGGCCTGGACCATGGTGTCGTCGCCGGCCAGCGGCAGGAACTGCTTCGGGTAGGCCTCGCGCGACAGCGGCCACAGCCGGGTGCCGGAGCCGCCAGACAGCAGGACGGGCTGCAGTTTCGACATGCCTTCCTCGCAATTGAATCGGGCGGCAGTTTAACCTGTCCGGCGCAATCGACCCGCCCAGGGCCTGTTAACGCTATTGGGACAGGCCACGCCGTGCTTGGGTACGTGCGGGGCAAGGAAGTAAGGAGAGAGCTTATGTCGATAAGTGACCGAGTGATGACGCCGCACCGCGCGCACCCAGGCGCGGCCTTCCGGGTTACCGCGTCCGGCCGGCTGGCGGCCGCACGCGGCTTGGACAGGCGGCCAGCCTGCCGCTGCGCCACGCACTACCCCCTGGCGGCCGGGCACGGCAACGTGGTCTGTCCCAATAGCGTTAACAGGCCCTAGAGACGCATGACCCCCGACGTTCAGGACGCCCCCCGTGCCACCGCCCGCCTCGACTGGACCCGCCGGGTTCTCGGCGATCCGTCGGCACGGCTGGTGCGCGCCTCGGTCGACGCCGGCTTCCGCAGCTACTGGCGCAGCGCCGGCGGCGGCCCGAGCCGGATCGTCATGGACTCGCCGCCGGGACTGGAAGACGTGCGTCCGTGGCTGCGCATCCGCGACCTGCTCGAAGGCGGCGGCGTGCGCGTGCCGGCGGTGCTGGCGCGCGACGTCGATGCCGGTTTCCTGCTGCTGGAGGACCTCGGCGGGCTGACGCTGGCGCAGGTCATCGACGCGGACAGCGCCGATGCGCATTTCGAGGCCGCCATCGGCCAGTTGCTGAAACTGCAGCGGATCGCGCCGCCGGAAGGCATGGGCGAATTCGGCGAGGCGCTGCTGCAACGCGACGCCGGCCTGTTCGAGGAATGGTTCCTGCGCCGCCACCTCGGCATCGAACCCGATTGCGGGATGAGCGACCAGCTCGAACTCGTGCAGCGGCGGCTGATGGACAACGCGCTGTCGCAGAAGAAGGTGCTGACCCACCGCGACTTCATGCCGCGCAACCTGATGCCGGTGGCGGACGGCCCGGCGGTGCTCGACTTCCAGGACTGCGTGCGCGGCCCGGTCGCCTACGACGCGGTCAGCCTGTTCAAGGACGCGTTCCTCAGCTGGCCGCTGGCGCGCGTCGACGGCTGGCTGGCGCAATACCATCGCCGCGCGCTGGATGCGGGGCTGCCGGTTCCGCCATTCGCGACGTTCCTGCGCGACGCCGACTGGCTGGGCGTGCAGCGGCACCTGAAGATCCTCGGCATCTTCTGCCGCCTGCACTATCGCGACGGCAAGAGCCGGTACATCGCCGACCTGCCGCGCTTCATCGCCTACCTCGACGAAGTGCTGCCGCGCCACCGCGAACTCGAGCCGCTCGCCGAGCTGCTCGAGAACGCGATCAAGCCGGCGCTGCGCGCGAAGGAGTCCGCGTGAAAGCCCTGATCTTCGCCGCGGGCCTGGGCGAGCGCATGCGCCCGCTGACCGACCGCACGCCGAAGCCGCTGCTCGTCGCCGGCGGCAAGCCGCTGATCGCGTGGCACCTGGAGAAGCTCGCGGCGATCGGCGTGAAGGAAGTCGTGGTCAACACGTCGTGGCTGGCGGAGCAGTTTCCGCAGGCGCTCGGCGATGGCGGGCGCTGGGGCCTGAAGATCCGTTATTCCCACGAAGGCCCGTTTCCGCTGGAAACCGGCGGCGGCATGTGGAACGCGCTGCCGCTGCTGGAAGACGCGCTCGGCGCCGACGAGCCCTTCATCGCGGTCAACGGCGACATCTGGACCGACTACGATTTCGCGCGACTGCCGCGCGATCCGGTCGGCGACGCGCACCTGGTGCTGGTGGACAATCCGGCGCACCATCCGGAGGGGGATTTTGTCTTCAAGTCCCTCTCCCTCCGGGAGAGGGGTCGGGGTGAGGGTTCGGCGAAGCCAGCCGCGGTTGAACCATTGCGGACTTCGCCGAACCCTCATCCGCCCTTCGGGCACCTTCTCCCGGAGGGAGAAGGAGAAAAACTGACCTTCAGCGGCATCGGCGTCTACCGCCCAGCGCTGTTCGACGACTGGCGCGACATCGTCGGCAACGCGCCCGGCGCCGACGAAACTCCGCCGCGCTTCAAGCTGGCGCCACTGCTGCGCGCGGCGATGGCGCGCGGCGAGGTGACCGGCGAGCACCATCGCGGCGCGTGGACGGACGTGGGAACGCCGGAGCGGCTGGCCCGGCTGAACGACGCGTTGCTGTGAAACTCTCCGCCGTCATCTCCGATTGCGGGCGATACCGCTACGAACTCCGACGAGCGTGGGATCCATCGAAACCTGCCGTGGCGTTCATCGGGCTGAACCCCTCCACCGCGGATGCGGAAGTCGAGGACAACACGTCCCGCGTGTGCATCAACTATGCAAGACGCTGGGGCTTCGGCAGCCTCCTTCTCGCGAATCTGTTCGCCTACAGATCGACCGACCCGTCCCTCCTGCGCCAGGTCGCCGATCCGGTGGGCCCGGGCAATGACCGGTGGCTCGAGCGCATGGCGTCGGAGGCCGAATTGGTCGTGTGCGCATGGGGCGATGCCGGCGCACTGAATGGCCGCGACCTCGAGGTGCTCTCGATCCTCAAGAATCCACACTGCCTGACCAGGCTGAAAAGCGGGCGCCCGGGCCATCCCCTGTACAAGCCCGCCAATCTCCGTCCCGTCCCGCTCCGCTAGGCAAAACGCCGCGGCCCGGTCAGGTTCCCGTCTCGATCACCTTGCGCAGGAACGGCACGGTCACCCGCCGCTGCGCCGCCAGCGAAGCGCGGTCGAGCTTGTCGAGCAGGCCGACCAGTGCGCCGAGGTCGCGGTCGGTGCGCGTGAGCAACCAGTCGATCGCCGCATCTTCCAGCACCAGCCCGCGCCGCTGCGCGCGGTCGCGCAGCACCTCGGCGCGGCCGGCGTCGTCCAGCGGCGACAACGCGATGCGCGCGCATTGCTGCAGGCGCGAGCGCAAATCCGGCAGTGCCAGCGCCAGTTCGTCCGGCGCCGCCTGCGCCGTGTACAGGACGCCCAGGCCGAGGCTGCGCGCGCGATTGTGGAAATCGAACAGCGCGATTTCCTCGTCGCGGTCGCCCGCGATCCTTTCCACGCCGTCCAGCGCGACCACGTCGTTGCCGTCCAGCGCATCGAGCGCCTCGCGCAGGCGCCCCGCGGCGGCGGCCAGCGGCAGGAACGCGGCGCGGCGACCCGCCTGTTCCGCCGCCGCGCACAGCGCCAGCGCAAGATGGGTCTTGCCGGTCCTGCCCGCGCCGGCGAGGAACAGCCAGTCCGCGCCCGGCCGTTCCGCCAGCGCGCGCAATCGCGCCAGTGCGCCGGCGGGCGCGGCGACGTAGCTTTCGAAGCGCTGGTCGGGCGGATAGCGCAGCGCCAGCGGCATCTGCGGCGTAAGACCGGCGGGCGGGGAAGGATTGCTCACGAAGACAGGCTCAACGGGTCGGTGCGGGACATTGTAGGAGCGGCGTGTACCGCGACCGGGAACCATCCGGCTGGCGGAATTGCCGGCGGGCACTGGAGGATGGCGGTCGCGGCTCGCGCCGTTCCTACGAATCGGTGCTGTTCGACGGCTCTTCCGCCACGTCCTTGTCGATGAAGCCGTCTAGCAGGATCGCCGGGCGCTCGCCCGCGTACAGGTGGCTTTGCGTGTAGCGCTCGTGCGCGTAGCGCAGCAGCACGTTGGACACCGCCGCCAGCGGCAGCGCCAGCAGCATGCCGAGGAAGCCGAACAGCTGGCCGCCGGCCAGCACCGCGAAGATCACCGCCACCGGGTGCAGGCCGATGCGGTCGCCGACCAGCTTCGGCGTCAGCCAGTAGCTTTCGATCACCTGGCCGATGCCGAACACCGCCAGCACGCCGGCGACGTGCTTCCAGTCGCCGTACTGGAACAGCGCCGCCAGCACGCCCAGCACCACGCCGCTGGCCGGGCCCAGGTAGGGCACGAAGGTCAGCAGGCCGGCGATGATGCCGATCAGGATGCCCAGGTCCAGCCCCACCGCCCACAGGCCGAGGCCGTAGAGCACGCCCAGCACGATCATCACCAGCAGCTGCCCGCGCAGGAAGCCGCCGAGCACATCGCTGGATTCGCGCGCCAGCCGGTTGATCGTGGCGACATGGTCGCGCGGCACGATCGACTGCACGCGCGCGACCAGCAGGTCCCAGTCGCGCAGGAAGTAGAAGGTGATGATCGGGATCAGCAGCACGTTGGCGACCCAGCCGAACACCGCGAAGCCCGAGCGCGAGACGTAGCCGAGCACGGTGGTGGCGACGCCGCTGGCGCCCTGCCAGTGGCCGCGCAGGAATTCGACCGCGCGGTCCATGTCCAGCCATTCGCGCAATTGCAGGCCGCTGCGCTGCTCGAACCACGGCAGCGCGACGCCGAGCAGCCAGTCGCGGTAGCGCGGCAGCGAACTGACCAGGGTGGCGATCTGGCTTTCGATCAACGGCACCAGGATCAGCGCCACCAGCACCACCACCAGCACCATCAGGGTGAACACCAGGGTCACCGCGACATTGCGCGAGCGCCCCTTGGCCTGCAGCCAGTCCACCAGCGGATCGCCCAGCCAGCCCAGCAACGCGGCGCAGACGAACGGGGTCAGCACCGGCGCCAGCAGCCACAGCAGCCAGCACGCGCCCAGGCCCAGCGCCGCCCATTGCAGGCGGCGCAGGAACCTGGCGATTTCGCGCTGCGCTTCGTCCTGTCCGGTCGACGTACCCATCGTCATCGCCTCACTTCATCCGGTACAACGGCGCGTCGCCTTCGACGCGGGCGAAGGGGGCATCGTCGCCGGCCAGGCGCTCGAAACCGGGCAGGCCGCTGAGCAGGTCCAGGTCGACCTCGTAGCTGTCCCCGGCCACGCGCACCGGCACGATCTTGCGCACCACCGACATCTTCTGCAGTGCCGCGGACAGGCGCAGGTAGTCGTCGGTGTTGCGGATGCCGGTGAAGGTGACCCGGTAGGTCCCCGCCTCGCCCAGCGTCGCGCCGGCCTTGGCGTAGCGCTTGACCAGCGCGTCGGCGGCGCCGTCGGCGCCCGCGGCCATCGCCTGGCGCGCGTCGGCGTGGCTGTTGGACCAGGTCGACAGCACCTTGCCGCGGTCGACGAACGTCCAGTCCGCCTTCCAGCCGCCGCCGCTGCGGTACAGCTTGCCGACCAGTTGCATCGGCGGCTGGTAGCGCGACGAGGCGCGCGCCACCGCGGCGACGTCCTGGCGCCAGATCGCGCCGACCAGCGCCTGTTCGGCGGCATTGCCGGCAGGCAGGCCGAGCTTGTAGCCGCGTTCGACCGCGCGGTTCAGCAACGGACGCGCCGCATTGACCTGCGCCAGGCCGACCAGGCGCGGGCCGCTGCCGTCGTCGATCGCCAGCCACACCACCGGTTTCGGCCGCGGTTGCGGCCATACCGGCAGGCCCAGCACCGAGGCGAGCGCATCGACCTCGGCCGGCCGGAAACGCGCCACCAGCATGGTGCGGAAGGTCGGCGCGCCGCCCGGCGACGTGCCCTGGTCCTGGCGATAGTCGTAACTGGCCGCGTAGTCCTTGGCCTTGCGCAGCTCGGCCAGCACGCCGGGGCGGTTCATCACGTCGCGGTCGCCACTGAGTTGCGCCAGCACCTTGCCCAGGGCGCGGGCCAGGCCGGCGTTGCGGTCGGCCTCGGACTGGCTGTTGACCGGCACTTCGGCCTCGTAGATGCCGCGCGCGCCGGCCACGTCGCCCTCGGTGCGCAGGCCGGACTGGGCCGCGGCCGGCAGGGCCAGCAACGCCAGCAGCGCGCCGCAGAGGAAAGCGTGGATCCTGCGCATCGATCGTCCTTCGGAAAGCCCGGCAATGGGCGAATTGTTGCCCGAACCGGCCGCGGGCGCCAATCCGCCGCTGCCTGAACGCGCGGCACGGGGCCGTATTCCTTTAAAATCGCGCGCTCCGTCCCGCACCGGCCCGCCCGTGACCACTACCCCCCTCACCTACCGCGACGCGGGCGTCGACATCGACGCCGGCAACGAAGTCGTCGAGCGCATCAAGCCGGCGGTCAAGCGCACCCTGCGCCCGGAAGTACTGGGCGGCGTGGGCCTGTTCGGCGGCCTGTTCGACCTGTCCGGCAAGTACCGGGAGCCGGTGCTGGTCTCCGGCACCGACGGCGTCGGCACCAAGCTGATCCTGGCCAAGCAGCTGGACCGCCACGACAGCATCGGCATCGACCTGGTCGCGATGTGCGTCAACGACGTGCTGGTGCAGGGCGCCGAGCCGCTGTTCTTCCTCGACTACTTCGCCACCGGCAAGCTCGACGTGGTCACCACGGTGGACGTGGTCGCCGGCATCGCCAGGGGCTGCGAGATCGCCGGCTGCGCGCTGATCGGCGGCGAGACCGCGGAGATGCCCGACATGTACCCGCCGGGCGAATACGACCTGGCCGGCTTCACCGTCGGCGCGGTGGAGAAGTCGCGGCTCATCGACGGCAGCAAGGTGCGCGAAGGCGATGTGCTGGTCGGCATCGCCTCCAGTGGCCCGCATTCGAACGGCTATTCGCTGATCCGCAAGATCCTGGCGCGCGCCGGCAACCCGCTGGACCTCGACCTCGGCGGCGTCAAGCTGGCCGACGCGCTGATGGAGCCGACCCGCATCTACGTCAAGCCGGTGCTGGAACTGCTGGCCGCGCACGACATCCACGCGATGGCCCACGTCACCGGCGGCGCGCTGGTCGAGAAGATCATCCGCGTGGTGCCGAAGGAACTGGGCCTGGAAATCGACGTTTCGTCGTGGCCGCTGCCGCCGGTGTTCGACTGGCTGCAGCGCGAAGGCAAGGTGCCGCGCCACGAGATGTGGCGCACCTTCAACTGCGGCATCGGCTTCGTGCTGATGCTGGCGCCTGCCGACGTCTCCGCGGTCGAAGCCGACCTCGACCGGCTGCAACTCGCGCACTGGCGCATCGGCCAAGTGGTGAAGCCGGGCGGCGAAGAACGGCTGAAGATCGGCTGAGCCCGCCTTGACGCCAGCCAAGAAGCTCGCGTTCCTGTCCACGCTGGCCGTGTTCGCGGCATCGTGGATCCACCCGCGCTGGCCGCTGGAACAGGCCATGCACAGCAGCCTGACCGTGCTCGGCCTGGCCTGGCTGTACCTGCACGACCGGCGCTGGCCGCTGCGCGGCATCCACTTCGCGCTGGTCTGCGGCTTCATCGTCATGCACAGCATCGGCGCGCGCTGGCTGTATTCCAACGTGCCGTACGAGGAATGGTTCCAGCGCCTGCTGGGCTGGTCGCCGGGCGCGGCCTTCGGCTGGCGGCGCAACCATTTCGACCGCCTGATCCACCTGCTCTACGGCCTGTGCCTGGCTCCGGCGGCCTGGCACTGGCTGCGCCAGCGCTGGCCGCTGGGCGCGCGGCAGTCGTTCGCCATCGCGCTGATGCTGGTCATGTGCAGCAGCCTGCTTTACGAATGGATGGAATGGGGCATCGCGCTGGCGCTGTCGCCGCAGGCGGCCGAGTCGTACAACGGCCAGCAGGGCGACGTCTGGGATGCGCACGCGGACATGTTGCTGGCCACGCTCGGCGCGCTGCTGGTGTGGCCGCTTTCGCCGGGCGAACGCAGGTGGCGGCCATGAGCGGACGCCTGGCGATCCTGGCTTCCGGGCGCGGCAGCAACCTGCAAGCCATCCTCGACGCGATCGCCGACGGCTCGCTCGGCGCCGGGATCGTCGGCGTGTTCTCCGACAGGCCGGATGCGGCCGCGCTGCAACGCGTGGCCGGGCCGTTGCGCTGGAGCGCCGACGCGAAATCCTTTCCCGACCGCGCCGGCTTCGACGCCGCGCTCGCCGACGCCGTCGACGCGGTGCGCCCCGACTGGGTGGTCTGCGCCGGCTACATGCGCATCCTCGGCGCCCCCTTCGTCGAGCGCTTCCGCGGCCGCCTGCTCAACATCCACCCCTCGCTGCTGCCGAAATACCGCGGCCTGCGCACCCACGCGCGCGCGCTGGCGGCCGGCGACGCCGAACACGGCGCCAGCGTCCATTTCGTCGTACCTGAACTGGATGCCGGCACGGTCATCGCCCAGGCGCGCATCCCGATCGAGCCCGGCGATACCCCGGAAAGCCTTGCGCACCGCCTGTTGCCGCGCGAACACGCCCTGTATCTCGCCGTGCTGCGACTGGCCGCGGCTGGCCGCCTGGCTGAACGCGACGGCCACGTCGTCCTCGACGGTCAGCCGATATTTAGCCCGCTGCTTCTAGATTCCACCGGGAAACTGCTGCCCGTCCCCACGGAACCGAAATGACCTTTCCGACGACCCGCCTCGCGCTGGCCGTATTCCTTGCCGCGACCGCCCTGCCGGCGATGGCGCTGGAGCCGTTCGTCGCCAGCTACCAGGCCTACAGCAAGGGCAAGCTGGTCGGCACCGCGAAGATGCAGGTGGCGGCGACCGAGGGCGGCCGCTGGCGCATGGACCTGGGCATCAAGGCCGACCGCGGTTTCGCCGGCCTGCTCGGCCTGAACGTCGACCAGAGCACGGTGTTCGCGGTCGAAGGCGACCACTACCGCCCGCTCAGCCAGAGCACGGTCAAGCACGCCCTGTTCACCGGCAAGAAGGCCGTCGGCACCTACGACTGGAACGCGCTGGCCGCACGCTGGCAGGGCGACGTGAAGAAGGAGCGCCGCGCGCCCGTGCCGTTGCGCGAAGGCGACCTCAGCGCCCTGCTGGTCGACCTGGCGGTGATCCGCGACGCCGAACCGGGCAAGGACCTGAGCTACCGCGTGGTCGACGGCGGCCGCGCGCGCGAACATCGGTATACGGTGGCCGCGCAGACCGAGGTCGTCGACGTCGACGACCTCAGCTACGATGCCATGCGCGTGCAGCGCAGCAACGGCGGCAACGACGAGACCATCCTCTGGGTGGCCGGCGGCGTGCCGACGCCGGTGCGCATCCTGCAGCGCGAGGACGGCCAGGACGGCATCGATCTGAGACTGGTCGAATACCAGGGAGTGCAACGACAATGAACGAACGAACCACGGATTTCCGCAAACTCGCCGTTCGCTCGTTCGGCGCCGCCATCGCCGCGCTGGCCGTCGTCGCGCCGGCGCAGGCGATCGAAGCCTTCACCGCCCACTACCAGGCCAGCGCGCTGGGCATGCAGGGCGAAGGCCAGATGGTGCTGGCCCGGCAGGCCGGCAACCGCTGGCAGTACAGCCTGAGCATCCGCAACTCGCTGGTCGACTTGAGCCAGCAGACCGTGTTCGACGTGCAGGGCGACTGGCTGCGCCCGCTGTCCAGCAGCGACGTCAGCCGCATGCTGGTCAAGCGCAAGTCGGTCAACACCAGCTACGACTGGGACAAGCGTCAGGCGCGCTGGAGCGGCGACGTCAAGCCCGGGCGCGCCGGCCCGGCCGCGATTCGGGAAGGCGACATGGACGCGCTGCTGCTCAACCTGGCCATCGTCCAGGACGTGGCCGCCGGCAAGACGCCGAGCTACCGCCTGGTCGAGAACGGCGAAGTGAAGATGCTGAACTACAAGCTGGCCGGCAAGGAAAAGATCACCGTCGCCGGCAAGACCTACAACGCCACCAAGGCGATCCGCGACACCGGCAAGCGCCAGATGATCGTCTGGATCGTCCCGGAGATGCCGGTGCCGGCGCGCATCCTGCAGCGCGAGAACGGCCGGGACGCGATCGACCTGCAGATCAAGTCGTGGCGCTGAGCGCGACCGACCTGCGCCGCCCCCGACGAAAAACCCGGCAACGCCGGGTTTTTCGTCATTTCGCTTCCGCCGGCTGGAACTCGGTGCGGCAGTCCACGCGGATCGATTCGCCGGTATGCCAGGCGTATTCGGTGCAGGTGCGGTTGCCCGCGACGGTCTTCACCGCCTCCACCGCATAGAACGCCTGCGCGATCTCGCGGCCGCTGACCGTGCCGTCGCCGTCCCAGTCCATTTCCTTCACCTGCATGCCGCTGATCGCCGCGGCCTTGGTGACGTACAGCCAGCCCAGGACCAGCAACAGGGCGAAGACCAGGCCCAGCGCGCTGCGGCGGGTCGAGGAGAACTTGCCGGTCTTGTTCTGCAGCAACGCCATCACGCTACCCTCCTGATCTTCGCGCCGAGCGCGCCGAGCTTCTCCTCGATGTTCTCGTAGCCGCGGTCGAGGTGGTAGATGCGGTCGACGGTGGTCTCGCCCTCCGCGACCAGGCCGGCGAGGATCAGCGACGCCGACGCGCGCAGGTCGGTGGCCATCACCGGCGCGCCGCCCAGCTTCTCCACGCCGCGGACGATCGCGGTGTGGCCTTCGACGCGGATGTCGGCGCCCAGGCGCAGCAGTTCGTTGACGTGCATGAAGCGGTTTTCGAAGATCGTCTCGTTGATCACGCCGACGCCATCGGCGATGCAGTTCATCGCCATGAATTGCGCCTGCATGTCGGTGGGGAACGCCGGGTGCGGCGCGGTGGTGATGTTCACCGCCTTCGGCCGCTTGCCCTGCATGTCGAGGACGATGCTGTCCTCGGCGATCTCGACCGCGGCGCCGGCTTCACGCAGCTTTTCCAGCACCGCGTCCAGCGTGTCCGGCCGGGCCTTGCGCGCGACCACGCGGCCGCCGGTCATCGCCGCGGCGACGAGGAAGGTGCCGGTTTCGATGCGGTCCGGCACCACCGAATGGCGGCCGCCGCCCAGGCGCTCGACGCCGTGGATGACGATGCGCGAGGTGCCGGCGCCTTCGATCCTGGCGCCCAGCGCGTTGAGGCATTCGGCCAGGTCGGTGACTTCCGGCTCCATCGCGGCGTTCTCGAGGATCGTGGTGCCTTCGGCCAGCGTGGCCGCGGCCATGACGTTCTCGGTGCCGGTCACGGTGACCATGTCGAACACGAAGCGCGCGCCCTTCAGCCGCGCGGCGCGGGCCTTGATGTAGCCGTTCTCGACCGTGATGTCCGCGCCGAGCGCCTGCAGGCCCTTGATGTGCTGGTCGACCGGGCGCGAGCCGATCGCGCAGCCGCCGGGCAGCGACACCACCGCGGCGCCGTGGCGGGCGACCAGCGGGCCGAGCACGAGGATCGAGGCGCGCATGGTCTTGACCAGTTCGTACGGCGCGACGAAGCGGCTGACCGTGGTCGGGTCGACGGTGATGCCGCGGCCCTTGGCCAGCGTGCCTTCGTCGATGGTGATGCCGGCGCCGAGCTCGCCCAGCAGCTTCACCGTGGTGATCACGTCGTGCAGGTGCGGCACGTTGACGATCTCCACCGGCGCATCGGCCAGCAGCGTGGCGCACAGGATCGGCAGCACCGCGTTCTTGGCGCCGGAGATGACAACTTCGCCGTTGAGGGTCTGGCCGCCGGTGACGATGATTTTCTGCATGTTCTTCTTCTGGTCTTGAGTGGGTGGCTGGCAGTCGATGGAAACGGAAGCCGCTGATCCGCCTTGCGCGAACCTCGACCGCCAGCTACGAACCGGCTTCTTCCGGCGTCACCGTCTTCAGCTGCAAGGCATGGATCGCGCCGCCCATCAGCTCGCCGAGGGTCGCATAGACCAGCCGGTGCCGGGCCAGCGGCAGCTTGCCGCGGAAGGCATCGCTGACCACGGTGGCCTCGAAATGCACGCCGTCGTCGCCCCGTACCTGCGCGGTGGCGCCGGGCAGGCCGGCTTTTTCGAAGCCGGTTTCGATCAATTTACGGATGGTTTCGGCGTCCACCGGGCTTTCCTAATAAAATGCCCGGTCATTCTACCTTGCGCCCGGCGCCCCCGATGTCCCGTCCGCTCCCCAAAACCCATGCGCCCAGCGACGCCGCCCTGGCCGACAGCGGCCGGCGCACGATCGGGATCGAAGCCGCCGGCCTGCAGGCGCTGGCCGAGCGCATCGACGGCGCATTCTCGGCGGCGTGCCGGCTGATCCTCGGCTCGCGCGGCCGCGTGGTCGCCACCGGCATGGGCAAGTCCGGGCACGTCGCGCGCAAGATCGCCGCGACCCTGGCCTCGACCGGCACCCCGGCCTTCTACGTGCACCCGGGTGAAGCCGGCCACGGTGACCTCGGCATGATCACCGACGCCGACGTGGTGCTGGCGCTGTCGTACTCGGGCGAATCCGACGAGGTGCTGACCCTGCTGCCGGTGCTGCGCCGCCAGGGCAACAAGCTGATCGCGATGACCGGCCGGCCGAATTCCAGCCTGGCGCGCGAAGCCGACGTGCACCTCGACGTCAGCGTGCCGGCCGAAGCCTGTCCGCTGGATCTGGCGCCGACCAGCAGCACCACGGCATCGCTGGCGATGGGCGACGCGCTGGCGGTGGCGTTGCTGGAAGCGCGCGGTTTCACCGCCGACGATTTCGCCCGCTCGCATCCGGCCGGCAGCCTTGGCCGCCGGCTGCTGCTGCACGTGTCCGACGTGATGCACGCCGGCGACGGCATCCCGGCCGTGCGCTCCGGCGCGATGCTGGCCGAGGCGCTGGTCGAAATGAGCCGCAAGCGCCTTGGCCTGACCGCGGTCGTCGATGCGGACAACCGCCTGATCGGCATCTTCACCGACGGCGACCTGCGCCGCACCCTCGACGCCGGCAACGTCGACGTGCGCGCCACCGCGATCGACGCGGTGATGACCCGCGATCCGGTCACGATTTCCGCCCGCGCCCTCGCCGCCGAGGCCGCGCACCTGCTCGAGGAGCGCAAGATCGGCAGCGGCCTGGTCGTGGTCGACGATGAAGGCAAGGTGATCGGCGCGCTCAACGTTCACGACCTGTTGCGCGCGAGAGTGGTGTAAAAGCTCCAGGTTCCTGGTTGTTGGATCTTGGTTGTTGGAACAGACCACCGGGCGCCTTTCCACGGACCAACAACCCAGAACCCGCAACCACCAACCGGCCCCATGCCCCACGCCCATCTCGCCAACCTGACCGACGACCTGCTTGCCCGCGCCGCCGGCATCCGCCTGGCCTGCTTCGACGTCGACGGCACGCTGACCGACGGCCGCCTGTACTTCGACAGCGAGGGACGCGAGAGCAAGACCTTCGACGTGCGCGACGGGCTGGGCATCAGCCTGCTGCGCAAGTCCGGTGTGCACGTGGTCTTCATCACCGCGCGCGCCGGCAACGTCGCCGAGCACCGCGGCCGCAATCTCGGCGTCGACGTGCACATCACCCGGGACAAGCTGGGCAAGGTGCGCGAACTGTGCGCTGCGTTCGGCGTCGAACTGCGGCAGGTCGCCTTCATGGGCGACGACCTCGCCGACCTGCCGGCATTGCGCGAAGTCGGCCTGGCCGTGGTTCCTGCCGACGCGCATCCGTGGACCGCGCGCTTCGCGCACTGGCGGACGCAACACGCCGGCGGCAAGGGCGCGGCGCGCGAGTTGTGCGACCTGCTGCTTTCGGCGCAGGGCCATGCCGAAGCCTTGCTCGAACGCGGCCTGATGGGGCCCAGCCCGTGAACTGGCGCACAGGCCTGGGCGCGGGGCTGGCGGTGGCGGCCGCGCTGTTCGGCTGGTCGGCGTGGCGCCAGCGCGACACCGGCCCGGCGCCGGCGGGGAACGGGCTGCGCCCGGACTACGTGATGCGCGACTTCGAACTGATCGGGCTGGACGACGATGGCAAGGAATCGCTGGCGTTGCGCGCGCCGATGCTGGAACGCAGCGCCACCGACCAGACCATGACCGTGACCACGCCGCTGTTCCTGCTGCCCGATGCCGACGGCAATTACTGGCAACTGCGTTCGAAAACCGGCTGGATCGACGCCAGGGGCGACGAACTGCGGCTGCGCGACGACGTGGTCGGCACCAGCCCGGAAGGCATCGGCGTGCCGACCCGCTTCGAAACCACCCGCCTGAACGTATTCCCCGACCGCAACCTCGCCAGCAGTGACGCCAGGGTCACCATCACCCAGCCGGGTTCTATACTCAGCGGGGTCGGCTTCGAAACCAACACCAAGACCAAGCACTACGTCTTCAAATCGCAGGTCAAATCCCGCTATGTACCCAAATCCGCGCGCTAGCGCCCTGCTCGTCCTGACGCTGGTCGCGGCGTCCGCCGCCTGGGCGAAGACGTCGGACCGCAACCAGGAAATGATCATCGACGCGGGCCACCAGGAAGCCGACTACAGCGACAACGGCCAGGTCGTGTGGACCCAGGGCGTCGTGGTCAAGCAGGGCACCCTGACCATCAGCGCCGACGGCGGCACCCTGCGCATGCGCAACGGCGACCCGTCGCAGGCCAGCTTCACCGGCAAGCCGGTCAAGCTGCGCCAGCAGCTCGACGACGGCACCTGGATGGACGCGCAGGCCGACCGCATCGACTACGACATGTCGAACGAAACGCTCACCCTGACCGGCAACTACACGGTCACTTCGCCGAAGGGCTCCAACAGCGGGCAGAAGATGGTCTACAACACCAAGACCGGCGGCATGCAGGCCGGCGGCGACGGCAGCCGCGTGCGCACCGTGATCAAGCCCAAGTCCGCGCAAGGCAACGCCGCGCCGGCCGCATCCAACGAATCGGACGAACGCTGATGCTGGTCGCCCGGGGACTGCGCAAGCGCTACAGGCAACGCGAGGTGGTGAAGGACTTCGGCCTGAGCCTGCAGGCGGGCGAAGTGGTCGGCCTGCTCGGCCCCAACGGCGCCGGCAAGACCACCTGCTTCTACATGATCGTCGGCCTGGTTTCGGCCGACGCCGGCGCGATCGAGCTGGACGGCCAGGACATCACCGCCGAACCGATGTACCGCCGCGCCAAGCTCGGCGTCGGCTACCTGCCGCAGGAACCGTCGGTGTTCCGCAAGCTGAGCGTGGCCGACAACATCCGCCTGGTGCTGGAGCTGCGCGACGACCTCTCCGACGCCGGCGCGGAAAAGGAACTGGACTCGCTGCTGGACGAACTGCAGATCGGCCACGTCGCCGACCAGATCGGCGCCAGCCTCTCGGGCGGCGAGCGGCGCCGGGTCGAGATCGCCCGCGCGCTGGCCGCCAAGCCGCGGCTGATGCTGCTGGACGAACCCTTCGCCGGCGTCGACCCGATTTCGGTCGGCGAGATCCAGCGGATCGTGAAGCACCTCAAGGATCGCGGCATCGGCGTGCTGATTACCGACCACAACGTGCGCGAAACCTTGGGAATTTGCGACCGGGCGTATATCCTCAACGAAGGCAGCGTGCTCGCGCAGGGGGCTCCGGACGCGCTGCTGGCCAATCCGGACGTGCGCCGCGTGTACCTGGGGGAAACCTTCCGTCTCTGATACGCGGCGGCGCGTGGCCGGCGGCCACGTCCCTTTGCGTTTATCCGGACACGGAATGAAGCCTCGCCTGCAGACATCGCTGGGTCAGCAGTTGGTGATGACGCCACAGTTGCGTCAGGCCATCCGCCTGCTGCAGATGTCGGCCGCGGAACTCGAGACCGAGATCGCCGAGGCGGTGGAAACCAACCCCCTGCTGGACTGGGCCGACGACGCGGCCGGCGGCGACCCGGCTGCCACCGACGCCGCGCCCGGCGACGAGCCGCGCGAAGTCGATCCCGACGCGTCCGGCGCCGACGACACCTGGGCGCCGGACGGCGAATCCTGGGCCATGGAAGGCGGCCGCAGCGGCTCCTTCGACGACGAGGACGACGCCGGCAGCGCCGCGGAGCGCGTCGCCGAAGCCGAGACGCTGCAGGACCACCTGCTGTGGCAGTTGCACCTGTCGCACCTGTCGCCGCGCGACCGCCGCATCGGCGCGGCGCTGATCGACGCGCTGGACGACGACGGCTACCTGCGCGAGCCGCTGTCCGGCATCGCCGAAACCCTGCGTCCGGACATCGAGGCCGGCGAGGAGGAAATCCTCACCGTGCTGCACCAGTTGCAGCGCTTCGACCCGGTCGGCGTGGCCGCGCGCGACCTCGGCGAATGCCTGCGACTGCAGTTGGAGACGCTGTCCGACGACACCGCCGGCAAGACCCTCGCGCTGCGCATCGCCGCCGATACCGCGATCCTGGAACGCCTGCCGCGCAGCGGCGCGACGGGGCTGGCCGCCGAATTCAGGCGTCCGGTCGCGGAACTGGAGGCAGCGATCCAGCTGTTGCGCACCCTCGACCCCCGCCCCGGCGCCCAGATCGGCGAACTGGGCCACGACACCTACGTCGTGCCGGACTGCGTGGTGTGGCGCCAGCGCGGGATCTGGCGCGTGGCCCTGTCCGGCAACGCGGTGCCGAAGGTCGGCATCCACCGCGGCTACGAACGGATGATCCGCCAGTGCGGCGAAAGCGACGCCGGCTACCTGCGCGGCCAGCTCCAGGAAGCCCGCTGGCTGCTGAAGAGCCTGGAAGCGCGCGGCGACACCCTGCTCAAGGTCGTGCGCTGCCTGCTGCGCCAGCAGGCGGCCTTCCTCGAGTTCGGCGAACAGGCCCTGCGCCCGCTGACCCTGCGCGAGGTCGCGGTCGAGGTCGGCCTGCACGAATCGACGGTTTCACGCGCCATCGCCCGCAAATACGTGCGCACCCCGCGTGGAACCCTGCCACTGCGCGACTTCTTCGCTTCCGGGGTGGGCACCGAGGGCGGCGGCGAGGCCTCCAGCACCGCCATCCAGTCGATGATCCGCAAGCTGATCGAAGGCGAAAACCCGCGCAAGCCCCTGTCCGACGCCAAGCTGGCCGACCTGCTCAAGGCCAGCGGCATACCGGTGGCGCGGCGTACCGTGGCGAAGTATCGTGAGGCCATGGACATCCTGTCCTCGCACGAACGCGTGCGGATGGGCTGACGCCCCCGGCGGCCGGTTTCCGCGGCAGCGGAACCGGCCCCGCCCAGACATTCCGTATCCCTGCCACGAGGAGAAGCCCGGAACCCACGCCCAGAACCGTTGTCCCAGACCATACCGCGCCCTGCGCGCGGCCGTTCACCCGTCAGGAGACATAGCAATGCGCATCGAGACCCATGGCCAGCAAATCGAAGTCACCCCCGCGCTGCGGGAATACGTGGAGACCAAGTTCCAGCGCCTCGGAAGGCATTTCGATCAGCCGCTCGATGTGCGCACGCAACTGGGCGTGCGCAAACCGGACTACGTGGCCGAAGCCACGGTCTCGCTCGCCGGCCGCACCCTGCACGCCGACGCCGGCGCGCAGACCATGTACGCGGCGATCGACATCCTCGCCGACAAGCTCGACCGGCTGGTGCTGAAGCACAAGGGCAAGCGGATCGCCCAGCGCACTTCGCACGAGGACGAGTAGGCGCGCAGCGCCGGCCTTCCCGCTCGCGCCGGGAAGGCCGGGAAACGACGCGGGCTGGCGACGGAACGGCCGCGCTCCGGCGCCCGGCCCGCGCGCGGGATCCTCGTTCTGCCCCATACTTGTCGCATCGACGCCGACGTCGCCGAAGCGCAGCCACGATGAGTACCCGCATCTCCGCCCGCGAACTGTTCGAACAGCAGAAGGAAAAACTGGCCCTGCGCTGGCTGGCCGGGCAGAAGGGCGCCAGCCGCGAGATCGAGGCCGGCGACACCCGTTCGCGCCGCCCCTCGCTGGCCGGCTACCTCAACGTCATCTATCCCAACCGCGTGCAGATCCTCGGCACCGAGGAACTGGCCTGGCTGGACACGCTGGATTCGCGCCAGCGCTGGGAAACCATCGAAAAGGTCATCGACAACCGCCCGCTGGCGCTGGTGATCAGCAAGAACCAGAGCTGCCCGGAAGACCTGCGCGCCGCCGCCGAGGAAACCGATACCCCGCTGTGGGTTTCGCCCAAGCGCGGCCACGAGCTGTTCAACCACCTTTCCTACCATCTCGCCCGCACCCTCGCGCCCAGCGTGACCCTGCACGGGGTGTTCATGGAGATCTACTCGATCGGCGTGCTGATCACCGGCGAGGCCGGGTCGGGCAAGAGCGAGCTGGCGCTGGAACTGCTCAGCCGCGGCCACCGCCTGGTGGCCGACGACGCGCCGGAGTTCACCCAGATCGCGCCGGACGTGCTCGACGGCACCTGTCCCGAACTGCTGCAGGACCTGCTGGAAGTGCGCGGCCTGGGCGTGCTGAACGTGCGCGAGATGTTCGGCGACACCGCGGTGAAGAAGAACAAGTACCTGCGCCTGATCGTGCACCTGACCCGGCCGATGACCGAGCCGACCGCGCACGGCTACGAACGCCTGACCGGCGATTCCGGCACCCGCCACGTGCTCGACCTGGACGTGCCGCTGATCACCCTGCCGGTGATGCCCGGCCGCAACCTCGCGGTGCTGACCGAGGCGGCGACGCGTCTGCACATCCTGCGCACCAAGGGGATCGATCCGGCGGCGATGTTCATCGCCCGCCACAGCAACCTGCTCGAGCGCAGCACGCCATGAGCCCGCCCCCCGGCCACCACGACGACCCTGCGCCGAGCGTGGTCATCGTCAGCGGCCTGTCCGGTTCGGGCAAGTCGGTGGTGCTGAAGACGTTCGAGGACCTGGACTACTACTGCATCGACAACCTGCCGGTGGAACTGCTGCCAGTCTTCGTCCGCAGCCAGCTGCGCGATGGCAACCTGCCGTCGAAGATCGCCATCGGCATCGACGTGCGCAGCCGCCGCAGCGACCTGAGCAAGCTGGCCGAATGGCGCGCCGCCGCCGAGGCCGAACTGGGCGTGCGCGGCCAGCTGCTTTTCTTCGAGGCCGACGACGAAACCCTGCTGCGGCGCTTCTCCGACACCCGCCGCAAGCATCCGCTGAGCCACCAGAAGCTGGCGCTGGCCGACGCCATCGCGCTGGAACGCAGGCTGGTGCAGCCGCTGCGCGATGCCGCCGACGTCATCATCGACACCAGCCACCTCAACGTGCACCAGCTGCGACGGCGGATCCTGGGCGAATTCGTCCGCGACGGGCACCCCGCCCTGTCGCTGCTGTTCGAATCCTTCGCCTACAAGCGCGGCGTGCCGGCCGATGCCGACTTCGTGTTCGACGCGCGGGTCCTGCCGAACCCGCACTGGCTGCCTGAGCTGCGCCCGCTGACCGGCCGCGACGCCGCGGTGCGCAGGCATCTGGAAGCGCAGCCGGAAGTGGCCGAGTACGTGCGCCAGGTCAGCGCCTTCCTCGACACCTGGCTGCCGAAGCTGCGCGGCGAGACCCGCAGCTACGTGACCATCGCCTTCGGCTGCACCGGCGGCAAGCACCGCTCGGTGTACCTGGCCGAAACCCTGGCCGGCCACGCGCGCGAGCAGGGCTGGGAGGACGTCTCGACCTTCCACCGCGAACTGGAATGAACCCGCCGGCGCGACGGGCCGTTGCGCCGGCGCGCTTCCGGGTCGTCATGCCGGTCTGCTAACTTCTACGGCATGGCCTGTGGCATCCTGCTCATCACCCACCCCGGCGTGGGCGCGTCGATCCTCGGCGTCGCCGGCAGCCTGCTGCGCACGTTGCCCCTGAAGGCCGAGGCCTTCGAGGTGCCGCTGGACGCCGAGCTGGACGCGCTGCTGCCGCAAGCCTCCGCGGCGCTGCGGCGCGTCGACGGCGGCGACGGCGTGCTGGTGCTGACCGACCTGTACGGCGCCAGCCCCAGCAACCTGGCCAGGCGACTGGCCCAGCTGGGCACGCCGGTGCGGCGCGTGTCGGCGCTGAGTTTGCCGATGCTGCTGCGGGTGATGAACTATCCGGAACAGGGACTGGACCAATTGCCGGCCACCGCCGCGGCCGGCACGCGCAATGGGGCGATCATCGACGATGCTTGAACGCGAACTCACCGTTTCCAACCGCCTGGGACTGCACGCCCGCGCCACCGCCAAGCTGGTGCAGGTGCTGGCGCCGTTCCGCTGCAACGCCACGCTGGCGGCGAAGGGGCGCGAGGTCAACGCCAAGAGCATCATGGGGGTGATGCTGCTGGCCGCCGGCCAGGGCACGCCGGTGACGATGCGCATCGACGGCGACGACGAGCAGGCGGCGATGGACGCGGTCGCGGCGCTGTTCGAGCGACGATTCGACGAGGACAGTTGATGAGGACGCTGCTCGCCGGCCATGGCGCATCGCGCGGCAGCGCACTGGGACGCGCCCGGGTTCGCCTGCCGCACGCGCTGGACGTCGCCGAGCAGCGCATCACCGCCGACGAGGTCGAAGCCGAACTGCAGCGCCTGCACGCCGCGGTCGACGCCACCCGCGCCGAGATGCACGACCTGCGCACGCGCCTGCACGGCGCGCTGGCCAGGGAAGTCGGCGAATTCCTCGACCTGCATGCGCTGCTGCTGGACGACCCCGAACTGCTGCACGGCCTCGACGAACTGATCCGGGTCGCCCGTTACGGCGCCGACTATGCGCTGCGCCTGCAGCGCGACCGCCTGGCCGCGGTGTTCGAGGGCATGGACGACGCCTACCTGAAGAGCCGCCTGGACGACCTCGACCACGTGATCGGCCGCATCCACGCGCACCTGCACAAGCGCGCGACGGCGCCGAAGGGCGTGGCCGGCGAGATCCTGGTCAGCGACAACGTGGCGCCGTCGGAAATGGCGCAGCTGCAGGCGCAGGGCGTGGTTGCGATCGTCACCGCCGGCGGCAGCGCGCTGTCGCACAGCGCGATCCTCGCGCGCAGCCTGCACCTGCCGCTGGTGGTCGGCGCCGCGCACGTGCTGCAGAAGATCAACGACGGCGACGTGCTGATCGTCGACGGCGACAGCGGCGAGATCGTGGTCGAGCCGAGCGCCGAGGACCTGCGCGCCTACCGGTCGCGCAAGCGCGAGGCGGCGAAGGAGCAGCGCGAGCTCGGCCGCCTGCGCAGCAAGCCCACTCGCACCCGCGACGGCGAGGACATCGTGCTGCTGGCCAACGCCGAGTCGCGCGAGGACATCGCCCGCGCGCATGCGCTCGGCGCCGCCGGGCTGGGCCTGTTCCGCACCGAATTCCTGTTCCTGCAGCGCCGGGAGCTGCCGGACGAGGAAGAGCAGTTCCGCGTCTACCGCGACGCGGTGCTGGGCATGAGCGGGCGGCCGGTGACGATCCGCACGCTCGACCTGGGCGCGGACAAGGCCGATCGCACCGGCCTGGCCCTGGACAACGAGGACAACCCGGCGCTGGGCCTGCGCGGCGTGCGCCTGTCGCTGGCCCGCGACGGCATTTTCGACACCCAGTTGCGCGCGATCGCCCGCGCTTCCGGCTACGGCCCGGTGCGCGTACTGGTGCCGATGGTCAGCGGCCGCGAGGAAATCCTCGCGGTGCGGCGCCGGCTCAAGCGCGTGGTCGGGCAGTTGCGCAAGCAGAAGCGCGAGGTCGCCGACGAAATCCCGTTCGGGGTGATGATCGAGGTTCCCGCCGCCGCGTTCGCGGTGCACGGCTTCGTCGACCTGGTCGACTTCCTGTCGATCGGCACCAACGACCTGGTGCAGTACCTGCTCGCCGCCGATCGCAACAACGAAGCATTGGGCGAACTGTATTCGCCGCTGCACCCGGGCGTGCTGCGGCTGCTGCACAGCGTGATCGAGACCGGCTGGCAGGCGCGGAAGCCGGTGGCGGTATGCGGCGAGATCGCCGCCGATCCGCGTTTCGTCCCGCTGCTGCTGGCGCTGGGGCTGAACGAGTTCAGCCTGCACCCGTCGACCTTGCTGGAAGTGCGCCGCGCCATCCGCAACAGCGACCGCGCCGCCCTGCTGTCGCAGACCTACAAGCTGCTGCAGGCGCGCGACCGCGCCGGCATCGAACGCTGGATGGAATCGGCGTCGTAGTACGCGGGGTACTCATCGCCCCGCCCGCGGGACATAATCCGTGGCCATCGGGCGAACCGCAGTCCCGTCCCCATCGACACGACAAAGCGAGCCGCCGCATGGACTTGATCGCGCGCGAAGTGCAGGAACGCAGGAAGCAGTACAACGCCGGGTTCGAATCGGCCCTGCCGTTCCGCCATTGCGTCATCGACGGCTTCCTCGCGCCCGACTTCGCCGCGCGCCTGCTCGCGCAGTTCCCGCCCTTCGAGCGGGGCGACTACCTCAACGAGGACGGCAAGCCCGGCGGCAAGTCCACCATCGAACGGCTGCGCGGGTTGGGCGACGCCTACCGGCAGCTGGACGATCTGGTGCAGTCGCCGGAATTCCTGCGCCTGGTCGGCGACATCACCGGCATCCCCGGCCTGCTGTACGACCCGATGTATTTCGGCGGCGGCACCCACGAGAACCGCAGCGGGCAAGGCCTCGACAACCACATCGATTTCAACTACCACCCCGCCACGCTCTGGCACCGCCGGCTGAACCTCATCGTGTACCTGAACCCGGAATGGGAAACGGCCTGGGGCGGTTCGCTGGAACTGCATCGCGACCCCTACGATCCGGAGAACGACGAGACGGTCGTCGTGCCGCCGCTGTTCAACCGCTGCGTGATCTTCGAAACCACCGAGCACAGCTGGCACGGCTTCGGCAAGATCAGCCTGCCGGCCGCGAAGGCGCATTTGAGCCGCAAGTCGATCGCGCTGTACTTCTACACGGAAACGCGGCCCGAGGCCCAGACCGCGCGTACCCACTCGACGGTGTACGTGGATCGGCAGTTGCCCGCCCACCTCCGGCCCGGCCACATGCTGACCGAACAGGACTGCACCGAGCTGCGCGAGCTGTTTTCCAGCCGCGCCGACCACAACCGCCGCCTCTATGCCGAAATCGAGCGCCTGCAGGCCGACCTCGAAATGACCGCGCTCGGCCGGGTCGTGAACATCATCCGCCGGCGCATCGCCCGTTTCCGCCTGCGTCGCGCTTCGGCAGGGTAGGCATTGCCCGTTCCGCGGGCGATAATGCCGCGATGAACGCCTGACCCGCCGCGGCTCACTGGGCCCATGCCCACGGACGCGGCTCACGCCACCACCGGAGCCGCGCATGGCCGAAGCCGCCCGCCACGACAAGACCGCGCGCCAACTGCGGCTGCTGTCCGATGCGCTGGACAGCGGCCGGCTCGGCCCCGTGCGCCGCTTGGTCAACACGCTGTCGCCGGCGGAAATCGGCAACCTGCTCGAGTCGCTGCCGCCGGGCAAGCGCGAGGTGGTGTGGGGGCTGGTCGACGCCGAGGACGACGGCGAGGTGCTGGTGCACGTCGGCGACGAGGTGCGCGAGAGCCTGCTCGCCGACATGGACCCCGACGAGATCGTGGCGGCGGTCGAGGACCTCGACATCGACGACCTCGCCGACCTGGTCGAGGACCTGCCGGACACGGTCATCGACGAAGTGCTCAAGTCGATGGACCGCGAGAACCGCGCGCGGCTGGAACAGGTGCTGTCGTATCCGGAGGATACCGCCGGCCGCCTGATGAACCCCGACGTGGTGACGGTGCGCGGCGACGTCACCGTCGACGTGGTGCTGCGCTTCCTGCGCCTGCGCGGCGAACTGCCCGACCACACCGACCACCTGTACGTGGTCAGCCGCCGCCACCAGTACCTGGGCCGGGTGTCGCTGGCCGCGCTGGTGACCCACGAGGACGGCACGCCGATCAACAAGCTGGTCGACGACCAGCAACCGGCGATCGACGTCGGCGAGAGCGCCGACGAGGTCGCGCGCCAGTTCTCCGACCACGACTGGATCTCGGCGCCGGTGGTCGACGGGAACAACATCCTGCTCGGCCGCATCACCGTCGACGACGTGGTCGACATCATCCGCGGCCAGGCCGAGCACCAGGCGCTGGGCGCGGCCGGCCTCGACGAGGACGAGGACCTGTTCTCGCCGGTGCGGCGCGCGTTCCGCCGCCGCCTGATCTGGCTCTCGGTCAACCTCGCCACCGCCTTCCTCGCCGCCAGCGTGGTCGGCCAGTTCGAGGGCACCATCGACAAGCTGGTGGCGCTGGCGGTGCTGATGCCGATCGTCGCCGGCATGGGCGGCAACGCCGGCACCCAGGTGCTGGCGCTGATGGTGCGCGGCCTGGCGCTGGGCCAGGTCGGCGCGTCGAACGCGCGCACGCTGCTGTGGAAGGAAGTGCGCGTGGCGCTGTTCAACGGCGTGGTGCTGGGCGCGATCCTGGGGCTGATCGTGCTGCTGTGGTTCCACAACCCCGGCCTGTCGCTGGTCATCGCGATCGCGCTGACCTGCAACCTGCTGTTCGCCGCGCTGTCCGGGGTACTGGTGCCGCTGACGCTGAAGCGCTTCGGCTTCGACCCGGCGCTGGCCAGCGGCATCTTCCTGACCACCGTCACCGACGTGATGGGCTTCTTCACCTTCCTCGGCCTGGCAACGCTGGTGTTGCTGCGCTGATCGCGGAGGCACCGATGAAAACCGCGCCCGCCATCCTGTTCGCCCTGCTGTCGTTGCTGGCAACGGCCTGCTCGACCGTTTCGCCGCTGCGCGGCACGAGCGGCCGGTTCGTGCCGCGCGAGATCGCGGTCGATGGCGCGTCGCACCGTTACCAGGTGTTCGTGCCGGCGAAGGACGCGGGCGGGGACCATCCGCCGGTGATCCTGTTCCTGCACGGCGCCGGCGAACGCGGCGGCGACAACCGGGCGCAATTGAGCGCCGGCCTGGGGCCCTACCTGCGCGCGCATGCGAACGACTTCCCGGCGATCGTGGTGTTGCCGCAGGTGCCTGCAGGCGAATTCTGGCTGGACGCCAACCCGCGCATCGCGCTGGCGGCGCTCGACGCAGCCTCGCGCGAGTTCCGCGGCGATCCGAGGCGCACCTACCTGACGGGCTTGTCGATGGGCGGCTACGGCACGTGGGAAACCGCGCTGGCCAATCCGCGGAAATTCGCCGCGCTAGTGCCGATCTGCGGCGCGATCGAGCCGCCGCCGAACCCCGAGTACGCGCGCCTGCGGGTCGCCGGCGTGGCGGACGCGCCCGATCCGTATGCCGCACTCGCCGCGCGGTTGCGCGACAAGCCGATCTGGATGTTCCATGGCGCCAGGGACGACGTCGTGCCGCCCGGCGACGACCGCAAGATCTTCGCGGCACTGAAGGCCGCCGGCGCCGACGTGCGCTACACGGAGTTCCCGGACGCCAACCACAACGCGTGGGACCCGGCTTACAACACGCCGGAATTGTGGGTCTGGCTGTTCGCGCAGAAGCTGCGCTGAGCGCGCCTGCCGGGCAGATCGACCAAAGAAGCAATCCGGCCGGCATACGAATCACGCGGCCAATGGACACGAGGAATCCGCGGACGTGAAGACATTATTACTTTCCGGCCTGGTCCTGCTGGCTTGCGCCCCGATGACGAACGAGGCGTTCGCCCAGTCCACCGTGACCGAAACTTTCTATGCGATCCCTCCGATGGAGCGGAAAGTCGGCCACCAGTACCGGGAAGACCTCGATGCGATCTGGCTGGAGATGCAACGGGGCGACACCGATTCCGCCGACGAACGACTGGAGCCGGTACTCGCATATTGCGAGGCCCAGCACCGCCAAGGCCTCCGCCTGGTCAGTGTCGCCACCGTGCAGGAATACGAACAGTACATGGCCGAAAACGCCGATGGCGAGCCGACAGAATGGATCGACGTTGCCTGCCCGATGGCTTACAAGTTGAAAGGTTTCCTGCTGGCCGGAGCAAAAGACAACGCCGAAGCCATCCGCTGGCTCGACAAAGCCATCGCGCTGGCCCCGTATTTCGCCGACGCCCATGTCGAACGCGGCTTCGCCTTGGGTCAGAGTGGCAATCTTGACGGGGCCCTGGCCGCGTACCAGCGCGCATTGGCACTTGCGGACGAGCACCCAAGCGCAGCGCACGCCAAACCGCTTGCGCTGCGCGGTACCGGTTGGGTACTGGTGGAAATGGGCGACCTGGACGGTGCGCAGCACGCCTACGAGGCGTCGCTTGAAGTCGATCCCGGCAGCAATCTCGCGAAGAGCGAGCTCGAATACATCGCCCAGTTGCGCAAAGCCGGCCGCTAGGCCAGCAACGTCTCCAGCACCGCCATGCGCACCGCCACGCCGTTGCTGACCTGGCGCAATACCAGCGACCACGGGCCGTCGGCGACCTCGTCGGTCATTTCCACGCCGCGGTTGATCGGGCCGGGGTGCAGCACCACCGCGTCCGGCGCGGCGCGGCGCAGGCGCGCGGCGGTCAGGCCGTAGTCGCGGTGGTAGTCGTCGAGCGACGCCACCAGCCCCTCCTCCATGCGCTCGCGTTGCAGGCGCAGCATCATCACCACGTCGACGCCCTCGAGCATCGCGTCGAAATCGGCGCCGACCTCGCAGCCCGCCAGCGTGCCGTCGCCGGGCAGCAGTGCATCCGGCCCGCAGACGCGGATCTCGCCCGCGCCCAGCGTGTGCAGCGCGTGCAGGTCGCTGCGCGCCACGCGCGAATGCTTGACGTCGCCGACGATCAGGAACTTCAGCCTCGAGAAGTCCGGGCCCTTGGCCTGGCGCACGGTCAGCATGTCGAGCAGGCCCTGGGTCGGATGCGCGCTGCGACCGTCGCCGGCGTTGATCACCGTGGTGCCTTCGCCGGTGTGCTCGGCCAGCATCTCCGCGGCACCGTCCTCGGGGTGGCGCACGACGAAACCGCGCACGCCCATGGCCTCCAGGTTCCTCATCGTGTCCAGCGCGGTCTCGCCCTTGCGCGCCGACGAGGTCGACGCATCGAAATTGACCACGTCGGCGCCGAGCCGCTGCGCGGCGATCTGGAACGAGCTGCGCGTGCGCGTCGAAGGCTCGAAGAACAGCGTGCAGATCGTGGTGCCGACCAGCGAATCGCGCTTGTGCGTACGCCCCAGCGCAGCGTCGCGGATCTGCCCGGCGCGGTCGAGCAGGCGGCACAGGGTTTCCTTCGGCAACCCGTCGAGGGTCAGCAGGTGGTGCAGGCGTCCGTTCGAATCGAGTTGCAGGCTCATGCGTTTCCCAAGGCGAGTTTGGTGAATTGTCGTGCTTGGATCCCCCTCCCCGCTAGCGGGCAGAAGGCGTCTTCGTTCTTCAAATGCGCGTCGCGTCCTGCGGCGCCGCCAGCCAGCGCTCGATGATGACCGCCGCGGCCACCGCGTCGAGCGCGGCGGCGTCGCGGCGGCGCTTGCGGCCTTCGGCGCGGTCCAGCGCGAAGCGCTGCGCGGCCTCGACCGAACTGGAGCGCTCGTCCACCAGCACCACCGGCAGCTTGTAGCGCGCCTGCAACGCGCGGGCGAAGGCGTGCGCGCGCTTGCGCGCCGGCTGGTCGTCGCCTTCCAGCGTCATCGGATCGCCGACCACCAGGCCGTCGGGCCGCCATTCGTCGCGCAGCTTGTCGAGCGCCGGCCAGTCGGGCGTGTTGCCGTGCACGTCGACCACCGCCAGCGCGCGCGCGCCGCTGCCGAACGCGCTGCCGACCGCGACGCCGATGCGCCGCGCACCGACGTCGAAACCCAGCACGGTGCCGTCGAGCTTCATGTCAGGCGTGGCCGCTGTAGTCGGTCAGCCGACTCATGTCCACGCCGATGCGCCCGCCCGCGGCCTGCCAGCGCTGCTCCAGCGGCAGCGCGAACAGCAGTTCGGCATCGGCCGGCGCGGTCAGCCAGCTGTTCTCGCCCAGTTCGTATTCCAGCTGGCCGGCGCCCCAGCCGGCGCAACCCAGCGCGACGACCGCGTGGCGCGGCCCCGTGCCGGCGGCCATCGCCTCGAGCACGTCGCGCGATGTGGTCAGGTACAGGCCGTCGCCGATTTCCAGGGTGGACTCCCATTCGCCGCCGCCGTCGTGCAGCACGAAGCCGCGCTCCGGGTGCACCGGCCCGCCCGACAGCACGATCCGGTTGCGCAGTTCCTCGTTGCCGGTCTCCAGCTGCATCTGCTGCAGCACCTCGCCCAGCGTGTAGTCGGAGGCGCGGTTGACCACCACGCCCATCGCCCCGTCCTCGTCGTGCTGGCAGATCAGGGCCACGCTGCGGGCGAAATTCGGATCGTCCAGCGCGGGCAGCGCGATCAGCAGCTGGTTGGTCAGGTTGGGGGATGGCTGCGGCATGCGGTCATTCTAGGGCCTGTCGCCGACGGTGGCAGGCCGGCCGCTTCCTTCCGGCATTCGCGTTGTTTCAAGCGACGGCCGGAAATGCGCAAGCCTCGCGCCGGACGCGCGGGGACGGACCGGAATCGGGATCCAGCCACCGACCGTCCTGGCAGGAGCGCGGCGGGCCCTCGCCGGCAACGGCCCGTCGCGCTGCCGCGAACACTGGGTTGCGCGAACTCGCCCGATGAACGGCAAGCGGTTTATTTATTCCAGGGAAAACAGTCGTTTGCGAATGGAAGCTGACGACGCATGAGTCACGTTCAGATTTAATCGAATGTGAATTACGCACGTTTTTCACGTGATCGCCGCCATCCACCGTCGTATGTTTGCGCTGCACGTTCGCGGTGACCCGGACCCGCCCCCGGCGAACCCGCGGACCTGCCTTGGGAGGACACCGGAAGCAGTAGCAGTCCCACATCGGAACGGAGGATTAGGTCATGAATCTGCTGCATCTCTCATTCACCGGCGGCCTGAAGCCCCACCAGTCTCCGCCGATCCCGCCGACCGCCGAAGAACGGCTCAGTGCATTCCGCGCGGTTTACCCGTCGGTCCGTGGCAACAGCTACCAGTGGAAGTGGCTGGACGATCCGATGGCCGCCGAGCGCGAGGCCGAGCGTCGCGCCGCGGCCCTACCCAGCATCGCGGCCGTGCGCCTGTCGCGCGAGATGCTGCACCGGATCGCCGACGGCACGCGCCCGGCGCCGAGGATCGCCGCCTGATCCGGCGCAGGTCCCGGCAGGGACCTGGCGAGGCCAGGACGAAGCCCGGCCACCGGCCGGGCTTTTTCTTTCGCCCCGGCCGCGCCGGGGACATGGAAAAGGGCGGGACGACCCGCCCTTTCCGGTTCCCGCCGGCAGCGCGGCAGAACGGTCAGCGCGCTTCCGCGACTTCCACGCCGTCCAGGCCCTGCGCCAGGGTCTTGGCGTCGCCGCCCTGCGCCAGCTTGATCTTCAGGCGCACCTCGTTCTGCGAGTCGGCGTAGCGCAGCGCGTCCTCGTAGCTGATCTCGCCGGCCTGGTACAGCTCGAACAGCGCCTGGTCGAAGGTCTTCATGCCCAGGTTGGTCGATTCCTTCATCACTTCCTTGAGCTTGTGGATCTCGCCGTCGCGGATGTAGTCCTGCACCAGCGGCGTGCCGAGCAGGATTTCCATCGCCACGCGGCGGCCCTTGCCGTCCGGGGTCGGGATCAGCTGCTGCGCGACCACGCCCTTCAGGTTCAGCGACAGGTCCATCAGCAGCTGGCCGCGGCGGTCTTCCGGGAAGAAGTTGATGATGCGGTCCATCGCCTGGTTGGCGTTGTTGGCGTGCAGCGTGCACAGCACCAGGTGGCCGGTTTCGGCGAACGAGATCGCGTAGTCCATGCCCTCGCGGGTGCGCACCTCGCCGATCATGATCACGTCCGGCGCCTGGCGCAGGGTGTTCTTCAGCGCGTTCTCCCAGCTGTCGGTGTCGATGCCGACCTCGCGCTGGGTGATGATGCAGCCCTCGTGCTTGTGCACGAACTCGATCGGGTCCTCGATGGTGATGATGTGGCCGGTCGAATTCTGGTTGCGGTAGCCGATCATCGCCGCCAGCGAGGTCGACTTGCCGGTGCCGGTGGCGCCGACGAAGATGATGATGCCGCGCTTGGTCATCGCCAGGGTCTTGATGATCGGCGGCAGGTTCAGCTCTTCGATGGTCGGGATGCGCGCCTCGATCCGGCGCAGCACCATGCCCACCTGGTTGCGCTGGTAGAAGCACGACACGCGGAAGCGGCCCACGCCGGCGACGCCGATCGCGAAATTGCACTCGTGGGTCTTCTCGAATTCCTCGCGCTGCGACGGAGTCATCACGTTCAGCACCAGGTCGCGCGACTGCTGGCCGGTGAGCGGCGTCTGCGTGATCGGCGAGAGCTTGCCGTGCACCTTCATCGCCGGCGGCATGCCCGCGGTGATGAACAGGTCCGACGCCTTCTGGTGCGCCATCAGTTTGAGGAAGCTGGTGAAGTCGATGCTGCTCATGGCTGAACTCCGGGGGACTGGAGGCGGGAGGCAGGAGACGCTGGTCGCGGAAACCGGGGATGCCGGCCCCGCGCCGTCCGCCTGCCTTTCCCGAAATTACTCGAACAACCGCTTGTCCTTCGCGTACTCCCTGGCCTGCTGACGGCTGACCAGGTTGCGCTTGACCATGTCCTGCAGGTGCTGGTCCAGCGTCATCATGCCCAGTTGCTGGCCGGTCTGGATGGCCGAATACATCTGCGCGACCTTGTCCTCGCGGATCAGGTTGCGGATGGCGGGCGTGCCGACCATGATCTCCCACGCCGCCGTGCGGCCGCCGCCGACCTTCTTCAGCAGCGCCTGCGAGATCACCGCGCGCAGCGATTCGGACAGCATCGAGCGCACCATCGGCTTCTCGCCGGCGGGGAACACGTCGATGATGCGGTCGATGGTCTTGGCCGCCGAGCTGGTGTGCAGGGTGCCGAACACCAGGTGGCCGGTTTCCGCCGCGGTCAGCGCCAGGCGGATGGTCTCGAGGTCGCGCAACTCGCCGACCAGGATGTAGTCGGGGTCCTCGCGCAGCGCCGAGCGCAGCGCCTCGTTGAAGCCGTGGGTGTCGCGGTGCACCTCGCGCTGGTTGATCAGGCACTTCTGCGAGGTGTGGACGAACTCGATCGGGTCCTCGACCGAGAGGATGTGCGCGTATTCGTTCTTGTTGATGTGGTCGAGCATCGCCGCCAGGGTGGTCGACTTGCCCGAACCGGTCGGACCGGTGACCAGGATCAGGCCCTGCGGCTGCTGGATCAGTTCGCGGAAGATCGGCGGGCAGTTCAGGTCCTCGAGGGTCAGCACTTCCGACGGAATGGTGCGGAACACCGCGCCGGCGCCGCGGTTCTGGTTGAACGCGTTGACGCGGAAGCGCGCCAGCGACGGGATCTCGAACGAGAAGTCGACCTCGAGGAATTCCTCGTAATCGCGGCGCTGCTTGTCCGACATGATGTCGTAGATCAGCGCATGCACCTGCTTGTGGTCGAGCGCGGGGATGTTGATCCGGCGCACGTCGCCGTCCACCCGGATCATCGGCGGCAACCCGGCCGACAGGTGGAGGTCGGAGGCCTTGTTCTTGACCGAGAACGCCAGTAGTTCGGCGATATCCATAACGCTGCTTCCCCACGAAGATGTGCTGCGACTGGAACGATACTTCCCCTGCAGGCAGTATAGCGCGCCATCAGCAGTCGCCAATGGTTGGACGATGATCCTCGCCAGCACCCTCAGCGAGACCCTGCAACGCATTGAAAACGCAGCCAAAGCCGCGGGGCGGCCAGTGCCGCGCCTGCTTGCGGTGTCCAAGTTGCAACCGTCCGCGGCCATCGCGCAACTCGCCGCGGACGGACAGCACGCTTTCGGCGAGAACTACGTCCAGGAAGCGCAGGCCAAGGCGCGCGAGCTGGCCGGGCTGGGCCTGGAATGGCACCTGATCGGGCACCTGCAATCGAACAAGGCCGAGGCCGCCGCGACCTTGTTCGACTGGGTGCAGACCGTCGACCGGGGCAAGCTGGTGGCGGCGCTGGCGCGATTCCGGCCGGCCGGCCGGCCGCCGCTGAACGTACTGGTGCAGGTCAACGTCGACGACGAAACCAGCAAGCACGGCTGCCGCCCGGGCGAGGTCGACGCACTCGCCGCCGCCATCGCCGCCGAGCCGGGCCTGGCGCTGCGCGGGCTGATGGCGATCCCGACGCCGCACGCGGACATCGAACTGCGCCGCCCGGCGTTCCGGCGCATGCGCGAACTGTTCGACGGCCTCGCCGCCCGCTACCCGTCGGTCGATACCCTGTCGATGGGCATGAGCGACGACTTCGCCCTCGCGATCGGGGAAGGCGCGACCATGGTGCGCATCGGCACCGCGCTGTTCGGCGCACGCCCACCCAAAACCTGAGGACACATCGATGGATGCAACACGGCACATCGCCTTCGTCGGCGGCGGCAACATGGCGCGCAGCCTGATCGGCGGGCTGGTCGGCCGCGGCTACGAGCCGTCGCAATTGCACGTGGCCGAACCGGTCGAAGCGCTGCGCGAGGCGCTGGCGCGCGATTTCGGCGTGAACACCTACGCCGACGCGACGCAGGCCGTCGCGCGGGCCCCGTTGTGGCTGTTCGCGGTCAAACCGCAGGTGCTGCGCAGCGTCTGCGAATCGCTGGCGGATGCGGCACGGGAACGGAACCCGCTGGTCGTCTCCATCGCCGCCGGCATCACGTCCGCGCAACTGCAGCGTTGGCTCGGCGCGGAACCGCCGGTGATCCGCGCGATGCCGAACACCCCCGCCCTGCTCGGCGCCGGCGTGACCGGGCTGTTCGCGACCGGCAACGTCGACGCCGGCGGACGCGAACGCGCGGAGCAGTTGCTCGCCGCCGCCGGCCCGACCGTGTGGGTCGCCGACGAAACGCTGATGGATTCGGTCACCGCGGTCTCCGGCAGCGGTCCGGCCTACGTGTTCCTGCTGGCCGAGGCGATGGAAACGGCCGCCATCGCCGAAGGCCTGCCCGCCGATGCGGCACGCACGCTGGTCCTGCAAACCCTCCTCGGCGCGGCGCGGATGCTGACCGAAACCGGCGAAGTGCCGGCCGAACTGCGCCGCCGCGTCACCTCGCCGAACGGCACCACGCAGGCGGCGATCGAAACCTTCCAGGCCGGCGGCTTCGAAGCGCTGGTCGGCAAGGCGATCCATGCCGCGCGCATGCGCGGCGCGGCGCTGTCCGCCGCCAACGACTGACGCTTCGCGTGGAGTAGAGCCTGCCCCCGCTGCCTGCCGGCATCGGCGGGAGTGCCTTCAGAGCAAGCCGCCGCCTAGCGCGCCGGCAACGCCAGCTTCGCGCAATCGGCCGCGGGGCGCGCCTTCGCCGCTTCCACTTCCCCGCGCGTGCGCAACAGCTGTTCGCGCCACGTCGACGTTCCGTCGTCGCGCACGCCGTCCAGCGCCCGCAGCGCCTGCGCCCGGCAGCCCAGTTCGCCCATCACCGACGCGTAGTTGTTCGCCAGCACCGGATCCCCGGGCGCATGCGCCAGCCCCTCGCGGTAGTGCGCGACGGCGGCGCGCTTGTCGCCGCCGGCATAGGCCTGGTTGCCCAGCGCCATGTGCACCCGGCCGTCTTCCGGCCAGCGCCGCTGTGCGGCCAGGTACGCGGGCCGCGCGGCCGCGGCGCCGGCGACCGCCTCGAAATCGGCCACGGCGGCCAGGTACGCGGCCGGATCGGCGGCGCTGGCCGGCAATTCGCCGGGCTTCAGCGCCACCAGTGCCCAGCGCCCACCCCAGTCCCAGGTGCGCATGAACTTCGGTGCCGGCATGGGCAGGCCGCGCCTGTCGCCGCTGTTCAGGCGGACGCGATTGCGGCCGGCATCGGCGCCGACGAGCACGGCGTAGTGCCATTTCGGCACGCTGCGGACCAGCAGGTTCTGCAGCACCAGCACCGGGCGCCCGGCCTGCAGTTCGGCGAACAGCGCCTCGGGCTCGCGCGGCAGGAGGTACGGAATGCGGCCGGCGCGGCGGGTGGCGCCGATCAGTTCGACCTGCAGGCTGCCATGGCGCCCCGGCAGGTAGACCTGCGGCGCCAGGCTTTCCGGTGTGGCGGGCACGCCGCTGCTGCCAAGCACCGTGGCCAGCGCGGCCGGGCCGCACTGGTACTCCGTTTGCGGATGGAATGGCACGCGCCGGGTCAGGTCGATGCCCGCGGCGGGAACCATGCCGTCCACCCGCAGCGGCGGATTGATCGCGCAGCCGGCGCACACCATGGCGACCCCCGCGAGGATCGCCCGGCGCAGCAGGTGGCGCGCGGTCACACGCGGTTGAAGATGTTGGTGACGCCCACCAGTTCCAGGATCAGCAGCACCAGGAACACGACGCCGATCACCGCCAGGGCACCGCCGCCCGCCGGCAGGCGGTCGACTTCGCCCTGCAGGCGCAGCAGTTCGGCGTCGCTCAGCGAGGCGATGCGCGCGTCGACGTCGGCCGGGGCCACGCCGTAGCTCTGCATGGCCTTGCGCACGTCCTCGCGTGCCAGTGCGGTCCGGATCTGTTGCTCGGTGGTGGCGCGCGCTTCGGCGGACAGCGCCTGCTGCGTGGTGATGACGCCGGCATAGGCGCTGGTGCAGGTACCGGACACCAGGGCGACGGCGAGCGTGGCGGCAAGAATCTGCTTCAGCAACATGAAGGCACCCTCACGAAAGTTTATGGGACTCACGCGGACTTGCCGCCGGACTATGCCATGCGCGGGCGTTTACGGCCGATGAAGGGTCACGCGTTGCGTGCCGCCCACGCGCGGACGATCCGCGCGATCCCGTCCACGCCGTCGGTCAGCGCAGCCGGGCCCGGCTGCAGGATCAGCGGCGACTTGATTTCGTGCAGTTCGCCGGCGCGCACCGCCGGGATCGCGTCCCAGCCGGCGCGGGCCGCGACCCTGTCGGGGCGGAATTTCTTGCCGCACCACGAGCCGAGGATGATGTCCGGCGCACGCCGCACCACTTCGCACGGATCGGCGAGGATGCGCCGCTTCGCCAGCGGCTCGGCCGCGAGTTCGGGGAACACGTCGTCGCCGCCGGCAATGCGGATCAGTTCGGCGACCCAGCGGATGCCGCTGATCTGCGGCTCGTCCCATTCCTCGAAATAGACGCGCGGCCGCCTCGGCAGCTTCGCCGATTCGCGCTCGATCCCGTCGAGCCCGCGGCGCAATCCGTCGGCATAGGCATTCGCCTTGCCGGCGACGCCGACCAGCGCGCCGAGGCGACGGATGTAGTCGAGGATGCCGTCGACGCTGCGGTGGTTGGCGATCCACACTTCGACGCCGCGACCGATCAGTTCGGCCGCGATTTCCGCCTGGATGTCGGAGAAGCCGACGACGAAATCGGGGGCGAGCTTCAGGATCTCGTCGATCCTGGCGCTGGTGAAGGCGCTGACCTTCGGTTTTTCCTTGCGCGCGACGGCGGGACGCACGGTGAAGCCGCTGATGCCGACGATGCGGTCCTGCTCGCCGAGCGCGTACAGCGTTTCGGTCGGTTCCTCGGTCAGGCAGACGATGCGGCGCGGGCCAATCACGATGCCGCTTCCCGCGGGAGCGGCGCAAGCCGCGGCCGGACTTTCACGGTATGGCCCTGTCGCGGCTTACGCCGCTCCTACAGACGGGCAACGGCATGCTCACGGATACAGCATCCGCTTCGTCCAGCCACCGTCCGCTCCACGCTCGTAGCGCCAGCGCTCGTGCAGGCGGAACTGCGCGCCGTACCAGAATTCGAACGCATCGGGCCGCACGCGGTAGCCGCTCCAGCCGTCGGGGCGCGGCACCTCGCGGCCCTCGAATTCGGCCTCGACCTGGGCGATGCGGTCCTCGAAATCCTCGCGCGTGGCCAGCGTGCGCGACTGCGCCGAAGCCCACGCGCCGATCTGGCTCAGGCGCGGGCGGCTGGCGAAATAGGCATCCGCCTCGGCGTCGGCGACGACTTCGACCGACCCCTCGATCCGCACCTGCACCCCCGCCTCGCGCAGGCTGCGCCACAGGAACAGCAGCGCCGCGTGCGGGTTGGCCGCCAGTTCCCCGCCCTTGCGGCTGTCGAGGTGCGTGTAGAACACGAAGCCGCGCTCGTCGAACGACTTCAGCAGCACGACGCGCGCCGACGGCCGGCCATCCGCCGTCGCCGTGGCCACGGTCATCGCATTGGCTTCCAGTTCCGCGGCGCTGGCCCCGGCTTCGTCGAACAGCGTGGCGAACGTGGAAAGGGCTTCGGCGTAGAGGTCGGTCATGGCATCGCGGGCGGCACGGGCGTGCGCATCATTATGCCCGTTCATCCTGAGCGTAGCGCCGCAGGCGCGAAGTCGAAGGACCACGTGCGGCGCTTCGACTTCGCCCGCTGCGCGGGCTACGCTCAGCACGAACGGTTCCCGATATTTCCATGAACGAACTTCAGTCCCCCGGTTTCCCGGACGCACTCGTTGCCGAGGCGCTGGACGCGGCGCTTTCGATCCGGAACGGCCATGTGCCGGTGTTCGGCATCAGCGGCCTGCAGGGCACCGGCAAGTCGACGCTGGCCGCGCAGGTCGCGGCGCTGGCGCGTTCGCGCGGGCTGCGCGCGGTCGTGGTCTCGATCGACGACTTCTACCTGCGCAAGGCCGAACGCGCGGCGCTGGCGCGCGACGTGCACCCGCTGCTGGCCACGCGCGGCCCGCCGGGCACGCACGACGTGGCGCTGGCGCTGCGCACGCTGGATGCGCTGCGCGCCGGCGAACCGGCCACCCTGCCCCGCTTCGACAAGCTGGGCGACGACCGTCTGCCGGAATCGCGTTGGGAGCGGATCGACGGACCCGCCGACGTCGTGGTTTTCGAAGGCTGGTTCCTCGCGACGCCGCCGCAGGACGAAACCGGGCTCGCCGAACCGATCAACGCGCTGGAACGCGACGAGGACGCCGGCGGCACGTGGCGGCGCTGGTGCAACGCCGCGCTGGCGCGCGACTACCCGGCGCTGTGGTCGCGCATCGACGCATTGTGGTTCCTGCAGCCACCGGGCTTCGAGGTGGTGCCGCAGTGGCGCTGGGAACAGGAGCAAGCGCTGCAGGCCGGCGATCCGTCGCGCAAGGCGATGGACCGCGCGCAGGTCGAACGCTTTGTTCAACACTACGAACGGACCAGCCGGCAGGCCCTGCGGACGCTGCCGGCGATCGCGGACCGGGTGGTGCCGCTGGACGCGCGGCGCCGGCCGTTTGCGTAGGGGCGGGCCCCGCCCCTGCGAAATCAAGCGACGACGAAGCTGATGCGCAGGTTGACCCGCCACTCGGTGATGTTGCCGCTGTCGTCGGTCACCACCTTGGTTTCGTTGACCCAAGCGCCCTTGATGTTCTTCACCGTCTCGGCGGTCTTCTTCAGCCCGACCTTGACCGCATCCTCGACGCTGACCTTGGAAGAAGCGGTGACCTCGATGACTTTGGCGACGGACATGGGAACTCCTTTCTCACGTGATGGCGCGGCGCGCCGGGACCCGCAGACTAGGCCTGCCCGCGTTAAGTCTTCGCTATGAAGTGGTAGCATCGAAACCGATGAATCCCGCCGCAAACCTGATCCTGGTCGGCCCGATGGGCGCCGGCAAAACCTCGATCGGCAAGCGCCTGGCCGAGCGCTTCGGCCTGCGCTTCGTCGACGTGGACCACGCCATCGTCGAGCACAGCGGCGCCAGCATCCCGATGCTGTTCGAGCACGTCGGCGAGGCCGGCTTCCGCCAGCGCGAGCGCGAGATGCTGGCGCAGGTCCTCGCCGGCGAAGGCCAGCTGGTCGCCACCGGCGGCGGCGCGGTGCTCGACGCCGACAACCGCCGGCGCATGCGCGAACGCGGCTTCGTCGTGTACCTGCGGGTCGGCGTCGAATCCCAGCTCAAGCGCGTCGGCCGCGACCGCAACCGCCCGCTGCTGCAGGCCGACGACCGCGCGCAGGTACTGCGCGAGCTGTCCGCGGCGCGCGAACCGCTGTATCGCGAGATCGCCGACCTGACCCTGGACACCGACGGCCTGAACCCGACCGAAGCGACTTGCGCGCTGGTCGGGCAACTGGCGGCGCAGTGGCAGCGCGGCGGGCATGCTGCCGGGGAGCATGCCGCATGAACGCGACGATGCAGCACGAAACGGTCCGCAGCGTCGAGGTCGGCGGCGGCGCGCCGTACCGCATCGACATCGGCCCCGGCCTAGTCCGCGATGGCGCGCGGCTGGCGCAGCAGGTCCGCGGCCGCCACGTGCTGCTGGCCAGCGATTCCAACATCGCCCCACTGTACGCCGCCGGCGTGCGCGAAGCGTTGCACGCGGTGCGCCCGGAACTGCAGATCGGCACCTTCGTGCTGCCGGCCGGCGAGGAATCGAAGACGCTGGCGCACTTCGGCGACGCGATAGAAGCGCTGGCCGCGCTCGGCGCTACCCGCGACGCCTGCGTGTTCGCGCTCGGCGGCGGCGTGGTCGGCGACCTGGCCGGCTTCGCCGCGGCGTGCTGGATGCGCGGCGTCGACTGCGTGCAACTGCCGACCACGCTGCTGGCGATGGTCGATTCGTCGGTCGGCGGCAAGACCGCGGTCGACATTCCGCAGGGGAAGAATCTGGTCGGCGCCTTCCACCCGCCGCGCGCGGTGCTGGCCGACACCGACCTGCTGCGCACGCTGCCGCCGCGCGAGTTGCACGCGGGACTGGCCGAAGTGGTCAAGTACGGCGCCATCCGCGATCCGCTGTTCTTCGAATGGCTGCACGCCGAACGCGCCGCGCTGCTGGCCGGCGACCCCGCGGCGCTGGCGCAGGCCATCGCCCGCAGCTGCGAGCACAAGGCCGAGATCGTCGAGCGCGACCCGCTGGAAAAGGGCGAGCGCGCCCTGCTCAACCTCGGCCACACCTTCGGCCACGCGATCGAGGCCGAGCAGGGCTACGGCGGCATGGGCAACGACAACCTCAACCACGGCGAGGCGGTGGCGGTGGGCATGGTGCTGGCGGCGAAGCTGTCCGCCGACCTGGGCCTGGCTTCCGCCGAAGACGCGACGCGGCTCGCCGCATTGCTGGACGCCTACGGCCTGCCGACGCGCATTCCTGCGGGCCTGGCGCCGGAAGCCCTGCTGGCGCGGATGCGGCTGGACAAGAAGAACGTCGCCGGCCGCCTGCGCCTGGTGCTGTGGCGGGGCATCGGCCGCGCCGAGGTGGTGCCGGACGTGGACGAGGCGGCGGTGCTGGCGGTGCTGAAAAACTGAGCCCCTCCCCCTCGACGGGGGAGGGCCGGGGCGGGGGTGAACCGGAGCCGGCAATCCGTTCCGCTGTTGTACCAACGCCGAGCGCGACAACTCTGCACTCGAGATGATGCAGGCACTTTCTTGTTCGCCAGCTCCGTCGCACCCCCATCCCAACCCTTCCCCGTCAAAGGGGGAAGGGCTCAAAACCGCTACAATTCGCCCCATGCGCGTCTTCCTGCAACAACGCCCGGCGGCCGGCGAATCGCCCCGCTACATCCAGCTGACCCTGCAGCCCGATCTGTTCGGCGGCTGGGAACTGCTGCGCGAGAGCGGCCAGGTCGGCGGCCGTTCGCAATTCAAGCGCGAGCAGTACCTGCTGCAGGATGAAGCGACGGCGGCGTTCGAGAAGGTCCGCGATACGCACCTGAAGCGCGGGTTCCAGATGACTTTCGTGCAGGGTGCGGAGCCGCCGAAGGGCTAACTATGCCTCTCTACCGATGCTTCATCCGTGGTGACAACTTTCCCGGCAAACTGGCTGGCCAAAAAAAGGCCGTCGGTTTTTATACAACCCGCTTCGTTGAAGCAGATTCGCCAGAACAAGCCGAATTGCTTGCAGTAGAACTCCTGCGCAACGATCCGGACTTGGAAGTGGCACCAAAATACCGAACACCAGAGGCAAGGGTTATCTTCGAGGATATTGACGAAGTTCCTGCCGAAACGAAGAGAGTGCCCAATAAGGGATTCACTTTCTTCACGATGGGCACCTAAAGACTTTACTCGAAGAGAACCTCCTTTTGTCCGCTACTCTCAAAAACGACCGCCTCCTCCGCGCCCTGCGCCGCGAATCCACCGACTGCACACCGGTCTGGCTGATGCGCCAGGCCGGTCGCTACCTGCCGGAGTACCGCAAAACCCGCAAGCAGGCCGGCAGCTTCCTCGGCATGGCCAAGAACCCCGAGATCGCCTGCGAAGTGACGCTGCAGCCGCTGCGCCGCTTCGACCTGGACGCCGCGATCCTGTTTTCCGACATCCTCACCGTGCCCGACGCGATGGGCCTGGGCCTGTACTTCGTCGAAGGCGAAGGCCCGAAGTTCGAGCGCACCGTGCGCACGATGGCCGACGCGGAAAAGCTGGCCGTGCCGGACATGGAAACCGAACTGCGCTACGTGATGGACGCGGTGCGGCTGATCCGCAAGGAACTGGACGGCAAGGCGCCGCTGATCGGCTTCTCCGGCAGCCCGTGGACGCTGGCCTGCTACATGGTCGAGGGCGGCGGCAGCGACAACTACGCGAAGATCAAGGCGCTGGCACTGAACGACCCGGCCACGCTGCACCGGCTGCTGTCGGTCAACACCGATGCGGTGATCGCCTACCTGTCGGCGCAACGCGCCGCCGGCGCGCAGGCGTTGCAGGTATTCGACACCTGGGGCGGCGTGCTGTCGCCGGCGATGTACCGCGAATTCTCGCTGCCCTACCTGCAGCGCATCGCGAAGGAACTCGACCGCGGCAACGGCGACGAACGCGCGCCGCTGATCCTGTTCGGCAAGGGCAACGCGCCGTACCTGGAAGAACTGGCCGCCTCCGGCACCGATGCGGTCGGCGTCGACTGGCTGGTCGAACTGTCCGAAGCGGCGCGCCGCACGGGCGGCAAGGTCGCGCTGCAGGGCAACCTGGACCCGGCGGCCCTGTACGGTTCGCCCGATGCGATCCGCGCGCAGGTCAGGGCCGCGCTGGACAGCTATGCCGCGGGCAACGGCGGCTCGCGCGACGGCCACGTGTTCAACCTCGGCCACGGCATGTCGCCGGACATGAACCCCGACCACGTCGCCGTGCTGGTCGACGCGGTGCACGAATACAGCCGACGCTGAGCGAAGTTGCGCCCTTGCTGCGGCGGGTCTAGTCTCGCCGCATCAAGTCGGGGGGGCGCTGCGATGAAACGTTGGCTGCTTCTGGTTCTGGCCCTGCTGGCGGGCAGCCCCGTCCATGCGGGCGACACGAAGGCGCAATACTTCGACAACACCGGGCGCGACGACGTGCTGTCCGGCGGCGTCAGGATGATCCCCATCCACACCCCGTCGGGCGATTTCCGCGTGTGGACCAAGCGCGTCGGCAACAACCCGAAGCTCAAGGTGTTGCTGCTGCACGGCGGGCCGGGCGCGACGCACGAATACTTCGAGGCGTTCGACAGCTGGTTCCCCGGCGCCGGCATCGAGTACTACTACTACGACCAGCTCGGCTCGGCCTACAGCGACCAGCCCGAGGACATGACGCCGTTCCTCAGCATCGACCACTACGTCGACGAGGTGGAGCAGGTCCGCCAGGCATTGCGCCTGGACAAGGAGAACTTCTGCCTGCTCGGTCATTCCTGGGGCGGCATCCTCGCGATCGAATACGCACTGAAATACCAGCAGAACCTCAAGTGCCTGGTGATCTCGAACATGATGTCGAGCATCCCGGCCTACAACGACTACGCGCACGAGGTCCTGATGCCGCGGATGGACCCGGCCGCACTGCGGGAAATCCTCGCGCTGGAAGCGGCGAAGCGATACGACGACCCGCGCTACGAGGAACTGCTGCTGCCGTACTACGAGGCGCACATCCTGCACATGCCGGCGGCGCAATGGCCCGACCCCGTGCTGCGCGCCTTCGCCAGGATCAACAAGAAGGTCTACGTGCCGATGCAGGGCCCCAGCGAGATGGGCGCCAGCGGCATCCTCGAACACTGGGACCGCACCGACGACCTTGCGAGGATCGCCGTGCCGACGCTGGTGATCGGCGCGGGGCGCGACACGATGGACCCGGCGTTCATGGAGAAGATGTCGAAGCTGCTGCCGCACGGGCAATACCTGTACTGCCCGGACGGCGGCCACATGGCGATGTACGACGACCAGGCCACCTACATGCGCGGCCTGATCGATTTCCTCGCCGCCGCCGGCAAGACCGCCGACTGAGCCGCGCGGCGTTCACGCTGCCGGCCCGGCGGCGAGCGCCTGTTCGATCGCCTCGGCCAGCATCGCGCCGGTCACCGGTTTGCGCAGGAACCCGTCGAAGCCGGCCGCGCGCGCGGCCGGTTCGGCATCGGCGTCGGCGCGCGCGGTGACCGCCAGCAGCGGCGCGGCGAAACCCTGCGCGCGCAGTTGCCGCGCCAGCGCCAGGCCGTCGAGGCCCGGCAGGTCGAGGTCGAGCAAGGCGATGTCGAACCCGTCGCCGGACACTTCGGCCAGCGCCGCCAGGCCGTGCGGCGCATGGCGCACCGCGTGGCCCTGCGCCTGCAGCAGGCCGGCCATCACTTCGGCCACGGTGGGATCGTCCTCGACCAGCAGGACCGACAACGCGCGCGACGCCGGCGCGGCGACGGTGGCCGTCGCGGCCTCGGGCACCGCCGCCGCATGCGTCGCTTCCGGCAACGGCAAGTCGACGATGAAGCGCGTCCCCGCGCCCGGCGCGCTGTCGATGCGGACGCTCCCGCCCATCGCCAGCGCCAGCTCCTGGCAAATCGCCAGGCCCAGGCCGCTGCCGCCGTAGCGTGCCGTGGTGCGCGCGCCGTCGGCCTGCTCGAAGCGCTGGAACAACCGCGCCTGCTGCTCGACGCTGATGCCCGGCCCGGTATCGCTGACCACGAAGCGCACGCCGCCGCCTTCGCGCGGCTGCGCCCGCAGGCCGATGCCGCCGCGTTCGGTGAACTTGACCGCGTTGTTGAGCAGGTTCAGCAGGATCTGCCGCACCCGCATCGGGTCGCCGCGCAGCACGCGCGGCGACCCGGCGGCGATGTCGCTGTCGAAGCGCAAGCCCCGCCGTTGCGCGTTCGGCGCGACCAGCGCGGCCACGCCGGCGACCAGTTCGCGCAGGTCGAATTCCTGCTCGTCCAGTTCCAGCTTGCCGGCCTCGATGCGCGCCAGGTCCAGCGCGTCGTTGACCAGGCGCAGCAGGTGCTTGCCGGCCCCCTGGATCGCGGCGGTGTAGCCGCGCTGCTTCTCGTCCAGGTCCGTCCCCAGCAGCAGTTCGCTCATGCCCAGCACCCCGGTCATCGGCGTGCGCACTTCGTGCCCGAGCGTGGCGAGGAAGCGGGTCTTGGCCAGCGAAGCCTGTTCGGCCAGCTCGCGCTTGTGCTCGGCCAGTTGCCACGCGGCGCGGCGCCGGATCCGGCGCCGGTACGCGGCGGCGGCGGCCCAGGCCAGCAACACGGCAAGCACGGCGAAGCCCGCCAGCGCCCACCATGTCCGCCACCACGGCGGCGCGACCTCGAACGCGACGATCCGGGTCCGCGACCACACGTCGTCGGCGGTGCGTCCGGCGATTTCCAGCCGGTAACGGCCCGGCGCCAGCCGCGCGAAACTGCGCTCGCCCTTGGCGCCGACTTCCACCCAGTCGTCGTCGAAGCCGGAAAGCCGGAAGCGGTAGCGGTTGCCGGCGACGTTGTCGAACGCCAGCAGGCGCGCGACCACGCGCAGGTCGCGGTTGCCGTGGTCGATGCGGAACGCCGCATCGGTCGGCAACGCCACCGCGCCGGCGCCGTGCCCGAGGGTGATCGAATCGATGGCCAGCCGCGGCTGCGCGGTCGAAGGCCGGACCACCACCGGATCGAACACCGCCAGGCCGTGCGAAGCGCTGACGATCAGCCGTCCGTCCTGCGGGCGCGGCACCGGCGGCAACTGGATTTCCTGCCCCGGCAGGCCGTCGTTGATGCCGTAGACGCGCGCCGCGCCCTGTTGCGGATCCACCCGCACCAGTCCGCGATTGCTGGCCAGCCACAGAATGCCGTGGCGGTCGGCGGTGATGCCGCGGAACGCCACCTGCGGCATGCCTTGCGCCGGTACGCGCCGCAGCAGGCGCAGTCCGCCGCGCTCGAAACGATAGGCTTCGACCGTGCCGAAACGGGCCAGCCACAGCGTGCCGTCCGGGGCCAGGTCGAAGCCGTCCACGGCGCCGTCCGGTGCGCCCGGCACCGGCGCGAAGCGCCGCGCCTGCGGATCCCAGCCCAGCAGTCCCTGGCTGCCGGCCAGCCAGATGCGCCCTTCCGGCCCCGGCTGCAATTGCCTGACGTTGAGACTGGACTCCAGCCCGCGCCCGTCGTCCAGGCGGATGGTGTCGACGACCCTGCCCGCCGCGGTGCGCACCTGCACGCCCGAACCGACCGACCACGTCCACAGCAGCCCGTCGCGGTCCTGCGCGATCCATTGCAGGTCGTCGGCGAGCACCGCGTCCGCGCCGCTGTCCAGCCCCCATTCGCGGATCTCGCCGCTGGCCGGATCGAAACGCGCCAGCCGATCGCTGGAGCCCATCCACACCTTGCCGTCGGCGCTCTCCAGCACCGAGTTGATCACCCGCCTGGGCACCGTGGAATAGGCGTGGCGGATTTCCCCGGTTTCCGGATCCAGCTCGTCGAGCACGCAGCCGGTGCCGACCAGCCACATGCTGCCGCTGGCCGAAGGCGCGATGCCGAATACCTGCGGATTGCCCTGCGATGCCGGATCGGTCGCGTCGTGCATCAGCACCGAGAAGCGCCGCCAGTTCGACGGCAGGTGCCAGACCCCGGCATCCTGGCTGGTGAACCACAACCCGCCATCGCTGCCGAGCAGCGAACGCTCGAATTGCGGTATCACCGAGCCGCGGGTCAGGTTGCTGTACAACGAAGCCGGATGGGTGGCGCCGTCCTCGGCATGGGCCAGGCCCTTGGCCATGCTCAGCCAGTAGCTGCCGTCGCGGTCCTGCAGCAGCGCGCCGTAGGTCGGCGTATCCGCGGGCAGCCCGGCCGGCAGCGGCAGGCGGCGGCCATCCGGGCCGAAGTAACGGCCGCGGGTGATCGTGCGCGTCCACGCGTTGCCCGCGCGGTCGGCCAGCAGGCCGACCGTGTATTCGCTGTCCGGCATGCGCAGGAAATCCTTGCCGGTCCAGCGTGCCGCGCCGCCGCTGGTGGCGATCCACAGGCTGCCGTCGGCGCCCAGTTCCAGCCCGGTCACGATCAGCCCCGGCAGGCTGCGCGGATCGTCCTCCTTCGGCAGGAACTGGTCGAGCTTGCCGTCGGTGCGCAGGCGGTACAGGCCCGCGCCCGCGGTGCCGAACCAGTACGCGCCGTCCGCCGTGCGGACGATGTCCCACACCGGGCTGGCGTCGAGGCGCACGCCGCCGACCTGGCGCAGCGACTGGAACCGCCGTCGCGCGGCGTCCAGCACCACCACGCCCGCGGTTTCGGTGCCGATCCACAGGCGGTTGTCGGTGTCGACGAACAGCGCATCGATTTCGTTGTCGCCCAGCCCGTCCTCGCGCCGCCAGATGCGGAAATCGAGGCCGTCGTAGCGCGCCAGCCCGTCCAGCGTGGCGAACCACAGGTAGCCATCGGCGTCCTCGGCGACGTCGTAGACGATGTTCGTGGGCAGGCCATTGGCGACCGACAACTGGTTCAGCCGCGGGATTTCCGGCAGGCCCGCCCATGCCGGAACGCAGGCCAACGCCGACAGCACCGCGATGCAGCGCCACCAGAAGCATCGCACCGTCAAGAATCGCACCGTCCCGCCCCCGAGCTTCCCTGTGCCGCCCGGAATCGTCGCAACGGACCGTTGCGGACGCAAGCGGCGTATCTTCAGCCAGCCTTGCCTAGAATCCACGGCCATGATTGCTTCCGCCCGACTGCTGTCCCTGTTGCTGGTTGCCGCCGCCGCGCCGGCGTCCGCGGGCACGGCGCATTACGCCCTGGACCCGGTGCACACGCGGGTCGTGTTCGCGATCGACCATGCCGGCTACTCGAAGTCGCTGGGCAGCGTGTCCGGCAGCAGCGGCACGCTGGAATTCGATCCGGACGACTGGACCACGGCGAAGCTGGAGGCGACGGTACCGCTGCAGCGCCTGGACCTGGGCGACGCCGACTGGAACCGCGCCGCGCTGGACATGCTCGACGCGAAGGAATTCCCCGAGGCCCGCTTCGTTTCCACCCGCGTCGAACCGGTCGACGCGGAGCACGCCAGCGTGTTCGGCGACCTGACCCTGCACGGGGTGACGCGGGAAGTGAAGCTGGACGTGGCCTTCAACCAGCTCAAGCGCCTCGGCCTGCCGCCGTTCCACCGCATCGCCGGCTTTTCCGCGACCGCCACGCTCAGCCGCGCCGAATTCGGCATCGACGCCTGGAAGTCGATGGTCGGCGACGAGGTGCAGCTGCGATTCGAAGTGGAAGCGGTGCGCAAGCGCCGCAACGGCGACGGGACGCCGGCGGAGGATGCGGAACCAGCCGCCCCCGAAGCACCCGAACCCGCCGAACCTGCGATGCCGGAGCCGACCCCATGACCCTGAAGAACACCACCGAGCGCTGGGGCGGGGTCAGCCAGAGCCTGCACTGGCTGATCGCGCTGCTGATCCTCGGCATGGGCACGGTCGGCCTGGTGATGGGCGAGCTGCCGCGCACGCCGAAATACTTCTGGGTGTACACGCTGCACAAGTCGCTCGGCGTCACCGTGCTCGCGCTGATGCTGCTGCGCCTGGGCTGGCGCGCGTACGCCGGCGCGCCGGCGCCGCTGCCCGGCCCGCGCTGGCAGCGATGGGCCGCCAATGCCACGCACGCGCTGATCTACGTGCTGGCCTTCGCGATTCCGCTGTCGGGCTGGCTGTACGACTCGGCCAGCGGCCTGCGCCCGTTCAAGTTCTTCGGCCTGTTCAATATGCCCAAGCTGGTGGCGCCGGACGATGCGCTGAAGGCGCTGACCCACGAACTGCACGAGTGGGGTTTCTGGGCGCTGATCGCGCTGGTGCTGGTGCATGCCGGCGCCGCGCTCTGGCACCACCTGTTCCGGCGCGACGACACGCTGGCGCGGATGCTGCCGCGCGGCTGGCTGAAGAACACCGCCTGACCCACCGGATCCACACGAGGAACCACGCATGTCCCGTCCCTTCCTTTCCCCCGCGCTGACCGCCGCCGCGCTGGTCGCCGCCTTTTCCGCCGCTCCCGCCCGCGCCGCCGATTACGTGCAGGCGCCCGGCTCCACGCTGGTCTTCGCCAGCAGCTACGACGGCGAAGTCTTCACCGGCAAGTTCGGCAGCTTCGCGACCACGCTCAACTTCGACCCGGCCAGGCTGGACGCCGCGAAGCTCGACGTGACCATCAACCTGGCCGGCACCGCGACCGGCAACGACGATCGCGATTCGACGCTTTCCAGCAGCGACTTCTTCAACGTCGCGAAGTTCGCGCAGGCGACCTACACCGCCACCAGGTTCCGCGCGCTCGGCGACAACCGCTACGCCGCCGACGGCAACCTGACCCTGCGCGGCGTGACCAGGCCGGTCACGCTGACCTTCACCTGGACCCCGGGCGCGCAACCGGTGCTGAGCGGCAAGGCCACGGTGAAGCGCCTCGACTTCGGCGTCGGCGGCGGCGACTGGGCCGACACCGAGACGCTCCCGAACGAGGTGGCGGTCAGCACCAGGGTCGTGTTCAAGGCGAAGTGACGCCTGCCTTCCTCCCTCACCCCGATGGGGGAAGGACCAGAAAGCGCCGCACCCCGTCCACGTCGAACGGCCAGTCGAGTTCCGCGCCGCCGGCCGTTCGGCGCAGCACCGGCACGCGCGCCCCGTAGCGCTCCTCCAGCCGTTCGTCGCCGTCGATGAAAACGCTGTCGAACTCCGGCACGCGCGCCGCCGCCAGCACTTCCAGTGCCAGGTCGCACAGGTGGCAGTCGTCGCGCTGGTAAAGGATCAGGCCCAAAATCCGCTCCCGTATCGTTGCGTCGCGCAACGGCGAAAACCGGCGCGCGAGTAGAATACGCAAATGTCAGTCAGCGTATTCGACCTGTTCAAGATCGGCATCGGGCCGAGCTCCTCCCACACCGTCGGGCCGATGCGCGCGGCCGAGCGTTTCGTGCACCGTCGCCTGCTCGACGCCGGCCTGCTGGAAAAGACCGCGCGCGTCCGCGCCGAAGTGTTCGGCTCGCTGGCGCTGACCGGGCGCGGCCACGGCACCGACAAGGCGGTGCTGCTCGGCCTCGAGGGCCAGCGCCCGAACCTGATCGACCCCGACATCATCCCCGCCGCGCTGGAACGCATCCGCGGCAGCAAGCGCATCAGCCTGATGGGCCGGCACGAAATCGGCTTCGACGAGAAACGCGACCTGCTGATGAACAAGCGGCAGAAGCTGCCCTACCACACCAACGGCATGCGCTTCACCGCCTACGACGCGAACGACGAAGTCGTCGCCACGCGCGACTACTACTCGGTCGGCGGCGGCTTCGTGGTCAACCAGGACGACGCGGCGGAAGACCGCATCGTCGCCGACACCACGCCCCTTCCCCACCCGTTCCGCAGCGGCGAGGAAATGCTGGCGCGCTGCGCGGCAACCGGGCTGAGCATCGCCCAACTGATGTTCGAGAACGAGAAGGCGTGGCGCGACGAAGGGGAAATCCACGCCGGCCTGCGCGAGATCTGGAACGCGATGCAGAGCTGCGTCGCGCGCGGCATCCGCGAGGAAGGCACCCTGCCCGGCGGCCTGCACGTGGCGCGGCGCGCGCCGGCGCTGCACCACGAACTGTCGGCGCGGCCGGAAGCCGCCATGCGCGATCCGCTGACCGTGCTCGACTGGGTCAACCTGTACGCGCTGGCGGTCAACGAGGAAAACGCCGCCGGCGGGCGCGTGGTCACCGCGCCGACCAACGGCGCCGCCGGCATCATCCCGGCGGTGCTGCACTACTACGACCGGTTCTGCGCCGGTGCGAGCGAAGCGAAGGTGTTCGACTTCCTGCTGACCGCGGCGGCGGTCGGCATCCTCTACAAGGAAAACGCATCGATTTCCGGCGCCGAAGTCGGTTGCCAGGGCGAAGTCGGCGTGGCCTGCTCGATGGCGGCGGCGGGCCTGGTCGCGGCGCTCGGCGGCACGTCGAGCCAGGTCGAGAACGCGGCCGAGATCGGCATGGAACACAACCTGGGCCTGACCTGCGACCCGATCGGCGGGCTGGTGCAGATCCCGTGCATCGAACGCAACGCGATGGGCGCGGTCAAGGCGATCAACGCGGCGCGCATGGCGATGCGCGGCGACGGCAAGCACAAGGTATCGCTGGACAAGGTCATCAAGACCATGCGCGACACCGGCCGCGACATGCAGGACAAGTACAAGGAAACCAGCCGCGGCGGGCTGGCGGTGAACGTCATCGAGTGCTGACTCGGTGCGCGCCCTGATCCTTCCGGGACTGGACGGAACGAGCGAGCTGCTGACCGAATTCGTCGGGGCGCTGGAACCCGGCATCCTGGCGGATGTCGTCGCCTACCCGTCCGTCAACCGCATGGATTACGACGAACTGGCGGAATTCGTCGAAAGATCGTTGCCGGACGAAAGGCTCCTGCTGGTCGCCGAGTCGTTTTCGGGACCGGTCGCCATCAAGCTCGCCGCGAAGGCCCCCGGCAGGTTCGTCGGCCTGGTTTTGTGCGCATCCTTCGCGGCGCCGCCGCGCGCGCCGCTCAGGCTGTTCCGTCGCTTCCTGCGCTTGCCTGTACCCGTGCCGGGCAGCGGCCTGGTCGGCCGCGTCGCGATGGGCCGCTGGCTCACGGAATCCTGGAAAGACCGGATCGAATCCGTCATCCGCAAGCTCCGACCGGAAGTGGCGCGACATCGCCTTCATGCAATAGCGGGTATCGATGTCTCGGGAGAACTGCGAAGGATCCGCTGTCCGATCCTGTACCTGCAGGCGACCGGCGATCGGCTGGTTCCGGCAGGCGCATGGGCGCGCATCCAGGCCTGTGCGCCGGATGCGCGGCTGGCAATCATCGATGGCCCGCATTTCCTGCTGCAGGCAAATCCGCGCCTTGCGGCCGCAGCCATCGCGGAGTTCGCCCGCGGGATCGCGCATTGATTCCCGACAAGCGCTCGACCCGCAATGCGAAAACGCCGCCACTGCTGCATCTTTCGCGCCGCAGCATGTAATCGTTTACACATCGGACTAAGGTTCGGGCTCGCGATTCGTCTTCCCGGAGACAGGTCGCCGATTCCGTCGGACTTCAGGAGGACTCCTGATGAGCACGCGCATCGACCGTCGCCGCGCCCTGCAACTGCTCGGTGCCAGCGCCGCCGGCCTTTCGCTGCCGCCCGCCCTCGCCCGCATCGCCCGGGAAGGCGCCGGGCCGGTCGGCAAGGCGCGCAAGGACGCGCCGAACATCCTGTTCATCATGCCCGACGACCAGGCCAGGAGCACGCTGAGCATCTACGGCAACACCATCCTCAAGACCCCGAACATGGACCGGGTCGGCAACGAAGGCCTGCGCTTCGACCAGGCCTTCGTCACCACGTCGGTGTGCGCGCCCAGCCGCGCCAGCTTCCTCACCGGCCTCTACGCGCACAGCCACGGCGTCACCAGCAACGGCGAGGAACCGGGCTGGTACCAGCAGATGGGCCTGCGCCACGACCAGATCACCTATCCGATCCTGCTGCGGCAGGCCGGCTACCACACCGCCGTGGTCGGCAAGTGGCACATCAAGTCCGACCCGACCGGTTTCGACCACTGGGCGATCCTGCGCGGCCAGGGCAGCTATTTCGATCCGGAATTCATCGTCAACGGCGCGCCGGTGCGCTTCCGCGGCCACACCGACGACGTGATCGGCGACCAGGCCATGACCTACCTGCGGCAGCGGCCGAAGGACCGGCCGTTCTGCCTGTGCTACCAGTTCAAGGCGCCGCATGGCCCCTGGGAACCGGCCCCGCGCTTCAACGATGCGTTCAAGGACGTCGAGATCCCGTTGCCGCCGGGATTCGGCCAGCCGCAGCCGGAAGACGCGCCGGTCGCGTTCTCGAAGACCACGCAGGAAATCGCCAACATGCGCGATTTCTTCCACAAGGCCGAACGCCGCCCGCCGCAGGTCGACGAATCGCTGCCGGAGGACGAGCGCCTGCGCGCGGTCTACCAGGCCTTCGTCCGCAACTACTACCGCGTGCTGCTGGGCGTGGACGAGAACATCGGCCGCGTGCTCGACTTCCTCGACAAGCAGGGCCTGGCCGAGAACACCATCGTCGTCTACACCTCGGACAACGGCGCGTTCATGGGCGAGCACGGTTTCTACGACAAGCGCCTGATGCTGGAACCCTCGATCCGCATACCGATGCTGCTGCGCTGGCCCGGGCGCATCGAGCCCGGCCGCGTCGACGCGGACAACATGGTGTTGAACATCGACGTCGCACCGACCTTCCTGGAGCTGGCCGGCGTCGCGGTACCGGACTGGATGCAGGGCCGCAGCTGGAAGCCGCTGCTCGACGGCAGGAACAAGGACTGGCGCGAGGATTTCCTCTACGAGTGGTACGAGTACCCCGCGGTCCACTGCGCGCGCAAGCACCACGGCGTGCGCACCAAGCGCTGGAAGCTGATCCACTTCTGGCAGGAGCCGGACGAATGGGCGCTGTACGACCTGGAGAACGATCCCGGCGAGACCGACAACCTGGTCGACGACCCGCGGCACGCCGACACCGTCGCGCGGCTGAAGCGCCGCATCGACGAACTGCGCGCCGAGACCGGCGACAGCGGCGAGCCGGAGCCGGGCAAGCCGTTGCCGAAACTGGAACCGGGCAAGTGTCCGGCTTGAGCGTCCACTACATGCAAGGAGGCTGCCGGTGAGCGCGCGCCTGCCGCGACGGACGCTGCTGAAGGGCCTGGCGGCCGGCGCCGCGGCCACGACGCTGCCGGGGCTGTTCGGCGGATGCACGCGGCCGGAATCGCGCAACCGCGCCGCGCGCCGTCCGAACATCGTCTTCATCATGACCGACGACCATGCGCGTTCGGCGATGAGCCTGTACGGCAACCGCATCCTGCAAACGCCGAACCTGGACCGGATCGGCAACGAGGGCCTGCGCTTCGACCAGGCCTTCGTCACCAATGCGTTGTGCCTGCCCAGCCGCGCGACGTTCCTGACCGGCCAGTACTCGCACACCCACGGCATGCGCACCAACGGCGAGGAATCCGGATTCACCCGCGAGCCGCCGCTGCGCAACGCGCAGACCTGGCCGGTGCTGCTGCGCGCGCGCGGCTACCACACCGGCATGGTCGGCAAGTGGCACATCAATACCCTGCCCGAGGGCTACGACTACACGGCGATGATCAAGGGCCAGGGCACCTACTTCGATCCGCCGATGTGGGTGCAGGGCGAATGGCGCGCGCAGAAGGGCCACACCGACGACGTGATCGGCGAGCACGCACTGCACTTCCTGCGCAGCGCGCCGCGCGCCCGCCCCTTCGCCCTGCTCTACCAGTTCAAGGCCCCGCACCGCGAATGGCGCCCGGCGCCGCGCTTCCGCCAGCGCTTCGAGGACGTGGAGATCCCGCTGCCGCCGGACTTCGACGAGCCGCTGGCGGCGCGTTCGCGGGCGGTGCAGGGCACGATGATGCGCATCGCCGAGATGCCCGACTTCCGCAAGGGCGGCAAGCTCGGCGACGCCGAGGGCGAAGCGCTGGCGAAGGCGAACTTCCAGCAGTTCATGCGCAACTACTACCGCGTGCTGCTGGGCGTGGACGAGAACGTCGGCCGCGTGCTGGATTACCTGCAGCAGGCCGGACTGGCCGAGGACACGCTGGTGGTCTACACCACCGACAACGGCTTCTTCCTCGGCGAACACGGCCTGTTCGACAAGCGCCTGATGTACGAGCCGGCGATCCGTATCCCGCTGCTGTTGCGCTGGCCGGCCGGCATCGCCGCGGGACGCGTCGACGACGCGCACTTCGCGCTCAACATCGACCTGGCGCCGACCCTGCTGGAGCTTGGCGGCGCCGACGTGCCGGATGCGATGCAGGGCGAAAGCTGGAAACCGTTGATCGAAGACCGGCCGACGCGCTGGCGCGAGGATTTCCTGTACGAGTACTACGAATACCCGAGCGTGCACTGCGTGCGCCCGCATCGCGGCGTGCGCAACGCGCGCTGGAAGCTGATCGAGTTCTGGCGCGAGCCGCGCGAGTACGAACTGTACGACCTTGCCAACGACCCGCAGGAACGCCGCAACCTGGCCGCCGACCCGGCGCACGCGCCACGGCTGGCGCAACTGCGCCAGCGCCTGGCCGAACTGCGCACGCAGTACGGCGACCACGACCCCGACGACTACCTGCCGGAACAGCAGGTGCCGCAGAAGTGCAATTACGGCGGCTGAGCGCGTCCGGCGGCGTCAGGCGATCTTCAGCACGTCGTCCAGCAACGCCGCCGCGGTGACCTCCGCGCCGGCGCCGGGCCCCTGGATGACCAGCGGACTGGCGTCGTAGCGGTCGCTGAAGATCGCGACCTTGTTGTCGGTGCCGCTGCCGCCGCACAACGGATGGTCGGCAGGCAGCGAGGCCACGCCGACGCTGGCGTTGCCTTCGCAGTCGAAGCGGCCGAGGAAGCGCAGTTTCTCGCCGTTCCTGTACGCCGCACGGAAACGTTCGCCCAGCGGCGCGTCGAGCTGGCCGAGTTGCGCATCGACGCCATCCAGCGGCAGCACGGCCAGTGGCGCCGGCACCAGCGATTCGACGCGGATGTCCGCCGCCTGCAGCGGCAGGCCGGCGGCGCGGGCGAGGATCAGCAGCTTGCGGCGCACGTCCTCGCCGGACAGGTCGATGCGCGGGTCGGGCTCTGTGTAGCCGGCTTCGCGCGCCTGGCGCACGAAGCCGGAGAACGGGCGCATGCCGTCGTAGTGGTTGAACAACCAGGCCAGCGAACCGGACAGCACGCCCTCGACGCGGCGGATGCGGTCGCCGCCGCGCACCAGTTCGCGGATCGAGCGGATCAGCGGCAGGCCGGCGCCGACCGTGGCGCTGTCGCCGTAGCACGCCCCGCCCTGCTCGCCCGCATCGCGGATCGCCTGCGCGCGCAGCCAGTCGGCGCCGTTGCCCAGCTTGTTCGCGGTGACCACGTGCACGCCGCGCAGCAGCCAGTTCGCATGCTGGTCGGCCACCGCTTCGCTGGCGGTGGCGTCGACGACGATGTCGCCGGCGCGCAATGCGGTCGCTTCCGCCCATGGCGGCAATTCGGCATCGCGCGGGCCGGCCGCGCGCGCCTGCGCGAGCGCGTCGTGCTCGGTGCCGTCGCAATCGACCAGTACGCGCGAGTTGGACAGCCAGGCGATTTCCGGCAGACGCACGCCGCGTTCGCGCAAGCGCGCGTAGCGCGCGACGAAGGCGCTGCCGACCACGCCGGTGCCGAGCAACGCGATCCGCGCCGGCGCGGTTTCATGTGCGTTTGCAAGTTTGACCACTGCATTCATGCAACCACTCCAACCGTTCGTCCTGAGCGTAGGCGCGAAGCGCCGGAGTCGAAGGACATGCTTTGACTTCGCCCGCCACGCGGGCTACGCTCAGCACGAACGGGATATTTGTTCGATCATGCGTCGGCGAGCTTGCGTTTCGATGCGTCGGCCACCGCCTGCGCGCGTTGCAGCGCGGCGGACAGGTCGGCAAGCAGGTCTTCGGCGGATTCGATGCCGACCGACAGGCGCAGCAGGCCGTCGGAGATGCCGGCCTTGGCGCGCGCTTCCGCGGTCATCGCCGCGTGGGTCATCGACGCCGGGTGCGCGACCAGGCTTTCGACGCCGCCCAGCGACTCGGCCAGGGTGAAGTAGCGCAGGCCGTCGACGAAGGCGCGCACTTCGGCTTCGCCGCCATCGAGCTCGAAGCTGATCATCGCGCCGAAGCCCTTCTGCTGGCGCGCGGCGACGGCGTGGCCCGGGTGCGACTCCAGGCCGGGGAAATAGACCCTGGCGACGGCCGGATGGCTGTCGAGCAGGTTCGCGATCGCGGTCGCGTTCTCCTGGTGCACGCGCAGCCGCGCGTCGAGCGTGCGCAGGCCGCGCAGCGTGAGGAAGCTGTCGAACGGCGAGCCGGTCAGGCCCAGCGCGTTCGCCCACCACACCAGCTGCTCGTGGTGCTCCCGGGCCTTCGCCACGACCGCGCCGCCGACCACGTCGCTGTGGCCGTTGACGTACTTGGTGGTCGAATGCACGACGAAGTCGGCGCCGAACGCGATCGGCGTCTGCAGCGCCGGCGACAGGAAGGTGTTGTCGACCACGGCCAGCGCGCCGGCCTTGTGCGCGGCGTCGATGACGAAGCGCAGGTCGGTGATGCGCAGCAGCGGGTTCGACGGGGTTTCGACCAGCACCACGGCCGGCGACTGCGCCAGCGCGTCGGTCAGCGACTGCGGGTTGGTCAGGTCGGCGGTGATCAGTTCGAAATGTCCCTTCTTCGCCAGCGCGTTGAACAGGCGCCAGCTGCCGCCGTAAGCGTCGTGCGGCACCACCAGCCTGTCGCCCGGCTGCAGCAACGCATTGAGGATCAGGGTGATCGCGCCCATGCCGGTGGCGGTGACCACCGCGCCGGCGCCGCCCTCGAGTTCGGCCAGCGCCTCGGCCAGCAGGTCGCGGGTCGGGTTGCCGCTGCGGGTGTAGTCGTAGGGGCGCTTGTTGCCGAAGCCGTCGAAGCTGAAGTTCGACGACAGCACGATCGGCGGCGTGACCGCGCCGTAGGCGCTGTCGCGGTCGATGCCGGCGCGCACGGCGGCGGTGGCGGGGCTACACGAAGCGTCGGTGTTGTTGCTCATGGGGTTTCTCCGGCGTGGGGCGGGTCTGGACCCGCCATCGAATTCGTCTGGTTGTCGCGGAAGGCGGGTCGGGGCCCGCCCTACTTCAGGGCGCTGGCGAGGATGGCGTCGATCTTGTCGGTTTCCTTCAAGAAGGCGTCGTGGCCGTACGGCGAGCGCACGATACGCAGGCTGCCGCGCGTGCCGAGGCCCTCGACCAGCGCGACGTGGTCGGCCAGCGGCACCAGGCGGTCGCCTTCCACCGCGACCACGACGGTCGGCACCGCGACCTGCGCCGGGTCGACGTTGTGCAGGTCGATCGATTCGGACAGGCGCAGGAAGGCGGTGACCGGGGTGCGCGCAACGTATTGCGCGCCGGCGGCGTCGAGGTAGTCCTCGGCGGCGACGCGGACCCGGCCGTTGACCACTTCCGGCAGCGCGTCGAAGCGTTCGCCGAATTCCTCCGGCGTGCGGTAGCTGAGCATCGCGAACTGGCGCGCCAGCGACAGGCCCTGCGCGTCGGCGCACTGCAGCTGGCCCAGCGCCACCGCCTTGCGCTGCAGCGCACGCCACGCGGCGGCATACGGATGCGGCTTGTGCGCGCCGCTGGCGACGACCAGCTTGCGCAGGCGCCGTGGGTGGCGCACGGCAAGGTGCAGGCCGACCAGCGCGCCGTAGGAATAGCCGACGAAGGCGTGCAGCGCGTCGATGTCGAGCGCGTCGAGCAACGCGACGAGGGCGTCGGCCTGGTCGGCCGGATCGATCGGCGCGTCGAGCGTGCCGTCGGCGCCGACGAAATCGAACGCGAGGATGCGGCGCTTCGACGGATCCAGCGTGCGGCCTGCGGCGACCAGTTCGTTGGCCCAGCCCTTTTCCGGGAATTCGGTGCTGGCCGAAGCGTGGCGGTGCGCGGAAATGCCGCCGGCGATGAACACCACCGGCGCGTCGGCCGGGCCCTGCACTTCGTAGCGCAGCGTCAAGGTGCGGGTGCCGGCGTGGCGCAGCGCGAGGACGATCGGGAACTCTCCGCGAACGGTGCGCGCGAGGGCGGTCGCATCGGCACGGGCGGACGTCTGGGGGAGGGTCTGCGGCTTTTCGTTCACGAGGCTCATGGCATTCGACGGCGACGAAGAAACGGCCATCGAGCTTCGCGGAGCCCGCGTTCGCCACACCCGGGGGGCGTGCTGCGAACCATCTTTCGAAGACGCTGTCGGTCTCCGCAGGATTTGGCACCAATCACGGACGCTTGCGCATCCGCTGGTTGCCCCGGCTTCAAAGGGCCTGTCCCTCAGCCGGTCTCGATGGTGCGGGCATGATGCGCCCGGCTGCGGGCGATGTCAATCGCTTTATTCGGATAAAGCGATGGATTATTCCGAATCGCCATAAGACCTTGATCCGGAATTCATTTCCATTGAAAACAAGCGCTGTTACCACCTTTTTCCGAACCCCGTTCCCGCATAATTCGCGGATGACAAGGAATCCGATGATCGGCGCGGTATGCGCCGGCCTGCTGGCGGCCTGCGCCAGCGTCCCCCGCCCGGATACGGGTACCCCCGCCGCCACGGCCAACCTGGACGACGCCGTGGTGGCCGAAACCTGGGTCTCTGACGGCGACCCCGCCGACGAAATCGATTCGCTGGCGGTGTGGCCGACCGAGGACGGCCAGGCCTGGCTGATCGCCACGGCCAAGGCCACGCACCGGCTGATCGTGTTCGACGCCGCCAGCGGCCGGCGCCTGCGCACGGTCGGCGAACGCGGCGACGGCCCGGGCCGGTTCAACCGGCCCAACGGCATCGCCGTGTTCGGCGACCTGCTGTTCGTGGTCGAACGCGACAACCATCGCGTGCAGGCGCTGCACCTGCCCGACTTCGCCCCGCTCGGCACCTTCGGCGCGGACGTGCTGCGCTCGCCGTACGGGCTGTGGGTCGACGAAACCTCGCCGCAGCAGCTGCAATTGTTCGTCACCGACAGTTTCATGGCCGACTACCGCACCGGCACGCTGCCGCCCGTGGAGGAAATGAGCCAGCGGGTGAAGCGCTTCCGCGTCGACCTCGACGAACAGGGACGGCCGCACGCGCAATACCAGGGCGCCTTCGGCGACACCTCGGCCGCCGGCATGCTGCGCATCGTCGAATCGATCGCCGGCGACCCGGCGCACGACCGCCTGCTGATCGCCGACGAGGACCGCCGCGTCGGCTCGACGCTGCGCGACTACGCGCTGGACGGCAAGTACCGCGACCGCAACCTGCCGGCGTTCGACGCCGAGGCCGAGGGCGTGTCGCTGTGGGCCTGCGACGCCGACACCGGCTACTGGATCGCCACCGACCAGGAGCGGCCGACCCGGTTCCGCGTGTTCGACCGCGAAACCCTGCAGCCGCGCGGGGTGTTCAGCGGCCGCACCGTCGCCAACACCGACGGCCAGGCGCTGTACGCCGCCGCGCTGCCGAACTTCCCGGCCGGCGCGCTGTTCGTGCAGCACGACGACCGCGCGGTGGCGGCGTTCGACCTGCGCGACATCGCGCAGGCGCTGCGGCTGGACCCCGGCTGCGTGGAATGAACGCAGCGCGCGCCATCGCCGTTTTCGCGGGCGCGCTGCTGCTGGCGCTGGCAGCGTCCAGCGACGCGGGGCGGCTGTTCCGCTGGAAGGACCGCAACGGCGTCACCCATTACGGCGACCAGTTGCCGCCGGGGCAACGGGCCGAGGGCGAGATCGAGACGATCCACTTCCGCAATCCGTCCGGCGCGCCGGTGCGGCTGCGCGTGCAGCGGATGCAGACCAGCTACCAGGCCTGGGCCGACAACCAGTTGCCCGGGCCGATGGAAGTGCAGCTGTCGTTCAAGCGCAGCGAGAACGTGCTGGCCGCGCCGGCGCTGCCGAAGCGGGTGCTGGTGCCGGCACGCGGCAGCCTGCTGGTGGCCACCCTGTACGCCAGCGACCCCTCGCGCGGCGGCGACTTCGAGCTGCTGATGGACGCGATCCCGGGCGACCCGCAGGCGCGGCCGTTCGACTACGCCTACCGGCTGCCGTTCGACGCCGACCGCGTGCGCGTCGACCAGGGCCCCGGCGGCAGCTTCAGCCACGCCGACGCGCAGAACCGCGACGCGATCGACTTCGCCATTCCCGAAGGCACGCCGGTACTGGCCGCGCGCGCCGGCGTGGTGATGCAGGTCGAGTCGGATTTCGACAAGGCCGGGCTGAACCGCGAGAAGTTCGGCGGCCGCGCCAATTTCGTCCGCATCCTGCACGACGACGGCAGCATGGCCGTGTACGCGCACCTGCAGCCGGATGGCGCGCAGGTGCGCGTGGGCCAGCGCGTGCGCCAGGGCGACCGGATCGGCCTGTCCGGCAATACCGGCTTCTCGACCGCGCCGCACCTGCACTTCGTCGTGCAGGTCAACCGCGGCATGCAACTGCGCTCGATCCCGGTGCGGGTGGTCGGGCCGCTGGGCGAGCTGAAGTTCCCCCGGCCCCGTTGACCGCAGGCGCGCACGCGGGGGCGCGACGAGGCCCCGCCGGGAACGCCCCGTCGCTCCCGGCGATGCCGCGTCCCTGCGGTGCGCCCCTGCCGGGGGCGGCTATAATTCGCCCATCCCCTCGCCTTCCCACGCCCACGCGGGCGCGTTTTCCATGTCCGAAGTCTCCACCGAAGCCGCGCGCCGCCGCACCTTCGCGATCATCTCCCACCCCGACGCCGGCAAGACCACGCTGACCGAGAAGCTGCTGCTGTTCGGCGGCGCGATCCAGATGGCCGGCTCGGTCAAGGGCCGCAAGGCCGCCCGCCATGCGACCTCGGACTGGATGGCGCTGGAAAAGGAGCGCGGCATCTCGGTGACCTCGTCGGTGATGCAGTTCCCGTACGAAGGCAAGATCGTCAACCTGCTCGACACCCCCGGCCACGCCGACTTCGGCGAGGACACCTACCGCGTGCTTACCGCGGTCGACAGCGCGCTGATGGTCATCGACGTCGCCAAGGGCGTCGAGGAGCGCACGATCAAGCTGATGGAAGTGTGCCGCCTGCGCGACACGCCGATCATGACCTTCATCAACAAGCTCGACCGCGAGGGCCGCGAGCCGATCGAACTGCTCGACGAGGTCGAGAGCGTGCTGAAGATCCAGTGCGCGCCGGTGACCTGGCCGATCGGCATGGGCTCGCGGCTGAAGGGCGTGGTCCACCTGATCAGCGGCGAGGTGCACCTGTACGAGGCCGGGCGCAACTTCACCCGCCAGGACTCGACGATCTTCGCGTCGATCGGCGATCCGGAACTGGAGAAGCGCATCGGCACCGACATGCTGTCGAACCTGCGGGACGAGCTGGAACTGGTGCAGGGCGCGAGCCATCCGTTCGACCTGCAGAAGTACCTGCGCGGCGAGCAGACCCCGGTGTTCTTCGGCTCGGCGGTCAACAACTTCGGCGTGCAGCCGCTGCTCGACTTCTTCGTCGAACACGCGCCGGCGCCGCAGCCGCGCGCGACCACCACGCGCGAAGTGCGGCCGACCGAAGAGAAGCTGAGCGGCTTCGTGTTCAAGATCCAGGCCAACATGGACCCGCAGCACCGCGACCGCGTCGCGTTCATGCGCGTGTGCTCGGGCGAGTTCACCGCCGGCATGAAGGCCTTCCACGTGCGCAGCGGCAAGGAGATGAAGCTGGCGAACGCGCTGACCTTCATGGCCAGCGACCGCGAGCTCGCCGAATCCGCCTTCCCCGGCGACGTGATCGGCATCCACAACCACGGCACGATCAGCATCGGCGACACCTTCACCGAGGGCGAATCGGTTTCCTTCACCGGCATCCCGAACTTCGCCCCGGAGCTGTTCCGCCGCGCACGCCTGCGCGATCCGCTGAAGCTCAAGCAACTGCAGAAGGGCCTGGCGCAGTTGTCGGAGGAAGGCGCGACCCAGTTCTTCCGCCCGCTGCTGAGCAACGACCTGATCCTCGGCGCGGTCGGCATGCTGCAGTTCGACGTGGTCGCGTACCGGCTGAAGGACGAATACGGTGTCGACGCGACGTTCGAACCGGTCGGCGTCGTGACCGCGCGCTGGGTCGGCTGCGACAACCCGAAGAAGCTGGAGGAGTTCCGCGAGAAGAACGCCAACAACCTCGCGGTCGACGCCGCCGGCGAGCTGGTCTACCTGGCCCCGACCCGGGTCAACCTGCAGCTGGCGGAAGAACGCGCGCCTGACGTAAAGTTCCGCGCAACGCGCGAGCATGCGCACAGCGTGGCGGTGGACTGAAATGGCACAAGCTCCGCAGGTCGCGACGCAAGCCGCCACGCGGTGGTACCTGCGCTCGCCGATGCGGATCCTGTATTTCGTCCTGCTGCTGGTCGCCTTCCATCTGCTGGCGCGGCTGGCCGGGCACGGCCTGGGCATCGTGCCGGACGACCTGAAGGCGATGCGGGCCAATCTCCCGTCCACCCTGCTCCGCCTGCTGCCGTTCGTGCTGGCCTACTGGGTGCTGGTGCGCCTGATCGAGCGCCGTCCGGTCGCCGAATTGTCCTGGCGCAAGCTGCCGCACCTGCTGTGGGGCCTGCTCGGCGCGCTGCTGCTGTTCTGCGTGGTGACCCTGGAATTGTGGGGCGCCGGGGCGTACCGGATCACCGGTTTCGGCGATTCGCCGCTATGGACGCTGTTCCTGCTCACCGCGGTGGTGCCCGGCGTCACCGAGGAAATCGTCACCCGCGGCGTCCTGTTCCGCCTGGTCGAGGAAGGCCTGGGCACGTGGATCGCGCTGGCGGTGTCGGCACTGTTCTTCGGCTTCGGCCACGCCGCCAACCCCGGCGCCAGCGCCTGGAGTTCGATCGCGATCGCGATCGAGGCCGGCCTGCTGTTCGGCCTGCTGTACCACGTGACCCGCTCGCTGTGGTGGTGCATCGGCCTGCACGCCGGCTGGAACTTCGTCCAGGGCGCGGTGTTCGGCATCCCGGTGTCCGGCATCGCCGTGGACGGCCTGGTCGATGCGCAGCTGCAGGGGCCGGACTGGCTGGATGGCGGCGGTTTCGGCGCGGAAGCGTCGGCGCTGACCGTACTTACCTGCAGCATCGTGACGCTGCTCCTGCTGCGCCGCATGTTGCGCGAGCGCAGCGTCATCGCTCCGTTCTGGAAGCGCGCCAGGCGTACGGAAGCAGCGGCTTGAGCGACCGGCCGCGGCCGGCGTCGTGACTGCGTTCTGAACATCGACCGCCTGCCGGGTGCGCCGGCGCACTCCGTACGCTAACGTACGCGCATGGAAACCTCCCCCTCCTCGTTCCGCGCCCTGCGCGAACGCCGTCGCGCCGACCACCTGATCGACATGCGCGACGAGATCGCCAGCGCGCTGACCCACGGCCTCGGCGCGGTGGCGGCGCTGGCCGGCGGCGCGGTGTTGATCACGCTGGCGGCGCTGTACGGCGACGGCTGGCAGTTGAGCGCGTCGATCGTGTTCGGCACGACGCTGCTGCTGCTGTACCTGGCCTCGACGCTGTACCACGCGGTCCAGCACCCGGTCGCGAAGGGCCGGCTGAAGGTGTTCGACCATTGCGCGATCTACCTGCTGATCGCCGGCACCTACACGCCGTTCACCCTGGTCGGCCTGCGCGGGCCGTGGGGCTGGGGGCTGTTCGCGGCGATCTGGACGCTGGCCGTCGCCGGCGTGGTGTTCAAGCTGTTCTACACCGGCCGCTTCAAGCTGCTGTCGACCGCGATCTACATCGCGATGGGCTGGCTGGTGGTCGTGGCGTTCAAGCCGATGCTGTCGTCGCTGGACGGCTGGACCATCGGCTGGCTGCTCGCGGGCGGCGTGTTCTACACGCTGGGCACGTATTTCTACCACCGCGAGAACATCCGCTACTCGCACGCGATCTGGCACATGTTCGTGATCGGCGGCAGCGTGTGCCACTACGTCGCGGTGATGCGGCAGGTGCTGCCATAGGCACGAGCGCGGGGCGCCCGATGTCCCCCGCCTGCATGCCGCCCCTCGCGCTGGCCGCTGCCGCTACCGTCCTAACTGGCGATATACCGCTGCAACTGGTCCAGTTCGACCTGCTGGTCCTCGATCACCGCCTTGACCAGGTCGCCGATCGAGACCACGCCGACCACGTTGCCGCCGTCGAGCACCGGCAGGTGGCGAATGCGGTGCTCGGTGACCACCTGCATGCAATGCTGGGCCGTGTCGTTCGGGCCGACCGTGATCACCTTCGACGTCATGATCTCGCGCACCGGCGTGTCGCGCGACGACTTGTCGTGCAGCACCACCTTGCGCGCGTAGTCGCGTTCGGAAACGATGCCCGCCAGCCGCGGGCCTTCCATCACCAGCGTCGCGCCGATGCCCTTCTCGGCCATCAGGCGGATCGCCTGGTACACCGAATCGTCCGGCGCCACCGCGAAGATCTCAGGCGCCTTCGCCCCCAACAGCTGCCGCACCGTGCGCATGGCCGTCCTCCTCCGTGCCGGGATGCGGCAAGGATACTCTTCCCGCCGCGGGTTGCCACACGTCGACCAGGTACAGCGGACGCTGCTTCGCTTCCTCGTAGAGTCGCCCCAGGTATTCGCCGATCAACCCGAGCGCGACCAGCTGGATGCCACCGAGAAACAGAATCACCACCATCATCGTCGGCCAGCCCGCGACCGGGTCGCCCCACAGCAAGGCCTTGACGACGATGTAGACCGCGTATGCGAAAGCCAGCAGCGCGGTCAGCACGCCCAAGTAGGTGGCGACGCGCAGCGGCGCGGTGGAAAAGCTGGTAATGCCCTCCAGCGCGAAGTTCCACAATTTCCACAAACCGAACTTGCTGTGCCCGGCCAGCCGCGCCTCGCGGTGGTACGGGATCGCGACCTGGTTGAAGCCGACCCAGCCGAACAGGCCCTTCATGAAGCGGTGGCGCTCGCGCAGCTGTTTCAGCGCTGCCAGCGCGCGCGGCGACAACAGGCGGAAATCGCCGGTGTCGGCCGGGATCGGCGTCTTCGACAGGCGGCCGATGACGCGGTAGAACGCGTGCGCGGTGGCGCGCTTGACCCAGCCTTCGCCGTCGCGCTCGATGCGCGTCCCGTGCACGTCGTCGTAGCCTTCGCGCCACTTGTCGACGAACTGCGGGATCAGTTCCGGCGGGTCCTGGCCGTCGGCATCGAGGATCAGCACCGCGCCCTCGTCGACCTGGTCGAGGCCGGCGGTCAGCGCCAGTTCCTTGCCGAAGTTGCGCGACAGCTTCAGCAGCGACACGCGCGCGTCGGCTTGCGCCAGCCGCTGCATGACCGCCCAGGTCGCATCGGTGCTGCCGTCGTCGACGTACAGCACGCGGCCGTCGATGCCGTGCAGCCGGCGCAGCGCCGCGTCGAGGCGCGGATGCAGTTTCGGCAGCGCCTCGGCCTCGTTGCGCGCGGCCACCACCACGGTCAGTCGCTGCTGGGTTGCGTTCAATCGAGCCTCTCCAGGTAGGCGGGGCCGCCGATCTGGCGCGCCTGCCGCTGTATCCAGTTGGCGCGGCGCTGCACGAACGGACCGGGCCGCGCCGCACTGTAGCGCCTCGGCGCCGGCAGCACCGCGGCGAGGCGCGCGCTTTCGGCGGCGGTCAGCCGGCTGGCGTCCTTGCCCCAGTATTGCCGCGCCGCCGCCTGCGCGCCGTACACACCGTCGCCGAGCTCGGCGACGTTGGCGTAGACCTCGAGGATGCGCCGCTTCGGCCACAGGGTTTCGATCAGCAGCGTGTACCAGACTTCGGCGCCCTTGCGCAGCGCGCGCGACGGCAGGCTGCGGCCCTGCCACAGGAACAGGTTCTTCGCGGTCTGCTGGCTGATGGTGCTGGCCCCGCGCAGCCTGCGCACCGGCGTGCCGCGCTTCTCCGCGCGCTCGATCATGCGCTCGTTGTGCCGCTGCGCCTTCTCGATCGCGCGGAAATCGAAGCCGTCGTGCACGGCGAAGTTCTGGTCCTCGGCGGCGACCATCGACAGCGGCAGCCACGGCGAGATCGCGTCGAGGTCGCGCCAGTCGTAGCGCGGGTGGAACCTCCATTCGCCTTCGCCCCACGCTTCGAACTGCCGCCAGGCCATGAACGCGCTGAACGGCGGGTCGACGAAGCGCAGCGCCAGCACCTGCAGCACGCTGCCGGCGGCGAACAGGAACGGGAACGCCAGCAGCCAACGCCACCAGCGGCGGCGCCTGGCCGGCGCGGCCACGGCGCCTGCGGCGGCGGCTGCGGACGGGAGTTCGCCCGGATTCGCTGAATCGATCTGGTTCATGTTTCCCCGGGCGGCTTGCGCAAGGCGCCGGCCGACCCCATCTGCATGGCTTCGAACAAGGGCGCATTATGCCAATTGCGCGGCGCCGCCCCGGGCAACGCCGGACCAGCCCGGTACTGCCCCGACTTCCCGACAGGATCCCGCCATGCCGAACCCCGCTTCCGACACGCAACTGCCGGATGTCCAACTGAGATTCCTGCTGCCCCACGCTGGCGTGCGCGGCATCCATGTGCGGCTGGAAGGCGCCTGGCGCGAGATCCTGTCGCATGCGCACTACCCGCCGGCGGCGCAGCAGTTGCTCGGCGAAGCCAGCGTGGCTGCCGCGCTGTTCACCGGCCACGTCAAGGTCGGCGGCCGCCTCTCGCTGCAGCTGCGCGCGGCCGGCCCGTTGCGCACCCTGTTCGCCGAATGCACCGCCGCGCACACCCTGCGCGGCATCGTGCGCTGGGACGACGGCGCCGCACTGACCCGCGACCTGACCCGACTCGGCGACGACGCCGTGCTGGCGATCACCATCGAAAACCCCGGCCTGGACCCGCGCGAACCGCAGCGCTACCAGAGCCTGGTCGCGCTGCGCGCGCCGACCCTGGCCGAGGCCTTCGAGGATTACTTCCGCCAGTCCGAACAGCTGCCGACCCGCCTGCTGCTGGTCGCCGACGGCGAGGCCGCGGCCGGGCTGATGCTGCAAAAGCTGCCCGGCGATGCCGGCGACGACGACGGCTGGAACCGGATCGGCGCGCTGTTCGACACCCTGGGCGAGGCCGAGCTGCTGGCCACCCCGGCCGCGACCCTGCTGCAGCGACTGTTCCACGAGGAGGGCTTCGAGGTGCTGGCCGGGCAGCCGCTGCGCTTCGCCTGCTCGTGCTCGCGCGAGCGGGTGGCCGGGATGCTGCGGTCGCTGGGCCGCGTGGAAGCCGAAGCCGCGGCGATCGACGGCACGGCCGAAGTGCGTTGCGAGTTCTGCGGCCGCCGCTATCTGTTCAGCGAGACGGAAATCGTGGAACTTTTCGCCCCGGCCCCTGTCCAAGCCCAAGCTCCGGCCCACTTGCAATGAGCGCCGGCCGGCACTTTCCCCCGCGGGAAGCGCCGATCGTCGTAAATGCCAAGCGGGTCACTTCCAAGCTGCCGTCGAACTTGTTAAATAGTCGTCAATTGGCTATTGTTCACGGCCCTCTGGGGGGAGGGGGAAATTGCCTCTGTAGTCGGGACATCCCAAGCCGGCCATGAAACTGCGTCGCCTCACATTGCCGTTCGCCCTGCTGCTGGCCCTCGCGCCCGCTGCCGGGGCCTTTGCGCAGGCCAAGCCGCAGTCTTCCACGAAGAACGACACCACCGTACTCCCGGTCTGGAACAACGACGGCAAGGTCGAGGCCCTGCTGTTGCTGGATCCCACCGGCGAGGCGAGCGCCGGCGCCAAGTGGCGCCTCGGCAGCAATACCCTCAGCGCCGCCTTCGGCCTCGATGCCGGCGACTCCCTCGGCCTGGTCTGCAACCGCCAGACCGGCATCGCCAGCAGCATCGGCAGCCTGATCAGCCACTGCAACGTGGCCGCCTTCGACAATGATCGCGACCATGCCGGCCAGCACATTTCCGCCGGCGCCAGCCTGGGCCGCGGCGACAGCCGCATCGGCCTGGCCGCCGGCAGCGGCCGCGGCACCCTGCCCGCCTGGCTGACCCCGGGCAAGGGCAACACCCAGATCGAGCAGAACGACTTGGCCGTATTCGGCGAAAGCAGCGTCGGCCGGGAAGGCTTCGTCCGCATCGGCGGCACCGTGGCCCGTGCCCGCCTGGTGCCGGCCACCGACCTGTCGCCGGCCATCACCGACCATTGGGACAGCCGCAGCCTCAGCGTCGGCGGCGGCTACGGCCCGTTCAGCGCCGACATCATCGGCCGCGTGATCGACGTCCCCGGCCAGCCCGCGTGGAAGGGACTGGGCCTCGGCCTGACCTGGCGCACGCCGTGGAGCGGCCAGCTCACCGTCGGCGCCGAGAATGTCGTCACCCGCGGCAAGAACCCGTTCTCGCCCAACAACGACGGCACCGACGACGGCGCGGTGCCCTACGTTCGCTACGAGCAGGATCTGTAAGGCCGCCTTCGTCTCGACGACGCACGCGCTCCGATCTCAATCCGGAACCGCGGCCCCGCCAGTCCGCAACGCATCGATCAACGGCTGCAGATGCTGCCGGTAGGGCCACCATTTCGGCTCGTCCCGCCGCGCCACCTCGCTGCGCACTTGCACCGAACTGGCCGTCGCCACCGCGCGCGTGCTTGAAGCAGTGCTGCGCATTCCATCCACGTAGTCCAGCCCACAGTATGCCGCCACTTCGCGCATCACGGTTTCCGGATCGGCCGTCAGCCGCGCATAGTCCACGTCGAGGATGCGGCCCGGGTACATCGCATGCCAGTGCGCCATCAGCCGGCGGTACTGCAAATAGTAGTCGGCCAGCTCGACCTGGTCGTAGGAATACGGGTTGGTGCTGGAGAACAGCTCGCGCAGGTTGGAAAAACAGGTCTCGACCGGGTCGCGCACCATGTGCAGGATCTTCGCCTGCGGCAGCGCCCGGCAAATGAAGCCGATGTTGAGGAAGTTCGAAGGCAGCTTGTCAGTGAAGTACGACTCTCCACCCAGTCGCCACTCCACGCCGTGCAGGTAACGCCGGCCAGCTTCGTCGAAATCGGCCGATGGCGCGCGGGCCACGATTTCGTGGTCGATGGCATCTTTGCAATGATGGTCGGCGGCGTATCTCATCGCGCTGGCGAAGTCGTACAACTCGCCGATGCCCCGCACGCGCGGATGCGCGTCGAACAACTGCTCCAACAACGTGGTGCCGGAGCGATGCATGCCGACGATGAATACCGGCGTGCGCGGTCCGATGGCTGCGTTCGACGCGGCGGGAGCAGGCGGCATCGCGATCAATCCGTCGAACAGCCGCCTGTTCTCGGCAACGTCGTATTTCAGACTGCTGCGCTTGATCCTGCACATCAACGCCAACGCCCGCCAAGCGTCTTCCGTGTCGCCAAGATCGTCCAGCTCCTTGTGCAGGGCGCGCGCCACGGCGGCGGCGGCGGGAGGCTGGAGCCCCTGCGTCGCCAGCACTGTGCGCAGCTGCCGGACATGGTTCGATCCCGTCGTCTGTTTGCGCTGCCGGGACAGCATCCACCAGGCGCTGCCCACGCGCGGGTTGCGCGACAGCACCCAGTCGAAATCGTTGCCGGCTTCCGCGACCCGGGCATGGTGCGCCAGTAGCTGCCCGCGGATCAATCGTGCCGCCATGTCGCCGGGCGCCATCGCGACCGCGGCCTCTGCGCATCGTAGCGCCAGGCCAAGGTCGTTCACGTCGGCCAGCAATCTTGCGCATTCCACCAGCAGGCGCGGCGTCGCGGAGCCGCCGCCCAGCAGGCGCGTGGCGATGTCGCGCAATGCCGGGACTTCGTTGAACGTGCGCAACCGCCGCGCAAGTTCGTGCAGGACCTCAGGCTGCGCCGGCTGGACTGCTGCGGCGCGCAACGCCCAGTCGCGCGCCGCGCGATAACGATCCGCGAACGATTCGACATACGAGAGCTGCAGCATCGCATACGCATGACCCGGCTCCAGCGACAATGCCTGCTGGAAACCATCGCGCGCAAGCGGCCAGTTCCCACTTTCCATCGCGCTCTCAGCGCGGGTCATGATCTGTTCGACGCGTGGCGTGCTCATGATGCCGGGATTCGTGCCAACCAAAAAGGGCCGGCCTTCTTGCGAAGGCCGGCCCGATTCTACTTCCAATGATGCTGGAACTTACCAGTTGTAGGTTGCGGAGAACTGCACGTAACGCGGCGTGGTCCAGCTGGTCGGCAGCAGGTAGTCGCTGGTCATCACGTACGGGCTGTCGTCTTCGCTGTACGAGTAGTACGAGGTGGGCACGCGCTCGTTGGTTACGTTGAACACGCTCAAGCCGAGCGACAGCTTCTTGTCCATGAACGCCGGAGTGTAGCGGACCGACAGGTCATAACGATGCGTCCACGGCGTGGTCTCCTTACCCGGCCTCCACGGCTCGTGGAAGCAAGTGTGGTAGCTGTTCCCGTAACCGATCGGATCGGCTGCACCCGATTCATGATCGATGCTGCCATCCGGGTCGTAGTAGCCAAAGCAGCTGAACGGCGCGCCGGATGCGATACGAGCATTCATGCCGACGAGCCACTCATCGGTGACCGCGTAGGACGCACGCAGCTTGAACTGATGGCGACGGTCGTTGGGCAGGTAGCCGTTGGCGTACTCCATGATCTGCCAAGCATCCCAGTTCTGGCTGGTGGCCACGCCGTTGTCGTGCGAGTTGCTGCCCTGGCCGGTGTCCGAGTTGGCCGGACCTTCCGAATTACCCTGCGACTTGCTGAAGGTGTAGTCCAGGCGCGCCTCCCACTTCCCGTCCCACGGACGCTCCAGGAACAGGTCCAGCGCCGAGTAGGTGCGCTTCAGGCCCGGGAAGCCCATATCGGCAGAGGAGAATTTGACCCTCTTATACGAACCATCGACATTGTTGTAACCACTGTCGCCTTCGGTGACCTCCTGGAAGGCGTAGGTGTTGCTGCCTCCCGGGTTGAACATGTAGCAGTAGGACGAGGCGTACAGCTTGCCGTCAGACGACTCGCTGATGAACGAGGCACGGCTGTAGTCGAAGTCGACGATTTCCAGGCCTGCGGCATCCAGCATCGTGTACGGGTCGCAGAAGTCGTCGATGGCCGACTTCAGCTCGCGCCGGGTCAGCTTGGCGCCCAAGGTCCATCCATTGAACACGTTGGCTTCGAAGCCCAGCGAGAATTCGTCCTGGTACTGCGACTTGATGTCTTCGGGGACGTAGGTCAACGGATCCTTCGGCGAACCCAGTTCACCGTTGGACGACACCGGGCCGGCCGGCGTGGTCGTGCCGATGCGGTTGAGCGGGGTCAGTCCGGTCGGCGCGCCGCTGACGGGATCGATGCCGGTGTAGGTGTAGTACTCGCGGGTATAGGTGGAGGCACCCACGCCGCGGATGGCCACGGCATTCGGCATGTTCAGGAAGTAGCGGCCCGCATTACCGAAGACCTTGAAGCTGGAGTCGCCCAGCACGTCCCAGGCGAAGCCAAGGCGCGGCTGCCATTGGGTGCCGCTGTCCACGAACTTCTGCCCGGTATCGCTGAAGTTCTGGTAGGTGTCGGCGCGCACGCCCAGCGACAGCAGGAAGTTGTCGGTGATCTGCCACTTGTCTTCCAGATAGTAGGCGTTCTGCTCGTTGCGCATGCTGGTCGTATCGAAATACTTCAGCTCGTACGCGTAATAGCCGCAGTTGCTCGACGACCCATCTTCATTCGCCCCGTTGGGCGTACCGTTACAGGCGCCGGGAACCAGCCCGGTCGGGCCGACGCCCAACGCGCTGCTGACGTTGCTTTGCTCGTTGGCCGCCTTGCCATACAGCCAGTAAGGCGCGACCTGGCTGGTGCCTTCGTTGACGCCTTCCAGCTTGGTGTTGTCGATGCCGCCAGTCAGGGTATGGTCACCCAGCACCCATTCCAGCTCCACGCGCAGGCCGTCGGTGTAGTCGCTGGTGTCCTTGGTGGCGCGGTAGGTGGACTGCGCGTTCCGGATCGGGCTACCGCCGTTGAGCGACGGGTTCTGACTGGTAACGCCGGTAACGTATGGCATGCCCGTCAGGTACGGGTCGGTGTTGTAGCGATTGCGCGACTGGCCGTAGACGGCGCTCAAGGTCAGATTGTCGGTCAGGTAGCCGGTGTACTTGAGCACCGAGAACTCGGTGTTGTCCTTGGTCGCCGTTGCCGGGAACAGGTAGTCGCCGTAGGCGTACGAATCCCAGTCGAAGTCGTAGGTGCTGCCGGTCTGCTCGTACTTTTCCGCCACGTAGGTGGCTTCCAGCAGATGGTTGTCGGTGATGTTCCAGTTCAGCTTGGCGTAGACCTTGGGATCATCCGACTCGAACTTGCTGCCGGTCGCTGCGAAGCCGACTTCCGGGTTGCCGCCCGGGGATTCGGACTTGCCCTTGGTGGTTTCCGCCGACACGAAGAAGAACAGCTTGTCCTTGATGATCGGGCCGCCGACATAGGCGCTGTACACGGTATCCCAGGACAGGCGGTCCTTGCCGCTGTCGTAGGGGGTGCCGTCCAGTCCCGGGTTGGCGTACTGGTAATCCGACGGGATTGCCACGTGGTGGTAGGCACGGTCTGGGCGCTCTTCCCTCAGGCTCTTGGGCGTCCACACCACCTGGCCACCGAAGTGCCAGTCGTTGCTGCCGCTCTTGCCGACCTGGCTGATGACGCCACCGCTGGAACGACCGTACTTGGCGCCGTAGCCGGCGGTATACATTTCCTGCTGCTCGACCGAACCGTACGGCAGCGAAAAGCCGCCGACGTTGGTCATCGGATTGCCGGAGAAGAAGCCGTTCAGATAGTAGGCGTTTTCGGAAACGCTGGAACCACCGAAGGAAACCGCGTTACCGAAGAAACGACCATTGCCGACCACGGCACCCGGGGCGAGCAGGGCGACCGCTTCGGCCGAGCGCGCAATCGGCAGGCGCTGCAGCTGTTCAGCCGTCACCACGGTGCGCGTGTCGACCGCCTTGATGTCAATGACCGGCAAGCTCGTGCCCGTCACAGTGATCGTTTCCAGTTCGGTGGCATCTTGGCCGAACGGAACAAACACACCCGTGCCGACCGTCACGGTGACTTCACGCTTGCCCAAACCCTGCGCTTCGATCGTGTACTTACCGACCGGCAGCGAGCTGATGTTGTAACGGCCCGACTCGTCCGCGGTGACGGTGCGGCTGAGGCCGGAGTTATTGGAGATAACAACCGTGGTATTGGCCGGCACGGTACCGTAGACGCTGCCGGTAGTGCTCTGCGCCTGCACGCCGCCCGCGACGCACATGCCAAGCGCGATGCTCAATGCAGTTCGCTTGACGCCTTTCGACAAGTATTTGGAACCCTTGTGGGTAGTCATTGTTGCTCTCTCTCCGAAGGTCTGGTGCCACTAGAAAAGACCTAGTCCCCATAACGAAAGGCCTGGTCGATTTATGCAGACGCGATACCCGCAAACGCCTGGTTCTTGAAGCATAACGCAATCTTTACAGCGATGGGAAGTACCGGCACAGCCAGAGAGAAATGCAAAAAAACCTCCTGCTTTCAATGCCTTATAAGTTGAATAGGCGACTCACTAAACCGCAGGCAAGACCCTCGTACGCGAATTGCCACCGCACCAGGCAGCGAATTCATCTGATGACCGGAGGCCGCCGAACGGTGCCCTGGAGCCCGGTCGGACGCGGGCACGATCATGCTGCAATGCCGCAATCACGATCTATTCAAGCCGCAACTCCGCGTCCCCCGAGAAAGTTTCAATGGAAATCTCTCCGTCGCCGCTGCCGTAGCGCACGTCGAGATTCGCGCCCGGGCCATATTTCGGACGCTTCACTTCGGCGCCCGGGGCGCGCAGGTTGCCGCTGAAGGTCTCCGCGCTGACCCGCGCCGACAGGTCTTTCGGCAGGATCAGGACCAGGTTGCCGGAAACGCTTTCGAAGCGGATCTCGCCGTTGACCGCCAGCGCGGTGCGCAGCTTGGCGTCGCCGCTGACCGTGTTCGCGCTGACCTCGCGGATGCGCTCGCCGTTGACGACGACGTCGATGTCGCCGCTGACCGTTTCCGCGTTGATCGCGCCGTTGAGGCGCCCCCGCAGCGTGATGTCGCCGCTGACGCTGTCGATGTTGACGTCCGCGCTGTTGACGGTGACGTTGAGGTTGCCGCTGACGCTGTCGGCGCTGAATTCCCCCGGCGCGGCGGCGACGAGCACGTCGCCGCTGACGCTGTCGATCGACAGCGACGAGGGCGCGACCCCTTGCACGTCGACGTTCGCCGAAACCGAATCGATGTCGAGGTCGGCCTTCAACGGTACGGTCAGCAGCAGTTCGCTGGGTTCGGACTTGCCGCGGCCCCAGCCGTCCTTCGGATAACGCACCTTCACCGTCAGATGCTCGCGGTCGCCCTCGACGACGAGCTTCTCGACGCCGGCGCCGAGGCTGCCTTCGATCTTCACCTCGTCGCGTTGCCAGGCGCGCACCTGGATGCGTCCCTTGACGTTCTCGATGTCGACGCGTCCGGTCGGCGACAGCGGGCGGGTTTCGTTGATCGGGGTCGCGGCGTAGGCCGGCGCGACCAGCGCCAGCAACAGCGCGAAGGAAAGGGTCGTGCTCAGGGTCGCGTTTTTCATGGATGTGTCCCTCATGGATGGTGCCTCAGGCAAGGATCGCGCGCTGGGTCAGTGCCAGGCGGCGGGCATAGGTGCGGCGCAGTCGTTCGAGCAGGAAGCGCGAATCGGGACTGCGTTCGAGCGCGGCGCGGATCTGCGCCGCGCTCCGGTCGAGGTCGCGGATCGCCGCGGCGATCCCCGATTCGTCTTCCACCCGTGCGGTCGGCGTGCCGCTTTGCACGAGCTCGACCAGGGCGCCCTGGTATTGCCGCGACAAGGCGGCGGCTTCGATCTGGATCACGTGATTGCCGGGCGATGCGGCGGTGGCCGGCACCGACGGCGCCGGGCCGAAGCGCCAGAACGCGCCGAACGCGAGCAGCAGCGACGCCGCCAGCGCCATCGGCAACCACGCCGGCCGCGCGCGGCGCGCCTTCGCGGCTTGCGGCGCAGTGGCGATGCGCGCGGCGATGTCCGGCCACAGGTCGCGGCCCGGCTCGAGGTCGCGGCGCAGGCCGCGCAGTTGCCAGCGCAGCAGGTCGTCGCCGGATTCGTTGGTGTTCATGTCGTTTCTCCCAGCCGCGCGCGCAGCAGTTGCCGCGCGCGATGCAGTTGCGCCTTCGAGCTGCCGACCGCCATGCCCAGCTCGCCGGCGATTTCCTCGTGCTTCCAGCCCTCGACGTCGTGCAGCACCAGCACGGCGCGGGCGCGCGGCGGCAGCGTGGCGACCGCGCGTTCCAGGTCCATCGCCAGCGCCGCGCCGTGCCCGGCCGAATCGGCGACGCCGACGTCACCGAGCGCTTCGTCGTCGTCGAAACGCGGGCCGGAGCGGCGGCTGCGCAATTCCATCAGCGCGGTGTTGACCGCCAACCGGTGCAACCAGGTGGCGAAGGCGCTTTCGAAACGGAACTGCGGCAGCGCCTGCCACGCGCGGACGAAGGCCTCCTGGGTCAGGTCCTCGGCACGCGCGCCGTGCGCGCCGACCAGCCGCGCGATCACGCCATGCACGCGGCCGGCGTGGCGGCGGTAGATCGACTCGAAGGCGCCGGTGTCGCCACTGGCCGCCTGGCGCGCCAGCGCACCGTCGGCATCCGCGGCCGCATCGGCGATCGGTTCGAAGGTCGGGGCGCTCATGGCAGCGGTCAGCATGCCATTGGGATGTCGCGGGCGGGCGGAAGGTTTAAAGCGGGGAACGCGCAAAGGCGGGGCATGTTCTCCGCCCGTTCCCGGCTTACTGCGGGATCAGCGTATCGATCACGTGGGCCAGGTAGGCCTCGAATTCCTCATGGGTCATCTTCGGCTGCTGCAGCTGCAGCGACAGCTGCAGGAAGCCGACGTAGGCCGCGTAGGTCAGGCGCGCGCGGTGCTGGGCGTCGGTGCGACCCAGGCCGGCCTGGCGGAACGAGGCGATCAGGTAGTCGAGGCGGCGCTGCGAAACGCGGTTGATCACCGGCTGCACCGCCGGGTGGTCGAGCGCCTTCAGCAGTTCGCTGTAGACGATGTGCGGCGTGATCTCGTGGCCGGCCACCTGGAACAGCGCACGCAGGCGTTCGCGCGGGTCGTGCACCGCCTCGAGCCCGCCGAACACGGTTTCCTGCTCGTAGGCTTCCCAGCGTTCCAGCGCCGCTTGCAGCAGCGCGTCGCGCGATGGGAAGTGCCAGTAGAAGCTGCCCTTGGTCACGCCGAGGCGGCGCGCCAAGGGCTCGACCGCGACCGCGGCCACGCCCTGCTCGGCGATCAGGTCGAGCGCGGCCTGCGCCCAGTCGTCGGCACTGAGGCGGCTGTTGCGCGGCGGGGGCAGCGGGTCGGCGGCATTCGATGCGGGGCTCATATCTGCATTTAACCATACGCCGGGGTGTGTTGGAGTATGTTTGCTGCAATGCAGCATGTTTTTCTTTGCGAATCAGCCGTTTGCCGGCATGCCCCGGGCGATGGAAGGTGGTTGACGTTGGTGAATTCGCGGTTCCATACTAATGCGTATGGTCATGCCGTCGCCCCCGAAGCCAGGCCCCGCTCCCGTGCCGACGCACGCCGAGGCGTTCGTCGTCGCCGGCGCCGGCGGGCTCGAACTGGCGGCGACGCGTTTCCCCGCCGCAAACAGCGGCCGGACCGCGCGGGCACCGTTGTTGTATGCGCACGGCTTCGGCCAGACCCGCGACGCCTGGCGCCGCACCGCATCGACGATGGCCGCGCTGGGCCATGCCGGGTTGAGCTACGACGCGCGCGGCCACGGCGAGTCGCGGCGCAACCCCGCCGACCTGCCCTATCGCGTCGAACAGTTCGCCGACGACATGATCAACGTGGTCGGCGCGCTGGCGCAGGCGCCGGTGCTGATCGGCGCGTCGATGGGCGGCCTGTTCGGCCTGGTCACCGAGGCGCGCTGGCCGGGGCTGTTCCGCGCGCTGGTGCTGGTCGACGTGACCCCGCGCTGGGAGGCCGCCGGCTACGCGCGCATCCTCGCCTTCATGAGCGCGTTCCCGAACGGCTTCGATTCGCTGGCGCACGCCGCCGACGTGGTCGCCGCCTATCTGCCGCACCGCCGCGAGCGCAAGTCGGAAAGCGACCTGCGCGGTCTGTTGCGCGAAGGCGCCGACGGGCGCTGGCGCTGGCACTGGGATCCGCGCCTGATCGCCGAGGTCGCCGAAGGCGTCGAAGGCCACCAGGACGACCTGGTCGAGGCCGCGCGCCGGGTGCGCTGCCCGGTGCTGCTGATCAGCGGCGGCCGCAGCGACCTGGTGTCGACGCGCACCATCGCGGAATTCCAGGCGCTGGTGCCGCACGCGCGGCACGCGCACCTGCCGCACGCCACGCACATGCTGGCCGGCGACGACAACGACGCCTTCGCCGCCACCGTGCTCGATTACCTGGCGGAACTGCCTGCCTCCGCGCCGGACGCGGTCGCCGGATCCCTTCCCGCAGTTCCCGCCGCCAACGATCCCCTCGCTTCCAACGAGTCCGCCGGAGCAAGCCCATGAGCGCCATCGTTCCCTTCCTCGCCGTTTTGCTGGTTGGCGCCGTCGCCGCCTACCACCGCCTGCGCCTGGCCGTCTGGGCCGCGATCACCGCGTGCGCCCTCGTTGCCGTCTGGCTGCTCGGCGCCAGCGGCGCCGCCACCGCGGTCGCCGCGATCCTCGTCGGCCTGGTCGCGGTGCCGCTGCTGGTCCCGGCGATCCGCAAGCCGCTGCTGACCGCGCCGGCGCTGAAGTTCCTGCGCAGGGCGCTGCCGCCGCTGTCGCAGACCGAGCGCATCGCGCTGGAAACCGGCTCGGTCGGTTTCGAGGGCGAGCTGTTCACCGGCGACCCGGACTGGAACAAGCTGCTGAACTACCCGAAGCCGCAGCTGACCGCCGAGGAGCAGGCCTTCCTCGACGGCCCGGTCGAAGAGCTGTGCCGGATGACCAACGACTGGGAAATCACCCACGTCCACGCCGACCTGCCGCCCGAGCTGTGGGACTTCATCAAGAAGAACCGCTTCTTCGGCATGATCATCCCGAAGCAGTACGGCGGCCTCGGCTTCTCCGCGCTGGCGCACCACAAGGTGATCCAGAAGATCGCCTCGGTGTCGAGCGTGGTCAGCTCCACCGTCGGCGTGCCGAACTCGCTGGGTCCGGGCGAACTGCTCAACCACTACGGCACCCAGGAACAGAAGGACTACTACCTGCCGCGGCTGGCCGCCGGCATCGAAGTGCCGTGCTTCGGCCTGACCGGCCCGTTCGCCGGCTCCGACGCCACGTCGATCCCCGACTACGGCATCGTCTGCAAGGGCGAATGGAACGGCGCCAACGTGCTGGGCGTGCGCCTGACCTTCGACAAGCGCTACATCACCCTGGCGCCGGTGGCGACGATCATCGGCCTCGCCTTCCGCATGTACGACCCGGAAGGACTGATCGGCGACACCAGGGACATCGGCATCACCCTGGCGCTGCTGCCGCGCGACACCGCCGGCGTCGAGATCGGCCGTCGCCACTTCCCGCTGAACTCGCCGTTCCAGAACGGCCCGATCCGCGGCAAGGACGTGTTCATCCCGCTCAGCCAGCTGATCGGCGGCGTCGACATGGCCGGCAAGGGCTGGAACATGCTCAACGAATGCCTGGCCGTCGGCCGCTCGATCACCCTGCCCTCCACCGCCAGCGGCGGCGCCAAGGCCGGCGCGGCGGTCACCGGCGCCTATGCGCGCATCCGCAAGCAGTTCGGCCTGTCGGTCGGCCGCTTCGAGGGCGTCGAGGAAGCGCTGGCGCGCATCGGCGGCAAGGCCTACGCGATCAGCGCGCTGTCGCAGGCCACCGCCGCGGCGGTCGACCGCGGCGACGTGCCGTCGGTGCCGTCGGCGATCGCCAAGTACCACTGCACCACGATGGGCCGCGACGTGGCCAAGGACGTGATGGACATCGTCGGCGGCAAGGGGATCATCCTGGGCCCGCGCAACTTCGCCGGCCGCGCCTGGCAGGCCTCGCCGATCGCGATCACGGTGGAAGGCGCCAACATCATGACCCGCAGCCTGCTGATCTTCGGCCAGGGCTCGATCCTGTGCCATCCGTACATCATGAAGGAGATGAAGGCGGCGACCGAGGAAGATTCCAAGGCCGGCATCGACGCGCTCGACGCCGCGTTGTACAGGCACGTCGGCGCGGCGATCTCCAACGCGGTGCGTTCGTTCTGGTTCGGCCTGACCGCCGCGCGCATCGGTGCGGCGCCCGGCGACGACTACACCCGCCGCTTCTTCCGCAAGCTCGACCGCTACGCGGCCAACCTGGCGCTGCTGACCGACCTGTCGCTGGGCGCGCTGGGCGGCAAGCTGAAGTTCAAGGAAAACCTGTCGGGCCGCCTCGGCGACGTGCTCAGCCACCTGTACATGATGAGCGCGGTGCTGAAGCGCCACCACGACGAGGGCGCGCCGGAAGCGGACAAGCCGCTGCTGGCCTGGGCCTTCCACAACAGCGTGCACGAGATCGAAGTCGCGCTGTCGTCGGCGCTGCGCAACTTCCCGATCCGCCCGCTCGGCTGGCTGCTGTGGCCGCTGGTGTTCCCGTGGGGCCGCCGCGCCGTCGCCCCCGGCGACCGCCTGAGCCATCGCGTGGCGATGCTGCTGATGGCGCCGAACGAGGCGCGCGAGCGCCTGGCCAGCGGCGTGTTCCTGACCCCGTGCGAGAACAACCCGGCCGGACGCATCGACAGCTACCTGGCCAAGGCGATCCTCGCCGAGCCGGTGGAGCGCAAGTTCCTGAAGGCACTGAAGAACAGCGACATCGAGTCGCTGGACTTCGAGACCCAGCTGGACGAGGGCGTGCGCGAAGGCTGGATCACCGCCGAGGAACGCAAGCAGCTGGAAGAGCTGCGCGCGATCACGCTGGACGCGATCACCGTGGACGATTTCGACACGCACGAACTGCGCGCGGCGACGTACTACGACAAGTACCCGAACGCGCCGCGCGCGGCGGCGTAAGCGCTTCCCCTGCGCAGGCAGGGGCGCCGGGAGGGGGCGGCACGGCCACGATCCGCCCTCCCGCTTCGGTTACCGAGCACTCCCCCAACCCTCCCCTGCATGCGCAGGGGAGGAGACAGAGCGAAGCCCATGAGCAACCAGGTTCTGTCGATCTACAACAAGCTGGCCGGCAAGCCGCTGGGCAAGTGGCTGTTCTCGAAGCTGATCTGCCTCAAGGCCCCGTACTTCGGCAGCGTCCGCCCGCGGATCGTCCTGCTGCAGCCCAACCGCGGCGAGGCGACGATCCGCCACCGCCGCAGCGTGACCAACCACCTCGGCACCGTGCACGCGATCGCGCTGTGCAACCTGGCCGAGTTCGTCGGCGGCCTGACCTGCGACGTCAGCATTCCCGCGTCGATGCGCTGGATCCCGAAGGGCATGAGCGTCGAGTACCTGAAGAAGGCGGTCGGCACGATGCGCGCGGTGGCCACCCCGGCTTTCGAGCCGCGCGAGTCGGCCGAGGGCTACGAGCTGCCGTTCAACGTGCTGGTGACCAACCCGCAGGGCGAGCCGGTGTTCAAGGCCAGGATCGCGATGTGGGTGTCGCCGAGGCCGGCGCGTGACTAGCGCGATGGACGCGATGTTGCTGGCCTGCGCCCTGCACAGCTTCGCCTTCGCCGTGTTCCACCTGGCGTTCTGGAAGCTGTTCCGGTGGCCGGAAACGCTGCAGGGCACCACGTTGGCGAACCGCGCGATCATCCAGATCGCCAACGTGCAGCTGGTCTGGGTGTTCCTGCTGGTCGGCGCGCTGTGCCTGCTGTTTCCGGACGAGCTTGCGACGACTCCGCTCGGCCGCGCCCTGCTCGCCGGCATGTCGCTGTTCTGGCTGATCCGCCTTGCCGGCCAGTTCGTCTGGCTGCGTGTGAACCACTGGCTGGCGCACCTGCTGAGCGTGCTGTTCGCGCTCGGCGCCGTCCTGTTCGCGTTGCCGCTGTTCGCCTGACCGGATCAGGTCGCCGCGAGCACGGCGACGATCGCCGCGATCGCCGGCACGCCCTGTACGTAGAAGATGCGCCGGCTGACGCTCCATGCGCCATACAGCGCGGCGACGAGCACGCAGCCGAGGAAGAACAGCACCACGTTCCACTGCGCCGTGCACAGGCCCCACAGCAGGCCGGCGGCGAGGAAGCCGTTGTACAGGCCCTGGTTGGCGGCCAGCACGCGGGTGGCCTCGGCCTTCTCCGGCGTGTTGCGGAAGGTCTTCAGGCCCAGCGGCCGGGTCCACAGGAACATCTCCAGCACCAGGAAGTACAGGTGCAGGGCCGCGACCAGCACGACCAGGATCTTCGCCAACAGCATCATGCCTCCCTCCCGCGCCGGGTCATCGGCGCGATACCGCGGCGGCCTCGCCGACGTTCTCGACCCGCTTCCACAGCCGCCAGCCGATGCCGGCGGCCAGGAACGCCGCCACTGCGCTGATCGCCGCGAATCCGCCGACGGCCACGCCGAGCGACCTCAGTCCGTTCATGCCGGTGGCGATGGCCACGTCGCCGAAACGCCACACCGCCGTGTCGACCGCGTCCTGGCCCTTGTAGCGCACGTTGCGCGGCACGCGGGTGTACAGGCTGTGCCGCGCCGGCTCGGCCATGCCGTAGGCCAGGCCGCGGCTGACGATCAACGCCATCACGGTAGGCGCAAGCGGGCCGACCAGCACCGGCAAGGTGAACAGCGGCGCGTGCGGATCGTGCGAGAACACCACGACCAGCAGCACCGCGATGCTGATCAACGCCCACAGCATGATCAATATTCCCGGTCCCTTCCGCGGCAACAGCCAGCGGGTCAGGGTCAGCTGCACGATCACCGTCAGCAGATTGCCGACCAGGTCCACGTCGGCGTGGAAGCGCGTGCGCGCCGCCGCATCGACGAAGGTCGCGCCGGAATAGTCGACCATCAGCGCATAGTTGACGGTGCCGATGCCGTCGGCCAGCAGCAGCAGCACGGCCATGCCGCGGATGAAGGGATCGGTGAAGATCTGCTTCAGCCCGTCCCACATGCCGCCGCCGACCGCGTCCTCGTGGCCGGCTTCGTGGCGGCGCGCGCCATGCACGCGCGCCCAGCGGCCGAGCAGCACCACGCAGACCGTGGCAATGCACAGCAGGCTGGCCGACACCACCAGCAGCGGCGCCACGCCGATCACGTTGACCAGCGAGCGGGTCAGCGCCGGTCCCGCCAGCGCGCCCAGCGTGCCGGCGACGGCGATGATCGGGAACAGCCGCTTCGACTGGTCCAGGCTCCAGATGTCGGACATGAAGATCCAGAACACCGACACCACGATCAGGTTGAACACGCTGACCCAGACGAAGAACACCATGCCCAGCACGCGCGGGCTGAGCAGGCCGACGTTGGTGAAGGCCGGGATGAAGGCCAGCAGGCAGGCGATGAAGAACAGGTACACGACCGGCACCAGCTTGCGCCGCGGCCAGCGCGAGGCCAGTGCGGCGAACGCCGGCGTCAGTACCAGCGTGGCGATGAAGGTGGCGCCATAGAACCACGGCAACTGGGTCGAACCGACCGCGGCCGACAACTGCTCGCGCACCGGGCGGATCACGTAATAGGCGGCCAGCACGCAAAAGAAATAGACGAAGGAAATGGCCACCGCGCGCCATTCGCCCTGGTGAACCCGACCTTCCCCCGAAGCCGTTCCCGGCGCCTGTTCGACCTGCATCCGTCCGTGTTCCTGCGCGGCGATGCGCGCAAGGTAAACGATGCACCGCAACATCGCCAGTGTTCGCGTCGACTAAGCTAACGCCGTAGCTGCCGGGGGAAGAACTTGTACGACTACATCATCATCGGCGCCGGTTCGGCCGGCTGCGTGCTGGCCAGCCGCCTGTCCGAAGACCCCGCCGTGCGCGTGCTGCTGCTGGAAGCCGGCCCGCGCGACTGGCATCCCTTCATCCACATGCCGGCCGGGCTGGCCAAGCTGGTCGGCATGAAATCGCTGAACTGGGACTACGACACCGCCGCCGAGCCGCAGTTGAACGGCCGCCGCCTGTGGTGGCCGCGCGGCAAGGTGCTCGGCGGTTCCAGTTCGATCAACGCGATGTGCTACATCCGCGGCGTGCCGGCCGACTACGACGGCTGGGCGGCGAATGGCGCCGACGGCTGGGACTGGGCCAGCGTGCTGCCGTACTTCAAGCGCAGCGAAGGCAACGCGCGCGCCCTTCGACAGGCCCGGGACGCACGGGAGTTCCACGCGCTGCACGGCGGCGATGGCCCGTTGTCCGTGTCCGACCTGCGCCATACCAACCCGTTGTCGTCGGCCTTCGTCGAGGCCGGCCGGCAACTCGGCCTGGCGCGCAACGACGACTTCAACGGCGCGGTCCAGGACGGCGTCGGCTTCTACCAGGTCACGCAGAAGGACGGCGCGCGCTGCTCGGCCGCGGTCGCCTACCTCGACCCGGCGAAGCCACGGCCCAACCTGACCATCGTCACCCGCGCACTGGTCCGGCGCATCGTACTGGACAAGGGGCGCGCGGTCGGCGTGGCCTGGGCGCGCCGCGGCCGCGAGGTCGTCGCCCGCGCCGGACGCGAGGTACTGCTGTGCGGCGGCGCGATCAACTCGCCGCAGCTGCTGATGCTGTCCGGCATCGGCCCGGCAGAAGACCTGCGCCGGCATGGCATCGCGGTGCATGCGGACCTGCCGGGCGTCGGCGCGAACCTGCAGGACCACCTGGACATCTGCACGCTGCAGCATTCGACGCAGCGCATCAGCTACGACCGCGTCGGCGACCTGAAGATCGCCTGGGGCTACTACCTGCGCGGCCGCAGCGGCCCCGGCACCAGCAACATAGCCGAGGCCGGCGGCTTCTACCGTTCGCCGCTGGCGCCGGACGCGCGCGCCGACATCCAGTTCCACTTCGTCCCGGCGATGCTCGACGACCACGGCCGCAACCGCCTGCCCGGCGACGGCTATACCTTGCACGCCTGCTTCCTGCGCCCGCGCAGCCGCGGTCGCATCGGGCTGGCCAGCGCCGACCCGCGCGCGCCGGCGCGGATCGAGGCCAACTACCTGAGCGACGCGGGGGGCTTCGACCTGAGGATGATGCTCGAATGCGCGAAGGTTTCGCGCGAGCTGTTCGCGCAGAAGGCGTTCGATCCGTACCGCGGCGCGCCGATCTTCCCGCCACGCAGCGACCTGTCCGACAGCGAACTGGTCGAATTCATCCGTGCCAAGGCCGAAAGCGTCTACCACCCGGTCGGCAGCTGCCGCATGGGCGGCGACGAAACCTCGGTGGTCGACCCGCAACTGCGCGTGCACGGCATCGACGGCCTGCGCGTGGTCGATGCCTCGGTGATGCCGACCCTGCCCGGTGGCAACACCAATGCACCGACGATCATGATCGCGGAGCGCGCGGCGGACCTCATAAAAGTAGGCTGAGCGCGCTAAATAGGCCTTATTTAGCGCCTCATAGCGACGTTCTTACGGGGTGCCGGCCACCCCTGCAAACCGCCTAAAACCACCCGAAACTGGCGCACGGCTTCCAATATTCTTCCAACGCTACTTCCAACGAACCGGCACCGCCCGCCATGGCATGATCCGGTGACACCGGCTCCTCACTGCCTATGGACCACCGAACAGACAAGCAGGCCGCGCTGGACGACACCGGCACCTGGATCCTCAAGAAGCTCGAGAAGCGGTTCGGGGAAGAAAGGTTGGGGTTGAACACGCAGGAGATCGGCCAGGTGCTCGACTCGGTGATGGGTCCCGCCTACGACGACAAAGGCACCCCAACCCCTCAGCGCCAGGATCCGGCCGAAGCGGCTCGTCGCCTGATTGCCCAGGGCGTCATCCACAATGGCCGCCACGGCAAGATCGAAGTCGGCAAGGGGGGCCGCTTGTCCGTCCCCCTTCCTGCGCTGGCGGCCAGCCTGGCCTCGATGATGATTGACGCCGAGGGCGAGGAAGCCGACTGGGTCATGGGCGAGCACGATGCGCCCGCAGCCAAACCGCCGGTCATCACCCAGACCCGCGGTCCGCGTTCGATCGGCTTCATGATCGCCGGACCCGACACCCCAGTACCGGAAGGCGAACGCGTCTTCCATTGGGCACCACCACCCACCGTCACCTTCGATCCGACGCCCGAGGAGCAAGCACTCATGGATGGCGTGCTGGAGTCCCTGGATGACATCGCCGAAGAGCACTTCGAGGCGCGTGCCCAGTTGCGGCGTGCAGCCCTGCAAGGCCTGCTGCCGGGTGCGAGCGAGTGACGACACAAACCAACAAAGAGGCCTACTACGACGAAGGCCGCAAGCAGGCCATCGATCTGTTCAAGGAACAGTTTCCGCGCCAGGCCAAGAGCATCCACATGGCCATGACTGCCGAGGAGCTGCGCGAGCGCCTCCGCAAGTTGCCTGGCACGACCCAGTTCAATAGCGCGCTGGCCGATCTGTTCGTGGGGATCAGTCAGGAGGCAGGCCGCAAACGTCGTGGCTCCCCGCCCCCGCCGCCCAACCCATTCCAGGGGCACAAGAACAACCTGAAGGCGAGCAAGGCTGACATCGTCCAGTGGGACAAGCACTGGCGAAAGCAGAAGGCCGAGTCGCTCATCGCCCAGGTCTTCATGGAAGCAGGTTTGCCCGAGGTCCGCGACTACGGTCGGCTGTTGCGTTCCCGGCTGCTATGGATGGTCACCGAAGGCCGCGTCATGGGCAGCGTCGATGACCTGCCCGTTGAACTGTTTGAGCAAGCCGACCCATCGGAACTGGATGTCCGCGCCTGGACGTTGGAACAAGTCCTGGTGAGGCGCTGGCTTGACCGGGACGAGCAGACGCTCTGGGTGGAGCGCTTCAAGGCCGGCAATCGGTTCCTGGAAGCCGCCCTTGATCGACAGGTGCTCGCCTTGCAGGCGGAAGAACGCGAAAAACCTGACAGCGAACCACGAGCGCTGCCAGAGCTATAGGTGGGTTTGCACCCACCCTAAAATCTGCCGTGCTGACTCGACCTTAGACACTCCAACCACCAAGGAGTGTCACATGAGTCTTGATATGTTCGCGTTTTCCCTCGGTCGCTCGGAGGCTTTTGCCAAGCCGCGCGATGTTCTCAAGTACCGTTCGCCTGCCGAAGGCAAGGGGCTGCCGTCTGGCCCCACTTTCTACATCGGCGGCGTCGAACTTCCGCAGGTCTTGCCTGAGAACCAGACCTGGGATGAGTTGATCCTCAGCCTGATTGACAAGGTGATGGAGGAGCCGGGCCCGCAGGATCTCGGGGCCAAGTTTCTCGACTCCAAGTACGTCATCCCCGGCAGCAATCTGCTTCATCGCTGGTGCGGGCACCCCAACCTCCATGGGTGGATGCGCCGTCGCTGGAGGATGTTGTGTGGCGGCAAGCCGAACCAGGGTTTTGACTTCAACACCCGCGTCACGCTTGATGTCCAGGCTCTGGATGCATTGGAGCACGCGGTCAAGCACCGCCAACTCCCCGTGATCAGCGAGCCGTTCTGTGGGTTCAGTAACGGGTCCGAGCAGGCTGATGACCTGGCATTCATCGAGGCGGCTCGCGCCGAGCTGGCTGCAGGCAAGTTCGTCTACTACACGAGCTGGCGGTGAGCCATGGACATGCCCACTGATCATCTCAAGTTGACCTGCTTGCTGTGGTACCTCGACTGCCTGCCGCTGGATGGCCTCCCTTTGGCCGAGCGCATTCGGATTGGGTTTCACGTTTCATGTGAGATCAGTCGCGCCATCGAGAAGCGTGGCCTGACGGAGGCGGAAAGGATCGTCGCGGCGGTTCGTCTACGTGCCCATGCACGCCTCATCTTCGATATCGAAACGGTACGTCGTCACCAGGTGCCCGAAGGAGAAGCGCAATGAGCCTTGAAATGTATGCGTTCTCACTCGCACGCTCGCCAGCTTTCCCCACGCCATCCAGCGTGCTTCGCTACAAGGTGCCCAAGGACGGGCGCCTGGTAGGCGGCGCTGCGGGGCAAGCATTCCTGGATAGCAATCTCATCCTCCCAGGCAGCACCTTGATCCAGGCCTGGACCGACCATCCGAGCTTGCACGAGTGGATGGAACGCGAATGGAACCGGGCCCGAGGGTTCTTCAAGGCGCGGACCATGGGGATGGAAGATCGCGTGGTACTCAAGTACCCCGAACTGCGCCGCCTGCACTTCGATATTGACGGTCAGCACTTGCGTCGGACACCGGACTACTACTTTGGCGGACCCGAAGTCTCGGAGGCGCTGCGTGAGCGGGATGCGGCGCACGCCATCCAAGACCAGGAGTTCGTCGACAAGGCCCAGGCCGCTGTGGCCACCGGCAAACATGTGTACTACGTGGCCCGATGGTTTTGATCGCCCGCCAGAAACAACCAACGGCGCCTTGGGGCGCCGTTGGTTGTTGTGACATTCGAAGCGAAGATCAGTTGGAAACGAAGGTGAGCTCCGCTCCGCCATCAACCTTGCACCCAGAAGCAATCGCGGCTTCATCAAGCGGCACAGGCGTCGCCGAATACGAGTCCTGGACGGGGGTGCCTTCAACCAACACTGTGCCGAAGTTCTGAACAGCAGCGCCGGCCAAGCGGATGCACACGTCTGTCGGGACGCTCGGATAGACGATGCGGAAGTAGCGCACCACGGTGGTGCCGCTGGCCGGATCCGCACCATCGGGGCCCGACGGCTCTACCAGAACCTCACCACTCCACTGGTTCTCGATCGTGTCCGTCGCCACGTTCATGTTCTTGGGGAAGATTTCGGCGTCATAAGCCGCGGCAGTGCTGATGTTGGCGTAGTTGTTCGTGGTGAACAGCGCTTTGACGCCAGCCTGCGCGGACGACAGGATCTGGCTTTCGTAGGTGGCGTTGCGGCCAGCCTGGACGCGCGGATAAACGATGAACGCGGCGACAGCCAAAGCCGCGATGATGGCCAGCACCAGCAGCAGCTCGACGAGCGAGAAGCCGCCCTGGTTGCGGGCTTGCTTGAAGTTCTTCATGGGAAAGGGTCTCTATGTAGGTTGTGCGTGCGGCCCTTACCCAGGGCCTTCGCTTCAACCTAGATAGAAGATGAACGAAGTCAACGGATCGGGCGTTTAGCGGGCCGCGATTTGCTGTTTTCGTTCGCAGATTTGTCGGCGCTTTCGGGCTGGTAGACCCAGCGCTCGTCGATGACCTTTTGCAGGATCAACCGTAGGTAGGTCGATACCGTCATGTTGCTGGCATCAGCCAAGGCTTCGAGCTGTTCCGCCTGGTCGCCGCTCACGCGCGCCGACACAGGTTTTTCCTTGACGTCGATGTGCTGGTCCGGGGCCAGCCTGCCGTAGTTCGATCCTATGTCTCTCATGGCCCTACTCCAGGTTATGGACCGCGCGGCTTCGCCGCCGGAGCAGGTGAAAACGACATCTCCATCTTGAAGACCCAGCCCTCGGCAATGGCCCGTTGGATGACATGCCGAATGTAGGTCGACTCGGTCATGTTGCTCTCAGTGGCCAGCGCCCCGAGCTTCTCGGCCTGCCCTCCACTGATACGCGTTCCGACGACACGCGCTTTATGGATCTGCCCTTTGTCCGGCATGACCTTGCCGGTGTTCGGGCCTGGCTTTCTCATAGTGTGTTCCTCGCGGATTGATGTAACCACGAGTAGCAGAATGTCGACGTTCGTCAACGATGCCTGCTGGGCTAGCGGATCAGCCGCGGCCCTAGGTTCTTGAAGCGGCCATGCGGCGCTGGGGTGTAGTACCGCTCACCCGTCGTTCGAGGCTGCCTAGCCGCCTCCTCCACATCCAGCGCCTTCGCCAGCTCAACAATGCTGACATGCCAGCGCCGCTGACCAGGTCGCTTTCGCAGGCCGGGGATTAGCGAACCATCGTCGAGTCGCCGTCGCACGTCCTCGGTCCGCTTCCTGGTGTCCCGCCCAGGGCCATGGAGGACGCGCGCGATCTCCTTGGGCGTGAGGTAGATCTGGCTGGGGAAGATCGAGCGAATGATGGCCAGGTGGTGGGACATGCGCTTCTCTCGATCAACCTGAGAGCAGTGTGCCGCACCGCGGCAGCGCAACGAAGTGGAGCCGCCCTGTCCTCTCTGGACGGCTCAGCTTCACGGCCGCGCCTGACGATAGTCGGCTAGCGGGGTTCCGATCTGGCTGCGCAGGCGGCAGGGATAGATTGGCGTAAGTGGAGGGCGCTGGGCATCGGGAGATGCCGCGAGTGTGGGTAAGGCTTTTCTGAGGCTCAGTGGACAAAACCGCGTGGCGCGTTGATCTCGCCCTGGGTCCGAAACCGCTTTGGCTTGCTCTTTTCCTTCTCCGCCGCTAGCCGCTTCGCATTGGCAGCCTGAGCGACAGCGTCTGGCGTCCGCATGTCCACCGTCGTGGGGTTCTTAGTCACGTAGACGACGTCCGTATCCTTGTCTATGCGCCATTCGACAATAAGAGGCCTGATACCACCTTTTAGCCTGTCCAACGCCTTTTTCAGCCGTTGACGCAGGCGCGGCATATCGAGCTTGGTGCCGCTGAGCTTCTTGATTTCTGCGACGGTCAACGGCGGCGGATCTTTCTGGCTGGCGTAGTAGTTGTGCAGCCATGCAGCGAGCTGGTCCCGGCCCAGCCCGGCCAGGCGAAGCATGTCGTTGCTAAGCGTTTCGTTCGACATGAACTGCGCCAGGTTTGAACTCAGATGAACAACTAGCTTCCCCGACTCCTTGTCCTTCGTCGCTTCAAGGATGAGCGAACCAACATAGCTAACTCGGCCCGTCTCAATCTCGACGTTCGCCTTCTGAAGGTCTCGCAACAGACTCCATGTCTTGGCGTACCGTTGCGTATCTCCAGGGTCACTACCACAGAGCCTCAACAGGTCTGCGAAGTTCGAGACGACGAACTTCTCGCCATTCATGCCCCCCGTAGTCCTGGCCATATACACGCATGCTTGCCAGACCTTGAAGTGATCCTGGTTGAGGTACGGCCCGGTGTACTTCACCTCCGCCCCCAGACGCTTATCGACCGCAATCAGGCGGTCATCGCTTTTCTCACCACTGATGCCGACACCGAACAAGGCGCTGCGCACGATGGACACGGGCACTAGGGTATGGGGCGCGAACTTCGCTTCGGAACTTTGGTCCTTATCAGCCTCGTCGGCACTCGGCTGACCTGCCGCACCATCGATCTGCTGGACTGGCTTCTTCTTCGCCTTCTTAGGTATCGGTAGCGGCTTCGTCTGGTTCATTCCAACAAGGTATGAAGAAGGCAGAGACTGTCAACGTCCCCATGGGTGCGGCTACCTGACGGCTCGCCGGGCCTCATCGTGTGGCCGTTGCCACGGCCAAAAAGTATGTGGTTTGCAGCTACACCCCACCCGAAAAGTATGTGGTTATCTGCTACGGGACTATGTGGTTATCTGCTACCGACTATGTGGTTATCTGCTACACCCGACCCGAAATGTATGTGGTTATCTGCTACCGGACTATGTGGTTATCTGCTACACCCGATTTCATGCAGCCTCTTGATTCACATGTCTTTTCGGCGATTTTCGGCCCCCTAGGTAGAGCTTTAGGTTCTTAACAGCTCTAGAGGTTCAGGGAGGGCGCTCCCGCGCGGGATCTTTCAGATCGGGAGGAAAAGCCAGAGCAACAGCGCCGGGGGCTTCGCCCCTGCCGGCCTGGTGCCATAGGGGGTTATCGCCGCGCCTTGGTGGCTAGCTTCCACCGGATCCGCCGGTGAGACCTGCACCACCCCGTCCCGCCCTTTGGGCGGGGTGTTCCTGGCCTGGGGCCAGGGCTCTGGCCGCCTGCGGCGGCCTGCCTTCGGCCTGGATCCTGTGGCGCGCCCGCATGCCCCTGAGCAGAAGATGGTGACTCCGCTACTCCCCTGGCCCCAGCGCGGAGCGGCGGCGCGCCAGCGCCGCAGAACCTTCGCTCCACCCCAGATCACCGGCCGCCGCCAGGCGGCCCCTGATGAGGCAAGCTCCAACCCCAGCTGCGGCAAGCCCCAGCCCCAGCCCCAGCCCCAGCCTCCCACCCCAGGTAGTACCGCCACAACTTTCGGTTGTGATCTACAACCTGCCCCCGCATCCCCCTTGCTTTTGTGATGCATCACGACTAGGTTACGAGACTACCCCTCCTCCATCCCCGCACCCACCCCTTGCCCACCGATCCCACCCCGCCCAAGCGCCGCACAGGCCGCCCATACAAGGACCCCGGCCAGGGCCCGATGAGCGATGCCGAGCGCGCACGCGCCTATCGGCACCGGAAGGAAAGCATTGCCGCGGCGGCGGTGGCCAACTCGACCAACGCCAGCTTCATCCAGGAGCGCACGGACGCCGAGCTACTGGAAGCCTTACGTCAGGCGTTGACCGATGTGCGGCGCCAACCCACTCGCACTCCACCCAAGCAACGCACCGCCCGGATCCTGGCGGAGTTCGCGCGGAGGTATCCCAATGAGTAACCTCTGGTCAGGCTTCCTGCTGCCGACTGCCGTCCAGGTCTCAACCCTGGAGACGGCCTCGTGTTGGGATGCCCAAGGGGAAATCCAGTTGCCCACCCATTCCGCTGTCAGCGTTCGCGCTGTCGGCCACCCGTTTGCTTTGAAACCGAAGGCACCATGACCAAGAACGCGCAACCTGCAGCTCCCGCCACCGAGGCCCCGAAGGCTTCCGACACAGTGCTCGCCAGCTTCATCTGGAAGAACGCCGAGGACCTGTGGGGCGACTTCAAGCACACCGACTTCGGCAAGATCATCCTGCCGTTCACGCTGCTGCGTCGCCTGGAGTGCGTGCTTGAACCTACGCGCGAGGTCATCCGCGACACCTACGCCAAGTTCAAGGACAAGGGGCTGGATACGGACCTGATCCTGCGCCAGAAGGCGGGCCTGCCCTTCTACAACACCTCGCAGTATTCGCTGGCCACCCTGGGCGCCACCAAGACCAAGTCGAACCTGGAGGCCTACGTGGCGGCCTTCTCGGACAACGCCCGCGTCATCTTCGACCAGTTCAACTTCACCGACACGATCGCCCGGCTCGCCCGCGCCGACATCCTGTTCAAGATCTGCCAGAACTTCGCCAACACTGACCTGCACCCGGATGTCGTACCCGACCGGGTGATGTCCAACATCTACGAGCACCTGATCCGCCGGTTCGGCTCCGAGGTCAACGAAGCGGCCGAAGACTTCATGACGCCGCGCGATGTCGTCCACCTGGCCACGACCCTGCTGCTCGATCCGGACGATGCGCTGTTCCGCAACAACCCCGGTCTGATCCGCACGCTCTACGACCCCACCTGCGGTACCGGCGGCTTCCTGACGGACGCCATGAACTACGTCGACACCTTCGCCGCCCAGGGCAAGGCGCCACCCGTGCTGATCCCGTTCGGCCAGGAACTGGAACCCGAAACCCATGCGGTTGCGCTCGCCAACATGCTGCTGCGCCGCCTGGAAACCGAACCCTCGCGTGATCTCGCAGCCAACATCGCTGGCCCCAAATCCACGCTGTCCCAGGATGCCTACGCGGGCCAGCGCTTCCACTACTGCCTGTCCAATCCGCCCTTCGGCAAGAAGTGGGAGAAGGACCAGGCGTTCGTCGAGCGTGAGGCCAAGGAGAAGGGGTTCGAGGGCCGTTTTGGTGCGGGCACGCCTCGCGTCTCCGACGGTTCCATGCTCTTCATCCAGCACCTGATCTCCAAGCTGGAACACCCCGCCAAGGGCGGCGGGCGCGCCGCCATCATTCTGTCGGGCTCGCCTTTGTTCACCGGCAATGCCGGCCAGGGTGAAACCGAGATCCGCCGTTGGCTCCTGGAAAACGACTACATCGATGCCATCGTGGCCCTGCCCACGGACATCTTCTTCCGCACCGGCATCGGCACCTACATCTGGATCCTGACCAACAACAAGCCCGAAGCCCGCAAGGGCAAGGTCCAGCTGATCGACGCCACCGCGCTCCACAGCCCCATGCGCAAGTCAGAGGGCAACAAACGTCGCTACGTGAGCGACGATCAGATCCAGGACATCGCCCGGCTCTACGCCGACTTCACGCCCAGTGAGAACGTGCGGATCGTGGACTACCGCGATTTCGGCTACCGCCGGATCAAGGTCCAGCGGCCATTGCGCCTGACCGTCCAGGTCAACGAGGACACGCTGACCGCCCTGGCTGCCAGCAAGCCCTTCGCCAAGCTGGACAAGGAGGAACAGGACGGGTGGCTCAAGCTGCTCCGCAAGTACCTGGGCCAGACGCACCCCTATGCCTGGCTGGCGACGTTGCCCGCAGCCGCCAAGAAGGCCGGATTGGGCAAGGTTGGCAAGCCGTTGGCCAACGCACTGGAAGCCTCACTGGGCGTGCGTGACCAGGATGCGCCGGAAGTGCTGGATGAAGAAGGCAACCCCGTTCCCGACAAGGAGCTGGAAGACTTCGAGAGCGTACCGCTCGACCAGCCGGTCGGCGACTACATGGACGCCGAAGTACTGCCACATGTGGCCGATGCCTGGGTGGATTCCGAGTACACCGACGAGCGCGATGGCAAGGTGGGCAAAATCGGCTACGAAATCAACTTCAACCGCTACTTCTACAAATACGTGCCGCCGCGTGATCTGCACGAAATCGACGCCGAGCTGAAGGCTGTGGAAGCGGAGATTGCGGCGCTGCTAGATGAGGTGGCGGAATGAACTGGATTGGCGAGTTGCCTACCGACTGGAAAACTGTGCCCGTCAAACGACTGGCTGCAATCTACAACGGCGCCACTCCGAAGAGCGGCGTTGATGAACTCTGGAATGGCGATATCAACTGGTTTACGCCTACGGATCTGGAAAACGACGGAGTTACCGAGCTTTCAGAGTCGTCGCGCAAGCTCACGAGGCTTGGTCTGAATAGCTGCGCCGCTCAGATCGCACCTGCTGGGAGCGTTGTCCTTAGCAGCCGAGCACCTGTCGGGAGTGTCGGCGTTACTACGCTCGAAGCGGCAACCAATCAAGGATGCCGAACGCTCGCCCCCTTCAATAACTACCCCCCGAAGTTGTTAGCGAACACATTGCTGGCTGCTCGCGAGCAACTTCAGCTCGCAAGCAATGGGACCACGTTTCTGGAGCTATCGACTCGCGCACTTGCTGACTTCAAGTTGCCAGTTCCGCCTGCATCTGAGTGGTCGGTACTACTGGACCACCTCAATCGCGCCACCACCCGCATAGACGCCCTGGTGGCCAAGAAGACCCGTTTCATTGAGCTACTGCGCGAAAAGCGCCAGGCCCTGATCACGCATGCCGTGACCAAGGGGCTGGATCGCGATGTCGCAATGAAGGACAGCGGCGTGGAGTGGCTGGGTGTGGTGCCGGCGCATTGGGATGTGGTCCAGAGTCGGCGATTGTTCTCGGAACGAAACGAGAAAGCCCGCGCCGATGATCAGCAGCTCACGGCATCGCAGAAATACGGGCTCCTTCCGCAAGCTGAGTTTATGGAGCGAGAAGGACGCCGAATCGTAGTTGTGCAGAAAGGACACGACATCCTGAAGCGGACGCTACCCGGCGACTTTGTTATCAGCATGCGTAGCTTCCAAGGCGGACTCGAGCTCTCTGAGTATGAGGGCTCAGTAAGCTCGGCATACGTGCCGATAACGCCCATAAAGTGGGTGGTTCCAGCCTATTTCCGATGGGCATTCAAGAGCATCACTTACATTCAGGCACTGCAGGCCACATCTGACCTGGTACGCGATGGCCAAGCGCTTCGGTTCGAGAACTTCACTAAGGTGCCGTTGCCGCATGTGCCCGTAGACGAACAGATAGCCATTGCTGATTTCCTCGACCGCGCCACCGCCCGCATCGACACCCTGATCGCCAAGACCGAGCGCTCAATCGAACTGCTGCGCGAACACCGCACGGCCCTCATCACCGCTGCCGTCACCGGCAAGATCGACCTGCGCCCCGCGGCCTAAGGACACCTCATGCAAACCGCCCTCACTGACACCGCCCACCGCGAGAAAGAGTTCGAGAACTACATCGTCAAGCAACTCATCGCGCGCGGATGGAAGGTGGGCGACACCTCAGGCTACGACCAGAACCACGCCCTCTACCCCGAGGACCTGGTGACCTGGATCCAGACCACCCAACCGAAGCGCTGGGCTCAACTGTTAGCGAGCAATGGTGACAAGGCGACGGCCACGCTCATGGATCGCCTGGCCCAAGCGCTGGAAAAAGACGGCACCGTCAGTGTCCTGCGCCGCGGCTTCAGCATGGCACCCGGCGGTGGTATCAGCCTGAGCGAAGGCTTGCCCGAGGATGCACGCGACCCGACGGCGTGGGACCGCTACAACGCCAACATCCTGCGTGTCGTGCCGCAGCTCATGTACCGCCCCGGCAGCACGCTGGCCATCGACCTGGTGTTCTTTATCAACGGCCTGGCTGTGGCCACGGTGGAGGTCAAGACCGACTTCACCCAGTCAGCCGATGAGGCGGTGGAGCAGTACAAGAACGATCGCCTGCCCATGGATCCGGCCACCCGCAGGAAGGAGCCGCTGCTCACCTTCCAGCGGGGCGCGGTTGTCCACTTCGCCATGTCCGACAGCGACATCCAGATGTGCACCAAGCTGGATGGCAAGAACAGCTACTTCCTGCCCTTCAACCAAGGACGCGATGGCCGCAAGGGCAACCCGATCCGCGAGGATGGCGAGTACCCGGTCGCCTACTTCTGGGAGAAGATCTGCGACCGCGACAACTGGCTGCGGATCTTCCACAGCTTCGTGTACACGGAGAAGAAGGAGGTTGTCGACCTGGACGGCAACCACAAGAAGAAGGAAACGCAGATTTTCCCGCGCTTCCACCAGTGGAAGGCCGTCACCCGCATGATCGAGGACGCCAAGGGCAACGGCCCTGGCCAGTCCTACCTCTGCGAACACTCGGCAGGCTCAGGCAAGACCAGCACCATCGCCTGGACCGCGCACGACCTGATCCGCCTGCGCACCGATGCCGGCGTCAACCTGTTCCACTCGGTCATCGTGGTCACCGACCGCACCGTGCTGGACAAGCAGCTTCAGGACGCCGTCCAACAGATCGATCACCAAAAGGACCTGATCGCCGCCATCGGCGAGAAGGACACCGGCAAGAGCAAGTCTGCCGAGCTGGCCGAAGCCCTGGAGCGCGGCACCCCGATCATCGTGGTGACCATCCAGACCTTCCCCTACGCGATGGAGCAGATCCTCACAAACGGGAAGCTGGCCGACCGCAACTTCGCCGTCATCATCGACGAAGCCCACACCAGCCAGACGGGTACCGCTGCCTCCAAGCTGCAGGCCACGCTCGCCCTGCGCGACGCCAAGGCGATGGAAGGCCTCACGGTGGAGGAACTGCTGGAGAAGATCCAGTCTTCGCGTGCCCGCCCCAAGAACGTGTCCTATTTCGCGTTCACGGCCACACCCAAGCACGCAACGCTCATGCTGTTCGGGACCCGCCCTGACCCGACCAAGCCGGCAAGCAAGGACAACCTGCCGTTCTCGTTCGACAAGTACCCCATGCGCCAGGCCATCGACGAGGGGTTCATCCTGGACGTACTGCAGGGCTACCTGCCCTACAAGACCGCGTTCAACCTGGCCGAGCCCGACAAGGACGGCAAGCGTGTCGAGGGCAAGGCCGCCAAGCGTGCGCTGGCCAAGTGGATGTCGCTGCACGCGACCAACGTCACCCAGAAGGTCGAGTTCATCGTCGAGCATTTCGCGGCCAATGTGGCGCCGCTCCTGGGCGGCACGGCCAAGGCCATGATCGTAACCTCCTCGCGTGCCGCCGCCGTCCGCTACAAGAAGGCGTTCGATGCGTATATCGAGGCCAACCCCAAGCACAAGGCGTTCCAGGCCCTGGTGGCGTTCTCCGGCTCGCTGACGGGCAAGGAAGTGATGCACGCCTCCGACGAGCAGTTGAAGGACGATCCGTTCGCAGCAGCTGAAGACGAGCAGTTCACCGAAGCCACGATGAACACCAGGCAGTACGGCTCGGACCTGCGCAAGGTGTTCGACCGTCCCGAGTTCCGGGTCATGATCGTGGCCAATAAGTTCCAGACCGGCTTCGACCAGCCCAAGCTGTGCGCGATGTACCTGGACAAGAAGATCGCCAACCCGGTGGAGATCGTCCAGACGCTCTCCCGCCTCAACCGCACCACCGCCGGCAAGGACACCACGTTCGTCATCGACTTCGTCAACGATCCGCAGTCCATCCTGGATGCGTTCGCCCTGTACGACGCAGGCGCCAAGATCGAGAAGGCGCAGGATCCCAATGTGGTCTATGTGCTGCAGGGCGACCTGGACAAGGCCAACATCTACACCCAGTCCGACATCGAGAACTACACGGCCGTCCGTTTCAAGTCGGCTGCGGCGTACACCGCGGGCGACGACGCGACGCACAAGCAGCTCTATGCGGCCACCAGCGTGCCCACCCAGCGTTTCAACGATGCGCTGGGCGCCGCCCGCAACGCCATCCTGGCGGCCGAGAAAGACTTCGAGCACGCCAAGGGCCAGGGCAACGAGGCCGGCATGAAGGCCGCCGACGCCAGGCGCGCGACGGCCGCAGAAGATCTCCAAAGGCTACTGGACTTCAAGTCGGGGCTGTCCCGCTTCGGCACCCTGTACACCTACATCGCCCAGACGATCGATTTCGCCGACCCCAGCCTGGAAGCGTTCGCCAGTTTCGCGCGCCTGCTGTCCAAGCGCTTGAATGGCGTCCCGCCCGACCAGGTCGACGTGTCCGGCTTGCTGCTGACGGGCTTCGACATCAAGCCGAAGGACAAGCCCGCTTCCGGTGGTGGTGGTGATGATGATGATCAGGACCTGATCCTGCAGCCCGTGGGTCCAGGGGGTGGTGGCCTGCCCCCGGTGCCCGTCTATCTGCGCCAGGTGATTGCCAAGCTCAACTCCATCTTCGGCGAGGCCACGGCGCTGACCGACAAGGTGGCCCTGGTGAACCATGTGGCCGACATCGTGCGCGAGGACGCCAACACGGTGGCCCAGGTCAAGAACAACACGCGCGACGTGGCCATGGCCGGCAACATCAAGGGCTCGGTCCAGTCGGCCCTGGTGCGCGCCCTGGACTCGCACAGCACGCTGGCAGCCCACGTGTTGAAGCATGACCAGCAAGCGCTGGCCCCGCTTGTTGGCCTGATCTACGACCTGGTCAAGGCTGGGCAGAACCTTGATCGTGCGGAGCTGGGTGGTTGAACAGCGACATGACCGAAGATCGGCCGTCAGCCGAAGACGGGGCCGCAACTTTGCCAACGCTGGAACCTATTCCAGCGCCCTCAGCGGAGGTTCTGCGCAAGAACCCGTGGCGCAATCCCGCGCAATGGGAAGTGTGGGCGGATCGCGAGATCCAGGGACTATCTCGCTCGTTCAATCACCTGTTGCCGTTCGACATGACGTTGAGTCGACCGGCAACAAAGGATGGCAAGCACCCCGCGATGGCCATCGACATCCGCGTGGTGTTCGACTGCCACGTCGTCACCGAGGCGTTCGACCCTCAAATCCATCCAAGCCCTGTACCTGCTGAGGAAACCTGGTACGACGCGAGCAACGCGATGCGGGTGTATCACGCCGACCGATACCAGCGGTCGCAAGGCCTTCCGCAGTTGCTCAAGGACATGACCACCGGAAAAAACCCTCGTTGCTTCGAGACGACCCGCAACAACTTGATGGTGCTGGAGAGGCAAGGCAATGCCCAATCCATCGAGTACTACCACGTGTTCTTCGATCTCTACCGATCGCCACGTGTCCAAGGAAGCGGCGCGCGTCTGATCCTGTACGTGCAGAGCGCCTATCTCAAAGATGTGCCCATGCGCTCCCGGCGCACCGACTCCACGCTCTTCGCAGCCGTCTGCGCGAAGAAGATGGGGCTCTAAATCAGCCAAGCCCCCCCAAAACAAAAGCCCCGCGATGCGGGGCCTTTGTTTGTAGCGGACCGGGATCCTCTTACCAGCGTATCGCTAGGCCAGTAGAACTGGCGGGCGCCTCCTGGTTACCGGCTAGGGGGGCAGGAAGAAATCTACATGAGCAGGGGGGCGAAAGCAACCACCAGACCCATCCCGTTCAGGTTTCTCCACCGCGGTCAAGCTGCGGTATAACCATTATACAGAACGCACAGCCCCCTCTTCGGCGACCCACCTGACCTCCCTACGGCGGCATGCCTGCCGGCTCAGCTTGCGGTGCCTGAACAAGTTCAAGCTCCCCCTGAGGAGGCTCTGGCGGCAATGGCAAATCCTGCATCCGCACCGTCTTCAGGCCATTCGCCGTGGCCCTAGCGATCAGCTTCTTATCGTCGGTGTAAAGCGTGTGCGCCCCAGCCACCTTGGCAATGGCCAGGATCTGACGGTCGAACTTGACCTTGGCCTTGGTGTCCTTTGGCCCCAGCTTCTTACCCATCGTGGGGTCGTTGAGACACGCACACTCAACAGCGGCGATCTGATCAAACGAGACGACAGAGAAGGCCGACGAATGGCTTATCTCCCCCAGGAGCTGAACCTTTCCAGGCCCCGCACTGACCATCAACTCGGCCAAAACTGGTGTAGGCACAACCACGCGAACACCAGCCTCGCTGAGGTTGTGGAGCAACAGCTCAACCCGTTCCCGGCACTTCGGAATGGGTTCGCCATCATCGCCAAGCGGGGCACTGGCGTCTGGTTGCAGGATGAAAAGCAGGGTTGCGGTGTCTGCAACAACCATCAGTCGTCATCCCTCTCTTGCGCAAGTCGCTGCCAAGCGTCAGGCAGCCAAGTCTCGGAAGAAGACAGCGCCCGGATCCGACCCAGCGTGTCCATCAGGGACTCTGCCCGCAGTTCCTCGAACTGATGCGCCTTGAGCCCGTCATAAGACCACTCGCCATCATCGTTTCGCGTCGCGCGAACGGTGCCTGTCAGCCTGATCACGCCCTCGAAAAGATGAGGGGCAAGCTCGCGAGCCAGCCCCCTGGACACTTCGAAGCTCCATGTCTGGCCTTCGGCGTCCTGGATCGAGGCGTGAGCAGTCTTGTCCTTACCACCAATACGGACCAGCTGACCGTCTCGGGAAAAGGCTTGAGTGAACGGCCCCAACTTCGGAGGCCGGGGTTCCTTGCGTCCAGGGAACGCGAGGATATTGCTGTTGTTGAGCTTGAGCGTCCCTTCCGCGTTGTCGCTGCGGAGCATTTCATTCAGCTTCCGATAGCGGTCACCGCGCGTACCACGCACGCCCATTCGAGCTTCGTTGACGTTGTTTCGAACCTTGGTGACGGCGGGCCGCTCAACCTTGACCGCCAGCTTGGCGCTGCCTTTCGTGATCTTCTCGAAGTGGACGTTGCCCTCTTCGCCCAGCATGGCTGCCAGTTCAGCCATATACGCCGCCAACCGAGCCATAGGGATGGTCTCGGGGGTGAAGGCGTCTATACGGAATACGTAGCGGTCATCGTCCAGCATGAGTAACTCTGGCGGGCTGGCGGCGGGGCTATACAGAAACACCGTAGCATCGCACCGGTCGAGATTGAAGCCTTCCATATTCAGGTTCGACCTGGACCTGGGGCCCGACCAAACGGCCGCCACTAACCCCCTGGCGCCCCGCCGCTCCCCTGCTACCTAGGCACCAGGGGGTTAGAACGGGATCTCTTGGTCGTGCCCTTTTAGGTTCGGCGGCTTCGGCTTCGGGATCTCAGGCTGGGTCTTCAACAAGCCGGGTAGCTTGCGCGGCTTGAGTTGTTCCCCTGGCTTGAGTTTCAGGGCTTCCTCAAACAACTCTTCCCCACGCTCGCGATCCTGGAACCGCGACTCATTCCAGTCGATGTCCTCGAACGCCGTCTCCAGGTCGATGCCCAGCGCCACCTTGCGTTGCAAGGCGCCAAACGTCTTCTTGTGCTTCTCGCCGTGGATCCGGTCCAGCGCATCGTGCAGGTCATCGACTTTTCTGGCGCGGTCCTTCACCCGGTCTTGCATGGCTTTGACTTCAGGGCCTGAGCGGGTCCGCTGGATTTCGAGCAGCTCCTCCAACAACGCCTGCTGGCGCTGAACGATGATCTTCCTGCGCTCCTTGGCGCGTTCCCGGAAGCTGGACAACCATGGGCTGGCCTCACGCAAGCGCAGATCAATGAAGGCTGCCTTGGCACCGCCGACGTAGTCCTTATCCAGCCAGGCGGTCATTTCACGCTGCGCCTGAACCCGCGCCGCTGGCGTTGTCGGTGTCAGGATGGCCAGGCGCTCCCGTACCCGTTCCAACTGCTTGACCGCCGTGTCGTACCCGCGCTTGAGCGACTTACGGACGTACTCGTCGACTTGGTCCGACAACCCCTCGTAGCCGTCAATCACACCGCCAGGCGCAAGCAGCGTTTCCTGTTTGGCCATCTCCCTGCCACGTTCCTCGTCGCAAATGTCTTTCCAGCGCACCATGGCCTGGTTGAAGTCGCGCCCAGCGCGGGCGATCTCGTTGGCGTGATCCAGCGCTTCGTTGGTCTGCCGAACCATGGCCGCCTGCACGCCCGCATCGATGGGGTGCTCGGACTCGCCCAGGATTGTTGGCAACTGTTGCTCCAGTTGCTTGGCCACCGGGATTGCGCTCTTGCGCCTGGCCAGCTCCTTGACCGTTTCCTTCTCGCCCCACTCGTCCAGGGCACTGGCCAACCGCTTGGCACCTTCGGGTGTGGCGAACGCGTGGAAGTTCTCCTTGGTCCGCGTCATGGCCACCAAGCCCATGTTGCGATCGATCCTGCCACCCCCTGCCAGCCAGTACGTGGCATCGGCACCCAGGCCCTGGGCACTGTGCGCTGTCCGTGCATAGGCATAGCCGATGTGGGGGAACTTGTCGGTATCGACCTTCACCTTGCGTCCGTCGTCCAGCGTGATGGAGATGACATGGCCACCCTTCCGGTTCTGGCGTATTCCGGTCACCGTGCCGATATCGTTGTTGTTCCACTCGCGCGCCTGGGTCTTGCGATCTTTTCGAGCGTTGCTCTGGAAGCGGATGCGCTCGCCAATACAGACCTCCAGCTCCCGCTGGTGCTCGCCCTTGCCCAGGCTCAGCATCGTGCTCGTACGCTCCCACAGGACGTTCTGCTCTTTGAGGCCCTGGCGCACGACGGTGTCCACGGCCTCGCCATCCAGGTGGGTGTTGACCACGATCAGCTTGTTGCGAACGTCGCGCTGGTCTTCCAGGTACGCCTTGGCCAGCGCCTTGATCTGGTGCTTGGCGGTTTTGAGCATGCCCTTGGCCAGCATCTCGTTGACGATGTCCTCGCCGGTCTTCTTGTCGTTGTAGAACGACTCGGCCAGCGACCGGGCTTCCAGGTTGCGCTGGCGCTGGATCTGGGTGATTTCCGCCGCCCCAAACGACTCGCACAACTGCGAGAAGGGGCTGCCCGCCTCGATGGCCTGCAACTGCTTGGGGTCGCCGACGGCCACCAGCTTGCCGCCCGCCCGATCCACATGCTGCTGGATCCGGCGGAACGTCTTGGCGCCCACCATGCCCGCCTCGTCCAGCACGATGACATCCATGGCCGAAAGCGACAGCTTGCCGTTGTCCAGGGCATGCAGCAGCTCGGCGGTGTTCATGCCGTCGATCTCGGCTTCCTTCTTGAGGTTGTCGGTGGCCGCCTGGCTGGTACTGGTGCCAATGACGCGCCGCCCCGCGGCCTTGAAGGCGCGCACGTAGGCGCCCGCACTGGCGCTCTTGCCCGTGCCGGCCCGCCCGATGATGCAGGCAAGCCCCCCGGTCTCGCAGGCCACATGGAACACGCTGGCCTTCTGCTCGTCGGTCAGCTGCACAGGCTTCTTCAACGTCTTGGACATGGCGGCCTCATGGACCTCGATGGCCATGGCCACCGCCCTGCGGTTGAGCCGGATCTCCTGCTCGTTGGCGCGCGCCCGCGCGGCCGGCAGCACGTCTTCCTCGATGTACCAGTGCGTGCGCGAACACCAGCGTTTGTGCCCGAGCTTCGAGTCATCGCTCAACCGGATGATCTTGCCCTCGGCTTCCCATTGGGCCAGCAGGCGGTCGGCCTCCTGGGGGACATCGACATCGCTGTCCAGGGGCAACTCGCGGGCCATCTTGGCAATGAGCGACGAGCGGTTCCAGTGACTCTCCATGGCGTGCATGTCGTCGAACCAGCCCTCCGGTCCCTTGTTCGTTTCCAGCTCGACGCTGGCACGCCCCAGGATGGCCTTCGTCTTGTGGAACAGGCCCGGCGTGAGTTCGGCCATGGCTTCCATCTTCTCGCGCGCGTTGCCGATGACCTGGCCGGCACTTAGCTCCTTGTTCTTTCGGCTCGACTTGGCCACGTCAGTGGCGGTGATCTTCTTGTTCGTCAGCCGGGCCTTCGCCAGCCCCTCTTTGATCTGTTTCCGCCTCGTGGAGAAGGCATCGCATACCTCCTGGTCCACGCCCGCGATGACGTTGGCAACCTTGCCCGTGTCGCGTCCGTGCGCGTCCAGCAACCGCTTTCGTTCGATCCCCAGGCCCATGGCCTGCATGCCGCGGGCGAGCTCGCGGGCGAATACTTCCTGGGCAGCTTCCTGCAGGCTGCCGCTACTCCGCATAAGGGCGCGCGGATCAATGGTGCGGAACTTGCCCTCCTTGTCCAGGGCCACGTTGGCCACCACCGCATGGCAATGCCACTGCGGCTCGCCTTCCCGGTTGTCGATATGGTCGACAGCCCGCACGATCAGGCCGTCGATCCCGACATGGCGATGCCCACCTGTCCCGGCACGGGTGTTCAGGCCATCGGCGATCAGCGCCAGGGCCTTGTCCCGCGCTCGGTGGAACGCCTCGGTCATCTGCCGGCGCTCTTCGGTGTTGGCGGCCACGAACGCCAAGCTGTATTCCTTGCGTGGCGAGAAGGTCATGTCGAACGCCATGCATCGTCCGGCCTCGCCCGCGTTCTGGACCAGCTTCTCACCCGTGGTCGGGTGGTAGCCGGCAAGCAGCTTGGCCAGGTCCTTGTTCTGGTCGTCTTGCGTGCGCCCAGGCGGGTTCAGTCCAAGGCGCGCAACGGCGGGGCTGTCCAGCCACTCGGCCGGCGGCAAGGGCGACAGGTCGTTCTGGTCCTCGCCATCCTGCGCGTAGTACGCGCCCGTCGTTTCCAGGTACTTGCGCACCGCGCCGGCACTGCCGTCGTGGAGGAGCGTGAGCTTGGTCGACTTGAGGATGGCCATGGCAGCGCGTCCTCAGTTCGGCTTGTCGGGCGGCTCCCGACGGCTCAGGGGGCTGTCCAGCGTGTCGCCATCCAGGATGCGCAGGAACCCGTTGACGCCCCGCACGCACTCGTCCCGGATCGCGAGCAGCAGATCGGCGGCTTCCAGCCCCGACACCTTCGTGCCGGGAATGGCAGGCGGCTTGGCCAACTGGTTCAGCATGACTTCCATGGTGGCCAGGCGCTGCATGAGCGCCATCGGCATCGCCTCTTCCGGGTTGATCGGGGTCAGCGCACGCGTTCGGGCGTAGGCGTCTGGCGAAAGGCCAGCGCGCTTTGCGGCTTGCAGGAAGGTTTGTTCCTCTTCGCCACTGAGGCGGAAGCGGATTTGCGTGCTCATGGTGGGTGGATCTAGGGGACCTTCTCCAGCATGCGGCGGGCACCGTTTTCCGCAAGCCCTTCAGGGTGAGCAAGGATCCTGGTGTGTGATTTCAACGCTTTGGCTCGCAGAAAGCGCTCTTTTTGCTCACCTTAGGTGCATTCGTGTATTGCTGCTTGTCAGCAATGTCCTAAACATTGCTCTGCTGTCGACTGCTTCACCGTCGACTGTGCTGTTCAAGCTTCACCACTTTCAGCCGTCGCCCGCCATCCACACCAGCCGCCCTAAACCCGCCCACCGCTCACCGCTACTTGCTTCCATCCAACAGCCGCCCTTCGCTTACGTCAGCGCTCTACGCCAGCTCGCCGCCTTGCCATTAGCCGTTCTCGCCACCGTTCAGCGTCACAACTTCAACGCTTCAGCCTTACCCCGCTCCATGTCCTTTTCGTCAGTCGTTGCCGCCTAGCTCGCCACACCGCTCCCAGCTTCCGCCGCCCAACCAGCCACTCTGCTTGCCGCCATCGTCGTCACTCGCCACGCTGCGTTGTTCCGCTAAACGCCAACAACCTGTTGCGTCTGACTTCGCAAAAGTCGATGCCGCCCTCGCGTTGCTCGGGCGGCATGTGCTGTCGCGACTTCCGTCGCGACGTTCGCCCAGGAGCATTTGCCGCCTGGCGGCGGCGGGACCTCTGGGCCGCTGGCGCGGCTGCACACGGGCCTCGGCTTCCGCCGTCGGCCGTCTCGCCCTTGCGCGATCGCCGCTTTCTTACATTCTGCTGGTCACCCCCACGCGATAGGTGACGCCATGACAGACATCGACCCGACCAAGATGAAGCAAGAGGCATTCGGCACGCCGAAGCAGGCACAGCCACCGGCAAGCGGCACAGCCAAACCGAATGAGGACCAGGACAGAACGGCTGCCGGTTCGGCCCAGGGAGGTGCACAAGCCGCCACCGCGCCGCCGAAAAGTTCCGACAAGAGAGCGGCGCCGAAGCCAGCCAAGCCAGCACCGGCCACCACGAAACCACGCAAGCGCGGCGAACGTGTCGAGCAGCCCGAGATGACTGTCGCCGATGCGCTCGCCCAGGGGCTACCCAAGGACAAGGTGGACGTGTTGCTTGACCAATGGAAGAAGTACCGCCGTCAGCTGGCTAAAGACGAAGAGGAGAAAGCAGAAGAGGCCGCACTCGCTGAGGTGGTTGCTGGCCGTCGTGCGATCGCGGACGAGTTGCTGAAGCTGGCGGACGGTTACGGGTGCACCATGGCCGATGCCAAGAAGATCTACGCCGAAGCATTGGCCGCCAAGTTCTCGGACAAGGTCAAAGGCAAATGACCGACTACATCCTCGAACAGATCCTGGACAAGTCGCGGCAAGCCCGCGACGGCGGGTTCGGGGTGTTGTCCAAGGGAGAAATGATCGCCGCCGCCCTGGTGCTCAATCGGGCGGACTGGTTGGCCGAGATGAACTACACGCTTGCAGAAGCTATGGAACGTCTGGGTGGCGAATGGTTGGCCCGAGTGCCTGAGGCGGCTCGTCAACTGATGCGCGAGGCAGCCATGGCTGAGCATGCAACGCCGGCTCCAACTCATGGACCGGGCCGCAAGTGACGATCATCAAGCACCTACTCCGCCCGCTCCCATGGACGCACCATTCAGCAGTGCCTGCCCTATTGGGCGGTGCCATCGGTGCCCTTCTAGCTGTGATCCTTCGACTGCATTACGGCTTTACTTGATTACCGGACAGTTGATCAAAAAGCCCGCTCGCACCAGGGATCAGCACGAAGATCACGCCTCCAATCACTAGCAGCCAGAAGACCAGCTTCAACCACCAGTTGGCCCGGGCAGAAGTCCACCGCTTCCACCACGGTAAAGGCTTTTGATTTCCGGTTGGGTTGTTGTTGCTCACCGCCGCCCCCTACGCTGTCATATGAACGGGTCGATGGTGCCGCAGTGCCGTCACCATGCACAAGGCGGACCCTTGTCCCTTTCTGCACGCCGCCGCATCGCCTCAAAGTGAGCCTTCATGGGACGCTGCTTGCGAGTCGGATTAGCCGTTGATGCAAGCTGGCTCGGTGGCAGAACCTTCGCCGGTCCAGGCGGCGCGGTGAGTCGGTCGATCGCCTCCACCAGACTTTCCACCGGCACGCGCCAGCGCCCGCCGTCCCGTTGCAAGCCAGGTACGAGTGACCCATTGCGCAGGCGGTCGCGTACATGATCGGGGTGTTGGCCGATCACGATGGCCACCTCTGCAACGGTCAGCACCACTTTCCCTGGGAAGCGCTCGCGAATGATCTCTGCGGTCGTGATCACACCAGTGGTCATCACTGTCCTCCTGGACGTGCGCTCATCCGAGCTTGACCCAGTTGTCCCCGCTTGCACGAAGCCGCGCCCGGATCAGCTCTGCCCGCTGCTCCAAGTCCCAGAGCTCTTGTCGCAACTTGGCGCGCTCGGCCTCTTCCATGAACAACCGCCGCTTCCTCGGATGCGGGTACAACGTTTGAGCGTTGTGCCACATCTCTAGCTCCGCGAATGGAAAGCGGACGCGCTGGTTCAATGCTCGCCCTTGAGCTACGCCCTTCTGGTGAGGTGGACCGTGACCGCTTTCGAGGAGCATCCACAGCGACTTGGGCGACATGCCCAGGTAGCGGGCTGCCGCATACCGCGACACGCTCGCCACCACGCCACGCTTCGCGTCCAGGATCTCCTGCTCGATCTTCTCTGGAGGCCCACGACCGGTATCCACCATTGCGTACTCCTCACTCCGCCTTGGAGCCCTGTGCCTGCAGCGCCACGATCAACCCTTGCCGGGTGTCCTCGTCGAGCCCTGCGATCAACTTGGCCAGCTGATCTTGTTCGTCGCTTACCTTCTTCTGCTGTGTCGCTACTCGCAACTTGTTGGCCACGTTGGCCGGGGTCGTGTGGTAGTAGTGCATGACCATGCCCAGGGTCTTGTGGCCCGAGAACCGGGCGGCGTCCTGCGGCAACAGTACGCTGGTGATTTCGGTCATGCGGCTGTGACGCATGCTGTGAAGCTTCTCGTTGCGGATGCGCGTGATCTGGGCGGTCAGCAGGCCCGCCTGATCCTGGTCGCCTTGCCGCTCGGCTTCCTCAAGTCGACCTTCAAGCTTCGCTATCGCCCGATCGCGCAAGCGCGACCACGCGGCCGTCAGTTTGTCTTGCGAGCCACCAAACACCCGCCCCTGCAACCTGCCCGCCCGCAGGTCACGCGCCAGGTCGTCAGGCGTACCCAGGTCGGCCATCAACTGCTCCCGCACCGTGCGCCGTGCCCGCATGCGCTCCCGCTCGGTCGCAGTCTCCCAGTCGCCGTCCAGCGCAGCACGCGCCTGGTCATCAAGTTCGCCAGTCATGGCGCGCTGAGCCAGCACCCAGGCACGCGCAACCAACAGGGGGCGCACGCCGTCCTCCGTCTCGCTCCCACCCACCAGCAATGGGATTTCAACATCGGTGGGTTGGCCGGTCGGGGTTTTGACATCCCGCAGCAGGGCGACCCATTCCCGATCCTCGGGCGTGCGCTGCAACCGGGCTTCCTTGGGCGGGGTGATGTCGCGCCATTCCAACTTGTGGGCGTTGCCGCGTCGTGCGGCGGTCGCCCGGCACCAGTAGAGCCCGGCAACGGTGGTGGGTTCCATGACCTTGTCCGGGTTCCGGTTGGTCGTCTGGATCTGCCCCAGGATCAGTGCCCAGTCCTCGTCGGTGATGATCTCGGGGCTCTTCGATTTCTCCGGCTGCTTCCACTTGATCGCGTCGGTAGGCAACGCATCGTGCGGCCACCAGGCCCGCTCGACGCGCTCCATGCGCCCGTTGTGCTTCTCAAACGACGGGCGACGACGCCACACGTCCCTACCTCGCCTGAAGACCCGCACGAAGCAGACCATCCTGCGGTTGGCGGTGTTCTGGGCCACGCGCGTGGCCATCTCGTTGGCCACGTCTTCCAGCGCCCGCTTGTCCACCGCTGTGGGGTGCCAGGACATGATCCCGTGGGCCTGCTCGCGCAACACCTGAACAGCGTGGTCCCGATCCCATTTGGCTGCCGACCACTTCGTATCGAGCAGCTGGGCACCCATACGGGGACGGTTGAAGGGTGCGGGGATGGGTGGCGACTTCTGCCGCTTGGGCGGGCTGTACGTTTCGCCTCGCTTCGCTGCCGCCCGGCTGAGGACTTCCTGCCTGGCCGTCCACGTCGTGTCGGCAACGGACACGCCGCGCGGCAAGCCGCCGTCCAGGCGCAGGCAGGTTTCCGCTTCGGCCTGGCGAACGATCTGCAGCCACTCGGCCTTCTTGGGGTCGAGGCACTGAGCCTCTTCGTTCTGGATCCGGGCGGCGCGCTCGCGCGGGCTTTCGGGTGCGTGGTCCAGCAGTGGCACCACCGCCCAGGTCGTCCACTCCTTGCCCTTCTCGCGAGCATCGTGCGCGACCCGCGTCAGGGTGGCGTCGGCGATGTACTGGGTGAACCAGTTCCCGAGCATGTCGCCTTGCTCGTCTTGCCGCTCGCTCGCGTCCTGGCCATGGATGTCCTTGGCTTCCAGGTTGTCGGTGCGCCAGCGGCGGACGGCGATCAGGACGGCCTTCTCGGTCGCCTGATCGTCGCGAGGATGGGTGAAGTACGGCATGGAGCCGGAGTTCTTCTGCCCGCCACCCGGCAGGGTGATCTTGGCCAGCAATGCGCCGCCACTGCCATCCGCCCACACGCGCTTGTAGATGCCCTGCTCGACGCGCTTCCAACCGTCGGTGCGGGCCTTTTTCTTTGCCATGATGGTGTCCCCTGCAAACCACCCGAAACCAGCGCACGGCTTCCAATAATCTTCCAAGCCGGCAGCTGTGAGATTACATCTATTTGATTTGCATAGGTGTAAATCTGGTTACAGTCGCAACACCAACGCACCGACGATCATGATCGCCGAGCGCGCGGCCGACCTCATCAAGGCGGCCTGACCCTGCAGAACCTCACTGCGCAGGGATCAGGCTCAGGTCCTCGCGGTAGTTCCATGTTTCGGAACGGACTTCGGCCACGGCGGCGGCGAAGTCGTCAAGCGCGGTCGGCGCGACCAGCAGGGGGCGCCAGTTCCATGGAAAGCCCCACGGGCGATCCGCCACCTCCTGCATTCCGGCATCGGCCGTGCGCGATGCAGCCAGTGCAAAATGACGCACGGCGGGCCTCATTCCATCCACGGGTTGCGCATCGGCTTGATCTTCGCCGGGTCTTCGCCGCCTTCCAGGTGCGCAAGCTGGTCGCGCAGTTGCCTTTCGACCTTGCCGTCCAGCGGCACCTTCTTCTGTTCCAGCAGGCGGCGGTACGCGCGCGCCGCGCCCGCGCCATCGCCGAGGCGCAGGTAGGCGTTGCCGAGTTCGACGCCGGCGGCGACGTGCTCGGGCCGCACGGCGACGACCTCCTCGAGGCGCCGCGCGACCAGGGCCGAATCCTGTCCGTTTTCCTTGTACAGGTAATCCATCACCTTGTAGGCGATGCTGGAGGCGCGCGTCTTCGGCCGCGTCAGGCGGCCGTGCCAGATGCGGACGTTTCCGAACTCCGCGACCTTCTCCATGTCCTTGAACACTTCGGCCGGATCCCATTCGACCTGCGGCCACGGCAGTTCGTCGATGGCGGTATAGACGAACCAGCCATCCCAGACGCCGGCCGCGTTGGTATCGTCTAGGCTTTCGACGAAACGGCGATAACCCAGGCGCGCGGCGCGCGCCTGCCGTTCGATCAGCATGTAGTCGACATACAGCGGTTGCCCGCTCCCGGCGATTACGCGGTCGTGGAATTCGCGGATTTCGCCGAAGCGCTGGCCGAGGTCGACGCCCTCGTTGCGGAAGGCGCGATATCCGCCCGCCGTGCCGCCGACCAGTTCGTTGTGGTATTCCCACAGGCGCGGTTCGCGGATCGTCATGGCGAAGGCCGCGACGAACAATACCGCGACCGTGCCCAGCAACACCCGCGAGCGCCGCCGCCATGCTTCGGCCAGCGCGCCGCCGCCGAGCACGGCGGCGGCGGCGATCAATGGCGTCGCATGGCGGACGCCGCCCCACGCCTGCGGCGAGACGGCCAGTGCGGCGAAATGCAGCGCGCTGGCCGCGGCCAGCGCCGCGAGCATCCAGCGCACGGCGGGAGACAACGGCGCGCGCGGCAACAACGCCAGGCCAAGCAGCGACAGCGCCATCAGCGCGATCGGGATCTTCGCGGCAAGGATCGCCGGCCAGGTGAACCACGGCGTGCGCCCCTCGTACACCTTGCCCCAGACCAGGTGCAAGGCGCCGCCGCGGCCTTCGATGCCGGTGCGCACCGTGTCGGCCAGGCCCCACAGGTAGGCGCGCGGCAGCAGGTGCAGGTCGTCGGCCACTGCGATCGCGCCGCGCAGCGCGGGCCTGGTGACCTCGGCGATCTTCGCGTCCATCGCGAGGTTGAACCCATCGCCGCCACCGGCATCGGCATGGAAGCGGAAACCGTACTGCGCCCACAGCAGGGCGACCCCGAGCACGACGCCGGCGGCCAGCTTCGCGCCGCGCCGCGCCGCCTCGCGCCATCCGCCGCGCCGCCCGCCCGACAGCGCAGCGGCCGCGAGGACGATGCCGACCCCGACCAGCCCCGCCAGCGCCGAATGCTTCGCGCCCAGCGCCAGCCCGACCGCGACGCCGAACACCGCCACCCAGCGCCAGCGCCACTCCGCCGCCAGCAATCCCGCCGCGACGACGACCAGCGCGAACGTCAGCGCCAGCACGCCGTCGGTCATCACCACTGGCAGGTGCGCGCCGATGGTCGGCTCGATGGCGAGGAACGCCAGCGTGCCCACCGCCCATGCCCGGCCCGCCGCGCGCCACAGCAGCAGGCCAAGCGCGAACAACAGCAATCCGTTCAGGCTCCACATCGCGATGCGGGCGCGCCGCTGCGCGCGCTCCGGATCGTTGTGCTCGAACATGGTCTGCTCGACCCATTCGCGTTCCTGCACCTTCTCGCGCAAGGCCGGCTCGGGGCCCAGCTTGAAGTCCGCCGGCATCCACGCACCGACCCAGAGCTTGGCCAGGGGCGGATGCTCGGGATTGAGGTGGCGGTCGCCGCCGCGCACGTAGGCGGTGCCGGCGACGATGTGCCAGGGTTCGTCGATGGTGAAGCTGTCCAGCCGCGTGCCGAAGGCCGAGCGCAGCACGGCGAGAATGGCCAGCACGGCCAACAGCAAGGCGATCGCGGAGCGTCCCATGGCGTTTCCCCGGTGCTTTGAACAAGCAACGGGGGCGACGCAGGGAACCGGCCGTCAGCCCTTTTCCAGCATCGGCGGCAACGGGCAATGCAGCACGCCGCAGATCGTGCGCAGCAGCTCGGCCTCGGCCACGGCGATGCGGTCGTCGTGGCCGATCGCGGCGGCGACCGCCTCGACCAGCAATTGCTTGGCCAGCGGGTCCAGCGCATCGAGCGCTTCCCATACGTCGTCCAGCGCACGCACGCCCTCGGCCGGCGGCGCGTACGCCACGTGTTCGTTCGGCAGCACGCGCTGCAGGCCGGCGAGGTAGGCGCGGCGCGCGGCCGCCTCGTCGGCGTTGCCGGCCTGCGCGACCACCGCCAGCAGCGTCGCCAGCTCGTGCTTGACCGCGCCCGGCTTGCGCCGGCCGAAGCGCGCATAGCGCGCCGGATCCAGCGATTCGCGTACTTGCGTTTCCAGCAGGCGACCCAGGCAGTATTCGAACAACGACACGCGACCGTCGGCGTTGACCACCGCGTGCACGGTGTCGATGAAGGCATCCAGCTCCGGCCGCGGCCGCAGCCGCAGCACCGGGAAAGTCAACGCGGCCAGCGGCAGGCGCACCATCGGGTGCAGTTCGGCGATCAGCTGCTCGTGGATGCGCCCCGCGTAATCGGCCATGGCCGCGCCCTGGCGCGCGCCGATCTCGCCGCGCTGGCGCGCGGCCAGCGCCTCGTCGTCGTCGAGCAGCAGGCCCAGCAGCAGCGGCATCGCCGCCTCGCGGCGCGCGGCCAGCCCGCGCAACGCGTCGGGGATGGCCGCGGCGATCGCATCGGCGCGGCGATAGTCGTCGGCGTCCGGGGTGGCGACCTGCGGGGTCACGCTGGCCGGCGCCAGCACCAGCGCGGCGTCTACCGGCGGCAAGGGCGGCGGCGCATTGATGCTGCCCGGATGCGGGCCGGTCAGGCCCAGCGCGACGTCTTCCTGCAAGCCGTTCGGCGGCGCCTTCAGCCAGTGCGCGGACAGCCGCTGCAGGCGCTCCGCGCCGAACGACGGCTCCAGCGCGCGGATGCGCTCGAGGATCGGCGGATGGGTGGCGAACCACTTCGACATCGCGAAACCCTGGCCGAACAGCATGTGGCTGACTTCCTCGGCCTTGCCCTTGTCGGTCAGCAGCGAGCCATCGTGCAGGCCGGCGATCTTCTTCAACGCCCCGGCCAGCCCGGCGGTCTGCCGGGTGAACTGCACCGCCGAGGCGTCGGCCAGCGATTCGCGCTGGCGGCTGACGCCGGCCTTGATCAGCCGGCCGAAGAACAGGCCGATGGAGCCGACCACCAGCGCGACCAGCGCGATGCCGAGCACCGCGCCGCCGCCGCGACCGCGGCCGCCGCGACCGTGCACCAGCACGCGCTCGCCGATGATGCTCAGCATCATGATCCCGAACAGCACGCCCATCAGCCGGATCGACAGGCGCATGTCGCCGTTGAGGACGTGGCTGAACTCGTGCGCGATCACGCCCTGCAGCTCGTCGCGGTTGAGCTTGTCCAGCGCGCCGCGGGTCACCGCGATCGCGGCGTCGGCCGGCGCGTAGCCGGCGGCGAAGGCGTTGATGCCGGCCTCGTGTTCCAGCACGTAGAGCTTGGGCACCGGCACGCCGGACGCGATCGCGATTTCCTCGACCACGTTGCGCAACCGGCGCAGGTTGAAGTCGCTGGCATCTTCCGGCACCGGCGTGCCGCCCATCTGCAGCGCCACCGCCTCGCCGCCGCCGCGCAGCGAGGCGATCCGGTACAGCGAGCCCAGCCCGATCACCGCCAGCGTGGCCAGGCTGCTCAGCGCGACCAGCGCCACCGCGCCGCCGGGGCTTTCCAGCTGCATGCCGAAAACCAGCAGCACGCCCAGGTCCACCGCGACCACGATCCCGGCCACGGCGAGCACGAACAGCACCACCATCCGGGTCGAATTGCGCCGCGCGGCGGCCTGGCGTTCGAAGAAGTTCATGTGGTCGGTTCGTCGGTTTCGGTTGCCGGCCGGCTTTGTAGAGCCGAGCTCGCTCGGCTACCTTTCGTTCCGGGACGGAAGATCAGGAGCAGCCGAGCACGCTCGGCCCTACAACAGCAAAAACAACGTCAAGAGCGTGCTCACCCACACTCGCGCCCCTCATCCGCCCTTCGGGCACCTTCTCTCCGCTTCGCGGGGAGAAGAAACCCGATCAGAACTTCACCTTCGGCGCCTCGCGCACCTCGGCCTTGTCCGCCGGAATGTCCAGCAACGCCGCCGGCGCGAAGTTGAACGCCCCCGCGATGAAACTGGACGGGAATACCTCGCGCTTGTTGTTGTAGGCCATCACGCTGTCGTTGTACGCCTGCCGCGCGAACGCCACCTTGTTCTCGGTGCTGGTCAGCTCCTCGGTCAGCTGCATCATGTTCTGGTTCGCCTTCAGGTCCGGATACGCCTCGGCCACCGCCAGCAACCGCCCCAGCCCCGCGTTCAGCTGGCCCTGCGCCGCCGCCAGTTGCGCCATCGCCTGCGGATCGCCCGGGTTGGCCTTGGCCGCGGCCAGGCCCGCCTGCGCCGCCGAGCGCGCCGCCACCACCGCCTCCAGCGTCTCGCGCTCGTGGGCCAGGTAGCCCTTCGCGGTCTCCACGAGGTTCGGGATCAGGTCGAAGCGGCGTTGCAACTGCACGTCGATCTGCGCGAAGGCGTTCCTGAATGCGTTCCGCGCCGTCACCAGGCCGTTGTAGATGCCGACGCCCCAGAGCAGGACGAACAGCGCCACGACGACCAGAATTGCCAGCAATGTGAACAAGATGGCCATTTAACTTCTCCTGATTTGGTGCAATAGGAAAATCCGGCGCTATCATCCGGCACGACCCAGCTTACGCAGGCCCCACGAACCATGAAAGACAACCGCAAGCGACGGTCGCTGCGCCCCTGGCGGCCTGCCCTGCTCGGCGCGATGCTGCCGCTGGCGCTCACCTCCACGGCGCAGACTAGCCTGCAATGGCGGCAACCGGAGCCGGCGGCCACGCAAAGCGTGACCGCGCACCCCGAATCGCCGACCCGGCCGATGCCCTACCGCACCAGCCTGTCCAGCCAGCCGCCGGTATCGCTGCCGGCCGGTTTCGACGTGGCCGCATTCGAAAGGATGGCGCAGCAGCTGACCGTCGGCCGGCGCGTGCCCGGCCTGGCCCTGGCCATCGTCCAGAACGGCCGCGTGCTGAGCGCGCGCGGCTATGGCGTGACCGACGTGTCCGCGCCGCAGTCGGTCGACGCGCACACCGTGTTCCGCCTGGCTTCGCTGTCGAAGGGCTTCGCCGGCACCCTGACCGGCCTGCTGGTCAACGACGGTGCGCTGCGCTGGGACAGCAAGGTCGTCGACTACGTGCCCGGCTTCCGGCTCAACGACCCCGCCGCGACCCGCCAGCTGACCGTGGCCGACGTGATCAGCCACCGCACCGGCCTGCGCGTGCACAACGCCTTCGACCGCGACATCGAGAACAACGCCGCCTACTACACGGTGGCGCACAAGCTGGCCAGCGCGCCGCTGGATTGCGCGCCGGGCCAGTGCTACGCCTACCAGAACGTGGCCTTCAGCCTGATCGGCGACGTGGTGTTCGCCAGCACCGGCAACTTCTACGAGCGCGAAGTGGAGCGCCGCCTGTTCAAGCCGCTGGGCATGAACGACGCCAGCATGGGGTTGGCCGGCATCGAATCCAGCCCGCGCTGGGCGCGTCCGCACGTGCGCAACCGCAACGGCTGGACCGCGCTGACGCCCAAGCCCGCCTACTACCGGCTGGCACCCGCCGCCGGCATCAACGCCAGCATCAGCGACATGGCGCAGTGGCTGATCGCGCAGACCGGGCACCGCCCCGACGTGCTGCCGGCGCCGCTGCTGGCCACGCTGCACGCGCCGGTGATTTCCACGCCGGGCGAGATGCGCACCAGCTGGCGCCATGCGCGCGTGCAGTCGGCCGGCTACGCGCTGGGCTGGCGCGTCTACGATTACGCCGGGCATCCGCTGGTCTTCCATGCCGGCGCGGTGCAGGGCTACCGCGGCATGCTGGCGATGCTGCCGGAGCGCGACTTCGGCGTGGCGATCCTGTGGAACAGCAGCAGCCACCTGCCTTCGGGCCTGCTGCCGACGATCCTCGACCGCGCGCTCGGCCTGCCCGCGCAGCAGTGGCTCGACCTGCCCGACGAGGACGACCTGATGCTGGCCGAATCGACCGCGCCTGCGGAAGACAGGGACAACGCCAGCGGCTCGGCCGCCAACCGCGCGACCGCTTCGCCGCAGTAACCCCCGGCAGGCGGCCCACGCCGCCCGGGCCCGGGCCGCCTGGTCGGCGTCTTCGGACACCCATAAAAAAAACTCTCCCCCCGCTGGGCAACCGGGGAGAGAGTTCATTCGGGTGTTACGGTATTTCGGGGTTGTTTTTAGATCAGCGGTGCCGGGGTGACCGGGAGGGCCGCAGCGGCAGGCTTGGTCTTTTTCTTGGACTTCGCCTTCTTGGCCTTCTTGGCCGGCTTCTTCTTGGCGGCCTTCTTGGTGGCCTTCTTCACGGTCTTCTTGGCAGCCTTCTTGGCAGCCTTCTTCGCGGGCTTCCTCTTCGCGACCTTCTTGGCGGCCTTCTTCGCGACCTTCTTGGCAGCCTTCTTGGCGGCCTTCCGCACGGTCTTCTTGGCGGCCTTCTTCGCGACCTTCTTGGCCGGCTTCTTCTTGGCGGCCTTCTTCATGGTCTTCTTGGCGGCCTTCTTCACGGCCTTCTTCGCGGCCTTCTTGGCCGGTTTCTTCTTGGCGGCTTTCTTGGTTGCCATGTGATAGCTCCTCGTCAATGAACTATGGGTTGTACAACGGGTTCAAGGCCCAGTAGCAAAAAACGCCGCGGGAGTCGGACCCGGCGGCAGCCGTCGACGCGCCAGGCGCGCCGCAACGGATTCGGTGGGGGCTGAAACACGCCCCTCTACAAATGCGAAAACACCCGCGACGCGGACGGCGCGGGTGCTGCGTTGGATTCGGTTCGGGGTTTTTTCGGGGGAAGCGAAGCCTTCGTACTGCTTCGTCAGGGTACGGGCGGCTGGCCGTTTCGTTGTCCGTTTCGTCGCGATGACCCGGCTCACTTGCTTCCGCAGGAAAGTTCTGCTGGGGCGAAACCTAATCACGCTTTTTTCAGGTGTCAACAGTTTTGGAAAAAAATCCGACGCTGACGGTCGGCCGCGAACCTCGACCGACGCGCCGGCGCGGAAGCGCATGCGCGCGCACATCGATCGCGCGCATGCGATCGACGACGCGAAGCGCGAAAAGAAAAGCGCGTTTTTCCCGAAGATTTTTCGCATGCGCTGCGCGAAGGCGTGTCGCGCCGGGCGCGCGCGAACGTCGCGCTCGACGCGAACGCGACGCCCCGGAAGGCATAAACCCGAGCTGACGCGGCCACGAAAAAAAGTTCCGGGTTTCGGCGTCGCACAACGCCCCCGATCGCCGATTTGCGCAAACTTCGCGCCGCCGCGGCTTCCGCCCGGGCGGTGCCGGAGACACCCGAACGACGCCGACGCGCAGCGCGCGCACGACGCGCCGGCAAGAAAAAACCCGCGCCTGGCGACGCGGGTTTCGTGACTCGCTCCGCGCTTGCGCGCGGCGGCGGCGCCGGCCTCAGTGTTCCTCTTCCTCCAGCAACGCGGCGTAGTCGTCGGGCGAGAGCAGGTCGTTGGCCTGTTCCGGATCGTCGGCCTCGAGCACGAACAGCCAGCCTTCGCCGTAGGCGTCCTCGTTGATGGTTTCCGGCTTGTCCGCCAGCGCCGAGTTGACCTCGACGATCTTGCCGGCGAGCGGGCTGTAGACGTCGGAGGCGGCCTTCACCGACTCGACCACCGCGCAGGCGGCGCCGGCGTCGACGTGGTCGCCGACGGCCGGCAGTTCGACGTAGACCAGGTCGCCGAGCAGGCCTTGCGCGTGGTCGGAGATGCCGACGGTGACGCGTCCGTCGCCCTCGACGCGGGCCCATTCGTGGGACTTGAGGAATTTGAGATCGCCGGGAATCTCGCTCATCGGGGTGCTCCAGTTTTTTCGTAGGCCCGCGGTGCGCGGGTCGGGGGCGGTGGAATTAGTTTAACGGACGAAGCGCGCCGGTAAAGCGTGCTCAGCCGAGCACGCCGGGCTGCGGCTGGCCGTCCCGGACGAACGGGAACTTGACCACGCGCACCGGGATCTCCTTGCCGCGGATGTCGACGCGCACCGCGCCCGGCGCGCCGGCCGGCACGCGCGCGAAGGCGATCGCCTTGCCCAGCGTGGGCGAGAAGGTGCCGCTGAGGATCTCGCCCTCGCCATTGGCGGTAAGCACCTTCTGTCCGTGGCGCAGCACGCCCTTCTCGTCCATCACCAGGCCGACCAGCTGGGTCGGCACGCCGGCGGCCTTCTGGGCCTCCAGCGCGGAGCGGCCGATGAAGTCGCGTCCCTCGTCGAGCGATACGGTCCACGCCAGCGCCGCCTCGTACGGCGTGGTGGCCTCGTCCATGTCCTGGCCGTACAGGTTCATGCCGGCTTCGAGGCGCAGCGTGTCGCGCGCACCGAGGCCGGCCGGCTTCACCCCGGCGGCCAGCAGCGCGTTCCAGAACGCGACCGCGGCCTCCTGCGGCAGCACGATCTCGTAGCCGTCCTCGCCGGTGTAGCCGGTGCGGGCGACGAACAGCGGCACGCCGTCGGCGCTCTGCACCTCGACCGCGGCGAAGCGCGACAGCTTGTCGGCGGCGGCGCGGTCGGACTCGCGCAGCAGGCCGAGGACCTTGGCGCGGGCGTTCGGGCCCTGCACCGCGACCATCGCGAAGTCGGCGCGCTCGGTCACCTTCACGTCGAAGGCCGCGGCCTGCCTGGTGATCCACGCCAGGTCCTTGTCGCGGGTGGCGGCGTTGACGACCAGGCGGAAGAAGTCCTCGGCCATGAAGTAGACGATCAGATCGTCGATGACCCCGCCCTGCTCGTTCAGCATCGCGGTGTACAGCGCCTTGCCCGACGCCTTCAGCTTGTCGACCGAGTTGGCGACCAGCCGGCGCAGGAATTCGCGGGTGCGCGCGCCATGCAGGTCGACCACGGTCATGTGGCTGACGTCGAACATGCCGGCGTCGCGGCGGACCTGGTGGTGCTCGTCGATCTGCGAACCGTAGTGGATCGGCATGTCCCAGCCGCCGAAGTCGACCATCTTGGCGCCGAGGGCGCGGTGGGTGTCGTTGAGGATGGTCTTCTGGGTCATGGCGTCCGGGTCTGCGAGAGAAAGGCGGCATTATCCCAGACCGGACCCGGCTTGCGCCTCCCATGGAAGAGGACGCGGTCGTCCGCAGCGCGGATGGCGGGGGATTTCACGGGATGCGGCGAGCGGCGAATCCCCTCCTCGATTCCCCTTTTGCAAAGGAGGGGGGCTTCGTGCGTGATGTCTGGAACATCACGCCGGCGGCGCGACCGGCGTTTCCTTCAGCGCACGCAGCGCCGCACCGAACACCCGCCATGCCGAGCGCAGGAACATGACCAGCAGCGCGGCGGCCACCAGCAGGTCGGGCCAGCCGGCGCCGAACAGCCAGACGCCGATGCCGGCGGCGATCACGGCCAGGCCTTCGCGGATGTCGTTGCGCGAGCACTCGTAGGCCGAGGCAAGGTTGATGTCGCCGTCGCGGTACGGGCGGAGCAGCCACAGGCAGAAGGCGTTGGCGGCGAGGTTGAGGGCGCCGACGATGCCCATGGTCTCGAACAGCGGCGTGGCCGGCTCAAGCAGGCGCCAGACGATCTGCGCGGCGACGGCCAGCGCGGCGGCGAGGATCAGCGCGGCCTTGAGCAGGGCGACGCGGGCCTTGGCCTTCAGGCCGGCGCCGACGACGAGGAAGCTGAGCGCATAGGTGGCGGCGTCGCCCAGGTTGTCGAGGCTGCCGGACAGCAGCGACGAGGAGCGCGAATGCCACGCGGCGGCGACCATCATCGCGAAGGTCGCCAGGTTGATGAACAGCACGACCAGCAGCACGCGCTTCTGCTTCGCCTGCATACGCTGGACGTCGGCTTGGCAGTGGCCGCAGCAATCGCTCATCTTTTGTGCTCAACCGTAGGTCGGCCCTACGCGGTCGACGCACCATGCCCCTAGGGATCGCGTGCGCCGGGGGCGTAGCCCCGGCCTACAGCACCTAAAACGTCACCAGGGAATCGTACGCCAGAACAGTACGCGTTGCCCTGTTCGCTCGACCGCCAGCGCAGGAGAGCCCGGATGCTTCCAGCAATCATAGAAATCGAAACCTAGCCATTCGTCCGGTATCCAATCGCGCTTGAAGACTGGCTTGTAGATCTTGCCTTCTTCAGTTGCGCGGCAAGATTCCGGCGGCTGCCATTTCGTGCTGGTGGGCACGCGAAAGACCAATGCACTTTCGTTTGTGTCGACGTTGTGCACTTCACGCAAATTTCGTGCCTCCGACGGGATCCAATCCGGGATCCATCCTGCTCGCATCATCCCGGCAAGCTTAGCCTCTTCAGATGTTGTGAACGACGAATCAAACACGTCGTTCGTACATGACGAGGCAGACACTACTACCGCAAATAGCGACAACAGCCTGAAACATCGCGTCACGCCTCCTGCACCTTCAACGTCATCCCGTCCGTCGCCACGACGCGGACGAGCGAGCCGGCCGGCAGGTCGGGCCCCTCGACCGACCAGAACGCGTCGGCAATCTGCACCCGCCCGCCGCGGCCACTGACGATGGGCCGTTCCAGCTTCGCCACCTCGCCGACCAGCTGGTCGGCGCGACGGTTCAGCAACGGCTTGTCGCTGGCGCGGCCCTTGCCGCGGAACCACTTGACGTAGATCCCGACCGAAATCACCGCGAACACCGAGAACAGGATCGCCTGCGCCAGCCAGCCCAGTCCCGGCAGCGCCAGCACCACGACCGCCATCGCCGCGGCCGCGAAGCCGAACCACAGCATGAAGGCGCCCGGCGCCATCGTCTCCGCCGCGAACAGCAGCAACGCCAGCACCGCCCAGAATGCGAATTTGAAGCTCATCGTTTCGGTTTCCTCGTGGACTCGTGTTCGATCCAACCCGCCCATGCCCAGAACCCGTTCGTGCTGAGCGTAGTCCGCGCGGCGGACGAAGTCGAAGCACCCTTCGACTTCGCGCCTTCGGCGCTACGCTCAGGGCGAACGGGGCCAGAACAAATTACGCCCCCGGCACCCGCGGCGGCCTGGCCGCGATCGCCGCCTGCTGCTTGCCCAGCGCGTCCTTCGCCAGTTCGGCGATACCGGCCAGCGAGCCGATCACGCCGCTGGCTTCCATCGGCATCAGCACGAACTTCTGGTTCGGCGCCGTGGCCAGCTCCTTGAACGCTTCCACGTACTTCTGCGCGATGAAGTAGTTGATCGCCTGCACGTCGCCCTGGGCGATCGCCTGCGACACCATCTGCGTCGCCTTGGCCTCGGCCTCGGCCAGGCGTTCGCGCGCCTCGGCCTCGCGGTAGGCGGCCTCGCGCTTGCCTTCGGCCTCGAGGATCGCGGACTGCTTCTCGCCCTCGGCGCGCAGGATTTCCGACTGGCGCGAGCCCTCGGCTTCCAGGATCGAGGCGCGCTTGTCGCGTTCGGCCTTCATCTGCCGCGCCATCGCGTCGACCAGGTCGCGCGGCGGCTGGATGTCCTTGATCTCGATGCGGTTGACCTTGACGCCCCACGGACTGGTCGCGTGGTCGACCACGCCGAGCAGGCGCGCGTTGATCGTCTCGCGCTGGCTCAGCGATTCGTCCAGGTCCATCGAGCCGATCACGGTACGGATGTTGGTCTGCACCAGCGCGATCATCGCCTGGTCCAGGTTCGCCACCTCGTACGCCGCCTTGGCCGCGTCCAGCACCTGGAAGAACACCACGCCATCGACCTTGACCACCGCGTTGTCCTTGGTGATCACGTCCTGGGAAGGCACGTCGAACACCTGTTCCATCATGTTGACCTTGCGGCCGATGCCCTGCACGTACGGCAGCAGGAAGTGCAGGCCCGGCGACATGGTGTGGGTGTACTTGCCGAACTGTTCGACCGTGTACTCGAAGCCCTGCGGCACCACCCGCACCCCCTTGAAGAAGGTGACGATGATGAAGACGACGATGGCGGCGACGACGAATGCGCTGATCCCCATGAACTTTCCCCTTTCCTGATTGTTCGGATCGATTATAGGCGCGCTTTGCCCCTCTCCCTGCGACGGCAAAGGGAGGTCGTGGGGGATCGGGTCGGAGGCGGAGATTTCCCGCAACGGCCATGCGCCGCCTCCCGGCCCGGCCCCGCCACCGCAGGGGAAATCCGCTGCGACGCTTTTCCCGCCCGCCGCATCTACATGGACATGCCGCCCCGCTCCAGCTTCGCCATCGACGTCCCCGCCGCCCTGCTCGCCCGCGCGCGCAACGGCCAGGCGGAGGCGTTCGAACAGCTGTACCGGCGCTTCGAGCGGCCGGTGTTCACCCTCGCCTTGCGCATCTGCGGCGACCGCGAGGAGGCGCAGGAGGTGCTGCAGGACACCATGCTCAAGCTGCTGCGGCAGGTGGGCAGCTACCGCGGCGACGGCGGCAGCCCGTTCTGGGGCTGGCTTCGCCAGATCGCGGTCAACGAAGCGCTGATGCGGCTGCGGCGCGGGCGGGTGCAGGCGCTGGAAGCCGGCACCGACGACGAGGACCGCTTCGGCGAGGACCTGGCGCCGCTGCCGCCAGCCGCCGCCGACGCCGCGCTGCTGCAGCGCGCGCTGGCGCAACTGCCCGCCGCCACCCGCAGCGTGCTGTGGCTGTACCACGCCGAAGGCTATACCCACGACGAAATCGCCACGCTGATGCAACGCACGCCCAGCTTTTCCAAGTCGCAACTGGCGCGCGGCACCCGCCGCCTGCGCGCCCTGCTCCAGATCGAGGAACCGGCCCATGCCTGACGAACGCATGCCCCACGACAAACTGCCCGGCAATGGCCGCCGCGACGAACCGCGCAACTGGACGGAGGCCTTCGCCGCGCTGCCGCTGGAAACGCCGCCGCGCGACGCATGGGCGCAGCTCGCGGCCGAGCTGCGTCCGGCCACGGGGCCGAAGCGCAATCGTCGCCCGTTGTGGATGGCGCTGGCCGCCGCCGTGGCGCTGGCGCTCGCGTTGCCGTTCGCGCGACTGCCGCGCGGCGACGAAACGCCGCCGAGCGCGGCCATGCAGCCGGCAACCGACGCGCCGGTTGCGAGCGCGGACAAGTCGCCCGTGGACCCGGCCGTCGAATCCCCCGGCGAAAGCCCGGCCGTCGAACCGACTCCCTCGCCCGCACGCGTCACCCGCACGACCGCGAAGCCGAAAACGGCGCCGACGCCGGTCGCGAAGGCGCCGGCAAACGATGCGGCCGCGCTCGCGTCGCTGTACACGCAGTCCGCGCAACTCGAGGGCCTGCTCGCGCGGATGCGCGACGACCGCGTGTCCACCGGGCCGGCGGCGGTACTGGCCGACCGGCTGGAAACCCGTGTCGCGTTGATCGACGCCTCGCTGGCCGAGCCGGCATTGGACGACGCGCGCCGCACCGACCTGTGGCGCGAGCGCGTCGACGCGCTGCGCCAGCTGGCCGGATTCGAAAGTACCCAACGCTGGCTGGCCGCGCAGGGCGAAAGCTACGACGCGCAGCTGGTGGCCGTTTACTGATTGCCCGAGGAGACACAAATGAAAACTTCCCGACTTGCCGCCGCCCTGCTGGCCTGCATCGCACTCGATGGCGGGGCAACCTTCGCCCAGTCGTCGCCGAAACCGGCCGATGCCGACAAGGAACTGGCCGCCGCGCGCGAAGACCTGGCGCGCGCCGCGCGCCGCGTGGCCGAACTCACCCGCGACACGCTGCCGCAGGCGATGGAACAGGTCCAGCAAAGCTTCCGGTTCTCGCGGCGACCGGTCATCGGCGTGGTGCTGGCGCCCGACGCCGCCGCCGGCGTGCGCATCGGCGGCGTCACCCCGGACAGCGCCGCGGCCAAGGCGGGATTGAAGGCCGGCGACCGCATCGTCAGCCTCAATGGGATGGAAATCCTCGGCAACACCCCGCAGCTGCGCATCGACAATGCGCTCCGCCTGTTCGAAAAACTGGAAGAAAACAAGCCGGTGAAGATCGGCTACGTGCGCGATGGCCGCATGGCGACCGTCAGCGCGACGCCGAAACTGGATGACCGGGTCTTCGTGTTCAATGATGCGGATGGCGGCCTCACCAAGATCTCCGGCCCCGTCTCCATCCGGCACCGCAAGGACGGGGCCATCGAAATCGAAGGCAGTGGGATCGAAGGCGCCTTCAAGGCCGACAGCGACGCCATCAAGAAACAGGTCGACCAGGCCTTTGCCGAAATCCACCGCATCGCACCCGACGGCAAGGGCGGCTTCGAGGTCGGACCGTTGGTCGAAGCCTTCCGCTGGAGCGGCCTCAACCTGGCGGCGATCGATCCGCAACTGGGCCGCTATTTCGGAACCGACAAGGGCGTACTGGTGATCAGCAGCGGCGAGGACCTCGGCGAATTGCAGGCCGGCGACGTGATCCAGAAGATCGATGGCAAGCCGGTGGACACGCCGCGCGAGGCGATGGCCGCCCTGCGCGCCAAGCCCGCCGGCAGCGCGATCGAAGTCGAATTCCTGCGCGACCGCAAGTCGCAACGCGCCAGCGTCAAGGCGCCGAAGGCAGTGCCGTTCCGCCTCCAGTTGCCGTCGCCACCGGCACCGCCCGCCGCGCCCGCAGCGCCACCTGCGCCGGACACGGCAGCGATGCCGGCTCCTCCCGCGCCGCCTGCTGCGCCGGCGCCCATCGTCCGTTCGGAACGGCACGTGGTGATTGCCGGCGACGATGGCAAAGTGTTCGAGTGGAGCGACGGGGGCGATGGCGAACTGCCGGCGCCACCCGCCCCGCCCGCCTCGCCCGTGCCGCCGGTCGCGCCGAAGGGAGATTGATCCAATCGCTGGCGATCGGCCTGCCTCTCTCCTCCGCATGAGAGGGAAATGCGTGCGCAGCACGCCAGGAAGAGGGTTCGGCTTTTGATGTCGCCGTCATTCCCGCGGAAGCGGGAATGACGAGCCGACAACGCTTATTTGGTCAGGATCAGCTTGTCGTTGCTGGTGTGGCGCAGGCGGTAAACGCGGTCGCCGTGACGGATCAGGATTTCGCGGTGGCCCTGCAGCAGCGTTTCGCTGCTGAAAACCGCTTCGGCGGCTTGGGGCCGGACCGCGGCGAAATGGGAAACGTTGCGGGCCGGCGACGGGAAAGCGTGGGGCTGGGCGCTCATGGGGGCATCCGGTGAATGGCTCGATTAGAATGATAATAATTCTCATTCATGAGTCAATAGCCCTGCGGCCGGCTACAATTCGCGCACTTACCTCCGGGGAGTAGCCCGTCCGCCCCGCCTCCACAGGCACCTGGCGGATGCCGCGCGTCAACACACTCGGCTCGCCGCATGGACCATGCGGCGCCGTGGCGCGCGGGGCCGAAGCATGCCGCTTCGCTGCCGGGCAAGACCGAAGGCGAGCGTCGCGCGTACCCGGGCCGGGCCGCGTGGCGTCCGCCTTCGCGTCCGCGAATGCCTGGCCCCGGGAATTCCATGCTGACCCTGCAAGCCCTGTCGGTATCGACCGCGACCGTTGCGCTGGCCGAAATCGGCGACAAGACCCAGTTGCTGGCGCTGTTCCTGGCCACCCGTTTCCGCAAGCCCTGGCCGATCGCCTTCGGCATCCTCACCGCGACCGTGGTCAACCACGGCCTGTCGGCGTGGCTCGGCGTCGGCCTGAACCAGTGGCTGTCGCCGCAACTGTTGCGCTGGATCGTCGCGACCAGCTTCCTCGCGGTCGGCGCATGGACGCTGGTCCCCGACAAGCTGGGCGAAGAAGACGAGAAACTGCCGCGGCGCGGCGCCTACCTGGCGACGACGCTGGCCTTCTTCCTGGCCGAAGTCGGCGACAAGACCCAGGTCGCGACGGTGTTGCTGGCGACCAAATACCAGCCGCTGTGGCCGGTGGTGGTCGGCACCACGGTCGGCATGCTGCTCGCCAACCTGCCGGTGGTGTGGCTGGGCCATCGCTTCGCCGACCGCCTGCCGCTGAAGCCGGCGCGGATGGTCGCCGCGGCAGTGTTCGTGCTGTTGGGACTGTGGGTGGCGTGGCGCGGGATCGGCTGACGGCCGGCGATTGAGGGTAGGCCGGCGCAGGCCTATGCTGCGCCGGCAAGGGGGGAACTTACGTGTCCCAGACGATCTCCGGTCTGCGCGACTTCTGGCGGCGCCTGCTGGCGCGCCCGGACGCGGTCATGCTGGAAATCGGCGCGGGCGGCGAACTGCTGGTGGCGCGGTTGCGGGCGCTGCTGGCGTGGCTGCTGTTGTTGCTGCCGTCGATCAATGCGCTGGCCGGCGGCACGCCCAAGGAAACGGTGATCGGCCTGTTCGGCGTGGCGCTCGCGATCTCGATGGCGCATGTCTGGCTCGCGCTGGCGCGCCAGCGCGGCCGCCACCGCTGGCTGCCCTGGGCCACCACCGCCTACGACGTCACCAGTACCACGCTGGTGCTGGCACTGCTGGCCTGGAGTTCGCCGGTGGCCAGCCTGAACAGCATGGTGGTGTGGGCGTTCTACCTGATCTCGATCTGCATGACCGCGCTGCGCAACGACGGCCGCCTGACCGTGTTCGCCGGCGCGCTGGCACTGATCCAGTACGCCTTGCTCGCGCTGTGCATCTTCGCCACGGTCGACGACCCCGGCCAGCTGTTTTCGGTGGAATACGGCACCGCCACCCCTGCCAACCAGATCCAGCGGCTGGTGCTGATCGGGCTGATGACCGGCCTGACCGCCACCGTGGTCTACCGCATGCAGCGTCTGGTGGAAATGTCGGGCACCGACGGCCTGACCGGCCTGCCCAACCGCACCTGGCTGGTGCACCGCTTCCCGAGCCTGCTCGCCGCCGCAACCGGCAGCGCCAACGCACTCGCGCTGTGCCTGATCGACCTGGACTATTTCAAGCGGATCAACGACGAAGTCGGCCACCTGGCCGGGGACCGCGCGCTGCGGCACGTGGTGGACGTGCTGCGCGGGCAACTGGGCCCGAAGGAATGGCTGGCGCGCATCGGCGGCGAGGAATTCACCCTGCTGCTGCCGCTCCCGGCCGGCCTAGCCTGGGAGCGGCTGGAGGCGATGCGCCGCAACGTGGCCGCGCAGCCGTTCCTGCCCGAGCACGACGCCGAGCCGATCCGCCTGACCTTCAGCGCCGGCATCGCCTGCTGGCCGCGGGATGGCGCCGATCTCTCCGCCCTGCTGCGTTGCGCCGACCTGCGCCTGCGCCGGGCCAAGCTGGAAGGCCGCAACCGGGTGCTGGCGGGCACCTCCTGAAAGGCGCCGCTGGACGCCGCCACCGCGCCTGACTACCCTGCGGGCTTTGTTGCCGGTCAGGGGAACTGCATGTTGGAAGGTCTGGGGCGCGTCGGTTTCGGCCTGTTCGGGTTGGCGGTGCTGGTCGGCATCGCCTGGTTGTTCTCCAACAACAAGCGCGCGGTCGACTGGAAGCTGGTCGGCACCGGCGTCGGCCTGCAGATCGGCTTCGCCGCGCTGGTGCTGCTGGTGCCGGGCGGGCGCGACGTGTTCGACGCGCTGGGCAGGGGCTTCGTCAAGGTGCTGAGCTTCGTCAACGAAGGCAGCAACTTCATCTTCGGCAGCCTGATGGACACCTCGAAGATCGGCTTCATCTTCGCCTTCCAGGTGCTGCCGACCATCATCTTCTTCTCCGCGCTGATGGGCGTGCTGTACCACCTGAACGTGATGCAGATGGTGGTGCGGGCGATGGCCTGGGCGATCACCAAGGTGATGAAGGTGTCCGGCGCCGAGACCACCAGCGTCTGCGCCAGCGTGTTCATCGGCCAGACCGAGGCGCCGCTGACCGTGCGCCCGTACATCCCGCGGATGACCGAGTCGGAACTGATCACGATGATGATCGGCGGCATGGCGCACATCGCCGGCGGCGTGCTGGCCGCCTACGTCGGCATGCTCGGCGGCGGCGACCCGGTGCAGCAGGCGTTCTACGCCAAGCACCTGCTCGCGGCCAGCATCATGGCCGCGCCGGCCACGCTGGTGATCGCCAAGATCCTGATCCCCGAGACCGGCGAGCCGCTGACCCGCGGCACGGTGAAGATGGAGGTGGAGAAGACCACCAGCAACGTGATCGACGCGGCCGCGGCCGGCGCCGGCGACGGCCTGCGCCTGGCGCTGAACATCGGCGCGATGCTGCTGGCCTTCATCGCCCTGATCGCGCTGCTCAACGCGCCGCTGACCTGGCTGGGCGACGTCACCGGGATCGCGGGCGTCATCGGCAAGCCGACCAACCTGTCGACGATCTTCGGCTACGTCCTCGCGCCGATCGCGTGGGTGATCGGCACGCCGTGGGCCGACGCGACCACGGTCGGCTCGCTGATCGGGCAGAAGGTGGTGATCAACGAATTCGTCGCCTACACCGACCTGGCCAACATCGTGAACGGCAAGTCGCCCGGCGTCGCATTGAGCGAGGAGGGCCGCCTGATCGCGACCTACGCGCTGTGCGGCTTCGCCAACTTCAGCTCGATCGCGATCCAGATCGGCGGCATCGGCGGCCTGGCCCCGGACCGCCGCCACGACCTGGCCCGCTTCGGCCTGCGCGCGGTGCTCGGCGGCTCGATCGCGACCTTCATGACCGCGACGATCGCCGGCGTGCTGACCCACTTCAGCTAACGATTCGCTAATCCCGCCCCGCTTACCCTCGGCATTCCTTTCATCCGCACATGGAGGTTGTAATGGCAGGCAAGTTCGTCATCAGCAAGCGCAGCAACGGCGATTTCCAGTTCGTGCTGAAGGCCGGCAATGGCCAGGTCATCCTGGCCAGCCAGGGCTACAACGACAAGGCCGGCGCGAAGAACGGCATCGAATCGGTGCGCAAGAACAGCCAGGACGACGGCAAGTTCGACCGCAAGACGTCCAGCAACGGCAAGCCGTACTTCAACCTGCTGGCAGGCAACGGCCAGATCATCGGCAGCAGCGAGATGTACGAAAGCGAGGCCGCGCGCGACAACGGCATCAAGTCGGTGCAAACCAACGCGCCGGATGCGGCGATCGCGGACGAGACCGCCTGAGCCTTCCCGCCCGCGGCGTCCCGGAGAAACCCGGCTGCGGCCGGGTTTTTTCGTGCTGCCCTACAATACCGGCATGCGCATCGGACCCCATTCCATCGACACCCCGGTCGTCCTCGCGCCGATGGCCGGGGTCACCGACAAGCCGTTCCGGCAGCTGTGCAAGCGGCTGGGCGCGGGCCTGGCCGTGTCCGAGATGACGATCAGCGACCCGCGCTTCTGGAAGACCAGCAAGTCGCGCACGCGCATGGACCACGCGGGCGAACCGGCGCCGGTCAGCGTGCAGATCGCCGGTACCGAACCCGGGCAACTGGCCGAGGCGGCGAGGTACAACGTCGCCCACGGCGCGCAGATCGTCGACATCAACATGGGCTGCCCGGCGAAGAAGGTCTGCAACACCTGGGCCGGCAGCGCGCTGATGCGCGACGAAGCGCTGGTCGCGCGGATCCTGGCCGCGGTGGTGAAGTCGGTCGACGTGCCGGTGACGCTGAAGATCCGCACCGGCTGGAACGCGGAGAACCGCAACGCGCCGGCGATCGCCCGCATCGCCGAGGACTGCGGCATCGCCGCGCTCGCGGTGCACGGCCGCACCCGCGACCAGCAATACGGCGGCGAAGCCGAGTACGACACCATCGCCGCGATCAAGTCGCAACTGCGGATCCCGGTGATCGCCAACGGCGACATCGATTCGCCGCGCAAGGCCGCCTTCGTGCTGAAGCGCACCGGCTGCGACGCGGTGATGGTCGGCCGCGCCGCGCAGGGCCGGCCGTGGATCTTCCGCGAGATCGCGCATTACCTCGCGACCGGCACGGAGCCGGCGCCGCCGTCGCTGCAGGAAGTCCGCGACATCCTGCTGGGCCATCTGCGCGCATTGCACGCGCACTACGGCGAACAGGCCGGCGTGCGCATCGCACGCAAGCACCTGGGCTGGTACGCGAAGGACCGCCCCGAGAACCTCGCCTTCCGTGCCGTGGTCAACCGCGCCGAAACCGCCGAGGCGCAGATCGCGCTGACCCGCGGCTATTTCGACGCGCTGGTCGCCGGCGTGGCGCCGGAACTGCCGGCGGCGGCATAAACGCCGGCGCCCGAACCCGGATCCCCGCTTCCCTGCCGTTCGTCGGTGTGCCTTCGAGCACATGCAACGCGCATCGCGTTTTTTCGATCCTTGGTAGCGGAGGCACTCCGTGCGCAAGACGCGCGACGGCAGCGCCCCCACCCGCAAACCTCGGAGGAAACGTCGATGAAAACTTCGTCGCTCACACTGGCGCTGCTCGTCGCGGCGGCCTCTCCCGCCCTCGTCGTCGCCGATGCGGACGCACAGGAAACCAACTTGCGTCCGATTCGCGCCGAAATGGCCGCGCCCGCCCCGATCAGCGGTTTCCGCGCCTGGCAGTTGCTTGCGCTGGAAACCAACCTGACCGCGCGGGATGTGGGCCTGGTGCTGACCACGGTCGCCCACAACGAACGCTTCCGCTTCCGCGCCGACCGCGACATGGCCCGCGGATTCGAGCGCGCGTTGGGATCCGAACGGTATTCGGACCTGATCGCCGGCCTTCCGGTCGAACTGCATTCGCCGGCCGTGCTGGAAGCGGCCCGCGGCATGGCGCAGGCGGATCCGCCGGGACGGTCCGCTCCGGCGCGCGGCCTGTGGGTGGCGGTGGCCCCATGATGGCCGCGCCGGGAAAGCAGACGGCCCGGACCCGCTCGCGCGAATCCGGGCCGCTGTCGGCGTTGCCGCGGCGCCGGGCGCCTTACGCGAACACCTTGAAGCGGCCTTCGTCTTCGATGAAGGCCTTCTCGCCGATCGGCGCTTCGTTCGAGCCGAACGGCATCTGCGCGCGCAGCTTCCAGCTGGCCGGCACGCCCCATTCCTTCCGCACGTCGGCGTCGACCAGCGGATTGTAGTGCTGCAGGCTGGCGCCGATGCCGGCGTTGGCCAGCACGGTCCAGACCGCGAACTGGGCGATGCCGGTGGAATGTTCCGACCAGACCGGGAAGTTGTCGGCGTACAGGGCGAACTGCTCCTGCAGGCCGGTGACCACGTCCTGGTCCTCGAAGAACAGCACGGTGCCGGCGCCGGCGGCGAAGCCGTCGATGCGCTGCTCGCTGGCCGGGAAGGCATCGGCCGGCACGATCTTGCGCAGCGCCTCCTTGACGAAGCCCCAGAACTTCCCGCTCTGCTCGCCGAACAGGATCACGACGCGCGAGGACTGCGAGTTGAACGCCGACGGCGACTGGCGCACGGCGTCCCTGATCAGCGCGGCGGTGTCTTCCTTGCTCAGGGGAAGGTTCTTGCCCAGCGCGTACTGGGTGCGGCGGTTCTTGATCGCTTCAAGGGCGATGTTGCCCACCTTGGCGGTATCGAAGGCGAAATTGGTCATGGCGGAGTTCCTCGGCTGCGTGGCGGAATTGCTGCGGGCCGCCATGCTAGCCAGCCGCCGCACCGGCGAAACCCGCGCCGCGGAAATGGATTGTTCCAGCGGATGGAACGGCGTCAGGGCGCGCCTGCGCCCGCGGCCGCGGCCGGCTCGACGCGGATGCGCCGCCACGTCGCGTCGAACAGCGCGCCGGCATCGCGCGATGCCGGCAACTGTCGCGGCGGCACCGCACGCCAGCCCGGGTTTCCGTGCTCGGCGACGATGAAGCGGAAGAAGTAGTCGGGCTCGCTGCCCATGCGCAAATCGCTGAGCACGAGCTCGCCATCGCGCAGCTCGGCCTTCTGGAATCCGTGGTTGAACCAGGTCAACCGTTGCACGGTTGGAACAGCCCGTGCCGCGTCCAGCACGGCCGTGTCGCTGGCATGGCGCCGGAAGCGCATCGGCCCGCGGTCGGCGACGAGCGATCGGAAACCTTCGACGTAGCCGTCCGGGGTCATCGCGACCACCCGCCACAGCAGGGTGTTCATCGGCGTCGGCACCGAGAAGCGCGGCGCGGCGCCGAGTCCCATCGCGACGAGGGAGCGTTGCGCCTCGCGCTCGACCAGCGCCTTGGCGACCAGCGACCAGCCGAGATAGGCGGTGCCGAGCGCGACGCCGGCCAGCAGCGCGCGCCGGCCGACGGGACTTTCGCGCGCGAACCACGCGACCACGCAGGCGGCGAACCACGGCAGGGTGAACAGCGGATCGACGATGAACAGGCTGCCGCCCATCAGCGGCCGCACCGGCAGCGGCCAGAACAGCTGGGTACCGTAGATGGTGAAGCTGTCGATCAGCGGGTGCGACATCAGGCAGGCGAAGATGGCCCACCACCAGCGCACCGGCGATTGCGCCACGCGCCCGCCGCGACGCTTGAACCAGGCCCACAATGCCCAGGCGACGAACGGCAGCACGAACCACGAATGCGTCGCCGCGCGATGGCTGGTCATCTGCGCGACCGGGTCGGCGAACAGGACCAGCGGGATCACGTCGAGGTCGGGCAAAGTATTGAGCGCGGCACCGGCCAGCAACGCGGCGCGGCGGTGCTGCTTCGGGGCGATGGCCGCGGCGATCGCGCCGCCGTAGAACAGGTGGGTGATCGAATCCATGCCTGAATGCTAGCAGGCCGGAATCCGCGCCCGACCGCCGACCGCGCGCATCGACGCAGCGGATGCGTGCCGATGCGGGTATCGTGGCGGCCGGCCTTTCCCGGAGCTGCCAACGATGAACCCGCGTCGCCGCCTGCTGATCGCTTCCGTCGCCATCGTCCCGTTCGCGCTGGCCGGATGCGCCGGCCTGGACACCATGGCCGCGCTGCTCGGCAACCAGTTCTCCCTGTCGCAGATGCAGATCCAGCAGTCGCTCAACGGCAACTTCCCGAAGCGCTACGACAAGCTGGGCGGACTGATATCGCTGAGCCTGATGAATCCGCGCCTGAGCATTCCGGCCGACAGCCATCGCATGCGCGTCGACTTCGACCTCGGCATCGGCACCTTCGGCGGCGGCAGCAAGCCCAATGGCCACTTCGCCCTGTCCAGCGGCGTGCGCTTCGACGCGCGCACGCTGGGCATCCACCTCGACCAGCCGGCGATCGAAAGCGTCGACGTGCCGGCGCTGGGCGGCGCGATGAACTCGACCGTGCGCGGCGCGCTGAACGCCTGGCTGGCCGACTACTCGCGCGACGAGCCGATATACGAGTTCGACAACACCCTGCTCGGCCGCATCGGCTCGCGCCGGGTCGCCAGCACCGAGATCGCGAACGGCCAGGTGGTGGTCAACCTGCAATAGGCGCTGGCGATGTAATCGCACGCGCGGAATCCCGTATCCGGACTAGCCGCCACCGGTGCATGCCGGTTGTGGCGTCCCTTCCAACGAGGATTCCGCCATGAATGTCCGCAATGCAACCGGTAATGCGCCGCGGCTGCTCGTGCTCGGCGTGGCCCTGGCCATCGCCGGGCCGGCCTGCGCCGATGCCGTGACCGACTGGAATGCCACCTACGACCAGGTCTCGCCGAATGTCGGCCCGCCGCCAGCGCGCGCCTACCTCGGCGCGCTGGTGCACATCGCCATCCACGACGCGCTGAACAACATCGATCCACGCTTCGGAACCTATACCGTGGCACGCCCCGCCGCGGCCAATGCCTCGCCGGAAGCGGCCATTGCCGCCGCGGCCCGCGACGTGCTGGTTGCGCGACTGGGCTGCCAGCCGGTACCGCCGCCGGCCAACATCACGGCGTGCAACCTGGTCGCCAACCAGTACACCGCATCTCTGGCAGCGATCGCCGGCGGCCCGGCCAAGGCGGCCGGCATCGCCGCCGGGCAGAACGCCGCGCACGACATCCTGGCCCTGCGCGTTGGCGACGGCGAAGACCAGCCCGACCCGCCGTACACGCGGGCACCGGCACTGGGCGTGTATCAGCCGACCGCACCGAACTTCCCGGTGCCGGCGGAAGCGTCCGTCGCCGGGATCAAGCCATTCGCGATGCGCTACGCCTCGCAGTTCCGCTCCGACCCGGGCGAGATCTTCGACCTCGGCAGCGCGGCCTATGCGCGCGACTTCAACGAAGTAAAGACCGTGGGCGCGCTCAGCGTGCGCGCGACGGCGCCAGACTCGCCACAGACCGACATCGCGCGTTTCTGGCCGGCCGGCGGAGCCAACTGGAACCTGGTCGCCCGCGCCATCATCGCCAATCGCGGCATGCACGACCTGTGGAACGAAGCGCGCCTGCTGGCGCTGACCCGCATCGCCGAAACCGACAGCATGATCCAGGTGTTCGACACCAAGTACACCTACACCTTCTGGCGCCCCGTCACCGCGATCCACTGGACCGGCAGCGACGGCAACCCTGCGACCACGCCGGACCCGAACTGGATGCCGCTGTTCTCGTACCCCGGTCCGTGGTCGACCCCGCCGTACCCGGACTACACCTGCGGCCTGCCCACCGCCAGCGGTGCCAATACCGAAGTGCTACGGCGCTTCTTTGGCACCGACAACGTCGCCTATTCGTTGACCGTGACCCTGCCGGAAATGAGGTCGGCGCCGCCGCCCGCGTTCCAGGCCGGCTACGTGCTGCCGGCGAAAACGGTCACCCGCAGCTATGCCACGCTCAGCCAGGCCGCGGCCGAATCGGCCAGCGCCCGCGTCTACGCCGGCATCCACTTCCGCAGCGGCTGCAAGCTGGCCGTGACCAAGGGCGAACAGGTCGGGCGCTTCGTGATCCAGCATTACCTGAAGCCGCTCTGACATCCGCCGCGACGGGGCGACCTCGTCGCCCCGTTCGCCACCGGGCTGTCGGCCGTGACCGCCACCCCGTTCCGCCGCCGCAACTTCGATTTCTTCGTGACCGGCCCCGGGTCGACGCTGCGTTATCTGACGCAGGAGGAACCGGGAGCGCGCGATGCACCACGGCACGGCGGGCGGCAGCGGATGAGCGGCTTCCAGGACACGCGCTGGAGCCTGATCGTGGCCGCGCGCGAACAGCCGCAGCGCGCGCAGGCAGCGCTGGAGCAGTTGTGCCGCGCCTACCGTCCGCCGGTGCTGGCCTACCTGCGCCACTGCGGTTTGTCCCCCGGCGATGCCGAAGACCTGACCCAGGCCTTCTTCGTCCACTTCCTCGAACGCGGCTGGTACGCCGAGGCCGACCCGCAACGCGGGCGCTTCCGTTCGCTGCTGCTGACCGCGCTGCGGCATTTCATCATCGACCAGCACCACCACGATGGCGCGCAGAAGCGCAGCGCGGTATTCGCCGGCGACGACGCGATCGACCGCATCGCCGACGAAGGCGAAGGCCCCGAGGCCGCCTTCACCCGCACCTGGCTGGGCACCGTGATCGGCCACGCGATGAATCGCCTGCAGGACGAATGGACCCGGGCCGGCAAACGCGAGCAGTTCGAGCAACTGGCGCCATTGCTGGAGCATGCCGAACCACGCGAGTTGCAGGCGCTGGCGTCCGCGACCGGCATGCGCAGCAATACCCTGGCGGTGCAGGCGCACCGCATGCGCCAGCGCCTGCGCGACCTGGTGCGGGAAGAGTTGCTGCAGACCGTCGGCAGTCCCGAAGCGCTGGAACTGGAACTGGCCGAATTGCGCGGCGTGGCCCAGCCTTCGCAATGAACGAGGAGCGCGACAGCGAGCCGACGCCGCGTGGCGTCACCCGCTGGTGGCGCAACCCGGCGCTGGCGCAGGCCGCGCTCAGCGCGCCGACCCTCATCGAAGCGGGCTTCACCGGCACCGCCGAACCGGACCTGGACGATCCGGCGCAACGCGAATTCGGCGAATACGAATTGCTCGAACTGCTCGGCCGCGGCGGCATGGGCCTGGTCTACCGGGCACGCCAGCGCGGGCTGGCGCGCGAAGTCGCGATCAAGCTGCTGTCGGGCGGGCCGTGGGCATCGCCGGAGTTCGTCGCCCGTTTCGAACAGGAAGCACGCCACGCCGCGCAATTGCAGCATCCGGGCATCGTCGCCATCCACGAATTGGGCGAATCGGTTGATGGCGTCTACTACGCCATGCAGCTAGTGCGCGGCGAAAGCCTGGCCCAGCGCCTGTACGACGGAGACCGCTGGACGCCGCGCGACACCTCCGCGCTGTTGCGGCAGATCGCCGAAGCGGTGGCCTATGCGCACAGCCTTGGCGTGCTGCACCTGGACCTGAAGCCGGGCAACGTGCTGATCGACGAAAACGGGCATCCGCTGATCGCCGACTTCGGCCTGGCCCGTCGCATCGGAACCGCGGATGAAGGCTTCGTCGCCGGCACCCCGGGTTACATGGCCCCCGAACAGGCCATCGCCGGATATCCGCTGGACCAGGCCACCGACGTCTGGGGACTGGGCGCGATCCTGCACGAACTGCTCTGCGGCCGGCCGCCCGGCGACGATGTGGAGGCAGCACTCGCCGCGGTCCCGGCCGACCTGCGTGCGATCTGCCGCAAATGCCTGGCGCAGGCGCCGACGCAACGCTACGCAGGCGCCCGCGCGCTGGCCGACGACCTCGGTCGCTTCCTCGACGGTCGCGCCGTGCGTGCACGGCCGCTCAACACCGCGCAACGCCTGCTGCGCTGGGCCCGGCGCGAACCGAAACTGGCTTCCGCCATCATGCTGGGCGCCGTCGCCCTGCTGGTTGGCAGCCTCGCCACCACGCTGCAGTGGCGGCGCGCCGAAGCCAATGCCGCCACTTCGCGCGAACAGACCTGGAACGTCCGCGGCAACGGCGCCTGGGAAGCCGTTCGCGACAAGCGCCCGTTCGACGCGATGCCCGCGCTGCTGGCCAACCTGCGCGAACGCGAAGTGCAGGGCGATGCCGCCGGCGTCGCGCTCGAGCGCATGCGCCTGGGCACATTGCGCCAGAGCAACGTGCGGTGGATCGACGCCATCGGCGTGGGCGCACCCGGCATTACCGTCGCCTTGAATCGCGAAGGCACCCTGCTCGCGGTTTCGTCCGGCGCCGGGATGCTGCGCCTGTTCGACGTACGCACGCACCGCGAGCTGTGGCGGATCGACACCCGCGACGCCACCTACTTCTGGCATAACCAGAATGACTCGTTCATCTTCCGGATCCGCTTCACCCGCGACGGGCGCCACCTGGTCGCCGAACATTCCGAGCCAAGCATCGTCACGCGTCCCTCCGGCCAGGACAACATCCTCGTCGACGTGACCGACGGCCGCATCATGTTGCCGCCGCCACAACGCTTCGCCGATTTCCGCGACGCCACCTACAGCGAAGACGGCCGTTTCGCGCTGCTGCGCAACCGCCACAACGAAACGCAACTGTTCCGGGTCGACGGCTGGCAAGCGATATCGGAGCGTCATGCTTTCGACACCGGCTTTCCCATGTGGCTGATCGGCCATGGCGCCCGCTTCGTCGCGCTGTCTATGACAAACCGCGTCGAACTGCTGGATCCGCGAACCCTGGCTGCCCGCCAAGTCATTCGCACCGCGGTCACGTCCAGGCAGGTCCAATCCTGGGCCGCGCAGCCCAATGGCGATTTGCTCGCGCTCGGCGCAAAGGATGGCGCGGTCCGCCTGCTCGACACCCGCGACGGGTCGATGCGCGAACTCAGGCCCGCGCCATATGCGGCGGTGGAATGGCTGTCCTTCAGTCCCGATGGCCGCTGGCTAGCCGCTGCGGCCGGCGATCGCGGCTTCGTCTGGGACGTGGCAAGCGGCAGCGGTGGCGCGCTGCCCGCGGGCCGCAACGATGCCAGCCGGATCGAAGTCGATGCGGACACCGGCACGGTATTGGTCGTGCATCCGCCCGAGGCCACGCTGTGGCAACTCCCGGCCGATGTCGATGGCACGGCCGACCTGCGCCAACGCATCGCCGCCGCGGAGCCGCTTGTCCCGCAGTTGCCGATCGGCAGCGCTTCCGAAAACCACGCCGCCACGATGGCGCCAGCTGCACGCCTGGCCGCGAGCATCGACATCGATGGCGAGCTGCGCCTGTGGCGCTGGCGCAGCGAACCGATATTGCAGGGCCGGGCGGCGCCGCAGATCGCCGCGCAACTGCACTTCGACGGCCACCATGTCGCCGTGGTCGACGGACGCGTGGTCCGGGTGGTCGACGTGGACGGCGAACGCCCGGCTTCGCCCGAATTCGTCCACCCGCAATCGGTATCGCAGGCCGTGCTCGCGCCCGACGACCGCAGCCTGGTCACCGTCAGCGGTCGCGAGATCCGCGTGTTCGACTGGCGTGCCGGGCGCCCGCGTTATCCGCCCATCATCCTGGCCGATTCGCCGCTGCGCATCGCCGTCAGCCCCGGTGCCGACTGGCTGCTGGCCAGCACGGGTGGGTATCGCGGCGGACGATTCCACGAACTGTTGTCCAGCTACGACCTGCGCAGCGGCAAACCGCGCGCAACCCGCATCGCCGTGCCTGGCCCGCTGGGCGGGCTGCGTTTTTCGCCCGATGGCCGCCTTTTCGTGCACTGGCGCTATGGCGAGCTGTCCGTGCGCGACACGGCGACGCTGCGCACGGTTGGCCGCGACTTGCGAATCGGTCCCGACGTTGCCGCAGCGTTGCGCCGGGTCTTTGCATCGGGCTGGCATCCGGAAGCCGCCGGCAAGGACGAACTGAGCGGCACGAAGGTGACCGACGCGGCGATCGATGCCGACCGGACAAGGCTGAGCGTGCTTACCACCCTGTCGGCATTCGCAGATGCGCAGTTGCTGCAATTCGACCTGCGCGATGGCTACCGACTCTCGACACGCGATTTCGGCAAGCGCCAACCGCTGGGGTTGCTGGCGCGCGGCACCGGCCATGCATCCGTCGTGTGGACGTCCTTGGGGCCATACCGGTTCGACAGCGTGGGCGGGGAGCACCCGCTGCAGCACCTGCCCGGCGAATTGCTGAGCGCGCAGGCCATCAGTCGCGACGGCCGCCTGCTGGCCAGCGTTTCCCGGCAAGGCATTACCGTGACCGATCTCGATAGCGGCGAATGGATCGCGGCGCCGATGACCGCGTCGCTACCGCCGAACGACGCCATCGTGCAATTGGCCTTCGCGCCGGACTCCGCGAGCATGCTGGCCCGTTCGCACCACGGCCGCTGGCTGTGGTGGCCGCTGTCGCGCGAACCGGATTCCGTGGCGACATTGGAAGCGCTGCAATCGAGCCTGCGTACCCATGCCGGAACGGGTGCCGATGCGAAGATTCCCGCATCCTGGCGCGCGATGCTGCACGCCGATGATCCCGGTCCGCCTCACGCGGTCAAGCGCCACGACGCTCCTGTCCCGGCGGCAACCCCTGTCGCCGCACCGCCCGGTTTCGCGTTCGTCGACCTGTCCCCCGCGATCAATCGCGGTCTGGGCGATGCGCTGCTCGTCCATGGCGACGAAACCGGCATCCTTTCGACGCTGCCCGACGGCGTGCAGAGGTTCCTCGGCGTCGACTACGAGATTCACGGCGCGGTCGCGCTGGCGATGCCGGGCAACACCAAGCCAAGCGTCTCGGCACCGGCGCCCGTGCCGACGCCGCGTTTCGACGCCGCGCACCTGCTGGTGGGTGCCTGCTGCATGCTGCAGGACACGCCCGGCCTGCTGCGCATTCCCTACGGCTTCCTCGACATCGCCTATGCCGACGGCAGCCGTGCGCGTGTGCCCATCGTGTACGGGCGCGACGTCATGGAAGCCTGGACGGACACCGGGGATTCGCTCGCGGCGCGCATCGCCTGGGTCGAACCCGGACCGCGCTCTAGGATTTATGGGCAATCGCGCTATCGCATGTATGCGGCACGCCTGGAAAACCCGCATCCGCGGCGCGAAGTCGCAAGCATTTCGTTCGCCGCCACCAATACCGCATGGAGCGGACCGATGATTCTTGCCGCAACCCTGGAAACCGGCAACGCGACGAAGGTCGCCACGACCGGATCGAAGCCGCCCGCCCAGCGTTCCGCCCGCCGCGGCATGCAGGAAACCGCTCCGCAACCGTAATCGCTGCGCGCGATTCCCGCACTCATGATTGCGCCAGCGCGAAAGGCGTCGGCGTATTCCCCAGAGCATTCTTGGAGTGCGCACCATGAACATCAAACTGATGTCGATGCTGCTGTTGGCAGCCACCACCCTGTCCGTCCAGGCCGGCCCGTCGCCCGCGGGCGACCAACGCACCACCAACCTGAACACGGTTTCCACCATTGCACCCGAACCCATCCGCGGACAGCGCGCACTCGAACTGCTGGCGCTGGAAACCGACCTGACTCCGCGCATCGTGCGGATGGTCCTGACCCATCGTGCGGCCGAGAGTTACAGCTTCCGCTTCCAAAGGAATGCGGCGCGGCAGTTCCAGTCGACGCTCGGCGAAGAACGTTACGCTTCCCTGATGGAAGGCCAGCCGATCGAGTTGTACTCGATGAAGGTGCGTGATGCTGTCCGTTCGTCGGCCTCGACCTCGCACGGACGCGCGCAATCCATCCTGGTCGCCATTGCCGACTGACCTGCGCGATCATCCTGCAGGACGCATGCCTGGAAGCCGTGGCGGACCTGTCCGCCACGGCTTTCCCGCACGTGGCCACGCCGCCCGCGGCAGATCCCCGCTGGCCGCCACCAGCCGCAGGCGCGGCGGGATTCCGCCAGTACTTCGCCATTGCCGGCTCATGGTTGCTGGTTCTTGGTCGCTGAACCCCGGCTCCGGTTTCGAGCCCGCGCTCGCCCTCTCTCCAACAACCAGGAACCAGCAACCCAGGCCCCATCCCTCCCTGAACGGCGCACAATGCACCCCACCGCGCAAGCGTGTATCATGCGCGCCCATCTTTTCATCCGAATAAAGGGATATAAGCCGATGTCCAGCTACCTCTTCACCTCGGAATCGGTCTCGGAAGGCCATCCGGACAAGATCGCCGACCAGATCTCCGATGCCGTGCTCGACGCCATCCTGGCCCAGGACAAGCGCGCCCGCGTGGCCTGCGAGACCCTGGTGAAGACCGGCGCGGCGATCGTCGCCGGTGAAGTGACCACCACCGCGTGGGTGGACATCGAGGCGCTGGCCCGCAGCGTGATCAACGGCATCGGCTACGACAATTCCGACGTCGGCTTCGACGGCCACACCTGCGCCATCATCAACATGCTCGGCAAGCAGTCGCCGGACATCAACCAGGGCGTCGACCGCAAGAAGCCGGAAGAACAGGGTGCGGGCGACCAGGGCCTGATGTTCGGCTATGCCTGCAACGAAGCCCCGGAATACATGCCGGCGCCGCTGTACTACAGCCACCGCCTGGTCGAGCAGCAGGCCAAGGTGCGCAAGAACGGCAAGCTGCCGTGGCTGCGCCCGGACGCCAAGTCGCAGGTCACCCTGCGCTACGACGGCAACAAGATCCTCGGCCTCGACGCCGTGGTCCTGTCGACCCAGCACGATCCGGACATCAAGCAGAAGGACCTGGTCGAAGCCGTGCGCGAAACCATCCTCAAGCCGGTGCTGCCGAAGAAGTGGCTGGAATCGCTGGCCAAGAACAAGGTGCACATCAACCCGACCGGCAAGTTCGTCATCGGCGGCCCGGTGGGCGACTGCGGCCTGACCGGCCGCAAGATCATCGTCGACACCTACGGCGGCATGGCCCGCCACGGCGGCGGCGCGTTCTCGGGCAAGGATCCGTCGAAGGTCGACCGTTCGGCCGCCTACGCCGCCCGCTACGTGGCCAAGAACATCGTCGCCGCCGGCCTGGCCGACAAGTGCGAAGTGCAGGTTTCCTACGCCATCGGCGTGGCCGAACCGACCAGCATCTCGGTCACCACCTTCGGCACCGGCAAGGTCGGCGACGACGTGATCGAAAAGCTGATCCGCAAGCACTTCGACCTGCGCCCCTACGGCATCACCCGGATGCTGGACCTGGAGCACCCGATCTATCAGGCCACCGCCAGCTACGGCCACTTCGGCCGCAAGCCGAAGGAAATCTCCTACGTCGACGGCGCCGGCAAGAAGCACACCGCCACCGCCTTCTCGTGGGAAAAGACCGACAAGGCCGAGGCGCTGCGTGCGGCGGCGAAGCTGAAGTAGGCGACACGCACCATCGCAACACCGGGACGGGCCGCGCAAGCGGCCCGTTTTCGTCGGGCGCCATTGGTTATGATCCCCACCATGTACACCCTCCTCATCGGCAACAAGAACTACTCTTCGTGGTCGCTGCGGCCGTGGCTTGCGCTGCGCGCGGCGGGCATTCCCTTCGCCGAGAAGAAGCTGTGGCTGGACACGCCGGAATTCGCCGCGCAGTTGCAGGGCCTCACCCCGGCGTTGCGCGTGCCGGTGCTGCTGGACGAAGGCTTCGCGGTGTGGGATTCGCTGGCGATCTGCGAATACGTGGCCGAACGCCACCCCGATGCCGGCCTGTGGCCCTCGGACGCAAGGGCGCGGGCGCGCGCCCGCTCGCTGGTCGCGCAGATGCACAGCGGCTTCGGCCAGCTGCGCTCCACCCTGCCGATGAACGTCGAGGCCAGCCTGCCGCACGTGGACGCGTCGCCCGCGCAGGCCGACATCGACGCCGTGCAGGCGCTGTGGCGCGACACGCGCGTGGAATTCGGAGGCAATGGCCCGTTCCTGTTCGGCCGGTTCTGCATTGCCGATGCCTTCTTCGCCCCGGTGGTGTCGCGCTTCGCCACTTACGCCATCCCCGCCGAAGGCGAAGCCCGCGCCTACCGCGATGCGGTGCTTGCCCTGCCCGCGATGCAGGACTGGTGCCGCGACGCGCGGGCCGAGGCCACCTTCGTCGCCATCGACGAACCGTACCGCACGCATCGCTGACGGCGGCGGGCCGCGCGCCGCCGGTACAATGGCGGCATGTCCCTGCTCCAACTCCAGCGCGTCGACTACGGCGTCGGCGGCCCCCTGCTGCTCGAACAAGTCGATCTTTCCATCGAGGCCGGCGAGCGCGTCTGCGTCGTCGGCCGCAACGGTGCCGGCAAGTCGACGTTGATGCGGCTGGTCGCCGGCGAGCTGCAGCCGGACGACGGCGAGGTCCGCCTGCAGTCCGGTACCGTCGTCGCGCGCATGGCGCAGGAAGTGCCGCAGGAAACGCACGGCACGGTGTTCGACGTGGTTGCGCAGGGACTCGGCGACCTCGGCGAACTGCTCGCCCGCTACCACCACGCGCTCGACGCCGGCGACATGCTGGCGCTGGGCGAGTTCCAGGCGCGGATCGAAGCGCGCCACGGCTGGGATCTCGACCGCCGCATCCAGCAGGTGATCGACCAGCTGGAACTGCCCGGCGCCGCCGATTTCGCCGCGCTGTCGGGTGGCATGAAGCGCCGCGTGCTGCTGGCGCAGGCGCTGGCGCGCAAGCCCGACATCCTGCTGCTGGACGAGCCGACCAACCACCTCGACATCGAGGCGATCGCATGGCTGGAAGGTTTCCTGAAGTCGTTCGCCGGCAGCCTGGTCTTCGTCACCCACGACCGCAGCTTCCTGCGCGCGCTGGCCACGCGCATCGTCGAGATCGACCGCGGCCGGGTCACCAGCTGGCCCGGCGACTACGACAACTACCTGCGCCGGCGCGAGGAACGCCTGCACGCCGAGGCGATGGAAAACGAGCGCTTCGACAAGCTGCTGGCGCAGGAGGAAGTCTGGATCCGCCAGGGGATCAAGGCCCGGCGCACCCGCAACGAGGGCCGCGTGCGCGCGCTGAAGGCGATGCGCCGCGAACGCGCGCAACGCCGCGAGCTGTCCGGCAACGTCAGGATGGAAGTCGCCGAGGCGCAGGCGGGCGGACGCAAGGTGATCGAAGCCGCGCGGGTATCGCAGTCGTTCGGCGGCCGCGCGCTGCTGCGGGACGTCTCGACCACGATCATGCGCGGCGACCGCGTCGGCATCATCGGACCCAACGGCGCCGGCAAGTCGACCCTGCTGAAGATCCTGCTCGGCGAGATGAAGCCTCAAGTCGGCGAGGTGAAGCTCGGTACCGGCCTGCAGGTCGCCTACTTCGACCAGCACCGCAGCCAGCTGGACGAAACCCGCAACGCGCTGGAGAACGTCGCCGAGGGCCGCGATTACGTCGAGATCAACGGCAGCCGCAAGCATGCCATCGGCTACCTGCAGGATTTCCTGTTCACCCCCGAACGCGCCCGTGCGCCGATCACCCGCCTGTCCGGCGGCGAACGCAACCGCCTGCTGCTGGCGCGGCTGTTCGCGCAGCCGTCGAACCTGCTGGTGATGGACGAACCGACCAACGACCTCGACGTGGAGACGCTGGAGCTGCTCGAGGAACTGCTGGCCGACTACAAGGGCACGCTGCTGCTGGTCAGCCACGACCGCGACTTCCTCGACAACGTGGTGACCAGCACGCTGGTGCTGGAAGGCGACGGCAAGCTGGGCGAATACGTCGGCGGCTATACCGACTGGCTGCGGCAGCGGCCCGCGCCCCCGGTGCCGAAGCCGGAAGCCGCTGCGACGCGGCCGGCCACGGCCCAGCCAAACGCACCCGCCGAAACCGCCGCCGCTTCGAAGAAGAAGCTGAGCTACAAGGACCAGCGCGAGCTGGAGCAACTCCCGGCCAGGATCGAAGCGCTCGAAGCCGACATCGCCGCACGCAGCGACGCGATGAACGACCCGGCCTTCTACCAGCAGGACAGCGCCGCGATCCTGGCCGCCAACCAGCAACTCGCCGGGCTGCAGGCGCAACTCGACGCGGCGTACGCGCGCTGGAGCGAGTTGGACGGCTGACCCGCCTCCCCCCGGATGCACGGACCGGCCCCGATGCGCTAGCTTCGTGGCGTTCGACGAGAGGGAACGCGATGGACGACACCCGACCGCCGCAGGCCAGGTTCACGCTGCACGACGGCACGCGGCTGCAATGGCACGACTGGCCGGCGCCGCAACCGCGCGCGCGATCGCTGGTCGTGCACGGCCTCGGCGAACACGCCGGGCGTTACGCGCGACTCGCCGCCGATCCCAACGCGCTCGGCATCTCGGTGCGCGGCTTCGACCTGCGCGGGCACGGCCTGTCGGACGGCAGGCGCGGCGTGGTCCCGGCGCGCGAGGCCGCGTTGTCGCACGACCTGCTCGAAACCTTCGCCGCCTATGCCGCCGAAGGCGACGACCTGCCCTTCCTGCTCGGCCACAGCCTCGGCGGCCTGGTCGCCCTGCACGCGGTGGCCATGCTCGGATTGCGGCCGCGCGGCCTCGTCGTTTCGTCGCCGGCATTGGCCACCCACGCCGGCCGTTTCGACCGCTGGCTGGCGCGCGCGCTGCTGCGCATTGCGCCAGACCTGGCCGTGGCCAACAAACTGGAAACCGGCGGCCTGTCGCACGACCCGGCGGTCGGGCCGGCCTACCGCAGCGACCCGTCCGTCCACGACCGCATCAGCGCGCGGCTGGCGCAGTACATCTTCGAGACCGGCCCACGGACGATCGCCGCCGCGCCGCGACTGGCGGTGCCGACGCTGATGCAGTTCGCCGGCAGCGACGCGCTGGTCGATCCGGCCGGTGCACGCGAATTCGCCGCACTGGCGCCGCCCACGCGCCTGACCGCGCACGAGTATCCCGCGCTGTACCACGAGATCCACAACGAGGCCGAACCGGGACGCGGCGAAGTGCTGCGCGATCTCGGCGCGTGGCTGCGCGCCCGGCTTTGAAGCCCTCCCCCCTCCTGCACGGGGCCGGGCACGCGGGAACGCTGCATTTCATGGCGGCCCGCCGCCATGTCGACGGGCCATGGATTAGATTGTCGGTCCCCCTTGGATCGACACAGGAACCGCGCATGCCCAACGTTCCCACCCTGGCCTTTTCCGACGGCCGCAGGATCCCGCAATTCGGCCTCGGCGTGTTCCAGACCCCGGCCGACGAAACCGCGCAAGTGGTCGCCACCGCCTTCGGGCTGGGCTACCGCCACATCGACACCGCCGCGATCTACCGCAACGAGTCCGGTGTCGGCCAGGCGATCGCCGGTTCGGGCATTCCGCGCGACGAACTGTTCATCACCACCAAGCTGTGGAACGCCGACCAGGGCTACGACAGCGCCCTGCGCGCGCTCGACAGCAGCCTCCTGAAGCTGAAACTCGATTACGTCGACCTGTACCTGATCCATTGGCCCTGCCCGGCCAACGACAGGTTCGTCGACAGCTGGAAGGCGCTGATCCAGGCGCAAAAGGACGGCAAGGCGAAATCCATTGGCGTGTCGAACTTCCGCATCGCCGACCTCGAGCGCATCGTCGGCGAGACCGGCGTGGCGCCGGTGGCGAACCAGATCGAACTGCACCCGCTGTTCCAGCAGGCGGAACTGCGCGAATACCACGCCCGGCACGGCATCGTCACCGAGTCGTGGAGCCCGCTGGCGCGCGGCGGCGAGCTGCTGGGCGACGCGACGCTGCAGGCCATCGCGGGAAAGCACGGCAAGAGCGTGGCGCAGGTCGTGCTGCGCTGGCACGTGCAGCTGGGGCTGGTCGTGTTCCCGAAGTCGGTGACGCCGTCGCGGATCAAGGAGAACATCGAAATCTTCGACTCCGAGCTCGACGGCGACGACCTCGCCGCGATCGCCGGGCTGGACCGCGGACAACGCATCGGCCCGGATCCTGCGACGCTGAACTGATCCGGCCCAAGCCCCTCTCCCGCCGGGAGAGGAGTTGGGGTGAGGGTACGGCGAAGTCCACGATGATTCGGACGTCGCTGACTTCGCCATGCCCTCATCCGCCCCTTCGGGGCACCTTCTCCCGGCGGGAGAAGGGAAAGATCACCCGGTGTTCTGCACGCCCTGCGACACGCCGTTGACGCTGGCGACCAGCGCGCGCAGCAGCTGGTCGTCCTCGCGGCCGGTATCGCGCCAGCGCTTGAGCAGGTCGACCTGCATCACGCTGATCGGGTCGACGTAGGGATTGCGCAGGCGGATCGACAGTTCCAGGCGCTGGTCGTGCTGCAGCAGGGTGTCGCTGCCGTTCAACGCCAGCACCCACTCGCGGGTCAGCGCGTGCTCGCGCTCGATGCGCGGGAAGAATTCGTCGTGCAGCGGCCCGGCCATGCGCGAGAACATCGCGGCGATGTCCATGTCGCCCTTGGCCAGCACCATCGCGATGTCGTCGAGGAAGGTGCGGAAGAACGGCCAGTCGCGCGCCATCTCGCGCAGCGCATCCCCGCCGCCGGCATCGGCCAGCGCCTGCAGGCCGCTGCCGACGCCGTACCAGCCGGGGATCGCCGCGCGCGCCTGGCTCCACGCGAACACCCACGGGATCGCGCGCAGGTTCGACAGCGCGGCGTCCTGGCCGAGCCGGCGCGACGGGCGCGAGCCGAGGGTCATGCGCTCGATCACGTCGATGGGCGTGGCGCTGCGGAAGTAGTCCATGAAGCGCGGCGCGGCGACGAACTCGCGGTAGACGCGGCTGCTTTCCATCGCGACCTTGTTCATCGCCTCGCGCCAGCGCGCCTCGCGCGGTTCCGGCGGGCGCGGGCGCAGGCTGGCCAGCAGCACCGCGCCGGCGGCCTGCTCCAGCGAACGCAGCGCCAGCGCGCGGATCCCGTACTTGCGGTGGATCACCTCGCCCTGTTCGGTGACGCGCAGGCGCCCGTCGACGCTGCCGCGCGGCGAGGCGTCGACCGCGCGCGTGGTCTTGCCGCCGCCGCGGCTGATCGAACCGCCGCGGCCGTGGAAGAAGGTCAGCTTGATGCCCAGCTCGTTCGCCGCTTCCAGCAACTCGACCTGGCCGCGCTGCAAGCCCCAGCGCGACGCGGCGATGCCGCCGTCCTTGCCGCTGTCGGAATAGCCCAGCATCACCATCTGCACGCCGCCGCGCGCGGCCAGGTGCGCGCGGTAGACCGGGTCGGCGGCGAGGTCGCGCAGCACGTCCGGGCCGTGGCGCAGGTCGTCGACGGTTTCGAACAGCGGCGCGATGTCGAGCGGCACGTGGCCGTCGCCATCGACCAGGCCGCCGCGCCGCGCCAGCGCCAGCACGGTCAGCACGTCGGCGCGATTGTGCGCCATGCTGATGATGTAGGCGCCGAGCGCGTCGCCGCCGTGGATGCGCCGCGCCTCGGCCAATGCGGCGAACACCGCGTCGAGCTTCGGGTTGCCCCCGGCATCGCTGGGCGGGAGGGCCTTCGCGCCGCTGGCGTAGTCGGCGAGCAGCGCGGCGCGCTCGACCGCGTCGCGGTCCTCCCAGCCGCCGTCGCCGAGCGCCGCGGCGACCGCACGCGCGTGCACGCTCGACTCCTGGCGCACGTCGAGCCGGGCCAGGTGGAAGCCGAAGGTGCGCACGCGCCACAGCAGGCGGCGCACCGAGAACCAGCCGGCATGCACGCCGCGATTGGCTTCCAGGCTGCGCAGAATCAGTTCGATGTCGGCGGCGAATTCGTCCGGCGCCGCGTAGCCGTGCGCCGCACCGTCGCGCGTGCCCCGCAGGCGCGCGCGCATCAGGTCGTTGAGCAGGCGGTACGGCATGTCGGCGTGGCGCGGGCGCGACAGCGAGGCGGACTGCGGGACCAGCGCGCGGTATTCGTCGATGCGCCGGCGCACCTCCGGCGCGACGTCGACGATCGTGTCCGACTGGCTCAGCAGCGTGGCCAGTTCGTCCATTTCCTTCAGGTACTTGCGCAGGATCGCGCGGCGCTGCGCCAGCAGGGTCTCGCGGATCGTGTCCGCGTCGACGTTCGGATTGCCGTCCATGTCGCCGCCGACCCAGGTGCCGAAGCGCAACAGGCGCGGCAGTTCGACCGTTTCGCCGTAAACCTCGCGCAACGCGGCTTCCAGCGTTTCGTAGAACACCGGCATCACCCGGTACAGCACCTCGGTCAGGTAGAAGCCGACGTGCTCGCGCTCGTCCTCCACGCCCGGCCGCACCGGCGACGAGTCCGCGGTCTGCCAGGCCGTGGTCAGCGCCATCCGGAAGCGCGCGGCGTCGACTTCCTTCTCGTGCGGGGTCAGGTGGTCGTCGAGGCCGTTGATCAGGCTCGCCGCCATCAGCTGCTCCTTGGTCAGCAGCGCGCGCCGCACCGCCTCGGTCGGGTGCGCGGTGAACACCGGCTCGATGTCGATGCGCGGCAGCCATGCGCGCAGCTCGTCCAGGCCGACGCCCTGCGCCTTCAGTTTGAGCAGGCTTTCGTGCACGCCTTCCGGCTGCGGCGCGCCGCCGCGGCGCTGGTAGTCGCGGCGGCGGCGGATGCGGTGCACGCGTTCGGCCAGGTTCACGACCTGGAAGTAGGTGCCGAAGGCGCGGATCAGCTGTTCGGCGTGCTGCGGCGACAGCCCCGCCAGCAGCGCGGCCAGCGACGCCATCGATCCGCCGTTCTGCCGCCGCGCCTGCTCGCGCCGGGCGATCGCGGTGGTGCGCACGCGCTCGACTTCGGCGAGGAACTCCGGCGACGCCTGTTCGGCCAGCATGTCGCCGACCCAGGCGCCGAGCCTGCGCACGTCCTCGCGCAACGGGATGTCGACGGCGGCGAATTCGAGGGGGCGCTCTGCGGAGGGGCGGCTGGCGTTCATCGGGTTCGCAGTGGGGGCTCGCGGAAAGAAGGGCGGACGCGGCGCGGCTCGCACGGAGCGGCGCCAATCGCAGACCAGTTACAGGCCATTTGCTGCATGGCAGCGAACCACTGCAAGCCTACCCAAACCCTTCCGGCAAAGCATTTATCGTTTCATCCGCAACAAGAGATATAATGCCGCGTCCCCGCCGAGGGGCGCTGCGACCGTCGTATGTGGATCCCTCCACGGGAGTTCGTGCATCCATGCGCGGACTTCCTATCTACCCGGCCAGGCTCGGCGACATGACTTCGCAACAACGGCGCCCGTAATGTCTGAGCCATGCCGGCTCGCCACTACGGAGAAATGCCATGAACGCGCAAGTGAAAACCTTCTCGACCGAGGGCGACTACAAGGTCGCCGACATCAAGCTGGCCGACTGGGGCCGCAAGGAACTGGACATCGCCGAGCACGAGATGCCGGGCCTGATGTCGATCCGCAAGAAATACGCCGCGACCCGGCCGCTCGATGGCGTGCGCGTGACCGGTTCGCTGCACATGACCATCCAGACCGCGGTGCTGATCGAGACGCTGAAGGACATCGGCGCCGACGTGCGCTGGGCCTCGTGCAACATCTTCTCGACCCAGGACCACGCCGCCGCCGCGATCGCCGCGACCGGCACGCCGGTGTTCGCGTGGAAGGGCGAGACGCTGGAGGAATACTGGGACTGCACGCTGGACGCGCTGACCTTCAAGGCCGCCGACGGCACCCTGCTCGGCCCGCAGCTGGTCGTCGACGACGGCGGCGACGTGACCCTGCTGATCCACAAGGGCTACGAGCTCGAGAACGGTTCGGACTGGGTCGATTCGCCCTCGTCCAGCCACGAGGAGCAGGTGATCAAGAACCTGCTCAAGCGCGTCGCCAAGGAGCGCCCCGGCTACTGGCACCGCGTGGTGCAGGACTGGAAGGGCGTGTCCGAGGAAACCACCACCGGCGTGCACCGCCTGTACCAGCTGGCCGAGGCCGGCAAGCTGCTGGTGCCGGCGATCAACGTCAACGACTCGGTCACCAAGTCGAAGTTCGACAACCTGTACGGCTGCCGCGAATCGCTGGCCGACGGCCTGAAGCGCGCGATGGACGTGATGCTGGCCGGCAAGGTCGCGGTGGTCTGCGGCTACGGCGACGTCGGCAAGGGTTCGGCGCACTCGCTGCGCGCCTACGGCGCCCGCGTGATCGTCACCGAGATCGACCCGATCTGCGCGCTGCAGGCGGCGATGGAAGGCTACGAGGTGAAGACGGTCGAGGACACCCTCGGCATCGCCGACATCTACGTCACCACCACCGGCAACAAGGACATCATCACCCTGGCGCACATGAAGGCGATGAAGGACCAGGCCATCGTCTGCAACATCGGCCACTTCGACAACGAGATCCAGGTCGACGCGCTGTACGCCTCGGGCGCGAAGAAGACCAACATCAAGCCGCAGGTCGACAAGTTCACCTTCGACGACGGCAAGGCGATCTTCCTGCTGGCCGAGGGCCGCCTGGTCAACCTGGGCTGCGCCACCGGCCACCCGAGCTTCGTCATGTCGAACTCGTTCTCGAACCAGACCCTGGCGCAGATCGACCTGTGGGCGAACAAGGACTTCTACGACCCGAAGGTCTACATCCTGCCGAAGAAGCTGGACGAGGAAGTCGCCCGCCTGCACCTGGAGAAGATCGGCGTGAAGCTCACCAAGCTCACGCAGGCGCAGGCCGATTACCTCGGCGTGAAGGTGGACGGCCCGTTCAAGCCGGACCACTACCGCTACTGATCGATGCGAACGGGCGGCTTCGGCCGCCCGTTTCCTTCCCGTTCCGCACGAGGCATGGCGATGGCAGCGGTTCCGCTTTCCTTCGAGTTCTACCCACCGAAAAACGACGAACAGCGCGCGCAGCTCGACCGCACCGCGGCCAGGCTGAAGGAATACGCGCCCGAATACGTGTCCTGCACCTTCGGCGCCGGCGGTTCGACGCTGAGCTACACGTCGGAAACGGTCCGCCACCTGAAGCAGGACCACGGCTTCGATGCGGCGCCGCACCTGTCCTGCGTCGGCGGCACGCGCGAGCAGATCCGCGAGCTGCTGAAGCTGTACCGCGCGATCGGCTGCAGGCGCATCGTCGCGCTGCGCGGCGACCTGCCCTCGGGCATGGGCCATCCGGGCGACCTGCGCTATGCGTCGGAACTGGTCGGATTCATCCGCGCCGAACACGGCGACCATTTCCGCATCGAGGTCGCCGCGTACCCGGAAACCCATCCGCAGGCGGACGACGCGCTGAGGGACCTGCAGCATTTCAAGGCCAAGGTCGATGCCGGCGCGGACGGCGCGATCACCCAGTACTTCTACAACGCCGACGCCTATTTCGGTTTCGTCGATGCGGTGCGCAAGCTGGGCGTGGACCTCCCGATCGTGCCCGGGATCATGCCGATCTCGAACTTCAGCCAGCTGCGCCGCTTCTCCGAGCAGTGCGGCGCCGAGATCCCGCGCTGGATCGTGAAGCGCATGCAGGCCTACGGCGACGACGCCGACGGCATCCGCGAATTCGGCGCCGACGTGGTCGCGAAGCTGTGCGAGCGGCTGGTGGCGGGCGGCGCACCGGCGCTGCACTTCTACGCGCTGAACCTGGCCCGGCCGACCCAGGCGGTATTGGCGCGGCTGGACTGAATCCCGCCCGGCGCGGCGCGAACGCGACCGGGCGCCGGCGCTCCCGGCGCGGTTACACTCGATCGCTCCCGATAGCCGTGCCGGATCGATGCGCATCGCCCGACTCCAACCGGTCCTGATCCTCGCGGCGCTGGCCGCGTGGCAATCCCCTGCACCGGCACGGGCGCAGGACACCGCCGTCCATCGCTGCACGCTGATGGACGGCGAGACGGTCTACACCGACAAGCGCTGCGAGGACGTCGGCGGCATGGACCGGTTGCCGGAAACCGGCGACGCTTCGGCCAGCACCCGTCCCTACCTGCGCGGCGGCTGCTCGCGCACGCTCAGCGGCCTGGTCTACGAAATCACCGCCGCCATCGACGCGCACGATGTCAACCGCCTGGCTGGCGTCTACCAGTGGGCCGGAACCTCCAACGACGTGGCCAACCGCATCCTCGACCGCCTGGAAGACGTGGTGCAACGGCCGCTGGTCGACATCGTGCCGATCCGCCCCGCGCCGCCGCCGATCGTCGACGACGCCGGCAACGTGGTCGACGACAACGCCGACGGCTATTACCCGCAGACCGCGTCGGCGCAGCCACGCCCGACCGGCCTGCGCCTGGAACAGACGCTGCGCAACGCCAGCACGCCGTCGCGGACCGTGTTCGGGCTGCGCCGCGAATACGGTTGTTTCTGGATCACCCTGTAGGTCCGCAGGCTCGCCCGGTTCCGCGGTCGCGCCGGGTGCGCCCCTACGCGTGCGAGAACTTCAGCGTGGCGACCACGCCGCGGTCCGCGCCGGGACGCACGCCGACCTGCCAGCCATACAGTTCGCACAACCGGCTGACGATCGACAGGCCGATGCCGCCGCCCTGCGAACCGCCGGCATGGGTGCCGCGATAGCCGCGCTCGAACAGCCGTGCCGCATCCTCCTCGCTCAGGCCGGGGCCGGTGTCGACCACCTCGACCGCGCCGGGCAGCAAGCGCACCAGCACCCCGCCTTCCTGCGTGTACTTGACCGCGTTGCCGATCAGGTTGCCCAGCGCCACCGACAGCACCGCCTCGGGCGCGTCCACGGTCAGGCCGCTTTCGCCTTCCATGCGCAGGTCCAGTTGCTTGCCGCCGAGCTGCGCGCGATGCGATTCGAGCAGTTGTTCGACCACCTTGGCCACCAGCGTGTTGCCGTGCCCGCGCTCGTTGCGCGACAGCAGCAGCAGCGAGCCGATCAGGTCGGTGCATTGCTGCTCGGCGCGCTGGATGCGCAGCACGCGTTGCCGCAGTTTTTCGTCCAGATCGGGCCTGCTCAGCAGCAACTCGGTCGCGCCGCGGATCACCGCCAGCGGCGTGCGCAGTTCGTGGCTGACGTCGGCATTGAACTCGCGGTCGCGCTGCACGACGTGGGTCAGCCGCGCGGAATAGCCGTCCAGCGCCTTGGCTAGCTCGCCGACCTCGTCTTCCGGGAAATGCGTGGCCAGCGGCCGGGGATTCTCGCTGCCGCGGTAGGCGCGCAGGCGCGCGGCCAGCTCCGAAACCGGGCTCATCACCCGCGCTGCCGACCACCAGCCGATCAGCAGCGACAGTGCGCCGAACAGCACCACGGCGGCGAACAACCAGCGCTTGAGCTGGGCGGCGCCGCGCGCGGTCTGGCTGGTGTCGTAGGCGAGGAAGAACCAGGCCTCCGGGGTCTTGCGCACCGCCAGCTTGTAGGCGTACGGCTCGCCGTTTTCGTCGATGTCGGTGATGTTGTGGTTGCCGTTCGGCAGGCGCGCCCATTCCGGGCGTTCCTGGCGCACCCGGTCAAAGCGGTCCGGGGTGTAGAAGAAACCGCGGATCTGCTGCACCGGCACGTCCGGCGGCTGCGTCGGGTTGGCGTAGAAGCGGCGCGCGTACTCGTCGATGTTCTGGTTCATCACGTCTTCGACGAGCTGGTTTTCGACGCGCTGGCGCGCCACGTCGGTCAGGTAGGCGAACAGCGCGGTCAGCCCGGTGCCGAGCAGGAAGAACGACAGGATGATGCGGGTGCGCAGCCGGCGCCGGAACGCGCGGCGCCGGGCCGGTCTCGCGGGGCTTTTCGCCGGGTCGCCGTTGGCGGGATCAGTTGCTGCCATCGGGCGCGGCGATGCGGTAGCCGATGCCGTGGCGGGTCTGGATCAGCGGTACGTCGAAAGGCTTGTCCACCACCGCGCGCAGGCCGTGGATGTGCACGCGCAACGAATCGGAGTCGGGCAGTTCCTCGCCCCAGACGCGGGTTTCCAGTTCCTGCCGGGTCACCACCGCCGGCGACGCCTCCATCAATGCCTGCAGGATCTTCAGCGCGGTCGGGTTGAGCTGCAGCAACTTGCCCTGGCGGCGCACTTCCAGCGTGTCCAGGTTGTATTCGAGGTCGCCGACCTCCAGCAGCCGGGTCTGCACGCCCTTGCCGCGGCGCGACAGCGCATTGAGGCGCACCTCGACTTCCTGCAGCGCGAACGGCTTCACCAGGTAGTCGTCGGCGCCGGAATCGAAGCCGGCCAGCTTGTTGTCCAGCGAGTCGCGCGCGGTCAGCATCAATACCGGGGTCTGCTTGCGCGCTTCGTTGCGCAGCTTGCGGCAGACCTCCAGGCCGTCCATGCCCGGCAGGTTCAAGTCGAGCACGATCGCATCGAACTCGTGCACCACCGCCAGGTGCAGGCCGGTGACGCCGTCGGCGGCGAAGTCGACGGTGTGGCCGCGTTCCTCGAGGTAGTCGCCCAGGTTGGCGGCGATGTCGCTGTTGTCTTCGATGACCAGAATGCGCATGTGGGGTTTCCTTTCGCGTGAGCCTTATCGACAGCGCGGCGGCCGGCCGGTTCCCGGTTCGGCCAACGAAATTAACAAATTGAACTTAACAAATCCCGCGTCGGCCGCGTGCATGCGCCGGCCATCTTGCCGGCAGGCATAAAAATGCCCGGGCCGGCGTTCCCGGCCCGGGCCAAAGTACAACCCCGATTACCGTAATCCTGTCGTTTCCCAAGTGATCGCACACGAGGAGCGTGCAGAGTTGCGGCAGGGGCAAGCCTACCCGGCCGGCGATTAAACCGGGGTTAAAAATTCCGTTAAGCTTGGGGCAAAAGCCTGCCTGCCGGCCCGGATATGGGTGACTCAGCCGATTTTAGCTGCACATTCGGCAACGTAGTCCAGTATATCGACGCAGATGTCGCGGCCGCAGGCGGCTTCGATGCCTTCCAGGCCGGGGGTCGAATTGACCTCGAGCACCAGCGGTCCGCGCAACGAGCGGATCAGGTCGACGCCGGCCACGCCCAGTCCCAGCACCTGCGCGGCGCGCACCGCGACCGCCTTTTCCTCATCGCTCGCCACCACCGCCTCGGCGCTGCCGCCACGGTGCAGGTTGGAACGGAAATCGCCTTCCGGCGCCTGCCGGCGCATGCTCGCGACCACGCGGTCGCCGACCACGAAACAGCGCAGGTCGGCGCCCTCGGCTTCGGCGATGAACTCCTGCACCACGAAGTTGGCGTACAGCCCGCGCAGCGCTTCGACCGCGGCGCGCGAGGCCGACGGCTTCTCGGTCAGCATCACCCCGGCGCCCTGCGTGCCTTCGTTGAGCTTGATCACGTGCGGCGGCGGGCCGAGCATCGACAGCAGGTCGGCGGTGTCGTCCGGGTTGTCGCCGAACACCGTCGCCGGCAGGCCGATGCCCTGCTTGGCCAGCAGCTGGTGCGCGCGCAGCTTGTCGCGCGCGCGCAGGATCGCGTCGGACGGGTTCGGCGTGTAGCTGCCCATCAGCTCGAACTGGCGCAGCACCGCGGTGCCGTAACGCGTCACCGAGGCGCCGATGCGCGGAATCACCGCGTCGTAGTCGGCGATCGCCCGGCCCTTGTAGTGCAGGGCGAAGCCATCGCTGGCGATGCGCATGTAGCAGCGCAGCGGGTCGAGCACGCGCACGCTGTGGCCGCGCGCGCGCGCGGCCTCGACCAGCCGGCGGGTCGAATACAGCTTGCTGTTGCGCGAAAGGATGGCGAGTTTCATGCGGGCGTCCCTGGCCGGTTCCGCCAAGCATGACATGCCGCGGCGGCGGCGCGACGGCAGACGCGGAGGCCCCGGGATGAACCGGGGCCTCGACGGGAATGCGTGGAGCGGGCGATGGGAATCGAACCCACGTCAGTAGCTTGGGAAGCTACAGCTCTACCATTGAGCTACGCCCGCGCGGGGGTGGCAGTGTAATCGCCGGCCGAACGCCGGCGCAACGCGGGCCGTGCCCGCGCCGGCCGGCGCCCCGCGGCTCAGAAGCTGCCGCCCACGGTCAGGAACACGGTGGCGTTGTCGCCGCCGTCGCGTTCGAAGGTGCTGCTGGCGCCGATATCGGCCTGCAGGCCGAACAGCTGCGTGCGCACGCCGAAGCGCAGGGTGCCGTAGTCGTCGTCGACCGCCAGCCCCGGCACGGCGTATTCGCCGGCCTGCGGGATGCTCTGCAACTGCGCATGGGCCTGTTCCGGCGCGTCCTCGAACTCGTGGTCCCAGGTCAGCCGCGCGTACGGGCGGGCGTGCTCGTTGATCGCGAAACTGGCCTGCCAGCCGGCGCTGCCGACCAGCGAATCCAGTTCCTGCTTCGGATAACTCAGCGCGGTCGAACCGCCACCGCTTTCCGCGTAGCCGTCCACTTCGATCGACTGCGACACCACGCTGGCCACCGGGCCGTGGCGGAACGCGCCGTCGCCGAACTCGTAGCCGGCGGCGATCGCCGCGGTCAGGTTGTCGCCGTCCGGCGAACCGCTGTGCCGGCGCTTGACCGGCCCCAGCTGCACGTCGCGATCGACGTCGAAGGACAGCTGCGTGTAGCTGACCTGGCCGTTGACCCAGAGGTTGTCGCCGTACCAGCCGATGAAGCCGCCCAGCGTCGCGTCCGCCTGGTCGAAGCCGCCGGTGCTCGGGCCGAAATCGAGCTTGCCGCGGCCGTAGCCGACGAAGCCGCCGAACACCATGCTGCCGCGCGCCCAGTCCACGCCGAAGCTGCCGGCCGGGGCCAGGCCGTCGTAGAGGTCGCCGTCCTCGTAGCGCTGGTTGTCGCCGCGCAGGTCGCCCCACCAGCGCATGCCGTCGGACGCGGGCTTGCCGTCCACGTGCAGCGCGACCATGTCGGCGCGGGCGCGGCCGGTGTTGGCGGCGGACAGCGGCAGGATCGCGATCTGGCGCGGGCCTTCCAGCACCGATTCGGCGTACTGCGCCAGGATCTCGTGCGTGCGCGTGGTCGGGTGCACGCCATCGGCGAACAGGTAGCTCGACGGCGCGTTCGGATCGACGTAGTTCGCCGGGCTGCAGGTCAGCGACGACGTCGCGCCGCAGGCGGTGCCGGTGACGTTGGAGTAGCCGTAGGCGGCCGGGTTGGCGATGACTTCGCCGAGGAAGCCGAAGGTGTCCAGCGGAATCACCTGCAACCCGGCCGACTGCAGGCCGGCATACAGGGCGTTGTTGTAGGCCATCGCCAGCTGCGTGCCGCCGGCGGAACCGGCGGCACCTTGCGCCAGGAACGACGGGGTCTTGCCGAGGTCGGGGATGTTCGGCACCAGCACGTATCGCGCGCCGGCCTGCTGCAGCTGGCCGATCAGGCCGATCTGCGTGGTCACCGCGGTGACGATGGTGGTCTGCGGTTCGCCCGCCGCCACCGCGAACAGGTCGTTGGCGCCGCCCCACACCGTGTACAGCGCGTTCGGGTCGGCGCGACCGCCATTCGCAGTCAGATACGCGCCGACCTGGGTGGCCAGCGACGGGATCGGGCCGAACGGACTGGTGCCCTCGGTCGCCACGCGCGCGCCGCCGACCGCGTAGTTCTCGCCGCCCTGGTTGAGCGCGACCGCGTCGCCGGGATGGCCATAGAAGTCGGCCAGGAACTCGGACCAGACCAGGCCCGGGTTGGTGGTGAAGCGGCCCAGCGCCACCGCCTGCGACCCGCCCACCTGCACCAGCCCCGGCCGGAACGCGCCGGAATCGGTCAGGCTGTCGCCGAAGAACACGGTGCCGCTGTACTCGCTCTGCGCGAAGGCGGGTGCCGCCGCCACCAGCGCCAGGGCCAGCACGGAACGGACGGGAATTCTGGACAAGGACATGTTGGTTTACCCCAGGTGATGGATGCTTCGGGAAAGGCGGTCGGTCGTGCGCCGTACGGCGGCGCATGGCATGTAATGGTTTCATTAAGCGGTGCGCCTGACACGCTGCGCCGCGTCATAAGGGCGCGGTATCGACGACAATAGACACATGGACATCCGACTCAATGGCGAAACCCGGCAGCTGGCCGACGGCGGCACCGTCGCCGACCTGCTGCGCAACGAACACCTGGCCGAGCGCCGCGTCGCGGTCGAGGTCAACGGCGAGATCGTGCCGCGCTCGACGCATGCGACGCACGCCCTGCGCGACGGCGACCGGGTCGAGATCGTGCACGCCCTGGGCGGCGGCTAGCCTGGCCGGCAGGAGCGCGCCGGGGCGCTGCTGCGGAAACCCGCCGTCGAATGTCCCATGGGTTTTCGGCGATAATCCCTGCATGAACGACGCACTTCCCCACGACCCGCTCGTCATCGCGGGCAAGCCCTACCGTTCCCGCCTGATCACCGGCACCGGCAAGTTCAAGGACTTCGACGAAACCCGCCGCGCGACCGACGCCGCCGGCGCGGAGATCGTCACCGCGGCGATCCGCCGCATCAACCTGGGCCAGTCGCCGAACGAACCGAGCCTGCTCGACGCGCTGCCGCCGGAAAAATTCACCCTGCTGCCCAACACCGCCGGCTGCTACACCGCCGAGGACGCGGTGCGCACCTGCCGCCTCGCCCGCGAGCTGCTCGACGGCCACAAGCTGGTGAAGCTGGAAGTGCTGGGCGACCAGAAGACGCTGTACCCGGACGTGGTGCAGACGCTGAAGGCCGCCGAACTGCTGGTCGCCGACGGCTTCGACGTGATGGTCTACACCAGCGACGACCCGATCCTGGCCAAGCGCCTGGAGGAAATCGGCTGCGTCGCGGTGATGCCGCTGGCCGCGCCGATCGGCTCGGGCCTGGGCATCCAGAACAAGTGGAGCCTGCTGGAAATCATCGACAACGCCAAGGTCCCGGTGATCGTCGACGCCGGCGTCGGCACCGCGTCGGACGCCGCCATCGCGATGGAACTGGGCTGCGACGGCGTGCTGATGAACACCGCGATCGCCGGCGCCAAGGACCCGACGCTGATGGCCAGCGCGATGAGGAAGGCCGTACAGGCCGGCCGCGAGGCCTTCCTCGCCGGGCGCATCCCGCGCAAGCGCAACGCGAGCGCGTCGAGCCCGATCGAGGGGCTGATTGGATGACACGCCGGTAGGGCGGGTCGCGACCCGCCATTGCCATCCCGACACCACGCGCAAAAGCTGGCGGGTCAAGACCCGCCCTACCCGAGACGATGACCGACCCTTTCTCCAGCCCCGGCGCGAAGATTCCTCCGAAGCCCTTCACCAAGACCGAAGGCCGCCGCGAGATCCGCAGCTTCGTGCTGCGCCAGGGCCGCTTCACCGAGGCGCAACAGCGCGCGTTCGACGAACAGTGGCCGCGCTTCGGCATCGACTACCAGGGCGGTATCCGCGACTACGCGCAACTCTTCGGCCGCGAAGCGCCGCTGGTGCTGGAAATCGGCACCGGCAACGGCGAGGCGCTGCGCTTCGCCGCGAAGCAGGACCCCTCGCGCAACTACCTCGGCATCGAGGTGCACGCGCCCGGCGTCGGCCGCCTGCTCAACGCGCTGGCCGAGGACGGCAGTGGCCACGTCCGCGTCTATCACCACGATGCGGTCGAGGTGCTGAAGCACGAAGTCGCCGACGGCGCACTCGACGAGGTGCGCATCTACTTCCCCGACCCCTGGCACAAGAAGCGCCACAACAAGCGCCGCCTGGTCCAGCCCGAGTTCGCCGCGCTGCTGGCGAGGAAGATCCGCACCGGCGGCCGCCTGCACCTGGCGACCGACTGGGAGCCCTACGCCGAACACATGTGGGACGTGCTCGACGCGACGCCGGGCTTCGCCAACCGCGCCGGCGCTCGCGGCCACGTGCCGCGGCCGGAATGGCGGCCGCAGACCCACTTCGAGACGCGCGGGCAGAAGCTGGGCCATGGCGTCTGGGACCTGCTGTACGACCGCGTCGGGGCCTGAGCGCGATGCCGGTCGCCGGGCTGGACCATTTCAACCTCCGCGCCCCGCGGGCACTGCTCGACGAATTGCGCCGCTTCTATGTCGAAGCGATCGGGCTGGAGGAAGGCTGGCGCCCGCCGTTCCGCAGCCGCGGCCACTGGCTGTACGCGCAGGGCCGCGACATCCTGCACCTGACCGAAGCCGGGCCGGGCGAAGCGCGCGCCACGCACGCGGCGACCGTCTTCGACCACATCGCCTTCGCCTGCACCGATGCGGACGATGCCGAGGCGCGGCTGCGGCGGCACGGCGTCGATTACCGCATCGCCGAGGTGCCCTCGACGTCGCAAAAACAGATCTTCCTGCGCGACCCGGCCGGCAACGGCATTGAGTTGAACTTCGCCTTGGGCGCACAATCCACCGAACCAGACGGAGCATCCGGCGCGTAATGGACACCGCCCTGACGTTGACCACCGACATGAAGCTCGTCCTCGGGCTGGTGGTCTTCACCATGGCGATGTTCGTGTTCCCGCGCATCCGCAGCGACCTGGTCGCGCTGGTGGTGCTGGTGGTGCTGGGCCTGAGCGGCCTGATCGCGCCGGAAGAGATCTTCGGCGGCTTCTCCGGCAACGCGGTGATGAGCATCATCGCCACGATGATCCTCGGCGCCGGCCTCGACCGCACCGGCGCGCTGAACCGCCTGGCCAGCTGGCTGCTGCGCCGCGGCCACGGCATCGAGCGGCGCCTGCTGACGATGACCACCGCGATCGCCGCGCTCAATTCGTCGTTCATGCAGAACCCGTCGGTGATGGCGCTGTTCATGCCGGTGGCCGCGCGCCTGTCCTCGCGCACCTCGCTGTCGCTGCAGCGCCTGCTGCTGCCGCTCGCCGCCACCATCGTGATGGGCGGCGCGCTGACCATGGTCGGCAACTCGCCGCTGATCCTGCTCAACGACCTGCTGCAGTCGGCCAACAACAACCTGCCTTCGGGCATGGCCACGCTGGAGCCGCTGCGCATGTTCGCGCCGCTGCCGGTCGGCGTGGCCCTGGTCGCGGCGTCGCTGCTGTACTTCCGCTTCCACGGCGACCGGAAGCTGCGCGACGGCGACGGCACCAGCGTCGCCCCGACCCGCGTCGAGAACTACTTCGCCGACACCTACGGCATCCACGGCGACGTGTTCGAACTGGTGGTCGGCGCGGAAAGCCCGCTGGTCGGCATGAGCGTCGGCGACGCCGAACTGCTGCACGGCGCGCCGCTGGTCCTGGCCCTGCAGAGCGGCGACGACACCCGGCTGTCGCCGCCGGTGGACATGCGCATCTGGGTCGACAGCGTGATCGGCGTGATGGGGCCGAAGCAGGAAGTCGCCGATTTCGCGCAGAACAACTTCCTGCGCATGTCGTCGCGGCTGCGCCACCTCGGCGACCTGTTCAACCCCAGCCGCTCGGGCATCTCGGAGGCGGTGATCCCGCCGAACTCCAGGTATATCGGCAAGAGCGCGGCCGACCTGCGCCTGCGCAAGCAACTGGGCATCAGCCTGCTGGCGATCAACCGCGACAAGCACGTGCTGCGCGACAACGTGCGCCAGGTCAAGCTGCGCGCCGGCGACATGCTGGTGTTCCACAGCATCTGGACCGACCTGGCGCAGGCGGCGGAAAGCCACGACTTCGTCGTGGTCACCGACTATCCGAAGGACGAGCAGCGCCCGCACAAGTTCAAGATCGCGATGGCGATCTTCGCGATGACCGTGCTGATCGCGCTGACCTCGAAGCTGCCGGTGGCGCTGACCCTGATGACCGGCGTCGCCGGCATGCTGCTGACCGGCGTGCTGCGCATGGACGAGGCCTACGCGGCGATCAACTGGAAGACGGTGTTCATGATGGCCGGGCTGATCCCGCTGGGCTGGGCGATGGACAGCAGCGGCGCGGCGGCGTGGGTCGCCGGGCACACCGTCGAGCGACTGCCCGAAGGCATGCCGGCGTGGCTGCTGGAACTGGCGGTGGCGCTGCTGACCACCGCGTTCTCGCTGGTGATCAGCCACGTCGGCGCGACCATCGTGATGGTGCCGATAGCGATCAACCTGGCGCTGGCCGCCGGCGGCAACCCGACCGCGTTCGCGCTGATCGTGGCGCTGTCGGCGTCGAACAACCTGATGACCGCGTCGAACCCGATCATCTCGATGATCATCGGCCCGGCCAACTACACCAGCAGGCAGCTGTGGCGCGTCGGCGGCCCGCTGTCGCTGATCTACACCACCATCGTGGTGCTGGCGATCAACCTGATGTTCTGGTGGCAGGCGCGCGGCGGCTGAAATGGCGCCGTCACCGCAGCTCGAGCTCGAACTGCTGCCCGCGCGCTACGCGGTCGTGCGCCTGCCGCCCGACGCCGCGCTGCCAGCCTGGCTGCGGCCGGAGGGATTCCGCAACGTGGCGTGGACCGCGGACGAACTGTCGATCGTCTGCGATGAGGCGATGCCGCCCGGCGACGCCGGCGCCGAACGCGGCTGGCGCTGCTTCAAGCTGCGCGGTCCGTTCGACTTCGCCCTGACCGGCATCCTGCTTGCCGTGCTCGAACCGCTGGCCGGAGCGGGCGTCGGCATCTTCGCCGTCTCGACCTTCGACACCGACTACGTGCTGGTGAAGCAGGCGAAGCTGCAGGTCGCCATCGAAGCGCTGGCCGCCGCCGGGCATCGCCTCCTGTAGCCCCGGGCCGGCGCTGGTGCGATGCCCGGATCGGCGCAAGAATGGCGCCGCCCCCTCCCCGACGACCGGGCCGTCCATCCAACGCGAGGAGAAACCCGATGCTGAAGAAGATGCTGACGTACGGCGCCATCGCCGGCCTGGTCGCCGGCGGCGCGCTGTCCCTGGTCGTCGTCGCGCTGGGAGAGGACGCACCGCACGGCGGACTGGGCATGCTGGTCGGCTACCTGATCATGCTGGCCGCGCTGAGCCTGGTGTTCGTGGCGATCAAGCGCCACCGCGACGACGCTCCCGGCGGCACGATCCGCTTCTGGCCGGCGTTCGCGCTGGGCCTGGGCGTCAGTTTCGTCGCCGGGGTGATCTACGCGCTGGCCTGGGAAACCACGCTGGCCGTCACCGGCATGGACTTCGCCGGCTCCTATGCCAACTCGATCATCGAGCAGCAGAAGGCCAGGGGCGTCAGCGGCGAAGCGCTGGCGAAGCTGGTCGCCGAGCTGGAGCGCTTCAAGGCCAGCTACGCCAACCCGGCCTACCGCCTGCCGATGACCTTCATCGAAATCTTCCCGGTCGGCGTGCTGGTGTCGCTGCTGTCGGCCGTCATCCTGCGCAACCCGCGCGCGCTGCCGGCGCGGCGCGGCTGACGACGCGCCTTCCGCGGGGCGGGCCCCGCCCTGCGGCGCGTCAACGGACTGTTTCGCGGATGGACCGGCATCGCGGATCGATTCCGCTACGCTGGCAGCCATGTCCACACTGCCTTCCCTGTTCGTTTCGCACGGCTCGCCGATGACCGCGCTGGCGCCCGGCCGGGTCGGCGCGCAGCTGGCCGGATTGGCCGCCGCGCTGCCGCGCCCGCGCGCGATTGCGGTCGCCACCGCGCACTGGCTGGCGCGGCAACCGCTGGTCGGCGGCGCGGCGCAGCCGGAGACCGTGCACGATTTCGGCGGTTTCCCCCGCGAGCTGTACGAACTGCAGTACCCGGCGCCGGGCGATGCGGCGCTGGCCGACGAGATCGCGCAGCGGATCGCGCGTGCCGGCCTGCCGGCGACGGTCGACCCGCGGCGCGGCCTCGACCACGGCGTCTGGGTGCCACTGCGCTTCCTGTATCCGCAGGCCGACATCCCGGTGGTGCCGGTGTCGATCCAACCGATGCTGGGCCCGCGCCACCAGTTCGAACTGGGCCGTGCGCTGGCGCCGCTGCGCGACGAGGGCGTGCTGTTGCTCGGTTCCGGCAGCATCACCCACAACCTGCACGATTTCCGTGCCGGCTACGGCGACGGCAACGAAGCGCCGTACGTGAAGCCCTTCATCGAGTGGATCGGGCAACGGCTGGCGGCGGACGACGTCGACGCGCTGCTCGACTACCGCCGGCAGGCGCCGTTCGCCGAGCGCGCGCATCCGACCGACGAACACCTGCTGCCGCTGTTCTTCGCGATGGGCGCGGCGGGAAGCGACGCGCTGGGCGCCCGGCGCATCGACGCCGGCATCGACCTGGGCTTCCTGGCGATGGATATCTACCGCTTCGACGGCGCGGCGGCCTGAGCCTCAGGCCAGGCGTACTTCGCCATCGACGACGACGACTTCGACCGCGCGCAACGCGTCGCCGCGGCACGGCCCGGCCACGCAGTCGCCGTTGGCCAGTTCGAACGAAGCGCCGTGCGCGGCGCAGACCAGCAGCCCTTCCTTGCTGCGCAGGAACTTGCCCGGCGCCCAGTCGAGGCGGCGGCCGGCGTGCGGGCAAACGTTGAGCCAGGCGCGGACGCGGTCGCCCTCGCGGTACAGGACCAGCGATTCGGCATCGCCGTCGATCATGGCCTCGACCTCGGCCAGTTCGCCGTCCTTCAATGCGTCGAATGCGATCAGCGGCATGGTTTCTTAACGAAGTTCTCACACTGTCATCGTCCGGTCATCCGATACTTTCAGTCACCGGTCCGGCCCGACCGCATTCTGTCACACGCCACCCGCATGTTCCGAACCTTCCGCTTCGACGGTTTCCGTCTGCGCTCGGTCTTCGCCCCGCGCAAACCCCGCCATCCGCTGCTGCGCCTGCTCCTTGGCCTGGTCGGCGTGGGCCTGCTGTGCCTGCTGCTGGTGTTCGGCCTGTTCGTCGGCGTGGCCATGCTGGCCGGCGGACTGCTGTTCAGGGCGCTGCGCCAGCGCCGCAAGCCGGCCGAACCCATCGCCGGCGATGGCGGCCGCGTGGTCGAAGGCGAATACCGCGTGGTGCGCAAGCCGGCGCTGCCGCTGGCGCGTTGACGCCGGCGTGCCGGCGTGGAATCGTCGCGCTTTTCGCAAGCGCGACGCCATGGCCGACCCTGCTTCCAACGACGTGATCCCCGCCCCTGCGCAACCGCGCGTTCCCGTGCGCGGCGGCGGCTTCTTCCCCGTGCACCGCATCTACTGCGTGGGCCGCAATTTCGCCGACCATGCGCGCGAAATGGGCGCGACGCCCGCCAGCGAGCAGCCCGATCGCGGCACACCGATGTTCTTCGCGAAACCGGCCGACGCCATCGTCACCGGCAACGCCGACGTGCCGTATCCGCCCGGCACCAACCAGCTGCACCACGAAGTCGAACCGGTGGTCGCACTCGGCGCCGACGCGCCGCCCGGCGTACTGCCGGTCGAAGCGGCGATGGAACTGGTGTTCGCCTGGGGCGTCGGCCTGGACCTGACCCGCCGCGACCTGCAGGCCGCGGCCAAGGCCAAGGGCCATCCGTGGGACATCGCCAAGGGCTTCGACCATTCCGCGCCGGTCAGCGAACTGGTCCCGGCGGCGGCGGTCGCCGATCCGTATTCGCTGCAGCTGGACCTGTCGGTCAACGGCGAACCGCGCCAGCACGGCGCGCTGCGCGACCTGATCTGGAACGTGGCCGAGATCCTGCACGAGCTGTCGAAGCTGTACGCGCTGAAGGCCGGCGACCTGGTGTTCATGGGCACGCCGGCGGGCGTCGGCCCGCTGCGGCCGGGCGACCGCTTCGCCGCTGCGCTGGGCGGCGTGGCCACGCTTCAGGGACGCGTGACCGGCGCCGCGGTATAGTCCCGCGCGGGAGAACCAGTTCCCGGAATTCAGCCAACAAGGAGCGTAGCAATGAGCGTAGTCAGCGAGTTCAAGGAATTCATCGCCAGGGGGAACGTCATCGATCTGGCCGTCGGCGTCGTCATCGGTGGCGCATTCGGCAAGATCGTCACGTCCCTGGTGGAAAAAATCATCATGCCGGTGGTGGGCCTGCTCACGGGCGGCGTGGATTTCTCCAAATGGTCGATCACGCTCAAGGAAGCGGTGGTCGATGCCGCCGGCGAGGAAACCGCACCGGCGCTGGTGCTGGGCTTTGGCGATTTCGTCAATACCATCATCCAGTTCCTCATCATCGCCTTCGTCATTTTCCTGGTGATCAAGGCGGTCAATCGGATCAGGAAACCGGCCGAGGAAGCGCCCGCCGGCCCGTCCGAAGACGTGCTGCTGCTGCGCGAGATCCGCGATTCGCTGAAGAAGTAAGCCAACTTCCGTCACGGTGCACCGGAGCCGCGGGCTGCTAAGCTCGCGGCTTCTTCATTTTTCGGAGCCCCCGCATGCGCCGCCTGCCGCTGCTGCTCGCCCTGACCTGCGCCATCGCTTCCGCCGCCGCGGCCGAACGCGAAACCCGCATCGCCGACGCCGCGCTGGCGACGGCGGCGAAACTGCGCGAGGCCGCGCTGGCCGACGACACCGGCTGGAAGGTCACCGAATCGCTGACCACCGAGGTCGGCCCGCGCATGGGCGGCAGCGAGGGCGATGCGCGCGCGGTGGCGTGGGCGCAGGCGAAGTTCAGGGAACTCGGCTTCGACAAGGTGTGGACCGAGCCGGTGACCTTCCCGAAATGGGTGCGCCGCAGCGAACGCGCCGAAGTGCTCGGCGCGCATTCGCAGCCGCTGTACGTGACCGCGCTCGGCGGCAGCCCCGGCGGCACGGTCGAAGGCGAAGTGGTGCGCTTCGAGGGCCTGGAGGCGCTGCAGGCCGCGCCGGAGGGTTCGCTGAAGGGCAAGATCGCCTTCGTCGACTTCACGATGGAACGCAAGCGCGACGGCGCCGACTACCGCATCGGCGGCGGCATCCGCGGCCGCGGCCCGTCCGAGGCGATCCGCAAGGGCGCGATCGGCTACGTGATGCGCTCGGCCGGCACCGATTCGCATCGGGTGCCGCATACCGGCATGACCCGCTTCGCCGACGGCCTGACGCCGATCCCCTCGGCCGCGCTGTCGGTGCCCGACGCCGAACAACTGTCGCGGCTGGTCGCGCTGGGCCCGACCCGCATCCGCCTGTCGCTCGATTGCGGCATCGACGGCGAATACACCTCGTACAACGTGATCGGCGAGATCACCGGGCGCAAGAAGCCGGATGAGGTCGTGCTGATCGGCGGCCACCTCGATTCCTGGGACCTCGGCACCGGCGCGATCGACGACGCCGCCGGCATCGGCATCAGCATGGCCGCCGCCAAACTGGTCAAGCCGCTGAAGCCGGCGCGCACGATCCGCGTGGTCGCCTTCGCCAACGAGGAACAGGGCCTGCACGGCGGCTTCGCCTACGCGAAAAAGCACGCCGCCGAGATCGAACGGCACGTCATCGCCGCCGAGAGCGATTTCGGCGCAGGACGCATCTACGCCTTCGACAGCAGCGCGCCGGACTACGCGCAGAACGCGATCCGCCGGATCGCCGGCGTGCTGGCGCCGCTCGGCATCGAGCTGCAGCCGGGCGAAGGCGGGCCGGAATCGGACATCGGCCCGTTCGCGGCGCAGGGCATGGCCTGGGCCTCGCTGAACCACGACGGCACGCAGTACTTCGACCTGCACCACACCGCCGACGACACGCTGGACAAGATCGATCCGAAGGACCTGGCGCAGAACGTCGCCGCCTATGCGGTGTTCACCTACCTGGCCGCGGAAGCGCAGGGCGATTTCGGCAGCGCGCCGAAGGCCGAGGCGCCGCCCGCCCGCTGAGCGGTCAGCGGATCGCGCGCAACACCCACTGCCCTTCCGGCAAGCCGGCGTCCGCGTCCCAGACGCGGCACGCCGCCGCGTCGGAAAATCCCGCCTCGCGCATCGCATCGAGCAGGTCCCAGCCGAAGTGGTGGAAACACAGCGCGCCGCCGTGGACCGGATCGCCGTGGTATTCGGGCTCGCCGAGGAATTCCAGGCCGCCCTTCCCGTCGGGCCACGCCACGCGCGTGCTTTGTTGCGCATCGTGGTACCAGGGCACGGTCAGCACCAGCACGCCGCCGGGTTTCAGCACCCGGGCGAATTCGCGCAGCGCCGCGGCATGGTCCGGCACGTGCTCGAGCACGTCCTGGCAGACGATGCCGTCCAGGCCCGCGTCCGCGAAGCTCAGCGCGGTGACGTCTTCGAGGCGGACCAGCTCGCAGGCCCCGCTGCGCCACAACCAGCTCGACATCTGCAGGCGCCGGCGCCAGCCGATGCCGTACTCGCTGCCGCGCAGGCGACCGACCCGGTTGCGCAACTGCACGTAGAAACTGCTGGCGTTCTCGGTGGCGTAGACCCGCGCCCGCGCCGGATCCGCGAGCGCGTCGAACAGCACCATCGCGACCGCGCGCTGCCGCGCGAACACGCCGCAGGCGCTGCAATGCAGGGCCTCGCGGATCGATCCGGCTGCCGGACCCGCGCGGAATACCGTCGTCTTGCCGCAAAGTCCGCAACGCCCTTGCATCTGCCCCTGCGCGCGCATCGCCGCAACCGGCCCGGCTTCGCGCGCGAGCGCGGCCGCGGCATCCGCCGACCAGCCGGCCAGGCCGCGCCAGTGCGGCCACGGGATATCGTTCACCGGCGCCATTGCGCGAGGAACACCGCGGTCGCCGCCGCGACGTTGAGGCTTTCGACCGCACCGGTACCCGGGATCGACAGGCGCAGGTCGCATTGCGCGGCGAGGTTCGCGTCCATGCCATCGCCTTCCGCGCCCATCACGTAGACCAGCCGCTGCGGCAACCGCTGCGCGAACAGGTCGCTGCCGCCGCGCACCACCGTCGCCGCCAGCGCGAAGTCCGCCCCGCGCAGTTGCGCCATCGCCTCGCGCGACGCGGGCAGGCGCACCAGCGGCACGCTTTCCGCGCCACCCTCGGCCACGCGCGCGGCCGCACCGGACAACGCCAGCGTCGAATTCTCCGGCAGCAGGATCGCGGCGACGCCGAAATGCGCGGCCGAACGCAGGATCGCACCGAAGTTGTGCGGGTTGCCGACACCGTCCAGCCAGATCGCCAGCGCCGGCCCATCGGGCAATCCGCGCAGCCACGACGACAGCGGCGCCGGTTCGACGCGCAGCACGTCGGCGACCACGCCTTCATGGTGCGAGCTGGCGGCGAGCCGGTCGAGGTCGGTTTCTTCGACCACGCGATAGCCGATGCGGTTCTTCACGCACCAGGCCAGCAGTGGCTTCAGGTCGCCGATGCGCGATTCGGCCAGCCAGAGCTTGCGGATCGCCTGCGGCCGCCGCTCGAACACCGCGCGCACGGCGTTGAAGCCGTGCAGGCGCAACTCGTTCTTCTGCCCTTCGCCCCTGCCCTTAAGCCCTTCCCCCTTGACGGGGGACGGGTTGGGATGGGGGTGCGCCGAAGCACGCTCGCGCGCACCCCACGGCGATCTTTCCGAAGCCGGTGGTCCCTGATGCTTTTTCAATTCAGCCTCGATCGTCTGGTAAACGCCGTCGGTGTTCGACAACACATCATGGTTACAAAAACGCAGCACGACAAATCCCTGCCCACGGAGCCAGGCATCGCGCCGATGGTCCGCCTCGTCGCCATGTTGTCCGCCATCGACTTCGAGTACCAGTCGCGCCTCAAGACAGATGAAATCGACGATGTAATTCCCAAGCGGTTGCTGGCGGCGGAATTTGAAACCGCGAATTTGGCGTTCGCGCAGGATGTCCCACAGGCGGCGTTCAGCATCCGTCATCTGCGAACGGAGTTCCCGGGAACGTTGCTTGAGCCAGCTGGGCACGCCAAGCATCGTAGCGTGTCGATGGCTGGCTTTGGAAAAAATCCGGAACACCGACTTCGCCAGCTCCGGCGCGCCCCCATCCCAACCCTTCCCCCCCTCAAGGGGGGGAAGGGCTTCCTACTCGTGCCCGCCCACCGGCGGCACTTCGGCATCGAGTTCGGCCAGCTTGTGCGCCACCGCCTCCGGCGACTTCGTGTACGGCGCCAGCAACGAATAGAACGCCGGCACCACGAACAGCGACAGCAGCGTCGAGAAGGCCACGCCGAACACGATCACCACGCCGATGCTGGCGCGGCTGGCGGCGCCGGCGCCGCTGGACAGCATCAGCGGCAGCGCGCCGCAGATCATCGCCACCGAAGTCATCAGGATCGGGCGCAGGCGCACCGTCGCGGCCTCGACGATCGCTTCGGCCACGCTGCGGCCCTCGTCGCGCAACTGGTTGGCGAATTCGACGATCAGGATGCCGTTCTTCGCCGCCAGGCCGACCAGCATGACGATGCCGATCTGGCTGTACAGGTTCAGGCTGACGCCCCAGATGGCCAGGCCGAGCAACGCACCGAGCATCGCCAGCGGCACGGTCAGCATGATCACCAGCGGATGCAGGAAGCTCTCGAACTGCGCGGCCAGCACCAGGAACACCACCAGCAGGGCCATGCCGAAAGTGAAGAACACCGCGCCGCTGGACCTCATGAACTCGCGCGACTCGCCCTTGTAGTCGACCTGCGCTTCCGGCGGCAGCTCCTCGGCGGCGATGCCGCGCAGGTATTCCAGCGCCTCGCCGACGGTGTAGCCGGGCGCCAGGCCGGCGCTGAGGGTGATCGCGCGCATGCGGTTGAAGCGGCTCAGCGTGCCGGCCTCGGCGTTCTCGGTCAGCTTGACCAGGTTCGACAGCGGGATCAGCTGGCCGGTGGTGGCGGAGCGCACGTACAGGCCGGAGATGTCGGTCAGGCTGCGCCGGTTCTCCAGCGGCGCCTGCATGACCACGTAGTACTCCTCGCCGTCCTTCTCGTAGGTGCCGGCGCGCAGCGAGCCAAGCATGGTCTGCAGGGTGCTGCCGATCGCCTGCACCGGCACGCCGAGGTCGGCGGCGCGCGCCCTGTCGATGTCGACGCGGATCTGCGGCAGGGTTTCCTTGTAGTCGGAATCGACGTTGAGCAGGCGCGGGTTCTCCTCCATGCGCAGCAACATCCGGTTGCGCCATTGCGCCAGCGTTTCGTAGGTCGGGCCGCGGATGACGAACTGCACCGGCCGGCCGGAACCGCGCACCAGGCCCTGCCGCGCCTCGGTGGTGATGCGCACGCCGGGGATGTCGGCCAGCCGCTTGCGCACGTCCTCCATCACGTCCTGCGTGCTGACGTCGCGCTCTTCCCAGCGCTTGAGGAACACGGTGGCGCGGCCGCTGTTGAAGGCGGAACCCTGGCCGCCGAAGCCGCCGGGCACGCGGGTGATCACGCGCGAGACCGGCTTGTCGTCGCCGGCATAGGTCAGCAGGCGCTTCTCGATCTCGGCCATCTGCCCGACCATGTAGTCGAAGCCGGCGCCTTCCGGGCCGGTGATCGACACGTTGAAGTCGCCGCGGTCCTCGGCCGGCGCCAGTTCCGACGGCACCAGCTTGAACAGCACGCCGCTGGCGGCGAAGGTGGCGAGCATCACCGCGGCAAGCAGCCAGCCGCGACCGACCACCTTGCCGACCAGGCCGCGATACCAGCGGGTCAGCGCGTCGAGGCGGTCGTTGACCCAGTTGTTGAAGCCCTTGCGGTGCGTATGCGGGCGCAGCAGGATCGAGCACATCGTCGGCGTCAGGGTCAGCGCGACGAAACCGGAAATCGCCACCGCGCCGGCCACCGCGACGGCCAGCTCGCGGAACAGGCGCCCGGTGTTGCCTTCCATGAACGCGATCGGCAGGAACACCGCGATCAGCACCACCGTGGTCGCGATCACCGCGAACGCGACCTGCCGGGTGCCGCGCTGCGCCGCCAGCAGCGACGGCTCGCCGAGGTCGGTGCGGCGCTGGCAGTTCTCCAGCACCACGATCGCGTCGTCGACCACCAGGCCGATCGACAGCACCAGCGACAGCAGGGTCAGCTGGTTGATCGAGAAGCCGCAGGCATACAGCGCCATGAACGCGGCGGTGACGCACACCGGCACGGTCACCGCCGGGATCAGCGCCGCGCGCACGCTGCCCAGGAACACGAACACCACCAGCAGCACCAGCGCGATCGCTTCGGCCAGGGTCTTGTAGACCTCGTGCACCGCGGCCTCGGTGAACACGGTGGTGTCGTAGGGCACGGTCATCTGCATGCCCTTGGGCAAGCTGGGCGACACCCGCTCGACCAGCGCGCGGACATTGCGCGCCACTTCCAGCGAATTGGCGGTGGACGTGGCGACGACGCCGAGTCCGATCTGCGGCACGCCGTTGCCGTGGTAGTAGGCGCGCCTCTCCTCCGAGGCCAGCTCGACCCTGGCCACCTCGCCGAGGGTGATGACGTGGCCGTCGCTGCCCTTGCCCACCACCAGGGTCTGGAAGCTCTCCGGGGTCTGGTAGCCGCGCATCACCCGCAGCGCGAACTCGCGGGTCCGCGATTCGATGCTGCCGCCGGGCAGCTCGATGTTCTCGCGGCGCAGCGCGGTGCCGACGTCGTCGGCGGTCAGGCCGCGCGCGCTCAGCGCGTCCGCGTCCAGCCACACCCGCATCGCGTAGCGCTTGCCGCCGCCGATGAACACCGACGACACGCCGTCGATCGAAGAAAGCTGGTCGACGAGGTTGCGTTCGGCGTAGTCGGTCAGTTCCTCCGCGCTCAGCCGTGGTTCGCTGAGGTTGAGGTACATGATTGGCCTGGAATCGCTGTCCTGCTTGGCCACCCGCGGCGGGTCGACGTCCTCGGGCAGGCGGTTGCTGACCCGGCTGATCGCGTCGCGCACGTCGTTGGCCGCACCCTCGATGTCGCGGGTCAGGGTGAACTCGATGTTGATGTCGGAACGACCGTTGCGGCTGGTCGCGGTAATCAGGTCGACGCCCTCGATGCCGCTGATCGCGTCCTCGAGGACCTGGGTGATGCGGCTCTCGACCACCGCCGCCGACGCGCCGGTGTAGCTGGTGTTGACCGACACCACCGGCGGGTCGACGTCGGGCAACTCGCGCAGCGGCAGGCGGGTGAACGAGACCACGCCGAGCACGATCAGGATCAGCGACATCACCGTCGCGAAGACGGGGCGCTTGATCGAGACGTCGGACAGCAGCATGGCTCAGCGCTCCCCGGCGGGCTTCGCAGCGCCTTCGTCGCCCGCGGCCGGTTTCGCGCCCACGTCCTTGATCTTCGCGCCGTCGCGCAGCTTGACCGTGCCTTCGACGACGATGCGGTCGCCGGCCTTCAGGCCTTCGACGACCTCGACCTGGCCGAAGCGGCGCGCGCCGATCTTCACCGGCGTTTCCCTGACCTGCTCGCCGGCGTCGACCAGGAACACGCTGGCGACCGCGCCGTTCTGCTGCAGGGCGAGCTCGGGAATCGCGAGCGTGTCGCGCGCGGCGCGTTCGACGCCGACGTCGAGCAGCATGCCCGGGCGCAGCTTGCCGTCGGGGTTCGGGATCTCGGCACGCACGGTGACCGCGCGCGACACCGGGTCCACGCGCGAATCGATGCTGGCGATGACGCCGGTGAAGGTTTCGCCGGGCCACGCCTCGCTGCGCGCGTTGACGCGCTGGCCGACGGCGAGCTGCGACAGCGCCGATTCGGGGACGGTGAAGTCGAGCTTGATGACCGAGACGTCGTCGAGCGTGGTGATCGGCGTGCCCGGCGTGACCAGCGAGCCGGCGCTGACCAGGCGCAGGCCCAGTACGCCGGCGAACGGCGCGCGAATCACCCGGTCGGCGACGGTGGCGCGCTGCGTGGCCACGCGCGCGCGCGCGGCTTCCAGCGCGGCGCGTTGCGTTTCCAGGTCGGCGCGCGCGATCAGTTGCTGGTCGGCGAGCCTGCGGCTGCGCTCGTACAGCTGCTCGGCGTTGCGCAGATCGGCCTGGGCCTCGGCGACGCTGGCCGCCTGCTGGCCCTGGACCAGGGTCACCAGCGGCTGGCCCTTCCGCGCGTACTGGCCGCTGTCGAACTCGACCGAGGCGATGGTCTGGCTGACGCTGGCGGTGACCGTGACCGATTCGCGCGCCTTGGCCGTGCCCAGCGCCTCGAGTTCGTCGCTCCAGCGCACCGGCTGCACGCGCATCGTCGTCACCGTCGCCGGCGGTTGGCCGCGACCGGCGTTGGCGTCGCCTTCACCGCAGGCAGACAACGCGGAAGCGAGTGCGACGCAGGCGATCGCTCGCAGGAACAGGGGCTTGAACATGCAGGGATCCGGGGCCGGAATGGGTCGAGTTTACCGATTCCGGATGAACGCCTGAATGCGACCTGCGGCGGACATGACTAACGGCATATGCCAGTGCGATGCCACTGGCCGTCCGCGACCGCGACTATCCGAGGCCGAGCCTGTCCAGCACCCGCTGCGCCATCGCTTCGGCCGACTCGCTGCCCGCGTCGAGGTGCAGTTCCGGATGCTCCGGCGCCTCGTAGGGCGAATCGATGCCGGTGAAGTTCGGGATCTGCCCGGCGCGCGCCTTGCGGTACAGGCCCTTGACGTCGCGCGCCTCGGCCACTTCCAGCGGCACGTCGACGAAAACCTCGATGAACTCGCCTTCGGCGAATCGTTCGCGGGCCATGCGCCGTTCGGCACGGAACGGCGAGATGAAGCTGACCAGCACGATCAGGCCGGCGTCGGTCATTAGCTTGGCGACTTCGGCGACGCGGCGGATGTTCTCGACGCGGTCCTCGTCGGTGAAGCCGAGGTCGCGGTTCAGGCCATGGCGAACGTTGTCGCCGTCGAGGATGAAGCTGTGGTAGCCGAGCGCGTGCAGGCGCTTGTCGACCAGGTTGGCGATCGTCGACTTGCCGGCGCCGGACAGGCCGGTGAACCACAGCACCTTCGGCGCCTGTCCCTTGATCCGCGCACGCGCCGCCCGGTCCACGTCGAGGTGTTGCCAGTGCACGTTGCCGGCACGACGCAGGGCGAAGTCGAGGGTGCCGGCGGCGACGGTCTCGTTGCTCAGACGGTCGATCAGGATGAAACCGCCGAGCGCGCGGTTCCTGGCGTACGGCTCGAACGCCACCGCCTCGCCGAGCGACAGGTTGCAATAGCCGACCTCGTTGAGTTCGAGGCGCTTCGCGGCCAGGTGCTCCTGCGTGTTGACGTCGATGCGGTGCTTGATCTCGGTGACCGAGGCCGGCACCGTGCGCGCGCCGATCTTCAGCCAGTACGGGCGCCCAGGCAGCAGCGCCGCATCGCCCATCCACAACAGGTGCGCGGCGAACTGGTCGGCGACTTCCGGCGGATCGCCGGCCGCGGCGATCACGTCGCCACGGCTGATGTCGATCTCGTCGGCGAGCGTGACCGTCACCGCCTGTCCGGCGCGCGCGACCGCGACATCGCCATCGCCGTCGAGCACGCGCGCGACGGTCGAACGCCGTGCCGACGGCAGCACGACGACCGCGTCGCCGGGCCGCACTTCACCGGCCGCGATCGTGCCGACGAAGCCGCGGAAATCCTGGTTCGGCCGGTTGACCCACTGCACGGGCAGGCGCAGGCCGCCGTTGTCCTGTCCGGATTCGACTTCGACCGTTTCGAGATATTCGAGCAGCGCCGGACCGCCGTACCACGGCGTGTTCGTCGAACGCGCGGTCAGGTTGTCGCCCTCCAGCGCGGACAGCGGGATGCACTGCACGTCGGCGATGCCCAGCGACTCGGCGAGCATGCGGTAGCCCCCGGCGATGTCGTCGAACACGTCCTGCGAATAGGCGACCAGGTCCAGCTTGTTCACCGCCAGCACCACGCGGCGTATGCCGAGCAGCGAAATGATGTAGCTGTGCCGGCGGGTCTGCGGCAACAGGCCCTTGCGCGCATCGACCAGTACCACGGCAAGGTCGGCGGTGGAGGCGCCGGTGGCCATGTTGCGCGTGTACTGCTCGTGCCCGGGGCAATCGGCGACGATGAACTTGCGTTTGTCGGTGTCGAAGTAGCGGTAGGCCACGTCGATGGTGATGCCCTGCTCGCGCTCGGCCTCAAGCCCGTCCAGCAGCAGCGCATAGTCGATGCGCTCACCCTGCGTGCCGTGGCGGTGGCTGTCCTTCTCCAGCGCGGAGAGCTGATCGTCGAACAGGCGCTTGCTGTCGTACAGCAGCCGCCCGATCAGCGTGCTCTTGCCGTCGTCGACGCTGCCGCAGGTGATGAAGCGCAGCAGCGGCTTGGTTTCGTGCTGCTTCAGGTAGGCGGCGATGTCGGCGGCGGCCATCAGAAGTAGCCCTCCAGTTTCTTCTTCTCCATCGACGCGCCCGGGTCGTGGTCGATCACCCGGCCCTGCCGCTCCGACGACGTGGCGACCAGCATCTCGGCGATGATCTTCTCCAGCGTGTCGGCCTGCGACTCGATCGCGCCGGTCAGCGGATAGCAGCCGAGCGTGCGGAACCTCACCTTCTTCAATTGCGGCGTTTCGCCGTCGCGCAGCGGCAGGCGCCCGTCGTCGACCAGGATCAGCGCGCCGTCGCGCTCGACAACCGGCCGTTCGGCGGCGAAGTACAGCGGCACCACCGGGATCTTCTCGCGGTAGATGTACAGCCACACGTCGAGCTCGGTCCAGTTCGACAACGGGAACACGCGCACGCTCTCGCCGCGGTTGATCCGCGCGTTATACAGGTTCCACAGCTCCGGGCGCTGGTTCTTCGGGTCCCAGCGATGGTTCGCGTTGCGGAACGAGAACACCCGCTCTTTCGCCCGGGACTTCTCCTCGTCGCGGCGCGCGCCGCCGATCGCGGCGTCGAACTTCCACTTGTCCAGTGCCTGCTTCAGGCCCTGGGTCTTCATCACGTCGGTATGCACGGTCGCGCCGTGGCTGACCGGGCCGATGCCCTGCGCGACGCCTTCCGGGTTGACGTGCACGCGCAGCTCGATGCCGGTCTCTGCGGCGCGGCGGTCGCGGAATTCGATCATCTCGCGGAACTTCCAGCGCGTGTCGACGTGCAGCAACGGGATCGGCGGCCGCGCCGGCGCGAACGCCTTCTGCAGCAGGTGCAGCAGCACCGAGCTGTCCTTGCCGATCGAGTACAGCAGCACCGGGTTGCGGAACTCGGCCGCGACCTCGCGCAGGATGTGGATGCTCTCGGCTTCCAGGCGGTCGAGGTGGGACAGGTGCGGAGCAGAGGGCATCGGCGGAACGGGTCGGATTCAGAAGGAAAGATTATCAGCGGTGCCCGGGGCGGCCGGGTCGCCGGAGGGTGGCGCAGTATTCCGTGACACCGGCATATGCCGAAATAAACCCGGGTGATAACCGCATAACCAGAATTCGTTTCTGAACAGCTTAACCGGTATCTAACCTTGGGGCTCCATCCTGCCGGCCCTGCCCCGATGCCCGCTGCGCCCGCCCCGCTACCACCCAGCCCCTTGCCCGAAGAGCGCAAGACGCAGCTGGCACACGTGGTCGATGGACTGGACGCCCCCGCGCTGTGGTGGCTGTCCGGTTATGCGGCCGGCCTGGCACAGGCCGCCGCGCCGTCCCCGGCCCTGGCCCGCCTGCCCATTCCCGCACCGGCCACCACCGCGGCCGCATCGCTGCGCGCGACGGTGGTCTACGGCAGCCAGACCGGCAACGCGCGCCGCGCCGCCGAGCAGTTGCTGGGCGATCTGGAAGGGGCCGGCCTGGCCGCGCGCCTGGTCCGCGCCGATGCCTACCCGACCCGCGAACTGACTCAGGAGAAGCTGCTGTTCGTGGTCATCAGCACCCAGGGCGAAGGCGATCCGCCGGACGATTCGATCGGCTTCGTCGAATTCCTCAATGGCAAGCGCGCGCCGAAGCTGGCGGAACTGAAGTTCGCCGTGCTCGGCCTGGGCGATTCCAGCTACGCCGATTTCTGCGGCATCGCCCGCAAGCTGGACGCGCGCCTGGCCGCACTGGGCGCGCAACGCCTGTTCGCGCTGGGCGAAGCCGACCTGGACATCGACACCGCCGCCGCTCCATGGCGCCGGCAGGCGCTCGAGCAGGCGCGCGAACTGCTGAAATCCGCCACGCCGTCGGCCACGGTCACGCCGTTGCGCCCGCACGCCAGCGCCGCGGCGCATTCGCACGACAAGCCCTTCGCCGCCGAAATCCTGCTCAACCAGCGCCTGACCGGCCGCGCGCCGAAAGGCGCCCGTTACGGCGAATACGGCGCCGTCGGCAAGGACGTGCGCCACATCGAACTGTCGCTGGAAGGCAGCGGCCTGCATTACGAACCGGGCGACGCACTCGGCATTCGCCACCGCAACCCGGCCGCGCTGGTCGAGTCGGTGCTGGAAGCCGCGAAGCTGGACGGCAATGCCGACGTCGCCATCGATGGAGAAACCCGCCCGCTGCACGAATGGCTGTCGGACAGGCGCGAACTGACCCGCCTGTCGCGCCCGTTCCTCGCGGCGCTGGCCGAACGCGGCGGCGACGCCTCGCTGGCCGCGCTGCTGCAGCCGGAACAGCGCGCCGGATTCGCCGGGCTGGTCGACACCCATCAGCTGGTCGACGCGCTGCGCCGCTGGCCGGCCGCATGGGACGCGAATGCGCTGGTATCGGCCCTGCGCGCGCCGACCACCCGCCTGTATTCCATCGCCTCCAGCCGCAAGCGCGTCGGCGACGAAGCCCACCTCACCGTCGACGTGCTGCGCTACGACGCGCACGGCCATGCCCACGGCGGCGCGGCCAGCGGCTTCCTGTCGGCGCTGGACGAAGGCGACCGCGCCGAGGTCTTCGTCGAAGCCAACGAGCGCTTCCGCGTGCCGGCCGACGCCAGCCGCGACATCCTGATGGTCGGCCCGGGCACCGGCGTGGCGCCGTTCCGCGGCTTCGTGCAGGAACGCGCGGAAACCGGCGCTTCCGGCCGCAACTGGCTGTTCTTCGGGGCGCAACATTTCGATACCGACTTCCTGTACCAGGCCGAATGGCAGGACGCGCTCAAGCGCGGCGAACTGCAGCGCCTGGACCTGGCCTTCTCCCGCGACCAGGCCGAAAAGATCTACGTGCAGCAACGCCTGCGCGAACGCGGCCGCGAGGTCTGGGACTGGCTGCAGGGTGGTGCGCACTTCTACGTCTGCGGCGCGATCGCCATGGGCAAGGACGTGCATGCCGCGCTGATCGACATCGCCGCCGAACACGGCGCGCTGGACCGCGACGCGGCCGGCGAATACCTGACCGGGCTGCAAGCGGAAGGCCGCTACCTGCGGGACGTGTACTGACATGAGCCATCCTTCCGTCGAAGACATCAAGGTCAACAGCCGCGGCCTGCGCGGCACCCTGCTGGAAGGCCTGGCCGACCCGGTGACCGGCTCGCTGTCCTTCGAGGACCAGCGCCTGGTCAAGTTCCACGGCAGCTACCAGCAGGACGACCGCGACCTGCGCGACGAACGCCGCCGGCAGAAGCTGGAGCCCGCGCACCAGTTCATGATCCGCGCGCGCGCACCGGGCGGCGTGTTCACGCCCGCGCAATGGCTGCAGCTGGACGCCATCGCCACCACCTACGCCAACCGTTCGCTGCGCATCACCACGCGCCAGACCTTCCAGTTCCACGGCGTGGTCAAGCGCGAACTGAAGGCGACCATGCAGGCGATCAACGCCGCGCTGCTGGACACCATATCCGCCTGCGGCGACGTCAACCGCAACGTGCTGGCCGCCAGCAACCCGCTGCAATCGCGGCTGCACGCCGAGGCGCACGCATGGGCGCAGCGCCTGTCGGAAGCGTTCCTGCCGAAGACCCGCGCCTACTACGAAATCTGGCTGGACCAGGAAAAGCTGGCCGACAGCGGCGAAGAGGAGGACGCGCTGTACGGCAAGGCCTACCTGCCGCGCAAGTTCAAGATCGCGATCGCGGTTCCGCCGTACAACGACGTGGACGTGTTCGCGAACGACCTCGGTTTCATCGCCGTGGTCGAGAACGGCAGGCTCGCCGGCTTCAACGTCGCCATCGGCGGCGGCATGGGCGCTTCGCATGGCGACGCGAAGACCTATCCGCGCCTGGGCAACGTGATCGGCTTCGTCGAACCCGAGCGCACGATCGAACTGACCGCGGCGATCATCGCCGTGCAGCGCGATTACGGCGACCGCGTGGAGCGCAAGCATGCGCGCTTCAAGTACACCATCGACGAGCACGGGCTGGACTTCATCGTCGCGCAGATTCAAACCCGCGCCGGATTCTCTCTCTCCCCCGCGCGGGCCTTTTCTTTCGACCACAACGGCGACCGCTACGGCTGGGTCGAAGGCGAGGACGGCCGCTGGCACCTGGGCCTGCACCTGTTCTCCGGGCGCATCGCCGACCGCGACGGCGCGCCGCACCTGACCGGCCTGCGCGAGATCGCGAAAATCCACCAGGGCGAATTCCGCGTCACCGCGAACCAGAACCTCATCATCGCCGGCGTGCCCGCCGACCAACGCGGGCGCATCGACGCACTGGCGCGCGAATACGCGCTGGACGACGGCAGCGCGCGCGGCAGCACCCTGCAGCGCAACGCGATGGCCTGCGTCGCACTGCCGACCTGCGCGCTGGCGATGGCCGAGGCCGAGCGCTACCTGCCCGATTTCACCGCGAAGCTCAACGCGCTGCTGGAGAAGCACGGCCTGCTCGATTCGCCGATCCTGCTGCGCATCAGCGGCTGCCCCAATGGCTGCTCGCGGCCGTACCTCGGCGAAATCGCCCTGGTCGGCAAGGCGCCGGGCCGCTACAACCTGATGCTCGGCGCCGACCATCGCGGCCAACGCCTCAACACGCTGTACCGCGAGAACATCGCCGAGGCCGACATCCTCGCCGCGCTGGACCCATTGCTGGCCCGCTACGCCGCCGAACGCGACGCCGGCGAAGGCTTCGGCGATTTCCTGCACCGCAGCGGCATCGTCGCCCTGCCCGCCTATCCCACCCACAAACAGATCGTCCTGGAACTGCAAGCATGACCGTCGTCGCCCTCCAGCAACCCCAGCCGGACATCGCCGGGCTCAACGCCGCGCTCGAAGCCATGAACGCCGGGCAGCGCGTCGAATGGGCGCTGGCGAATGGCCATGGCGCGCACGCGATGACCACCAGCTTCGGCGCGCAGTCGGCGGTGTCGCTGCACCTGCTGACGCAACGCAAGCCCGACATCCCGGTGATCCTGGTCGACACCGGCTACCTGTTCGAGGAGACCTACCGCTTCGCCGACGAACTGGTCGAAAGGCTGAAGCTCAACCTGAAGATCTACCGCCCGCTGCTGAGCCGCGCGTGGATGGAGGCGCGCCACGGCCGCCTGTGGGAACAGGGCGTGACCGGCATCGAGCGCTACAACGACCTGCGCAAGGTCGAGCCGTTGCGCCGCGCGCTGGAGGAACTGAAGGTCGGCACCTGGTTCACCGGCCTGCGCCGCAGCCAGTCCGAGAGCCGCCGCAACGCGCCGATCCTCGAAGCGCGCAACGGCCGCTGGAAGCTCAACCCGATCGCCGACTGGAGCGACCGCGACGTCTGGAACTACCTGAAGCGGCACGACCTGCCCTACCACCCGTTGTGGCACCAGGGCTACGTGTCGATCGGCGACTTCCACACCACCCGACCGTGGGAACCGGGCATGCACGACGAGGACACCCGCTTCTTCGGCCTGAAGCGTGAATGCGGCATCCACGAGGAACTGTGACCCCGCATATGTAGGAGCGGCGTGAGCCGCGACCGGGAACCATCCGGGCCTGCGGAACCATCCGCGTAGCGCTCGGGCATGGTAGTCGCGGCTTACGCCGCTCCCGCTGGGTGTTGCCTTGTGGGAGCGCCATCCTGGCGCGAGCCTTTGACTTTGATCCTGCCTGCTGGAAAGCAAAAGATCGCGCCAGGATGGCGCTCCCACAGACAGTTGTTCCTACGACAACGTGGCAGTTGAATTATTTCCATATTTCTGGAAGTATAGAAATATGGATGCCGCCACCACCGTCGTTGCCCTGAAGGCGCTGTCGCACGACAGCCGCCTCGCCGCCTATCGCGCCCTAGTCCAGGCCGGTCCGGACGGACTGGCCGTCGGCGAACTGCGCGACCGGCTCGACCTGCCGCCGGCCACCCTGACCGCCCACCTCAACGTGCTGCGCGCCGCCGGCCTCATCGCCGACCAGCGCGAGGGCCGGGTGATCCGCCTGCGCGCCGACTACGCGCGGATGAACGCGCTGATCGATTTCCTCACCGAAAATTGCTGCTCGGGAGCCGGCTGCGGCGGGCAGGACTGCGCGCCGGACAGCAGCGATGCCTCCTGCCGGAGTTGCTGACATGACCACGACCACGAACCGCTTCCACGTGCACCTGCACGTCGCCGATCTCGACGCCAACATCCGTTTCTACTCGACGCTGTTCGGCGCCGAGCCGAGCGTGCGCAAGCACGATTACGCGAAATGGATGCTCGACGACCCGCGCCTGAACTTCGCCATTTCCACCGACAAGCATGGCGACATCGGCATCGCCCACCTTGGCCTGCAGGCCGGCGACGGCGCCGCACTCGAGGCGATCGGCCAGCGCCTGCGCGCGGCCGATGCGGTCAGCCTGGCCGAAGCCGGCACCACCTGCTGCTATGCGCGCTCGGACAAGTACTGGGCCGAAGACCCGCAGGGCGTGCGCTGGGAAAGCTTCCACAGCTTCGGCGAAGCGACCACGTACTACGCGAACGATGCGGACGCGCCCACCGACACCTGCTGCGGACCTGCTGCTGTCACGAAACCGGCCGAAACTGCGAAGCGCGCCTGCTGCGCAGTGGATGCCGGCTGCTGCTGATTTCCGGAAACGACGGACACGACGATGACCACGCAAGACAAGCAATACAACGCGCTGTTCCTGTGCACCGGCAATTCGGCGCGCAGCATCATGGCCGAAGCCCTGCTCAACGTGCTCGGCCACGGCCGCTTCCGCGCCTACAGTGCCGGCAGCCGGCCGAGCGGCCAGGTGCAGCCGCTCGCCGCGGAACTCGCAACCAGGCTCGGCTATGCGCCGGAAAACCTGCGCAGCAAGAGCTGGGACGAGTTCGCCAGCAGCGACGCGCCGCACATGGACTTCATCATCACCGTCTGCGACAACGCCGCCGGCGAAGCCTGCCCGTACTGGCCCGGCCACCCGGCGCTGGCGCACTGGGGCGTGCCGGATCCGGCCGCGGTCGAGGGCGACGAAGACACCCGCCGCCGCGCCTTCACCGCCGCCTTCGCCACGCTGCGCCACCGCGTCGAACTGCTGGCCGCGCTGCCGCTGGAAAAGCTCGACGAACTGGCCACGCTCGCGAAGCTGCGCGAGATCGGCCAGAGCGCGCCGCAGGCCTGACCGGGAACACGCGTGCGCAAACCGTTCTCGGAATTCGTCGCCACGCTGGGGCTGCTGGCGGCGGTGATCGGCTCGGGCATCATGGCCGAGCGCCTGGCCGGCGGCAACGTCGCCATCGCCCTGCTCGCGAACACCGCGGCGACAATGGGCGCGCTGTACGTGCTGATCGAAGTGTTCGGCCCGGTCAGCGGCGCGCACATGAATCCCGCGGTCAGCGCGGCGTTGGCCCTGCGCGGCGAACTGCCGTGGCCGCAATTGCCCGGCTACGTGCTGGCGCAACTCGCCGGCGCGGCGGGCGGCGCATGGCTGGCGCATGCGATGTTCGACCTGCCGCTGCTGCAGTTCTCGGAGAAGGCGCGTCATGGCACCGGCCAGTGGATCGCGGAAGCCGTTGCCACCGCCGGCCTGCTGCTGGTCGTGCTGCGCGCGCCGAAGCCGCGGGTCGCGGCGATGGTCGCCTGCTACATCGGCGCGGCCTACTGGTTCACCGCGTCGACGTCCTTCGCCAATCCCGCCGCCGCGTTCGGGCGCATGTTCAGCGACAGCTTCGCCGGCATCGCACCGGCGGACGTGCCGGGCTTCGTCGTTGCCGAACTGAGCGGCGCGGCGCTCGGCCTTGGCCTGCACCGTTTGCTTGGACCAGCCCCTGTTCTCCGCTCGTCCTGAGCGTAGGCCCGAAAGGCCGAAGTCGAAGGGCTGCATACGAGGCTTCGACTCCGCCCGCTACGCGGGCTACGCTCAGCACGAACGACTCGATTCGAATGCCGGGGAAAAACATGAGCACGATCACCATCTACCACAACCCGGCCTGCGGCACCTCTCGCAACGTGCTGGCGCTGATCCGCAACAGCGGCGAGGAACCGACGATCGTCGAATACCTGAAGACCCCGCCCGACCGCACCACGCTGGAAAAGCTGATCGCCGTGATGGGCATCGCGCCGCGCGAACTGCTGCGCGAGAAAGGCACGCCCTACGCGGAACTCGGCCTCGACGACCCGAAGTGGAGCGACGACGAACTGATCGGCTTCATGCGGCAGCACCCGATCCTGATCAACCGCCCGATCGTCGTCACCCCGCTGGGCACAAAGCTGTGCAGGCCGTCGGAAGCCGTGCTCGACATCCTGCCGAACCCGCAGCTCGGCCCGTTCGCGAAGGAGGACGGCGAAGTAGTGATCGATGCCAGAGGCCAGCGGGCGCGCTGACAGCCTATCTCAACAGACCCTGCTCCAACGCCAGCTTGTGCAACTCTAGATCGTTCTTCACGCCCAGCTTGGCGCGCAGTGAAGCGCGGTGCAAATAGACGGTCTTGTCGCTAACCCCATATTCCAGCGAAATCTGCTTGCAGGTCTGCCCGCGTGCCAAGCACAGGAATATGTCGCGCTCGCGTTCGGTCAGGGTTTCCAGTCCCTGCGGCGGTAAAGGGCTGCGCAGGTCGCTGCTCAGGTAAGACTGGCCCGCTGCTACCGAACGCAGTGCCGCAAACAGTTCCTTGTGCGCCGCGCCCTTGGTCACATAACCGGCCGCACCACGGCCCAGCGCCTCGGAAACCCAAGGTTCGCCATCGTGCATGCTCAGCACAAGGATGGCCATCTCCGGCAGGGCCGTACGCAATTCTGGCATCAGACTCAACCCGCCCTCGGGCAGGGACAAATCCAGCACGAGCACGTCAGGGCGCAGGCGTTTCGCTGTTTCACGCGTGTCGGCCACGTCGCTGCATTCCGCAAGTATCCGGAACCCGGGTTCGTCCTCGATCAAGGCCCGGAACCCGGTGCGGACAATGGCGTGGTCATCGGCTATGACGATTCGAATCATCGGTCAAGCCTAGCAGGCCCACTGGTCGCTCCTACCTGAAATTTTCCAGCCTGCAACACCGGCCTGCCCGGCCTCCGGCTAACATTAGCGGATGAAGCCGACGCTTCCCGCTTGGGGACGAAAACTGCTCCTGATGGCCGCCTACGGCGTCGGCCACGTGCTTTGGTTCCTTCCGGCCAACGTGTTTTGGCACCCTCCTGCCGGCTGGCGCTTCGCCTTTCTGGCATTGCTGCCGGTCCGTTGGTGGCCTTGGCCACTTGCTGTCGAATTGCTGGTTTTCCTTTCCGGATCCGGCAATATCCGGCGAAGTGCGGGCAGTGCCGCACTAGCCCTGTCGGGTTTCGCCCTGCACCGTGCACTGACTCTGGTCGGCCCGCTGCTTCTGCGCCGATCCTCCTCGCCTCTCCTGGACGACCGCCCGAGCGCGATTCTTCGCTTGCTGGGGGCGATGCTCGCCTCCGGCTTCGCCGCTACCCTCTACACCATCTGGTGGCTGCCCCCACTTCTGCAGGGCGACGAAGCCGCCATGCCCCAAGGCCTGTTGTTCCTCCAACTGCTGATGGGAGATTTCATTGGCATGTTGCTGATCGTTCCGGTTGCGCTGATGATGGTCAGCTTCCGCCCTGGTGCGGCGATCTTGCGCAATTGGCGCTTCGACATCCCGCTGATTCTTCTGCCGGCACTGGCTCTGTATGCGGTAGTGAGATTGCAGGCCTCGGCGCAGATTGGGCTCTTCGCCACGATGCTATGCGTCCTGCCGGTGATGTATTTCGCCTTCCGTAGTGGTTGGCGAGGCGTGGCTCTGGCATTTCCAGTCGCCAGTTCCGCCATCGCGGCCTGCAATGTGATCGCGGATGAGGCCATCCTGTCCTTGCAAGCCCAATTGTTGCTCGGCACGACCGGAGTCGCCTGCCTGTTGTTGGGTGCATCGATCGACGAGTTGCGCGCGAGTCGAAGTGCCCTGCATCAATACAACGCGCAACTGATCTCCGCCAATGTCAGGCTGGACCGGTACTCGGAAGAACTTCGCGAAGCCGCACGCCGCAACCTGAACCTTTCAGAAGACGTGCGCCGCTGGATAACCGCCGAGTTGCACGACGAACTTGGGCAGAACCTGACCGCCCTGCAAACTCGGCTGACCTTGGTCGAGCGTCGCACCCATACCGGCGATCTGCTGCGACCGGTATGGCCCATTATCGACGGCATGCGCCGCTCGATTTCCAGCCTGATGTCCGCTCTTCGTCCCGCGGGGCTGGACGAATTCGGTCTGGTTCAGGCACTGGAGCACGGCCCGATCCGCAGACTGGTGGAATCCGCCGGCCTCGCCTACGGCATTCGAGTCGAAGACCCGGTTGGCGTGCTGGATGCGCTGGACGACCACGCCCGGACCGCGCTGTACCGCATCGTGCAGGAAGCAGCCACCAACACCGTACGCCACGCCAATGCCCGGAATTTGCATGTACGCCTGCGCTGCAAACCCGGATCTCGCATCGCTCTATTGATCAGCGACGATGGCGATGGCATACCCAGTCTTCTACGCAAGGGTGGCATGGGGCTACAAGGAATCCGCGACCGGGCGATGTCGATGGACGGGAGACTGCGCCTGAGCACAAGCACGAGGGGGACCAGGATGCTGGTCCGACTCAATCTTTCATCTAGTTGACGCTTGGCGCTCAGAACTTGGTCATGATGCCCATGCATCGCACTAGGGCCGCGATTTCCCTCATCGTGCTCGCTGTATCTGCGGCTTCCCCTGCATGCATCTGCCTTCAAACCAGTGATGCAGTCTTGCGACTGTTTACCATCATGCACATATCCCTCACCCGACTAGTGCTGTGGTTGTCTCTAACATGGTTCGCCACTTGAAAAATTCAGATGGAGCCCATGCCGCAAGCGCGGCAACCTGCAAGCCTGCACTTCGGGGGACACATGCAGGCAATCACCATCTCCAAAGCCGCCGCTGGCTATCGTGCCCTATGGGAAGGGCACGAACGTGATCTACACGCAAAATTCGCTGACATCCCCGATACGGACGACCTTCGCCGAGCCATGCATGGCTTTCGCATTTCGAGAAGTTTCAAGGGAATAGGTGAGAGCAATGACCCCGGCAAACAAAAAGCGAAATCCATCATCCGGCAGCTATTGATAGTCGAGGATAACAACGACACCGTCGCTTCGGTTGTCGGGCTTACGGATTCATTCGAGGTCGAGTTCGGCAGACGAAATCTTTCCGCTGCATCGAAGCTGCTGTGGCTCCGCCACAGGGCTCCCTACGTCATCTACGACAGCCTGGCCGTGAAGGAACTGATGAAACTTGGCCACCGAAAGATTGCTGGCGACTACAACGCATTCGTCAGCGCATGGCGAATGGAATTCGACAAACGCAGCACCGAAATAGCGCTGGCAACCAAGGCTCTACCACCGCTGAGCGATGGACAAGACAAGGACTCGCCATGGTTCCTAGAACGCGTATTTGACAAGTATCTATGGGATTTGGGAAAGCAGACGCAGAGCTAACCGAAAAGCACACCCGTTGGAGGAAATATGGCGTCATGCCAAGTCTGTGGCAGTGTGTTTAGCATGAAGCGATGCACCGCCTGCAATTCCGTCTGGTGCAAACGCTGCGCCAGAGAGGGGCACGGGCACTACCCAAAACAGGCTTTCGACGACAAGTGCCCGTATTGCGGAACGTTCGGCAAGATCGTTGAGTTCGATCCTAATGCCGGCTCTGGAAGTAGCCGATCAACGGAATCCGGTTGTGCGGCCGTAGTTGTGGCATTCGCACTGGTGCCGATACTGGGTTTCACCACTTGGCGATTGTTTTGCTGAAGATTCGCACCAACTCGGGGGGCGCTCGCGTTGACCAGGTCGAGCGCGCAGTCGCGCAGCACCCGCTTGTGCGGCAGCACCGCCCAAGCGATACATTCCTCGGTCCGTGTCCCTCGCCATGGTGCGGCTCGTTCGCGAAAGAAGACGACGAAGTGGTGATCGACGCGGACGGCAAGCGCGTGCGCTGACCGATCCGGCCCCCAGCCAAGCCGCGATCAGGGCATCGCCGGCGCGTCGTTCTCCGCCGCGTCGCCGAACCGCGGTTCCGGCGCTGCCTGCGCCATCGGGTCCTGGGCCGGCCCCGACGTCGCCTCCGGCGTCGGTTCGGGCGCCGGGGGCGGTGGCGGCGGCAGGAAACGTTCGACCACCTTGAAGAAGGCGCGGTAGAAGCCCGCGTCCTGTACGGTCATGCTGCCGACCTTGACCAGCGAATCGTCGGTGCTGCCGATCGGCAGCGACAGCGAGCCCAGCGCGCTGACGCCGAGGCTGGCGGAATTGTTGCTCTTGCGCAGGTTGTAGCGGTCCTGCTGCGCGCTGGCGAACACCCAGGATTTGCCGTCGGCCTGCTGCACGCACGACACCCGCAGCGTCATCTGCTCGTGCACCTCGGCTTCCGGCTGGAAGTTCTTGACCGCCTCGACCGCATCGGCCGCGACCCGCGTCGCCACGTAGCCCTGGCTCAGCAGGGCGCGGTACGCGGACTGGCAGACCTGCGCCGGCGTCTGCGCGAAGCTGCGTGAATAGGCGCCGTCGGAATCGAAGCTCTCCTTCGCCAGCATGCTGCCTTTCTTCGACAGCACGGTGGGGGCGCAGGCCGACAGCGCCAGCAGGGCGCAGCAGGCGGCGACGCAGGGCAGGAAACGCGGCATGGGCATGATCGGCAGGGGGCTCCGGAACAACGGCAATCGGAAAAGATACCCCACGCCGGGAAAACGATTACATAACAGCGATCACAGGTCGGCCATTCAGCTCGTGATCGTCTGGCTCAGCGATTCCCAGCTCGGCGGCTGCGGCCACTCCGCTTCCCTGTTGCCCTCCATGACCTTGCGCAGGTCGCGCTTGTCGATCTGCGGGGCGATCGCGTTGACCAGGTCGAGGGCGTAATCGCGCAGCACCCGCTCGCGCGGCAGCACCGCCCAGGCGATGCACTCGCTGATTTCCTTCGGCGCCGGCCAGCCACGCAGGTCGGCGTCGGCCGCGCTGACCGCCATCTCCGCCAGCAGGCCGACGCCGAGGCCGGCGCGCACGTAGGTCTTGATCAGATCGGCGTCGAGCGCGGTCAGCGCGATCTGCGGTTCCAGCCCGGCGCCGGCGAAGGCGCGCTGCAATGACGACTCCGGCCGCGTCGATGACTCGTAGCTGATCAGCGGCTGCCGCGCCAGTTCGGCCATGCCTGGCGCGACGTTGTTCGCATCGAAGGCATGGCCGCGTGGCACCACCACCAGCCGCCGCCAGCGGTACAGCGGCACCGCGATGCCAGCCTGCGGCACGCTGCCCGCGGTGCTGATCACCGCAATGTCGGCGTCACCGGCGCTGAGCAGATCCAGCGCGGTGCTTTCGGCGGCCTGCTGCAGGTGCACGCCGACCTGCGGAAAGGCGTGCTTGATCCGCGCGATCGCCGGCGGCAGCACGAAGCGCGCCTGGGTGTGGGTGGTGGCGACGATCAGTTCGCCTTGGCTTTCGCGGCGCTGGTTGGCGGCGTAGGTACGGATGTTGTTGGCCTCGGCCAGCACCGCGCGGGCGCGGGCGATGACCTCGGCGCCGGACGGCGTCACCGATTCCAGACTGCGGCCCTTGCGCACGAACAGCAGGAAGCCGAGCTCGTCCTCCAGCTGTTTGAGCTGCTTCGACAGTCCGGGTTGGGTCGCATGCACACGCGACGCCGCCAGGGTGATGTTGAGGTCGGCATCGGCGATCGCGACGAGGTAGCGCAGCTGGGTCAGCGTCATGGGCGAGTGCCGGGGGACGTCATGAGAAGTGGTAATAAGCGAATTTATCCGATTCCCCGATGCTTTCTAATAACCTGAAGGAATAATCAGCAAGCCGGATGCTATTTCCACCGCTGATAACCGGGAGTTAGGTTCATCGGCCCGGAATCTCCCCGCCCGCGATGACCGCCCGCCTGCATTCCCTGCTCGCCGACCTGCTGCGCCGTCGTCCCGGCGACGCCGGGACCGGCTCGGTTGCCCTGGTCGGCGCCGGCCCCGGCGATCCCGGCCTGTTGACGCTGAATGCCTTGCGCGCGCTCGACCGGGCCGACGTGGTCCTGCACGACCGGCTGGTCAGCGGCGAGGTGCTGCGGCTGGTGCGGCCCGGCGCCGAACGCATCGAGGTCGGCAAGCGCGTCGGCGGCGACCACCACGCGACCCAGCAGCGTATCCATGCGCTGATGCTCGAGCACGCGCGCGCCGGCCGGCGCGTGGTGCGGCTGAAGGGCGGCGATCCGTTCGTGTTCGGCCGTGGCGGCGAGGAACTGGAATTCCTGCGCGCGCACGGCATTCCCTACGAAGTGGTACCCGGCGTCACCGCTGCCGTCGCCTGCGGCGCCTACGCCGGCATTCCGCTGACCCACCGCGAGCACGCGCAATCGCTGCGCTTCGTCACCGCGCACGGCAAGGACGGCGACGCGACCGCGCACGATTGGGCCGCGCTGGCCCAGCCGAACCAGACCCTGGCCGTCTACATGGGCGTGGCGGAATTGCAGGGCTTCCGCGATGGGCTGGTCGCGGCCGGCCGCTCACCGCTGACCCCGTTCGCCCTGGTCGAAAACGGCTCGCGCCCGCAGCAGCGCGTGGTCGCCGGCACGCTCGACGAACTGCCCGCCGCCGCGCGTACGCACGCGGTGCGGTCGCCTGCACTGCTGATCGTCGGCGAAGTCGCCGCGCTGGCCGGCACGCTGCACTGGTTCGGCGCGCCGCCGCTGCCGGCGTCGCCGTCCCGCAACCCGGCCGCGCCTACCTTGCCGCAGGCGGCCTGATTTTCCGTTTGCTAACCGCCATTCCCGACTGGAGATCCCCATGGCCATCTACGACAGCATCCTCGACACCATCGGCCGCACGCCGGTCGTCAAGCTGCACCGCCTTGCGCCGAAGCACGTGACCCTGTACGCCAAGGTCGAGGCGTTCAACCCGGCCGGCTCGGTCAAGGACCGCCTGGCGCTGGCGATCGTGCTCGACGCCGAGGCCAAGGGCCTGCTGAAGCCGGGCGACACGATAGTGGAGGCGACCTCCGGCAACACCGGCGTCGCGCTGGCCGCGGTGGCCGCGGCGCGCGGCTACAAGTTCGTCGCGACGATGGCGGAGACGTTCTCGGTCGAACGCCGCAAGCTGATGCGCGCCTATGGCGCCAAGGTGATCCTGACCCCGGCCGCGGAGCGCGGCAGCGGCATGGTGCGCAAGGCCGAGGAACTGGCGAAGAAGCACGGCTGGTTCCTCGCCCGCCAGTTCGCCAACCCGGCCAACCCGGCCTATCACCGCCAGACCACCGCGGCGGAAATCCTGCGCGATTTCGCCGGGCAGCGGCTCGACTACTTCGTCAGCGGCTGGGGCACCGGCGGCACCCTGACCGGCGTCGGCGAAGTGCTGAAGGTCGCGCGCCCGGAAGTGAAGATCGTCGGCGCGGAGCCCGCCAATGCGCCGTTGCTGGAAGGCGGGCAGTTCACCCCGCACAAGATCCAGGGCTGGACCCCGGATTTCGTGCCCGAGGTGCTGAACCCGAAGGTGATCGACCAGTTCGTGCAGGTGCCGGACGCCGATGCCATCGCCACGGCCCGCCGTCTCGCCGCCGAGGAGGGCCTGTTCGTCGGCATTTCCGCCGGCGCCACCGCATGGTCGGCATTGCAGGTCGCGGAACAGGCGCCGGAAGGCGCGGTGCTGCTGGCGGTGCTGCCCGACACCGGCGAGCGCTATTTCTCGACGCCGCTGTTCGAAGGCGTCAACGAAGGTTCCGACGACGAGTGGCTGGCGTCGCTGGGGTGAGAATGCCCTGCTTGCGCGGCACTGCCGCGCGGGCATTCGAACGCCCGGCGTGCTACGCCGGGCCGGGCGAGCAAGATGGCTATCACGCAAACGGGCCGGCATCGGCCCGTTTTTGCATCACGCCTCGTACAACTCCAACGGCAACCCGTCCGGGTCGGCGAAGAAGGTGAAGCGCCTGCCGGTGTATTCGTCGACACGAATCGCTTCGACTTCGACGCCGCTCGATTGCAGGTGCGCGACCGCCGAATCGAGATCGGCTACGCGCAGTGCGAGATGGCGCAGGCCGCAGGCTTCCGGCCGCGATACCCGCGGCGGCGGGTCGGGAAACGAAAACAGCTCGACTTGCGTGCCGTCCGGCAACGCCAGGTCGAGCTTCCATGAATCGCGCGCCTCGCGATAAACCTCGGCGACGGTCTCCAGGCCCAGCACTTCGGTGTAGAAGCGCTTCGAACGCGCGTAGTCCGAAGCGATGATGGCGACGTGGTGGATGCCGGCGATGTCCATGCGGCGATTCTACGTCGCGGAAACGGCAACGCCGGCTTGCGCCGGCGTTGCGTGTTTGCGGAATGAGGCGAGGATCAGCCTTCCCACTTCCCCAGCGCCGCGAGTCCGTTCTCCTTGGCGCGCTCGTAAACGATGTCCTGCGCCTTGGCGAAATTGCCGGCCAGGTCCTTCGACCACAGCTTCAGCGCGGCGGACTGCATCGCGCGGCCGTAGCTGAAGCTCAGCGGCCACGGCAGGTTGCCGAGCTTGTTCATCGCGTCGAGGTGCGCGGTCGCGTCGCGGTCGCTCTGCCCGCCGGACAGGAACACGATGCCCGGCAGGATCGCCGGCACGGTCGACTTCAGGCACATCACCGTCGACTCGGCGACCTCCTCGACGCTGGCCTGGTCGGGGCAGTCCTTGCCGGACACGACCATCGACGCCTTCAGGATGGTGCCTTCGAGCAGCACGTTGTGCTCGTACAGCGCGCCGAACAGCGAACGCAGCGTGGCCTCGGTGACCTCGTAGCAGGTCTCGATGTCGTGGCTACCGTCCATCAGCACTTCCGGTTCGACCATCGGCACCAGGCCCTGCTCCTGGCACAGCGCGGCGTAGCGCGCCAAGGCGTGCGCATTGGCCTCGATGCAGGTGCCGGAGGGGATGTCGTCGCCGATGTTGATCACCGCGCGCCACTTGGCGAAGCGCGCGCCGAGCTTGTAGTACTCCTCCAGCCGCGCGCGCAGGCCGTCGAGGCCCTCGGTCACCACCTCGCCGGGGCAACCGGCCAGCGGGTGCGTGCCCTTGTCGACCTTGATGCCCGGGATGATGCCGTTCTGCGCCATGTATTTGGCGAACGGTACGCCGGCCTTGGTCGACTGGCGGATGGTTTCGTCGTACAGGATCGCGCCGGAGATGTAGTCGCTCAGCTTCGGCGTGGTCAGCAGCAGCTCGCGGTAGGCGCGGCGGTTCTCCTCGACGTTCTCGATGCCCACGCCGGCGAAGCGCTTGGCGATCGTCGTGGTCGATTCGTCGATGGCGATGATGCCCTTGCCCGGGGCGACCATGGCCTGTGCGGTTTCGGCAAGCTGTTCGATGCTCATGTCGATCCTTGGAAGCGGCGGAGAAAGACCAATTATAGACCGCGGCCGCTTTTCGTAGGGACGGGCCCTGACCGCGACCGCCATGCATGGGCTCGCGGATGATTCCGCGGGTCTGGACTGTTCCGCGGTCGCGGGCAGGGCCCGCTCCTGCGGGATCACAACTCGCCCAGTCCCTCCGCCTTGCCCTCGCTGCCCACCTGCAACAGGCGCAGGGTGTTGGTGGCGCCGTGCTTTTCCATGTGGTCGCCGCTGGTGAAGATCACGCGGTCGCCCGCGACCAGGGCGCCGCGGTCGTGCAGCACGCGCAGCGCCTCGCGCGCGGCCTCGCGCGGCGCCAGGCCGCGGCTGTCGAAGGCGATCGGGAACACGTCGCGGATCAGCGCCATGCGCCGGCGCGCGCCGTCGTGGCGCGAGAACGCGAAGATCGGCGCGCTGGAACGGAACCGCGACAGGTAGCGCGCGGTGCCGCCGGATTCGGTCATCGCCACCACCGCGCGCAGGCCGATGTGCTCGGACAGGAACATCGCCGCCATCGCGATCGCCTGGTCGGCGCGCTCCAGGTTGCGCGGCGCCTTCTCGAAGTCGGTATCGGTCTCGAACTGCTTCTCCGCGCCCAGGCAGATCCGCGCCATCGCCTCGACCGCCTTGACCGGATAGGCGCCGGCCGCGGTCTCGGCCGACAGCATCACCGCGTCGGTGCCGTCGATCACCGCGTTGGCCACGTCCAGCACTTCGGCGCGGGTCGGGATCGGGCTTTCGACCATCGACTGCAGCATCTGCGTGGCGGTGATCACCACGCGGTTGCGCGCCAGCGATTCCCTGATGATCTTCTTCTGCAGGCCGGGCAGTTCGGCGTCGCCGATCTCCACGCCCAGGTCGCCACGCGCCACCATCACCACGTCGCTGGCGTCGATGATCTCGGTGAGGTTCTCGATCGCTTCGGTGCGCTCGATCTTCGACACCAGCGCGGCGTCGCAGCCGTGCGAACGGGCGATGCGGCGCGCTTCGTTCATGTCCTCGGCGTTGCGGCAGAAGCTGACCGCGATGAAATCGACGCCGATTTCGGCGACGATGCCGATCAGTTCCTTGTCGCGCTCGGTCAGCGCGCCCAGCGACAGTCCGCCGCCCTGCTTGTTCAGGCCCTTGCGGTTGGACAGCATGCCGTCGTTGAGCACGGTGTTGACGATGCGCACGCCGTCGACCTTCTCCACTCGCAACTGCATCAGGCCATCGTCGAGCAGCAGCACGTCGCCGGGCTTCACGTCGTCGGGCAGGCCCAGGTAGCTGACGCCCACCTGGGTGGCGTCGCCGTCGGGGAAATCGGGGTCGGCGACCAGATCGAAGCGGTCGCCGGTCTTCAGCGCGACCTTGCCCTCTGCGAACTTCTCGATGCGGATCTTCGGCCCGGGCAGATCGGCGAGGATGCCGACCTCGGCGCCGACCCGTTGCGCCGCGGCGCGCACCGCGGCGGCGCGCTTGGCCTGGCCGGACGGATCGCCGTGCGAGAAGTTCAGGCGGACGACATTCACGCCGGCGCGGAAAAGATTGTCGAGCACGTCCGGCGCATCGGTCGCGGGACCCAGCGTGGCGAGAATCTTGGTACGTCTTTGGTTCGCTTGCATGTCGGTACTCCCTCCAGCGGCAAAAGTAACACGCGCAAGGGTTTTTCGAACCCGCAAAGTCGGATCTTCCGACGTGCGTCGACCAGAAGCACAACGCCAATATGAAACCAATTAGACGCGATGCAGGCGTCAGGCGGCAAAGAGGCCCGGCAGTTCCCGCGGGTGCGCGACCAGCGCGCCCGCACCCGCGTCGCGCAATTCGGCCGCGTCGCCGAAACCCCACAGCACGCCGATGCCGCGCAAGCCGTACCGGCGTGCGCCGTCCATGTCCATGCGGCGGTCGCCGACCATCGCGATGCCGTGCGGCGGCAGCGACAGTCGCCGCAACGCCTCGCCGATCAGTTCCGGCTTGTGGCTGAGGCGGCCGTCGGGCGTGGCGCCGACGACGTCGGCGAAGTCCGCGCCGAACGGCAGGTGCTCGACGATGCGCCGCGCGTGCGGTTCGTTCTTCGCGGTGACCACGGCAAGCCGGAACCCCGACGCGCGCAACGCCTCCACCGCATCGCCGATGCCGGCGTAGACCGTGTGCTCGCGCCAGCCTTCGCGATCGTAGCGCGCGCGATACAGGCGCATCGCTTCCTCCACGTCGTCGCGCGAGTCCAGCACCGTGGCGAAGCTGTCGCGCATCGGCGGGCCGATCCAGCCGGACATGACGTCCGCACCCGGCGCCGGATGGCCGAGTCGCTCGAGCGCGTACGCGGCGCTGCGGAAGATGCCGACCTGCGAGTCGATCAGGGTGCCGTCGAGGTCGAAGAAGATCGTGGCCATCGGCCGATCCTATTCGTTGTGCTCGAATTCCTCGTAGCGCTTGCCGGCCTTGTACAGTTCCAGCCGGCGTTCGTAGCCGAACGGCTTGCCGTTGCGTTCCTTCCTCGCCCGCTCCGTCGTGTACGCGGCCATCTCCTTCGCCGCGCGGGCCTGCAGCTCCACGGCGCGCGCGAAATCGCCGTTGGCCGCGTGACAGGCGGCGACGGTGTCGAGCACGCCGGGCGACAGCGTTTCGACGTCGCCGAGCCGCTTGCTGATTTCGAGGCCGCGCTTCGGATCGTAGACCTCGGCGCGCGGCGAGGTGCAGAGCAGCCAGACGTAGTTGTTGGTGGCGCCCTTGTTGCCGGCCGCGTCGGCCTCGGCGAGCAACTTCAGTGCCTGCGCGCGCGACTCCGCCGTGTCCTTGTCGTAATACAGCCAGGCGCCATAGCTGGTCACCGCATCCTCGTCCCCGGCCTTGATCGCGCGCTGCAGCAGGCGCGTGCCTTCGGCCTCGTCGGCCTTGCCGAAATCGCCTTTCAGGTAGTGGCCGGCGAGCAATATCTCCGACAGGTGGTCGCCGCGCTCGGCATCCTGCTTCAGCCAGCGCTGCGCCTGCGCCGGATCCTTGGCCATGCCGTGGCCTTCCAGCGCCAGTTCGGCCAGCGCCCGGCGCGCCGGCGCGCCCGCTTCGTCGCCCTGCCCCGCGATCAGCCGGTACAGCTCGACGGCGCGTTCGAGGTTGCCGGAAACGCCCGGCCGCTCGGCCGCGTAGAGGTCCGCGAGCTGCATGATCGCGTCGATGTTGCCGGCGTCGGCCGGCGACAGCAGCCAGCCTTCGGCCGCCACGTAGTTGCCCGACCTGACGCTGCGATCCGACAGGTAGCGCGCGGTCCAGATGTCGCCGCCGTGCGCCGCGGCCACCGCGAACTTCATGCCGCCGGCGTCGTCGCGCGCGATCCCCTCGTCGTTGCCGAACAGCAAGGCGCCGGCGTACCAGGCCTGTTGCGCGACGTGGCCCGACTCGGCCGCCTTGATCCGCCATTTCGATTCGTCCTGCGCCTGCTTCAGTCCGGCGTAGTAGTCGGCGAGCACGCTGTAACCGAGGCCGCGCCCGTTTTCCTCGGGCGCCGACAGGAAGGCGATGTCGCCGGCATCGAGTTGCGGCTTGTCGGCATAGGCTTTCTGCCAGACCAGGAAGCGCTGCGCCGTGCGGCTTCCCGCGTCCTTCGCCCGCGCCAGGCGCTGCGCCAGCCCGGCCGGCAGCGCGGCCTTCGGATGCGCGTCCGTCCACAACGCGGCGAATTCGGCGACGGCATCGCCCGGCCAGCGCTTGTCGGCGCCGTCGAGCAGGGCCCACGCGGACGGCTTGTCGGCCTTGGTGCCGATGCCGTCGAAGTAAGCGTAGGCCAGCAGCGCCATCGGGAAGGCACGCTTCTGCTCGGCCTGTTCCAGCAATGCATCGACCAGACCGTCGCCGCAGCCCTCGACGTCCGGATTGCGCACGCACAGCAGCAGCCACGCCTTGGCCGATTGCACGCCGCCCGCCGCGGCCACGTTGCGCAGCTTCGCCAGCTTGTCCGCGACCGTGCCCGCCGCCGCGGCCGACTTCAGCGCCATCGCATCGGTCGCGGCCAGCCCGTTGCTCTTCGCGCCGCCCTGGACGAAACCGTTGGCCACCCAGTCGCGCACCACCGGCATGCCGCGGTAGGGGCTGTCCACCTTCAGGCTTTGCTGCGCATCGACGTAGTCGAAGGCGAGGTGGCGTTCGACCCCGGCCTCCCCGTCCCAGCTGGCCAGCACCAGCGGGAAATAGCGCGCCGGGCGCAGCAGGGTGTAGTACTCGTAGAGCTGCTCCAGGCCGCTGCTGGCCAGCAGCGCATAGGCATCGGCCGGGGAAAGCACCCGGATCGGCGCGGCCACGGCCGGATCGCCGGCCTGCTTCAGCGCATGCCGGGACAGCGCCACCAGTTGCGCCAGGGCGTCCTCGGTGGCGGCCTGGTCGCCGGTCGCGTCGGCGCACAGGTAGGCCGCGCGGCGCAGCGCGATGCTGACCGGCGCCGTCTCGACCGCGGACGCGAGCACGGCGGCCTGCCGCCGGCATTGTTCCGCGTCGACTTCGACGCCGTCGTAGCCGACCGCCTCGAGCGCGTCGTAGGCGGCGAGTGTGGCGTTGTACTCGCCCCGCGCCAGGAAGCGCTCCCACATCTCCGCGGCGTCCGGCGCGGGCTTGCCCGCCGCGGAAGCCTGCGCCGCAAACAAGGCTGGCACGAACGCCAGCCGCACCAGGACCGCGCGCATTTCCATCATTCGTCCCCCGCAATGTCCTTCAGCAACGCCTTCAGCCGCGCGTCGCGCTCGTGCTTCTGTTCCGCCGCCGGCAGCTGCAGCGGCAGGCGCAGCGACAGGTCGTCGCGTACCTTGCGCAGTTCGGCCAGGTGCGCGGCGACCTTGTCCGCGGGCACGTCGCGGTGCAGCACCTTCAGGTCGTGGACCACGTCGATCCGCCGGTCCTTGACCGCCAGGCTGCGCTCGTAGTCGAACGCGTCGGAATGGAAGTCCTCGGATTCGTCCAGCAACGACACCGTCCAGCGCTCGGGCAGGCGCACGCTGACCTCGTGGCGGTAGTGCGCCGGCATGCCCGCGTTGACCGGGCCGGAACGCTCGATCGAATCCGGCAGCTGCGCCGCGCCGGCCAGCGATTCGGCGTAGATCTCCAGTGCGCGCGTCCTGCCGTCGGCCGCGAACGGCGACTTCAGCAGGTACTGCTCGGCGACCACCAGCCGGTTCGCGTCGCGGTCGTCGCTGATCGCCGGCGCACGGACCACGTCGAGGTCGCCGTAGCGCTTGCGGTAGTACTCGGCGTAGCGGCGCGACAGCTCGTCGTCGCGGGTGCCGGAGAACGAACGTCGCGCGTTGTCGGCGGAACGCCCTTCGTAGGTGGTGTCGATCGACAGCTTGACCTTGCCGTCGGCCTCGGGCTCGTAGCGTTCGCTGACCCGGATCGCGGCGCCGGGTTTCCCGGGGCCGGCGATCGTTTCCAGCGCCGCCGCGCCCACCGCGACCGGCAACGCGACGCCGTACACGCTCTGGTCGCTGTCGCGCGGGTCGCCGCCTTCTGAGGTGATCGTCGGGTCGAGCCACAGCTTGCGGCCGTCGAGCTCGGCGCGGACGATGACATGGTCGAACACCGACGCCGCCGGCGGCATGTCCGCGACCGCCTTGCCGCGCCGGGTCGACACCAGCGCCGGCACCGCGCGGATGCCCATGCGCCCGAGCAGGGTCACCAGCAGGTAGGTCTTGTCCTTGCAGTCGCCGTAGCGGCGGTTCCAGGTGACCGCCGGCGCGGTCGGGCGGTGCGTGTTGTCGCCCATCTCCACGCCGAAATAACGCACCTGGTCCTGCACCGCGCGCAACGCGGCCTTGATCCGCGCGTGGTCGTCGGGAAGCTTCGCCCAGCGCGCGAGTTCGGCCTCCAGGTCCGCCGGCAGTTCGTCGACCTGCGGATACAGCGGCAGCGCCCAGGCGACCACGTCCGCCCACTGCCGCTTCTTCGCCACGTACGCGGCCGGCGAGGGCTGGTACCAGATCGGGTACGCGCCCTCGTCGACGTAGGCGGGAACATGCGCCGCCTGCAGCGACACTTCGACCGCGTCGGCGCCGTTGCGGATGTCGGCCTGCGGCGCCTTGGGCTGGCGGCGCACGTCCAGCGCGGTGCCCGGGTCGTGCAGCACGCGCAGGCCGGTCCACAGCACCGGTGTCTGCCAGCCGAATCTGGTCCAGTCGGTCAGCAGGCCGGCGAGGATCGGATTGCTGCCGGTGATCGAATAGCGGATGCGGACCACGTCGTCGACGCGCACGTCCTCGAGCACGATCAGCGCGGTGACCTCGCCGTCGGCCATGTCCTCCTCGAAGTCCTGCTCGCGCCGCGCCAGCGAGATGCGTTCCGGATCGAGGCGGTCCAGCCAGCGGCCGCCGCGGCGCAACTCGACGCCATGGATCGCCAGCTGCTGGTATTCGGGGTTGAAGGTGATCTGGTAGCGCCCCGCGCTGCCCAGCAGCGAGGCGGCCTTCGCCTCGTAGGCGTAGTCGATGTAGACCTGGTTGCGCCCGCCGCGGCGGTCGACCTGCTCGTCGTACCGCCACACCCGCCAGGTCGCGCCGGTCGCGCCGGGCGCCTTCGCGTCCCACGCCGCCGGCAACGGCCGCGGCTTGACGAAGGCAGGCACCGCGCCGGTCGAAAACCGGAATTCGCCCCGCTTGTGTTCCATGTCGCCGGCGGCGGCCGCACCGGCCGCCAGCAGCGCGAACACCATCACCAGCCATCTCCGCATCGGTTTCCCCAAACCCTCCGGTGCGGCTACTGTAACCCGGGCGGCGGCGCGGAAACGAGCCTGGCGTCGCGGCTCAGCCGCGCGCTGCCAGCGCCGCTACCGCCGGTAGCGTCTTGCCTTCGAGGAATTCGAGGAAGGCGCCGCCGCCGGTGGAGATGTACGACACGTCGTCTTCGATGCCGTACTTGTCGACCGCGGCCAGGGTGTCGCCGCCGCCGGCGATGGAGAACGCCTTCGAGGACGCGATCGCACGCGCCAGCGTCTCGGTGCCCTTGCCGAAGGCGTCGAACTCGAACACGCCGACCGGGCCGTTCCAGACCACGGTACCGGCCTTCGCGATCAGTTCGGCATAGGCCTTCGCGGTCTGCGGACCGATGTCGAGGATCATGTCGTCGGCGCCGACTGCATCCACCGCCTTCACCGTGGCCGGCGCGTCGGCGGCGAACTTCGGCGCGACGACGACGTCGACCGGCACCGGGATGTCGGCGCCGCGCGCCTGGGCGTCGGCCATGATCCGCTTCGCGGTGTCGAGCAGGTCCAGCTCGACCAGCGACTTGCCGACCGCGTGGCCCTGCGCGGCGATGAAGGTGTTGGCGATGCCGCCGCCGACGATCAGCTGGTCGACCTTGCCGACCAGGTTGGACAACAGTTCCAGCTTGGTCGAAACCTTGCTGCCGGCGACGATGGCGAGCAACGGCCGCGCCGGCTTGTCCAGCGCCTTGGCCAGCGCGTCGAGCTCCGCCATCAGCAGCGGGCCGCCGGCGGCGACCGGCGCGAACTTGATGACGCCATGGGTCGATGCCTGCGCGCGGTGCGCGGTGCCGAAGGCGTCCATCACGAACACGTCGCACAGCGCGGCGTATTTCTTCGACAGCGCCTCGTCGTCCTTGCCCTCGCCGACGTTCATGCGGCAGTTCTCGAGCAGCTTCACCTCGCCCGGCTTCACCTCGACGCCATCGACCCAGTCCTTCACCAACGGCACGTCGACGCCGAGCAATTCGGAGAGGCGCTTCGCGACCGGCGCAAGCGAATCCTCTTCGGTCCACGTGCCTTCCTTCGGCCGGCCGAGGTGCGAGGTAACCAGCACCGCCGCGCCCTTCTGCAGCGCGAGCCTGATCGTCGGCACCGAGGCGGTGATGCGCTGTTCGGAGGTGATCCTGCCGTTCTCGATCGGCACGTTGAGGTCCTGGCGGATCAGCACGCGCTTGCCGGCGAGGTCGAGGTCGGTCATGCGGAGGATGGACATGCGGGGCAGGCTCCTGGAATGCGGAAGGAAGAGTCGTTCAAAGGTTCACGATCGGAAGATGCAGGTTGCGCAGGCGCGATTGGTCCAGGCCCATGCCGTAACGAAGGCTGGTGGCGATGCGCAGCGCATGCTCGTACATCTCCTGCGCCGGTTCCGCTGCGAGCACCTCGGTCAAGGTGCCGCGCCACAGGCCCAGCCAGCGGCCGAAATGGCTGTCGTCGATCGGCAACGGCCGGTGCACGGCCATCGGGTTGCCGCGGTATTCGCGCGTGCCCAGTGCCACCGACGTCCAGAACTGCACCAGCCGCGCCTTGTGCGCCGGCCAGTCGTGCACGACCGGATTGAACACCGGGCCGAGCACGGCATCGCGCCGTACCTTGTCGTAGAACGCATCGACAAGGCGGACGATGTCCTCGCGGCTCAAGGCGGGGGAAGCGGGCGCGACCATGCGCATATTTTGCACCCGCGCGGCGTTTTCCGCGCCCTTTGGCCCGGTTCGACCCGGGCCGGGGACGGATCGGCTCAGCGAGGATCCGGGCGTTTGCCGCGCAGCAGGCTGAAGGCGAAACCGGCCACGACCAGCGCGCCGACCACCAGCACCGCCCACAGCACCAGGTTCTTCCAGTCGCGCGGCGCTTTCGCCGGCCGGTAGGCGACATCGCCGGCACGCACGCTGCCTTCGCTCAGACTGGCGGCGACCGGCTGCCATTGCGCGCCGTTGCGCGCGCGCAGGGACTCGAGCATCGGCGCCAGCGCGGGCCGGTCGGCGCCTGCGTTGGCGCTGCCGGCGACCAGCAGGTACGGCGCGCGGCCCTGCGCGAGGAACACCACGCTGCCGGGGCGATAGCCGAAGCGCAGCGTGGGCGCTTCGGCCAGCGTCGTGCCCGGTGCGGCCTGCAGGCGCCATTCGCGGTCGCCAGTCGCGCCGTCGAGTTGCAGCGGCGCCGATCGTTGCTGCTGGCCGGCTTCGCTCAGGTGCCAGGTGTTCCAGCCGCTGGCCCGGACTCGCCATGCGGGTTCGGACGAAGCCATGGCGCGGTCGGCATCGCGACTGGAAACCGTCCACGTCGCCGTGCTGTTGGCCGGCATCGCCACATCCAGTCGTTGCACGGGAAAGCGACCGTCCAGCCGATAGGAATAAGCGCCGCTGTCGCTGCCGCCGGCGACGGCTCTCGCTTCCTGCCATTGCCAGTCGCCAGTATCCGCCGCATCCGCGATTTCGCCGCGCAGGCCGCGCAACCGCGGCGCGCCGCTGCGCTGCAATGGCGACAAACGCAGGTATCGCCGCGCTGCATTCACTTCGATGCGGTTGCCGCTCAACCGGCGATCCTGGTTGCGCAACTGCACCAGCCGCACCTGCGGATCCAGCACCTGCCAGTGGCGCAAGTCGTCGCTGGCTTCCAGCCGGTAGCCCAGGTCGAAGGTCGCGTCGGCATCGGCCCAATCGACCACCAGCGCGCGCAGCCGGCCGGCATCGTCGCCCAGGTCGACCAGCCATGCCGGATCGACCGCGCCGGCCGCACGGTCGCCGGCAACCGAATTGCGGATCGACACCACCTTGCCGTCGGCATCGCGCTGCACCACCACGCTCAGGTCGTCGGCCACCGCCGCCTGCGCTGCCGGCAAGGCGAACCACGGCAGGTCGACCCACCGCAACGGCGCGGGAGCCGGCGCGGCGGCGGCGTACACACTGCTGGCCACCGGCTTGCCGTCGGCATCGATCACGCGTACGTCGCGCAGGTCGCGCCAGTATGCGGCGGCGTACACCGACGCATCCAGCGGCACGCGGTACGCGCCGGCATCGGGCTGCGCCAGCCGCAACGGCCATTGCCGGGCGAAATCGGTTTCGGCGTGCGCAGCCAGCGGCAGCAGCGCCAGGACGAACAAACGCTTCATCATGCGGAGGCCTCCTCGTTGTCTGCCCGGACCGGTACGCGTCGCGGCGGTACCGGCGCCAGCCAACCGACCAGCGTGCACAGCAGTCCGTAGGCGATGAACGCGCCGATGCCGAGCAGGTCGCCCAGGTTGCCGCGGTCGACCAGCAGCAATTTCGCCAGCACCACGCCCATCAGGATCGCGCCGGCCAGCCACAGGCCCCATTGCCCGCGCCGCGAGCCGGACACCCAGCCGAGCACGCCCAGCAGGCTCCAGGCCACGGTCAGGCTGGTCTGCGCCAGCTTGCCGCCGAGCAGCGCATCGTTCCACGGTTCGCCGCCCCAGTGATGCACGGCACGCAGCGTCATCGTCGTCACCAGCACCAGCGCGGCCAGCGCCAGGCCGACCAGTTGCCACGGCGGCAGGCGCTGTCCGCGCCACAGCCATGCCGCCAGCAGCACCAGCACCGCCACCTGCGCCAGTTCCAGCGGGTTGAATACGACGACCCACGGCAAGGGCGCAGCGGCGCCGGGATTGGCCAGCGCCAGCAGCCACCACAGGCCGAGCAGCGCGAACACGATCCGCTGCAGCACCGGCCGGTAATCGTCGAACGCCGCCCCCAGCGGTTGCGCCAGCCATGGCCAGCGCCGCAGCGACACCGCGGCCAGCACCAGCCACGGCAAGGCCAGCAGCAGGCCGACCCAGCCTTCGGCCAGCTCGAAGCGTTCGCCCAGATGCCACGCCATCAACGACAGCACCGTCGGCCACAGCAGCCACCACGCCAGCTGCGCCAGCACGGCGACGCGGCCGCTGCCGGCGCGCAGGCACAGCAGGCTGCGCACGCCAAGTACCGCGAACACGGCCCAGGCCAGCGCGCCGTAGCCCGCCAGCGGCTGCCGGTGGGCGATGGCCTGCATGATCGCCAGCGGGAATCCGAACACGAACCCGCCCAGCACGGTCAACGCCAGCGCACGCGCCGGTTGCCGGCGCTGCACTTCGGCGGCGATCCAGCCGGTGACGGCGACGAGGATCAACAGCACGTCCGGCCGGATATCGTGGCGGATGAAGCGCTCGACCTCGGTCGCGCCATTGCCCAGCCACCACGACAGGCCCCAGGCGTAGGCCAGCGTCGCCACCACGGCGTTGCCTTCGCGCCGGTACAGCCACGCGGTGGCGAATGCGGCCAACGCGATCAGCAGCGCGCCCATGAACAGCGGGTTGGCGACCGCGACCGCCGCATGGCCGCCGGAAAGCCCCACCGCCAGCGCGAACGCCGCCGCCAGCTGCAGGCCGATGCCGCTCCAGCGCGCCAGCCGGTGCCGTTGCAGCAGTCCCAGCCACACCAGCCCCGCGCCTTCCAGCGCGAACACCGATGCGGTGGCCCGCGCCGACAGCGCCAATGGCACCGCCAGCGTGGCGAATCCGACCGCGAGGATCGCGTAGCCGTGCGCCAGCACCTGCAGGCGCCCGCGCCCGACCAGCAGTTTCGCCAGCACCGCGTACAGCGCGGCCACGCCGAGCGCGCACAGAGCCAGCGGCATGCGCTCGCCCCGCAGCAGGCCGGCCTGCAACGCGAACGCCACCAGCGGCGTGCCGAACAGCAGGCAGCCGTCGATGCGCGCGCCGTGCTTCGTCTCCGCCTTGCGCGCGTAAAGCAGCGGCAACAGCAGGTAGAACGCGAAGAACAGCAGCAGGAACGGCTCGGTGCTGGCGAACTTGGTTACCCGGTACTGCAACACGCCCCATGCGGTGCCGATGCCCCAGGTGAAGGCGAAACCGAGCAGGTTCAGTTCGCGCCACGGCCGCACCCAGGCGATCGCGAAGATGCCGGCATTCAGCAGGGCGTAGTACGAGAACAGGCCGACATGGTTGCCGCTGCCGTCGGACAGCCAGATCGGCGCCATGAAGCCGGCCAGCACGCCCAGGATCGCCAGCGTGCGCGATTCCTGCAGCACCGCCATCACCGCCAGGCCGGCGATCAGCACCACGCTGATCGCGAACGCCGGCACGGCGTCGATCAGCCCGTGATTCTTGAATGCGGCGAACACCACCAGCAGCAGTACGCCGATCGCGCCGCCCTGCAGGGCCAGCGCGAAGGCGCGGTGGCTTTCGCGCTTGCGCCACGCGAACGCCAGCGCGGCCAGCGCCGCCGCGCTGATGCCGGCCAGGCGGAACTCGATGGGCATGCGCAGCCAGCCCTGGTCGCTGGCGTATTTCAGCAGCGCTGCCACGCCGGCCAGCAACACCAGCATGCCGACCTTGGCCGGCACGTTGCCGGTGGTGAACCAGTGCTTGAGGCGCGCGACGCTGCGCTCGAGGAAATCCGGCCCGGCCGGCTGCGGTGGCGGCGCATCGGAGGCGCGCGCCTCGGGCCTGGCGGCGCGCGCATGCGCGGCCTCGCCGGCGTCGGGCTGCGAATGCCGATGCGCGGACGGCGCTGCCGCTGCCGGCAACAGCGGCGGCACCGCCGGGATTTCGGCCGGCTCCGCCACCGGCGCGGCGACGGGCGGCACGTGCGCGGCATCGGCGGGTTGTGGCGTCCGTGCCGGTGGTGGCGTTTCCACGGTCGCCGAACGACGTCGCATGCCTTCCAGCGTCGCTTCCAGCGCCTCGACCCGGTGCTTCAGCGAAGACAGCTTCACCAGCGCGACCAGCAACAGCACCGGCACCGCCAGCACCGCCAATCCCAGCAAGACGATCACCGTCTCCATTCGATCGCTCCCCACTCCCCTGCACCCTGCGGCGAACCGTCGCCGCACGCGAAAACGCCCCGCTGCGAACGGGGCGTTTCCTTATCGGCGGGCGGCCGGCCAACTCACTTGGCGACGACCCGGACCATCTCCAGGCACTTGTTCGAGTAGCCCCACTCGTTGTCGTACCACGACACCAGCTTGACGAAGGTCTTGTCCAGCGCGATGCCGGCGTCGGCGTCGAAGATGCTGGTGCGCGCATCGCCGCGGAAGTCGGTGGCGACCACCTTGTCCTCGGTGTAGCCGAGGATGCCCTTCAGCGCGCCTTCGCTCTGCGCCTTCATCTCGGCCTTGATCTCGTCGTAGGTCGCTTCCTTCTCCAGCTCGCAGGTCAGGTCGACCACCGACACGTCGGACGTCGGCACGCGGAACGACATGCCGGTCAGCTTCTTGTTCAGTTCCGGGATCACCACGCCGACCGCTTTGGCCGCGCCGGTGCTGGACGGGATGATGTTCTCGAGGATGCCGCGGCCGCCGCGCCAGTCCTTGTTGCTCGGGCCGTCGACGGTCTTCTGCGTCGCGGTGGCGGCGTGCACGGTGGTCATCAGGCCGCGCTTGATGCCCCACTTGTCGTGCAGCACCTTGGCGATCGGCGCCAGGCAATTGGTGGTGCACGAAGCGTTCGAGATGATCGCCTGGCCGGCGTAGGTCTTGTCGTTGACGCCGAACACGAACATCGGCGTGTCGTCCTTCGACGGCGCCGACAGGATCACCTTCTTCGCGCCGGCGTCGAGGTGCTTCTGCGCGCTGGCCTTGTCAAGGAACAGGCCGGTCGATTCGATCACCACGTCGGCGCCGACTTCGTTCCACTTCAGGTTGGCCGGGTCGCGTTCCTGGGTCAGGCGGATCTTCCTGCCGTTGATGACCAGCACGCCGCCATCGATGGCGATGTCGCCCTTGAAGCGGCCGTGCACCGAATCGTACTTCAGCATGTAGGCCAGGTAGTCGGGCTCGAGCAGATCGTTGATCGCGACGATCTCGATGTCGCCGAAATTCTGCACCGCCGCGCGCAGCACGTTGCGGCCGATGCGCCCGAAACCGTTGATGCCCACCTTGATCGTCATTGCCCTGGACTCCTGCGGCCACGCGGCGCGGGCCGGATAGCGGTTGAAGGAAGTTCCATTCTAGCAGGCCGGCGCGGGCGGATTGATCGTGATCAAGGCGGGACGCGGGGCGCGGGCGGAGACTGGCCGCAGATTCCACGGAGACCCCACCATGAAAAAGACCCTGATTGCCGCTTCCCTGCTCACCACCCTCTTCGCCGTCCCCGCCTTCGCCCAGTCGCAGGGGGCGTGGACGCTGGGCGTCGGTGCGCACCAGGTCGACCCGAAGTCCGACAACGGCGCGCTCGCCGGCGGCACCCTGCCGGTGGACGTCGGCGCGGACGCCAAGCCGACGGTGACGCTGGAGTACTTCGTCCGCGACAACCTCGGCATCGAGGTGATCGCCGCGCTGCCGTTCAAGCACGACATCTCCGTCGAAGGCCTCGGCAAGGTCGGCAGCACCAAGCAGCTGCCGCCGACCTTCACGCTGCAATACCACTTCAACGGCGCCGGCAAGGTCTCGCCGTTCGTCGGCGCCGGCCTCAACTACACCGCCTTCTTCAGCGAGGACACCAGCGGCGCGCTGGCGGACAGCAAGCTGAAGCTGGACGACTCGTGGGGCCTGGCCGCGCATGCCGGCATCGACTTCAAGGTCGGCAAGGGCGCGATCCGCGTCGACGCGCGCTGGATCGACATCGACACCGACGTTGAACTGGACGGCGCCGGCCTCGGCACCGTGAACATCGACCCCCTGGTGTACGGCGCGGCCTACGTCTTCCAGTTCTGAGCCCGGGCCTCCCGGTCGCGGCGGCGGATGAAGATGAGGCATCCGCCGCCGTCTTTTCCCGGGCGGCCTTTCTTCCGGACGGCACCCCGGTCGGGTAAAGTCGCGCCATGGACATCCGCCGACCGATCGCACTGCTCCTTTTCCTGTCCCTGCTGCCCGCGCCGGCCTTCGCCTGGGGCCGGCTCGGCCACTGGCTGGTCGGGGAGCTGGCTTCATACAACCTCAACCCGCGGGCGCGCGCCCAGGTCGAACTGTTGCTCAAGGGCGAACAGGACCCGACCCTGGCCGGCATCGCCAGCTGGGCCGACGACCTGCGCGGCAACGATCCGGAGCGCTTCAAGGCGACCTCGCGCTGGCACTACATCAACGCCAAGGGCGGCGGTTGCGCGTTCGACCCCGAACGCGACTGCAAGGACGGCGGCTGCGTGACCCGCGCCATCGAGGAGCAGGTCAAGATCCTCGCCGACAAGTCGCAGCCGCTGCAGGCGCGGCGCGATGCGTTGAAGTTCGTCGTCCACCTCGTCGGCGACGCGCACCAGCCGATGCACGCCGGCAACCGCGACGACGCCGGCGGCAACCGCTTCCAGATCAGCCTGCGCACGCCGATCCAGCCCGAAGAGTACGCACGCAAGAATTACGTCGACGGCGTGATGGGCACCAACCTGCACTCGGTGTGGGACTACTACATCCTGGCCTCCGCCGGCCTCAACCCGAAGCAGTACGCGCGCAAGCTGCACCGGCAGGTGCCTTCGGCGCACGCGGTGGGCGCGGACAGCGCGCCGCTGGCGTGGGCCGGCGAATCCTGCTCGCTGATCGACGCGCACCAGCTGTATCCGCAACAGCACGTGATGACCCACGCCTACCTGGACGCGATGCGCCCGTTGGCCGAACAGCGCATCATCGAAGGCGCGGAGCGGTTGGCGGAACTGCTCAATACCGCGTTGAAATGACACGCGTCGGAACGGCATGCGCCCAAACGGAAAAGCCGCGCAATGCGCGGCTTTTTTTGTCGTTCCGGAAAATCAGGCGCGTCACTTTCCGGACTGTTTCCGGTATTCCTCCGCAGAGAAGACTTCGCAAGTCTCTCCCGCTTGTTGCCGGTAGAACTTCGCGCTGATCGCCTTGCCTTCGTGCTCGCGGATTTCCCACAGCCCGCCCGCATACACGGACACGGACCGGCCCTTGAACTCCTTTCCAAGCCCGGTCGCCGCCGAACCCGCAGCGCCGCAATAAAGCACCACGCCATCCTTCGCCGCCGAATTCCAGAACTGGACCGGCTTGGGATAGTCGTCGGCCTGCGCCGCACACGCCATTCCCGACAACACCGCGACCGCCATCAACTTTGCCGCAAACGCCATGGCCGCCTCCGCTGCTCGTGGATGACGCGGATACTGCCATAAAATCCGCGCGATACCGCGGGTGCCGACAGCGCATCGCCGATTCGCGGTACCTTCCTCCGATCCCTTTCCCGCCGGGGGTGGGAGGTCCTCACGAGGAGCCCCCGATGAAACGCAAGCGCGATTTCCCGGTCGAACAGGTCCGCCGCTTCCTCGAGCCGGGCCCGGTCGTGCTGCTCAGCTCGGCGTGGAACGGCGAACGCGACATCATGACGATGGGCTGGCACATGATGCTCGGCTGGGACCTGGTCGGCACCTACATCTGGGACGCGAACCGCACCCATCACCTGGTCCGCAAGAGCCGCGAGTGCGCGATCAACCTGCCGACCGTCGACCTGCTCGACGCCGTCGTCGGCATCGGCAATTGCAGCGGCCGCGACGGCGACAAGTTCGAGCGCTTCGGCCTGAGCGCGGTGGCCGGCGAGGAAGTTTCTGCGCCGCTGGTCGGCGAGTGCCACGCGAACTTCGAATGCGTGCTGCACGAGATGCGCAACACCGACCTGTACAACCTCTTCATCTGGCAGGTGGTGAAGGCACACGTCGCCGCATCGCCGAAACTGCCGAAGACCGTGCATTACCGCGGCAACGGCGAGTTCATGGTGTCCGGAGCGGAAATCTCGCGGCGAAAACTGTTCAAGCCCGGGATGCTCGACGAGCCCTGAACCAACCCCTCTCCCGCTTGCGGGAGAGGGAAACGCGCGAAGCGCAAGGGTGAGGGTTCGGCTTTTGCACGGAAGCATGTCCGCTTCGCGAGCGCCCTCATCCGCCCTCCGGGCCCCTTCTCCCGCAAGTGGGAGAAGGGTTTCGATCCGTCAAAGCGCCTTCGCCGCCTCGACGACCTTGTCGACGGTGAAACCGAAATGCGGGAACAGCTTGTCCGCCGGCGCCGACGCGCCGAACGTGGTCATGCCGATCACCGCGCCGTCCAGGCCGACGTACTTGCGCCAGTAGTCGGCGATGCCCGCCTCGATCGCCACGCGCTTGCGCACCGACTTCGGCAGTACCGCCTCGCGATACGCCGCGTCCTGGCGGTCGAACGCCTCGGTGCATGGCATCGACACCACGCGCGCCTTGATGCCTTCCGCGTCGAGCGCCGCCTTCGCCTGCACCGCGAGGCCGACCTCGGAACCGGTGGCGATCAGGATCACGTCCGGCGCGCCTTCGCTGTCCTTCAGCACGTAGCCGCCGCGGGCGATGTCGAGCACCTGGCCTTCGTCGCGCGGCTGGTGCGGCAGGTTCTGGCGCGAGAACACCAGGCAACTCGGCCCGTCCTTGCGCAGCACCGCCTGCTTCCACGCCATCGCCGACTCGACCGCGTCGCACGGGCGCCACACGTCGTTGTTCGGGATGTAGCGCAGCGTGGCGAGGTGCTCGACCGGCTGGTGGGTCGGGCCGTCCTCGCCGAGGCCGATCGAGTCGTGGGTGTAGACGTGGATCACGTGCGCCGGGATCAGCGCGCTCATCCGCACCGCGTTGCGCGCGTAGTCGCTGAAAACCAGGAAGGTCGCATCGAACGGCAGGAAGCCGCCGTGCAGGGCAAGGCCATTCGCGATCGCCGACATGCCGAACTCGCGCACGCCGTAGTGCACGTAGTTGGCGTTCGCGTCGGCCCCGGTCACCGACTTGCTGGCCTTCCACTGGGTCAGGTTGGACGGCGCCAGGTCGGCCGAACCGCCGATCAGTTCCGGCAGCAGCGGCGCGAACGCCTCGATGGTCAGCTGCGAGGCCTTGCGCGAGGCGATGCCCGGGCCGTCGAGCTGCTGCTTGGCGACGAAGGCGTTGGCCGCCTCGACGAAGCCGGCCGGCAGTTCGCCACGCAGGCGGCGGTCGAGTTCCTGCGCCTCGGCCGGGAACCGCGCGGCGTACTTCTCGAACAGCGCGTTCCACTCGGCTTCGTGCCGCTTGCCAGCATCGACCGCGTTCCACGCCGCGTAGATGTCCTGCGGGATCTCGAACGCCGGATACGGCCAGTCCAGCGCCTTGCGGGTCAGCTCGACTTCGTCCTTGCCCAGCGCCGCGCCGTGGCTTTCTTCCTTGCCGGCCTTGTTCGGCGAACCGAAGCCGATGACGGTCTTGCAGCAGACCAGGGTCGGCTTGTCGGTCGACTTGAGCGCGGTGTCGATGGCCTTCTTGACCTCGACCGGGTCGTGGCCGTCGACGTTGCGGATCACCTGCCAGCCGTACGCTTCGAAGCGCGCCGGGGTGTCGTCGGTGAACCACTCCTCGACTTCGCCGTCGATGGAGATGCCGTTGTCGTCGTAGAACGCGACCAGCTTGCCGAGCTTCCAGGTGCCGGCCAGCGACGCGGCCTCGTGCGACACGCCTTCCATCATGCAGCCGTCGCCCATGAACACCCAGGTGCGGTGGTCGACCAGGTCGAAGCCCTCGCGGTTGTAGCGCTGCGCCAGCAGCTTCTCGGCGAGGGCGAAGCCGACGGCGTTGGCGAAGCCCTGGCCGAGCGGGCCGGTGGTGGTTTCGACGCCGGGGGTTTCGTGGTGCTCGGGGTGGCCGGCGGTCTTGCTGTGCAGCTGGCGGAAGTGCTTCAGCTCGTCCAGCGGCAGGTCGTAGCCGCTCAGGTGCAGCAGGGCGTACTGCAGCATCGAGCCGTGGCCGTTGGACAGGACGAAGCGGTCGCGGTTGGCCCACTGCGGGTTGGACGGGCTGTGGCGGTGGTAGTCGTTCCACAGCACTTCGGCGATGTCGGCCATGCCCATCGGCATGCCGGGGTGGCCGGAATTGGCGGCCTGCACGCCGTCGATGGCGAGGAAGCGGATGGCGTTGGCGAGCTGGCGGCGGGTGGGCGTCGTCATGGAAAGGCCTGGTTCGGGGGGCGGTCGGCGCCCGACGGGTCGCGGGCGGGGGCGCCTATTGTCCCATACCGCCCCAAGCCGGCGGAAATCGACGTGAATCACGCCATCCGTAGGGCGGGTCTTGACCCGCCTTCAGGATTCTCGCGAGTTCGCAGAAGGCGGGTTGAAACCCGCCCTACGAGGTCTACCGGGCCACATTGGCGCCCATGATTCTGAGCGCATCAAGCCGATGCTCGACTTCCAGCAGCGACTCTTGAATAGATGAAAGACGAGCAAAATCTGGGCCACGCATGCCAATAATCTCGCTATCGGATCGAGCCAGATGTTCGGCAGAAAGCGACTTCAATGAAGTCTCCATCTCACCCAGAGATGGCAATTCACTCAAGGGAAAACCTCTTGCATGACCAAGGAAAGCGTTGGCGTATTCAAGCAATGCCCTTGCCTTCTCGATACGCGCGACGTTCAGCTGGATTTGCGCGTTCATTTCTCTGCGGATTCCCTCTGCGCGAAGCTTGTAATTCAGCATCGCCGTTCGCACGGTCACGACTAGAGCGAGTAATGACACGACCAAGGACAACGCAGTGAGATAAGTCATGAATCGGCATTCCATCCGGCCAAGCACGCCTTAACCCACGTCCTTCTCATCCTTCGACACCATCGTTGCCAGCACCAGGTCACCGGTGACGTTCAACGTCGTCCGGCACATGTCGAGGAAGCGGTCCACGCCAAGAATGATGCCGATGCCTTCGGCCGGCACGCCGACCATGCCGCAGATCAGCGCCACCACCGGCAGCGAGCCGGCCGGCACGCCGGCGGTGCCGATGCCGCCGAGGATGCAGACGAACATCACCATCAGCTGCTGGCCCAGGTCCAGGTCCACGCCGAAGAACTGCGCCAGGAACAGCACCGTCACGCCCTCGAACAGCGCCGTGCCGTTCTGGTTGGCCGTCGCGCCGACGGTCAGCACGAAGCGCGACACCTTGTTCGGTAGTTTCAGGTTGTCCTCCGCCACCCGCAGCGAGGTCGGCAGCGTCGCGTTGCTCGACGCGGTGGAGAACGCCATCACCATCACTTCCTGGATCTGGCGGAACCACGCCAGCGGCGACCAGCCGGAAAACTTCAGCGCCGCCGAATAGACCACGAACATGTGCAGCGCCAACGCCAGCACGACGACGCCGACGTACCAGCCCAGCTTGACCAGCAGGTCCCAGCCGAACAGCGCCGCCAGGTTGAACATGAAGCAGAACACCGCGTACGGCGCCAGCTTGATCACGATCCCGATCAACGTCATCGAGACCTCGAACAGGCCCTCGACCGCGCGCTTGAACGCACCCGTGGCCTCGCTGCCCTTGGTCAGCACCAGGCCGACGCCGAGCATCAGCGCGAAGAACATCACCGCGAGGATCTCGTTCTTGCCGGCCGCGCCGACCACGTTGTCCGGCACCAGCGACAGCAGCATGTTCCCGACGCCCGGCCTCTGCGTGTTGCTGCCGATGATCGCCTGCGCGCGTTCGCTGCCTTGCGCCAGCATCTGCTGCGCGGCGACCGGATCGACGCCGGCGCCCGGCTTGATCACGTTCACCAGCACCAGGCCAATCACCACCGCGATGCCGGAGACGACCACGGTATAGCCCAGCGTGCGCCAGCCGATGCGGCCGAGCGAACGGATGTCGCCCATCTCCGCCACGCCGACAATCAGCGCCGAGAACAGCAAAGGCAGCACCAGCATGAAGATCAGGCGCAGGAACAGCGTGCCCGCCGGCTGCGTCACGTGCTCGGTCAGCCACTGCACCCATCCGGCCTCGGCACCACCCGTGGCGTGCACGACCAGGCCCAGCACGAGGCCGGCGACGAAGCCGATCAGCATCTTCCAGTGCAGGGGCAGCTTGGCCTTGTGGCCGGCGTTGGCGTCGGTCATGCGCGGGAAATCCTGTGGAAACAGCCGCGAAGCTTAGCAAACCCGTTTCTGCCCCTCCCTTCTCCCGTCGGGAGAAGGTGTCCCGAAGGGACGGATGAGGGTACGGCGAAGCCTGCAATACCCAGAACGTTGCTGACTTCGCCGTACCCTCACCCCAACCCCTCTCCCGGCGGGAGAGGGGCTTCGATCCTCACTCGGGATACAACGGCGGCAGGATTTCCTTGCCTTGCATCGCCGGCGGCTTCCACTTCGGCCCGTCCTTGAACGCGGCACGCAGGACCGTGCGCGCCGCACTGCCATCGCCATCGGCCCAGCGCGCGCGGCGCATCGTTTCGATCGCCTCGCGCTGCCGCGCGTCGTCGAGCCGCGCCAGCAGCGCGTCCAGGTCGGCGACCGGCGACGGCGCCATCGCGCGCAGGGTTTCGCCGATCTCGTCCAGCGTGCCGGTGTCCAGCGCCCGTCTCAGGTCGGGCAGCGTACGCGTGGGCCGGCGCGCCGCCGCGGGTTGCGACGATGCCGCATCGGCCGGCGCGCCGCCATGCCGCCGCCACACCGCCCAGATCAGCGTGGCCAGCCACAGCACCGCGAAGAATACCGCCAGCCAGGTCCACACGTGCGCGGGAATCTGCGCCGCGTCGGCGGTTCCGTTCGCCGACGCGGCAGCATCGGCGCTCGGCGCGACGGGCGGCGGCAGGCGCCGGTTGGCGAAACCGCCGTTGCCCGGCGTTACCTTCACGTCGAGGTCGGGCAGCGTCGCGGTCTTCGCCGCGCCGGCGCGCACGTCCCACCACGCCATGCGCATGCCGGCGATGCGCAGGGTGCCGCTACCGTCGGGCACCACGGAATAGCGCCGGGTCAGCACGACCTGCGGCACGCCATTGCGGAAGGTCTCGTCGTACTGCTGGGGCTCGGCGAATACCTGCGCGCCGGGCACCGATGGCGCCGGCAGGTCCGGCAACTGCGCGCGCGTCGCGCCCACGGCCACCGCCTCGACGGTGAGCGTCATCGCCTCGCCCGCGCGCACGCTCTGCGGCGCGGACACGTAGCGCAGGCGCAGGTCGCGCAGCGGCAACCAGGGCTGCGGCGCATTGGCCGGCTGCGGCTTCACCTGCAACGTGCGCGGCGTGCCGCTGATGCGCAGTTCGCGGCGACCGTCGCCGAGGAATTCGTCGATCCAGCCGCCGACGCCGCGCCCGGCGAAACGCGGCGCCGGCAAGGTCAGCGCGCCGCTGCGGTCCGGCACCAGCAGGTAGTGGCGCTCGAACACGTTGTAGGTGCGGCCGTTGACGGTGCGCGTCGACTGCGCATCGTTGCCGACCTGCTGCAGCGCGGCGCCGTCCGGCGCCTCGAGGTCGAGCTGGCCGGTCAGCGTCACCGCGTGGTACAGCCGCACGGTCACGCCGACGGCCTGCTGCACGTAGGGATTCGGGTCGTCGACTTCGGTCTGCAGGAAGACGTCGGCGTTCGTGCCGGGCGACGCCGCGGAGGCGGCGCGCACGGTGACGCTCAACGGCGGCGTCGCCTGCGTGCCCACGCGCAGCGGCGGAATCGCGATTCTGCCGCCGTGCTTCGGCAGCAGGCTCGCCGCATACAGCGTCTTCGCGCTGAACGCGCCATTGACCCACTGCATCTGCTTGCTGCTGGACTGTTCGACGATGTCGAAATCGGCACGCAGCGGCGAGAAATCCGGGCTGGCGGCCTCGTCGGTCTCGATGTTCAGCGTGACCGCTTCGCCCTCCGCCGCTTCGGTGCGGTCCAGCCACGCGCGCACCGACGCCTGCGCCGGCACGAATGCGCAGGCGAAGCAGATCGCGAACAGGGCCACGATCCGGCGCATCATCGTCCCTCCCGTTGCCGGCGCGCGTATTCGATCCGGAACTTGGCGCGCAGCAGGCCGCCCGGATCGTCGGGCACGCGGCGCAGCCAGGCTTCGGTCGCCTGCCGGCGTTCGCGCTGCTGCGCGGTCTCCGCTTGCTGGCGCTCGCCTGGCGGATCGCCTTCGCCAGCCTTCGGCTGCTGCTGCTTCGCCTGTCGCATGCGCTCGCGTTGCGCCGCGTCGGCGGCCTGCTGGTCCTGCGGGTCTTGCGGCTTCGGTGGCGGATCCTGTCGATCCTGCTGTTGCGACCGGGCTTGCGGCCGACCCTTGGAGCGATCATCCGATTGCGGGTCGGACGGATCCTGCTGTCCCTGTACCGGCGACTCGTCCTGGTTGCCCTGACCCTGCTCCCGTTGCCGGTTCTGCCCGGAATCGTCCTGCCGCCGGTTTTTCTGGTTCTTCCTGTCCTGCTGGTCCTGCGTCTGCCGCTTGCGCGCCGCCTCGACCGCCCTGCGGTTGGCGATGGCGTCCTCCATGCCCGGCCGCCGTTGCAGCGCTTCGTCGTAGGCGGCGATGGCCTCGTCGTAGCGGCCCTGCTTCGCCAGCGCATTGCCGCGGTTGTAGAACGCATCGGGACTGTCGATGCCGGAGAAAGCCCGTTCCGCAGTGGCGAAATCGCCCTTGCGGTAGGCCTCCGCACCCTTCGCGATGCGCGCGTGCCGCTGCTGGTCGGGTCGGCGCCACAGCGAACCGTCGGCGGCCCGCGCCGACTGCGACAGCGGCAGCAGCACGCACAATGCCAGCGCGGCGACCGCGCTGCCGCGGCGGAACGCGAGCAGGCCGAGCAGCATCAGCGGCGGCAGCAGCCAGTAGCCTTCGTCGCGCCACGCCAGGCGCCGCTTGCCCTGCGCGCCTTCGCCCAGCACGGCCTGCTGCGGATCGAGCACGCCGAGCGCGCGCAGGTCGCCATCGTCCGCGGTCAACGGCGCATAGCGCCCGTGGCCGGCCAGCGCCAGCGCGCGCAGCGATGCGGCATCCAGGCGGGCGCGGCCGATGCGGCCGTCGGCCGTGCGGTAGACCGCGCCGTCCGCGGTGCCGAGGCCCAGCGCGGAAACATGGAACCCCGCGCCTGCCGCCTTCGCCGCCGCCGCGCGCGCGGCTGCGTCGGCCTGGTCGGTCAGCAGCAGGATTTCGCCACGCGGGAAGCCGGCGCGGCGCATCAGCCGCGCCGACCATTCGATCGCGCGCGCGGCGTCCTGTCCGTCGACCGGCATCACCGAGGGCTCCAGCGCGTCGAGGAACAGCGCGACGTTGTCGGCGTCGTCGGTCAGCGGCGCGACGGTGAAGGCGTCGCCCGCGTACACGACCAATGCGACCTGGCCGCCACGGCGTTCGCGCAGCAGGCTGGCGAGCTTGGCCCGCGCCTGCAGCAGACGCGACGGCGGCAGGTCGCCTGCGGCAATGGCGCCGGAGAGGTCCAGCGCGACGACCAGCGGGGCCTGCGTCCGCCACAGCGGCTGCTCGTCCTGCCGCCAGCTCGGCCCGGCCAGCGCGAACACCGCCAGCGCATAGCCGAGCGCGCCGAGCCACCACGCGCCGCGCGCCGACCTGCCGCCGTGCTCGAGCAGGTGCGGCAGCAGGTGCGCGTCCACCGCTTCGCGCCAAGCGCTGGCGCGGCGTTGCCGCGCATGCCACCACCACCACAGCAACGGCAGCGCGAGCAGCGCCCACAGCCAGTGCGGGCGCAGGAAATGCAGGCTGGCGAAGGCCGGGCTCATCCGCGCCTCCGTCCCGGCCTGGCGAAGGCGAGCAACGCGACCAGCAACGCGGCGGACAGCGGCCACCAGTAACGCTCGATGCGCGGCCGCACCATCTCGCCCTCCTTCTGCACCGGCTCGATGCGGTCGAGTTCGGCATAGATGCCGGCGAGCTGGTCGGTGTCGCGGGCACGGAAGAAACGCCCGCCAGTCGTCTGCGCGATCCGGCGCAGCGTCGTCTCGTCGATTTCCTCGCCACCGCCCGGCATCGGCAACGGCAAGCCGAAGAACGATGCGTCTTCGCCCGCGCCGCCGAAGGCAATGGTGTGCACGCGCACGCCTTCCTGTTTCGCCAGTTCCGCCGCCTTCAGCGGGTCGAGCGCGCCGGCGGTGTTGACGCCGTCGGTCAGCAGGATCAGTACGCGTTGCCCTTCCGGTTGCGCACGCAGGCGCTTGACCGCCAGGCCGATCGCGTCGCCGATCGCGGTCTCGCGCCCGGCTAGGCCGACCACGCTGTCGCGCAGTTGCTCGCGTACCGAATCGCGGTCCAGGGTCAGCGGCGCCAACGCATAGGCGCGCTGGCCGAACACCAGCAGGCCGACGCGGTCGCCGGCGCGGCGTTCGAGGAAGTCGGCCAGCACCGCCTTCGCCGCGGTCAGCCGGTCGACGACGTTCCCGCCGAGTTCCATGTCCGGCTCGCTCATGCTGCCCGACAGGTCGACCGCCAACATCAGGTCGCGCGCGCTCTGCGGCGGTGCGACCGGCGCGCCGAGCTGCTGCGGACGTGCGGCGGCGGCGCACAGCAGGAACCACGCCAGCCACGGCAGCGCCAGCGCCCGCAGGTGCCGCGGCGACCCCGTGCCTGCGCCGGCGATCGCCTCCAACCGCTTGCCGTAGGGCACTTTCAGCGCCGCCGCGCCGCCGCGCCGCGCCGGCAGCAGCCACGCCACCAGCCACGGCAGCGGGAACGCGGCCCACGCCCAGGGCCAGGCGAAGCCGCCGAAGGCCGTACGCAGCGGGTCGAGCCACGTATCGATCACGACTTCTTCCCCGCCATCAATTCGAGGAAGCGCGCGCGCGCCAGCGGCAGCAGCCGTGCGACATCGGCTTCATCGACATCGCGCCGGTAAGCGCCGTCCAGCAGCAGGCGACCGGCCTCGCCGCTGAAATCACCGCGTTTCCGGCCATCGAGGAAACGCAGCCACGCCTCGCCATCCAGCTTGTCCGCCGCCGGATCGCACTTGCGCGCGGCGCGGCGCAGCAACTCGGAAACCGCCGCGACGCGCTCGCCCGACGGCGGCAGGTTCGCGGCGGCTTCGAACAGTCGCTCCCACGAGCGCCGCCGGCGCCGGCGGCGCCATGCGAAGGCAAGACCGACGGCGAGCGCGAGCGCGACGAGGGCGAAGACCAGCCACCAGCCCGGCGCCGGCGGCCACCACGACGGCGCGGCCGGCACGTGCACGTCGCGCAGCACCAGCCCGCCACTCGCCATGCCCGCCGGCATCAGGCCACCTGCGCCTGCGGCCGGCCGAGCAGCGGCAGCCACGATTCGCTCGGCGCATCGGCGCGCAATTCGAACGCGCGCACGCCGCGTTTCGGCAACGCGTCCAGCGCCGCCTCCAGCGGCCGCACGAACTCGCCGCGCCACTTCTGCCGCTGCGTGGCGTTGCCCAGGTCCAGTTCGACGCGATGGCCGGCGCTGGAGAACGGCAGCGCCGCCTTTGGTGGCTCGCGTTCCAGCGCATCGCTCAGCAGCAGCACGACGACCTCGTTGTGCGCGGCCAGCGTCGGCCAGCGCCTTGCGTCGATGCCCGCGATGCTGTGCGGATCGGCCAGCACGACCAGCCGCGAGCCGGGCCGCAACAGGCGCGCGGCATGGTCGAGCGCGAAGGCCAGCCCTGCGTCGTCCGCCGGCGGTTGCGCATACCAGCGCGCCAGCGCATCGAGCGCGCGCAGGGCGCCGCGCGATCCCGACGCGGGCGGCACCGGCGCCTCGCCCTTCGTCCCGCGCAACACCGCGATGCGGTCGCCGGCGCGCACCGCCGCCCACGCCGCGACCGCGCCCGCGCGCGCCGCCTGCACCGACTTGAAGCGCACGCGCGTGCCGAAATACAGCGCCGGCGAAGTATCGGCGACGATCAGCGTCAGCCGTTCGCGCTCGGCCTGGAACAGCTTGGTATGGGTACGGCCGCTGCGCGCGGTCAGCCGCCAGTCGATGTGGCGCACGTCGTCGCCGGCCACGTATTCGCGCGACTCGGCGTATTCCATGCCGCGCCCGCGCAGCATCGACGACGATGGGCCCGCGGAATGCTGCGAACCCTTCCGCGCCGGCGGGCGCCGCTGCGCGACCGCGCGCAGGGCGATCAGTTCGGACAGGGTTGGCTGGATGCCGTCGCTCATCGCCGGCTCACGGCAGCGGCACTTTCTCGAGCAATGCCGCGACCAGCCTGTCACCGTCCCAGCCTTCGGCGGTCGCCTCGTAGCTCGGCAGCACGCGGTGGCGCAGCACGTCCGGCGCGATCGCGCGCACGTCGTCGGGGGTCACGTAGTCGCGCCCGGCCAGCCAGGCCCGTGCCCGCGCGCAACGCTCGAGCGCGATCGAACCGCGCGGGCTCGCGCCCCAGGCGATGCGCCGCGCCAGTTGCGGGTCGTAGCGCCCGGCATCGCGCGAGGCCAGCACCAGTTCGACCAGGTAGCGTTCCAGTTGCGGCGCCACGTGCAGGTCGAGCACCGCCCGGCGCGCGGCGAACACGTCTTCCTGCGGCATCCTTTCGACCTCCTGCGCGGCCGGCCGCAGCGTTTCGCGCGCGCGTTCGCGCGCCAGCCGCAGGATCTCGGTTTCCGCCGCCGCTTCCGGGTAGCCGATGCGCACGTACATCAGGAAACGGTCCAGCTGCGCCTCCGGCAGCGGGAAGGTGCCTTCCTGTTCGATCGGGTTCTGCGTGGCCATCACCAGGAACAGCGGCGGCAGCGGATAGGTATGGCGGCCGACCGTGACCTGGCGTTCGCCCATCGCCTCCAGCAGTGCCGACTGCACCTTGGCCGGCGCGCGGTTGATCTCGTCGGCCAGCAGCAACGGATGGAAGATCGGCCCGGCCTGGAACTCGAAGCGGCCTTCCTGCGGCCGCCAGACCTCGGTGCCGGTCAGGTCGGCCGGCAGCAGGTCGGGGGTGAACTGCACGCGGGCGAAATCGGCCTGCAGGCGCGAGGCCAGCGCGCGGATCGCGGTGGTCTTGGCCAGTCCGGGCGCGCCTTCGACCAGCAGGTGGCCGTCGGCGAGCAGCGCGATCAGCAGGCGCTCGATCAGCGCGGACTGGCCGACGATCTGCCGCGACAGGTCGTCGCGCAACGCGCGGAACGCGTCGTGCAGGCGGGATGCGGCGATATCGGAAAGCGGCGGAACGGGCGAGTCCATGGCGACGATCTGCATGCGGGTTTCGTTTGACCGGAGTGTGCCACGTTGGTTCCTGACCGCGCCGCCGGCCCGCCCCCGGGATTCAGACCGCGTTCGTTGTCGAACGCATCCCTGCCGGTGCAAACGCGAACGGGCCGCATCGCTGCGGCCCGTTCGTTTCGCCTGGCGGATGGCCCGCGCTCAGCGCTTGGCCACCGACAGCACCTTCGGGGTGATGAAGATCAGCAGTTCGGCCTTGTCCTTCATCCGGCTCTTCTTCTTGAACAGGTTGCCGAGGAAGGGGATATCGCCCAGGAACGGCACCTTGGCGATGCTGCTGCGGTCGGTGAACTCGTACACGCCGCCGATCACCACCGTCTGCCCGTCCTCGACCAGCACCGCGGTGTTGATCTCGCGCTTGTCCAGCGTCGGCACGGTGCCGTAGCCGGACAACGTGATGAAATCACGGACCTCGTCCTTCTTGACGTTGAGGTTCAGGAACACGCGACCGTCGTTGGTGATGGTCGGGGTGACCTTCAGCTCGAGCAACGCCTCCTTGAACTGCACGTTCGGCGTGGCCGCGGCGCCGGCGGTACCGCCGGTGATGGTGACGTAGCCGATTTCCTGGCCTTGCCGGATCACGCCCTCGCGCTGGTTGGCGGTGACGATGCGCGGGTTGGAGACGACTTCGCCGCGGCCTTCCTCCTGCATGGCCGACAGTTCGAGGTCCAGGTTGAAGCTCCTGCGCAGCAGGGTGTAGGCGATGGCCGCCGCCGGGCTGTTGGTGAAGCCGCTGGCCGGCAGGTTGACGTTGTATGCGCTCGGGAATACGCGGTCGGAGCCGTTGACGATGTTGACGTTGTCCGCGGTGTTGCCGCCGTAGACATCGCCCTTGCCGTCGTCCTGGAGGTTGTTGACCATGACGCCGAAGCGCGCGCCCAGGTCGCGGGCGAAGGTATCGGTGGCGATGACGATCCGGCCTTCGATCAGCACCTGGTCGACCGGGCGGTCGATGACGCCGATCAGTTCGCGCATCTGCGCGACCTTCTTCGGGATGTCGCTGATCATCAGCGTGTTGGTGCGCTCGTCGGCGACGATGCGGCCGCGCGGCGACAGGAAGCCGTTCTCGTTCTGGTTGTTGCCCGTACCGCCACCACCGCCACCCTGGTTGCCGACGCCCTTCGCCTCGGTCAGCGCCTTGAAGATGGCGCTGGCGCTGTGGTAGTTGATCTGGATGTAGTCGGTGACCAGGTCCTCGCGGTTCTCGATCGCGATGCGCGCGTCTTCCTTGTCCTGCTCGAACTTCGCCAGCTCCGGCTGCGGGGCGATCCAGATCACGCCGCCGTCGCGGCGCTTGTCCAGGCCCTTGGCGCGCAGGACGATGTCCAGCGCCTGGTCCCACGGCACGTTGACCAGACGCAGGGTGACATTGCCGGTGACGGTGTCGGACGCAACGATGTTCAGGCCCGATTCCTCGGCGATCAGCTGCAGCACGGTGCGCACCGGCACGTCCTGGAAATTGAACGTGACCGGGCGGCCGGTGTAGCCGCGGGCCTTGGTCGCCGCGGTCGCGGAAGCGCCGGCAACGGCGGCCGTCGCGCCGACCGCGCGCTGGTCGGCGCGGGGCACGATCTCGACGATGTACTCGTTGCCGGTCTGGTAGGCCAGCGACTCGAAGCCGCCCTTGGTGCTCAGCACCAGCTGGGTGCCCTTGCCGAGCGCGTGCGCGTCGACCCGCTGCACCGGGGTGGCGAAGTCGACGACGTTGAGCGGGCGCTGCAGGCTGGCCGGCAAAGCCGCGTTGCCGACATCGACGACGACCGAGTCGCCCTGGCTGCGCAGGTCCGGCGTCGCGCCATTGTCGCTGAAGCGCAGGATCAGCCGGCCTTCGCCGTTCTCGCCACGCTTGAAGTCGATCGCGGATACCTCGACCGGCGCGGTTGCGGCGCTTCCCGCCGGGGCCGGCGACGTGGGCGTTGCGGGCGCGGCCATGGCGGCACCGGCAGCGGCCGACAAGCCGATCGCCAGTACCAGGCCACAGGCCCGGACGGTGGCCAGGCGACGCGAAGGACGCAGGCTGTGAGCTTTGGAAGCGGTCATCGGGTATCCCCTAATCATTGATCTTCGAGCGCGATGGAAGCCGGGCGTTCCAGCCATCCGCCTGCGCCGTCCGGTACCAGTTCAACAAGTTCGATGCGGTCTTCGTGGACGCTGGTGACGCGGCCGTCGCTCTGGCCCAGGTAGGCGCCGGGCCGCACCCGGTAGGTCACCTTGTCGGGCGCCATCACCAGTGCGACCACCCCCGGACCGGTGCCGATGGTGCCGACCATGTCGAGGCTGTCCAGCGGATACTGCTCGAGCGTCTCCTTGCGCCGGTTCGGGTCCGGGCGCAGGCCGCCGCTGTCGCTGTTGCTCCAGGCGTCGCTGAACGGGTCGCGCAGGCCCTGCGCCGCGTATTCGAAGGTCTCGAACTGCTGCATCACCGGCAGCGGCTCCAGCGGCGGTGCCGGACGCGCACGCACGTCGTCCACCCATTTCTTCAGGTTGGGGGCATTCCCATAGGAACTGCCGACGTCGCGCAGGCACCCGCCGAGCGCGATCGCCATGCCTGTGACCATGAGGACACGAGTCGCGGTTGCGCCAATCTTCAGAGCGGTCATCGCTTACCTCCCGCCGACTTGCCACCAGCGGCCTGGGTGGCCTTCTTTTCCTGCTCGGCCGTTTCCAGCTCGTCGAGATAACGGTAGGTCTTGACCGTGCCGGACAACTCCAGCGCGCCCTTCGTGCCCTTGGGCTTGAGCGAGATGTCGTGCATGGTCAGGATCACCACGCGCGGCAGCGAGGCCACGCCGCTGACGAAGGCGCCGAACTGGTGGTAGGTACCGACCATGCGCAGCGCGATCGGCTTCTCGGCATAGAACTCGCGCGGCGATTCCGGACCCGGCTTGAACAGTTCGTTGGCCAGGCCGCTGGACAGCGCGGTCTGCGAGATGTCGACGATCAGGTCGGGCATTTCGGTCTTGCTGGGCAACTGCCGCAACATCTGCTGCAGCACCTGCTCCATCTGCGCCAATTGCTGCTTCAGCGGCTCAAGGTTGGCGGCACGGCCGGCCTTTTCCTCGAACTGGTGGCGCAGGTCGGCTTCCTGGCGCTCCAGGCCCTTCAGTTCGTCGCGCTGGCCCCTGATCAGCAGCAGCCAGAACATCACCAGGATGAACAGGCCGACCAGCACGCAGAACACCAGCTTGGCATTGCGCGGCCAGGCGCCGATGTTGTTGAAATCGAGGTCGCTGAGTTTGAACGGTTTCTTCTGGCTCATGACGCCGGCCTCGTCTGCGTTTCGGGGGCGGGCTGTGCCGGTGCCGGAGCGGCGGCCGGGGTCGCGGGAGCGGCGGGTGCCGTCGTCGCGGGCGACGCGGCAGGGGCGGGAACGGGGGCGTCAGGCTTGCCGTCGCCATCCGCGTCGGCATTCGGGTTGGCCAGGCGCACCTGCAGGCTGAACTGGTACGGCAGGGCGCGGCTGACCGGCACCGACTGCGCCGGTTTGCTGTTGTCCTTGGCCTCGATGATCGCCAGGTCCGGCTTGGTCATCCAGCCCGAGGTCTCCAGGTTGCGCATGTAGGCACTGACCCGCGCATTGGACTGGGCGCTGCCTTCGAGGGTCAGCAGGTCGCCTTCCTGCTTGATGTTGGTCAGGATCACGCCATCGGGGATCGTGCGCACCAGCGAGTCGAACAGGTGCACCATCTGCGAGCGGTTGGCCTGCAGCTGTTCGATCACCTTCTTGCGCGCCAGCAGGCGGCCCTTCTTCTTGTCGAGCTCCTCGATTTCCTTGATCTGCGCGTCGACCTTGGTGATCTCGCCATTCAGGAAATCGATGCGCCGGTGCTCGCCACTGATCAGCTGGCCATAGTAGAACCACAGCAGCAACGACAGCACCACGCCGCCGACCGCGGCGAAGCCGAGCATCGCGTAGAACTCTTTCTGCCGGGCCGCGCGTCGTTCCGCGCGCCAGGGAAGCAGGTTGATCTTGGCCATCAGTCGAAGCTCCTCAGGGCCAGGCCGGTGGCGATCATCAGCGCCGGCGCGTCCTGCGCCAGCGCGTGCGCCTGCACGCGCGGCCCGAGGGTCATCTGCGCCAGCGGGTTGGCGACCACGGTCGGCACGCCCAACTGCTCTTCGACCATGTCCGGCAACCCGGGCAGCACGGCGCTGCCGCCGGCGAGGACGATCTGGTCGACCCGGTTGAATTCGCTGCCCGCGTAGAAGAACTGCAGCAGGCGGCTGATCTGCTGCACGGTGGCTTCCTTGAACGGTTCCAGCACCTCGACCTCGTAGCTTTCCGGCAACCCGCCCTGGCGCTTGGCCAGGCCGGCCTCCTCGTAGGTCAGGCCGTAGCGGCGCATGACCTCGTCGGTCAGCTGCTTGCCGCCGAACACCTGTTCGCGGCTGTACAGGCTGCGCCCGCCGCGCAGCACGTTCAGCGTGGTCATGGTGGCGCCGATGTCGACCAGCGCGACCACGCCGTTGCGCGGCACCGGCAATTCGTTGGCGATCAGGGCGAAGGCGTTCTCGACCGCGAAGGCCTCCACGTCCATCACCTTGGCGGTCAGGCCGCCCAGTTCGAGCGCGGACTGGCGCAGCTCGACGTTCTCCGAGCGCGACGCGGCCAGCAGCACCTGCACCATCTCGGGGTTGTTCGGCATCGGCCCCAGCACCTCGAAATCGAGGTTCACTTCCTCGATCGGGTACGGGATGTAGTTGACCGCCTCCAGCTCGACCTGGGCTTCCAAGTCGGCCTCGTCCAGGTCGGCGGGCATCGGGATGATCTTGGTGATCACCGCCGAACCGGCCACCGCGGCTGCGGCGTACTTGGCCTTGGCGCCGGAACGGGTCACGGCGCGGCGGATCGCCTCGCCGACCGCCTCGACCTCGACGATGTTCTTCTCGACCACCGCATTGGGCGGCAACGGCTCGACCGCGTAGTGCTCCACGCGGTAGCGGTTGCCGGCACGGGACAGCTGCATCAGCTTGACCGCGGTCGAACTGATGTCCACGCCGATCAGCGGCGACTGGCTTTTAGGGATTAGCCCCACGGTATTTCCCCTTTCCGACGGGCACAACGGGCAGACCGGACTCAGACTGCCAACACATTAATAACGAAGACATTACGACTTGCAAGCTCGCCTTCCCGCCCTGTGCCGCTTGTCACGGTTCACGAAGGATGCGCCTCAAGTTATTGTTCCCCCAAGAAACGCCCCCTGCGCTTCCGGCCCGTCATCTATACTCCGTCGCTGGAATTTCTGCAATCGGACCCGTCAGGATGCCGCGCTTCCCCCGCCTGCTGCGCTGGGCGATCATCGCCCTGCTCGCCCTGTCCCTGCTCGCCTCGATCGGCCTGGCCGCGCTGTATTTCGTGGTTTCGGCCAAGCTGCCGGACGTGCAGGCGCTGCGCAACGTCGAATTGCAGGAGCCCCTCTACGTCTACGCCAGCGATGGCCGCCTGATCGGCCTGTTCGGCGAGACCCGGCGCTACCCGGTCGACATCGCCCAGGTCCCCGACCGGGTCAAGCAGGCTTTCGTGGCCGCCGAGGACGCCAGCTTCTACAAGCACCGCGGCATCTCGCCGAAGGGCATCAGCCGCGCGATCTGGCAGATCGTCAGCGGCAAGGAGGGCCGCGTCGCCGGCGGCAGCACCATCACCCAGCAGGTCGCGCGCCAGTTCTTCCTCAGCAACGAGGTCAGTTACGCGCGCAAGCTGCAGGAAATGATGCTGGCGCTGAAGATCGAACGGATACTGACCAAGGACGAGATCCTGCAGCTGTACCTCAACAAGAGCTTCTTCGGCAACCGCGCCTACGGCGTCGCCGCGGCGGCCGAGTACTACTACGGCAAGCCGCTGGATCAGCTGACCCTGGCCGAGACCGCCACCCTGGTCAGCACGCTGAAGTTCCCGTCCAGCGGCAACCCGATCAGCAACCCGCAGCGCAACCACGAGCGCAGCGTGTACGTGGTCGAGCGCATGCGCGAGGACCGCTACATCGGCGCGGCCGAAGCCGCGGCCGCCGCCGCCGAGCCGATGCACGCCAGCCCGCACGAGCGCCCGGTCGAAGTGCAGGCGCCGTACGTCGCGGAAATGGTCCGCCAGGAAATGATCGCCCGCTACGGTGGCGACGTGCTGACCAAGGGCTACCAGGTCGTCACCACCATCGACGCGACCGCGCAGCAGGCCGCCGACAATGCGGTGCGCGAAGGCCTGGATCTGTACGACCGCCGCCACGGCTGGCATGGCGTCGAACAGCATTTCGACGTGCCGGCCGGGGCCGACGCGACGGCGCTGGCGGCGAAGCTGGCCGGCATCGCGCCGCAGGCCGGCCTGTGGCCGGCCGTCGTCGCCCGCACCGGCGCCGATGGCGGCGCCGTCGTGGTGACCGCCGACGCCAGGGAAATCCCCCTGCCCGCCTCGGCCAGCCAGTGGGCCGGCAAGTCGCCGGCCGCGCTGCTCAAGCGCGGCGACCTGGTGCGGATCAAGGCCGGCAAGAACCCGGGCGAATTCCTGCTCTCCCAGGTGCCGAGCGCACAGGCCGCGCTGGTTTCGCTGGACGCCTACAGCGGCGCGATCCGGGCCATCGTCGGTGGTTACAGCTACGCCGGCAACAAGTTCAACCGCGCCACCCAGGCGCGCCGCCAGCCCGGCTCCAGCTTCAAGCCCTTCGTCTATGCCGCCGCGTTCGACAAGGGCTTCAGCCCGGCGTCGATCGTGCTCGACGCGCCGGTGGTGTTCCGCGACCGCCGCGGCCACCTGTGGCGGCCGCAGAACGACCGCGGCGGCTTCTCCGGGCCGATGCGCCTGCGCGAGGCGCTGGTGCAGTCGAAGAACCTGGTTTCGGTGCGCCTGCTCGACGCGATCGGCGTGGACTTCGCGCGCAAGTACATCAAGCAGTTCGGTTTCGACGAGGCGGAACTGCCGCCGAACCTGTCGATGGCGCTGGGCACCGCCTCGCTGACCCCGCTGTCGATGGCGCGCGGCTACGCCACCTTCGCCAACGGCGGCTCGCTGGTGACGCCGTGGCTGATCGACGAGGTCAAGGACCGCGAAGGCAAGGTGATCTTCAAGGAAACCCCGGCGATCGCCTGCCGCGGCTGCGGCCAGGTCGCGCCGGGCGCGACCGCCGCGCCGGCCAGCAACGTGGTCGACGGCTTCGACCTCGGCCCGGCGCGCTCGGCGCCGGTGGCGCCGAAGCCCGCCGAGCGTGCCCCGGCGCAGGCGGAGCCGGCCAAGCCCGCCGATGCGGAAACGAAGACCGCGCCGCGCGCGATCGACGAACGCACCGTGTACCAGCTGGTGTCGATGATGCGCGACGTGGTCCTGCGCGGCACCGGCACGCCTGCCCGGGTGCTGGAACGCGAGGACATCGGCGGCAAGACCGGTTCGACCAACGATTACCGCGACGCCTGGTTCGGCGGTTTCGGCGGCCGCTACGCCACCGTGGTCTGGGTTGGCCGCGACGACTTCCGCAGCCTGGGCCGGGGCGAATACGGCGGCCGCGCCGCGCTGCCGATCTGGATCGACTACATGCGCGAGGCGCTGAAGGACGAGCCGGTCGCGCGCAACGATCCGCCCGCGGGCATGGTGCAGATCACCAGCAACGGCGCCACCGAATGGGTCAAGGCCGAGGACGCGGAACGGATCCTGACCCAGGACCTGTACAACGCCGAAGACGCGGTGCCGGACGAGGAAGCGTTCGACATTTTCTAGCGAGGAGCGAGCGGAGAGGAACGGGGAACGCATGGAAGCCCACGCCTTCCTCGCCACTCGCCCCTCATTCCTCGTTCTCCGCTTCCGGTGTACAGTCGCCGCAGCTCTGGACGCGGAGGCCGCCCATGCACCACGCCCGCCAGCACGCCGAGACCCGCACCCGGGAACGCCGCCGCCAGCTCGCCCACGAGGCCGCGCGACTGATGGCCGAAGGCGGCATCCGCGACTACCACCAGGCCAAGCTCAAGGCCGCCAGCCGCCTCGGCATCCTCGATGACGCCTCGCTGCCGCGCAACCGCGAGATCGAGGACGCGCTGCGCGAATACCAGCGCCTGTTCGCCGGCGAAGCGCATGCCGCCGGCCTGCGCGCGCGCCGCGAGGCCGCGCTGCGCGCGCTCGACTTCTTCGCGCCGTTCTCGCCGCGCCTGGTCGGCGCGGTGCTCGACGGCACCGCCGACGCGCACGCACCGGTGCAGTTGCACCTGCACAGCGACGACGCCGACGCGGTGGCGCGCTTCCTCGAGGAGCACCGCATCCCCGCCGAATCGCGCAGCCGCCGCCTGCGCCTGGACCGCGAGCGCAGCACCGACCTGCCGGTGTGGTTGTTCAGCGCCGAAAACCTGGCCTTCGACCTGACCGTGCTGCCGCATGCCGCGCTGCGCCAGGCGCCGCTGTCCAGCATCGACGAAAAGCCGATGCGCCGCGCGTCGGCCGCGCAACTGCGGCAGTTGCTGGCGGACGAGGAAATCGCCGGCTACGAGGCGCGCTCCCCGGCATGAGCGAGGAAGCCGTTTCGCTCGAGGGCCGCTGCCACTGCGGCCGGATGCGCTTCGCCGTGCGCGCGGCATGGCCGCTGCGCGTGCTCGACTGCAACTGCTCGATCTGCCGGATGAGCGGCTTCCTGCACCTGATCGTGCCGGCGTCGGCGTTCGAACTGCTGTCCGGCGGGGAAAGCCTGGCCGAATACCGCTTCAACACCGGCGTCGCCCGCCACTTCTTCTGCAGGCACTGCGGGATCAAGCCGTTCTACGTGCCGAGGTCGAACCCCGACGGCATCGACGTCAATGCGCGCTGCCTCGACGGCGTGCCGATGGACGAGCTGATCGTCGGAAAGTTCGACGACAACGACCGCGACGCGGCGACCGCGGCGGTCGCGCACCTGTCGCGGGCATGAAAAAAGCCCCGTTGCCGGGGCTTTTCCTCCACTCGGTGGGCGCGGCGGCTCAGCGCGAGCCGATGTCCTTGTAGTCGCGCACGTCGTGGCCGGTGTAGATCTGGCGCGGGCGGCCGATCTTGGCTTCCGGGTCGACCTGCTGCTCCAGCCAGTGCGAGACCCAGCCGGCGGTGCGGCCGATCGCGAACATCACCGTGAACATCTCGGTCGGGATCTTCAGCGCCTTGTAGATGATGCCGCTGTAGAAGTCGACGTTGGGGTACAGCTTGCGCTGGATGAAGTACTCGTCCTTCAACGCCGCCTCTTCCAGCTTCATCGCCACTTCCAGCAGCGGGTCGTTGACGCCCAGCTCGCCCAGCACCTTGTGGGTCATCTCGCGGATGATCTTGGCGCGCGGGTCGAAGTTCTTGTAGACGCGGTGGCCGAAGCCCATCAGGCGGAAGCCCGATTCCTTGTCCTTGGCCTTGGCCACGGCGCTGTCGACCTTGTCCGGCGTGCCGATCTCTTCCAGCATCTTCAGCACCGCCTCGTTGGCGCCGCCGTGCGCGGGACCCCACAGCGCGGTGATGCCGGCGGCGATGCAGGCGTACGGGTTGGCGCCGGTCGAACCGACCAGGCGCACGGTCGAGGTCGAGGCGTTCTGCTCGTGGTCGGCGTGCAGGATGAACAGCAGGTCCAGCGCCTTGGCCACCACCGGGTTGAGTTCCAGCGGCTCGCTCGGCACCTCGAACATCATGTGCAGGAAGCGGCTGACGTAGTCGAGGTTGTTGCGCGGGTAGCGGATCGGCCAGCCGATCGAATAGCGGTACGCGGCGGCGGCCAGGGTCGGCACCTTCGCGATCAGGCGGATCGCGGCCTGGCGGCGCTGCTCCGGGTCCTCGAGGTCGAGGGTGTCGTGGTAGAACGCCGACAGCGAGGCCACGGTGCCCGCCAGCATCGCCATCGGATGCGCGTCGTAGTGGAAGCCGTGCAGGAAGTTCTTCAGCGACTCGTGCATCATCGTGTGATGCGTGACTTCGTCCTCGAACTTGGCGAATTCCGCCTTCGAAGGCAGCTCGCCGTTCATCAGCAGGTAGGCCACCTCGAGGAAGCTGGACTTCGCCGCCAGTTGCTCGATCGGGTAACCGCGATACAGCAACACGCCGTTGTCGCCGTCGATGTAGGTAACCGCGGACTTGCAGCTGGCGGTGGCGGTGAAGCCGGAATCGTAGGTGAAGAGGCCGGTTTCCCTGGTCAGCTTCGAGATGTCGACGCACTCGTTGCCGAGGGTGGGCTTGAGGACCGGCAGGGCCACCGACTTGTCGCCGGCGGTCAGGGTGGCCTGGTTGAGATCGGACACAAAGCGCTCCTTCGTGGGGTTGCGCCCGCCGGTTGCGCACGGCGGACACGGGACGGGAGTCCGCGGCGCGGCCGCGGGAACGAAAATTATCGCACAGGCGCCTACGTACGGCGCCAGCGGGAAATACCGTTCCCATACCAAAGGCTAATCCGCAGCGCCGGAGCGGAACATCGCCGGCCGCCGTTCCCGCGGCGAGCGCAAACGAAAACGGCCGCGCTGGGCGCGGCCGTCAGGGCGTCGTGGACGGCATGGAATCCGTCCCGCGCGGCGCTCAGTTCTTCTGGAAGCGCTTCTTGAACTTGTCGATGCGGCCGCCGGTGTCCACGACCTTGTGCTGGCCGGTGTAGAACGGATGCGACGCGGACGAGATTTCCACCTTGACCAGCGGGTACTCGTTGCCGTCTTCCCACTTGATCGTTTCCTTGGTCGGAATGGTCGAGCGGGTCAGGATCTTGAAATCGGAAGTCACGTCGTGGAAAACGACGTCGCGGTAATTCGGATGGATGTCGGCCTTCATGGCGGCACCTTTCAGGTCTGGATTGCGCCAAGGCGCAGGGAAAGAGCGGCATTATAGCCGCCTGCCGGAGCCCGGCGCAAGCCGCCCTACCCAGCGGCCAATGCGGCCTCGACCAGCCCCTCGAAGCGGGCCTGGTCGTAGCGCAGCAGGATCCGGGCCTTGTCCGGGCGGCCGGTCTGCCGGTTCCAGTCGGTCACCGTGGCGCCGCGGGTCAGCGCACCGGCGGTTTCGACCTGCAGCGGTCGCTCGGCCAGCTCCAGCGCGCCGTCCGGCTGCAGCGCGTAGGCCATCGCCAGCGCATCGGCGCTGTGCCACAGCTCGCCGCGGCGGTCGGCCGACCACCGGCGGGTCTGCAGCGAGATCGCGTCGTAGAACCGCGCCCGCGGCGAGTCCGCCTGCAGCCAGCGTTCGGCCTTCTGGTGGTGGAAGCCGTGGGCGATCACCGCCTCCCAGTCGGCTAGGTCGAACACGGGGAAGCCCTCGAACACCACGTGCGCCGCTTCCGGATCGAAGGCGACGTTGAACTCGGCCGCCTGGGTGATGTTGCCATGGCCGGTGACCGCGCCGCCCATCACGACGAAACGCTTGATGCGCGACGGCAGGGTGGGATCGAGCTTCAGCGCCAGTGCGATGTTGGTCAGCGGCCCCAGCGCGACCAGCAGCAGCTCGCCAGCGTAGCGGTGCGACAGGCGCAGGATCGCGAGCGCGGCATGCTCGGCTTCGGCCCGGCGCGCGGCCGGCTCGTAGCCGACGTCGCCGAAGCCGTCGCGGCCGTGCACGTGGGCGGCGTCCTCGCGCGGCACGAACACCAGCGGCGACGCGCAGCCGGCGAACACCGGCACGTCGTCGCGGCCGGCGACCTCGCACAGCTTCAGCGCATTGCGCACGGTGTGCTCGAGGCCGACGTTGCCGGCGGCGATGCTCAGGCCGACGACGTCGTGGCCGGGATCGTTGAAGGCCATCAGGATGGCCAGCGCATCGTCGACGCCGGGATCGGTGTCGATCAGCAATGGAATGGGTTTGGTCATGGCGGGATTATGCGGGAAGAGCGAGGAGTGGGTGGAGAGGAGTGGGAAGCGAGCGAGAGCGGGCTTCCCGGCCCGCTTCCCACTCCCCTGCGCCCGCTACTGCCTTGTCACGCCGAGGCATAGCGCGCCGCGCCGCCGACCCAGCGCGCGACGATGCGGTCGGCCAGGTCCGGCGCTTCGGCGAGCAGGCGGTCGGCGAGCTGGTGCACCTGCGGCAGCAGGCCGGCGTCGCGGGACAGGTCGGCGACGCGGAACCCGGCCAGCCCGGTCTGGCGCGTGCCGAGCAGTTCGCCCGGGCCACGCAGCTCCAGGTCCTTTTCGGCGATGACGAAGCCGTCGTTGGTCTCGCGCATCGTCGCCAGCCGCTGCTTCGCCATCTGCGACAGCGGCGGCTGGTACAGCAGCACGCAGGTCGACGCGGCCGCGCCGCGGCCGACCCGGCCGCGCAATTGATGGAGTTGGGCCAGGCCGAGGCGCTCGGCGTTCTCGACGATCATCAGCGACGCATTCGGCACGTCGACGCCGACCTCGATCACCGTGGTCGCGACCAGCAGGTCGACGTCGCCGTGCTTGAACGCGCGCATCGTCGCCTGCTTTTCCGCGGCCTTCATCCGCCCGTGGACGAGGGCGATGCGCAGTTCCGGCATCGACGCGGACAATTGCTCGAAGGTCGTTTGCGCGGCCTGCGCGACGACTTCCTCGCTTTCGTCGATCAGCGTGCACACCCAGTACGCCTGCCGGCCCTCGGTGCAGGCGGCGCGGATGCGCTCGATCAGCTCGGGGCGTTTCTCCGCGCTCAGCGCCACGGTCTGCACCGGCGTGCGGCCCGGCGGCAGCTCGTCGATCGCGGACACGTCGAGGTCGGCGTAGGCGGCCATCGCCAGCGTGCGCGGGATCGGCGTCGCGGTCATCACCAGTTGGTGCGGCACGCTTGAAACCCGCTCATCCTGAGCCTGCCGAAGGACCGCCCCCTTGTCGCGCAGGGCGAGGCGCTGGTGCACGCCGAAACGATGCTGCTCGTCGACGATGGCGAGCGCGAGGTCGTGGAAGACCACCGCTTCCTGCATCAATGCATGGGTGCCGACCACCACCTGCGCCGCGCCGGACGCAACGTCGGCCAGCACCGCCGCGCGCGCCTTGCCGGTGACCTTGCCGGCCAGCCAGGCCACGCGCACGCCGATCGGCTCCAGCCAGGCGCGCAGGTTGTTGAGGTGCTGCTCGGCGAGCAGTTCGGTCGGCGCGGCCAGCGCGGCCTGCTTGCCGGACTCGACCGCGAGCATCGCCGCCAGCGCCGCGACCACGGTCTTGCCCGAACCGACATCGCCCTGCACCAGCCGCAGCATCGGGACGGGCCTGGCGAGGTCGTCGCGGATCTGCGCGAACACGCGCTGCTGCGCATTCGTCAGCCGGAAAGGCAGCGTGTCCTGCAGCTTCCGCGCGAGCGCACCCTTCCCCGCCAGCGCCGGCGCGCGATGTTTCTGCATCGCGATGCGCTGGCGACGCAGGCTGAGGTGGTGCGCGAGCAATTCCTCCAGCGCGAGCCGGCGCTGCGCCGGATGCGTGCCGGCGGCAAGCGCGGCGAGGTCGGCGTCGCGTTGTGGCCGGTGCATCGTGAGCAGCGCATCGCGCAACGAGGGCAGGCGCAGTTCGTGCAGCACCCCCTGCGGCAGCAGTTCCAGCGCCGCTTCGTCGGGCAGCTTGTCGAGCGACTGCCCGATCAGCTTGCGCAACGTCGTCGGGCCGAGGCCTTCGACCGCGGGATAGACCGGATCGAGTTGCGCGCCGAGCGCGGCCTCCTCGTCGTCGCCGAGGACGCGATAGCTGGGATGGACGATTTCGAGGCCGTGCTGGCCCGGTCGCGGCGTGCCGTAGCAGCGCACCCGCGCGCCGACGCGGAACTGGTTGACCTGCTGCGATCGGAAATGGAAGAAGCGCAGCACCAGCGTGGCCTGCGAATCGTCGCCGATCGCGACGCGCAGCAGCGGCCGGTAGCGGAAGCCGCGTTCGACCGCTTCGACCCGGCCTTCGACCTGCGCCGGCACGCCCGGCTGCAGGTCGCGGATCGGCGTCAACGTAGTGCGATCCTCGTAGCGCAGCGGCAGGTGCAGCCACAGGTCCTGCAGCGTGGCCAGCCCACGCGCGGCGAGTTTCTCCAGCGCGCGCGGGCCGGCGCCGGGCAGGCGACCGATGGGCTGGTCGAACGCGGAAACCGCGGATCTGGTTGTATCGGACCGTGCTGCCGGCATCGCGTAAGGATGCCGGCAGAGCGCGTCGCGCGCCAGTCGGGTTTCCCCTCGCTCCGCCGTCAGAACTGGTATTGCAGCTCCATCCCGTAGTAGCGCGGCTCGCTGATGCTGGCGCCGGTGGTGCCGATCACCGTGGTCCCGTAAGTGTGCAAACCGGTCACGTAGCGGTTGTCGAACAGGTTGTTCGCATAGGCCGCCACGCTCCACCGGTCGGCGGGCGAACGCCAGCGCAGGTACAGGTCGGTACGGTTCTGCTCCTCGCCGATGGTGAAGTTGGCGTAACGGCCGCAGTTGCCCTGGCTGGACGAAGCCGAATTGCACCGCCCGCCGCCGCGATAGGAATGGCGCAGCGAGAACAGCAGGTCGCCGCGTTCGGCCAGCGGCACCGTGTAACCGATGCCGGCGGCGAACGACCACATCGCCTCGCCGGTCGGTTCGCCGCTCAAGTCGTAGCCGTCCGGGGTGACGAAGTCCTTGTAGGTGGAGTCGATCCACTCGGTGGCGAAGTCGATGCCGAGGTTGTCGCTGGGCCGCCAGCGCACGGTGAAATCCAGGCCCCACGCGGTCAGGTCGCCGGTGCTGATGACGTAACGCGGGATGTCGGTCGAGGTGTCGAGGCGGATCGCCTGGCGGTTGTCGTAGACGTAATGGAACGCCGAGGCCTCGTATTGCACGCGCAGGCCGCGCAGGTCGCGCTTGATGCCGGTCTCGAAATTCCACACCTCCTCGTTGTCGAAGCTGGCGCCCGGCGAGAACGCGTTGTAGCCGCCGGCCTTGTAGCCCTTGGCCAGCGAGGCGAACAGCATGGTGTCGTCGGAGGGATGGTAGTCGACGACGAAGCGCGGGCTCCAGTCGCTCCAGGCGTCGCTGGCGCGATTGGTCACGCCCTTGTTCGCGTAGGAGACCGGATCGGAGAACGCGAGGTCGAGCCCGGCGATGTCGGCGGCGGTCAGGCCCGCGGCGGCCAGGATCCCCAGGTCCTCCAGGACCTGGATCTGCGCCTGCAGCTCCGGCGCCTGGTGGAAGCCGTTGAGCCAGCTGAAGTCCTTCTGGTCGCGCGTGTAGCGCAGGCCGAAGGTGAGGTTCAACCGGTCGGTGGCGTGCCAGATGACGTCGCCGAAGGCGGCGTATGCCGTGCTGTCCGCGGTGTTCCGGTAAGCCTCGCGCCACGGATGGCCGAACAGGTCGACGGGCACCCCGTACATGTCGGCCACGGACTGCAGCAGGCTGAAGATCGGCATGCCCAGCGCCGCGCCGGCGGCGGTGTCCACGCTGTCGCTGTACAGGTCCACCACGCTGGCCTGTTCCGCCTTCTCCTTGAACCAGCTCGCGCCCGCCACCCAGTCCAGCCGGTCGGTGGCGCCGCTGAACTTGAATTCCTGGTACCAGGTCGTGTTGTCTTCGATGTTGATGGTATCGATGTACAGGTAGCGCCGGTTGGTGCCGTCCTCTTCGGCGCGGTTGTACGTATCGAACGTGCGCCATGCGGTGGTCGCGGTCAGGTGGCCCCATTCGAAGGCGTGGTCCAGGATCAGCGTCGCGCCATCGAACTTGCGGGTTTCGTTGTTGTCCCCGACGTCGGTATAGGCGGGATGGCCGATGGGGTCCTCGTACAGGCCGGCATCGGCCGGGACCATCGGCAACGCCGGCAGGTCCGGCAACGCGACGATGCCGATGCTCGGCCGCGAGCGTGCGTCCAGGTCCTCGTGGTCCCAGCTGACCAGCGCCTGGGTGTTGTCGCCGATGTTCCAGCGGAACGCCGCGCGCGTGGCCCAGTTTTCGCCGTCGTTGAGCGCTTCCCCGGTCGCGGCGTCGTCCAGCCAGCCGTCCGTGCCGCTGTACAACGCATTGATGCGGAACGCGGCGGTTTCGCCAGCCGGCAGGTTCAGCATGCCGTCGAAATACTGCTTGCCGTAGTTGCCGGCACGCAGCCGGGCGCGGCCCTCGAGATGGTCGCTCGGCCGCTTGGTGACGATGGACACCGCGCCGGCCGCGGTGTTGCGCCCGAACAGCGTGCCCTGCGGCCCCTTCAGCACTTCGATGCGCTCGACGTCGAGGAACGGCAGCACGGTGCCGCCGCCGCGGCCGGCATAGACGCCGTCGACGTACACGCCGACGGTGGGGTCGGTGCCGATGCCGAAATCGCCCGTGCTCAACCCGCGCAGCTTGAAGCCGGCCTGGGTCGGCTGGCCGTCGGAAACCTCCAGGCCGGGAACGAAACTGTCGAGGTCGCCGATGTTCTCGGCCACGGTTTCGCGGACGACGTCCTCGCCGATCACCTGCAGCGCGATCGGCACGTCCTTGAGTTCCTGCTCGCGGCTCTGCGCGGTCACCACGATGCGATCCAGCTCCACCGCCCCGCCATCCGCCGCCGGCGCTTCCTGTGCCCATGCCATGCCGGCGGACGCAGCCATCGCGCACGTGCCCAGCAGGGCCCGGCGCACTCCCACCACCAGCTCCCGTTGCATCAATCCCATGATCCCCTCCCGTCGAACTTGCCAGGCGGCTCAGGCCGCGGTTCTCCCACGAATTCCTACAAGTCGCATTTCCCCTGCTGCGCATCGATCCACGCCCGGATCAGCGCCACGCCTTCGCGATGCGTAACCGAACGGCCCAGTTCCGGCATCATCATCCCCGGGTCGTCGCTTTCCATACGGAACACCAGCACCGAGCCATCGGCGTCGCCGGGCAGGATGTCGTACAGGCGGTCGCCCGTGCCCTTGCCCGCGGCGACCGGCTGCTTGCAGAAGCCGTTGTGCAGGCGATCGCGGGTGTGCGCGTCCAGCCACATGCCGGAAGTGATCGCCGCGCCGGTCGGGCTGTGGCAGTGCCCGCAGTTGATGTCGAGGTAGGCGCGTGCGCGCGCATCGAGCGAGGCGTGCGCGTCGTCGAGCCAGTCGGCGTTGCGCGGCGCCTGCGCCGGATCGGCGGGAGCGCCGGAGAGATAGCCGGCCCGGGCCAGCCGCACGAGCTGGTTTTCCGCGCCGCCGGCATAATCGAAGTCGCGGTTGAGGTGCCGCGCCTTCGGCCCGATCGGCTGCAGCGCGCGGCTGCGGTTCTCCGGCATGTGGCAACTGCCGCACTGGTTCTGGTCGGGCACGACGTAGGTGAAGGCCTCGCGCGCGCCGTCCGCGCCGACCAGCTCCAGGTCCTCCATCGCACCGGTGCGGGTCAGCACCGCCTCGGTCTGCGCATCGTTCCACACGTAGGGCAGCGCCACCCATCCGCCTTCCCGCCGCACCAGCAGGCGGGTTTCGACCAGACGTATCTTCGACAGGTCCAGCGTTTCCCCTTCCAGCACGCTGTCGGCCGGCGAAGTGCGCGCGACGGATTTCCCGTCCCACGCCGTTCCCCGTGGCAACGGGTAGTAGAAAGTCTTGCTGATGATGGTGCCGACCGGGAAATCGAACGCGCCCTGCGCGTCGTAGCGCGCGGACTTCCCCTGCGGCATCCAGATGGTGCGCAGCTTGTGCGCATAGTCGGTGAACAGCGGGGTATTGAGGTCGTACGGCACCACGCCTTCGTTCAGCGACAGGCGGCCGTCCCGCACCTTCAGCACGCTCCATTCGCTCAACGCCGCCGGCTGGCCCTCGGCGAAGAAATGCACGCCGGCCGGCTTGCACGCCGGCAACGACAGGACCAGGGCCAGCGCGACGCCGAAGCGCGAAATCGATTTCCTCGACAGCACGGCCGGCTCAACCCCGCTTCAGGTCGACCGCCGGCAGCGGCGGCAGTTCGCAATCGAACGGCTTGAGGTCCTTCTTCGGGTGCTTGTAGCCCCCGGGACCGTCGGCGTCGATGATGCCGTTGACGCCGCGCAGGCAGATCTGCGGGCCGCCGGCGAGCTTGTCGTTGCGATAACCGTCCCACAGCACGTCGGGGAAGCGCCCGCGCAGGCCGTAAACGGCCAGCTTCAGCGCCTTCAGGTCGAGGCCGTCCGGCGAGTCGCCGCCACCCGAGACCTTGTTGTCGTGCACGTAGATCCGCTCCGGGTAGGGATCGAACTGCGCGTTCATGCTCTGGTCCTTGTACCCGGTGGAATACACGCTGGAGATGATGAAATTGGCGGTGGCGTTGTCGGCCACCTCGTTGCCGAAGATCTCGATGTCGTCGTTGGAGTTGATCACGATGCCGGAACCGGCCGGCACGCTGGACACCGGCGTGCCCTTGGCGCCGAAGTTCTCGTGGTTGTTGGCGACGACCTTGTTGTCGAACACCCGCACGTTGCCGCCCTGCTGCGAAAGCGCCGGCATGTTGAACACGAGGATGCCGCCGGTGTTGCCCGTGGCGACGTTGCCGTACACGTCGGCGTTGCGGCTGTTCTCTATTTCGATGCCGGCCACATTCCGCTCGGCGCGGCTGTTGCGCACGATGATGCCGTCGGACTGGCCGACGTAGATGCCGGCATCGGAGGCGCCGATCGCCACCGCATTCTCGATCAGCACGTTCTTCGTCAGCACCGGATACAGGCCGTAGGCGCCATTCTCGGTGCTGGGCCCGCCCGTCCATTGCACCTTGACGTTGCGGATGGTGATGTTCTGCGATTCGCTGATCTTCAGCCCGTCGCCCTTCGAGTCCTCGATGGTCAGGTCCTCGATGGCGAAATCGTCGCCGTTGACCAGCAAGCCCTCGGCGCCGGCCTTCTGCCCCTTGAAGCTGAGCACGCTCTTGTCCATGCCGGCGCCGCGGATGGTGACGCCGCTGGCGCGCAGGACCAGGCCGCGGTCGACGGAGAACTTGCCTTCCGGTATCTCGATCACGTCGCCCGGCTTGGCGTCCAGCAATTTCTGCAGCAGGCCGGCGACCACGTCGGCGCCGCCTTCCGTCGTCGCAGCCGCGGGAGCCGGTTGCTTGCCGCAGCCGGCGCAGGCCAGGACCAGCAGAGCGATGGGTGTGCGCAAACGCATGCATTCCTCCTGTTGGCGGTTCGACGCCCCGCGCGAAGCGCGCGCGGCGTGGAGCCATGCCGAAGTCTGGTGCGCCTGCAGCATGGCAGGAGAGGGCGGCAGTGGCATATTAAGGGGGGCAAAACGGACAAAGGCGGAATCTGGATGCTGCAACGCTGTACCGCGACAGGCGATGCGCGCTGGTCGGTGGCCAACCTGCCGACCAACATCCTGTGCCATCTGGTGCAGCTGGCGCGCGAGCAACGCACCGACCCCGCGCCGTGGTTCCGCGGCCTGCGCCTGGAGCCGGAGGAAATCAGCGATCCGCACACCCGCGTGTCCTATCGGCAGGCATTCGAATTCATCGCCCGCGCGCAACGGGCGCTGGGCCGGCCCGATCTGGGCCTGGTCGTGGGCCGCCGGCAGAACCTCGGCAATTTCGGCCTGCTCGGACTGGCGATGAAGACGGCATCCGGCTTCAGCGAAGCGATCGCGCTGGGCATGACCTTCCAGCGCACCACCGGCGCGCTGCTCGACCTGGACATCGATGCCGGCCGCAACGGCGAAATCGCGATGCGGGCGCACCTGCCCGTGCCCGCGCCGGAGCTATTGCCGTTCCTGTGCGAGGAAATGTTCGCCAGTTGCCTGATGGTCGCGCGCGACCTGGCCGGCTCCTGCTTCGCGCCGCTGCGGGTGGAATTGGCCTACCCGGCCCCCGCCTACGCCGACGAATACGTCGCATCGTTCGGTTGCGAGGTCCGCTTCGACCAGCCGCGCAATGCGCTGGTGGTGGACGATGCGCTGATGTCGCTGACTTTCCCGACCTACAACCCGGTCACCGCGCGCCAGGTGCAGGAGCTTTGCCACAGGCAGCTGATGCTGGACATGCAGGAGCAGAGCGAAGTCGCCGCGGCGGTGGAGCGCTACCTGCGCCGGCACCTGGCCGAGAACCCGACCCTGTCCAGGGTCGCCAGCAGCATGCACCTGAGCGAACGCACGCTGCGTCGCCACCTGGCCGCCGATGGCGCCACCTTCAGCGCCCTGCACGACAGCATCCGCACCGAATGCGCGATGGAACTCCTGCGCGATCCGCGACTGAGCATCGCCCATGTCGGCAGCCACATCGGCTTCAACGACGCACGCGAATTCCGTCGCGCGTTCAAGCGCTGGACCGGGCAAACTCCGAGCGAAGTACGCGCCGACGCCGACCCGGCGTGATGCCGGCCGTCAGTCGAGCACCATGGTCGCTTCGACTTCGAAGCCGACGCCCTTCGGCAGCGCCGCGACCTGCACGGTGGAACGCGCCGGGTACGGCGCCTTGAAGTACTCCTGCATCACCGCGTTGACCGCGGCGAATTCGGACAGGTCGGTCAGGAACAGGCCGACGCGGACGATCCTGTCCAGCGAGCCGCCGGCGGCCTCGGCCACCGCCTTGAGGTTGTCGAACGCGCGGCGCGCCTGCGCCTCGATGCCGCCTTCGACGACGTTGCCGGTCGCGGGGTCCAGCGGGATCTGCCCGGAGAAATAGACGGTGTTGCCGACCTTCACGGCCTGCGAGTACGGGCCGATGGCGGCGGGGGCTTGGTCGGTGTGGATGATCTGTGTGGTCATGACGGTTCCGGTCCGAATCGACTGCGGTCGATTCTACGTCCGAATGGGGAAATCGGTAACCGGGAACGTCTGAATCAAGCCGACCCGCGAAGCGGGTTCGATTTGAACGAATCCTTAGACGGCACTCTCGAACACGAACTCATAGTGCGTGACATCTGCCGGATGAGATTTCAGATCAGCGATGATCACTTCCAAGAAAGGCATGGAACCAGCGTCCCAACTCGGACTCCACTCAAGATGAGGCTGAATCTTGCCGTCAGGAAAGACGGTGAACGAATCATAGCCATAGAACCTGCAGCCCATCGCCACGATGCCCTGAACACAAGAAATCGCATCCTCACGGGCGACAAGAGTCACGCCGCACCGTTGCGTGTGCGGAAACTTCCACTGTTGTAGCAATTCGCGACGATCTGCCATGCGCGTTCTAACTTCCCTCTCGTCATTCCCGCGAAGGCGGGAATCCAGTGGCTTCTGTAATATTCACGGAATTCTTCAATTAAAAGAGCAAAGGCGCTGGATTCCCGCCTCCGCGGGAATGACGAGCGCAAGCTACTGCCGCCGCACGCCCTGCACCACGCTCAACCGCCGCAGCCGCCGCATGATCTCGGCCAGGTGGTTGCGGTCGCGCACCTGGATCTGGAAGCGCAGCACCGCGGCGTTGTAGTCGCGCTCCAGGTATTCGACGCGGTCGATGTTCGATTGCCCCTGCGCCATCGCCGCCGCGACCTGCGCCAGCACGCCGGTGCGGTTCTCCACGTCGACCAGCAGCGACGCGTCGAAATCGCCGGTCACCTTCGAATCCCAGCCGATGGGCACCCAGCGTTCCGGCGACTTGCGGAACTCGACCACGTTCGGGCAATCCATCCGGTGCACCACGATGCCCTTGCCTGCGGTGTGGTAACCCATGATTTCGTCGCCCGGGATCGGCTGGCAGCAATTGGCGAAGCTGACCACGCCGCGCTCGCTGCCGGTGATCAGGATCTTCTCCTGCACGTGCTTCGAATGCCCGCCGCCGCGCAGTTCCGCGAACGCGGTCAGCGCCTGCGCCGCCTGCATCGGCATCCAGTTGCCCAGCGCCACGTCGGCGAGGAAGGCCTCCAGGCGCGGATAGCGGTGTTCGGCGAGGAAGGCTTCGAGGCGCTGCTGCGGCAGGCGCTCCAGCGAGCTGTCGAGCTGCTCCAGCGCGTTGTCGAGCATGCGGTGCCCCAGCTGCACCGCGTCCTCGTGCTCCAGCTGCTTGAGCTGGTGGCGGATCGCGGTGCGCGCCTTGCTGGTGACCACGAATTCCAGCCATTGCGGTTTCGGCGCCGCCGACTTCGCGGTGATGATCTCGACGGTCTGGCCGCTGGCCAGCCTGGTGCGCAGCGGCACCAGCTTGCGGTCCACGCGCGAAGCCACCGCCTGGTTGCCGACGTCGGTGTGCACCGCATAGGCGAAGTCGAGCGCGGTGGAATTGCGCGGCAACGACAGGATCTTGCCCTTCGGCGTGAACAGGTAGACCTCGTCCGGGAACAGGTCGACCTTGACGTTGTCGAGGAACTCCAGCGACGAGCCGGCGGCGCGCTGGCTCTCGATCAGGTCGACGATCCACGCGTGCGCGCGGCTCTGCGCGCTGTTCGGCGCCTCGTTGCCGAACTTGTAGCTCCAGTGCGCGGCGACGCCGCGTTCGGCGACCAGGTCCATCTCCTCGGTGCGGATCTGCACCTCGATCGGCGAGCCGTACGGGCCGAACAGCACCGTGTGCAGCGACTGGTAGCCATTGGCCTTCGGGATCGCGATGAAGTCGCGGAAGCGCCCGTCCAGCGGCTTGTACTGCGCGTGCACCGCGCCCAGCGCGTGGTAGCACTCCGGCACCGTCTTCACCACCACGCGGAAGCCGAACACGTCCATCACCTGGTCGAAGCTTTTGCCCTCCGCGCGCATCTTGTTGTAGATGCTCCACGGCGTCTTCACCCGGCTGACCAGGCGGTGCTTGATGCCTTCCTTGTGCAGCCGCTTCGACAGGAGCCCCTCGATCTGGTCCATCGACTCGCGGCGCATCACCGGCTGGCTGCGGATGTGCTTGTCGATCACCGCGTGCCGCCACGGGTACATCGCGCGGAAGCTCAGGTCCTGCAGTTCCGACTTGACCAGGCTCATGCCCAGGCGCTGGGCGATCGGCGCGTAGATGTCCAGCGTCTCGCGGGCGATGCGCTTGCGCGCCTCGGGGCCCTGCGCGCCGAGCGTGCGCATGTTGTGCAGGCGGTCGGCCAGCTTGATCATGATCACGCGCAGGTCGCGCGACATCGCCAGCAGCATCTTGCGGAAGCTCTCCGCCGCCGCCTCCTGGCGGTCGCGGAACTTCAGCTTGTCCAGCTTGGTGACGCCGTCGACCAGCTCCGCGACCGACTCGCCGAATTCGGCGGCGATGCCGTCGCGGGTCAGCGGCGTGTCCTCGATGGTGTCGTGCAGGATCGCCGCGATCAGGGTTTCGGCGTCCATGCGCAGCTCGGCCAGCACCCCGGCCACCGCCACCGGATGGGTGATGTACGGCTCGCCCGACTTGCGCACCTGCCCCTCGTGCGCGGCGGCGCCCACTTCCCAGGCGCGGCGCAGCAGCGGCAGCTGGTCCTTGGGCAGGTAGGACGCCAGCTGTTCGAACTTGAGTACGTAATCCGGCGCCTCGTCCGCCGGGGACGAGACGCGGCTGCGCACCGTCTTGACGGGATTGCCGGGGTTCATCCCCGAAGAGTATTCCTGCCGCCTGGATCCGGCAAATTCGGCCGCTGAATGCAGGCGAAAGGCCGGATCGATGCCGCATTGCCGGCGCCCGAAAACGAACGGCCCGCACATGGCGGGCCGTTGCAGGAGGCTTGGCAGCGGGCTGGAACTCAGTCGTCGCCCTTCGACAGGTCGTCGTCGGCCACCACTTCGGCGGCGGCCCATTCCAGCGCCTCGCGTTCCTTGCGCTCGCGCTCGGCCTTCTCGACCCGGTCGATCAATTCGTTGTCGATGCTGCGCGCGGCGATCTCGCGCAGCGCCAGCACGGTCGGCTTGTCGGCGTCTTCGCTGTTGTCGATGGTCGATTCCACGCCGTTGGCCAGCTGGCGGGCGCGCTTGGCGGCCATCATGACCAGCTCGAAACGGTTGTCGACGACTTCCAGGCAATCTTCTACGGTGATGCGGGCCATGCGGGCTCCCGGCGGCCGGCCGGCCGCGCGAACGAAATGGGGAAAGGGGCGGGGATTCTAGGGGAAGCCGCCCTTCCTTGCAAGCATTTCCTTGAAAATCAGCCGGTTAGGCTGGATTCCGGCGCCATCAGCCGCCCAGCAGGGTCGAAATCAGTGCCCCGTGCCGGGCCTGTTGGGCCTCGCGGCGCAGGCGGCTGGCGACGAAGATCGCGCACATCTCGTCCACCGCGGTCGCGAACACCTCGTTGACGATCACGTAGTCGAACTCGGCGTAGTGGCTCATCTCCTCGCGCGCGGCGGCGAGCCGGCGCCGGATGGTTTCCTCGCTGTCCTGGCCGCGCTTGCGCATGCGCTCCTCCAGCGCCGCGCGCGACGGCGGCAGGATGAACACGCTGACCGCGTCCGGCACCTTGGCCTTGACCTGCTGCGCGCCCTGCCAGTCGATTTCCAGCAGCACGTCCTTGCCGGCGGCCAGCTGTGGCTCGACCGACTGCTTCGCCGTGCCCTTCCAGTCGCCATGCACCCGCGCATGCTCGAAGAAATCGCCGGCATCGATCATGCGCTGGAACTCTTCCGCGCTGACGAAGTGGTAGTGCTGCGCGTGGCGCTCGCCCGGGCGCGGCGCGCGCGAGGTGAACGAGATCGACAGGGCGATCTGCGGGTCGCGCGCCAGCACCGCGTTGACGATGCTCGACTTGCCGGCGCCGGACGGCGCCGCGACGATGTACAGGGTTCCGCGCATAAGTCAGGAACGAGCGCGGGGAAGCGAGGAGCGGGCGGTGGCAACCGCGATGGCCGGGGTTTTTCTCACTTCTCGCTCCTCTCTGCTCTTCACTCGATGTTCTGCGCCTGCTCGCGGATCTGGTCGATCAGCACCTTCAGCTCGACCGCGATGTTGGTGGTACGCACGTCGACCGACTTGGAGCCGAAGGTGTTGGCCTCGCGGTTGAACTCCTGCAGCAGGAAGTCGAGGCGGCGGCCGACCGGCTCGCGCTGGCCGAGCACGCGGCGGATCTCCTTGACGTGGCTGTCGAGGCGGTCGAGCTCCTCGTCCACGTCCAGCTTCTGCAGCCACAGCACCAGTTCCTGCTCCAGCCGGCCCGGATCGGCCGGCTGCGACAGTTCGGCCAGCCGCGTTTCCAGCTTCTGCCGCTGGCCGGCGCGGATCAGCGGGATCAGCGCGCGCGCCTCGGCCGAACGCGCGGCGATCGCATCGACGCGCTCGCCGATCACCGCGGCGAGCTTGCCCCCCTCGCGTTCGCGGGCGGCGACGAACTGGTCGAGCAGCGCGTCGAGCAGGGCCATCGCCTCGGCCTGCAACGCCGCCGCGTCGATCGCGGTGTTCTGCAGCACGCCGGGGAACTGCAGCAGTTCGGTCAGCTCGGTGCGCAGCTTCGGGAAGCGCGCGTCCAGGTCCAGCGCCAGTTCCGACAGCTGCGCGACCACGGACGGGTTCAACTGCAATGCACCAGCGCCTTCCGGCGCGCGCAGGCGCATCGCGAAGTCCAGCTTGCCGCGGCTGATCCGCGCGGCGATCCGCTCGCGCAGCGCCGGTTCCAGCGCGCGCAATTCGTCCGGCAGGCGTAGCCCCAGCTCGAGGAAGCGGTGGTTGACCGCGCGCAGTTCGCCGACCAGCGTGCCGCCCGCGGTGGCGCGCTCGACGGTGGCGTAGGCGGTCATGCTGCGAATCATGGGAACGGCCGGTCCGAAAGAGCGCGAATGGTAACCTATGCCGCCCTTTGCCACGGATTTCCGCATGAACTTCGCCCGCCCCAGCGGCCGCGCGCCCGACCAGCTCCGCCCGGTCGCGATCCAGCGCGGCTACACCCGTCACGCCGAGGGCTCGGTGCTGGTGAGTTTCGGCGACACCCGCGTGCTGTGCACCGCCAGCGTCGAGAACAAGGCGCCGGCGTTCCTGCGCGGCAAGGGCGAGGGTTGGGTGACCGCCGAGTACGGCATGCTGCCGCGCGCGACCCACACCCGCGGCGACCGCGAGGCGGCGCGCGGCAAGCAGGGCGGCCGCACCCTGGAGATCCAGCGCCTGATCGGACGCTCGCTGCGCGCCTGCGTCGACCGCGCGGCGCTGGGCGAGCGCACCATCACCCTCGACTGCGACGTGCTGCAGGCCGACGGCGGCACCCGCACCGCGGCGATCACCGGCGCCTACGTGGCGCTGGTCGACGCGGTGAACTGGCTGAAACGGCAGGGCGAGATAAAGAAGGACCCGATCCTCGGCGCGGTCGCCGCGGTCTCGGTCGGCGTCTACCGCGGCGTGCCGGTGCTCGACCTGGACTACGCCGAGGACAGCGACTGCGACACCGACATGAACCTGGTGATGAACGACGGCGGCGGCTTCATCGAACTGCAGGGCACCGCCGAAGGCCATGCCTTCCGCCGCGACGAGCTCGATGCGCTGCTGGCGCTGGGCGAGAAGGGCATCGGCGAACTGTTCGCCGCGCAGCAGGCCGCGCTGGCGGGAGAGCGGTGAAGCGGCGCATCGCCCTCGTCGCCCTGGTCGTGGACGACTACGACCGCGCCATCGCCCACTACACCGGCGACCTGGGTTTCGAACTGCTCGAGGACAGCGACCTCGGCGGCGGCAAGCGCTGGGTGCGCGTCGCCCCGCGCGGCGCCGAAACCGCGCTGCTGCTGGCCCGCGCCGACGGCGACGCGCAGCGCGCGCGGATTGGCGATCAGGCCGGCGGCCGCGTGGCGTTCTTCCTGCATACCGACGACTTCCGGCGCGACTACGCGGCGATGCGCGGACGCGGCGTCGAATTCCTCGAGGCCCCGCGCGAGGAAGGCTACGGCATCGTCGCCGTGTTCCGCGACCGCTACGGCAACAAGTGGGACCTGCTGGAACCGAAGGCATGAATCCGGCGCCGATGAAACTCGTCCTTGCCTCTTCCAACCGCGGCAAACTGGAGGAATTGCGCCACCTGCTCGCCGACGCCGGCGTCGAACTGGTCGCGCAATCGGACCTCGGCGTGGGCGACGCCGACGAATCCGCGGCGACCTTCGTCGAGAACGCGTTGCTGAAGGCGCGCCATGCCTCGGCGCTGACCGGCCTGCCGGCGCTGGCCGACGACTCCGGGCTGTGCGTCGATGCGCTCGGCGGCGCGCCCGGGCTGCATTCGGCGCGCTACAGCGGCGCGCACGGCGACGCCGACGCCAACATCGACAAGTTGCTGCACGAACTGCGCGACGTGGCCGACCAGGATCGCGCCGCGCACTTCTACTGCGTGCTGGTGCTGGTGCGCCACGCCAACGACCCGCAGCCGCTGATCGCCGAGGGCGAATGGCGCGGGCGCATCCTGCGCGAACGCCGCGGCACCGGCGGCCACGGCTACGACCCGGTGTTCCTCGATGTCGAACGCGGCCGGTCGGCGGCGGAAATGCCGGCGGAGCTGAAGAACGCGCTGAGCCACCGCGGCAAGGCGCTGGCGGAATTGCGGCGCCGGTTCGTCGCCCGGGGCTGATGCGCATGTTCGTCGCGGTCTGGGAATTCGAAGTGCGGGAAGAATGCATTGCCGAGTTCGTCGCGCTGTACGGCGGCGACGGCGAATGGGCGGCGCTGTTCCGCAAACACGCCGGTTACCTCGATACCGAATTGCTGCGGGATGCCGGCAACCCGACCCGGTTCCTCACCATCGACCGTTGGACCTCGCAGGCCGCCTACGACGACTTCCTCGCCTCGGCGAAGCCGGACTACGCCGCCATCGACGCGCTGGGCGAAGCATTCACCGTGTCCGAACGCCTGGTCGGCCGTTTCGCCACGGCCTGAGCACGATGCTGATCCCGCCGCCCCTGTCGCTGTACGTGCACATGCCGTGGTGCGTGCGCAAATGCCCGTACTGCGACTTCAACTCGCACCAGGGCAAGGGCGAGCTGCCGTTCGACGACTACGTCGACGCGTTGCTGCGCGACCTCGACTTCGACCTGCCGCTGGTCTGGGGCCGTACCGTGCAGACGGTGTTCTTCGGCGGCGGCACGCCGAGCCTGTTCCCGCCGGACAGGATCGACCGCTTCCTGCAGCAGGCCAGCAGCCGGCTGCGCTTCGCGCCGGGTTGCGAGATCACGCTGGAAGCCAACCCCGGCACCGCCGAGCACGGCAGGTTCGGGGAATACCGCAAGGCCGGCGTCAACCGGATCAGCTTCGGCATCCAGAGCTTCGACGACGGTTGCCTGCAACGGCTCGGCCGCATCCACGACGGCCGCGAGGCCGAAGCCGCGGTGAAGCTGGCGCAGGACGCCGGCCTGGACAACATCAACCTCGACCTGATGTACGCGCTGCCGCAGCAGACGCCGGAAATGGCGGAGCACGACCTGCAACGCGCCTTCGCCCTGCAACCCGCGCACGTCTCGCACTACCAGCTGACGCTGGAGCCGAACACGGTGTTCTTCGCCCGGCCGCCGCAGGGCATTCCCGACGACGACGCGGCCTGGGACATGCAGGAACGCTGCCAGGCGCTGCTCGACGGCGCCGGTTACGCGCAGTACGAAACCAGCGCCTACGCCCGGCCCGGCCGGCAATGCGCGCACAACCTGAACTACTGGCGCTTCGGCGACTACCTGGGCATCGGCGCCGGCGCGCACGGCAAGATCACCCTGGGCAGCGAGCAGGCGATCCTGCGCCGCTGGAAGCTGAAGCACCCCACCGCCTACCTCGCCGCGGCCGGCACCGCGCAGGCCATCGGCGGCGACGAGCGCATCGAGCCGGCGCGACGGCCGTTCGAGTTCATGCTGAATGCGCTGCGCCTGCGCGAAGGCTTCGCCGTGGCCGGTTTCGAGGCCGCGACCGGGCTGACCGGGGCGGAAATCGCCGATGGGCTGGGCCGGGCCGTCCGCAATGGCTGGCTGGAGCGCGTCGACACGCCGTCCGGCGAACGCTTCGTCCCGACCGAGCTGGGCCGGCGCTTCGCCAACGACATCATCACGCTGTTTCTGGAAGGCTAAGCCCCGATGCCGCCTCGACCGGCGGCCCCTCCGGGAATGTGATACATATGTCGCGGGGAAACCGCCGTCACACTTCTTCGATCTTGATGTCTCCAGCCAAGCCGCCTGTCCCGGTCCCGTCGCCGGCAACCCTTGCCGCGGCCAGGCTGCCCGTGCGGGTACACCGCATCCTGGACATCTACCTGTCCAACCTGACCGGCGAACTGACCGCCCGGGTCAACAACACCCTGCTCGAACTGGAACAGCAGATGTTCCACCGCGCCGAGGCCGCGCACAGCAACGAAGCGCAGACCGAACAGCTGGCCAACCTGCACACCCTGCGCCGGCACCGCAGCGACCTGCTGCCGCAGCTGCTGTCGATCCTGGAGGCGCAGCTGGCCTCGATCCGCCTGCCCCAGCCCGCGTCCGACGGTCCCGGCGCGGGCAGCTACGAATACCGCGACCTGAGCCTGGTCGAAGACGACGTGATGGATCGGGAAGTCGCGCTGCGCGACATCGTGCGCCGCCACGAAACCCGCTCGCACACGGCGCTGTACCTGCTTGGCCAGCGCTTCGGCGTGCTGGCCGGTTCGCCGGCCTTCGACGTTTCGCGCATCCCCGGCGGGCCCCAGTCGCTGTGCAGCGCCCTGCACGACGCCGCCCCGTTGCTGCGGATCGACCTGGAGTCGCAGCTGCTGCTGTACCGGGCGTTCGAACAGCGCGCGCTGGCCGAATACGACGGCTGGCTGGGCGTGCTGAACGGGCTGCTGGCCGGCGAAGGCGTGCTGCCCGGCCTGATCTTCCTGCCGCCGCGTACCCGCACCGAGCGCGCGACCCTGCCGCCGGAAACGAAGCCGCGGGAAGGCAGCTCGGCTGCGTACGCGCGTCGCGAGCGGCCGATGACCGACTGGAGCGGGCTGTCGCCGTCGGCGTGGAACACGCTGATGACGGCGATCGCCAGCCGGGCCGCACCGGAAGGCAACGCCCCGGCCACCGACGCCCCGGCAGCGGGCGACGCCGAGGCTTTCGCCGGCCTGCAGCAATTGCTGTCGGGCCGCCGGGCGCGGACCGCCGCGACCAATCCCGCGGCCGCTTCGCCTGCGGCCGGCGGCACGCCGGTGCCCACCGGCGACGTGCTTTCCGCGCTGCGGGCGCTGCAGGCGCAGCCGGTACGGCTGGCCGACGGCATCCCGCACCGCACCCTGCAGGACCTGCGCGACCACCTGCTCGCCCAGGCCCGCTCGCGCTTCGGTGCCGGCGCCACGCTGACCCAGCAGGACGCCGACACCTTCGAGCTGCTCGACATGCTCTACAGCGAGATCGAGCGCGAGGTCCGGCGCGACGCGCCCGCGGCCGAAATGCTGGTCAAGCTGCAGGCGCCGGTGGCGCAGGCCGCGCTGCGCGACACCGGTTTCTTCGTGCGCCCGCAGCACCCGGCGCGCGAACTGCTGAACACGGTCGCGGAATCCGGCGCCGTGTGGCTCGACGACGGCGGCGATCCGCACCTGGTGCAGCGGCTACGCCAGACCGTCGACAAGGTGGTCACCCACTACGACGGCGACGAGGCGGTGTTCGAACAGGCCAACCGCGAGGTGCAGGACCACTTCCTGGCGGCGGCGCGCAAGGCCGAGCTCACCGAGCGCCGCCACGTCGAGGCCGCGCGCGGCAAGGACCGGCTGGAAACGGCCAAGTTGCGTGCCGCCGAGACCGTCGAGGCGGCGCTGAAGGAACGGCAGCAGCCGAAATTCGTGCAGGCCCTGCTGAAGCAGGCCTGGGCCGACGTGCTGACCCTGGCCCTGCTGCGCAACGGTGAGGATTCGCCGCAGTGGCAGGAAGCGCTGGACCTGACCGGGCGCATCGCCGCCATCACCAGCGGCGCCGATGCGGTCGCCGACGAGGAACTGGCGGCCCGCGTCGAAAGCGAACTGGTCCAGGTCGGCTACCACGAGGACGAGGCGGCGGCGATCGCGCGCCGCCTGTCCAGCACCGGCGACGACGACACCTCGCGCACCGAACTGACCGCCAGGCTGAAGGCCCGCGCCAAGCTGGGCGAACAGAACGAGGTCAGGAAGAAGGTGCAGGCGCCGCGCACGCCGCGCGAACAGGAGCTGTACGACTACCTGCGCACGCTGCCGTTCGGCAGCTGGTTCGAGTTCATCCGCAACCAGCAGGGCGATGTCGTCCGCCAGCGCCTGTCCTGGTACAGCCCGGTCACCGACCACGCACTGTTCGTCAACCAGCGCGGCCAGCCGGTCGGCGAGCAATCGCTGGACAGCGTGGCGCGGCTGATGGCGCAGGACCAGGTGCGCGTGGTCACCGAGGACCGCGGCCGCCTGATCGACCGCGCCTGGCGCGCCACGCTCGGCGCACTGCGCAGCATCACCGGAGGGGGCCAGTGAACCACGACACCCGCCGCGCGCTGCGCCGCAACGTGCCGCAGCCGGTCATGGTGACCGATGCGATGACCGGCGACATCGTCGGCCGCCTGGGCAACATTTCCGAAACCGGCATGCTGCTGGTCGCCGGCGCGCCGCTGGTCGAGGACGCGCTGTACCAGATGCAGTTCCGGCTCGGCGACGGCCAGTACCGCGACGTCCTGGTCGACGCCGGCGCGCACCTGCAGTGGATCGGCCCGGCCAACACGCCCGGCCAGGTGTGGATGGGGCTGCGCTTCGTGACCCTGTCCGACGCGCATCGCGCGGCGTTGCGGGCATGGATGGCCACGCTGGACGCGAACCACTGACGCCGCGTCCACGCCACGGCCGCGCCGCTTGCGGCAAAATGGCGCTTTCCCGCACGCAGCACGCCATCCGATGAGCGCCACCGACCCGTCTTCCCTGTACGCCGACCACCTGAGCGAACTCAAGCGCCGCGCCGACGAAGCGCTGGCGCGCAGCGGCTTCGACCACCTGGTCGTGCCCAGCGGCACCCAGCACTGGCAGGTGTTCGACGACCGCGACTATCCGTACGCGGTCAATCCGCAGTTCAAGCACTGGCTGCCGCTGACCAGGCTGCCGTATTCGTGGCTGGTGCATACGCCGGGCAGGAAGCCGCAGGTGATCTATTACCAGCCGCGCGACTACTGGCACGTGGTGCCGGACGCGCCGAACGGCTGGTGGGTCGAACACTTCGACATCCACGTGATCCGCAAGCCGGAGGACGCCCTCGCCCTGCTGCCGAAGCCGGCCGCGCGCTGCGCGATCGTCGGCGAGGCGCAGAGCGCGCTCGGCGACTACGCGCCGAACAACCCCGAGGCGGCGATCAACTACCTGGAATACCGGCGCTCGTACAAGACCCCGTACGAGATCGCGCTGATGCGCCAGGCGCAGCGCACCGCGGTGCGCGGCCACCGCGCCGCCGAGGCCGCGTTCCGCGAGGGCCGCAGCGAATTCGACATCCACATGGCCTACTGCGCCGCCGCCGGCCAGGACGCCAACGACCTGCCCTACGGCAACATCATCGCGTTGAACGAGCACGGCGCGGTGCTGCATTACACCGACCTGGGCCGCGCCGCGCCGTCGCCGCTGCGCAGTTTCCTGATCGACGCCGGCGCCAGCGCGTGCGGCTACGCCGCCGACATCACCCGCACCTACGCGAAGGACGCCGGCGGCGAGTTCCAGGCGCTGATCGACGCGGTCGATGCCGCCCAGCAGGAGATGTGCGCCGCGGTCCGCGCCGGGGTCGACTACAAGCAATTGCACATCGACGCGCACCTGCAGCTGATGGCGATCCTGAAGGACTTCGGCGTGATCAGGGTGTCGCCGCAGACGGCGCTGGAATCGGGCGTCAGCTTCGCCTTCTTCCCGCACGGCCTGGGCCACCCGATCGGCCTGCAGGTGCACGACGTCGCCGGCTTCGCCGAAAGCGACCGCGGCGGGAAGATCCCGCGCCCGGAAGGCCACCCGTACCTGCGCATGACCCGCGTGCTGGAACCGGGCATGGTGGTGACGATCGAGCCGGGCATCTACTTCATCGACATGCTGCTCGAGGAACTGAAGGAAAAGGGCGTCGCCGACCAGGTCGACTGGTCGCGCGTCGACGCGTTCCGCCCCTACGGCGGCATCCGCATCGAGGACGACGTGCTGTGCACCGATGGCGCGCCGGAGAACCTGACCCGGCCGGCGTTCGCGGCGGCGTGAGCCACAATCCCGCAGGGGCATGGCACACGCCGCGCCCCTGCGACGCGGCGCCCCCCCCCTGCGGCGCCAACAACGCCGCGATCCCGTTGGCCCTGCGTAAAGCCCTGCATGGCCGTGCGCGGGAGAAAAGCCGCCGGGCAAGCTCGGCACTACGTTACGACCAGCCTGCCGGGTTCATGACCCGGGCGTCGACTTCAGATTGCAGACGGGATGCGGCTGGCCGGCGCGGTCGTTGACGCACAGGCGGAAGTCGGGCAACCCGGCCAAGCGGCGGTGATCGTTCACCGCCAGGCTGAAGCTCTGCAGCAGCTTGCCTTCGCAGGCGGTATCGGCGTCGGCATCGCAATCGCCGAACAGGGTGTAGTGGCAGCGGCCGCTGGCGCTGTGCCGGCATTCGAAATCGGCGATGCCGTTGGCGACCCTGACCCGCGCGTCGACGCGCCACTCGCCGTTCTCGCTGCTGCGATAGACGAAGGTGCGGGTGCCGGGCGAGCAGGCGGCCAGCACGGACGCCAGGCAAAGCACGGCGATGGGCGCGGCGATGGCGTTACGCATGGCGGGATCTCCGGAAGGTTTCGGCGTGGATGCGAAGCGGTGTCGCGCCGGATCGACTTAGAGCTTATCCGTAAATAGTATAGACTGTGCCTCCGAGCCGTAAAGCAAACGGTGTCGGGGGACGGAATTGGCGAAGCGGGTTGAATCGTGGGAAGTGACGGATGCGTTCTGGCAGCGGGTTGAGCC